>VOFB01000680.1_pt1:500000-1842500 | contig 2570001 bp, 2342 predicted proteins | sample 5384141 | NCBI WGS metagenome assembly VOFB01 (sample SAMN12384721, study PRJNA508395) | human gut metagenome | isolation source: healthy gut A | host: Homo sapiens | reverse complement strand
GTACTGTGAAGGAAAGGTGAAAAGGACCCCGGGAGGGGAGTGAAAGAGAACCTGAAACCCTGTGTTTACAAGCTGTGGAAGTTCTTTAAATGAACAACCGCGTACTTTTTGTAGAACGGTCCGGCGAGTTGCGGATACTGGCAAGGTTAAGCACTTAAGGTGCGGAGCCGAAGGGATACCAAGTCTTAACAGGGCGTTAAGTCAGTATACGCAGACCCGAAACCGGGTGATCTATCCATGTCCAGGTTGAAGTTGTCGTAAAAGACAATGGAGGACCGAAGCCACATCCGTTGAAAAGGGTGGGCATGAGGTGTGGATAGGGGAGAAATTCCAATCGAACCCGGAGATAGCTGGTTCTCCTCGAAATAGCTTTAGGGCTAGCCTCGATGGAGTCTTACGGAGGTAGAGCACTGAATTTCTAAGGGGGCGTCAAAGCTTACCAAGGGATATCAAACTCCGAATGCCGTAAAGATGCTCATCGGGAGTCAGACTGCACGAGATAAGTTGGGCAGTCAAAAGGGAAAGAGCCCAGACCTGCTGCTAAGGTCCCAAAGTACGTGTTAAGTGGAAAAGGATGTGGGATTTCGAAGACAACTAGGATGTTGGCTCAGAAGCAGCCACACATTCAAAGAGTGCGTAATAGCTCACTAGTCGAGAGGTCCTGCGCCGAAAATGTCCGGGGCTGAAACACAACACCGAAGCCGTGGACTCCGCAAGGAGTGGTAGAGGAGCATTCTTAAAACCGACGAAGCTGTACCGGAAGGAGCAGTGGAGGGATAAGAAGAGAGAATGCCGGAATGAGTAGCGAGAGAAAGGTGGGAATCCTTTCGGCCGAATATCTAAGGTTTCCAGAGTAAAGCTGATCTGCTCTGGGTAAGTCGGGGCCTAAGCACAGGTCGCAAGACGTAAGCGATGGATAACAGGTTTAGATTCCTGTACCACGCATTATCAGAACTGTAGGGACGCATGTGGAAAGCACGGGCCGGGAATGGAAAGACCGGTACAAGCGGGGGGTGTACAATAGGCAAATCCGTTGTATAATCCGAAGACGTGATGTGGAGCGAAATAAAGTAGTGAAGCGTGTGAGCCATGTGCCGAGAAAAGCTGCTATTGTGTAATGCGTGCCCGTACCGTAAACCGACACAGGTGGATGAGGAGAGAATCCTAAGGCCGGCGGAAGAAGCATTGTTAAGGAACTCGGCAAAATGACCCCGTAACTTCGGGAGAAGGGGTGCCTGCGAGAGCAGGCCGCAGAGAATAGGCCCAAGCAACTGTTTAGCAAAAACACAGGTCTATGCGAAACCGAAAGGTGAGGTATATGGGCTGACGCCTGCCCGGTGCTGGAAGGTTAAGAGGAGAGGTTAGCTTCGGCGAAGCTTTGAATTTAAGCCCCAGTAAACGGCGGCCGTAACTATAACGGTCCTAAGGTAGCGAAATTCCTTGTCGGGTAAGTTCCGACCCGCACGAAAGGCGTAATGATTTGAGCACTGTCTCGACAATGCATCCGGTGAAATTGAAGTACCAGTGAAGATGCTGGTTACCCGCGCCAGGACGGAAAGACCCCATGGAGCTTTACTCCAGTTTGATACTGGGATTCGGTACTGCATGTACAGGATAGGTGGGAGACGAAGAAGGATGGACGCCAGTCTGTCCGGAGTCGCTGTTGGGATACCACCCCTGTAGTACTGGGTTTCTAACCAGTTGCCATAAACTGGCAATGGGACAATGTCAGGCGGGGAGTTTGACTGGGGCGGTCGCCTCCGAAAGGGTATCGGAGGCGCTCAAAGGTTCCCTCAGAATGGTTGGAAACCATTTGAAGAGTGCAAAGGCAGAAGGGAGCTTGACTGCGACACCGACGGGTGGAGCAGGTACGAAAGTAGGACTTAGTGATCCGGTGGTATAAAGTGGGATTGCCATCGCTCAACGGATAACAGCTACCCTGGGGATAACAGGCTTATCACTCCCAAGAGTTCACATCGACGGAGTGGTTTGGCACCTCGATGTCGGCTCATCGCATCCTGGGGCTGTAGCAGGTCCCAAGGGTTGGGCTGTTCGCCCATTAAAGCGGTACGCGAGCTGGGTTCAGAACGTCGTGAGACAGTTCGGTCCCTATCCGGCGCGGGCGGAGGATATTTGAGAGGAGCTGTCCTTAGTACGAGAGGACCGGGATGGACGGACCACTGGTGTATCTGTTGTCGACCAACGGCATGGCAGAGTAGCCAAGTCTGGAAGGGATAAACGCTGAAGGCATCTAAGCGTGAAGCCCCCCTCAAGATGAGATATCCCTCCTTCGGGAGTAAGACCCCTTGAAGACTACAAGGTAGATAGGGCAGAGGTGGAAGCATGGCAACATGTGGAGCTGACTGTTACTAATAGGTCGAGGGCTTAATCTGGTTAATAACGAAGAAAAACAAATCGGATTTGTATGAAGTTTTGAAGGTATATTAAAATAAGACGTAATTCCTATTGCGTCCTTTTTCTATATTTGATATAATATTTAAATATAGGGGATTGGTCAAATGGTATGACAGAAGTCTCCAAAACTTTTAGCGGGAGTTCGATTCTCTCATCCCCTGTTATTAAACCTTGAAGCAAGATAGTTGTTTCAAGGTTTTTTGTTTAAAAATGAAAATAGATGTATTATAATGGGAATAAAGTATTTATTTTAAATGATATTAATTTTGTATTTCAAAATGGATTACAAATGTAAGGAGGATTTTTAAATGAAGGAAAAGCTTAAGATTAATGTGACGAAGCCACAATATGTGCAGGTATCTGATATTACATATGCGCAGGTGGATTCGTGGTATGATCACTGTCGCAGGGATTTAAAACTGGATTTAATATATCCTGAAGATATGTCTGACAAGCGTTATCCTTGTATAGTATGGATATGCGGTGGTGCATGGATGAGGATTGATAAGTCAGCACATCTATCATATCTTAGCACGCTTGCTCATCAGGGTTTTGTTGTCTGCAGTGTTGAATATCGTACATCAAATGAAGGCTGTTATCCTATGCAGATAGAGGATGTGAAGGCTGCAATCAGGTATTTGAGGGCGCATGCTGACAGATATAGAATTGATAAGGAACATTTTGGCGCTATGGGAGAATCAGCCGGAGGATTTTTGACATGTATGGCGGCATTGGATCATGATAAAGCTCGTGATGTTGGAGAATATCTTGAAGAATCAAGCAATATTCAGGCAGCATGTCCATGGTATCCAGCTACTAACCTTAGCACATTTAAGTATAAAGATGCCGAGGAGAGCGCAGCATCTATGGAGTCGCTTTTACTCGGATATAATATTATGAGAAATATCAAGGAAGCATACAACAGTTCACCGGTATCTAAGGTGACAAAAGATGCTCCTCCATTTTTGATTATTCACGGTATAAATGATCAGACAGTTCCGTTTGAGCAGAGTGAAGAGCTTTATGGCAAGCTTATTGAAAATGGCTGTGATGCAGATTTGATTGCATTGGATGGAGCTGATCATGCGGATCTGCAGTTTTTCCAGGATGAACTGTGGGAAAGGATAATCGAGTTTTTTAAGACTAAATTGGGATAAAATCATGTCATACAGTAGCTCTTAAGAATATTTTTTAGTCGGAATAAAGTCTGTTTATAAAGGCTACGATATTTTTTTGCAACTGAATAGTTACGATAATTATTATAAATAAAAACCATAGTATCTTAATGCATTTAAGATATCTATGGTTTTTGTGTTTATGAACCATAACAATATTTTTCCAAAAATTTTCACTTGATTTACCCGAACATATGTTGTATAATGCAAACAGATGTTCGAAATAATATAAGGAGGCCTTATGTTAACGTCAATCAGTGCTGATATTATGGAAAAACTTAAGATTCTGTCTGATGCGGCAAAGTTTGATGTTGCATGCACTTCCAGTGGTGCATCCCGTTCGGGTAATGGAACTGATATGGGGAGTGCATTTGCCAGTGGAATATGTCATTCGTTTACAGCTGATGGCAGGTGTATATCGCTTCTTAAGATACTTTTTACAAATGAATGTATTTATGATTGCAAATACTGTATCAACAGATGCACTAATGATGTTGAAAGAGTGACATTTACGCCTGAGGAGGTATGTAACCTTACTGTTGAGTTTTACAGACGCAATTATATAGAGGGACTTTTCTTAAGCTCCGGTATCATAGAATCGCCCGAGCATACCATGCAGCTTTTATATACCACGCTTTTTCTTTTGAGAAACAAATATCATTTCAATGGGTATATACACATCAAGGGTATACCGGGAGCCTCTTCTGAGGTCCTTGAGATGATTGGATATCTTTGTGATAGGATGAGTGTTAATCTGGAGCTGCCCACAGCGGAAGGGCTTAGGGCAGTTGCTCCGAATAAGGCGCGTAAAAACATTCTTACACCTATGAGATTTATTCAAAATGGTATAAAGGACAGCCGAATGTATCATGGCAATAGCAGTATGAAAAACCGTATGTATATAGATGAGCAGGCATATTATGAGCAGATGGCCGAAATAAAGGATAGCGCTGCAAGATTGTCAGAGTATCACAGAAGGCTTCGGGTTACTTCAGATTGTGAGAAGGCAGATAGGCTTGCTGAAAAAAGCTGGGAATCAAGCTTAAGTATCAAAAGACCGGACAGATATTATGTGCCGGCGGGGCAGAGTACACAGATGATTGTGGGAGCAACCGGAGAGAGTGATTATCAGATTATATCTGTAGCAGAAGCAATGTATAACAGGTTTGATATGAAGAGAGTATTTTACTCGGCTTTTGTGAATGTTAATATGGATGAGTCATTACCGGGTATCGGGCAGCCGCCACCGTTAAAGAGAGAGCACAGGCTTTATCAGGCAGATTTTCTTATGAGATTTTATGGCTTTAAGGCAGGAGAGCTTTTGTCGGAGGATAATCAGAGCTTTAATGATTATATTGATCCAAAGTGTCAGTGGGCTGTAGGTCATCTGGAGTGTTTTCCGGTTGAGATTATGACGGCGGATTATTATACACTTCTCAGGGTCCCGGGAATAGGCACTAACAGTGTCAGGCGTATTATAAAAGCCAGAAAGCATGCAAGGCTTTCGTTTACAGATTTAAAGAAAATGGGTGTCGTGCTCAAAAGAGCACTGTACTTTATCACCTGTGATGGTCGTATGATGTACAATACAAAGCTTGATGAAAGCTATATTACAAGGCATCTCATATATAACGAAAGGCCGGATACTATGCTTTTAGCTGATAATAAATCATGTACTTATGAGCAGATGAGTATATTTGATTTTATATCTGAATAGACAATATTTTTGTAAAGCTGCAGGGAGAAGTATGCATGGATAATATAATACTTAGATGTGATAATAATATAAATGGGATTTTTACCGCTATATATGATGCTTTTGTATACAAAAATCAAATGCAAAAAGAAAATCACGAAGTATACCGGGACAATATTTCTATTGAGATAGGCATTGGAGGAAACTATACACTTTTTTCAAAGATGATAGATATTGAAACAGATGAGGTAAAGGTCCAAAAGACAATTTTGACAATTCAAAAGAAGCTTGGTTTTAAGATATATGAGACTGTATTTGATGCTTTGTGCCATTATTCTGATAATAGAGCAACAATAGTGCTTGGATTTCTTGTCAGAGCATTTAAGGTGGGACAAAGGATTATGGAGCATATGACCGATAAATATGTTATGGAGGTATTTGAGCTTTCAAGAAAGGTAAATAAAGAGGCTGACAAGATAAGAGGGTTTATTCGTTTTAGTGATAATGGAAACTATCTGCTGGCGCACTTTGAACCAAAATGCGATATGATACCGGTTGTTATGTGGCATTTTGTGGACAGGTATCCCGGGGAAAATTTTGTAATCTATGATGATAGAAGAAGGTATGCAGTGGTTCACCCGAGGCTTAAGGAGTGCTTTTATATCAATGAAAGTGAATTTAAACAGCTTGAGAGAAGTGTGCCGGTGAAGACAGACAGTTTTGAGCAGTTATGGAAGGTGTATTTTGAGCACACTGATATAAGGGAGCGGTTCAATCCACAATGTCAGCGCAATCTTTGTCCAAAGTGGTATAGGAAGAATATGGTGGAATTTACCTGATTTTTGAAAGAAATAAATTGTTGCGGTTACACTGTGGTGTGTGAACAGTAATATAGTGACAGAAATACCAATAAATGATACAATTTATACATGTATACTTAAACATAACGATACTATATCAGGGTGATGCTATGCAGATATCAAATTTGGTAAGTCAATACAACAATTCAGTGGCAAATGGTGAGCCTATGACAGGAGCAAAGGGCGTTGAAAAGCTGGTATCTTCTTTAAATGAAATGTCAAAAGGGATGATATTTGAGGGAACAGTAAGCAGTGTCCGTGGCAATCAGGTTAAGCTTGCCTTGTCAAATGGTCAGCAGATTTTGGCAAGGCTGGCAGGAAAGTTTTCATTTGAACAGGGACAGTCTGTGTTTTTTCAGGTGAAAAATAATGATGGAGGCACTATAGAAATAAAACCATATACAGTTGATGGCGAGGGAGCCAACCTCACACTTATGGATGCGCTAAAGGCTGCAGGTCTGTCGGTAGATGGCATAAATTTGTCGATGGTGAACAAGATGATGGAAGAGCATATGCCAATTGATAAGACAAGCCTTAATCAGATGTATCAGCTTGTGCAGGATAATAAGGATATTAATGTGACTACACTTGTTGAGTTAAAGAGGCTTGGAATTGAAATTAATCAGGTAAATGCGGCTCAGTTTGAAAATTATGCTAATGACAAACAGGCTATTACAATTGCTATGGATAGTTTGATAGATGAACTGCCGAATGCTCTTTCAGCCGAAGATTTATCAATGTATAAGCTTGTAACCCAGGCAAGGGATATTTTAAATATTGTTACAGAAGGGCTGCCGGAAGAGGCATTTATATCAAGTGAAGCTTCTGATATGTCACAGTATGAGGCAATAATGCGTGATAATCAATCGGCACCTGTAGTAAAAAAACACTTTAATATTACTGAATTATTTGAATCATTAAACAGTGTTTCCGGTGAATCACAGGACATTCACACAACGCAGAAAATAAACGATGCTCCGGCAACAGATACCATCCTTTTACAGGAGAATGAAACAAAATCAAATACTATTGGATTTCTTTTATCGGATAAGCAGATAGAAGAGCTTAATGAACAGGTCAGGATGCTGCTTCCGAATTTACAGGAAAACAATATTTCTTTGTATTCAGAGGATAGCAGTGTCGTAGGAATACTTAACGATATAAAAAGTATGTTGGAAAATACACCGGCAAATGCCGATACACTGAGACATTTGTTTTCAGGAGAAGCCTTTAAGCTTATGTTGAAGGAGGCTTTAGAACAGCAATGGATGATTAAACCGGGAGATTTAGAGAAGAATCCTAAGAAGCTTGATGGCTTGTACGACAAAATTGAAAAACAGATAACAAATATGGAAATTATTTTGAAAACATCAGGAGTGGTGAATCCTAAAGCAGAGGCACTGGCAGATAATATCCGTGGAAATATTGAATTTATGAATCAGATAAACGAGGCATATACATATGTGCAGGTTCCATTGAAGATGAATGAAAAAAACGCCAGCGGACAGTTGTATGTGTATACAAATAAGAAAAGTATGTCCAATCCGGACAAAGAATTATCAGCATTTTTACATTTGGATTTAGAGCATCTCGGTGGGACGGATGTGTCAATTAAAATGCTTCATAGGAAGGTTACAACTAATTTCTATTTGGATAGTGATGAGTCATATGCACTGGTAAAGCAATTTCTGCCGGTGTTGGAAAAGAGATTACAGGATAAGGGCTATAATTGTGAATTGAATGTAAATAGTGGTTCGAAACAGATGAATTTTGTCGCTGGATTTCTGAAAAAGGATTTGCCACCTACCGGTCAGGTGCATAGATATTCCTTTGACATTAGGGCGTAGCAGTGTATAAGATAATTTACGAATAGTCACAGATGATTAAAACTTACTTCAGAAGGACAGGTGAGTTGTATGCATGGCGAAAATGATAATCGCAACAATAATGGAATAGACATAGGCAAAACAGCCGTAGCTATAGAGTATGTGCCGGGAGAAGCAGCACCTAAAATACTAGCTACAGGCAAGGGCGTTATTGCTGACAAAATTATTGAGAGGGCAAAGGAAAGCAATGTGCCTACATATAAGGACGATAAGCTTGCTGATACACTGTCTAGGCTTAAAATAGGTGATATGATTCCAACGGAGTTGTATGAGGTTGTTGCGGAGATACTTGTTTTTGTTAATGATCTGGATAAGCTTAAGGCAAAAATTGACCAAAGATAGTGTGTAGGTTATATGATATGTGAGGCAGTTATGAATAAAAGAAGTGTTGGAAGTATATATGAGCAGCTTGCAGCTGAGCAGTTAATAAATATGGGATATAGTGTACTTGCCTGCAATTACAGAAACCGCTTTGGAGAGATAGATATAATAGCCAAGGATGGAGATACAATATGTTTTTGTGAGGTGAAATATCGTAGAGATAACGGCTGTGGCAGGGCTCTTGAAGCAGTTGGTTATAGCAAGCAGAAAAAAATTATATCAGTTGCAAGGTATTATCTTATGAAACATGGTTTGGATGAGTGGACACCATGCAGATTTGATGTGATAGCAGTGGATGACGACGAGGTTACTGTGTTGAAGAATGCATTTGAGGGCAGTCAATAACTATTGGCTTGGCAGTTACGGACAGGTATTACGGAACCGTTAATTTATAAACGTTAGACCAGACTATTTCATGAAAACAGATAAGGAACAGGAAATTTTAAACAGCAATAGTTATCGGTAAAATATAGTTGCATAGATATAAATATGAAGACAGACATTGATAATAATATAAAGATTGATAAGAATATAAAGAAGGATAAGAATATAAAGATGGATAAGAATATGCAGGCTGAAAACATACACAAAAATGTTGATGAAATTACTATAAATGATTTTGTTGCAAAGAATGATAAAGATGTTCTGGAATTAAAAAGCACGTCCTTTCAAGCGGAAGTGTTGTTCCTTTGTTACATTTTAAGAAGCTAAATGAGCTTTCTATGATAGAGCATTGCTTTACAACACGTCTTGGTGGCATCAGTACAGGTATGTTTGATAGCTTAAATTTAAGCTTTACACGTGGAGATGACGAGGAAAAGGTCTTAGAAAACTATAAAAGAGTGGCGGAGGCAATCGGAGCAGAGGCAGGGCAGATTGTTACGACAGACCAGACACATACTACCAATGTTTTGAGAGTTGGAAAAAAGCAGTGTGGCATCGGGGTGACAAGAAAGAGACCATATACAGATGTGGACGGACTTATCACGAATGAGCCAAATGTTGTGCTTGCCACATTTTATGCTGATTGTGTACCGCTTTATTTTGTTGATCCGGTACATAGGGCAATAGGGCTTAGCCATTCGGGCTGGAGAGGTACTGTAAATCGTATGGGAAAAGAGACACTTATTGCTATGAACAGGGAGTTTGGTACCGAGGCACATGATGTTATAGCTGCGATAGGACCTTCAATATGTCAGGACTGCTATGAGATAAGTCAGGATGTTGCAGAGCATTTTGTGGATGAGTTTGCGACAACAGACGATCCTCATGCGAGTGATATTCTGCTCTATAAGGGAGCTGGCAAATATCAGCTTAATCTTTGGGAATGTAACAGGAGAGTACTTGTGGAGGCAGGAGTGCAGGAAGACAATATTGCCATAAGCAATATATGCACTTGTTGTAATCCCTCTCTTTTATTTTCGCATAGAGCAAGTCATGGAAAGCGTGGAAATCTTGGAGCTTTTATGTTTCTTAAGTAATTTTCGCACAATCTATTAAGGAAATAATAAGAAATGCCTAAAGCTATATATGTTAAAATAGGTGTATCACGTTGGATAGTACACTGTGCGGGGAACTGATGCTGCCAGACAGTTTTTTGGTTCTTTGAGTTAATATAAAAGTCACAGCGGTACTGTCGTATATGAACAGGGGAGAACGATATGCAGTTAAATTATCGAGATTCAAAGCCTATTTATGAACAAATTAAGGATGGCATCAGACGAATGATTGTTATGAATGTTATTAAGCAGGACGAAAAGCTACCGTCTGTACGTGTGCTTGCCTGCAAGTATGCAATCAATCCTAACACTATCGCAAAAGCATACAGGGAACTTGAGGAGGAAGGCTATCTTTATACTAAAAGTGGTAAAGGAACCTATGTTGCTGATGCTAAGACAGCCAGGCAGAGCCTGACAAGGAATTTGAAAATACTCTTTGATCAGGTGGTGACAGAGTTATTTGTGCTTGAAACACCTGTTGAGGAATTGAGAACAAGAATGGATGATGCGAAAGAGCAGCTGAGCATGGAAGATGACTTAGTCAGATTTGTAACACAAGATATGCAGACAGAAGATGTTGTGACAGAGGGTAATGATGATACAGATAAATAATTTAGTGAAAAAATTTGATGATTTTACAGCACTCGACGGCGTGAATATGAACGTGGAAAAGGGTGCTGTCTATGGTCTTGTTGGTCCAAACGGAGCCGGAAAGTCTACACTTATCAGGCATATTACAGGCGTAATGAGACAGGATGCAGGGGAAGTGTTTATTGATGGTGAGCCTGTATATGAAAATGCAAGGATTAAAGGACATATGGCTTACATTCCGGATGATATGTTTTATTTTTTGCAATCTGATACAATTAATATGATGCATTATTATAAGGGAATGTATCCAAATTTTGATGAGAAGCAGTTTTACAGGATGCAGGAGTTTTTCCCATCTATAGATGTTAAAAGAAATATCAGAAAGCTTTCAAAGGGGATGCAGAAGCAGGTTGCCTTCTGGCTTGCACTGTGCTGTAAACCAAAGCTTATTGTACTTGATGAGCCTGTTGATGGGCTTGATCCTGTTATGAGAAGACAGATATGGTCTATCATGCTTGATGATGTAGCTGTTAATAATACCACAGTTGTTGTATCGTCCCATAATCTGCGTGAGCTGGAGGATGTATGTGATCATGTAGGTATTCTCAATAAGGGAAAGATTATGATAGAGCGCTCTCTTACAGAGCTGCAGGGTAATATTTCAAAGATTCAGATTGCGTGTCCGTATGGTATGCCTAAGATACCACAGGATTTTAAAGTACTTCATATGTCAAATATAGGAAGAGTATACACAGTTATTGTGCGTGGAGAGCCTGAGGCTGTTGTAAAGGCTATTACAGATGGCAAAGACAGTCCGCAGGTAGTGGATGTACTGCCTCTTACTCTGGAGGAAATATTTATCTATGAGATGGGAGGAGAGGACTATGAAGTCAAAGATATCATTTATTAATAGAACAATGCTGCAAAAGAATGTAAAGCTTTACTGGCCAATCTGGACACTGTATACAATAGTGCTATTACTCAACGGTCCGTTTTCCATGTGGAGCAGATTTAAGAATGCAGAGTTTATTTATGGCAAAAACTGGCATAAGTATATGCTTGATATAATATCCCCGGCTATCAGCATGGAGGCGGATATGATTTTTATTTTTGTCATGGCATTGGTTACAGGCATGGCAATGTTCAGTTACCTGTATAATTCGAGAGCATGTAATATGATTCACGCTATGCCTGTGACAAGACGTCAGCTTTTTTCGACTAATGTGTTGACAGGTCTGCTGTTTATGTGGATTCCGCAGATAATTAAGTACTTTATGTCGTTTGTTATATGTATATCATATGGAAATACTAAGGTGGTACATATTGGAATCAATCTGCTTGCTGCAATGGGAATATCATTTTTTATGTACAGCCTGGTGTGTCTGTGCGCAATGATTACAGGACAGCTGATTTCTGTAGCGGTGATGTATGCGGTTGTCAATCTGCTGTATGGAGGAGCGGTTATTGCCATTGCCAATGTGCTCACATATGTATCGTACGGGCTTCCATATATGGAATTTGTAAAGAAAATAAGTGTTACGTGGTTTGCACCCATGTTACAGCTTCTCAATCGGATAGGCTTTCATCCGACCATGAAGAAAGCAGGAGATGATTATTACTGTATTAAATATACTTTCAGAGGCACAAATACTATCGTAGTCTATGTTATCGCGGCTGCAGTTATATACTTTATTTCTTATAAGATTTATAAGCATAGAGATTTGGAAAATGCAGGAAGTTTTATTGCCATTCCAAAGCTTAAGCCGGTTTTCAGATGGGGGTTTGGCAGTTTGGGAGGATTGATTTTATCTATTGTTGCAGCGTCGCTTTTGCTTGGACTTAGAATCAGCATTGGTGTTCCTGCAATTATGATGCTGGCAGTGGTGCTTGGAATCATAGCCTTCTTACTTTTAGAGATGATAATAAGGAAGAATTTTAAAATTTTTTCTAAAGCACTATTTAAGGAAATCATTGCTTTTGGTGCTTTTGTTGTAGTTGTATTTGGAGGTATAACAGTTTACGGAAATGTGCAGGAAAATTATATACCGAAGCTTGCTGATATTGATTCTGCCAGTATAGCCATAGATTTTGATATCAACCTGGAGGGAAAAGATGTTGAAAAGATTTTAGAGACTCAAAAGATACTTATGGCGCAGAAAAAGGATTATTTTAAAAAGAGATATAATGATTCCTGGAATATTACGATCTCATATACATTAAAAAATGGAGAAAAGGTCAACCGTGTATATCATACAACGGATGATTTTAATCCACATAAGCAGTGTAAGGCGATTATGGCGGAGGAAAATAAACCACAGAATATTATTAATGCTATAATGCAGTGTGATACGACAGATATTACCTTTATCAATGGCTCGGCAGAGCAGTATGATGATAAATATGTAGATGTGCTGAATGAGCGCTTTAACGGAAAAGTTGCAGCGGATATTTTTAAGGCTGTGAAGAAGGATGTTGAGGCTGGTGTGATGCAGGAATATAATTTGCAGAGAATGCTTGACGGAGTGGATAAGGATAACAGCTATATGTACGATCTTATGCTGAATTTTACAGTGCCAAAGGGCAACAGGATTGGAAAAAACTGGAATGTCTATGGCTTCACATGGTATGAGGAGCTGCTGGATATGCTGGGTGTGACAAAGGAGTATTCTGATTTTGGGGATGCCCGTTCCGATGGTATTGAAACGTATTCGGTCAACATTAGTTTTGGCGAAAACTGTACTAATCTGATAGCTGTTCTTAAAGAAAATGGATTAATTTCATCAAAAGAACCACTTTTGACATATGAATAGTTGTCTCTGTAAATGGTATTGTGATATAATTACTCTGTTATAGATGTTTTGTTTATTATTTTATCATTATTCTGAATAGTTACAATTAGTCTATAATCTAATATGAATTTAGAACAGGAGAGTATATGAGCAGACCAGTAGTGGCCATCGTTGGCCGTCCAAATGTTGGAAAATCTACTCTCTTCAATGCGCTTGCAGGAGAGAGGATATCTATAGTAAAGGACACTCCGGGTGTCACAAGAGACAGAATCTATGCAGATGTATCATGGCTTGATTATAATTTTACCATGATTGATACAGGTGGTATTGAGCCGGAATCCGGAGACGTGATACTGTCACAGATGAGAGAGCAGGCACAGATTGCTATAGACACCGCAGATGTTATTATTTTTATTACAGATGTGAAGCAGGGACTTGTTGATTCCGATTCAAAGGTGGCGGATATGCTTCGTCGTTCACACAAGCCGGTTGTATTAGTTGTCAATAAAGTAGACAGCTTTGAAAAGTACATGACTGATGTGTATGAGTTTTATAACTTAGGAATCGGTGATCCACATCCTATATCTGCAGCTTCGATGCTCGGACTCGGAGATATGCTTGATGAGGTTGTAAAGCATTTTCCGGATTCATCTAAGCAGGACGATGAGGATGACAGACCGAGAGTTGCTATAGTAGGTAAGCCTAATGTAGGTAAGTCATCGCTTATCAACAAGCTTGCCCGTGAGGACAGAGTAATAGTGTCAGATATAGCAGGCACCACAAGAGATGCTATCGATACAGCCATAAAATATGATGGTAAGGAGTATATATTTATCGATACAGCCGGTCTCAGGCGCAAGAATAAGATAAAAGAGGATATAGAGCGATACAGTATTATACGTGCAGTTTCCGCAGTTGAGAGAGCTGATGTTGTCATTGTAGTGATAGATGCTACAGAGGGAGTTACTGAGCAGGATGCTAAAATTGCGGGTATTGCCCACGAAAGAGGAAAGGGAATTATCATTGCTGTCAATAAATGGGATGCCATTGAAAAGGATAATAATACCGTAAAGCAGCACACAGAGAAAATCAGACAGATATTAAGCTTTATACCATATGCAGAGATACTGTTTATTTCGGCAAAATCAGGTCAGAGACTCAATAAGATATTTGAGCTCATCGATGTTGTTATAGAAAATAACTCAATGCGTGTTGCAACAGGAGTGCTAAATGAGATCGTTACGGAGGCAGTTGCCATGCAGCAGCCGCCTACAGACAAGGGCAAGAGACTTAAGATATACTATGTGACTCAGGTTTCGGTTAAGCCGCCTACCTTTGTAATCTTTGTAAACGACAAGAATCTTATGCATTTCTCATATACCAGATATCTCGAGAACAGAATCAGGGATACATTTGGTTTCAGGGGAACTGCACTTAAGTTTATTACAAGAGAACGAAAGGAAAATGAGTAAAATGATACTGGCTAGGATTTTAGCATTGGTCGTAGGGTATTTCTTTGGAACCTTTCAGACCGGATATTTTTATGGTAAGGCACATGGAATAGATGTAAGAGAGCATGGAAGCGGTAATTCAGGCACCACCAATACGCTTCGGACACTTGGATGGAAGGCAGGTGCAGTTACCTTCTTTGGTGATTTGTTCAAGGCAATCATAGCGGTTTTGATATTTTATTTCATATATAGAAATACATATCCACAGGCTGTTAAATGCATAGAGCTGTATGCAGGCTTTGGAGCGGTGCTTGGACACAATTTTCCGTTCTTTCTCAATTTCAAGGGAGGAAAGGGAATAGCATGTACATCAGGTGTGATACTTGCTGTATGTCCGATTGCGGCTCCGATATGTTTGGTATTATTTATTTTTGCTGTAGCCATAACAAGATATGTCTCGCTTGGTTCTATACTGGTTGTTATATCGTTTCTGATTCAGGCAATTGTGTTTAACCATATGGGGCTGCTTGGAGTAAGTGGCAATTATGCGGTCGAGTTTGATATACTTGCTGCCTGTTTTACGGCGATGGCTATCTGGCGACACAGAGCCAATATCAAGAGACTTTTAAGCGGAACTGAAAATAAATTTGGTCAGAAGGTAAAGTAAATAATAGTTTTTGATTATAATAATTATATAAAATACGAGGCATAGAAAATGAGTAGAGTAGGTATTATAGGTGCAGGAAGCTGGGGTACAGCATTATCCCTGGTGCTTGCAAATAACGGACATTCTGTTGAAATATGGTCAATCGTGGAGAACGAGATTGAGATGCTTAAAGAAAAGCATGAGCATATTGATAAGCTTCCTGGAGTAAAGCTTCCGGATAGCATTACCTTTACAACAGATATAGAGGAAACAATCAAAAATAACGATATACTTGTACTTGCGGTACCTTCTGTATTCACCAGAAGCACAGCAGTAAAAATGGCTCCGTTTGTGAAGGAAGGACAGATAATTGTCTGTGTGGCAAAGGGAATTGAAGAAAACACTCTTATGACCATATCTGATGTGGTAGAGAGTGAGATCCCTTGCGCTGATGTGGCTGTAATGTGTGGACCTTCACATGCAGAGGAGGTCGGACAGCTGCTTCCTACGACTGTTGTTGCAGGAGCAAGGACACAGAAGACCGCTGAGATAGTACAGGATCTTTTTTATGAATGAGGTATTTCGTGTGTATACCAGTCCTGATGTGCTTGGAATGGAGCTTGGAGGCTCCCTCAAGAATGTCATAGCACTTGCAGCAGGCATGGCAGACGGACTTGGCTATGGAGATAATACAAAGGCAGCGCTTATTACCAGAGGAATTGCAGAAATATCTGTGCTTGCGATTGAGATGGGAGCAAAGGCGGAGACACTTTTTGGACTGACAGGTATCGGAGACCTTATTGTTACATGTGAGAGTCGTCACAGCCGTAATAGAAAGGCCGGAATGCTCATAGGTCAGGGCTACACAATGGATGAAGCAACAAAAGAAGTCAAGATGGTTGTAGAGGGCATCTATTCGGCAAAGGCTGCACTTGCCCTTGCAGAAAAATATGATGTAAGGATGCCGATTATCGAGGAAGTAAACAGAGTGCTTTTTGAGGATAAGCCGGCAAAGGAGGCTGTCTCAGAGCTTATGCTTCGTGACAGGAAGATTGAGCACTCAAGTCTGGAGTGGAAATAATTAGTTAACAGGTTGGGTAATAAATGGCTATAGACGGTCATATATAAAATTACATCAGGGGAAATTATAAAATGAAAATAAATATAAAAAAATTGACAACCACAGCCAAAATCCCTACAAGGGGAAGTGAATATGCAGCAGGCTATGATTTATATGCCGACATTACTAAGGAGCTTGTCATTGAGCCACACGAGACAGCAAAGATAGGCACGGGGCTTTCGATAGAGATTCCTGACGGATATTTTGGGGCAGTTTTTGCCAGAAGTGGTTTAGCTGCAAAGCAGGCACTTCGCCCGGCAAACTGCGTGGGTGTGTGTGACAGTGATTACAGGGGAGAGTATATTGTGGCTCTTCACAATGATGGAACGCAGGCACGCACTATTAATCCCGGAGATCGTATAGCGCAGCTTGTGGTCATGCCATATCTGGCTGTTGAGTTTAATGAGGTATCAGAGCTTTCAGATACGAAGCGCGGTGCCGGTGGATTCGGGTCTACAGGCGCTAATTAATCACAAATGAGTTACAATTAAAACTAATCTTTACTTAAAAAGGGGGACTTATCATGGAAAATCGTATTGTAAAATTTAAATCAAAGGAGAGTGCAGGCTTAAACTTACACGCTATACCGGGACATTTCGCTACAAGTCATTCGCATATTAATTATTATGTAGATGTGACAAGCATCAAGACTCGTGTGTCCGAGGCAAAGGAAGCTGCAAAGGCTCTTTACACCAAGGTACCGCATCATTCATATATAGATACAATCGTATGTATGGATGGAACAGAAATGATTGGTGCATTCTTAAGCCAGGAGATTGAGCGAAACGGACTTATGTCTGTGAATAAGCACGAGACAATTTATGTTGTATCGCCTGAGATTAACAACGGACAGATGCTTTTCAGGGATAACAATAAGGGCGCTATAGATGGCAAGCATGTTGTACTTCTTCTGGCAACTACCACGACAGGTGAGACGATCAGAAGAGCGATGGAGTGTATCAACTATTATGGCGGTATGGTCACATGTATTGCGTCCATATTCTCAACCATCGATGAGGTCAATGGAGTAAAGATTGATAAGCTGTTCGATGACGATGATGTGGTAAACTACCAGACATATCCTGTTACAGAGTGTCCATTCTGCAAGAAGGGGCTGCCAATTGAGGCTATGGTCAATGGCTTTGGATATTCTAAGCTGTAATTAGTACGTTTATTGCAGTAATTGCCTTGTAATTGTTTCGATATCAGACTGTGTTTCGTCATAATGACAACAACACGTTAAATTATTTGGCGGATTGACTATAGCCAATTGACGATATGTTTTGTATTATAAAGATACAAAGAAACAAGGTAACAGACAGTCATGGCACTGAACAGTTACATATATGTACATAATACTTAGGAGGTATTTTTAAAATGGCAAGTTTATCATTAAAGAACATTTGCAAAGTTTATCCAAACGGATTTGAGGCAGTTAAGGATTTCAACCTTGAAGTAGAAGATAAAGAGTTTATCATCTTCGTAGGACCTTCAGGATGTGGAAAATCAACAACACTTCGTATGATCGCAGGTCTTGAGGAAATTTCTTCAGGAGAGCTTATCATCGACGGAAAGGTTATGAATGACGTAGAGCCAAAGGATCGTGATATCGCAATGGTATTCCAGAACTATGCTCTTTACCCACATATGACAGTATTTGACAACATGGCATTTGGACTTAAGCTTAGAAAAGTTCCAAAGGATGAGATTAAGGCAAAAGTTGAGGAGGCAGCAAGAATCCTTGACCTTGAGAAATTATTAGACCGTAAGCCAAAGGCTCTTTCAGGTGGACAGAGACAGCGAGTTGCCATGGGTCGTGCAATCGTTCGTAATCCTAAGGTATTCCTTATGGATGAGCCTTTATCAAACCTTGATGCAAAGCTTCGTGTACAGATGAGATCTGAGATTTCTTCATTACATAACAGATTAGGTGCAACAATCATCTACGTTACACATGATCAGACAGAGGCTATGACACTTGGAACAAGAATCGTTGTTCTTAAAGATGGTGTTATCATGCAGGTAGACAGCCCACAGAAGCTTTACAATCAGCCAAACAACCTGTTCGTTGCAGGATTCATCGGATCACCACAGATGAACTTTGTAGATGCTCAGTGTGTTGTTGAGGGAGCAAAGGCATTCCTTAAATTCGATAAATACCAGGTTGAGCTTCCAGAGGCAAAGGCTAAGAAGCTTATCGATGGCGGTTATGCTGGAAAGAACGTAGTATTCGGTATCAGACCGGAGGATATCTACGATTCAGCAGAGCATCTTGATAAATTTGCTTCATGCAAGATTGATTCAGATGTTACAGGATATGAGTTACTTGGTGCAGAGGTATTATTATACTTCACAGTTGCAGGCGCAAATATGTCAGCAAGAGTTGATTCAGATACACCGGCTCGTTACGGTGATCACATTGAGCTTGCATTTGATCCACACAAGATTCATGTATTTGATAAAGAAACTGAATTGACAATTACCAACTAGTTCGTTAAAATTAAATAGTTGTAAATTGACAGACCGGGTGTATAATTTACACCCGGTTTTCTTTTGCGAATGTATGTGAGGTTCTGAAAAGTTAAGTTACGGTGTTAAATTATAGCAAGGTTACAGCTTATGACTTGTAGAGACTTTTTACTTGTCTGCGTCAGAACAGTAATGAGAGGATAAGAATATGATTACGAATCAGAAACTGAAAAAATCACTTGAGGAAATAAAAAATATTACTTCGTTTGATGCGATTTTATACTCAGCCAAGGGAAAGCATCTGACAGGTACGGTGGAAGAGCCGGAACATAGCGACATTTTTGTGAAGGAGTTTATAGTATCCGAAGAGGATGTTAGGGAAAAAAACGATGCAATCGCATTTGCGGTTGAAATTGATTCAGAGCTTGAGTATGTGCTCGTAATGTTCTGCCCGTATACGAGTGAGAATCTTGTAATAGGCAGGATGGCAGTTTGTCAGCTTCGTACACTTGTGCTCGGTGAGTCAGAGCGATATGACAGAAATAATTTTATTCAGAATATTCTTCTTGGCAATATGCTTGGTTCTGATATAATAAATCGTGCCAAGAAATTACATATAGAAAACAGAAAACGAGTAGTATATGTTATAGATACCGGAAAGAACTGCAATGAGATAGCTGTTGAGCTTGTAAAGAATCTGGCTGATATCAGAAGCGGTGATTTTGTGGTGGCGATGGATGAGCATAATGTAGTGCTGGTAAAGGATGTTGAGGACATAGATTCACCAAAGCTTCAGGAAAAGCTTTCATCTATTGCAGGAAGTCTGGTTGACAATCTGCTTGCAGAGGCTATGATTAAGGTACGGGTGGGCTATGGCAATCCGACGGATGTTCTTCCAAAGATTGCAGAGTCTTATCAGGAGGCAAAAATGGCGCTTGAGGTTGGCAGGCTGTTTTACGTGGAAAAGGAAATTATGGCATATGACAGGCTGGGCATAGGAAGACTTATTTATCAGCTTCCAATGAGTCTGTGTGAGATGTTTATCCGTGAGGTTTTTGGTGATGAGGTGCCACAGATACTTGATGACGAGGAGGCAATGTCTACAATCTCCAAGTTCTTCGAGAACAATCTGAACATTTCAGAGACTGCAAGACAGCTTTATGTGCATAGAAATACGCTTGTGTACAGGCTAGAGCGTATTGAGAAGTCGATAGGTCTTGATATCAGAACCTTTGATGATGCTATGATATTTAAAATAGCTACGATGGTGTTAGCGCATATCAAGGATAGCAGGCAGGGCAGATAATATAATTATTACGCAATTTAAAGAAGTAGGAGACAAGTATGGCCAAGAAGCAAACATACGATGAGAAAAGCATAGCAATTTTAGAAGGACTTGAGGCAGTCAGAAAAAGACCGGGTATGTATATAGGAAGTGTCACAACCAAGGGACTAAACCATCTGATATATGAGATTGTGGACAACTCCGTAGATGAGCATCTGGCAGGTGCCTGTGATACCATAAGGGTAACTCTTGAGAAAAACGGTTCGTGTACGGTGGAGGATAACGGACGTGGAATACCTGTAGGTATGCATGCTAAGGGTGTATCTGCGGCGCGTGTTGTATTCTCGACACTGCACGCAGGAGGTAAATTTGACAATTCTGTATACAAGACAAGCGGAGGTCTGCACGGAGTTGGTTCGTCGGTTGTAAATGCATTATCCACATATATGGATGTGGAGATAAGCAGAGATGGCTATATCCACCATGACAGATATGAAAAGGGTGTTCCTGTTGTGGAGCTTGAAAATGGCCTGCTTCCTACTTTAGGCAAAACCAAAAAAACAGGAACAAGGATTAATTTCCTGCCGGACCCGGAGATTTTTGAGAAGACAAGATTCAAGGAAGAGGATGTAAAGAACAGACTGAAGGAGACAGCGTATCTCAATCCGAAGCTTACAATCATATACGAGGACAAACGAGGTGATGCGACAGAGCATATTGAGTATCATGAGCCTGAGGGTATTATCGGTTTTGTAAAGGATTTAAATAAAAATATAGAAAAGCTGCATGATGTCATTTACTTTACAGGAGAGAGTGAGAATATAAAAGGTTGAGGTGGCTTTTCAGTATACAAGCGAGTTCCATGAGAATATACTTGGTTTTTGCAACAATATATACAATTCTGAGGGTGGAGCGCATATCACAGGCTTTAAGACAGCCTTTACAGGTATTATAAACTCATATGCCAGAGAGCTTGGTATATTAAAGGACAAGGATGCGAATTTCAACGGAGCAGATGTCAGAAACGGCATGACTGCTGTAGTGTCAGTAAAGCATCCTGACCCTAGATTCGAGGGTCAGACAAAGACAAAGCTTGACAATCAGGATGCAAACCGTGCTACTGCCAAGGTGACAAATGACGAGGTACCGCTTTATTTTGACAAGAATCTTGAGGTCTTAAAGACGGTAATATCATGTGCTGAGAAGGCTGCAAAGATTAGAAAAGCTGAGGAGAAGGCAAAGACCAATCTGCTCACAAAGCAGAAGTTTTCCTTTGATTCAAACGGAAAGCTTGCAAACTGTGAGAGCAGGGATGCTTCGAAGTGCGAGATTTTCATAGTCGAGGGAGATTCGGCCGGAGGCTCGGCAAAGATGGCAAGAAACCGTATGTTTCAGGCAATCATGCCGATTCGAGGCAAGATTTTGAATGTTGAAAAGGCAAGTATTGATAAGGTACTGGCAAACGCTGAAATAAAGACAATGATCAATGCGTTTGGCTGCGGATTTTCTGAAGGGTATGGAAATGATTTTGATATAACGAAGCTCCGTTATGACAAAATCATTATTATGGCCGATGCCGATGTGGACGGAGCTCATATCTCCACACTGCTTTTGACTCTGTTCTTCAGGTTTATGCCTGAGCTTATTTTAGAGGGACATGTATATGTTGCCATGCCTCCGCTTTACAAGGCTATTCCGTCAAAGGGCGAGGAAAAATATTTGTATGACGATGCGGAGCTTGACAAGTACAGAAAGACACATACAGGCAAGTTTACGTTGCAAAGATATAAGGGTCTTGGAGAGATGGATGCGGATCAGCTCTGGGATACCACACTAAATCCCGCAACAAGGATGTTAAAGCGTATTGAAATAGAGGATGGGCGCCTGGCAAATGATGTGACATCACTGCTTATGGGGAGTGATGTGCCACCGAGAAAAGAGTTCATATACGAGCATGCGCATGACGCGGAGCTGGATGTGTAAGCATGACGCTTCTGCTTTTGGTTCTCAGTGGTTCTGAATAGTTAAGCAGTATTTATAATCGGAGAAAGACATGGATAGAAATATAGATAACAATGTAGACAACAATATAATTCAGACCGAATATTCGGAGCTGATGCAGAAATCATATATTGACTATGCGATGAGTGTCATTATAGCAAGAGCCCTGCCGGATGTGCGCGATGGGCTTAAGCCTGTACAAAGGCGTACACTTTATGATATGCATGAGCTGGGCATCAGGTACGACAAGCCATACCGAAAGAGTGCGCGTATAGTCGGTGATACAATGGGTAAATATCATCCACACGGCGATTCATCAATCTATGATGCGATGGTTGTTTTGGCACAGGACTTCAAAAAGGGCATGCCGCTTATCGATGGACACGGTAATTTTGGTTCAATCGAAGGAGACGGAGCCGCTGCCATGCGTTATACTGAGGCAAGACTTCAAAAAATCACACAGGAAGCATATCTTGCTGATCTTGACAAAAATGTGGTTGATTTCATTCCAAACTACGACGAGACAGAAAAAGAGCCAGAGGTGCTTCCGGTCAAGGTGCCGAACCTTTTGATAAATGGAGCTGAGGGTATAGCAGTCGGCATGGCGACAAGCATTCCGCCACACAATTTTGGCGAGGTGGTGGACGGTGTGATTGCTTATATGAAAAATCCTGATATCACCACAGCCGAGATGATGCAGTATATAAAGGGACCTGATTTTCCGACAGGAGGCATTGTTGCAAATCAGGATGATCTTGCAGCAATATATGAGACCGGACAGGGAAAGATAAAAATCCGTGGAAGAATCGAAATAGAGAAGGGGAAGGCAGGAAAGGACAAGCTTGTCATTACGGAAATCCCATACACAATGATTGGTGCCAATATAGGAAAATTCTTAAATGATGTCTATTCACTTGTCGAGTCAAAGGCGACAACGGATATTGTGGATATAACCAACCAGTCATCGAAAGAGGGAATAAGAATTGTCTTAGAGCTTAAAAAAGGTGCTGATGTTGAGGCACTTAAGAACCTTTTGTATAAAAAGACAAAGCTGGAGGATACTTTCGGTGTAAATATGCTGGCCGTCGCAAATGGAAGACCTGAGACGCTTGGTCTTGTACCAATAATAAGGCATCATGTCAATTTCCAGTACGAGATTGCAAAAAGAAAGTATGAGACACTTCTTGCAAAGGAGCAGGAGAAAGAAGAAATACAGCAGGGACTCATAAAGGCCTGCAACGTGATAGATCTGATTATTGAAATATTAAGAGGAAGCCGTGACCAGAAAATGGCAAAGGCATGTCTCATAAACGGAGAGACAGAGGGGATTAAATTCAAGTCAAAGGCTTCAGAAGCCATGGCAGCCCAGCTTTGCTTTACTGAGCGTCAGGCAGCTGCTATCCTTGAAATGCGTCTGTACAAGCTGATTGGACTCGAAATTGAGGCTCTGATTAAGGAGCACGAGGAGACCAGGGCAAAGATTGCAGAGTACAGCGATATTTTAGAGCATCGCTCGTCCATGGCAAAGGTCATTATGAAGGAGCTTAAAGCGTTCCGCAAGGAGTATGCAAGGGACAGACGCACGGAGCTTGACAATCTCGAGGAAGCTGTTGTGGTCAAAAAAGAGCTTGAGGTATCGGATGTAGTGCTGCTTATGGACCGCTTCGGCTATGTGAAGACAGTAGATACTTCAACCTATGATAGAAACAAAGATACAGCCGACGCAGAGAACAAGCTGATATTGAAGGTCAAAAATATAGATAAGCTGTGCATTTTCACAAACAACGGAAACATGCATCTTGTCAAGGTGTTAGACCTGCCTTACGGCAAATTCCGTGACAAGGGCACACCTATTGACAATGTAAGCAACTATGACAGCAGTAAGGAGGATATAGTATTTATAGCACCTCTTATGGATGTTGAAAAGCACAAGCTTATATTTGGAACGAAGTCAGCCATGATAAAGCTCGTGGATGGTGCTGAGTTTGTGGTGACACGAAAGACTTCGCAGGCCACAAAGCTCATGGATGATGATGAGCTGTTATTTGTTGACATGCTTTCAGAGAATGCTACAATGGTAATGCGTTCAAAGAAGGAGATGTTCCTTCGAATCGACTGTGGCACTATTCCTGAAAAGAAAAAGGCAGCAGTAGGTGTCAGGGGAATGAGGCTTGACAGAGAGGATGAGCTTACTGACATTTATCTGCTTAATGACCAGGGGGAAAAAGAGGTCGAGGTAAAGGGTAAGCAGGTGGCGCTTCACAGGCTGCACATTGCAAACCGTGACACCAAGGGCGTGAAGAAATAATATATCGTATGACAATATAACGTAAAGCATAAACTGTGTACGGTTTTGAGTATGTATGGCCTTAGAACAGTTAAAATATCTGACATGAAAGGAAGCGATGAGCTTGTTGGACAAATTAAGAGAGCTTGGCATTTCAGAAAATCTGATTAAGGAAATTGAAAAGTTTCGCTCGCAGTATCCGGTGGACAAGGAGTATGAGTCAAGAATCCCCGTGCCTACACAGTTTTATTACGGAAGCGATGTGTGGGAACAGGCTATAACAGCTGTTTTGTGTGGAGAAAATCTGCTTTTAGTAGGAGAAAAGGCCACAGGAAAGAATCTTTTCGCAGAGAATCTGGCAGGTGTATTTAACAGACCACGCTGGGATGTGTCATTTCACGTAAATATGGATGCAGCATCACTTATCGGAACCGATACGTTTAGCGCCGGAGAAGTAACCTTCAGGCCGGGACCTGTGTATACAGCCGCAAAAACAGGTGGCTTTGCGGTGCTTGACGAGATAAATATGGCAAAAAGTGAGGCTATGGCAGTGCTTCATGCCACACTTGATTTCAGACGTACAATAGATGTGCCGGGCTATGATAGACTGTCGCTTCATCCGGCAACAAGATTTATTGCCACGATGAATTACGGCTATGCAGGCACAAAGGAGCTGAATGAGGCTCTTGTATCACGTTTTGCGGTAATCCGGATGCCTATGATTTCAAAAGAGAGCCTTGTGAAGCTCATAAAGGAGCATTATCCTGCAATACGTGAAGCGGGAGCAAATGAGCTTGCGGAGGTATTTCTTGAACTGCATACCAAGTGCAAAAATGGCGAAATATCATCAAAGGCACTTGATCTGCGTGGGCTCATCGGTTCAATTGGTATGATGGAAAAGGGCTTAAATATATATACAGCTCTGGATATGGGTATAACAAACAAGAGCTTTGATGAATATGAGCAGACGCTTATCCGTGATACAATCCGTGCAAGAATCTCAAGGAAGATGAGCAGAGAGCAGCTGTTTTGTTGATATAAGCTTGTGACATATGAAGGAATGGAAAATATGGAAGAACAGGATATAAAGGAAGCAAAAAGAGCAAGAAACTTCATATGGATGGCGGCCTGTGATTATGACATAGAGCCGCTTTTTCTGGCATTTGCACCTGATGGATCCGCTGATATTTATCTGAATTTGATTATTGGGCTTGAATACAAGTGGTATGAGCATGACAAGATAGATGCCTTATTCAATCAGCTGACAGGGAAAAACGCCATGCTTTATGAGGGTCTTTTATGGATAGGTTTGGAAAATGCCCTGTATGAAAAGGAGAGACAAACGAGACCTGCCTTATATGATTTAAGGCTTGAGTACGCGAAAAAGAGCCTTGCAGGAGTCAATAAAAACAGGGAGTATTCGATGATTGATATAATCAGAAATGCACATTGCAGAAGGATACTTGGAAAACCCTCAGGTCTTTGCAAAGAGGATGAAGAGATACTGCATGCTTTTTGTTTTACACCTGATATGACAACGGATGAGATTATAGAAAAAACGAGAGAAAATCTGTGGAAGTATTTCTCGTATAAGCCGATAAAGGTGGCAAAGCCGCAGGGCATATATTTTTTACAGAAGGTAGCAGGAGCATTTCACTCAATAGGAAAAGTCAGCACACAGTATGTCAGAGCGAATAGCTTTTATGATAAAAATATGGCCTCGGACACAGCAGCTTTGTCTATGGAGCATTCAAAGAGATATCTGCTGCAGTTTGCACTGCAGAAAGATCCAATAGAAGCGAAGCGGTATGTGACAGCCTGCTTTGGAAAAAGCATGTATTCTGACAGGCAGCAGGCCGAGATGGAGAAAAAGCTCTGTGTAGGAAATCACAAAAACTGTCATTTGCTTTTTACCAGAGGTATTTCATCGGAGAAAAAGCAGACTGTACCTGATGAGATTGACAACAAAAGAGAACGCAGGGAAATTCTTGCATTTACAAAAGAGACAGCCATGCAATACGACAAGAATAAAGAGCATTTTGAAAAAACATGGCAGTGTATCAAAACAGTATAAGGAGACTTACAGAAAGCCTTAGAATGCACCTGGAGACAGCAGATGAGACATTTATGGATGCTTCCACACACGGCAGGATAAAGCCTTCGAGAGTATGGAAGGCCCTGTACTTGGACAATCCGCGTGTTTTTGAGCGAAAAGATGAGGTGGAGACGCCGGGCTTTTCTGTCGACATACTGATGGATGCGTCTTCTTCCAGAAAACAGATGCAGCAGAAGATAGCAGCACAGGCATATGTACTGTCAAAGAGCCTGACAAATTGTGGCATACCGGTGCAGATTTACTCATACTGCAGCATAAGAGGCTACACGGTGATGCACATTTTTAAGGAATATGATGATTATGGTGTGGAGGATGAGCTGTTTCATTTTGTTGCGGCAGGAAATAACAGGGATGGTCTTGCTCTGCGCGCGGCATCACATCTGATGGAGCTAAGTCCAAAGCCCAAGAAGTTACTTTTCATGTTTTCGGATGCAAGTCCCCAGGATGATCAGATAGCAGGGGAGGGAGCCTTTTATAAGGACAGGGAGTACACTGATGCTCTTGCTGTTAAAGACACCGTAAATGAGGTGCAGAGGCTTAAAAACCATGGAATAGACGTAATTGGCATCTTCATGGGAAGTGCGCATGACAGTGAGCTTGCAACAAAGATATTCGGCAGAAGTTTAGTGAAGATAAAGAGTATTAACGAGTTTGCCGATGCTGTCGGACGCGTGTTAAATGAGATACTGACCTAGCATTTTAATTAAAAGTACAATAAATTTAAAGCAATGGAGATAACAAATGAAAGCAATATTATTTGATTTGGACGGAACTCTGATTGACTCATCAGAGGGCATCACAAAGTCGGCACAATATGCACTTTCACACTTTGGCATAGATGAGCCGGACAGAAACAGTCTGTTTTTCTTTATAGGACCGCCGCTCATAAACACATTTATGGAGCATTACGGATTTACTAAGGAGAGAGCACTTGAAGCGGTCGGAAAGTACAGAGAACGCTATAACAAAATAGGTATATTTGAATGTTCGCTTTTTCCGGGAGTAAAGGAATGCATAGAGGCGCTTAAAGCAGCCGGATATAGGATAGGACTTGCATCATCGAAGCCGGAAAAATCGTGTGAGCGTATTTTGGAGCATTTTGGAATACTTGATATGTTTGATGAGGTGGTCGGAGCTACATTTGACGGCAGGATAGATACAAAGGAAGAAGTACTTAACGAGGTGATGCGCCGGTGGTCAGACATTCCAAGGGATGAGATGTGTTTAATCGGAGATACTATGTTTGATATCGAGGGAGCAAATCGTGTTAATGTGCCAAGCATAGCTGTAAGCTTTGGCTTTGGAGATGTTAACGAGATGGTGAGTGCCGGTGCAAAAGCTGTGATAGATGATATAAGGCAGCTTCCGGATGTGATTTCCAAGCTTTTCGATTAGCTTTTATGAAAATGCAATGCATTGAGACCTGAGGTTATAAACAGTAGATAGGAATGGGATTTCATGAATAAGAATTTAAAATTAAGAGCGATAGTGTGGGAGATAATTGTCCCGATTGTGCTTTACTACATTGTTTTTCTGAGCGCAATGTACTTTATTTTTGCGTTTATAGGGCATACAACTTCGACATACATGATAGCGCAGATAATATCTGCTGCAATTACAATACCATTTATGTATTTTGCAAGCTATAAGCCGACACAGCAGATGTTTGTTAAAAAACCAAAGATAGACAGGGCACTTTTTATAAATGTGCTCTGGGTGATTGTGATTACACTTTTCATTTCATTTGCGCTCAATAATATCATCACCATGTCACCGCTTATCGGGCTCTCAGAAGGATATGCCAGGGCAAATGAGAGCTTTTATGCAAGCACTCTTGTAATTGAGCTGATTGGCTCGGCAATTCTTTCTCCGATTATGGAGGAGCTTGTTTTCAGAGGCATTGTATTTGGAAATATGCGCAAAATAATGAATGTGCCACAGGCTGTATTTTTGTCGGCACTTTTGTTTGGACTCATTCATTTTAATATAGTGCAGTTTGTCTATGCTTTTTTACTTGGCCTGGTGCTTGCAGCTTTTATGTATAAGTCAGGGCATGTGTATGCGGCCATGATTGGGCATATCACCGCAAATGCGTTTGCAGTCATAAGGACAGAGACCGGTATTTTGAAGTGGACTGTTGATGGCAGTGTAATGGCATGGGGGGTATCTGTCATGTGCCTTGGTGTTGGTGCTGTGATATTTTATTATTATGCGAAGCACACAGAAGGAACTGTTTAGCATGGACCGAAACGGAGCGCAGACAAAGTACAAGTATCGTGCAGCTTTATGAATATGAGCAATGCGATTTAGGATAGTTACCGGATGTTTATAAAAATCAGCTATACAATAAAAAGTATAGCTGATTTTTTTATGATATAAGACATGAAAAGCTACTGTAACGCATACACAATTCAGACACAATTTGTTATAAGAACTTTTTTTTACATGAGTTATTGAAAAAAGTTTTGAAATTTAAAATAGTAAATTGTGCGTATAACCTTATAAATAAGATAAAAATACAATTATAGTCAGAAAAATAACTTTATAATATTAAGTTATCAAATAATCAGATAATAACGAGAAAAAAACTATTTACATTGAGCTTTCATCGTTGTAAAATCATAAACAGGAAATGATTCACTTCTTAATAAGTTATCCGTTAACAAATTTACACTAGGAAAGGAAGAACCTATGAGTAAACAATGGAATGAAAGCACAGCCACAGCTAAGGGATTATATGATCCACGCTATGAGCATGATAACTGTGGAATTGGTGCAGTAGTAAATATCAAAGGTATCAAAACACATGAGACAGTCGAGAATGCTTTAAAGATTGTTGAGAACTTAAAGCACAGAGCCGGAAAAGACGCTGATGGTAAGACGGGAGACGGTGTCGGTATCCTGCTTCAGATTTCTCATAAGTTTTTTAAGAAGGTTACAAAGCCACTTGGAATAGATCTTGGAGACGAAAGAGATTACGGTGTGGGAATGTTTTTCTTCCCTAATGATGAGTTCAAGACTATTCAGGCAAAGAAGATGCTTGAGGTTATCGTGGAGAAGGAAGGCCTTGAATTTCTCGGATGGAGAGAAGTGCCTACAGAGCCTGATAAGCTTTCTAAAAAAGCCAGAGACTGTATGCCATGCATCATGCAGTGCTTTGTAAAGAGACCTGAGGATGTTGAGAGAGGACTTGAGTTTGACAGAAAGCTTTATGTTGCAAGACGTGTTTTCGAGCAGTCAAACGACAATACATATGTGGTTTCCTTCTCAAGCAGAACAATCGTATATAAGGGAATGTTCCTTGTAGAGCAGCTCAGACAGTTCTTCATGGATTTACAGGATCCTGATTATGAGTCAGCAATCGCTACAGTACATTCAAGATTCTCTACAAATACAAACCCAAGCTGGGAGAGATCTCATCCAAACAGATTTATCGTACACAATGGTGAGATTAACACTATTCTTGGAAACTCTGACAAGATGTCAGCACGTGAGGAGAACATGGAGTCTCCTAAGCTTAAAAAAGAGTTCCAGAAGGTTTTGCCGGTTATCAATGCGGCAGGATCTGACTCAGCAATGCTTGATAATGCGCTTGAATTCCTGGTAATGAGTGGTATGGAGCTTCCACTTGCTGTTATGATAATGATTCCTGAGCCATGGGCAAACAATTCAATCATGACTCAGAAGAAGAAGGATTTCTACCAGTATTACGCTACAATGATGGAGCCATGGGATGGTCCGGCTTCAATCGTATTCTCAGATGGTGATTTAGTCGGAGCTGTGCTTGACAGAAACGGACTTCGTCCATCACGTTACTATGTGACAGATGATGATTACCTTATCCTTTCATCTGAGGTCGGAGTACTTGAGATTGACCCTACAAAGATTGTGAAAAAGGATCGTCTCCGTCCTGGAAAGATGCTCCTTGTGGATACTGTTGCAGGAAAAATCATAGATGATGATGAGCTCAAGGAGAGATATGCAGACAAGCAGCCTTATGGTGAGTGGATTGACAGATACATGGTAAATCTTAAGGATTTAAAGATTCCTAACCAGAGAGTACCTGAGTATACAAAGGAAGAGCGCCAGAGAATGCAGAGAGCCTTCGGCTACACATATGAGTCACTCAAGGATTCAATCCTTCCGATGGCTAAAAATGGTGTTGAGGGCACAGCGGCCATGGGTACTGATACACCGCTTGCAGCTTTATCAGGTAACAGGGAGCCGTTATTCAACTACTTTAAGCAGCGCTTCGCACAGGTAACAAACCCGCCTATCGATTCAATCCGTGAGGAGGTTGTCACATCAACCACACTCTATATCGGTGAGGCTGGAAACGTGCTTGAGGAGAAGCCGGAAAACTGCCGTGTACTTAAGATTAACAACCCAATCCTTACAAACACTGACCTTATGAAGATTAAGAATTTAAAGGCCGATGGCTTTAAGGTAGAGGTTTTACCTATTATATATTACAAGAACACAAGTCTTGAGAAAGCAGTAGACAGACTTTATATAGAGGCTGACCGTGCATACAGGGACGGAGCCAACATTATTATCCTTTCAGACAGGGGTGTTGATGAGAACCACGTTGCAATTCCTTCACTGCTTGCAGTTGCTGCATTGCAGCAGTATCTTGTAAAGACAAAAAAGAGAACATCTCTTTCTCTCATTCTTGAGTCAGGAGAGCCGAGAGAGGTTCATCATTTTGCTACACTGCTTGGCTTTGGTGCAAGTGCAATCAACCCATACCTGGCACAGGATACAGTTAAGCAGCTTGTTGACGAGCATATGCTTGACAAGGATTATTATGCAGCAGTTGATGATTACAATAAGGCAATTATCACAGGTATTGTTAAGATTGCTGCAAAGATGGGTATTTCAACCATCCAGTCATATCAGGGCTCAAAGATTTTTGAGGCAATCGGTATTGACAAGAGTGTTATTGACAAGTATTTCACAAATACAGTAAGCCGTATCGGTGGAATTACATTACAGGATATCGAGAACGATGTGAATGAGCTTCACTCTGCGGCCTACGATCCGCTCGGACTTGAGACAGATGTTACACTTGACAGCAAGGGCAGACACAAGATGAGAAGCGGAGCTGATGACCATCTGTACAATCCGGCTACAATCCATCTTCTCCAGCAGTCGACACAGCGCGGTGACTACAATCTGTTCAAGCAGTACACAGCACTTGTGGATGAGGAAGAGAAAAATACAAATATCCGTGGACTCATGGATTTCAACTATCCTAAGAAGGGTGTCAAGCTCGAGGAGGTTGAGAGCGTTGACTCAATTGTGACACGTTTCAAGACAGGTGCTATGTCATACGGATCTATTTCGAAGGAAGCACATGAGACACTTGCAATTGCCATGAACCATCTGCACGGAAAATCAAATACCGGTGAGGGTGGAGAGGACAAGGATCGTCTCACAATCGGAAAAGACGGAAAGAACCGCTGTTCAGCAATCAAGCAGGTTGCTTCAGGACGTTTTGGTGTCACAAGCAGATACTTAACAAGCGCACAGGAGATTCAGATTAAGATGGCACAGGGCGCTAAGCCGGGCGAGGGTGGACACTTACCTGGAAAGAAGGTTTATCCTTGGATTGCAAAGACAAGACTTTCAACACCGGGTGTTGCACTCATCTCTCCACCACCACACCACGATATTTATTCTATCGAGGATTTGGAGCAGCTTATATTCGACTTAAAGAATGCAAACAGAGATGCAAGAATCTCAGTCAAGCTCGTTTCTGAGGCCGGTGTAGGAACTGTTGCGGCAGGCGTTGCAAAGGCCGGAGCACAGGTAGTGCTTATCTCAGGCTACGACGGAGGAACAGGAGCCGCACCTAGCAGCTCAATCCACAATGCGGGACTTCCATGGGAGCTTGGACTTGCAGAGACACACCAGACTCTTCTTATGAATGGTCTTAGAAATAAAGTAAGAATTGAGACAGACGGTAAGCTGATGAGTGGCCGTGATGTGGCAATAGCAGCGTGTCTTGGAGCCGAGGAATTCGGTTTTGCGACAGCTCCGCTTGTAACAATGGGCTGCGTAATGATGAGAGTATGTAACTTGGATACATGTCCGGCAGGAATTGCTACACAAAACCCTGAGCTTCGTAAGCGCTTTGCAGGAAAGCCGGAGTACGTTGAGAACTTCATGCGTTTCATCGCTGAAGAGCTTCGTGAGTATATGGCAAAGCTTGGCGTAAAGACAGTGGATGAGCTCGTTGGACGTGGAGATCTCTTAAAGAAGCGTGATAATCTAAGCGAGAGACAGTCAAAGATTGACCTTGACTGCATACTTAATAATCCGTTTGACGGCAAAAAGCAGAGTGTTATATTCGATCCTAAGCAGGTATATGACTTTGAGCTTTCAAAGACAAAGGATATGACTGAGATCATGACACAGCTTAAGAGCGCACTTGAGAGCGGACAAAAGCGCGCGATTGAGATTGAGGTAACAAATACAAACAGATCTCTCGGAACAATATTTGGTTCTGAGATTACAAAGAAATATGACGATACGCTGGATGAAGACACATTTGTTATCAAGTGTAACGGTGCAGGCGGACAGAGCTTTGGAGCATTTATCCCTAAGGGACTTACACTTGAGCTTGTCGGAGATTCAAATGATTACTTCGGAAAGGGTCTTTCAGGTGGAAAGCTCATCGTATATCCACCTGCAGGAGTAAAGTTTGAGAAGGATGATAATATCATCATCGGAAACGTGGCACTTTACGGAGCTACCAGCGGTAAGGCCTTCATAAACGGTGTTGCCGGTGAGCGTTTCTGCGTAAGAAATTCCGGTGCAACAGCAGTAGTTGAGGGTGTCGGCGATCATGGCTGCGAGTACATGACAGGTGGCCGCGTAGTTATCCTTGGAAAGACCGGAAAAAACTTTGCAGCAGGTATGAGCGGTGGAATAGCATATGTGCTTGATGAGGACAATGACCTTTACATGAGAACCAACAAGCAGATGGTATTTACTGAGGAGGTCTCAAACAAGTACGATGTATTAGAGCTTAAGGAAATGATAAAAGAGCATGTAACACTTACAAACTCAGAAAAGGGTAAGGAAATCCTTGATCATTTCAGTGAGTATCTTCCTAAGTTCAAGAAGGTTATTCCTTACGATTACAACCGTATGCAGATGGCTATTGTACAGATGGAAGAAAAGGGTCTTAACGCAGAGCAGGCACAGATTGAGGCATTTTATGCCAGCACAAGAGGCTAAGGAGGACGCAGATAATGGGAAAACCAACAGGATTTATGGAATATGACAGATGCGAAGCAGCGTCTGTAGAGCCAAAGGAGCGTATTAAGAACTTTAACGAGTTCCATGTGTTCCTTTCAAAAGAAAATCAACAGAAACAGGCTGCCCGTTGTATGGACTGCGGAGTTCCTTTCTGCCAGTCGGGAATGACAATAGCAGGCATGACATCAGGCTGTCCTCTGCACAACCTGGTTCCGGAGTGGAACGACCTTGTATACACCGGCAACTGGGAGCAGGCATATAATCGTCTGCACAAGACCAATAATTTCCCTGAGTTTACATCAAGAGTCTGCCCGGCATTGTGCGAGAAGGCATGTACATGCGGACACTGGGGCAGTCCGGTGTCAGTCAGGGACAATGAGCATGGTATAATAGAGACTGCATATGCAAACGGATATGCAGCTCCAAAGCCACCAAAGGTCAGAACCGGCAAGAAGGTGGCAATCATTGGTTCGGGTCCTTCAGGACTTGCGGCAGCAGACCAGCTTAACCAGAGAGGCCATGAGGTTACAGTATATGAGAGAGAGGACCGCGTCGGTGGCCTGCTCATGTATGGTATTCCAAATATGAAGCTTGATAAGAGCATTATTGACAGAAAAGTTAATATAATGAAGGAAGAGGGCATTCATTTTGTCACAGGCTGTGATGTCGGAAAGGATATAAAGCCGGCAGAGCTTTACAAGAAGTATGACAGGATAATCCTTTGCTGTGGTGCCAAAAATCCAAGAGACATAAAGGCAGACGGAAGAGATGCAAAGGGTATTTACTTTGCTGTTGATTACCTTACCCAGAATACAAAGAGCCTTTTAAATTCAAACCTGACAGATGGCAAGTTTGTATCTGCAAAGGGCAAAAATGTGGTCATTATCGGTGGCGGTGACACAGGAAACGACTGTGTCGGAACTGCAATCCGTCAGGGCGCCAAATCAGTCACACAGCTTGAGATGATGCCTTGTCCGCCTACAGAGCGTGCCGCAAACAATCCGTGGCCACAGTGGCCAAAGGTCTTAAAAACAGACTACGGCCAGGAGGAAGCTATTGCAGTATTCGGACATGACCCACGTATCTACAAGACAACCGTAAAAGAGTTCCACAAGGACAAAAACGGCAACCTAAAGGAGCTTACAATTGTAAGTCTTGAGAGTAAAAAGGACGAGAAGACAGGTAGATTCATGATGGTTCCGGTAGAGGGATCAGAGAAAAAGCTTCCGGCAGAGCTTGTGCTTATAGCAGCAGGCTTCCTTGGAACAGAAAGCTACGTGGCAAAGGCATTTGGTGTAGAGCTTAATGCCAGAACAAACGTAAGTACACAGGAGGGACATTACGCTACAAACGTAAAAAACGTATACGTGGCAGGTGATAACCATCGTGGACAGTCCCTTGTAGTATGGGCTATCAGAGAGGGACGTGAGGCCGCCAGAGAGGTTGATGAGAGTCTCATGGGATATTCATATCTCTCAGTACAGTAACAAATTATTGTAGCAATTCTCCTTAATAAATTTTATTTCATACATTTTATATCAAAATCCCGGTGCATTGTACCGGGATTTTTGACATACAAAATTACTGCTTTCTAAAGGTGTTGGCACTGTGGATAAACTAATTGAAATTTGACTTATAAGATGTTAAGATAGCAGTGTTTGACATGATAATAATAATATTAGGAGCAGCAAATGAGTAAAACAGTATTTTTTGACATAGACGGAACAATATGGGACGATGACATGGTAATTCCTGAAAGCACCCTAGAGGCTGTGGCAGCCCTCAAGGCAAACGGACATCTGGCATTTATATGTACAGGACGTGCCAGAGCCAGTGTGAGGTCAGAGAAGCTATTAAATATGGGTTTTGATGGAATAATTGCGGCATGTGGCAACTATATTGAAATGGATGGCAAAGTAATATACGAAAATGACCTGAGCGCAGATATGGTACAAAAGGTCATAAGGGTGCTTTCTGAGTGTAAAATGCCTGTAGTGCTTGAGGGCTCCACAGACTACTGGATAGATGACGAGGGCTTTGAGAATGATCCGTATGTGGATTACCTTTTTGAGTCACTTGGTGAGCATGCACATATAATAAGAGGATATGACGGCGAGATAAGAATTAATAAATTCTCCGCTGACGTGATAGATGGTACTGATTATGAACGTGTGAAGGCCGAGTTTGCCGATGATTTTCTGATACTTGAGCATGTGGAAAATGTCGTGGAGTTTGTGCCGAAGGGAACCTCAAAGGCAACCGGCATCAAATGGCTGTGCAATCATCTGGATATCCCACTTGATGAAACCTATGCGATAGGCGACAGTGTAAATGACCTTGAAATGCTTGAGAGTGTAGGACATGGAATCGCGATGGGCAACTCAATGCCACCGGTTAAAGAAATTGCGGAATATGTCACATCGGATATTTCAGATGATGGAGTGAAAAATGCGTTAAAGCATTACGGATTGATATAGAAAATGTAAAATAAATATTAAAATGAAATATCACTGTTGACATTGAAATGCAATAGTGATACTTTATTTACAGAAAGAAATTAGCACTCGAAAGAAATGAGTGCTAACAGAGATAAAAGGAGGCAATACAATGAAATTAGTTCCATTATCAGACAGAGTAGTATTAAAGCAGTTAGAAGCAGAGGAAACAACAAAATCGGGAATCATCCTTACAAGTTCAGCACAGGAGAAGCCACAGGAGGCTGAGGTTATCGCAGTAGGACCTGGCGGAATGGTTGACGGCAAGGAAGTTAAGATGCAGGTAACAGTCGGACAGAAGGTTATTTATTCTAAATACGCAGGCACAGAGGTTAAGCTTGACGGAGAAGAGTACATCATCGTTAGACAGAATGATATTCTTGCAGTAGTAGAGTAAGATTAATTTACGGATAGAAGCTAAAGATCCGGTACGTTTTACATATCCGGTCATAGCTGCTTACATTTTGGAATTAAATATCAAATATATAAATAGAAAGGTCGTATAAATCATGGCAAAGGAAATTAAATATGGCTCAGAAGCCAGAGCAGCACTTGGAGCTGGAGTAGATAAATTAGCAGATACCGTCAGAGTAACCCTTGGGCCGAAAGGAAGAAACGTAGTACTTGACAAATCATACGGTGCACCACTCATCACAAACGATGGTGTTACAATCGCAAAAGAGGTTGAGCTTGAGGATGCTTTCGAGAACATGGGAGCACAGCTTGTCAAGGAAGTTGCCACAAAGACAAATGATGTAGCAGGAGACGGAACAACAACAGCTACAGTTCTTACACAGGCAATGGTTCAGGAAGGAATGAAGAACCTTGAGGCAGGAGCAAACCCAATCGTGCTTCGTCGTGGTATGAAGAAAGCAACAGACAAAGCTGTTGAGGCACTTAAGGATATGAGCCAGAAAGTAAAAGGCAAAGAGCAGATCGCTAAGGTTGCAGCTATCTCAGCAGGAGATGAGGAAGTTGGTAATCTCGTAGCAGACGCTATGGAAAAGGTTACAAACGATGGTGTTATCACAATTGAAGAGTCAAAGACAATGCAGACAGAGCTTGACCTTGTAGAAGGTATGCAGTTCGACAGAGGATATCTCTCAGCATATATGTGCACAGATATGGATAAGATGGAAGCAGTACTTGATGATCCGTATATTCTTATTACTGACAAGAAGATTTCAAACATCCAGGATATTCTTCCATTACTTGAGAAGATTGTTCAGGCCGGTGCAAGACTTCTTATCATCGCTGAGGATGTTGAGGGCGAGGCTCTTACAACACTTATCGTTAATAAGCTTCGTGGTACATTCAATGTAGTAGCTGTAAAGGCTCCCGGATATGGTGACAGAAGAAAAGCAATGCTTGAGGATATTGCAATCTTAACAGGTGGTCAGGTAATCAGCTCAGATCTTGGACTTGAGCTCAAGGATACAACAATCGATATGCTTGGCCGTGCTAAGTCAGTTAAGGTTCAGAAGGAGAACACAGTCATCGTTGACGGTGCCGGTGACAAAGATGCTATCGCAGGCAGAGTAAGCCAGATCCGTGGTCAGATTGATGAGACAACATCTGAGTTTGATAAAGAAAAATTACAGGAGCGTCTTGCCAAGATGGCAGGCGGTGTAGCAGTTATCCGTGTAGGTGCTGCAACAGAGACAGAGATGAAAGAGGCTAAGCTTCGTATGGAGGATGCCCTTAACGCTACAAGAGCAGCAGTTGAAGAGGGAATCATCGCAGGTGGTGGATCAGCATATATCCATGCATCAAAGAAGGTTGCAGAGCTTGTTGATACACTTGAGGGAGATGAGAAGACAGGTGCAAAGGTTATCCTTAAAGCACTCGAGGCTCCACTTTACTATATCGCTGCAAATGCAGGACTTGAAGGTGCAGTAATCATCAACAAGGTAAAGGAGTCAGCTCCGGGAACAGGCTTCAACGCAGCTACAGAAGAGTATGTAGATATGGTTGATAACGGAATCCTTGATCCTGTAAAGGTTACAAGAAGTGCATTACAGAATGCAACATCAGTAGCTTCAACACTCCTCACAACAGAGTCAGCAGTAGCTACAATCAAAGAGGACACTCCAGCAATGCCAGCAGGAGCCGGCGCCGGAATGGGCATGATGTAATCGTAGACAATGAGGAAAAAAACCCGTGGTCACACTCGTGTGAACCGCGGGTTTTCTTTTTGACGAATGTCCGGATATGAGCAAGTAGCACGCAAGTGCGGATTGCGAATATACGGAGGCTGGTGTAAGCCAGCCGTGTCTACGATGTAAGTAAAATAACGCCACTGTCCATCAAAAACTTCTTTTCAAACAATTACACCTATGGTATAATGAGCGGTGTTGGAAAAAATACGACAACGAATATTTATATCGGAGTGAGAATTAATGAGTAAGGTTATAGTAGTTACCGATTCAAACAGCGGTATCACACCTGACGAGGCAAAGAAGCTTGAGTTGAGGTGATTCCAATGCCTTTTTACATCGATGAGCAGATGTATTATGAGAATATCGATCTGACGCAGGAGCAGTTCTATGAGAAGCTTACGGCAGGCGGCGATATCAAGACATCTATGCCTTTGGTTGGTGATGTAACAGATAAATGGGATGAGTTCTTAAAGGAAAATGATGAGATTGTATACATTCCAATGTCATCAGGTCTTTCAAGCTCATGTGAGACAGCATATATGCTCTCGCAGGATTATGACGGCAAAGTGCAGGTAGTCAATAATCAGAGAATATCAGTTACAATGCGCCAGTCGGTTATAGATGCGAAGAACCTGGCAGAAGCAGGAAAAAATGCAGCTGAGATAAAGCAGATATTAGAGGATGCAAAGTTTGAGTCTTCCATATATATCATGGTAGATACTCTTAACTACCTCAAAAAGGGTGGTAGAATCACGCCAGCAGCGGCAGCTCTTGGCACACTTTTAAAGCTTAAACCGGTGCTTCAGATTCAGGGTGAGAAGCTTGATGCATTTGCAAAGGCACGTACCGTAAAGCAGGCAAAGAGCATCATGATAGATGCCATGAAGTCGGATTTTGAGAAGCGCTTCAATAATCCGGATGGCAGCCAGATAAATCTTGAAATGGCATACACGCATGATATTGCAGCAGCGGAGGCATTTAAGGAAGAGGTTCAGGCAGCATTTCCAAATAACGAGATAGTCATGAATCCGCTTTCACTTTCGGTCTCATGCCATATAGGGCCCGGAGCGCTTGCAATAGCCTGCTCTAAGAAGATAGAGTATTGTAATAAATAATTATTAATAGTTACAAAGCATAATAAATATACCACTAAAATCAAGCAGTAACATGGCACAATGTGTCGTGTCAGAAAATACAAGGGAGGCATGTAAAATGTCAAAGGTAGATGTAGTAATAGGATGTTTCTATGGTGATGAAGGAAAAGGTAAGGTAATTGATTACCTTGCAGCAGACGCTGATGTAGCAGTAAGATGCACAGGCGGAGACAATGCCGGTCACACAATCAAAGCAAACGGTGTTAAATATGCAATGCACCTTATTCCGTCAGGTCTCTTATCAGGACATACAATCGGAGTGATCGGAAACGGAGTAGTTTTAAATCCGCAGGTTCTTTTAGAGGAAATCAACAACTTAAAGGAGCACGGATATGATGTAGATAAATACTTAAAAATCAGTGAAAAAACGCATGTCATTTTCCCATATCACAGCAAGCTTGATGTGGCGCTTGAGAAGGTGAGAAAGGCAAAGAAAATCGGTACTACAGGAAAGGGTATCGGACCTTCATACTGCGATAAGTATGAGAGAAGCGGAATCAGAATGGAGGATTTATACGCACCTGATTTCAAGGAGCGCCTTAAGGAGCAGACAGAGCTCAAGCTTGCACTTCTTAAGGTATATGATCCTGAGACTGATTATACAAAGGAGCTTGATTTCGACAAGATGTTTGCAGAGTACAGTGACTATGCAGCACAGCTTGAGCCATATGTATGTGATACAATCACACTCTTACACAAGGCACTTGAGGATGACAAAAAGGTGGTTGTTGAGGGAGCACAGGCTACACTCCTTGACATCGACTTTGGTTCATATCCATATGTTACATCATCAAATCCTACAATCGGTGGCATCCTTACAGGAACAGGTCTTTCTGCTTCAGATATCGGAAATGTATACGGTGTCATCAAGGCATACTCAAGCCGTGTAGGTGAGGGACCATATGTGACAGAGCTTCTTGACGCAACCGGAGACAGAATCCGTGAGCTCGGACATGAGTACGGCACCACAACAGGCCGCCCGAGAAGATGCGGATGGTTAGATCTTGTCACCTTAAAATATGCCAAGCGTCTTAACGGACTTACAGCACTTTCTGTAAACCATCTCGACACAATCGGCAAGTTTGATACAATAAAAGTCTGCATCGGCTACGATGTAAACGGTGAGGTAACAGAGGACTTTACCACAAATCTCAAGGTTTTAAACAACGCAAAGCCTGTATATGAGGAGCTAAAAGGCGGCTGGGGAGATGAAATTGCAAGCTGTAAGACTTTCGAGGAGCTTCCTGAGAATGCACAGAAATATATCAGCTTCATAGAGAAATACATCGGAGTACCTGTTAAGTTCATCGGAACAGGTGCTGAAAGAGAAGCTATGATTGTGCGCGCAGATAATTAGTACAGCTAAAATATCATAGTATTAAAATTATAAATAATGTACAAAAGAGTGTTCAGAATTCACAAATTGAACACTCTTTTTTTATACTCTGATGTCATAATAATTTAGGAAGGAGCATTACTGTGATAGAAATTAGTAATCTCGTAAAGAAATATGGCGACCATATGGCCGTAGATCATCTTTCGCTGACTGTTGAGCCGGGAAAGATATACGGACTTTTGGGACCAAACGGCGCCGGAAAGTCAACCACCATGAATATTGTTACCGGATATATTGGTGCTGATGGTGGAACAGTAAAGATAAACGGCTATGATATATTTGCACAGCCTGAGGAGGCAAAAAAATGTATCGGATACCTGCCGGAGATACCACCGCTTTATGTGGATATGACGGTATATGAGTATCTCAAATTTGTAGCAGAGCTCAAAAAGCTCGACAGGAAAAAGAGAAAAGAAATGATAGCAGATGCCATGGACATGACCGGCATCACGGAGGTGAAAAACCGTCTCATAAAGAACCTTTCCAAGGGCTACAGACAAAGAGTGGGTTTCGCCCAGGCACTGCTTGGCTACCCGGAAATCATCATACTGGATGAGCCTACAGTTGGACTTGATCCAAAGCAGATAATAGAGATTCGTGAGCTTATTAAAAAGCTTGGAGAAAATCATACGGTGATACTTAGCTCGCATATTTTAAGTGAGATAAGTGCAGTGTGTGATCATGTGTTTATCATATCAAAGGGTAAGCTTGTAGCAAGTGATGCCACAGAGAACCTGATTAATCTTATGTCAAAGAACCAGGAAATTAACCTTGTCCTCAAATCAGATGAGATTGGTGCAAGAGGAATGCTTGAGAAGATAGTAAATGTTGATAAGGTCACATTTGAAAAGTCTGAGGAAGAGAAAACAGTGAAGGCTAAGGTTATAGCAAAAGCAAACTGCGATATACGTGAGGAAATATTTGAGCTTGCAAGTGCAATGCATATGCCAATCCTTGAGATGCATACTGTTGTGAAGTCACTCGAGGACGTATTCCTTGAGCTTACAGGGGAAGGAGATGAGAAATAATGCTTGCAATATTTAAAAGAGAATTCAAATCATATTTCCAAAACGTTATAGGATGGCTGTTTGTTGCAGCACTTCTTGCAGTGTATGGTCTATATTTTTATGTATACAATCTGAAAAACGGTTATCCGTATATCTCATATGATTTAAAGGGAATCGGTTTTATTATGATGATTGCAGTGCCAATCCTCACGATGAGATCGCTTTCTGATGAGAAAAAGACAAAGACAGATCAGCTTATGCTGACATCGCCTGTATCTGTCGGAAGGATTGTAGCAGGAAAATATTTTGCAATGGCAGCAGTATACACCATAGTCATAGCGCTTTTTGCACTTTCACCGCTCGTGTTGTCAATTTACGGCAAGGTGGCGCTCAGTGAAGCGTATGTGGCTTTGTTTGGCTACTGGCTTTACGGTTTATCATGCATCGCCGTGGGACTTTTTATATCGTCCATATCTGAGAGTGTGATAATATCTGCAATACTTACATTTACGGCATTATTCCTCTCATACATGATGCAGTCCATCACAGGGCTCATCTCGTCAAGTGGGAATCTGCTCACAAAGGTGCTTAATTGCTTTGATTTGTACACACCATTTGAGAATTTTGTAAGTGGCTGCTTTAGTGTCACATCGGCAGCTTATTATGTGACGGTTATCCTGCTTTTATGCTTCCTTACGACGCAGTCTATCCAGAAGAGAAGATGGGCATTTTCAAAGAAGATGATAGGCACAGGGGCATTTTCAGCAGGAATGATTGTCGTAATGTGTGCAATTTGTGTGGTTGTAAATCTTGTGGTGACAGCGCTTCCTGCCAAGTACACATCAATTGACTGTTCGGCTACAAAGCTGTACTCGCTCACAAACGATACAAAGGACAGGGTAAGTAAGCTTGATGAGGATATCACAATCTATGTTTTGAATTCCAAGAAATCAAAGGATGCAAAGATAGATGAGACAATCAACAGATACAAGGATCTTTCGAGTCATATAAAGGTAAAATATGTAGACCCGGCGACAAGCCCGAAGTTTTATCAGGATTACACAGACACGACACCTACCACAAACAGCCTTATCATCGAGAGCAAAAACCGTTCAAAGGTGATTGATTACAATGATATATATGAATATGACAGCTCTTCATATTATTACGGATACCAGTCGCAGTCTAGCATCACAGGCTATGATGCCGAGGGACAGATTACAAGTGCTATAGAGTATGTCACAATGGATGCAGATGAGCTCCCGGTAATTTATCAGATAACAGGACACAATGAAACGGAAATAGGAAGCAATTTCCAGAGTGTTGTAAGCAAGGCAAATGCAAATCTTAAGAGTTTAGAGCTCTTTAACGAGGAAAAGGTGCCGGAAGATGCAACAGCCATTATCATTAATTCCCCGACTGTTGATTTCAACGAGGAAGACGCTCAGAAGGTGATTGATTATTTAAATGGCGGTGGAAAGGCACTGATTGTCGGCTGCTACGCATATAATGACGAGCTTGCAAACTTTAACAAGATACTTTCGGCTTACAATGTCAGCTTCAAGACCGGTGTGATAGCTGAAAATGACAGCTCAAAATATTATCAGAATCCTCTCTACCTGCTTCCAACGGTTGAGACGACAGATTACACCTCAGATGCAACAGACGGATATGTATTCCTGGCAGGAAGCTGTGCAATCAATTATCCTGAGGATACAGATGATGTGACATATACAAAGCTGCTTTCTACATCAGACAGCGCAGTTTTAAAGAAGGACTGGAAGAATATCACCACATCGAAGGCAGAGGACGCTGATGAGAACGGACCGTTTACTACAGGTCTTGCTGTAAATGATTCAAGCACCGGCGCATCGATTGTTGTGTTTGGTACGCCTTATGTGGTTGATGATTCATATGACAATGCCGTTTCCGGCAACAATGCAGACATGTTCAAGGATGTTATCACATCAATGACCGGAAATGTTGAGCTTGCATCAAGTGTGATACCGGTGAAGGATTACACCTTAAGCAATATCACTATAAATACGCTGCAGGCGGTTGTTACGGGACTTATCATAATGATAGCTGTACCAATACTGCTTATTATCATAGGAATCGTTGTATGGGCAATGAGGAGAAAGAAGTAGATTACAGGTAAACGCGTATAAGAAATAGGAGAAAAACGCTATGCTTGGTGAGTACTATATCAAGGTAAATGATGATGTATATCTTTCAAGTACCACAATCCTTGGAACAATTCCGGATTCTATAGATGATATGATTGCAACTAAAGACAGTGAGAGTACTGAGACTGAAAGTGAGTAGCAATGGATTAATAGTTTAAAAATGATAACTTTTAAGAAATAGTTCATCTTTTTTTTATGAAATAGGTATTGAAATCGTGCTGATGTTGTACCATTATAATGATTAAAGGGTCAAAATGTATCATTATTATGATGTAGAATAATGAGGGAAAACGGTGAATAGCATGAATCAGATGAACAAAGACAGCAACAGCATAAATATCACGGGCCTTACCGATGAAGAGGTAAGGCAGAGAGTGGAGGAAGGATTTACCAATAGAACAGATATATCTACAGACAAGACAACAAAGGAAATTGTGATTTCAAACGTTTTCACATATTTTAACCTTATATTTCTTGTCATAACGATACTTCTCATAATGGTAGGTTCTTTCAGAAATCTGACATTTCTGCCTATAATTATTGGAAATACGGTAATCGGAATCGTTCAGGAAATCCGCGCAAAAAAGACTCTTGAGAAAATGAGTTTACTGAATGCTCCGCATGCGGATGTTATCAGAAACGGCAGCGTAAAGCAGATTAGTACGGATGAACTTGTAAAGGATGATGTGATTTTGCTTACCGCAGGAAAGCAGATTTGTGCGGATGCGGTTGTGATATCCGGAAATATACAGGTAAATGAATCACTGCTAACAGGTGAAGCTGATGAGGTAGAAAAGACAGAGGGCAGCACTCTCATGTCGGGAAGCTTTGTTGTATCGGGAGAGTGCTATGCACGGCTTGAAAAGGTCGGTAATGAATCATATATCTCAAAGCTGAGCCTTGAGGCAAAATCAATGGGCGGCAAGGAGCAGTCAGAGATGATACGCTCCATTAATTTGATTGTCAAATGGGTTGGCATAGTTATTATTCCGATTGGGCTTATATTGTTCTGGCAGAGCCATTTTGTGAATGGCGAGTCTATCACAAAGAGCGTTACATCGACAGTTGCAGCGATTATAGGAATGATACCGGAGGGCTTATATCTGCTGACCACAGTGGCGCTTGCCTTAAGCACTATGAAGCTTGCAAGGAAAAAGGTATTGCTTCATGATATGAAAAGTATTGAGACGCTTGCGCGTGTGGATGTGCTTTGTGTGGATAAAACGGGCACAATTACTGAGCCTGATATGAAGCTTAAGGAAATTTTTCTCTGTAAAAACAGTGGAGCAGATGGCACACAGACAGCTTTGACATTAGATGAGCTTAAGAGTCTTATTTTAGATTATGCAAATGCCTCGGTTGACAACAATGCGACTATGCTCGCACTAAAAGCATATGCAGCGGAAGCTTTGACAAATAATACATCTGCACTGCATCGTACAGCGGTTTCACAGCAGGCATTTTCGTCGAGCCTCAAATATGGCAGCGTTACCTTTTCTGATGGAACATATCTGCTCGGAGCACCGGAGTTTATCATGCACGAAGACTTTGCGCGCATTGAGGAAGAAATCATACCATACGCTGACAAAGGCGACAGAGTACTTTTATTTGCAAGGTATGATGGAGAAAACGTGGAGAATGGCATAAATGGCAGCGTTACTCCGCTTGGATTTGTGGCACTTGCCAATCCTATCAGAGAGAATGCGGTAAAGACCTTTGAATATTTCAAGAGTCAGGGTGTTGCGATAAAGGTTATTTCAGGTGACAATCCGCGTACTGTTTCAAGGATTGCCATACAGGCAGGAATTGAAAGTGCAGAAAGCTTTGTCGATGCGGCTACACTTGATACTGAGGATAAAATAGCCGATGCAGTAAATAAATATACTGTATTCGGACGAGTGACACCAAAGCAGAAGAAACAGCTTGTAAAGGCTTTACAGGCTAAAGGTCATACAGTTGCGATGACCGGAGACGGAGTCAACGATATACTTGCCATGAAGGATGCCGACTGCAGTGTGGCTATGGCATCGGGAAGTGAGGCGGCAGCCCAGGCAGCCCAGGTTGTCCTTTTGGACTCTGATTTTGCACATATGCCGGATGTGGTATATGAGGGACGCAGGGTGGTAAACAATATCCAGCGCTCTGCCAGTCTGTTTCTTGTGAAAAATATATTCTCACTGTTACTTTCACTGTTTTCAGTTATTCTTATGGTTACGTATCCGCTTGAGCCGGCACAGGTATCGCTCATCAGTATGTTTACCATAGGGGCACCGGGATTCTTACTGGCATTGGAGCAGAATAAGGACAGGATAAAGGGGCACTTTATCACCAATGTCATGCTAAAGGCACTGCCGGGTGGACTTACGGATGTAATAGCTGTCGGAGCGCTTGTCGTATGCGGAGAAGTATTTTGTATATCAGATGCAAGCATAGGAACGATAGCGACGCTTGTACTTTCGGTAGTGGGCTTCATGATTCTCTTTAAAATCAGTGAGCCACTCAATGGAATGAAATATGCTGTTATTATCGGAAATATAGCAGGTCTGGTATTTTCGGGTTTCTTCTTAAAGAAACTGTTTGCACTGACAGATTTGTCAAATATATGTATTCTTCTCATGATAGTGTTTGGCTTTGCGGCTGAGTCACTGTTTAGGAATCTGACACTTCTGGTTGAGAAAATGAGAGGCTCATACGAGAAAAAGAAGGGCTTCAATGTCTGATATTAAAAATCTGCATGGCACCATAGGTGTGTGGCAGCTTAGGACCAGGGGCCTTTCTTGATGGGCACGACAGATTTTTACAGTTCGCGCAGGTATTACAGAGCTCTTTGATATTTTTCTGCTTTTGTGAGTCAAGCTTTATTATGAGGGCGGCTGTCTTAAGTGGCATGAGCATATTTGAACCGGTGAGATGTATACCATCAGGGCTTACGTGCTCAAAAATCTCAGGCAGCAGCTCAAGCGGATATTCATCGCCTAAAAATGACAGCTCAATGGCATAAAGAGAGCTTTCTTCTTCGACAGCCTTTGCAAACTGCTCATATGCGTTTGACAAAAGCATGAGGCTTAAACAGTCAGCTATGTATGCTTCCTCAAGCTGCTCATGGTTTAAATACAGCTCTGACAGCTCGTCAGCACCGTTTCCGAGTGTCACGAGGCCGTAGGCATAGTGTGCCAGGGATACCCCGGGCAAATCCTGTTTTATGGAATAATATGCAAAGGCATCCACCAAGGGAAGCATTGCGGTGTATATTGCCCGGATAAGCAGCAGTTTATCGTTATCAAAATGAAAACGGCTGCAGAATTCCTTCCAGTCTTTAGATGATAATTCAGGTGTGATTTTGCGTTTCATGGTTTTTTGGTTACATCATCAGATTCTTTATCATCAGAACCCTTTAAAAGTCTGTATACAAATGAATACGTCCAGATAAGCACCGGGATAATGATAGTTGCGGCAACGGCAGCCTTCCAGTAGCGCATGTCACTTGTGTGATCGAGCACAGTGGCAACAAATGCCACAACATATAAAAGTAATAAAAGGATGGCGCCAATCAGTGCCAGAATACGTTTTGTCTTTTTCATGAATTGTTCTCCGTGGTTTTTGAATAGTTATTTAATAATTATAATATAAAAAAACAAAATTGACGTCAAGCTGTTATTTTGGTATAATACATCCATATGTGAAGTTGAGGCTGTTTGGTCTCATATCAGTTTATAAAAGATAAAGGTGGTAGTAAAAATGGCTTTATTAGAAGAGTGGCACAAGATTGCCTACAATGACAAAGCAGATCAGGGAGAGTTACAGCGTTTTTGGCAGCATTATTTCCTCTTGGAGAAGGGTGTATATGAGAAGCTCCTTGCAAATCCGGATGAGGCAGTAGAGGGAACAGTCAAAGAGCTTGCTGAGAAATATGAGTTATCAATCATGGAGATGACAGGCTTCTTAGACGGAATCAATGACAGCCTTGTCACCCCAAACCCAATTGAGGAGATGGATGAGGACACAAAGGTAAGCCTTGCATTCGATAAAGAAAAGCTTTATAAGAACATGGTAGATGCAAAGGCAGACTGGCTTTACAATCTCCCGGCATGGGATGAAATCTTTGACGCAGAGACAAAGCATGCGCTTTACCTCGAGCAGAAGAAGTCAGGAACAGTGGTAGTAGGTAAGAAAATCGGCCGAAATGACCCATGTCCATGCGGTTCAGGCAAGAAATATAAAAAATGTTGCGGAAAAAATGCATAAAGTACTTTACAGATTAGAAAAATAAGTATATTATCATTTTTTGAAAGGAACATTAGCATAATAACAATACGTTGAAGAGCACAGTAAGTATATTAAAAGCAGCAGAGAGGGAAGCCTTGGAAGACGAGAATCAAAGTCCAAAGAGTGGTGAAAGCTCCCCGGTGGATGATATACCGAACACCAGCTTGGAGTGGCTCCAATAAAGCCCGGTGACACCGTTATAGTCAAATGAGTTTCTGTCGGATACAGACAAGCAGTATGTTTTCGGGCGGAAAGAATGTGGGTGGAACCACGGTAACAAAGCTTATCGTCCCCGATGTCGCAGCAATGCGGTGTCGGGGATTTTTATATTAAAAATAAAGGAGAGATAACCATGAAGATAACATTGAAGGATGGCTCATCAAAAGAGTACAGCGAAGCAAAAAGCGTATATGAAATCTCAAAAGATATAAGCGAGGGACTTGCAAGAGCAGCCTGCGCAGGAGAGGTTGACGGAGAAATTGTTGACTTAAGAACAGTTCTTGACAAGGACTGCACACTCAATATAATCACAGCAAGTGATGAGGAAGGACTTCGTGTCATCAGACATACAGCATCACACGTGCTGGCACAGGCAGTAAAGAATCTGTTCCCGGATGCAAAAATCACAATCGGACCGGCAATTGACGATGGTTTCTACTATGATTTCGATTCACAGCCATTCTCAAGAGAGGATCTCGATGCACTTGAGGCAGAGATGAAGAAAATCATCAAACAGGGTCATGAGATAACAAGATTTACACTCCCTAGAGAGGAAGCAATCAAATTCATGAAGGAAAAGGATGAGCCGTACAAGGTAGAGCTTATCGAGGAGCTTCCTGAGGGTGAGGAGATTTCATTCTATGATCAGGGTGGATTTGTAGATTTATGTGCAGGACCACATCTTATGAGCACAAAGGGAGTAAAGGCTTTCAAGCTCACAGCATCATCAATGGCATACTGGAGAGGTGATTCAAACAAGGCAAGACTCCATCGTATCTACGGAACAGCCTACAATAAGAAAGAGGATTTAAAGGCACATCTTGAGAGAATGGAGGAGGCTAAGAAGCGTGATCACAATAAGCTTGGCCGTGAGATGGAGCTTTTCACAACAGTAGATGTAATCGGACAGGGACTCCCGCTTATGATGCCAAAGGGCACAAAGATGATTATGAAGTTGCAGAGATGGATTGAGGACCTCGAGGATAAGGAGTGGGGCTATGTGCGTACAAAGACACCACTCATGGCAAAATCAGACCTGTACAAGATTTCAGGACACTGGGATCATTATCTTGACGGCATGTTTGTTCTCGGAGATCCTGAGAAGGACGGCGAGGAAGAGGTTATGGCACTTCGCCCGATGACATGTCCGTTCCAGTATTATGTATACAAGGCAAAGCAGCACTCATACAGAGATCTGCCTTACAGAATGGGTGAGACATCCACACTGTTTAGAAACGAGGATTCGGGAGAGATGCACGGACTGACACGTGTCAGACAGTTTACTATCTCAGAGGGTCACAATGTTATCCGTCCTGACCAGTGTGAGGAGGAGCTCAAGGCATGCTTCAATCTTAACAGATATGTCCTTAAGGTGCTGGGACTCGAGAATGATGTGACATACCGTCTTTCAAAATGGGATCCAAAGAACACAGAAAAGTATTTAGGAGATGATGAGTACTGGAACTCAACACAGGAGGTTCTTCGTAACATCCTTATTGAGGAAAATGTTCCTTTTGTTGAGGCCGATGGCGAGGCTGCATTCTACGGACCAAAGATTGATATCCAGGCCAAGAACGTATACGGTAAAGAGGATACCATGGTAACAATACAGCTCGACTGTGCTATTGCTGAGAATTTTGATCTGTACTATATTGATCAAAACGGCGATAAAATCCGTCCATACATCATCCACCGTACATCACTCGGCTGCTATGAGCGTACACTTGCATGGCTTATCGAGCACTACGCAGGCAAGTTCCCTACATGGCTCTGCCCTGAGCAGGTAAGAGTACTTCCTATCTCAGAGAAGTATGCTGATTATGCTAAAAAGGTAGCAGATGAGCTTAAGCGCAATGATGTCGATGTGACAGTTGACAACAGAGCTGAGAAGATCGGATACAAGATCAGAGAGGCTCGTATGGATAAGCTTCCATATATGCTTGTTGTCGGAGCTGACGAGGAGGCAGACGGCACAGTATCGGTAAGAAGCCGTTTTGAAGGAAATGAGGGTGTTAAGCCATTTTCAGATTTCATCGACCAGATTTGCAAGGAAATCCGTACAAAGGAAATCAGAGTGGAGCTTCCGGAAGAGGAAAAACACAGATAATTAATTAAAAAGTATAAAAAAATCAATCAGGACATACTAGCCTATGCATAAGCAAAGGAGGCAAAAGTATGACAAGACTTGATTGTAATGTTGAAAAATGTGCGTATAATGCAGATAACTGCTGTAAGCTCAGAGAAATCGATGTGAAAGGAACTAAGGCAAAGAAAGCCTGCGATACACAGTGTGGCAGCTTTTCAAACAAGGCCTGTGACTGTGAGGTATCTGCAGAGTTAGCTATTCACAAGGAGACAGATGTGCACTGTGATGCGGCAAAGTGTAAGTACAATGATCACAATAGCTGCATGGCCAATCAGATTGGCATCAAGAAAAACTGTACACCAAACAAGTGCAGTACAGAGTGTGCAAGCTTTGAGTGTCAGGCGTAGACTAAGAAGCGCATAATGACAGTTGCCCGGAGTATCAGGTTTATGGTGCTCCGGGTACATATATTTTCGTAATTTGTGATTGCTGCTGTATATATTATGGTGTGACAGACAGCAATTACAGTCAGGAAAGGAAAAATATGGATTATAATATAAATTTCCCACATCTTCATATATATCTGCAGCATGTGATAAAGAGCATATCAATAGGAAGCTTTGGTATTGCGATGTATGGCATAATAATAGCATGTGGTATGCTTGCGGGGCTGGGCGTGGCCTGCTATGTGGCTAAAAAATCAGGACAAAATCCTGATACATACTTTGATCTGGCACTTGTGGCAATCATATGCTCGGTGATAGGCGCAAGAATATACTATGTGGTATTCAGGTGGGATTTGTACAAGGATGACCTGCTTAGCATATTCAATATCAGGCAGGGAGGACTGGCAATTTACGGAGGAGTGATAGCAGCAATTATCACCACATTCGTTTTTGCAAAGGTCAGAAAGCTGTCGTTTCCACTGTTGTGTGATACGGCGGGGGGGCTTGGACTGATACTGGGACAGGCGATTGGCCGATGGGGAAACTTTTGCAACAGGGAGGCATTTGGCGATTATTATGACGGACTTTTTGCCATGCAGCTTCCGGTATCAGCTGTCAGGACATCGGATTTGACTGAAAAGCTTATGTCACATACAACTGTGATAGACGGAGTGGAGTATATCTCGGTGCATCCTACATTTTTGTATGAATCCTTTTGGAACCTGTGCTTATTTATTTTGTTGATGCTTTATTTTAAGCACAGAAAGTTTGACGGAGAGGTGTTTCTTCTATATTTACTAGGCTATGGTATAGGAAGATTCTGGATAGAAAGCCTGCGTACAGACCAGCTTCTCATCCCGCATATCAATTATCCGGTGTCTATGGCACTTGCCGCCACTTTGGTGGCAGTATCAGCCATATGGATAGGTATTGTCAGATATAAGCAGAGGAAAATGGGCAAAATGGTGGACACTCCACCACAATCCACCACTAAAGAGTAAATTTCATATCATTTTATAAAAAAGGCGCAAAGTCAACGAAAAGACTGAACGTCTTTTTTGTTGCTTTTTTATGGTAATTTGGCTTAAAGCCTTGATTTTGTGGGCTGTTAGGTGTAATATTGTAACCAAGTGGTGAAAAGTGGAGTGAAGTGGTGGAAAGCTTCAAAATGAGGAAAAGGAGGATGGATGCCATGTTCATGGGCGAATATAATCATTCAATAGACGCCAAGGGCCGTATGATTGTCCCGGCGAAGTTCCGTGAACAGCTTGGTAATGAGTTCGTAGTTACCAAGGGCTTAGATGGCTGTCTGTTCGTCTATTCCAACGAAGAATGGCATCGCATTGAGGAAAATCTTCGCGACAAACCACTCACATCAAGAGAAGCAAGAAAATTTATGAGATTCTTTTTTGCAGGAGCAGCCACCTGTGAGGTGGACAAGCAGGGCAGAATCCTCTTACCGGCGAACTTAAGAGAATACGCAGGTATAGATAAGGAAGTAGTATCTGTCGGAGTATACAGCAGAGTAGAAATCTGGAGCAAGGACAGATACCTTGAAAACTCTGATTTTGACGATATGGATGAGATAGCAGATCATATGGCAGAGCTTGGCATAGGAATTTGATTTTAAATGGAGAGACCACATGGAATTTAAGCATTATTCAGTCTTAAGGGACGAGACAATTGAAAATTTAAACATCCGTCCTGACGGGATATATGTGGATGGTACTCTCGGAGGAGCCGGGCACTCATATGAGATAGCAAAGAGACTTTCGGACAAGGGCAGGCTGATAGGCATAGATCAGGATGCAGATGCCATAAAGGCGGCAGGAGAGAGGCTTGCGGAGTTTGGAGACAGGGTAACGATAGTAAGAAGCAATTATTCTGATATGAAGAATGTGCTTCATTCACTCGGAATTGAAAAGGTGGATGGTATTATGCTGGATCTTGGAGTGTCATCCTTCCAGCTTGATACACCAAAGAGAGGCTTTACCTACAGGAGTGAGGATGCACCGCTTGATATGCGTATGGATGACAGAAATGCCCTTACTGCAAGGGATATAGTAAATACCTACAGCGAAAATGATCTGTACCGTATCATCAGGGATTACGGTGAGGACAAGTTTGCAAAGAATATTGCAAAGCACATTGTAGCAGCAAGACAAAAGCAAGAGATAACGACAACAGGAGAGCTCAACGAGATAATAAAGGCAGCGATACCCCAAAAGGTCAGAGCTACCGGTGGGCACCCATCGAAGAGAACATATCAGGCTATAAGAATTGAACTGAATCATGAGCTTGATGTGCTAAGGGACAACCTGGATGACATGATAGAGTTACTTAATCCTGGCGGCAGGATATGTATAATCACATTCCACTCGCTTGAGGACAGAATAGTAAAATCCAATTTCAAAAAAAACGAAAATCCATGTACATGTCCACCGAGTTTTCCGGTATGTGTATGCGGTAATAAATCGAAGGGAACGGTTATCACAAGAAAACCTATCCTTCCGTCAGAAAAGGAACTTGAAGAGAATTCACGCTCGAAGAGTGCAAAGCTTCGTGTGTTTGAAAAGAATGATTTGTAGAATGACAGCAAAAGGAGCAGCTAAATGAATAAAACTACTTATTATATAAATGGGAATGCCGTAAGAGAGCTTGACGAGGCAGCACCGGTCAGAAGACCACAGAAATCGACAAGAGAGCTTGAGGAAATAAGAAGAAAGAAAAACAGAAGAACATCTGCAAGAAGAAATCAGGAGAGAGCACTCTCAATGAACAGGGCATTTGTAGCCTTTCTCACAGCGTGTGTGGCAGCTTCAGCCTTTGTATCTGTTTCACTTATTCAGATAAGGTCAAATGTGACACAGCAGATGAAGGAGGTTGCAGCACTTGAGAGCCAGATAAATGATATGAAGGCTGATAATGATGCCAGATACAAGCAGATTACTACATCTGTCGATTTAAATGCAATCAAGGATGCAGCTATCAACAGACTTGGCATGAAATATGCTTCACAGGATCAGATAGTTTATTACTCAATTGATAAGAACAACTATATGGATCAGTACAGTGATATCCCTGAATAAATTGGAGGAATCATATTGGCAGCCAGGACAAGAAAAAGACCGGTAAGAAAAATCGGACGCAAAATGAAAACAAAGCTGTTTGCGTTGTTTATGTTAATAGTTGTAGCCATGCTTGGACTCATTGGCAGGCTGATGTTTATTGAATATACAAGCGGAGACGCATATACTAAAAAGGTACTATCATTACAGTCATATGACAGCAAAACAATACCGTTTCAGAGAGGAAATATTGTAGATTCAAACGGCACAGTGCTTGCTACGAGTGTGGCTGTTTATAATGTCGTACTTGATTGCTCGGTTATGACAAGCAAGAAAGAGTATATAACTTCGACGATAGATGCACTGACACAGTGCTTTCCGGATTTAGACAGGGCAACACTTGAGGATTATGCAAATAACAGCAAGGATAACAAATATATTGTACTGTTAAAAAAGCTGTCATATGATGCAATTCAGCCATTTGTACAGCTGCAGGATGCAACAGACGAAAAGGGCAATCTGAAGAACCCAAACATCAAGGGTGTGTGGTTTGAGACAGAGTATCAGAGAAATTATCCGTTTAAAACACTGGCAAGCTCGGTTATCGGCTTTACCTCCGCCGGAAATGTAGGTACAACCGGGCTCGAAAACTATTACAATGACACTTTAAATGGTGTAAATGGCAGGGAGTACGGCTATCTGAATGCAGACAATGATTTCCAGAAGACAGTAATTGCTGCACAAAACGGAAATACACTGTACACAACTATAGACGCAAATATCCAGTCGATTGTTGAGGATAAGATAAAACTGTTCTCAGATACTTATGCAAATAATGCAAGAGAAGGACTTGGCGCAGAAAATATTGCAGTAGTTATAGAAAATCCTAAAAATGGTGAGATACTGGCCATGGCGAATTATCCGAATTTTGATTTGAACAATCCAAGGGATATGAGTGCATATTACAGCGAGGAACAGCTTGCGGCATTTAAAAAGGACAGTACTCAGGAGATGGATGCACTAAATAAGCTGTGGCAGAACTTCTGTGTTACACATACATATGAGCCGGGGTCTGTACAGAAGCCTTTTACTGTGGCATGTGGACTGGATACAGGCACACTCACTACTGATATGACATTTTTATGTGATGGATACGAGATGTTTGGCAGTGAAAAGGTATCATGCGTCAACCGTAGCGGACATGGCATAGAGACACTTGAAAAGGCACTCATGGATTCATGTAATGATGCACTCATGCAGATGTCATATAAGATTGGTGCAGAAAATTTTCTGTATTATCAGAGTGTATTTGGCTTTGGTCAAAAGACAGGTGTTGACCTGCCGGGTGAGGCAAATACATCAACGCTCATGTATACACTCGACAATATAAAGCCTGTCGATTTAGCGACAAACGTATTCGGACAGAACTATAACTGTACCATGATAGAGATGGTCAGTGCATTTTCTTCACTGGTGAATGGCGGCAATTATTATCAGCCGCACGTAGTAAAGAAAATCGCAGATGACAACGGCAATACAGTAAAGACAATTGAGCCTACACTGCTAAAAAAGACAGTGTCAGAGAATACAAGTGCGACACTTAAAAACTACCTGCAGAACGTAGTTGCAAACGGAACCGGTAAGGTGGCAAAGGTTGACGGATACTCAATGGGAGGCAAGACAGGAACAGCGCAGATGTATGATGAGATAACGCACCTTAGAAAGAAGGGCAGCTATCTTGTATCATTTATAGGCTGTGTGCCTGCGCAGGATCCGCAGCTTGTTATTTACACTGTAATCGACCAGCCGAATGTACAGGATCAGCCTCACAGTAACTATGCACAGAACCTGACCAGAGAGATATTAAAGGAAGTACTTCCGTATATGAATATATACCCTGATGAGGAGCAGACCGGTGTAAATGCTGACCTTACGATAACAGGCGCAAATCCTCCGACAGGAGAAAAGGTCACCCAGGAGGGTGAGCAGGGCGAATAGAGAATAGCCTCAATATTTTTTGCATATATTAGTGTAAAAATATTGAGGCATTTTTGTTTATGATACTTAACAATACGCGCTACAGAAGAAAAATATGCGTATTTTGCAGTATACTGACAGCTGTTCTTATCGCCTTGTGTTTCAGGCTGTTTTATCTCATGATAGTAAAAGGCGATTATTACAGTAAAAAGGCAAGTGCGCTTCAGGAAAGAGAGCGTGATATTGCAGGAATACGCGGAGATATAGTGGATAGAAATGAAAGGATAATAGCGACAAATGAAACTGCATATAACATAAGCGTTATACACAATCAGATAACCGACAAGGAAGCAGTCATCTCTGTTTTAAGCAGTGAGCTTTCGATTGACGAAAAGACTATCCGCAGTAAGGTGGATAAGGTTACATCCATTGAAAAAATAAAGAACAATGTCTCTAAAAAAACAGGCGATAAAATACTATCATATGGCTTGGCAGGGGTAAAGGTTGACGAGTCAAGTGTCAGGTACTATCCGCTTAATGAGTTGTTTTCAAAGGTTATAGGCTTTGCAGGAGCAGATGGTCAGGGTGTTGTTGGGCTTGAGACCACATATGATGAAATTCTGCGTGGTACACCAGGGCGGATATACACTGTATGTGATGGCAGAGGTGTGGAGGTGAAGGGCTATAAGGAGAGAAGAGAAGCTCCCAAAAAGGAGACACACTTGTCACTACACTCGACATAAATATACAAAGAGTATGTGAGAAAAATGCAATGATGGCATATGCACAAAACCTGGCAGACAGTGTGAGTATAATTGCATTAAACCCTAAAAATGGAGAAATATATGCCATGACCGACTACCCGGAATATAATTTGAATGATCCTTTTTCATGTGAAAACCATGATGAAGCCTGGAGAAACGGCTGTGTAAGTGATACATATGAGCCCGGTTCCGTATTCAAGATAATTACGGCAGGAATCGCACTGGAGGAGGATGTGGTGAGCCTTGATGACCGCTTTTACTGCCCGGGTTATATTACTGTGGAGGACAGACGCATACACTGCCATAAGAGAACAGGACATGGAAGTGAGACCTTTGTGCAGGGAATACAGAATTCATGCAATCCGGTCTTTATTGATTTAGGCCTTAGAATAGGCAGTGAGAGGTATTATGCTGATTTCATGAGGTTTGGTCTGCTTGATAAGACAGGTATTGATTTGCCGGGAGAGGCCGCCACCATAATGCATCAGCCGGATAAGATAGGCCAGGTGGAGCTTGCAACAATTTCATTTGGACAGTCATTCCAGCTCACACCCATCGAGCTTATGACAACAGTATCATCGCTTATAAATGGTGGTAACAGAATAACTCCTCATATAGGTAAGGAGATTCATGGCACCGAAGGTACGGTAAAGGAGGTGCTGTCCTTTGAACAGACGTCAGGTATATGCAGTGAAGAGACCTCTGATACACTGCGAAAGCTTTTGGAGGGCGTGGTAGCAGAGGGCTCAGGAAAAAATGCAAAGGTTGAAGGTTATGCGATAGGAGGAAAGACTGCTACATCGCAGACACTTCCGAGAAGTGACAATGTATATATAGCCTCGTTCCTTGGGTTTTATCCGGTGGATGATCCGGCACTTATGGTGCTTGTGAAAATAAATAATCCAAAGGGCGGTGCGTACTATGGCGGAACAATCGCTGCACCGGTTGCAGCTGAAATATTTAGGGAAATCATACCGTATGCACAGGAGATAGGAGTGTGTAACTGATTTACGGGCTCTTGCGAAATAGAACTAAATAACGTATACTATAATTTAATGATTAAGGCAGTCGTTTGGACAATTTGATTTGTTAAACATATCCATACGGATGGCTGCAATAAAAGATGGAGGAATAAAAATGAGCTTACAAGGAAAAAAGGTACTTGTTGTCGGAACAGGAAAGAGTGGCATTGCAGCGACAGAGCTTTTGTGCGCAAATGGCATCGATACAGTATTGTTTGATGGAAATAAAGAACTGGATTCAAAAACACTTTATGAGAAAGCACCAAAGCTTAAGGAGGTGCCGCTTATTTTAGGCGACCTGACAGATGAACAGATTGATGAGTTTGATGTGGCTGTGCTAAGTCCGGGAGTACCAACAGACATTCCTATGGTCAATTCCTTACGTGACAGGGGCGTTAAAATATGGGGTGAGATAGAGCTTGCATACACATTTGGGGCAGGTGAGATCATCGCTATCACAGGAACCAACGGAAAGACGACCACTACAGCTCTGACAGGTGAGATAATGAAGAATTACTTTAAGGATGTGAGAGTGGTAGGAAATATCGGAATCCCTTATACATCAATGGTCACAGGAAGCACCGGTGAGACAGTAACGGTTGCAGAGATTTCAAGCTTCCAGCTCGAGACAATAGATACCTTTAAGCCACATGTAAGCGCAATTTTAAATATCACACCCGATCACCTGAATCGACACCATACTATGGAAAATTACATCAGGGCAAAGGAGGATATCACAAAAAATCAGACAGCAGATGATTACTGCGTGTTAAATTACGAGGACGAGGTGCTTAGAGATTTTGCAGCAGAGTGCCCTGCTAAGGTTATATTTTTCAGCAGTAGGTCTGAGCTTTCAGAGGGCTTTTATCTGGACGGAGACATCATCATATACGCACACGACGGTGTACGCGATGAGGTAATTGATGTAAACGAGCTGAATCTCCTTGGAAAGCATAATTTTGAGAATGTGATGGCAGCGTGTGCCATGTCTATAAGCTTTGGGGTACCGATGGATAAGATTGTCGAGGTGCTTAAGGTATTTAAGGCAGTTGAGCACAGGATAGAGTACGTGACCGAAAAGCGTGGAGTCAGATTCTACAACGATTCAAAGGGCACCAATCCTGATGCAGCCATTCAGGGTATACGTGCCATGAACAGACCGACACTTCTCATTGGCGGTGGATATGATAAGCAGTCGGAGTATGATGAGTGGATAGAGGCCTTTGACGGCAAAGTAAAGGAGCTTGTGCTTATCGGTCAGACTGCAGATAAAATCGAAGAGTGTGCACACAGACACGGATTCATGAATACTGTAAAGAAGGATACGTTTGAGGAAGCAGTAAATTATTGCTATGAGCATGCTGTTTCAGGTGATGCAGTGCTCTTATCACCTGCATGTGCAAGCTGGGGCATGTTTCCTAACTATGAGGAGCGCGGACGTATCTTTAAGGAAATAGTAAAAGGATTTAAGGAGTAAATATTTTGGCAGGAAAGCGTAGAAGAAGTAGCAAGAATAAAGAAAAAAAAGAGAAAAAAGGAATACCTTATTTCGACTACAACCTGTTGTTTATAGTTATATTTCTGCTCTGCTTTGGTCTTGTTATGTTATATAGCTCGAGTGCATACACATCGGCCATCAAAAATCATGACAGCATGCACTATCTTAAGCTTCAGATACGAAATATTGTACTGGGACTTATACCTATGGTATTTCTGGCAAAGGTCGACTACAGATATTGGAAAAAGCTTGGCTTTTTTGCGTATATAGCATCGCTTATACTGTGTGTGCTTGTGTTTGTGCCAAAAATAGGCTCAAGCTCACATGGTTCATCGAGATGGATTGGCATAGGACCAATACAGTTCCAGCCTTCAGAAGTGGCTAAAATTGCGGTCATACTGTTTATGGCTATGATTATAGACAAGATCCCCAAGCAGTTTGATAAGTTTTTAAGTCTGGTAAAGGTGCTTGCTATGCTTATTCCGCTCATAATAGTTGTTGCAATCAGCAATCTGAGTACGGCAGTTATCATCATAGGCATTTCGGTCTGTATGTTGTTTGTCGCAAGCCCAAAGTATCTGCAGTTTATTATTGTAGCAGTGGCGGTAGTTGTGTTTGCAGTGGCGTTTGTCATGCTGGCAGGCTATAGAAGTACACGTATTGAGGCATGGCTGCATCCGGAGACTGCAGGAACAGACGCAGTATTCCAGACTATGATGGGACTTTATGCGATAGGCTCGGGCGGATTGTTTGGAAAAGGACTTGGAGAGAGTTTACAGAAGCTTGGCAATGTGCCGGAGTCACAAAATGATATGATATTTACAATTATTTGTGAAGAGCTTGGACTGTTTGGCGCTATCTGCCTTATTTTACTTTTTATACTGCTTATATGGCGTATGATGGTCATTGCAAACAATGCAAGGGATTTGTATGGCTCACTTTTAGTGATTGGTGTGATGAGTCATATTGCAATCCAGGTGATACTGAATATTGCGGTAGTTACCAATTCACTTCCAAATACCGGTGTTATTCTGCCGTTTATCAGCTATGGAGGTACGTCAATCATATTCCTGATGGCGGAAATAGGGCTTGTTTTGTCTGTGTCAAGAGGCATCAGGCTTGAAAATGTGTAGATTAAGGCGTGAAATATAATGATTAAGAAAAAAAGAAAACATAAAAAGAGATTAAAGCATTTTTTTATGGGACTGCTAATTACGATAGCAGTGCTCGCGATACTGCTTCTCATTGCACTTAAGCTGTTTACGGTAAAAAAGGTAGTTGTCGAGGGCAATGAGCTTTATGACCAAAAGACTATAGAGGATGCGGTGCTTAATGATAAGTACTCATGGAACTCACTGTATGTCTATCTGAAATATAAGGTAAAGGATACTAAAAAAATACCGTTTATTGATACAATGAGCATAAGCCTGGATAGTCCGCATACTCTTCATATATCAGTTTATGAAAAAGGAATGCTTGGATACATATATATTCCGGGAATTAATGAGAATGCATATTTTGATAAGGATGGCTTTGTGGTGGAGACATCCTCAGACACGGTGCCGGGTGTGCCATGTATAGACGGCATAAGCTGTGACAAGGTAGTGCTTTATGAGAAGCTGCCTATTAAGCAGGCTATGCTAAAAGATATCCTTGAGCTTACCCAGGGATTAAAAAGGCAGGACCTTGTGCCGGATTCTGTGGATTATGGTGCGCAAAATGCACCGGTAGCCAAGTATGGTAATGTGAGTGTGATAATTGGTGACACGACAAAGCTTACACGTAAAATAGAGAGGCTTAAGGCTATCATGCCATCGCTTGAGGGACAGTCCGGTACACTACATTTAGAGAGCTGGACGGAAGAAACAACAAATATTGTGTTTGACAAGTCAGAATAATGTAAAACTAAATAAAAAAATCATATTTTATAGTTGATTATTTTGGAGAAAAATTATATTATAGAATAAATGAGTTTAAGAATATTCGATATTTTTATATAGAAAATTAAATTTTGGGAAAGAAAGAGGAGGAATCACCTTGCTTGAGATAAGAACTAACGAGGCTGATAACAGCGCAAAGATTATTGTCATTGGAGTCGGAGGAGCCGGTAACAATGCAGTTAACAGAATGATTGATGAGAATATTGGTGGAGTAGAGTTTATCGCTATCAATACAGATAAGCAGGCTTTACAGCTTTGTAAGGCTCCTACACTTATACAGATTGGAGAGAAGCTTACAAAGGGACTCGGCGCAGGTGCGCAGCCTGAGATCGGTCAGAAGGCCGCTGAGGAGAGCGCAGAGGAGCTTCAGGCAGCAGTAAAGGGCGCTGATATGGTATTCGTCACATGCGGTATGGGAGGCGGAACCGGTACAGGTGCAGCTCCTGTTGTTGCAAAGATAGCAAAGGATCAGGGCATACTTACAGTTGGTGTTGTTACAAAGCCATTCAAATTTGAGGCAAAGCAGCGAATGATTAATGCTGTTTCAGGAATAGAGAGACTTAAAGAGAGCGTTGATACACTTATTGTCATTCCAAATGATAAGCTTCTCGAGATAGTAGACCGTCGCACAACAATGCCGGATGCACTCAAGAAGGCAGATGAGGTATTGCAGCAGGCAGTTCAGGGAATCACTGATCTTATTAATCTTCCTGCACTTATCAACCTTGATTTCGCAGATGTACAGACTGTCATGAAGGACAAGGGTATGGCACATATCGGTATCGGTAGTGCACAGGGGGATGATAAGGCTATCGAAGCTGTTAAACTTGCGGTTGCTTCACCTCTTCTTGAGACAAAGATAAATGGTGCAACACATGTCATTATCAATATCTCAGGAGATATCTCCCTTATGGATGCAAACGATGCAGCAAGCTATGTACAGGATCTGGCAGGAGAGAATGCCAATATTATCTTTGGTGCCAAGTTTGATGAGAGCATGACTGATCAGGCTTCTATCACTGTTATTGCTACAGGACTGGAGGATGTTTCAGAGAAGATAGATATGCAGGCCAAGCAGGCAGCGCATGGTGCAGGAATGGCAGGCGGTATGCAAAACCGTATGGTATATCCGAATCAGACAGCTGCAAGACCTGTTTCAGGCATGGGAACACAATCCACAGCCACAGCAGGACTTCACACAACAGCAACAAGCGGACTTCATACAGCTGCCCAGCCACAGCAGACAGCACCTGCACATGCATATACAGGTATCCAGAAGCCACGCCAGCCTGAGAGCACGGTTAAGCCTGTAGAGATTAATATTCCGGATTTCCTTAAGAATTCAAGACGATAGTTTATAGGACATGCAGCTTTTGGGCTGCATGTCTTTTTTGCTTATTGTCGACATATTACGGCACTTAAAAACCTGCTTTTACGCTATTCTTGTCTGTGAAAGTGAGGTGAAAAATTATCTATGCATTTTATCTCGATATTTTTCTTCTTCGTACATTTATCACCAATTGTCTCATACTTATATTTGTCATATATATGCTAAAAATTCCATTGATCGGGAAGGTGGTACGTCTGATTGCTTCTGCAGTGGGTGCATCGGTATGTGAATGTGTACTGCTTCTTCTGGCAGGCAGCTATGCGTTTTATAAATGGACCTCTGTTCTGGTGGTCGTACCGCTTGCGGCAAGGCTTGCAATAGGCAGACAGGCTGGCAGAAAAATCCCGTTTCTAAGACTTTTTGCACTATGTATGTTTGTAACAGTGCTGACCGGAGGCATAGTAACAGCTCTGGACAGCTTTTCCAGCTCTGATGCGACAGTTATGATATGCTTTGGTTTTGTCATATCATACATAGTGTTAAAGTGCTTCTGTGAGCGAAGTAATGAGAGCAGAAGACTGTATAGGGTCACACTTTTAAAGGATGGTAAAAGGGCTTGTGCCACAGCCTTGTATGATACGGGAAATCTGCTAAAAAAACAGCCCGAGCAGCTTCCGGTACATATAGGCGGGAGTGCATTGTTTGATATTGTAGGAGAAGATGCCGGCTTTTTTGATGTGCCGTACAAGAGCCTGGGAAATGATGGTGGGAGCATTAAAGTGTGTGAATTTGATGAGATGACAGTCATGAAGGGAAATGGTAAGCTGATTTTACATAATGTGCTGGTGGGAAGAGCATCGGATAGTTTATTTGAGAACAATGCATATGATATGATTTTGAATGAAGCTGTTTTTAGTAATAAAACGGGTATGGAAAATACTCTGGGGAAGCAAGCCGCACACAAATGAGGTGTTTTACATAGGAGGGACGGAGGTGCTGCCGCCTCCGCTTGAGACAGATGAGGAGAAGTGCTGTCTGATTGCATTGGTGGATAAAAATGTGGCAATGTCAAAGGAACAGGCAAAAAAGCAGCTTATAGAGCACAATCTAAGGCTTGTGGTGTATCTGGCAAAAAAATTTGAAAACACGGGAGTATGCGTGGAGGACCTTATATCAATTGGCACAATCGGTCTCATAAAGGGGATAAACACATTCAATCCTGAGAAGAAAATAAAGCTTGCCACATACGCATCCAGATGCATAGAAAATGAGATTCTTATGTATCTGCGCCGCAACAACAGAGTGAAGCTTGAGGTATCCTTTGATGAGCCACTAAACACGGATTGGGACGGAAATGAGCTGCTTTTATCAGATATACTGGGGACGGATGAGGATGTCATATATAAGGATCTTGAGACTGAGGTTGAGATTTCACTGCTAAAAAAAGCCATGCTGTCATTGAACGAGCGTGAAAGACAGATAATAGAGCTTCGATTTGGAGTAAACCGTGTGGAGAATAAGGAGCTGACGCAGAAGGAGGTGGCAGATATTCTGGGAATTTCACAGTCATACATATCAAGGCTCGAAAAAAAAATAATGGCAAGATTGAAGAAAGAAATACAGAAAATGGCATAAGTGTGGTATAATATTTTTTTATCATAAGAAACTATTCAGAACCACTGAGAAGTTTCTATTATAAAACAGAATAGGAGATGGTAGTATGGTATTGGAATTTATCGGTGCTGACAGAGAGGTTACTGGAAGCTGTCACTATCTGACATTTGGGGACACACATGTACTTATTGACTGTGGAATGGAGCAGGGAGCTGATTTGTACGTGAATCAGGAGATACCGGTCAATCCTTCACTCATAGACTATGTGTTTGTCACACACGCACACATTGACCACTCAGGTCTTTTGCCGCTCATATACAATCACGGTTTCAGGGGCACCATTTTTGCGACAAAGGCGACAACAGATTTATGTAACATCATGCTAAAGGATTCTGCACATATTCAGGAATTTGAGGCGGAGTGGAAGAACAGAAAGGCAAGACGAGCCGGAAGACCGGAAGTGACTCCTATGTACAATGTGGAGGATGCACAGAATGTCATGCAGCACTTTACACCGTGTGATTACAACAGTGTGTATGAGATATGTCCGGGGCTTAAGGTGAGATTTGTGGATGCAGGTCATCTGCTTGGTTCATCATCCATTGAGATGTGGGTGACTGAGGAGAATGTGACCAAAAAGATTGTTTTTTCAGGCGATATCGGAAATCACAACAGGCCGCTCATCAAGGATCCGCAGTATGTGGACAGTGCTGATTATGTGGTTATGGAATCTACATATGGCAATCGTCTGCACGATACGCCGCCTGATTACGCGGTGGAGCTTGCAAAGGTCATCAATGCGACCTTTACAAGAGGCGGCAATCTGGTAATCCCGGCATTTTCAGTGGGCAGGACGCAGGAGATGCTCTACTTTATCAGGCGTATAAAGACGGAGAATCTGCTGCCGGAACATCCGAATTTTGAAGTTTACATCGATAGCCCCCTTGCTGTTGAGGCGACAAATGTATTTCATGAGAATATATCGGACTGCTTTGATGAGGAGGCTATGGAGCTTATTTCGGCAGGAATCAATCCAATCAAGTTCCCCGGACTTCGTGTGGCAGTATCATCGGATGAGTCAAAGATGATTAATTTCGATAAGAAGCCAAAGGTTATCATCTCAGCATCAGGTATGTGTGAGGCCGGACGTATCAGACACCACTTAAAGCATAATCTTTGGAGAAGTGATTCAACAGTTTTATTTGTAGGATATCAGGTTCCGGGAACGCTTGGCTATGCACTTTTAAACGGTGCTAAAAAGGTGAAGCTTTTTGGTGAGGAAATAGAAGTAAGGGCAAGCATAGTAAATCTGCCGGGTATCAGTGGACATGCAGACAAAAATCAGCTTACAGAGTGGCTTGGCGCAATAAAAAACAAGCCGGAGCATGTATTTATAGTTCATGGAGAGGAATCCACAGCAGAATCCTTTGCCAACCATGTGCATGAGACCTTCGGCTATGATGCAGTGGCACCGTACAGTGGTGATGCCTATGACCTTATCACGAATCAGAAGGTGGCAGATGGTTCCCGCAAGCTTGTGGAGAAAAAGGCTGCATATGGCATGGCAAGCAGAGAGAAGACTATATTTGACCGTCTTGTGGCAGCAGGCCAGAGGCTTGTATCTGTTATCCAGAAGTGCCAGGGTATGGCTAATAAGGACTTGAGCAAGTTTGCAGACCAGATAAATGCGCTGTGTGATAAGTGGGATAGATAGAATGTAATCACAGCATATCAAAGTAATAAAGCAAAAAGGGAATGTGTGGGCAGTCAATCGCATACAACATATATGCAACACTGGGACACACAAATCCCCTATTTATGGGCTTTTTAGGATATCAAAACGTTAACAAAGAGATAGTTCAACCGAATATCGAAAAAGAGCAACAGACCCCGAAAATCCTGTATTTTCGGGGTTTTCTTTATATTCTGAAAATCTATCAGACACCTTCAAAACACACGAAAATGTTCCGGTAACTAACAGGTAACACATAGAAATGTGCCTATCGCAGAGATTGCTAAAGCAATTGGAAAGGATGCATAATATATAAGAATTGGCATACAACAAGGAATATTAAAATTTGGAACAGCAATGAAAGTTGGAAATTCAAGAGAATATAGTTATTATTGTCCAGATAAGAAGGTGTGGGAAGAGACAGGATACTTTAATAAAAATATGTGATACTATTTTTGTGTAAGAACTGTGATATATGTACATAATGAGAAGATGAAGAAATAGATGTAAATTTAATAGCCAGGAAAATCAAAGGGGGATATGCGTTAAAAACGCGAGAAAACTAATAGGAATTTGACTATAATTCAGATTTACATGAAAGGGGATTTGCGTTATAATTGTGGCGGAAAGGTGGATTTATGCATGGATAAACCAGTTTTTTAAAACAAAAGATTACAAATGGGAAAACGGAATTTATTATATTCCAATGTATATGGTACCATTTTTATAAAGATTTTTTAGAAACGTATATATTCATCAGGCAGCAAGTGGTTAAAGACGTAGAATAATAAACTTTTAACGGAGACACGCAGCTTTAAAATTTGTATATAGATGAATAAAATGCAGTGTATGAGGAGAATGTAATGAGAATATCAGATATTATGAGATTAGGAAAGTCTGCCATTATTTTTGCCACTATTGTAGTGGCTTTTTTGGCAATAATCTGGCTTTTAGGCTACAAAATGATTTATAAAAAAATATTGCATGGTAAAAACAGATTTCAATTGGCAGAATAGGACTGGTGTGTGTACTTGCAGTATACATTGTTGTTGTCCTTTATGTGACATTGCTAAGAGGAGGTATTGGTTTTGGGGGATTTGAGTACCGGGCTAACTTTAAACCATTTTCTTCGTACAAAGAGGCCTGGTACAATTTTAGTGCACAGGAATGGAGAAATCTGATACTTAATATATGTATGTTCGTGCCGTTTGGATTTTTACTACCAATTTGTTTTGGAAAGATTAAAAGAGCGTGGAAAATATATTTGTGCGGGTTTGGGTTTGCACTGTTTATAGAGGTTGTGCAGCTTATCACGGGACGAGGTGTATTTGAAACTGACGATATCATAAATAATACGATAGGTGCAATGATCGGATATGGATTATTTTCGGTTGCAAGACTGATATTTGTGGCAGTCTGTTCAAGGAAGAAAGTCCAAGATAATACAAATGAAGTCAGTGGAGTGGCACATGATGAAAATGTTTGTGAAAGACAGAACATTTCCATAAGAAAATGTCTGGTGGCACAGCTTCCGCTTGCGTTTACAATTATAGCTTTTGCAGCTGTTTTTATTGTATACAATAGTATGGAATATGGTAATCTTTCAATCGATAATATTTCAAATCAAAATGTGGATGTCTCGATGGCAGATGGTGTGAGTCTGGCAGATGAGGCAGATCCGCTTGATGTATACACAATTCACAGGGCTACAGAAGATGAGGCGAGGGAGCTTGCCGACGGGTACTTTTCAAAGTATGGTGTTTTAATAGATGACTCAAAAACAGACATATATGATGATACTATTATTTTTTACAGTACCAGCCTTGATGATGAGGGCAGTAACCTGAGTATCTGGTGCGATTACGAAGGACCAACAGTAAGTTTCACGGATTTTTCAAATATAGATGATGAAAATTCGTATGCTGACGCTGGACTTTCAGAGGAATTTGTCAGAGAAAAGCTGGAAAATCTAGGAGTGGTTATTCCCGAAAACGCAGTTTTTGCACCAATCGAGGAATATGATGCAGGAAACTATAGGTTTACAAACGATGGAGAAATTCTTGACGATGGCTTGTATTATAAGGGAACGATAGAATGTTGTATTAATTCGTCAGGTAAAATTGCAAATTTCAGAGACTCCATGATAAAATATACGCCTTATAAAAAGGTAGATGTTATTTCAGAAAAAGAGGCTTATGACAGGCTATGTGCAGGAAAATTTTATTTCCCGGATTATTATAAAGATGAACAATTATCTGATTTAGTTGTAAAATCAGTGAAGATAAGTTACACACCGGATTCGAAGGGATATTATCGTCCGGTTTATGAGTTTGTGGCAAATGCAAATCAGGATACAGGCAAGAGAGAAATAAGTATAATGGTAGATGCTATGGAAATTTAGGGAGGAATAACTTACAAAAATTAACTGACAGCTGTATTAGGTCTGGTAAAAAACAAAAGGGGCTGTAAAAAAACTCCCCTGACAGAAAATCGCTCAGACCGTGAGGTCTGAGCGATTTTTTGGTATAATTAATTATGCTACTAAATAATAATACCAATGGTAATTATACTATGCGTCAGCTGAAATTACCATTAGAAATCGAAAGAATGCTTTGTGCCTTTGATGGAAAAATTCAATCGCACATATGGTCACTATCCGAAATATCCGGTTGCTGATGCCGGATACGGTTCTTACAATAATTATCTTTATTGTGAAGAACACGGCATGGAAAAATACATGAAATTTACCATGTACAAAAAAGAAACGACGGACAAAAAGTATCATGAGAATCCGTATCGTGCTGCAAAATCTTGAATCCATACATGGTGCTCTCTTGAGAATGAACCGAAGTATTCAATCGGAGGGAACTTTTGGTGTATTAAAGTGGGATAAAGCGTATAAAAGATTATTGCGAAGAGGCGAGAAAAATGTAATTCTCGAGCTCACACTGATTTCATGTGGATTCAATCTTTATAAATATCACAACAAAAAGCAACGACAGACGAAAGTTGCATAAAACTTAAGCGGGCGTGATTAGCCGAGCTTTATTAAATGCACCATTTTTTATACCCAAAGATGCAGACTTGCTTAGAAATAGAAAAGTTAATACAAAGAAACGCCAAAACCGACATTTGCCGGAATTGGCGTTTCTTATATTAGGGACTTATTTTACAGCCCCTTTTTTATTTTATGACGCGCAGCTTATTAAAAGTGCTATGTATGTAACTACGCCTCGTCCTGCTTGAAAATGACATTTCTGTATTTCGAAAGTATTCCTTTTAACAGGCTTCCAAGTACACAGATTGAGATAATCTCACCGATTCCGACTGTAACCGCATTGAAAAGAAGAGAGATATCAACACCCTTGTATATAGTTGTAAGACCATATCCGTATCTGAGCACGAGTGGCACGATAATAATGTTGGCGATGACAGGTGGAAGCGTGTATACAAACTTCTTTTTTCTGAGGAAGTAAGTGCCAAGTGCACCGAGCAGTGTAGCGATACTTCCGAAGATGATATCCCAGATGATGCCGCCTGTGATAAGATTGGAAATCAGACATCCGATAAAAAGCCCCGGAATGGCTGCCGGTGTGAAAACCGGAAGGATGCAAAGCGCCTCAGAAAAGCGTACTTGAATGGTGCCTGATGCGAGACCAAGCAGATTGGTGATATACGTGAGCACAACATAGAGTGCTGCAATCATAGCTGCCTGTACTGCAAATAATACTTTTTTGTTTCTCATATTTAGTTCTCCTTTAGTTTTGTTTTACGTCAGGAAGGTTTCGAACTGACGCATTTATTTTCGCCTTGCTATGTTAACAAAAAATGCTTTGAATGTCAAGAAGTACATAAAGTCAGTGCCCATTTAGAGAGATTGTGGTATAATGAGTGCAAGTGAGAAGATAAATGACAAGAGGGAAACAGTATTATGAGAGAAATAAAGGTTAATGAACTAAAAGAGGGAATGACTACGGCAGTAGATGTGTTTTCGCCAAAGGGACAGCTTATCCTTAAAAGACATCAGGCTGTATCGGCATTTGATATAGCAAAGTTTGGATTCTACAATATAGCTTCGGTTTATGTTGAGGGAAGCTCAGCACAGGAAAAAAAGAAGAATGGAATAAAAAATATGCCATCATTAAGGAAAAATATCGTGATTCCATCGATAACCTGCATGAATATATGAATGACATACTATACAGGAATATCATCCCGGATAAGAATACGCTCATCAGGGACTCGGTAGAGATTTTTGACAGGTTTGAGACTTCATATGAGCTATTTGACGCACTTCAGGTATTAAAGCAGACAGATGTATCTACTATGGCGCATTCCATGAATGTATCAATTATTGCACGTCTCATTGGTGTGTGGGCAGGGCTTGATACAGAAAAGCTGGATGAGATTTCAATGGCAGGTCTGTTGCACGACATAGGCAAGTTTAAGATACCGGATGAGATATTATTGAAGCCGGGAAAGCTCACAAAGGAAGAGTTTGAGGTGATAAAGAAGCACACGGTATATGGCTATGAGATACTTAATAATTTCAAGATTCTTGAAAGCACGAAGCGTGCGGCACTTTTACATCATGAGAAGTTTGACGGCTCAGGATATCCGTTTGGATATACATCAGATAAAATCGATGATATATCAGCTATTATTACGATAGCCGATGTCTACGATGCAATGACATCAAAGCGCTGTTACCGTGATGGGATGTGTCCGTTTGATGTGATAGAAGATTTTGAGTATGATGGCATATCAAAGTATCATCCGAAGTATATAGGGATGTTTTTGAAGAAGATTGCAAGCTCATATATCGGAAGCACGGTGCTTTTGACAAACGGCAAAAAGGCCAAAATAATTTTTGTGACGGAGAAGTATTCAAGGCCTACAGTTACATTGCTTGAAGACAACAGTGTGCTGGCGCTTAAGGATGAAAAGAATATAAAAATAGCGGCAGTGCTGTAGAATTATATACGCGGATTAATTGAATAAAATTACTGTAAATGGGAATGCTTTAGATAAAGAAATTTATCCGGAGGATTCCCATGTCTGTATATAAGGTTGATATATGTGGAGTGACCACATCAAAACTGCCGGTACTTAAGGATGATGAAAAAGAAGAACTGTTTGAGAAAATAAAAAAGGGAGATAAGGCTGCAAGAGAAAAATATATTCGTGGAAATTTAAGGCTGGTGCTTTCGGTAATCAGAAGGTTTTCAAACCATAATGAAAATATGGATGATTTATTTCAGATAGGATGCATCGGACTTATGAAATCAATTGATAATTTTGATCCGACTATAGGTGTTAAGTTTTCCACCTATGCTGTTCCGATGATTATCGGTGAGGTGAGACGGTATCTGCGTGATAACAGTGCGTACCGCATTCCACGTTCTCTCAGGGATACAGCTTATCAGGCTATTAAATCAAAGGAAAAGCTATCGAGAAAGCTGGTGCATGATCCGTCTTTAGCGGAAATATCAAAGGATTGCGGTATCCCTGAAAACGATATACTATACGCACTTGATGCAATCCAGACACCGCTTTCCCTCTTTGATCCTGTATATACTGACGGTGGTGATACACTTTATGTGATGGATCAGATATCGGACAAGAAAAACAAAGAGGAAGCATGGGTAAAAAATCTGGTTCTCGACGATGCCTTAAAGCTGCTTGATGACAGAGCTAGACAGATTATTAAGCTGCGTTTTTTCGAGGGCAAGACACAGATAGAGGTGGCAGAGGAGATAAATATCTCTCAGGCACAGGTATCAAGGCTTGAGAAAAATGCGCTTAAAAATATGCACGGATATCTGGAAGCATAAGCAGATAATTGAATATTTAGTCTGCCTGTGCTAAAGAAGTTTTTTTAAGCACAGCCGCAATTATGACTGCATACACACCTCCGATAACAGCGGTGATAAGCTGTGTCACTGAAAACTGAAGCTGTAAAACCGGCAGCATCTTGTGCATTGGAGCAGGCAGAAATGCAGGTAGAATGATAAGTGCAATGGCTATTCCCATGAAAACGGCCTTTAGTATGGCACCTATTGCAATTGATACAGGAAAACCGGTAGCTTTGCCGCATTTTTTGCGAAGCAGTCCCACACATACTACAAGAATGATATTTCCTATTATGATACATGGAAACATCGCAGGGATAGCCGCCATAACAGGACTTCCTGTGATGAAAAATGATGTGACAGGTGTGATAATGCTTAGGATAATGCCACATGCCATTCCGGCATAGAGTACGGTAAGTATTAAAGCTGCATTAATGATCGGACCTGTGATGTATACGCTTAAGTTCTTAAAGAACTGGCTGACAAGACAGATTGCAAGCATAATTGCAGTAACGGTTATTTGTTTGGTTTTTATCTTCATTGATAAGACCTCCTTTAAATTTTCATATGAAATCATACTCCTTTGGGGTGCAAATGCAAGGTTACGTTGCCGGTTAATATTTACTCAGAAGGCAAAAATGACGGTTGATATTGAAAGCAATTCATTTGTGTGCTAATATAAGTGTATTCGCTGTTTGACGTAAAACAGCTATATATCAGGAGGAATACAATGAAAAAACTGATTAATTTGATATCAGAGGAAGTGACAAAGGCATTCGTCAGTGCAGGATATGACGAGAAGTACGGAAAGGTTACACTTTCAAACAGACCGGACCTTTGTGAGTTCCAGTGTAACGGAGCAATGGCAGCGGCAAAAGAGTATAAGTGTGCACCATTTATGATCTCGGACAAGGTAGCGGAGCTCCTTGAGTCAGATGAGATGTTTGAGTCAGTAGAATCAGTAAAGCCGGGATTTCTTAATATCAAAATGGATACCGCTTTTCTGGCAAAATATATGAACGATATGAAGGATGACGAGGGCAGATACGGCTTGGAGAAGGCAAAAAAGCCACTCACTATAGTAGTGGATTACGGCGGACCAAACGTCGCAAAGCCTCTTCATGTAGGACACCTTCGCTCAGCAGTAATCGGAGAGAGCGTAAAGCGTATCGCAAAGTTCATGGGACACAATGTGATTGGTGATGTGCATCTCGGTGACTGGGGACTTCAGATGGGACTTATCATCACAGAGCTTCGCGAGAGAAAGCCTGACCTCGTTTATTTTGATGAGAGCTATACAGGAGAGTACCCGAAGGAGGCACCGTTTACCATATCTGAGCTTGAGGATATATATCCGACAGCCAGCGGCAAGTCAAAATCAGATGAGAGCTTCAAGGAGGCAGCACTTCTTGCCACAAAAGAGCTTCAGGGAGGCAGGAGAGGCTATCAGGCGCTGCTTTCACACATCATGAATGTCTCTGTAACAGATCTTAAGAGAAATTATGAGAATCTGAATGTTCATTTTGAGCTGTGGAAGGGCGAGTCGGATGCACAGCCATATGTACCTGGGATGGTTGAAATGATGAAGGAAAAGGGCTTTGCACATATGAGTGAGGGCGCTTTGGTTGTGGATGTGAAGGAGGATACAGATACAAAGGAGATTCCGCCATGTATCATCCTAAAGTCTGACGGAGCCTCACTTTACAGTACTACAGACCTTGCAACACTTGTTATGCGTATGAAGGAGAACAACCCTGACCGTGTGATTTATCTGGCAGACGCGCGTCAGTCAATGCACTTTATCCAGGTGTTCCGCTGTGCAAGAAAGACAGGCATAGTACCTGATACTACAGAGCTTGTACATATCGGCTTTGGAACAATGAACGGTAAGGACGGCAAGCCTTTCAAGACAAGAGACGGTGGAGTAATGCGTCTTGAGTACCTCCTCAAGGAAATTGACGATGAGATGCTCAATAAGATTAAGGAAAACCAGAAGGAAAAAAGAAAATTTAAATATTGACGAGGCGGAGGCTGAGCAGACAGCCAAAACTGTTGCGCTTGCAGCAGTCAAGTATGGTGATTTGTCTAATCAGGCGAGCAAGGATTACATCTTTGATATCGACAGATTCACATCCTTTGAGGGTAACACAGGTCCATATATCCTTTATACAATCGTGCGTATCAAGTCAATCCTCTCAAAGTATGAGGCAAAGGGTGGCGACATCAGCGCACTGAAGGATGCGATCATGCCGGCAGTCAATGCAGGACAGAAGAATCTCATGCTCTCTCTGGCAAAGTTCAATGCTACAATTGAGAGTGCATACGAGGAGTCTGCACCACACAAGATATGTGCATACATCTACGAGCTTGCCAACGCATTCAACGGCTTCTACCATGATACAAAGATTCTTTCTGAGGAGAATGAAGAGCTTAAGAAGTCATATATTTCGCTGCTTGTGCTCACAAAGGAGATACTTGAGGCTTGTATCGATATGCTTGGATTCTCAGCTCCTGACAGGATGTAATATTAATAGTAGTAATTTCATGTTCTAAAATAATTGGACATGTAATATAAATAGGACATAGATGATTTATCAGAATCGTCTGTGTCCTTTTTTTAATTTGAATAACAGTCGGTGGCAGGTCGGGATAGGGAGTGAAAAATATGGATATAATTGATTATCTGCCACAAAAGATGAAGGCTGAGGCAGAAGCGTACATGCCGTGTGGTCTGGAGGAAATCAGGGTGCGCGCCGGAAAGCAGGTGCAGTATATGTTTGCGGGAGGATGTAGAGCCGGAGTGTATATCTCACATAGCGATATTGAGGAGATGATAAATTATCTGAGCGGATATTCATTCCACGCGATAGCACCGCAGCTTGCAGCAGGCTATTTTACAGTGGAGGGAGGTCATCGTGTGGGAATTGCAGGGCAGATGGGCTGCGATGGAGGAAAGGTTACAGCAGTCAGTGAGATAGCGTCCTTAAATATCAGAATTGCCCATCAGATAAGGGACGTTGCAATGCCACTGATGCCTTATATCCGGGATGAAAACAGCATTTACAATACATTGGTTATATCACGGCCGGGAGAAGGAAAAACAACATTTTTAAGAGACTGCATAAGGATACTTTCAGATGGCTGTGACGGAAAAAACGCACTTAAGGTGTCGGTGGTCGACGAGCGTTCGGAGATAGCAGCGTGCTACTTGGGAGTGGCTCAAAACGATATAGGCAATTCCAGTGATGTGCTGGATAATTGTCCGAAGTCACTTGGCATGAGGATGCTTTTGCGCTCTATGTCACCGGATGTGATTGCAGTGGATGAGCTGGGAGGTGAAAGCGATATCGAGGCACTAAACCAGCTTGTGAGTTGCGGAATAAGGATACTTGGCAGTGTACATGGCACCAATGCAGATGATCTGCGAAGAAAAATTCTGCCACATGCCATAGAACGGTTTGTGTTTATAGACCATGATGAAAAAGGGGTGAGGCGCTATAGCATTTATGATGAAGCTTACAGGCTTTTGTATAGTACTGTTTGCGGTATTGGGGCTGATAAACGATTACAGCAAAAGAAAAAAGGCAGATATAGCGATGCTGTATGATTTTATGCTTTTGCTTGAAAAGGGGGCATTTTATCTGGCAGGAGAAAGAATGAAGGCACCACAGTTTTTTAACAGTATAAGAGGAAAAAGCGAGGTGTTTAATGAGGGATGCAGGAGAATGGGAGAAGTGCTTTCAAACAGGAGCTGTAAAAGCGGGGAGGAGGGCTGGAAGGCTGTGTGGGAGAAGGTGCTTTGGGGCAGGGTATCTGATGAAAAAATAAAGAAAATGATAGTTGAAATGGGAGGTGCATTCTTTGAAAAAAATGCAGCTGCGATGGAGCAGCGGCTTAAGGAATGTGCTTTGGACATACATAAACAGATAGATTTTTACAGGAAAGATTATGTTGAAAAAATGAAGGTGATTTGTCCGGTGGGGATTTTGGGAGGGATTATGATATCAATAATGCTTATATAAAAATGTTTGTATAAAAATGTGGTAATCCGATTAAACATATTGTTGTATGCGATGAAAGGACTTGATGATGGAGATTTCGATTATTTTTAAGATAGCAGCACTTGGAATAGTGATTACGGTGCTCGGACAGGTCTTAAAACACAGTGGAAGGGAGGAAATGACTTTCCTGCTTAGTCTGGCCGGGCTTGTTATTGTATTGTTCTGGATTGTGCCATATATAAGTGAGCTGTTTAAGGCAATGCAGGATATGTTTTCTTTGTAATATGTTGAAGATTGGGATAATAGGAATTGCGGCAGTATTTTTTGCAGTGCTTTTAAAGCGTGACAGGCCTGAGCTTTCAATGCTTCTTTCAGTGGCCTGCGGCACTATAATTTTTGCTTTTGCATTGGAGCGGCTCGGCACGACAATTGAGTTTTTTAAAGGACTTCTTTCAAAGCTTCCTGTGGAACCGGCATTTTTTGTCACTATGGTAAAGATGCTTGGGATTGCATATATTGCGGAGTTTTCATCCTCAATCTGTAAGGACTGTGGTCATAGCGCAATTGCATCGCAGATAGAGCTTTTTGCGAAGGGAGCAATTGTTGTGATGTCAATTCCGGTGATGTCTTGTCTGATAGAGCTGATTGGAGAGCTGTTTTGATTTGTAAAAAATATATTTTGATAATAATCATATTGGCTGTAGTGTTTTTGCCGCAGTGTTTTGTGTATGCGTCGGACACCGAAATTACAGATAAAATTGAGCAGCAGATGCTTGAAAAAATAGATATGTCAGAGATTGAAAAATATTCAAAGGATTATCTGCCGGACAGACTATCGTTTTCGGATATAGTGGATGCCATTCTGGCAGGAGATCAAAAGGCCGGTGAAAAAATCTGTGAGTATATTTATGAGCTGTTTTTTTATGAGATAGCGGCGGTGAAGCCTGTTATTATAAATGTGCTGTGCTATACGATACTTTTTATGGTGTTTTCAAGGCTTATTTTCTGGCGGCAGGATTATGTATACAATGTAAGCTTTCTGTTTATGTATGCATCAGTCATATCAATGCTTATGGCATCTTTTTTTGTGTTGTCTGATGTGGCAAAGGGCTGTATTGATGTGCTTTTGACTTATCTTACAGCGCTTGTGCCGGCATATGCGACAGTACTTCTTGCGTCCGGAAAAGGATTTTCGGCATCAGGCTTTTACATGCTGGCATTTGTGCTCATTTATGTAGTGGAATGGCTTATAAAGCTGGTGCTCATACCGGGAATTCATCTGTTTCTGGTGCTTGAGGTGCTCAATCACGTATCAAGTGAAAAGAAGCTTGAAAAGCTTGCAGAGTTTATTGAATCAGCAGTTACAAAAATAATGAAGGCATCCATAAAGATAGTGGCAGGAATAGGAATAGTCCAGGCCATGATTGCTCCCGCAAAGGACAAAATATCGGAAAGTCTTATCTTAAAAAGTTTTCAGGCGATACCGGGTGTGGGGAGGCTTGGGCAGGGTGCAGGTGAAATTATGCTTGGCTGTGCGATGCTCATAAAAACAGTGTTGGTATGGCGGCGATTATCGTGCTTTTTTTATTGTGCTGACCCCGCTTGTAAAAACACTAATCTTTTCGCTGATGTACAGATTGCTTTCCGCTGCGCTGCAGCCAGTTTCAGACAGCAGGATTGTGGATGGCATAGAAGCCGTTGCCAGGGCAGGAAATCTGTATTATATCGTGATAAGAGATGCATCTATATTGTTTTTTATAGTGATTGCGATAGTATGTGCATCTACAAGCTTTATGGGAGGTTGATAGGGCATGAAGAGTTATTTGTATCTGGCATTTTTTTTCATGGTAATGACATATTTAACGCCAAAGGAGCAGTACAGGAGGTATTTTAGGTTTGTGCTTGGGGTGTTTTTGGCGGTCATTATTCTAAAGCCTCTTGCGGCAGGGTATGAATATGACATGAGATTTGCTGAGCTTACAAAGAAAATAGAGGGGATTTCGTATGAATATGACGCGGATACGACAGATTTGTTTACGGCTTTCGAAGCTGAAGAAAACTGACTACATAGTGATTTTACTTGTTGGAGTACTGCTTCTTATTGTGGTGCTTCCGGTAAAAGAGGATAAAAATACCTGTAGTAATTCACAAAAGAAAGCTAAAGCCAAGTCAGTAAGTGAAAGCACCTGCGATGATGAAGAATATGAGAAACTGCTTGAAAAAAAGCTTGAGGGTATTCTTGAAAGGATGGACGGTGTGGGTGAGGTATCTGTGATGATTACGCTGTCAGACGATGGCACAAGGATAGTGGATAAGGATACTAAGGAGACCTCGGAGAGCATTGAAAAGACTACGGTCATATACGATGACGAGGATGCAAGCGTACCTTATGTCACAAGCACGGACAAACCGACTGTTTCAGGAGTGCTTGTGGTAGCGCAGGGCGGAGGAAGCCCACAGGTAAACAACGATATTTCTAATGCGGTTTCTGCATTATTTGATGTGCCCATGCATAAAATAAAAATAGCAAAAATGATATCCAGGGAGGAATAAAAGTGAAGAAAGGCAGCCATAAAAATCAGATAATTATTACGACACTTGCACTTCTTTTGGCAGTGGTCGGTTACATAAGCTATGATAACAGGGATACCTTTATGAATGCAAAGGATGTGCTTTCCACTGAAATCGAAGCTGTAAATGGAAAGGCAGATACAAAGGAGTCTAAGGAATGTGAGGATACACAGGCATCAGATGAGGTTGCGCTTGAGACAGACTCGACAGAGGAAATATTAAATGCCGGCGAAACAGTACTGACAAGTGCATCCACAGAGAGCGAGGAGTGTGTGGCACAGGTGAAGCTGGGACGCGAGCAGGTGCGCTCAAAGAACAAGGAGGCTCTGCAGAAGATTATCGATGATGCAGGAGTGTCAGAGGCAGAGAAGAAGAGCGCGGTCGATGCCATGGTGAAGCTGACAGAAAATGCACAGATGGAGGAGGATGCCCAGATGATGCTGGAGGCAAAGGGGTTTAAGAATGCTGTGGTAAGTCTCAGTGATGAATGCTGTGATGTGATTGTGGGAAAGGAAGATGTAACTGATGAAAAGAGAGCTCAGATAGAGGACATTATCAAGCGCAAGACAAATATCGGGGCATCAAATATTGTCATATCGACGATGGACTGATACATAAATTTTTAGTGTCTTGAAATGGAAACCGTTTTAAGCTATACTATACTCTGATTTTGTTTGGAGGAAATATCAGTGGATAACTTAAGACAGGAAATAGAAAAAAAGAAGAACATTTGCAATAATTTCCCATCCGGATGCAGGAAAGACTACTCTGACAGAGAAGTTTCTTTTGTACGGAGGGGCAATAAACCAGGCCGGTTCGGTAAAGGGAAAGGCTACGGCAAAGCATGCTGTTTCGGACTGGATGGAGATAGAAAAGCAGAGAGGTATTTCGGTTACTTCATCTGTATTACAGTTTAATTATGACGGATATTGCATCAATATCCTTGATACACCGGGACACCAGGATTTCTCAGAGGACACATACCGTACACTCATGGCAGCCGATTCGGCCGTCATGGTAATTGATGCGAGCAAGGGTGTTGAGGCACAGACCAGAAAGCTCTTTAAGGTCTGTGTCATGAGACATATCCCGATTTTTACATTCATAAACAAGATGGACCGTGATGCCAACGATACGTTTGAGCTTCTCGATGACATCGAAAAAGAGCTGGGCATCGCGACATGTCCTATCAACTGGCCGATAGGCTCAGGAAAGCAGTTTAAGGGTGTGTATGATAGAAACAGCAAGGAGGTCATGACCTTTGCAGATACCTTAAAGGGTACAAAGGAGGGCTCCGAGAAGATCATCCATATAGATGATCCGGCTCTTTCCGATGAGATAGGAGAGGAATTTAAAAGTCAGCTCATGGATGAGATTGAGCTGTTGGATGGTGCCAGTGCCGATTTTGATATGGAGCTTGTCACAAAGGGAGAGCTTTCACCTGTATTTTTCGGCTCTGCTCTTACAAACTTTGGTGTTGAGACATTTTTACAGCATTTCCTTAAGATGACATATGCACCGACAGCAAGACAATCTGACATCGGAATGATTGATCCTTTTTCAGAGGATTTTTCTGCATTTGTATTCAAAATTCAGGCCAACATGAATAAAAATCACAGGGACAGAATAGCATTTATGCGAATCTGCTCCGGACAGTTTACAGCCGGCATGGAGGTATACCATGTGCAGGGAGGCAAGAGCCTAAAGCTTTCACAGCCGCAGCAGATGATGGCAGATGAGAGAAAAATAGTGGACAAGGCATATGCGGGCGACATCATAGGTGTGTTTGACCCGGGCGTATACTCTATAGGAGATACACTCACGACAGCAAAGGATAAATTTGAGTTTGAGGGCATCCCGACATTTGCACCTGAGCATTTTGCGAGGGTATCACTTGTTGATTCCATGAAGAGAAAGCAGTTTGTAAAGGGCGTCACACAGATAGCGCAGGAGGGTGCTATCCAGATGTTCCAGGAGTACAAGGGCGGCATGGAAGAGATCATAGTCGGCGTGGTCGGTGTGCTTCAGTTTGACGTGCTTAAATTCAGACTTGAAAATGAGTACAATGTGCAGATCAGACTAGAGAATCTGCCATATGAGCATATCAGATGGATTGAGAACAAGGATGAGGTCAATGTAGATACAATTAACGGAACAAGCGATATGAAGAAGGTTGTCGATATGAAGGGCAATCCGCTTCTTCTGTTTATCAATGAGTGGAGCATCGGCATGACACTCGATAGAAATGACGGACTTGTGCTTACTGAGTTTGGAAGAAACTAGGTAAGGATTTCAAGGTTGAATTTGGACTTGACGTTAGTGAGAGATTATGTGTATAATGAAGACAGTTGTGAAAGCAACTGTCTTTTTAATTATGTTTTATTTATATATTTTTGAGTATTTTAGCTATAGCTGTTTTAGAGTATAGCGTGAGGCACAAACAGCAGCACGGGCAGCTATCTGATTCTGTAATTATTCCAATTTATTTGTTGACAATTGAATAGAAGTGTATTATTATAATAACAGAACGAACGTTTGTTCGCGAGAGGATAGGAGATTATTATGGCAAAGGAAGATAAATTAAAAGCATTAGACGCTGCTATTGCGCAGATTGAGAAACAATACGGAAAGGGCTCTGTCATGAAGCTTGGTGACAATTCAGCCAATATGAATGTAGAGACAGTACCTACAGGCTCATTAAGCCTTGATATTGCATTGGGACTCGGAGGCCTTCCGAAGGGCAGGATTATTGAGGTGTACGGACCAGAGTCATCAGGTAAGACAACGGTTGCACTCCACTGTGTTGCAGAGGTACAGAAGCGAGGCGGCATAGCAGGCTTTATAGATGCAGAGCATGCGCTTGATCCTGTCTATGCAAAGAATATCGGTGTTGATATTGACAATCTCTATATTTCCCAGCCGGACTGCGGAGAGCAGGCACTTGAGATCACAGAGACCATGGTACGTTCCGGCGCTGTGGATATCGTGGTTGTCGATTCTGTTGCGGCACTCGTACCAAAGGCCGAGATTGACGGAGATATGGGGGATTCCCATGTCGGTCTTCAGGCGAGACTTATGAGCCAGGCACTCCGTAAGCTCACGGCGGTTATCAGTAAATCAAATTGTATCGTTATATTCATCAATCAGCTTCGTGAGAAGGTAGGTGTGATGTTTGGAAATCCTGAGACTACCACAGGTGGAAGGGCATTAAAGTTCTATTCATCAGTGCGTCTTGATGTCAGAAGAACTGAGTCACTCAAGCAGGGCGGTGAGATAGTCGGCAACCATGTCCGCGTAAAGGTTGTTAAGAATAAAATAGCTCCTCCTTTCAGGGAGGCAGAGTTTGATATTATGTTTGGACAGGGTATCTCAAGAGAAGGAGATGTGCTTGATCTTGCAGTAAATGCAGGCATTGTCAACAAATCCGGTGCATGGTACGCATACGAGGGAGACAAGATAGGACAGGGTCGTGAGAATGCAAAGACTTATATCCATGAGAATCCGGCATTTTTTGATATGCTTGAGGCAAAGGTAAGGGATTTTTACTTTACACAGCCTGAGGATGAAGATGCTGCAGTACAGGAAGACTCTGAAAAGTCAGAGGCAGATGAGCAATAAGTGAGCAGGGTTATATATGATAGAGATTACCGGATATGAGAATATTGGTAAAGGCAAATACCGCACGACCTTTGATAATGGCACGACATGTGTGTTGTATCATACAGAGGCCGTGCGGTACTCTATTATGGAGGGAGCCTTTATCAGTGAAGCGGATTACGAAAAGCTGATAACTGAGGTGGTAGGAAAGAGAGCCAAAAAGAGAGCACTGCATCTGCTTGAACAGATGGACAGGAGTGAAAGAAAGCTTAGGGAAAAGCTCACACAGGGCGGATATCCGGATTGCTGTGTGGATGCAGCGATAGATTATGTCAAGAGCTTTCATTATCTTGATGATTACAGATTTGCTTCCACATATGTCAGGTATCATCAGGACAGCTTAAGCCGCAGGCAGCTGGAGCTGAAGCTTATGACAAAGGGCATAGGCAGAGATGATATAAATTGTGCCATAGACAGCGAATACACTGCTGATGAAGAGAAACATATAGCAAAGCTGCTTGAAAAGAAACACTATGATCCTGATAACTGTGATGAAAAGGAGTTTCGCAGGATATACCAGTTTCTTATGCGCAGGGGCTTTAAGAGCAGCCAGATTCTTTCAGCAATGAGGTCACAATTACCTTGACAATTTGCACCAAAAAGTATAGAATTTAATTGTTGTAATTTGTGAAATACAATGAAAATTTAATAAAGGAGGTGCTCCTGTAATGCTACCGTATATCATTACTGCTGTAGTTTCTGTTATTATTACTGCATTGATTGTATGGTTTGCAGCCGCTTTATATCAGAAGAAATCTGCTAACTCCAAGATAGGAAATGCTGAGGAGAAGGCAAGAGGAATCATTGATGAGGCTGTAAAGACTGCGGAGGAAAAGAAGCGCGAGTCTATGCTTGAGATCAAGGAAGAGTCTATTAAGGCTAAGAATGATCTGGATAAGGAAATCAAAGAGCGTAGAAACGAGATTTCACGTAATGAGCGTCGTATCGTTCAGAAGGAAGAAAATGTCGACAAGAAGCTTGAAGCTATCGAGAAGCGTGAAGCCGGATTTGCAGTTAAGGAAGAGGAACTCAAGAAGCAGAAGATTGAAATATCAAAGCTTAACGAGCAGCGTTTACAGGAACTTGAAAGAATCTCTGGATTAACCTCCGAGCAAGCTAAAGAATATCTCTTAAAGACCATTGAAGAAGATGTAAAACTTGATACTGCAAAAATGATTAAGGAAATGGAAAACAAGGCAAAGGAAGAGGCAAACCGTAAAGCTAAGGATTACGTGGTTACAGCTATTCAGAAATGTGCAGCAGATCATGTGTCTGAGACTACTATTTCAGTAGTATCGCTTCCGAATGATGAGATGAAGGGACGTATCATAGGAAGAGAGGGACGTAATATCCGTACTCTCGAGACTATGACAGGTGTAGATCTGATTATAGATGACACACCTGAGGCGGTTATCTTGTCAAGCTTTGATCCAATTAGAAGAGAGGTTGCAAGAATAGCTCTTGAGAAGCTTATTGTTGACGGAAGAATCCATCCGGCCCGTATAGAGGAGATGGTTGAGAAGGCTCAAAAAGAAGTCGATAATATGATTCGTGAAGAGGGTGAGGCTGCCACACTTGAGGTGGGCATACATGGTATTCACCCGGAGCTTGTGCGTCTTCTTGGAAAGATGAAGTTTAGAACAAGCTACGGTCAGAATGCGTTAAAGCATTCTATCGAGGTTGCACAGCTGACTGGCTTACTGGCTGCTGAAATTGGTGAGGATGTCAGAATGGCAAAGCGTGCAGGCTTATTACATGATATAGGTAAGGCAGTAGATCACGAGATGGAGGGTTCACACATCCAGCTCGGTGCCGAATTATGTAAGAAATACAAAGAGTCACCACTTGTGATTAATGCAGTAGAATCACATCACGGTGATGTTGAACCGGAGTCACTTATTGCATGTATCGTGCAGGCAGCTGATACAATCAGTGCGGCAAGACCGGGTGCAAGAAGAGAGACTTTGGAGACATATTCAAATCGTCTTCAGCAGTTAGAGGACATTACAAATGGTTATAAAGGGGTAGAGAAATCATTTGCTATTCAGGCAGGTAGAGAGATTCGTATTATGGTAGTTCCTGAGCAGGTCAGCGACGCCGACATGGTTATCATGGCCAGAGACATATCTAAGCAGATTGAGTCTGAGTTAGAGTATCCGGGTCAGATAAAGGTTAATGTAATACGTGAGTCACGTATAGTGGATTACGCAAAGTAGAGCATTAGCGTATTGTCGGTTTGACATAATAACATGTACATTTGAAAAGGCTTCGTACGAAGCCTTTTCTTTTTTGCAAAAAATAAAAACGTAAATGCAGCCGATTTTTTTACAATGTTGTGCTTATGGTATGAAATAAATTATCGGTAACTGTTCATTACTACTGAAGAAATTTGTATATATTGCATAAAAATATATGTATAAGATATCCTGTATTCACAAAAATAGATAATGGTACGTGACAAAATTAGTAAAATGTTATAAAATGGTAAGTGTAATATTTAGCAACTATTCAGTATTTGATGGCTGCAATATTTATAAATATTACAAGGGAGAAACTATATAAAAAATATCATATGGAGGGTTTTACAATGCAGAGATTTACATTACCAAGAGATTTATATCATGGAAAGGGTGCGCTTGAGGCATTAAAGAGCTTTGAGGGAAAGAAGGCTATTATCTGTGTGGGCGGAGGCTCAATGAAGAGATTTGGCTTTTTAGACAAAGCCGAGGCTTATTTGAAGGAAGCAGGTATGGAAGTAAAGCTTTTTGAGGGAATTGAGCCGGATCCGTCAGTTGAGACAGTCATGAAAGGTGCGGCTGCCATGGCTGAGTTTGAACCGGACTGGATTGTAGCAATTGGTGGTGGCTCACCTATAGATGCAGCAAAGGCTATGTGGATTAAGTATGAGTATCCGGATATCACATTTGAGGATATGTGCAAGGTATTTGGTATTCCTAAGCTTAGAAAGAAGGCACATTTCTGTGCTATTTCATCTACATCTGGCACAGCAACAGAGGTTACTGCGTTTTCAATCATCACAGATTATGAGAAGGGTATCAAGTATCCAATCGCAGACTTTGAGATAACACCTGATGTTGCAATCGTAGACCCTGACCTCGCTGAGACAATGCCACAGAAGCTTGTTGCACACACAGGAATGGATGCCATGACACATGCCATCGAGGCATATGTATCAACAGCCAACAGCGACTTTACAGATCCGCTTGCACTCCATGCAATAGAGATGATACAGCATGACCTGATTGATTCATACAATGGTGATATGGCAAAGAGAGATGCGATGCACAATGCGCAGTGTCTGGCAGGAATGGCATTCTCCAACGCACTACTTGGAATAGTTCATTCCATGGCACACAAGACAGGCGCAGCTTTTGCAGATTATGGTGCACATATCATACACGGAGCAGCCAATGCCATGTATCTGCCAAAGGTTATTGCTTTTAATGCAAAGGATGAGACAGCAAAGGAACGCTATGGCGTAATAGCAGATTTCATGAAACTGGGTGGAGAGACACTTGATGAGAAGGTTGAGCTTCTTATCAAATACTTACGTGGCATGAATGATGATCTGAATATCCCACACTGCATCAAGAATTACGGAGCAGACAGCTATCCAACAGAGCAGGGCTTTGTACCGGAGGAAGTATTCCTTGAGAGACTTCCTGAGATTGCTGCAAATGCTATCCTTGATGCTTGTACAGGCTCAAATCCTCGCCAGCCAAGCCAGGAGGAGATGGAGAAGCTTCTCAAATGCTGCTATTATGACACAGAGGTGGATTTCTAATCAAAACGGTAACTCTGAATTTAAATTATTTAGAAGGTAAACAGGAAAAATGATTGATGAAATGAAACGGCAAAAAAGAGAGCTTGTATATAAGGGCTCAATACTTGATATATACAAGGATACAATGCAGTTTGCAAACGGTAAGACTGAGGAATGGGATTTTGTCTCACACAGAAAGGGCGCTGCGGCAGTGCTTCCGGTGCTTGATGACGGCAGGATAATCATGGTGCGTCAGTATAGAAACGCTCTCGAGAGGGAGACAATAGAGATTCCGGCCGGCTGCAGAGACTTTGTGGGAGAAGATACCAGACTGTGTGCAGAAAGGGAGCTTAAGGAGGAGACGGGCTACAGCTCTGATGATATCTCGTTTTTACTTTCACTTCGCACAACAGTTGCATTTTGCGACGAAGAAGTAGATGTCTATCTTGCCAAAAACCTGAAAAAGGGCGAGCAGCATCTAGATGATGCCGAGTCAATCGATGTAGAAATATACACCCTAAAGGAGCTGTGCGACATGATTTATGCCGGGAAAATCCAGGATTCCAAAACAGTCAGTGCAGTTCTTGCTTATAGTAATATGATTAAATAATAAACCGACAAAATAATGCAAGCCACAGGATATATATTCCTGTGGCTTGTGTTTTGTAAAAAAATGTTTGTATAATTTGCGGTTTAAGAATTCATTTCTGCAATGTCGTAGATAAGCTTCTTTGAATCCTCCCATCCTAGACATGGATCGGTGATGGATTTTCCGTAGACATGCTCACCAATCTTCTGGCTGCCCTCCTCAATATAGCTCTCAATCATAAGACCCTTGACAAGTGTTTTGATATCAGAGGAAAGCTGTCTGTTGTGCATAACTTCCTTGGCGATACGAATCTGCTCTTTGAACTGTTTTCCGGAGTTGGAATGGTTGGTATCTATGATAGCAGCCGGATTGACAACGTCCATCTTGTTGTACATCTCGTGCAGACGGATTAAATCCTCGTAATGGTAGTTTGTTGTAGTGTTGCCATGCTTGCTGACAGCACCTCTTAAAACAACGTGAGTCAGAGGATTTCCTGATGTCTCAACCTCATAGCCTCTGTAAACAAAATGATGTGGGTGCTGTGCTGCGTAAACAGAATTGAGCATGACGGAAAAATCACCGCTTGTAGGGTTTTTCATGCCGCTGGCCACATCGAAGCCGCTGACGGTGAGACGATGCTGTTGATCCTCAACAGAACGAGCGCCGATTGCCACATATGAGAGAAGATCCTCAACATAGCCCCAGTTCTCAGGGTAAAGCATCTCATCTGCACAGGTGAGTCCACTCTCTGCGATGGCACGGATGTGCATTTTTCTCATGGCGATAAGACCCTCAACCATGTCAGGAGCCTTCTCAGGGTCAGGCTGTGAGGCAATTCCCTTGTAGCCCTCGCCGGTTGTTCTTGGTTTGTTTGTATATACACGAGGGATGATGATTACGCGGTCCTTTACATCCTCCTGAATCTTTGTCAGGCGGCTGACATAGTCACAGACTGAATCCTCGTTGTCGGCTGAACATGGTCCGATAATGACGAGAAATCTATCATCTTTTCCGCAGATAACATCTGAAATCATTGCATCGCGCTTCGCTTTAAGCTCGGTAAGCTCCTTTGACAGAGGATATTCCTCCTTAATCTGTGCAGGAGTTGGAAGCTGGTTTAAAAATGTGAAACTCATAATACTGCTCCTTATATAAATAGTAATTGTATTAATTAAAATGGTATATTTTTATGGCATATCGGAAAAAATTTCCAATATATAATGCCCAAACAGTTAAATAATAAGATAAATGAAATATATTGTCAAATTTTTATCAATTATAATAGTATGCATAATAAGTTATAATAAAACACTAAAAGACTATAATAAGAAAAAAGTAACATTGAAAAAAAGTAAAAGATGTGATATAAATAGTTGGTAACTTTTTTTGTGACCGTAGTTTAATGGATAAAATTCCGGACTCCGACTCCGGCGAGTGCGCGTTCGATTCGCGTCGGTCACATACTTTGATTTTGATATGTTGGGTTAATGGAGGAACCATATGAAGGACTTTTTTAACAAGGAAACATTGGATAATATAAAGCAGTTTTGCGCAGAAAATAAAAAATACGTTGGAGTAGCAGGTGTACTTGTAGGACTCATACTTATACTTATAGTAGTTGTCGCAGGAGGCAATAATGGCAGACAATCCAATACTGAAGCCGGATCACAGACAGAGATTTCGGTGAAGGATTTTGAGTTTGAAAAGGATTACACAAATGACGCCAAGGACGATATCAGCACATTACTTGCTGATTATTACAAGGCATACGTGGGTGATGACCTTGATACACTTGGCAAGCTTGCGACACCTATGAGCAACAACGAGAAGAGCTATATTGGTGTTGTCAGCCAGTACTATGAGTCAGTCAATGACATTACACCTTACACCAAGAATGGTTTGAAAAAGGGAACATACTTTGTGTCTGTTAAAAACAGTATAAAGTTTACGGGAGTTGATACACAGGCACCTACACTTGACTTCTTTTATATAGAGACAGGTAAGGACGGAAAGCTCTTTATAAACAATGTATACAGTAATTTCAACAGAACATACTGTGAGAATGAACTCGATGACGATATTATGGAGCTTATTTCTAAGTATACTGCTTCATCTGAGTTTGCAGACCTGCATGAGGAGGTACAAAAGGCATATGAGCAGGCGGTCGGTTCTGATGCCAATTTAAAGACTATGCTTGAGACAACACTCACAGGTGCTATAAAGCAGTGGTACACATCGTCGGGCATTGCCAATTTAAAGAAGTCTGATGCAGACACACAGACTACAGAGGCAGATACACAGCAGGCAGATGATGCATCACAGAGTGGCGACCAGCAGACTACAGATGCAAATGCCGGACAGACTACAGACCAGCAGACTACGGATGCAAATGCCGGACAGACCACAGATCAGCAGACCACAGATGCAAATGCCGGACAGACCACAGATCAACAGACCACAGATACAAATGCTGCCAATCAGCAGACAGCCGAGCAGCCACAGGCACCGGCTGAGTATCAGGTAGTGACAAAGGATGTTGTAAAGGTACGTGACGGTGCAAGCACAGATGCAAAGGAGCTTGGTCTCTTAAAGGAACAGGTAACACTTACAGCATATGGCACAGAGGGCGACTGGACTATAGTATCCTACAGCGCCGGAACAAATGGCAGAGCTTATATCAAGACAGAGAATCTCCAGACAGTAGGACAGTAAAAGCAATACAAAGTAACAGATGTGCATACAATCATAAGAAGCAACACGGAGGCTTAAAGGTCTCCGTGTTTTAATCTACATAGCAAATGGCTGCTGTAAAGAGTAGAAAAGGCTGCTGTTTGGTTTATGTATATCGGATAAAACAATCTAAAAAGAGGATATGGTATGGAAGAAAATGGTGTAAGAATAAATAAATTCCTCAGTGAAGCGGGCGTGTGCTCAAGGCGTGAGGCAGACAGGCAGATAGAAGCCGGCAAAGTAGGAATAGACGGTGTGACAGCAAAGACAGGTGACAGAGTTCTAAAGGGACAGACTGTCACATATAATGGACAGGTAGTATCAAAGGAAGAAGAGATGATACTGATTGCCCTCAATAAGCCGGCCGGCATAGTCTGTACAGCAGAAAAAAGGGAAAAAAACAACGTGATAGATTATCTTAATTACCCAAAGCGCATTTATCCCATTGGCAGGCTGGATAAGGATTCAGAAGGACTTTTACTTCTGACCAACAATGGCGAGATAGTAAATAAGATGATGCGCTCCGGCAACAGACACGAAAAAGAGTATATTGTCACAGTAAACAAAACAATATCTGACAGCTTCATAAGAGGGCTCGCAGGAGGCGTACCGCTTGTAGAGCTTGGTGTGACAACCAGAAAGTGCCATGTGAAAAAGCTGTCTTCAAAGCAGTTTAAGATTATTCTGACACAGGGCTATAACAGACAGATAAGACGGATGTGTGAATACTTTGGCTACCGTGTGGTTAAGCTTGAGAGAGTGAGAATCATGAATATTGAGCTTGGTGACCTGCCAAGAGGAAAGTACAGGGCAGTGACACCACTTGAATACAAGGGGCTCAAAAGACTGATTGCGGATTCCTCGAATCAGCCGGTTATGCCTGATACGAATAAGAATCATTCTGATAAGAAACATACGGATAAGAAATATCCGGATAGAAGAGCAAAGTAAAGCAGACAGGGGATTATTACAGCATGGAGAATAACAAAATAAAAGATAAGATAGATGAGCTTGTTGAAAGTCTTAACCGCGCATCAAAAGCTTACTACAACGGTGCAGATGAAATAATGCCAAACTACGAGTGGGATGCAATGTTTGATGAGCTTACACAGCTTGAAAAAGAGACAGGATATATCCGCCATGACAGTCCGACACAGAATGCAGGCTATGAGGCAGAGGCTGGAAATCGTGAGCCGCATGAGTATCCGGCACTTTCACTTGCAAAGACAAAGAGTATTGAGGAGCTTAAGAAATGGGCAGGTGATATGCCAATCTGGCTTTCATGGAAGCTTGACGGACTGACACTCGTGCTCACATATGACGGTGGCAGGCTTGTGAAAATACTGACGAGAGGAAATGGAACTGTAGGAAGTAACATCACCTTTTTGCAGGATGCCATAAGCGGCTTCCCAAAGGAGATACCATACAAGGGACATATGGTTGTAAGAGGGGAAGCGACAATTTCCTACACGGATTTTAAGCTGTTAAATGATACAATCGAGGACGATGATGAGAAATATGCCAATCCAAGGAACCTTGCATCCGGTACATTAAATCTCGATGATGTGGAAGAAGTGAAGCGCAGACATGTAGTGTTTTATGCGTTTACACTCGTGCATATAGATGATGATATCATATCATGGGGAGATAGAATGAGCTATCTTAGTGATATGAAATTCAATGTTGTCAAAAGGGAGGCAACTGATGCGGCAGGCCTTGAGGAGGCTGTAAAACGCTGGACAAGGGATGTTGAGAGCGGAAAGATGGATGTGCCTGTGGACGGACTTGTCATATGCTATGATGACACTGCCTACGCTGCAGGTGGAAGCGTCACGGGACATCATGCTACGAGAGCCGGCTTTGCTTTCAAGTGGCAGGATGAGGCAGTAGATACGAGGCTTCGTTATATTGAGTGGTCGTGTGCGGTTTCGACAATATCGCCGGTGGCTGTTTTTGAGCCGGTGCAGATAGAGGGTACGACGGTTTCGAGAGCTTCGCTTTGCAATCTGACTGAGATAGAAAGGCTTGGAGTGGGAAAAGAGTGTACACTTTCCGTGATAAAAGCCAACAAGATTATTCCAAAATGCATAGCTGTAAAGGATGCGGTGGGAGCAGTTGAGATACCGAAGGAATGTCCGGTGTGTCATCATCCGACACGCATATTTGTCAGCAAAAACAGCGGTGTGAAGACGCTGCATTGCACAAACCCTGACTGTACAGCCAAGAATGTCAAAAAGTTTTCAAGATTTGTCAGCAAAAGCGGAATGGATATAGATGGACTTTCGGTACAGACAATGCTAAAATTTATAAATGAGGGATTCATAAAACAGTTCCCTGACATATACCATCTGCCAGAGCATTTTGATAAGATAAGCAGCATGGAAGGATTTGGCGAGAAGTCGTGCATGAATATGCAGACTGCCATCGAAAAAAGCAGACATGTCCATCCGGTTAATCTGATATTTGCACTCTGTATACCTCTTATAGGTACCGATGCAGGCAAGAAGATTGTCAACGCAATAGGTTTTGATGGCTTCGCGGACAGGATGAGAAATGCAACTGACTTTGTGGATATAGACGGCATAGGCCAGGAAAAGTCAGGCTCCATACTTGAATGGTATGCAAATCCAAAAAACAGTGCGATGTTTGAAGCACTGATTAAGGAGCTTGACATAGAAAAGGTCGATATAAAGGATATGTCGGAGGGAAGCTTAAACGGCAAGACATTTGTTATCACAGGCGATGTGCATGATTTTGCCAACAGAAGCGAGTTTAAGGCCTATGTGGAGTCACAGGGCGGCAAGGTGACAGGAAGCGTGTCAAAAAAGACAGACTATCTGGTAAACAACGACACTGAATCTACTTCATCAAAAAATAAAAAAGCAAAAGAATTAGGAATACCTATCATCTCGGAGGATACATTTATAGAGATGTTTGGGCGTTAGAAAAGAGGTTATAAAATGCCTATAAAGACACAAAATGATTTACCTGTAAAGGAAATACTTGAGAGAGAAAATATATTTGTGATGGACGAAAACAGGGCATCACATCAGAACATCAGACAGCTGGAGATTGCGATTGTAAATCTCATGCCATTAAAGGAGGACACAGAGCTTCAGATACTGCGCTCACTGTCAAATACCCCTATACAGGTCAATGTAACGTTTGTGACCACATCTACTCACGAGGCCACTCACACATCACTCAGTCATCTGAACAAATTTTACGAGACCTTTGATGATATAAAGGACAGATACTTTGACGGCATGATAATCACAGGGGCACCGGTTGAGCTTATGGAATACGAGGAGGTAGACTACTGGGATGAGATATGCAGTATAATGGAGTGGAGCAAGACACATGCTTTCTCCACACTTCATCTGTGCTGGGGTGCACAGGCAGGATTATATTATCACTACGGCATACCAAAGCGTGTGCTTCCAAAGAAGAAATTTGGTGTGTATGCGCACCGTGTAAAGAACAGAAAAATCCCACTTGTCAGAGGCTTCGATGATGTGTTTTACGCACCACACTCAAGGCATACCGAGGTCTTAAAGGAGGATATATTAAAGCATCAGGAGCTTACCATACTTGCGGAGTCGGATGATGCCGGAGTATTCCTTCTGATGGATCAGGACGGTAAAAAGATTTTTGTGATGGGACATCCTGAGTATGACAGATATACTCTTCACAATGAGTACGAGAGGGATAAGAAAAAGGGGCTTGATATAGATATGCCGGTGAATTACTATCCGGATAATGATGATACACAAAAGCCGCTTTTACAGTGGCGGTCGCACGGCAATATACTTTATTCCAACTGGCTTAATTATTATGTGTACCAGGAAGTGCCGTACGAGTTCATAAACAACCGCGAGATAATTGGAAAATAATGACAAAAATTATAGTATTTTTTAGTTAATTTTGAATTGCATAAATGCCAAAGTGTGGTAAAATATAACTATAAACCATTATAAAAAACCAAAATAATTGCAAAAGCTAACAAAAATTTAATAAAATTAAATAAGGGGGATTTTAATATGGCAAAAGAGCTAGTTGCGATGCTTCTTGCCGGTGGTCAGGGCTCCAGACTTTATGCACTGACGCAGAAACTTGCAAAGCCGGCAGTTCCGTTTGGAGGCAAATACAGAATTATTGATTTTCCGCTTTCTAATTGTGTTAATTCAGGTATAGATACAGTTGGTATATTGACACAGTACCAGCCGTTTGTGCTGAATGAGTACATAGGAAATGGACAGCCATGGGATCTTGATAGATTATATGGAGGAGTGCATGTGCTGCCACCGTATCAGAAGGCTTCAGGCTCAGACTGGTACAAGGGAACAGCCAATGCGATTTATCAGAATATTCCTTTTATTGAACGCTATAATCCGGAGTATGTGATTATTCTTTCAGGAGATCAGATATGCAAGCAGGATTACAGTGATTTCCTGAGGTTCCATAAGGAGAAAAATGCTGAGTTTTCTGTAGCGGTTATGGAGGTTCCCTGGGAGGATGCATCACGTTTCGGCCTCATGGTAGCAGATGATGACGACAAGATCACAGAGTTTCAGGAGAAACCAAAGAATCCTAAGTCTAATCTTGCATCCATGGGTATTTATATCTTCAATTGGGATATACTTAAGAAGTATCTTATCGAGGATGAAAATGATCCGGATTCAGAGAATGATTTCGGTAACAATATCATTCCAAACCTTTTGAGGGATGGCCGCAGGATGTATGCTTATCACTTTAACGGCTACTGGAAGGATGTAGGAACAATACCTGCACTCTGGGAGGCAAACATGGAGGTGCTTGATCCTGAACACAGCGGTATCAACCTGTTTGATGAGAACTGGAAGATATACAGCCGTAACAGCGGTCATACAGGACATTTCATCGGGAACAACGCAGAGGTTACAGACTCTATGATTACCGATGGCTGTGTAGTGAAGGGCACAGTAAAGCATTCAATTCTTTTTGGCGGTGTCATTGTAGAAGAGGGCGCTGTGGTAGAGGATGCAGTTGTCATGGGTGATACTGTGATAAAAAGAGGCGCTAAGGTCACACACTGTATAGTTGCAGAGGGTGTTACAGTAGGCTGTGATGCAGTTATTGGAGAAAAGCCGGCGGAGGACGTGACAGGTGATGTTGCTACAATTGCACCGGGAGTTACAATTGGCGACAGAGCGGTTATAGGACCAAAGGCAATGGTATATAATGATGTTGAGGAGGGCCAGGAACAATGCTAAACATGAACAACGAAGAGGCTTTGGCCGTTATTTTTGCAAATAGCTACGATGCCCTCATTCCTGAGATGGTATCCGAGAGACTTATGGCTTCCATTCCGTTTGCAGGTCGTTACAGACTCTGCGATTTCCTGATTTCAAGCATGGTACATAGCGGAATCGACAATATATCTCTCATAGTTAAGAAGAACTATCACTCTCTGATGGATCACCTGGGCTCAGGTCAGGAGTTTGATCTTGCAAGAAAAAATGGTGGTATCAATATAGTTCCGCCTTATGCACAGAAGCAGATTAAGGTGTATGAGGGCCGTGTTGAGGCAATCGAAAGCCTTAAGGGCTATCTGAGAAAGTGCACTCAGAAGTATGTTATCATGGCTGATGCCAACTATGTATTCAATTTTGATTTCAGGGAGCTGATTGAGGCACATAAGAACACAGGGGCTGATATCACTGCAATGTACCGCAAGCAGGAGGTACCGAAGGTATTCTTAAGACCAAACGGCAACAATGATGAGATGTACTATACATTTGATATAGATGATGGACGTATCAAAAAGATATATATCAATGACAGGGATATGGGCAAGGTAAACTTTGGCATGAATATCTATATCATGGAGAAGGAGAAGCTCATTAGAATAGTGGATGACGCTTTTGTACATGGTTATTCTTATTTTACAAGGGATCTGATGGCTACAAACACTGATTCACTCAATATCCAGGCATATGAGTACACAGGCTATGCTTCACAGATTACAGATATGAAGAGCTATTTCGAGGAGAATATGAAGCTCCTTGATGAGGATAACAGGGCAGCATTGTTTAAGAGTGGCAATTCTATCTATACAAAGATCAGGGATGATAATCCTACAAGATACATAAATGGCTCAAAAGCCAAGAATGTCATGGTTGCTGATGGCTGTGTCATCGAGGGTACCGTGGAGAACAGCATCCTATCAAGAGGCGTCAAGATAGGAAAGAATGCAAAGGTCAAGAACTGCATCCTGCTACAGGATACGGTGATTGAGGATGGCGCCAATCTGGAGTACGTGATCACAGACAAGAATGTTCGCGTATCAAGAAATAGATCACTTACGGGAAATGACTCATTCCAGGTTTACGTGGCAAAGGGACAGACCGTATAGCCGGTTAAGGAGGAACATGGACATGGCAGAGAATAGAAACACAATAAATATCAAATCAGATGAGTCTGGCGAGATCAAGGTAGCAGATGATGTTGTTGCTATCATAGCAGGTCTTGCTGCCACTGAGGTTGAGGGAGTAAGCTCCATGGCAGGCAATATCACAAACGAGATTGTCAGCAGGCTCGGTATGAAGAATCTCTCAAAGGGAATTCAGATTGAGATAGCAGACAATGAGGTAGTGGTTGATGTAGCACTCAATATTGCTTATGGATACAGCATCCCTGAGGTTTCTACAAAGGTACAGGAGAAGGTTAAGTCTGCAATTGAGACAATGACAGGGCTTTCTGTGGCTACTATCAATGTTCGTATAGCAAGTGTTGATATGGGAGAGAATTAAATAGTTCTTTTTAAATGATCACAAATGTAGTATAATTAAGGATGTCGTACAGACATCCTTAATTTATATAAAATACTATTCACGAGAGGAATTTAAATGACAAGAAGCAAGATAAGAGAAAACGTTTTTAAGATGCTTTTCAGGGTTGAGTTTCATGACAAGTCTGAGCTTGCAGAGCAGATGGAGCTTTTAAATGATGAGCTTACAAATCCTACAGACGAGGAAAAACAGTATATTGATGAAAAATGCAGTGCGATTATTGAGCATATGGCAGAGCTTGATGCACTCATCGATGAGAAGTCTACAGGCTGGAAGACCAATCGTATGGCAAAGGTTGATCTGGCAATTATCAGATTGGCAGTTTATGAGATAAAGTTTGAGGACGATATTCCTACAAAGGTTTCAATAAATGAGGCTGTTGAGCTTGCAAAGAAGTATGGTGCAGATGAGTCAGGTGCATTTGTAAACGGAGTGCTTGCAAAGTTTGCATAGCTTAAGAGGAACAGCGATATAGAGCATTGAACATGGCAAATAGAAATATATATTCGGTAGCGCAAGTAAATAGCTATATTAAAAATATGTTCGCTCAGGATTTTATGCTCAGACAGGTGAGCATAAAGGGAGAGGTGAGCAACTGCAAGTATCACACGAGCGGTCATATTTATTTCACAATAAAGGACGCGGGAGCAGCCATGAACGCTATCATGTTTGCGGGCAGCAGGGCGGCAGGACTTTCTTTCCACATGAAGGAGGGTGACCAGGTTATTGTGACAGGTTCCGTTGAGGTGTATGAGAAGACCGGCGCATATCAGCTTTATGCCAAAAAGATAGAGCTTGACGGAGAGGGCAATCTGTATCTCAAATTCGAGCAGCTAAAGCATGAGCTAGAGGAAATGGGCATGTTTGCCGCAGAGTACAAGCAGCCTATTCCACGGTATGCCGGCCGTATTGGTGTGGTTACAGCACCGACAGGCGCGGCCGTGCAGGATATAAGGAATGTATCATCGCGCAGGAATCCATATGTACAGGTTATACTTTATCCGACACTTGTGCAGGGAGAGGGTGCGGCTAATAGCATAGTGAAGGGCATACAGACATTGGATGCGATGAATCTTGATGTGATAATAGTCGGCAGAGGCGGAGGCTCCATAGAGGATTTATGGGCCTTTAATGAGGAGATTGTGGCGAGAGCCATATTTGACTGCCGCACGCCAATCATCTCGGCAGTAGGCCATGAGACTGACTGGACGATAGCGGATTTTGTGTCAGACAGGAGAGCACCCACACCTTCAGCGGCTGCAGAGCTTGCAGTCAGTGACTACAGACAGACGTTAGAGCGCCTTGACAATCTACGCCGCAGGATGGACAGAAATCTGACAGGCCGGATTGATTTTTTCAGGGAAAAGCTGTCACATATTAAAACAAGACTTAATTTCCTTAGTCCACAGAATAAACTAAATGAGAATAAAAGGCGTCTGGCAGATATCGAGGATGCACTTGAAAGGATTATGAAGCAGAGACTTTCGGATTGCAGACAGCGTCTGGCACTGCTTTCAGGTACACTGGATGCATATTCACCGGCCAAAAAACTGGCACAGGGCTATGCGTATGTCGAGGTGGAAAAGAAGGGGGCACTGCACAGTGTATCCGATATCAATGCAGGCGATGACATAAATATATATCTGATAGACGGTCATGCAAGGGCCGTAGTTTCGGAGGTTATTAACGATGAGCAAAGAAAATGAAAAAACACTGACACTCGAGGAGCGCTTTGCACACTTAGAGCAGATAGTGGCGAGGATGGAGGATGCGGATGTATCCCTGGATGAGGCCTTTGAGCTCTACAAGAAGGGGCTTGATGAGGTAAAGAGTGCCAATGATATGGTACAGGGCATGGAAAAGGCCATGCTTGTGCTAAACAGCGACGGACAACTGGAGGAATTCTGATGAGCTTAAATGGGAATTTAAATAAGTCACAATTCATGGAAGAGCTGCAGCAAAAGGTAGAGCATATAAATAACGTGCTTGAGAAGTTTCTTCCCGTTGAGGAGGGACAGCAGAGGATTATTTTTGAGGCCATGAACTATAGTGTGAGAGCCGGTGGAAAGAGGCTTCGCCCTATCCTCATGGAAGAGACTTACCATATGTTTGGCGGAAGCAGTGCAGTGATTGAGCCATTTATGGCGGCAATCGAGATGATACACACCTACTCGCTGGTGCATGATGACCTGCCTGCCATGGACAATGATGAGTACAGGCGTGGAAAGAAGACCACACATGCTGTGTACGGTGAGGCTATGGGCATTCTTGCAGGTGATGCACTTTTAAACCTGGCATATGAGACCGCAGCAAAGGCTTTTGACATGGAAGTGGCTGATACGCGTGTGGCAAGGGCATTTGCGGTGCTTGCAAAAAAGGCAGGCGTGTATGGTATGGTCGGAGGACAGGTGGTTGATGTAGAAAGCGAGAAATCCGATGACTGTTCTATCACAAGGGAAAAGCTTGACTTTATCTACAGGCTTAAGACAGGCGCACTTATAGAGAGCTCGATGATGATAGGAGCAATCCTTGCAGGGGCGTCGTCTGATGAGGTATCACGCGTTGAGCAGATAGCGGCAAAGCTGGGGCTTGCGTTTCAGATACAGGATGATGTGCTTGATGTCACAAGTACACTTGAGGTGCTTGGAAAGCCGGTAGGCAGTGACGAGAAAAATAATAAAGCGACATATGTCACATTTGAGGGATTGGATAAAGCGGTTTCTGATGTGGAGCGCATCTCCAAGGAGGCAGAGGAGCAGCTTGATGATTTGGGATACGACGATGCATTTCTTAAGGAGCTATTTGAATATTTGATCCATCGGGAGAAATAAGATGGTTTTAGAAAAGATACAAAAGGAAAATGATATAAAAAAACTGACACCTGAGGAGCTTGAGCTGTTAAAGGATGAAATCAGGCAGTTTCTTATAGAGAGCATATCGGTGACAGGAGGTCATCTGGCATCAAACCTCGGAGTTGTGGAGCTTACCATGGCGCTGCATCTGTGCTTTAATCTGCCGAAGGATAAGATAGTGTGGGATGTAGGGCATCAGTCGTACACACACAAGATACTCACCGGCAGAAAGGATGGATTTTCATCGCTCAGACAGTATGGAGGCATGAGCGGTTTCCCAAAGGCGGATGAGAGCGACTGTGACTGTTTTAATACAGGACATAGCTCCACATCCATATCAGCAGGGCTTGGGCTTGCGACAGCCAGACAGGTGACCGGAGATGACTACCATGTGGTTTCAGTCATCGGAGACGGCGCGCTGACCGGAGGCATGGCATATGAGGCGCTCAACAACGCTTCAAGCGTTAAAGGCAATTTTATTATAGTGCTAAACGACAACAATATGTCGATTTCAGAGAACGTCGGGGGCATCAGCCAGTATCTTTCAGGCTTTCGCACAGCGGATGCATACAGGGATTTTAAGAATAATGTCATGAATTCCCTAAACCATATACCGATCTACGGAGAGCGTATGGTAAAGCATATCAGGAATACAAAGAGCAGCATAAAGCAGCTTTTTATTCCGGGTATGTTCTTTGAGGAGATGGGCATTATCTATTTGGGACCTGTGGATGGCAGTGATATAAAGGAAATGTGCCGTGTGTTTGATGAGGCAAAGCGTGTGGATGGCCCGGTGCTTGTGCATGTGCTCACGAAAAAGGGATCAGGCTATGGCCCGGCTGAGCGTTATCCTTCCAGATTTCATGGTGCAGAGCCATTTGTCATAGAGACAGGACTTCCAAAGAATAAGCGCACGAAGGCCAATTACACAGATGTCTTCTCAACAGTCATGAAGAAGCTGGGCGAGAGAAATCCAAAGGTAGTTGCGATAACGGCTGCCATGGCAGATGGAACAGGGCTTCGCAGATTCCACCGCAATTTCCCGGATAGATTTTTTGATGTGGGAATAGCCGAGGCACATGCCACGACCTTTGCGGCAGGGCTTGCAAAGGCAGGACTTATCCCGGTATTTGCGGTGTACTCGTCATTTTTACAAAGGGCGTTTGACCAGATACTTCACGATGTGTGCATACAGAATCTGCATGTCATCTTTGCAATCGACAGGGCAGGGCTTGTAGGCAGTGACGGAGAGACACATCAGGGAATATTTGACATATCATATCTGTCGGTCATCCCGAATATGACAATCATGGCTCCGAAGAATAAGTGGGAGCTGTCTGATATGATGAAGTTTGCAGTGGCATATGACGGTCCGATTGCACTGAGATATCCAAGAGGGGCAGCCTATGACGGCCTTAAGGAAATCAGACAGCCGATAGAGCTTGCAAAGAGTGAGCTAATCAGAAAAGGAAGCACGGTGGCTATCATGGCACTCGGCAGTATGGTAAAGACTGCCGTTGATGTAGTAAAGCTGCTTGAGGCAGAGGGAATCTCTGCTACACTTATCAATGCGCGTTTTGCAATGCCGTTTGATAAGGAAGCAATTAAGAAACTGCCGGCTGAACACAGCCTGCTTGTGACTATGGAGGAAAACGTGCAAAGCGGCGGTTTTGGTGAGCATGTGACGGAGTATGTCAAGACTAACGGCATAGCTCTTGAGGTGTTGACAGTTGCACTTCCTGACTGCTATGTGGAGCATGGCAATGTCGAGGTGCTCAAAAAGGAGCTGCATGTGGATGCCGAATCCGTGGCTAAGCGTATAATAGCAGCATTATAGATAGAGGTAACATACAGTATGAAAGAAAGATTAGATGTATTACTTGTAAACAGAGGCCTTGCACCATCACGGGAAAAAGCAAAGACCATGATTATGGAGGGCAATGTTTTTGTAAATAACAACCGTGAGGATAAGGCGGGAAGCACATTTCCTGATGACTGCAATATTGAGATTCATGGAAAGACACTGCAGTATGTGAGCCGTGGAGGGCTAAAGCTTGAAAAGGCTATGAAGCACTTTGATATCACGATGGATGGCAAGGTGTGCATGGATATAGGTGCTTCAACAGGCGGTTTTACAGACTGTATGCTTCAAAATGGTGCTAAAAAGGTGTATGCCGTGGATGTCGGATATGGTCAGTTTGCATGGAAGCTGCGTCAGGATGAGCGCGTGGTGTGCATGGAAAAGACCAATATCAGGTATGTGACGCCCAATGACATAGATGATGAGCTGGATTTTGCATCGGTTGATGTGTCATTCATATCACTTACCAAGGTGTTAGGTCCTGCAAGAGCACTGTTAAAGGACGGTGGCGAGATGGTTTGTCTTATCAAGCCACAGTTTGAGGCAGGCAGGGAAAAGGTAGGCAAAAAGGGCGTGGTCCGTGACAAGAGCGTGCATGAGGAGGTAGTGAACAATATCATATCCTTTGCACTTTCAAATGGATTTAGTGTGTTAGACCTTGAGTATTCGCCAATCAAGGGGCCGGAGGGCAATATAGAGTACCTCGTACATATCAAAAAGACAGATGATCCTATAAAGGAGGAATCAGTGGATATTCATAGTGTGGTCGAGGCCGCGCATGGAGAGCTGGACAGGAAATAGACTATGAAACATTTTGTTGTGATAGCAAATGCCTATAAGGACAGGGATTTTGCACTTACAAATAAAATAGTGGCATACATAGAGCAAAAGGGCGGCACGGCAAAGGGTCTTATGAGCAATGTCGAGGCTATATCCGATAACGAGTTTGAGCTTGAGGATATACCACAGGATACGCAGTGTATTCTTGTGCTCGGCGGAGATGGTACACTGATTCGTGCAGCCACAAGGGTGGAGACACTTGAGATTCCGCTTATGGGAGTGAATCTCGGCACACTCGGCTATCTGTGTGAGGTGGAGGAAGCTACGGTATTTGACGCTATTGATTCGCTCATGGCTGATAAATACATGACAGAGGATCGTATTATGCTCACAGGGCATAAAAGAGGCAGTGAGACCTCGAGAGTTGCATTAAATGATATAGTCATCCATAGAAAGGGCAATTTGCAGATATTAAGCCTCAATGTGTATGTAAACGGTGAGTTTTTAAACAATTACCATGCCGATGGCATCATTGTTGCGACTCCAACGGGTTCTACAGGCTACAGTATGTCGGCGGGAGGTCCGATTGTGGATCCGAAGGGCGATATGATACTGCTTACACCGAACAATGCTCACAATCTTACGTCAAAGAGCATTGTGCTTTCAGGCGATGATGAGATAGAGATAGAGATTCTAAGCCGCAGGGAGCAAAACGATGAGATGGCGTGTGTCAGCTATGATGGCGATACCACGGCAGAGCTGGCTGTGGGAGACCGTTTTGTTATTTCAAAGGCAGCCAATCATACAAAGATTTGCAAGCTTCACCAGAGAAGCTTTTTGGAGATACTCCGCAAAAAGATGGGAAATTATTCATAACACAGATAAGGATTGTTATAATGAATAGTTACAAATAATATTTATGAGGTGGCAGGACATGAAAACAAACAGACAATCCAAGATAATTGAGATAATCCAAAAGAATGAGGTAGAGACGCAGGATGAGCTGTCTGCGCTTCTTGAAAAAGATGGTTTTCGCGTGACTCAGGCCACAGTATCCAGGGATATCAGGGAGCTTAAGCTCACAAAGATTCCTACCGCAAGCGGCAGACAGAAGTACGCCGTGATAACGGATGCACCTGAGAACCTTTCCAAAAAATACGAAAGAGTACTCAGAGAGGGCTTTTTGTCAATGGATATGGCACAGAATATCCTCGTTATAAAGACTGTATCGGGAATGGCAAGCGCTGTCTGTGCTGCAATAGATGCCATGAAGATGAGAGAAATCGTCGGTTCGATTGCAGGAGATGACACAATCATGTGTGCAATCCGGACTGTTGATGATACATATGCGGTGATGAAAAAAATCCGCAGAATTGTGGAATAATGTTACATGAATATCAGATTATAGCTGAACTGTAACAGAAAATAACATATATCGTCATGCCTGGGAGAGGAAGGAGAAAATATGTTACAAAATCTACATGTAAAGAATCTGGCACTCATAGATGAGTGTGAGGTTGAGTTTTCCGACGGACTAAATATACTGTCGGGAGAGACCGGAGCCGGAAAATCAATCATCATAGGCTCTATCAATCTGGCGCTGGGTGAAAAAGTGCAAAAGGAGATGCTAAGAGACAATGAAAAGCCTGCTTTTGTGGAGCTTATTTTTTCAGTTGAGGACCCAAAGATTATAGAGGCTTTAAGGGAGCTTGATGTGGAGGTCGAGGACGGATGCGTGATTTTAAGCCGTAAAATCACACAGTCGCGCGCAGTCGGCAGGGTAAACGGTGAAGCCGTGTCTGTTTCGCGAATGAAGGAAATAGCCGCATATCTCATAGATATCCACGGTCAGCATGAGCACCAGTCACTTTTATCAAAGAAAAAACACCTTGATATACTTGATGAGTACGCAAAGCAGCCGCTTGGAGATAAAAAGCAGCAGCTTTCAGTCACATACAAAGCATATAGGGCGCTTAAGGATGAGTATGAAAAGTCAAATATCGACAATGAAGAAAGAAGCCGTGAGCTGTCATTCCTTGAGTACGAGGTGAAGGAGATAGAAGAAGCTTCCCTGGTGTCTGGTGAGGATGAGGAGCTTGAGGCGCAGTTTAGGAAGTTTTCAAACGGAAAGAAAATCATGGAGGGTGTAAATGCTGCATATTCTGCCACAGGAGGCGAGATGGAGAGTGCCTCAGAGCTTATTGGCAGGGCGGTAAGAGAGCTGTCACTGGTATCAGGTTATGATGAGGATGTGGAAGCTCTGGAGAGTCAGCTGTCAGAGATAGACAGTCTGCTTTCTGATTTTAATCACGAGATATCAGGATATATATCACAGGCTGAGTTTGACGAGGAGACCTTCTATGAGACACAAAAGCGTCTGGATGAGATAAATCATCTAAAGAGCAAATACGGCAACTCAATTGATGATATACTGATAGCACTCAATGAAAAGAGGGAGCGTATCAGTGTCCTGAACGATTATGATTCTTATTTACAGAAATTAGAGCAGCAGCTTGCGAAAAAGGAAAAGGAGCTGGCACAGATATCGGATGAGGTATCAGAAATCAGACAAAAGAGTGCTGTAAAGCTTGTGTCAGAAATTAAATCAGCACTTAATGATTTGAATTTCCTTGATGTACAGTTTGATATGCAGTTTGACAGATTGCCGGACTATACGGCAAACGGCATCGATGCGCCGGAGTTTCTCATATCAACGAACCCCGGAGAGCCGCTTAAGCCGCTCGGCAAGGTAGCATCGGGAGGAGAGCTGTCGCGTATCATGCTTGGCATCAAGACAATCATGGCAGAAAATGACCACATTGAGTCGCTTATTTTCGATGAGATTGATTCGGGAATCAGTGGACGTACAGCTCAGATGGTCTCTGAGAAGATGAATGAGCTTGGCCGCAACCATCAGATTATATGTATCACACATCTGCCACAGATAGCAGCTATGGCAGATGCACATTTCCTTATTGAAAAAGCGGTCGAGAACAAATCCACGGTTTCAAGGATTCGAAGACTAACTGACAATGACAGCGTGGCTGAACTTGCCAGAATGCTCGGCGGTGCAAAAATCACAGATACCGTGATGGAGAGCGCACGCGAGATGAAAGCACTTGCCATGGAGAAAAAAATCTGACATTATCAGTTTACGGCGCGGTTGATTACCAGTATATCACCGGTGGTCAGCCGTACGTTTCCGTTTGGGATGATTACCTGCCCGTTTCTTTGGATCATTATTATAATCTCATTGTGTTTTTTTGATATTTCAGACAGCAGTTTATTGTTATATCTGCTGTCTTTTTCTATTATTTTTTCCACCAGTTTTATACCATGCACCTCATCAGGTGTGATGGCACTAAGCACGAGCACATCATTTTGCAGAATTATTGTTTCACCGTCCGGTATTATATTCTGCTCACCTCTTCGTATAAGAACAATCAGTGTCTCAGGAGGCAGCGTCAGGTCCTTTAGCTTGTGGCCACACCACAGATGATTTTCCGGTATGGTAAGCTGTATGAACTGGATATCTGCTTCCTCGGAGTAATCATTGAAGGTCTTCATTACATCGGCTGTTTTATCAAGCATGTCAAGCTTTCGTGATATCCATGGAAGCATTGAGCCTTGAAGCAGTATTGAAAAGAGTACTATCATAAATATTATGTGGAAGGTGTCGAGGTCATCATTGGTGGCGGTATATGCCATGATGGAAAACACTATGGATGCGGCTCCTCTTAAGCCGGACCATGAGACAAGCAGCTGCTGTTTTATTTTGCTGCGAAATGGTGTGAGCACAAGTGCGACAGAAAGAGGTCTTGCCACAAAGGTCAGCCACATAAATATTAAAAGTGCCGGTACTATGACGTGTGGCAGCTTTGATGGGAAAGAAAGCAGACCAAGCAGAAAGAAAATAAGCATCTGCATGAGTCCTGTTATGCCATCAAAGAAATTCACCAGATTCTTTTTATTTTCTATTTCTGTGTTGCCGAGTATAATGCCGACTATATAGGCGCTTAAGAAGCCGTTTCCGTCAAAGTAAGCAGGCAGGGCATATGATATTATAGCTATTCCCACCATGAAAATCGCATCAAACCCCGCGCTTTTGAAGCGTATATATCGAAGGAGCATGATGGAAAGCTTTGCAATCAGGACGCCGAAGATTATGCCGAAGGCAAGCTGCTTTACTATGAGTATGGCAATATTTCCAGGGCTTGCGCTGCCCTGGGATATGGCTATAAAAGCAACTGTGAGCATATAGGCACATGGGTCATTACTACCGCTTTCCACTTCAAGAAGAGAGGCGGTATTGTATTTCAGATTCAGCTTTTTCGAACGCAGTATGGAGAAAACGCTCGCCGCATCAGTTGATGAAATCAGCGCACCGAGGAGAAAGCTTATTTCCCAGCTCATATTAAGGGCAAAGTGACAGAACAGCCCTGTGAGAAAGCATGTGATAATAACACCGATGGTGGACAAAAGCACAGACTTAACGGCAACAGCCTTTGCACGCTGCCAGTTGGTGCCAAAGCCGCCATAGAACATGATAAAAATCAGCGCGGTAGAGCATATCTGTTCAGCGAACGCGTAATTGTCGAAATCTATCTTCATTATTCCGTCAGAGCCAAAAAGCATGCCTAGCACGATAAAGGCTAAAAGTGCCGGAATGCCTATGCGGTTGGAGACACGATTTAGCAGGATACATAAGAAGATTACTATAGATGTGATGAGCAGGTATGTATTCATGGAATCCCTCCTTTATTAAATGGTGATTTAAGAATTATAAAGCTATTACAGTATTTATTTGTAACGGACAACGTGGGAATTATATGTGAAATTTATAATAAACATATAAATATATCGAAATTATATAGGAAAACACCTAAACTGTCAAACTATACCGGCTTTTGCTCAAAATAATTTGGAATAGTTAAAATGAGATAATAAGATATTAAAAGAATAAAAGAAAAAATGACAGGAGCATACTAATCCAAATGGAGGTAATAGTATGCGGAAGTTTTTTGGAAAATTTGTGAGTGTCACGCTGGCTGCAGCAGTGATAGCTATGTTTGCACTAAGCAGTGATGATAAGTGGTGCAGCAGGGTAGATAAGGCATTTGATGAAAGTGTATTAGGAAGTTTTTTAAATGAATCAAAGGCCGGATATGGAAGATATGCGACAGGGCTTCCCGGACAGGCGGCCAGTGTATTGGCTGATTCGGGCGAGAATGGTGAAAATGGTGAAAACGGCGGAAACGGTGGAAACAGCGGAAACGGTGGAAACGGCGGAACCGAACAAGACATAGGACAGACAGCAGATACAGCATCATCTCACAGAGCTACTGACAGAGATTATGAAGAGACAGATAAAATAAGTGATGGAATAAGTGTTGAGGGTGTATATGCCTGCGGCAGACTGACCGGTATATATGAGCAGACAGAGGGAGTGCTTGTAGTGAATACGACGGAGGTGACAGACGAGGATGGCAAAAAAGTCAATCCTGCAGATAAAAAGGTGCAGTGCGGGGATTATATCCTATCTGTCAATGGGAGCACTGTGGCAGACAAGGAGGAGCTTTCTGAAGCGGTGAATGACATAATGAAGGAATATGATGAAAGCCATGAAGATGAAAGTAATGAAGATAAAAGTACCGTAAACATTAAATTTCTTCGAGGCGGTGAGAAAATGTCAGCGGATATCACGCCTGTCAGGATGGACGATGGCAGATACTATATGGGAATATGGGTGAAGGACGATCTGGCAGGAATCGGTACTATCACTTATTATACAAAGGACGGCCGTTTTGGAGCGCTGGGACATGGAATAGGAGACGGAACGCAAAGCGGCAATCTCTTGTATGCAAACAGTGGTGATTTGTACGGCATGAAGCTTACCAAAATCAAAAAGGGAAAAGCCGGCGCGCCGGGCGAGATAGGCGGAGTGGTATATTTTGGCAAAAAAAGCCATATAGGCACACTTGACTGCAATAGTAATCTGGGAATTTACGGACAGCTTGACAGCGATGAATTGTCGGAATATGCCGCAGAGGATACGTATTATCCGGTTGCCGGCAAGGATGAGATACACACAGGCAGTGCACAGATGATATCGGAAATATCAGGAAAACTTGAAAAATATAATCTGGAAATAACAAATATAGATAAAAAAGCGACAGATACAAACAAGGGAATGGAGCTTAAGGTGACAGACGACAGGCTGATAGAGCTCTCCGGTGGCATAGTGCAGGGCACATCCGGAAGCCCTATCATACAGGATGGTAAAATAATAGGAGCAGTCACCCATGTGTTTGTCGATGATCCGACCGGAGGCTACGGCATCTGCATTGATGAGATGCTGTAATTACTGCTCCATTCTGCGAAGCTCCGGCAGCACAGTGCCAAGCATGGTTACAAAACAGATGCTTCCGCCAATCACGTTTGATACAGGCTCTGCCATAAACACACCGTCGGTTCCCATACCAAAGGAGTAAGGCAGAATATATGTCAGCGGTACAACGATGAACACCTTGCGAAGCAGGGAGAAAAATATAGCCCGCTTCTTTTTGTTCAGTGATTTAAAGGTGGTCTGTCCGATGTACTGCAGATCCATAAATATGAATGCCGCAAAGTAGATATTTAAAGCCTTCACCGCATCATCCATAAGGGTGGAATCGGAACTGAAAATTGCAATCAGGGCATGAGGGGCAAGTATAATCACACTCCACATGACAGCTGTATATAGAAGCACGAGCAGTCCCATAGTGAAAATAGATTTTCTCACCCGGGCCGGCCTTTTGGCGCCATAGTTGTAGCTTAAAACAGGAGATGAACCCTCCACAATTGCATAAATTGGAGTCTCGACCATCTGCCTGATGCTTGATACGATGGTCATTACCGATATGTACAAATCGCCACCGGTCACTGAAAGCACATTGTTGCAGCATATAGATACCAGGCTGTTTGTGAGCTGCATGACACAGCCTGAGGTTCCAAGGCTTATGATGTCCTTTGCATAGCGCGTGTTTTCACTGAATTCAGAGAGTGTCATAAGGCGCACCTTAAGCTCAGCCTTTTTCCTAAGAAAGTGAAGCACATAGAGAGCAGACAGTATTTGTGAGATGACCGTAGCAATAGCTGCTCCTTTGATACCGAAATTAAATCCAAATATAAAAAGCGGGTCTAAAACCAGATTGGCAACGGCTCCGATTGCAACAGACAGCATGCCGGTAGTGGAGTAGCCCTGAGCGTTGATAAAGGGATTCATGCCGGTTGAAATCATGGATGGGAGTGTTCCTATCAAATAAATGAGCAGGTATGGCAGAGCGTATTTGAGAGCATTTTCAGATGCGCCAAACACGATTAAAAGAGGCTTTGCAAAAATCATGCACAAAGCTGTAAAAACGACTGCGAATGTGCAGACCATTGTAAAGCTCGTATTCATTATAGTATTGGCGGCTCTGTCATCACTCATGCCTCTTTTTATTGAAAAAAGCGGAGCACCACCGCTTCCAAAGAGATTGGAGAAAGCGATTGTCAGCATTATAATAGGAAAGCAAAGCCCCACAGCACCGAGTGCAGTGGTTCCCATATCCGGTATGCGGGCAATGTATATGCGGTCTACTATATTGTACAACAGGCTTAGAATCTGGGCTGCCAGCATGGGCAGAGCAGCCTGCAATATATTTTTCTTTATCGAATCATTATCAAAATCTATTTTTTTCATTTTGAAACCTCTTTTTGATTTGCTTCGCCCATTATATCACCACATATAAAAAAATCAAATACTCAGCAAGTTTTGATATAGATTTTATTTATGACAAACTAAAAGAAAAATATATTTTACAATGACAAAAAACTACAGTAATATATGGAATATAAAAATTAAAAATTATTGAATAACCATATATACCGGAGGATAACATGAAGATTACACAGATACATACAAACAAACCACAGTCGCTTTCTTTCGAGATTTTTCCACCAAAGAAGAGGAGGACTTTAAAAATATCGACGAGATGCTTGAGATACTCTGTGATTGTCATCCTGAGTACATCAGTGTGACATTTGGTGCAGGCGGCAGCTCAAACAATAACAAGACTATCGAGATTGCGAAGAAAATCAAGAACCAGTACAATGTGGAGCCGGTCGTACACCTTACATGTCTGTGCTATAACAAGGCAGAGATAGATGAGTTCACCAGACAGCTTTCATATGAGGGCATTGAGAATATCCTGGCTTTAAGAGGAGATAGAAATCCGAACGTGCCTGCAAAGGAGGATTTTCTCCATGCAAGCGACCTTATTAAGTACATAAAGGAAACCACAGGTGATCAGTTCTGTATCGCAGGTGCGTGCTACCCGGACATCCATCCGGAGGCAGCTGATAAGGTAGATGATATTAAGAATCTTAAGAAAAAGGTTGATGCCGGTGCAGAGCTTCTTTTATCGCAGCTCTTCTTTGACAATGATACCTTCTTCAATTTTGCTGAGGATTGCAGGCTTGCAGGTATCAATGTGCCTGTTATCCCAGGCATCATGCCTTGTATCAATGCGGCTCAGATTCAGAGAATGGTCACAATGTGCGGAGCAAAGTTCCCGGAGAAGTTCCAGAAGATTGTGCACAGATACGGAGACAACAAGGCTGCACTTTTTGATGCCGGAATGTCTTACTGCGAGAGTCAGATAATTGAGCTTTTAGCTAATGATGTGGAGGGAATTCATCTTTACACTATGAACAATGTGAGAGTTGCAAAGCGTTTAACAGAAGGCATTAAAAACCTTATTTAGGACGTTTATATAATAGTACGGAACGCAAGCCCTGGGTACCACGGGCGCACACGTACTCCTGCCGTCGCTACGCTGCGTGGCTAAGATACTGTACGAAATTATGCTTGATAGGTTTCTATGCTTGACGAAACCGTCGAAACGCGCCGTCCGTGGCGCGGTTCTCCTCGCCCCTGCGTCCATGCAGGGGCGTTTCTGCGTCTTGTGGGCATAATTTCTACAGTATCTAAGCCACTTCGCTATGCGCTCCGGCGGGAGTACGTGTGCGCCCGCGGTACCCGGGGCTTACGTTCCTTACGCTGTGACAGAATTCTTACAGTATCTTGACAGTATAGCGTAGCACTCACGACACCTGCCATGTGCCACCACACGTACTGCAAATGCGAATAAAAAATATCAACCGTTGCAAAAAGTACTCTAGATGATTATAATAGGTATATTAGATTTGTAAATGGAAACAATGTCCATATTAAATCGAAATTAAATTATATAATATATTAAGGAGACAGTAGAAAATGAAAGAAAAATCAAGAAGCACTTTTTCCGGCAACATTGGGTTCGTTCTTGCGGCAGCCGGCAGTGCGGTAGGACTTGGAAATATATGGAGGTTTCCGTATCTGGCAGCAAAGGACGGAGGAGGACTTTTTCTGCTGGTGTATCTGATACTTGTTCTGACCTTTGGCTTTGCATTGCTTACCACTGAGATTGCAATAGGACGTAAGACAGGACAGGGACCGCTCACCGCGTATGGTCTTATCAATCCAAAGGGCAAGTTTATCGGTGTGCTTGCGTGTATAGTACCGGCTATTATTCTGCCTTACTACTGTACTATAGGTGGATGGGTTTTAAAGTATTTTACCCTTTTCATTACAGGAAGCGGTAAAAATGCGGTTGCGGATGGATATTTCACAGGCTTTATCACAGGCCAGTGGGCACCAATCATATTTGGAGTGGTTTATCTGCTTATAACAGCAGCAGTTGTCATTGGCGGAGTCAATAAAGGTATCGAGCGCTTCAGCAAGGTGCTCATGCCTATCCTTGTTGTGCTTATTTTTGCAATCGGTATTTTCTCGCTGGCGCTCCATTATAAGGAGGCATCAGGCGCAGTAAGAAGTGGTCTTGAGGGTCTTAAGATATATGTGGTTCCTGACTTCAAGGGGCTTACAATGCAAAAAGCTTGTCACAGTATTTGTTGATGCGCTCGGTCAGCTGTTTTACTCAATCAGTGTGGCTATGGGAATCATGGTTGCATATGGTTCGTATGTCAAGAAGGAATCAAAGCTCATGGGCTCAATCAACCAGATCGAGATTTTTGATACACTTGTTGCATTCCTTGCAGGCCTTATGATTATTCCGGCAGTATATGTATTTATGGGCAGAGACGGCATGTCAGCAGGACCGGGGCTTATGTTTATATCACTGCCAAAGGTATTTAATGAAATGGGAATAGCAGGAGATATCGTGGGACTGATATTCTTTATGATAGTTGCATTCGCAGCAGTCACATCGTCTGTATCAATTATGGAGGCTATTGTATCGAGTCTTATAGACAGATTTCACTGGAGCCGCAGAAAAAGCGCAATTTTAGTCACGGTATACGGTCTGATTGCAGAGATAATAGTCTGCCTTGGCTACAATAAGCTCTATATGGAGGTTAAGCTTCCAAACGGCACAGTCGGACAGATACTTGATATCATGGATTATGTAAGCAACAATGTGCTTATGCCAATCGTTGCACTTGCCACATGTATCCTCGTTGGCTGGATAGTAAGTCCAAAGGTAATAATAGATGAGGTGACACGCGGAGGCAGCAAATTCACCAGAAAAGGGCTTTATATAATCATGGTTAAATTTATTGCACCGGCATTCCTGCTTATACTGTTGCTGCAGGCACTCGGAATCGTTACTTTTTAGTTTTGAAATAAATTTATTGTATATTTTATATAAATACCCTTGAAATACAGCCATCATAATGGTAGTATTTTACTAAATGATGAAAGAGGGGGAGCCACTATGGCTTTTAGACGAGAGAAAAAAAGCGTATCGGTGATATGCTTATAAATGAAAATGTAATTACTCAGGAGCAGCTGGAAAAGGCTCTGCCTATAGCCAAAGAAAAGCATAAGAAGATAGGAGAAACACTCATTGAGCTTGGGTTCACCAATGAGCTTGAGATAGCAAAGGCATTGTCACAGCAGCTGGGACTGGAGCTTGTTAATGTGAGCGCAATCAACATACCTGAGGAGGTGCAAAACCTTGTCAGTGAGACAGTGCTTAGAAAGCATGTTATGATACCATATGCATTTGACAAGAATAATGCCAATGTAGTGCATGTGGCCATGGCTGATCCTATGGATATGGTTGCGCTTGATGATTTTTCAATTGTTACCAATCTACAGGTTGAGCCTGCAGTAGCGACAGGCAGAGACATACTTTTGACGCTTGACAAATATTACGGTGATACAGAGGCTATGAAAGCGGCTCAGGAGTATGCGAGGGAGAGAAAAGAGCGTGAGCAGAAAAATGCCGAGGCTGAGGAAGCTACCAGCAAGGATGTCAACAATTCGCCGGTAGTTTTACTTGTCAACTCTATCATTGAGCAGGCAGCCAGACTCAGGGCCTCAGATATACATATAGAGGCACTGGAAAATAAAGTCAGGGTGCGATACAGAATAGATGGTGCGCTTTATGAGAAGGCAGCATATAGTATACATCTGCTTTCTGCAATTATTACACGACTTAAAATTATAGGTGGTATGGATATTTCCGAGAAACGTAAGCCGCAGGACGGCCGTATCACTATGGAGATAGACAAGATAGAGTATGATATCCGAGTATCAATCCTTCCGACAGTATTCGGTGAGAAATGCGTTATGCGACTTGCGCAGAAAAAGGCACTTACAAGAGATAAAAAGGAGCTGGGATTTTCAGACGAAGAGCTTAAGGCCTTTGATCATATACTGATGAATACAAACGGTATCATCCTTGTTACAGGACCTACAGGAAGTGGTAAGTCAACCACGCTTTACACGGCACTTTCAGAGCTCAACAAGGAGGATGTAAATATCATCACAGTTGAGGATCCGGTCGAGGCCAATATAGATGGAATAAACCAGGTACAGGTAAATAATAAAGCTGACCTGACATTTGCATCAGCACTTCGTTCCATTCTGCGACAGGATCCGGACATCATTATGATTGGTGAGATTCGAGATCAGGAGACAGCACAGATTGCAGTACAGGCGTCAATCACAGGACATCTTGTGGTCAGCACACTGCATACCAACAGCTCGGCAAGTACTATTTCACGACTGGAGGACATGGGAGTTGAAAGTTATCTGCTTGCGGATTCGGTAAAGGGAATCATTGCACAGCGACTTGTAAGAAGACTTTGTCCGGCATGTAAGAGAGAGCATCTGTTGACAGAGGAGGAAAAGGCCTTTATGAATATACCGGCATTCCGTCCGGTAAAGATTTATGAGCCATGTGGCTGTGAAAAATGTGCCAATACAGGCTACAAGGGACGAATCGGTATATATGAGATAATGACCATAACACCAAAGATAAAGTCACTTATTTCAAAAGGTGTTGATATAGAGGATATAAACAAGGCTGCATGTGATGAGGGCATGCATACACTTAGACAGAGTGCAGAGAAGCTTGTACTCGAAGGAGTTACTTCATTCCAGGAAATGTTAAAGACCACGTTTGAAAACTAAGGGGGAAAAGAAAATGCAGATAGTAGACATTTTAAAAGCAGCGCAGCAACAGAACTCATCGGATATACATATCGTACCGGGAAATCCGGTTATGCTTAGAATTGACGGAAAGCTTGTACCGCAGGGAAATCAGGTTCTTACCAATGTTGAGACGGACAACCTGCTTTCACCAATTGTTCCGCAGGAGCTTAAAGATGAGCTAAAGGAGAAGGGAGAGCTTGATTTTGCTTTTTCGGTGGAGGGCTTTTCACGAGTCAGAGCCAATGTGTTCAGACAGAGAGGTTCATATGCAGCAGCACTTCGTATTCTCTCATATGATGTGCCTACACCGCAGCAGCTTGGCATACCACAGTCGGTTGTCAATCTCACCACAAAGATGAGAGGACTTGTCCTCGTGACAGGAGCTACAGGAAGTGGTAAGTCGACCACATTGGCAAGTCTTATAGATGTCATTGCATCAAGAGATTCCAAAAATATAATCACGCTTGAAGATCCTATCGAGTACCTGCACTCAAGGCGCCGCTCTATAGTGGAACAGCGAGAGGTTGGAAAGGATACACTCTCATATGCTGCAGCCCTGAGAGCTGCACTGCGACAGGATCCGGATGTAATACTTGTAGGAGAGATGCGAGATCTTGAAACTATATCTACAGCTATTACAGCGGCGGAGACAGGACATCTTGTATTTTCTACACTGCATACCAACAGTTCATCAGATGCAATTGACCGTATGATTGACGTTTTTCCACCACACCAGCAGCAACAGATACGAGTGCAGCTCTCAGGAGTTTTAGAGGGAATTGTTGCACAGCATCTGCTTCCAATGGTAAATGGCGGACGAATTGCAGCATTTGAGGTGCTCCTTGCAAACAATGCCATCAGAAACTTAATTCGTGAGGCAAAAGCATTTCAGATTCCATCTATCATACAGACATCAAAGAGAGAGGGTATGATGATGATGGATGACTGTATTTTACAGTATTACAGCCAGGGCCTTATAGCGCCGGAGACTGCAGTTGCATATGCACATGATCCGGTAAGCATGGCTAGCCGTGTACACCTTTACTATTGATGGCATAATCGTATGTATTTTACTATTATGGTATAATGTTGTGGAGTCTTAATAAATTATGATTTAATTTATCTGGAGGTTGCACAGAATAGGTATAAGGAGGAGAAGAAAGTGGCTGACTGGACATATCAGATTATAGACCAGAGCGGAAAAGAAAGAAAAGGAAATATAGTAGCCGAGTCAGAAGCAGAGGCAAAAAATAAGCTTAAGATGGATGGCAACATGGTCATAAGCCTCACCAAGGCAACAGCACTGACCAAGGAAATCTCGTTCAGTGTAGGAGGAAAGGTAAAGCCGAGAGACCTATCAGTATTCTGCCGCCAGTTCACCAGTATGGTCAATGCAGGTGTTACGATTCTTGATACGCTGGATATGCTATCCGATCAGACTGAGAACAAGGTCATGGCGAAGCTATCAGAGGTGTTCATGCCGAGATTCAAAAAGGTGAGACTCTCTCGGATGGTCTGAAAAAATATCCGAATGTTTTCCCTGACATCATGGTGAGCATGGTTGCGGCAGGAGAAGCATCCGGCAAGATTGATGTAGCTTTTGACAGAATGTCTGCACACTTCGAGAAATCAGCAAAGCTTAACGGCATGATAAAAAAAGCGGCAGTTTATCCGATTATCGTTGTGATTGTGGCTATTGCGGTTGTTATTGTAATGCTTGTAAAGGTCATCCCAAGCTACTCGGAGATGTTCAATGACCTGGGAACAGAGCTGCCGGGCATCACAAAGGCAGTTGTTGCGATGAGTGATTTTGTCACCGGATACTGGTATATTGTGATTGCTGTCATAGCAGCAATTGTTATAGCCATCAAGCTTTATAAGCAGACTGACAGCGGCCAGATGTTCTTTGGTAATCTCGCAAGAAAGGTTCCGGTTTTCGGAAAGCTAAACATCAAGACAGCAGCCAGTAACTATGCGCGTACACTTTCCACACTTGTGTACTCAGGACTTCCGATGATTGAAGCCCTTGGTATCACTGCTGACACCATGAAGAATGCGCTTTACAAAAAAGCTCTGAAAAATGCAAGGGAAGAAGTAAGTAAGGGTGTTCCACTGTCTGAGCCAATCACTGCGTGTGGATTGTTTCCACCTATGGTTTCACACATGACGCGAATCGGTGAGGAAACCGGTGACTTGGAAGGCATGCTTACCCGACTGGCAGACTACTATGATGAGGAAGTTGAGTTGGCTACCCAGACAGTTATGGCAGCTATTGAGCCTATGATTATCCTTGTTCTGGCACTTATTGTTGGTGTGCTTGTGGCGGCTGTTATGGCACCTATGCTTACCATGTATCAGGCTATGGACAGCTTATAAGATGAAAAAAGAAGCAGACTTTGAGTGTGAAGCTCAAAGGCTGCTTTTTTGGTAAAGAGACATTGGCAGTAGGACGGGGCTCATGGGATGAAGCCCCTTACGCGGTGGCAAAAAAATACATTGACAACTGTTATACAATAGGCTACAATTCGAATACATGGTTCGGGTATGTTCTTTACCCGTTGATTTATCATGCTGTGTCAGCAACAAATCCGATTGTGTGTTAAAAATAAATATCAGCTAAAGTACCAGTCTATTCGTTTCTATGCGTGGCGGGCATTTATTTGAGGAATATAAAGGGTTATTATCATTTGAAATTATGTATGCACAAAAAATGGGGCTATAAAAAATGATGTGTATGCAGATTTCATGTGGAAAACAGGAGAAGTGTATGATATACAGAAAAGTGAAGACAAATTTGTCCAGAACTCTCAGCTCTATAGAGCAGGACAAGGCAACCAGTGATGACTACGTGAAGTGTATTCTGGCAGATCCGCAGATAGCAGCCTATATAGTTCAGGCGCTCGTGCCAGAATTTAAGGAAATGGAAGCCGAGAAAATAATTCCGTGCATTGGTGAGCCGACAGTAATGCTCAGATTTCCGGAAAGGCTTGGAGTTAAAATCCAGAACGTAAATAATGAGTCAGTTGATGAGGATGATGGAAAAATTATTTACGACATCAAATTTCCATTGTATTATAATGGAAAAAGAAGAGAATTTATCATCAATATTGAAGCTCAGAAGAGCAGTAAAAAATCAAAGCTGGGCTACCAGTTGGAAAACAGGATTGCCTATTACATGGGCAGAATGATTTCCGAGCAGAAGGGTACTGAGTTTGTAAATTCGAATTATGATGACTTAAAATCCGTATATACCATATGGATATGTATGGATACAAAAAATCAGAGGACTCAATAATCGAATTTGGGATGAAATCCAGCCTGATTTATGGTAAAATAAAGAAAATACCACAGATTGACAAATTAAACGGTGCACTGATAAATGTCCGGACGAGAGCAACAAAAAATAAAAAGCAGTCTAAGAATAAACTCATAGGAATGCTGGAAGAACTGTTCTCAAAGTCAGAGTTTATCGAAAAAAAGAAGATACTTGAAGAAGACTATGGACTTAAAATGAGCATGGAACTCGAAGGGAGGATGTGCGAGATGTGTAATGTGAGTGATTACTGTGAAGAGGTTGCAACAGAAGAGGGTAAGGAAATCGGAGAAAGACAAAAGATAATCTCACTGGTTGTAAAAAAGCTGCAAAAGGACAAGAGTGTGGCAGAAATAGCAGATGACCTGGAAGAAAAAGAGGAGGTTATCGCTCCAATTTACGAAGCGGCATTGTCTATGAAGCCGGATTATGATGTTGAGAAAATCTATGAGCTTCTTGAGAAAAATAAGAAGCTGGCATAGCAGCTGTAGTTGAAAAAAGATCGATAGGAGGCAGTCTTTGAGCGAAAGCACTGAGGCTGCTTCCTTTTTTGTTGACAGTAGGTCGGGGCTTCATCCCATGAGCCATGGCTTGTGCACACTCTCTCACGTGAGCTACGCTACGTAGCCAAGATACTGTAGGAATTATGCCTTAAAGATTTACGATGCCCGACGAAACCGTCGAAACGCGCCGTCCGTGGCGCGGTTCTCCTTGAGCTCACATCCGTGGGAGCTCATTTCTGTGTATCGTGTGCATAATTCAACAGTATCTAAGCAGCTTCGCTATTCGCTCATGCGAGAGAGCGTGCCCCAGCTGGTCTCAGGGGATAAAGCCCCTTACGCTGTGGCAGAATGCAGGCTGATAGGCGTGCAGTGCAGAAACAGTATGAAAAAATATAAGTATGGAAAAAGAAAAAATTTGATGACAAAGCACCACCTCTATGCTACAATCAACTCAAAGCATTATATTTCTGTAAGCGGCACCACATAACAGTTTTTCAGGTGCACACCACTTTGAAGAGGGCAGACCACTTCGCATTATTCTACAAAGGACATGGAAGTTTTCAATGCTTTATTTACCAATCAACAGCAGGAAAATTGAAATGCCGTATGTAGACAGAATGCAGAGAATGTAGTCAAAAGGCGGATGAACTGTATACCGTGTGTAAATATTAAAGAAGGACAGCACATGTATACCTTGTAAACTGTACCACTATACCCTCATTGGCACCAAATTTTCCTGCTCACACAAGAGAACAGGAGGAGAAGGATTGAGTGCAAAGGACTCAATGGCAAAGGAATACTTTGCAGACAATGCCAGGTTTGCGGATCTGTGCAACAATATACTGTATGGAGGAAGAGAGGTCATACTGCCGGAAAACCTTAAGGAAAGGGACACGACAGAGGTGCTGACCGCACTGGGGCTTGACAAAAAGACCATAGCGGTGCAGAAGCTGAGGGATATCTTCAAAAATGCCAGCATCAAATATACCGGCAAATCATATGTGGTACTGATAGGAGTAGAAAATCAGTCGGATATACACTATGCCATTCCGGTAAAAAACATGTTTTATGATGTCATGGCATATGGCAATCAGGTAAAGGAAACAGCAAAAAAGCACCGAAAGGAAAAGGATACAGCAACATCAGATGAATTTCTATCGGGATTTACGAAAGAGGATATTCCTGTAATTACGATTAAGTGTATCTCGATTCCTGTAATTACGATTACAGTGTATCTCGGAACAAAGGAATGGGATGGTCCAAGGAAGCTGTCGGATATGTTTGGTGATGTGGATGAAGAACTTCTGCCATTCATACCGGATTACAGGATTAATCTGCTGGCACCGAGGGAGATAACCGACTTTACAGGATTCAGAACCTCAATCAGGCAGCTTTTCGAGGTACTACAGAATTGCTTTGATAAGGAAAAGATGCAGGAAGTGCTACAGAACGATGAAAAATTTAGCAAGGTGGACAGAGAGACGGTTGAGGCAATCAACCTGTTTGCAGGAGCAATAAAACGGATGAAATTTGGTTGAAATTGCTAAAGAAAGCGAAAAAAGTTGTGCGCCAATAGTGCTATTGTACTAGAAAATAACTTGCATTATGCTTTGATTTATGGTACAATGAGCACATAAAAACCAAAGAGATGCTGATAGGGCACAGCTCTTTGCACAAAAAACCATGTTATAATGAAAAGGAGAAAAGAACTATGGTAAAGAATGTATTTAAAAAGTTAGGAAAGAAACAGAAGAACAACAAAGGTTTCTCTCTCGTAGAGCTTATTGTTGTAATCGCCATCATGGCAGTGCTTGTAGGTGTACTTGCTCCACAGTTTATCAAGTATGTTGAGAAGTCTAGACAGTCAACAGATATGCAGAGTGTACAGCAACTTAAGTCTTCGGTAGAAACTGATATTTCAGATAATGAGAATGTTACTTCTGTAACTATTGCAATTAGTGGCAAAAAAGCAACTACTACAATTACTGCAAGCTCAGGTACGGTCACACCATCTACTTCAAGTGCTGCATTAAAGTCTAGTGGATGGCCAACAATAACATATACATTAGATCCGGGAACAGGCGCGTGGTCAACAACTGCTACTGCAACTACAAATACAAAAAATCCTAAGAAGGATATGAATGAAGTATTTTCAATAAGTAAATAAAAAGATATAGCTGAATAATTACTAAAAGGACCACCAACCATGACCACAGAACTGATACCTATCTACATCTTAATATTTGCATTCGGTATAGTTATAGGCAGCTTTCTAAATGTCTGTATTTACCGCATACCGCAGCATGAGACAGTGGTGACCGAAAGGTCCCACTGCATGAGATGCGGGTATCAGCTCGCGTGGTACGATATGGTGCCGGTTTTCAGCTGGCTGTTTCTTCGTGGCAGATGCCGCAAGTGCAAAGAACCGATATCACCTCAATACCCTATTATTGAGGCGTTAAACGGTATATTATACATAGTAGTATTTGCAGTAAATGGACTTGAGCTTACGAGTATCATCTACTGCTTTCTTACATCTGCACTCATAGTCCTGAGTGTGATAGACTGGAGAACATATGAAATTCCATTCGGAATCAATATATTTATACTGGTGCTTGGAATCCTGCATGTGTTTTTAGACCATGATAACTGGTCTGAATATGTGATAGGATTCTTTTGCGTCAGTTTATTCCTTGAGATCCTTCTTCTTGTAAGTGGAGGAAGAGCCATAGGTGGCGGAGACGTCAAGCTCATGGCATGTGCAGGCCTTGCGATAGGCTGGCAGAATATTACATTAGCATTTTTATTAGGATGCATCATCGGTTCCGTGATACATCTGATTCGTATGAAAGTGACAAACGCAGACAACAGGCTTGCGATGGGACCGTACTTGGCAGCCGGAATATTTATTTCGATGCTATGGGGTGAGAAAATGATATCGGCATATTTGACACTCGCAGGCTTTTGAAAAACGTGTTATAATATAGCGTACTTAATATAAAACAGGTAGTACGACAAGCAGTGAGACAAAAGCAGAGAAAACACAGATATGCCGAAATATATATATAGAATGTTTGTAACTGAACAGTTACGAATGTTTTACAGATGTATACAGTGTAAAACAAAGATAAACACGGAGGACTAGGTTATGGCAAATAGGGTACTCGGTATTGAAATAGGGGAGAACCTTACCAGAGTAGTTGAGATTGATTACAAAGCAAAAAATTCCAAGATTTACAATATGTTCGGCTTTCCGACACCACCGGGGATGATTGATGATGGAGTGGTACAGCCGGATGGGATGTTTCGTTCTATCTTATACAGTAAGCTGAAGGAAAAGAAGATTTCCACCAAAAAAGCTGTTTTTGTTTTAAATTCAGCGCGTATAGCAAGCAGAGATATTGAGCTTCCGCTTGTTAAGGAAAAACAGCTTAAGGAAATGATTGCAATGAATGCATCGGATTATTTTCCGGTGGATTTGAGCCAGTACAAGCTGGTACATCAGATTATAGAGAAGATTGACAGACCGGAAGAAAAGAAATTACGTCTTTCGGTTATTGCTGTGCCTAATGATCTTATTTTGTCGTATGGTGCCCTTGCAGCTGATTGCAGGCTGCAGCTTGTAGCACTTGACTATAGTGGAAATGCCATCAAGCAGCTCATGAGAAGAGAGATTCCCGGAGATGTGAAGGTGACTGTCAAGGTGGATGAGGTTTCTACCACACTGACTGTAATGGATGGAAGCATGGTAAAGCTGCAGCGCAATGTCAACCATGGACTTGCTGATGCTATTGAGGAGATTCAGGATAGTGAGCTTTTTGGAGAGTATCTGTCATTTACCGATGCAGTTGATGTGGCACGCAGAAAGACCTGCCTTGCAATAAGGCCTGATGGCACAGTACCTGATGAGCCGGCGGGCGGCGGCATGGATCCTATGGGGCATGAGATTGATTCTGAGCGCTTTAAGAAGCTTCGCCTGAATGTATCATATTCACTTTCCAATCTGATAAGCAGTCTCGGACGAGTTATAGACTATTATCAGTCGAGAAACTCAGATACTCCTATCGAGAGAATTTTCCTCATTGGCTTAGGTGCTGATTTCAGCGGACTCTCAAAGCTTTTGACCAATGAGCTGAATGTCAAGGTGGTTCCGCTCCAGCAGTTTGACGGTATACATGTGGCAAAGAGCATAAACCTCGCAGAGGCAAAGCTGGCAGAGTATTTCAACTGTGTCGGATGTTCACTGAGCCCGCTTGATATACTTGACAGTAAGAAAAACAAGGGAATCGGTGCTCCGATTATGGCAGGAACAGCTGCAGGTGCCATGCCATCCGGCGGCGCACAGGCAGGGATGCAGGGAAAACCACCTGTTGGTCCTGATGGAAAGCCTCTTCCCGTACCGGCAGGGGAGGAAGCCGAAAAGCCTGTTTCTTTTGCAGTGCAGCTTCTCATTTTTGGCTTGTGTGTGGTAGTTGCAGTTGGTATCACGGCATACAGCATTTTTTCAAATCTTGTTTTAACTTCAGACAATATGACGCTTAAAGCGCGTGTTTCTGATTTGTCATATGCACAGAATATATATGATGTGTACAACCAGACCAAGAAGGACTATGACTGGACTAAGCTTCTTGAGAGCGCCTCATCCAACAAGAATGATGAGATAACGGGCTTCGTGGATGAGCTGGAGCAGAAGCTTCCGTCAGAGGCCAAGCTTGTGAATATGTCTGTTACGACTGATGGTGTTTCGATGACCATAAAGACAGGCAGCAAGGATATAGCGGCTGATGTGATTGCACAGCTTCGTACATTTGAGAGTATCATGGTATCCAATGTGTCAACCATCACAGAGGAGGTTGATGAGACCGGTGCCTCAAAGGTTCAGTTCACAGTAGATTGCACATATGTAAAGGCAGACGACAGTGCTGCTTCTGAATCGTCGGATGGCACGGGCAGTGAGTCAGCTGATACCTCAGGGGACGCGTCATCACAGGCACAGACGGATAGCAATTCATCATCAGATACAGACAGTACAAATCAGTAGGGGGTGTTAGAATGTCAACGAGAGATAAAAAGTTACTTATTATATTAGCGGGTGTTGCCATTTTAGCACTGACATATTTTTTGATTTTTATTCCACAGTCCAATAAGAGGGATTCACTCAAGAGCGAAAATATGAATCTGAAATCACAGTACAATCAGCTTTCAGCACTTGCGGCAAAGGCGGATGACTACACAAAGAAGACAAAGGATATGTCTGATGCCATGCAGCAGGTGTATGACAATTTCCCTTCATATTTACAGATAGAAAACGGCATCATGGATGCGGTTGCTATCGAGAAATCTACCAATACAAATATTACAGAGCTTACAGTCGGCTCACCGACAGCTATTGATGTGAATAATCCGACCGGTGAAGCCGGTACAGATTCTTCGTCAGGAAGCAGTTCGGACAGCAGTACCACGGAGAGCAGTAATGCAGACAGTTCGCAGAGCTCTCAGACCGCTGATGGCAACAGCTCTCAGTCACAGACAGGCGACGGCAGTGCAGCTGATGGCAGTACATCAACAGGCTCTGCAAAGTCTACGGTTACAGGCTATCAGCTTTATGATGTCAGCACAGTTATGGCATTCAAGACAGAGTATCATGGGCTTAAGGCTATGCTCGGCGAGGTGATTGGTTCATCACAGAAGAAAACTATCAGCACGCTCAATGTGAGCTTTGATGATTCGACAGGCAAGCTGACAGGCGAGATGCTTGTGGATTCATATTTCCTGTATGGACTTGATAAGCCATATGAGGCACCATACATACCTGCAGTACCACATGGTACAAATAATCTGTTTGGTACAACAAACTAACTGATTATTATAATATTAGATTATTAGATTAGCGGGTTATTGAGACCGTAAGTGATAAATATCAAATGTTAGATTATTGAGTTATGAGATAACAAAATACAAGAGGGGAGGAAGCAGATTTGAGAAAGCTAAAAAACGATGATCGAGGAGTAACACTTGTGGAGATTATTGTGTCGATTGCTATTCTCGCAATAATCGTGCTTCCTTTTTTGAATGCATTTGTCACAGCTACAAAGACCAATGTAAAGGCTAAAAACGAGATGAATGCTACACATCTGGCGACAAACATTATGGAGGGTATTGAAAAGAACTCCATGAAGACACTGGCATATCAGTTTAACTATCCGTCGGAGGGCTTTGATGTGGCGGACGGTTTTAATATATCAGATGGAAGCAGTGCATGTGAGCTTCTTAAGAAGTCGGGTAAGTTTGATAATGTAAAGAGGCTTGAGGATATCAGTGCTGAGATTGTAAACAAGGACGATGTCATCACTAGCTGTATCCACAAGACTGATGCATCAGCCAAAATAAGCGATACATCGCTTTGGAATTTCAGGGAGTCGGATGCGCACAAGTATTATTTCTATATGTCTGGTGTGCAGTCAGGCACAAAGAAATACAATGCTCTTGTGACAGTGGATGCAAAATCGGACGCAGAGTCGGACAATAAGGTTAAAAAGTACAACATGGACGAGGTAGCGGATATGTCGGCCATGGATGCAAATTTTGACTGCATGAGTGCAGACAAGTATTCTGCTACAAATATTATGTATGCATTTAATAATATGCCTGGTGTAGGCGGCATCACTCAGCAGGATATCAAAAGAACTATCACCATAGATATAGAAAAGTATGGAGCTTCGAGTAATAAGGCTACCAAGGTTACGGTGTCGTATTCATATTCTATCAATAAGAATGGAGTAAGAAAGACTTTTCCGGATCCGAATAGTGCACTGAAGGATGATTATACCATGGTGATTTATGATAATTCTTCAGATACTGTGAACCATAATCTAAGGAATGTCTATCTGTTTTACAATCCATGGTACACATCTACAGGAACACTTTACAATACCTGCAACGATGTCATTATAATCAATAATAAGGACAAGCTGGACTGCACGGTAAACATTGTAAAGCAAAAGACTATATCGGATCAGTCAGAGTTGAGCACGAAGGAGAGTACATATAAGGCATATGTGAAGGTAAGTGAGCCGGGAAATCGTACAGGTCATGCTTATACTCATATAGCCACCAATCTGAATGTAAATATGGGAGCACCGGATAATCCACTACAGCCCGATCAAGCTATATATGGCTTTAATAACAATGTAATTCAGAATGATGTAAAGGCAATTGTCGATATAAAGAATCTGACAAAAAGCAATGCATCTGAAAGGCTGTATGATGTGAAGGTGGCTGTATACGAGAGCAAGGCTTCACTGGATGATATATTTAAGGATAAAGACCCGGTTGTTACGATGACCGGAAGCATGGGGTATTAATTATGAAGCGTAATGATAACCGTGGTGCTTCCTTTGTGATGGTTGTAGTTGCAATGGCTATAGTGGCTGTTTTAGCTGTGACTGTGCTGTGGATAGCGCTTATGAACCTCCAGATGAAGGTGACGGACGAAAAAAATACAGACAACTTTTACTCGGCAGAGGGTGTGCTGGATCAGATATGTACCGGTCTGCAGGGAGATATTTCCAAGGCTTACTCAGCAGGATATACAAAGGTTATGGAGAATTACTCTGACAGCAGCATAAATGAGGCCGGCAGACAGAGTATATTTGCGCAGGAGTATTTAAAGAGCTTAAAGGGAAGTCTTGAGTCTGACAATACCGGTATGCACTATAAAACTGAAAAGCTTAAAGACTATGTGGATAGTAAGCTCACAGACGAAAACTCAAAGCCACACGCTGTGGTCAAGGCGGTAAATGCCGATGAAAATGGAAATGGACTGCTCAAGGTATACAACAGCCGCGCAGTCATTAATGGCATCAGGGTAGAGTATACCGATGAAAAGGGATTTAAATCAATAATAGAAACAGATATTTCTCTGGGAGTTCCATCCATGAGCTTTACAGCATCGGGAGGAGTTCCGGAGCTTTTTACATATTCTCTTGTCGGAAATGAAGGACTGGATATTATATCAGGACTTAATAAAGTGAATCTATCCGGTAATCTCTACGCCGGCTGTGAAAATGCGGCAGGCACAGGGACTTCTACTACGAGTGTTACCATTCCAAACAATGCCACACTTGATGTAAAGGATACCAGCTATATGATTGCAGAGGGCGATATAGAGGTGGGAGACTTTGCCGGAAAAGATACTGGTACAATAAAAAAGAATATGGCGGGGGTACACAATAACAGTACACTTTCTGTTGATTCACAGTGCCAGCTGTGGACAAGCAACATAAATGTAAATGGTGCAACAGTCAATTTAGATGGCATGACATATGTGGCAGATGACATGACCTTAAAGGGTACAGGCTCAAAGGTTACACTTGGCAAGAATAATAAGAATAACAATGCGAAGTACGTCGGCTTTGGCAACGGAGGTGCTGACAAGGAAAATCCTGTCGCAGGCGATAGCTCTGCTATTATCATAAACGGCAGGGAGGCATCTCTTGATATGTCAAATATCAGGGAGCTTATGTTAGCAGGAACCGCATATATCAATACCCAGGCTATTGTAAACTCAAGTAGTGTGGGTACACAAAACAGCAATGTGGGCATGGGTGAGTCAATCTCTGTAAAGGGTGACCAGATAGCATACCTTGTGCCGCCTGAGTGCATAGGCACAAGTGGAGATGGTGCGGATGCCAAATCGCTTTACAACAAGAATCCACTTTCCTATAAGGAGTACAAGGATATCACGGCAACCGGACAGGATCAGACAAAGTATACTGAAGTTAATGCTAATGTGGTCAGCACAAAGACAGGTAAGTCTCTCTCGGCATATCTGCCGGAGAAAAAGACAATCGACAACTGTATAAAGAAGGTCTTTGTTCCTTCTACTGATAATAGTGATGATGGACTTGTATACTATTATGTAAATCTGCCAACGAACAAGGCAGCTGAGTATTACAGAGACTATTTTGGCGCAGACAGTGACAAGCTCAATAGATACACTAAGTTCTATACTGACAGCATAAAGGTAAATGAGGCAGCAAGCATCTATACTGCCGGCAATTACAGCATCTACGATGGCAGCAATTTAAGCCTTTTGAAGGGCATAGCTGATGGTGTGGACATGGATGCACAGTCAGATGCCTTACAGCACACGTATACTGCACTAAACTCAAAGCTTTTGACAAATTATGCAGATTTACCGACAAATGCAGCAAGTGTTTCGCTTTTTACAAATATAGTTAACAATACCAATTTGCTGAAAATAGTGCCAAATTCCGGTAATAAACATATATTTGAGACTGAGTATCAGGGAAAAAAATACCAGGCAATTGTCAAAAACGGTAACTACACCTATGATGCAAATGACAAATCACACAATGTGGATATAATTGTTGCTACGGGAGATGTGACACTGAATGCTGACTTTACAGGTACCATAGTTGCAAAGGGCAGGATAATTGTAAACAAAGACCAGTGCGAGATTGATAATGGTACTCAGGAGGTATTTAAGGCATTGCTTCTTGAAAAGGTAAGTGATGCAGACGATGCACTGCACCTGTATGATGTGTTCATGGACGGTGCCAACTATCTGGGTAATGTTTCTTCTTTTTCAAATAAGAAAGAGGCGGACACAAAAATAGATTATGCTACGCTCATTACATACCAGAACTGGACCAAGGAGTAGAAAACAAGCGGCTTTTAAGGCGCAAAACAGCTGCGAAATATTTATATTTGGCAAATTTTGACGATATATACAAGGGAGGAATCCAATATGTCTGTAACAGAAAAAAAGAATAATGGCGGTTTCTCTCTGGTAGAGCTTATAGTAGTGATAGCGATATCTGTCGTACTTATAGGTGCGGCAACCATATCCATTCGCTCGGTCATGGGTGTTGAGGTGAAGCAGTGTGCCAGAAATATTGAATCGATAATTAATAAAACAAGGGTCACCACTATGGGAAAGGACAGCGCAGTTCTTGAGATATATAAGGATGCATCAGATGGTGCCTACTATTATAAGACGACCATAAATGGTACAGTATCTGCTCCTAGCAAAATAGGAAAGAGCAGGATTGATGTATATTATTCCATGAAGGATGATTATAGTGATAAGACACAATTGAACAGTTCAGGCAGTATAGTGCTTCAGTTTGACAGAAGCTCAGGTGCACAAAAGCCTGATGCCAATGGTAAGTGCTGCAGCCGTATCTGGATTCAAAAAAACAGCACCGAAAAGGTTATCACGATATACAAGGAGACCGGCAAGGTGGTATGTGAGTAATTTACATAGTTTAATGATGAATATTTTATTTTGACGCAAGGCTGTTATAAGGTTGTATGATGAAATCGGAGAGGAAGATGAACCATGAAACTTTTAAGGCGCATGAACAAATCAAATAATAGGAAAAACAGTGGCTTTACACTTGTTGAGCTTGTCATTGTCATGGCGATAATGGGAATACTGGGCCTGGCTGTTGCAGGCTTTATCGGTACGAGCACGAAGCAGTATAAGTACGCTTCAAAGGACGTAGATTTACAGTATGAGGCACAGCTTACCATGAATCAGATAGGAGACCTGATAATTGATGCGCAAAAGGGCGTTAAGTATGAGCCTGCTACAGTGGCAGCGCCGGTGGAGGTGGCATCGGCAGCCCCTGAGGCCGGTTATATTGCAACTGCATCAGCGGAAGAAGCGTCATCCGAAGAAACATCATCCGACAGCAAGCTGATTATTTACAACAAGGATTGTACATACTATATCATATACAGACCATCAGAGCACAAAATCTATCTGCGAAAGGATACACTGGATCCTGCAACTGGTGCGGTGAAGGCGGATGGTCAGGGCAAGGAATCTCTTATGGCAGAAAATGTCACAGGCTTTACAACTGATTTAAGCGAGGCAGAAAGCAAGAATTCTGTCGGAATTGTCGTGGACTTTAAGGCAGGGGACAAGAAGTATACATCAAAACAGAACTTCACTATGCGCAATAAGGTGCCGACTGGGGCAGATGTGGAGTATGTGGCACCGGCAGAACCTAAAGGAATAAGGATATATTACAAAGGCAAGGATGTAACCAACGGAACAGTATACTATGAGATGAAGAAAACGAATAATAATTTAAAGTTTACTGATAAGATACTTGGTGGAAAGTATGATTCAAAAAACGTAACATGGGATCATTCAGGAAACAAAAATGGTGGAAACTTTAATGCTAATGGTGATGTATATGATGTACAACTGATGAGCGATGAAACTACAGATCAATTAGTCATCACCGTAACATCCATAGACGATCCGTCATTGACGGCAAAGGTAACTGTAAACATAGCACATCCAATCAATATTCTGCATTGTGATGCAGATAAGCATTTCGATTTAGGACAGACGCATCAATTGTTTATTGATGAAGGGGAGTTAAAAAAATCTTCATTAAATGGCAAATATCAGATTAAGGATTTTGTATGGCATATGGAGGTAGAAAGTGTCAGCTCAACGGGTGCAACCGAGTACAAGGGAGATATATCCTTTAAAATGGGCGATGATGGTAAGCTGATTTATGGTCCTGATGGCAATGGTGAGCCTGATGGAATATTTAAGTTTAGTTCAAAGGAGATTGCCGGAGAAACCGGAGCAGAAGGTCATGAAGATGATCCTAAATATAGGAACTATCTTAATTATCATATTGTAGATGGTAATCAAAATGAAAAAATGCATATCACTCTCGGAAAAAATTTTTTTGTCGGAGAAAAATTAAATATCAGCGTCTGGCTTGGACTTGAGGAAGAGTCGGGATTTAAGTCAAATACAATTACGTTTTACACATATTATTAAACAAAGTAGTTTTTTACAAAGGAGCAATCGCAATGAGCAAATTAAGAAAAAAAATAGTGGTTCCAATATCGCTCACACTTACAGGATGTCTCGTTGTGGCAGCTTTTGTGCTGAATGACAGCCTAACAAAGGTCGATGCAAATGTAGCGTTCAATGGAATATCTGATATAGTCAGCTCACATGGCAAGGACAAGCCCTTCAATATAGTGGAGGTGGTGCCTGACAAGAAAATGGCATCCATTGGCTATCTGATTGATGGTCAGGAGCCTGACAATTGGTTTGGTACACTGTCAAAGATGTCTGACACAGAGGGAAAAGGTGCAACGAATAGGGCTGCTTATATGAAAAGCCTGAAAGAAAAGCTTGCGCCTATTACTACAGAGGAAAAGGACAACACAAAGCCCCTTTACTATGAGCCGTATGAGGAAAGTTATGTCAATCAGGGCAATGACTGGAGTGAGCTTGCCCTTGTGGATATGGATAAAATAAATCAGGGCACCGAAGGCTACAAGATGACAAAGCAGGAGAAGGGTGACTACAAGTTCAACACTGATTACCAGCTTGCTGTAAATGAAGATGGACTGCCTACAGGTCATTACAGACAGAATGTTGACCATTATGTTTTCATGCAGGGCGAGGATGAGACAGAAGATGGCTCTGAATCTGTGGATACAGGTAGTACCGGTAATACAGGCAGTACAGGAAGTACCGCAGATGGCTCTAATACAGAGACTGAAAATGGCAATCAAATTAAGGCACCCGGAAAAAGAGGCTACTACAGTGTTGCATTTACTGCAGTCGAATTGCCGGATGGCATGACAAATACCAAGTATCTGGTAGAGACTGATAATTCACAGAAAGCTGATGGAAATACAGACAGCGGTACAGATGGTAATATCGATAGCAGCACAGACAATACGACAGATACAGGCACAGCAGATGACACATCAGACAAGCATGTGGTTTATTCTATAAAGAGCGCATATGCCATTGGTTCTGCTGAGGGCATGCAAAACATAGCAAAATATGACCCAAAGGCATATATTTACAGAAAAGACAATTCAGATATCACATCACCATATGAATTTGTTGCAAGAGCTGACCGGATGGCAAGTCTGCCTGATGGCAGTAAGCCGGATTATGAGAAGTATACATACTGCACGGTTGAGATGGAGTATGTGCCTGCAGGTAAAATCACTGATGACGAGACCTACTACGAGGTGGATACTAAGGTACCTATTGAGTTTAATTACGATGAGACCGGCGAGTATGGAGCAGTGCTTGACTCACAGAATCCATACGAGAAGATAGATGATGGCACACCGGACAATCAGCCGGCAGGTAACACAGGAAAGGTAATCCTCACTGATACAGACGGATATTTTGATATAGTTAAGGACAGCCAGACATACACCTATATGGGTAAGGGAAAAGGTGACTATATAATGGAGGCTGATAAAAACGGCTCGCTTGATTATCCTGTAAATACTCCACACATATATTATAAGGGTGGTTTCAAGAACAATAACTGGTTCAGAACAGGTGTGTTCAATCAGGAGGGCAAGACTGGTGATGATGATAAGACTGCCAATATGACCTTTAAGGTAAAAACAGTCACACCAGAGGAGCTTGAGCAGATAGATGTGTCAACAATTGATTTACTCTATCTTTCAGGCTCAAAGTCCGTCCTTTCAAATGATTTAGGAAACGATGCTGCAACATATAATACTGATAATGACATTTCATGGGACAAGGTAAAGCAGATAGTCCAGCGCGTGCACCAGAGTGGTATCATGATGCCTGTTATAGTGGATAATGGTATTGTGTGTCCAAGTACAAAGGATGATAGCAACATTAAATATGATAGCAACATTAAAAAGCTTGCAGGCCTTTTGAGCTGTAACAATTTCAGCTCCTTGAATTTTACCAAGGACTCAGCTGATAATTTTATTAGCTGGAAAGATAACAATGTCATAACGTATTACCAAGTTGACAGTTCAACTCATACACATGGCTATGTAATTGGCAACGAATATGTCATTCCACGAAACTATAATCCTGATAAGGATGTACCATTTGTTTTAAGAGATGATTTTGCTTCTGCGTTTATTGAAGATAAAGATGAAACTAAATTTGTCGAAGCAGCTAAAAATGAGAATTTTGACGAGATAGCAGAGTACATCAACTCAGAGAATACAAGCAGGAAAAAAAAAATGATACTCTTGGAAAGGACGAGTATGCGTATTATGACAAGAAGATTTCAAAGGCGATAGTTTTAAGCTATATCATATCGTATGCTGATAAGAGAGACATTATAAATCCGACAGATAGTCTGAACATACTGGATATAGAGCCCGGAACTGTAAAAAATGAGTCTGACGCTTTAAATTATGATAAGCTAAAAAATTGGCTTAGATCAAGATGCCCGGAGAAAAAAAAAGGTTACGATAACAAGGGTTACGAGTGCAGAATTTATTGGAAGAATAGAGGACCTTAATAACTATGACATGATATATATGGGACTCGTAGCCGATAATCTGAATTATAGAGATGGCCATACAGTATATAATGATTGGAACATGGATGGGCTTAAATATTCAAATGTTGGTGACATTGTTGTTATAGATCCAAATTATAGGGTAAACTATTGGAATTATGATATGCTCAGGAATGGTCATGCGGGATTGCTGGATACTGATTATATAAATAATGGAGAGGCGCTTAATACTCAGATTACATCAAGAGGAAATGGAAATAATGCTGATCATTTAACTGCTCCAAACACATACAGAGGCTCAGGCAATGATATTACTAAGCAGAAGGTTTCAGAATTGGAGGATTATATAAAGGCGGGCTTTCCTGTCGTCTTTTCAGATGGCTTTTTCAGCAAGGATAGCAAGTATGAAAGTGGAATTAATGAGGATTACATTGATAACTGTTCAAATATTTTTAATTTTTTAAAATATGCAAAAGGTAAAGACAATGTTCTTGAAGTGGACAACAATGGAAACTTAAAAAATAAGTCAAATGAGCCAGCGGAGCTTGTTACCTACCTGACTACTGAAAAACCTGAAATAGTACTCAAGGAGCAGGAAAAAGTAAAAGATACAGATTATGTTGAGATTAGTAATAATCAGATCACATTGGAATTTTCAATAAACAATGCAGGCGGTGCTGATTCCAAAGCAAGTTTTAATGCACAGCTGTTCTTGGATTCAAATTCTGATGGTAAGTTTTCGACAACCAATGAAGGAATAGCTGCAAATAAAATAAAATTATATTGTGATGGTACTATTGTGAATCCGGTAATGGGTGATGATGGTAAATATATGTATAGTCTGAATGCAGGCAATTATAATTATAAACTGGTTTATGATTTGCCGAATGGATTTGTAGGAGTTATGCCTTGGCAGCTTCGTGTGAGTCAGGCTACAAATAGCTACAGATATGATCAGAAATCCGGATATGTGTATGTCAAAAATTCCAAAGGCAGTCCTACAAAAGTCAAGATTCTTCAGATTAATTCACACTTGAAGCATAATCAGGACTTTAAGGGAAATTTTGATATGCAGACACAGAAGAATGGCAATACAAAGTTTCATGAATTACTTAATAAAGTGAAGGATTTTGACCTGGATATAGAAACAGTTTATTATGATGACGTAAATAAAATGGATGAGGTATGTAATAAGCTGCAGACATACGATATGCTTGTTATTGGATTTGGTGATTGTTATGATATTGATAATACAAATAAACATCTCGATAAAATAAAAGCCTATATCCAGTCAGGAAAACCAGTACTGTTTGCTCATGATACAACATCATATTGTAATAATAAAAATGATACTACATATAATAATGTCTGGGGATATAAGTTTAACTCTATAATTCGTGATACTGTCGGACTGGACAGGTATGGAATCCTGTCAAATGAGTATTTAAAGAAGGGCAATACATTAAAGAGTACTGATTCGGATTTTACAAAAGCTGTAGAGACCGCTGAAAAGAATAACACTGATATTGCATATGAGCCAAAATCCGATAATTCAGTTATTGTCAGACAGAATCAGGGATTTACTTATGTGGATTTAAATAATTTTCAGTGGAAAGATGATGGTAACAATCATGGCGAGTACAGGCTGTATTCAGGGCTTAATAATTATGAAAGTAATGAAGATGTTGAAGCTAAGACTAATAAGGCAGTCAAGGTTAATTCAGGACAGATTACCACATATCCTTTTAAGATTGATGACGAAATAAATATAGCTACCACTCATAAGCAGTACTACCAGCTGGATATGAATCAGGATGCTGATGGTGATGGTGAGAGTGATATTGTTGTATGGTATACCTTGTCAGGCCATGGAGTTTATGACCAGTCTCCAAAGGATGTAAGAAATAATTATTATATTTACACAATGGGAAATGTAACATACTCAGGTGTAGGACATTCCGATTTCTCAAATAATGAGGATGAATTGAAACTTTATATAAACACTATGATTGCTGCATATAGTGCATCAGTTCATGAGCCGTCAATTTATCTTAAGGAGAATGCAGATACTGATTCAAATGACATAACTACATTATATGCAACTATTGATGATGCCATTGAAGAAGAAGCAGCTAATAAAGCGGATGCCAGACTAGATGGTGCAGACAGTACGCAGGATGTTTATTTTACGGTAAAGGATTCAAACCTTGTGCGAAATCAGATTGATGAAAAAACTGTTGTTTATTTGGATTTTTATATCGAGGATCCGCAAAAAAATCCAAATGATGAAACGATTGGCACCGGAAATGATAAGATTTACTTAAAGAAGGTGGACTGGGATATCTATACACTGAATAATGATGGAACAGAAAATGAACAGATAAATAACAGTAAAGAAAACAGTCAATTAAATAAGGATCCAAGGGACTTCTTTGAAAATAACAAGACATATAAGGTAAAGGTACCATTGAGTGTTTTACCGGAGGGAGCTAATTCTATAAAGATTTATGCCGTAGGATATAGTAAGATTTACCAGTCACAGGTGAGCGGTGGTGATAAAGAAACTACAACAGCAAAGGCATACAAGACCTTCCAGATACAGCGTGTAGGTCTTGCAGATTTGGATTAGTTTTCAAAGGCTCCTAGCTATCACATACTTTTCGATTAAGCACAATTTATCAAACAGAGACTTATATAAACAATTTATATAGTCTCTGTTTTTTTACTGTTTCTTTATACTTTCTTTATTGAATTATCCGCGCTTATTGATAAAATAAATAGTATGCGCACGATTGCGGATATTTTTTGCATTCGTGGATGGGGGATAAATTAACCGGAAAGAAAGGAAAAATTTATGAGTAAAATTTTCAAGAATCTGATTCCATACTGGCGATGGATCATATTAATTTTTGTTTTTCTCATTGCTCAGGCTTATTGTGATCTGGCTTTGCCTGCGTACACATCTGACATCATTGATGTGGGTATCCAGGATCATGGCATTGAGCATGTCCTGCCAAAGGAGATTACATCGGAGGATTATCAGATGGCACAGACATTTATGCTGTCTGACGAGAAAGAAAAATTTTACGGACTGTTATGAGGCAGAGGATGCTTCAAAATCTGATGACGGTGTGGCAAAAAAATACAAGCTGACAGCTGATTCGGACACACTTGATAAGCTGGATGAGGAGCTTTTGGTTCCTCTTGTCATGGCATATCAGGCTTTTCAGTCGGGTGAGCAGATGGATGTGGATGCATCGGCTATCCCGCAGGGAGTAGCGCTCGATGATAACATGATAAAGCAGATAAGAAGCAAGGTGCAGGACAAAATCGATGCGGTGGGTTCATCTACTTTAAAGTCCATGGGTGTAACTTTTGCGACAAAGTGTGATGAGAATGCAGGAATCGACGTGGATGCCAATCAGGTTGCTTATCTGTGGAAGGCAGGCGCCAAGATGGCAGCCTTTGCAGCTATTATGCTTATAGCAGCATGTGTTGTAGGTTTTGCGGCTTCAAAGGTCGGTGCCGCTGTCGGCAGGGATTTGAGGGAGAAGACCTTTTCAAAGGTTGTAGGTTTTTCAAATGCCGAGATTAACAAATTCTCTACGGCATCACTGATTACGAGAAGCACGAACGATATACAGCAGATTCAGATGGTTACTACCATGATGCTTCGTATGGTGCTTTATGCGCCAATCGTTGGTATCGGTGGTATCATCAAGGTGGCACAGACCAAATCCGGCATGGAGTGGGTGATTGCCATTGCGGTTGCTGCCATCATGGTTTTTATTTTCACACTGGTTGGCATTGCGATGCCAAAGTTCAAGATTATGCAGACTCTTGTAGACAAGGTAAATCTTGTTTCTCGTGAGATTCTTACAGGTCTTTCTGTTATCAGGGCGTTTGGCCGTGAAAAAGAGGAGGAAAAGAGGTTTGATGAGGCTAACCGTGAGCTTACACGCACACAGCTTTTTACAAACCGCGTCATGACCTTTATGATGCCGGGTATGTCCATGATCATGTACTGCATCACACTTGGTATCGTGTGGGTTGCAGCAGGCAGAATAGACAATGGCTCCATGCAGGTAGGTACCATGACTGCGTTTATTACATATGCCATGATGATTGTTATGTCATTCCTCATGCTTTCAGCCATGTCCATCATGCTTCCGAGAGCTGGTGTTGCGGCAGAGCGTATCGATGAGGTTATAAAGACAAACAGCACTGTAAATGATCCAAAAGAGCCTGTTACTGAGGCTGATCACAGGGGTGTTATCCGTTTCAACCATGTGGATTTCAGATATCCGGGAGCAAAGGAGGATGTGCTTTCAGACATTGATTTTGTGACGGAGCCGGGCAAAATCACAGCTATCATCGGAAGTACCGGCTGTGGAAAGTCTACACTTGTAAACCTGATTCCGCGTTTCTATGACGTGACGGGAGGCTCAATAGAGCTTGATGGACACGATATCAGAGACTACACACTAAGCGAGCTTCGCGAGTCAATAGGCTTTGTTCCGCAGAAGGGTATTCTTTTCTCGGGAACCATCGCCTCAAACTTGCGCTTTGGTAAAGCAGACGCGAGTGATGAGCAGATAAAAAAGGCTGCGGATATCGCACAGGCTTCTGAGTTTATCGAGACAAAGAATGACAGGTATGAAAGCTCAATCGCACAGGGCGGCTCAAACGTGTCAGGAGGTCAGAAGCAGAGGCTTGCCATAGCAAGAGCTATCGCAAAGGATCCTCATATCTATGTGTTTGATGACAGCTTTTCAGCACTCGATATGAAGACTGACGCGCGTCTGCGTGCAGCCTTAGCTGAGGTTACAGAGAATGCTTCCGTCATTATCGTGGCACAGCGTATCAGCACGATTATTCATGCTGACCAGATTCTCGTGCTCGATGACGGTAAAATCGTAGGAAAAGGCACCCACGAGGAGCTTCTTAAGAATTGCGATGTATATATGCAGATTGCACAGTCACAGCTTTCAGCCAAGGAACTTGGACTTGATGATAACAAAAAGGAGGGCATGTAAGATGAGTGAGAATAATAACGAACAGTTTAAGATGCCTCCTAAGAGGCCAAGAGGGCCAATGGGACGTGGCCCCGGAATGGTCACAGAAAAGGCCAGGGATTTCAAGGGCTCTACAAAGAAACTCATAAAGTATCTCGGCAGATACTGGGCTGCCATCATTGCAGTTATGATATTTGCAGCAGTTTCGACTGTCTTCTCCGTTGCAGGACCGAAGGTCATGGGTAAAGCCACCACTGCGCTTGCCGATGGACTTATGAACAAGATTGCAGGAACAGGCGGCATAGATTTTGATTATATTGCAAAGGTTCTTTTGTTTACGCTGGCTTTATATGTGGTGAGTGCCATCTTTATGTTTGTCCAGGGGCTTATCATGACAGGCATCACGCAGAAGACCTGCTACAGGATGCGTAAGGACATCACGAGCAAAATCAACCGTATGCCGATGAAGTATTTCGAGTCAAGGACATACGGTGAAGTACTTTCGCGTATCACAAACGATGTGGACACACTCGGACAGAGCTTGAACCAGAGTATCACACAGATTATTACATCTGTTGCCACTTTGGTCGGTACACTGGTCATGATGCTGTCTATTTCACCGCTCATGACGCTGATTTCACTCGTTATCCTGCCTGTTTCGATGATACTTATTTCGTTTGTCATAAAGCATTCGCAGAAATACTTCAGACAGCAGCAGGAGTATTTAGGACACATAAACGGACAGGTCGAGGAGGTGTACGGAGGCCACCTTGTCATAAAGGCATACAATAAAGAGGCAGAGACTGTAAAGACCTTTAAGGAGGCCAACAATGTGCTCTACAAATCCGCATGGAAATCACAGTTCCTCTCAGGACTTATGATGCCTATCATGCAGTTTGTAGGAAACTTAGGATACGCGGGAGTCGCCATCTCAGGCGGTATACTTGCCATAAAGAATGTCATCACAATCGGTGATATCCAGGCATTTATACAGTATGTGAAGAATTTCACACAGCCAATCCAGCAGATAGCACAGGTGGCAAACCAGCTTCAGTCGATGGCGGCTGCATCTGAGCGTGTATTTGAGTTCCTCGATGAGGAGGAAGAGGATATAACAGTGGAAAATCCTGTAAAGCCGGACCATATCGAGGGAAGTGTAGAGTTTTCGCATGTACACTTTGGTTATAATCCTGACCAGATCATCATCAATGATTTTTCTGCAAATGTAAAGCCGGGACAGCAGGTTGCTATCGTTGGACCGACAGGAGCGGGAAAGACTACCATGGTCAAGCTTCTTATGAGATTTTATGATGTAAGCTCAGGCGCCATTCTTGTAGACGGACATGATATCAGGGATTACAACAGAGCCGATCTGCGAGATGCATTCGGCATGGTATTGCAGGACACATGGCTCTTTAAGGGCACCATTATGGAAAATATCCGCTACGGCCGTCTGGATGCCACAGATGAGGAGGTCATCGCGGCAGCAAAGGCAGCACATGCCCATCACTTTATCCAGACACTGCCGGGTGGCTACGATATGGAGCTCAATGAGGATGCTTCAAATGTGTCACAGGGACAAAAGCAGCTTTTGACAATAGCAAGAGCTATCCTTGCAGACAATCCAATCCTTATCCTTGATGAGGCCACATCCTCTGTAGATACACGTACAGAAATCCGTATCCAGAAGGCACTTGACAATCTGATGAAGGGCAGAACAAGCTTTGTCATCGCCCACAGGCTGTCTACCATCAAGAATGCCGATATGATTCTTGTCATGAAGGACGGAGACATTATCGAGCAGGGTACACATGATGAGCTTCTTGCAAAGAACGGATTTTATGCAGAGCTGTATAATTCTCAGTTTGAAGAATAGAGAAAGCACGGGTATCGTGCAGTTTTGCGAATATGCGTGGGCTGAATGGTTACAAATATAAAATAAAAATACTTGCTCTCGACAAAATTCGACAAAATGTGCTATCATAAAAGCGTAAAATTTGTTTTGACATGACAGTAATTGGCGGCATAGGAGAGTTTGATGAGCACTTTAAATGTTGCAGTAGCAGACGAAAAGAAAAACATGCAGAGTTTATTAAAGGGCATGGAGTTTTTAGGAACAGCAAGAAGTAGTGATGAAGCATACAACATGATAAACGGTAATGCGGTTCTGATGTGGTACTTGTGTATGTAAAGAGAGCATCCGGTGACACGGAGCCGCTTGACGATACATATATGCAGAAAAAATCCCTTGAGACACAGGTGACGGATATCATTCATGAGATAGGAGTTCCGGCTCATATAAAGGGGTATCAGTATCTTAGGACTGCGATAGTGATGTGTGTTGAGGATATGGAAATGCTTAGCTCTATCACAAAGCTTTTGTACCCCACTATTGCAAAGAAGTACAAGACTACCTCCAGCAGGGTGGAGAGAGCCATAAGGCATGCCATCGAGGTGGCATGGAGCAGAGGCAGGATGGATACGATAGACGCCATGTTTGGATACACTGTAAACTATGGTAAGGGCAAGCCTACCAATTCGGAGTTTATTGCCCTGATTACAGACAAAATACGTCTAGGGATGTAAAAATCGTCATTATAGACAAATAAAACCACGTTTTGATAAATTTACTAGGCAAAATGTACTCCCGCGTGATATAATATAGTATACATTCTATTGGTTTCAGGATGTATACTATATTTTTTATCAGATTAATTGTTGTTTAAATAACTGTAATCTGGGGGAGGTTTCAGCATGGACAAAATGAAAATATTAATGGCCGCATCAGAGGCAATACCTTATATGAAGACAGGTGGACTAGCTGACGTAGTGGGATCTTTACCGAAATATTTTGACAAGGACAGATATGACGTGAGAGTTATACTTCCGAAGTACAAATGTATGGATGATAAATTACTGCCACAGCTTAAGTTCGTCTGTCATTTTTATGTCAATCTCAACTGGCGCAGGCAGTATGTGGGGATTTTTACATCGCAGTATGATGGTGTGACATATTATTTTGTCGACAATGAGTTTTACTTTGTAGGAGATAAGCCATACAACAATATATACGAGGATGTGGAGAAGTTTGCTTTCTTTTCAAAGGCGGTGCTTGAGGCTTTGCCGGTTATAGATTTTGCCCCGGATGTGATACATTGTAATGACTGGCAGACAGGACTCTTGCCGGTTTTTCTAAAGACAGTATACGGCTCAGACAATTTCTATGCCGGTATCAAGACAGTCTTTACCATTCACAATATGAAGTTTCAAGGGCGATGGAAGATTAAAGAGGTGGCTGATGTTACAGGACTTCCGGAGCATATTTTTAATTCAGGGGAGCTGGAGTTCTATGGTGAGGCTAATTATTTAAAGGGCGGCATAGTATATGCAGATGAGATTACGACTGTCAGTCCGACATATGCAGATGAAATCTGTACACCTGAGGGCGGAGAGGGCCTGGATGGCCTGATGCTTGAGCGGCGCAGGCATTTGAGAGGCATTGTAAACGGTATAGATTATGATGTCTTTAATCCTATGAAGGATACATATCTGGATAAGCATTTTTCTGTAAGGGAATTGAGTGGAAAGGTCGTTAATAAGCGTCAGCTGCAGGAGAAGTATGGTCTGGCTGTGGATAAGGATGTCATGCTGATTGGAATAGTTTCGCGTCTGACAAAGCAGAAGGGCTTTGATCTGGTGGCATATGTGATGGAGGAGATGCTTTCCACCATGAATGTACAGTTTATAGTGCAGGGCACAGGAGAGCAGCAGTACGAGGAGATGTTTAATTATTTCCATGGCAGGTATCCGCAGAAGCTTGGAGTATATATCGGTTACTCAGAGGAAAATGCACATGAGATATATGCAGGCTGTGACGCATTTCTCATGCCGTCTCTTTTTGAGCCGTGCGGCTTGAGCCAGCTCATGTCTATGCGATATGGTACGCTGCCTATAGTCAGGGAGACAGGTGGTCTTAAGGACACTGTAGTGCCGTACAATGAGTACGAGAATACGGGCGATGGCTTTTCCTTTGCTAATTATAATGCGCATGATATGCTGCATGTCATCAAATATGCTCTTGATGTGTTTGAAAACCATAAGGACAGATGGCAGGAGATGATGCAGCGCGCCATGAGGCATGATTTCTCATGGAAGGCATCTGCGAAAGAGTATGAGAAGCTTTACGACATGCTGCTTGGCAACTAGTACATCGCTCTGCAAATAACAGGCCAATAACTTTCTTGAATTTCCAACTATGTTCTTAGAAAGTAAAATACCGGATACATATCTATGATATGATATCCGGTATTTTGTGTTATCGGGTTATATGATTATCAGGTTATATGATTATCAGTAGACAGTGTCTGTTTTACTATCGTATATGTAGTACCTCTCGCCGAGTACTTCCTCGTCGCGTACCTCTGTAGAGTTTACCTCACAGATGAATTCGCTTAGGTTGCAGACATCTATATCGCTATCCAGCGGCATTACCAGAAACTCATGGATACTGCTTGGTATGAGCAGCATATTGCCGCCGAGCTTTTTTGCCAGCGAGCTTAGCACACCCGGGTAGAGTATGGCGGATGCCCCGTTTGTCTGCCTGCTGTTTGTAAGGATATACATAGGCAGGCTGTCAAAATCACAGACTGCGCGCATCTGATTAGCATAGCCCGGACATTTTTTGGCAAGAAACTCTGCCATGTTGATTATTGAGCATGGAAGTATCTTTGGGGTATTTTGCATTGAGGCGCGGATTAGTGTTTCTGTATCTATGCCCCAGCGTGACAGAAGCGCATCTGTGACCGTAATGGTGCCAAATTCAGGCAGCTCGGCTCCTACATATACTTCAAATATGATGGCAAAATCCAGATATTTGATATAGGGCACGTCCTTTAGCTGCTTTTGGTTTTTGTCGTAGCTTATGAGCTGGAAAATTATTTTCTCCTTTACCTTGGAAAAATCATCACAGAAGCTTATGTCAAAATCTTCAGTTGGCTTGAAATCATTGTAGGTGGATAAAATTGCATCGAGAATAGAATCAATGGATACACCATCAAGATACCAATGGTAGTAAGGATTGAGATAAATAGTCGGTGCTATATTGAATTTGGGATTGATAATCACCAATCCGTCGTAGATCATCCCGTTGTTCTTTTTGACAGGATGGATGGTAAGCTTGAAATTATTGTCAAGTCTTGCGGTTATTTCTGTTTCTATAGTATGTAAAAACTCCGTGTATTTCATGAATCTCCTTGCGGAGCATAAAAATATCGGATCTCGTGGAAAAGTAAAACCCACGAAGCAGGGCGCTTCGTGGGTTTTACTCTATCATTGTTTGTTGAAGTTTGCAATATGTATTTTTGTACAATTTTTAGACTTCATTTTTGTGACATCATACAAAATATAGCTGCGCAATTCATTTTTAATCCGATTTAAGCCTCTGCCACAGTGTGTTGTAAAGAGTTGCGTCATCATCATTTAAAGCTCTGTATACTTCACAGTTTTTGAGCATATCGGAAGGCGGATTAATCGCCTCATTTTCCTTCGTTTCTGCATCCTGGTTGTCGATGACAGACTGGATAGGTGATGCATAGTATACATATTCAAAGTTGAGTTGTGCCGGCTCATCACTGCAGATATAATTCAAAAATTCCTGTGCGCCCTCTTTATTCTTGCATGTCTTTGGAATAAACCATGAGTCAATCCAGAGGTTTGAGCCCTCCTTTGGCACGATATAGTCCAGGTTGTCATTTTCAGCCATGGCGGCAGCTGCCTCACCGGAGTAGCACACTGCGATTGCTGCATTTTCAGCAACCATCTCATCACAGGTTTCATCCACGTAGTAGGCGAGCACATCACTGCTTTGTTTGTTCAGTATATCAAATGCTTCATCGAGCTTTGTTGTGTCTGTCTCGTTTATCGAGTAGCCAAGTGTGCGAAGGGCGGGAGTAAAGGCATCACGGACAGAATTAATCATAATCATGTTGTCCTTGTATTTGCCGTTCCACAGGCAGTCCCAGGTATTTAGGTCTGATGCATCAGCCAGCTTTTTATTGTATAGTATGCCGAGTGTGCCGTAGAAATAAGGCACAGTATACTCATGTGTCGGGTCAAAGGATGCGGACATGTCGATTATATCCTGATTTACATTTTGATAGTTTGGATTGAGCTGTAGTCTATCTTGTTGACCTCACCCTCACTTATGAGCTTCTCTATGATGTAGTCAGAGGTGCAGATGACATCGTAATCGATGGCACCGGACTTGTACTTTGTGTACATTTCCTCAGGCTCCTCGTATTCCTCGTATTTAATGGTGATTCCGGTTTCCTGCTCGAAGCTGTCGATTACTGATTCATCGATGTATTTACCGTAGTTTAGCACTGTTATGGCATTGTCATTGTTCGTGCCTCCGGCGCTTATGGTAAATACCGAAAAGCAGCCGATTACGAGTACTGCAACAATTGCGATGCTCACACTACGCTTTACGATGCGCAGCTTTTTAGCCCTTGCAGGCTTCTTTGAGGCGCTGACAGGTATCTGGTTTGAGTTGATGTTTACCACAACCAAAAGCAGCAGCACTGTGAAGAAAAGTATGGTTGACAGAGCATACAGCTCCGGCTTTACACCCTTTTTCAGCTCTGTGTAGAGCATGGTTGAGAGTGTGTTTACTCCGGCACCCTTCGTAAAGTAGGTGATGGAGAAGTCATCGAGTGACATTGTGACCGCCATCATAAAGCCGGAGAACACTCCGGGGCTTATTTCAGGCCAGGTGACCTTGAAAAATGCATATAGAGGTGATGCGCCCAGGTCAAGTGAGGCCTCATAGGTGTATTTGTTGGTCTGCTTGAGCTTTGGAAGCACATTGAGTATCACATAAGGGATATTGAACGTGATGTGTGCGATAAGCACTGTCACAAAGCCCAGATTCATGAATTTTACAAACAAAAGCATCATTGAGATACCGGTCACGATATCTGCATTGAGCATCGGGATGTTTGTAGCGCCCAGATAGATTGTCTGGTTACGTTTCTTCATGGCGCTTATACCCATGGCTGCGAGAGTTCCTATTATTGTAGAAATCACAGCTGCAAGCAGCGTAATCTGCAGTGTTGTAGAAAATGCCGACATAATCCGCTCACTCTGAAAGCACTTTATGTACCAGTCGAGCGTGAAGCCTCCCCATTTAACCTTGGATTTGGAGTTGTTGAAGGAGAGTACTATTAATACAACGATAGGTAGATACAGAAACAAAAAAATCAGTCCCATATATACCCTTGATGCTATTTTTTTTACCATAATGCGCTCTGGTCTCCTTCCTTATCAAACAGATTGACGAGTGCCATGCTGATTAATACGAATACCATGAGCACGAGTGAGAGACCGCTTCCTGCGCCCCACTGCGAGCCATGGACGAAATCCTGTTCTATGATATTTCCGATGAGCAGGACCTTGCCGCCACCGAGTATCTGTGAGATGGCAAAGGATGTGAGTGATGGCACGAAAACCATTACGATTCCGCTTATGACACCGGAAACTGTAAGTGGCAGTATAATCTTGAAAAGTATTGTGACTTTGTTTGCACCGAGGTCAAGAGCCGCCTCAATCCAGTCGTTTTTGATTCTGGTCATGGAGTTGTATATAGGCAGCAGCATGAATGGCAGAAAGTCATAGACCATGCCAAGCACGACTGCTCCGGAGGTATTCATGATGTTGAAGCCCGGCAGTCCGAGAGTGGTGAGTATCGAGTTGATGACACCGTTTTTGGACAAAAGCTGCTTCCATGCGAGTATTCGAAGCATAAAGTTCATCCACATAGGAAGCATGAAAACAAATACCACAAAGCTTTGGTTTTTAATCTTTAAGCCGTTTAAAATCATCGCAAGCGGATAGGACAGCACCAGGCATATTATGGTGCATATGATTCCAAGCCGTAGGGATAAAAGCAGTGCCTTGATATTGGTGTGCTGTGCTATTGCAGCCACATATTCAAATGTGAAGCCTCCGTCAGAGCTTTTAAATGCATAGTACACGATCATGAAAAGCGGAAGTATGATAAATCCGATAATCCATATGAGGTACGGCCCTGCGAGCAGTTGTTTCTTTATTTTAGACATCTATCTCCACCGCCTTTTCATCTGAGGACTCAGGCTTGTGCATTACCTGGATATTAAATGGAATCACCTTGATACCCACATGACTGCCGACCTCTACATATTTGGTGGTGTGCACCATCCAGTCGTAGCCGTTAGCCTTTACCTCAAGCTCATAGTGCACTCCCTTGAAGATATTTGACACGACATCGCCCTGCATGTAGCCGTCCTCCGCAGGCACCAGCTCCACATCCTCCGGGCGGATGACTATATCGACAGGCGTGTTCTCACCAAAGCCCTCGTCCACACAAGGCATCTTTACACCGAGTATCTCGACAAGCTTATCCTTTATCATAACACCGTCGATGATATTGCTGTGCCCGATAAAGTCAGCGACAAAGGCATTTTCAGGCTCATTGTAAATGTCCTCCGGTGTGCCAATCTGCTGGATATAGCCCTGATTCATGACTACGATGGTGTCAGACATTGTAAGCGCCTCCTCCTGGTCGTGTGTGACGTAGACGAAGGTGATACCGAGCTCATTTTTGAAGCGGATAAGCTCATACTGCATGCTCTGGCGCAGCTTTAAGTCGAGAGCGCCAAGCGGCTCGTCTAACAGCAGTACCTTAGGCTCGTTTACAATAGCTCTTGCAATAGCGATACGCTGCTGCTGGCCTCCGCTAAGAGAATCCACAGAGCGGTTTTCAAAGCCGTCGAGATTGACGAGCTTTAATGCATACTTTATTTTGTCATCAATGTAAGCCTTGCTTTTTTTCTTTATTTTAAGACCAAACGCGATGTTTTCAGCTATTGTCATATGAGGGAAAAGAGAGTATTTCTGGAAAACAGTGTTCAGATTTCTCTCGTTTGCAGGCACATTTGTGATGTCCTTTGAATCAAACATGATTTTTCCCTTGTCCGGTGTTTCAAAGCCACCGAGCATGCGAAGTGTGGTGGTCTTTCCGCAGCCTGATGGTCCAAGCAGCGTCAGAAACTCATTCTCCCTGATGTATAGATTTAAATCGTCGAGTACAACATTGCCGTTGTATGACTTTGTGATATCGATAAAATCAATTAATTTCTTTCCCATGGTGTAAACCTTTCTCATGTAATTATAGTACTGGTAGGACCTGTATGTTTATAATTTGCTGCTGTACACACTAAAAATGCGGCCGGCAGTAATTACAGCCCTATAAAAGAGCTTCTGCAGGTGAAGCGTCAGAAGCTTGGAGGATTGCTGACCCATATGAGCATGGCATCCTTTGAAGACTTATTTTCAATAAAATGCTTCTTACCGGCTTTAAAATAAAAGGACTCACCGGCCTTTACGGTGTGCACCTTGCCACCATAGCAAAGCTTCACTGTGCCCTTTATCACATATCCAAACTCCTCACACTCCTGAGGCAGATATATTTCAGAGCTGCCGCCCGGATGAAGAGTGAGCCTGACAGGCTCCATGGAGCGGGTCTGTGCGTTTGGAATGATCCATTCCACCTTGCTGTTTTTTTCCTCGTCAATTTTCTCAAAATAGTCGTTTGCCTTGTATACAATCTGCTCAGGTTCCGAATCTGTAAAAAACTCCGCCGGTGTCATACCCAGGCACTGGATGATATCAAGCAGGGTGCCGACTGACGGTGAATTCTGATTTCGTTCAAGCTGGGAGATAAATCCTTTCGTCAGCTCAGCCCTGTCAGCAAGCTCCTGCTGGGTAAGTCCGTACTGGATACGAAGCTCCTTCATACGATGTCCGATATCCATGTTTACTTCCTTTTCTAATTACATTTTATGTTATAGTTGCTGTAGGTTTAATAATAGATTTTTTGTTTACTAAAAATAAACCAACGAGATAATTTTAATATATTTTTTATAAATGTCAAGGGGATTTTTTGTAATAAAAAAACACCTCATTCAGTTTTGAATGAGGTGTTTTTTATGTATGAAGCCGATAACCGGGATCGAACCGGTGGCCTACGCATTACGAGTGCGTCGCTCTACCTACTGAGCCATATCGGCAAGCTATATTATATTATCAGATATAAGAGTGTATGTCAAATCAAAATTTTGAGGTGAAATCTTTAGAGAGATAATTATAGAAAGGTATTGACATTAAAATGTATATAGTGTATATATAACACATAAACAGTTAATAAATACAGTACGGAGGTAGCATATGAAGCTGATGCAAAATTCAGGAGTGCCCATCTATCAGCAGATAGCGGACAGCTTCAAGACAGATATTTTGGCCGGCAGGTATGAGCAGGGGGAGTTCCTTCCGTCGATAAGAGGGCTGGCAAAGGACCTGAAAATCAGTGTGATAACCACGATGAAGGCTTATGAGCAGCTTGCAGATGAGGGGCTTATCACAGCGGCGCAGGGCAAGGGCTTTTATGTCAATGCACAGGACAGTGAGATGATAAAGGAACAGCACCTGCGCAAGGTGGAGGAGTCGCTGACAGACGCGATAGCCGCAGCTGAGGTGGCCGGAATCTCGAACGACGAGCTTAAGGGAATGCTTGAGGCGTTGCTTGATGTAGAATGACAGGAGTGGATTGGTTATGATTATGGATAGCTATAAACAATGAAAAATTTAAGTAAGAATTAGTTCATATTTAAATAATGATATGAAAACGAGTCAGGAGGAATGAAAATGACAACAAAGAATGCAATTGAGGCAGCAAAAATCACAAAGAAACTTAAAAATTTTACACTGGATGTGGAGAATTTCGCAATACCACAGGGCTTTGCCACAGCCTTAATCGGAGAAAATGGAGCAGGAAAGACAACACTTTTAAATATATTAGCAGGAATCAGGCTTGACTACAAAGGTGACATCACATACTTTGGACAGTATTCTGATAAACAGAAGGAAAACTCGGGAGATATTAAAAACCGCATAGGCTACACAGGACCGGGCAAATATTATCTGCCACAGTGGACAGTTAAGGATATTGAGGAAATCAGCAAGCTGATGTTTGATGATTTTTCAGCAGATGATTTTCACAGATATTGTGAGGAGCTTGCAATATTTTCACATGGCAGCATTGATATGAAGAAAGCCAACAGCTCATTTTCGGATGGTATGAAGACGGTAAGGTGCTTTATTCAATGACCAAAAACCCGTATGGCTTCGAGGGCATATGCTTGGCGGAAAATATAGATAAGCTCGCAGGACTTAATGTGACAAAGGAGATTCCGACACTTTACCAGATAAGCGTTGTGGTCATGAAAAATAACACAAAAATTGTGATGCGCTAGTGCGAGGTAAGGTGTTATGGAAAATAAGTCAGGAAGTATGAATGAAAAAATGTTTTCACAGGAACATGATACTGAAAGAACAATTAATAAAAAAGATAACAAAGCAAAGAATGAAGTTCTAACATACATCAGGGATTACCGTGTTATGACTAATCTCAAGTATCGTCTTATAACAAATATATTGATTCCGCTTTTAGCAATTTTTACATCAATGCTAATTTCCTGTTCAAAAACAGTCTGGGCATGGATAGGAGTTATAGTAATTGTTTATGATTTTTATATGATGTGCGAGGTGGTGCAGGACTATTTCTGCTTCGGCTGTATGTGCAAGAAGAATGCATTTGGCATGCATTTTTTAAAGACAGGTTTTAACGGAGTAAGATACTTTCAGAATGCAGTTCTTGTGGATATACTTGTGAGACCGATTCGTATTGGAATTACAATACTCATTGCTTCAATGCCATTTATTAAATTTGGAGTTAATATTTGGTCGATATTTGACATTATTATGATATCTTCAATTGTGTCGGTTGGCTCGTTAAATATATTCAGATACATGGATATGGGAATGTATATTTATCTGCTGGCGCTTATAGTTATCTTCCCGGCAATTGCAGGTAGTATAGCTGTTTTGATCTATGGCGGGAGAATGTGGTTTATCGCACCTGTGTTAGCAGTGGTGCTTGTAGGAGCGATAGCAGCGACATATTATCATATGATGGTGCGTATCCGCAGATCATATGTTGATGTGTAGAGGCATTTTAAATTGGAAAGTATATTTGAAAAGGAGAAATATTATGCTGAAAGATATTAAATTAGGATTTAAATTATTGAGATATGGCTACAAACTGAAGCTGAATGTGATCATGCTTGTATTCTTTGCAGTATTCGGAATTGCATCCGATATAATGAGCAAAGGAACTACAATCATAGGCGGGATATACTTTATGATGAGTGGTATGTTCACATTCCAGCTCATCATGTCGATGGATGTGTCAGAGCTTATCCAGTCCACATCACTGAAAAAGAAGCTGCAGATATACATTCCGGTGATGTCAAGCACGGTAATCAATCTTGTTATTTTTACATTTCTGGTGGTAGAAAGAGTCATTCTGATACAGTATGGAGTGGCAGATAAGACGCAGCTTATCTACACACTTTTTACGATTGATGTTGTACTGTTTGTAGTATATCTGTACACAAGCATATGCTATAAGTATTATGTACTTGGCTTTATCGTATTCATGGTTTTGTTTATGGGCGTTTTTACTGTGTTTTCAGGAGCAGCGTTTGTGCCGGTTTCTAATGCTGTTTTTAAGCTTGGACTCCCGGTGGTGGCATTGCTAGGCTATATTGCTATTTTGGCAGGTGGGGCGTTTGAGATATTGATAGGAGAGCTTCTTTACAAGAAGCCTTTGTCTGAATTCGCATTCAGGGGATTTTTCCGTGATGCAAAGTAGTGATGTTACTGTTCCCACATAACAGCGTGACAAACAACATAGTGATTTAAAAAATAAGAAATATTTGTGTAAAAATATTGAAAAAATGATCGCTTTGTAGTATGTTATCATTGTCGGTGCAAAGTCGGCAATGCGACTAATTAACATATTATCAGGAGAAAAATATATTAAATGGATAGTGACAGTTATAGTAAACAACAGTTAGACGACTTGTTTATGGATATGATTGCCTACTATGATGGCGATCCAAAGAGAATCCAGCATTTTACCAAGGTGCACAGCTATGCAAGGCTTATCGGTATAGGAGAGGAGCTTGATGATGCCTCGCTCTTTATACTTGAGGCTGCGGCTTACACACACGATATCGGCATACGTGTGGCGGAGGAGAAGTATGGCAGGTGCGATGGAAAGCTTCAGGAGCAGGAGGGACCGATAATCGCCCAGAAGATGCTCTCACAGCTTGGCTTTGAGAATTACATAGTTGAAAGAATTTGTTTTCTCATAGGTCACCATCACACATATGACAATATAGATGGTCTTGATTATCAGATACTCGTTGAGGCTGATTTCCTCGTAAATCTGTATGAGGATGATGCGGGAAACCGTGCAATCGACAAGGCATATAAGCGCATATTCAAGACTGAAACAGGAAAAAAGATTTTTAGACTAATGTTCGGATATGAAGAAGAGGATTAGTATGAGCCGGGCCGGGAGGAGACTTCCGGCCCTTGTTCGTATTATGCAGCTTATATCAGAAATAGTAATTAATCAGAATAGTAAATATGCAGAATAGTTACCTGAAATAATATTTTGGGATATGTCAAAAAAATTTGAATTTTGAGAAAGAAATAATATAATATGGCAAACAAAATAAATTATCAAAAATTAATGGAAGATTTAATAAAAGAAAATTGCATGGACAATAACTGCACTCCACGTCTTTTGCTCCATAGCTGCTGTGGGCCGTGTAGCACGTATTGCATACAGACGCTCTCGGAGTATTTCAAGGTGACGGTATTTTATTACAATCCAAACATTTATCCGCCAGAGGAATATCACATGAGAGCACAGGAGCAGAAGCGCTTTATAGATGAGTTTCCGGTGAAAAATCCGGTTCACTTTGTGGAGGGTGTGTACGACACCAGGCGCTTTTACGATATGGCACGCGGCATGGAGGCTGTGCCTGAGGGCGGGGAGAGGTGCTTTAAGTGTTACAGGCTGCGTCTTGAGGAGAGTGCACAGTATGCAAGGGAGCAAGGCTTTGATTTTTTTACTACGACACTTTCCATCAGCCCGTTGAAGAATGCCGAAAAGCTCAATGAGATAGGAAAAGACTTAGAGAGCCAATATGGAGTGCGATATCTTTTCTCTGATTTTAAGAAGAAAGAGGGTTATAAAAAGTCCACGGAAATATCAAAGCAGTATGATATGTACAGGCAGTACTACTGCGGCTGTGTATTTTCCAAGGAACAGCGTGACAGAGAGATTGCAGCACGTGGGTGAAAATGTGGTTGCGTGACAGCAAAAATTATTATATAATTTAGCACAGTAAAGCGGCTGTTTAGAGCAGACGGCGGTATCACATCTTATTTTTATATAACACATTGTGATACATGAAAATAAATCATCATTTAATAATCAAGGAGGAATCTCATGGCACAGTTATGGGGAGGACGTTTCACAAAGGAGACAGATCAGCTCGTTTACAATTTCAATGCGTCCATTTCATTTGATCAGAAGTTTTATAAAGAGGATATAGAGGGCAGCATCGCCCATGTCACGATGCTTGGAAAGCAGGGCATCATTTCACAAGCAGAGAGCAACGATATAGTGGCTTGCCTAAAGCAGATACTTAAGGAGGTAGAGTCAGGGGAGCTTGAAATCAGCTCAAAGTATGAGGATATCCACAGCTTCGTTGAGGCTACACTCATAGACAGGCTTGGTGACACAGGAAAGAAGCTTCACACAGGCCGAAGCAGAAACGACCAGGTAGCTCTTGACATGCGTCTTTTCACCAGAAAGACGGTGAAGGAGACTGATAATGAGCTTAAGGAGCTTTTAGCTGTTATCCTTAAGATTATGAAAGAAAACACACAGACTATCATGCCGGGCTTTACACATCTGCAGAAGGCCCAGCCAATCACTCTGGCTCACCATATGGGCGCATATTTTGAGATGTTTAAGAGGGACAGATCAAGACTGTGCGATATATATAAGAGAATGAACTATTGTCCGCTTGGCTCAGGAGCACTCGCAGGCACTACATATCCGCTTGATAGGAACTATACAGCACAGCTTCTGGATTTTTACGGACCGACACTTAACAGTATGGACGGTGTGTCAGACAGAGATTATCTGATTGAGTTTTTATCGGCTCTTTCAACTATCATGATGCATCTGTCACGTTTTTCTGAGGAAATTATCATATGGAATTCAAACGAGTACCAGTTTGTTGAGATTGACGATGCGTACAGCACAGGAAGCTCAATCATGCCACAGAAGAAAAATCCTGATATAGCAGAGCTTGTCAGAGGAAAGACAGGCCGTGTATACGGTGCGCTCATGTCGCTTCTCACCACCATGAAGGGTATTCCGCTTGCATACAACAAGGATATGCAGGAGGATAAGGAGCTGGCATTTGATGCATTCGACACTGCAAAAGGATGTATCGCACTTTTTACAGGAATGATTGATACAATGAAGTTTAACAAGGACGTGATGAGAAAGAGTGCAAACAATGGCTTTACAAATGCCACAGATGCAGCTGATTATCTCGTTAAAAAGGGTGTACCGTTTAGGGATGCACATGGTATTGTAGGAAGAATAGTGCTTTACTGCATCGACAAGGGCATTGCAATCGACGATATGAGCATCGACGAGCTCAAGGCTATCTCTCCGGTATTTGAGAAGGATGTATTTGATGCCATTTCAATGGAGACCTGTGTCAGCACAAGGTGTACAGTTGGAGCACCATCAAAGACATCAATGGACAAGGTAATTGCCGTTTACGACGAGTATATGAAGTCAAATTGGCAGGATGAAGTGTAGTTTTTGTGCATATTTTATAAAAAACAGGAAGAAAAATTATTAATTTAATATAGTTTTTTCCTTGTTTTTCATTAGAGTTTCAAGTAATATATTTCCTATAAAGACAGTTGTACGCGACAGACGGACAAAACCTGATTTTAATGTCAAAGTATAGTGTATGACATGGTCGAAGAAATTCTAGAAGATAGGGAGATTAGAGTAATGAGTGAAAAGCTTAAAGTAGGTATCCTCGGTGGAACAGGAATGGTAGGACAGAGATTTATTTCTCTTTTAGAGAACCATCCATGGTTTGAGGTAACAACAATTGCAGCCAGCCCAAGAAGTGCAGGCAAGACATACGAGGACGCCGTTGGTGATAGATGGAAAATGGACACACCAATGCCTGAGGCAGTTAAGAAAATCATCGTAAAGAACGTCAATGAGGTAGAAGAGGTTGCTTCACAGGTTGACTTCGTATTCTCAGCCGTTGATATGTCAAAGGACGAGATCAAGAAGATCGAGGAGGATTACGCAAAGACAGAGACTCCTGTAGTTTCAAACAATAGTGCCCACAGATGGACACCTGATGTGCCAATGGTTGTACCTGAAATCAACCCACAGCACATGGAGGTTATCAAATATCAGAAGGAGCGTCTCGGTACAAAGAGAGGCTTCGTAGCAGTAAAGCCAAACTGCTCAATCCAGTCATATGCTCCGGTTCTTACAGCATGGAAAGAGTTTGAGCCATATGAGGTTGTTGCTACAACATATCAGGCAATCTCAGGTGCCGGAAAGACATTCAAGGACTGGCCTGAGATGGTTGGAAACATCATTCCATTCATCGGTGGAGAGGAAGAGAAATCTGAGAAAGAGCCACTTCGTCTCTGGGGATATGTGGATGATGAGAAGAAACAGATTGTTCCTGCAGAGTCACCGGTTATCACATGCCAGTGTATCCGTGTTCCTGTATTAAACGGTCATACAGCAGCTGTATTTGTAAAGTTCAAAAAGAACCCTACAAAGGAGCAGCTCATTGAGGCACTCGAGAAGTTCAGCGGAGTACCACAGGAGCTTGGTCTTCCAAGCGCACCAAAGCAGTTCATCAGATACTGTGAAGAGGATAATCGTCCTCAGGTCGCACTTGATGTGGATTATGAGCATGGTATGGGAATCAATGTCGGACGTCTCAGAGAGGATACAGTTTATGACTGGAAGTTCGTCGGACTCTCACACAACACAGTACGTGGTGCAGCCGGTGGAGCAGTGCTTTGTGCAGAGCTTCTTAAGGCACAGGGTTACATCACAAAGAAGTAGATTTAGCAATTTGCTGGAAAATTTATTAAGGAGGGCGGATTTTCCGTTTGTGGGCTGTGGGCACCGGTGTAGCACACAGTAGTATTCCTCAGAAAAAATATGAAGTCAGCCACGGGATTATTTACGGATAGGTTATGGCAGTTTGCAAGTCTAAACTGTCATTTGACCTGTTGGAAACCCGTGGCAGTTCATATTTTTTCTTCGGAACATACTGTGTACTCTCCGGTGAAGGCAGTGTATTGAACGGAAAATCCTCACTCTGTGAATTAATTATTATGCAAAAGTCGAGCCTCTTAAAAGAGGCTCTCTTTTTTGGGCTTTTTTATTCTCAGTTGTTTTAAATAGTTACGCTTGAATTTATATTTTATCGTGGTAAAATAGATAGGCTGAGGAGAATATTTTTTAAGAGGTAGAGATAAGTGAAGAATAATAAGTATGAAATTGATATGGTGAATGGTTCAATAATGGATAAGCTTATTTCATTTGCGTTGCCGCTTATGATTTCGGGTATTTTACAGCTGGCATTCAATGCGGTGGATATTATTGTCGTGGGACAGTTTAGTGGAAGTAAATCACTGGCGGCTGTTGGTTCTACTACGGCACTTATCAATGTGTTTGTCAATTTGTTTATGGGTATATCGCTTGGTGCGAATGTGCTCGCTGCCAGATTTTATGCGGCAGGCAAGGATGAGGAGATGTCTAAGACGGTGCACACCTCTATTATGATTGCACTCATAAGTGGTATTGTGATGGGTGTGGTTGGTGTTATTTTTGCAAGGGGTGCGCTGGAAATCATGGGTACACCGGATGATGTCATAGGTCTTTCCACTATTTATATGAGGATTTATTTTTGCGGTATGCCGTTTTTTATGCTTTATAACTATGGTGCGGCGATTTTGCGTGCTGTCGGCGATACAAAGAGACCTCTTATCTTTTTGATTATTTCAGGCTGTATCAATGCACTGCTCAATCTGTTTTTTGTAATAGTGTGCAAACTGGATGTTGCAGGTGTTGCAATCGGTACGATTGTTTCGCAGTTTGTTTCCAGCGTGCTTGTATTATATTGTTTGAGCAAAGCAGATACCAGCTATAAGCTCTGCTTTAATAAGCTTGCGATTGATAAGGAATATATGCTTCAGATATTTCAGGTGGGAATTCCGGCCGGCATACAGAGCACAGTCATAAATATCTCAAATGCCATGCTTCAGTCATCAGTCAATTCCTTTGGCTCAATAGCCATGGCTGGATATACGGCGGCAAACAATATACTTGGCTTTTTGTATGTATCTGTCAACTCAATCACACAGGCCTGCATGAGCTTCACGAGCCAGAACTATGCGGTAGGAAAACAAAAGAGAATGGACAGGGTACTGATAGACTGTCTGTTCCTCACGACAGCGGTAGCACTTGTGATGGGAAGTGCTTCATACATATTTGGAACACAGATACTTGGCATATATACAAGTAATAGCGAGGTAATTAAATCAGGACTTGAGATTATTTCGATTACAACAATCCCATATTTCCTGTGTGGAATCATGGACCTTTTTCCGGGAGCACTAAGAGGAATGGGATACTCAACTGTACCTATGATACTTTCTATAATAGGAACAGTCGGAGTCAGAATCATCTGGATATATGGTCTGTTTCCAAGCCACAGGTCGCTGTTTTTCCTGTTTATATCATATCCCGGTTCATGGATAGCGACAATCATCATGCAGGCTATCTGCTATATGTTTGTCAGAAATAAAGTGAAAGCTACAATAGGAGCTCGGAAATTATAATTAAAATCTATTTGTATATGTGTTAAATTGTGATATAATATTTCCAGTTGATTATTTTGGAGGAATATTATGAAAGCAAAACACACAGATTTAGAGAAACTTGAGCAGCTCTATAAAGAGTCGGGCAACCAGCTCGTAGTGCTCTACGGAAGGAGAGGCTGTCAAAAGGAGGAGCTCATAAAGGAATTTTGTGACGGAAAGAAATTCTTTTACTACAGATGCAGACAGGCATCGCCAGAGCATCAGCTTGAGATGATGGGGGAGGAGATAAGCCGTCAGTACAAGGTGAGCCTGAGCAGACAGACATATGAGGAGTACTTCGCGAGAATCAAATCAGGAGACCCTTCCAAGCTTGTCGTGATAATCGATGAGGCACAGTTTGTGGCAAAGAGGGATGCATCATTTATGGAAGCAGTTGCAAAGCTTAAAAAGCACAAGCTGTATCCGGGACCTGTACTTATAATACTTGCCACATCATCTACAGTCTGGGCAACACAAGAGGCATCAGAGCAGTTTAAGGGAGCCGAAATGAAGCTTGAATCGCTCAATTTCCTTGAGGTTGTAAGACATTTTGAAAGTCTTCCGGTCGCGGAAATCGTGAGAATTTACGGAGCAATCGGTGGAGTTCCGGCATATCTGGATAAGTGGGATGCAGCTAAATCCTTTAAGGATAATATATGCAGGCTCGTATTGACACCATCGGGAGCACTGTATGGTGAGGCGGATGCTGTTATAGCCGCAGAGCTTCGAGAGCTTTCTGCATATAGCACAATACTTGCAGCAATCGCAAGAGGTGAGAACAAGCTCAATGATATTTTCCATGCGACAGGATTTTCACGTGCCAAAATCAGCGTATATTTAAAAAATCTTGCCACCTTCAATATCGTGGAAAAGGTAGTTTCATTTGAGACCGGCGGATGGGAAAATGCCAAGAAGGGCGTATATCAGATAAAAGACACATTTGTTAATTTCTGGTTTAAGTTTGTTTATCCGAATATGTCTAATCTGTATCTGCTTTCACCGGAAGAGTTTTATGATACATATATAGAAAAAGAGCTTGATGCGTATCTTGAGAGATATTTCAGGGAGGTCTGCACAGAGTATCTGCTTATATTAAATCAGATGGGACAGCTTCCGTTTACCATAAAGCGTGTGGGTACATGGATTGGAAAGACAGGCCGCATAGACATCGTGGCTCAGAGTGAGGATAGAAGGAGTATCATCGGCTTCTGCAACTGGGACAAGCCAATGATGACCATGGATATGTGCGAGAATATGGCTATGGCTATGGAGCAGGCAAGGCTTACATCTGATGACTATTATCTGTTTTCGGCAACGGATTTTGAACCTGCACTGCAAAGCTATGTGGTCAGAGACCCTAGATTCAAGCTCATCAACATGAATGAATTATAGAGGAGCTTATGGGAAAATCACTGATATATGTGTAGCTCAACATAAATTATTTTTTTATGAGTCATAGAATATGTTGAGTTGTTGTCGTTTTTTGCTTGTTTCATATTTTTTTGGATTCCTTTCTTAACATAATTTAATTTATACGTTGTACTTATGGAGGTTAATATGGCTAAATATGCATATCGAGTTCCGAATGGAACTGAAAATGACAGAGTAGATGCATCTGACCTGCCATTACATGGTAATGGAACATTTTATTGCACAACACCTGATTGTCGAGCCAGAATGTATGTGCGCTCTCCGCAAAAGCCAAGTGCGTGTTTTGTGAGTTATAATATATCAGAACACACAGGAGGAATTCTTTGTCATATTAAGGATTTGTTTAAACCAGATGATTACTGTGAAAATCTCTTTTCTTTGGACAACTTTTTTACAAACTTATTAACTAAGCAAAATCGAGATTCTTCTCCACATCATGGAAGCGGCGGAAAAGGTAGTAATAGCAAAATTGCCATAAATACTTTAAAAATGCTTTATCTGATGTGTGTTCAGTATCGTGAAGGTGGCAGTTATAACAAATATCCAATAGATGATATTCTCGTTGACAAGTATAATTTTGATAAATACCGAGAAAATGGTATTATCGGTAATCGAATCGTTGCATGCACTTTTTGGAAATATGAACCTGATACAAATTGTATTTTTATGAACTGCCCCGATGAAAGATTATATTTGCCGAGGGAAGAACATAAAATTCTTAAAATACATGTAACGGATGATAAAATGTTCGAAAAGTGTGCGAACAAACTAAAAGATAAAACGCATTTGCATATATCAGTAATAGGTGCAAATTGGATACCGTCAAATGATGATAATTGTCTGGCTGAGTGTGAAGTTGTATCTGTGGGAAAACAAATATGCAAAGGGGACTAATACGGTTTTTGCATAATTAAAAAATTATCCCTTTTTAAAATTTTTGCAATTTCAAGTGCTTGTTCCTCGGAGTAGCCATATCCTTCGAATTCTTCCATTAACGCCTCTGTATCTATCTCACGGCTTTCATATCCTAATATATAATGTAGGATACGGAGTTGAGCAGTGGTTAGAGAATTTAATTTATTTTTTACAAGCATAGGTATCCATTCGAGCAGTTCTTTTCGTTCTGTTTTCTCGTTTACTAAGTCAATTGATTTATTTTTCATCACTTATTCCTTTCTGCGGGTGATACTCCATCACCCGCGAAAACTGTTTTAGATTAAAGTTCGAAGCCACTCCATCAATCCCTCATCATCATTCCATTGCGGCATCGCCGGAGTGTCCTTAATAGGATTTGCTTTTTCGAGAGCTTCTCGTTTGAGCGTTGTATCTGCTCTCGCATATATTTCTGTTGTAGTGACACTACTGTGTCCAAGCAAATCACGAATATAGACTAAATTCACATTTGCTTGTAATAGATGCATTGCTTTTGAATGTCTGATGCAGTGAGGCGAAAGTCTTTCGGGAATAAGTTCAGGATGAACTTTCCTCGCTTTATCTGCGTATTTTGTTAAAATATAGCTGATTCCAAAACGTGAAAGATGTTGACCGTTTCTATTTTGAAACAGGTATGCATCATTTCCACCTGCATCAATTTTAAAATCTTTAATATATTGCTTTAATATATCCTCGGTTCTAGAAAGAAGTGGAACAACGCGTGTTTTATCTCCCTTTCCGGTTATTCTTATTGTTGCAGGTGCGCTAAAACGAATATGAACTATTTTAATATCTGCGATTTCTTGAACTCTGGCGCCAGTGTCGTACATAAGACTAAGAATGGCCAGATCACGGCGACCGTATTTGGTTTTTATATCTGGTTGTTCAAGAAGTAATTTTATGCCGTCAATAGTAAGATATTTTAACCCAGGTTCTGGTTGCTTCATTGGCCGTATGGCTAAATTTTCCTGACATTGCAAGGCACAGTCTGGTAGTGCGAATTGCAGATACCTGAAAAATGATTTTAATGCGCCTAATCGTTGATTGCAGGTACTTGCCCCACAATTTCTTTCCTTTTTGAGCCATAGCATAAAATCTTCAATTTGTTGAACATTAAGCATATCTAATGTTAGCAAATTAGGTTTTATATGTTTTTCCGTATCGTAAAACAAAAGCAGTAACCGAAATGTGTCACGATACGTAGCTATTGAATTAGGACTTAGATTTCGTTGTATTGGCAAGTATTCTGTGAAAAATTTGGTCATGTGATATGCAAAATCAGGTATTTTATTCTTCATACACCACACCTCCGACTTCTGGAAATACATGCCCGGTTAGCTCGTCCATTTGTTCTAGCACATCTGGAAAAGCTTCAGCGGTTAATTTTAAATAATACTGTGTCGAAGCAATGCCTGTATGTCCAACGTATTTAGACAAAATAGGAAGCATCGCAGTAAGATCAACACCTTCTTTAGCCCATTGGTTTAATCTATGACATATAAATGTGTGACGTAGATCATGCACCCGTGGTCCCAGTTCTTTGCCAAGATATGGGATTCCTGCTAGCCATAGTTGTTCGCGAAAATGTCGTTCTATATTACTTACACAATATCCGGTTCCGTCTTTTTTGAAGAAGAATGGAAAGTCTTCTTCATGATCACTGTGAAAAGATTCTGTATATGTTCTGCATCGAGCTGCTAGTGTTGCTGCCATTGGAACGAGTCGTTCATTTCCGTTTTTGGAATCATGAATATGAATAATTCCACGTTCGATATCAACATCGCCAACTGTAAGATTAAGAAGCTCCGATATGCGGAAACCGCATCCATAAAGCATCCGGTATAAAAGCGGAAACGAGAGATGGCGGTATGGAGAATTTGGAGTATATTCCATTTGATCTAAAGAAATAAATAGTTTCTTAATCTCTGCTTTGGTGAATACATATGCCGTATGTTGTGAAAAATGATATTTTTGCGGTGGGGCTATATAGCCGGAGTAGCCTTGGCTGTTTAAAAATATAGCAAAGTGTTGAAGATACATAATCCTCGCTGATCTTGTAGTATCATTTTCATTCGGCCGTTTTTGTGACCAAGCCAGAACAATTTCTTTCGACAATTCGTAATTTTTCACTTCATATCGTTTGCTGAATGTATCAAATACATGTAATGCGTTATATCCACCCACATAATCATATCCTAGTGCCTGCTTTTGTTTTACAAACAAATCCAACATGGGAGCAAATGGTCCATCAAAAGATCCAACTGTTCTTTTCTTCATAAGTCCACCTCCAATCCACACAGGGCAAGTTGCTTTATACTGATTCTCAAGTAAACTTCTGTGCTTGAGATATCTGCATGTCCAAGTGTTTGTGATATAACAGGGAGAGAAACATCATTTTCAAGCATTCTGGTAGCCAAACCGTGTCGAAACGCATGCATTCCAGTACGTTTGTTAGCGGGAGTATTGATGCCCGCTGTTCGCATTTGTCGTGGAATAACATTACCAAGAGAATGCAATTCTCCATAAGGATACATATGAGACACAAAAATGTTTTTAACATTAGTTTCTGGACGCCCATTTTTTAAGTAATCTATGATAGCCCAGCCTACGTCATCTGGTAGTGGCAAAGAAAGTACGTGTCTGGTTTTTTGCTGACAAAACGAGATGAGTTTATCGTCCCAGTTAATGTTTGAAAATGTCAAAGTTCGGATATCGCTACTTCTAATTCCTAATCTTGCTGCAATCAGAAAAATGGCATAATTTCGTTTGCCAATAGGGTTTGAACGGTCTACAGAATTGAGTATTTTTTCAATCTCCGTATCTGTAAATGTGCTTGGTATTTTCTGTTGGCGGATGTTTTTTACATGTGGGATGAAATCTGAAAGTGGAGTTTCAATAAAGCAATTTTCGTATCCAAAAGTTAACAGCCTGCGAATTTCGCGTAGTGATTCAGAGACATAAGTTGTAGAATATCTTGCAAGTGATAAAATATAAGTGTTTATAATAGAGCCTGTTACAGACTTAAAATCTCGAATCCCAATATCATAAAGATAATCATGAAATCGCATAAGCCTTCCACGTAGCTGTTTCATGGTGCTTTCGGAAAAATGTCTATGCTCCTCAGCTTTTAAGAATTCTGAAAAAATTTCATGTAACTCTTCCGAAAAATCTGTCTTTGGTGTACAATATTGACGGAAGATAACGTGAAACTGTGTAAAATCAGAAAGCATGTTTATTGCTCGTGTAATGCGATACATAGAATCACGTTTTTCTAAGGCTTCGGCACATACATCCTGAAGGAATTGTTGACGAAAATCTTCTGTGAATTCTCGATTGGGCTGAATTGAAGCGTAAGACAGTATTGATTGCCATGTTTTATCATAGGTTTGTACTTGACAATCACTATACCCCTTTTGAAACATCACCTCCTTTAATTCAGAAACATAGGTTTGCAATTCTGATGTAAAAACCTTATTGAGTCCTTCCATTCTCTTTCTCCTTTCTTGATATAGATGGTTAATTACACTAATCATGTTATCAAAAAGGAAAGAAAATGTTGAGTAATTTGTCGTTGCAAAACTAATAAAGAAAGGAAAGAGTCATCTGACTTAACATAATATATGACTCATAAAAACTGATAATAACAGAGAAGCCATCCGTGGCACAGGAATTTGCGAAGGTGCTGCGGGTGAGCGGACGCAATGACGGTTATATAGAAAATGGAGAATATGTGATTTCATGGTGCGTGGGACATCTGGTCGGGCTGGTCTACCCTGAGTCATACGACATGAAATACAAGAAATGGCGTCTTGAGGATCTGCCGTTTCTGCCAAAGGAATACAAATATGATGTGATAGACAGCGTGCGCAAGCAGTACAATATTGTGCACGCTCTTTTGCAGAGAGAGGACATTGACAGAGTTTACTGGGCAGGTGATGCCGGAAAAGAAGGACAGACCATCGAGGAGAATATCAGAAACTTTGGTGGTGTCAGGGAAGGCATGGAGGAGCTTCGAGTCTGGATAGATTCGCAGACCGAGGAGGAAATCCTAAGAGGCATAAAAGAGGCAAAGCCGATGAGTGCGTATGCAAACCTCGGAAAGAGCGGCATCATGCGTACCATCGAGGATTATGCGATGGGCATCAACTTTTCGCGTGTCATGTCGGTCAAATACGGCAATCTGCTAAACGATGCAGCGGGTACACGCTCGTACACGGCAATCGCGGTTGGACGAGTGATGACCTGTGTGCTTGGAATGGTAGTAATCCGTGAGCGCGAAATCAGAAACTTTAAGGAGACTCCGTTTTACAGGGTAATCGGCAGGTTTACGGATGCCGGTGTAGAGGCAGAGTGGAAGGCTGTAGAAGGCTCAAGGTACTTTGAATCACCGCTTTTATACAAGGAAAACGGCTTCAAGGAGGAAAAAGATGCACTCGCTTTAATTGAAGAATTAAACGGCAAACAGGCGAAAGTTAAATCTATAGTTAAGAATATTGCTAAAAAAAGAGCACCGCTTCTTTTCAACCTGGCGGAGCTGCAGGCAGAGTGCTCAAAGAAGTTTAAAATCAGCCCTGATGAGACATTACAGGTGGCTCAGGATCTGTATGAAAAAAAGCTCACCACCTATCCTAGAACAGATGCCAGGGTGCTCTCAAGCGCTGTGGCAAAGGAGATTGGAAAAAATATAAGCAAGCTTAAAGGTTTTGAACCGACAGCAGACTTTGTGGAGCATATTATGCAAAAGAGGCTATATGCCAACATAGCTGATACGCAGTACACGGATGACAGCAAGGTAACAGATCACTACGCTATCATTCCGACAGGTCAGCTTACAGAGCTTTCGGGGCTTACATCGCTTCAAAGAGCAGTATTTGAGCTGATTGTCAGGCGTTTCCTTAGTATTTTTTATCCACCGGCAGAGTATGAGAATGTGAAGCTTGTCGTAGATGTGGATAAGGAAAGTTTTTTTGCATCATCAAAGGTACTAAAGAGCGAGGGCTATTTACAGGTGGCGAATCCGCCGAAAAAGAAGTCGTTTGAGGAATCAAACGCACGAATACTTGGTAAAAACAGTGAAACTGCAGATAGTATAGATGAAAACAGCACAGCAAACGGCAGCAATGATGAGATAGTCGTAAATCCCAAGGTGATGCTTGAGCTTGCCGATAAGCTAAAGGCGGGTGATGAGATAGCATGCCAAGGCTATAATATCAAGTTTGGTAAGACATCTCCGCCAAAGCGCTATACATCAGGCTCCATGGTGCTTGCCATGGAAAATGCAGGACAGCTTATCGAGGACGAGGAGCTTCGTGAGCAGATAAAGGGCTCAGGAATAGGCACCTCAGCAACGAGAGCGGAGATAATCCAGAAGCTTGTCCGTATAGGATATCTGAATCTGAACAAAAAGACACAGATACTCACACCCGAAAGCCTTGGTGAGATGGTATTTGAGGTCGTATACATGACAGTTCCGGCACTTCTTAATCCAAAGATGACAGCCAACTGGGAAAAGGGACTGGACGGAATTACAAGGGGCACGGTGGATTTCTGGGAATACAGGGGAAAGCTTGAGAGCTTTATCCGCAAAGAGACAGAAAAGATGATTGAGCAGAATCTGCGCCCTGAGATTGCAGACCGCATCAGCAGCTTTGCAGGCAAAAATGCCAGAGGTGCGGCGGCCAGACGAAAGATAGGTGTCAAGTGCCCGGTCTGCGGCGGTGAGATAGTGACCACACCGTTTGGCTATGGCTGTGCCAATTATAAAAATGATAAATCAGGATGTAATTTTAATATCGGACAGGTGGCAGGACTTGATATTCCGGAGGAACAGGTCAAAAAGCTGATTGAAGAAGGAATCACCGACACAATCCGTGGTTTTAAGTCGAAGAGCGGCAAACGCTTTGATGCATGCTTAAAGCTCAACAAGGATGAACAGACGAACAAGGTATCAGCCACCTTTGATTTTGAAAATGTAAAGCCGCAAAAGGTCGATGGTATTGTATGCCCGGACTGTGGAGGCGATATATATGTATCGCTATACGGCTACCGATGTGCAAACTATAACAGACAGACAGAGGATGGCTGTCATTTCTTCGTTGGAAGGATAGCAGACAAGCAGCTGTCACAGGTACAGTTTTTAGAACTCATGGCAAACGGCAGAACTGAGACGATAAAGGGCTTTAAATCAAAATCGGGAAAGCGCTTCAACGCATGCCTCGTTTTAAAGAAGGAGCCGGTCACAGAGGAAAGTGAGAAAATGCACACCGTCGTAGCATTTGACTTTGACAATGTGGAGGACGAAATCATAAAGGATGTCGTCTGTCCGCTTTGTGGTGGTCAGATAAAAAAGACATCGTTTGGCTATGGCTGTGTGAACTACAAGGGTGATGAGCCGGGAAGCTGCCGCTTTTCGGTGGGACAGATTGCGGGAAAGACAATCACAGCCGCAAACTTAAAGCAGCTTCTTAATGATAAAAAGACCGAGACCATACGAGGCTTTAAATCCAAAAGCGGGAAACGCTTCGATGCGTGCCTTGTGCTTAAGGAGGATGAAAACAAAAAGCTCTCTGTCCAGTTTGATTTTGACCATGTAGAGCCAAAGACAGTGAAGGATGTAGTATGTCCGAAGTGCGGAGGCAAAATCCAGGTGGCACCGTTTGGATTTGTATGCGAGAACAACAGACGTGATGATCCTGAGAGCTGCCGCTTTATGGTGGGCAAGGTCGCAAGTGTCAAGATAAAGGAATCAGTCCTTAAGGAGCTTCTGACAAAGAAAAAGACAGAAGTTATATCAGGATTTGTCTCAAAGACAGGCATGAAGTTTGACGCACCGCTAAAGCTCACAGAAGACGGAGATATAGCCTTTGATTTCCCCGAAAAGCCTAAGCCAATCGAGACAAATGTACTCTGTCCAAAGTGTGGCAGACCTCTCAAAAAGACACAGTGGAAATATGAGTGTGAGTGCGGCTTCAATGTTTGGCATACTGTGGCAAAGGTGGAGCTTTCAGAGGAAATTCTCACGGAGCTGTTTACCACAGGAAAGACCAAAAAGAAGGTCACAGGCTTCACCTCCAAGGCGGGAAATGTATTCGATACATGCCTTAAGTTTGAAAATGACCAGATATCATTTGATTTCGATAACCCAGGTGAGGAAGAGGTGCAGAGCACGGCTGAAGTACATAACAATGCTGATGCACAGAATAATGCTGATACACATAACAATGCTGAAGTACAGAGCACGGCAGATGATGCGCCGGATGAGACAACCCTGAATGAGATGGGAATCCCCGAGGAATTTCTGGCTGGTCTTGATATGGCAGCAGAGGGCGCACAGGCAGATGATGTGTCGGAGGCGGCACTTGCGGCCGCGCATGAGCTGTTCGGTGAGTAGTTCTACTGATAATTAATTATTAAATCTATAATTAATATGAATTTTTATATTTATGTTTAATACTTATATTTAAGTTTAAATATTAAAATGACCGTTAAAAAAATAGTCAATAATTTTCACATAATTAAAAGAAAGGACATAGAAAAATGGAAAACGCAAAAATAACAAACCTCTATAATCTGGATGAAACAATCGCAAAGGAGTATTTATCACAGTTCACTTATCCATGGGAGGCACTTGCCGGAATAAGTGATTTCATCAAGGAGATAGGACCAACACTCGACCCTGAAATCTATGAGAAAAGAGGAGAAGATATCTGGGTAGCAAAGAGCGCAACAGTATTTGACAGCGCATATCTGCACGGTCCGCTCATCATCTGCGAGGATGCAGAAATCAGACAGTGTGCTTTTATCCGTGGCAGCGCAATCGTAGGAAAGGGCTCAGTAGTAGGTAACTCCACAGAGCTCAAAAATGTCATCATCTTCAACTCAGTACAGGTGCCTCATTACAACTATGTAGGTGATTCAATTCTTGGCTACAAATCACATATGGGCGCAGGCTCTATTACATCAAATGTAAAGAGCGACAAGACTCTTGTAGTCGTAAAGGATGTTTACGATACAAAAGAGGAGATTGAAACCGGCCGCAAGAAATTCGGCGCTATGCTCGGTGACCATGTGGAGGTAGGCTGCAACTCAGTGCTCAATCCGGGAACAGTAATAGGAAGAAATTCAAACATCTATCCGCTTTCAAGAGTACGAGGAGTCATCCCTGCAAACCACATTTTCAAGGACAAGGACAACGTAGTTCTTAAAAAATAGTAATGTTGTTTGAAAAAAAATTGTATTTTTGTTGTTTTTTGTCGATGATACTCTAGACTTATGACAAAAAAATATGAGAAAATAAATTGGGTATGTTAAAACCATAACGAAAGGAGTCTTAAGATGATTTACACTAAGGAAGTTGAAAACATGTGTCCTGTAGCTAAGGGCGCAAAACATGAGCCAGCTCCTATCCCAGAAGAAGGAAAATGGGTTCATTCTAAGAAAATTGAGGACATTTCAGGATTTACACACGGTGTAGGCTGGTGTGCACCACAGCAGGGTGCCTGCAAGCTCTCACTCAATGTAAAGAATGGAGTAATTGAAGAGGCATTAGTTGAGACTATCGGATGCTCAGGAATGACACACTCTGCAGCTATGGCAGCAGAAATCTTACAGGGTAAGACAATTCTTGAGGCATTAAACACAGACTTAGTTTGTGATGCCATCAATACAGCTATGAGAGAGTTATTCTTACAGATCGTTTACGGTCGTACACAGTCTGCATTCTCTGATGATGGACTTGCTGTTGGAGCAGGACTTGAGGATTTAGGAAAGGGACTTCGCTCACAGGTTGGTACAATGTACGCAACAAAGGCAAAGGGAGTTCGTTACCTTGAGATGGCTGAGGGCTATGTAACAGGAATCGCTCTTGACAAGAACGATGAAGTAATTGGATACCAGTTCGTTTCTCTTGGAAAAATGACAGATTTTATCAAAAAGGGTGATGACGCTAACACAGCTTGGGAGAAAGCTTCAGGATCATACGGTCGTGTAACTCCAGAGCAGGGTGCTGTTAGGATCATCGATCCAAGACAGGAATAAGAGGAAAGGAGAACGACAATGGCATTATTTGAATCATATGAAAGAAGAATAGACCAGATCAACGCTGTACTTAACAGCTATGGTATCAGCTCAATCGAAGAAGCTGAAAAGATTACAAAGGACGCTGGACTTGATGTTTACGATCAGGTAAAGAAAATCCAGCCAATCTGTTTCGAGAACGCTTGCTGGGCATACACAGTTGGTGCAGCAATCGCAATCAAAAAAGGATGTAGAAGAGCAGCAGACGCTGCAGCAGCAATCGGAGAGGGACTTCAGGCATTCTGTATCCCTGGATCAGTTGCTGATCACCGTAAGGTAGGTTTAGGACATGGTAACCTTGGAAAGATGCTCCTCGAGGAGGAGACAGAGTGCTTCTGTTTCTTAGCAGGTCACGAGTCATTCGCAGCCGCTGAGGGTGCTATCGGAATCGCTGAGAAGGCAAACAAGGTTCGTCAGAAACCACTGCGTGTTATCTTAAACGGTCTTGGAAAAGACGCAGCACAGATCATTTCCCGTATCAACGGATTTACATTCGTAGAGACAAAGTATGACTACAAGGCAGCTAAGCTCAACATCGTATCTGAGCATGCATACTCAGATGGACTCCGTGCAACAGTTAAGTGTTACGGTGCAGATGATGTTCAGGAAGGTGTTGCAATCATGCATCACGAGAACGTTGGTGTTTCTATCACAGGAAACTCTACAAACCCAACTCGTTTCCAGCATCCGGTAGCAGGTACATACAAGAAAGAGTGTATCGAGCAGGGCAAGAAGTACTTCTCAGTAGCATCAGGCGGTGGTACAGGACGTACACTTCACCCAGACAACATGGCAGCAGGACCAGCTTCATACGGTATGACAGATACAATGGGACGTATGCATTCAGATGCACAGTTCGCAGGATCTTCATCAGTTCCGGCTCACGTTGAGATGATGGGACTTATTGGAATGGGTAATAACCCAATGGTTGGTGCTACAGTAGCAGTAGCCGTTTCTGTACAGCAGGCTTCAGATGAGGGCAAATTCTAAATAGAAAGCTTGATTTTATAGGCTTTTTGGAGAGTCTTTGGAGAAATCCGAAGGCTCTCTATTTTTTTATGTCTACCAAGTTTACGTGTTAATCCTAAGCCAAAGTATACGAGATGTCTACAGAATTTTTGTAGAACATAAAATTTTGGATTGACATATTTTCATATGACAGGTAATATAATATTAAAGACAGGCAACTTGAGTGTCTGCCAAGCGGTAAAGTAAGGTGTTGTGCCAGAGAGCAGTGCCTTATGAGCTTTATAAGGGTTTGACATTTACCACAATCTGGCTAGAGGTTAATCCTCGAAAGAAAATGTTAGAAGGGCTCTGCTTATGCAGAGCCTTTCTTAATCTAAGGATGTAGTGGAGAACTGTAATGAGGAATGTTTTAGATTGCATAAATGCATTTATTCCGCTATTATCAACCGAATATGAGCTTGTGTTGGGCAGAAAAGGTGTTGCAGTTACATTAAATTAAAATAATATTTTTTTACATAAGTCATTTGGACTAACAATCCAGATGGCTATTTTTTACCCATTACCAATAATGCTAAAAAGGTATTATCAGAGGCACAGGAGCAATTTTATACCAAGTGTGAGCAGATAAAGTCGCAGGTATTTGAGGTAAAAGAGCAGAAACAGAGGATTTATTTTTAGCATTAATTTATTATGGAACAAGTTTATTGTTTATTGTTATAGGAAATTACCTGCCAAAGATTAAGCAGAATAATACGATAGGAATCAGGATCGTATGGACATTGCAGGATGAAGAAAACTGGAATGCAACTCATAGCTTTAGTGTAAGGATATGGGGGACATCGGGTATTTTATGTATGCTATGCACATTACATTTGATAAAATCTGTGAGTAAAGAAGCTTGCATAAAAGCTAAGTAAGTTATTAATAAAATTGTGTAATTTATTTCTCATGGAAATTCATCTCCTTTCTGTTTACGATGTCATTATAGAATACGAAAAGAATTATTACTTGCCAAAATAACAGAATATATAGTCAAAAGTTGCTTAATACAGTGACAGGTTAAAATATCCTGCAATACTGTCATTGGTCAGTTTATTTATACAATTTAATATTGGAATATTTTACAACTATGACACAAGTATGCAACATAATAAACGAATGCTTTTGATAGAGTAATGATACACAATATCAGTTACAAAGAAGCAGGAGGGTAGAAAGTGGACATGACACAAAACAAATGTTGCAGACATGGGGCAAGTTTACGTCGAAGGAGATGCAGGCGCAGAAAGATACTGCGTTCTATCATATTTTCCTGTAGTATAATAGCTGTGGCTGTATTTGTGGCTGTTGGAAGCAGTATGATAAGATCAGGTGATGGCAGGACAAATAAATATGATGTTGAAGCCGGAAATAATACATATGATAATGCTGTTATAGAAAATAGCAAAATCTCTGGAAAGAATAAGATACAAAATAATCAGTCGATGCTTGATGATATAATGAACAGTACCCAATATCCAAAACAGCTAAAGGACCTTGCTTTGAAGAATGAAGAGGCACTTGAGTTTGTGTATGATTATCCGGCGGAACATGTGAAGGAACACACAATTGATTTGACAGAAGAAGCGTCTATGGATAGTGTTCCGTTATTTGTGCAGTGGGATAAACGCTGGGGATACGAAAAATATAGCGGCAATTTCTTTGCAGCAAGCGGATGCGGTCCCACTACACTTTCGATGGTAGTGGTATATCTGACGCACAATAGGGAGGCATCACCTATTGCAGTAGCAAAGTATTCAAAGGAAGCCGGTTACAGTGTGGATGGATCGGGAAGTTCATGGACGCTTATAAGTGAAGGCTGCAGGCACTACGGCGTAAAAGCAAAGACAGTGGCGTTGGATGAGAGCAGAATGAAGGCAGAGCTTGATGAAGGACATCCTATTGTGGTAAATGTAGGACCGGGAGATTTTACCGATACAGGACATTTTATGGTTATAACAGGCTACGATGATGAAGGATTTTCAATAAATGATCCAAACAGCATTGAAAAAAGTGGCAAAAGGTGGTTATTCAGAAATATATCATCTCAGATTAGAGCTGTCTGGAGTATGTATGTGTGAGAATATATTTGTATAAGTGCCGGTAAAACATCCTATTATTGAGTTAAATAACAGGGTGTTTTTTACAACTATGACACATCTTTATGCTATAATAATTCTATCATAATCATAGAAGAGGAGCAGCTTATGACCAGTATTCTCATAGTGGAAGATGACAACGACATAAATAATTTAATATGCAACACCCTGAAGGCAGAGGGATATCAATGCGAAAGAGCGTTTGATGGCAAGGAAGGGGCGGACAAAATTGAGCAGAACAGATATGATCTGCTGCTGCTTGATATTATGCTTCCTGAGATAAATGGTTATGAATTGCTTGACTATGTCAGGAGAATTGGGGATACTCCGGTCATAATAATATCTGCTATGGGACAGGTTGATGAAAGGATACGCGGGCTTCGTATGGGCGCGGATGATTACATATGCAAACCATTTCAGATAGGGGAGCTGCTTGCGAGAGTGGAAACCGTATTAAGACGCACTCAGCGCATGGCAGAGCGTCTGGAAATAGAGGATGTAGCTATAGATCCTAAATCACGTACGGTGACAAAGGCAGGTGAGCAGGTAGAGCTCACAGTAAAGGAATTTGACCTGTTGTATGAGCTTATGAAGAATAAGAATGTTGCACTCAGCAGGCGCAGGCTTTATGAACTTGTATGGCAGGAGGAGTATACCGGGGAGACAAGGACACTGGACTCACATGTACAAAGACTAAGAAAAAAGCTTGACTGGAATGAAAAGATTGTCACAGTTTTCAGGATTGGCTATCGTCTGGAGGTTCGCGGATGAAATTTTTCTATAAAATGTTTCTTGGAATGACAGTGATACTGGCTGTTGCACTTGGAATGATAGAATATGTGACTCTATCATATTCACTGGAGCATGCAGTGAAAAGGGAGCAGGACAGTGCACTTTCACAGCATCAGATGATAAAATACTCGATTGAAACTGTCATACTTAATATGAAGAGTGAGGATGTGGATAAGGAGCTTACAGATATGATGTCGCAGTCGGCAAAATCCATTGTTGGAGATGAAGGAGGAATGTATCTTGCCGATGATGATGGAAAAAGGATATATGCCAATTCATGTAATTATGAGCAAAAGGATATAAAGGTAAAGGATGGTACGCTTACATACAGTATAGTGTCAAAAGAGAATACTAAAGATACCGGTGAAAAGCAAAGCAGCAGATATATCCATGTCAAAAGCAGCTTTAAACTGAATGATAACAGGTATATTCTGATAACGGAAAGTGATATTACACCGGTTTTCGATGAGTCAAAGGAGCTTAGGTATAGATGCAGCGTGTACTACATTGTTATACTTGCTGTTGGTATGATGGTCATATTGATACTTTCCTGGATGATTACAAAGCCTCTTGCCGGATTAACAGCCACCACCAAAAAATTTGCAGATGGTGATTACACAGCAAGAAGTGATGTAAAGACAAAGGATGAAATAGGTGAGCTTGCAAAGGCTTTCAACGAGCTTGCGAAAAACCTTGAAAGCAAAGTTTATGAACTTCAGATGGCGGCAAAGAAGCAGGAGGATTTTACTGCAAACTTCGCACATGAGCTCAAAACCCCAATGACATCAATTATAGGATATGCCGATACCCTGTATCAGAAAAAACTGTCTGAGGATGAGGTGCACAGTGCTGCCGGAGTCATACTGAATGAGGGCATGAGGCTTGAAGCATTATCATTTAAGCTGCTGGAGCTTATCACTCTTGATAAAAATGATTTCAGGCTTGAAGAGACAAGAATATCTGAGATTATAGCAGACTGTGTGGAAACCGCACATGAAGCGGCAAGAAAGCATAATACAGAGATTGTGTACAGTGCGGATGAGGCATGGGTGTGGCTGGAATATGATCTGTTTAAGACCATGCTTCTTAATCTGATAGACAATGCAGTGAAATCAGGAGGCAGCAAGGTAGATGTATCAGGCAGACTTATTTCGCACAGTATTTATCGTATTGCAGTTTCGGACAATGGAAGAGGAATACCGCCTGAGGATATAGAGCGCATTACAGAGGCTTTTTATATGGTTGACAAGTCACGATCAAGAAGTGAGCATGGAGCAGGGCTTGGGCTTGCACTTGTATCAAGGATTGCTAAGCTGCATGATACAAAAATCCATTATGAGAGTGAGTCAGGTAAAGGAACCAGGGTGTATTTTGACATGAAAGCGGAGGCATTGGATGAGAAGTAAGCATTTATCAGTGCGCAAATGTATTGATAAAAAACCGGATAAAATCAAGGGAATAGTGTGTATATGCATTATTCTGGCAGTTGTATGTGCGGGAAATATGATACAGAATTATCTGATTTCACTTAAAGCAGCAAAAATTGCCAAAACGAGTACCACGATAAGCAACGCAGATATAAGCCCCTACAGCCACTCTATTTCAGCTGAAGAGAGGCTTACAAAGATGATGTCTCTGATGCAGGACAATGTAAATGAGCTGTGGAATGGGAAATATAGTGAGAAAAGGGAACCGTTGGATACTGAGATTCCGGTGGGACAGGCTTATACGGCTATTCAGACTTTTCTGAAGGGTGCCTGTGAGCTGCAGAAGCAGTCAGGTATTATGCAGATGCTCGGTGAAGACGATATAGTTATGCTCCAAAGCCTTGAAAGTAACTATTCAAAGGATACTGACAGCGAAACAGAACAGACATATGAAGCAGCTCCTTGGCAATATGGTGCAGCAGTTGCTTTGGATGATAGCTTTGACAACACAATATCAGATTATTTTGTAACATCGGATATAAGCAAGGAATTATCGGCGTGGATATTTATAATATCATTTGAAGATACGAGAATGCTGGCTGCTGTTGATGCGGTGCTTGGAGTACCGTTTTATATTACATATTATTGTGCAGATGTGGATAGCCCTAAGGCACAGGCTGCAGTGATGAGAGATTTATATGCAAAGACATATGGCAGTGATTATTCTATGGGTGATCCAAAAGAGTCTGAATCAAAAATAGATTCTTCCTTTGAGACAAATATAATAGAGAATTTTTATTATGGGAATAATTATACGCAAGGGGATGATGAATATACCGGTTTTGAACCTTATGTATACTCTTGTTCATCGGACAAGCTGCAGATGGAATATCAGGTTATTACAAGAATCCAAAGATTTGAAAAAAAGGGAAAGCAAGTGTCATCATATAATTCGCGTGTTAATATATGTCTGTACTAACCGGACTAAAAAGCTCTCTGTGCAATGCACGGGAGCTTTTTATATGTAGACCTATATTAATTTGTGCTGTCTGCATCAATTACAGACTGAAAGAAGCAGGAGAAAATTTTGACACTCATTTCATAATAATTATAACAGTATCATTTAGTGCATGATTTGTATAATTTATTACATTGCTCTTTTTGCAAGGGTTTTGTTATATCTTAGATACAACAAAGCAGTTATTGTTCTTGGTTTTATATATCAATAATTGGAAAGTGAGGAAAAATATGAATGCTGATATGAAATGGTTGGATAATCCGGAAGTGTTTAAGGTAAATCAATTGGAAGCACACAGTGATCATTGTTATTATTTGGATTATTCGGACATGAAAAAAGAGAAAAATCCATTATTACAGTCATTAAATGGTCAATGGGAGTTTGCTTACAGCAAAAATGTGATGGAAAGACCTGTTGATTTTTATAAGGAAACATTTGATGCATCAGGATTCGATAAAATTATGGTTCCGGGACATATTGAACTGGCTGGATATGATAAAATCCGTTATATCAACACCATGTATCCGTGGGAAGGAAAAGAGTACCACAGAGGAGCATATAGTATGGAGGCAACCGGAGCAGAAGAAGGAATGTTTTCAGAAGCACAGTACAATCCGGTAGGCTCTTATATCAAATACTTTGATTTGGATAAGAGCATGTGTGGAAAAAGAATCCATATCTGCTTCGAAGGTGTAGAAGAAGCTATGTATCTGTGGCTGAATGGTCAGTTTATAGGGTATGCCGAAGACAGCTTTACACCTTCTGAGTTTGATCTGACACCATATATTAAGGAAAAAGGAAATGTACTGGCAGTGCAGGTACATAAGATGAGCACAGCGGCATTTTTGGAGGATCAGGACTTTTTCAGATTTTTTGGAATTTTTAGAAATGTTACTCTGAAAGCGATACCGGATGTACATATGGATGATGTATGGTTCAAACCTGTGCTGAATCAGGATAATGTAAGCGGAAGGGTAACGGTTAGCATGAAAGTATCTGCACCTGACAGTCAGCATGTAACTGCATGCTTTATTTTAAAAGACAGGGAAGAAAATGTATTAGTAGAAAAATCCATACAGTTAACGAAAGAAAACGGCCATTTGGAAGGCACGATTTGTGTTGATTTGGAAAATGTCAAGCTGTGGGATAATCATAATCCATATTTATACCATGCTTATGTTGAGCTTAAAGCAGAGGATGGTTCACTGGCCGAGGTAATTCCTTATGATATCGGTTTCAGAAGAATAGAGATTATAGATAAAGTAGTCTATTTGAATGGAAAACGCCTGATTATCACAGGAGTAAACCGTCATGAGTGGAATGCAAGAACAGGAAGATGCATTGGTATAGAAGACATGAAAGCAGATATATCATGTATGTTAAGAAACAATATTAATTCTGTGCGTACCTGTCATTATCCGGATCAGATACCATGGTATTATATGTGCGACAATGCAGGAATTTATGTGATGGCAGAAACAAATCTGGAAAGTCATGGATCTTTCCAGAAATTTGGAGCGATCGAACCATCCTGCAATGTGCCGGGATCTCTTCCACAGTGGAAAGAGGCTGTACTTGATCGTGCAAGAAATAATTTTGAAACATTTAAAAACCATACATCCATTCTTTTCTGGTCATTGGGAAATGAATCCTATGCAGGAGACGACATTGAAGCAATGAATGTTTATTTTGCTGAAAAGAAGGATGGAAGATTAGTTCATTATGAAAGCTCTTATTATAATAGGGCATATGAGGATACTATTTCTGATTTTGAGACCAGAATGTATGCAAAACCGGAGGATGTAGAGGAATACTTGAATAATAGTCCGAAGAAACCGTATATTTTATGCGAATTCATGCATGATATGGGAAATTCCATGGGAGGACTTGGCTCTTATATGAAGCTGATTGACAAATACGATATGTATCATGGCGGATTTATATGGGATTTTATTGATCAGGCAATTATGGTAAAAGATCCGGTTACAGGAAAAGACGTTTTACGCTATGGTGGAGATTTTGATGATAAACCGGCAGACTATGAATTCTCAGCAAATGGAATCGTATTTGCTGACAGGAAAGAGAAACCGGCAATGCAGGAAGTGAGGTATTACTATGGCTTATACAGATAAATTAAGAGTGGTCTATGGTGACTATACACTTGGTGTACATGGTGAAGGATTTGATTATATTTTTTCTTATGCACAAGGCGGACTCGAATCTATCGTGAAAAACGGATATGAGTGGCTGTACCGTTGTCCAAAACCTACTTTCTGGAGAGCATTGACAGATAACGACAGAGGAAGCAAGTTCCATATTAAAAGCGGAAGCTGGCTTTCAGCAGATATGTTCATTGACTGTAAGGGAATACAGGTCATTATGGATGGAGAGGAGCAGAAACAATACGCACCTGATAATAACAGCTATGGCGGTGATGTTTATGCTGATGAAATTATCGTAAAATATACATACGAGACCATAACAACTCCGGCGACAACTGTTCTTGTGAGCTATAGCGTTGATGCGTCCGGAAAGATTCGCGTGGATGTACATTATAATGGAGTACAGGGGCTCCCTGAATTTCCTGTATTTGGAATGAGATTTATTATGCCAACATTGGCAGACAAATATTTATATAAGGGACTCTCCGGGGAAACATATCCTGACAGAAAAGCAGGTGCACAAGAAGGAGTCTATGAGATCGGTGATCTGAGTCTTACACAATATCTTGTTCCGCAGGAATGTGGTATGAGAATGGATACAGAGTGGCTTGAAATTACAAGACATACGGCTCTTGATAACAGCAGGACAGATAGCTCATCACAGATACTGCGCATTGAAAAGAATGATGAAAAATTTGCATTTTCTTGTCTGCCTTATACAGCATCTGAGATTGAAAACGCTCTTCACCATGAAGAACTGCCACCGGCAAGAAGAACTGTTTTATGCATATATGGCGCAGTAAGAGGTGTTGGAGGTATCGACAGCTGGGGAACAGATGTGGAAGAGGATTATCGTATCAGTGCGGAGACTGATAAGGATTATTCTTTTACAATCTGTTAGTCATTAATTAAAACGAAAAGTACAGTGATAAAATTAGCATTATAATATTGCTTTTGTCTTTTTATTATGTATTTCTGGCTCTGTATTCAGAAGGAGAACATCCTTTTTGTTTATGGAACAATCTACTGAAGTATAGTGGATTATTGTATCCGACAATGCCTGCAATCTCGTTTATAGAGTAGGATGTCGTTTCAAGCAGCACCTGTGCGTTTGTCATCCTTAGTGCTGTGAGAAATTGTACTGGTGTATTACCGGTATATTTCCGAAAGCTCCTGATAAACCAGCTTATGCTCATACCAATTGATGAAGCATATTCCTCCACGTTAATAGCGCGGTTGTAGTTTGTATTGAAATATGTAATTGCTGTATCCATCTGGCTGTCAAGGAATTCATTTCTGATTACATGCTCAGTTGTTATTTTACGGTTAAATATAATCAAAAGGTGTCGTAGCAAAAGCATGAGCATTTCCTCATAATTGTCCTGACATCTTTGAAGCTCTGTAATAATCCTTTTGAAAACCTGTTCATATTCAAGAGATGTTCCAACATTAAAGACTCTTTTATTGTCTGTAAATCCGTATTTTCTTAAAGTGTTTTTTACGTCGCTTCCGGTAAAGTGAAGCCAATATATCTGAGTCTTATCCTTACCATAAAATTCATATTTTTGAAGCTCTTTTGGGCGAAATAACACTATATGTCCTGCTGGAATGATTGTCTCATTTTCAGGATTGTCAAAGTGGAAATGAACAAGACCGGATGATATGTATATAATCTGGTAATCCAGTCTTCCCCTTTGGCCTGTAAGTAGGCATCTTAGGATGCTGTGACAGGCGATAGGTTCCGCAGCTTCCTACAATCAGAGGGCGGCTTTTATCTTTAAAATCTTTATGTGAATGATTCAAATATCCCGTGTTAATATACATTACACACCTCCATTCGAATTATAGCATTTTATGCATGCTTTGTCTATTTGCATTTATGGACAAAATGTTTAGAGCATGATATTGTGTATTGATTACGTTTCAAATGGAATTGAGTCAAATAGCTGTGAAACTGTAGTGTTTGAAAAGTATCATTTTGTGCATATTACAGCCTATTATGTTTATAGACAAAATTTGCACAAATATATAAAATTAGTATAGCTGTTAAAGATAAAACAAAGTAATTAATTGGAGGTTTTTCATGGAAGAAAAGACGTACTTAAAGTGGTACAACAAAATTGGTTATGGTTCCGGTGATATTGCAGGAAATGTAGTATATGCATTCCTGACATCCTTTGTTATGGTATATCTTACAGATACTATAGGACTTGCATCGGGAATCGTTGGAACATTAATCGCAGCATCTAAATTATTTGATGGTTTTACAGATGTTTTCTTTGGTTCACTTATTGATAAAACACATACAAAGCTCGGAAAAGCAAGACCTTGGATGATTTATGGCTATATAGGTTGTGCTTTGACACTTGTAGCAGTTTTTTTGCAATTCCTACAAGCTGGGGCAGGACTGCTCAGTATGCATGGTTCTTTATAGCATATACATTATTGAATGGTGTATTTTATACAGCAAATAATATTGCATATTCTGCACTTACTTCGCTGGTAACAAAGAACAGCAAAGAGCGTGTACAGATGGGCTCTTACCGTTTTATTTTTGCCTTTTCAACCAGTCTTATAATTCAGTCTATAACAGTTGCATTTGTTGATGTATGCGGTGGAGGTGCTGCTGCATGGAGATTTGTAGCTATTATTTATGCTTTGATAGGCCTTGTAGTAAATACAATTTCAGGATTGTCGGTTAAGGAGCTTCCGGAAGAGGAGCTTAACTCCGGAATAGAGAACGATGAAGAAAAGAAGTATGGTCTTGTTCAGGCATTTAAGCTGCTTGTTAAGAATAAGTACTATATGATGATTTGTGGAACTTATATTTTGCAGCAGTTATACAGTGCTATGATTGGGGCAGGTATTTATTATTGTACATGGGTTCTTAAGAATAAAAATCTGTTTGGTGTATTTGCGTGGGCTGTAAATATTCCTCTTATAATAGCACTTATTTTCACACCAACTCTTGTTGGAAAGTGGAAGGGAATGTATAAGCTTAATAAACGTGGATATATTCTGGCTACGATAGCAAGAGCACTTGTGATTGTAGCAGGATACATGGGAAGCGTTCCACTGATGATGCTGTTTACTGCAGTTGCAGCATTAGGACAGGGACCTTGGCAGGGAGACATGAATGCAGTAATTGCCGAGTGCTCTGAGTATACTTACCTGACTCAGGGAAAGAGAGTAGATGGAACTATGTATTCATGCACATCACTTGGAATCAAAATTGGTGGTGGAATTGGAACAGCTATTGTAGGATGGCTGCTTGAAATCAGTGGTTATGTAGGTACAAATGCGACTCAGCCGGCATCTGCAATTACTATGCTTCAGGTAATGTATTTATGGTTACCATTTGTATTTGAGATTCTTATTACAATTCTTCTTTCAAAGATGAATGTAGAAGCTGCAAATGAAAAGCTTAGAAGAGAAAAAGGAATTGAATAATTATCGTATAATATGGGAGAGATGATCTGAGTGCATTTAACGTATGAAAACACAAATGAAGAGATTATTGCAGTAAAGCGGAAGCCACGGCACCAGCCACCACATCTGCATAATGCAATGGAAATTGTATGCGTTACGAAAGGAACATTAGAGCTTGGTGTAGGACAGGAGCTGTATCACATGGAAACAGGTGATATAGGAGTAGTATTTCCTGATGTTATACATCATTATCAGGTGTTTTCATCAGAAGTCAATGAGGCGGTTTTTATTAATGCTCCACAAATGATTTTTGGTAGATTTGAAAATGTACTGAGGAATAATGCTCCACAATATCCTGTTGTAAAAAGTGATGTTATTCCGGATGAAGTGTACAGAGCAGTGGAATCCATAATAGATACTGGGCAGAATGATATATGGGTTGTTCAAGCTTATTTGCAGATTATACTAGCAAGATGTATTCCGATGATGAAATTGGTGGAAAAGAGCAAAATTGGCAGCGATGATATAATATACCGTACCGTATCATATATTTCTGCCAATTTTAATAAGAGTATATCACTTGATGGAATGGCACATGACCTTGGCGTGAGCAAATTTTCATTATCCAGATTGTTTTCAAAGACATTTCACAGCAGTTTTAATCAATATGTGAATGAGGCGCGTCTGGGGTATGCCTGTCAGAGAATTGAAACTACAGATGATACCCTGACAGAAATCTCGATGGACAGTGGTTTTGGAAGTCTTAGAACCTTTAATCGTGTTTTTAAAGAAAAATATAGATTGACACCAAGCGAGTATAGAAATAAATTACAAATTTGACTAAAAAGCTCTCTGTGCAATGCACAGGAGCTTTTTAATATGTAGACCTCTATTTATTTGTGCTGTCTGCATCAATTACAGACTGAATCTGCTTCATAAGGGCATCATAGTTGTCCTTGTTATCAATTCCGCCGAGCATTGGTTCGCCTACAATATTGCCATTTCTGTCAACAAGTATAGTTGTTGGAAATGCCATGATTTCTGAGGCATATTTACCGGCAGCGCTAGAGGAGTCAATTGACAGATTACGATATTTGACACCCTGGCTTTCAAGAACAGAGGCTGCCTCTTTGATAGCTGTTTTATTGCCATCGAAGGTCTCAGTGTTGATGCCAACCACTTCTCCGCCCATTGATTTGATAGCATCATTTAATTCGTTAAGCTTGGATAATTCAGCGACACATGGTTTGCAGCCGGTAAACCAGAAATTGACGACTGTTACTGCATTGCCGGAAAACAGGCTGTCATCAACCTTATTGCCATCAAAATCCTCACCGGAAAAATCACTGAATACAGATGAGGCTTTTGAGCTGTCCTTCTTGTTATCGTCTGATGATGTATTTTTGTTTTGAAGCTCTGCTATCTGTTCCTCGATTTTTCGTATGGTTTCAATATCCTCATTAAGTGTTTTAAGCTCCTCATCTGTGAATGAATCATTGTTTGATTCTATGGTACCGGCAAGGTAATCAGCATAATTTCCGTTTGGATCGGCGTCACTTTTGTTCATCATGCCAAATGCCTTGTTCCACGCATCAGCGTGATCTGCAAAAAGCTGATTTTCCTGCTGATATAAATCATCAAGCTTGGAATCTGATTTGCCGGATGCTTCTGTGCCGGCTTCAGTCTGAGTGTTCTTAGAAGCTGTGTTGGAAGATTGCTTTCCACCGCATGCTGTAAGTGATAATGCTATGCAGAGTGTAAAAATAGAAATAAATGATAATTTGTTTTTCATGAGTAATTTCTCCTTTAAAAATAATAGTAAAATGTTTAATAGTTATCTGTTGTCATTTTTTTGACATGATTTTCCCATAAACCGGTAGCAGATGGCATCCTTCGGACAGGCCTTTATGCAGGCACCGCAGCGTATGCACTCAGGGTGATCCGGTGTCTTACACACATCCACATCCATCTTACATGCCTTTGAGCATTGACCGCATCCGACACATTTGTTGCTATCAACGGTGATTTTGAGCAGGCTGACCTTATTAAATAATGAGTAAATTGCTCCAAGCGGACAAATCCATTTACAGAAGGGCCTGTAAAATAAAATACTTAGTACAATCACTGCAATTAAAATCATACACTTGAAAGAAAAAAGCTTTCCCAGCGCAGAACGGATAGCAGCATTTCCAATAGATAACGGTATAGCACCCTCTAAAACACCCTGAGGACAGATATATTTGCAGAAGAACGGGTCTCCCATTCCTATAGAGTTCGTCATAATCATCGGAAGAAGTATAACGAAAACAATAAGAATTACATATTTTAGGTACCTAAGAGGCTTTAATTTGGCTGTGGATAATTTCTTTCCGGGTATTTTGTGAAGTAAATCCTGAAACCATCCAAATGGGCACAAAAACCACATATAAATCTGCCGAGAGTTACACCGAGTAAAATAAAAAATCCGGTTATGTAGTATGAAAACTTAAATCTTGATGATCCGACGACTGCCTGAAATGCCCCTATTGGACAGGCTCCTGTCGCGGCAGGGCAGGAGTAGCAGTTTAATCCGGGTACGCATACTGTTTTTGCATTGCCCTGATATATTTTACCCTTAAATAAATTCGGGATATGAATATTGGTCAGCAGCGTTGCTGCGGCCTGTATCCAGCCACGTATTTTTGCCAGTTTTCTTGATAGTAATTTCTTTTTCTTATCCAATTCCGACACACTCCAGACATAGTTTTATTGCTTTACCAAGCACGGTAGCCGCCTCACCTCTGACTGCACCATAGCTTATCATGGATACACCAAGGATAAGCAGAATGATTTGACATGTTTTTTGGTATTTCAACATAATGTTGCTCCTTTTTGTTGTATTGTTGACCAGCTGACTTTGGTATTATACAATATAGGTTGTAAAATTATTGTTAAGAAGCAGGAGAAAATTTTGAGATTATTAATTGTTGAGGATGAGAAACAAATATGTGATATGGTTGCAAAGAGTCTGTATGCTGCCGGTTATGAGGTGGATACCAGTTATGATGGGAAAGAGGCTCTTGAATGTATACTGTCGGAGAATTATGATCTGATAGTTTTGGATTTGAATCTGCCGGGGATGGATGGCATGGAGCTTCTTAAGGAGCTTAGAAAATACAATGATGAAACTAAGGTTTTGATATTATCTGCAAGAGGTCAGACTGCTGATAAGGTAGAAGGACTGGATGCAGGAGCAAATGATTACATGGAAAAACCATTCCATCTGCAGGAGCTTGAGGCACGTATCAGAAGCCTGACAAGAAGGAAATTTGTACAGAATGATATATGTCTTGAATGCGGAGAAATAAAGTTTAATACGATTAAACGAGAGGCATATGCAAAGGGAGAGCCGGTTTTACTGACAAGAAAAGAGAATGGTATTTTGGAATATTTACTTATCAATATAGGCAGACCGGTTAGCCAGGAGGAGCTGATAGAGCATGTGTGGGATGCCACGGCAGACAGCTTTAGCGGAGCAATCAGGGTACATATGTCTTCACTTAGAAAAAAGCTTAAGGCGAAGCTGGGATATGATCCCATTTTGAATAAGGTAGGTGAAGGCTATAAAATACGGGAGGAGTCTGACAGATGAAAAGAATGTCGCTACAATGGAGACTTACGTGCATTACTACATTGTGTATTGCTATTATATGTGGCTGCCTGACTATGTTTGTCTATAAAAATGGTGTGCATTACATCGATTCTCTGCAGGATGCGGTAGAGTCACAGGGGGATGAAAAAGGAAACAAATCAGATGAAATATACATCAGCATACCGGACGATAAGTGGGATGAGTTTGCGGATGAATTTTCGGTTCAGGTGTACAATAATAAGGCCGACTATAAAAGAAACAGTCTGATAATCACGGTTTTGCTGGCGCTTTTGGGAGGTGTCGTCACTTATTTTATAAGCGGGCATGCACTCAGACCAATCAGGGAGTTTTCAGATAAAATTGAAGAGGTACAGGCTCAGAATCTGTCTGATTCAAGAATAGAGGAAAACAATGTTAAGGAACTGAACCAGCTGGGGATTTCTTATAATAAGATGCTTGAGCGTCTGTCGGATGCATTTGAGATACAGAGACAGTTTACTGCAAATGCAGCACATGAGCTGCGTACTCCATTAGCGCTAATGCAGGTACAGCTTGATTTATATAATTCTGCCTCTCACCCGGGAAATGATGCAGACACTTTGCAGACCATAAAAATGGTTACGGAGCAAAATGATAAATTAAACAGGATGGTAAAGACTCTTCTTGACATGAGTGAGCTTCAGACGGTAGGAAGGGATGATAAAATTATATTGGATGCTATTGTTGAAGAGGTTTTGGCAGACCTTGAGCCTCTTGCCGTGGAAAAGAATATAAAGCTGATTGGAAAATGTGAGGATGCCACTATGATAGGCAGTGATATCCTTATTTACAGGCTTGTATACAATCTGGTTGAGAATGCCATCAAATATAATCATCCGCTCGGACAGGTTACAGTAACCGCATATCAGAGAAACAAGCATGTTTATCTGTCTGTAGAAGATACGGGAAGCGGAATACCAAAGGAGCTTAGGGAGAGAGTGTTCGAGCCATTCTTCCGTGTGGATAAATCCAGAAGCCGGGAGCTGGGCGGCGTAGGACTCGGACTTGCTCTTGTACATGAAATCGTTAGAGTACATGATGGCAGTATTTGTATTAAATCAGGCAAGACCGGGGGAACGATTTTCGAGGTGACTTTTGCGCAGCATTCAATGTAGCGTTTCATTTTACACATTTGTCAACGCTATTAAAACAGATTTCTTGTATCCCACAATATATGAAACAGCCGCTTGACAGTCCGGCTTTCTGACTTGAGAAATAGATTTTTAACGGCAAAAATATAATAATTTAGATTAAAATATACTGATGTTTTTGCCGATGATGTGGTATACTATGTAATAGATTAACGTAGTTTTTTGATAAATTTTATGGCGGAGGATCATAGATGCGATATCTTTCAGTTACTGAAATAGCGAAAAAGTGGAATATGTCAGAGCGCAGTGTTAGAAATTACTGTGCTAATGGGCGTGTGAACGGTGCATTTCTTACCGGCAAGACATGGAATATTCCGGAAAACGCAGAAAAACCGGAGCGCACCAACAAAAGAAAAGAAGAGCCGATTACTCTGTTGGATATTCTGAAAGAGCAGAAGGCAAGTAAATATTCCGGTGGGATCTACCATAAAACACAGATTGATTTGACATACAATTCCAACCATATGGAAGGAAGCCGCCTGACGCACGATCAAACCAGATATATCTTTGAAACCAATACCATTGGCGTAGAAAAAGAAGTGCTGAATGTGGATGATGTGATTGAAACAGCAAATCACTTCCGCTGCATTGACATGATTATTGATCATGCAAAAGCAGCTCTGACGGAGAAGTTCATCAAAGAACTTCACTTGGTTTTGAAGAACGGCACCAGTGATTCCAGAAAAGATTGGTTTGCTGTGGGCGAGTATAAGAAACTCCCGAATGAAGTCGGCGGCAGGGATACAGCCCTTCCGGAAGAAGTTGCCGATAAAATGAAAGTCTTGCTGACGGAATATAGCGCTAAGGAAGAAAAGACCTTTGAGGATATTCTGGACTTCCATGTGAAGTTTGAGCGGATCCATCCGTTCCAGGACGGCAACGGTCGTGTGGGCAGATTGATTATGTTTAAGGAGTGCCTGAAATACAATATCGTTCCGTTCATCATTGAGGACAATCTGAAGATGTTCTATTACCGTGGATTGAAGGAATGGGACAACGAAAAAGGCTATCTGACAGATACCTGCCTGACCGCACAGGACAAGTATAAAGCGTATTTGGATTATTTTAGGATTAAGTATTAATAAATGCTTTTAAAGAATGCTTATATGGATTTTGAAAAAATTGAATATTCACAAAAAATCTGGCTGAAGGATACAGGATGAGGAACATTTTGCAACTATGGCACAAGTTTTATTTTCATCGAAATCCTATATTGCTTCGGTGTCATATGATAATGTTCTTTGAAGCACTTATAAAAATGTGTTGTATTCGTAAAATGCAGTTCATCCATAATTTCAGATATAGAAGCGGTCGTTTCAAGCAGGAGAGCAGCCGCTCTTTTCATACAGAAAGTCTGACTGTAATCGAATAGGCATGAATTTGTATATTTCTTAACTATAGAGTTTAAATAATTTCCACTGTAATTTAATAATTGTTCAAGCTCAGAACGTGTAATGCGTCCATTGGTGTCCTCTAAAATGTGACTTATGTGTGTGAATAGAAGAAAATCATTGTCTGCTTCTACATGGACGGGAGTGAAGTGAAAGTGTTCTGGATTGGACAGATAATCAAACAATTCTAAAAGCATTCCTTTGATGACATAAGTAGAACCAAGCTTTGGAAACATAATGGCACGAAGTATATTGTCAGTTATGGCGTGGAGAGTATGGTGCCAGTCTTTGTTGTTGAGCGATGGCATAAAATCAAGATATTCCTTTGTGTCAGGATTATCGAGATTATCTGAAAGAAACCTAAGAATAGGGTTATGACCGGGTCTTTCTATATCCGGAAAATAAACTTTTGGTTCATCTTCTGAAAGCTGTTGGACAAGCTCTTTTGACATTCCGATAAACAAAAGAGTTGCATCGGAAGAAAAAATTTCTTTGTGTACTATATTGTGGTTCATCAGGCAACAGCTTCCACTGTGGAACACAAAATCAGTCTTTTCAATCAGCTGATGGATTTCGCCATCCAATACAATAAGAAGTTCGTAAAAATCATGAATATGTGGAGGCCTCATATTAAAATGATTGATTTCCTTTTCTGTTTTGAAGCTGTAAAATGTATTTTCACGTGGTGAGGTCATTAAAAAATTTAGATATTTGTCATCGTTAGCTCTGTTACATGTTTCGAGTGTGAACTGTATTGGTGTAAGTATTTTGATGTATGAATTGATTGTACTGTTTATATTATCCTGCTCTATGATATTTTTGACAGTATATGATGAGGTCATAATGGTATATTTTTCTCCTTATCCACGAATATGATAAAAACCAACTGATATTTTATCACATATGTTATAGAATTGTAAGCAATAATTTATTAAAGTAACAGTATACAAAACATAAGCGTTTATGAAAAATACAATACAAACTATTATTGTTAACAGGAAAAAGGAGGTTGCATTTATTATGCAGGAAACAGAAAAGAAATACCTGAAATGGTATCAGAAGATAGCGTATGGAGCAGGAGACCTGGCTTCAAATACCAGCTATGGACTTGTATCAAGCTTTGTCCTTTTATATTTATCTGATACAATGGGGCTTAACACAGGAATTATTGGAACTTTAATGCTGGTATCGAAATTTCTTGATGGAATTTCAGATGTGATATTTGGAAATTTAATCGATCGCACTAAGTCAAAGCTTGGAAAGGCAAGACCATGGATGCTGTATGCACAGATAGGCGTATCACTTTGTCTGGTGCTGTTGTTTTCAATTCCGGGTGGAATGAGTGAAACTGCACAATATGCGTATTTCTTCGCATTTTATACAGCACTCAATGCTATCTTTTATACAGCAAACGGAATAGCATATTCAGCATTATCAGCTCTTATTACCAGAAACAAGAATGAAAGGGTTCAGCTTGGATCAATACGTTTCATGTTTGCAGTTGTCACAAATATTGTAATGGGATTTGCAGTAACAGGTGCAGTTGATGCCTTTGGCGGTGGAGCATCAGGATGGCGTATGGTTGCTGTTATATGTGGTGTAATCGGACTTGTTGTCAACACAATAAGCTGCCTGTGTGTTAAGGAGTTACCGGAAGAAGATAGTGTGGCAGTTGAGGATACACAAAAACCGAAGGATGACAAAATAGGTTTTGTTGAGTCTTTGAAGTTACTTATAAGTAACAAATACTATATTTTAATCGTAGCAATTTATATTGTTTATTATTTCATGAGTAATCTTACAACAGGCTCAGCTATTTATTTTATGAAACATGTACTTGGAAATGGTTCATTACTTGGACTGTTCTCAATGATGAAGATGTTCCCTGTAATAATTGCACTTATTTTTACTCCGATTCTTGTAAAGAAGACCGGAAGCATGCAAAAGGTTAATTTCTGGGGATATGTAATCAGTGATATTTTAGGAATATTTCTAATTATTTTTGCGATGCAGAAGAATTTACCAATGATGTTACTTTTTATGTTCCTTAAAGGAACATTTGCCGGAACAATGTCGGGAACATTAAATGCCCTGATTGCTGAAATCAGCGGATATACCTATCGTACGAAAGGGGTACATATTGATGGAATGATGTTTAGCTGTTCATCACTTGGAGTAAAAGTTGGTGGTGGAATTGGTACTGCGGCTGTAGGCTGGCTATTGCATGCAGCAGGATATGCCGGAAAAGCTGCAACTCAGACCGCAGCAGCTACAAATATGATTTTCAGTATGTATATCACAATACCTGTAATTCTTGGTGTCGTAATTACTATTCTTCTTGGTTTAATGAAGGTGGAAAAGGAAAATAAGAGAATTGACATGGAAAGAGCAGAAAAAGCAGACTAACAGATTGAAAGAGGAATGAAGTATGCAGTGTCAGAAATTTAATGAGGACTGGACATTTGAAAAAAGCTGATCAGGCTGACAGATTAAAAGCCTTTTACGGGAACAGTGATGCAGTTGCTGTTACACTCCCTCACGATGCAATGATTCGTGAAAAAAGAGATAAGGACTGTCCTTCCGGAGCACAGAGTGGCTTTTATCCCGGAGGTGTGTATACATACGAAAAAGCTTTTATGGCTCAAAATGAGTGGAAAACGCAGGATGTATTTCTGGAATTTGAGGGAATTTATGGAATTGCAAGAGTCTGGATAAATGGAGCTCTTGCGGCAGTGAATCGTAATGGATATATGGGGTTTTCGGTTGACTTAAAGCCATGGATAAGCTATGAGCATGAGAATATTATAAGAATAGATGTCGATAACAGTAAACAGCCTAACAGCAGATGGTATTCAGGCTCAGGAATTTACAGAGATGTCAATCTGTGGACAGGAAAAGGTGTATATATTTCACATGATAAGCTGCGTATTACGACATTGTCAGTGAATGATGACATGGCGGTTTTAGAGGTGTGTGCACAGTTGAAAAACATTATTGGACATGGATTAGAGGCAGAATGTCTGATTGAAATAAAAAAAGATGGACAGAAAGCTGCATCGAATACACAGAGAGTAGTATTTCGTTCAGAGCAAATGCAGACAGTGCGTGTACAAATACCGATTGAACAACCAAAGAAATGGAGTCCGGCACAGCCAGCTTTATATGAGTGTCATATAACGACAAGGTTTGATGATGAAATATGTGATGAAGCAGTTTCTAATTTTGGAATCCGAGTATTGGCGCTTGATCCTGTACATGGATTGCAGATAAATGGTGAGACAGTTAAGCTTCGAGGAACCTGTATACATCATGATAATGGCGTGATAGGTGCTGAGACATTTAAGGAGGCAGAATGGTACCGTTGCAAGAGATTGAAGGAAGCGGGTTTTAATGCAATAAGAAGTGCACATCACCCAATGAGCAGAGCAATGCTTGATGCGTGTGATCATATTGGAATGTTGGTTATGGATGAGCTGACGGATATGTGGGACAAGGAAAAAAATACATATGATTTCTCTGATATTTTTGAAGATGAATATAATCAGTGGATTAATCATATGGTTGAAAAAGACTATAATCATCCATCAGTTGTTATTTATTCAGTTGGAAATGAGATACAGGAAGCTGGAACTAAGCAGGGAGCTTGGATAAACAGAATACTATGCAATAAATTTCATGAGCTCGATAATACCAGATATACAACGAATGCATTGAATGGATTAAACTGTGCAGGCAGGCGTCTTGGCGTTATTATGAGGGATGTTGCAGAAAAATTTGGAATGGATTCACATGGAAGTGGAAGCGGTGGAGGAAGCAATGCATTAAACAGTTTTATGAGTCTGATGTCGGGCGAAAAAGGAGAGTTTTTTGCAAAGCATCCGCTTGTTTCAGAAGCACTTGAAGAATGTTCGCAAAGCTGTGATATAACAGGACTCAACTATTTAAGTGGAAGATATGAGCTGGAGCATGAACTGCATCCTGCAAAAACAGTTCTCGGTACTGAAACATATCCGGCTGACATAGAAAATCTCTGGAAGCTTGTTGAAGCTTATCCACACGTGATTGGAGACTTTACATGGACAGGATACGACTATATAGGTGAAGCTGGGGTGGGAATATTTCATTATGATGGAAATGCCAATTTCACAAGCATCTATCCTGAGAGATTGGGATATATCGGAGATATTGATTTGATTGGAAATCGAAGACCAATCAGCTATTTCAGGGAAATAGTGTATGGTCTGACAGATAAACCATATATTGCGGTCGAGAGACTTGAACACGCAGGACAGACAGCAGGTAAAACTGCATGGATGTTTAAGGATAACATCAGCAGCTGGACATGGAAGGGCTTTGAAGGGACAACGGCAAATGTGGATGTTTATTCATCAGGTGATGAAGTAGAGCTTTTTCTGAATGATAAATTGCTTGGAAGAAAACCGGTAGGAAGAGAAAATCATTTTACAGCATCTTATGAAGTGCCATATGAACCGGGAACTTTAAAGGCAGTTGCATATCAGAAAGATAGGAAACTGGGTGAATATGAGCTTTCTACAGCAAAATCAGTAACAAAGCTAAAAGTGTGTCGTGTAACTGAGAATGAGAGGAATATAGCATTTATCAAGATATGGCTTGTAGATGATAATGGCACAATTAATTCACAGGAAGCTGAAAAAAGACTGCTTCATGCTAGTGTTGTAGGAAATGGTGTGCTGGAAGGATTTGGTACAGCTAATCCTTCTAGTGAGGAGGACTATTTTTCTGATTCAGTAACAACATTTGATGGAAGCGCTCTGGCAGCAGTTCGATGGAAGGATGTCAAATCGAAGGAGCCGGCTGTTCTTAAAGTATGGACGGATGATGGTTGTCAGGTGATGATAAATATAGAAAATAATTAAATATTAATGGTGTATGTTATACTTAGTGAGTATGGCATACACCATTTTTATTGAAGTCAAATAAATGTATCAGGGCTTCCTAAAAAAGTTATTGACAAAATAAAATGAACGGTGTATATTTTCAACGTGAACATTGTTCATTTAATGAAATAGCTAAATGACATTACATTGAAAAGGAGTGAATTCGTGAACCATCTTGCAACTTCAAAAGAAGACATATTAGCTGCAAGCAGAGAGCTAATCAAAGAAAACGGATGGACTGCTGTAAGCATACGTGCTGTTGCATCTCGATGTTCTGTTTCGGCTGGGACAATCTACAATTACTATGAATCCAAGGCCGATTTGCTTGGGGATACAATTGAGAGTATTTGGCGTGAAATCTTTTTTAACCCTGAGGATGAGCAGGCATTTAACGATGTTGCTGCCTGTATCTCATGGATTTATAAAAGACTGCAATATGGAAACGAACAATTTCCAGGCTTCTTTTCTCTGCATTCGTTGGGATTTATGAAGGATGAAAAAACGGATGGAAAGAAAAAAATGTTGCAGACATGGGGGCATATTCTTAATGGATTGTGTGATATTTTAAAGAATGATCCTAAGATTCGTCCAGATGTATTTGATGAACAATTCACGGAAAAGCAGTTTGCAGATATATTATTTTCTTTCATATTAGTATCAATGATTCGTCAGGATTATAATCCGTCTTCGATATTGATGTTGATTAATAAAACATTATATTAAATTTCTCCCACATTAGAGTGTGGGAAAATTTTTGCAACAAAATGAACGTTGTTCACTTATGCGTTTAAAGATGTACCTAAGAAAGGATTTTTATTATGCAGGCAATTGTAGAAACTATATTTGATACCGTATATTTGTTTTCGGTAATCACAATCGGAATTTTAATGATTCGAAAAAGCAAAGGAAACCGTCAGTTTACCATGTTTGGAATTATGGCAGTTATTTTAGGAAGTGGAGATGCATTTCATCTGGTTCCTCGTGCTGCAGCGCTTTGTACAACAGGTCTTGAGAACTTTACCGTACAGCTTGGGTTAGGCAAGTGGATAACCTCTGTCACTATGACTATTTTTTATGTCGTTCTCTATCATATATGGCGTGAGCGTTATCAGATTAAAGGCTATAAAGCAGCTACAGCAGCTATTTATGGTCTTGCAGGATTAAGAATTGTTCTGTGTATGATGCCTCAGAATGCCTGGCTCAATGCAGATGCTCCGCTTTCATGGGGAATTTACCGAAATATTCCGTTTGCACTGATGGGATTAATTATCATAGTTTTATTCTATAAAAGTGCAAAAGAAAATAACGATAGCTCTTTTCGTTGGATGTGGCTGACAATTGTCCTGAGCTTTGCATTCTATATTCCGGTTGTACTGCTGGCTGATGTAATTCCGATGATCGGCATGCTGATGATTCCAAAAACCTGTGCATATGTTTGGACAGTATTAATTGGCTACAAGGCAATGAAAAAAGAAATAGCTTAAGATAATCATATGATGGGAAACGAATTATGTAAATGGAGTATTTAAGAGAGTATAGGAAGAACGCAGATGAAAGATAAATTTTGTGTAAAGAAAAAACGTTGCTGCTGATTGCCGGCATTTTTTTATTCCGGGCTGGGTCTGGCACTGGCATCAGCGGGAATTATTTTTACAAGAAATTATTTATTTTACAGGCAGTTGATTGAGAAGAGAGAGGGACAATGACCCTCTCTTCCTTTTGATTTAAATTCCATGAACAAGTCTATAATTCCTTGATTTTTTCATTCATTTTTCTGACATCATTGCGATAGTGAAGCATGAAGCCTCCCCAAATTATAAATGCCAAAGCTATTTGAAATATGGCTGCAATAATTCCGTGAAGGATAGAACTTGTTCCTCCTATCCATCCGACAGTATATGCGACGATTGTATAAATAATACAGCCTGTTCCCATGTGAATAATTATTTTAAAAGGCATTGGAAGATTGTCTTTTTGATAAATCATGGCCGGAAGTCCAAAACCCAGACCTACAATTATGCACCCGATAACCATTTTTGAAAATTGGTAATTATCTAAACTGAAATTACCGTCATAGGCGATGTCAAATACCATTCCTGTAATGCAGAAAATGGTTAATGCTATACCAATGCTGGTTATAGTGTTTTTAATCAAATTTTTCATAGTTTCTCTCATTTTTGTCCTCCTATAATCCCAGATATTTTTTAAACTCAGGCAGATATTTTCTTGATACGTAATCCTTACATCCGTTTTTTAGTTTCAAAAGAAGAGTGCCGCTAAAACCAGCCTCGACATTGCTCATATAAGACAGATTGACCAAAGTTGATTTTGAAATTTGCATAAATCCGGCACCAAGCTGCTGTTGCATTTCGTACAGTCTTTTTCGGGAACGGTAGCGGTGTTCTTTGCCATAAATAATAGTATCTTTGTTTTCTACCCTTACCATGTATATTTCTTTTGGCTGTAAAATGACAATATCATTTTCGTTTTTAAAAGCTGTAATGGGGCTTTCATTTGAACCGAATATATCAAGGGTACGCTGGATGTTGTCAGTGATTTTATCTGCATATATGATGGCATATGGTTCGCTGTATTCAGGGAAAGTTCAATACTTACTTTCATGTAAAATCTTCCTTTCTTTTTGGTGAGTTAATCATACAATATTTCATATATAATGTCTCGCATTTGGATGTAAGTAGCGAAAAAACATGTGTAAGATGCGTTAAAGGAGATCTGTTTTATAAACAAGTTAAGGCAGGCAGATAAGATATTTATCAGTGTATAGGCTATTCTTTTCCCAGATAATATCAAAGTCATGTTGCATTTTTAAATCATCTAGAGAGATTTCATTTAAGATTTGTATATTGTTTGCGAAAATTAAAACGTGCTTGACAAATACAACTTATATGTTGTATTCTGTAATCAACAAAAGAAAATGCGGGGGTTATAGATGACACTACACGATTATTGTTCTAAATCTGGTAAAGACTTGATACTTGATTATGTAAATAGTTTGCCAGAAGATGAAAAGACAGATGGTTTATCTGTTATGGAATGCATGGAAAAGGGAGAATTTGATAAGATAAGATTCAAACGTTGGGAAAAGAAAGTATATGAAGTATATTTTCAGAAACACAATCGCATATTTTATATTACGGTTGATAAAGAGAATATATACTTGCTCCATGCTTGTCGCAAACAGAAAAACAAAACGGAAAAGACAGATAAAAAACTTGTTCGAAAGCGAGCATCTGAGCTAGGCAAACAACTAGGAAAAACATTTATATAAGGAGGTAGCAAAATGCCATTTGTAGAAGTAAATATTCAAAATGAAATAGAAAAGCAAAGACAAAATAATCCGAATTTAGAAAGGCATGGGACGAATCCCGTGCCGAGTATAAACTCATAGGCGAAATGATTTCCTTACGGAAACAAGAAAATATAACGCAAAAGGAATTAGCCTCATTAACTGGAAATAAACAACAGGTGATCTCACGGATTGAGCGAAAGGAAAGTATTCCGACTATAAGAGCATTTAGTCATATGCTTGATGCATTGGGGTATGAGTTGAAAATCGTAAAAAAGAAATCAGTCTAATTTAATAAAAATGCAGTGTTTATATAGCATCTAACAGAAATAAAAATCTGTTGGGTGCTATTTTATAGGTAAACTTATAGCGCATTTGGCATATGTGAAGTTTTAGTGATTAATATTTCTTTAATTTTGTCAGCATACTATTTACATAGTACAAATAGTAATGTACTTTAAAAAAGTACAGGACAGTACAAATAATCAGAAAGAGATATGATAACCATGAAGAAGAAATTATTTGCAATAATAGTTGGAATGATGCTTTGTGCAGAGCTGTTGGGCGGTTGTGGTAATAAAAATATAAACAAGGATAATATTACCACGGATACTGCCGAGGAGTCGGAACAGCAGGATTCGAATAAAAAACAGGAGCTGCCAACTGCAACATATATGGGTGGAAGCAATACCATTACTGAGGTGTGCGATGGGCTTGGTTCAGCCGGGGCATCGCATGTAGATACCTTTAAAGAATGGGTGACCGATTTTGCGGATTCTGCCGGGAAGAATGCAAAGCTGAAGGATACCTGGTCAGATGCATATAAAATGAAAGCAGATACTGTTAAATGTATGGATGGCTGGGAGAAAAAGCATGACTATTCAGATGCAGATTGCAGAATGACAGCTTTTCTTTTGCTGGATGGACTGCTTCACGCACAGTCAACGGAAGATAGCTATAGTGGCACATATTTAATGTTTGATACGGAAGCAATAGATAATGTAGACAGGTATGAAATCATAAGGCAGAATAAAGACATGTTTACTACATTATACGGAGAAAAGAGCATTACGGATGATAAACATCCTGAAAAAACATTCTCTGACAACTGGAAAAAGTATGGATTTCAAATAGACAGTAATCGTATTTCACTTATTAGTATAGCAATATATGATCCGGATTCTGATGCTATGTTCGTGGGACATACAGGTGTATTGATAAAGTACAGTGACTATTATTTGTTTGTAGAAAAAATTGCATTTGAACAACCATATCAGGCAACAAAGGTGAATAATATGGATGAACTATTAAGTATTCTTTCACTAAGACCTGAGTATTTCGGAGAAGAGAAAGAGGCAGGACCATTTGTATATAATAATGGAGACTATGTTGGAACATTAGAATTGCAAAGTGCAGAGTTGTAATAATGAAAATTCAAAATCGCCTTTTCCGTTGACATAACTTATAATACACTATATAATTTTTTATAAAAAATCCTCATAAGGATAAATCGGAAAATGAAGTTAAAGAATAAAAAAAGCAGAAATATAATAGGTATTATACAAAGCTGTCTCATCTTTGCATTGGTTATTCTTATTATTTTTATGATGATTCAGATTAGCTGGTTACAAGGGACAGCGCGTGTAATAAATTATGCAGGTCTGGTACGTGGAGCTACACAGCGCGAAGTAAAATTAGAAATTACAGGAAACCAAAATGACGAATTAATTAAATATTTGGATGATATTCTGAGCGGATTAAGATATCAGGATGGACATTATGATCTGGTAAAGCTTCATGATAAAGAATATCAGGATAAATTACAGGTCCAGATTGATTATTGGAATAAAATAAAAAAAGAAATTGAAGCGGTAAGAAGCAGGGGATATGAAAATACAGACATTGTCAATATGAGTGAGATTTATTTTAAGATGGCAGATGAAACTGTATCTGCAGCAGAAAATTATTCAGAAAAGATTGCTACAAAGATTCGCACCATAGAGCTTCTGTCTGCACTTGATATGCTGTGTCTGGTGATATTGATTATTGTACAGACCATAATGGCAATGAAGATGACAAGGCAAAATAAACTGTTAGAGCAAAGAGCATATACTGATGCACGTACAGGATTGCCTAATAGAAGTGCCTGTAAAGAAATTCTGAACAATAATGAGATAATCAGTTCACCTACGGCATGCATTATTTTTGACTTAAATAATTTGAAGTTTATTAATGATACAATGGGGCATTCGGCAGGAGACCGGCTGATAGTAAAGTTTGCCGGACTTTTGCGCAGCGTATTTCCTGAAAAAGATTTTGTGGGAAGATATGGCGGCGATGAATTTATGGTAGTCATTTATGACACAGATAAAGCGGAGGTTGATGAAATCCTGAAATGCTTATGTCTGGAAAAAGATAAATTAAACAACACCGGAAATGAACTGCAAATTGATTACGCTTGCGGATGGGCGATATCGGAGGATTATAAGGAGAGTACATTACAAATATTATTTGATAGTGCTGATTCTTATATGTATGAAAATAAACAGTTATGTAAGAAGCAAAATCAATGAGTAAAAGCAGATACCATAATTACCGTTGATGCAGTATACTTATCCTTACCGGTCCGTTATTGTGCTTTATCAGGTGTCTGTATATCACAATCCCTGCGATTATGAAGCAGCCAATCTGGATTGAGGCTGTTTTTATAGTCAAAAGGACATTGAATGCAAAAAAACCAAATGTCAGAATAGATCTGAGCGAATGTGGATTTATTATTACTACAACTGAAAAGAATATAAAGAAAAATGCTAGATAGACAGCCGGATGCAATTCCGGAAACAGGCCCAAAAGGACTCCGAAGGAGGCGGTAATAGCTTTACCGCCTTTTTGTTTTTGTAAAAAAGGAAATGCATGTCCAAAGACAGGTGCAACTAAAACAGGTACAAACAGAAGTGAGTTTATATCTAAGCATTTCTGACCAAGATACACCGGGATAAATCCTTTTGCAAGCTCACATATGAGTGATAGTATTCCGCATAAAAAGCCACCATACATAAATGCGTTGCTCACACCCGGATTGTGGTCATCGGGAAGTGTGCAGATATCAATGTTTTTAATAATTTTGGTATCCAGTAAGCAAAGAGAGTGCTTCCGAGTACGAAGCCTAAGAGTGTAAATAAAAAATATAGCATGATAATTTCCTTATAGTTTTATAGTTACATGGTTTTATAGTCAGTCAGTTGTATTAGTGTGAGTCAGTTCTTCGAGCAGACCAACAATCTGTATGGCAGCATAGGGCTTTCGCTCACGGCGCTGTGCACGTATCATTTCTGCATTTAGTTCTTTATTTTCTATCATTATTTTCCCAAGCTCAACCTGCTTTGACAGACGCTTTGATGAGACAGACAGATGACGTTTTTTGAAAAATGCAACATTTGCTGCCTCGCATCCGGGGATTTGAGCAGTGTGTACAATCGGTATATTTTTTACAAGTGCCTCAGTTGATGTGAGGCCGCCTGGCTTTGTATAGATTACATCACAGGCATCCATGAAAAGTGAAACCTGATTGGTGTAGCCTATTACGTGTACACGTTTGTTGAACTTAAACTCATTTTGCAGTATGCGTTTTATTTTAGTATTGTTGCCGCAAATGATTACAATATGCTCATTATTATGGCATCTTATTGCAAGCTCTGCGGCAAAGACAGCAAGCTTGCCAAAACCCATGCTGCCACTCATCACAAGAAAGATAGGCACATCGGATGGCAGATGTAATCTTGTTCTTGCAGCAGCTTTAGAAGTCCTTGTACAGAAGACCTGTCGTACTGGGATGCCTAATGGCAGCAGCTTGTTTTCAGGAATACCACGTTTTGCAAATTCATCGGTCAGATCATCGTGTGGAATAACATAATAATCCATATTTGTCTCTTCCCAGAATGGGATGCAGGTGTAGTCGGTTCCCACAGCGACGGCAGGGATATGAAGCAGATTTTTTCGCTTCATGCAGCTCAGGGTCTCAGCAGGGTACAGATGAGGTGTGACGACAGCATCAAAGTCGTTTGATTCAATGTATGCTGATAGCTTTTTACAAAGCAGGGCATTGGCAAAATAGACAGGGGATTTACGTTTATCACTCGATATCAGCATGCCAACCTTATAGAGTAGTCCGAAGAAAAACGGAATATGCTTTACAATGCCTATATATGCTCCTGATACTGCGTGCGATGTTCCTTTACCCGATAAGAGAAACATATCTATCATTGTCACAGAATGTCCTTTATGCTCTGCCGCTTCTTTTATAGCTTTACCGGCACTGTTGTGTCCCTCGCCGGTGTCACAGGATAAAATAAGAATTTTCAAACCGTTTAATTCCTTCCTAAATAAAATATGCGATAAGTGTACCATAATTTTTTAAAATAATCTACAGTGCAATAAAAGGTTGACATATCTCAGTTCAAAGCTTATTGTGGTAGCTGGAATGTACAAAATAGTATAATTATAAACTACATATTACGGATGTGATGGAGGCTTAATTTGAGATGGAAAATTTAATGTTTTGTCTAAATGCCACAGGACCTATTTTTCTGATGATGGTGTTTGGACTTTTTCTTCGCAAAGTGGGAATACTGGATGAAGATTTTGCGAACAGGATGAATAAGTTTGTGTTTAAGATTCCTTTACCTTTTTTATTGTTTGGTGATCTTGCCGCAGTTGATTTTTCAAAGGTGTGGAATATTAGGTTTATAGTATTCTGCTTTGTTGTTACATTGATAAGCATTACAATATCAACACTTGTTTCCTGTCTGTGGAGGGATAAATCCATACGGGGCGAGTTTATACAGGCCTCATACAGAAGCAGTGCTGCGCTGCTTGGAATTGCTTTTATCCTGAACATTTATGGAAACGCAGGCATGGCACCCGTCATGATTATAGGAAGCGTACCGCTTTACAACGTGATGGCTGTTATAGTGCTTTCATTTTTTAAGCCGGGGCAAAACGGCATAGACAGGGCAGTACTCAAAAAGACATTTAAGGGAATAGTGACCAATCCTATTATTTTAGGAATTGTTGCAGGTCTTCTGTGGTCAGCTATAGGTCTGCCGTTTGCGGGAATACCGGCAAAGGCTGTGACGAGCATTGGAAATATGGCAACGCCTATGGGACTTATGGCTATGGGTGCCACCTTTGATTTGAAAAAAGCATCAGCAAAGGCAAAGCCGGCATTTGCAGCCACATTTATCAAGCTTGTAGGCTTTGTGGCAGTATTTCTTCCTATTGCGGTAGCCTTCGGGTTCAGGGACAGTGAGCTTATTGCAATTCTTGTGATGCTTGGCTCAGCTACTACAGTAAGCTGCTTTGTCATGGCAAGAAATATGGGGCATGAGGGCGTTATCTCATCGACCACGATAATGCTCACGACACTGCTCAGTGCGTTTACGCTGACTCTCTGGCTTTATATAATTAAAAGTCTGGGGCTTGTATAAAATGGAAGAACATAACTGTTGATTTGGTGGATAATTCCTCTTTACTTTAGTGTGATAATTTGCTAATATGTTAAAAGATTGTAGTTATTGGATGATTTTGAATAATTACAATGATTATTTAACATATGGAGGAAATGAGCATGAGAAGAGGATTAGCACTTCTTTTGACAGCAACTTTAGCACTTTCAATGACTGCCTGTGGTGGCAGCAAGGGTGCAGGAACACAAAAAAGCGAAAAGGGCGACGGCATGACCTACGCAGTTGAGGCAGGCTCAGCAGGAGAGGCTGTGGCAAAGGAAAAGGGCTTTAATTACAATTCGGTTTCATCACAGGCTGATGCACTTATGGAGGTTAAATCAGGTACATCTGATGCGGCAATCATAGACCTTTTAATGGCAGGAGCCATGATTGGAGAGGGCACAAGCTACCCTGATTTAGTACATACAACAGAGCTTACCTCAGAGAAGTATGGTGTCGGATGCCGTAAGGGTTCTGATCTTGCTTCATATATCAACAGTGTACTCGCAGATTCATATGCTGATGGCAGCTCGCAGGAGATTGCAAAGAAATACGGAGTACAGGATTCACTTCTTGAGCAGGAGCCTTGCGAGTTCAAGCAGGCTGACAGCGACAGTGATGTGGATTATATCAAGTCACAGGGCAAGATGATTGTCGGTATCACAGAGTTTGAGCCTATGGATTACAAGGATAAGGATGACAAATGGATTGGCTTTGATGCAGATATGGCTAGACTTGTCGGTAAGAAGCTCGGCGTGGATGTTGAATTTGTAGTTATCGACTGGGACAACAAGGTTATGGAGCTTGATTCAAAGAAGATTGACGTTGTCTGGAATGGTATGACACTCACAGATGAGGTTACAAAGTCTATGGAATGCACAAATGCATACTGTAACAATGCACAGGTAGTTGTTGAGCGGGAGAAATAAAATGTTCTGGAATGTTACACAAGCACTAATGAGTGGTCTGTGGACCACCTTTGAAATATTTATACTGACACTTATATTTTCACTGCCACTGGGGCTTATATTTGCATTTGGGCTTTTGAGCAGGTTTAAGCCTGTCAAGGCTGTTATGAATGTGTTTGTATGGGTTATCCGCGGCACACCGCTTATGCTTCAGCTTATCATTATATTCTACGGACCGGGCTTGTGGCTTCATCAGGCTATATGGAGTGGTGATGAGACCGGACGTATTACAGCGACGGTTGTAGCGTTTGTCATCAACTATGCATGTTATTTCTCTGTTATATTCAGAGGTGGCATAGAGGGTGTTCCGGCCGGTCAGAGAGAGGCAGGACAGGTGTTAGGCATGACAAAGCAGCAGATTTTCTTTAAAATCACTCTGCTTCAGATGATTAAGCGTGTTGTTCCGCCTATGTCAAATGAGATAATCACTCTGGTAAAGGATACTTCTCTTGCCAGAATTATTGCGGCATACGAGCTTACCTTTGCGGGAGCGGCGTTTATGAAGTCTGACGGACTTACATGGCCGCTGTTTTATACAGGTGTATTTTATCTCGTATTTGTCGGAATCCTTACACTTTTATTTAATTATATCGAGAAAAAGCTGGATTATTTCAGGTAGGAGGAAGACATGGCAATTTTAGAGGTTAGAAATATAGAAAAACACTTTGGAAGGACTAATGTGCTTAAGGATGTCAGCTTTTCCATGGAGGAGGGCAATGCTCTTGCCATAATCGGTTCATCAGGCTCAGGAAAGACGACTCTGTTACGGTGCCTTAATTTCCTTGAGAGGCCTGACAGTGGCCAGATTATTGTAAATGGTGAGACTCTTTTTGATGCTTCCGAAGCGGGCAAGGATAAAGACGCGGAGCTTCGCAAAAAGAGGCTGCATTTTGGTATGGTGTTTCAGCAGTTTAATCTTTTTCCACAGTACACAGCACTTGAGAATGTCACTCTGGCAGAGCGCCTTCTGGCACAGGAGACACCTGAGTTTAAAAAGGATAAAAAAGCAATCCTTACACGTATTGATGAGCATGGAAAGGAGCTTCTGGACAGAATGGGGCTTGCTGAGAGGATGAACCATTATCCGCATCAGCTTTCAGGCGGACAGCAGCAGCGTGTTGCAATAGCAAGAGCACTCGCGCTTGAACCGGATATCCTGTGTTTTGATGAACCAACATCGGCTCTTGACCCGGAGCTTACCGGAGAGGTGCTTAAGGTCATCCGTTCCCTTGCGCAGCAGAATACCACAATGATTATTGTCACGCATGAGATGGCCTTTGCGCGTGATGTTGCAGATCAGGTGATCTTCATGGACGGTGGTGTGATTGTTGAGCATGGCGACCCACATGAGGTGATTGACCATCCGAAGGAGGAGCGTACCAGGCAGTTTCTCACCAGATATGCGAACGGCTGATGTGTGGGAAATATATTATACATGTCGAAAAAGTGTGAAATAAGTGTAAATTGAAAAGTAGATATTGATTTTTTTTTAACAAACATATATACTAACAAAAGAAATGGATGTAAATCCATAATTTATAGAAAAGAGGTTTATTCAAATGGCAAATGTTGATTTAACAAAGTATGGCATTACCGGAACAACAGAGATCGTTCACAATCCTTCTTACGAGACATTATTCGAGGAAGAGACAAAAGCCGGCCTTGAGGGTTACGAGGTTGGTAAGGAGACAGAGCTTGGTGCAGTTAACGTTAAGACTGGTATCTACACTGGACGTTCTCCTAAAGATAAATATATCGTTATGGACGAGAATTCTAAGGACACAGTATGGTGGAATACACCTGAGTATCCAAACGACAACCATCCAATGAAAGAGGATGTTTGGGCAACAGTTAAGGATCTTGCTAAGAAAGAGCTCTGCAACAAGAAGCTTTTCGTAGTAGATGCATTCTGTGGAGCAAACAAAGATACACGTATGGCAGTCCGTTTCATCGTTGAGGTTGCTTGGCAGGCTCATTTCGTAACAAACATGTTCATCAAGCCAACAGCAGAAGAACTTGAGAACTTCGAGCCTGATTTCGTAGTATACAATGCTTCAAAAGCAAAAGTTGAGAACTACAAAGAGTTAGGTCTTAACTCAGAGACATGTGTTGCATTCAACATCACATCAAAAGAGCAGGTTATCATCAATACATGGTACGGCGGAGAGATGAAGAAAGGTATGTTCTCTATGATGAACTACTTCCTTCCACTCAAGGGCATCGCTTCAATGCACTGTTCAGCAAACGCTGACATGAACGGAGAGAACACAGCAATCTTCTTCGGTCTTTCAGGAACAGGTAAGACAACACTTTCTACAGATCCTAAGCGTCTTCTTATCGGAGATGACGAGCACGGCTGGGATGACAACGGCGTATTCAACTTCGAGGGTGGATGCTATGCTAAGGTTATCGGTCTTGACAAAGAGTCTGAGCCTGATATCTACAACGCAATCAGAAGAGATGCTCTTCTTGAGAACGTTACAGTTGCTGATGATGGAAAGATTGATTTCGAGGACAAGAGCGTTACAGAGAACACTCGTGTATCTTACCCAATCAACCACATTACAAATATTGTAAAACCTGTATCTTCTGCACCGGCTGCAAAGAACGTAATCTTCCTTTCAGCAGATGCATTCGGAGTACTTCCACCAGTATCTATTCTTACACCTGAGCAGACACAGTACTACTTCCTTTCAGGATTTACTGCAAAGCTTGCAGGAACAGAGCGTGGAATTACTGAGCCAACACCTACATTCTCAGCTTGCTTCGGACAGGCATTCCTTGAGCTTCATCCTACAAAATACGCTGCAGAGCTCGTTAAGAAGATGGAGAAGAGCGGTGCTAAGGCATACCTTGTAAATACAGGATGGAACGGAACAGGAAAGAGAATCACAATCAAGGATACAAGAGGAATCATCGACGCTATCCTTTCTGGTGCTATCCTTAATGCTCCAACAAAGAAGATCCCTATGTTCGATTTCGAGGTTCCTACAGAGCTTCCGGGAGTTGATTCAGGAATCCTTGATCCTCGTGACACATATGCTGATGCTTCTGAGTGGGAGGCAAAGGCTAAAGATCTTGCAGAGAGATTCAACAAGAACTTTGTTAAGTACACAACAAATGAGGCTGGTAAAGCACTTGTTGCAGCAGGACCACAGTTATAATATATTACAACAGAATTATATTAGATAATTCTAAAGCCGGGCGGTGTATGTCGCCCGGCTTTTTTTGAAGATACTGTATAAAACGTTATAAAACAGGCATTTATCGAGGTTATGGATGTATAAATATTGTTATTGATAATATGAATTTAAGTTATATTAACGATATTGCTTGACAAATACAGATTATAGTAATATTATCATCATGTGAACAGAAATAATAGAAATTGTGAGGAAGGTTTTTCGATGAGAAGACAGGCATTATCTCTTTTAGTTGAGAACAATCCCGGAGTGACCAGTCGTATTTCAGGACTGTTCAGTCGCAGGGGATTTAATATTGATAGTTTCTCTTCAGGGGTTACAGCAGATCCGCGCTACACACGTATCACAATTGTTGCAAGCGGTGATGAGCAGGTGCTTGAGCAGATAGAGAAGCAGTTGGCGAAGCTTGAGGATGTACTTGATATCAAGAAGCTTGAGCCGGGACTCTCAGTGTGCAGGGAGCTTATTATGATAAAGATAAGAGCACTCGATACACAAAGACAGGCAGTTATGAATGTGACTGAGATCTTCCACGGCAAGATAGTTGATGTCACTCATGACTCTATGATTATTGAGCTCATAGGTACACAGGACAAGCTTGATAAGTTCATAGACTTACTTAGCGGCTATGAAATATTAGAGCTCGCAAGAACGGGAATCACAGGTCTTACCAGAGGTTCCGATGATGTAGTTATGTTGGATTAGTCACAGGACAATCCTTACATATAAATAGTTTACTTAAATTAACAGGAGGAAAACAAAATGGCAGAACCAAGATTATTTTATCAGGATGATTGTAACCTTTCATTATTAGAGGGCAAGACAATTGCTATTATCGGTTACGGCAGCCAGGGTCATGCACACGCTCTCAACCTCAAGGATTCAGGTTGCGATGTAATCATCGGTCTTTATGAAGGCAGCAAATCCTGGAAGAGAGCAGAAGAGCAGGGCTTCAAGGTATATGTCGCTGCAGAGGCTGCAAAGCAGGCTGATATCATCATGATTCTTATAAATGATGAGTTACAGGCAGATATGTACAAGAAGGACATCGAGCCAAACCTTGAGCCGGGCAACATGCTTATGTTCGCTCACGGCTTCAACATCCACTTTGGATGCATTAAGCCACCAAAGGATGTAGATGTAGCTATGATCGCACCTAAGGCTCCGGGACATACAGTACGTTCAGAGTACCAGGCAGGAAAAGGAACACCTTGTCTTATCGCTGTAGAGCAGGATGCTACAGGAAAGGCATGGGATCTTGCACTTGCATATGGTCTTGGAATCGGCGGAGCAAGAGCCGGACTTCTTGAGACAACATTCCGTACAGAGACAGAGACAGACCTCTTCGGTGAGCAGGCTGTACTTTGTGGTGGTGTTTGCGCACTTATGCAGGCTGGTTTCGAAACACTTTGCGAGGCTGGTTATGACCCAAGAAACGCATACTTTGAGTGTATCCATGAGATGAAGCTCATCGTAGACCTTATCTACCAGTCAGGCTTCGCAGGCATGAGATATTCTATCTCTAACACAGCTGAATATGGTGATTATATAACAGGACCTAAGATTGTTACAGCTGAGACAAAGAAAGCAATGAAGAAGATTCTTTCTGACATTCAGGATGGTACATTTGCTAAGGAGTTCTTACTTGATATGTCACCGGCAGGACGCCAGGTACACTTCAAAGCTATGAGAAAGCTTGCTTCTGAGCATCCATCAGAGAAAGTCGGTGAAGAAATCCGTAAGCTGTATAGCTGGAATGATGAGAGCGACAAGCTCATCAACAACTAATCTGTCAGATATATATGACAATAAGACCCGGGGCAGTAATGCACCGGGTTTTTTATATAGCAAAACTTGACAAAATATAGTGTGATGTGTAAAATTATGAATGTTAATCAGACGGATTAAAAATACGCCTTCGTCTCTTTGAGAGGCGGAGCGTTTTTGATATAAGGAGGCAAGTATGTCAGAACCATACAATCACAAGGCCATAGAGAAAAAATGGCAGGAATACTGGAAAGAACACGAGACATTCAAGACAGATGTTTGGGATTTTTCAAAGCCTAAATACTATGCACTTGACATGTTCCCGTACCCTTCAGGAGTAGGCCTTCACGCTGGACATCCGGAGGGCTATACAGCTACAGATATCATGTCGCGTATGAAGAGAATGCAGGGCTACAATGTACTTCATCCGATGGGATATGATTCATTCGGTTTACCGGCAGAGCAGTATGCTGTAAACACAGGTCATCATCCAAACGGTTTCACTCAGAAGAATATAGAGACCTTCTCAAAGCAGTTAAGAGAGCTTGGTTTTGATTATGACTGGTCAAAGATGATTTCTACAAGTGACCCTGAGTTTTACAAGTGGACACAGTGGATTTTCAAGAAGCTTTATGAGGCCGGATATGCAAAGCATATTGATATGCCTGTAAACTGGTGCGAGGAGCTTGGAACAGTTCTCTCAAACGATGAGGTTATAGATGGCAAGTCAGAGCGTGGTGGCTATCCTGTAGTCCGCAAGAACATGAAACAGTGGGTTATTGACCAGCCGGCATTTGCAGAAAAGCTCCTTGAGGGGCTTAATGAGATAGACTGGCCTGAGTCTACCAAGGAAATGCAGAGAAACTGGATTGGCAAGAGCACAGGTGTCGAGGTCAAATTCCAGATTGTAGGCGGTGGAGAGTTCTCTATCTTTACTACATGTATCGAGACAATATATGGTATCACATTTATGGTGCTTGCTCCGGACGGAGATATAGTAAAGGGTCTCATGGACAGAGTCGAGAACAAAGAAGAGGTTCAGGCTTACATAGATGAGACTGTAAAGAAGAGCGATATGGACAGAACTGAGCTTAACAAGACAAAGTCAGGCTGTGAGCTTAAGGGACTTCATTGTATCAACCCTGTAAACGGCAAGGAAGTGCGAATGTTCATCGGTGATTTCGTACTGGCAAGCTACGGTACAGGTGCTGTTATGGCAGTTCCTACTCATGATCAGCGAGATTTCGAGTATGCACAGGCTCATGATATTGAGATGATTCAGGTAATTGATGGTGCAGATGTATCAGAGCATGCATTTGAGAAGCATGATTATCTTGGAAAGGGCTGCAAGCTCATCAACTCAGAGGAGTTTACCGGAATGGTAGTTGAGGATGCTAAGGAAGCTATCACAGCCAAGCTTGAGAAGATGGGCGTGGCAAAGAGAACTGTAAACTACAAGTTCCGTGAGTGGATTTTTGCACGTCAGAGATACTGGGGAGAGCCTGTTCCATGTGTATACAAGGAGGATGGTTCAATCTATTTCCTTCCTGATGATGAGCTTCCACTTGTCCTTCCTGAGCTTGAGGATTACAAGGGCAAGAATGGCAAGGCACCTCTTGAGAACGCTACAGAGTGGAAGCAGTATGACAGAAACGGCGTAAAGGGTACTCGTGAGACATCCACCATGCCAGGCTCGGCAGGATCCTCATGGTATTATATGAGATATATCGATCCACACAATGATAAGGAATTTGCAAATCAGGAGCTCTTAAAGCACTGGATGCCTGTAGATCTCTATGTTGGTGGACCGGAGCATGCGGTAGGACACCTCATGTATTCAAGAATCTGGAACAGATTCCTCTTTGATCAGGGCTTATCTCCAGTAAAGGAGCCTTTTAAGAAGCTCGTACATCAGGGAATGATCCTTGGATCAAACGGTATCAAGATGGGCAAGAGATTCCCGGAATTCGTAGTAAATCCTAGTGATGTAGTCGAGGAGTACGGCGCTGATACACTTCGTCTCTACGAGATGTTCATGGGACCACTTGAGGTTTCAAAGCCTTGGAACGACAGCAACGTACAGGGAGCAAAGAGATTCATTACACGTGTATGGAATTTCTTTACAGAGCCTGAGAATATTATCGAAGAGGATGATGGAAAGCTCACAAGAATCTATCATCAGACAGTAAAGAAGGTCACAAACGACTTTGAGGCACTTGGCTACAATATAGCTATCAGCCAGATGATGATTTTTGTCAATGAAGTATACAAGGCAGGTAGATGTCCTAGAGAGTTTGCAGAGGGACTTATCAAGATGCTTTCTTGTGTATGTCCACATGTTGGTGAGGAAATCTGGCAGAGAATGGGACATGACGATACAATCGCATTTGAGCCATGGCCGGTATACGATGAGGCAAAGACTGTTGAGGATACAGTAGAGATTGCTGTACAGATCAACGGAAAGACTAAGGGCACTCTTGAAATCGGAAAACAGGATCCTAAGGATGAGGTTATTGCAAAAGCAAAGGATGTTATTGCAGATAAGCTTACAGGAAATATCGTAAAAGAGATTTATGTTCCGGGACGTATTGTAAACATCGTAATGAAATAAAAATTACCCGGTATTTTGCACAGCCACTAGACGGCCGGCAGAATACCGGGTGATTTTATTTTTTGAGAACATGTGGTGGAAGTGATGGATCACTTCCGCGAAGCTTCTGCATACCGCGCTGGATCGCATCCTTGGAATTTTTCCAGTCGGCATCTTTATTTTTATAATCATATTTTTCGATGAACCATGCAACATCTTCATATATGCGGTTCATGTTGTCGTGCATTAGAGGGAGCACGATATCGTAAAATTCTTTGCGCTTATCACCTTTTAAATAAGTGTCAGCTCCTTCCAGAACCACTTTCAGGTGATCGAGACAAAATCCTTTTGTGTTCTTTAATTTTTCTTTTAGTTCAGGATCCTTTTCATACATAGTGAAGAAGGTCTTCATGTATGCATTAAAGGTCTTGTTTACGCTGTCACATATAAAGCAGGTTGATTCACGTTTGTTAATCCAGTCCACGATGGAATTGGAAGAGGCGTTTGCTTTTTTGAAAAGACCGCTCCTTTGCACTGAATCAGGCTTAAAGTTCTTAAATTCTTTGTCCATCTCCTCAATATGGCGCATGTACATGGTTTTTAGTATCCAGGCGTTTCCGAGTGAATTGCCATAGTCAAACATTTTTTTGAAATGTGCACGGCAGAAGCCCTCCTTATCGGTCATATCGCGTATGTCAGCCTCCATGTAAGAGGCACCATGACCAAGTACAAAATCCATGACGTGATCCTCAGTGCGTTTTTCTATATAGCAGAAGGGGCATTCGCCGGCATTGTCAAAGGCGTCTGATATGGGGATAGTGTGTATTTGTTCTTTCAAGGTAATACCTCCGGGGTCATATTTTGTTATTTAAAAATCATCTGGTGTGTAGCTCTCATAAAACTTGATAAAGGTCTGCAGAGAGGTGGAAAGCTTTGAAGACTCCTTGTAAGCAAAGCCAACCTCACGCTTGTGGATTGGTATGCCGAGAGGAATTTCAATCAGGGTACCGTCAGCAAGCTCCTTTGAAACTATGCTTTTTATGACGCAGGCCACACCTACGCCTATTTTGGCAAAGTCGATGAGCAGGTCCATATTTGATATATCTATAGAGTCCTTTACGTGTATCTGGTTCTCCTGCAGATAATCATCAATATATTTACGTGTCATATTGCCTTTATCGAGAAGCATGAGAGTAGAGTTTTGCAAAATCTCGCTCTTTTTGACACCACGGGCGCTTAAGTTGCGCAGATAGTCCTTTGTAGTGACAAATATATCCTCGATGTTGTCCAGATAATAGAAATTGAAAGTCTTAAGGGATGCTGGTTTTCCAATCAGACCTATATCTATTTTGTCATCATCGAGGAGCTTTAAGGTCTCATTGGTGGACTGACATTCGATTGAGATGCTTATATGAGGATTTCTGTGTATGAATTCCTTGAGATATGGCAAAAGCATATATTTGCAGAGTGTTGAGCTGACACCAATCTTAAGCTGGCCGACACCGAGCTCTATTGAGCGCTTCAGCTTTTCCTCCCCCTCATTTAATGCCTCAAAGGCCTCGCTTACATGATCATAAAGAAGCCTGCCCTCATCGGTCAAGACGACACCTCTGGAGCTTCTGGAAAAAAGCTTGCATTCCAGTCCGTCCTCGAGCTTTTGAATTGACTTGCTGATGGCAGGCTGGCTGATATAGAGCTCCTTGGCTGCCTTTGATATATTGCCGGCATTGGCGACAGTATAGAAAATCCAGTAAGATGAGAGATTCTGGTTCATTTGTACCTCCTGTGGTTTGTACTTTTAATGGGCTGTAATCGTTGCTTGTCACAAAAATGTGTGAACATCAACAAATCTGTGCTTATTATACCATGAGATTTAGTTATGGTAAATATGTTTATTATGTATTTTTATTATGGTAAATCATATGTTATGATGTCTTAAGTAAACTTGATTCAGATACAATCATAATACAATATTTTTATATGCTAGGAGGAATATAAGCATGGGAATGACAATGACACAGAAGATTCTTGCTGCACACGCAGGCCTTGACTCTGTTAGTGCAGGCCAGCTCATTGAGGCTGATTTAGATCTTGTGCTTGGAAACGACATTACCTCACCTGTAGCGATTCATGAGATCGACAAGATGAAGGTAGAGGGAGTGTTTAATAAAGATAAAATCGCACTCGTTATGGATTACTTTGCACCAAACAAGGACATCAAGTCAGCAGAACACTGTAAATGTGTTCGCGAGTTTGCCTGCAAAAATGAGATTACAAATTACTTTGATGTAGGAAAAATGGGCATCGAGCATGCACTTTTACCTGAGCAGGGACTTACCGTTGCAGGTGATGTGATTATAGGAGCCGATTCACATACATGTACATACGGAGCACTCGGAGCATTCTCAACAGGTGTCGGAAGTACAGATATGGCAGCAGGAATGGTGACAGGCAAGGCTTGGTTCAAGGTTCCATCAGCCATCAAGTTCAACATCGTCGGAAAACCGGCTGAGTGGATCAGCGGTAAGGATGTCATCCTTCATATCATCGGTATGATTGGTGTGGACGGCGCACTTTATAAGTCAATGGAGTTTGTCGGAGATGGACTTAAATATCTTTCTATGGACGACAGATTTACTATCGCCAATATGGCAATCGAGGCCGGCGGCAAGAATGGTATCTTCCCTGTAGATGATCTCACAAGAGAGTACATGAAGGAGCATTCAAAGCGTCCGTTCACAGAGTATGAGGCTGATAGTGATGCAGAGTATGATGAGGAGTATACAATCGACCTTAGCACACTTAAGTCTACAGTTTCATTCCCACATCTGCCTGACAATACACGTACCATCGATGAGGTTGGTGATGTAAAGATTGACCAGGTAGTAATCGGCTCATGTACCAACGGCCGTATGGATGATCTGCGTATTGCAGCAAAGATTCTTGAGGGTAAAAAGGTTGCGGATGGTATCAGGGTTATCGTGATTCCTGCCACACAAAAGATTTATCTTCAGGCTATGGAAGAGGGCCTTCTTAAGACATTTATCGAGGCAGGTGCCATTGTGAGCACACCTACCTGCGGACCATGTCTTGGCGGATACATGGGAGTGCTCGCTGAGGGCGAGAGATGCGTATCTACCACAAACCGTAACTTTGTCGGACGTATGGGTCATGTGGATTCTGAGGTTTATCTGGCAAGCCCTGCTGTTGCAGCTGCAAGTGCCATTACAGGTAAGATTTCAGGACCAAAGGATGTTATGTAAAGATTGGAGGAAGCACAATGAAAGCAGCACACGGTCGTGTATTTAAATATGGAGACAATGTCGATACAGATGTAATCATTCCTGCAAGATATCTGAATTCTTCTGATCCTAAGGAGCTTGCAACACACTGCATGGAGGATATCGACAAGGATTTTGTAAATAATGTAAAGGCCGGAGATATCATGGTAGCCAACAAGAACTTCGGCTGTGGTTCATCAAGAGAGCATGCACCGATTGCCATCAAGGCTGCCGGCGTAAGCTGTGTTATCGCAGAGACATTTGCAAGAATTTTCTACAGAAATGCAATCAATATAGGTCTTCCTATTATTGAGTGCCCTGAGGCAGCAAAGGCAATAAATGCCGGTGATGAGGTGACTGTAGACTTTGATTCAGGTATCATCACAGATGAGACAACAGGAGAGAAGTTTAAGGGACAGGCCTTCCCACCGTTCATGCAGAAGATTATCGACTGCGAGGGACTTGTAAACTATATAAATCAGAAGTAATTATAAAAATTCCCGAGGTTATATAACCGCGGGGAGTTTTTAGTACAATATTAAAAATAATGGTAATATGCAAACTGTGGGATATGCGTTCTATAAATCAAATTGCTGCAGATACTGCAAATATTTATTGGAAACTGTCACAGAAGTGTAAATATCCGCGTATTCCTTGCCTGATATACTTTCGATATAGTTTTCGGGATAGTTTTTTCTATGCCATGTGCATGAGCCATATCGACAGCTTTATTGTATGCAATAGCGGCCTTTTCGATTGTGTTGTAGGTTCCTATGACAAAATTACCGTTTATGTGTATGCGAGCTTTATATTTGTCGAGCCCTGCAGTTTTGACAATCTCTACACCATGGTATGGATTTAACAGCTTGATGTTTTCGTAGCGCATGTCGGTTGAATCATTGTTTACAAATACATAGTCCCGTCCGCAAACAGCATGAGGCTGTATGCCATAGCGGCTAAGCAGGGTGACCTGCATGCCGTAGTCGTTGACGTACAGATGTCCCTGGCGTTTTAATATGCGATGCTCAGAGTAGTAAAACAAATCGTCTATATCGAATTTCAGCTCATGTGATATATCCAGATAGTAGCTGAAATAATTTTTGCGCAGATATATGGGCGTCTTTATGTACATGCCGTTGTCCCGGTAGTTAATAAGAGTTACAATTTTATCAAATGCAAGTGCATGGGTGTGAAAGTAAGAGTCCTCTATGCTGTTTGTTTCTTTTAATAAAATTGTCGATGCAGTGGCATAGGCGCGGCTTGCAGAAAGCTCACTGTCAAAGCTTCCGAGACTGATGTGTTTGCTTTTGTAGGTGATGTTGGACCTGTAGTAAATGGTGCCGTCTTTTCTGGCAGCGGTGTAAACTCCTTGCAGCATAGATGTATTGTGTCCCTTTCACATATATTTTGTTATTGTTTGTTAAAACATTTATATAATTGTAGCATTTTTGTTATTGATTTGATATATGAAATTTATTATACTATAAAGGATAATAATTGTCTGCATATAGATGCAGCAATATGGATTTAGATAAGATAAAAAGAGAAATGAGGTAAAAAATGGATTTATTATATTCAAGCACAAGAAACAGTGAAAAGAAAATAACAGCTTCACAGGCTATCCTTAAGGGCCTTGCCGATGACGGAGGATTATTTGTACCTGAGAGCATTCCGGCACTTGATGTTTCTATTGAGGAGCTTTCTAAGATGTCATACCAGCAGGTAGCATATGAGGTTATGAAGCTTTTCCTTACGGATTTCACAGAGGAAGAGCTTAAAAATTGTATCAACAGGGCATACGACAGCAAGTTTGATACTACTGAGATTGCACCGCTTAAGTTTGCTGACGGTGCTTACTACCTTGAGCTGTTCCATGGTTCTACAATAGCCTTCAAGGATATGGCATTATCCATTCTGCCTCATTTACTTATCACATCTGCAAAGAAAAACAATGTTAAAAACGAGATTGTCATCCTGACAGCCACATCAGGAGACACAGGAAAGGCAGCTATGGCAGGCTTTGCTGATGTTGAGGGAACACAGATTATCGTTTTCTATCCAAAGAATGGTGTCAGCCCGATTCAGGAGAAGCAGATGCTTACACAAAAGGGTGCCAATACTCATGTAGTGGGTATTCACGGCAACTTTGACCAGGCACAGTCAGCAGTAAAGGCTATGTTCAATGATAAGGCTCTTGCAGAGACGATGGATGCCGCAGGCTATCAGTTCTCATCCGCCAACTCAATCAATATAGGTCGTCTTGTACCACAGATTGTGTACTATGTATATGCTTACTCAAAGCTTTTTGCACAGGGAGCTGTCGCAAAGGATGAGAAGATAAATATCGTTGTTCCTACGGGAAACTTTGGAAATATACTTGCAGCGTTTTATGCAAAAAATATGGGACTTCCAGTTGCAAAGCTTATCTGCGCTTCAAACGAGAACAAGGTGCTTTACGATTTCTTCACAACAGGAGAGTATGATAAAAACAGAGAGTTTATCCTCACAAATTCACCATCCATGGATATTCTCATTTCTTCAAACCTTGAGAGACTCATTTACCGTATCGCAGGAAATGATGCAAATAAGAATGCTCAGCTTATGGCTTCGCTTGCTAAGGATGGCAAATACACTGTAACACCTGAGATGAAGGAAAAGCTTTCTGACTTCTATGGAAATTACACAAGTGAGAAGGAAACCGCTGAGGTTATCAAAAAGCTTTACGAGGATACAGGATACATAATTGATACTCATACAGCAGTTGCAGCAGGTGTATATGGTAAGTACAAAGAGGCTACAGGCGATACAGCTACAAAGACAGTTATCGCATCTACAGCAAGTCCATTCAAATTCACAAGAAGTGTGATGGATGCAATTGATCCTAAGTACGATTCAATGACAGACTTTGAGCTTGTAGATGAGCTTTCAAAGCTTGGCAACGTTAAGGTACCAAATGCCATCGAGGAAATCAGGGATGCAAAGATTCTTCACAATACAGTCTGTGATGTGGATCAGATGGAAAACACTGTTAAGAAAATGCTCGGTGTGCAGTAATAATATAATGTTACCTTTTGCCCATTTAATCATATAATTGTAATTTGTTTGATATATAATTATGTATAGCGCAACATAAAAGAACATCTGCTGATTGCAGATGTTCTTTTTGTGCTCTAATTATAGAGTAAATAATTATCAGATTACTGAAATTGCCTTGCAGAGATATTAGAATTCAATAATAAAGTGAATGGCTCCGAAAGGGTATAACAGCTTGAGCTTGCAGGCTTTATTGAAGCTGCGTGTCTGTCCATCAAAATGCTCAGGTGCAGTGAGAGTAAGCTCAAGTGCCTGATCATTTGAACAGTTGACCAGAAACAGTCCATTGTTCAGGTTCAGAAAATCATCGAGAGATGCCTGTACATACTCGTCGTATACTGAAAATGATTCATTTACATAGCGTGATGCAAAATTGATGGCTGTTGTCTGACTCATGCCTATGTATGTAGATATGGCATAGCTGCCCTCGATGTCCTGACGTACCATGCAGTCCGCACTAAAGCTGTCACATATCTCGGCAGAGAGCGGAGTGTAGTCATCACCGACAAATCGGATAAAGCTGTTAAACAAAAGCTCAAGATACATAATGTCAATGGCAGAAGGATCTATGCCTGTATTGGCAAAAAAATGACCTATCAGATGATTTATACTGTCCTTATCCTCGAGTACCATGTCAAGATCGGAAATAGCATTCTCATTGCGGTAATCATATATACTCTTTTCGAGAGTGGTGTTGTCAATTATGCCTTTGTCTAAAAGAATCTGTCCTAAAAGAAGAAAGTCAGGGCTTTGGATGTTTAAGAGCTCCTTTACCTGCTCGTCTGTCAGATAGCCCATTTCTATTGTAAGCTCACCAAACTTCTTGTCCTGATGGGTCTGCTCGACTATTACTGAATCAACCTCGGCAGCTGTCATAAGCCCTGAGTGGATGGCAAGAGTACCAAGCTTTGCGTGCTTTTGTGCTTTTTCTTTGAGAGCGTCAAAAAGCTGCTCATTAGTGATATATCCCTTTGATAGGAGAAAATTGCCAAAAAATTGAGTATACATATTAATTTCCTCCTATGTGCTTCTTAATCAGACTTATGACCTGATCCTTGTCGATTGGTTTCTGAATGAAGTCACATGCTCCGGCAGCAAGAGCCTTTTTAAGCTCGGATTGTGTGCCGACAGATGACGCTACGAAGATGGTAGCACTGCTGTCATACTCCATAATTTCTGAGATAGCGGCATTTCCGTCCTTTACCGGCATTACAATGTCTATAAATGTGAGATTTGGCTTATGCTCCTTGTACATATCAATGGCGAGCTGTCCGTTTGCCGCCTCAATGATAGTCGGTGAACCAATGGAATTGATTATGTCCTTCATCTGTTTTCTTGCGAGAATCGAATCATCGCATATAAGTATTTTTAAATCGTCAAGTTGCATTTTAAAAACTCCTTCCCCTTGAAAATATAAATATATTTTACTACATTAATAATAGAAATTCAAGAAATAGTTGGGACTTATTTACCATTTATTTTTTCCTTACATGAGGTTATACTAATTTTGGTGATTTTACATATTTTTTCTATATATAAGATCCGTGATAACTATTTAGGAATAATAAATAAAAATACAGGAGAAAGAAGCATGAACTATTTTATTATAATAGATGCGGTCACGCTGATATTAGGAATTTACATAATATTTGTGTCACTACGAATGAAGAAAAGCGGCAAAATTGAAAGTACCTTTGTGGCTGAGGATGAGATGAAAAAGATAAAGGATACGGCCGGATATATAGCTTATATTTATCCAAAGTCACTTGTATTCGGCATTGTGATTTTTGTTATCAGTATAGTTGCGATAGTTTCGGATTGCCTCAAAAAGATACCGTACTGGTCATATGTGGAGATGATTATATTCGTCGCAGTAATTATCTGGTTTTCAAATATGTTACGAAATGCCAGAGAAAAATTTGTTAAATTCTAACATGAATTTTGCATTGCAACATGAGACATAATAAAGTATAATGAATTTACAAAGATACCTGAGATGTTCGACAACCCTGTGTATTTAGAACCTACATTTACTTTAAACGGGATTCCTATATGAGCTGTTGGATGTCAGGCCGTCATTATGCAGCGGAAGGCAGAAGGCAGACTGCGGTTACCCACCTAGCAAGAGCGCTAGGAGTCTAAATTACAGGACCGGCATTTTGGGTTCTTACAAAAGAATAATAATGTACAAAAGAACTCCGGACGCACAAAAGATTTATGAGATACAAAAGATTTTTAAAGCACAAAGGATTCTTAAGTACAGATGATAAAGGGAGCTGTTTTTGCAGCTCCCATTTTTTGAGCAGTAACCACTATTTGGGTGTTAAGGAGAACAGAAATTTGGCAAATAGAAGACGAAGACGGCAAAAACCGAATCAGATGGTCTGGATAATGCTTGCGATAACCATGGTATGCGTGGTTATTGTTTTTGCAATTGTTATGGCGCAAAAGGAAAAGGGGGCACTTGTAAAACAGGCGAGGGCCGTGACGAAGGATATGGTGTATGAGAATGCATATATTGTGTCAAATGACGATGGAAGGCTGATTTTCATATGTGATGGAGAGCTTTACAGGGCTAAGGGAACCATGGAAGAGAACTTTACAGGGGTCTGTGATATTGAAATCAGTGGCTCTAAGGTTAAAAAGATACAGATAAAGCCGGATGATATATCAGGTGTGATGCTGTCGTACGGAGACGGTACCATGCAGATTGCAGGGCAGGGTGACATTCCAATGCAGTCAGACAAGCTGCCGGTGTATGATGAGACAGGCACTTCACCTAAGGAAATAGCGGTTTCTGACCTGATAATCGGAAGTGAAACACTTTCTTACATACTTGATTCCGGCAGGATATGTGCCATCGTCAGAAGACAGGCACCAGACCTTACATACATAAGGGTGCTTATAAAAAACGATGGAAAGGATGAGTTTCCCACAATTGCGGCAGGTGCAGAGTCTAACCTTTATGTGGATGATGCTGATTGTGGAAGCAATGCTATTGACGATGTGGGTGCATATATGGCAAATGCACAGAAAGGTAAGATAAAGGTGAGCTCAGCAGACAATTATGTCAGCATAAACGGTAAAAGCTATCCGGGCTCATTTGAGTTTATCGGGACAGATGCAGGAATTGTGGCGGTGAATACAGTCGATGTGGAGACATATGTGCGCTATGTGCTGCCGTCGGAGATGCCGTCTACATTTGATGCAGAGGCGCTTAAGGCTCAGGCTGTTTGCGCAAGAACCTTTGTATATTCACAGATGAAAAATACACAGTATGCGCTATACGGAGCAAATATTGACAATACCACGGCTTTTCAGGTCTATAACGCTTCAGAAACAAAGCAGTCGACCGATGAGGCTGTAAAAGCTACAGCAGGACAGGTTGTCTCATGTGGAGGAAGCTTAATAACATGCTATTATTTTTCTACGTCTGCCGGAAAAACCGAGGATATGGAGGTATGGTCTTCGAGTACACCGGATTTCATACACAAGGTGGAGTCGGTGGATGACAATTCGCCATACTACAGATGGACCTCGGAGCTTGATTTATCGGCATACAATGATCCTCAGTTCGGCACAGCAACAGGTATTTCTGTCGATAAGACGTCGGATGCCGGTTATGTACTTTCGCTCACAATAAATTATGGAAACAAATCGCAGACCTTTACGGCGGAGAATGATATAAGAAAGGCGTTAGGGCATTATCAGAAAAAAGTTACATTAAACGATGGCTCTGTGAGGGAGAATATGTCGATGATACCAAGCGCCTGCTTTAGTGTGAGTGCCGGTGCAAATGGTCACTATACACTGTCCGGCGGAGGCTTCGGTCATGGAATAGGCTTCAGCCAGTATGGTGCAGACAAGCTGGCAAAGGCAGGAAGCGGCTATAAGGATATAATCGGATATTATTATAAGGATGTGACAGTGGTGGATATAAGCAGTGTACGCAGTGAGCAGTGATATGTCTCAATTATTATAACTTTCGGGATTTTATTATATTTAGCAGCCACTATAGCCGATTTAAAGGTGAATTTTTACGTTTAAAAAAATTGATAGCATGGATAGTAGAAATGTGGTAATATCGAAGTGCTTAGATACATGACTATGTGTGTGATAGTAAGATACATTGTAATTATTTCGTAAGAAAACAAGAGGATTTGACAATGAATTTACCGATAGAGTTTGAAAAAAAGATGAAGGCCTTTCTGGGCAATGAGTGGGATGATTTCTTATACAGCTATGACAATAACAGATTTCAGGCACTCAGATTCAATACATTAAAGGTACAAAGCCAGGAAGAAAGAATGCGGATATTGAAAACACTTAAAATATCCTCAGAAAAAAAGGTTTCGTGGGCAAATGAGGCATATTACTTTGATGAGAATGTGCGTCCGGGAAAGCATCCGTATCATGAGATGGGGCTTTACTACATACAGGAGCCAAGTGCCATGTCGGCGGCTGCACTTTTAGCTCCAAAGCCGGGTATGAGAGTGCTTGACCTGTGTGCGGCACCCGGTGGAAAGAGCACACAGCTTGCCACATATTTAGGAGACAGCGGACTTTTGGTATCAAATGAGATTAACACACAAAGAAGCCGGATTTTGTCGCAGAATATAGAGCGTATGGGAATTAAAAATGCGATTGTGACAAATGAGGACAGCTTTGTGCTTGCTTCACATTTCCCAGGCTTTTTTAATGCTATACAGGTGGATGCACCTTGCTCAGGAGAGGGAATGTTTCGAAAGCTGCCTGAGGCAATAGAGCAGTGGAGCATGGAAAATGTGGCAATATGTGCGGCAAGGCAGAAGGAAATACTGGATAATGCTGCGGTGATGCTTAAGCCGGGAGGCGTGATAGTATACAGCACCTGCACCTTCTCGAAGGAAGAAAATGAGGATGTAATTGAGTATTTTTTGGAGAGACATCCTGATTTTACACTTGAAGAAATGGAGCGCTTCTGGCCGCATAAGGTGGACGGAGAGGGGCATTTTGTGGCAAAGCTTGTGAGGAGAGGCTGTGTGGACACAGACCTTAAAGCTGACAGGAAAACCCAAAAGAACAAAAATAGTAAGAACAGGAAAAATGAAACAAAGCCGGCTCTCACAAAAGAAAATATGAAGCTTCTCTCAGCGTTTCTTGATGAGACTATATCAGAGGATGTGGCAGCATGGATAAAAAACTCAAGGCTTGTCATGTTTGGGGAGCAGCTCTACAGGCTGCCTGATATGGAAGTTGATATTAAAGGGCTTAAGGTGCAGCGAGCAGGGCTTCATATAGGAGAGTTTAAAAAACAGCGCTTTGAGCCGTCGCATTCGCTGGCACTTGCACTTAAGCTAAATGATGCTAAAAACGTAGTAAAGCTTACATGTGACAATCCGCAGACTATCGGTTTTTTTAATGGTCAGTCAGTTATGTTATCTAATGAGCAGGCGGCTGAATGCAAAAAGGGCTGGGCACTTGTATGTGTAGATGGATATCCGGCCGGCTGGGGCAAAGTGAATGGCACACAGGTTAAAAACCATTATCCTAAGGGGCTTAGAAATAAAATATAAATCAAATATAAAATTTTCTACTTGCAAAATATAGAGATTGTGCTAAAATGACTTATGTGTTATTAAGAAATAAGCATTTGCGATATATATGTCGCAGCTATATATAATAAAAGCAATGAAGGTGCATAGTAGATTATAGTACTTTGACCAGAGAGAGATTGTCATCGGCTGAAAGCAGTCTTACAAAAAGGCTATTGATTGAAGTTCACACTGAAGCTGCATGGATGAAGCACAGTAGTTCATGACGTGTTATGTACGTTACACATATCAATGAGAGTCCATTGGATATTTCTTCAATGGAAATCAGGGTGGTATCGCGGAATTTTCGTCCCTGCATGGTTTAATAGCCATGCAGGGACGTTTTTTATAGCATAAACGGGAAATTCGAGCTTGGATTTACGAGTTTATGCAAATTAAGAAAAAATATTATGAGGTGAAATTCGATGAGAGACAAAATTCAACAGATCAGAGAAAAAGCACTTGCTGAAATTGATAAGGCTGACGGTCTTGAAAAATTAAATGATGTGCGTGCTGCAATTCTTGGAAAGAAGGGTGAGCTCACAGCTGTCTTAAAGGGCATGAAGGATGTTGCTCCGGAGGACAGACCAAAGGTGGGTCAGTGGGTTAACGAGACCCGTGAGGCAGTTGAGAAGCTTCTTGATGAGAAGGTTAAGAAATTTGAGGCAGAGGCACTTAAGCGTAAGTATGAGAGCGAGAAAATAGATGTCACTATGCCTGCAAAGAGAAGCAAAAAGGGTAATCTTCATCCTGTAACACAGGTAAAGGACCAGCTCTCAGAGATTTTCACATCTATGGGCTTTGAGGTTTACGAGGGTACAGAAATCGAGAATGATTACTATAATTTTACAGCTTTAAATACTCCAAAGGATCATCCGGCCCGTGATATGCAGGATACGTTCTACTTATCACCTGAGTTCTTACTTCGTACACAGACCTCAGCAGGACAGATTCACGTTATGGAAGCAAAGAAGCCACCTATCAAGGTTGTTTCACCGGGTAAAGTTTTCCGTTCGGATGATGATGCGACACATTCTCCTATGTTCACACAGATGGAGGGACTTGTGGTAGATAAGGGCATCACACTCTGCGATTTAAAGGGTATGCTTGACCAGCTTGTAAAGAAGATGTTCGGAAAGAATGTCACAACACGTCTTCGTCCTTCATACTTCCCATTTACAGAGCCGTCTGTAGAGGTTGATGTAAGCTGTTTCCAGTGCCACGGCAAGGGCTGCTCTTTATGCAAGGGCACAGGCTGGATTGAGGTGCTTGGTGCAGGCGTAGTAAATAAAAAGGTGCTTGAGGGCTGTGGCATAGACACAAATGAGTATAGTGGTTTTGCATTTGGTATCGGTCTTGAGCGTACTGCAATGCTTAAGTACGGAATTAACAACATCAAGCTTTTATTCGAGTCAGACCTTAGGGTATTAGACCAGATTGATGACAACTAGATTCATTTTTCTTGAATATATAACAGGAGGCAAAAATTATGTTAACACCACTTAGCTGGTTAAAAGATTATGTAGATATAGATGTAACACCAAAGGAGTTAGAGGAAAAATTATTCTCATGTGGTTTCGAGGTTGAGGAATCATATGAGGTGGGAAAGGATATCTCAAACGTAGTAGTCGGCCTTGTAGAAAAATGTGAGCCGATTCCTGAGACACACCTGAGCCTGTGTCAGGTAAATGCCGGAGCACATGGCACATTCCAGATCTGCTGTGGAGCGGACAATGTAAAGGCAGGGGGCAAATATCCTCTTGCACTTATCGGCGCAACAGTATATGCCACAGCAAAGGATCACGTTACAATAGAGGGCGTGATGGAGATAAAGCAGGGCAAGCTGCGTGGATATGATTCATATGGAATGTTATGTTCAGGCGTAGAGCTTGGCTTAAATGAGGACCTCTATCCGGGTGCAGGCTACAACGGACTTTTGGTTTTACCTGAGGATGCTAAGGTGGGAGATGATGTAAAACCTATCCTCGGCCTTGATGACTGGATTTTTGATATTGCAATCACAGCAAACAGACCTGACTGCCAGTGTATATATGGCATGGCAAGAGAGGTTGCTGCTGTTTTGGGAAAAGAGCTTAAGGAGCCTGCGCTTGACTATACTGCAGATGATGTGAAGAAGGAAAACTTCAAGGTATCTGTCCTGGCACAGGACATCTGCCCTCGCTACACAGCTCACTATGTGCATGATGTAAAAATCTCTGAGTCACCGGCATGGATGAGAAAGCGTCTTGCACTTGTTGGAATAGGCTCTATCTCAAATGTGGTAGACATCACTAACTTTATTTTAAAAGAGCTCGGACAGCCAATGCATGCTTTTGATTACTCATACCTTGAGGGAGATGAGATTGTAGTAAGACGTGCAAACGATGGAGAGAAAATTGTCACACTCGATGAGAAGGAATTTGAATTAAACAGCAATAACCTTGTTATCTGTGACGGAAAGAAGGCAGTTGCGCTTGCCGGTATCATGGGCGGCTTAAACTCTGAAATTAACGATGGTACAACAGAGGTGATGTTTGAATCTGCAAAATTTGCAAGAGACAATATCAGAAAGAGCTCACGTGCGTTGGGACAGTCATCTGATTCGAGTGCACTTTACTCAAAGGGCGTAAACGAGTACACAACAGCCATGGCTATGAAGAGAGCGCTTCACCTGATGGAGGAGCTTGGCTGTGGTAAGGTTTCTTCAACTCACGTTGAGGTGACTACAGGAAATTCGCTTGAGCCAAAAGAAATGAAGGTTTCTATTGCAAAGGTTAATGGTGTGCTTGGAATAGAGGTTCCTACAGAGGATATCGTGAGAATACTCACAAATTTAGGCTTTGCACCGGTTGTAAGCGGCGATGAGCTGACACTCATGATTCCTGCATACCGTGAGGATATGGAGGATTATCCGGATGTGGCCGAGGAGGTTATCCGTATGTATGGCTATGATCATGTCATTCCTGCATTCATGCCTACAGCACAGGTTACACTCGGAGGACTCAACCTTAGACAGCAGACAGAGCGCAAGATAAAAGAGGTGCTCTGTGCAGCAGGCGCGTATGAGGGAATACATTACTCATTCTTCTCACCTGCTGATCTTGATTTGCTCAGATTCCCGGAGGATGCACCTGAAAGACATGCTATCAGGCTTATAAACCCAATCAATGTTGACCTCTCGCTTATGAGAACAACACTTGCTTCTGAGATGCTTTATGCCATAGCAAGAAACCAGAAGAAGGGAATCCTTGAGGGAAGAATCTTTGAGCTGGGAAATATCTTTATCGCAAAGGAGCTTCCGCTTACAGAGTATCCGGATGAGAGAGAGACACTTTGCGCAGGCGTATTCGGTGAGGATGAATCGTTCTTTACTATAAAGGGACTGGCTGAGACTGTAGCGGATGCGCTTGATGTGAAGTTTACATACAAGCCGGCTCAAAAGCCATTCCTTCATCCATATCAGACAGCAGAGGTATTCTGTGACGGTCAAAAGGTCGGATATCTCGGTCAGGTAAGATATGAGATATGCGATGAGCTTGATATGAGAGTACCGGCATATGTGATGGAGCTTGACTTAAGAGTTCTTTCACAGTGGTATGGAAAAGATAGAGTATTTACTCCAATCTCAAAATTTGATGATGAGAAGAGAGATTTTGCCTTTGTTGTGGACAAGGATATCACATGTGAGCAGATTGAAAATGGTATCAGGGAAGCCTGTGATTATGTTTCAGATGTTACACTGTTTGATGTTTACGAGGGTGTACAGCTTCCTCCGAATAAGAAGAGCATGGCGTACAGTGTAGTATTTACACCAAAGGATGAGGAGCTTAAGACTAAGAAGGTCGAGGGCTTTGTAAAGGATATACTTGCTCATCTTAAAGAGACTGCAGGTATCACACTTCGTGGTTAGATGTTAGTATAGTTTTAGGAATGGGAAAATTATGGACGTAAAAGATTTTGATTATGATCTTCCGGAGGAGCTAATAGCACAGGATCCTCTGGAGGACCGCTCCAGCTCAAGACTCATGGTGCTTGACAAGAAGACAGGAGAAGTCAGCCATCATGTGTTCAAGGAGATTGTTAAATATTTAAGACCGGGCGACTGCCTTGTGCTCAACAATACAAAGGTAATTCCTGCACGTCTTTTTGGCGTGAAGGAAGGCACTATGGCAAAGATAGAGATACTTCTTCTAAAGCGCAGACAAAATGACGTATGGGAGACTCTTGTAAAGCCGGGTAAAAAGGCAAAGCCGGGCACAAAGATTATATTTGGTGACGGACTTTTAACAGGTGAAGTAATAGATGTGGTTGATGATGGAAACAGGCTGATTCAGTTTAGCTATGAGGGTATTTTTGAGGAGATACTTGATAAGCTCGGACAGATGCCATTGCCGCCATACATCACACATCAGCTAAAGGACAAGAACCGCTACCAGACAGTATATGCAAAGTATGACGGCTCGGCCGCTGCGCCTACGGCAGGACTGCATTTCACAAAGGAGCTTTTACAGCAGGTAAAAGATAAGGGCGTAGATATTGCAGAGGTAACTTTACATGTGGGGCTTGGCACGTTTAGACCGGTAAAGGTGGATAATGTGCTTGATCACCATATGCATTCTGAGTTTTACATGGTGTCACAGGAGGCTGCAGACAAGATTAATAATGCAAAGAAAAATGGCGGCAGAATAATATCTGTCGGCACTACAAGCACTCGTACCTTAGAGGCAGCATCCGATGAAAACGGCATGCTAAAAGAGTGCAGCGGATGGACGGATATCTTTATTTATCCGGGATACAGCTTTAAGGTGATTGACTGTCTGATTACAAATTTCCATCTGCCACAGTCTACACTTGTCATGCTTGTGTCAGCATTAGCAGGCAGAGAGCATGTCCTCAATGCATACAAAGAGGCTGTAGAGGAAAGATACAGGTTTTTCAGCTTTGGTGATGCGATGTTTATAACGAACGATATGCATATGGACGATGAGGCAGCTGAATAAATTTTACTTGTAAAAATCAGTCATATATACTAATATGTTGTTTGAGGGTAATTTGTTCCCTTAGTCAATAATATAATAGATGGGGTAAAGTGAATGGAAGAAAAGAGAAGACATAAAAGACTTGACATTGATGTATCGGTACAGTTAGAGCGGCTGGATGAGGACGGAGTGACAACACTTAAGTATTGTCATGTGGATGTCACAGATATTTCCAGAAGCGGTATCGGATTTAATGCAAAGGTACCTCTTGATATACATACATATTATGACACCAAGATCCAAATTTGGACCAAGGAGGTTGTGGATGCGGTTGTCGAGATTGTACGAAGAACAGACAGTGAAGAAGGAGTATATCACTATGGTGCTGTGTTTATCGGTATGACAGACACTGATGCACTCAAGATTGATATTTATCAGATTTTCAATGATTTATAAAGTAAAAAAGTAAATCATCCACATGATATAGTAACCAGTGTACCTGGCTCAAAGAGTATCACAAACAGGGCCCTTTTAATCGCTGCACTCGCAAGCGGGCGCAGCGTTTTAAAAGGGTGTCTTTTTAGTGATGATTCGAGACATTTTATAGATGCACTGATTCGTCTGGGATTTCCGGTTTTGGTGGATGAGGATAAAAGAAAAATAACAATAACAGGCTTTGGAGGCAGGATACCAAAGAATGAAGCTGAGATAGATGTGGGAAGTGCAGGTACCGCTGCACGTTTTCTTACAGCTCTTCTTGGACTGTCAAAGGGCAGATACCATATAGTGTCCTCTGAGCAGATGAAAAAACGTCCTATGAAGGATCTGCTTGTATCGCTTGAAAAGCTGGGTGCCCATATTGAGTATGATGAGAACGAATATCATTTTCCTTTTACCATCGGAAATACAGGGGAGTATGCTGATACTGTTGATATAAACGTAGACAAGAGCAGCCAGTTTTTGAGTGCCCTTCTTATTTCGGCTATAGTGATGGAGAAGAACTTTACGATTAATGTCACAGGAACGCATGGTATGGCATATGTTGAGATGACGCGTCTTATGATGAAGCAGTTTGGGCTTGATGTGAAGCAGGACAAAAAGAATAACAGCTTTATTATCCCTAAGAAAGCGGCGTATGAAAGCTTAGACTATGATATAGAGCCGGATGTGTCGGCTGCATGCTATTTTTATGCAATGAGCCCGCTTTTACATGTTAAGTCAAAGGTGATGGGTGTGCACCAGAACAGCTTGCAGGGAGATGTGGCATTTCTTGATGTGCTTGCGGATATGGGCTGCACAATTTCCGACGAGGCAGACGGTATAGTGTGTATGCCACCAAAGAATGCTCATATACATGGCGGAAGCTGGGATTTGTCAACATTCTCAGACCAGGCGCTGACACTTGCTGCGATTGCACCGTTTGCAAATGCACCTGTAGGGATAGAAGGCATTTCGCATATTCGTCTGCAGGAGTGTGACAGGGTAAACGCCATTGAGGAAAACCTGGCGGAATTAGGTGTGAGGGTTGAAGAAACTGAAAATGGCTTAAGGATTTATCCGGCAGAGCGTATTAAGCCTTGTAAAATCAAAACGTATGACGATCACCGCGTAGCCATGTCTTTTACTTTGCCGGGGCTTAAGGCAGAGGGGGTTGAGATAATAGACCCTTATTGCTGCCGCAAGACCTTTGAGAATTTCTATGAGGTACTTGAGGAGAGCGTATATTAATAAAGTGTTATTGGTTTTTTGTTTATTTGTAAACAGTGCTGTATTGGACGGTATAAAAAGAGCCGTAAAACGAATCAAATTCGTTTTACGGCTCATTGTTTTTGGGATTAAAACCATATAACAGGATAAATCATCTGCGGTGAATAGTATAGTTTCTTTCTTTAAGTACGCTGATAGCCGATTCAAGAGCATCTTCGTCATAGAACTCTATGCGCAGTACACCCTCCTCAAACTCACGGTTGTTTATGATGCCGATATTCTTGATGCTGATGCCGTTGAAGGCTAAAAGGCTTGCAAGCACTGCAATACCGCCTGCCTCGTCAGCAATATCGACAAATACCTCGTGGAAATCCTTGCGGATTTTGGCACCGGGCAGTGTGAGTGAATCCCTGTAATTCTTTGAATCCTGGAAATAATCAATCATCTTTTGAGAACTTCCCTCTGCAATTATTTCGCGAAGCTTATGGAAATTGGCTTCATACTGGTCCATGAGTGAGAGCAGCTGTGTTTTGTTGGACTCACATATGTTTTCCCACATGACAGGGGAGCTTGCGGCGATACGTGTCACATCGCGGAAGCCACCGGCAGCGATAGTTTTCATGGTCTCTTTTTCGGAATCAATATGCTCAATCAGATTGACAAGAGAGTATGCAATCATATGTGGCAGGTGGCTGATGGCTGCGGTAGCATGATCGTGCTCCCTGTAGTCTAAAATGAGAGCTATCGAGCCCAGTGAAAGTACAAACTGTTTGAAATCATTCTGATTTTCTTCAGTAGTTGCTGCAGTAGGAGTGATAATATAGTAGGCGTTTTCCAAAAGCTGCTTGTCTGAATTGAGTATGCCTGTTTTTTCAGAGCCGGTCATAGGATGACCGCCGATAAAATTGCGCTCAAGGCCAAGCTCTATAACCTTTTCGTGAATCTGGGTTTTTGTGCTGCCTACATCTGTGATGATACAGTCATCCTTTATGATATCCTTAAGCTGTGTGAGGTATTCGATATTTTTGTTTACCGGTGCACACAGAAAGATTACGTCGCAGTCTTTAAATGAGTTAAGCTCTAAAAGCTCATTATTATCTATCAGGCCAAGCTCAAAGGCATCCTCTATGGTCTGTTGATGCCCGGCTGTTGCGATAATTGAGACCTTTGGATTATTTTCTTTCATTTTTCTGGCTATAGAGCCGCCAATCAGACCGAGCCCTATAAAGCCAACTTTATCAAAATGCATTTATGTGTATCTCCTAATTATTTATTGTAACTATTCAGAATCACCACACGCACATTCTCAAAATCGCACTATAGTGGTTTTGAATATTTACAATATATTATATCCAATTTAACACTATAAAGCAATAAATTATTGATATATTTATTCCAATATAATAATAAAAAATAATCGTCAGATTGCATAAAAGTGTTGTAAATTATATAAAATATTAGTACAATGTTTACATACTATAATAATGTCAGGGAGGTACTTGAAATGAATGTTTACACTACTGAGAAGATTCGAAACGTCGTGCTTTTAGGCCATAGCGGCTGTGGCAAGACATCACTCGTGGAAGCTATGGCATATCTGGCAGGACAGACCACCAGAATGGGCACTGTAGCGGATGGCAGCACTATCAGCGATTTTGACAAAGAAGAGATAAAGCGTCAGTTCTCTATACATACATCGGTTGTACCGATTGAGTGGGATAATGTCAAAATAAATATTCTCGATACTCCTGGTTTTTTTGATTTTGTGGGAGAGGTTGAAGAAGCTGTATCGGCTGCAGATGCTGCAATCATCGTGGTTTCAGGCAAGGCAGGCATACAGACAGGCACAAAAAGAGCATGGGAGATATGCGAGAAATACAAGCTGCCGAGGATGATTTTCGTGACGGACATGGATATCGACAATGCAAGCTTCAAGGATGTGGTATTAAAGCTGCAGGAGCTTTACGGCAAGAAAATAGCTCCATTCCATCTGCCAATCAGAGAGAATGAGAAGTTTGTGGGCTATGTCAATGTCATCCAGCAGAGGGCAAAGAGATGGAATGAAAGCGGAGGCGTGGATAAGTTTGATGTGCCTGAGTACTCAAAGGAGAACCTGGGAATATGTCGTGAGGCTTTAGTTGAAGCTGTAGCTGAGACAAGTGAGGAGTTCATGGACAGATATTTCGGCGGAGAGGAGTTTTCTGATGATGAAATCAGGGCTGCGCTTCGTGCAAACGTGCTTGAGGGCTCTATTGTACCGGTGCTCATGGGCTCAAATATTCTCGCAAGAGGCATGTATACACTTATGGCTGATATTGTGAAATACCTGCCAAGTCCTGAGAAGAGAAGCTGTACCGGTATTAACACCAAGACAAATGAGGTGTATAATGCTGATTATGATTTTGCAAAATCAAAGAGTGCTTATGTGTTCAAGTCTATAGTTGACCCGTACATCGGTAAGTATTCACTGATCAAGGTTAATTCGGGCGTACTAAAGACAGATGATGTGCTTTACAATTATCACAGGGACTGCGATGAAAAAATCGGAAAGCTCTATGTGATGAGAGGCAGTAAGGTGGAAGAGGTGAAGGAGCTTCATGCAGGTGATATCGGAGCGCTTGCAAAGCTTGCAAAGACTCTTACGACAGATTCACTTTCCACCAGAAATATGCCTGTTACATATCTTAGAACAAGTATATCAAAGCCGTATGTGGCAATGCGCTACAAGGCAAAGAAAAAGGGCGATGAGGACAAGATTTCCCAGTCTTTACAGAAACTGTTAATGGAGGATCTGACACTAAACAGTGTAAATGACAGCGAAAATGGACAGACTGTACTATATGGTATCGGTGATATGCAGCTTGAGGTAGTGGCAAGTGAGCTTCTTGAAAAGTACAAGGTGGAGATAGAGCTTATGCGTCCAAAGGTAGCCTTTAAGGAGACTATCAGGAAAAAATCTGACGTAGAGTATAAGTACAAGAAGCAGTCGGGCGGACACGGACAGTACGGACATGTCAAGATGACATTTGAGCCGTCAGGTGATATGGATACGCCATATGTATTTGAGCAGACGGTCGTAGGAGGAGCTGTACCGAAGAACTTCTTCCCGGCTGTTGAAAAGGGTATTGCAGAGTCTGTGAAAAAGGGACCTCTTGCAGCCTATCCTGTGACAGGTATAAAGGCTGTGCTGTATGACGGCTCTTATCATCCGGTTGATTCATCTGAGATGGCCTTTAAGGTGGCAACACAGCAGGCATTTAAAAAGGGCATTATGGAGGCAAAGCCGGTGCTTCTTGAGCCGATTGCCACTCTTAAGGTAGTGGTGCCTGAGGGCTATACAGGTGATGTGATGGGTGAGCTTAACAAGAGACGTGCGCGAGTGATGGGCATGAACCCGACAGACAATGGATATCAGGAGATAGTTGCGGATATTCCTTATCTGGAGCTTTATGGATACAATGCCACACTTCGCTCAATGACGAGCGGAAGCGGCACATTCTCATATGAGTTTGCCAGATATGAGCAGGCACCGGATGATGTGGCTGCAAAACAGATAGAAGAAAGGGCAAGCAAGCTTGTTGAAGTTGAAGAGTAGAATAGCATTAATTATATTACTTACATTGATTTTTACCAATACTCATGTGTTTGCATCGGAGATAAAAGAGGCAGAAGCTGCCTCTTTTGCTTCCGGGCCATCACTAAATACACTGGTTGACAATATGTCAGAAAGTGATGGCGTTTCATATATTTACTATAATCTGGGCGGTGCGGCAAACAATATCAATAATTGTGGATACATCACACCAAAGCAGAAATTCATGGGACTAAGAGAACCACACAAATACGGTTATAAATTTGATGGCTGGTATCTGGATGAGCATTTTTCAAAAAAGGCGGATGTTCTGACCTACGAAAAAGCAAATGGATATGTGGTATATGCCAAATGGGTCAGGACGATTAACAATGAATACAGCGTAGAGCATTACAATTACAGGAGTAATAAAAAAGCGCATACACTGGCGCTTAAGGATTGCGATTACGATTTTATAGATGAAATAGATATTCCGGGCATGCCGGAGACGAAGGAAAATGATTTTCTCAATAATTATATTTTCAGTGAGGCACAGTGTCCTCAGGGAATTTGTATCACGGATGAATACGTGCTTATCACAAGCTATTCTGATGACAAGGGCTCACTCGGGGAGCTTATGGTATTTGACAGGGAGGACGGAGAGTACCTTGTGACACTTGGCATGGATGCAAACAGTCACCTGGGAGGAATTGCGTTTGATGGTGACAATGTATGGGTGTGCAATTCCTACGACACAACTGTGGAGCGCATCTCGTATGATTTTCTCTCTCTAATGGCCACTGCGAATTCCAAGCAGGTCATCGATGCGACAGGTGTGGTAGATGTGTTTGATGTGGGAAACAAGCCGTCATGCATCACATTCTATGGAGGCAGGCTGTGGATAGCCACTCACAATATCCTTTTTAGGTCAAAGATGGTAGCATATTATTATGACAAAAAGGACGACAGGCTCACAAGCCTGAGCACATATACGATACCTGCCAGAGTGCAGGGCGTTACATTTGATGCCTCAGGAAAGGTATATCTGAGCACCTCCTATGGCAGGAATGAGTCATCGTATATCAAGTGCTACAAATCACTCATAGCTCTGTCGTCAAGGCCAAACAGACCCGACATCACAATAGAGATGCCGCCGGGCTCAGAGGAACTTGACAGTGTGGATAAAAGATTGTATGTCATTTTTGAATCTGCGGGGGAGAAGTACCTTGAGGGCACGGATGGCAAGGGAAACTCGCCTGCACCGATAGACAAGATACTTCGCATAAATACAGATTCATTTAAAAATTAAACTATAACATTTTTAAAAGCTTTTCAACCTGCCTGCGGTTTTTCTCAGGCAGGTTTTTGCTTAGCTCAGTGCACATGGAATAGACCTCTTCTTTGGTAAATTCTATGCCGTTACGCTTTGCCTCCTTAATACTTTCCATGAGAAACGGCATGGCACTTGTTGTGTCCTTTGGTTTTTCCTTTTGTGCAAAATTATTTAAAAATTCCTGCTTTGTCATAAATCTCCCTATTGTCCAAAACTGAAAAAATATTTAATAGATTGTCTATCGTATCCTGTTCACTTTTGCTGCAGTATTTCTTTAAGGCATTGAGCATGGATAGTCTTCTGTCTGACATACTTTCAGTCTCCGCAACAGACAGTGCAGGTGCACAATCTATCATTCTCATTGAATTCATAAGTGATATGTAGTGAACCATAAGAGTCATCTGCTTTTGTGAGTCATGCGGCATATATGGAATTATGGTTTTAAGCATCTGAAGCTCCCTTGTCTGGGTTATTTCATCGAATGGTGTAAACAGGCTGTTCTCGTCCATAAAAATCCTTTAAAATATATTTCTATATAATATGTCACCTGATTCACATTATGCATGTTTACAGCATATATTATTAAAAAAAAGATTATATGCTTATCATAGATGGTCACGACGTATACGAGATAGATGAAGAATGCATCAAAAAGCACAGGGTGAAGGGCGAATGTAAAGTCCTTGAAAAGCTCAAAGAAAAAGAGCAGCGCAGGCAAAAAAAGAATACTGAAAAATCGTAAAAAGCTGCGGGCCGAAAAGACCCGCAGTAAAAATGTAAATCAGCAGCCGCAGCCACATCCGCAGCCGTTATTGCTGTTGCCGCCACAGCCAAAGCCACCACAGCAGAAAAGTAAGATGATAGCCCAGATACAGCTGTTATTGCCGCTTCCACAGTCGTTTCCTCCGAAGAAAGAGCCTCCGTTACCATTTCCACAACAGCAGCACAGTAACAGGATAATCCATAAAATCGAAGAACATCCGCATCCGTTATCTGTATTGCTGCATGAACAGTTTGTTGCTGCTAAATCACTCATAAGTGACCTCCAATAAAATTTATTTACACTCTAGGTTATGATAGACATAACAAAGTGTTACACTAAGATTTAAATTTTTTTATTGACACAAAAAGTATAATTGTATACAATTATTCAAAAGATAAAACTAAGCACAGGAGATGTGAAGATGAGAGAAGTTTTGATGAACGAAAAAACAAATTTACTGCAGCTTGAAGAGCATTTTTACCAGCTCGTGGATGTAGATGAGCCGAATACTTTTAGAAATCTCTTTCCTTATTCAGAAGTTCCTAAGATAGCATTCAATGACAGAATAGTGCCTCACAATATGCCTGAGGACATTTGGATTACAGATACTACATTCAGAGACGGCCAGCAGTCGAGAGCACCGTACACGACGGAGCAGATTGTTACCATTTATGATTATTTACATAAGCTTGGTGGCCCTAAGGGAATAATCAGACAGAGCGAGTTTTTCCTCTACAGCAAAAAGGACAGGGACGCTGTTTACAAGTGTCTCGAGAGAGGATATAAGTTCCCGGAGGTTACATCGTGGATTCGTGCCAGCAAAAAGGACTTTGAGCTTGTAAAGGATATAGGACTCAAGGAAACCGGTATACTGGTAAGCTGTTCGGATTATCATATTTTCTATAAGATGAAGATGACCAGACGCGAGGTAATGAATATGTATCTGTCAGTCATCAGGGAGTGCCTTGAGACAGGAATAAGCCCTAGGTGCCATCTGGAGGATATCACACGTTCTGATATATATGGTTTTGTTATTCCGTTCTGTGTTGAGCTCATGAAGCTGCAGGAGGAGTACAAGATTCCGATTAAGGTGCGTGCCTGTGATACAATGGGATATGGAGTAAACTTCCCGGGAGCAGTTATACCTCGAAGCGTGCCGGGGATCATATACGGACTTAACACACATGCAGGTGTGCCTTCATCACAGATTGAGTGGCATGGACACAATGACTTTTACAAGGCAGTAAACAATTCGACTACGGCATGGCTCTACGGAGCAAGCGGTGTCAACTGTTCACTGTTTGGTATCGGAGAGAGAACCGGAAACACACCACTTGAGGCTATGGTATTTGAGTATGCACAGCTTAAAGGCACACTCGATGGAATGGATACAACGGTTATCACAGAGTTGTCAGAGTACTTTGAGAAGGAGCTTGGATATGTGCAGCCGAGCCGTACACCTTTTGTCGGAAAGAATTTCAATGTGACGAGAGCCGGAATCCATGCTGACGGACTTCTCAAAAATGAGGAGATTTACAACATATTCGATACAGGTAAATTCTTAAACAGACCACCTCTTGTAGCTGTGTCCAATACATCAGGACTTGCAGGAATAGCGCTGTGGATAAACACTTACTACCGTCTGCCGGATGACAGAAAAGTAGATAAGAACTCAAAGCTTGTGACCATGATAAAGGAATGGGTAGATGAGCAGTACGACGAGGGCCGTGTGACTACCATCACAGATAATGAGCTTGTAGTTCAAATTACTGATTGCTGTAAAAAGCTTAATATAGTATTATAGTGAGGTGGATTATTACATGTCACATGATAATTACAGCCTGAGTGCCAGAGTATACAATCATATCAGGGATGGTATACTTGCAGGAACATTTGCAAAGGGCGATGAGCTTAAGGAAAAGAATATCGGTGATGAGCTAGGGGTGAGCAGGACTCCCGTGAGGGAGGCACTGCGTCAGCTTGAGCTTGAGGGACTTGTGTCTATCATCCCCAATAAGGGAGCGTTCGTGGAGGGTGTTTCCACGGACGATATCAGGGATATATACGAGATAAGGGCTCTGCTTGAGGGACTTTGTGCCAGATGGGCTGCAACGAGGATATCGGACGAGCTCATGGCGGCCATGGAGGAGAATATTTATCTCACGGAGTTTCATGAGAAAAAGGGCAATGCAAAGAAGCTTCTTGAGCTGGACAATAGGTTTCATGAACTGCTGTATGAGGCCGGCGGAAGCAAGGAACTTATGAGGGTATTAAAGGACTATCATGAGTATGTCGGCAGAGTGAGAAAGGTGACACTCGGCGAGACAAAAAGAGCCAAAAACTCCACTCACGAGCATAAACAGATATGCGAGGCAATTAAGAATCATGACGCACTGCTGGCAGAAAAATGCGCCAGAGAGCATATAAACAATTCAAAGAAAAATATGGAACACCTTGGTTGGGAGAACCTTATTAAGTAAAGGAGATTTAAGAATGAGCAAGATTACGATGACAACACCCCTTGTAGAGATGGACGGAGACGAGATGACCAGAATTCTCTGGCAGATGATAAAGGATGAGCTTTTAATACCTTTTATCGATTTAAAGACAGAGTATTATGATCTGGGCTTAGAGGAGCGAAATCGTACAGATGATCAGGTGACCGTTGAATCAGCAAAGGCAACCATGAAATACGGTGTCGCAGTAAAATGTGCGACAATCACACCAAACGCAGCCAGAATGACAGAGTACAATTTAAAGGAGATGTGGAAGAGCCCTAACGGCACAATAAGAGCCATGCTTGACGGAACAGTGTTCAGAGCACCAATCGTTGTAAAGGGTATAGAGCCAAACGTAAAGACATGGGTTAAACCAATTACAATCGCTCGTCATGCATATGGTGATGTGTACAAGGCAACAGAGATGAAGGTAGCCGGTCCCGGAAAGGCTGAGCTTGTATTTACAGCAGAAGACGGAACTGAGACCAGAGAATTAATACATGAGTTTAAGGGCGCAGGAGTTATTCAGGGACAGCATAACCTGGATGATTCAATCGAGAGCTTTGCACATAGCTGCTTTAAGTATGCACTTGATACAAAGCAGGATTTATGGTTTGCTACAAAGGATACAATTTCAAAGAAATATGACCATACATTCAAGGATATCTTCCAGGAAATCTTTGATGCACAGTATAAGGATGCTTTTGAGAAGGCTGGAATTACATATTTCTACACACTTATTGATGATGCAGTAGCGCGTGTAATGAAATCTGAGGGTGGATTTATCTGGGCATGCAAGAACTACGACGGAGATGTAATGAGTGACATGATCTCATCTGCATTCGGCTCACTTGCCATGATGACATCAGTGCTTGTATCCCCTCACGGATACTATGAGTATGAGGCAGCACACGGAACAGTACAGAGACACTATTACAAGCACTTAAAGGGTGAGGAGACTTCAACAAACTCTGTAGCTACTATTTTTGCATGGACAGGAGCACTCAGAAAAAGAGGAGAGCTTGACAAGATTCCGGCACTTTCTGAGTTTGCAGACAAGCTTGAGGCAGCCTGCATAAAGACTATTGAGAGTGGAAAGATGACAAAGGATCTCGCACTCATCACAACAATTGAAAATCCTACTGTTTTAAACAGCGAAGGCTTCATCAAGGCAATCAGAGAGGAGCTTGAGAAGACAATTTAATCTGAAATTTGGTTTTTAGCCTTAGAATAAGATATAACCCGGGGATAATTATGAATTTTTTGAATGTTAAATTCTTAACACATTGACAGATGACCTTCAAAAAATTATAATTAATCTTGGGTTTTTGTCTTTAAAAGAAAAATGATATCCTGATGATTGGAGGAATAAGACTTGAGTAAAGAAATATCACAGGCGGTTATCAGAAGGCTGCCACGATACTATAGATATCTCGGAGAGCTTTTGGATGAGGGAGTGGAGCGTATTTCATCAAACGATCTGAGTCACAGAATGAAAGTGACAGCTTCACAAATCAGACAGGATCTCAATAATTTCGGTGGCTTTGGACAGCAGGGATACGGATACAATGTTCAGTTTCTCTACGAGGAAATCGGAAAGATAATGGGACTTAACACAGAGCATAGAATAATTATCATCGGTGCAGGTAATCTGGGCCAGGCACTCGCCAATTATGTAAAGTTTGAAAAGCTTGGCTTTGTCATAACAGCGCTTTTTGACGTAAATCCTGAGCTTTCAGGAAAGAGTGTGCGAGGTATTCCAATCCTTATGCTAAGTGAACTGGATGAGTATTGCAGAACACACAGGGTGGATATTGCGGCGCTCACCATGCCAAAGTCAAAGGCTGACTCTATTGCGTCAAAGCTTGTGGATTTAGGAATAAGGGCTATATGGAATTTTGCACATGTGGATCTTGAAATTCCAAATAAAGATGTGGTTGTGGAGAGTGTTCATCTGTCTGACAGCCTTATGCAGCTCAGCTATAATATTGTTAAAAACTCCAAAAATAAATAGAGGGTGAGTCTTATGAATGATAAAAAAGATTTTGAGGCTGCATTAAAAGGAAAAAAGGTGCCTTTACTGGTTTTAGACCAGAAGTGGCACAGACTTTTTGCCATTCATGGTAAGACTGACGAAATATCAGCCACGGAAAAAGAACTGGATGAGCTGTTAAAGCTGCAGGGAAAGTACAACAATGAGCTTAAGAATTTAAAAAAGCTTAAGTCGAAAATTATGTCTAATATTGTTGCCAACATGGGAGATGACGGCGATGAAAATCGTGACAAGGATAAGCAGCTTATAGATGAGATAAATGAGAAAGCTGACAACATTGAGGGAGAGCTTATTGAAATCCAGAAGAATATAAAAGCTGTAAATGACAGGCTGATGCTTTTATCGATGGATTATTTCAGTGAAAAGATCGAGAAAAATAAACTGGAATCAAAAGAAATTGACGACTGGATTGCAAATATAAGAGTTGAACTTAAGAAAAATGTAATCAGAAAACAGAACAGAGATATTAACAACAGGGAGATTTATTCGTATCTTCATGATATTTTTGGCGCTGAGGTTTTAGATCTTTTTGATATTGAATATGACGATCCTATGGTTTTCAATGCCAATAATGCAAATACTGATAATGCAAACAATGAGAATAAGGGGAATTGATATTGGAATATATTGTTACAGGTAATGAAATGAAGCTTCTGGACGATACAACATCACAGGTCTTTTTGGTTCCTTCGGTGGTGCTGATGGAGCAGGCTGCGGCCGGTGTTGTCCGGGAGCTTGTTGCATGTTTTGATAAATCAAAGGAGTTTGCCGTGATATGCGGCAGAGGCAATAATGCAGGAGACGGTATCGCGATAGCAAGACTTTTAAATCAGGCCGGATACAGATGCATGGTGTACTATGCTTTTGGCACAGATGAGGCAGGAAGCGAGCTCTTTGAGCTGCAGAAAAATATATACGCAAGGTATGGCTTTAAGGTGGTCTCTGATATTGAGTGTGTGTGTAAAAGTGATGTAATAATAGATGCACTGTTTGGCACAGGGCTTAAGCGAGCCATAGAAGGCTCTTTAGCAGATGTGATTTCATCCGTTAACAAGACAGATGCTTACAGGGTGGCGGTCGACGTGCCGTCGGGAGTGGATTCTGATAAAGGACATGTGATGGGATGCACTTTTAAAGCAGATTTCACATATACTTTTTCTTATAAGAAGACGGGCCTTCTCCTGTGGCCGGGCTGTGATTATTGCGGTCTGGTTAAGGTGGTGCCTATAGGCATAGATGACCACAGCTTTTGTGGTAATCTGCCATCAGTAAGGGCTCTTGATGAGTCTGATTTAAAGAAGCTTGATAACAGACCGGCACACTCCAACAAGGGAACTTTCGGAAAACTGTTAGTTATAGCAGGAAGCCGCAATATGGCCGGTGCGGCGGTGCTTTCGGCAAAGGCTGCATACAAAAGCGGAGCAGGGCTTGTGAAAATTATAACACCGGAGTGCAACCGCTCAATAATCCAATGTGCTTTGCCGGAAGCACTGCTTTGTACTGATATCGCGTCAGCTAAAGCACTTGAGACAGAGCTTGATTGGGCAGATGCAGTGGTGATAGGTCCCGGTCTTTCAAAGTCTGATAATGCAAAAATGTTAGTTGAAACAGTACTAAAAACAGCAGAGATACCTCTTGTGATTGATGCGGATGCGCTTAATATCATATCAGATAACATGACTTTACTTAATGAGCATAAAATGCCTGTCATCGTGACTCCGCACCTGGGCGAGATGTCCAGACTTATGAAAAAGAGCATTGCTAATATACAGGAGGATATCATCGGTGTGGCAGGAGAGTTTGCAAGCTTGTACAATGTGACTTGTGTGCTTAAGGATTTTCGTACGATTATCGCAGCGGCTGATGGCGAAAAGTTCATCAATCTGTCCGGCAACTGCGGTATGGCAACAGCCGGAAGCGGAGATGTGCTAAGCGGTATCGTGGGAGGTCTTCTGGTACAGTGGCGTGACACGAAAAAGGCCGCGGCATACGGTGCATTTATTCATGGGCTTGCCGGTGATATGGTATTTGACAATACCGGCTCTTATGGTATGATAGCAAGTGATATTATTGATGGATTAGATAAAGTTTGGATTAAGGTGGAAAAAAATGGCAATTAACAGAATCAGAGCAGATATAGATCTGGATGCAATTTTATATAATATGGAGTCGATGCATAATAAGCTAAAGCCGGGGACAATGATGGCAGCAGTCGTAAAGGCTGATGGTTACGGTCATGGCGCTGAGGCTGTTTCAGAGGTACTGGAGCCGCTTCCGTATCTGTGGGGCTATGCCGTTGCTACAAGCAACGAGGCAATGCAGCTTATTGCGGCAGGCAGGAAAAAGCCGATACTTATTTTAGGACTCAGCTTCCCGGAGCAGTTTGAGGAGATAGTGGACAATGATGTGCGCCCGGCGGTATGTACATATGAGACAGCTAAGGAGCTATCGCGTATCGCTGTCGCTAAGAATAAAACCTGTAAGATACATATCAAGATAGATACCGGCATGTGCCGTATAGGCTTTCAGGTGACAGAGGAAAGTGCAGATATTATTGCACAGATTGCTAAGCTGCCGAATATTATGATAGAGGGAATATTCACTCACTTTGCAAGGGCAGATGAGCTGTCAAAGGAGCCTGCCTTTGAGCAGTTTGATCTTTTTAAGAGAATGATAGCTCTTGTTGAGGCAAGAGGAGTCGAGATTCCAATCAAGCACTGCTCAAACAGTGCGGGAATAGTAGAAATCCCTGAGTGCAATATGGATATGGTAAGAGCAGGCATCACACTCTATGGTCTGTGGCCGTCAGAGGAGGTAGACAAGAGTAAAATCTCCCTAAAGCCTGTCATGTCACTGCACAGCAGGGTTGCTTATGTAAAGGAGCTTGAGCCGGGCAGGCATATAAGCTACGGCGGCACATTTACGGTAGAGCATCATATGAGGATAGCAACTGTCCCGGTGGGATATGGTGATGGATATTCAAGAGGACTTTCAAACAAGGGCTGGGTTCTCATAAAAGGAAAAAAAGCACCTATATGCGGCAGAGTCTGTATGGATCAGTTTATGGTTGATGTGACAGACATACCTGACGTGAAAATAGGCGATGCAGTTACTCTGCTCGGTAAAGATGGGGATGAGACAATCACTATGGAGCAGTTAGGTGAGCTGTCAGGCAGATTCAACTATGAGTTTGCATGTCTTATCACACCGCGTGTTCCAAGAATTTACCACAAAAACTAAAAAAGTGTAACTTTTAAGAATACACTCGAAAAATCTGGAGATACTTTTTGTATACCATAATATGGAGTGTATTCGTGTATGATTATTCAAAGAGGAGATATTTATTACGCTGATTTAAGGCCTGTTGTAGGCTCAGAGCAGGGCGGGATAAGACCTGTCCTTATAATACAAAATGATGTCGGAAACAGACACAGCCCGACGGTAATCTGCGCAGCAATAACCTCGCAGATGCATAAAGCAAAGCTGCCCACCCATGTGGAGCTTGCCTGCAAGGAGTATGCGCTTGCAAAGGATTCGGTTGTGCTTTTAGAACAGCTTCGCACAATCGACAAAAAAAGGCTTAAGGATAAGGTGTGCCATCTTGATGAGGACACATTGCTTAAAATAGACAGGGCGCTTGAAATCAGCTTAGAACTTATTACATAGGATAATAAAACATTATGTTATATGCAATTATAATTTTATCAATACTTGTAGTGATACTTCTTTTGTGTATTGGAGTATTGCTTTATGGAATGAAAAACAACAAAAAGACTCTCGATGGAATACTTGGAAATGATGATGTCACAGAGGAAGAAATTATTTCCATGGTCAGGGAGGGGCATGAGCAGGGAACAATCCTTGCATCTGAGGCAGAGCTGATACACAATGTGTTTGAGTTTGATGATAAGGAAGTAAAAGATATCATGACTCACCGCAAAAATATCGTAAGCCTCGACGGCAGTATGTCCTTTATTGATGCAATCGAATTTATCATAGATACCGGCAAATCTCGCTTTCCGGTCTATGAGAATGATGTTGACAGTATCATCGGAGTCTTACATATCAAGGATGCTTTTACATTTTTTGAAAAAAATGAGGTTTACCGCAGCAGTATCAAGGACATAGACGGGCTTATCAGGCCGGTGGACTTCATACCCGAGACGGTAAACATCAATGATCTGTTTAAAAAGATGCAGTCTAAAAAGAGTCATCTTGCGATGGTTGTGGATGAGTACGGACAGATATCGGGACTTATCGCGATGGAGGATATACTCGAGGAGCTTGTCGGAAATATCGAGGATGAGCACGATGAGGAAGAAAACTACATCAGAAAGAATGATGACGAGACATTTATAATGGACGGCATGACTGAGTTTTCTGATGTGAAGGAGGCACTGTCACTGCCTGTTGATGATGATGCCTACGAGACGCTTAACGGTTTTATCATATCGCTTTCGGATAAGATTCCGGAGGAGGGGGATAAGACTGTGATTAGCGCATATGGTTACAGATTTTCTGTTATGAGCGTCGAGGATAAGGTGATTAAGCAGGTAATGATTAAGAAACTTGCGCCGGAAGAGAAAAAATGATATTATAAGGTATGGATTATTTTTAAAAGTAGAAAAGAGGATACAAATTATGTCAGGACATTCTAAATTTGCGAATATCAAGCATAAGAAAGAGAAAAATGATGCTGCAAAGGGCAAAATCTTTACAATGATCGGTAGAGAGCTCGCAGTTGCAGTTAAAGAGGGAGGACCGGATCCTGCCAATAACTTTAAGCTTGCACAGGTAGTTGCCAAGGCAAAGGCCAACAATATGCCAAACGATACAATCGAAAGAGGTATCAAGAAGGCGGCAGGAGACGGCAACAGTGTAAACTATGAGACAGCTACATATGAGGGCTATGGACCATCAGGCACAGCTATTATCGTAAAGTGTCTTACAGACAATAAGAACCGCACAGCTGCAAATGTCCGCAACGCATTTACAAAGGGACAGGGAAGCATCGGAACACAGGGCTGCGTATCCTATATGTTTGACCATAAGGGTCAGATCATCATTGAAAAGGAAGACTGCGACATGGATGCAGATGACCTTATGATGATGGCACTTGACGCAGGTGCAGAGGATTTTTCCGATGAGGATGACAGCTACGAGATCACAACTGCACCTGCTGATTTTGATGCAGTCAGGACTGCTCTTGAGGAGGCAGGTATCACAATGGCTTCAGCAGAGGTGACAATGATTCCACAGACATATGTCACACTGACAGATGAAGCTGATATCACGAATATCGGCCGCATCTTAGACCTTCTTGATGATGATGACGACGTCCAGGAAGTATACCACAATTGGGAAGAGTAAACTAAATATTATATATCATGGGTTTTAGCGGGAGGAGAATATGAAAAAGATTCTATTTGTAGCTTCAGAGTGTGTACCATTTATAAAAACAGGAGGTCTTGCAGATGTGTGCGGTGCACTTCCTAAAGAGTTTGACAAGAACTATTGGGATGTAAGGGTTGTAATACCGGATTATAGCTGTATACCGGAGCAGTATCGCAATAATTTTGAGTATGTTACCCATTTTTACATGAGCTCAGGTCCATATGTGCAGGACAAGTATGTCGGAGTGCTCAAATATGAGCAGGACGGCATTACATATTACTTTATTGACAATCAGGAGTTTTTTACAGGATTTTCTCCATATACTTCTGACACTAAGTTTGAGATTGAGAAGTATACATTCTTTGACAAGGCTGTACTTTCAATGCTCCCGCTTATTGATTTTAAGCCGGATATTATACACTGTCATGACTGGCAGACAGGTATTCTGCCTGTATACTTAAAGAATGAGTTTGCCGCAAATCCATTCTTCTGGGGTATCAAGACAATTATCACTATCCACAATCTTAAGTTCCAGGGAATATGGGACAGGGAGTGGGTACAGGGTGTTTCTGGTCTTACAGACAATCTGTTCACACCGGACAAGCTTGAGTTCAAGAAGGACGCAAATATGCTTAAGGGTGGTCTTGTATATGCTGACTACATCACCACTGTCAGTGATACATATGCAAACGAGATTCAGACGGAGTACTATGGTGAGGGATTAAACGGACTCTTAAGTGCCAGACATTTTGACATGCAGGGTATCGTAAACGGTATTGATTACAATGCTTATGACCCACAGACTGATGGCAGAATCTATTGCAATTACAATGCTTCCGATTTCAGAAAGAAGAAGTTCAACAACAAGACAAAGCTTCAGCAGGATCTTGGCCTTGCGGTTGACAAGAAGAAGTATATGATAGGTCTCATTTCAAGACTTACAGACCAGAAAGGTCTTGACCTTATCAATCATGTGATTGAAGGTATCGTGGACGATTTCACACAGCTTGTTGTTATCGGTACAGGAGATCCTCAGTACGAGAATATGTTCAGACACTATGCATGGAAATACCCTGACAGAGTTTCGGCAAATATATGTTACTCCGATGATCTGGCTCACAAGCTCTATGCGGCTGCTGATGCATTTTTGATGCCGTCCAGGTTTGAGCCTTGCGGTCTGACACAGCTTATCTCATTCCGCTATGGTACAGTTCCGATTGTTCGTGAGACAGGAGGTCTCAAGGATACGGTTAAGCCTTACAATGAGTATGAGAATTCAGGAGATGGCTTCTCATTCTCAAACTACAATGCCGATGAGATGCTTGCAGTCATCAATTATTCTAAGCACATCTTCTTCGATAAGAAGCGTGAGTGGAACCAGATTGTGGACAGGGGCATGGCTAATGATTTCTCTTGGAATGCTTCGAAATTCAAATATGAGGGATTATACAATTACCTTATTGGTGAATAAAATATTTTGGTGAAATTGTGGTTTTTGCATAACATTTTGCCCCGCCATTCATGGCGGGGTATTTTTTACCTCATTTATGATTAATCAGATTACTACATGCTACGCATTCCCGTAATCTGACTCCACCTCGAAATTCGCTAATTTGCTACGTCCCCGCAGCAAATTGCTACTTTCTCGGTGTAGTGCGGGTCAATAAGGTATACATTGAATTGCATTCAAGCATGCATCGATGATACCTTTTGACCCTTTAATCACAAAATCGAAAAATTACTTTAGAAAATTTACACAGAACAGAAGAAATATGTTATTATATACTCTGTAAATCAAAACACGGAGGTTAGTTACATGGCAACGAGGAAGAAATCCTCAGCAAAAAGACAGACAAAAAAGGAGAGAATGGCTCAGATAGAGAGGCAGCAGGCCTTTAAAAAGGAAATATTTCTCTGGATAGTAGTAGCTGTTTCAATCCTTTTATTTATAAGCAATTTTGGAATAGGCGGTAATTTGGGAAACGCAGTAAGCGGTTTCCTTTTTGGTGTATTTGGAATGGTGGCATATATTTTTCCGCTTGTGCTTCTGGTGGGCAGCTTTTTTGCTGTGTCCAATAAGGGCAATTCATATGCTATCATGAAGCTTGTTATGACCATAGTTTTCATATGGTTTATATGTGTGTTTATGTACCTGGCAGTGTATGGTGAATTCGCGGTTTCGCCGGTGCAGTCATACATTGACAGTGTTGAAAGGCATTCAGGTGGTGGATTTATAGGTGCTCTTATAGGCTGCATTTTAGTTCCGGCGGTAGGAATTATAGGTGCATACGTGGTGACAATAGTTGTGATGATTATCTGTCTTGTGCTCATTACCGGTAAATCATTTATGAAGGGTATGAGAAACGGCGGACGAAAGGTATACGAGTCAGCGCGTGAGAATAATGAGAGATATCAGGAGTATCGGCAGTATAAGTCAAGAGAGCGTCAGACAAGAGAGGGTTTAGCTTCAGATGATACAGACAGTGACATAAAGGAGGCTGCAAAAGGTGGAAGAAGGAGTAAGCGTGCCGGCCGAAGGATGGACAATAAGATAACAGGCGTGTCACTTGATACAAAAATTGATGGCAGTGAAAACGTGCTGGATTCAGGCATGGCAGGTAGTGATACAGCGCATGTGGGGATATTTGGACAAGGTGCAGCAGCTACAGATGCGCTTGGTGAGATAACTATAGAGAATTATCCGAGTTCACCTGCAATAAAGGAGAAAAAGACGACAAGCCTTACATCAGGGAATGCAGGGGAAATAGTGCAGACACCGGACTTTGGTGTGGCATCGGAGCCTGTTTCGGTTTTGGGTGGAACAGCCGATAGTGATAGTACAGATGAGCTTGGCAGAAAGACCCTGCAGCAGATTAATGGAATGAAACCGGACGGCTCGGGCGCAGCAGCTGCAAGCCATGTGTCGCAGATACCTATATCGGGCTGCGTGGAGCCTGATATATCTGATGATTTTGGCATACAAAAAGATAATGAGCTGCAATCAAAATTATCAGCTCCGGCTGCAGATGCGGTAATGACAAAACCACCTGCAGCAGAGCTAGGTAAGAAAAATGTCAAATCAGACAAAGATGAGCTCGCCAAAGAGGTTGAAAAAGTCAGCGAGCAGATAGCGGTAAATGACGCAGAAAATGCAATCCAGCAGAAGCCGTATGTATTTCCGACTGTTGATCTGCTTAAGGCTCCTGACAGGGGTAAAACCGGTGATTCGCAGGCTCATCTGCGTGAGACGGCGGCAAAGCTTGAACAGACTCTTAATGTGTTTGGGGTGAATGCGAAGGTGAATAATATAAGCTGCGGTCCTGCTGTTACAAGGTTTGAAATCACACCGGAGCTTGGAGTGAAGGTATCAAAGATCGTGAATCTGGCAGATGATATAAAGCTTAATCTGGCAGCCGCGGATATACGAATCGAGGCTCCTATTCCGGGAAAAGCCGCTGTGGGCATCGAAGTGCCAAACAGCCAGAGTGTTGCTGTTTCCTTCAGGGAGCTTGTGGAGTCTGAAGAATTTAAAAATGCCAAATCAAAGATTACCTTTGCAGTGGGAAAAGATATTGCAGGCAAGGTTAAGGTTACGGATATCGCAAAAATGCCACATCTTTTAATTGCAGGTGCTACCGGCTCAGGTAAGTCAGTTTGTATCAATACAATTATCATGAGTATACTATACAAGGCAAAGCCGGATGAGGTAAAGCTGATTATGATTGACCCGAAGGTGGTTGAGCTTAGTGTATACAATGGCATACCTCATCTGATGATTCCGGTTGTTACAGATCCTAAAAAAGCTGCAGGAGCATTAAACTGGGCGGTTTCAGAGATGACAGACCGATACGAGAAGTTTGCAAACAGCGGTGTCAGGGAAATAAACGGTTACAATGCCATGATTGATGCAATGGATGGCAAGGATACAGAAAAACCGCCAAAGATGCCACAGATTGTCATTATAGTGGACGAGCTTGCAGATCTTATGATGGTTGCATCAAAGGATGTAGAGGAGGCAATATGCAGGCTGGCACAGCTTGCGAGAGCAGCCGGTATACATCTGATTATAGCTACACAGAGGCCTTCTGTTAATGTTATTACAGGTCTCATCAAGGCGAATATGCCAAGCCGTATCGCATTTGCGGTTACAAGCGGTGTTGACAGTCGTACCATACTTGATATGAATGGTGCGGAAAAGCTCCTTGGAAAGGGAGATATGTTATTTGACCCACAGGGTGTCCCGAAGCCCCTTCGAGTACAGGGCGCATTCGTTTCAGATAAAGAAGTTTCCGATATTGTGAAATTTATTATTGAAAATAATGAGAATGCACAGTACAGTAATGATGTGGCACAAAAGATGGAGAGCCTGTCGAATGATACGACAAATACAACCGTTACCATTTCAGATGTGGAAAACACGGATGATGGCAGGGATTCTTACTTTGCGGAGGCAGCGTCAATTATCACAGATAAGGAACGGGCTTCAATCGGAATGCTTCAAAGATACCTTAAAATTGGCTTCAACAGGGCGGCCCGCATCATGGATCAGCTCGAAGAGGCCGGTGTAGTGGGACCCGAGGAGGGGACAAAGCCCCGCAAGGTTCTGGTGACTAAAGAGGAATTAGATACTATATTAGAGAATAATTAACACAAAGGAGCAAAGAAAAATGAAAACAGATATTCAGATCGCACAGGAAGCTACAATGCTTCCAATCAAGGATGTAGCAGCATCTATAGGGATTAAAGAGGATGACTTAGAGCTTTATGGAAAGTATAAGGCAAAGATTTCTGATGAGCTCATCAATCGCACAAAGAAAAATCCTGACGGAAAGCTCATACTTGTTACAGCTATAAACCCGACTCCTGCAGGAGAGGGAAAGACAACCACAAGCGTCGGTCTTGGAGAGGCATTTGGACGCCTGGGAAAGAAAGCACTTATCGCACTTCGTGAGCCGTCACTTGGACCTTGCTTTGGTATCAAGGGTGGAGCAGCCGGTGGCGGATATGCACAGGTTGTTCCTATGGAAGATTTAAATCTTCATTTTACAGGGGATTTTCATGCGATTACATCTGCAAACAATCTGCTTGCAGCACTTCTTGACAACCATATCCAGCAGGGAAACGAGCTTGGTATCGACCCGCGCCAGATTGTATGGAAGAGATGTATGGATATGAATGACCGTGTCCTTAGAAATATCGTTGTTGGTCTTGGAAGCAAGATGGACGGAATGGTCAGAGAAGATCATTTTGTCATCACTGTAGCATCTGAAATTATGGCAATACTCTGCCTGGCCGATGATATGGCAGATTTAAAGAAGCGACTTGGAAGAATTATTGTGGCATATACCTTTGACGGAAAGCCTGTCACAGCCGATGATCTTCAGGCTACAGGCTCTATGGCAGCTCTCTTAAAGGATGCCTTAAAGCCGAACCTTATCCAGACACTTGAGCATACACCGGCAATAGTTCACGGTGGACCTTTTGCCAATATAGCACACGGATGTAACAGTGTCCGTGCCACAAAGACAGCATTAAAGCTTGCAGACTATGTTATCACTGAGGCAGGCTTTGGCGCAGATCTTGGCGCAGAGAAGTTCTTTGATATCAAGTGCCGTATGGCAGGACTTAAGCCGGATGCAGTTGTACTTGTTGCAACAATCAGAGCATTAAAATATAATGGCGGCGTGCCGAAGGATGAGCTTTCATCAGAGAATCTTGATGCACTTAAGGCTGGAATCGTAAACCTTGAAAAGCATATTGAGAATCTTCAGAAATATGGTGTGCCTGTAGTTGTCACATTAAATTCATTTGTCACAGACACCAAGGCTGAGACTGATTTTGTAGAGCAGTTCTGTAAGGAAAGAGGCTGTGAATTTGCACTCTCAGAGGTATGGGAGAAGGGTGGCGAAGGCGGAATTGACCTTGCCAACAAGGTACTTGAAACAATCGAGCACAAGGAAAGCAATTTTAAGGTGCTCTATGATGATAGCCTGTCACTTAAGGAAAAGATTGAAACTGTTGCAAAAGAAATATATGGAGCAGATGGTGTTACATATTCTCCGGCAGCAGAGAGAGAACTTAAGAGAATTACAGACCTTGGAATGGGAGATTTCCCTGTATGTATGGCAAAGACACAGTATTCGCTTTCTGATGATGCAAAGAAGCTTGGCAGACCGAGCGGCTTTAAAATCAACGTACGTGAGGTTTATGCGTCAGCAGGTGCAGGCTTTGTTGTAGCAGTAAACGGTTCTATTATGACTATGCCGGGACTTTCAAAGAAGCCGGCTGCATACGGCATTGATGTGGATGACAATGGTGTGATCACAGGATTATTCTAGGAGGAAATATGGCTAATCTAATAGACGGAAAATTAATTTCAACACAGATTAAGGATGAGCTTAAGGAAGAAGTGACAGAGCTTAAGAAAAAAGGCATCGAAGGCTGCCTTGCGGTGATTCAGGTCGGAAATGACCCTGCATCATCAGTGTATGTTCGCAACAAGAAAAAGGCGTGTGAGTATGTCGGAATCAAATCGCTTTCGTATGAACTTGCAGAGGAGACTACGGAGGATGAGATATTAAAACTTATCGAAAAGCTCAATGCTGATGCTTCTGTAAATGGTATTCTCTGTCAGCTTCCACTGCCAAAGCATATCGATGAGGACAAGGTTATTGATGCTATTGATCCCAAAAAGGATGTTGATGGCTTCAGTCCACAGAGTGTTGGAGCGATGGTTATAGGAAAGCCTGGTTTTTTGCCGTGTACTCCGGCCGGTATCATTCAGCTTTTAAAGAGAAGCAATATAGATATTGATGGTAAAAGCTGTGTTGTGGTTGGCAGAAGTAATATAGTCGGCAAGCCTATGTCACTTCTCATGCTTAGGGAGAATGCAACTGTTACGGTATGTCATTCACATACAAAGGATTTAAAAGATGTATGTAAAAATGCTGATATACTTATAGTGGCAATAGGAAAGCCTAAGTTTATAGATGCTTCATATGTGAAGGATGGTGCGGTTGTCATTGATGTTGGAATCCACAGAAATGCTGAAAATAAGCTGTGTGGTGATGTGGATTTTGATTCTGTTGTGTCTAAAGCGTCACATATCACACCTGTACCGGGCGGTGTAGGTCCTATGACAATTGCGATGCTCATGAGCAATTGTGTTGAGGCTATGAAGAGATAATTAGATAATTAGACAATAAGTAAGAGGATTAGATGTATGAGATGTGCCAATTGTGGTAATGAATTGAAGGCGGGCAGTCTGTACTGTGATGTCTGTGGGCATCCGGTTCAGATAGTGCCTGATTACAACGAATTTGATGATTATCTTGATAATCTGGTTGGAAATGATGACAGGCGAACTGATGGACAAAAGACTGCAAAGCCTGTGTCTGATAGGACAATCAGGTTTGATGAGCCGGTGAGGGAACAGCTTCATAGTGCCGGTCAGTGGAACGGACAAAAAACGGACAGAATGTCACAGTCTGTAAAGCAGCAAGTGAGACAGGATCAGACAGGTGAGCAGCAGTCTCAGACGAAACAACCGTGTGAGAAGCCGCAGTCTGACGGACAGAGGGCAAAGAGAGCGCAGCAGAAGAAGATAATTATTATATCAGCTGTAGTGTGCGCTGTAGCAATTGTAATACTTATTGCAGCTATTACACGTAATGTAAGCAGATCACATGACAATTCATTTGATTATCAGGTGAAGCAGGCAAAGGCAGCTTATTCGGCGGGAAATATAAATTCCGCGGTTTCTTATTATGAGAAGGCTTTGTCGATTGATTCGGATAATACAGATGTCAGATTTGCTTTGGCTGATATATATATGTCGAAGAAGGATTATGATGCCGCTCTTGTGCTGTATCAGGAAATTATCAATATTGATCCAAAGAGCAAAGAGGCTTATAAGAAGCTTATCTCGATTTATGAATCAAAAAAGGATTATGATGCAATTGTTGCGCTGCGTGAGAGTGCTAAGGATGCATCTGTTTTAAAGCTTTTTGCGGATTATACTGTATCTAAACCGCAGTTTAGCAAGAGCAGTGGCAAGTATGGAGAGACTATTGAGCTTTCTATAGATGCAGACAGCGATACCAAAATATACTATTCATATGATTCGGATGATCCTTTGACCAGAGGAGAAAGATATTATAGCCCGATCACCCTGGACAAGGAAGGTACATATGAGATAACAGCTGTTGCGGTTGATGACAGAGGAATCAAAAGCGAGGTGGCATCTGCCAAGTATGAAATCGAGTTTGAGGCACCGGATGCACCGGAGATAGACCCTGACGGAGGTACATTTGGTGCACAGACAGACATTACAATCACAGTACCTGAAAATTGCAAGGTATACTATACCTGGGATTCGTCAGATCCGAGTGCTGCATCAACAGAGTATACAGCTCCAATACCTGTTCCTGAGGGAAATAATGTGCTTTCAGTTATTGCGATAGACCAGAATACCGGAAAGTGCAGTGATATATACAGATCAAGATTTGAATTTTATATGAATTAATAAAAAACACGCATGAGTTGATTAATCATGCGTGTTCTTTTTAATGAAATTATCTGTTATGGCTGTAAAGCCTTTATTGTATCCGGATTCTGTGTGGATGTACAGTACTCTTTGTTCGAGACAAAATCTGTGAAATACACATACTGTGATGTTACGTTTATGTTGCAAAACTCACCCTTAGCAAGCTCTTTAAAGCCGGTGCCGTCATTTTTTACAACACACAGTGCCGGATTATCACCACCGCGCTGATAGAATATCAGACTGCCATATACATTGTAATGCTCAATATTGGCCTCCGTTAAAACTACAGGATTTGGATTGTTGATATTGACATGGACAATCGCATTGTCACGATTTACATCCATGTAGTATACATTTGTGTCATCCAGCACAACCGGCTTGTAGCAGTTGCAGTCGTAGAATAAGGCTTCACTCTGTGAAGCAGTGTCATATCTGTATAGCTGTCCGTTTTTTGGATTATTATAATAAAAATACCGGTCTGATGTGTTGCAGGTAAACAGATAGTGACTTTTTATTTTCTTTTTTTCTTCTCCATCTATTCTGATACGGTATAGAGAGGTAGCTGTTTGTGTGTCATAGTGCAGATAATATATGTAGTTACCTATCAGGGATGCATAGATGCATGGGTCAGGATCCAGCACGGTGGAGCCGTGGCCATTTCTTTTTATGCGGCAGAGGCTGTTCCTGTCATATGAAAAGAAGGTCTGGCTTGTGATTTTCTGATTGTTGTTTCTTACGTAATAGACATAGTTTTTATCTGCGTTTATGTACATGGCTGTGTCATTGCTCAGTTTATGTATATTGCTGCCGTCTAAGTTCATGGCATACAGCCTGCCGTTGTCATTTGTATTTGAGAAAAATACTTCACCGTCACTTTCACAGAAGAGTCCGGCATTGTACAGATTACCTGCAGTATTGCCATTTACATAGGATGAATTAAGCTTTACCTTTGATACAAAATGGTATATAACAAGGCCTGTGATGCATATTAAAATTAGTGGAATAATTATTTTTAGATATTTTTTCATGTAATTCTCCCGAGGGTATTTGATATTTATGCTGATAGATATTAACTAAATTATATCTATATATGATAAATCTTTCAAGGATTACTTGCCTTTCTATAAAATTTGTAATAATATTTTATTATATCTTTTTTAGGAGACAATGATGGAAGATTTAATGAAATTAAGAGAGTCTATCGATGAGATAGACAGTGAAATAGTCAGATTATATAAGGAAAGAATGGAAATCTCAAAGCACGTTGCCGAGTATAAGATAACTACCGGCAAAAAGGTCTTTGATAAGGCAAGAGAGGATGAAAAGCTTGAAAAATTATCGTCTCTTGCAGAGGATGAGTTTTTAAAGCACGGTATAGTTGAGCTCTTTGAGCAGATTATGTCGACCAGCAGAAAGAAGCAGTATCAACTTATGACTGAGCATGGCATAGTGGAGAAGGAAAACTTTACTGAGGTAGACAGCCTGGATTTTTCCAATGCACGGATTGTGTTTCAGGGAGTCGAGGGCGCATACTCACAGCTTGCCATGAAGACATACTTTGGCGAGAACTGCAATGGCTACAACGTGGATACCTGGAAGGATGCCATGGAGGATATCAAGTGCGGAAAGGCTGATTATGCGGTGCTTCCTATAGAAAATTCATCAGCCGGTATCGTATCGGAAAACTATGATCTGCTTGTTGAGTACGACAATTACATAGTTGGCGAGCAGATTATCCGAATTGACCACAGTCTGATGGGACTTCCGGGCGCAAAGCTTTCTGATATCAGAACAGTGTACTCGCATCCACAGGCACTTATGCAGTGCTCGGACTTTTTTGATGAGCATAAGGATATCAATCAGGTAGCTGTCAGGAATACAGCTTTTTCAGCAAAGAAGGTAAAGGATGACGGAGATATCACACAGGCCGGCATAGCGAGTCATATCTCAGCTGATATATATGGTCTTCAGGTGCTGGAGAGCCGCATACAGAACAATAAAAACAATGCAACAAGGTTTATAATTGTGTCGGCTAAAAGGGTATGCCGCAGAGATGCGGACAGGATAAGCATATGCTTTGAGACACCTCACAAGAGTGGTGCACTATATCATATGCTGGCACACTTTATATACAATGGAATCAATATGTTAAATATCCAGTCTCGTCCGATATCTGATAAGGCGTGGGAGTACAGGTTCTTTGTTGATTTTGAAGGACGTTTTACAGATACAGCGGTGCAGAATGCGTTAAGAGGCATAAGGGAAGAGGCAATTGCCCTTAAGATTCTTGGTACATATTAGATTATAGAAATTTCAGATTATAGAAATTTAGATAAAAGTGTTGACAACAGAAATTGTCTGTGCTATATTCTAGTAGTTGTATGAAAACAAAGTAGAGTATCCACTCTCACCTAAGCGCAATCGGGCGACTTAGCGTTAATATTTTCAAACATTTGTGTTGAAGATTGTATAGTGGATAGTCTGCCTATCCACTATTTTTTATGGAGGTACAAGACCATTAGCGAATTAATGATTAATGAACAGATCAGAGACAGAGAAGTTCGACTGATTGGAGCGGATGGAGAGCAGTTAGGAATTGTTTCTTCAAGAGAAGCTCAAAAGATTGCAGACGAGGCAGGACTTGATTTAGTAAAGATAGCACCAAATGCAAAGCCACCTGTATGTAAGGTGATTGATTACGGTAAGTATCGTTATGAGCAGGCCCGTAAGGAAAAGGATGCAAAGAAAAAGCAGAAGACCGTTGAATTGAAAGAGATTCGTCTCTCACCTAACATTGAGGCTAACGACTTGAATACCAAGATGAATGCTGCAAAGAAATTTCTTGCAAAAGGAAATAAGGTAAAGATCACACTCAGATTCAGAGGACGTGAGATGGCTCATATGAATGCAAGCAAACATATCCTTGATGATATAGCGGAGAATCTTTCAGATGTAGCGGTAGTGGAGAAAGCACCAAAGGTTGAAGGAAGAAGCATCGGTATGGTGCTGGCAGAAAAGAGATAACAATTTAAGGAGGAACACACAATGCCAAAAATGAAAACAAGCAGAGCAGCAGCAAAACGTTTCAAAGCAACCGGAACCGGAAAGTTAAAGAGAAACAAGGCTTACAGAAGACATATCTTAACAAAGAAAACAACAAAGACAAAGAGAAATCTCAGAAAAGCAGCAATGACAGATGAGACAAATGTTAAGAATATGAAGAAGATTTTACCATACATGTAATCGGTAGTATTAGTTAAGGAGGAATCAACAAATGGCAAGAGTTAAAGGCGGATTAGGCGCTAAGAAAAGACATAACAGAACTTTAAAGTTAGCAAAGGGTTATAGAGGCGCTAGATCTAAGCAGTATAGAGTAGCAAAGCAGTCCGTAATGAGAGCACTTACAAGCTCATACGCTGGACGTAAAGAGAGAAAGAGACAGTTCCGTCAGTTATGGATTGCTCGTATCAACGCAGCAGCTCGTATCAACGGACTTTCATACAGCCAGTTCATGCACGGATTAAAGTTAGCAAACGTTGACCTTAACCGTAAGGTATTAGCTGATATGGCTGTTACAGATGCAGCAGGATTTGCTAAATTAGTAGAGGTTGCTAAATCTAAGCTTGCTTAGTTTAGCATAAAGAGATATATGAAAAAAAGCTGCCGGGCTTCATGTGAAGCCCGGCAGCTTTTTTTTTATTCTTGAGCTTTTTGTATTTACTGCGATACTCCTTAGGCGAAAGGCCTTTTATTTTATGAAAGGTCTTTGAAAAATAAAGGCTGTTATCAAACCCTATAGAGCCTGCAATTGCTGTGATGGACAATGAGGAGTGTTTAAGCAGATAGCATGCCTGTTTGATTCTGAAATCGGTCAGATATTCCTTTGGCGATACACCGAGGATGCTCTGGAAGGAACGGAACAGGTGACTTCGGCTTAAGCCTATATATGATGCAATATCCTCAACGGTGATAGGGTATGAATAGTTGGCGGAGATGTATTCGATGCCCTTTTGTACATAGGAGTTTGCACTGTTTTGCGGCGGCTTTGATGTGGCGGCACTGACAAAAAGAGCGAGGGTGGTGTAGAGTCGCCCGGTCATTTCGAGTGCATTTTCAAATTCTGTGCCTCTGGCGTCGTATATATGCATGAGCTGTCTTTTGATTTCGTTTCCGTTTGATACACTGTGTATGTATGGATGCGCTTTTGTGAAATCAGTGGCTCTTAAAATGGTTGCAGCATCGCTGCCGGTAAAGCCTACCCAGGTATATTCCCAAGGATCTTCTGCATCAGCCTGATAAATCACTTCGGTATTTGGATATACGAGAAACGCATCACCGGGAGTTAATGTGTGAACACTGCCATTTACAGTGTAGCGGCCTTTACCGCTTATGATATAGTGAATCAGATAATGGTCTCTGATACCGGGGCCCCACTGATACAGGCTATCACAGCTCTGGAAGCCTACGTTATATACGGACAGAGATACAAGCTCTTTTTCTTTTTACGATATAGGAATTTTTGTATTTATTATTCATATTGCCTACCTTTACAACATTTTTTACATATTTCTTCTACATTTTATTCTATACAAAAATGAGCAAATGCGCTACAATAAATTTAACAAAAATGAAAAGGAGATATTTATTATGGCAATTTTAGTTACTGGTGGAGCCGGATATATCGGAAGCCACACATGTGTGGAGCTTCTTGATGCAGGCTACGATGTTGTAGTACTTGACAATCTTTCAAATTCTTCTGAGAAGTCACTTGACAGAGTTAAGGCTCTTACAGGCAAAGAAGTAAAGTTCTATAAGGGAGATATCCTTGACAGAGACATCTTAAATAAGATTTTTAAGGAAGAAAAGATAGATAGCTGTATTCACTTTGCAGGACTCAAAGCAGTAGGAGAGTCTGTGGCAAAGCCTTGGGAGTACTATAACAATAATATTGCAGGAACACTTACACTTGTTGATGTGATGAGACAGAATGGCTGCAAGAGCATCATTTTCTCTTCATCAGCTACAGTATACGGAGATCCTGCACAGATTCCTATCACAGAGGAGTGTCCAAAGGGACAGTGTACAAACCCATATGGCTGGACAAAGTCTATGCTTGAGCAGATACTTATGGACATCTATAAGGCAGATAATGAGTGGAACGTTATTCTTCTTCGTTACTTCAATCCAATCGGAGCTCATAAGAGTGGTACTATGGGTGAGAATCCGAACGGTATTCCAAACAACCTGATGCCATACATCACACAGGTGGCAGTAGGCAAGCTAAAAGAGCTTGGAGTATTCGGAGATGACTATGATACTCCTGACGGAACAGGTGTGAGAGATTACATCCATGTAGTTGACCTTGCGGTTGGACATGTCAAAGCTTTAAAGAAAATTGAGGAGAATGCAGGTCTTTGCATCTACAATCTTGGAACAGGACATGGCTACAGCGTGCTTGATATCGTAAAGAATTTCGAGGCTGCAACAGGTGTTAAGATTCCTTATACAATAAAGCCTAGAAGACCTGGCGATATTGCTACATGCTACTGTGACCCATCAAAAGCCAAGAGAGAGCTCGGCTGGGAAGCACAGTATGGTATTAAGGAGATGTGTGCCGACTCATGGAGATGGCAGAAGAACAATCCTAACGGATATGATGATTAATTATGATTAATTTTTAATTCAGGCTTATACTTAAAATATTTATGCCTTGGAGCATTCTGTGGTAAACGGAATGCCCCAAGGCAATTTTACTTTAAGACGGAAATATTTATCATAGCGTGGATAGACACCGGACGCACCCGTAGCACCAAAATGCACCTTGCATAAGCGACTAGCGAAGCTGTTTAGATACTGTAGAATTATGCCTATGAAACACAGAAATGACTTGCCATGGAAGGCAAGTCAAGGAGAACCGCGCCATGGACGGCGCGTTTCGACGTTTTCGTCAAGCAAAGTGAGCCTGAAAAGCATAATTCGTACAGTATCTTGACAGCGTAGCGTTAGCGCATGCAAGGTGCATTTTGGTGCTACGGGTGCGTCCGGTGTCAACAACAATAAAAAAACATCGCATAAATGCGATGCTTTCGGGTTGGGCTGTATTTAATTAAATAAATATCAGTGAGCAGTCCGTACGGGAATCGAACCCGTGTTTCCGCCGTGAGAGGGCGGCGTCTTAACCGCTTGACCAACGAACCGTGTATTATACTATCATGGAGTTTCAAAAAAAGCAAGTACTTTTTTAAAAAAACTTGATTTTTTTTTCTGATAGTGCTATTATACCTATGATAACAACGTTGACTAGATTGAGAGAGGGCAAAAGTCCTCTCTCAATTCACGTTTATAAACATCAGGCAGCTATTCACAGCAATTGTGAATAGTTACAGCCATATAATCAAAAGAGAGGTGATAAAATGTCAAAGGCAAGTGTATATGAGGCAAAGACAGAGAGCTTTATACAACCAATTCTTGACAGCATGAATTTTGAGCTTGTTGATGTCGAGTATGTTAAGGAAGGCGGCATGAACTACCTGAGAGCATATATCGATAAGGAGGGTGGCATAACTGTTGATGACTGTGAAGTGGTTGCAAGGCAGATGAATGAGATTCTCGACAGAGAGGACTATATTCCTGATTCGTACACCTTCGAGGTCAGCTCGCCGGGGCTTGGAAGACCTCTCAAGAAGGAAAAGGACTATGTGCGCAATATGAATAAGGAGATAGAGATTCGCACATACAGGGCTATCAACAAATCAAAGGAATTTTATGGTCTGCTTAAAGCCTATGATAAGGATACAGTGACAATAACCGATGAAGACGGCAATGAGACTACATTTAATAAGAGTGACATTGCGCTTATACGTCAGGCATTGGATTTTTAATTAAAGCGCACGATAACACAAATAGGAGGAAAAAATAATGAGCAATGAGTTATTAGAAGCGTTAAATATATTAGAGCAGGAGAAAAACATCAGTAAAGAAACTTTACTTGAGGCAATTGAGAACTCTCTTGTGACTGCCTGCAAGAACCATTTTGGTAAATCAGACAATGTAAAGGTAGAAATAGATCCTGAGACATGTGCTTTCTCATGCTACCAGGAGAAGACGGTTGTAGATACGGTTGAGGATCCGGTTGAGGAGATTTCCTTAGCAGATGCGCACAAGGTAAACGGTAACTATCAGCTTGGAGATATCGTGAGAGTTGAGGTTAAGTCAAAGGAATTCGGACGTATTGCTACACAGAACGCAAAGAATGTTATCCTTCAGAAAATCCGCGAGGAGGAGAGAAAGGTAATATTTGACGAGTACAACAGCAAGGAAAAGGATGTTGTGACAGGTGTTGTTCAAAGATACATCGGAAAGAATGTCAGCATCAACTTAGGTAAGGCAGATGCACTTTTGACTGAGAGTGAGCAGATAAAGGGTGAGGTATTCAAGCCTACAGAGCGTATCAAGGTATATATTCTTGAGGTTAAGTTCACATCAAAGGGACCAAAGATTCTTGTTTCAAGAACACACCCTGAGCTTGTGAAGAGACTTTTCGAGTCAGAGGTTACAGAGGTTAAAGAGGGCATAGTTGAGATAAAGGCTATTTCACGTGAGGCCGGAAGCAGAACAAAGATTGCAGTATGGTCAAATGATCCAAACGTAGACCCTGTAGGAGCATGTGTAGGTATGAATGGTGCCAGAGTAAATGCTATCGTAAATGAGCTTCGCGGTGAGAAAATCGATATCATCACATGGGATGAGAATCCGGCAATACTTATCCAAAATGCACTTAGCCCTGCAAAGGTTATCTCTGTTATCGCAGATGCAGATGAGAAATCAGCAAAGGTTGTTGTTCCGGATTATCAGCTTTCACTTGCAATCGGTAAGGAAGGACAGAATGCAAGACTTGCAGCAAGACTTACTGGCTTCAAGATTGATATCAAGAGCGAGACACAGGCTAGAGAGTCAGGGGACTTCATGGATTATGAGAATGACTATGAAGAGGATGATTATGATGACGATTATGATTATTCGGATGATGAGCTTGCTGAGAACGAGAGATTAGCTGATACAGAACAGGCAGATGTACAGGCAGAGGCTTTTGATACAGAGGCTGACGAGAACGAAGCAGCAGGTACAGAAAATGATGCGGCAGATAGTGGTGATGAGCAGTAATGGCAAATAAAAAGATTCCAATGCGCAAATGCGTAGGCTGTCAGGAGATGAAGGAAAAGAAGTCACTTATTCGCGTGGTAAAGACTGCGGAGGGCGACATAATTCTCGATGACACCGGCAAGAAAAACGGCAGGGGAGCTTATATATGTAAGAGCCTTGAATGCTTTAAAAAGGCTAAAAAGACAAAGGCACTTGAGCGTTCCCTTGGTGTTAGTGTATCAGAACAGGTATATGAGGAGCTTGAAAAGGAGATGAACCAAATTGACAGATAGAGTACTTTCTATGCTGGGATTAGCAGCAAAGTCAGGCAATGTGGTTAGCGGAGAGTTTTCTACCGAGAAAGCTGTAAAGACAGGAAAGGCATTTTTAGTGATAGTTGCAGATGATTCATCAGACAACACAAAGAAGCATTTTTCGGATATGACTGCTTTCTATGAGGTTCCGATTTATTTTTATAGTGACAAGGTGGGGTTAGGGAATGCAATAGGCAAAGAGTTTCGCGCTTCCCTTGCAGTAACGGATGAAAACCTTGCAAATGCAGTGATAAAAAAGCTGCAGTCGAATAAAACTGAATAATGGAGGAAAATAGATATATGGCAAAAATGAGAGTTCATGAACTTGCAAAAGAATTAAATATAAAGTCGCAGGAAGTCATAGACACATTAAACGGCACACAGTTTGCTGTCAAAAATGTGCAGAGCGGTCTTGAGGATGAGGCACAGCAAATTGTACGAAAGAAGTACGCGAAAACAGAAGTAAAAAAAGATGCACCTAAGAAGGAAGAACCTAAAAAGGAAGAACCTAAAAGGATGAGGCTAAGGCAGCCGACAGACCAAAGAAAAAGGCAAGCATCACAGCAGTTTTCAATGCCCAGTACAGTAAGCAGGGTAGGAAAACAAATGGTGGAAACGGCAGCGGAAATAATGGAAATAACAGTTCGCAGCGCAGAAATGGCAATGGCAGACGCGATAATCAGTCATCACGTCCTGAGCAGCACAGCATTATTAAGCCAAGACCTGTCGGAGAGAGAGCTATGCGCCCTATAAGTGAGCGTACAGCGGATCCGTATGCAGATATGAAGGTAACCAATTCGCGTCCGGCACGTCAGGCTGACGCTGATAGAAGAAGCGACAGACGTCAGGACAATGGCGAGAAAATCAACAACAGAAACACTGACAGAAATGCCGACAGAAGCAGAAATACGGACAGAAACAGCGATAGAAGAACAAACAATCGCGACAACAATAACCGAGATAACAGCAGAGACAATAATAGAGACAATAACCGAGGCTTCAGAAATGACGCCAGACGTCCTGCAGAGGGTGGCAGAAGCTTTGACAGAAATAATGATAGAAGCAGAAGCAATGACAGAAGCAGGAGCAATGATAGAAATAACGATAGAACAGGCAGCAGAGGTGATGACAGAAATCGTTTCAGAAAAGAAACAGTTGCAGTTGCAGCTCCTGATGATGTAAGAGGAAAGGAGAGCCGCGACAGAGGCAACGATAGAAAGAATAAGCATAATCACAATCAGAGCCAGAAGCAGGATAAGCTCGGAAAGAAGCAGGAGAATTACATCAATCTCGAGAAGCACGGCGGTAAGAAAAAGCCACAGCAGCCGAAGGCACAGCCAAAAGAGGATGAGAACGAGATTAAGACAATTTCTCTTCCGGAGAAGATTACAATAAGGGATTTAGCTGATAAGATGAAGGTTCAGCCTTCAGCCATTGTAAAGAAGCTTTTCATGAAGGGCGAGATGGTAACAGTTAACTCTGAAGTTGATTTTGCAGCCGCTGAGGAGATTGCTTTAGAGTTCAATTTCATATGTGAGGAAGAGGAGAAGGTCGATGTGATTGCAGAGCTTCTCAAGGAGGATGAAGAGGATGAGAGCAAGATGGTTCCTCGTCCACCTGTAGTCTGCGTAATGGGTCACGTAGATCATGGTAAGACATCACTGCTTGATGCCATCAGACAGACACGTGTTACAGACCGTGAGGCAGGTGGTATTACACAGCACATTGGTGCATCTGTTGTATCAATCAATGGCCAGAACATCACATTCCTTGATACACCGGGACATGAGGCATTTACAGCAATGCGTATGCGTGGTGCCAACTCTACTGATATCGCAATCCTTGTTGTTGCTGCAGATGATGGTGTAATGCCGCAGACTGTTGAGGCTATTAACCATGCAAAGGCAGCAGGTGTTGAGATTATCGTTGCTGTCAATAAGATTGATAAGCCTAATGCTAATATCGAGAAGGTTAAGCAGGAGCTCTCAGAGTATGAGCTTATCCCGGAGGATTGGGGTGGAAGCACAATATTCTGTCCTGTATCTGCACATACTAAGGAGGGTATCGACAATCTCCTTGAGATGATTCTTCTCACAGCAGAGGTGCTCGAGCTCAAGGCTAATCCTGATAGAAACGCAAGAGGTCTCGTAATTGAAGCACAGCTTGATAAAGGCCGTGGTGCGGTTGCCACAGTGCTTGTACAAAAAGGAACACTCCATGTCGGAGATCCTATCGCATGTGGAAGCAGCTATGGTAAGGTAAGAGCCATGATTGATGATAAGGGCCGCAGAGTAAAGGAGGCTAAGCCTTCTACACCTGTAGAGATACTTGGACTCAACAGTGTGCCTTCAGCAGGAGAGACATTTGTGGCATGCGATTCAGAGAAGGAGGCAAAGGCATTCTCTGACACATATATTTCAGAGGAGAAGAATAAGCTCATCGAGGATACAAAGGCAAAGATGTCACTTGATGATCTGTTCTCACAGATTCAGTCCGGCAACATGAAGGAGCTTGATATCATCGTAAAGGCAGATGTACAGGGTTCAGTTGAGGCTGTTAAGCAGAGTCTTGTCAAGCTTTCAAATGAGGAGGTTGTGGTCAAGGTCATCCATGGCGGCGTTGGTGCCATCAACGAGTCAGATGTTATCCTTGCATCAGCATCAAATGCAATCATCATTGGCTTTAACGTCAGACCGGATCCTGTTGCCAAGGCTACAGCAGACCGTGAGGGCGTAGATATCAGACTTTACAAGGTCATCTACAATGCAATCGAGGATGTATCTGCTGCCATGAAGGGTATGCTTGATCCTGTATTTGAGGAGAAGGTTATCGGACATGCGGAAATCAGACAGATTTTCAAGGCTTCAGGCGTTGGAAACATTGCAGGTTCATATGTGCTTGACGGATTTATGGAGAGAGGCTGCCGTGTCAGAATTAGCAGAGAGGGTGAGCAGATATTCGAGGGAGACCTTGCTTCACTCAAGAGATTCAAGGATGACGTCAAGGAGGTCAAGACAGGCTATGAGTGTGGTCTTGTATTTGACGGATTTAATGATATTCAGGAATTCGATATAGTTGAAGCTTACAAGATGGTAGAGGTTCCGAGATAATCATATATTGTTTATCTTGAATTAATGCAGCTATTCGGATAGTTACGGTTTAATATAATAAAAAGAAAGGATTATATGAGAAAGAACAGCATAAAAAATATTCGTATCAACGAAGAGGTAATGCGTGAACTGTCAAATATCATACGCGGTGAGATAAAGGATCCGCGTATCAATCCCATGACAAGTGTTGTTGCTGTCGAGGTGGCACCTGATTTAAAGACAGCAAAGGCTTATATCAGTGTGCTTGGTGACAAGAAATCACAGGCTGATACACTTGCAGGACTTAAGTCAGCGGAGGGATATATACGCAGAACTCTCGCAAAGAACATCAATTTAAGAAATACACCTGCCATTACATTTATCATAGACCAGTCTATAGAGTATGGTGTTGAGATGTCTAAAAAGATTGATGAAGTAACAAAAAATCTCAAAGAGGATTAACAAAGAGGATTGATTATGACAGAGATTGATTCTATTTTAAAGGATGCACAATCAGTTGCCGTTTCCGGTCATGTGAGACCGGACGGAGACTGTGTCGGCTCAACACTTGCGGTATACAACTACATAAAGGATTATTATCCTGATATAAAGGCAAGGCTTTATTTAGAGCCAAGCCCGAACATCTTTAAGTTCATGCAAAGAGCAGATGAGATTGACAGCAGCTATGCGGATGATACAGTATACGATCTGTTCATAGCATGTGACTGCAGTGACACAGGCAGACTGGGAAGTGCAGCTAAGTATTTTGAGTCTGCAAAAAGGACACTTTGCATAGATCATCATGTTACAAACGGGGCCTTTGCAGACGCAAATTACATCTTTCCGGATGCGAGCTCAACCTGTGAGCTTGTGTTTGAACTTCTGCCTAAGGAGCGCATTACAATACAGATAGCAGAGTGTATTTACACAGGCATGGTGCATGATACAGGCGTGTTCCAGTATTCATGCACTTCAAAAAAGACTATGGATATAGCAGGCTCCCTGATGGAGATGGGCATTGATTATTCAAGGATAATCGATGATACATTTTATACAAAGACATTTGCTCAGAACAAGATTATGGGGCAGGCACTTTTGAATGCTGCTTTGTATCTGAATGGTGATGTTATATTGTCTGCAGTATCGCGCGCTGAGATGGAGAAGTACGATGTGCTTCCAAAGCATCTCGACGGTATTGTAAATCAGCTGCGCGTGACAAAGGATATAAAGGTTGCTGTATTTCTCTACGAAAATGAGGATGGTACCTACAAGGGCAGCCTGCGCGTAAACGGTGATTACGATGTGGCAAAGGTTGCGTCGGTATTTGGCGGCGGTGGACATGTAAAGGCTGCAGGATTTACGATTGAAGTACCACTTGAGGTGGCAACAGACCGCATCCTTACGGCAATTAAGGATAATATTTAGGGAGAGATTCTTGGGCAGATGGTTAATGGAATAATCAATGTATACAAGGAAAAGGGCTATACAAGCTTTGACGTTGTGGCAAAGCTTCGAGGCATATTCCACCAGAAGAAGATTGGTCATACAGGTACACTTGATCCTGATGCGCAAGGCGTCCTTCCTGTCTGCCTTGGAAAGGCAACCAGAGTGTGTGACCTTTTGACAGATAAGGACAAGGTCTATAAAGCTGTGCTGCTTTTAGGACAGGAGACAGATACACAGGATATTTCAGGGCAGGTCTTAAATCAGGCTGAGGTCAATGTGACTGAGCAGGCGGTGTATGATGCAATATCACAGTTTATTGGCAGACAAAAGCAGGTGCCGCCAATGTATTCGGCTCTAAAGGTCAATGGGAAAAAGCTCTATGAGCTTGCCAGGGAGGGCAAGGTTATAGAGAGAAAAGCCAGGGATATCGAGGTGTTTGATATCAAGGTTGAAAGCATTGATTTACCGGAGGTTACGATGACGGTGCACTGTTCAAAGGGCACATATATCAGGACGCTGTGCAATGACATCGGAGAGAGGCTGGGTTGCCATGGCTGCATGAAGTCACTGCTTAGAGTAAGGGTAGCAGGCTTTGACTTAGAGCATGCACTTACACTTTCACAGATTCAGTCAAAGGTGGATGAAGGCTGCTTTGATATGGTGATGCCTGTTGACGGAGTATTCGAAAATCTGCCGGCAGTGCATACTGCTTCAGATGCTGATAAGCTTGTCAGAAATGGAAATAAAATTCCGGCAGTGCTTACGGATTATTTAAAACACAGTGCTGACTCTGATATAAGATACAGAGTATACAATCATGAGGGCATATTTGTCGGGGTGTATTCGTATCTTGATGAGACCGGTGAGTTTAAGCCGGTTAAGATTTTTATGGAATAGAATAGTATACAGATATTATGGAATATATAAGCAAAACTCTGGATTTTCATGTCAAGGAGCCGTCCGTCATCTCGTTTGGAAAGTTTGACGGGCTTCACAGAGGACATGAATTTCTGATGGAAAAGCAAATTGAACAGAGCAATCTGCATGGCTACAAGCGCATCATATTTACGTTTGACATTCCTCCCAAATCGGAGGTACTTGGCGTTGAGTCAAAGGTTATAATCACAAACGATGAAAAAGAGTATGTGTTTGAAAAATCAGGTATTGACTATCTGATAGAGTGTCCGTTTGTGCCACAGGTGATGACGATGGAGGCGGATGCGTTTGTCAGATGGATAGTTAAAAGTCTTAATGTCAAGTGTATCATTGTCGGAGATGATTTCCGTTTCGGGCACAACAGGGCAGGAGACCATCGGATGCTTTCTGCGATGGCAGGAGAGCTTGGATACGAGCTTATTGTGGTGGACAAGATAAAGGATGGAGACAGGGATATAAGCAGTACATATATCCGCGAGGAGATTGCGGCAGGACATATTAAAAAGGCGAATGAACTGCTGGGATATCCCTTTTTCATAAAAGGAAGAGTAGTGCATGGCAGAGCACTAGGCAGGACTATTGGCATTCCGACAGTCAACCTTTCAGTGCCGCACGATAAGCTGCTTCCACCAAAGGGAGTGTATATGTCAAGAGTTCTTGTCAGGGACAACTGGTACCTTGGTGTAACCAATATAGGATGCAAGCCTACTATAGAGGGCAAAAATCCAATAGGTGCAGAGACATATATCATAGATTTTGGGCAGGATGTTTACGGACAGGATATCATGGTAGAGCTTCATAAGTTCGTAAGACCTGAGATGAAGTTTGATTCAATAGAAGCGTTAAAGAGCCAGATGAGTGCAGATATCAATTATACAATCAATTATGCAGGCAGTCACACATTCTAGTGTGGCTGTTTTTTTGCAAAATTACCCAAAATAACGAAAAAATGACAAATATTACGGAAATATTACGGAGAAATATTGACATTTTAACAATTTGTGATATACTCGTAAACATGGGATTATGGATAGCATGAACTGGAGGCTATATGAAAAATAAATTAAAATTAGGACAGGCAGCAGGCGTTGTAGCGTTTGCTATTATTATAGGTGCTGTATCTATGAGTTCAAGCAGCACAGTAGATGCCAGAACATCATTAAAGGAAAACAGAACAGTCAATGCGGGGGGTGGCCCTTGGTCTGACAGAGGCGGCAGATGCCACAGAGCTTCTCACAGCAGGGGTTACATCGGCTCTTACTTATTATGGAGCTGACGTATCGGTAGCGCAAAACGACAGCAATGTTGTTACTGCATCTGCTCAGGGTGCACAGGTTGGCAATACTGCACAGGAGACAGAACAGGCAAATGAGGCATCCCAGACACCGACAGCCGCACAGACCTGTGGTTACACAAATCTTGGTATGTCGGTTATCAGCAGCGGAAACTTAAATATCAGACAGGAAGCTTCGACAGACAGCGAGGTAATAGGAATACTTACCAATCACAATGCCTGTGAGCTTCTTGAGGATGCCGGAGAATGGTACAAGGTCACATCAGGCAAGGTGACAGGATATGTAAACAAGCAGTATCTTGTGACAGGAGATGAGGCAGAGGCTATTGCAGAACAGGAGATTAAGACGGTTGCCACAGTAAATACGGAAACACTGAATGTGCGTGCAGAGAAGTCAACAGAGGCTGCGGTGCTTTCACAGGTTGGAAATTCAGAGGCATTCACAGTTAATTCTGTCGCTGACGGCTGGGTTGAGATAAGTGTGGATGATTCGGTAGGATATATATCACAGGATTATGTGACACTGGCACAGGCACTTCCTACAGCAAAGACAATAGAGCAGGTGAAGTATGGTGACGGCGTATCAGATGTAAGGGCATCTGTTGTATCGTATGCGTTACAGTTTGTCGGAAACAGATATGTGTGGGGTGGTACAAGCCTTGAGAAGGGAGTTGACTGCTCAGGCTTCACAATGAGAATTCTTGGAAAGTATGGAATCTCATTACCGCATTCATCAAGAGCACAGCCTTCATACGGCACAAAAATCAGTGCATCTGAAGCAAAGCCGGGAGATTTATTCTTCTACGGAGGTGGAAGGAGTATCTCACATGTTGCAATTTATATCGGAAACGGACAGATTGTACATGCCAGCAACAAGCGTGATGGAATCAAGGTTTCAAATGCATATTACAGAAATCCGATTTGTGTCGTAAGATATTTGCCGGATTAATAAAAAAACAGTTTACAACAAATGCTTACTATGCTATACTGCATAAGTGTGGTTTTGCCCATGTTCGGTAGTTGGACACTCCGACCTATTGCTGAGCATCATACAGTTATCAGGGCGCATTATAATATAAGGAGGATCAACAATGATCGCAAAGGAAAAGAAACAGGCTATTATCGCAGAGTACGGTAGAACACCAAATGACACAGGTTCACCAGAGGTTCAGATTGCAATTCTTTCAGCAAGAATCGCAGAGTTAACTGAGCATTTCAAACAGAACCCAAAGGATCATCACTCAAGAAGAGGAATGTTAAAGATGATCGGTCAGAGACGTGGATTACTTGCATACCTTAAGGAGATTGATATCGAGAGATATCGTTCACTTATCGAGCGTTTAGGACTTAGAAAATAGTATTTTCTTTAGAGCGGAGTAATTATTATTCCGCTCTATTATTGTTTTTATTATTGTTTTTTGAAAAGCAGAAGTAAGCCGAGACCACTAAAGAGTGCATGAGCATACATGTATTGTTTAGTAGTTTCGGAAGAGGAATACACTTCTGCAAAAGAATTTTTAAGGAGAATTAATATGTACAAAAGTTATTCAATGGAACTTGCCGGCAGGACTCTTACTGTAGATATCGGAAGAGTAGCAGCTCAGGCAAACGGAGCTGTTTTTATCAAGTATGGTGATACAACAGTCCTTTCAACAGCTACAGCATCTGACAAGCCACGTGACGGTGTGGATTTCTTCCCACTCAGCGTTGAGTTCGAGGAGAAGATGTACTCTGTAGGAAAAATTCCGGGTGGTTTTAACAAGCGTGAGGGAAAGGCATCTGAGAACGCCATCCTTACAGATCGTGTAATTGACCGTCCTATGAGACCTCTTTTCCCAAAGGATTACAGAAATGATGTTACATTAAACAACCTTGTCATGTCAGTGGATCCTGAGTGCCGTCCTGAGATAGTTGCAATGATCGGTACAGCTCTTGCTGTTCATATATCAGATATTCCGTTTGACGGACCATGTGCCATGACACAGATGGGACTTGTTGATGGAGAGTTTATCGTAAACCCTTCACAGAAGCAGTGGGATGAGGGCGATTTACAGCTCACAGTTGCTTCTACAAAGGAAAAGGTCATCATGATTGAAGCAGGAGCCAATGAGATTCCTGAGGATCAGATGATTGAGGCAATCTACAAGTGCCACGATATCAACCAGACAGTTATCGCATTTATGGATCAGATCCGTGATGAGATTGGAAAGCCAAAGCATGAGTATGAGAGCTGTGCTATTCCGGAGCAGATGTTTGAGGATATCAAGAAAATTGTTACTCCTGAGCAGATGGAGGAGGCAGTATTCACAGATGAGAAGCAGAAGCGTGAGGAAAATATAAGAGCTATCACAGAGCAGTTAGAGGAAGCCTTCGCTGACAATGAGGAGTACCTTGCAGTACTTGGTGAGGCTATTTACCAGTATCAGAAGAAGACAGTCAGAAAGATGATTTTAAAGGATCATAAGCGTCCGGACGGCCGTGCAATCAACCAGATCAGACCACTCGCAGCAGAGGTTGATTTGATTCCTAGAGTTCACGGCTCTGCAATGTTTACCCGTGGACAGACACAGATTTGTGATGTTGTAACACTTGCTCCTTTATCAGAGATTCAGAAAATCGACGGACTTGATGCAAATATCACAACAAAGAGATATATGCATCACTATAACTTCCCTGCATACTCTGTAGGAGAGACAAAGGTATCACGTGGACCGGGACGTCGTGAGATTGGACACGGAGCACTTGCTGAGAAGGCACTTGTTCCTGTACTTCCAAGCATTGAGGAGTTCCCATATACTATCCGTGCCGTATCTGAGACATTTGAGTCAAACGGCTCTACATCAATGGCTTCAACATGTGCATCATGTATGTCACTTATGGCTGCAGGTGTTCCGATTAAGGCTATGGTTGCCGGAATCTCATGCGGACTTGTAACAGGCGATACAGATGATGATTTCATTGTACTTACAGATATCCAGGGTCTTGAGGATTTCTTCGGAGATATGGATTTCAAGGTAACAGGTACACATAAGGGTATTACAGCTATCCAGATGGATATCAAGATTCACGGACTTACAAGACCTATCGTTGAGGAGGCAATCGCGAGAACACGTGAGGCACGTCTCTACATCATGGATGAGGTCATGAGCAAGGCAATCGCTGAGCCTAGAAAAGAAGTAAATGAGTGGGCTCCAAAGATTGAGCAGATTACAATCGATCCATCAAAGATTGGTGATGTTGTCGGACAGAAGGGTAAGACAATCAACGAGATTATCGACAGAACCGGTGTCAAGATCGATATCACAGATGATGGCGCTGTTTCAGTTTGCGGAACAGATAAAGAGATGATTGCAAAGGCAATCGACATGATTAAGATTATCACAACTGATTTTGAGCAGGGACAGATCCTTGAGGGAACAGTTGTAAGCATCAAGGAGTTTGGTGCTTTCATTGAATTTGCTCCTGGCAAAGAGGGAATGGTTCACATTTCAAAGATTGCAAAAGAGAGAATCAACCGCGTAGAGGATGTTCTTACACTTGGAGATAAGGTGACTGTTGTATGCCTTGGAAAAGACAAGATGGGAAGAATCAGCTTCTCTATGAAGGATGTAAAAGAGGATTAATTAATATACGTTAAAGTATAACAATAATATCCAGGTAAAGGGCTGCACGCAGGTGCAGTCCTTTTAATATATGAAATTATAGTAATGAGGTTTGAGTTAGGACAGAACAGGTGCGTTTGTGTATGGGTTCACGTAGTGATTAATACTATGATATGAGGGTCAAAAGGTATTTTGCCCCTTTAATCATACTATGAGCGAGGCTGTGTCATATTGTGAAACGAATCATATACTAAATTAAAAAATAAAATAATAATGAAAAATGCGAAATATAGTATAAATGCAAATCTGGTATATAAAAATGGATATAGTGGTAAAAATGTCAATATAGCAGTGCTTGATACGGGTGTGTTTAAACACAAACAGCTTGATGGGTGTATAAAGCACTTTATGGATTTTGTGGGTGGAAAGGAGACATGTTATGACGATAACGGGCATGGTACACATGTGTGCGGTATATTATCGGCTGCAGATATAGGCATGGCTCCGGGGGCAGGACTATATGTGTTTAAGGTGCTTGATTATCTTGGCATGGGGCAGACATCGGATTCAATTCGTGCACTTAAGTATATAAAAGAAAACTGCGTCAGACTTAATATAAAAATACTCAACTTCTCTGTAGGATATCTGCCATGTTCTGATACAGCAGAGCGTATTAAGATATTGAAGCTGATAGATGAATTGTGGGATATGGGAGTGGTAGTTGTTGCAGCAGCGGGCAACTACGGCCCGGCACCGTTTTCTGTAACTGTGCCGGGAATTTCAAGAAAAATAATAACAGTCGGAAGCTTTGATGATATAAGAAGTGGCAAAGGTCCTACCGACTGTTGTATTGTAAAGCCTGAGATTCTGGCTCCCGGGCATGATATCATAAGCCTTGGAACGAGAGATGGCACATATGTAAGGAAAACAGGTACTTCAATGGCTACACCGATTGTGTCAGGTGCCATAGCACTTCTATTGGAAAAAAATCCAAATATGAGACCGGAGGCGGTTAAGCTAGCACTGTATAATACATGTGACAGGGCAGGGGATAGTCACAAAGGCTCGTGGGGGATTATAAATGTTGATAAATTGGTGGGAATATTATAATATGTATTAGAGATTTATTATAGATAATATAGGAAATATTAGGTTGTATAATTGTAATTTCATGGTAGGGCTTATATGAGAAAAATATTACAAAGACTGCTTTCAAAGCTTTTTATAGTTTCGACAATAATAATCATACAGATGATATGGTGGTTCTTTTTGTTTTATACGGCATCTGTTGCCAGCAGGGTGTTTCAGGATCTGCTGTATGTGGCAGCCATATTGCTTTCGCTTTATATTGTCAACAGGCGGATGAAAATGTATATAAAAATGTCATGGATATTTTTGATACTGAGTGTTCCAATCGTTGGTATTCCGTGCTATTTCTTTTTCGGAAGACCGGAGCTTACGTCGAAGACACAGAAAAGAATGGCAAGAATTGTGGAAGCATATGCGCCGCTTCGGCCTGAGAACGAGCTGCTAAATGAGACTCTCAGACAGACAGATATGGATGCATACAGACAAAGCAGGCTTATCACTCAAAATCAGAAATATCCACTGTATGCGGAGGACTGCACAGAGTACTTTAAATCAGGTGAGGAGGCTTTTGAGAGCATTTTAAAAGATTTAAGGTCAGCTGAAAAGTTTATCTTTATGGAGTATTTCATAATCGGCAGTGGCGTTATGCTTGATCAGATACTTGATATACTCAAAGAAAAGGTAAAGCATGGAGTTGTGGTGAGAATCATATATGATGATTTTGGCAGCATAAATGCCATTCCGCCATATTTTATAAAGGAGATGGAGAGCATCGGAATACAGACCAGACGCTTCAATCCATATAAGCCCATGCTTTCAGTAATTATGAATGACAGGGATCATAGGAAGATACTGGTGATAGACGGACGTGTGGCGCATACCGGTGGTTACAATATAGCAGATGAGTATATCAACAAAAAAATCAGGTTTGGTTACTGGAAGGATGCCGGTATCCGTGTGGAGGGAGAGTGTGTAAACAGTTTCACAACGATGTTCCTTGAGATGTGGAATTATATCAATAAGGACAATGCTGTGCATGATGAATATCTGAATCCACACAATACCTTCAGCCAGTCAGAGGAAAGCGGTTTTGTCCAGCCGTTTTGCGATTCTCCACTTGAGCATGATGATGTAGGAGAGAATCTTTATGTGAGTATCATCTCAAGAGCTAAAAAATATGTTTATATTTTTACACCGTATCTGATACTTGGAACGGAGCTGTCGCATGCTATGATATCGGCAGCCAGGTCAGGTATTGATGTGCGTATTGTTGTACCTAAGATTCCCGATAAAAAGCTCATTTATCTGCAGACAAAAGCCAATTTCAGACCTCTTATCGAGGCGGGGGTAAGGATATATCTGTACACACCCGGCTTTATACATTCAAAGTGTATTGTGGCAGATGATGATACTGCGATAGTTGGCACATGCAATCTGGATTTCAGGAGCATGTACTGGAATTTTGAGGATTTTGTATACATGTACAGGACTCAGTGCATCGGAAAAATAAAAGAGGATGCGATAGAGACGTTTGCGGTTTCAGAGGAGGTGTATGAGGAAAGCACAAATGATATCTCATTTGCAGGCAGGCTGCTGCAGAGTATTTTGCAGCTTTTTGCACCGCTTTTGTAAATGTGTCTGTAAAGCGTCTGATAAAAATCTGTTGAATAATGTTACAAGTTGTAATATAATAATCCAAGCGATTGCATAAGCAACGCACGAAGAAACTGAATATGTAGCATAAAGGTGTCGGAGCAGACAAGCATTTGAATTTGATTTATGACAGGCGATGTGAAGCTGGCTCCGGTGAAAAGGGAAACAGGTGCAAATCCTGTACGAACTCGTCACCGTAATTAAGGAGTGACGGCCGATAGGTCACTGGGCAACCGGGAAGACGGCCGAAGCAATGATATATAAGCCGGGAGACCTGCCTTTGTGTTGTACGGAAACAATAGTGTTTCAAGCCACGAGTAACTGGCTGTACGTGATGAAATAATTATAATTACAGACAAGGTTATGATAGCCGTATAGTCTGGGTTAGAAGGATTTTGACATGTATAGCTCTTTGACATAATAGTACAAAGAGCTTTTATTTTTGACGCTTTAAATGTTTTCGTCTTACATATTTAAAACATGTGCAGCTTAATAGCTGCAAGGAGAATGAAAAGGAGAAAACATGAAAAAGAAATTAGTAGTAGTACTGATGGCAGCAGTTATGGCTATGACAGCAGTGACCGGCTGTGGCAGCAAGGCAGATGATGCAAAGAATGATACACAGGCATCTAAGACTTCAGAGAGTGAGACAAGCGCAAACGCGGATCAGGAGGCAGCAATGCATGTGGCAGATTTAATCGATGCAATCTACGTGCAGGAGAGAACAGATGATACAGACAAGCAGTGCAAGGAGGCTAAGGAGGCCTGGGACAAGCTCACAGACGCACAGAAGGAGCTTGTAGAGGGAGAAAATGCTGATCCTGACTATTTCGGCAGAGATACAGGCGATGCTTCAAAGGATGATCCGAGAAACCAGGATGATATCGGCGAGAACGAGATTCTTGTAGTAAGCTTTGGTACATCTTTCAACGACAGCCGTGTGGCTGATATCAAGGGTGTGGAGGATGCAATAGCAGCTGCAAATCCTGACTGGTCAGTCAGAAGAGCCTTCACAGCACAGATTATCATCAATCATGTACAGGCAAGAGATGACGAGAAGATTGACAATATGGATCAGGCACTTGAGCGTGCAGTCAAAAATGGTGTAAAGAATCTTGTGGTACAGCCTACACACCTGATGCATGGCGCAGAGTATGATGAGCTTTCAGAGGCTGTAGAAAAGTATAAGGATAAATTTGAGTCTGTAAAGATTGCAGAGCCACTCCTCGGTGAGGTTGGAAGTGATGCAACAGTTGTAAATGAGGATAAAAAGGCCGTTGCAGAAATTCTTACAGAGGAAGCAGTAGAAAAGGCAGGCTATGACAGCCTTGATGCTGCAAAGGAAGAGGGCACAGCATTTGTATTTATGGGACATGGAACAAGCCATACAGCAAAGATTTCATACAGCCAGATGCAGAGCCAGATGACAGCTTTGGGTTATGAGAACGTATTTATCGGAACTGTAGAGGGTGAGCCGGAGGATACATCATGTGAGTCTGTCATTGAGAAGGTGTCAGCCGCTGGCTACAAGAACGTCATTCTTCGTCCGCTTATGGTTGTTGCAGGAGACCATGCCAACAATGATATGGCAGGAAGTGATGATGATTCATGGCTTTCACAGTTTAAGGCATCAGGAAAGTTTGATAAAATCGATACACAGATTAACGGACTTGGTGAGATTGAGGGTATCCAGAAGCTTTATGTTGAGCATACAGCGGCTGCCATGAGCAAGTAGCAGTTACTTAAATGTATAGTGGGGAAGCTATAAAATAACAGGAGCAGTATATCAGACATGAGAAAATTATTCAGAAACAAGTTTACTTATATCGTTGCAATGACACTGGTTTGTGCCATGAGCTTGGCAGCCTGCGGTAATAAGAATGCAAAAGCTGAAACAGAAAGCAAAAAAGCAGTGCAGGATGCGACAGAGAGCACAAAAAAGGCTGAAAAAACAGAAAAGATAGCACTTTCAGATGGTACATATACAGCAGAGTTTACTACAGACAGCTCAATGTTTCATGTGAATGATGCATATGACAACAAAGGTACACTCACCGTGAAGGATGGCAAGGCAACAATACATGTTACTCTCACATCCACACACATTGTCAATCTCTTTTGGGAACAGCAAAGGATGCCTCAAAGGACAAGGCTGAGCTTTTGGAGCCAACTGTAGAGACTGTCGATTATGGCGATGGCACAACTGAGGATGTCAATGCGTTTGATATACCGGTTCCTGTTTTGGATGAGGAATTTGACCTTGCACTTATCGGTACAAAGGGCAAATGGTATGACCACAAGGTAAAGGTTTCAAATGCCACACCTGCGGACGCAGATGCAAGCGTATCTGAGAGTGCGGGAAAAGAGCTTCCTGACGGAACATACAATATCAATCTCGATTTCGAGGGCGGAAGCGGTAGGGCGAGCATTGCATCACCGGCTGAGGTGACTATAAGCGGTGGAGCCGCTACTGCAACAGTGCAGTGGAGCAGTCCAAACTATGACTATATGATAGTTGACGGACAGAAATATATGCCTGTAAATACAGACGGCAATTCTGTATTTGAAATTCCGGTTAAGCTTGATACACCTATGCAGGTTATCGGAGATACAGTTGCTATGAGCAAGCCGCACGAGGTTGAGTACACACTCACCTTCCATTCAGATTCTGCTACAGAGGTGCTTGGTGAGGATGGAGAATAATTAAGCTATGCATGGAAGAAAAAAGATAATTATATATATATTGATATCAATTATAGGACTGTTCTGGCTGTCAGGCTGTGACAGTCCTTCTTCCGATTCAGGGAATACCGAATCGAAGGCTGAGGCAGAGGCACAAAACGGTCTTATATATAAGAGCAGTATGAAGCTTTTATATGCAAAGAATTTTTCTGTTGACTATTATGAGGGTGGATACAAGATACTTACGACAAAGGACGGTACCAAAATACTTACCGTGCCAAAGGGCAGAAAGACTCCAAAGGGTATTGACAAGGATATCATTGTATTGAAGGAGCCTGTAAGTGATTTGTATCTGGTCGCATCAGGGGTGATGGATATGTTTGACAAGCTTGATGCAGTGGACACTATTAAATTTTCGGGGCTAGACAGTGACGGCTGGTATATTGACAGTGCAAGAAAGGCTCTTGAAAGTGGCAGAATGCTTTATGCCGGCAAATATTCAAAGCCCGATTATGAGCTTTTGGTGTCAGAAAACTGTTCACTTGCCATAGAAAATACTATGATTACCCATTCGCCGCAGGTAACGGAAAAGCTTAAAAGCTTTGATATCCCTTCAATAATCGAGTACTCAAGCTATGAGGAGGAGCCGCTCGGCAGAGTGGAGTGGGTGAAGTTTTTCGGAGCACTCACAGACAGGGATGAAAAGGCTGATGAGCTCTTTAATGAGCAGGTGGATATTGTAAATCGCATCGCAAAGACAGATACTGCTGCAAATGATGATAGCAGACCGACAGTTGCATTTTTCTATATCACATCCAATGGACAGGTTCAGGTGCGCAAAAGTACAGATTATGTGCCAAAGATGATTTCGCTTGCCGGCGGAAAATATATTTTTGATGCATCAAATGACGACGATACAGGCAGGTCAACCATGAATATGCAGCTAGAGGATTTCTACAATGGAGCAATAGATGCTGACTATCTGATATATAACAGTGCGATAGACGGCGGTGTGAAGAATCTGAATGAGCTTTTGGACAAGTGCCCGGTGCTTGCTGATTTTAGGGCAGTCAAAGACGGCAATGTATTTTGCACCACGAACGATATGTATCAGCAGTCTATGTCCATCGGGTATATGATTGATGATATGCATTCGATGATTACAGGTGCTGCCGACAGTGATATGAAATATCTGTTTAAGCTCAAATAACTGTGATTTGTGGAATGTGTGTGGTGGGCTGAATTGTTACCGGATATGACAGAATGCAGGAAAATCAATAGCATAAAAAGATAAAAAGCGGAGCTACAACATGGAAAAAACCAGAAAAATAAGGTGTTTTACAACATTTATTATTCTTATAATCTTAATTATCATATTGCTTATCATGAATGTGTGCATAGGAACTGTACACATATCATTTAAGGCTGCATTTGCGACACTTTATGACCACTCAGACAGGGTAGGACGTATTGTGTGGGATATCCGCATGCCAAGAGCCATTGCAGCGATGATACTGGGCGGGGCATTAGCGCTTGCAGGCTATCTTTTGCAGACTTTTTTTCATAATCCAATCGCGGGACCTTTTGTACTTGGCATATCATCGGGAGCCAAAATGGTCGTGGCACTTGTTATGGTATTTTTGCTTGGAAATGCCATACGTGTGAGCTCGCTGGCCATGATTGCAGCAGCGTTTTTGGGAGCAATGCTTTCAATGGGCTTTGTGCTTATCATTTCAAGAAAGGTAAGCAGCATGTCAATGCTTGTGGTGAGCGGTGTCATGATTGGCTACATATGCTCTGCGGTGACTGAGTTTGTGGTGACATTTGCAGATGATTCCGACATAGTAAATCTGCATAACTGGTCAAGGGGAAGCTTTTCGGGCATGACCTGGGACAGCGTTGGGGTGATGAGCATTGTGGTGGGAATCACATTTATCTTTGTTTTTCTCATGTCAAAGCCTCTTATGGCATATCAGCTCGGAGAGTCATATGCCATAAATCTGGGTGTAAACATAAAGCGTATCCGGGTGCTTCTGGTATTGCTTTCAAGTCTGCTTTCCGCATGTATAGTGGCGTTTGCGGGACCGATATCGTTTGTCGGAATAGCCGTGCCACACATAGTAAAAAGCATGCTAAAGAGCACAAAGCCCATATATATGATACCGGCCTGCTTCCTTGGTGGAGCGGTGTTCTGCCTGTTTTGTGATTTGCTTGCGAGGATGATGTTTGCGCCTACGGAGCTTAGTATCAGCACAGTTACGGCAGTATTTGGTGCACCGGTAGTGCTGTTTATCATGATAAGACGCAGCAAGGAGAAAAATGTTTGATGGAATATTATTTTACTGCTCAAAAGCTGGCCGTTGGATATGATAACAGGCCGCTCATTGAAAATATTGATTTTTCCCTGAAAAGGGGAGAGATTCTCACATTAATCGGACCAAACGGTGCCGGTAAATCGACTATTTTAAAAAGTATTGCAAGACAGCTTTCGCTTGTGAGCGGTACGATATATCTTGATAAAAGTGATGTAGTGACGATGAATGGCAATGAATTTGCAAAGAAAATGGCTGTTGTGCTTACCGATAAGCTAAAGACGGAGCTTATGACCTGCTATGATGTGGTTGCGACCGGCAGATATCCATACACAGGCCGGTTCGGAGTACTTTCGGATGAGGACAAAAAGGCTGTGGATGAGGCGATGGAGCTGGTCAATGTATCACAGATAAAAGATAAGGATTTTACAAAGATAAGCGATGGTCAAAGGCAGCGCGTCATGCTGTCACGGGCTATATGTCAGCAGCCGGAGATTATAGTGTTAGACGAGCCTACCTCATATCTTGATATAAAGTACAAGCTTGAGTTTTTATCAATACTCCAAAGGCTAAAAAGACAGAAGAATCTTACGGTTATCATGTCGCTCCATGAGCTTGATATGGCAAAGCGTGTGTCAGACCATATTTTGTGTATAGATGGCAGATATGTGGACAGATACGGAACTCCCGAGGAGGTATTTACTGACCAATATGTTTCAGGGCTTTTTGGAATTACGGCAGGAAGCTTTGACGAAACAGGAGAGGATTTAGAGCTGGAAAAACCGGATGGAATGGCGAGGGTATTTGTCATAGCAGGAGGGGGCCTGGGCAGAAAAAGCTTCAGGAGCTTACAGCGAAAGGGTATCCCGTTTGCGACAGGAATCATCTATGAAAATGATCTGGATTATCCTGCGGCGAAGGCACTTTCTGCTGAGATTGTCAGCGCAAGAAGCTTTGAGCCTGTAGACGATGCCCTTATTGAAAAGGCAAAGGAACTTATTGATGCATGCGAGAGTGTCATATGTGACAGAACAGAGTTTGGCACGTATGAGCAGTTTAACAGCAGACTTTATGAGTATGCAGTCTCTACAGGAAAAATTATAAAAATTCCTTTTCATGAGGAACAATTGGCACAGCTTTAAGGAAGTTACTGTTTACATTACAGTTTAATATTCATGATAAAGCAACAGACTACCACATAAATTCAGACAGCAGGTATAGATATGGCAAAGGTAATTATGGTACAGGGTACAATGTCCAATTCAGGCAAGAGCTTTCTTGTCGCGGGCTTGTGCCGTATTTTCAGACAGGACGGATACAGGGTGGCACCGTTCAAATCACAGAACATGGCGCTCAACTCTTATATAACAGACGAAGGACTTGAGATGGGACGGGCCCAGGTGATGCAGGCTGAGGCAGCAGGCATTAAGCCTATGGTGTGCATGAATCCTATTCTTTTAAAGCCCACAAATAATACAGGCTCACAGGTGATTGTAAACGGAAGGGTGCTTAAGAACATGCCGGCGAGAGAGTATTTTGCATACAAGAAAACTCTGATACCGGATATAAAAAAGGCATTTAAAAAGCTTGAGGAATATGCGGATATCATAGTGATTGAGGGTGCGGGAAGCCCGGCTGAGATAAATCTGAAGGAAAATGATATTGTAAACATGGGGCTTGCGCATATGGTTGATGCACCGGTGCTGCTCGTGGGTGATATCGACAGAGGTGGCGTTTTTGCGCAGCTGCTTGGCACACTTATGCTTTTAACCGATGAGGAAAAGAATCGTGTCTGCGGGCTTATTATCAATAAATTCCGTGGAGACAAGACGATCCTTGACCCCGGGATACAGATGCTTGAGGAGAGAGGCGGAGTGCCTGTCACCGGAGTGGTGCCATATATGGATGTACAGCTTGAGGATGAGGACAGCCTGACAGAGCGCTTTGACAAAAAGACAGATGGGCTTATTGATATAGCGGTAATCAGATATCCGAGAATATCAAATTTCACGGATTTCAATGTCTTTGAGCAGATGCCCGAGGTAACAGTGCGGTATGTGTCAACAGTTAGTGAGCTGCGTCATCCGGATATAGTATTTTTGCCGGGAAGCAAGAATACGATGGGGGATCTTTTGTGGATGAGACAAAACGGACTTGAGGCCGCTGTCAAAAAGCTCTCCTGTGAGATACCTGTTTTTGGAATATGCGGAGGCTATCAGATGCTTGGGGGTTCAATAGCCGACCCTGACGGTGTTGAGGAGGGCGGATATATGCGTGGCATGGAGCTTCTTCCTATAGATACCGTTCTAAAAGACAGCAAGACACGGCTTCAGACAAGCGGTGAAATAGCACATGTAGATGGTGTATTGAGCAGGCTTTCAGGCTGTCACTTTCTGGGCTATGAGATACATATGGGTAAGAGCGCATATAGCGCAGCTTCAGAGGAGCAGGGGGCTTGTGCTGACAGGAAAAATGAGTTAAATAATGTCATATCTGATGGCAGAAATGTGTATGGCTCATACATCCACGGCATTTTTGATACTGCAGAGGCCGCCAGAGTGATAGTGGATTATATTGCCGATAAAAAGGGCATTGATGTGAATGACAGCGCTATTGTAAGCTATAAGAGCTTCAAGGAAAAACAGTATGACAGGCTTGCGGATACACTGAGAGAGTATCTGGATATGGATGCAGTGTACGGCATGCTTCGTGAGGCAAAATATGATTGAAAATAGTATTATTTCTGACCATTTTACAGTTGAAGAATTGAAAAAATTAAAAATAACGCCACCTGATGCAAAAATGTACAAAAAAATCCGTTCAAACTGGGATTCCGTGGCAAAGCCGCTCGACGGCATGGGTGATTTTGAGCTATTAACGGCCAAAATCGGCGCTGTTTTGGGAGATGAAAATATAGATATTTCAAAAAAGGCGGTCATAATTATGTGTGCGGATAATGGTGTGGTTGCTGAGGGCATCAGCCAGTCCGGACAGGATGTGACACTTGCAGTTGCAAAATCCATGGCAAGAAAGGCTTCATCTGTCGGACGCATGGCAATGACTGCAGGGGCTGATACAATTCCTGTGGATATAGGAATAAACAGTGACGAGAGTGTTAAAGGGCTGCTTCAAAGAAAGGTGCGCATGGGCACGAGAAACTTTGCAAAAGAGCCTGCCATGACAAGGGCTGAGACACTTGAAGCGATTGTAGCAGGTATAGAAATAGTGCGTGGGTGTAAGGCAGACAGCTGCAGAATTATTGCAACCGGTGAGATGGGTATAGGAAACACCACCACAAGCGCGGCAATGGCAGCCGCCATGCTAAGGTGCGATGTGGCTACAGTGACAGGAAGAGGAGCAGGCCTAAACGACAGTGGGCTTGAGAAAAAAATCCGTGTAATTGAAAGCGCAATAGAAAAGTATGATTTATATAATAAGGACACCTTTGAGATACTTATGACAGTCGGAGGACTTGATATTGCAGGACTTGTCGGAGTGTGTATAGGCGGTGCATTATACCATATTCCTGTTGTGCTCGACGGAGTGATAAGCATGGTTTCTGCGTTGGCAGCAGGAAGGCTTCTTTCCGGAGTTACTGATTTTATCATTCCATCACATGAGGGCAGGGAGCCTGCCGTGGCGCTTTTGTGTGAGGCACTTTCCGTAAAGCCTGTCATAAGAGCATCTCTTGCGCTTGGAGAGGGAACAGGTGCCGTGATGATGTTTGCGCTTTTGGATATGGCACTTAGCGTATACAAAGGCCGGACAACCTTCGATGATATCTCGGTATCACAGTATGAGAGGTACGTATAGATGATTACACTTATAACAGGCGGCAGCGGCAGTGGCAAATCAGCATATGCAGAAAAGTATATTTGTCACGCGTCAAATGAAAAGAGATACAAAGAAAAATATTACATTGCCACCATGCAGGTATTTGATGATGAGGGACAGCGGAAGATAGACAGGCACAGAAGACTTCGTGCCGGAAAAGGGTTTATTACCATCGAGCAGCCTCGGGATATCCAAAATGCTGTTTCTAAGCTGCAATCAGAAAGCAGTTTAAAAACCGGGCGGTTAGCACTGCTTGAGTGTATGTCAAACCTTGTTGCAAATGAGATGTTTCCACCTGTAGATGCTTCCGGTATACAGGCTGCCGAAGCTGAAAAAGAGGCTTTGGACGCCCCTGAAAATATGAAGGATTATGATACCGCTCAAATCAGCCGTGTGAGTAAAAAGGTGTTAAAAGAGGTAAGTATCTTAAGTGAAAATGTTGCGGAGCTTGTAATTGTGACAAACAATGTATTTGAAGACGGAGTCTGCTATGATGAATCAACGATGAATTACATAAAGGCAATGGGTATTGTAAACAGAGGGCTTGCTGCGATGGCAGAACGTGTCGTTGAGGTGGTTGCAGGCATTCCGGTGACGGTTAAGTGAAGCAGTGTGGAGGTTAAGTGTATTATGAAGTTAATAAGGTCGTGCATAGTATCTTTTTCCATGTATTCAAAGATACCTATGCCACAATTTAAATGGAATGATGATGACATGAAGTACATGCTGGTATTCTTTCCGTGGATAGGAGCTGTGATTGGACTGCTTCTTATGCTTTGGAGATATATATACTCTCATTTTGGAGTAGCGGATATCTGCTATGTATGCATAGGCGCACTCATTCCGATAGCGGTTACGGGAGGCTTTCATATAGATGGTTTTATGGATACAATGGATGCATTTCATTCATACAAACCGCGGGAGGAAAAGCTTGCAATACTTAAGGATTCACATATAGGAGCATTTGCCGTTATAATGCTTGCAGCCTACGGATTATTATTCATGGGAGCTTTTTCTCAGATAATGAATGATAAAGCATTTATTGTTTTTTGTGCAGGCTTTTTCATCTCAAGGTGCTTAAGCGGAATAGCGGTTGTGTCATTTAAATCGGCAAAAAGCGATGGACTGTTATTTATGTTTGCGGACACTGCACACAGAACGATCGTGAGGGCAGCACTATACATCCAGCTTGCACTGTGTATGGCTGTTTTACTCATTGTGTCACTGCCTTATGCGGTGGCTATGATCATTGCGGCAGCACTTAGCTTTTGGTATTATTATGTGAAAACAAAAAGGAGCTTGGCGGCATCACAGGCGATACGGCAGGGTATTTTGTGTGTATATGTGAGTGCGCCATGGCAGTGGCACTGGGTGGTGTCTCTTTTATTATTTAGTATATTTGTTTTGAATATAGGAATGGTACGGATAAGTATTTTGATAAAAGTTGTACTATGAATTTTAAACTTTGGAATTGGAGAAAATATGAAGCTTGTGATAGGCGGAGTGGCACAGGGAAAGCTTGATTATGTGCTCGAAAATATGATAGAAAAAACAGAAAAATATGATGTGTATGACTGCTTTTTTCTAAAAGATAATGCCTGCAATGATAAGGCATCAAACATGGAATGGCCATGGGATTTTGCCGTCGATGATGAGAGTATACTCATAATAGATAAATTCCATTATTTTATCAGGGCTGTGCTTGAGAAAAATCTTCCACTGCAGGAATATATTTTGAAATTTATGCAATTTGCAGAGGAAAATAAGGATACAATAGTAATTGCTGATGAGATTGGAAACGGCATAGTTCCTCTTGATGCGTTTGAGAGAGAGTACAGGGAGCAGACAGGCAGAGCAGAGATACTGCTTGCAAAAAAAGCAGACGAGGTAGTTCGCGTAATATGTGGAATCGGTCAGAAAATAAAATAAACTGTATATTTATAAGACACGGCTGCACTGTCTCAAACAGAGAGCACAGATATCTGGGCAGGACAGATGAGCTGCTCGATGAAGCCGGAGTTTTTGAAATAGAAAATGCGCTAAATAATGGTGTATACAAGGCTTTGGAGGAAAATAGCTTAAAGGAGCAGATAATTATTACCAGCCCAATGAGGCGCTGTAAACAGACGGCAGAGATTATTTTGCCGGTCGCACAGCACCATAAAATTCATACCGTAAAAGAGTTTGCAGAGATGGATTTCGGTGAATGGGAGCTAAAAACTATAAGGAACTTAGCACAGATATCCGTTTCAGGGACTCATATCAGGCGTGGATTGACAGTGGTGGAACACTTGCCTTTCCAAACGGAGAGAGCAGAAAAGAGTTTTGCAAAAGAAGTATATGTGGCTTTGAGAGGGCGCTCACACAGGCATTAGAGCTTAAGAGGTCTATGCTTGATAAAGAGATACAAATAGTATTTTTTGTGCATGGAGGGACTATCATGGCGATAATGAGCCATTACTGTGATATGGATTACTATGATTATCAGGTAAAAAACGGCTGTGGCTACTCGTGTGAGGTGGCGGTTGAGGGCAATGAGATTGTGTTTAATGAAATAGTGCCCATATCGCTATGATTTATTTAAGAAGGACTAACATATGTGTTATCATATTTTTGCATTTATAGCAGGCTTTGTGCTTGATTTATTAATAGGAGATCCGCATTTTATACCGCATCCGGTCAGGCTTATCGGCTCACTCATTTCTTTTCTCGATAAGAGGCTTAATTGTGATGCCGGATATAATAGCTCTGAAAAAAAATTAAATCTAATAAAATATAAAAGAGGCATGCTTCTTGTTTTTACTGTAATTTTTGCAACTTTTGCAATATCGGTAATTATTATTGTGGCAGCATACAGTATAAATTTATATGCCGGGGTAATAGCAGAGGCTGTCATGACGTGGCAGATTCTTGCCACAAAGTGTCTTCGTGTGGAGAGCATGAGGGTGTACGATGCGCTAAGGACAGATGGAGTTGATGCAGGAAGAAGGGCTGTTTCCATGATTGTTGGCAGAGATACATCTGTGCTTGATGCGGCAGGCGTCACAAGGGCGGCAGTTGAGACGATAGCTGAAAATACATCTGACGGAGTGATTGCACCTATGCTTTACACGGCAATCGGTGGGCCGGTGCTTGGCTTTGTATACAAGGCTGTGAATACGATGGATTCGATGCTTGGCTACAAAAATGATAAATATATGTATTTTGGCAGATTTGCGGCAAGGCTTGATGATGTGGTCAATTTCATACCGGCAAGAATCAGTGCATATCTGATGATTGCTGCGGCATTTATTGGTGGCAGGCAGTTTGATGGAAAAAATGCATACCGCATCTTTAAAAGAGATCGTTTCAATCATGCAAGCCCAAACTCAGCCCAGACAGAGTCTGTATGTGCGGGAGCTTTAAGGGTGCAGCTGGCGGGTGATGCAGTGTATTTTGGCAAGCTTGTGAAGAAAAAATACATAGGAGACGGTCTGCGTGAGATAGAGTACGAGGATATAAAGCGTGCAAACAGGCTGATGTATATTACTGCGTTTTTGTGTGAGCTTTTATCTGTGGCGGTTATGAGTCTTGTTTTAATATTGCTTTGAATATGGAAGAATTGATGTAAGAATTGATGGAGGAATTGAATGAAAAGCATCCATGGCGGTGACATATACAACAATAAAGTAAATATGGATTTTTCGGTAAATATCAATCCTCTTGGCATACCACATTCTGTTAAAGATGCTATGAGTGATGCACTTTCGTATGCAGACAGATATCCCGACATGGCATGCAGTGGCCTTAAAAAAGCGATATCAGAGTATTTCACACAGCAAGGCTGCAGCATACAAAGCGAGGATGTAATTCCAGGAAACGGAGCCTCAGAGCTTTTTATGGCGATAGCTAATGCCATAAAGCCCAAAAAGCAGTGCTTCCGGCCCCGGGCTTTTTCGGTTATGAGCATGTGCTTCGTGCAGTCGGCTGTGATATCGGATATTTCCTGCTGGATGAGCAGAGTGATTTTTCTCCTGCTGCACGGCTGGATGCTTTAATGGATATGCTTACAGATGATACAGATATATTTTTTATCGCAAATCCAAACAATCCGACAGGGTATCTTGCAGACAGCACTTTCATGAAGCAAATAATAGGGCATTGCAAAGAAAAGTATATTTATGTGGTGGCAGATGAATGCTTCATGGGCTTTTGTGAAAAAAATTATTCTGTTTTGTCACTTTTATGTGACTATGACAATCTGATTGTTGTAAGAGCCTTTACCAAGCTTTTTGCTATTCCGGGAGTAAGGCTTGGATATATGCTCAGTAAAAATGAGGCAGTAAGACAAAATGTTCAAAGAAATCTGCCGGAGTGGAACGTGTCTGTCCTGGCACAGATGGCAGGAGAGGCATGCATTAGGAAATCAGAGTATATTAAAGAAACGGTATCGTATGTGAGCAGACAAAGAAGGCTGCTGTCAGATGGACTAAAAAAGCTTGGTTTTAAGGTATATAAAAGTGATGCTGATTTCATACTGTTTTACAGCAAGCTTCCATTATATGATATACTGCTTAATAAGGGAATACTGATACGGGACTGCTCCAACTATGTGGGGCTTTCACAAGGGTATTTTCGTGTGGCAGTAAAGACTTATGATGAAAATGTAAGATTATTGAAAGTGATAGGTGAGTGTATTGAAAAAAATTAAACAGTTAGAGCCGATGGAGATTGAAAAGAGGAGCTTTGAGATAATTTCACATGAGCTGTCTGAAATGCAGATTACGCTGCCTGCTGATCAGGAGATGATAACAAAAAGAGTCATACACACGAGTGCTGATTTTGATTATATACAGACGCTTAAATACTCTAAGGACGCCGTTGCTATTGCAAAAAGGCTGATATCAGAGGGCGCTGATATAGTGACCGATACCAACATGGCTCTTTCAGGCATAAATAAAAAATATCTGGCAAAATTCGGAGGACAGGCGCACTGCTTTATGGCTGATGATGAGGTCGCTCTTATTGCAAAGGAGAAAAAGACAACGCGCGCGGCAGTAAGCATGGAGTTTGCATCAAGGATAGAAAAGCCTGTAATTTTTGCGATAGGAAATGCACCGACAGCGCTTATAGAGCTGTACGATATGATAGAAAAAGGAATATATAAGCCTGCATTTGTAATTGGTGTGCCGGTGGGCTTTGTCAATGTGGAGGCAGCCAAGGAGCTTATTATGGAGACCGGCGTGCCATACATAGTAAATGTCGGACGAAAGGGTGGAAGCAATATTGCGGCTGCCATATGCAATGCGCTGATTTACAGTCTGGTTGATAGGGGCTGATGCATGAGGAAATTTAGTGATTATGAGATACGGATTTACCACAGGAAGCTGTGCTGCGGCAGCCTCAAAGGCGGCGGCATATATGCTTTTAACCGGAAAGGCTAAAAACAAAATAACGATTCAGACACCTAAGGGAATAGCTTACACGGCTGATATCACCGACATAAAAAGAAGTGAAAATGAGGTAAGCTGCGCCGTGATAAAAGACGGAGGGGATGACCCGGATGTGACCACCGGAGCCTATATATATGCTTCTGTACGGATTTTGCATTCCGATACCTGTGCGTTATGCAAAAAAAAGCAGGATTTGGTTATCATAAATATAGACGGTGGTGACGGAGTGGGAAGAGTCACCAAACCCGGATTAGACCAGCCTGTCGGAAACGCGGCTATCAATCATGTGCCGCGTGAGATGATAGAAAAAGAAAAGGTAAGGGAGGTCTGTGAGCTTTTGGATTTTAAGGGGACACTTGACATCACAATCTCGGTTCCAAAGGGAAAGGAGCTTGCAGAAAGGACCTTTAATCCTAGGCTTGGGATAGTTGGCGGTATATCAATTCTCGGCACGAGCGGTATTGTTGAGCCCATGAGTTCACAGGCTCTTATTGATACGATAAGGGTGGAGCTTAGGCAGAGATATTCGTTTGGATATGATTATGTGGCGGTTGCGCCGGGAAATTACGGTCTTGACTTTATGAAGGAAAGCTATGGCTATGATCTGGACAGGAGTGTCAAATGCTCCAACTTTATCGGTGAAACAATTGATATGGCAGCAGATATGGGCTTTAAGAGGATGCTTTTGACAGGACATATAGGAAAGCTCATAAAGGTAGCAGGAGGCATCATGAACACTCATTCGAGGGAGGCAGACTGCAGGATAGAGCTTTTGACGGCATTTGCGTTTAAGTGCGGTGTAGCGCCCGAATACATAAAGCGCATTATGGACAGCCTTACGACAGAGGAGGCCCTGGCGGCACTTAAGGAAAGCGGCAGGCTGTATGAGGTAATGGATTATGCGATGGAGCGCATATGCTTTTATCTGGAAAAGAGGGCAAAGGGCAGACTTGAGATAGACTGTATCATGTATTCAAACGAATTTGGTGAGCTTGCAAAAAGCAGAAAGGCAGAAAAATGGTTTACTTTGTTGGCGCAGGAACAGGCGCAGCAGATTTAATAACAGTACGCGGAATGCGTCTTTTACAAAAGGCAGATGTGATAATTTATGCGGGCTCGCTTGTTAATCCAGAGCTTTTGGACTATGCAAGGGAGAGTTGTGAAATATATAACAGTGCAAAAATGACACTGGATGAGGTCATCGCAGTCATGAAAGCTGCTGAGGCAGACGGAAAAATTACTGTGCGCCTGCACACGGGAGAGCCAAGCATATACGGCGCAGTGCGCGAGCAGATGGATGAGCTTGATACTCTTTTAATACCATATGAGAGCTGTCCGGGCGTGAGCGCGTGCTTTGGCGCTGCTGCATCGCTCAACATTGAGTATACGCTCCCCGGTATTTCCCAGTCGCTCATCATCACACGCATGGAGGGGCGCACGAAGGTGCCGCCTAAGGAGAGCATAGCAAGCTTTGCCGCACACCACGCTTCCATGGCGATTTACTTAAGCACCGGGCTTTTAGAAAAGCTTACGGAAAGCCTTATTGAGGGAGGATATGCGGCAGATACACCTGCTGCAATTGTATATAAGGCAACCTGGCCACAGGAGGAGGCATACGTGTGCACTGTCGCTACACTGGAGCGGACTGCGAGAGAGCACAATATCACAAAGACAGCGATTGTGCTTGTGGGGGATGTCATAGCTCACCGGCATTACGAGAAATCAAGACTTTACGCACCGGATTTTTCGACAGAGTATCGCAAGGCTTCAGTAGAGTCAAAGGATAACGATTGAAAAAGGGCGTGAATATATAAATATGGGAAATATATGGGAATTGAAAATATGAAAATTTGCATTGTAAGCTTCACAATAAAGGGCTATGGGCTGTCATGTGACATAGCTCATAAGCTAAAAAAAAGTGCATATGAGGTGGAGGTTTTTACCAAATGCTCGAGATTATCGGATGAGAATATTAAAAATTCCACCGATGAAAATTATAGAAATACCGGCTACATATCACAAAATATATCAGACTGGACAGCTGCACAGATGAGTGAAAAAAAGGCTCTGATTTTTATCGGGGCATGTGGTATTGCAGTGAGGGCTATAGCTTCTTCTGTTAATAACAAGCTTAAAGACAGTCCTGTTATTGTGATAGATGAGCTGGGGAAGTTTGTTATTCCGATTCTTTCAGGGCATGTGGGAGGTGCCAATGAGCTTACTGTATTATTAGCAGCAATGATGAATGCCACACCTGTTATAACAACCGCTACTGATATCAATAATAAATTTGCAGTTGATGTTTTTGCAAAGAAATGCAGGCTTGCAATAGTCAATAAAGATGGCATTGCCAAAGTGTCATCAAAGGTATTGTCGGGGGAAGTGGTTACTATGTCGGTCGACTGGGAGCACATCCCGGCTAAGCATAGGCAGCTTATAAAGGCATTTTTCGATGAAGCTGATATGAGTGCTGATGCAATAAAAACAGTGGACTTCCCACCTGTTTACGGAGCTGATATTGTAGTATCACGCGAAAAAGCAAAGGACCCTAAAAATGGCAGTATTTACTTAAAACCCACACAAATTGTACTTGGTATTGGGTGCAGAAGGGATACAGCGTTTGAAAATATTGACAGGGCAATCAGACAAAGTCTTTTAAAGCTGCAAATAGATATTTCGGATATAGACATGATTGCATCAATAGATGTGAAAAAAGATGAACCGGGAATAAAGGAATTTTGCGAAAGAAACAGGATAGAATTTGTCACTTATACCGCGGATGAGCTCATGGCGGTGCAGGGAGAATTCAGTGCCTCGCAGTTTGTCAGGGAGCATGTTGGAGTGGACAACGTGTGCGAGCGTGCAGCAGTGCTTGCAGGCAGCAGGGAATGCAATAAAGCAGGAGAACTTATTTATAAAAAACATAAATATGACAGGGTAACGGTTGCGGCGGCAAGGTATCCTGATTAATCATAAATGAGGGACAAAATACCTTTTGAACCTCATATCATTAAAAAATTGCAAATAGCTGCATGGTTATATAAAATTAGTAGAGATGGAGATTAATATGAATAAAATTTACATAGTAGGTATGGGGCCGGGCTTTGAAAGCATGATGACAAAGCAGGCGATTGACGCCCTGGAAGAGAGTGATGTCATAGTGGGATATACCGTATATATAAAGCTGCTTGGAGAAAAATTCCAGACAAAAGAGCTTTTGACCACTCCAATGCGTCAGGAAAAAGAAAGATGTCATCTGTGCTTTAAAAAGGCACTTGAGGGCAAAACAGTCTCCCTTGTATGTAGTGGTGATGCCGGAATATACGGACTGGCCTCTCTTATGTATGAGATTGGGCAGGAATACGATAACGTAGAGCTTTCGGTAATACCCGGCATTACAGCGGCAAACAGTGGTGCGGCAGTGCTTGGAGCACCATTAAACCATGATTTTTGCACCATCAGCTTAAGTGACCTGCTCACGCCGTGGGATAAGCTTGAAAAGCGTCTTGTGGCTGCTGCAGAGGGGTGATTTTGTCATAGCACTGTACAATCCGTCAAGTCACAAGAGAAAGGACTATCTGATGAGAGCTTGTGATATTCTGCTTCGTGCGATAGAGCCGGATAGAGCCTGCGGCTATGTCGAAAATATCGGACGTGAGGGAACAAGCTATACGGTCTGTACTCTCGGTGAGCTTCGCAGTGCACAGGTCAACATGTTTACGACAGTATTTATCGGCAATGAGGGTACACAAATAATTGACGGAAAGCTTGTCACAAGGAGAGGATATCAGATTGAGTAAAATACTGATTTTTGCAGGAACAACAGAGGGACGTAAGCTATCAGAGCATCTGTGTGAAAGAGGCATAGAGCATACGGTTTGCGTGGCAACAGAATACGGTGAAATCGTGCTGCATGAAAATCCGTTCGCGCATGTTCATATGGGGCGTATGGACAGCGAAGGCATGAGAAGCTTCTTTGCGGAACAAAAATGTAAGCTCATAGTGGATGCAACCCATCCGTATGCAGCCATTGTTACCGAAAATATAAAGCAGGCAGTTTATGCGTTTAACGAGGCACATGCTGTTACAGACAATCAGGCGGATAGCAGCATATCAGAAAATATCGAATATGTGCGTCTTAAAAGAGATACGGATATATCAGCAGATTACGATAATATCCGCTATTTTGAGGACAATGAAGCATGTGCTAAGGCACTTAACAATACAGACGGAAATATACTGCTCACAACAGGAAGCAAGGAGCTGTCAGTGTATTGTAAAACCTCAGACGTCAGGGAAAGATTGTATGTGCGCGTGCTTCCGGGGCTTGAGAGCATAAGCTTGTGCATGCACAATGATATTACAGGAAAGCACATTCTGGCATTGCAGGGACCGTTTAGCACACAGCTTAATGAGGCACTTATTGACCAGTATGATATCAGATGTCTGGTCACCAAAAAAAGCGGTGCGGCCGGGGGCTTTATTGAGAAAATAGCTGCCGCAAAAAATAAAAATATTCCGGTCTATATTGTGGGTCAAAGCGTGCAGGATGATGGAATGTCATTTGAAGCTGTTTGTGAATATATTGATAGGAAATATAACAAGCTTCATATCATGCTTGCCGGCATTGGAATGGGAAATGATGCTTGTATGACAAAAGCTGTTTCAGATGCAATAGAAAGCGCTGATATTATACTTGGCGCAAGCCGCATGATAGAAAAATACAGTGCGAAGATAGACAAAAAGCCGTATTATCTTGCAGAACAGATTATTCCTTATCTATACGAAATTTGTGCAGATACTGAAAAAATCAGTAATGTTCTTATATTATTCTCGGGAGATACGGGCTTTTACAGTGGAAGCAGAAAGCTGTATCTGGCGATAAAAAATGAAATTGTAGAAGGAAAATTAAATGCGGATGTGTCAATCCTTCCTGGAATTTCATCTGTGTCATATATGGCGGCAGCAGTCGGTGAAACCTACAACGATGCGTATATATGCAGCATCCACGGAGTAAAGCTTTCTAATATCACATCACGGATTGGCCACCATGCAAAAACGTTTATTCTGATGTCAGGTGTAAAGGATGTAAATATGCTTGGACACCTATTAAGCAGTGACGAAAGGTATGGTTTACAAAAATGCTCGGTAACTGTGGGATACCAGCTATCATATCCGGATGAAACTATATCGCAGCTTTCGCCACAGGAGTGCACAAAGCTTAAAAGGGAGGGATTGTATATCTGCATGATAAAAAATCCCAATCCGGTTGCAAAAAATGTCACACCGCAGCTAAGTGATGCAGCATTTATCCGTGAAAAGGTTCCGATGACCAAAGAGGAAATAAGGCATGTAAGCATCTGCAAGCTTCATTTGAAATCGGATTCAGTGCTATATGATGTGGGAAGCGGAACAGGCTCAATAGCGGTAGAGGCTGCATCACTTTCCGATGATATGGAGGTCTATGCCATTGAGCAGAAGGAAAATGCCGTGCAGCTTATCACACAAAATAGAGAAAAGCATGGACTTGAAAATATCCATGTTATAAATGCAAAGGCTCCTGACAGGATGGACAATCTTCCGGTGCCGACACACGCATTTATCGGAGGCAGCAGTGGCAATCTAAAGGAGATAATAGAGGCTCTTAAAGTAAAAAATCCACATATCCGTATAGTGATAAATGCAATTTCTATGGAAACAATTTGTGAGATAAAGGAAATATTGTCGGCATATGATGTGAAAAATGAGGATATCGTGCAGCTGCAGGTCAGCCGCTCAAAGCAGATAGGACATTACCATCTGATGCAGGCAGAAAATCCGGTGTGGATATGTTCGTTTGAATTTTAACCTGGGCTTTTATGCTACAACCCGTAATAAATCATCGAAGGCTGATATTTTAAGGTATATGATGAAATAAAGGATGAACACATGAAAATAAATCGTTTTATGATAGCCGCACCCAAAAGCGGCAGTGGAAAAACAATGATAACCTGCGCTTTACTGCAGCTTTTAAAGGATAGCGGAAAAAACGTATTGTCATATAAGTGCGGACCTGATTATATTGACCCAATGTTTCACAAAAAGGTGCTTGGCGTACCATCCAAAAACCTCGATACGTTTTTTACGGACGAAAAGACAACAGTGCAGCTTTTCTTAGATGAAAGAGCCGATGGTGATTTTGCGGTGCTTGAGGGCGTGATGGGATTATATGACGGGCTTGGCGGAATATATGAGCAGGGTTCGTCATACCATCTGGCAAAGGTGACGCAGACTCCGATAATACTCGTGGTGGACGCAAAGGGCATGGGAAAGTCAGTGCTTGCTCTTATAGCCGGTTTTTGCAGTATGACACTCAGCACTTGATTAAGGGGTTCTGCTCAATCGGATGTCGAAGGGCTATTATGACATCATAAAGCCTCTGATAGAGAAGGAGCTTTCCGTAAAAGTAGTCGGATATTTCCCGGAACAAAAGGATATTGGGCTTTCAAGCAGACATCTGGGGCTTGTCATGCCGGATGAGCTTTCAGATATAAAAAAACAGCTCAATGAAACTGCCGACAGGCTAAAAAAGACAATAGATATGGATTTGTTTATAGATATAGCAGAAGCGGCAGATGAAATTGGTGACAGCGGAAGTGCAGACAAAGATAAGCGTCAAACCTTAAAAAATGCAGAGCTGATGAGGCTTCAAGACCAAAATAATACCGTAAACATAGCTGTTGCCATGGACGAAGCATTTTGTTTTTACTATGAAGATAACCTTAGAATGCTAGAAAAATGCGGAGCACAATTACTGTATTTTTCACCGCTTCACGATACCAGGCTTCCAAAGGATTGTGATGCAATGCTGCTTGGAGGCGGTTATCCGGAGCTGTATGCAAGGGAACTGAGTAAAAACGTATCTATGCTGAATGCCATAAAAAAAGCTTTTAGAGCCGGAATGCCGACGGTTGCAGAGTGCGGAGGGTTTATGTATCTTCACACATATATCCGTAACATCTGTGATGATAATGATGAAAAAAACAATGCTGATACACGAAATAATACAGATATACAAAATGATATGAATAAGTCTAAGCTTGTGGGGGCACTGGATGGTGGGTGTCATTTTAAGGGAAAGCTGGTCAGGTTCGGATATATTGAGCTTGCGGAAAAGCATAGCAATTTTCTACCGCCAAATGAAAAAATAAAGGCGCATGAATTTCATTATTACGACAGCACCGATAACGGAGCTGATTGTATTGCGACCAAGCCGGCCACAGGCAGAAGCTACGACTGCGTGATAAGCCATGATAATTACTGGCTTGGATTTCCGCACCTGTATTATCCGTCAAATCCGCATTTTGCAGAGAGCCTTGTGAGAAAAAGCATATGAATATAGAAGGAATAAAAATGGAAAACTCTTATAAATACTTTAAAAACAAAGATTGCAAATATTTTCCGTGTCACAAGGGACTTGATGACTTCAACTGTCTGTTCTGTTATTGTCCTTTGTATGAAATGAAAAACTGTCCGGGAAATAAGCGGTATATCGAAAAGAACGGTAAGCCGCTTAAGGTATGTACAGACTGTACATTTCCGCATAAACCGGAAAATTATGATAAAATCATACAGATTTTGATTAGGAATAATAATAACTGAATTATGGACTTTGAGGAGTATATTTGATAGTATATTTATGGAAATTTAGGTTTTAGAAAGTCAGAGGGAATTAAATTGGAGATTAAATGTGAATACTGTGGTTCCATGATACCTGAGACTGTTGAGCAGTGCCCTTATTGTGGTGCCAGCAATAATTCAATAAAAAGGACGGCAGACGGTACACCGAAGACCATAGCAGAGCTTGCAAAATGGTACGAGGACAGACATCTTCCACCATATGAAATCACACGATTTTTTATAGGAATAGACTACAGACAGCCTAGGGCATTTGGTATTTATCAGGATGGAAATGAATTTATCGTCTACAAAAATAAGGCCGACGGCACTCGTGCGGTGCGATATAAGGGTACAGATGAGGCGTATGCTGTTAATGAGCTGTATCTTAAATTAAAGGATGAGATTTTAAATCAAAAAGCGCATCAGCAGAAGCATACGAATGAGGATTTTGTTCAGGAAACGAAGAAGATGTTTTCAGATACATTTTCATATAAAAATGTAAATGAGTATATCATTAAGCCATCTATTGCTATGGTTATAGGCATTGTTATGTTCATTGTCCTGATTATAGTTGGATTTGCACTCAATGATACGTTTAAGGGCATTGGCTGGGATTTGCTGATATCGGGTATTGCCGGTATTGTAGGCACATTTTTCCTGACAGACTTTATTGAAAATCACAAAAGGTTTAAGCCGTTTGGAATGTACGCAGCATGGCTTAAAAAGCCAAAAGGCAGTGCAATGCGCCATGCCATGCATTATTTTATTACTGTACTTCTAATTGCACTTGTGCTCATTACACCTATACACAATTATTGCAAAACTGATTACTTCAAGTATAATGACACGGTCTATGTAAACAGTCATTATAGCTGGTTCGAATACGATGACGACAGCTATGATTATAATGAAATCAGCCGCTCGGCTGTTCCACAGGAGGTTTTGGATAACAAATCTCTATATGGCTTTGACTATTCAGATCTGGTGTGGGACAGCTCGATTATCAAATTTGAAAATAGCGGCTATTATGAAGACCATTATGAGAGCTCAGGCAGCTCGAGCAGTGATTATGACAGCGATTATGAGTGGGATTCCGGTGATAGCTGGGATTCAGGTGGCAGTGACTGGGATAGTGACTGGTGATTATTGCATAACATAAAAATATGGCAGGAAGGAGATGTTTTATATGCAGATTATCTTACAGAGAGGTCTTCCGTTTGAAGTAAAAATACCATCTGCCAGACCTGTTGATATCAGCGCATTATCAGAGGTAGAGTTCAATGAAGAATTAGAGAAGGGATATGCGGATATGCAGGCTGGACGGACAAAAAATGCTAAGAAAGTCTTTTCTGATATTCGCAAAGATTATGGCTTATGATATATGAAATAGAAGTATCAGAACAGGCTGACAGTGATTTGAGAGGAATTTTTGAATGGTTGTAACAATACTTAGAGTAATGTATGCAGGACGGGATATAGACAATCAGCTAAATATACACACAAAGCAATAAGAAATATGATATAAAGCAGTCTTTCACATTTAGGATCGACTGCTTTTTTGTATCATTTGATGCTAAGCGTGAAATGAAAAAATGGCACAGTAAACGCCAAAATCAATTTAATAAAACTTGAAAACCCTGTAAAATCAAGGGTTTTAAAAATTACTTTAAAATAATTAGCACTCATCTCTTAAAATGAAAGTCGATTTTTGTCCTGTCTTGTGTATCCCGAAAGTGGCTATTTTACAGGCTTTCTGGGGCATCAGTCGTTTTGTCTGGTGCAGGAAGATGACGGATATTATTTCAGTGCAGATTCTTGGTTTACAATTGGGATTCTCGGGTTACTATTTACCCGGGTTACTATGCTTAATTGTAATCCAAGATTCCATACCCGCTATCTTGGATAAGTGTAAAAGTTAATAGTTATCAGTGTAAAAGAAAGGTATGGATTTTCTTTTACAAATGAATTGAGACTGACTGGATAGTTGGTCTCTTTTCTGTTATGCTTTGATTTCTGGCGGCTGGAAAGGAGTCACCATGTCAAAGTTTTTATCTTATGAAGATCGAATGATTATTGCTCAACGCCTTCAGGAGAATGCATCCTTTGGGGCAATTGGCAAAGAGTTAGGAAAGGACCGTACAACCATTGCCAAGGAGATTAAAAAGTATTCCTATGACAAGAAAATCGGTCGTCCTGGATATCCGTATAATCCTTGTAAATTCCGTGCTACATGCAAAGCAAAAAGGATTTGCGGAACAAGCTGTACACACCAATCTGCTTACAAATGCAGCCTGTGCTCTGAATGCACCTTACATTGTTCTGATTTTGTAGAAGATGTCTGTTCTGTCAAAAATAAGCCACCTTATGTTTGTAATGGCTGCAGTCAGCTGCCGAAATGCACGTTATTAAAACGTATTTATGATCCGGCAGATGCACATGAGCGTGCACATCATGCTGTTTCGGAAGCCAGAACCGGTATCATGTCCAACGAAGATGATATTGCAAGAATTAACGGGATCATCAGTCCTTTAGTTAAAAACGGGCAGTCGCTTCATCAAATCTATCTTGCTCATGTAGATGATGAACTGATGTGCAGTGAAAAGACATTGTATAACTACGTGGACGCCCAGCTCTTTGATATCAGGAACATTGATCTGCCCCGTAAAGTGAAATACCGTCCCCGTTATAAGAAGCCTGAATTTAAAGTTGACCGGGGCTGCCGTATTGAACGAAGCTACGCTGACTTTCAAAAATATCTGGGAGCAAACCCGGAAACGACCATTGTACAAATGGATAGCGTGATTGGTCGTGTGGGAGGAAAATGTCTTCTTACCATACACTTTGTAGAAAGCAGTCTCATGCTGGCTTTTTTGCGGGACGCAAATACATCAGCCTCTGTAATAGAGATCATAAACTTATTGGATGAAGTCCTTGGGGCAAAAACATTTAATAGCTTGTTTCCGGTTATTCTGACAGATAACGGAAGTGAGTTTTCAAATCCAAAGGAAATCGAAAAACGTAGCACCATTCCATGCAATAGAACAAAGATATTTTATTGTGATCCAAGTGCTCCTTATCAAAAAGGAGCCTGTGAAGTCAACCATGAATTGATACGTCGTATCCTGCCAAAAGGAAGCAGTTTCGATGAGCTGACACAACAGGATATTACTCTGATGATGAACCATATCAATTCTTATAAAAGAAAAAAGCTGAACAACCGTAGCCCATACGAAACATTCAGCTTTTACTATGGAGAAGATGTGCTTAAGAGACTGGGATGCTCACCGGTTGCCGCCGAGAACATCATCTTAAAGCCTAAACTTCTCAAAAAGTAACAAATAAATTTGCTGAGTGCCGCCAGAGCCAGAATAGAACAACTCTATCCAATCAAAAAAAGGGATGGATTCTCCGAATACAAAAATTTCGAGAGAGAATTGATCTCTGGTTGTCGTACGCAAATTTATTGCTGAACGTATTATATCATATCGCAATAGAAATGAAAATTCGGGAATCTTGCTTACAAACCGGGAATTTCATTTACAAACCGGGAATCTCGCTTACAAAACCGGATTTTCATTTACAAAGAGGGAGTCTTGGGTTACAAAGGGGATTCTCGGGTTACTATTTACCCCCGGGTTACTATTTACCGTGATTTTAAATGCGATATTTCGGAATTGAATTACGATTTTTGATAGATTAGATTGTTTGAAACGCATTTTTATGATATGATGATAAATACCATGTGAACAGATATTTCAAGCAAATAAGATTGAGGTGAAAAAATGACAGTTAGTTACAAGAAATTGTGGAAATTGTTAATTGATAAAGAAATGATGAAGAAAGATTTGCGTGCAATGACAGGAGTTAGTACAACAACGATGTCTCGATTATCAAAAGATGAAAATGTAAGTACAGAGATTCTGTCAAAGATATGTTCTGCTTTGAATTGTGATGTAGGAGACATCATGGAATTTGTTCCTGATAAAAAAGAGGAGCAGTAAGGAGGTACGGGAACATGGATCATTCTTATCCTTATATTGCGTCTTTGACCAGAGAGCCGTTCCTTTTCTACGAGATGCGTTCTACCGCAAAGCTAATGGCAGAAGGAAATTCAAATGATGCGATTGTTAAAGAAATTGTAGAGCAGAATCTTTTTCAGTATCCAACGGAAAAATCTATTACACGCATGGCGAAAGCATGCATCAAACGGCTTCATGCACTGGAAGATGATTCTCTGGTTTCTGCGATTGCTTCACAGCCGACGGATGTGGCAAAACAGATTTGTCTGTATGCATTGATGAAGCAGAGTCGACTGGTCTGGGAATTTATGTTGACCGTCATTGGCGAGAAGTACAGATTAAGGGACACGTCTTTTGGTAAGATAGATTTGAATACATTTTTTATGCGCTTGCAGGAGCAGAATGATACCGTGGCTTCCTGGAGCGATACTACAATAACAAAGTTAAAACAGATTATTGCCAGAGTGCTTGTTGAAACAGAATATCTCGACAATCTCAAGGCAGATCATTTGAATCCAGTATGGCTGCATCCTGTTTTGGAGAATGCCATCAGAAGCAATGGCGACACGGCGATACTGCCAGCGTTTAATTGCTTTTCTTACGCCTAAGCGTGCAAAGAAATGCTCCAGTGGAGCATTTTGTGTAGGAGGTAGCCAATGAGTGACATAAAAGAACGCCTGGACAAAGTTCGGGCATTGATTCAGGAACCGGAGTTCCTGGAAGGCAAGGGACTCAGCAATGAGGTGAATATCAGAATCTTCTGTTATGAACCGGAGAATGAAATGGTTGTCCGCCATTTTGTGAATCAGCTGGAAACCGATCAGTCCTTAGATTGCCATTTGATTGTTTGTAATTTATATAAAACAATTTCTCTCTATCTGTGATGATATGGACATCACAGATGCAATTCCCGATATGGAAGAAGCTGACGGAAGTGCTTATCTTCTGGAGCAGCTTAACTCCGCAATCGGCAATGGAGAGTTCATTGATAAAATCCAGTATGAGCCACACGAACCGGGTGATGTGCTGATGCTGACAGGTGTGGGCGAGGTGTTCCCGTTTATGAGAATCCATACGTTATTGGAAGCCTTGCAACCGTATTTTTCGGATGTTCCGATTTTGGTTATGTATCCGGGTGAGTTTGATGGTCGTCATGTAAAACTGTTCAATCGTTTGACACCAAATGATTATTACCGGGCATTCAATGTCATAGATTAAGGGGGATAAAGCCATGATGATTCGAGATATGTTTGCGGATGACATTAACCGCAAAATCAATGGTGTAATTAAAGTAGATCAGGCTGCTGATGATGTAATCGAGCAGGAGTTAAATGAATATGTCATTACCAGAGAATTGAAGAAACATTTCATTACGTTCTTCAATTATTACGGTGATGCTTTCGACCAGCCGACAGCCGATATGGGTGTTTGGATTTCTGGTTTCTTTGGAAGTGGTAAATCTCACTTCTTGAAAATGCTTTCCTATCTTTTGGAAAATAAAGAGGTAAAAGGCATTCGCAGTGTGGAGCGTTTTCGTAAAAAGTTTGAGGATGACCCGGCAACTTTTATGCTGATCGACCGTGCCACGAAGGGGCAGACGGAAACCATTCTTTTCAATATTGATATTGAGGGATTCAGCAATAAAGATAAGACTGCGGTTCTTCGTGTATTTGCCAAAATGTTCTACAACCATCTGGGATTTTACGGTGAGAACCTGAAAGTTGCCATGATGGAGCGTTATATTGATCAGCAGGGAAAGACCGAGGAGTTCCGCAGAGTTTTTGAAGAAAAGAAAGGAAAGCCTTGGCTTGAAATGCGCCGTGCTTTTGCTTTCAATGGCAAGTTCATCATCCCGACATTGATGGAAGTTCTGGATATGAGTGAGGACGATGCCAAGACGTGGTTCAATGATAAAACTGCAACAGAAATTTCTATTGCACAGCTTGTGGAAGATATGAAAGCCTATGTGGATACAAAGCCAGCCAACTTCCGTCTGCTGTTTATGATTGACGAGGTTGGTCAGTATGTTGGTACGGATACCGATATGCTTTTGAACCTCCAGTCTCTGACCGAGAAAATCGGAAGTGAGTGCGAAGGTAAGATTTGGGTAATCTGCACCGGACAGGAAGCCATTGATGAAATCATCAAAGTCCGTGCCGATGAGTTCTCCCGTATCCAGGCTCGTTTCAAAACAAGACTGAGCTTATCTTCTTCCTCCGTGGATGAAGTCATCCAGAAGCGTATTCTGAAAAAGAAACCAGAAGCAGCTAAAGATCTGGAAGATGTTTATGAGCAGAATGATTCTGTTCTGCGTAACCTGTTCAGCTTTAGCGGTTCCATTCTGGATATTAAAGGTTATTCCGGTCCGAGGGAATTTACCGAGAACTTCCCATTCGTGCCGTATCAGTTTATTATCATGCAGAAAGTATTTGCTGAAATCCGGAAACACGGAAATTCCGGTAAGCACCTGTCCGGTGGTGAGCGTTCCATGCTCTCCGGTTTCCAGGAAGCTGCACAGAAAATTCAGGAGAAGGATGAGTATGCACTTGTTCCGTTCTTCCGTTTTTATGATACCGTACATACTTTTCTGGATGGTTCAATCCGCCGGGTAATCGAGCGTTGCCAGAAAGCTGCCGACAACGGTGATGGCATCGAACAGCAGGATGTAGATGTACTGAAACTCCTGTATCTGATTCGGTATATTGATGATATTCCTTCCAATCTGGACAATATCGTTATCCTTATGGCAGATGATATTCGTGTGGATAAGATTATCATGCGTGAAGCTGTCCGTGGATGCCTTGACCGTCTGATGAGCCAGAACTATATCGGCAGAACTGGTGACACTTATAACTTCCTGACTGACGAAGAACAGGACATTCAGCGTGAAATCCGAGATACCAATGTGGATACCGCTTCTATCGTGGAGCGTATCGCTCAGATGATTTACGGTGATATTTTCACAACTAAGAAGTTCCGTTATGGAAAATATGACTTTGCTTTCGACCAGATGGTAGATGGCATTACTGTTGGTGTGGCAACAGGAGGTATGCGTCTACGCTTCCTGACCGTTGCTACTGATGCCATTGAAAAAACAGATTACCGTCTGATGGCAGAATCCAAAGGCAACGAAGCAATCGTGGTTCTGGCTGATACGCCTTACTATGAATCTCTGGAATCTGCTATGAAGATTCGTAAGTACGTAAAGCAGAGAAATGTAAGCCAGCTTCCAAAAACTGTGCAGAAAATTATCAGTGACCAGCAAGACGAAGCCGGAAAATATGAGCTGAGTGCCATGAGCGAATTGCAAAATGCTATTGAAGGGGCGCAGTTCTATGTAGACGGTGAGCATCTGGAAATCAGAGCTGGAAATGCTAAGAGCAAGATTGACCAGTCGCTTGAATATCTGGTTGCCCATGTATATAGCAAGCTCGACCTGATTACAGATAATGCAGGCAGTGATGTAGATATTATTGCGATTCTGACAGGTGCGGTAACAGCACTTCCGGGCATGGAACCGAACCGTGATGCTGCTTCTGCTATGGAAGAATATCTGGAAATGCAGGATGCGAAAAAGCTGCCGACTTCTATGGCAGATGTGCAAAGCAAATACAGTGCGATTCCGTATGGCTGGAAAGAAATCGACATTGCTGCGGTTGCGGCACAGCTGATTTATTCCCAGAAAGTAACCATCAAGTATGCAGGCAATACCATTCAGCCGGATGACCCGAAGTTGCCGGATATGCTCCGCAAAAAGAGTGAGATCGGCAAGACTTCCATCAGCAAGCGTAAAAACATTTCTGCTACGATGATGCGTGATGTAAAAGTGATGCTCCGAGAGTATTTCGACATTATGGATGTGCCGGATGATGAAGATGGTCTGATTCGCTTTGTGATGGAGAAGTTTACCGAGCAGCGTGATTACTATGCTTCTTTGGATGCTTGTTATGACGGACATAAATACCCGGATCGTGCATTAGTGCAGGAAGCTATTCATCTGATGGATGATGTTCTTTCTCAGAAGAAAGACAATATTGCCCTGATTGAGCGTGTGCTGAAAAAAGAGGATGCTCTTTTCAACAATAAAGAAGCCATGAGCAACGGCATTGAAAACTTCTTCAAAACCCAGGTAACAGTATTCGACCAGGCAGTGCAGTTTGAAAAATCTCTGCACGACGATTTTGACCGAATTGCAGAAAATGAGGAAGCACATAAGGCACTGAATACCATTCGTCTTATTACGATGGTTCAGACTGGAAGCAAGTTCAACTATAACCGGATTCGTGAACTGAATCCGTTGATGGATACAGTTCGTACTGCTCATGATAAGATGCTGGAAGAAAAACGTGCCGAGGTTCTGGAAACGGTTCGTCAGTGTATGGAAGCGACCCATACTGCTGCAAACGGCGATTCCAAGGCATCCCATCTGATTGAAAAATCGGATATGTATTTCAGCCAGTGCAAGGAGAAAATCGCAGAATTAAAGAGCCTTGCTCTTTTGGATGCTATGTTCCTGCCGATGTGCCAGTACAAGGATGATACTATCAGCAATATCGAGTCAGTTCTGGCTCCGCCTGCACCGAAGCCGCAGGTACAGCCGACACAGCCAGGAAAAGAAGCTGCTCCGGCAAAGAAAAAGGTTGTCCGTGCCTATAACCGTCAGGTCGTATTCCAGGCAAAGACCTTACAGACGGATGCGGACATTGATGATTATGTAGAGAAGATTCGTTCTCAGCTGAAACAGTTGTTGAAGAATTGCGACGAAATCAAGCTGAATTAACAGGAGAGCCAAACCATGATAGAACTAATAAGTGCAGGGATTGGCGTTATTGGAGTGGTCATTGGCTGGGGACTGAATGAATTGACTACTACTTTTAGGGAAAGACCGAAGCTCTGCTTTCAAATGGTGTCTACACCAGATGATGAACTGACAGAAAAGGAATACCGTGTAAAAGAAAGTCCATCTGAACATGGAATAGAAATATTTAATGTGGGAGAAAAGCCTTTTATTTTGGAGAGCTTTGTGATTTGCCACAAGAAGAAACTATTAGTGGATTGCCATATAGCTGAAAATGACCGGATTATATTACCTTTTCATAATATCATATATACTTTGTCAGATCAGGAAGTAGATGCTTTGGAATGGCATTGTCAAAAGGAACACTTTGATAAATGTCAAGTGACAGCGTATAGTGTTGATCAAAAAAGGTAAAGGGAATACTGCCAGTTCCATTGTTTGCAATACGGGCAAATATCAGAGATACGATAGTGGTTTAGAAAATTAGGAGATAAATATGGATAATAACCCAAGAGTATTTATTTCATATGCACATAAAAATCAAGCATATGAAGATAAAGTATTAAAGTTAGCAAATAAATTACGTTCAGAAGGCATTGATGCAATGATAGATCAGTATGAGGAAGCACCTTCTGAAGGATGGCCACGGTGGATGGAGCATCAAATAACGGAGTCAGAATTTGTTCTTGTCTTGTGTGAAGAAACGTATAATCGAAAACTCTATTCTGACAAAAAAGGTAAAGGAGTGGTTTGGGAAGCTAATATCGTTTATCAAATGTTATATGATTCAGCAGCAGAAACAAATAAATTTATTGCAGCTTTTTTTGATGATGATGATCAGCAGTATATCCCCACACCACTGAAACCATACACATATTATAATCTTTCAGATGAAAAACAATATGAAAGGCTGTATTGGCGTTTTAGGGGTGTTACCAATAGTAAAAAGCCTCCATTAGGAGAATTGAAGCCACTGCCAGAAAAGGAACGAAAAACAATGTTCTTTTCTTCACCAATTAACCTTGAAAAGTGGAATGCTGCAAAGTGGAGAGGTACAGTATATCTTTGGGGTGGAGATGCACCTGCCATAGGCTTGTTTTTTACAAATTACTCAGTGGGTAAAGAAATTTTCAAAGAGTGGAAGAAAAAATACAAAGATATGGCATTCGCAGATACTTTTTTGAAGGTTGATTATATTGTTCCACCGTTTCCTAAGTCATGTTGGGTATATAAATCGTATGACAGAAATTATGGAAAAGGATATTTTCTGCATATAGGTGCAAATATTGACGAAAGTATTAGTCGAGCTAATAATTGTGGAATAGAAATGCAACAACTACTTTTGGCAACGGTTTCACGTTACCAGTGGATGAATGAAAATAACGGATCAGGTAATAGAGATCAGTTTTTAGATATGTATAACAAGACAGGAAAATATTATTTAGTTCCTGTCGGATTAAAGAATCCATCAATGGGAGTTGTAATAGAGAATATGCAATTTGATTTTGAGTACGCAATTCTAATGAAAGAAATAACGGTTACAGCTGGAACAAAGATAACGGAGGAGAATCCCTGCAAAGCAGTTCTTATGGAGCCGGAGGAATGATATATGGATAAAAATGCGATAAAAAAGTTTGCTGTCTGGGCAAGAACAGAGCTGATCGCCCGTGTTTCCCTAAAAGGTGTGGAATACGGTATCACTGAGAAAAAAATTGAGGATGCCAATGCGGATAGTGTTGGCGGCAAAGTCCTCACCGCTGATGAAAAGAAGCAGCGTCAGGCTCTCATTGCTGAGATTAACGATAAAGGATATAAACAGGTCATGGAGGAGGTTGCCTACACTTGGTTCAACCGCTTCTCTGCTCTGCGATTCATGGAAGTCAACGGCTATCTTCCTTCTCATGTGCGTGTATTCACGGACGAGGAAAACAATTTTAGGCCGCAGATTATAACCGAAGCCATTCATCTGGATTTGGATGGACTCGATATGGAAAAGGTCTATGAGCTGAAAGATGCGGAAAAGACCGAAGAACTGTATAAATATCTGCTGATTGTGCAGTGCAACGCTTTGAATAAGATTCTGCCGGGAATGTTCCAGAAGCTCTCAGACTACACCGAGCTTCTTCTGCCGGACAATTTGCTCCGTGAAGGCAGTGTGATTCAGCAGATGATTGAGCTGATACCAGAGGATGATTGGAAGGATGCTGTCCAGATCATTGGCTGGCTGTATCAGTATTATAACAGCGAGAAAAAAGACGATGTTTTCGCAGCTCTGAAAAAGAATGTGAAAATTACAAAAGAAAACATTCCTGCAGCAACCCAGCTTTTCACACCGGACTGGATTGTTCGCTACATGGTGGAGAACAGCCTTGGTCGTTTGTGGCTGGAGGGACACCCAGATGTGAAAGAGCAGCTTCTGCCGACAGAGGAAGAACAGTCTGCTTATGCTGCCGGAAACCGTGACCCGGAAGATACCAAATGGCACTACTATCTGGAAGAAGCCGAGCAGGAGCCGGAAGTACAGGCACAGTTGGCTGAGATTCGCAAGGAATACGCCGCACTGACACCGGATCAGCTGAAAGTCATTGATCCATGCTCCGGTTCCGGACATATTCTTGCATATATGTTTGATGTGCTGATGAAGATTTATGAATCTTACGGCTATACTACCCGTGAAGCGGTGGCAAGCATTGTGGAGAATAATCTTTACGGTCTGGATATTGATGACCGTGCGGTACAGCTGGCTTACTTTGCGGTAATGATGAAAGCCCGCCAGTATGACCGCCGATTCTTTAGCCGTGGCATTCAGCCCCATGTATATGCTATTGTGGAGAGCAACCATGTAGATAAATTTGCTGTGGACTATTTCTGTAATGGCGATGCGAAGCTGACAGCTGCTATGGACACCATTATCAGCGAACTGCATGATGCAAAGGAATACGGTTCGATTCTGACGGTGAAACCGCAGGATTGGTCTGTTCTGTATGACCGTTTTGCAGAGATTACAGAAGATATAAATATGTCTCGTGATACGGCACTGAGAGAATTACTGCCGTTGGTTCAGACAGCGGAAGCCCTGGCACAAAAGTATGATACGGTTGTGACGAACCCACCGTATATGGGATCAGCAGGGATGAATTCCAAGCTGTATGATTTCGTGAAAGAAGAATATCCTGATGTGAAATCGGATATGAGCACTGTATGCATGAGAAAGACTATTTCCATGTGTAATGAGCATGGATATATGTCGATGATTAACATTCCTGTGTGGATGTTTATTTCCAGTTATGAAAAACTTCGTGCCGAAATTATAACCCGGAATTCTCTTGTACAGATGCTACACCTTGGGAGAGGAGTATTTGGTTCAGACTTTGGAACGACAGCGTTTGTTATTGGGAAGCGGTTTGTCCCAAATTATTGTGGAACATACAGAAAACTATTCATGAAACAAGGAGCTGTTGACTCGGTTGAAACAAAAGAATTGTGGTTTCATGAAGGCAAAGGTGCTTTTTCCGCTAAGCAATCCTCTTATCTGCGCATACCAGGAAATCCGATTGCATATTGGGTGAGCGAAAGGTTTATTAGCAATTTTGCGGGAAGATTGGTTCAAGATACACATTTTTCGGGTGGTAGAAATAAGACCCATGGAAACGAACAATATACACGAATGTGGTGGGAAATCGCCGATAGAGAAAGGTGGCAACTATATGTGAAAGGCGGCGATTTTAGGCGATGGTATGGAAATCAGGATGTTGTTGTTGACTGGTCTACTGGAGCTAAAGAATCTTATGCCTCTCATGGAGGTTTATACAATCAGGACTATGCAAATAAGCCTGGGATATGCTGGACTCTAATCACTTCAGCTAAAACAGCTTTCAGATATAAGGTACCAGAAGCGCACTATGATTCAGGGGCACCAACGATTTTTAACAACAAGTTTTCGCTTGATTTGACCTTACTCGGTTTTTTGAACTCAAATATAGCAACAGAGTATCTTCAGCTGTTGAATCCTACCATCAATATGGGCAATACTTATGTGCTATCGCTTCCATATATAGATGTTGGTATAAGAAAAGCAGAAATTGAAACACTTGTCAAAAAAAATATCGATGCAGCAAGAGAGGACTGGGATTCTTTTGAAAACTCTATGCAATTTAACTCTCATCCGCTTGTTAGATTTATAGAAACAGACGGTAAAATTGCAACAGCATATAATTTGTGGAGTATGCATGCAGCGTGTGTATTTAATGAAATGAAACAAGCAGAGAATCGCTTAAACGAACTCTATGCGGAAGTGTATGGGCTGTCTGACGAAATAAGTACAGAAGTTCCAGATAGAGATATATCCATAAGAAAGGGGGACTTGCATCGTGACATCAAAAGCCTGATTTCCTATGCGGTTGGCTGTATGTTCGGTCGTTACTCTCTGGATGAGGATGGTCTTGTTTATGCAGGCGGCGAATGGGATGCCAGCAAATATGCTTCTTTCGCTGCGGATAAGGATAACATTATTCCGATTTGCGACGATGAATACTTTGAGGATGATATTGTCGGTCTGTTCGTAGAGTTTGTGAAAACCGTTTACGGTGCAGATACCTTAGACGAAAACCTGAAATTCATTGCCGATGCTTTGGGCGGCAAAGGTCAGCCGAAGGATGTGATTCGGAATTATTTCCTAAATGATTTTTACAAAGACCATTGCAAGATTTATCAGAAACGCCCGATTTACTGGCTGTTTGACAGCGGCAAAAAGAACGGCTTCAAGGCTCTGATTTATATGCATCGCTATCAGCCGGACACCATTGCCCGTATTCGTACCGACTATGTGCATGAACAGCAGGCTCGTTATCACACTGCCATTGCCGATCTGGAACAGCGGATTGCCAATGCTTCCACTGGCGAGCGCGTGAAATTAAAAAAGAAATTAACTACATTGCAGGCACAGGATACTGAGATCAGAACCTACGAGGAAAAGATTCATCACCTTGCCGACCAGATGATTTCTATTGATTTGGACGATGGTGTGAAAAAGAATTATGCAATTTTCCAAGACGTTTTAGCTAAAATAAAGTAAGGAGGGCTTGCTCATGATGACTGCAAACCCGATTTTACTTCAGAAAAAATATGCTCGTGTCATTGAGTGCTTTGCCAAACAGCAGGGACTTTCACTGGATGAGGCATTGGGATTATTTTATCATTCCGAAGTTTATCAGCTAATGCGAGACGGTGTTTCTGATATGCACTGCATGAGTGATCTGTATCTTGTAGAGGAATTAAGACTGGAATATACAGAGAAGTTTCTGGAAAATTGCCAATAACTGAAATGTGAGTTTGGTATTTATTCGTGATGAGGTGTTACAAAATGATTGATTTTGACAATCCGAACACGTTCCCAAAAGAATTGAAAAATTGGGGAACTGAATTTGAAAAGATGATTTTAAGAAGAGTAAATATGGATAATATTGAGGAATGGTGGCAAATTGAACATCAGTTGCAAGATATTAGAATCGGTGAATCGAAGTTGGTTAATGATTTCGTTAAAGAAAATATGGATACAGAAATTGCAGTATGTCACTGTACACGTATTTTAGATGAGAATGAATATTGGAAACATGGTCTTGTGACTGTCGGAGGGGAAAATAGTGCTGGCGAGAAACGATTACGAAAACTTCTTGTGGATATAGGTTTAGATGATGACAAAATAGAAGAAGTTTTTTTCGCATGTGTATTATTTATGGAATCGAGATAAACAATCCAGAACAAAGTCGGTACATTTTTTTGCCGATAAAAGTCAAGTATATAAAGACGATCAGTTAAATCATTTTGCTATCAATTTAGGGGGAGAAATTTTACGATGGTCTTTGGAGGCAATTGATCGGAAACTGTATAAAAAAGAACCTTATAAGCGTTTATGGATTATGGGAACTCCATCTGTAATAACATTCAAGGTAAAATTAAGTGATATTCATGAGATATATCGTAATAGTTTAATTGCTGAAATAGTCAAGTACAACATAACGAAATATCTTTTTGGCTTTGATTATGAATTTGAATTTACAGGAATGACAGTTGGAGATGTTCCACCACAAAACATACTAAGTATCGAAGTAATAAAAGATTACATACAAATGCAAGAAAAATATTCTGATTATGAGGGGTTCTATGATGAGTTGAAAAGTTGATTTGTTTTGATAAGTCAAATAACTCATGTAGGCAGAAAATATATCAGTTAACAACGAAGGGAGGAATTCGATGCAAGAAAAATTTCATTTTCAAGCAAAAGGAATGCCGCTAATAAAATTTCAAGATGCAGATAAGATTAAGAGCTTGCAATCGGGGAAGATTTATGCGAAAACCCTTGGATATTATCGTAAAAGAGAAGAAACAGGTGATTGTGAAGTTGGGGACAAATATGAAGCTATGATTCATATTAACGAAGGTACGATCTATTTACCTGATACTGGAAAAACAGTTGAAGTTAATGGTGATTTATTAAAAACATCTGAATCAAACGATTTCGTTTTCTGTATGTTTGGAGTAAATCCAAGAGAAGAAAAATTTAGATTTACAGATAAACAAAAAGAAAAAATGCTTTCATTTGGCGATACGGCATTGATCGTTTTAGACCATGATGAATTTATTCGTAGGGTAAAAGTTGCGGCTGAACAAGCAGGTTATAAAGTTTATTTCAAGCCGGTTCAATACTATGATCCAACTATTGATGGTGGGAATATGTTAATTTCATTGCTTGCAGGAATGTGGAATATTGCTTTTTGGAAACGTGATTCGTATACCTATCAGCAGGAAGTAAGATTTGTATTTACGCCAGGTGATGAAAATATAGATCATATCGAATTGGATATTGGTGATATTAGTGATATTACAGCAATCATTTCTGCTAAATCAGCGTTATCGGCAATTGTAGAAAAAGCGGTTTCTTCGGAAACCGAAAGTGACTTTAAATAATCAGGTGGCGAATGCTGCCAAAGAGAGCGAGGTGTTATGATGACCATAGAAGAAATTCTTGCAGGGGAATCAAAGAATGTAGAGTTTAAAGAGAACCTGCCGGAGAAAAGCATCAAATATATGAAATCTGTGGTTGCCTTTGCAAATGGAACCGGAGGAAAAATCATTTTCGGAATTGCCGATAAAACCAGAGAGGTTGTCGGCTTTGACAAAGAAGATGTGTTCAAGAAAATGGATGCCATTGCAAATGCTGTATCAGACAGCTGTGAACCGGCAATCATTCCCGGATATTACCTTACAGACGGTTGATGGTAAGACTGTCATTGTGGTAGAGGTTTCTGAGGGCAGACAGCGCCCATATTATATCAAAGCTCTTGGCAGAGATGATGGTGTATATGTCCGTGTTGCCGGAACTACCCGCCTTGCCGACGAGTATATGATAAAGGAATTGCTGTTTGAGGGCAGTAACCGTTACTACGATCAGGCTTTATGTACTGGGTTAAATGTTACAGATGAAGATATTGATGCTCTTTGCAAAGCTATGAAAAAGCAGGCTGTCAAAAATGCCCGTACAGAGGAACAGAAAGCATCGATCAAAGATGTTGGCAGACAGCAGTTGCGTTCCTGGGGAGTTTTAATTGAGCGTGATGGAAAAGATTATCCGTCCAATGCGTTTGCTATTTTGACAGGCAATGGTGGACTTCATGTTGCAACGCAATGTGGCGTGTTCAAAGGGACAACGAAAGCGGTATTTGTTGATCGTAGAGAATATACCGGTCCGCTTTGGGAACAGATAGACGAAGCATTTCAGTTTGTCCTGAGAAATATTCATCTGGGTGCTACCATTGTGGGAATTTATCGGCAGGATATTTATGAGATTCCACCGGATGCCATTCGTGAGTTGATCATCAATGCCATGGTACACCGTAGTTATCTGGATCATGGTACAATACAGGTTGCGGTATATGACAACCGATTGGAAATTACTTCCCCAGGAAAGCTGCCAATGGGACAAACGATGGAGCGTATGAAAGAAGGCTATTCCAAAATCAGAAATGAAGCCCTTGCCCATGCGTTTGCTTATATGAATCTGATTGAGCATTGGGGAAGCGGCATTCCGAGAATTATTGATAAAGTGAAAGCTGCCGGACTTCGGGAGCCGGAGTTTATTGGTGGCGAAGTGGATTTGCGTATCAATATTTATCGAGGTCAGGTTGACGGCACTGTTGACCTCAATGACCTCAATAACGCCATTAAAGTGCCGGATACTATTGATAAAATGCCAGATAGTGGCAATGAAGTGCCGGATAAAACAGAAACAGTGCCAGATACTATGGGAAAAATGCCGGATAGTGACAATGAAGTGCCAGATACGACAGAGAAAATGCCGGATAGTGAACGGGAACAACAAATCTATAAATATGTATTGGAAAATGGCTCTATTACTACTGCTGAAACAGTAGAGATTTTAGATGTAAAACATCGTAGAGCCAGAGCTGTCTTGCTGAATATGGTTAAGGATGGTTATTTGAGAAAAGAGGGTGCGGCACGAAGCACTATTTATGTAAAAAATACGGAAGGGAAATAATGCAGCATGGATACAGACAAAATAATACAAGATTTAAATCGCAGGTTTGCTGCACCTCTGCCTGAGTTTTATCAGCGTCGTATCATTTTCTGGTATGATGAAGATAAGGAATTTGAGGATAAACTGGATGAAGTGGTTTTGGAAAATGCAAAGGTGATTGCGCTGACAGGAAATAATGCGTTTTCAGTAAAAAAACTGCTTTCAGTAGAGGATTTGACTACAAATTATCTGGTTTACAGTCCGTGTGTCTATAACCGCCCTGATGATAACTGGCTTCTGGATGTGGAGCTTTACAGTGAAGAGTTTCGGGCGGATCTGATTTCTATCTGGATGGATGAGATGGGACTTATATCAAATCCGGCAATGAGGAAACAGGTTAAAAATTATCGTGCTTATTTTAATGCGAAAGACCGTCGTTTGAAAGTTAGCACGCAGAATAAAGTTCCGGAAACACCGGCACAGTTACACATGGCTGTCATGGCGGCAATCTGTGGATTGAAAGATGCACAGCCTAATATGATTCTCCGTAGTGTGTTCCAGGCGGGACTGGATTTGAATAATAATACGGTTTATCAGGATTTTGTAAAATATCATGCAGACGCAGCATTTTGGGCGATGGTTCGTCAGGGATGCGGATTTGTGGAGGAGGAACCAGCCCTTGGGCGGTTGGCAATTCATCTACTTTTAACTGCGGCGACCCGTACCATGCGGCAGGAATATCTTGCCGGACTGGACGGTTTTATTTCCATGCCACATCAGGCATATTGCTATGATTTTATTTCTGAATGGCTTCATAGTGACAACATTCCGCAATTATATGATGTGGCACGTTATGTTGAGGATGAAGCTCGTCTGTATCAGCGTTTTGAAAAGCTGACAGTAGAAGATTTGGCAGGAACAGAGTGCTTCCCGTGCATCAACGAAGTGATTCTGACAAAACTGATGACAGAGATCAGTGACCATATTATTGATGTGGATACCATTACGAATACCGTTGAAAAACGTAGAACTTGTGTATGGTATGAGCCATTTGAGAATTTTTATGACGGTATCTTACAAGTGGCGAATATGCAAAGTTTCTTTAAGGAACATTCTGCCGGATTCCATACCGCAGAAGCGAAAAGTATCTGGAAAGAATATACTGAGAGTTACTATCAGATGGACACTTATTACCGTTTGTTCCATCTTAGTTTTCAAAAGAGTTTGGAGACTTCCAATATTCTGCTGGATGATTTGTTCAAGCATGTTGTCGATAAGGTGGAAGGACTTTATACGCACTGGTTCTTAGGTGAGTTGGGCAACAACTGGTCGGATGTATGTGCGGATGAACTGGCAACTTACGGTAAAGTTCTGGAAGTACCGCAACAGGAGGATTTTTACCGTTCCCGTATCCAAACCTCGGATACGAAAGTATTTGTAATTATCTCAGATGCCATGCGTTATGAAGTGGCGGCTACGATGGCAGATCAGCTTCAGCGAGAAACGCAAAGTAAGGTTTCTATCAGTAGTATGCAGAGCATCTTTCCTTCTACTACAAAGTTTGGTATGGCAGCTTTGTTGCCGCACAAAGAACTGACAGTAGAGGTTCGGAACGATATTTTGACGGTTTTGGCAGATGGACAGTCTACGGCAAGTACTTATAGGGATAAGGTTCTGAAAACAGAAGATTCGGCAAGCGTGGCTTTAAAGTATAATGACATCATTGCTATGAAACGAGCGGAAAGAAGTGCTTTGGTGAAAGGGATGGATGTGGTCTATATTTACCACGATACCATAGATGAAGCCAGCCACACTTCGGATACTGCTGTTTTTGCTGCGTGTGACAAGGCGATTTCAGAATTGAAGAATCTTGTGCGTATCATTGTAAATGAATTTGGCGGAACGAATATTTTAATTACGGCAGATCATGGATTTCTTTATACATACAGTCCTTTGAAGGAAGAGGACAAAGTAGATAAAAGAGGATTTTTTGATGTGGATGTAACAAACTCTGACATCAGAAAAAAAGAAAGCATCAAGCGGTGTGTAGAATATGGCAGAAGATATGCAATTATGCAGAAAGGTGTGCAACCAGATTACTTGATGCCTGTAAAATTCCTGGGCGGAAATACGGAATTTGATGGATTTGCACCGAGAGAAAGTATTCGTATCAAAATGAATGGCGGCGGTATGAATTTTGTGCATGGTGGTATCAGTTTACAGGAAATGGTTGTTCCGGTGATTGAGTATCATTATCTCCGCAATGATTCTATGGAATATAGGCGAAATAAGCAGAAATATGATACCAAGCCGGTAACGGTCAATTTACTGTCCGCAAACCGTAAAATCAGCAATATGATTTTTTCGTTGAACTTCTATCAAAAAGATGCGGTCAGTACAAACCGTGAAGCTGCAACCTATCAGGTTTACTTTACAGATGAGGACGGCAAGCAGATTAGTGATATTCAGAAGATTATTGCAGATAAGACCAGCGATAATGGTGCAGAAAGAACTTTCCGTTGTCAGTTTAATTTGAAATCTCTGAAATACAGCAATACAGCTACTTATTATCTGGTAATTGCAGATGAACAGGGATTACAGATGCCACAGCGGGAGCCATTCCAGATTGACATCGCCTTTGCGGTGGACGAGTTTGATTTCTTTAGTTGAGCAATGTTAATACGAGGGAGGAAATGCCATGGAAAATACAAGGGGATCTGAATGGAACAGATGGGATCTTCATTTACACACTGCATCTTCATATGATGCAAAATATAAAGGGGATGATGCGGATCAGTTGCTTTGTGCTGCATTAAAGGAAAAACATATTAAAGCGGTGGCAATTACAGACCACTTTGTAATTGATAAAGATCGAATCGAACATTTACGATCAATCGCACCAGATATTGTTTTTTTTCCAGGTGTTGAGTTGAGAACAGATAAAAATGCGAATAATTTGCATATTATATTGATTTTTGACTGTGAAAGTAGGCTAAGTGAGTTGGCTGAAGATTTCAATGCAATTATGTATCGTCAGAAGGCTAAAGCAAAAGAAGCAGATGAGACAATTTATTGGGATTTTAATGATATAGTGGAGTTTGCTAACGAGCACGATGCACTTATATCTATTCATGCTGGAAGAAAAGTAAATGGAATTGATAAAGAATTACCAAATTCCAAGGCACTACCACATCAATTTGCTGCAAAAGATGAAATTGGGAAAAAAATACATTTTTTTGAAGTTGGACAGAAAAGAGACATTGACGATTATAAAAAATATATATGGCCATCTGTAGGAAAAAAACCAATCATTATATGTTCAGATTGTCATGATCCACGTGAATATGAACAGAAATCCCCTTTGTGGATTAAGAGTAAATTTACTTTTGCTGGTCTAAAACAGTGTCTTTATCAACCAGAAGAAAGAGTTTTTGTAGGTGATATTCCGCCAGCCTTGGATCGTATTTGTAAAAACAAGCAAGTGAATATTGATACAATTGCTGTTCATAGAAAAACTGATTGTGTTTATAAAGATATGAAATGTTTTGATTTTCAGATTCCATTAAATGCAGGTCTTGTATCTATTATCGGAAATAAGGGAAGTGGAAAAAGTGCTTTGTCAGATATCATAGGTCATCTTTGCAAAAGTAAAACTATGGATCATGCATCATTTTTGAATGAAGAAAGATTCAGAAAGAGGCCTAAAAATTTTGCAGATGATTATGAGGGTATTATTACGTGGGTTGACGGACATTCAGAGGAAGATTCTTTAGGAAATAGTGAGTATGAGAGCTCAATCGAGGATGCACAATATCTACCACAGAAATATATTGAAGTAGTCTGCAATGATATTGGAGAGGTATTTCAATCTGAAATTGATAAAGTTATTTTTTCCTATGTGGATAGAACGGAAAGAGCGTCAGCAACGAATTTAGTAGAATTGGTTGAAAACAGATCAAAAAGTCTTGTGATTGAAAAGAACTCTTTGATACAACAAATCCATGAAATTAATTCTCAAATAATTAAATTAGAGAATAAAAGAACTTCAACATATAAGAAATTAATATTAGATAGTGTTGAAAAGCAAAAAGCATCTTTACAACGGCATGAAGAGTCAAAACCTGTTGAGGTAAAGAAGCCTGAAGCAAAAGAAAATGATGATGTTTATCAACAAAAGTTAGGGAGTATTAATAAAGCTAGAAACGAATGCTCGGAAAATATAGAAAGACATAAAAATAGGCAGGCAGAAATAACATCTATTGTGATTGAAGCAAATGAATTAAAGGCAAAAATAAAAGCTATCGAAGAAAACATAGAGGCTGTTAGTATTTTGCTAACTGAATTTGCAATTAAAACTAATATCGATGTTCAGGCTTTGACTTTGCAATTAACTTCTCCACACAAAATACTTTCAGAGGTCATAAAGAAACTGGAGAAAGAAAAAGAAGAACTAAAGAATTCAATTGATAAATTAGAAATTAAAAATAAAGAATTAAAAATTGAAAAGGAAAGTTTAATTGCTTCAGCCGATAGTGAGGAAAAACAGTATCAGCGATATTTGCAAGATTTTGAAGAGTGGAAAAAACAAAGAGGAAATATAATAGGAACCAAAGAACAAGAAGGAACATTAGCTTATTATGAATGTGAAGCACAATATATCAATGAAAAACTTTCAGATGATTATCAAAATAATGTTCATAAGAGAGAACAACTAGTAAGACAATTATATGGGACAAAAAAGCTCTTACAGATATTTATCAAGATATTTATAGTCCTGTAGAAGGAGAAATTAGCACACTATTGGGAGATTTAGAGGATAGTATATCATTTCAAGCTGAAATTAGACTTATGGATACAGCGTTTGATGAAAAGGCGCTACACTATATAAATTTAAAATATGCTGGAATGTTTAAAGGAGCTACTCAAGCAAGAGAAAAAATGTCAAAATTGGTACGCTCTACTGAATTTGAAAATGAGAACAGCGTTATAATCTTGTTGGATAAAATAATGGAAGTTGTTGAGGAAGATATTGATAATTCAGCAAAAAAAATTGTTGATAAACAAGGCTTTTATGATTATTTATTCAGTTTGGAATATATCGGAGTAAGTTTTAAGTTGAAAATGGGAAATAGAGATTTGAGTGAACTGTCTCCTGGAGAGAGAGGGATTGTCTTATTAATTTTTTACTTAGCATTGAGTAAAAACAAAATGCCTATTATAATTGATCAGCCAGAGGATAACTTGGATAATCAATCAGTGTATAGTAAACTTGTTCCATGTATTTGCAAAGCTAAACAAAAAAGACAGGTTATTATTGTTACGCATAATCCTAATATTGCGGTAGCTTGTGATGCAGAACAAATAATATATTGTAATATGGATAAAAATAGTTTTTCTATTACATATGAAGCAGGTGCAATTGAAGATCCTATAATTAAGAACAGAGTGATAGATGTTCTTGAAGGTACAATGCCAGCCTTTGATTTACGACGAAAAAAGTATGAGAATTAGATATCTTGGGAGAGATTTGAGTGGACAGTTTTAATATAAGAGAAAATGTAAAGAACAAGCTCCGTCAGAACTTTGACGGTAAGATTGTTCGGAAAGACCTGACAAAGAAAATCAAAGAAGGGGCGAATGTCCCGGTGTATGTTCTTGAGTTTTTGTTGGGACAGTATTGCAGTTCAGATGATGAGACTGTTATAGAGAAAGGCGTACAGAATGTGAAGCGTATTCTTGCTGACAACTTTGTACGCCCGGATGAATCACAGAAGATTCTGTCTCAGTTGCGTAAAAAAGGTAGTCACACGATCATTGATATGGTGACTGTTCGACTGGATATGAAAAAAGATTGCTTTTTTGCAGAGTTTTCTAATTTGGGCGTTGGTAATGTACCAATTGCCGACGAATATCCGGAAAAATTTGATCGCCTGCTCTGCGGCGGTATCTGGTGTATTGTTCAGCTGGATTATGAGGTTGAAGGCGACAATAATTTTGGTATTGAGGACATTGATGGAAATCCGCTTCGTTCCAAACAGAAAAAGCAGAAAGATATTTCACCAATCAGTATCCGTAAGCTGACACCGATCCAGATGCCACACATTGATATTGATGAACTGAAGCAGGGACGAAAGGCTTTTACGAAAGATGAATGGCTGGATATTCTTCTTCGTTCTATCGGCATGGAGCCAGATGAATTTACATATCGTGAGAAATGGTTGCTCTTGACCCGTATGATTCCATTAGTTGAGAATAACTTTAATCTTTGTGAGCTGGGACCGAGAAGTACCGGTAAATCTCATCTTTACAAAGAGATTTCACCGAACAGTATTTTAATTTCCGGTGGACAGACGACGGTTGCAAACCTGTTTTACAATATGGGACGCAAAACGGTCGGACTGGTCGGCTTATGGGATTGTGTAGCCTTTGATGAAGTGGCAGGTATCAAGTTTAAAGATAAAGATGGCATTCAGATTATGAAGGATTACATGGCATCCGGCTCTTTTGCCCGTGGCAAAGAAGAAAAAGCTGCTACTGCGTCCATGGTATTTGTGGGAAATATCAATCAGAGTGTGGACGTGCTGTTGAAAACATCCAGTCTGTTTGCACCTTTCCCGCAGGAAATGGGAACAGATACAGCATTTCTTGATCGTATGCACTGTTATCTTCCAGGATGGGAGATACCGAAGTTCAGACCGGAGCATTTTACCGATGATTACGGTTTTATCAGTGACTATTTGGCAGAGTTCATCCGAGAGCTTCGCAAGGAGCAGTATGGAGATGCACTTGATCACTACTTCCGTCTGGGGAGAAATCTGAATCAGCGTGATACAATTGCGGTTCGTCGTATGATAGACGGTTATCTGAAGTTGATGTACCCAAATGGTGAGTTTACCAAAGAAGAACTGGAAGAAATTATTCAGATTGCATTGGAAATGCGTCGCCGTGTCAAGGAGCAATTGAAGAAGCTGGGTGGTATGGAGTTTTATGATGTGAACTTCTCCTATATAGATTTAGAAGATATGTCAGAACATTATGTTTCCGTACCAGAACAGGGTGGCGGTAAGCTGATACCGGACGGAATGTGTAATCCGGGACAGGTTTATACCGTATCCAGAGGAAAAAGTGGCATGATTGGTGTATTTCGTTTGGAAAGCCAGATGCTTCCGGGCAATGGCAAAATTGAACGGACTGGCTTAGGTAGCGATTCTAAATGCAAGGAAGCTGTGAACACGGCATTTAATTATCTGAAAGCCAACGGCAATCGGATCAGTGGCTCTATCAGCACCTCGACCAAGGATTACATCATCAATTATCAGGATTTGCAGGGTATCGGTATGACAGACAAATTGGCACTGCCAACATTAATTGCACTTTGTTCGATTGCCCTTGGAAAGCCTGTTGTCAGCAACTTGGCAGTGTTGGGAGATATAACAATTAGTGGTACAATGATAAAGGTGGATGAACTTGCCAATACACTTCAGGTGTGTCTGGATAGCGGCGCAAAGAAGGTGCTGATTCCAAGTACATCGTTTGTTGATTTTGCAAGTGTTCCAGCTGATCTGATGAGTGCATTTCAGCTGATTCCGTATCAGAGTGCGGAAGATGCAGTGTTTAAGGCGTTGGGGGTAGAGTAATATAAGGAGGGATAAGTTTCATTCATATGGATGTCTGAGGAAAATTTAATAGAAAAAACATGAAAAAAGCACTGAAAACCGTTGGATTATCGGTTTTACAGTGCTTTTTCTTTTTCATGATGTATATAATCCCCTAAATAATAGATATGACGCGAAGACAGAAATAGAAAAACTTGAAAAAATGGTGTAAAAGTGGTGTAAATACCGCCAAAATCAATTTAATAGAAAATTAATAAAACCTGAAACCCCAGTAAAATCAGGGGTTTCAAAAATTTTATTAAAAAAAATTAGCACTCGAGGGTTGACATTGCTAATAGGCGGTGGTATGTTATGTACAGATAAAAAAATTAGCACTCCAAAATACAGAGTGCTAACAAATTAAAAAGCATACTTCAGATGGAGCGTGTGACCAATGGAAAATGAAAACAAAGAACTAGAATTGAGCGAGAGACAGCTTACCATACTGGATGCAATCATCCGCAATTATCTCGCCACAGGAGAGCCGGTTGGCTCACGTACAATTTCAAAATATACAGATCTTAATCTGAGCTCGGCAACAATCAGAAATGAGATGAGCGACTTAGAGGAGATGGGCTATATAGTACAGCCACATACCTCAGCAGGAAGAATTCCTTCGGATAAGGGCTACAGATTATATGTAGACCATCTTATAGAGACAAATGATAAGAAGGAAAAAGAGCTTTCTGATATGAAGGAGCTGGTCATTGAAAATACCGAGAAGATGGAGCAGGTGTTAAAGCAGGCGGCAAAGGTACTTGCAAACAATACCAATTATGCCACACTTGTTTCTGCACCGGATGTCAATCACAACAAGGTGAAATTCATCCAGCTTTCACAGGTTGACGACCAGCACCTGCTTGCAGTAATTGTTATGAACAATAATATGGTCAGAAACAAGATGCTTGATTTATATGAGCCGCTTGACAATGAGACGATACTTAAGCTCAACATTCTGCTTAACACCTCATTAAACGGACTCGCAATGAACGAGATTAATCTTGGAAACATTGCAAGCATAAAGGAGAGAGCCGGTATTCATTCAGGAATTGTCTCTGATGTGATCGATGCATTGGCACAGACTTTCGCGGAGAGTGAGGATCTTAAGATTTACACCAGCGGAGCGACAAATATTCTGAAGTATCCTGAGCTTTCGGATTCCAATAATGCAGCGACACTTTTGTCAGCATTTGAGGAAAAGGAAGAGCTAGCAAGCCTTGTTACCGAATCCCTATCCGATTCCGAGAAGAAGGACAATGGAACAGGTATTCAGGTTTATATAGGAAATGAAAGCCCGATCCAGACCATGAAGGACTGCAGTGTTGTCACTGCGACATATGATTTGGGTGAGGGCGTAAAGGGCACGATAGGAATTGTCGGACCAAAGCGTATGGATTATGAAAAAGTAATGGATAATCTAAAGACTCTTAAATCCCAGTTAGATGGAATTTATAAGAAGTCTGAGGATGAAACATAGGAAGGTGGTCAAAAATGCCAGAGGATATTAAAAAAGAAGCAATCGACAATGAAACTGCAGAAAACAAAGCAGAAGAGATAGAGATTGAAGGAGCTGATGAGGAAAGCACTCAGGCAGCAGAAGAAGCAAAAGATACAGATATGAATGAAACTGAATCAGATGATGATGCTTTAGCTGATGCAGATGCAAAAAAGCAGATGATAAGTCAGATGAAAAGAAAGGTCTCTTCAAGAAAAAGAAAAAAGACAAGAAGGACGAGCAGATTGAAGAACTTAACGACCGTCTGAAAAGACAGATGGCAGAGTTTGAGAACTTCCGCAAGAGAAGTGAGAAGGAAAAATCCCAGATGTTTGACATGGGAGCAAAGACAATAGTTGAGAAAATCCTTCCTGTAATCGACAATTTCGAGAGAGGTCTTGCAGCAGTACCGGATGATAAGAAGGATGATCCTTTTATCACAGGTATGGATAAGGTCTACAAGCAGATGCTCACAGAGCTTGAGGCTGCAGGTGTAAAGCCAATAGAGTGCGTAGGACAGGAGTTTGACCCTGATCTCCACAATGCAGTGATGCAGGTTGAAAATGATGAACTTGAGTCAGGCACCGTAGCACAGGAGCTTCAGAAGGGCTATATGTACAAGGATTCAGTGGTACGCCACAGCATGGTATCGGTAGTACAGTAATGATGTGTACATCTATCCGGCATGACAGTGAATCAGATTTATATGAATGCAGACAGCATTTAAAGGGATTCATGTGAGACAACGGATGGTTACAAATATATTAAACATGTAAAAACACTATATTTAATAGGAGGAAAATAAAATGGGCAAAATCATTGGTATTGATTTAGGAACAACAAACAGCTGCGTAGCAGTTATGGAAGGTGGAAAACCTACAGTTATAGCAAACCAGGAGGGTGCAAGAACCACACCTTCAGTAGTTGCATTTTCAAAGACAGGAGAGAGACTTGTAGGTGATCCTGCAAAGCGTCAGGCAGTTACTAATGCTGATAAGACAATCTCTTCTATCAAGAGACATATGGGTACAGATTACAAGGTTGAGATTGATGACAAGAGCTACAGCCCACAGCAGATTTCAGCTATGGTACTTCAGAAGTTAAAGGCTGATGCAGAGGGATACCTTGGTGAGAAGGTTACAGAGGCAGTTATAACAGTTCCTGCTTACTTCAACGATGCACAGCGTCAGGCTACTAAGGATGCTGGTAAGATTGCAGGTCTTGATGTAAAGCGTATTATCAACGAGCCTACAGCAGCAGCTTTAGCTTATGGTCTTGATAATGAGAAAGAGCAGAAGATTATGGTTTATGATTTAGGTGGTGGTACATTTGATGTTTCTATTATCGAGATTGGTGACGGAGTCATTGAAGTATTATCTACAAACGGTGATACACACCTTGGTGGTGATGATTTCGATAACAAGGTAACACAGTGGATGATTGATGAGTTCAAGAAGGCAGAGGGCGTAGACTTATCCACAGATAAGATGGCACTTCAGAGATTAAAGGAAGCAGCTGAGAAAGCAAAGAAGGAGCTGTCTTCAGCTACTACTACAAACATCAACCTTCCATTCATCACAGCTACAGCTGAGGGACCAAAGCATTTCGATATGACTCTTACAAGAGCAAAATTCGATGAGTTGACACATGACCTCGTAGAGAGAACAGCAATCCCAGTACAGAACGCTATGAAGGATGCAGGCGTTACAAATGCAGACCTTGGACAGGTATTACTTGTAGGTGGTTCTACACGTATTCCGGCCGTACAGGACAAGGTAAAGCAGATGACAGGAAAAGAGCCAAGCAAGTCTCTTAACCCAGATGAGTGCGTAGCTATCGGTGCTTCTATCCAGGGTGGTAAGCTTGCAGGTGATGCTGGTGCTGGCGATATACTTCTTCTTGATGTAACACCACTTTCACTTTCAATCGAGACAATGGGTGGTATTGCTACAAGACTTATTGAGAGAAATACAACTATTCCTACAAAGAAGAGCCAGATTTTCTCTACAGCTGCTGATAACCAGACAGCCGTTGATATCAACGTTCTTCAGGGTGAAAGACAGTTCGCCAAGGATAACAAGTCACTCGGACAGTTCAGACTTGATGGTATCCCTCCAGCAAGAAGAGGTGTTCCACAGATTGAAGTTACATTTGATATCGATGCAAATGGTATCGTAAATGTATCTGCAAAAGATCTAGGAACTGGAAAAGAGCAGCACATCACAATCACAGCAGGTTCTAATATGTCTGATGATGAGATCGATAAGGCTGTCAAAGAAGCTGCTGAGTTTGAGGCACAGGATAAGAAGAGAAAAGAAGCAATCGATGCAAGAAATGATGCTGAGAGCTTTGTATTCCAGACAGAGGATGCATTAAAGCAGGTTGGAGATTCTGTTGATGCCGCTGATAAGTCAGCAGTTGAGGCTGATATCGCAGCAGTTAAGTCATTCCTTGATGCACATAAAGAGGCAGAGGCTATGACAGAGGCTGATGTTGCAGAGCTCAAGGCAGCACAGGAGAAGCTCACACAGAGTGCGCAGAAGGTATTTGCAAAGATGTATGAGCAGGCTCAGGCAGCACAGGGTGCAGCAGGAGCAGGTCCTGATATGAACGCCGGAGCAGGTCAGGCAGGTCCTGATATGAATGCAGGTGCTTCAAACGGTGCAGATGATGATGTCATCGACGCAGATTTCAAGGAAGTATAATTAAACAGATGCTGCCATAATGATATGAGGATTAATGACCTGTAATCCGGGTTATCAATCAAAGCATCATAATGGCTGCGTAAGTAAAATTACTCGCAAGGTTGGCCGCTTGGCCGGCCTTGCGAATTAGTTGTATAATAAAAGGAATTTTCAATTATGGCAGAAAAAAGAGATTATTATGAGGTATTAGGAGTATCTAAGACCGCTACAGATGCAGAGATTAAAAAAGCCTTCAGACAGCAGGCAAAGAAATATCATCCTGACATTCATCCGGGTGATAAAGAGTGTGAGGAGAAGTTTAAGGAGGCTCAGGAGGCCTATGCCGTATTGTCTGATCCGGATAAGAGACGCCAGTATGATCAGTTCGGTCATGCAGCATTTGATGGCACAGGCGGTGGAGCCGGTGGCTTTGATTTCTCAGGCATGGATATGGGGGATATTTTTGGTGACATTTTCGGAGATTTCTTCGGAGGTGGAAGAAGCAGTGGCAGAAGAAATGGTCCTGCACAGGGTGCAAATGTCCGTCTCAGTGTAAGAATTTCTTTTGAGGAAGCTATATTTGGCTGCACAAAGGAGCTTGAATTCAACTATAAGGAGACATGCTCTACCTGTGGCGGCAACGGAGCTAAGCCGGGCACATCTCCTGAGACATGTACCCAGTGTAATGGTACAGGTAAGGTTGTCAGACAGAGTCAGTCTCTGTTTGGTGTAGTGCAGAATGTCACAACATGTCCATCCTGCGGTGGTTCGGGCAAGGTAGTAAAGGATAAGTGTCCTACATGTCACGGTACAGGCTACAATACCAAGAAGGTCAGAAAGACTGTTGAGATTCCAGCCGGTATAGATAATGGACAGTGTGTCAGAATACGTGAATACGGCGAGCCGGGCATAAATGGCGGACCGCGTGGAGATCTTCTTGTTGAAGTTATTGTTTCAGGCAGCAGGGATTTTGAGCGTCAGGATGTTAATATCTTTTCAAAGGCATCCATCTCGTATGCTATTGCAGCCTTAGGTGGAGATATAAGAATCAAGACTGTTGATGGAGATATTATATACACAGTTGCACCGGGTACACAGACAGGTACACGTATCCGCTTAAAGGGCAAGGGTGTTCCTTCAACAAGAAATAAAGCAATAAGAGGTGACCATTATGTCACACTTGTTGTCAATACGCCTACAGGTCTGTCTAAGGATGCTAAGGAGGCTCTTAAGAAGTTTGATGAGCTTTCAGGCGGTTCTCTGACCAAGGAGGGCGGAGCTTCTACTGATTCTAAAAAGAAAAAAGGATTTATGGATAAGCTCAAGGAGTCTTTGGACGATCTGTAAATAGATGATCTGTAATAGATGATCCTATAATATATGTCCCGCCATGTGTGGCGGGGCATTTTTTAGGCTATTTTTACGTATAAAAAAATGGGGCTTTTATACAGCACATTTTTATGGTATTATATGAGATAAGTTGTGGAGGCAGTCGTATGACTGCCTTGTAAAATGTACGGAAATGTTTTGAAATAAAACTGTATTTATACTATATATCTATTTTATTAAGAGAGGATTTTTATATGAAGTGGAAGAAATACACGATTGAGACAACAACCGCGGCTGAGGATTTCATGAGCAGCATGCTTATGGAGCTTGGTATAGAGGGGATCGAGATTGAGGACAATATTCCCCTGACCAAAGAGGACCAGGCGGATATGTTTATTGATTTTCTGCCGGAGCTGCCTCCGGATGAGGGCATAAGCCATGTCAGCTTTTATATTGAGGATGATGGCAGTGATCAGTCAGATATGCTTAGAAAGGTAAAGCTTGGACTTGAGGATTTAAGAGATACTGTTGATGTGGGAAGCGGTATAATTTCGTCATCTGAGACAGAGGATCTTGACTGGATTAATAACTGGAAGAAGTATTTTTCATCATTTACAATCGGTGATATATTGATTAAGCCTACATGGGAAGAGGTAAAGCCTGAGGATGCGGATAAATTTATGATAGAAATTGATCCGGGAATCTCCTTTGGTACAGGAAAGCACGAGACAACACAGCTTTGTATCAAGCAGCTTATCAAGTATATTGAGGGCGCAAAGGAAGCACCTACAGTGCTTGATGTGGGCTGTGGAAGCGGAATCCTTTCAATTGTAGCTTTAAAGCTTGGTGCAAAGGAGGTTGTAGGTACTGATCTTGATGCTGACTGCATGATTTCTACGCGTGACAATATGCAGGTCAATCATCTGGATGAGAAGCTTGGCACGTTTTATGTCGGCAATCTCATAGATGATACAGAGCTTCAAAAGAAGGTCGGTACAGAAAAATATGATATAGTTGTTGCAAATATCCTTGCCGATGTCATCATTCCTATGGCCCCTGTTATTCCTGACAGGTTAAAGGAAGGCGGATATTTCATCACATCGGGTATCATAGATTTCAAGGAAAATGAAGTTAAAGAGGCTATCGAAGCAGCAGGGCTTAAGGTGATAGAAATCAATCATCAGGGTGAATGGGTCAATATCACTGCGCAGAAGCAGGCTAAATAGTTTGGTGGATTATGTATCAGTTTTTTGTAGAGGAAGAGCAGGTTCATTCTGACAGCATCTCAATCACCGGAGGTGACGTAAATCACATAAAGAATGTACTGCGCATGAAAAACGGGGAAAAAATAAGAGTAAGCTCAAAATCCGGACAGGCATATTTCTGTCACATATCGTCGATTCTGGATGATGAGGTCATCGCAGCTATTGACAGTGCAGATGAGACGGGCACAGAGCTTGACAATCACATCGTGCTGTATCAGGGGCTGCCAAAGGGCGATAAGATGGAGCTTATTATTCAAAAGGCTGTGGAGCTTGGTGTATCTGAGATAGTACCGGTTGCCATGAAAAACTGTGTGGTAAAGCTGGATGAAAAAAAGGCAGCAAAAAAGCTGCAGAGATGGCAGGCTATTGCTGAGAGCGCAGCAAAGCAGTCAAAGCGCACTGTGATTCCCACTGTGAAGCAGCCGGTTACATACAAGGAAGCTTTGAAAATCGCTTCAGAGCTTGACATCACGCTGGTGCCATATGAGAATGAGCGTGGCATGGATGCGACAAGAGAGATAATGGGGCAGCTTAAGGCTGGTCAGACTATCGGTGTTGTCGTGGGTCCTGAGGGCGGCTTTGCACCGGAGGAGATAGCACTTGTGGATGAGCATGCCACAATGCACAGAATAAGCTTGGGACGCAGGATTTTACGCACGGAGACAGCAGGACTTGCCGCACTTGCCATGCTTGTATACAATTTGGATGTATAGACAGTAGAGATACTTAACAGTTAAGAAGTAGAAGTTAGGAGCAAAAATGGAAGCATATTTGGATAATTCTGCCACAACCAGATGCTCAAAAGCAGCGGCAGATATGGTTTATAAGCTGCTTACAGAGGATTACGGTAATCCTTCATCACTTCATATGAAGGGCGTTGAGGCAGAAAATTATATTAATGATGCTAAGAAAAAGATTGCAAAGACACTCAGGGTGCAGGACAAGGAGATACTATTTACATCCGGCGGCACAGAGTCGAATAATACTGCAATAATAGGTGCTGCAATGGCAAATAAGCGTGCAGGAAGGCATATCATCACATCTTCTGTAGAGCACGCATCGGTTTTGTCTGTGATGCAGTTTCTGGAGGAGCAGGGCTTTGAAATCACATATCTGCCTGTAAACCATGACGGCGTGATAAGTGTTGAAGAGTTGAAAAATGCCGTAAGGGAGGATACAATTCTTGTATCGCTTATGCATGTAAACAATGAGATTGGCGCAGTCATGCCGATTGAGGAGGCGGGAGCAGCTATAAAAGAGAAAAATCCTGCCACACTTTTTCATGTGGATGCCATACAGTCCTACGGCAAGCTTGAAATCAGACCAAAGCGCATGAATATAGACATGCTTTCAGTCAGTGGACACAAGATTCACGGACCAAAGGGCAGCGGATTTTTATATATAAAGGACAAGACTAAAATCAAGCCGATTATATACGGAGGCGGCCAACAGAAGGGCATGCGCTCAGGTACGGAAAATGTTCCTGCATATGCAGGTCTTGGAGTGGCAGCAGAGGAAATTTACACGGATTTTGATAAAAAAATAGCACATATGTATGAGCTTAGGGATCATTTTATAGAGTCAGTGCAGCGTATTGACGGAGTATCTGTAAATGGACGCACGGACCATACAAATGCACCTCATGTGGTAAGCGTGAGCGTAGATGGTGTGAGAGCGGAGGTTATGCTTCATACTCTTGAGGACAGGCAGATATATGTGTCTGCAGGAAGTGCCTGTTCATCAAACAAACCGGCAATCAGTTCAACACTAAAGAGCATAGGGCTTAAGCCGTCACTTTTGGATTCCACGATCAGATTCAGCTTTTGCGTGAATACCACACAGGAGGAAATTGATTACGCTGTATCAGTGATGGCAGAGGTGATACCAATGCTGCGAAGATATACAAGGCGCTAATGAGCTGCAAAGAGATCGCAGGTATTAGCATAGCCGGTAGCCATGAAGGGCTAAAAAGTTACGCATATAATGAAATATTAAGTAATTAAAAATAATAAATAAAACCAGAACAGGAGAGTTACATGTACAAGACATTTTTGATCAAGTATGCTGAGATTGCGATAAAGGGCAAAAACAGATACATTTTTGAAGACGCGCTCGTTAAGAATATTAAATATCAGCTTCGCAATGTGGATGGAAGCTTTGAGGTAAGAAAGGAAAGCGGACGTGTGTACGTGGAGACAGACGGAGACTATGATTATGACGAGACAGTTGCCACATTGTCAAGAATTTTTGGTATCGTGGGTATCTGTCCGGTTGAGCTGCATGAGGATGAGGGCTTTGACAAGCTCTGTGAAGCAGTTATCGATCATATCAACCATGTATACAAGGATAAGAGCTTTACCTTCAAGGTAAATGCGAGACGTGCCAGAAAGAACTATCCGATGACCTCTATGGAGATAAATGCCGCAGTCGGTGAAAAGGTGCTGGAGGCATTTCCTGAGACAAGGGTAGATGTTCATAATCCACAGGTTATGATCAATATCGAGATCAGACCTATGATAAATATTTATTCAGAGGAGATTCCTGGACCGGGCGGTATGCCGCTTGGCACAGCAGGAAAGGCAATGCTTCTGCTCTCAGGTGGAATCGACAGCCCGGTTGCAGGATACATGATTGCAAAGCGAGGTGTGGTAATCAATGCCACATATTTCCATGCTCCTCCATATACAAGTGAGAGAGCAAAGCAGAAGGTTGTAGACCTGGCAAAGAAGGTTGCTAAATATTCGGGCAGGATAAAGCTGCATGTTGTCAATTTTACCGATATACAGCTTGCAATATATGAGAAATGTCCTCATGATGAGCTTACCATCATCATGCGCAGATACATGATGAAGATAGCAGAGCACTTTGCCGATGAGGATAAATGCTTAGGGCTTATCACAGGTGAGAGCATCGGACAGGTTGCAAGCCAGACAATGCAGTCGCTTGCTGCAACAAACGAGGTGTGCCATATGCCTGTATACAGACCTCTCATTGCCATGGACAAGAATGATATCATTGATATATCAAACAAAATTGATACCTATGAGACATCGATTCTTCCGTATGAGGACTGCTGTACTATTTTCGTAGCAAAGCATCCTGTTACAAAGCCGAATATAAACAGGATTAAGAAGTCTGAGGAAAGACTTAACGATGTGATAGATGAGCTTATGAAGACAGCTATAGATACTACAGAAGTGATTATGGTGGATGCTGAGTAATCAGTGCCACCTTAGAGCAAAATAAAAAGGACCTGAGCTTCAGGTCCTAATTAATCAAATCATTGTGTCTGTATTACTTGGCTTCGTCGATGATATATGGCTTTAATACTTCCATAATCTCGTCAAGTCCGGTTTCTGTATGTATAGCGAGCTCTATTGGCTTAGAGAGGTCTAGGCTGAAGATACCCATAATTGATTTAGCATCAATGACATATCTGCCCGATATTAAATCAAAATCGAAATCAAACTGAGTAATAGCGTTAACGAATGATTTTACTTTCCCAATGGAATTTAATGAAATCTGTACTGTTTTCATATTGAAAACCTCCTTAAATAACTACTGTCATATAGATAGTAATAGTTTTTTAAGGAAAAGTCAATTAAATAGGAGTAAAAAATAAAATGAAAAAAAGCAGCCTTACATAATTTAGGATGTAAAGTAAATGCATATGAGACAGAGGCCATGCAGCATCTGCTTGAGGAGGCGGGCTATGAGATAGTTCCATTCACACAAAAAGCTGATGTGTATGTTATAAATACATGCTCAGTCACCAACATGGCTGACAGAAAATCCAGACAGATGCTTCACAAGGCAAAGAAAAACAATCCGGACTCAATAGTTGTGGCAGCCGGCTGCTATGTGCAGACAAGTGAAAAAGAGGTATTAAACGACTTATCGGTGGACATAGTCATCGGAAATGACAGAAAGCATGACCTTGTAAGGCTGCTTGAGGAATACTCTTTGGACAGTGTAAACGATACCGTGGACGATATAAATGACGGAAAGCATGATTTTGAGGAGCTCTTTATAGACCAGACAAAGGAGCACACGAGAGCCTTCATCAAGGTGCAGGACGGCTGTAATCAGTTTTGCAGCTATTGTATCATTCCGTATGCCAGAGGACGTGTCAGAAGCCGTAGGTTTGAAAATGTAATAGCAGAGGTTGAAAGGCTTGCGGCAAACGGCTTCAAGGAGGTTGTGCTGACAGGTATCCATCTAAGCTCATACGGTGTGGATTTTGAGGAAGCTACAGGCCTTCTTGAGCTGATACAGGCGGTGAACGCAGTAAAGGGCATAGAGCGCATCAGGCTTGGGTCACTCGAGCCTAAGATTGTGACAGAGCACTTTGCGAGTGAGCTTTCAAAGCTTGATAAAATCTGTCCTCATTTCCATCTGTCGCTTCAGAGCGGCTGCGATGCAACACTTAAGAGGATGAATAGAAAATATACCACTAAAGAGTACGAGAGAGGCTGTGAGCTTTTGCGTAAATATTTTGTTCATCCGGCCATCACAACCGATGTGATTGTGGGATTTCCTGGTGAGACAGAGGAGGAGTTTGAACAGACTAAGGCATATCTTGAGCATATACATTTTTATGAGATGCATATCTTTAAGTACTCAAAGCGAAAAGGCACCCGCGCAGCAGTAATGCCTGACCAGATAGATGAGCAGGTTAAGGCGGCACGAAGCGAAAAGCTCATAGCACTCGGTCATGACATGTCTAAGGAGTTCAGAAAATTCTATATCGGAAAGAATGAGGAGGTGCTTTTTGAGGAAAAGGCCGTAATCGGTGATAAAGAATACTTTGTCGGATATACTAAGGAATATGTCAAGGTTGCTAAGGAAACTGACGAAAACCTTGAAAATCAGATAGTTTCAGGCCGTATATCGGGTATGCTTACAGACGAAATATTACTCTTCGAATAATAAAAGGTTGTAATTTTATTACATTTATAATAAAATAATATTACAAGAAGGGCGAAACGTATGGAAAAAAATATTAACAACACACAATTTTTTACAGTTCAAAAGGAGCCTGAGCTTCAGGTAAGCGATGTACTTGAGATTGTGTACAAGGCATTAAAGGAAAAGGGCTACAATCCTGTTAATCAGATTGTTGGATATATTATGTCCGGAGATCCAACATATATCACAAGCCACAATAACGCGAGAAGTCTCATCATGAAGGTTGAGAGAGACGAGCTTGTGGAGGAGGTTCTCAAGACATACATTGAGAACAGCGCATGGGATTAATATGAGGATATTAGGTCTTGATTTTGGTTCAAAGACAGTCGGAGTAGCGGTGAGCGACGAGCTCTTAATCACAGCACAGGGTGTTGAGATAGTGCGCAGGAAGTCGCCATCCAAGCTCAGACAGACTTTGGCACGTATTGAGGAGATTATTGCAGAGTACAAGGTGGACAGGATTGTGCTCGGCTATCCTAAAAACATGAATAATACGGAAGGAGAACGCTGCGAGAAGACGAAGGAGTTCGGTGATATGCTTGCAAGGCGCACAGGTCTTGAGGTCATATACTGGGATGAGCGTCTTACTACAGTCGCAGCCGACCGTTCTATGATGGAAACCGGCATACGCAGGGAGAATCGCAAGGAGTTTGTTGATGAGATTGCGGCGATTTTTATTTTGCAGGGATATTTGGATTATCTGTCAAATAGTCGGTCTTAGTTTTTATGCAGAAAATTAAATTTACTGATCCGCAGACCAATGATGTTGTCGAGTTTGCGGTTGAAGAAGAGACAACACTTAATGGAACACGATATCTTTTAGTTTCCGAAGGAGAAGAAAGCGGAGACTGTGAAGCATATATTTTAAAAGAAGTAAGCACAAAGGATGAAGAGGTGCTTTATCAGATGGTTGAAGACGATGTTGAGTTTTCGGCTATTGCTAAGGTATTTTCTGAGCTTACGGATGATGACACTGCACTTGAATATTAGGATTGCAGTTGTACGTGAAATAAATTTGGAGGTAATATTTTGAAGAAAACAGAAAAACAGAATACAGGTAAGCTTAAGATCATTCCACTTGGAGGATTAGAGCAGATTGGAATGAATATTACTGCCTTTGAGTATGAGGACAGTATTATTGTAGTTGATTGCGGATTATCATTCCCTGAGGACGATATGCTGGGAATAGATTTGGTTATCCCTGATATCACATATCTTAAGGAGAACATCGATAAGGTCAAGGGCTTCTTTATCACTCATGGACATGAGGATCATATCGGTGCTATTCCTTATGTGCTTAAGGAGATAAATGTACCGATATACGCTACAAAAGCTTACCATCGGAATTATTGACAGAAAGCTCGAAGAGCATGGTATGCTCAAGACTGTCAAGAGAAAAGTCGTAAAATACGGACAGCACATTAACCTTGGCTGCTTCAGGGTTGAGTTTATAAAGACTAACCACAGTATCCAGGATGCGGCAGCGCTTGCTATATATTCACCGGCAGGTATAGTTGTGCATACAGGCGATTTCAAGGTAGATTATACACCTGTATTTGGAGATGCAATCGACCTTGCAAGGTTTGGTGAGATTGGAAAGAAGGGCGTGCTCGCGCTTATGTGCGACAGTACCAATGCAGAAAGACCGGGCTTCACACAGTCTGAGAAGTCTGTCGGAAAGGTATTGGACGGCATCTTTGAGGATCACAGGAAAAACAGAATTATCATTGCTACATTTGCATCAAATGTAGACCGTGTGCAGCAGATTATCAACTGTGCGGAGAAGTATGGCAGAAAGGTAGCCATCGAGGGACGAAGCATGGTAAATATCATTTCGATAGCCTCAGAGCTTGGTTATCTGTCGCTGCCTGACAATATTCTTATAGATGTAGAACAGCTTAGGAGCTATCCTGATGAGCAGACTGTCATCATCACGACAGGAAGCCAGGGAGAGTCAATGGCAGCTCTTTCACGTATGGCAAACGGTACCCACAGAAAGGTATCCATAAAGCCAAACGATACCATTGTATTCAGCTCAAATCCTATACCGGGAAATGAGAAGTCGGTTACAGGTATCATCAATGAGCTCATGATGAAGGGTGCAGATGTTATATTCCAGGATGTCCATGTTTCCGGCCATGCGTGTCAGGAGGATATAAAGCTTATTTATTCTCTTGTCAATCCAAAGTACGCAATCCCTGTTCATGGAGAGTACAAGCATCTTGTGGCACAGGCCAAAATAGCCGAGCAGCTCGGATATGATACAGACCACATCAAGATCCTTTCATCAGGAGATGTGCTTGAAATCAATGAGGACGGTGCCAAGGTGACAGGCAGAGTGCATGTGGGCAATGTCATGGTCGATGGACTCGGTGTAGGAGATGTAGGAAATATCGTGCTCCGTGACAGACAGCGTCTGGCTGAGGACGGAATCATCATCGTTGTGATGACACTTGAGGCAGGCTCAGGACAGCTGCTTGCAGGTCCTGATATTGTATCGAGAGGATTTGTATACGTGCGCAATTCTGAGAGCCTGATGGATGAGGCGAAATGCGTGCTGGATGACACAATGGAGCGTCTGACAGACAACAATGTGACAGACTGGGGCAAGATAAAGACAGAGGTAAAGGATGCATTGGGAGACTTTGTTTGGAAGGAAACAAAGAGAAGACCGATGATTATACCTATAATTATGGAAGTGTAGGAACAGCTTATGGATTTTAACAAGGCTTTATTTGGTTTTATAAGGGTTGCTTTTTTCAATAATGATTACTCTTTTAGTGCTGTTTGCGGGCATAAAAATCTGCAGCATCTGCTATGATTTTGGCTACAGAGTTTTTACTGAGCCTGCCATGACAAACGGCGAAGGTCAGGATGTACTCGTTCATGTGGAAAAGGGCATCTCCGCAGAGGAGCTTGGACAGCTTTTAGAGGACAAGGGCCTTGTAAGGGATCACAATTTATTTTATCTCCAGCTTAAGCTGTCTGCTTACTCAGGACATATAAAGCCGGGCATTTACACACTCAACACTTCAATGACAGCAAAGGATATGATGGTAATCATGTCCTCCGACAAGAGCGATGAAGAACAGACACAGACTACGGAGCCTTCGGATACACAGTAATTATCCGTTAAGCGCATTTGTGTCAATAATTAGATTAGGAAATACAAGAATGATAGTTGATGAGAGACTTGTCACATATATCAATTCCTTGGACAGAGGCAACACGCCTGTATTAGATGAGATAGAGAAGGAAGCCTTAAGAGACTTCGTTCCGATTATCAGAAAAGAGATGCAGAGCTTTTTAAAGCTGCTTCTTGCAATGCAAAAACCAATGCGTATTCTCGAGGTGGGAACAGCGGTTGGTTTTTCTGCCGTTTTGATGGCAGAGTATGCACCGAAGGGTTGTCAGATAGTGACGATTGAAAATTACGAAAAAAGAATACCTATCGCAAAGGCCAACTTTGAAAGAGCCGGGAAGCAGGAGCAGATTACACTCTTAGAGGGCGATGCAACGGAGATACTTCCACAGCTTGAAGGACAGTTTGACATGATATTTATGGACGCGGCAAAGGGACAGTATATCAACTTTATGCCGCAGGTGCTTCGCCTTTTAAAGACAGGCGGGGTGCTGGTGTCCGACAATGTGCTGCAGGATGGCGATATCATAGAATCGCACTATATCGTTGAGCGCAGAAACCGTACCATCTACAAGCGTATGAGGGAGTATCTCTACGAGCTTACACACTCCGATGAGCTGGTGACGGCAGTGATGCCTATAGGCGATGGAATTACGGTGTCAACAAAGCTATAGTAACCGGTGTAGAATATATTGGACGAATACAAAACTGTATGGGAGAAAAAATGAGAAAAATAGAATTACTTTGTCCGGCGAGCAGCCTGGAGGTACTTAAGATAGCAGTTATATATGGAGCTGATGCAGTTTACATCGGTGGAGAGGCATTTGGACTCAGGGCCAAGGCTAAGAATTTCTCAATGGAGGAGATGGCAGAGGGAGTTGCCTTTGCGCATGCTCACGGTGTGAGAGTGTATGTTACTGCCAATATTTTGGCTCACAACTATGACCTTGACGGAGTGCGTGAATACTTTACAGAGCTTCACAATATGAAGCCGGACAGACCTGATGCACTGATTATTGCAGACCCGGCAGTTTTCATGATTGCAAAGGAGGTCTGCCCAGAGATAGAAAGACATGTCAGCACACAGGCCAACAACACGAACTACGGCACATATCAGTTCTGGTGGAATCTCGGAGCCAGCCGCGTGGTGACAGCCAGAGAGCTTTCGCTTAAGGAGATAAAGGAGATAAGAGGGCATATAGATGACAGGATGGAGATAGAGACCTTCGTGCACGGAGCAATGTGTATCTCATATTCTGGCCGATGCCTGCTTTCCAACTATTTCACAGGACGTGATGCCAATAAGGGCGCATGCACGCATCCTTGCAGATGGAAATACTCTGTTGTGGAGGAAAAGCGCCCGGGTGAGTATCTGCCGGTATACGAGAATGAGCGCGGCACATATATCTTCAACTCAAAGGATTTGTGCATGATAGAGCATATCCCGGATCTGATTGATGCAGGAATAGACAGCTACAAGATAGAGGGACGTATGAAGACCGCTCTCTATGTGGCAACAGTAGCAAGAACCTACCGCAAGGCGATAGATGATTATCTTGAGTCACCTGAAAAATACGAGGCAAATATGCCATGGTACTTAGAGCAGATAAAGAGCTGTACCTACAGGCAGTTTACCACTGGCTTTTTCTACGGAAAGCCTTCGGAGGAGACTCAGATATACGATAACAATACTTACGAGAAGGGTTTCACCTATCTCGGAATAGTTGGTGCGCCAAATGAAAAAGGGCTCTACCGTATGGAGCAGAGAAACAAGTTCTCAGTTGGCGAGCAGATTGAAATCATGAAGCCAAACGGCGACAATGTACTTGCAACAGTGCTTGCGCTCGTTGATGAGGACGGCAATGAGATGGAATCCTGCCCGCATCCACAGCAGGTATTTTATGTAAAGCTGTCAGATACACCTGATGAGTTTGATATTTTAAGACGTCAGGAGAATGAGGCTATCGCTTTAGATTAAAATAATTGTTTTTTAGGAATGAATCCGCTATACTAAATTATGGTATTGCGGATTTTTTCGTTAAAAAATACGGATTATTTGAAAATTTGTTGAAATAATAACTGAAATACAACAGATAGTAATGGAGAAAAAATGTTAAAAATAGCTATATGTGATGATGAAAAAGTATTTAGAGATAATATAAATAAATATGTTGCAGCCTATTTAAACGAAAAAGAGATTTCTTATGAAATAGATACATTTTCATCAGGTAAGGAAATAATTGATTTAGGAATTGAAATTAAACAATACAACATCATTTTTTTGGATATTAATATGGATGATGTTGATGGAATTGTTACGGCACAAAAAATCAGGGAATATAGTTCTGAAATATATATTGTATTTGTGACAGCTTATATAAATTATTCGTTGGAGGGCTACAAGGTCGAAGCCATAAGATATCTGTTGAAAAATAATACTAATTTGGAGGCTTCCATAAGCGAATGCATGGATGCCATTCTTCATAAGATGAATTTGGTAGTAAAAAAGAAAAAATTCAAGTTCAATGAAGGAGAAAAGGAGATTAATATAGACAATATACTATATATTGAAAGCAAATTACATAAACTGCAATTCTATATCATGGAGGATAAAATCAAAATCTATAATTTATATGGCACATTAAATGAGCTGGAAAATGAACTAAAAGATTTCCATTTTATTAGAATCCATCAAAGCTATTTGACTAATTTGAAATATATTAGGAGTGTTAAATGTTATAAAGTACTGTTATGTAATAATCAGGAATTGCTCATACCTAAGGCAAGATATAAGAATGTGAAGGATGCATTCATTTCATATAAGGGAGAATTGTGATATATGTTTACATATTTTTTCAGTTTAGTAATTATTATATTTGAAGCGATATGTTGTAATTTATTTTACGATGTTTTTTGCAAAGAAAATTCGAGATTAAGAAAAAGTCAAAAAGTTTTGCTGATGCTATCATTGATTTGCTGCTATTATTTATGCGGATTATTTTTGTCTAATATGCTTATATTGAAAATGACGTTGGTTGTACTGGCTGCAGTTATAATTATGAGTTTTTATTTTGAAATTAGTATAAAAAAATCAGTCATTTTTGCATTATTATATCAAGGATTATCAATCATAGTTGATTATATAGCTTATATTAGTAATAACACAATTATTTCAAAAGCGGGTGAGGTACAAAAAGGATATGCGTTAGAGGGAAGCTTGGTTGTTATTTTTAGCAAGATTACCGTATTTTTATGTATCTTACTGCTAAAAAAACACTTTGGAAAAAAATCAACAGAGACTTTACCTGACAAAATATGGGGAAGATTTTTGTTTTTTCCTGTATTTACAATAATTACAATTATAGCAATGATTATGACGTTTCAATATACAAAAAATGAAGTACAGGCGAACGTTTTATATTCTATCTCTTTGGGATTGGCTGTGATGAATATATTTGTATATTTCCTGATTAACGATATTGTAACCAGTGAAGCTAAATTGCATGAAAAGGAAGTATTGGGACTACAGTTTAAAAACCAAATTGATATGTACCGTTCTATTTCGGAAAATTATGAAATTCAGAAAAAAAGTCACATGAATTTAAAAATCATATATTGTGTATAGAATCTTTATTGAAAGCTCATGAATATGACAAGGCAAGTAAATATGTAAGAAATATCAGCAATACTTTTATTGGAGAAAAAAATGTAATCAATACAAATCATGTGATAATAAATGCGATTCTTAATACAAAGTATCAGGAGGCTATCAGTAAGAATATTGTTTTTGTGTTTAAGGTAAATGATTTATCAAAAATTGTAATAAAGGATGAGGATCTGGTAGTGATTTTAGCAAATCTGCTAAATAATGCTATTGAAGCATGTGAAAAATGTGAGGAAAAGAAAACTATAAAACTAAAGTTTGTGATAGAGGAAAATCTTATAGTTCTTTCGGTGAAAAATACATGCAGTAATCTAATTATTTACAGTGGTAATGAAATAAAAACAAGTAAAAAAGATGAACCGGAAATGCATGGCATTGGTATAAAAAATATTATTCAAATTGTAGAAAAATACAATGGCGAATATGTTATTAAAAATGAGAACAATGAATTTAGTTTTTCTATTATTATCCCATTATAATATGTGACCATAGTTTATGTCCATTTTCTGCAAAAAATGTTCGTTTTGTGCACGGATTATTGATTTTATCTATTATGTTAGATAAAATTATAAAAAGTAATTTTGGAGTAAGATAACAGAAGGAAAAATAACAAATGATTTATAAAGTGGCAATATGTGATGACGAGATTAATCAGTGCGCTGTACTCGAAAAAATAATTATTGAATATTTTAATAATAGAGCTGAAAAATGCGAGGTTGAAGTATGGTATGATTCTATGTCATTATGCAGAGACATAAAAGAATTCAATCCGCAGATACTTTTTTTGGATATTGAGTTACCGGGTGATAATGGGGTTTATGCAGGAAAATATATAAGGGAAACGCTTCATAATGACAGGATGAATATTGTGTTTATTTCTCATAAAACAAGCTATGCTATGGAGCTTTTTCAAATTCATCCATATGATTTCCTTATAAAACCGATAGATGATAATGTTTTGTATGATACCATGACTAAAATATTACAACTTGAAGATGTGCAGAAAAAAGAATTCAGATATACATATAATAAGACAGGATATTCTATTCCATATGGGGAAATTATGTTGTTTTCCAGCAGAAATAAAACTATTACTATATGTAAAACCGATGGTGAAAGTGTATCTTATTATGGAAAACTTAGTGATATTGTATCAAATCTTCCGTTTCAGTTTGTCTGCATAAGCAAGTCATATATAGTCAATATAAAATGTATTAAATCATGGAAAAGTGATGCTGTTTTACTGAAAAATGGTATGGAAATAAGTATAGCACAGTCTAAAAGGGCTTCATTTAAGCAAGCAGTTTTTAACTATGGAAGGAGTAAGGAAGTGATATGACTTTTGAAAGAGCAATGGTTATTTTGTTTACAAAGGTAGCTCAGACTGTTATTGCAGAAAGATTTACTCATACTTTTTTTGATAATGATGGAAACAGAGTGCGAAAGATATTTGCATATTCATTTAGTGTTTTTATAGCAATATTCGTAAACTTGTTTTTTTATAAACCGATATTTAATTTCCTTAGTATTTTCTTAGGGCTGTCAGCAATTGCTTTATCATATAATGGTACGATAAAAAGAAAATGCATATTTGTTTTTTATATTTTGGCAGTAAGCTGTATCATAGATTTAGTGGTAAGTGCATTTTTGATAAAACCATTTGGATATGATGGATATTCAGCTTTTGTAAGTATATTTGCTCTTTTATTATTGCATGCTGCACAGTTGATTACAGAAAGATTTTTTGGAAATGATTTAGGCATAGAACTGAATAATCGTTATTGGTTGTTTATTATTGCGTCGTTATTAGTATGTATTGTAACATCAATAGTAATATTTATGGATAAAACCGTGTCATCATTTTCTCTTTCGTTAGTGTGCGGAGCATTTCTGCTTATAAATATTATTATTTCATATTTGATGGATGATCTTGTTAAGTCTTCTCAGAAAGCTTTGGAAAATCAAGCACTTAGGGATCAAGTTAGTTCTTATGAAAGAGAGATTATGCTTCAAAGTGAAAATATGGAGGCATTAAGATCGTTTCGCCATGATATGAAACGTCATTTTGCAGAGATTTCGGTGCTTGCTTCTACAGGCGAAATAGAACAGATAAAAAATTATGTGTCAGCTATGGAGAATAATCTTGTAGAATCAAGGCGACTGGTTGATTCGGGAAATACGGCGCTTGATACAGTTTTAAATTATATGCTTCAGCGTGCGGTAGATAAGAAAATTCAGGTGAATGTTAAAGTTGTGGTTCCGTGTAATTTAAACTTATCGGCATATGATATGAATATTATTTTTGGAAACCTTTTGGAGAATGCGATAGAGGCACAAAAAGATGTAAAAAATCCAAGCATAGATTTGGAAATTAATTATTTAATGGATTCACTTGTTGTTGAGATTAGTAACAGGTGTTTACAAAAAGTGATATTTAAAGGGGGATTGCCGGTTACGACAAAACAATCTGTAAGAGAACATGGTTATGGATTAAAGAATGTAAAGAAAGTGCTTGATAAATATATAAGCACACTGGATTTTGAGTGTTCAGATGAACGGTTCACCGTGAAAATATTGATGAAAATTTAATAAATTCACCTTGAAAAGTACTAATTTCGCCTTTTGTATTCGGGGTAATTTGTTTTATGTATAATATTATCAAAAAGGGAGGGGCACTATGAAGAAAAAACGCATATTAATCGCATCAATCATCTTCATACTTATCATCTGTATTGTGGCTGCGGTTTTTATAATAAAGAATAGAAACCGCAGTACATCCAATACAATGTACACATATTCCAATGTAAATCCGGAATATAACTACTCTGAGGATAATGTATTCTATTTTGATGACTCGGGAATATTGCATCTTATTGATACAGCATCCGGTAAGGATATTGTCTATTGTGACAAGCCAAACTGCACACATGAAGGATACTCGCGAACAAATCAGAATCCTTCATGCCCTGCAGCTTTTTATAGTTCGTCAAAAGCTGGAGCGGTAATTTACAATGATCATCTCTATTTTATAGGGGATATGTCAGAGGAAGACATGACAATACAGTATCTGTATGTGATGGATTCTAATGGTGAGAATCGGAAAAAAACAGCTAAATTAGAGAATGTTCAACAAATTACGGCTGTTTTGTACAGGGATAATTATGTTATAGGAGCTTACAGTAACAGAATAGAGCTTAATGATGAAGGACAGGTTATAAATGATGATAAGCCTGAAGCCGGTATTTTTGTTATAGATCTCGATAATTACAAGGTGTATATGAGTGATAAGATAACAAGCGAACAGGCAAATATTACGGACATATATTATGAAGACGAAGTAGTGTACTATTCGACTGTGCGGTTTGGAGATGATGTTACAGAGCTGATGATAGAGGAGGGAGCGTCAGATGATGCGGAGTCTTTTGCTTATGATAATATGCTTAATGGAATATATCGATATGATATAGCAGATGAAAAGACAACATGTCTGACGGAAATAGATCATATTAACGATCTTTGGCTGTTAGATGGCGATGGTTATTATTCGTCAAAGGATGGATATTTTGTGTTTGACACCGAAAGCAGACAGACAAGACAGCTTCCGATAGATGCGGATGGAAAAACACAATATGGACCATTAAAAAAGAGCGGAGACTTTTTATATTATGCCCTTTCTGAAGAAAACAGTGATGAAGTGACATATTACCGCTTGAAGGATGATAAGAGTGAAGAACTGATGAAGCTGTCTACTGAAAAGGCATTTGGTATTGAAAACATATGCGGTCAGTCGGTATATGTCAACTATACTGATGATGAAGGCGAATTTTCACTTGGAGTTTTAAGTCTTGATGATCTGAATAAAGGCAATTTTAATCCGAGAAAATTGAGGTGCTATAATGAAGAATAAGAAAAAGGGTGTTTTAATAGCAGTTGTAGTGATTGCCCTGATCGTGGTGGCAGTAGCAGCGGTATGTATTAATAAAAAAGCAGGTGATTCAGGAAAACTTAAAGAGGGACAGACCGAGGCAACAGTCAAAAAGTCGGATACAAAGGTCATAACATTTGCTGTACCTGATATTTGCAGGATCGATGAGAATAACATTAAGCAGTTTAATGCTGCACTTATGAATGATGGCTATGACTATGAGCTGAATATAAAATATCTGGAGTATGATGAATACGGCCAGAAGCTTGAAAGTACACTTGCTGCCGGGAAAACAGATGTTGCATTTTTAGGTTTAGGTGATGAGAATGGAAATAATCCGGCATATGATCTTATAAGTTCGGATCTTGTCTTAAATCTCGATGATGTTTTGTCGAAAGATCAGGGAAAGACACTTTATGATGCTTTCCCAAAGAACCTTTGGGAGATGGCAAAATGTGATGGACATATTTATTCCATACCATCTGCATTTGCGGATGATAATGGAGTTTATGCTGCATTTAACAGGGATTATCTCTCAGATGATGTCATAAATTCGTGGGATGGAAGCATAGATGGAATTTATCAGATACTCAAGGCTTCTGAGTGGGATAACAGCAAAGCTCCGGGATTTCAATATCTCATAAACGAATATGTATTTGGAGATATGATCGGCTGTGAGATAAGAAACGGACTTTGCTTCGATTATGATACGATGTCAGTCGAAAATCCACTGGAATCGCAAAAGTTTACGGAATATCTTAAGGGGCTCGATAAGATGAAAAAAGACGGATACCTGAAGGACGATGAGACCGGTGAGATAACATACCTTAATAATATCGGATTAAATAATGAGGAAATATTACAAAATGTTAAGTCCGGCAATTTTGTTGTAGCTTTGTGTTCCGGAGAGATAGACGAGAATTTCCAAAAGATAATATAGCGGTAAAAACAGTAGAGCATTATCTGACATCAAGGGTAAACGCATCCATTGGTATAGCGAAAAACACTAAGGATGTCGATGCTGTGGTAGAGTTTTTAGGTCTGTTATATGGAAACGGAAAGTACGCAGATATTCTCCTGTATGGACAGGAAGGCACGGATTACAAGGTCGTAGACGGTGTTGCATGCAATACGGATGGTACTGATCTGGAGGATGACTATTTAAGTAAGCTCTGTCTGGATCTGTTTATAAATGTATATCCGGTAACAGGTGAAAGATACATGGAAAATCGAAAAGATGAGTTTTTTGCCCTTTATGACAATGCCGGAGTATCTCCGTTTATCGGTTTTGAGCCTGATACGGAGAATTTGAACAATATCTCAAATGATCTTTCGGATTTCATGAATGGCTTAAATGGTAAGTCGGTTGAGGAGAGTATAGAAGGTGCAAAGGAAAAGCTTACAGCAGATGGAATGGACAGCTATCTTGACAGTGTAAGAAACCAGTGGGAGGAATATAAACAATGACACTTGAATTGGAGGGGCTTACAAAAGTTTATAAGGATAAAACTGCGCTGGATGATGTGTCTTTTTCATTTACACCCGGCATATATGGGCTTTTGGGACCTAATGGAGCCGGTAAATCAACTATGATGAATCTCATTTCTGACAATCTGACTCCATCAAAAGGCCGTGTGCTGCTTGACGGAAGGGGCATAGACGAGCTTGGAAGTGAATACAGGAAGCTTCTCGGATATATGCCACAGCAGCAGAATATTTATCCGGAGCTTAGTCTTAGGCGTTTTCTTTACTTTATGGCATCCCTGAAAGGATTAAAAAAGAGTGAAGCCGGGGAAGATATAGATCACTATGTGCGCATGGTAAAGCTTGATGATGTCCTTGGAAAGAAGCTTGGAGCTTTTTCGGGCGGAATGAAGCAGAGAGCACTGATAGCACAGGCACTCATAGGCAATCCCGGCATCCTTATACTGGATGAGCCAACGGCAGGGCTTGACCCAAAGGAGAGAATCAGAATCCGCAATCTGATATCAGAGGTTGCAAAGGACAAGATTGTTATTATTGCGACTCATGTGGTTACGGATGTTGAGTTTATCGCCAAAGAGATAGTTATGTTAAGCAACGGTAAAATAATAAGGAGTGGTTCTCCGTCAAAGCTGCTTCAGGAGCTGGATGGAAAGGTATGGAATATTTTTTTATCGGATAATGAGATAGATGAGGTGAACACCGGATATAAGGTGAGCAATATTTCAAGGGATGCAGACGGTGTCATAGCCCGCATTATTGCCGATTCGTATGATGGCAGATGGCAGAAGGAGGCTGTGCGTCCAAATCTTGAGGACTTGTATTTGTATCTTAATGGGGACTGAAAATGGATATAGTAAAAAACGAAATATGTAAACTATTGACTAAAAAGAACAGTGCTTATTCTTTTGTTTTTGCTTGTTCTGAATCCTGTTCTTGGACTGTATACCATGAATACCGTAAATGATGATGGGTATACAGGTAAGGACTACAGCGCGCTGTATGGCGAAATAAGCAATTACAGCCGTGAGGAGGTTTTGCCGGAAATTGAACAGAGGCAGATGACGGCAGAAGCTTACGGCAGGATTAGTCTGTGCAGCAGCGGTATACAAGGAAGTAGGAGCATGTCTTTCTTATGATGAGTATCTGGACTCTGTCAATGAAAAGGCTGACGAGATTTCGATTATGAATAAGTTTTCCGGCAATGGAGGCTTTGCAGAGAAAAATGCTGCTAAAACGAGCAGAGTCTACGGTAAGCTTAAAGGTACAGTGCCTGAGGTTATTGATGCATCGGGACTTTTGAATATTACAGACAATGAGCTTACCGACTATGTGGCTGTGATTATGCTTTTTATCATTGCGCTCAACCTTGTTTTTTATGAAAAAAGCGAGAACCAGCTTGCATTGCTTAGAACAACTGCAAGGGGCAGAAGGCAGCTTATGGCGTCAAAGTCATTTGTGATGATTATGGCGGTCGTGCTTATCACCTTGCTGTTGTATGGCATCAATGCAGTCATAAGCATGTGCTTTTACAATCCGATAAATCTGAAAAGTCCGCTTCAAAGTGTTTATCTGTACTATGGCAGTCCGTTTAAGCTTAGTATAGGACAATTTCTGGCATGCTATTTTCCTGTGAAAATAATAAGCTTTATATTGCTTGGCATGTTTTTTATGCTGATATGCGCAGCGCTTGACAATATTATATTTGTGTTCGTTGCTTCTGCAGTGACCGTGGTTATTGAGGCTATCTGCTACACAACGATATCAGGAACCAGCTTCCTAGCCTTCCTTAAGTACATAAATATCATGTATGGAGTCAGGACAGGCAGACTTTTTTCTGATTATGTCAATATCAATTTGTTTGGATATCCGCTTAATACCGGGGTATTGTATGGCTTGTTCTGGCTTGTGTGTATAGTTGTATGTATTTTTGCGGTTACAAATTATCTCAATTCGGTGCATGAAAAAAAGCAGCTTTTACTGCCCGGCTTTGCCTGCGGTAAAAATACAGGCTGCCATACATCTTTATTTTTGCACGAATGCTATAAGGCACTTGTTCCGGGAAAAGTGTTACTTATTTTGATTGCAGCAGCTCTTTTTGTGGTATGGTGGAATCCGGCAGAGAAGCTTTCCTATGACTCGGTTGATGAGGTGTATTACAAGGAATATATGGACAAATATTATGGACCTTTAACTGCCAAAACCAATGAGCTTCTGGATGAAGAAAGAGCAAAATACGACCGGCTGTCAGATAACATTGCTTACGATATGGCACAGGGGAAGAGTGAAAGCTATATCAATATAAAGTACAAGGATGAACTGAGCAGACAGGAGGCATTCAACAAGCTTACAGCACATGTGGATTATCTTAAGACGTTAAATGAGGGCTGGCTGTTTTTTGAAAAGGGCTATGATATCCTCACCGACAGAACAGACTTCAAAAACCGTGATACAGCACAGGCATTTGTGTATGTTATTCTCCTAATAGCAATAGCCTGCGGTATATGTGGAGCGGATTATGCAAACCATGAAATCCGTCTTTTAAGGACTACCCGCCGTGGCAGGAAACAGCATATGGGAATCAAATGCATACTTGGCTTTTTGGGCACTGTCACAGCATTTGCACTTGTATACATTGTGCGGCTGTGCAATGTGCTTTCGGCATATGGCACGCAGGGGCTTAATGCTCCGGCGGCAAGTATGGAGCATCTGTGGCGTGTTTCGCAGAATATATCGGTAGGGCAGTATATACTTATCATAATGCTGATGCGCTTTATAGGGGGATTACTGGTCAGCCTGTTTGTTTTTGCAATGTTTAAATACTTAAGAAGCGGCATGTCTGTGATTATATCATGCGTCCTTTTTATTGTGTTGCCACTGGCGCTTGTGGCTTTTGGAGTGACGAATGCGCAGTATTTTCTGTTTAATCCGCTGCTCATTGGAAATATATTTTGAATGCGTTTTCTATTGACATAAATATGCATTTAAGTTATATTTAGCTTATGGGGAGGTATGATAATGTACAATATTTTTTTCTATAAAGATAAAAAGGGAGATAAAAAACTAATAAACTTATGAAGGATTATTTAGAAAGCAGTAATGAAAATGAGTAAATCAAAGATTAATCCAAAAGGTTCTTCATGGGATGAACTTGAAAAACAATTATTTACATCAGAAGAGATTGCGGAAAGTGAAGTTCGTGTTGCAATCATTAATGAGATGATAAAAGCAAGAGAGGAAAATGGGATAACGCAAAAGCAACTTGAAGCAATGAGTGGAATTAAGCAGCCTGTGATTTCAAGAATGGAAAACGGAACGTCAGACCCACAGCTCTCTACAGTATTAAAAATTTTAAATTCATTAGGAAAAACATTACAGATTGTTCCAATGAAATAAATTAAAAGCATCTATTCGGAAAAATCAGGATAGATGCTTTTTTGTAATTATGCCAAGTAAAAATCAGATATGCGGTCCATGCGTGCTCCCATATTTATAAGCAGTGCATCCGCAATAGTAATTGCGGCCATAGCTTCAACAACAACAACAGCACGTGGCACGATAATCGGGTCATGACGTCCCTTGATGGAAATCTCTATATCTTCACCGGATTTATTTACAGTGTGCTGTGTAGCTGCGATTGAAGGAGTAGGCTTTATGGCAGCTCTGAAAATAAGCGGTGAGCCGTCTGTCATGCCGCCGAGAGTACCACCGGAGTGATTTGTCTCTTTTGAAACTGCGCCATCCCTCATAATAAAGGCATCATTGTTTGTAAGTCCGGTTGCTCTTGCTGCATCAAAGCCATCGCCGATTTCGAAGCCCTTTACAGCTCCGATAGACATAATAGCCTTTGCCAGATTGGCATCAATTTTCTCGAATACAGGATCACCGAGCCCGACAGGAAGACCTGTGATGACACATTCACACACACCGCCTGAGGAATTGAGTGATTTAAGGCATTCCTCCAGATATTCAGAAGCTTTTAGCGCTGCATCGGCATCAGGCATATAAAGTGAATTGTTGTAAATCTCATGGGCATCAAAATTAACATCATTAATTGTAACAGGACCTATTGATCTGGTGTATGTAAGAAATTTTATGCCAAGGCCCGAGAGCATCTTTACAGCGATAGCACCCGCTGCAACACGGCCTATTGTCTCGCGTCCCGAAGAACGACCTCCGCCTCTGTAGTCTCTGAAGCCGTATTTCTCATCAAAGCAAAAGTCAGCATGCCCCGGACGATAGTATGAAGCAATCTCACTGTAATCCTTTGATTTCTGGTTTTTATTCCACACAACCATAGAAACAGGTGTACCTGTAGTCTTTCCCTCAAACACACCGGAGAGAATTTCAACCGCATCATCCTCCTTGCGTGGAGTAGTGAACTTAGACTGTCCCGGCTTTCTTCTGTTTAAGAATATCTGAATATCCTCCTCACACAGCTCAAGCCCCGCAGGAACGCCGTCCACAACGACACCTAAGCCCTTTCCGTGTGATTCTCCCCATGTTGTTACCTTAAAAATATTTCCGTATGATGAACCTGCCATGTTGGTCTCCTTTTTTATATAGTATATAACTATTTAGAACCATAGAGAATAAAAAGCTGATGCGCCATAGTGTTAATTATTGAGTGATTGCATCCCATGCCTCGAAAAGACATTTTAAATGGGCTGTAATCGTTGCTGGACACACTATTAGGTAGGATGAACGGTAATAGCAACGGTCTTTCTTGTTCTCACGGAAGCTCCTATAGTTACAATAATAGGTATATTATAAGTAATACCAAGTTGAATAGTCAAGAAAACTATGATATTATTTTATTTAGATAACTTTCGAACTATGTTTGTATATAATTATGTGATTAAAGGGTCAAAATGTATCATCGATGCATGCTTGCATGCCTGTATATGTAAAGCGCAAATTAGGCGAAGCATAATTTAAGCAAGTATAATTAAGCAGCATCATTTGTAGCAATTTTGCCACAACGTAAGGCACGTAAGCCGCGGCCACCGCGAGCGCACACGTGCTGCCCTGAGAGCGAATAGCGAAGCTGTTTAGAGTCTGTAGAATTATGCTTCGATACACAGAAATGCACCGGCAGGGACGCCGGGGCAAGGAGCTATCGAGCCATGGAGGGCGAGTAGCGACGGTTTCGTCAGCCGGAGAAAATCTATAAGCATAATTCGTACAGAATCTTAACAGCGCAGCGTAGCGAACAGGGCAGCGCGTGGACGATCACGGTGGCCGCGACTTACGTGCCGTCCTTAGAACCACAATGAAGCAACAAAACAATGACTACAATAAGACCGCAAAAGAGGGAGAAAACATGGAATTTAACGGGGTATTTCACCAGGCATACGACAACTACTGCTATCCTTTAAATGAGGATGAATTAATCATAAATATAAAGACCGGTTATGATGTTAAGGAAGTAAATATCATACTCGGTGATCCATTCGCAGCCGGTATCTTAGGTGGTGGTGAGACCTGGAATGGCGATAAGCAGCCGATAATATTTAAAAAGAAATTAAAGCACCAGATATGGTGGACAACCACGGTAAAGCCACCATTCAAGAGACTTAAATATTATTTTGAGCTCATCACAGAGGATGAGAGATGGTTTTACTTTGAGGATGGCTTCGTGAGTGCAGAGCAGATGGCACTTGAGGGCAGAAGCCGCCAGTGCTTTGTATTCCCGTGGATGAATCCGTGTGATATTCCGGTCACACCGAAGTGGGTAAATGACACTATATGGTATCAGATATTTCCGGATAGATTCTGCAATGGAGACCACTCGATAGATCCTGATTATGTTGTTCCGTGGAGAAACAGGGGAAAGGTCAAAAATGAGGAATGCTTCGGCGGAGACCTCGCAGGAATCATTCAAAAGCTTGATTACTTAAAGGAGCTTGGAATAAACGGAATCTACCTGACACCGATAAACGAGTCACCGAGCAATCATAAGTATGATACAACGGATTATGCAAAGATTGATCCGCGCTTTGGAGATGAAGAGACCTTTAAAAGGCTTGTGCTAGAAGCCCATAAGCGTGATATGAGAATAATGCTTGACGGAGTGTTCAACCACTGTGGCTATTATTTTGCACCGTGGCAGGATGTTTTAGCAAAGGGGATAGATTCAGAATATTATGACTGGTTTATGATCAATGAATGGCCTCTTGACTTTAAGCATGGAGCGGCTAAAAAGGGTCAGTTTTATACGTTTGGATTTTTTGACAATATGCCAAAGCTAAATACAAATAATCCGGCGGTGCGAAAATACTTTATCGATATCTGCGCCAACTGGGTAGAAAATTATCATATAGACGGACTGCGCCTTGATGTGGCAAATGAGGTGTCACACCGCTTCTGCAAGGAGCTTAGGGCAAGGCTTAAGGAAATCAATCCGGATATTTACATTTTGGGAGAAATATGGCATAATGCTCTTCCGTGGCTGCGTGGAGATGAGTTCGATGCGGTTATGAACTATCCGCTCGGAGAGAGCATCAAGGATTTCTGGATAGATAAGAGCCAGACGAATCAGGATTTTGAGTATACTATAAACAGATGTTATACCAACTACATGCAGCAGACCAATGATGTGCTTTTCAATCTGCTTGATTCACATGATACAAAGCGCCTTCGCTCTGATACGAAGAATCTCGACCAGTACTTTGCACAGCTTGCAGTGCTTTTTGCCATGCCGGGCAGCCCATGTATATATTACGGCACTGAGATTGCCATGCCGGGCAGCTATGACCCTGACTGCAGACGATGTATGCCGTGGGATGATATTGAGGCAGGCAGGTTTAAGGAGCGCATTGAGATGGTATCAAAGCTCATTCATTTAAGGGCGAGTGAGCCGCTTTTAAAGGGCAGAAACTTCCATTTCCCTGATGATTTTGCTGATAATCCGAGGGTAATCCAGTTCAGAAAGATGGGCTGGGTGGATACATATGTGGAGGTTATAGTCAACTGCTCTGATGAGGATATTGAGGTGCCAAAGGACGGCGAGGTACTTTTTGAGAGGCATTGCATAGATACCACACTGCTGACCAACGGAATATTAATCAGAAAAATCGTAGGCAATGGCGATAAGTAAAAGAAACAGGAGAATTAAACGAAAATATGGCTAAATATGAGTTACTAAAACAAGAGGGACGTGCCAAGAGAGGTACATTCCATACTGTGCATGGAGATATACAGACACCTGTATTTATGAATGTAGGAACAGTAGGTGCGATAAAGGGAGCTGTCTCTACGGACGATTTAAAGGAGATAAAGTGTCAGGTTGAGCTGTCAAATACATATCACCTGCATGTAAGAACCGGAGACAAAATCATTAAAGAGCTTGGCGGACTGCACAAATTCATGGTGTGGGACAGACCAATCCTTACAGATTCCGGCGGATTCCAGGTGTTTTCACTGGCAGGTCTTCGCAAAATAAAGGAGGAGGGCGTGTACTTCAACTCACATATTGACGGTGCCAAGATTTTTATGGGGCCTGAGGAGAGCATGCAGATACAGTCAAACCTTGGCTCCACGATAGCTATGGCATTTGACGAGTGCCCATCTAGCGTTGCAGACAGACAGTATGTGACAAACTCTGTAAACAGGACCGCGCGCTGGCTTGAGAGGTGCAAAAAGGAGATGGCACGCTTAAACAGTTTACCGGATACTATCAACAAGGAGCAGCTCTTATTTGGCATCAATCAGGGAGCTATTTATGATGATATAAGAATTGACCATGCAAAGCGCATTTCTGAGCTTGAGCTGGATGGATATGCTGTCGGCGGACTGGCGGTAGGAGAGAGCCATGAGGAGATGTACCATATTCTTGATGAAACAGTGCCTCATCTGCCTGTTAATAAACCTACATACCTGATGGGAGTAGGAACTCCTGCCAATATACTTGAGGGTGTAGAGAGAGGAATCGACTTCTTTGACTGTGTATACCCAAGCAGAAACGGCCGTCACGGACATGTATACACGAATCATGGCAAGCTTAATCTGTTCAACCAGAAGTATCAGAAGGATATGCGCCCTATTGAGGAGGGCTGTAACTGTCCTGCCTGCCGCACATATTCGCGTGCATATATCAGGCATCTTTTAAAGGCAAAGGAGATGCTCGGAATGAGACTGTGCGTGCTCCATAATTTGTATTTCTACAACAACATGATGGAGGAGATAAGGGATTCGCTTGATGCAGGCTGTTTTGCCTCATACAAGGCTGAAAAGCTCTATGGAATGACACAGGGAGAGCAGAGCTAGCAGATAAATATAAAAAATCTCGAAAATGATAAAAAATCCTTGCCGTTAGCACGTTTAACGTGTATTATGGTAATAGTGCTTAGAACACATCAATTATAGAATATTTAGGAGGAACAATTGATGACATCAATTTTAGCAAACGGTCAGGCAGCAGGAACAATTGGAATGGTTGTCTGGTTAGTAGTACTTTTCGCAGTTATGTATTTTCTTATGATCCGTCCACAGAAGAAGGAGCAGAAGAAAAAGGAGCTTATGCTTAATGAGGTTGCAACAGGAGACACAGTTCTTACAACAAGTGGATTTTACGGTACAGTTATCGATATCGAGGACGATACTGTAATCGTTGAGTTTGGTAACAACAAGAACTGCCGTATTCCAATGCAGAAGGCAGCTATCGCTGACCTTGAGAAAGCAGAGGATTCAGCTAAATAATGCACATTTGTAAAGCCGTCACACAAGTGGCGGTTTTCTTATTATCCGCATCTCTTGCAATAAAAATAAAAAACTGTTATTATAGTATGCAGTTATTATAAGCTGCAGTTATAAATTGCATGAAAAAGTAAAATATCCCGGCATATTGAAATAACTACTTTAATGCTTTAATATAAGAATATGTATTTTTATGTAAAAGAGGTAAGAAATTATGGAATATAAAGTTGGTGTAATTTCAGGAGACGGAATCGGACCGGAGATAGTCACTGAGGCAAAAAAGGTATTGGACAAAATAGCAGACAAGTATGGACACAGCTTCAACTACACAGACATCCTTATGGGTGGCTGCTCCATTGATGCTACAGGTGTTCCTCTTACAGATGAGGCTATTGCGACTGCGCTTGATTCAGATGCGGTGCTGATGGGTTCAATCGGTGGCAACACAGCCACATCACCATGGTACAAGCTGGCCCCTGAGCTTCGTCCGGAGGCAGGACTTTTAAAGCTTAGAAAGTCGCTCAATCTGTTTGCAAATCTTAGACCGGCATACCTGTACAAGGAGCTTGCTGCAGCATGTCCGCTCCGTAGCGATATCATCGGAGACGGCTTTGATATGATGATTATGCGTGAGCTTACAGGAGGTCTGTACTTCGGAGCCAGAGAGACAAAAGAGGTGGATGGAGTTGTTACGGCCACAGATACACTGACATATAATGAGAATGAAATCAGAAGAATCGCAAAGCGAGGCTTTGATATAGCCATGAAGAGAAGGAAAAAGGTCACATCTGTAGACAAGGCAAATGTGCTTGATTCTTCCAGATTATGGAGAAAGATCGTCGAGGAGGTCGCTAAGGATTATCCGGAGGTTACATACGAGCATATGCTTGTTGATAACTGTGCAATGCAGCTTGTAAAGGATCCTAAGCAGTTTGATGTTATCCTCACAGAGAATATGTTTGGCGATATTTTATCAGATGAAGCAAGTATGGTGACAGGCTCAATCGGTATGCTTTCGTCAGCAAGCCTTAACGATACAAAGTTCGGACTTTACGAGCCAAGTGGCGGATCTGCTCCTGATATCGCAGGAAAGGGCATTGCAAACCCTATCGCAACAATCCTTTCAGCAGCCATGATGCTTCGCTATTCATTTGATCTGGACAAGGAAGCACAGGCAATCGAGGATGCTGTAAAGCAGGTGCTTAAGGAGGGCTACAGGACAATCGACATCATGCCACAGCCGGGTGAGACTACAGAGGGTATCACACAGGTAGGCACAGCACAGATGGGGATCTCATCGCAGAACGTGTGTAGCTGCATGACTTATAATAGACAGCTAACAGGTTATAGATATGCAGATCGTTGTGTATACAGTAGTAATGATGAAGTACTCAAAAATAGTCGGAGATAAATAAGGAGATAAAATATGATAAGTGATAACGCAAGAGCCGGAATGCAGCAGGCACCGGCAAGAAGTTTATTTAATGCTCTTGGTTTTACACCGGAGGAAATGAAAAAAGCCTATGGTCGGAATTGTAAGCTCATTCAATGAGATTGTTCCGGGCCATATGAATATAGACAAAATCGTTGAGGCTGTAAAGCTTGGAGTTGCAGAGGCAGGCGGTGTGCCGGTTGTATTCCCTGCTATCGCGGTATGCGATGGAATTGCAATGGGACATGTCGGAATGAAATATTCTTTAGTAACAAGAGATTTAATTGCAGATTCAACAGAGTGTATGGCAATTGCACATCAGTTTGACGGACTTGTAATGGTTCCTAACTGTGATAAGAATGTTCCCGGACTTTTAATGGCAGCAGCGAGACTTAATCTGCCTACAGTATTCGTATCAGGCGGACCAATGCTCGCAGGTCACGTAAAGGGCAGAAAGAGAAGTCTTTCATCGATGTTTGAGGCTGTCGGCTCATACGCTGCTGGTACTATGACTGAGGATGATGTATGTGAGTATGAGAACAAGGTATGTCCTACCTGCGGTTCATGCTCGGGAATGTACACAGCCAACTCTATGAACTGTCTTACAGAGGCTCTTGGAATGGGACTTCGAGGAAACGGAACAATACCTGCTGTATATTCAGAGCGTATCCGTCTTGCAAAGCATGCAGGTATGGCGGTCATGGATATGTACAGAAAGGGCATCAAGCCTAGAGATATCATCACAAAGGATGCCATAATCAACGCTCTTACAGTTGATATGGCACTCGGCTGCTCTACAAACTCTATGCTTCATCTTCCGGCTATCGCTCATGAGATAGGCTTTGATTTTGATATCAGCTTTGCAAATCCAATCAGTGAGAGGACACCAAATCTCTGCCACCTTGCCCCGGCAGGCCCTACATATATGGAGGACTTAAACGAGGCCGGCGGTGTGTGGGCTGTCATGAAAGAGCTTGCTGATATCGGACTTTTAAATACAGATTGTATGACTGTTACAGGAAAGACAGTTGGAGAGAATATAAAGAATGCAGTCAATAGGGACCCTGAGGTCATCAGACCGGTAGACAATCCATATTCAAAGACCGGAGGACTTGCAGTGCTTAAAGGAAATCTGGCTCCGGACGGCTCTGTAGTAAAGCGTTCAGCAGTTGTCGAAGAGATGATGGTTCATGAAGGCCCTGCAAGAGTATTTGACTGCGAGGAGGATGCAATTGCAGCAATAAAGGGCGGCAAGATCGTAGAGGGTGATGTGGTTGTCATCAGATACGAGGGACCAAAGGGCGGCCCTGGAATGAGAGAGATGCTTAACCCTACATCCGCTATTGCCGGAATGGGACTTGGAAGCTCTGTAGCACTCATCACAGACGGACGTTTTTCAGGAGCTTCAAGAGGAGCTTCAATAGGTCATGTTTCACCTGAGGCCGCAGTAGGCGGACCGATTGCCCTGGTTGAAGAGGGAGATATCATAAAGATTGATATTCCAAACATGAAGCTTGAGCTCGATGTGTCAGATGAGGTGCTTGCTGAGCGTAAGGCAAAGTGGCAGCCAAGGGAGCCGAAGGTTACAACAGGCTATTTGAAGAGATATGCAGCGCTTGTTACATCAGGAAACAGAGGAGCCATCCTTGCACTTCCGGGAGAGCAGAACGCGTAGTATATATTTTGATAGAAAATCATCAGTACGAATAAGGCTTTTACCTATTATCGTAAAGGTTTCGTATAAGAAAAAAGAGGAATACAAGATGCAGTTAACAGGATCACAGGTTATTATAGAATGCTTAAAAGAACAGGGTGTTGACACAGTATTCGGTTATCCGGGAGGAGCCATCCTTAATGTCTATGACGAGCTCTACAAGCATCCGGAGATTAAGCATGTGCTGACCTCACATGAGCAGGGAGCAAGCCATGCGGCCGACGGCTATGCGAGAAGCACCGGAAAGGTTGGCGTCTGTCTGGCTACAAGCGGACCGGGTGCGACAAATCTGGTCACAGGAATTTCGACAGCATATATGGATTCGATTCCAATCGTCGCAATCACATGTAATGTCGGAGTCTCGTTACTTGGAAAGGACAGCTTTCAGGAGATAGATATTGCCGGAATTACAACGCCTGTAACCAAATACAGCTTTATTGTAAAGGATGTAGAGAAGCTTGCAGATACAATACGCAGAGCCTTCGATATAGCAAGAAAAGGCAGACCGGGTCCTGTGCTTGTGGATATTCCAAAGAATGTTACGGCAGATCTGGTAGAGTACACCAGGCAGGAAATCAAGCTTCCTGAGCGTGTGACAGAAACAATTACAGACAGTGACATTGATAATGCAATTGAACTCATAAAAGCATCCAAAAAGCCATATATATTTGTAGGAGGCGGAGTGGTTCTCTCCGGAGCAAGCAAAGAGCTTAAGGAATTTGTAGACAAGGTGAATGCACCTGTTTGCGATACGCTCATGGGCAAGGGGGCATATGATGGCACAAGTGATAACTACACAGGCATGCTTGGTATGCATGGCACAAAGACCTCAAACCTTGGAGTTTCAGAGTGCGACCTTTTGATTGCGATTGGTACACGTTTTTCGGACAGAGTGCTTGGCAATCCTAAAAAGTTTGCAGACCAGGCCAAGATATTACAGTTTGATGTAGACGCAGCAGAGATTAATAAAAATATCCGTGTTACATCGAGTGTTATAGGCGATGTGAAGGAAATACTTACACGCATCAACAAAAAGCTCACACAGCTTGACCACAATTCATGGGTTGAGCATGTGCTTGCATATGCAAAGACTTTTCCTCTTACATATCACAAAGAGGGACTTAGCGGACCATTTGTTATTGAAAAAATCTATGAAATGACAAAAGGAAATGCTATAATGGTTACTGAGGTCGGCCAGCATCAGATGTGGGCAGCCCAGTATTACAAATACAGCAAGCCGAGAACTCTTCTTACATCAGGAGGTCTTGGCACCATGGGATACGGTCTCGGTGCTGCAATCGGTGCCCAGACAGCTAATCCTGACAGGACTGTAGTCAATATTGCAGGTGACGGATGCTTCAGAATGAACATGAACGAGCTTGCAACAGCTTCAAGAGAAAAGCTTCCTCTTATCGAGGTTATAATAAACAACCATGTACTTGGAATGGTACGCCAGTGGCAGACTCTTTTTTACGAGAAGCATTACTCGGCAACCGTACTTGATGATGGGGTGGATTATGTAAAGCTTTCAGAAGCAATGGGAGCCACCGCACGACGTGTTAAGACCCAGGAAGAATTTGAAAAAGCATTTGCAGATGCCTTAAAGAGCAAGACACCGTTTGTCATCGATTGTATCATTGATTCAGATGACAAGGTATGGCCTATGGTTGCGCCGGGCAAGCCTATCAACGAGTCTTTCGATGAAGAGGACTACAATGCGACACAAGGAGGAAATTAGAGTGAGTAGAGTTTACAATTTTTCAGCAGGACCTGCAGTTTTACCTGAGGAGGTATTGCAGGAAGCAGCAGCAGAGATGATGGATTATAAGGGAAGCGGAATGTCGGTTATGGAGATGAGCCACAGATCTAAATGGTTTGATGACATTATCAAGGATGCCGAGAAGGATCTCCGCGAGCTTATGAATATACCTGACAACTACAAGGTGCTTTTCCTTCAGGGAGGAGCTTCACAGTTCTTCGCTGAGGTACCGATGAACCTTATGAAAAATAAAAAAGCAGGATACATTATCACAGGTCAGTGGGCTAAAAAGGCGTTTGCCGAGGCTAAGATTTACGGAGACGCCGTAGAGCTTGCTTCGTCTGCAGATGAGACCTTCTCATACATACCTGACTGCTCAGATTTACCAATCACAGATGATATGGATTATGTATACATTTGTGAGAACAATACTATCTACGGAACAAAGTACAAGAAGCTTCCAAACACAAAGGGCAAGAACCTTGTAGCTGATATATCTTCTGATGTTCTTATCAGAGCCTGTAGATGTATCAAAATATGGCTGTTATCTATGGCGGAGTACAGAAGAATGTAGGACCTGCCGGAGTAGTTATAGCAATTATCAGAGAGGACCTTATCACAGATGATTGTCTACCGGGCACACCAACCATGCTCAAGTGGAAGACTCAGGCCGATAAGATTCTCTTTACAATACACCTCCATGCTACGGTATCTATATCTGTGGCAAGGTATTCAAGTGGATTAAGAAGATGGGTGGACTTTCAGCAATGAAGGAACACAATGAGAAGAAGGCCAAGATTCTCTACGATTTCCTTGACAGAGCAGAGCTCTTCAAGGGAACAGTAGTAAAGGAGGACCGATCACTTATGAACGTACCATTCGTAACAGGTGATGCGGAGCTTGATGCCAAGTTTGTAAGGAGGCTACAGAGGCTGGATTTGTCAACCTCAAGGGACACAGTACAGTTGGTGGTATGAGAGCATCTATCTACAATGCTAATGCCGATCGAGGGTGTTGAGAAGCTTGTAGAGTTCATGAAGAAGTTTGAGGAGGAGAATGCATAATGTTTAATTACACATGCTTAAACCCAATCGCAGGAGTAGGTCTTGACCTGTTCTCTGACGATTATAAAAAGGTTGATGATATTAAGGATGCAGATGCAGCACTTGTAAGAAGTGCCGCTATGCATGACATGGAGCTTGGTGACAAGGTGCTTGCTGTGGCAAGAGCAGGAGCAGGAGTAAACAATATTCCGCTTGACAAGTGTGCCGAGCAGGGAATCGTTGTATTCAACACACCGGGAGCCAATGCAAACGGTGTTAAGGAGCTTGTGTTTGCCGGAATGCTTTATGCATCAAGAGATATCGTTGGAGGTATCGACTGGTGTCTTGCAAACCAGAACGATGAGAATATTGCAAAGACAGCCGAGAAGCAGAAAAAGAACTTTGCAGGAACAGAGATTTCAGGAAAGAAGCTCGGTGTCATCGGACTTGGAGCCATCGGTGTACTTGTTGCAAATGCTGCAGTACATATGGGTATGGATGTTTACGGATATGATCCATACATCTCAGTAAATGCCGCATGGAACCTTTCAAGAAGCGTTAAGCATATCAGCAATGTTGAGGACATCTACAAGAACTGTGATGTCATCACAATCCATGTACCTCTTCTTGATTCAACAAAGAAGATGATAAACGCTGATGCTATTGCAATGATGAAGCCAACCGCTATCGTATTAAACTTTGCCAGAGATCTTCTTGTTGACGAAGAGGCTATGGTAGATGCACTTGCCAAGGGCAAGGTTAAGAAGTACGTTTCAGATTTCCCTAACAACACAACTGTTGGAGCAAAGGGTTGCATCGTAACACCTCATCTTGGAGCATCTACAGCAGAGTCAGAGGACAATTGTGCAGTTATGGCTGTCAAGGAGCTGAGAGATTACTTAGAGAATGGTAATATCGTTCATTCAGTAAACTTCCCTGACTGCAGCATGGGTGCATGCACAGCTTCAGGCAGAGTCGGAATCCTTCACAAGAATGTTAAGGGTATGATTGGACAGATTACAACAGCTCTTGCAGAGGCTGATATCAATGTATCTGATCTGACAAACAAGGGCAAGGGTGACTATGCATATTCACTTCTTGATCTTGATTCAGCTATTGATGCTTCTACCGTTGAGAAGCTTTCTGCCATCGACGGAGTGCTCAGAGTGAGAGTTATTAAATAGTGAATTAATATTTGATTTAAATACTGATCCCCCATATTTTATATGGGGGATTTAGTAGGTTATAAGGAAATAACAAATATAGAAAATATATAAGAAATATAAGAGATATAAGAGATATATAGGAGATTATATGATTAGACAAATTCTTGGTGAAGTATCAGTGCCGGTTGCAAACACCGAGGTTCAGCAGGTTATTGAAAACCCGGGCATTGTAAAGACATATCTGGAGAAGTATATGCCATCGCTTATCAGCTTTCTCGTGCAGCTTGTTGTTGCGATAGTGATACTGCTTATAGGTATTAAGGTGATTAAATCAGTCGTAAAAATAATTAAAAAAGGATTTGATAAAAGCAGAATGGACGCTGCAGTGGCATCATTTCTAGCAAATGTTATTAAATACTTTTTGTATTTTATCCTTGTCATGGCACTACTTTCGGGATTTGGAGTGGCGACCGGCTCTGTTATAGCGGTTCTTGGCTCTGCCGGACTTACTGTAGGTATGGCATTGCAGGGCAGCCTGTCGAATTTCGCAGGAGGCGTGCTTATTCTTTTGATGAAGCCGTTTAGCGTGGGCGATTACATAGTTGACGGTTCAAGTGGTACAGAGGGCACTGTAAAAGATATAAATCTGTTTTATACAAGGCTTTTGACAATAGATAACAAGATGGTTATGATACCAAACGGAAAGCTTGCTGATTCGTGTATCACAAATGTATCTATGATGGATAAGAGGATGCTTGATTTGAGAGTAACAGTATCCTACAGCACAGATTTAGCATTTGCAAAGAGTGTGCTGGAATCTGTTGTCACATCAGCAGATAAGATGCTTCACGATGAGCCGAGCAATGTGTTTGTGAGTGAGCTGCAGGATTCGGCAATAGAGCTCGGTGCGAGAATCTGGGTGAAGAACGAGGATTACTGGAACACAAAATGGCAGCTTACAGAAGAAATTAAAACAGCATTTGATAAAAATAACATCGAAATTCCGTTTCCACAGATGGATGTTAATATTCAGAAGAGGAGCATAGACTCTGACTTTTAAAGCCGGATGTTGCAGAATACTACTTTAACAGATTTTTTGTGGTAAATATACTTATAATTTAACTATAATATGTAAAAATGTGGTATACTATCATCATCGCATTTTAGGAGGAATAATTGATGACAATTCACGATTTGGCTGAATACGAGATTTTAGATGAGCACAGAGTGGAGGATGTCCAGTCGGATGGATTCATTCTGAGACACAAAAAAAGTGGTGCAAGGATTGCCATTTTATCAAATAATGATGATAATAAGGTCTTTTATATAGGCTTCAGGACTCCGCCGGAGGATGAGACGGGTGTACCGCATATTATTGAGCATACCACACTCTGTGGTTCAAAGAAGTTCCCTGTAAAGGATCCTTTTATTGAGCTGGCAAAGGGCTCACTCAATACATTTTTAAATGCCATGACATACCCTGACAAGACAGTTTATCCTGTCGCAAGCTGCAATGATCAGGATTTTAAGAATCTCATGGATGTGTATCTGGATGCAGTGTTTAATCCGAATATCACAAAGTACGAGGAGATTTTCAAGCAGGAGGGCTGGCACTACGAGCTTACAGGCAAGGATGACGAGCTTAAGATAAATGGAGTGGTGTACAATGAGATGAAGGGAGCATACTCATCGCCGGATGAGGTGCTTTCAAGCCAGATTTACCGCTCACTGTTTCCGGACAATACCTACAGCAAGGATTCTGGCGGTAATCCGGAGTATATTCCTAAGCTTACGTATGAAGCATATCTGGACTTCTATCACAAGTATTATCATCCATCCAATTCATACATTTATCTGTATGGTGATATGGATGTTGTCGAGAGACTTGAGTGGCTGGATAAGGAATATCTGAGCCTGTATGATTATAAAAAAGTTAATTCAGAAATTAATAAACAGCCTGCATTTGATGAAATAAAGAATGTTGAGACACAGTATTCAATTACCATGGATGATTCACAGGAGAATAAGACTTATCTATCTTATAACCGTGTGGTAGGGGATTCGCTTGATGAGATGCTCTATCAGGCATTTGATGTGCTTGACTATGCACTTGTCAGCTCACCGGGAGCACCTGTGAAGCAGGCATTGATAGATGCTGGAATCGGTGATGATGTGTATGGCTCATACGATGCGGGCATTTTGCAGCCGGTGTTCTCTTTTGTGGCAAAAAATGCCAATGCATCTCAGGCAGATGAGTTTGAAAGTATTATAGAAAACACTCTTAAAGAGGTTGTTAAAACAGGAATTAATAAAGAAGCATTGCTCGCGGGAATCAACAGCAGCGAGTTCAAATTCAGGGAGGCTGACTTCGGACAGTTCCCTAAGGGACTTCTTTTTGGATTAAACTGTTTAGACAGCTGGCTGTTTGATGATATGAAGCCCTTTATACATCTGGAGTGTCTTGGTACCTTTGCAAAGCTTCGAAAGGCTGTAGATACGGATTATTTTGAAAAGCTTATACAGGAGTATCTGCTTGACAATACCCATGGTTCATCTGTCACAGTAAAGCCGAAGCGTGGCCTTGGCAATGAGAGGGAGGAGGCTTTGGCAAAGGAGCTTTCCGATTACAAGGCATCTCTTTCAGATGAAGAGATTAAAAAGCTGATTGAGGATACAGAGCATTTAAAGAAATACCAGGAGGAGCCTTCGTCAGACGAGGATCTGCGCAAGCTTCCGATGCTTACAAGAGCGGATATGAAAAAGAATGCTATGCCTTTTTCAAACATTGAGGATGAGCTTTTGGATGTAAAGGTTGTGCGTCATGACATAGAGTCAAACGGCATTGATTATATATCATTTTTATTTGATGCAGGTGATTTTGCCCAGAGTGAGCTTGGCTATCTTGGCTTCTTCACAAACGCACTCGGACTGGTGAGCACCGAAAGGTACAGCTATACCGATTTAGCCAATGCTACCAACATATATACCGGTGGAATAAGCACAGGTACTGCAAGTCACCCGGATATTAAGGATAGAAATAATTTCGTGTTTAAGTTTGAGGTGAAGCTTAAGGTATTGGAGAAAAATCTTGACAAGGCACTTGAGCTTATGGAGCAGATGCTTCTTTCATCGGATTTTACAGATACAAAGAGACTGGGTGAGCTTGTAGCGCAGATTAAGGCAAGGCTTCAGGCTAACCTTAGCAGTTCCGGTCATTTGGTTGCAGCTATGCGAAGCATGTCGAGCTTCTCGCGTTACGCGCTTTATCAGGACGAGCTAAAGGGAATTGCTTTTTACCGCTCTATATGCCGCATAGAAAAGGAACTTTCCGAGTCACCAAAGAGTGTGTCAGATAAGCTTGCTGCAATAGCCAAAAAGCTGTTTGCAAGAAACAGAATGCTTATCAGCTTTACCGGAAATAACGAGGCATACTGCAATGCAAAGCCTTCGTTGGAAAAAGTTATAGCTGGATTTGATAAAATGAGTGCTGTAGGCAATCAGGCTGAGGTTCATTTTAATACAGCAAAGGAAGCATTTATTGATGCATCACAGATACAGTATGTGGCAAAGACAGGTGATTTCATCTGTGAGGGCTATGAATACACCGGAGCACTGAGACTGCTGCGTATCATCTTAAGCTATGATTATCTCTGGATAAATGTCAGGGTAAAGGGTGGTGCTTACGGCTGCATGAATACATTCCTTAGAAGCGGAGAGAGCTACTTTGTCTCATATAGAGATCCTAACCTTTCAGACACACTTGATGTCTATGACAGGATACCTGAGTATATAAAGAGCTTTTCGCCTGATGAGAGGGATATGACCAAGTATATTATCGGTACCTTCAGTGCACTTGATACGCCTATGAATCCGGAAGCAAAGGGAAGCAGATCGCTGTCTGCATATCTCGAGGGTATTACCTACGAGCAGATTCAAAAGGAGAGAAATGAGATACTAAATGCACAGCCGGAGGATATCAGAAGGCTTGCAGACCTTGTAGAGGCAGTGCTTAAGAAGGACAGTATATGTGTCATCGGCAATGAAAATATGATTAAAGAGTCGGCAGGACTCTTTGAGAATGTTGAAAAGCTTATATAAATACAGATTCACATAGGAGGAAAAATGATACAGAATTTCAAATCGGGTTTTGTTACAATAATCGGTAGACCAAACGTGGGCAAGTCAACACTGATGAACAGGCTTATCGGTCAGAAAATTGCCATCACCTCAAACAAGCCTCAGACCACAAGAAACCGCATCCAGACGGTATACACGGATATGGAAAAGGGACAGATAGTTTTCCTTGACACACCGGGCATACACAAGGCCAAAAACAAGCTGGGCGAGTACATGGTCAATGTAGCGGAAAAGACACTAAATGAGGTGGATGTTGTGCTGTGGCTTGTGGAGCCGACCAACTTTATCGGGGCAGGAGAGCAGCATATCATAGAGCAGCTCAAAAAGGTCAATACACCTGTTATCCTGATTATCAACAAGGTGGATACAGTGGAAAAGGAAAAGGTGCTTGAGTATATAGACACCTACCGCAAGGTATACGACTTTGCAGAGATTATTCCTACGTCAGCCTTGAGAGGACAGAATACGGACGATGTTATTAATTCTATATTTAAGTATTTGCCTTATGGCCCACAGTTCTATGATGAGGACACCATCACAGATCAGCCGGAGCGTGCAATCTGTGCTGAGATTATCAGGGAAAAAGCGCTTCATGCTTTAAATGACGAGGTGCCGCATGGCATTGCAGTAGGAATTGACCGCATGAAGACAAGAAAGACAAAGAGTGGTTCTATTATAGATATGGATGCCACAATTGTCTGCGAGCGAGACTCCCATAAGGGAATCATTATAGGAAAGCAGGGCAGCATGCTCAAAAAAATCGGCACCAATGCGCGCTATGAGATGGAAAGACTGCTTGACTGTAAGGTGAATCTGAAGCTATGGGTCAAGGTAAAGAAGGATTGGAGAGACAGCGACTTCCTCATCAAGAACTTTGGATACAAAGAGGAAGAATAGTATTTTGAAAGTAAGATTAAGATGTCACAGAGTGTAGTGTTGACCGGTATGGTGCTTTCAGCCATGCCGGTAGGGGATTTTGACAAAAGAATAACGATTCTCACAAAGGAACGAGGGAAAATCACAGCCTTTGCAAGGGGCGCAAGACGTCCAAACAGCCAGCTTATGGCAGGAAGCAATCCATTTTCGTTCGGTGAGTTTGAGCTGTTTGAGGGTAAAAGCGCATATTCTCTTTCAAAGGTCACAATCAGCAACTATTTCAGGGAGCTGACACAGGATTTGGAAGCAGTATACACCGGGTTTTACTTTCTGGAGTTCTGCGGATATTTTTGTCAGGAGAACAATGACGAGAAGGATATGTTAAAGCTCCTTTATCAATCACTCCGGGCTCTTGAATCACCGGCATATAAAAATGAGCTGGTCAGAGCTGTTTTTGAGCTTAAGGCTATTACGATAAATGGCGAGGGTCCATCGCTGTTTTCGTGTATACACTGTCATTCAAGGGAAGGACTTAATGTCTTTTCGGCAAGACGCGGAGGGGTGTTTTGCGACAACTGTGGCACGCAGGTGCAGGGCAGGCGTATACTAAGCGATACACTCTATACCATGCAGTATATTGTTTCAGCTGATATCACGAAGCTGTACACATTTGCAGTGTCAGACGATGTGCTTGAGGAGCTGAGAAGCATAATGAAGGAATATCTTTCAATCTATGTGCATCATGATTTTAAATCAGCAGCTTTTCTGTGATAAATTAAAGCATGAAATTAAATCATGAAATAATTTATAGATACTATGCATGTCGTTGCCCTTTAAAATATGATACTTGAAATCATATATACAAAAGGGTATAATATCATAGATTATATTTTAGGAGGCAGCTATGAATAAAAAGCTATCAATGCTGTTGCCTGTTATTGCGACATGCGGTTTGCTTGCCGGGTGCGGTACAGATTATTATACCAAGGACAGCACGGTGTTTGTTGCAAAAAACGGCAGTGTGGTATCTACAGATGTCGAGGACTTTGATACAGCTGCATACAAGCAGGATGACTTACAAAGCTATGTGGACAAGTCAATAGACGACTACAATAAGAAGAATGACGGTTCGATCAAGCTCAAAAAGCTGACTGTCGAGAAAAAGAAGGCATCTCTTACCATGAGCTATGCGTCAACTGACGAATATACTGATTTCAATGGGACAAAGCTTTTTTCAGGGACGATTGCGGAGGCTCTGGCAGCCGGATATGACTTCAAGACCGATTTCGCAGCGATAGATGATGGCAAGGCAAAGAAATGTGAATCATCTGAGTTTCTGGATGAAACCGGCTACAAGGTCGTTGTTTACGAAGGCAGCTCAAATTTGCACGTGAAAGGGAAAATATTATATGCATCTGTCGACAAAGTAAAGCTTGTAGATGACAAAACAGTTGCGATTGGTGACAAGTACAGCCTGCTTGCATCACAAACCACAGGGACAGAGAGTGTCACAGAGAACACGGAAGCAGTAAAAGCCGATGCGACGGAAGGAACGGAAAACGGAGCGGATGATAGTGTCAGTGATGATGATATATTAAACTCGGTCAAGCAAGATAACGAGGTCACATTTGACTTTGACAGTGAGGAGGACAATTCAGCGCCGGTGTCATATATCACATATGTTATATATAAGTAGATTAAGGCGTGAATTGTTATTTAATTATAATTAAGAATACAAGTAACTATTCAGTACATCTGATTCTAATGCGCCTGCAGCTTACAGCTGTGAAGGTACTGAACAGTTACGAATACAAATAAATCATAAGTAAGATAGAGAGGAAACAAGAATTATGGAAAAGACCATGGACAAAATCGTACAGGTAGCAAAAGCAAGAGGATTTGTATATCCGGGCTCAGAAATTTACGGCGGACTTGCAAATACATGGGATTACGGTAACCTCGGCGTAGAGCTGAAAAACAACGTTAAGAGCGCATGGTGGAAAAAATTTATCCAGGAGAACCCTTACAACGTCGGTGTAGACTGTGCGATCCTCATGAATCCTCAGACATGGGTTGCATCAGGACATCTCGGCGGCTTCTCAGATCCGCTTATGGATTGTAAGGAGTGCCACGAGCGATTCAGAGCCGACAAAATCATCGAGGATTTTGCGCAGGACAATGGTATTGAGCTTGAGACATCAGTTGATGGCTGGACAAACGAGCAGATGGTAGATTTCATCAAGGAGCACAATGTTCCATGTCCATCATGCGGCAAGCACAATTTTACAGATATCAGACAGTTCAACCTCATGTTCAAGACCTTCCAGGGTGTTACAGAGGATGCTAAGAATACAGTATATCTTCGTCCTGAGACAGCACAGGGTATCTTTGTAAACTTTAAAAATGTACAGCGTACATCCCGTAAAAAGATTCCGTTCGGTATCGGACAGGTTGGTAAGTCATTCCGTAACGAGATTACACCTGGTAACTTCACCTTCAGAACACGTGAGTTCGAGCAGATGGAGCTTGAGTTCTTCTGCGAGCCTGGAACAGATCTTGAGTGGTTTCAGTACTGGAGAGGCTTCTGCCGTGACTGGCTCATTTCTCTTGGAATCAAGGAAGAGGAGATGAGACTGCGTGATCATGATCCTGCTGAGTTAGCCTTCTATTCAAAGGGAACTACAGATATCGAGTTCTTATTCCCATTCGGATGGGGCGAGCTTTGGGGCATTGCTGATCGTACAGATTATGACCTCGGACGTCATCAGGAAGTTTCAGGACAGGACCTTACATACTTTGATGACCAGAAGAATGAGAAATATCTGCCATACGTTATCGAGCCATCACTCGGTGCAGACCGTGTAGTACTTGCCTTCCTTTGCGCAGCTTATGATGAGGAGGATATCGGTACACCGGAGAAGCCGGATGTCAGAACAGTATTCCATTTCCATCCAGCACTTGCACCTGTAAAGATTGGAGTACTTCCGCTGTCAAAGAAGCTCAATGAGAGTGCTGAAAAGGTATTTGCACAGCTTTCAAAGACATACAACTGTGAGTATGACGACAGAGGAACAATCGGAAAGAGATATCGTCGTCAGGATGAAATCGGAACACCATTCTGCGTGACATATGATTTCGACTCAGAGGAAGACCATTGTGTGACAGTACGTGACCGTGACACAATGGAGCAGGAGCGTATCGCAATTGATGAGCTTGATGCTTATTTTGCAAAGAAATTTGAATTCTAGTTTTGTACAAACTAACGATATTTTTTGTTAAATGAGGCTAAAAAAAAGCAATTACAACTTTTTTTGAAAGTGTATTTTGTGAAATCATACAAAATTAGGAATTAGGTCACAAAAATTAATATAAAAACATATCAGAAATCAAATTTTATGATATAATATAGATGACAAATGACAACCAAAGATATAGTAAGCTATTCTTTGGTTGTTCTGATATATGGAGATTATGAATATGGAAGCAAAAGAATTAAAGAAGCTGAGCAGAAGTGAGCTGCTAGAGATGCTTTTAGACAGAAGTAAAGAGGTTGAACACTTAAGAAAAGAGCTTGACGAGACAAAAAACATATTCAGACACTTGAGCGTGAGGTAAAGACATCTGGTGATATCAATGCTGCAATTAATAAACTCACGTCAGCAACAGAGGAAATCCAGAAATTTGCTGCTGTAATATCCATGGCTTCAAATAATCTGACAAGAAAATAATATAGAAGCAATATTTTGTGGTTATGAAATGGATTATTGGACAAAGAATGATAGAAAAAATATATAAAAAGGCAATATATGCTCTGGCAAGAGTTGCCGTAAAGTACATTGAGCTAAGAAAAAAAAAAGAGAACAGAAGAAAATTAAGCAGAATAAATCAGCTAACCTCACAAATTCGACAAAAAGCTGCACAGATGCTGAATACAATAAAAAGGTAGTTGCAGAGATTAATCATAACAATACTGCAGCTGTTGCAGAAAGCAAAAATAATATTGATGTAGTGGATTTAAGCAAAGACGAGGAGCTGAAGGATGTCGAACAGAAACCACTTACCAATGAGGATAAGCTTGATTTACTTTTGGCACAGATGATGGAAACATCTGTTAAGTCATCTGAAAAAGTAACGCAGGTACATAAGCAGACCCAAAATGTTGATGAAAATATATCACAGGAAATAGCGGAAATAATTCCGGTCAAATATGTAACACCGGCGCCAGACATAACTCCTGATATAGAAAAAAATATTGAAATAGAGAAGGAATTTCAGCAGACTAAAAAAGAAAACCGGCCGGAGGATATATCTGTACATATAGAAAAGGAAATATCAAGGAAGGTTTCAGAAGAAAACAGAGTTGAGAATAAAAGTGCTGAGAAGACTGAAGATAGATCGGGCTATCGCAGTATCATGACAGACGACTATGACCGTTATAGCGATGATCTTGGCATCAAGGAACTGCGTCAGGAACTGAGAAGAGTGAAGTATAACAACAAATTTGCAGCAACACTCTTCAATACCGTAGGAACACTTGTGGTAGTGGCAGCGGCAGCAATATTGGTCGCAAACCTGTGGCTCCCTATTTTGAAGGTGACCGGAACATCCATGTCACCGACGTTACAGGAGGGACAGGTGCTTATGGCATCAAAGGGGCATGACTTTAAAACAGGAGATGTCATAGCTTTTTATTACAATAACAAGATACTTGTAAAAAGAGTTATTGCGATGCCGGGTGACTGGGTCAATATATCAGAGGATGGCACGGTTTATGTAAACGATATCGCAATTGATGAACCGTATCTCAATGAAAAAGCTTTAGGAGACTGTAATATAGAGCTGCCTTATCAGGTTCCTGAATCCAAGATTTTCGTGATGGGCGATAACAGAAGCGTATCACTTGACTCAAGAAATACAGCTATAGGCTGTATCTCAGAGGAACAGGTAGTCGGAAGAGTCACATTTGCCATATGGCCATTGTCTAAAATTGGCAAAGTTGACTAAAAATATTTAGCTTTTTTTAGTAAAAAAGTAGAAAAATCAGATTTATGGTCCCGTGTGACCGCTGTGTGACCAAAAAGGTGTAATATGTTAGCTGAACGATTAAGATATTAAGCAAATGGAATTATATAACTCTATGAAAGGAGGATGCAGAATGGATAAGGATATGGAACGTCTCGGCAAAGAACGGCTTAAAAGAGTGAGAAGACGTAGACAGCTTGCTACGTTTATTATTTCAATGGCTGTTATTGTGCTGGGCATTACTGCGTACAGACTTATACAACCTGCATCTGCAGAAGATCAGAACAAGTACGAGTTCGAGGTGGATGGACAGAAGGAAACATATACCAATCTGGGGAAGCTTAAAAATCCTCCGGTGGTGAAGCTTGAAGGTGATCAGCCTGAAGTAGAATGGGATGGAAAGACATTTAATTATAAGGTTGATATGTCTTTCGCCATAGGCGAGGGTGAGTTCAAGGATGAAAGCGGAAATATAATTAAGAATTATTATATGACTTATGGACAGGATATATCTATTCCTGATGCGGTTTGTGATGGCTGGCATTCATATACAGACGAAAGCGGCAATAAGTTTTGTAATTATCGCTTTATAAAAAACAATGATGGTACATTTTCTGTATTGATTAAATTTGCTGATGATTACATACAAAGCAACACTACTGAAATTAAAGGTGGTGCGACATTTGGCGCAAGTGGCTATAGTGAAGTTAAGGACAATGGTGATGTTGTTGTTAAGATAGGCGGAGATGCTACATTAGATATAAGCAAGGAATATATCCATTGGGATAAGAACCACAGCGCTAATTATGATATTACCGTTAAAAAGTCAAATACAACAGATAATACGCTTAAGAAAGATGACAATGGCAAATATGCTGAGTATGTTGTTGATGTTTCATCTGAAAAAGGTACACCGGATGTTATTACTTTAAATGATGTGTTGGAGGCCGGCAAAATGTCTGTTGATACATCAAAGTTTACTTACACAATAACTAAAAACGGACAGCAGGTTGGTGGTGAATATACTGCTAATGTTACGGCTTCTTCGAATAATGACAATAATAATCATAAATATAATCTTACAGCAACGCTGCCTAAGCTTAATGCCGGTGAAAGCTGCCAGATAAAATACAAGTATTATTATGACACATCTCTTTGCGATAGTGGAAATGAGGCACAGGCGTCTAACAAGGTTACCGGTGAATCAATAAATGAAAAGTCTAATGAAAAGGTTATTGATACATCAAGCAGTGTTATTAAATACACGAGAGATGATCTTGATAAAACAGGTGCATACGACTCAGACAGTCAGACTGTCAAGTGGACAATCACTGTTAATAAAGAAAGAAATGATATTGTTGGGGCTGTACTGACAGATAACTGCCTTAAGGATGCAAAGAATTTTAAAATAAGCTCTGAACAGGATACCGACTGTAAAGGTGCTGAAATCCAAAAAGGACAAAGAAGGCAAGATTAGCGGTATTAACTTTGTGGCTATAGATAATAAAAATGACAGTACATATGTTATTACATATGAAACATCTGTCACACCACAAAGCTATGACCAGCCTGTTAATAATCAGGTTAATTTCAATAACAAAGAGATATCGTTTAGCAAATGGGCCGGAGTAAATGTTCCGGGAACTCATAGAGATGTAAAAGTTACAAAGAACTTGACTGCCCATAATGAAGAGACTGAGAATAACAGGTATGAGCTCAGTTGGGAATCGACATTTACCATTCCTTCAACCGGAGCGGATGCAGGGGCTTGGTTTGTTGATGAACTGACAAATAATACTTCAGACAATACGGCTCATTATATGACTTATCAGCAGGTTAAAGATGTATTTGATAAGGCAAAAAACATTTTTGGCGATACGATATATAATTTTAAAGTAAAATCCGGCGATCATGAGTATGATTTTTATTCTCTTAATAGCGAAACGGATGCTAAGTTTACCAGATTTTCGTTTGAGTTTAAAGATAAGTTTGTACCTTCTAATAGCAATAAAGATGGTTATAAAGTAACTTTAAAATATAAATCATATGCAGACTATTCAGCAGGTGGCGAACTCGAGTTTAAGAACAACGTAAATTTCTGGAATGTTAATGCAAATGACTCTTTTAAAACGACAAAAGATATTAAATCATCAATTGTTAAGAGTGATGGAAATAACAATACAGCAGATACATATGTAAAGACCACTGATTCAGGATATGACGGAACGCTCACATGGATTGTAATGGTTACAATGGATAAAAATGCAACCAAATATACAATCACTGATAATATGCCGGAGGGCATCAGCGTACAAAATGTTACTGTAAAGTTAAAATACAATAATTCAGACCAAGGTTTTACATACCCTACATTGGATGGCAAGAGCTATAAAGTAGAAAATTTAAATGGCAAAAATTACTATTCTGAGGGAATTAATACTTCATGTAAAAAAGATACAAGCAATGGTCGTGAGGTAATAACTACAACTGTAGAAAAGCCAAAAGATGCAGAGGTTCGTGGCTGGGGAGAAGGTTCTAAAATTTTCCTTGTTTACAAATGTAAGGCTGATAGTGCTGAAACCCTGGAGGCAGGAAAGGAGCTTGTGTACAAGAATACAGCTTCTGCTAAATCGGACAATAATGATAAGATTGGTGAATCTAGCCAGACACAGATAATATCAAAACCAAAGCAGGATAATGAAAATATTCCGGATTCAGGAGATAAAGTTATAAGCAAAAACGGAAGCTGGAATGATGATGAACATAAGTTGAATTATACTGTTCTTATAAATCCGGAGGGCAAGACATATCTGGATGGTGGTAGGCCATTAAATTTAAAAAGATGTTTTGTCGTACAAAAAAAAAATAACTTATGAAAATGCTAGGGTAAGCTGGCAGGTGGATTTGATGCCTGGTACAGTTAAGTTCAGAGAGGCTATCAAGCAGGACGATGGAACATACAAACCTGGTGAGGTGATATCTGACTGTAAATGGACATATGATTCACAGGAAGCATCAAATGAATGGGAGTATTCAAGCAAAACAATAAATGCTATTGTCCCTGATGGAAAAGCTATAATGTTGACATACACTTATAGTGTAAAGGGTGATTTGCTACAGGAGTATAATGATTCAAAACCTAAATTTAATGTATCTAATGCCGTTTCACTGGAAGGTGTTGATAATAGTAAAACAGATATTAACACTCAATTAGAGTACACTAAATCTTATTCTTCGTTTTATGTATATAAGAATAATTCGTTTATTCTTTATAAGACAGAAGAGGGAAATAACGGAAAGTTATTGCCGAATGCAGAGTTTGATGTTTACAAATATGATCCAAACAGTACAGATACTACGAAAACACCAGAAGGATATGTCTATGTTAATAAATATGTTACCGATGATAAAGGTAAGATAGAGATTGTCTTTAATAAAAATTCAATGACATATAACACACAGTATTATGTTGTTGAGACAAAGGCTCCTAGTGGCTATGTTCTTCCAGAAGAACCGGAAAAAACATATTTCTACTTTAGTTCGCTGGATAAAGATAAATATCCTGTGGCAGCTCCAAATAACAGCTTAACAGGAAAATGTCTGGCAAACAATTATGATATAGTATATATCGGTGATGAGACTATTCCAACAACAGAAATTTCTGTTGAAAAAAATTGGGTTGATTCCAATAACAAACCTATAAATAAGACAGATGGAAGTATTTATTTACAGTTACATCGGGTGGATTCATCAGGAAATGATGATAAATACGGTGATACCGTAGAAGTGACACCGGATAAAGATGGAAACTGGTCTTATAAATTCAAAGACCTTCCTACGAAAAAGACAGATAATATAGGTCATATAACAGGCGAAACCTATAAGTATTATGTTACAGAGGTTGGAATAAATCAGAACAACAGTATGTCAGGCTATGATGTTTCTTATGTATTTAAGAATACAGATGGAACAGTGATTAACAGAACTGATGCCAATGTGGCACCGGGAAAGAATATGGCTGTTGACTCAGGTACTATTGAGATTACAAATAAGCTCAATGAGTATAAGCTTCCTGAAACAGGTGGAAGCGGTAACAGATGGTTGTATATGTTAAGTGGAGTTGTGCTTATTGCGATAGCTACAATAACACTTTTCTATAAAAAACAAAAAGTATTATAAAAAAAGGAGAATGCGAAATGAAAACAATCAAACGAAGCATTGCATTAGTGCTTGCTATGATTCTTACACTTGCAATGAGTGTAACTGTATTTGCAGCACCAAACGCAGATCAAAACACATTCAGTCTTACACTTAACAAGGCTGTCAAAGGACACACTTATGAGGCTTATCAGATTTTATCTGGTGATTTATCAGCAGATAAAGCAACTCTTTCTAACATAAAGTGGGGAGAGGGCATTACAGAAGCAGGACAGACTGCTCTCGGCGGTGATGCTGCTAGTTATGCTGAAAAACTCGGTGGTTTTGGTAACAACTCTTCAGAGCTTAAAGAGCAGGCGCAGATTATTGGTGCAAACTTAGCATCAGCATCAGGCATCAGGCTCAGTTACAGTAACAGATCCGGATGCAAAGAATGTAATCAGCAACCTTAAGCCAGGTTACTACCTTATCAAAGATCAGGATAATTCTTTACAGGGTCAGGAATCTTACACAGAGTTCATTCTTCATATTACAGATGATGTAGTTGCAAATGTAAAGGCAGATGTTCCTTCTGTAGAGAAGAAGGTTAAGGATACAAACGACACAACAGGCGTGACAACAGATTGGCAGGATTCAGCCGATTACGATATCGGAGATGATGTTCCATTCCAGCTCACAGCTACATTAGCAAACAACATTGAAAGCTACAAGGCATACTCTCTCGAGTTTGATGATACTCTTTCAAAAGGACTTGACTACAACAATGATGCAGTAATTAAATTAGGTGAGAAGGATGTTACAGATTATTTCACACCTAGCTATGATGCAACAGCTAAGACACTTACATTTACATGTGACAATATCTTAGCATTTGGCGCTAAAAACTCAGATCAGATTGTTGTTGAGTATACAGCAAAGCTTAACGAGAATGCGGTAATCGGCGCAACCGGAAACCCAAATAAAGTTAGTCTTAAGTTCTCTAACAACCCTAACAATGGTGGTGAGGGAGACAGAGGTACGACTCCTGAAGTACAAGGTTATCGTATTTACTTACAAGTTAACTGTAAACAAGGTTGACAAAGATAATAAGCCACTTACAGGTGCAGAGTTCTCACTTTTCAAGAAAGTAAAGGTTGACGGACAAGAGGAGCTTAAGCTTGTAGAGGTTAAGAAGATTCTTTCTACTAATACAGAGGGAACAGTATTCGGATTCACAGGCTTAGATGATGGTACATACGTATTACGCGAGACAAAGACACCTGACGGATACAACTCAATCGAGGATCAGACATTTACAATTTCTGCAAAGCATGACGAGTCTAGTGATAATCCAACGCTTACAGATCTTACAGGAGATGTAGCATCTGGTTCAATTATTGATTTAGGTGTTAAGCTTGATAAGGGTGAGTTATCTACAAATGTAGTAAACAACAAGGGTTCAGTTCTTCCTTCAACTGGTGGTGCCGGACGTGTAGCAATCTACGTAATTGGTGCTATCTTAGTTATCGGTGGTGGAATTGTTCTTGTAACAAAGAAGCGTGTTAGATAATTAATATCTGACTGGCACTATTTAGTTTTAAATATTATGCTGCCACAGGTTATAAATCTGTGGCAGCTATAATAGATTTTATTTAGAGTTTATGTAACAGTAAGGAGAGCACTATGAAAAGACGTTTATCTACTATTCTTTTTGGCGTAGTGTTTATCGCAGGGTTGTCCTTACTGCTATATCCGACAGTAAGTGATTATTGGAATTCATTTCATCAGTCCAGAGCCATTGCAAGCTACGTTGATGCGGTAGACAACACGGATGAGCAAAAGCTTGATGAGATGCGAAAAGCTGCACAGGCATATAATGAGAAGCTTTTAAGTAAGCAGGATCGTTATGAAATGTCAGATCAGGATAAAGCAGAGTATGAAAGTCTTCTTGATGTATCTGGCACAGGAGTCATGGGCTATGTTGAGATTCCGTCCATCAATGTCTCATTGCCGATTTACCACGGCACAGACAATACAATACTTCAGATAGGTGTTGGCCATATTGAGGGCACATCGCTTCCGGTTGGCGGAGCAAGCACACATTGTGCTGTTTCAGGACACAGGGGACTTACGTCGTCTAAGCTATTTACGGATATTGACCAGATGGCGGAGGGGGACACATTTAAGCTGTATGTGCTTGGCGAGACACTGACCTACGAGGTTGATCAGATAAGGATTGTTTTGCCTGATGAGCTTAATGACTTAAAGATTGAGGAAGGTCAGGATTACTGTACACTTATCACATGTACACCGTATGGTGTGAATTCACACAGGCTTCTTATCAGGGGGCACAGGATTGCAAATGATGCACAGGGACTTATTGTCGAGGATGTAAAGCAGGTACAGCCGTTACATGAAGCCATAGTGCTTGGCATTCTGTTTCTGGTTTTGTATATTATAATTTGTAAGATACTTAGTAAAACGATATTGTATAGATTCAGATAGAATCAGGAAGGAGGAAAAATGCACAATAGTTTAAAAAGAGCTGTCAGTATAGCTATAGCAGCGATAGCCTTGTTTTCTCTGCCATGTGGAAGCATTTTTGCAAGGACGCATATTGATATTGATAAGAAATGCTCTATAACAGTTGATATCCCTGATACATGGGAGGATTTGTATACTGTGGATTTTCCCGTAGAGCTTTACAGAGTGGCAGATGTAGATGAGAACGATGTATACACTGCAACGAAGCAGTTTGATGAGCTGGCTAAATCTATATCAGATATCAGCAGTAAAACTACCGCAGATGACTGGGAAAAGATGGCAAAGACAGCTGCGGACATTGCAGACAAAGGTTCTTTGACAGCAGATGAGGCAATAGATGTTTCAAACGGAAGGGGAAACGTCACAGGCGTTAAGACGGGACTGTATCTGGTGTATGCAAAGCCGGCTAATTCGGCAAGATTTGGATACACATTTGTGCCGTATCTGATTTCGGCTCCGAATAATGAGTTTGCTATGACAGGAAGCGGCTCAGATTCATGGATATATGATGATATCGATATCGAGCTGAAGCCTGAACAGACCGGGCTTATGGGAAGCTTACAGATTAATAAGACATTAAAGACATACAATACAGCACTCGGTGAGCCGGTGTTTGCATTTGATGTTGAGGCCTACGACAGGGATGGTAATGTGGTGTTTTCCGATATCGCATCAATCAGATTTGACAGTACAGGGGCTAAGAGCGTAGTTATTGACAATATTCCGGCAGGGTCAAGGGTGATAGTAAAGGAGGTATATGCCGCTGGCAGTTATCAGGTGACCTCCTCAGACAGCATAGAGACACAGATTGTGGCCGGTGAGACCGCAGATGTTGATTTCACAAACGATTACAACGACAAATTGATTTATAGTACCGGTGTCGTAAACCATTTTGAGTATGACGGAACCGGATGGGAATGGGTGCAGAATTAATGAAAAAATTATCAGAGTCTTGTAAAAAACTTAATAGAAATCACCGTATTCTTATATGTGCAGCCTTTGCTGCAACACTCATTGTCTGTGGTGTTTCAGTTAAACCGACACTGGCATATTTTACAACCTATGCTACGGCAAAGGGCGGTATCTCAGTAGATATCGGTCCTACAACTGATGTCAAGGAGAAGTTTAAGGACTGGAAGAAAACTATTGAGATTGAGAATACAGGAAAAGCAGACTGTTTTGTCAGGGTAAAGGTAATTGCAGCGAGCCAGTTTGATATACAGGCATCAGGCTCAAACTGGAGCCTTTCAGATGATGGCTACTGGTATTACAGTCAGGTAGTGCCGGTTGGTGGTAAAACCGAGCCAATTGTTGCAGCTATCACAGTTAGTGAAAAGGTAAAGACCAGCTTTAATGTAGTTGTGGTTCAGGAGTGTGCTCCTGTCACATATGATGAAAATGGCAATCCGTGTGTCGCACCTGATGCAAAATGGGATGCGACAGCACAGTATGATAAAGAGGAGGGCGAAGAGTAATGAAGAGAAAACTTCCACTTATACTTGTAGCATCCTCTGCAATAATGCTTGCAGCATCGACGATAGGATCTACAAAAGCAACTCTTACATATATGAGTGATAATTATCTGGCTCAGATTGACATCAAATCCATCGGTGTCACTTTAACTGAGAATGGCAATGATGTGAGCTGGCGTGATTATAAGCATAAGGATGATGACTGGAGCGAGGCAACAGGAGTGCTGCTTGACGATATGTTAGAAAATGCCGGAGATGAAAAGCTGATTCTCGACAAAAAGTACGATGAGAGGCTTGCTGTCAAAAACAGCGGCTCGATAGATGAGTATGTGAGAGTGACTGTGCAGCATTACTGGGCAGACAAGGAGACAGGTGATAAGCTTTCAAACCTTGATCCATCCAAGATACAGATTGGCTTTACAAACGATGGCTGGACAGAGGATGAGAGTGCTAAGACCACAGAGAGAAATGTATTTTACTACAATTCTATTTTGAAAAAGGGTCAGACTTCACCTGATTTTGCTGACAAAATCAGTATAGCCGGTGATATTGCCACCATAGTGGATCAGACATCACAGACTGATGATAACGGACTTACAACCATTACCACTACGTATGAGTATGATGGTGCGTTATTTGTGCTGGAAGTAACTGTTGATGCAGTACAGACACACAATGCAAAGGACGCGATTAAGAGTGCGTGGGGTGTTGATGTAAATATATCAGATGATGGAGCACTAAGCTTAGAGTAAAGGAGGACAATATGAAAAAATTTATCGCATTATTATCATGCATGTTGTTTATCCTTGGTTCGATAGGCACTGTATTTGCAGATGAAAATACTACTGTAGCCGGCTCGTGTGAGTTTACAGGCAAGGAGATGGTCAGCTCATTTGATTCAAATAAAATAGCAGCCTCTGTCTCACAGATGGAGCCCGGAGATTCTGTCACATTTTCCGTTGATATAAAGAATAACAGCAGTATTTCGACGAAATGGTATATGTCCAATGATGTATTAAAGAGTCTTGAGGATACACAGGCTGTGGCTGAAAATGGTGGATACTCATATATTCTTACATTTGTAGGACCGGATGGAAAGAGGACACTATATACAGCAGCACCAGCGTAGGTGGTGAGAAGGAGACAACAGCTGGAAAAGGACTCAATGAGGCTACAAACTCTCTGGATAAGTTCTTTTATTTAAAGACATTAGAGCCTGGAGAGGGAGGCAGCGTAAAGCTTTTAGTAGGGCTTGACGGAGAGAGTCAGGGTAATATATATCAGGATACACTTGCAAAGCTTATGATGAACTTTGCGGTAGAGGATAACTCAGATCCAACTTTATCAAATCCACCTACATTTACAACTACAACAAGCAAAGTAAAGACCGGAGATATCTGGTCAATAGCGTCAGCTGTAGTGTTTGTGATTGGTATTATTTTGATGATACTGGCTTTCGTAAGTGACAGAAAGGGGGCTAAGCAAAATGAAAAGATTGCTTAAATATTTTCTTGCAGCTCTTGTTGTCATAACCGGTGTTTTCGCACAGACAGCAGATGCAAAGGCATTTTCATATACATACACTGTTTCCTTTTTCAGCCGGAGGTCAGGGAAGCATAAACGGTGGTGTGCAGGTGCGCAAGGCATCAGGCAATGGGGCTTCGGTTTCTGTTTCTGCTAAAGAAGACAAAATAATTGTCACAGGTCTTGAATACGGAGATGTCATCAGCTGTGATGCACAGGGCAGTGTGGCACTTAATGAAAACAGCAAGTACTATGTAAAGGGAATCAGATTAAGCGGCCGTGACAATAATACGGTTGCACAGTCGGCTTTTCTCGTATCGGGAGATCAGGACTATGTTGTTGCATACGGCATACCGGGCGAGCTTGCTGAGTATACAGTCAACTATGTGGATACAGATGGCAATAAGCTTGCTGAAAGCCGTACCTATTATGGTAATGTGGGCGATGAGCCGGTTATAGCTTATCTGTATATAGATGGATATATTCCGGACAGCTATAATCAGACAGGAAAGCTGTCGTCAAATGCGTCAGAAAACGTGTTCAATTTTGTATATTCAAGGGCTGCATCAAGCATGGCTGCTGCCGGAAATGGAGCAAATGACAATACTGCAGCAGGCGGCAATCAGGCAGCCGCAGGAGCAGCAAATGCAGCCGGGGCAGCTAATGCAGCGGGCAATGCAGCAGGAGCGGCAAATAACGGAGCTGCAGATGGAGCAAATGCCGCAAACACAATAGTGCCTGACGGACAAAATGATCCGCAGGATGGAATCCAGGCACCGCAGGCACAGCCAAATACTGATATAGCAGATGAGCAGGTACCGCAGGCGGCAAACGACAATAAGCATGATATAGCAGATGAGCAGGTACCGCTTGCCACCGTGATTAGTGAGAGTGGAATGGTCGTTCCGCTGGCTATTGGTGCGCTTGGGATAGTTGCAATTCTTGCAATTATGATATTTGTCATAGTAAAGAATGTTAAGTCTGTCCGTGTTCAAAAAAATAGTATGAAACATAAGGGAAAAGATAATAAAAATTAGTTGATATTTGCTGAAATTATGGTATTATTAATGTGTGCGCTTGTATGAGTGCACACATTAATCAAGTATATGGATGGTTTTTTTACCATACCAGAAATAAAATTTAGGAGGAATTGCAAAATGGCAAACAAGTGGGTATATACCTTCAAAGAGGGTAACATGACCATGCGTAATCTTCTCGGTGGTAAGGGTGCTAACCTCGCTGAGATGACAGAGATTGGACTTCCTGTACCACAGGGCTTCACAATCACTACTGAGGCTTGTACACAGTACTACGAGGATGGACGTAAGATCAATGATGAGATTATGGCTCAGACTATGGAAGGTGTAAAATGGATGGAAGAGGTTAACGGAAAGAAATTCGGTGACCTTAAGAATCCTCTTCTCGTATCTGTTCGTTCAGGTGCCAGAGCTTCAATGCCAGGTATGATGGATACAATCCTTAACCTTGGTCTTAATGATGATGTAGTAGCAGCTATGATCGCTGGTAACCCAGATCCAACATTCGAGCGTTTCGTATATGATTCATACAGACGTTTCATTCAGATGTTCTCAGACGTTGTTATGGAAGTAGGTAAGAAATACTTCGAGCAGCTCATCGACAAGATGAAAGCTGACAGAGGTGTTAAGTTTGACGTTGACCTTACAGCAGCAGACTTAAAGGAATTAGCAGAGCAGTTCAAGGCTGAGTACAAGAATCAGTTAGGAACAGATTTCCCTTCAGATCCTGTAGAGCAGTTAAAGCTTGCTATCGAGGCTGTATTCCGTTCATGGGACAACCCACGTGCAAATGTTTATAGAAGAGATAACGATATCCCTTATTCCTGGGGAACAGCTGTTAACGTAATGCCTATGGTATTCGGTAACTTAAATAACGAGTCCGGTACAGGTGTTGCATTCACACGTGATCCTGCAACTGGCGAGAACAAACTTATGGGTGAGTTCTTAATCAATGCACAGGGTGAGGACGTAGTTGCCGGTGTTCGTACTCCAATGCCAATCGCTCAGATGGAGCAGGAGTTCCCAGAGGCATACGCTGAGTTCTTTAAGGTTTGTGAGACTCTTGAGAATCACTACCATGATATGCAGGATATGGAGTTCACGGTTGAGAACAAGAAGCTCTACATGCTTCAGTGCCGTAACGGTAAGAGAACAGCTCCGGCTGCATTAAAGATCGCTTGCGATTTAGTAGACGAGGGACATAAGACTCCGGAAGAGGCAGTTGCTATGATTGATCCTCGTAACCTTGATACATTTCTTCATCCTCAGTTTGATGCAGCTGCACTTAAGGCTGCAACTCCAGCGGGAAGAGGTCTTGGAGCATCTCCTGGCGCTGCTTGTGGTAAGGTCGTATTTACAGCTGATGATGCTGAAAGCTGGGCTGAAAGAGGAGAGAAGGTCGTTCTTGTACGTCTTGAGACATCTCCAGAAGATATCACAGGTATGAAGGCTGCTCAGGGTATCCTTACAGTTCGTGGTGGTATGACATCTCACGCAGCCGTAGTTGCACGTGGTATGGGAACATGCTGTGTATCTGGTTGTGGTGATATCAATATGGACGAGGAGAACAAGAAGTTCACACTTGCAGGACAGACATTCACAGAGGGATCTGAGATCTCTATCGATGGTACAACAGGTAACATCTACGCTGGAATCATCCCAACAGTTGATGCTTCAATCGCCGGTGAGTTCGGACGTGTTATGGCATGGGCTGATGAGTTCAGAACTCTTAAGGTTCGTACAAACGCTGATACCCCGGCTGATGCTAAGAAGGCTCGTGAGCTTGGTGCAGAGGGAATCGGACTTTGCCGTACAGAGCATATGTTCTTCGATCCAGAGAGAATCGCTGCATTCCGTGAGATGATCTGCTCTGATACAGTAGAGGAGAGAGAGACAGCTCTTAACAAGATTCTTCCATATCAGCAGGGAGATTTCGAGAAATTATACGAGGCTCTTGAGGGATGCCCAGTAACAATCCGTTTCCTTGATCCACCTCTTCATGAGTTCGTTCCTACAGAGGACGCTGACATTGAGAAGCTTGCTAAGGCTAAGAATAAATCAGTAGAAGAGATCAAGGCTATCTGTGCATCACTTCATGAGTTCAACCCAATGATGGGTCACAGAGGATGCCGTCTTGCAGTTACTTATCCTGAGATTGCCAAGATGCAGACAAAGGCTGTTATCCGTGCAGCAATCAACGTACAGAAAGCTCATCCAGACTGGGATATCGAGCCTGAGATCATGATTCCATTAGTATGTGAGATCAAAGAGCTTAAGTTCGTTAAGAAGATTGTGGTTGAGACAGCTGACGCTGAGATCGCTGCTGCAAATGCTGACATCAAGTACCATGTAGGTACAATGATCGAGATTCCAAGAGCTGCTCTTACAGCTGACGAGATCGCTACAGAGGCTGATTTCTTCTGCTTCGGTACTAACGACCTTACACAGATGACATTTGGTTTCTCACGTGATGATGCAGGTAAGTTCTTCGGTGCTTACTATGATAAGAAAATTTTCGAGAACGATCCGTTCGCAAAACTTGACCAGACAGGTGTTGGTAAGTTAATGGAGACAGCTATTAAACTTGGTAAACCGGTTAATCCGAAGCTCCATGTTGGTATCTGTGGTGAGCACGGTGGAGATCCTTCATCAGTTGAGTTCTGCCACAAGATTGGTCTTGACTATGTTTCATGTTCACCATTCCGTGTACCGATCGCTCGTCTTGCTGCAGCACAGGCTGCTATCGCAGAGCAGGCAAAATAGACAAAGGTTCTAATTTAAAAGTCTATATGTAAGATTTTACAAGGGAAAGTATTTAATACTTTCCCTTGTTTTTTATTGCCAATCTGCATTTCACACCATAAAAAATACATTTCGCGCCGAGAGTATAGATTTTAGGCACTATATGTTGTATAATTAGTACCAGAAATACAAGTATATGTGATATGAATAGAGAACGAAGCACAGATACGATGTAGGTACTAAGGTATGGAGAACACATTTATGATTATAAAAAAGAAGAACATCCGTACAATTGTGATAACCTGTGCATTGCTAGGTATCATAATATTCAGCATTCACAGCTACAATGTATATATGAGAGTCCAGAGAGGAAAAACATCATGCAGATAGAAGATAAAGATAATAGATAGAAGATAATAGGATATAGAAGATTATCAATAAAAAAAGCTATGAGAGCCCGGTTAAAGGCTTTCATAGCTTTTATTTTTATGAGTGAGCACGAAGCTGTTCATTGACATATGTCTGGATATAATAATTATCCTCAGGCATCTGGCAGCCGACGATATATGTTCCCTCATTATTTGAGCAGCGGATTACATATCCCTCCAATACTGAGTGGTCAGCAAGCGCAAAGTCCTCTATCGAGATAGTGACCTTCGCTCCTTTATGATCCACGAAATAAGGATCCTTTGTCAAAAATGCAAAGCCGTTTGCACTTATATTGTCAAGAGTTCCTTTGAATGTGGTGTCGGTTCCTTTAAGCTTGATAGTGCAATTGTTTGATAAATCCATGCGAGGATATTTCCTACGGTTCAAGATTTCAGGCTGTGTATTGACTGTTATCACAAGTTCATCTGTGATTGTGAGATCCTTCCAGCAGTACATTACATTGCCAACTGTAACATACAGATTGCAAGGTCTGGATGAGTCTACAGATAAGCCGCCTGATACAAGCTTAAGACTGTTTTCGCCAACAGCCTTTACTTCGCAATGGAACTCGTTGTCGGTCTGTACATCTGTCAGGATCACTTTGGCCTTCATACCCGGGCGGATATCATCAAGTCCCATAAATCCACCAACTCCGAGCTCGTGCATGAGAGATTGGATAACAGTCTCGATATTATTGATATTTGTTGCACTTTCATCATATTTACTGAGCATCTTGCGGCTTATCGCGTCAGAAGCACCGATACATGAGGTCATGGTTTCTACGATGTCAGATACCTTTTCCATATTGTCGACAAGTTGCTGGTTAGATGCTTCAACCTCCTGCATTGCGGCATCAATTTCACGGATATGGCTTCCAAGCTTATTGGAATCCTTTGTAATCTTTTCTACATTTTCACCGGTCTGCATTACCTTCTCAAGAGTGAGCTGGATGAGACGGAGCGTTTCTTCAATGGATGAGGTCATCTTTCCGGAAATCTCGTCAAGCCGTGAGAGCGCCTCACTGATCTGACCGGATGAATTTCTTGTCTCAGTGCTTAAAGTACGGATTTGTTCGGCAACAACAGCAAAGCCCTTACCTGCTTCGCCTGCACGCGCAGCCTCGATAGAAGCGTTAAGAGCGAGGAGATTTGTCTGGTTTGAAATATTATCAATTGTTCCGGTTTCATTTTTAACCATCTCAAATTCATCTCTGAATGTAGTCAGGATGTTTTCAACCTCTGTAGAAAGCTCAGACATAGTTTTTGCTGTCTGGGCAAGACCTTCAAGGTCCTCAGAGCTGACCTTTGCATGCTTGCCTGATTCAGTTGTCAGGGAAACCATATCATTTATCATGGCTGCAACATTCTCAACCTGTGAGCTTATATCGGTAGTCATTTCCTGGGAAGAAGCAGTGTGGGACTGAAGCTGCTTGTTATTTCCGGTAAGCTTATTCATTCCCTCAACGACAACATCTGAGCCATGCTTGTTTTCAGAAGCAAGCTCACGGACCACGGTTATACCGTCCATTATAGTGTTGCAAGCGGTTTTAACCTGCTCAACTGTCGTGACAACACGGTTTAAATCAGACTTTATGCTTTCGGTGAGTGCAGCATCTGACTCAGTCAGGTGGCGCACCGACATGATATAGCCTATGTAGCAAAGTAAAAGACATGCTATCTGAAGCTGATAGTTTTTGTGGTCTACAGCAGTGTTCTGACCCAGTACTAATATGTGAAATGCAATACTTGCAATAAGGCTTAGCATATTTGCAACGGCGCAGTAAATCATGAATTTCTCATCTTTAAATATTACAATAAGGCTGATTATCGGAAGGATGTAGGTGAATGCAATCGGTGAGGTTGTCGTACACAAAAGAAATACGTAAAAAATACCATATCCGATGACGAATGCAAGCCGGTAACGGTCATTATCCTTCCCTTTCTTTTTTAGAAGTATGTCACCACACACGAAAGGCAGCCAGCATAAAATAACAAAAATGATATAATTACTGACAGAATAAGCGCCATTTGCTGTGTCGGTACCATAATTTGCGGTCAGCAGAATAGCAAAAACAAGCCATAATCTGCGGGCTTTGATATTCGCCTTTGCTTTAAAAATTTTTTCATCGTAACCCATATGAATTCTCCTGATTCGTAATAATATAGGTATATTTTACTATCATAGTACTATAATTACAAGGCATACTTAAGAATTTGAATGTATTTTGAATGTATAATTATGGTATTGTTTCTAAGTCTAAACTTTAATTGTTTTTTGCCTGTCAATCCCCTATACTAAAATTAACTATATACTTACAGGAGGGCATAAAGCATGAACATACTTCTGATTAACGGAAGTCCAAAAGGCAAACGAAGCAATTCGTTAAGGCTTGCAAACAGCTTTATAGAAGGCTTCAAAGAAGGATATAAGAGCAAAAATGAAGCTATTATATCCATTGATGAAATGCATGTAGCCTCAATGAATGTAGGAGCGTGTAAGGGCTGTTTTGCATGCTGGCAGAAGACACCGGGGGTGTGCTGCATAAATGACGATATGCAGACTGTTATTGGGAAAATGCTTAAAGCGGATATTGTTGTGTGGTCGTTTCCTCTGTACTATTTTAGTGTGCCGGGAATACTAAAGAACGTGATTGACAGGCAGCTTCCCATGAGCCTGCCGTTTATGAGTACAAAGGATGACGGATACGGAAGCGGCAGCCATGATTGCAGATATGACATGGAAGGCAAAAGGCATGTGCTAATTTCTACCTGTGGCTTTTATTCTGCAGAGGGAAATTATGACAGTGTACTTCGGATGTTTGACCATTTCCTTGGAAAAGGGCATTATACAACCATATTTTGTGGTCAGGGGGAGCTGTTTCGTGTAAAAGAGCTGTCAAAGAGGACTGACGAATATCTGGCTACGGTAAAAAGTGCCGGGGCAGAATATGCCATCACAGGAAAAATATCTGAAAAAACAGAAGTGACGCTCCATACTCTTTTATATCCAAGGGATGTATTTGAAAGTATGGCGGATGCCAGCTGGGGAATCAGCAGGACAACAGGAGAAAAGGAAGCGGATGACCTTGTTTTCACCAGACAGATGGCTGCATTATACAATAAGGATACCTATGACGGAAAGGAACGCGTGCTTGAGATATGCTATACCGATTTGAAGCATACATACCAAATAAAGCTTGATGATAAAGGTAGTGAGGTGCTTACTGACCAAAGCCTTGCCGCGACTACACGCATAGATACGCCTTTTACGGTATGGTCGGCTATTTCCCGAGGCGAGATAGGTGGCGCAGAGGCATTGGGAAAGCAGATGTATACGGTGACAGGTGATTTTTCCTTGATGGTAAACTGGGATAAATTTTTTGGAAGTACATCGGCAGTCAAAGAGGCAGAAAAAACATCACAAGGTGTGGAGGTACAGAAAAATCCATCCATGATGACAATGCTCATACCATGGATTACGTTTTGGATAGCAGTTTCTGTCAATACTGAAAAGGGTTCTGTGATTGCTCTTTTGGTGGCATCCGCTATACCTTTTATTATGAGAAAACATAAATTTGTAATATGGGATCAGCTCTCAATTGTTGCTGTTGCTATACTTTCTGCGATTGCAAGCCTGACAGGAGCAGGTGACATATCAACAGATATCGGATATCTGGTGTTTGGGCTGTTCTGGCTGGTTTCATGCCTGACAAAGGAGCCTTTATGCGCAACATATGTGAAATACAATTATGGCGGTGAAGCCGCACATAAAAATCTTCTCTTTATGAAGACGAATTATATACTTGCGGCGGCATGGGGAGTATTATACGTGTTGACAGCAGTGTGGACATTTCTACTGAAAAAGGCAGGTGTTGGAGCTACACTTATTGTCGTAAACAATTTGATGCCTGTATTGATGGGCATATTTACCGGATGGTTTGAAAAATGGTATCCTGCAAGGCTCGCAAGAGGCTCAAAAAAAGCAGTAATTCGTAAGATTTTTTTAATATTTTATGTATTCTATTTACTTTAGGTGGATAGAAGAGTACTCTTTAGAAAACGTACTCATAGTAGTGCTTATAAATAAAGAAAGAGGTATATCATAATGAAGAAAAAACTGATTACAATTGTAATAGGAGCTATGCTTTGCGCCGGCTTGTTTGCAGGCTGCGGACAGAGCGATACAAAGCAGGATAAGGCAGCTGGCACTGAAAGTGCAAAGCAGGCTGATACCAAGGATGAAGGTGAAAAGGGCTCACAGGAAGAGAAGGAGCTTACTGGAACAATCGATGACATAAAGGACTTCATGTTTGTAGTGACTGATGACAAGGATACACCATACAGCTTTACATTCGACGAGAAGCCTGACGGACTCGAGAGTGTCGCAAGCGGAGATAAGGTGACTGTTAAGTATACAGGTACTATTTCAGAGGTAGATCCGTTTGAGGGAAAGATAATATCTGTTGAGAAGGCAGAATAAGGACAATAAGCAGGGAAGGATAGGTGCTTTGTGAAAGGGCAAAAGGCATATGGAGTTTTAGTTTATTTATTTTTTTTCTGTTTCTGATATGCACCTCAGGTATGGCAACATTGTCATAGCTGATAGGTGCATTTTCTTTATCTGTGTCCTCGTGACTTTCGGTGCTTTTTACGTGCACCTCAGGTATTGCCACGTTGTCAAAAGTTAAATCGTAATTATGTTTTTCTTTTTCGTCTCTGTTTTTAAATATTTTTTTCAGTTTTTCAAACATATTTTTCTCCGGTTGTTTTACAGTAAGTTTATAAAGAATGTGATTACAAGGCTGTTCAAAAAGTCAGCAAACAGGCTCCCGACAAGCGGTATGAGCAGATATGCCTTGATGGATGGCACATATTGGTCGCAGACAGCCTGCATATTTGCCATGGCATTTGGGGTGGCTCCGGTTCCGAAGCCGCAGGTGCCTGACACAAGTATGGCTGCATCGTAGTCGCGCCCCATGATGTTGAACTCGATAACATACGTGAATATGATTATGAGAAGCACCTGTGCTGCAAGCAGTATGACGAGTGGGAGAGCGAGTGATGCAAGCTCCCAGAGTCTTAGTGTGATCATTGCCATGCCTAGGAATAGAGAGAGGCTTATACCTCCCAGGTCATTTATCTCTCCCATATGGATAGTGGCGATTCCTGTGTACTCACATATGTTTCGCATGAGTGCGGCTGCAAGCATCGCTCCTATATATATCGGGAAGGTGAGCCCTGTCTTTGTGAGCAGCATTGTAAAGATGGTTCCGACACCTATTGCCAGGATAAGCTGGAATACGGCATCAGCGTACATATTTGTGTGGCGCTCATGCTTTTTCTCATCCTCCACCAGCAGGCTGTCATCCTCGTTTGCTGCTGTATTAAGCAGGCTATGCTTTTCAATAAGTCTTTTTCCAAGAGGTCCGCCTATCAGGCTTCCAAAGATGAGACCGAAGGTAGCTGCGGCTGTACAGATGGTCGTGGCACCCTTTATGTTCAAGTCCTCAAGCACCGGGCCAAAGGCTCCTGCGGTGCCATGTCCGCCAACCATAGGAATAGAGCCGGTGCACATGCCGATTAGCGGATTCAGGTTTAAGAGCTTTGCAAGCCCCACGGCGGTTAAGTTTTGTAATATGATAAGCACTATAACCAGTCCCAGGAATACGATGAGCGATTTGCCTCCGCTTTTTAATACCTTGAGATTTGCCTGAAAGCCTACAGATGTAAAGAAGAATACCATGCAGACCTCGCGCAGTGTGTCATCAAAGGAAAATTCTGCGATTCCTGTGACATAGCATATACATGTCATGATGGCAAAAATCAGTCCGCCTATGACAGGCGCCGGAATACAGAATTTCTGAAGAAAATATATTTTCTTTTTTAAATAGTTTCCAAGTAGTAGTACAAGCACGGCAACGGCCAGTGTCTGGTACATGTCAAGTTGTATTTTCATGTGTTACCTTTCAATTTTAATTGATTATATTCTTGTTATGTTCTTATTAAATTTTGAATATTATATATTGGACTAAAAATTAATTCGCGAATTAATTTGTGCTATATCCATAGTTTCATAATACCTTTTCGCTCCATTGTGAAATGGAATAGGCATATCGTCTGTTGCAAAGTCATATGTCAGCTCAAGCTTAAGAGAGTTGGAGTAGGAGAGCTCATTTTCTTTTTCAAACAGGAGCGATGTAAGCTTCTCAATTGTATCGTCGGATACATCAGACTTTGTGATAAGCACAGATTTTACACCTATAGTGCTTATATCTGTGGTCTGGCCTGTGTATGTGCCGGCAGGTATGACCTCACTTGTGTAGGCAGAGCTGCTTTCAAGCATCTTGCTTATCACAGTATCAGTCAGCGGGATAAGCCTTATGTCGCATTCCTTTGAGAGCTCATCTATGACAGTGGTGGTGAGTCCGGCAGTGCAGAAGAAGGCATCTATATCACCGGCTTTTAGCTCTTTTGTGGCCTCGATATAGTCCAGGTTTTTGGTGGCAACAAGGGATGATGGCATACCGGCGAACTCAAGAATCTGTGTGGCGTTTCGCTCGGTACCGGATTCCTCTGCTCCGATGCTTACAGTGTGTCCTGACAGGTCGTCAAGAGTCTGGATGTCTGAATCAGCGCGGACCACAAGCTGACAGGTCTCGGTGTAAAGCCCTGCTATAGCCCTTAAATCTTCATTTGTCCTGTAGGCGTCGGCTATCAGGTCAGCCTGTGCGATACCTATCTCTATATAGCCATCGGATAAAAGCCTTATATTGGCATTAGAGCCTGCTGTGGTACGGACCTTGCAGGTAAAGTCATAGCCCTGTTCATTGGCAAGCTCCGTGAATGTATTTGCAAATGAATAGTACATTCCGCCGATATCGGCTGCTCCGAAGCGTATTGTGCTGCCGGAGTTGGTGCAGCCTGTCAGGGCGAAGAGTACTATGCAAAGCATGATACTGATTTTTTTCTTCATGTTTTGTCTTTGTCCTTTCACTTTTTCATAATTGCTATGAGTATTTTACAAAAAATTTTCTAATATGAAAAGATTTAATTTAAATTTTTCTTAAATTCCATGGACTTGTGATTGGAAAAATAATATAATAAATTGGTTGTAGAAAATATTTTAAAGGAAGGAAATTTATTTATGGAAATCTTTGACATTATCAAGTCTGTTATATTTGGAATTGTGGAGGGCATTACAGAGTGGCTGCCTATCAGCAGCACCGGCCACATGATTCTTTTGAATGAGATTTTACCACTTAGAATAGGAAAGAACCCGGACGATTTTTACAGTATGTTTGAGGTGGTTATCCAGCTTGGAGCCATTTTGGCGGTTGTTGTTTTGTTCTGGAGCCAGATCTGGCCATTCGGCAGGAAGAATAACAAAGCTCCTCTTGCAAAGACCGGTGTCGGTGCATGGGTCAAGACTGATATCTTCGTGCTGTGGTTTCATATTCTTGTTTCAACTATTCCGGCAGCTATTATCGGAGTGCTTTTTGATGATGTATTCGAGAGACTGTTTTACAATTTCCAGACAGTAGCTATCATGCTTATACTCTTTGGTATCGCTTTTATTGTGATTGAGACCAGACATAATGGCAAGTCTGCCAAGATTAATTCACTTGTCGACATAAGCTACACGACTGCGCTTATGATTGGATTTTTCCAGCTTATTGCAGCTGTTTTTCCGGGTACATCACGTTCAGGCGCTACTATTGTCGGAGCTCTCTTAATTGGTGTTTCAAGGACTGTTGCCGCTGAGTATACATTTTTCCTTGCTATTCCGGTTATGTTTGGTGCGAGTCTTCTGAAGCTTGTTAAATTTGGATTTCATTTTACAGGGGAAGAGGCTGCTATTCTGATTATCGGCATGATTGTGGCATTTGTCGTTTCACTTATTGTTATCAAATTCCTGATGGGCTACATAAAGAAGCATAACTTTATTGTGTTTGGATGGTACCGTATAGTTCTTGGTGCGATTGTGCTGCTTTGTGGTATCGCAGGGCTTCTCTAAATACATTTTGACGCAATTTTGCAGGAAGAGGGTTTAAGACATGCATGATGAATTGACAGCAAATGATATAAAGAAAATGGAGGACGAGATAGAGTACAGAAAGCTCGTTGTCAGAAAGAAGGCTCTTGATGACGTAAAGGTGGCGAGAGCCCAGGGTGACTTGAGCGAGAACTTCGAGTACAAGGCCGCCAAGCAGTTTAAGAACCAGAACGAGAGCCGTATCAGATACCTTGAGAAGATGATTAAGACTGCCGTTGTCATATCCGATGAGTCAAAGGATGATGAGGTGGGTATGTTCAATACGGTTGATGTGTATTTTGAGGATGATGATGAGACTGAGACATACAAGATTGTCACAACAGTAAGGGGCAATTCCTTAAAGAATCTGATAAGCAAGGAGTCACCGCTTGGTGCAGCTATATTCGGGCACAAGGTGGGTGACAGGTGTGAGGTAAAGGTAAATGATGACTACTCATACTTTGTTAAGATAATGAAAATACAAAATACTGTCGACGACGGCAGTGATGATTTGCGTAAATTTTAATCTGGGTTTAATTTTTGAGTCTTATAGGGATTCCAAAAAGATTAATATGTTTATGACTATATAATGTTTAATGTCAGAAATGGGGAGATTTATATGATTAAATTAAAAACTTTTGGCAGCTTTACGGTAGGTAATGGCTTAACATCTGTCCAGGAAGGGGCATGGAGGTCTGAGAAGCTTGAAAAGCTGTTTGTATATCTGGCGATGAACAGAAACAGGGGTGTCTGTATAGAGGATATTTCAGAGGCTATATGGCAGGTTGAGGAGGAGACTGATAATCCGGTAGGTGCCCTTAAAAATCTGGCATACAGACTCAGGAAGGCCCTAAGAGATGCTTCTTTTGACGAAGAGTGCATAGTCTCTGTAAGAGGCGGCTTGTACAAATGGAATGATGATGTGGAAGTAACCATTGATGTCGAAGAGTTTGACAGATATATAAATGAGGCTGAGATGGCATTTTGCAGGAGCAAGGAGACCGCTATTGAAAGCTATGAGAAGGCCATAGCCCTTTACCATGGAGATTTCCTGCCTCTTAGGACAGATACACACTGGTTTATGACGCTCAATGCATTTTACCATTCCAGATACGTAAATACAGTAAAGGCTCTGGCAAAGCTGTATATTGATACAGGCTGCTATGAGAAGCTTGAGCAGCTTTGCACCAGGGCTATTGTATATGAACGTTCGGATGAGCAGATATACTCATATCTGATTGTAGCACGCATGCGTACCAAAAAGGTACAGATGGCTTTTGATACTTATGAGACTGCCAAGGCTATTATGGACAAGGATCTTGGCGTTAGAAAGACTGTCATGCTCAACAAGGTGTATGAGGAGCTTTTATCTGTCACAAAGGGTGCTTCAAGCTACAATATAGATGAAGTGAAGGACGATATCAGTGAGGAGAGCATGAATGGTGTTTTCATGTGCGGATATCCTGTGTTCAAGGAAATCTATCAGCTGGAGGTCAGAAAGAGTGCCCGTTCTACGATTCCGGAGAGTCTGGTGCTTGTCACTGTTGTGCCAATGTATAGCAGTCAGCCGGATAAGAATCATAGTCAGATGAAGGATTCCATGCATACACTTGAAAGAGCACTTAGAAAGTGCCTGCGTGTGGGGGATGTGGCAGCAAAGTACAGTGATTCACAGTACATTGTGCTTTTGTCGAAGTGCTCATGCGATACAGCCTCCGATGTCATGAAGCGTATTATCGATAGGTTCAATCATACGTGTGACACACATAGTAATATGACGATAAAATTTGATATTGAGCCGGTAAGCTGCTACAGCAGTTTTGTGAGTGACAAATGATATTTTCTGATATAGAGGTGTTTTCATGAGGAGACTTATTAACATTATTTCCAGTGTAATTTTATTAATTCTTATTTTAATTATTGCTGTAATATTTATCCCCAAGCTGTTTAGTATCGAGCCGATGGTAGTTGTAAGCGGAAGCATGGAGCCTTCTTACATGAAGGGGAGCCTATTGTATGTAAAGGAGGGCGTCGGAGGGATAGAGACAGGTGATGCCATTACCTTTTACAGAAATGGCGAGCTTGTGACTCACAGGGTAGTTGAAATAAATACAGATGAAAAGACCTACACTACAAAGGGAGATGCCAATCAGGTGAATGATGTACAGCCGGTTGCATGGTCTGATGTGATCGGAGTGCCTGTGTTTGATGTCCCGGTGCTTGGTTATCCTGCTTCTTTTTTAGGAACCTCGCAAGGTAAATTTGTATTCATTGTATTGTTGATTATTTTTACCGGTATTACAGTACTGACTGATAAAAAAATGGAGAAAACAAATGGTTAAGAAAGTAATTAGATTTATAGTTCTGATAATTGGTCTGTCTTTTGTGGCTTATTCGGGTTATCATCTGTTTAAGATTTATTCTGACTATAATACCTCGGATAAGACATATGAGAAGCTTCAGGATGAGTATGCAGTGGACGATTCAAAGAAGGATGATGACAGCACGAAAGGCAGTGAAGCACAGTCGCCGTGGTATGATGATATAGATATTGATTTCGCCGGTCTAAGGAGCGAAAACCCTGATGTGGTTGGCTGGATTTATTTTGAGAATGAGGATATCAGCTACCCTGTCATGTATTCGGGGGATAACAGCTATTACCTCAGAAAGACCTTTAAGAGAGAGCATGCCACTGCAGGCTCCATCTTCCTTGAGGGTTCAAACAAGACTGATTTCAGCGACTGCCATACAATCATTTATGGACACAATATGAAAAACCTGTCGATGTTTGGAAAGCTTAAGTACTATAACCGTGATGAGAATTACTATGACAGCCATCAGTATTTCCAGATACTTGTCGATGGAAAAAAGTATAGGTACCAGATTTTCTCATATGAAACGGTAAGTGATGACAGTGATGAGTATACTGTGGGCTTTGAGCCTGACGAGACATTTGGCAAATTCGTACAGAGGATGGCTGCCTCATCAATGAAGGATACAGGCATAGTCCCGACAAAGGATGACAAGGTTGTGACTCTTTCAACCTGCTCCACAAGCAGTGAGACATACAGGTTTGTGGTACATGGTATGAGAGTTGATGAGCATTGATAATGAAAAAAGGTGTATAATATGAAAAAAGAAGATGAATTACTTAAAGAGCTTACCGATATGGTAAAGGAAACAAAGAAGGGGCAGATTAAGTGGAAGCTTTCCTGTCAGACTACAGAGTACAATGATGAGGCCGTAAAGCCGACAGTTACAGAGGATGGCATCACCTGGACTGTTGATGAGTGCTACGTGTCATATGAGTGTACCTATAAGGGCAGTGATTTTGTGATGATTACATATGAGATGATTCATACTGCCGGTGATAAAAGACAGACAACCAACCTTGTTTTTTTACCGCCGCTTGGCATCAGATACTTTGATATCAGCACACTGCTTCCATACTCGGTGCCGGCATCTAATATTCTCACATACGAGATTCACACGCTGTGGCTATTGCTGCTTGAGATGTATAAGAGCGACAACACAAGCGTAGAGCTTGACGCGAGTTCCAGGGAGCTTATGATTGAAGAATAGAGGGGTATGATATATGTATGCAGTGATTACAGGAGCAAGCTCAGGAATAGGTGAGCAGTTTGCAAAGAGACTTGCGAAGGAGGGGTATGACCTGATTCTTGTTGCCAGAAGGCGGGAGAGGCTTACAGCTCTTTCTGATAAGCTTAAAGCCACGCATAAGGAGCTTGAGTGCGATATTTTTACCGCGGATCTGATGCAGCTTGATGAGTGTCAGAGACTTTCGGACTATCTCGAGGAAAAAGACATAGAAATATTTATAAACAACGCAGGCTACGGTGATTGCGGCCTGTTTGAGGAGACTGATATAGCTAAGGAAATGGGCATGATAGATGTCAACGTGCGTGCTGTACACTTCCTAACGAAAAAGCTTTTAAGACAGATGAGGGTAAAGGACAGAGGTTTTATCTTAAATGTGGCAAGCTCTGCGGGTCTTATTCCTGCTGGTCCGTACATGGCTGCCTATTATGCCTCTAAGGCATATGTTGCGAGCCTTTCAAGGGCTGTTGCATGTGAGCTTCGACAGAGCCACAGCCATGTGTATGTGGGGTGTCTGTGTCCGGGACCGGTTGATACAGAGTTCAATGATGTGGCGAATGTGCGATTTGCGCTGAAGGGGATTTCCGCTGAATACTGCGCCAATTATGCCATAGACCGGATGATGAAGCACAAAACGGTCATAGTGCCTACTCTCAGGATGAAGCTTGCTACAACCTGTGGCAGATTTCTGCCACAATCTTTGTATATAAAGATTGTTTCACATCAGCAAAAGAAAAAATGGCACATTGACTAAAAAGTTTTTGAAAATTGGTTGAATTGCCCTATTTACAGTTATTGTAAATTTTATTATAATGTATACGAAAATAAACGAAAAGGATAGTGCTATGAAATTAGGAGCGATTTATTCAAAGGAAAAGACAACATTTACACTGTTTTCGCCTGTTGCGGACAGTGTTTTTGTTATTTTTTATGATAAGGGAAATGATTCGGCCGAGAAAGGCAGGCTTGAGATGATGCGCGGAGAGGGAGAGCTTCGCAGTATTTTTTCTGCTACGGCAGAGGGGAATCTGGATGGTGTTTATTATACATATGAGGTTCACACCTCAGATGGCACATTCAGCTCGCATGATCCGTATGCAAGAGCCTGCGGTGTAAATGGGCACAGGTCTATGGTTATTGACCTGTCAAAGACTGATCCTGATGGATTTGCAGATGAGGACAGGCCAAAGCTTGCAGACCCCATGAGCATGGTTATCACTGAGGTGTCTGTCGCGGATGTGTCTGCCGGTGCATCTGCTCATTCCAGGTATCCGGGTAAGTTTAAGGCATTTACTGAGGATAAGACTCTTTCGTACTTCAAGGATATGGGAGTGACACATCTGCAGCTTATGCCGTCGTATGATTTTGCCAGCATTGACGAGAGTGATTCCTTAAAGGAGCAGTATAACTGGGGCTATGATCCGTACAATTACAATGTGCCGGAGGGCTCTTACTCGACAGATCCGTTTAATGGAGCCGTGAGAGTGAGAGAGTATAAGGAGATGGTACACTCGATTCATGAGGCGGGTCTTGGTGTAATCATGGATGTGGTTTACAATCATACCTTCAATGTTCATGACAGCTGCTTTTACAAGACTGCGGGCAATTATTTCTACCGCATGCTGGATGCTGCAAAGTACTCTGATGCATCAGCCTGTGGCAATGAAATAGCCTCAGAGAAGCCTATGGTCAGAAAATATATCATTGATTCGCTGTGCTACTGGGCGAGTGAGTATCACATTGATGGCTTCAGGTTTGATCTGATGGGAGTACTTGATATCGAGACATTGAACGAAGCCAGAAAAGCTCTCTTAAAAATAAATCCTGATATAATAATGTACGGAGAGGGCTGGACAGGTGGAGAGAGCACTCTGCCGGAATCAGAGCGTGGCATGAAAATAAATGCTCCAAGGACACCGGGCATCGGCATGTTTTCGGATGATATACGTGATGCGGTAAAGGGACATGTGTTCTATATGGATGAGCTGGGCTTTGTCAATGGAGCTGCAGACAGAGGTGAAGAGCTAAAGCAGGCTGTTACGTGCGCTAAGTGGGCCAAATCGCCTATGCAGTCGATTAACTATCTGTCATGTCACGACAATTATACTCTCTGGGACAGGTTTATTATATCCAATTCACATGAGAGTGAAGAGATGCGTATCCGTATGAATAAGCTTGCAGCAGCCATCCTTTTTACAGCGCAGGGGATTCCGTTTTTCCTGCATGGAGAGGAGTTTGCGAGAACAAAGATTAGTGAGGCTGATGGTACTCCTGTAGAGAACAGCTATTGCAGTCCTCTCTCTGTCAATGCAATAGATTATGACAGGGCTGAGCAGTTTTCGGACCTTAAAGCCTACTATAAGGGGCTTATAGCACTAAGAAGGGCTCACAAGTCATTTTATCTTGACACAGTAGATGAGATTAAGAAATCCGTACATTTCATGGATGATATGCCTGATGGCGTTGTAGCATATACTATTGATAACGATACAGAGAAGGTGTTCGTAGCTTACAATGCCGGCAAAAATAAAATCACAATTAAACTTGCAGACGCTTTGTGGGAGGTTCTCGCAGATGAAGCTTCTGCGGGAGATAAAGCTCTTTACACAATAAAAGACCAGGCAATAATACCTGGGGTATCATGCCTGGTTGCAGTTTGCAAATGTTAGTGAGTTGATTTATTTATGTAGCTTGTCTTGTATTTTGAATAAACGATTTTCTGGCTGCGATACAGGCCAAAGTATCCTGACAGCATATAGCTGAATGGGATTGCCAAAAGAAAGTACGGCATGCCGTCGTAGCCAAACAGCTCAAAGCTGATGAGCAGCGATGTAATCGGACAGTTGGTGACACCACAGAACAGTGAAATCATACCGACAGCTGTACACAGCGATGGCTCAAAGCCTGTCAGATTGCCGAACAGGCATCCAAATGTTGCGCCTATGAAAAAGGATGGTACAATCTCGCCGCCCTTAAAGCCTGCGCCAAGAGTCAGTGCGGTGAAGATGATTTTTAGCAGAAATGCTTCAGGTCTGACAGAGCCGTCTATACTGCTTTGGATGACACTCATTCCGGTTCCGTTGTATGTCTGGTTTCCTACAAGCATAGTTGCTATGATGACAAAGCAGCCACCAATGAATACTCTTGTATATTTGTTAGGCAGATATTTTTTGTACAGCGCCTCACTTGAGTGAAGGGCCACACAAAAGAGTATGCTTACGAGTGCGCACAGTATTGCAAGCGCAGAGATTTTTACTGAGTTTAAAATGGTAAAGTCCGGTATGTTTTCAATAGCAAAAAATTCATTTGTAACATTGAAGTATGATGCGATACCGTGAGCGATGAGGGAGCTTATCACACATGGAACGAGTGCTATATAATACATGACACCGACGCTTATCATCTCCATGGAGAAAATAGCGGCTGCCATCGGAGTGCCAAACAGTGCACTGAATGCAGCGCTCATGCCACACATAATCATGACATGCTTGTCCTTTTCATCAAATCTAAATACCCTGCCTATAGAGCTTCCGATGCTGCCTCCCATCTGCAGTGCAGCACCCTCACGGCCGGCAGAGCCACCGAACAGGTGAGTGATAAGTGTGGATACAAATATAAGCGGGGCCATTTTAAAGGGCACCTTGTCGCCTGAATGGATAGCTGATATTACCAGATTGGTTCCGGTGTCGTTATCGTCTTTACACAGATGATAGAGTCCTACAATGGCAAGTCCGCCGATTGGCAGAAAGTAAATGAGCCAAGGGTATTTCATTCTGAAATCGGTTACGACCGACAGGGCAAAATAAAATGCGGTGCCGCAGCTTCCTGCGACTATGCCGACAACGATAGAAAAGATTACCCATTTAATGGATGTTATAAGGCGTTTCGTATTATGCTTTACCTTATGCACAATCAATTGCCTGGTTGTTTCATTCATTTTGTTACACCTCTTTTAAACTTTTTCTTAATTTGATATTAACATTAACTAATTTAATTTACAAGTTGCACTTTATGATGTTATAATAACTAAATAAAACGAAAATATCATATGATTTCATATGTATATTATATATTATTTTAAAATACAGGCTCACGCAGCCAAACAATGAGTATACAACAAAAGGGAGGAAAAATAACATGAGAACTAGCGGTGTATTAATGCCAATCTCATCACTGCCATCACAGTATGGTATTGGAACTATGGGAAAGGAGGCAAGACGTTTTGTCGATTTCCTTGAGAAGGGAGGTCAGACATACTGGCAGATTCTTCCAATCTGTCCTACCAGCTATGGAGATTCTCCATACCAGTCATTTTCAAGCTTTGCAGGCAATCCTTATTTTATCGATCTGGAGCTTTTATGCAAGGACAAGCTTCTGACAAAGAAGGAGTGCGAGTCATATAAGTGGGGCAAAAAGCCACAGTATGTAGACTATGGCATTATGTATGTCAACAGATATGCTCTTTTAAGAAAGGCATATGAGCGTTTTTCAAAGAAAACACCGGCTGACTATGAGGCATTCTGCAGTAAAGAGGCAGAGTGGCTTGATGAGTACACACTCTTTATGGCATTAAAGGATGCCAATGGCGGAGTGGCATGGAGCGAGTGGGATGATGCTCTTAAGTTTAGAAAACCTGAGGCTATGGAAGAAGCAAAGGAGAAGTATGCTGATGATATTGCCTTCTACAAGATGCTCCAGTATCTCTTCTTCAAGCAGTGGACTGCTTTAAAGGCATATGCTAATGAAAAGGGCATAAGAATTATCGGAGATGTACCTATTTATGTTGCCATGGATTCAGCAGATGTATGGGCTAATCCTACACAGTTCTATCTCGATAAAGACTTAAATCCAATCGAGGTGGCAGGATGTCCTCCTGATGCTTTCTCAGCTGACGGACAGCTCTGGGGTAATCCTCTTTTCAGATGGGATGTTATGAAGAAGGACAGCTACAGCTGGTGGACAAAGCGTATCAGTGCTATGGCAAAGCTTTATGATATCGTGCTAATCGATCATTTCAGAGGTTTTGATTCATTCTATGCTATTCCTGCAAAGGATGATACAGCAAAGAACGGTGTATGGAAAGATGGACCTGGCATGGATTTATTCAACGTGCTTGAGAAGAAGCTTGGCAAGCTTCCTATCATCGTGGAGGACCTCGGCTTCCTCACACCTTCCGTAAAGAAGCTTTTAAAGGATTCAGGCTTCCCTGGCATGAAGGTTATCCAGTTTGCCTTCGATTCAAGAGAAGATAGCGATTATCTGCCACATAACTATCCGCAGCACTGTGTTGTATACACAGGTACCCATGACAATGACACAGTTATGGGCTGGATGAAGACAGCTCCAAAGGATTGCGTAAGGTTTGCAAAGGATTACTTAAACCTCACAAAGGAGGAGGGCTACAACTGGGGTATGATGCGTGCGGCATGGTCATCAGTTGCCGATATGGCTATTGTTCCTATGCAGGATCTGCTTGGACTTGATTCAAAGGCTCGTATCAACATTCCTTCAACTACCGGTGGCAACTGGCAGTGGAGAGCTACTCCTGAGCAGATAGACAATAAGCTTGCAAAGAAGCTCCACAAGTGTATGCAGATGTATGCACGTCTGCGCGAGGAGCCTGAGGAGGCTTCTGACAAATCAGATGCTAAAGAAACAGCTGATACTTCTGCAAGCAAGACAGCAGGATGTGAGAAAAAGGCTGCTAAGTAGTTTGGTTTAAAATACTATATATTATTACAAAAGACCACAGGTTATCTGTTTTGAAGCCTGTGGCCTTTTTATGTGTAATAATTCAAAGAGCAGGTGAATACACTTTGATTATAGAATAAAGTGTATGGAGGAAACTTTTATGGGCAGTACTATGGACAGTAAAGAGTTTGATTTATATAAAGATATCAGATGCCGCACAAACGGTGAGATTTACATAGGCGTCGTCGGTCCTGTGCGCACAGGCAAGTCCACATTTATAAAGCATTTCATGGAGCTTTGTATAATCCCGAAGATGGACAATGAGTATGCTAAAAAGCGTGCAGTCGATGAACTGCCGCAATCAGGCAAAGGAAAGACTATTATGACGACTGAACCGAAATTTATTCCACAGGATGCGGTTACTATCAGTCTGGATGATGGCAGCGCTGTGAAGGTACGCCTTGTGGACTGTGTGGGCTTTACAGTGGGGGATGCTGTCGGTTATCTCGAGGAGGACGGCGAGCGTATGGTCAAAACACCGTGGTTCGACGAGGATATACCTTTTGAGGAGGCTGCAGTTGTAGGAACAAAAAAGGTAATAGAGGAGCATTCGACAGTGGCTGTGCTTGTAACCACTGACGGCAGCATAGGCGATATAAAAAGACAAAGCTATGAGGCAGCAGAAAGAGAAACCGTCATGCAGCTTGAGACTTCAGGAAAGCCATTTGTAATTGTGGTAAATACTACAAAGCCTTTTGCGGCAGAAACGAGACTTTTATGCGAGTCACTTAGCAGAGAGTATAAAGCGGCTGCTATTCCTATAGACTGTGAAAAACTTTGCATGGGACAGATTACAGATATCATGGAAAAGCTCTTATATGAATTTGCAGTCACGAGAGTGGACTATGATATACCGAAATGGGTGCAGCTTCTGCCTTATGACAATTATGTAAAGCAGGCCGTAATTACATATGCAAAGACTTTTCTTGCAAGGGCTTCAAAGCTGAAGGATGTCGCACTGATGAGCACTGATATGCCTGAATCGGATGGGGATATATTAAAAGCGGTATCTCTTGCCGGGATGGGGCTGTCTGATGGTGTGGTAAAGGTCAAAATTGAGATTGCAGAGAAGTACTACTACGAGAATATTTCCGCGCTGTGCGGTGTGACTATTTCCGGGGAAAAGGAGCTGATTTCCCTGATTCTTTCACTCACTGAGGAAAAGAATGAATACGAAAAGATTAAGGATGCTTTTTCATCGGTGCAGCAGAAGGGTTATGGTGTTGTGATGCCACAGCTGTCTGATATACGAATGGAGGAGCCGGTGCTTATAGCCCATGGAAACAAGTTTGGTGTAAAAATGAAGGCCATTTCACCGTCAATACATATGATAAGGGCTAATATCGAGACCGAGATAGCGCCGATAGTCGGAAGCAGAGAACAGGCAGAGGATCTGATAGATTACATAAAAAATGGTGAAAACAGTGACAGTGGAGTCTGGAAGACCAATATTTTTGGAAAGTCTGTCGGTGAGCTTATGGAGGACGGAATAAGAAGCAAAATAATGCAGATGGATGATGAGTGCCAGATAAAGCTTCAGGAAACCATGCAAAAGATTGTGAATGACTCAAATGGTGGCATGATTTGTATAATTATATAATGATATGGGGGTCAAAAGGTATTTTGACCCTTTAATCATATAATTATTGATTGGTAATTAGAGTTTAATTACTATATTATACGAAATATAAGTTGACTATATAGCATAAAGATAGCATAATGATACATAAAGACTGATTTAAAAGCGAAAGAGAGTAGGTTACATGCAGATAATTTTTATACATCACAGTTGTTTTCTTGTGGAACTGGATGACAAGGTGCTTATATTTGATTATTTTGATGGAGACAAGGTGGAGGGTATGCATTTTACCGGAAAGCTGCCATCTTATGAGCTGGATACAAAAATCTATATGTTTGCAAGTCACAGCCACAAGGATCATTATGATATGGATATTTTGCGTCTGACTGACAAATATTCGAATATACATTATGTTTTTTCAAAGGATATCCGTATCAGTCCGCATTTTTTGTCAAAGCATGGCATTGATCCTGCTGTCAGGGACTGGGTGACATTTGTTTCACCTGACAATACATATCATGTGGATGATCTGGATATAATGACACTTAGATCCACCGATGCCGGTGTGGCGTTTTACGTCATTTCTAACGGAGTGAGCCTGTTTCATGCCGGTGATTTAAACGACTGGGAGTGGGATGGCGCAGGAGACCTGATAAACGGCAGAGTGCGCAGAGCCTTCAGGCATGAGATAAAAAAGCTTTCGGAAAAACCAATAAACGTGGCTTTTTTCCCTATGGATCCAAAGCTTATGGAGTATCAGTTCAAGGGTTTTGATTTCTTTTTACAAAATACCTCGGCAGAGTTTGTGTTTCCTATGCACATGTGGCAGGACTACAGCGGTATTACTGAATACAAAAAGAGGCTGAGCAATAAGGACATGGCTGACAGGGTGATTGAGATTGAACGTGAAAATCAGACGTTTGCTTTTGGAGAGAACTATTGAATTATTTCACAAATTCATTTATAATAAATTAGTTCAATAAATTTAGGAGGGTAATTATGGGGGACTTTTTCATGTGCGTAGCACAATATGTTATTATTATGATTGTTTTGGCGGCCATAGGTTTTTGTGGGGCTTTAATAGGGGTAAAGCTTCGTAAAATGAAGGACGCAAAGACAAAAGAATAGGAGATTCAAGTAATGAAGAAGAGTTATGGCGTTAACGAATTACGTCGTATGTACCTTGAGTTCTTTGAGAGCAAGGGACATCTCGCAATGAAGAGTTTTTCACTGGTGCCTCACAATGACAACAGTCTGCTTCTTATTAATGCAGGTATGGCACCGCTTAAACCATATTTTACAGGACAGGAGGTTCCGCCAAGACGCCGTGTGACTACATGCCAGAAGTGTGTCAGAACAGGTGATATCGAGAATGTAGGTAAGACAGCTCGTCATCTTACATTTTTTGAGATGCTCGGAAACTTCTCGTTTGGCGATTATTTCAAGCATGAAGCAATCGCATGGTCATGGGAATTTTTGACAGAGGTGCTCGGTCTTGAAAAGGACAGGCTTTATCCTTCCATCTATGGTGAGGATGATGAGGCATTTGATATCTGGACTAAGGAAGTAGGAGTGCCGGGAGCTCGTATTACACGTTTCTACAGAGATCCAAAGACCGGTGAGTGTGACAACTTCTGGGAGCATGGCGCAGGTCCTTGCGGTCCTTGCTCTGAGATTTACTACGACCGCGGTGAGAAGTACGGCTGTGGCAAGCCTGATTGTAAGGTAGGCTGTGACTGTGACCGTTTCATGGAGGTGTGGAACAATGTATTCACACAGTTTAACGGTGACGGACACGGTGGATACACTGAGCTTGAGCACAAGAACATTGATACAGGTATGGGACTTGAGCGTCTTGCTGTTGTAATGCAGGATGTTGATTCGGTATTCGATATTGATACAATGAAGGCTATCCGTGACAAGGTCTGCGAGCTTTCAGGCAAGAAATATCATGTCGATGAGATGGACGATGTTTCTATCCGTCTTATCACAGACCATATCCGTTCGTCTACATTCCTTATTTCTGACGGAGTTATGCCATCTAACGAGGGCAGGGGCTATGTGCTTCGCCGTATCATCAGACGTGCCGCTATGCATGGACGTACACTTGGCATACAGGGTGCATTCCTTGGCAAAATCGCGCAGGTTGTTATTGATGAGAGCAAGGACGGTTATCCGGAGCTTGAGGAGAGAAAGGATTTCATCCTTAAGGTGCTCACTCAGGAAGAGGAGAAGTTCGCGAAGACTATCGACCAGGGACTTGGTATCCTCGCAGATATGGAAGAGCATATGAAGGCTGACGGAGTCAAGGTACTTTCAGGAGAGGATGCATTCAAGCTTTACGATACATACGGCTTCCCTGTAGACCTCACGGCAGAGATTCTCGAGGAGAAGGGCTTCACATATGATGAGGCTGGCTTTGAGAGTTGTATGGAGGCTCAGAGACAGAAGGCAAGAGGAGCCCGCAAGGAAACAAACTATATGGGTGCTGATGCCAATGTTTACAATGATATAGATTCTGAAATTACTACAGAGTTCACAGGCTATGACAAGCTTACTGACACAGCTGAGATTGCTTTCCTTACCACATCGGATGATGTAGTCGAGGCTCTTTCAGATGGTGATAAGGGTTCTGTAATCGTGCCAAACACACCTTTCTATGCCACAATGGGTGGTCAGCAGGGTGACAAGGGTATCATAAAGACAGAGAGCGGTACATTTGTTGTTGAGGATACTGTAAAGGTAGTCGGCAACAGATATGCACATGTAGGTTATGTGTCAGAGGGTATGATCCGCACAGGCGAGAAGGCTACACTTTCTGTTGATACAAAAACAAGAACAAACACATGCAGAAATCACTCTGCCACTCATCTGCTTCAGAAGGCATTGCGTGAGGTACTCGGCACACATGTAGAGCAGGCAGGTTCTTATCAGGATGCTGAGAGAACACGTTTTGATTTCTCTCATTTTTCTGCTATGACTGCTGAGGAGCTTAAAAGGGTTGAGGATATCGTAAACGAGAAAATCAACGAAGCTATTGAAGTTCACACAGATATCATGACTGTCGATGAGGCTAAAAAGACAGGTGCCATGGCTCTCTTCGGCGAGAAATACGGTGAAAAGGTACGTGTCGTATCAATGGGCGATTTCTCAAAGGAGTTCTGCGGTGGTACACATGTAAAGAATACATCTGATATCAAGGTATTCAAGATTCTTTCGGAGAGCGGTGTAGCTGCTGGCGTCAGACGTATCGAGGCTATCACAGGCGACAATGTATTCGCTTACTACAGCAATATGGAGAAGGAGCTTGAGGAGGCTGCTAAGGTTGTTAAATCAACTCCTGCCAACCTCAAAGAGAGACTTGAGCACCTGATGGCTGAGATGAAGGCACTTCAGAGTGAGAATGAGTCTCTTAAGAGCAAGGCAGCAAAGGATGCACTCGGCGATGTTATGGATCAGGTAGTTGATGTAAATGGCATCAAGCTTCTTGCAACAAGTGTTGACGGCGTTGATATGAACGGACTGCGTGATCTTGGCGATTCCATCAAGGAAAAGCTTGGCGAGGGAGTTATCGTGCTTGCTTCTTCAAATGAAGGCAAGGTAAATCTTGTTGCCATGGCAACAGACGCTGCCATAAAGAGCGGTGCGCATGCAGGAAACTTAATCAAGGCAATCGCCTCAAAGGTAGGCGGTGGCGGCGGTGGACGCCCTAACATGGCTCAGGCCGGTGGAAAGAACCCGGCAGGTATTCCTGATGCTATTGCTTCAGTAAAGGACGCACTTTCAGGTATGATTAAGTAACAAAAATGCTTATATAGTGCTTTAAAATGCATCCTTTAAAAAAAAATAGGTCTAAATTTGTTAAAAAAAATCAAATTAGACCTATTTTTTTTGTGAAAGTATGGTAAAATTGTACTAAATTATAAATTGAGATTAAACTGAAAGGATGAATATGTATGAAGAGGTTAATAGCTGCAACACTTGTGGCTGCCATTGGGGTTTCATTACTTACTGGATGCGGAGTATCAAATAAATCACATGACAATACACAGGTGGGGACGACGGAGAATTCTTCGGATAAAGCGAAGAATAAGGAAGTAAAGATGCACGTCTGGTGTTCGAAGAATGATGTGGATATTACTACACAGATGATTGAAAGCTTCAAGGAGGCTAATAAAGGAACTGATTTTAATATAATTATCGAGGAGTCAGAGGATTCTGATGCCAGAGATAATATATTATCAAATGTGCATAATGGTGCGGATGTATTCCCTATAGCGGATGACCAGATAACTTCTATGGTAGCGGGAGGCGCTCTTTATGAGATAGAGGATGTGGATGCCGTTAAAAAGGCTAACGATGAAAGTGCGGTTGAGGCTGCCACTATCGATGGCAAATTATATGGATATCCGCTGACCGCTGACAATGGATATTTTATGTATTACAATAAGAATTATTTCTCAGACAGCGATGTGGCTACGCTTGATGGCATGCTCGACATTGCAGGGGCAAATGGTAAGTACTTGACTATGGACTGGAGCTCAGGCTGGTATCTGTATTCATTTTTTGGAAATACAGGGCTTGATTTTGGCGTGAATGATGATGGTGTGACAAACCACTGCAACTGGAATGCAATCATCACGGACATCAAGGGTGTTGATATAGCACAGGCTATGCTTGATATTGCGGCTAAGCCGGGTTTTAAGAACTGTGTACAGGACGATTTTATTGCAGGAGTACAGGACGGAAGTATTATTGCCGGTGTCAGTGGATGCTGGAATGCGGCAAAAATCAAGGAATTATGGGGCGATGATTATGGTGCTGTAAAGCTGCCTACATACACATGTGCCGGACAGCAGATTCAGATGTCATCGTTTAAAGGCTATAAATATATGGCTGTAAATGCATATACCAAGTATCCTGAGTGGGCAAATAAGCTTGCCCAGTGGTTTACAAACGAGGATAACCAGAAGCTCCGCTTTGAGATGAAGAATGCAGGCCCTGCCAATAAAGCGGCAGCCGCAGATGATGCGGTCAAAAAGGTTCCTGCTATTATGGCTGTTATGGATCAGGCACAGTACGGAAAGCTCCAAAGAGTTGGAAATTCTTACTGGGATGCTGCGACGGAGTTTGGCGAAAAAATGGCGGCCGGTAATCCTGATAATACAGATCTTCAGGAGATAATGGATAATCTAGTTGCGGGGATAACACAATCTGTAGCTGAGTAGAGGGGTATATAACATGAAATTAGATTCAAAAAAAAGTAAAGCAGCTGTTAAAAATAGCGCAGTAAAACAAAAAAAGGTGAAAGCAAAAGCAGCAAATCCTGCAAAAGCACCAAAAGTAAAAAAAACTCTCAACACAAAAAAAGCTCAAAAGGTTAATAACAAACCAAAGGTCAAGGGAAAGAAAAAGTTAAGTACAAAATTGATACTTATTCCTGTTTTCGTTGTAGGCTTTGTAAGTGTTATTTCAAGTGGTTTATCTCTTAAAAATTTATCAAAGGTAAATGATGCTGCTTCTCAGATTGTGGACACCTCAATGGTTGGCACGGAGATGCTTAATGATATTGAGATGGAGACTGTGAATATTCATACACTGGCACTGGCTCATATTATATCGACGGATCTATCATCAATGATTGATATTGTAAGTGAAGTGAGAAATCACGAGGAAAAGCTAAAGCAGCTCCTTGATGATTATAATCCTTATGTAACCTTGGAGACCAAGAGAAACTATAGAATTATCTGTGAAAACTATACAAGCCTGGTCAAGGAGTGTGGCAATGTAATGGCCTATTCTGCCGCCGGTAAAAACGAGGAAGCGTATAAAACGGCAAATGGCTCTATTGCAAAATATTCTAATAACATTGAAAAAGCTATTTCGTCAATGCGTGAGCATGTCAATTCTGTTACACAGGAGGAGAGAAAGAGCCTCGAAAGTACTTATCGCGCATCTGTTGTCACATGTACATTTACTATTGCAGTAAGTATAATTGCGTTACTGTTTGTTGTTTTTGCTGTTGTCACCATGGTTATCAAGCCTCTGCTTCGTACACAGAAGGAAATCAACGGCATCATAGTCAATATTGATAACAAGAAGGGCGATTTGACGCAGAGGGTTACTCCTATCAACAATGCTGAGGTTGACGCCGTAGGCAAGGGCATCAATGTCTTTATGACAAAGCTGCAGGCTATATTCAAGGCTGTTGTTACAAACTCGGCCAGGATGGAGAGGGTTGTTGATGATGTGCGTCAGAGTGTTCAGACAAGCAACAGCAGTGTGTCCGATCTTTCGGCTTTAACAGAGGAGCTGTCTGCTACCATGCAGGATATCTCTGAAAACGCATCTGTTATCAATACCAACACAGATAATGTGGCAAAAGAGGTTGAGCTTATTGCTGAAAAGACAGATGAACTGACCGGATACACCAAGGATATGAAAGCTCATGCACAGTCAATGGAGTCTGTTGCACGTACAAACATGGAGTCAACAGACAGGAAGGTTTCTGAGATTCTCGAGGTTTTGCAGAAGGCTATTGAGGATAGCAACAGCGTAAAGCAGGTCAATTCACTTACCAATGATATTTTAAACATTGCAAGTCAGACCAATCTGCTGGCATTAAATGCTTCTATTGAGGCAGCAAGGGCAGGAGAGGCAGGCAGAGGTTTTGCAGTTGTAGCCAGTGAGATAAGCCAGCTTGCTGCAGCCAGCCAGGAGGCAGCCAACAATATCCAGCGTATCAATGCGGTAGTTACCAATTCGGTTACCAATCTTTCTGACAACGCCAATGGTCTTGTCAGCTATATTAATGATTCGATTCTTCCGGAGTTTGAGAGATTTGTTGAGTCCGGTGTGGAGTACAACGACAAGGCTTCATTCATTGAGGGTACCATGACTGATTTCAAGGAGAAGACTGATTCACTGAAGCAGTCCATGCTTGAGATTTCTTCTTCAATCAACACCATATCACATGCTATAAATGAGGGTGTGAACGGAGTGGTTTCAGCGGCTGACAGTACACAGCTTATTGTTGAGGATATGGACAATATCTCACACAAGATGGATGAAAACTATGAGATTGCAGATTCGCTGAAAAAAGAAACATCAATCTTTATCAAGCTTGATTAGAGTAATTTTGGAGTGATGTTTTACCTGATATAATTAAAATAATAATTTCTTGAAAAAATATCCGGATTTATCTTGACAAATCCGGATATTTTGATAAAATACATGTTAGTGCAATTAAGTATAGATACCTAACAGTTGATGCACAATACACAACTGGAGGGAGGTTAGGTTTTAGGTTATGTCTAGTGTAATAGTTAAAGAAAACGAGACTTTAGATAGCGCATTACGCAGATTCAAGAGAAACTGTGCAAAGGCAGGCATTCAGCAGGAGATCCGTAAGAGAGAGCATTACGAGAAGCCAAGCGTAAAGCGTAAGAAGAAATCTGAAGCAGCTAGAAAAAGAAAATACAATTAATGTATTAGAGAGGACTACCGCGTGCGGTAGTTCTTTTGTTATGTGTCAACATAATTTAATAATAAAAATTTAATTTGCATATTTGTATTATTGCTAGTAAAATAGGACTTAGTGAAAAGAAAAGGAGTGAATTACAATGACAAAAATTGACATTATTTCAGGTTTCCTTGGAGCTGGAAAGACTACATTTATCAAGAAAATGATAGATGAGGCTTTTAAGGGTGAGCAGATAGTTCTCATAGAGAATGAGTTCGGTGAGGTTGGTATAGACGGTGGCTTTTTAAAGGATGCCGGCATTCAGATTACTGAGATGAACTCAGGCTGTATCTGCTGTTCACTGGTTGGTGATTTTGGTAAGAACTTAAATGAGGTTATTACTAAGTATCATCCTGACCGTATCTTAATCGAGCCTTCCGGCGTAGGCAAATTATCAGATGTCATGAAATCAGTTATAGATATCGAAAAAGAGCAGCCGGTCAAGCTCAATGCACTTGTTACAGTCGTAAATGCGCTTAAGGCAAGCAAGCAGATGAAGGCCTTTGGTGAGTTCTTCAACAATCAGATAGAGTATGCCACAACAGTTATCTTAAGCCGCAGCCAGAATGCTACACCTGAGCAGCTTGAGTTTTGTGTAAAGCAGATTCAGGCTTTAAATCCAAAGGCTTCAGTTATCACTACTGACTGGGATGCTATTAAAGGAGAGCAGATTCTTAAGACTATGGAAGGTCAGGACAATCTCGAGATGAAGGTGCTTGCTGAGGCACGTCATGCACAGGATGAGGCAGAGCATCATCATCACCATGACCATGATGAGCATGAGCATCACCACGACCATGACGAGCATGAACATCACCATGACCATGATGAGCATGAGCACCATCACGACCACGATGATCACGAGCATCACCACGACCATGATGAGCACGAGCACCATCACGAGCATGGCGAGGGCTGCACCTGCGGCTGTCATGACCATGATCATGAGCACGGACATCATCATGCTGATGATGTATTTACAAGCTGGGGCAAGGAGACACCTCACAAGTTTGAGCGCGCTAAGCTCGAAGAAATCCTTAAGCAGTTTGTGGAAGATGACAAGATTCTTCGTTCAAAGGGCATGGTAGAGGGCACAGACGGCAAGTGGATTTACTTTGATATGGTTCCGGGCGAGTACGAGATTCGTGATGGCGAGCCTGACTATACAGGACGTATAGTTGTTATCGGAACAGATATCCACGAGCATGAGCTTGAAGAGCTTTTCGGACTTGCTTAAATGTATTTAATATAGTTACACAATAACCAGAAAGGAACTAACAAAATGGCTGAAGAGATTCCAGTATATTTATTTACCGGATTCATGGACAGTGGCAAGACTTCACTGATTAAGGATACCATTTTCGAGAATGATTTCGCTAATGGCTCAAAGGGGCTTATCATTATGTGCGAGGATGGTGATGTGGAGTATGATATGGATAAGCTAAAGGCTGCCAATATCCAGGTTGCAGAGATCGACTCGGAGGATGAGTTCACAGCTGCAAAGCTGAATGAGCTCAACATGCAGTATTTGCCTGAACAGGTGTTTATCGAGTACAACGGCACATGGGGCATTGATAAGATTTTAGAGGCCGAGCTGCCAAAGGGCTGGGTTATCGTGCAGTCGCTTGCCACAGTTGATTCCACTACATTTGACCTTTATATGAACAATATGCGTGCGATGATGCAGGAACAGGTATTTGCGAGTGATGTTGTCATATTTAACAGGACGGACGATGATACAGACAGAGGACACCTAAGGCGCACCATAAAGAATATCAACCGCAAAGCCCAGATAGTCTATGAACGCAAGGACGGTACTATTGATGAGCGTCCGGAGGAACTGCCGTTTGATATAAATCAGGATGTGATTGAGCTTACAGATGCAGATTATGCCATCTGGTATATGGATGCCATGGAGAATTACAAGAAGTACGACGGCAAGGTTGTCAAATTTCTTGCTCTTGTATACAATCCTGATAAGCTTAGAAAGGGTGTTATGGTACCGGGCAGGTTTGCGATGACCTGCTGTATAGAGGACGTGACCTTTATAGGCTTTAAGTGTAAGTATGAGGATGAGAGCAGTATTCCTCACAAATCGTGGATTACCATCACCGCAAGGGTGCATGTGGAGTTTGCAAGAGAGTACAAGGGAAAGGGACCGGTGCTTTATCCGGTTTCCATCGAGCCTGCCGAGAAGCCGCAGGATGAGCTTGTATATTTCTCATAAAAGCTGATAAATACAGGAACCGGTTCATTTTTTGCATGAATTGGTTCCTGTTTTTGATATAAAGTACCGGACGAATGTCAAAAGATAACACAATTTCATAAGCATATAACATATTTTTATGGAATATCCAAAGAAACATATTGAAAAATTATATCATTTCATTTAAAATTAAAAAAGTATGAAATAATTGAGTATCAGATTACATATGTAATGAGATAAGATTTAACTAGGAGGAAGACTATGTATCCAATAGTTCGAAAAGAAAAAATTGGCTGACAATATTATCCTTATGGATATAAAGGCACCACGAGTTGCAAAAGAGTGTCTGCCTGGTCAGTTTATCATCGCAAAGACAGATGAGGTAGGAGAGAGAATCCCACTTACCATCTGTGATTATGACAGGGAAAAAGAGACTGTTACTATCGTAGTACAGACTATCGGTGCAGGAACAGAGAGAATGATGGCTCTTAATGAGGGGGATTCATTAGAGGATTTCGTCGGACCACTCGGCTGTCCATCAGAGCTTTGTCAGGAGGATAACCTCGAGGAGACAAAGAAAAAGCACATCGTATTTATCGCAGGAGGTCTTGGTACAGCTCCTGTATATCCACAGGTTAAGTGGCTTAAAGAGCATGGTGTGGATGCTGATGTCATCATGGGCTTTAGAAATAAGGATATCCTTTTCTTTGAGGATGAGATGAAAGCTGTTGCAAAGAATCTCTATGTTTGTACGGATGATGGCTCATACGGCTTCCACGGCAACGGCAGCCAGCAGCTTCAGGCACTTGTTGATGCCGGCAATACATATGACTGCTGTGTAGCTATCGGACCTATGATTATGATGAAATTCACATGTCTGCTCACAAAGAAGCTTGAGATTCCTACAATTGTTTCAATGAACCCAATCATGGTTGATGGAACAGGTATGTGTGGAGCATGCCGTTTGATCGTGGACGGAAAGGTTAAGTTCGCATGTGTTGACGGACCTGAGTTTGACGGACATCTTGTTGATTTTGATCAGGCTATGAAGAGACAGCAGCAATATAAGACTGAGGAAGGCAGAGCTAAGCTTGCCTATGAAGAGGGCGCAACACATCACGGTGGCTGCGGAAACTGCGGAGGTGACAAATAATGGAAGTCGATGTATTAAAGAGAGTACCTGTCAGAGAGCAGGATCCAAAGGTTCGTGCCACAAACTTTGAAGAGGTTTGCTACGGCTACAATAAAGAAGAGGCAATGGCAGAGGCAAGCAGATGCTTAAACTGTAAAAATGCACAGTGTATGAAGGGCTGCCCTGTTTCTATCAATATTCCTGCATTTGTTGAGCAGGTTAAAAATGGTGATTTCACAAAGGCTTATGAGATTATTTCAGAGTCATCAGCACTTCCTGCTGTATGTGGACGTGTATGCCCACAGGAGAGCCAGTGTGAGGGCAAGTGTATCAGAGGTTTCAAGGGCGATCCTGTCTCAATCGGAAAGCTCGAGAGATTTGTTGCTGATACAGCCAGAGAGAATGGCATCAAGCCAAAGACAGCCGCAGAGAAAAACGGCAAAAAGGTTGCTGTTATCGGTTCAGGTCCTGCAGGACTTACATGTGCCGGAGACCTTGCAAAGCTTGGCTATGATGTAACTATTTTTGAGGCACTTCATGCTGCCGGCGGAGTATTAAGCTACGGAATACCGGAGTTTCGTCTTCCAAAGGACAAGGTTGTTGCGGCAGAAGTAGAGAATGTCAAGGCACTTGGTGTTAAAATCGAGACAAATGTAGTTATCGGAAAGTCAGTTAAGATTGACGAACTTATGGAGGAAGAAGGCTTTGAGGCTGTATTTATCGGTTCGGGAGCAGGACTTCCAAGATTTATGGGAATCCCTGGAGAGCAGGCCAACGGTGTATTTTCTGCTAATGAGTTCCTTACAAGAAATAACCTCATGAAAGCTTTTAAAGAGGGTTATGAGACTCCTATCTCAAAAGGTAAAAAGGTTGTAGTTGTCGGTGGTGGAAACGTAGCCATGGACGCAGCCAGAACAGCTCTTCGTCTCGGTGCAGAGACACACATTGTATACAGACGTAGTGAGGCAGAGCTTCCTGCACGTAAAGAGGAAGTACATCATGCTAAGGAAGAGGGAGTTATCTTTGACCTCCTTGAGAACCCTACAGAGATTCTTGTTGATGAGAATGGCTGGGTTAAGGGTGTTAAGCTTATCAAGATGGAGCTTGGAGAGCCTGATGCATCAGGACGTAGAAGCCCTGTTGAGATTGCCGGCTCTGAGTATGAGATGGAGTGCGATACAGTGATCATGTCACTTGGTACATCGCCAAATCCACTTATTTCCTCTACAACAATAGGTCTCGATACAAATAAGAGAAAGTGTATTGTAGCAACTGAGGATACAGGTGCAACTTCAAAAGAGGGTGTATTTGCAGGTGGAGATGCCGTAACAGGTGCTGCAACGGTTATTCTTGCCATGGGTGCAGGAAAAGCAGCAGCAAAGGGTATTGACGAGTTCTTATCTGCAAAATAATATAGACCTTAAAGCATATTCTATGTTTCACTTTATAAAAAAGCCTCCGGCTGGATTAAATCCTTCCGGAGGCTTTTTGGTTATATGTTATGTTTATATAAAGGCATTTAGCATCATTGTGTAAGGCAATTAATAAGCCTTGTGTTGTCCTCTGGCTTCATTATACAAAATCGTATGAACCGCTCCTTGAGTCCGGGGAAGGTAGAGCAATCCCTTATCATCATGCCCTGCCTTATGGCGCGCTCAAATAGCATATGTGCATCCACGCCTTCATCAAGTATCTTAAGCAGATAGAAGTTGCTGTAGGATGGATAAAGCTTGAATTTGTGTGATTTTTCAATCAATTGCCTGCATCTGGTTTTCTCCGAAAGTATCAAGCTTCTTGTTTTATCTATATATTCTTCATCCAAAAACATGGTTTCGCCTGCAACAACGGCGAGAGAGTTAATCATCCACGGATTTTTGTTTGTGTTTATGTCTGTAAGAATTTGTGAATTTGATGTTATGGCATAGCCCAGACGAAGTCCCGGAGTGGCAAAAAACTTGGATGTGCCGCGTAATATAATCACATTGTCAAACAATTCAGTCAGAGGTATTGCTGAAAGCTCATCAACATCCGGCACAAACTCTATATATGTCTCGTCTATCATCACATAAGTATTTGTCTCTTTACAGTGGGTTAAAATTGTTTTGAGCTTATCCTGTGTGATAAGACTGCCAGTCGGATTGTTGGGGTTACAGATGATGACAAGGTCGGTATCAGCTGTGATTGCAGAGATGAATTCATCCGGATTAATCTTAAAATCATCCTTTTCCTTAAGAAAATAGTATGAGATATCACTGCCGTTTATCCTTAAATCACGCTCGTACTCAGAGTAAGTCGGACCAAGCAGAAGTGCCTTTTTAGGAGCTGTAATCTGAATGAAAAGAGAGATGAGCTCCGTGCATCCGTTTCCAACTGTTATGTGATTGTAATCGCACTTGCAGTAGCTGCCGATAGCCTTTCTGAGAGAAGTATACTCCCTGTCAGGGTATTTTGTGATTGCATCAATGCGCTCAGACAGTGCAGTCTTTAGTTTACCGGACTCACCGAGTGGGTTGACATTCGCTGCAAAGCTCACAATATTTTCTTTCTTTACACCGTATATTTTTTCTATTTTTTCAAGGTCACTGCCGTGAAAATGCTCCTTTTGTTCTATCATTAGCTGTAATTTCCTTTCTATTTGCATTGCAACAGCATTGCAAATCGTATATAATTTACATTATATAATATGTATATAAAAAATCAACATTTAACGTAAACGGGGTAACAATTGTGCGAGCACGTATAGGGCAGATAGCTGCCGGCAGATTTAATGGCACGAAACCGATTTTGGCGTTTTCAGAGGAGACAATAGACCTTTCGGTCATTGAGGGAAGAAGCGAAGCGGGAAGCTTTGTAATAGAAAGTACGAATCAGATAAAAATCTGTGGCATAGTTTATTCGACTAATCCTAGGATGGAGTGTCTGAATCCGCACTTCGAGGGCGAGAAAGTCAGGATTCGTTATCAATTTAACAGTAAGGGCCTTACGGAGGGCGATGCCTGCGAGGGCAAATTTGTGATTGTATGCAATCAGATAGAGTACAGTCTTTCTTTTTGTGCAAGAATCACAAGGCTCTATGCGGAAGCATCCACCGGAGCTGTAAAGAGCCTTGATGATTTTACAAGGCTTGCGGCATCTAATTGGGATGAGGCTTATCATCTGTTTTATAATCGCAATTTTTTAAACACAATTCCTTATGACAATGTATATGAGAGACTGACCTATGAGGGCTTTGCCTGCGCCAGACCATCCGGTCAGAATATGGAGGAGTTTCTGATTGGCGTAAACAAAAAACAGCCTGTTTCCATTAGTGTAGACAAGTCAGAGGAGATTTTTATGGCTTCTAAAGAGCCACAGAGTGGATGCTTTACTATAACAAAGGATAACTGGGGATATACCGAGATACGCCTGCGCACGGATTGTGAATTCATAAAGCTGTCTAAGCCTGTTTTAACGCTTGATGATTTTATAGGTAAAACATATCTGTATGAGTATATCATCGATGCATCTGCAATGCATGCCGGACGTAATTTTGGCCGTATATATATTGATGGTGTATATCAGAGCTTTACAATAGATATCACGGCCGGTGTAAGAGATGATGATGGCAGTATAAGTGATATAGCTGTGACAAAGGACATAAAGGAATGCATGGTCGGAATCATGGAGCTTTATACCAGTTTCAGGCTGAAGCGGATAGTGACCGGGGTATGGGCAAACGAGACTATAAGCATATTAAACCACCTGCATGCACTCATGCCGGATGAGCATATGTATGAGCTGATGAAGGCTCAGGCATTTATTATCAACAGGCAAAGGCAGGAAGCTAAGTGGATTCTTGATGATTTCAAGCACAGTAATCCTGATAAGAAAGCTCCAATCTGGGGCTATTATCTGTATCTGATGACGCTGTTAGAGAGAGAGCCTTCATACGTTGACAATATGACACACGAAGTGGAGCTGATTTTTTATGAAAATCCTGACTCTGTGCTTTTGTTCTGGGTACTTTTATTTTTGAGGGATCAGTATTTTGATGACAATGCCGGTAAGCTTAAAGATATAAAATACTGGGTACTGCGAGGCTGTTCGTCTCCGTATTTGTATATTGAAGCTTATTATCTTATATCACAGGATCCTTATCTGATAAAGGAGCTGTCGGTATTTGAGCTTCGCATCCTAAGCTGGGCCGTAAAGGAAAAGGCTCTGACAAAGGAGCTTGCCGGAGCAATTTTTGAGGCGGTTGATCTGGCAGGCGGGTTCGATAACAGAGTATATGAGCTTCTTACAGCAGCCTATGAGATATGTCCGGAGGCAGAGTATGTCGGCATCATATGCAGCTACCTGATTAAGGGACACAAAAATGATACCTGTTTTCATAAATGGTTTGAGCTGGGTATCGAGAATAAGCTGCGTCTGACAGGCTTGTATGAGTCGTATCTCATTACGATGGATGACAGGCAGATTTCCCCTGTGCCAAAGATTATCCAGATGTATTTCAGCTTTGATAATAAGCTGCCATACCGAAAGCTTGCAGTGCTTTACAACAATATAATTGCTGCCAAGGAAACAGAGCCTGAGGTTTACCACAAGTACAGGAAAGCTATGGGCAGGTTTGCCATGGACCAGGCACAGCTTAGGCATATTGATGACAATCTGGCTGTTTTATACGAGGATATGCTTGAGTTGGGATTTATCAATGAAGAGCTGTCGGCAGCTTTTTCAGATATTATATATACTCACAAGCTTATTGTATTTGATAAGCGCATAGTGAGAGCTATCATATATCAGAATGAAATGAAGGAGCCTCAGATAGTTCCGGTTACAGACCAGTGTGCTTATTTTGAACTGTTTTCAAACGACTATGTTATACTTTTTGAGGACTCAAGGGGCTATAGATATGTTAAAAGCATCTCATACAGACTGCAGAGGCTGATGGATGCCGAGAAATACCTTGACAGGTGTATAAGCCTCTCGCCTGACAGACCACAGTATATAGTGTCACATTTTAAGCATGTAAGGGATTATTCTGATTTTACAAAGGATGATTTGAAGCTGTTTAAACCTGTATTTTATAGTGAATCCTTTTCTGATTCCTACAAAGCTGTTATGGGATACAGAATTTTAAAATATTGTCAGCTTCACGATTATGAGGATTACGTCAGGCCGTTTTTGCAAAGCATTAATTTTGATACCCTGCAAAAGGATGCAAGAAAATATCTTATTGACATGCTTGTATCAAACCGCCTCTATGAAAAGGCATATGATATGGCCATGGAGTATGGAATAGACATGCTTGCTGCCGCATCAAAGGTGGTTTTGTGTGAGAATGCGCTTAAGGTGCAGCATGTAGATGATGATTTTATGGTTCAGCTTGCCATATCTGCCTTTAAAACAGGCAAATACAGTGACCTGGTGCTTAAATACCTGTGTGAAAACTATACCGGGCCTACAGACGAGCTGATTAACCTGTGGCATGCCGCTGATAAGTTTTCAATATCTTCCATGAAGCTCGATGAGCGTATTCTCGAACAGGGTATTTATACGCAGATTGAGCCTGAAAAGATATCGGATATCTTTATGGAATACTATAAAAGAGCCGGAAATGAAAAGCTGATTTTAGCTTATATATCTCTTGTGGCACATGGATATCTGCATAGTGGCGGGTGCAAGGCTGATTTTATTTTTGATATTATCGAAAAGCGATTTATTGGAAACAGAACATTAAATGATGCCTGCCAGTTAGCCCTATTGAAGCATTTTGCTGAGAAAACGGATATCACTCAGGCTGAGCTTGAGATTGAAGATACATTGCTTAAATATTATATATATAACAATATGTATTTTGATTTTTTGCGAGGCTTGATTACAGGCTGCTGGAGAAGTATTTCCTCTATGACAAGGCATTTTTACAGTATGAGAGTACTCCGGGGGCTCATGTTGTGCTGCATTACAGCCGAGACGAGGATGGCGAAGAGTTTAATTCAGAGGATATGGTTGAGATGTACGACGGCATATACGTAAAGACATTTGTCATATTTTTCGGTGAGCTGATCAGGTATTATATTACTGAGGAGCATGACAACAGCATAGAGGTGAAGGAGAGCAATCGTCTTACATGCAACAATATACCGGGTGACAATGATCACAGCCGCTATAATCTGATTAATGAGATGATAATTTCAGATACACTGTCTGATGAGACAACCTTAAAGAGCAATATAGACGAATATAAAAGGCTGGATGCTGCGACTAAGCAGCTGTTTAAGCTGATTTAAGAGGATTTATAATGGGACATAATGGCAATTCATACTATATAGGCATAGACTTAAATGACAGCTATGCTATGGTTAGTTTTTTCAACAGAATATGAAAGAGCCGGAGACTGTCAGCACTGTTGCGGGCAGTGAGGAGTTTCAGATTCCTCTTGTACTTGCACGCCGTAAGAGCATTGGCAAATGGTATTATGGAGATGAGGCAAGAAAACTCTCTAAAAGCGGTGAGATGGTGTGTATTGACCAGCTGCTTAAGAGAGCACTGAATAGTGAAAAAATAGTCATTGATGATGATTCATTTATGGCAGAGGAGCTTTTGGCCTTGTTTCTTAAAAAGGTTATGGAACTGCCATCCAAGCTTGGTAATCCTTCATCCTTTGACCGGCTTGTTATATGTGTTGACAGGCTGACAAAGGAGAACGTGAGCATGTTTTATGGCATGGCGGTCAGGCTTGGCATAAATTCCAGACAGCTTACGGTCATAGACCGAAAGGAGAGCTTTTATTATTTTGCACTGAACCAGGACAATTCACTGTGGCTTCATGATGTGGTGATGTTTATGCAGGAAAAGGAGAGTATATTTTTTTATTCCCTAAAGAGGGATCTTCGCACAACGCCACAGGTAGTATCTATAGATGAAAGCATAAGCTATACTCTGGATAAAAATGATAAGGACAAAAGCTTTTTGGATATAATAAATGAGAGCTTTAAGAATCAGATTATCTCAACGGTCTTTCTCGTGGGAGATACGTTTGCTGAGGGCTGGATGAAACAGTCTGTTGCACTTTTGTGCAAGGGCAGACGAGTGTTCATGGGCAATAACCTCTTTACTAAGGGAGCATGCTATGCGGCAGCCACTAGGGATAAGGAAGCAGAATGGCCTTTTGTATATATGGGCGAGAATGAGATGAAGTTCAATCTGAGCCTTAAGGTACATGATAAGGGAGAACTGTCGTTTTATAATCTTATCAGTGCCGGAAGCAACTGGTTTGAATCCAAGGGGCAGTGTGAGGTTATAATTTCAGGCTCTTATGAGGTGGATTTCTGGAAGCAGCTTCCTAAAAGCAGGGAGGCAAAGATTGAGACACTAAGACTTACGGATATGACGCCTAGGCCGGATAGGGCTACACGCATCAGAATTACGGCGACACCTGTATCTGATGATAGGATAGATATAGAGATTAAGGATTTAGGCTTTGGCGAAATATTTATGAGCTCGGGCAAAGTCTGGCACTATGAGATGACTATGTAGGAGGGCATATGGGAGAATTATTACTGTGTAATGAAGCTATAGCAGCCATGCCCTATTACATAGAGGGTGTGTCTATAAATGCTTACTCGATAGAGGAGCTTAATTATTATATAATCAACAATACATATCTTTTGGATGATGACTTCATGAGTCTTGAGCTGTGCACCTGGATTGAAAACCATGCACATCTGCCAAAGCTTGCCATGCATCTTAGAACCATTATATCCACAAACGGCAGACTGTCTGCTTTTGTGACTGAGCTGCTTGAGTACAGCGGCTACTGCACTAAGGAGGAGCTTAAGAACACACATGATGCACTTAAGGAGCTCGAGGAAAAGAGCGAGTTTGAGTGCTTGAAAATCAGGGCAGACAGACTGATGGAGAAGAAAAAGTACACTGCAGCAATTTTTGAATACAAAAAGCTGCTGTCATGTGAGGATGCAAAGCATACTGAGCGTGTATTGTACGGAAACATATATCATAATCTGGCTACAGCCTATGTGCAGCTGTTTTTGTTTGATATAGCAGCGGATTTATATCTTGAAGCTTTCAGGCAAAATGGGGACAGAAAATCACTGTGGTCTTGTCTATATGCCTATAAGCTTGATAATAACGACATAGGATATGCCCGGATTGTCAGGGAATATAGTGTTACAGAGCAGGAAATAAATAATCTGGACAACGTATTAAAGGGCGTATATGCAGAAGCTTCAGATGGTTGCGATGAGGGCAGACCAAAAGAAACAATTTTGAAATACAAAGAGGATTACAGGGCACATGTTATTTAAACGCAAAAAAAAGACCGATGATACACAATTACATATTGAGAGTATACCGGATGAGAGTACTAAAGGGTTCAATGTAGTTGAAATATGTGAACAGATGGTTGAGGCCGCCAGAGAGCTCGAGGATAACAGAACAGAGTATGCGCTTGTCACAAATTATCTGACTGACATAGAAAGGATGGAAAATATGTCAGAAACAGATAAAAAGACCATGAATGATGCGGCTGCAAACATATTGACACTCGAAAAGACCAGAAGTGATTTTTTAAAGACCAAAAACCGCATATCAGACAGCCAGTATGCGCAGATGCAGCAGCTGGAGGATGAGATTCCGCGGGCAATAAAGCGTCTTGAAAAAAAAACGAAAGCAGTCTGGATGTAATAAATAAAGACCTGAGGTATCTCGAGGGAGAAAAAGTGCAGTTCGATATAGATGGTGAATATGCCAAAAGCAGACAGCGGGTATTTAGGGTGTACGCAGTGCTTTTAGTGGTATTTTTTGCTGTAGTGGTAGCTGTATGCACGCTGATGCAGATTGTATATGGAGCCGATACCACTATCTTTATGCTTATCGGGGCACTTCTTTCAGCGGTTGCAGGCTCGTTTGTGCTTTTGACATATCAAAGCTATTCAGATGAAGTAAAAAGCGCTGCAGCATCCAAAAATAAAGCAGTAGCTCTTGAAAACAGAGTGAAGATCAAGTATGTAAGTATAAAAAATGCTGTTGACTACACATACGAGAAGTATCATGTGAAGAATTCAAAGGAATTTGTATACAACTATGAGCAGTATCTTCTTGCTGTAAAAGACAAGGAGCGCTTCAGAAGGACAAACGAGGATCTGGAATACAACAGCAAAAAGCTTGTTTCGGTGCTTAGTAAAAATGACTTCTACGATGCCAGAGTATGGCTCAACTACACAAACGCTATTGTGGATCATAAGGAGATGGTTGAGCAGAAGCATGAACTTATAGTCAGGAGACAAAAATTAAGGGGCAGGATGTCCTGCAATGTGGAGACTATAACCAGGCTAAGGCGCGAGATTTTATCACACAGGAGCGAGCTTGGTGACAGAATCCACGAGGTAAACAGAATTTTAAATAAAATCGCAGAGCTTGATATGGAAGTTCAATCTGAGGATTGATAAAATTTCCATATTGTTATATAATTTCAAATTGAAAAATGACTAAAAAATATTAATATAGAGGAGCACATTTTAAAATGAGTAAGATTAGAACAAGATTTGCACCAAGCCCGACAGGAAGAATGCATGTAGGAAATTTAAGAACAGCACTGTATGCTTATCTGATTGCAAAGCATGAGGGCGGTGATTTCATTCTCCGTATAGAGGATACAGATCAGGTACGCCAGGTGGAGGGTGCTGTTGATATTATAAACAGGACACTCGAAGAGACAGGACTTGTCCATGATGAGGGACCTGACAAGGATGGCGGATGCGGTCCATATGTGCAGAGTGAGCGTGTGGCACAGGGTATCTACATGAAGTATGCAAAGGAACTTATTGACAAGGGAGAGGCATATTACTGCTTCTGTGACAAGGAGCGTCTTGACAGTCTTAAGACAACTGTTGCAGGCAAGGAAATCTCTATATATGACAAGCACTGCTTACACCTGTCAAAGGAGGAGATTGAGGCAAATCTCGCGGCCGGCAAGCCATATGTTATCAGACAGAACAACCCTACAGAGGGCACAACCACATTTGAGGATGAGATTTACGGAGATATCACAGTAGATAATGCAGAGCTTGATGATATGATTCTTATCAAATCTGACGGATATCCTACATACAATTTCGCAAACGTAGTAGATGATCACCTGATGGGCATCACACATGTAGTCAGAGGAAACGAGTATCTTTCATCATCCCCTAAGTATAACAGACTTTATGAGGCATTTGGATGGGATGTACCTGTATATGTACACTGTCCGCTTATCACAGATGAGGAGCATCATAAGCTTTCAAAGAGATGCGGTCACTCATCCTTTGAAGATTTACTGGATCAGGGATTCCTTACAGAGGCTATTGTAAACTTTGTAGCGCTTCTTGGCTGGAGTCCTTCAGACAATCAGGAGATCATGTCACTTCCTGAGCTTGTTGAGAAGTTTGATTATCATCATATGAGCAAATCACCTGCTGTATTCGACTTCACAAAGCTTAAATGGATGAACGGAGAGTATATAAAGAAGCTTGATTTTGACAAATTCTATGAGATGGCACTGCCATACATTAAGGAGGTTGTCACAAAGGATTATGACCTTAAGAAGATAGCAAGAATGGTCCAGACACGTATTGAGATATTCCCTGATATCAAGGAACATATTGATTTCTTTGAAGAACTTCCGGATTATGATATTGCAATGTATACTCACAAGAAGATGAAGACAAACCCAGAGACATCACTTGAGGTATTAAACGATGTGGTTCCTATTCTTGAAAGCTGTGATGATTTCTCAAATGATGCACTTTTTGAGACTCTTAAGGCATATGCTACAGAAAAGGGCTATAAGATAGGCTATGTTATGTGGCCGATCCGTACCGCTGTTTCAGGCAAGCAGATGACACCGGGCGGAGCTACAGAGCTTATGGAGGTGTTTGGCAAAGAGGAGTCTATAGCCAGAATTAAGAAAGGCATAGAAAAGCTTTCTAATAACTAATCTATTAACAAAGGGTATTTTATGAATTTTAACAAAGCCCAGCTTGGCGCCATCGAACACAAGGATGGCGCTATGCTTGTTTTAGCAGGACCGGGTTCCGGTAAGACCGCAGTTATCACACACAGGACTAAAAACTTAATAACAAAGCATCATGTGAAGCCTTCTGAGATTTTAGTTATCACCTTTACCAAGGCTGCTGCAAATGAGATGAAGGAGCGTTTTAATTCACTGATGAAAGACGAGAGGGTGAACGTATCTTTTGGTACTTTTCATGCTGTCTTTTTTACGATACTCAAATATGCATATCGCTTTACAAGTGCCAATATTGCAGATGAGTCTGTGAGATACGGCTTTATCAGGGAAATTTTATCCTACTACCGCCTTGAATACAAGGATGAGAATGAGTTTATAGGCAATTTACTTGCTGAAATCAGTCTGATTAAAAACAGCCGCATTGATATAGAAAATTTCTACTCGGGAGTGTGTGGTGAGGAAATATTCAGGGATATATATAAAAAATATGAGACAAGGCTTAAGGAAAACAGGCTTATTGATTTTGATGATATGCTCTCGTATACTTATGAGCTGTTTAAGGAAAGACCTGATATACTGGCATTGTGGCAGAACAAGTATAAATACATACTGATTGACGAGTTTCAGGATATTAACCGTCTGCAGTATGAGATTATAAAAATGCTTGCCGCTCCACAGAATAATCTGTTTATTGTAGGAGATGATGACCAGTCAATATACCGCTTCAGAGGGTCAAAGCCTGAGATAATGCTTGGGTTTGAGAAGGACTATCCGGATGCAAAAAGAATCCTTTTAGATACTAATTACAGATGTGGCAGATATATAGTGGAGGCCTCGTTGAATCTCATCTCGCACAACAGGGAGAGATTTGATAAGAAAATCATTGCGGCAAGCAAGTCAAAGGCGCCTGTTACGTTTGCTGATTTTGAAAACAGAAGAGACGAAAATATCTTTCTTATACGCGATATAGATAAAAAGATAAAGGCGGGAGCTGTATTCAGCGACTTTGCGGTGCTTTTCAGGACAAATACCCAGCCAAGACAGCTTATAGAACAGCTTATGAGCTATAATATACCATTCAAAACCAAGGATAATATACCTAATATATATGAGCACTGGATTGCAAGAGACTTGTTTACGTACCAAAGAATTGCAGGAGGCAGCAGAGACAGAGCTGATTTTTTGCAGATTATGAACAGACCTAAGCGGTATCTGTCAAGAGACAGCCTGTGTGATGCAACTGTTGCATTTGATGAGTGGATTAAGCTGTTTGATGAGAAGCCGTGGATAGCTGAGCGGATAGAAAAGCTTGAGTATGACATGAAGCTTATAAGCCGGATGAATCCATATGCCAGCATAAACTATATCAGAAGAGGGATTGGCTATGACGACTTTTTAGTTGAATATGCCGAGTATAGGAATATAAATAAAGAGGATTTGTTTGATATACTGGATGAAATCCAGTCAGGAGCCAAGGGCTTTGCTACATATGAAGAGTGGTATGAGCATATAAGGGAATATACAAAGCAGATGAAGCTTATGGCTTTATCGAAAGAAAGTGACCCTAATGCCGTGACACTTGCAACCCTTCACAGCTCAAAGGGGCTTGAATTTGAAAACGTGTATATAATTGATGCAAATGAAGGGATAATGCCGTATAAAAAGGCTGTGCTTGAAAAGGACATAGAGGAGGAGCGAAGGCTGTTTTATGTCGGCATGACCCGTGCAAAGACAAGCTTGTCTGTTTATTCGGTCAAGTCTGTAAACGATAATTCAGCCCAAGCCTCCAGGTTTGTCCGTGAAAGTAAAGAGCCTAGACAAAATAATAGTAGAGATGATTAAATATCATCAAACATTTCGTCATCCAAAAGCTCATCGAATCTGTCGGCAGCAGCCTCGTACTCGTCGTCGGATTCGATGTTTTCTATTCTCGGAATACCTTCCTCGTCCTCGAAATAGCGATACAGATACACTTCTCCACTCTCATTCTCGTTGCCATTTTTGTCTAACGGTAGAAGAGCTATGTAATCCTTGTGATCTGCATCAAAAATGGTGATAATCTTGCATTCGACACTTCCGTTGTCCAGATCAAGTGTTACGCGGATATCGTCTGCCTCATCAGGTGTAACAGGTGTTGCTTTTTCTGCCATATTGTACCTCTTTCTTTATAGTAATCTAAAGTAACTATTATATTATATCAAATTATTCTATACAAAAAAAGTCAAAACTAGTATAATAAATAAATACTAGAATTATTGATTGGATGGTGTTGCATGAATTTTCGATTAACAAAGGGAAACTTTTTAAAAACAGGTGCTTATATTGAGGGGGATAGTGCAGTATTCACCTTTGCAGCAGAAAAAGAGGATGAATGCAGCATTGTTTTACTTGATAAATCGGGAAATACCGTCTGTGTGATTGATATACCTGCCGAGTATTCGATCGGCTCACTTTACTCTGTGAGACTTCATGGTTTTTGCGGGAATGAGTATGCATATTATTTTAGAATTAATGGAAAAAGGTGCATAGATCCTTATGCCACAAGAATTTTCGGCAGAGAAAAATGGAATGATAAAACAAGAAGTGATAATGACTACGAAATAGCATGCGGGATAGACAGTAGTGATTTTGACTGGAAATATGACAGCTTTCCTGAGATCACACGGGATAGGATGAAGCTGTATAAGCTTCATGTGAGAGGCTTTTCCATGGATGTTTCAGGGAACAAAAAGCATAAGGGCACCTTTGAGGCTGTATCGGACAGAATAAATTACATCAAGAAATTAGGCTTTACTTCAATTCTTCTCATGCCTGTATACGAGTTTGAAGAAATGACAATCCCTGTAAAGCACGATATTCCGGAATATGCAAAGCCGAAGTATTCCTTAAAGGATGAGCAAAGTGTGCACACCGACAAGCAAAATGACAAGGTCAATTTCTGGGGCTATACCTACGGCAATTATTTTGCCGTAAAAGCATCATATGCCAGTGACGCTTCAGATGCCTCCAATGAGCTTAGGCGTCTCGTTGAAAGGCTGCACAAAAATGGCATGGAATGTATCGTAGAGATGTATTTTCCGGACAGAACTGACCACAATCTGATACTTGATGCGCTCAGATACTGGGTCATGAGCTTTCATGTAGATGGTTTTAAGCTGCTTGGGGACAGGCTGCCTGTTACTGCGATTGTGCAGGATGCTCTCCTTAGCCGGACAAAGATACTCTATGATGGCTTTGATATGTCGGTTGTACCGCAAAACAGGACATATGAAAATCTCTATATTGACAAGGATGAGTACCAGTTTGCGGCGCGTATGATGTTAAACCATATCAACTGCAATATGTATGAGCTTTTAAACCAGCAGAAAAAGCAGGGGGAGAATGTCGGATTTATAAACTATATATCAAGCAATAACGGCTTTACCCTGAGCGATTTATTCATGTACAACGACCGTCATAACGAGGCCAATGGCGAGAAAAATGCTGACGGTCCTTCATGGAATTTCAGCAATAATTACGGTTGTGAGGGTCCTTCACGAAAGAGGTTTATCCGTGAGATAAGAAAACTTAAGTGGAAGGATGCCATGCTTCTTTTGTTTTTGGCACAGGGAGTGCCTATGATTATGGCAGGTGATGAGATCTGTAATTCACAGGATGGCAACAACAATGCTTACTGTCAGGACAACCCTACAGGCTGGGTGAACTGGTCAAATGAGCAGAGCAGAAGGGAAAACATCAGGTTCTTAACCAGACTTATCAAATTCAGGGATGAGCATCCTGTTATTTCCTGTCCAAAGCCGTTTAAATTCAGCGATTACAAGGCTGTTGGGTATCCTGATTTGTCCTACCACTGCAAGAATGCCTGGATAGGCGAGTGTGATGCCACAAAGCTATGTGTAGGTGTGATGTACTGTGGGGATTACAATGAAGTGAATAAAGACTATGTATACGTAGCTTATAATTTTTATTCATCCAGAGAGAAGTTAGCTCTTCCTAAGCTAAAGAAAGGAATGAAATGGTATAAAGTCTGCGATTCTACGCTCAAAGAACCGTTTTATGACACTCCGGTGCTGTGTGAAAACCAGCAGTATGCAGATGTCTCACCGCAGTCGGTATACATCCTCATAGGCAGATAGACATATGAAAGCAATAAGACATTTTATAACAATTACACATCACAAGATTTTAGTCATGCAGGGGTGCTTTAGGATAGGACTTTATAAACAGGGACTTCTTCATGACATGTCAAAATATTCACCGACTGAGTTTCTTGTCGGCTGCAGGTATTACAAGGGGTATATGAGCCCGAATAATGCGGAGAGAGCCGACAGGGGCTATTCATCTGCGTGGCTTCATCACAAGGGACGCAATAAGCATCACCTGGAGTACTGGATTGACTATGCTGTTTCAAAGCCGGGGGATGATAAAACACATACAAAAATGGAGGGCATGAAAATGCCCATAAGGTATGTCTGCGAGATGTTTATAGACCGTGTAAGCGCCTCAAAAAACTATCAGAAAGAAAAGTACACCGACAAAAGTGCGCTGGAATACTATGAAAAAAGCGTGGATCACTACATGATTCATCCCGATACAAAAGCAATGCTTGAGTATCTGCTTGTCATGCTCTCTGTAAAGGGAGAAGAATATACTTACAGCTACATAAAAAAAGAGGTTTTAAAAGGGCATATCCCATACGAAAAGGATAAAATAAATCAACTAGAACAGGGACTTCATGTCTGATGGAATATCAGATATGAGGTTCATTTTTTGTCCTGTGACAGGGTGCGTGAAAACAAGACGCCCTGAGTGCAGTGCTTGTCTGGATATATATGTATAGTCGGGATTATATAAAAAGTCACCTATCAGTGGAAAACCGATATACTTCATATGGACGCGTATCTGGTGAGTGCGTCCGGTAAGAAGTCTTAGCTTGACAAGCGATAAATTATTATCCGGGTTATATTTGATTCTGATAAAGTCGGTTACTGCATATTCACCGCGTTTGAAATCAACACACCGCTCTATGGTGGAAGCATCCTTTCTTGCAATCGGAGCACTGATGCGCATGCATGCAGGTGTACACCCACTGCAGACGGCGTAGTATGTCCGGTGTATGGCACGCTTTGCGACAGCGTTGCCAAGTATCCCGCCTGCAAGTGCATGCTTTGCGACAATTGTAAGCCCTGTTGTATCTCTGTCCAGCCTGTTTATGCATCTGTATACAAACGGCTTGTTCTGACTGCCATAGTAGTACATGAGCGCATTTGCAAGCGTGTTGTCATGGTTTCCGGCAGAGGGATGGGCAGGCATATCAAACGGCTTGTTTATTACGATGATATCATCGTCCTCGTATGCTATATCAAGAGGCAGATTTACAGGTGCTATATTATCAGAGCATTCGTTTTCGACAATTTGGATTGTGATTAAATCATCCTTACACAGCCTTTCATTTGTATAGGCCCATATACCGTTTCTTAGTATGCCATGGTCTGTCTGCTTCAGCCTGACAAGCACCTGATGTGTGTAGCCATGCTCCTTCAAAAAGCCTTCTACTGTTTTTTCTGTATCATTTTCATTGATTTTGTAGTCTATTTTTCTATTCATGGCAAAGATTATATCACAAAATACAGATTTGAACATAATATATTATAAGCAAATAATGACAGGGTGCTATGTGAATACATTTTTATCACCTCTTAGTTTAGAACGTGAGACGGAATGTCTGAAAAAAGTGGCTCAAAATGATAAAGAAGCTAAGGATGAGCTTATATTACACAATATGCGCCTTGTGGCACATGTTACAAAAAAATATGCAGTATGCGAGGATGAGATGGAGGAGCTTATATCCATAGGCACTATAGGACTGATAAAAGCAGTGTCATCATTCAAGGCTGATTACGGAAATCGTTTTGCAACCTTTGCAATCAGATGCATCGAAAATGAGATTCTGATGCACTTTAGAAGCTGTAAAAAGAGCCGGGGTGATGTGTCCATATTTGAACCTATAGGCACTGACAAGGAGGGAAACCAGATTCATCTGGTGGATGTGATTGAGAATGGACAATCTGATGTGGTATCGGATATAGAGGTATCTGAGTCACTTAAGATTTTAAGGAAAAATATGAGAAGCGTTTTATCGGACAGAGAATATTATATTATTACGAAACGCTTTGGCCTTGACGGTGAAAAAGAGCTGACACAGAGACAGATTGCTAAAACGCTCAGCATTTCGAGGTCATATGTTTCAAGAATAGAAAAGGCCGGTTTGAAAAAATTACGAAAACTGCTCGAATAGGTGTTTACAAAAGGCAAAAATATGTTATCATAGAGCCATGTCTTTTGTGCATTTGTCTATGCATTTACCCCAATTGGAATAGGAGTATATATGTACAGTACAGTCAGAACGGCTGTTTTGGATGGAATCAGTGCGATTCCGGTACAGGTGGAGGTTGATATTTCAACCGGTATGCCTGTTTTTGATATGGTTGGAAATCTTACCTCAGAGGTGAGAGAAGCAAAGGAACGTGTTAAAACAGCGCTGCACAGCGTTGGCATTGTTTTGCCTGCCAAGCGTATCACAGTAAATCTATCGCCTGCAAATATTAAAAAGACCGGAACAGGCTTTGATCTGCCTATAGCTGTTGCTATTTTAACAGCTATGGGGGTGATTGACGCTGATAGCATAAAGGACTGCACACTTGCAGGCGAGCTAAATCTAAACGGTGAAATTTTGCCGGTCAGCGGTATTCTGCCGATTGTATTTGATGAGTACAACAAAGGCATTGGAAAGTTTATTATTCCAAAGCAGAATGAAAATGAAGGCAGACTCGTCTGCGGTGCAAAAATATTTGGGATAAGCCATTTAAATGATGTAATTGCACAGTTTGATGAGACAGCATTTACGTGTCAGAAAACCGGCATGGCACATGAGCTGCAAATGGATGAAAAATACGCCGATTTTTGTGATGTTAACGGACAGAAATTTATTAAAAGAGCATGTGAGGTGGCTGCGGGTGGTATGCACAATATACTGCTTGTCGGACCTCCCGGTGCAGGCAAGACAATGATAGCAGAGCGTATGCCGTCCATTCTGCCTCCTCTTAGTGAAAATGAGAGGCTTGAGCTGTCAAAAATATACAGCATCTGCGGTCTTTTGGACAATGACAGCTCCTTAAGAGACAACAGACCATTCAGAAATCCTCACTATTCCGTCACCCAGGCCGCATTGATCGGCGGAGGAACGAGAATTAATCCGGGCGAGATATCGCTTGCACACAATGGCGTTTTGTTTTTGGATGAGCTCGCTGAGTTTAAGGGCGGCTTGTTGGACCTGCTCAGGGCTCCGCTTGAGGAGCACTGCATCAGGCTTTCAAGAGCCGGCAGAAACGTGACTTATCCGGCTAATTTCCTGCTTTTTGGTGCGATGAACCCATGCAGCTGCGGCTATTATCCCGATATGCAAAGGTGCCGCTGCTCAGAGCCGACTCTGCGCAGATATTTTGATAAGGTCTCACAGCCTATAATAGACAGAATTGATATATGTGTGGAGGCGTCACCGCTTAGCTTTGAGGATATAAACAGTACTACATCCAATGAATCATCTGCGGACATAAGAAAGCGTGTTATGCACTGCCACGAGCTTCAAAAAGAAAGGTTTAAAGGTGAGAGCTTTTCGTATAATTCAAAAATATCAACTGACAAGCTGGAAAAATACTGTTTCCTCGGCAGTCGAGAGAAAAGCTACATGGAAAATATGTTTGACAAGCTTGGACTGACGGCACGCACATACCACAAGATACTTAAGGTTGCGCGTACAATAGCTGATCTGGACGGCTGTGAAAGCATAAAGACAAAGCATCTCAACGAAGCTATATGCTACAGAAGCATCAATGAGAAGTTCTGGGGAGGTGCTGTATCATGAAGTTCAAATACTGGCTTACAAGCCTTACAGATATAAGCAATGCGAAGAAAAAGCTTCTGCATGATTGCAGTATAACGGCAGAAAAGCTGTTTTTTATGCCAAAGAATGAGCTTTTTGATATTTTGTTTTTCACAGATGATGACAGAAAAATAATCCTTGAATCAAGAGCTTCCTATGACGTAGAGAAGGAGTGGATATTATTTCAGCAGAAGGATATCGGCTTTGTAACAATGGAGGATGAGGCTTATCCGGACAAGCTTAGAAATATACATAATCCGCCGTATAGTCTTTTTTACATAGGCGCTCTTCCCGACAAATCAAGAAAAAGTGTCGCTATAGTCGGAGCACGGGGCAGAAGCGCATATGGCTGCGAGGTGGCAAAGGTACTGGCAGCAGCACTTTCAAGGCAGGGGATACAGATAATCAGCGGCATGGCAAGAGGAATAGACAGAGATGCCCATATGGGGTGTCTGGAGGCTGGTGGAAATACATATGCAGTTCTTGGCTCCGGAGCAGACACCTGTTATCCGAAAGAGAACCGCTTTCTGTATGATAAAATAAAGCTCTCCGGAGGCATAATCAGCGAGCTTATGCCGGGCACCGACCCGCAAAAGATGTTTTTTCCGATGAGAAACAGAATAATTTCCGGGTTATCCGATATAGTAGTTATAGTTGAGGCAAAAAAGAGAAGCGGTTCACTGATTACGGCTGATTTTGCAATGGAGCAGGGAAAGGACGTATATGTCATTCCGGGGCGTATCACCGACACCTTAAGCTACGGCTGCAACAGTCTGATAAAGCAGGGCGCAGGCATTATTTATAATATTGATGAATTTGTCTCAGACATTACAATGACTGGGTTTACAGAGTGCACACAGATGGATTTCAGAAAAAATATACTTGATAAAAAAGAAGCATTGGTGTATAGTTTACTCGATTTTTGTCCTATCGCAATCGGGACATTGTCTCAAAAAGTGCCGTATGAATTATCGGAACTATTTGAAGTGTTAGAAGATCTTATACAAAAAGGATTTGTTAAGGAGACAATTCCAAATTACTATATAAGGAGTTTATAATGGCTAAATATCTGGTTATCGTAGAGTCGCCTGCAAAAGTAAAGACTATAAAGAAATTCTTGGGAAAGAACTATGAGGTAATGGCATCAAACGGTCATGTGAGGGATCTGCCAAAGAGCAGCCTTGGAATAGATGTGGACGGAGATTTTGAACCAAAATATATCACAATCCGCGGAAAGGGTGAAATACTCGCTAAGCTTCGCAAGGAGGCTAAGAAAGCCGATAAGATATATCTCGCAACCGATCCCGACCGTGAGGGAGAAGCCATCTCATGGCATCTGCTTCACGCACTTAAACTTGAGGGCAAGGATGTCAGCCGTATCAGCTTTAATGAGATCACGAAGAATGCTGTCAAGGAATCCTTAAAGCATCCAAGAAAAATAGATATGGATCTTGTGGACGCACAGCAGGCCAGACGAGTTTTGGATCGTATAGTAGGTTACAAAATCAGTCCGCTGCTTTGGGCCAAGGTTAAGAGAGGGCTTAGTGCGGGAAGAGTGCAGTCTGTTGCACTTCGCATTATCTGTGACAGGGAGGATGAAATCAATGCATTTATCCCTGAGGAGTACTGGAGCCTTGATGCCACGGTTGATGTGGAGGGTGAGAAGAAGCCGATCACTGCAAAGCTATACGGCAGGGGCGACAATAAGATAGCCATTTCCTCAAAGGAAGAGATGGATAAGGTGCTTAATGAAATAAATGGAAAGGATTGCAAAGTGCAAAATATCAAAAAAGGACAGCGCAGCAATAAAGCTCCGCTTCCTTTTACGACCAGTACTTTGCAGCAGGAGGCTTCAAAGGCTTTGAATTTTCCGATTTCAAAGACAATGCGTATAGCTCAGCAGCTTTATGAGGGAGTAGACATAAAGGGACAGGGTACGGTAGGTATCATCACATACCTGCGTACCGATTCTGTCCGTGTATCAGATGAGGCCGAGGCCATGGCAAAGGATTTTATTTCAAAAAGCTATGGAGACAAATATCTTTCCAACGGTGAGGGAACAAAGAAGAACAGCAAAAATATCCAGGATGCCCATGAGGCAATCAGGCCAACTGATATAAACAGAGTGCCTTCTGAGATTAAGGAGTCACTGTCGAGAGACCAGTTCAGGCTTTATCAGCTTATCTGGAAGCGTTTTACTGCAAGCCGTATGGCAAAATCCGAGTACGAGACTACAACAGTAAAGCTCTCGGTCGGAGATTATGTATTCAGCTTTGCTACCTCAAGACTGTTATTTGATGGTTTTGAGCTTGCATATACTGCCGCAGACGATGCAAAGAAAGAAAAGCAGCCTGTTCTTAAAAATCCTCTGACAGAAGAATCGCTTCTTACAGTTGAGGAGCTTTTGCCTAAGCAGCATTTTACCCAGCCCCCGGCACACTACACAGAGGCTTCTTTGGTAAAGACGCTTGAAGAGCTTGGAATAGGACGTCCGAGTACCTATTCTCCAACAATATCTACAATACTTGCCAGACGCTATATTACCAAGGAGAGTAAAAATCTCTATGTGACAGAGATAGGAGAGGTGGTAAATTCTATTATGAAGGAATCATTTCCTACTATTGTCGATGAGCATTTTACAGCCAATATGGAGTCACTTTTAGATGCGGTAGCCGAGGGGAAGGTTAACTGGAAGACAGTTGTTGAGAATTTTTATCCTGATCTTAAAGATGCAATCGACAAGGCTGAAAATGAGCTTGAGAAGGTTACAATACATGATGAGGTGACAGATGAAATCTGCCCTGAGTGCGGACGCAATCTGGTTATAAAATACGGACCTCACGGCAAGTTTTTGGCATGTCCGGGATTTCCTGACTGCAGATTCACTATGCCTTATCTTGAAAAAATCGGCGTCAATTGCCCTAAATGCGGTAAGGATGTTGTGCTTAAGAAAACAAGGAAGGGAAGAAAATACTATGGCTGTATTGACAACCCAGAGTGTGATTTTATGAGCTGGGGCAGACCTGTTGCAGAAAAATGCCCTCGTTGTGGAGGATATATGATTGTAAAGGGAAACAAGATTGCCTGCGCAGATGAGCAGTGCGGCTACGTAACAGATAAAAAGCCCGAAAGAGAGGAATAACAATTAATGGGAGTACAATTATTAGATAAGACACGTAAGATTAATAAGCTTCTTCACAACAACAATTCATCAAAGGTTGTGTTCAATGATATATGTCAGGTGCTCACCGGGGTGCTCGACTCAGACATACTTGTAATCAGCAAAAAGGGCAAGGTGCTTGGCTCAAGTATCTGCAAAGGCGTGGATGAGCTTCATGAACTGATAGTAGATGAGGTTGGTGGCTATATTGACACTGAGCTCAATGAAAGACTTCTTGGCATACTTTCAACAAAGGAAAATGTAAACCTCGAGACACTTGGCTTTGGTGAAGATACAAGAATGTACAAGGCTATTATCACACCGATTGATATAGCCGGCGAGAGGCTTGGAACTCTTTTTGAGTACAGAAGTGACAGAGAGTATGACATTGACGATATCATTCTTACAGAGTATGGCACGACAGTGGTTGGGCTTGAGATGATGAGATCCGTGAATGAGGAGAATGAAGAGGAAAAGAGAAAGGTAGCGATTGTCCGTTCGGCTATCAATACACTTTCTTATTCTGAGCTTGAGGCTATTCTTCACATCTTTGATGAGCTTGACGGCAATGAGGGTATACTTGTTGCCAGCAGAATAGCCGACAGAGTAGGCATTACCCGCTCGGTAATCGTAAATGCCCTTCGCAAGTTTGAGAGTGCAGGCGTTATCGAATCACGCTCATCCGGCATGAAGGGCACATATATCAAAGTAGTAAACGATGTAGTTTTTGATGAGCTTGACAGAATCCGAAATAAAAACAAGTAAATAAATTTAAGTATATTTTAAGGACTTATGTTTGAAAGAACATAGGTCTTTTCTATGTTTTCGGCATATATATAGTGCGTCTGTCGACAAAAAATACAATATAATGTAAAAAACAACAAAAACATCTTGTGTTTTGTCGATTTTACTTTATAATATATATATTAGAGTACTTATATAGTATTTTTTATAATATGCAAAAAGTGTATTGGAGGAATATTTATGATAAACTCAACAGCCTTTGATTATGTCAATGTATTGACCAAAGCGGCTGATGCAAGCTACCAAAGAGAAGCTATACTTGCAAACAATATATCGAATGTGGATACCCCGGGCTACAAGCGCAAGGATTTAAATTTTGAGGGGGTACTGTCACAGGAGCTTGGCAGATGCAAGCATCAGTCGCTTGATAAAAAAATAAGTGAGCTTGATACCTCAAAGCTGACGGCCAATGTATATACAGACCATTCCAATTATTCATACAGGATGGATGGCAATAACGTGGATATAGACACTGAAAATGTCGAGCTTGCGTCTGAGCAGATTAAGTATGAAGCACTTACAAGCAGCATAAGCTCGCAGTTTTCACGAATGAAGAGCGTGCTGTAGTAATTATGGAGGTTTAATGATATGGGATTATTTCAAGCTTTTAATATAAGTGCGTCCGGCATGACGGCTGAACGCTTCAGGACAGATATCATTGCACAGAATATTGCCAATGTAAACACTACGTCCACAAAGGAAGGCACACCGTACCGTAGAAAGATTGTGACTTTTTCCGAGAAAAATGTCACACCTTTTTCACAGATATACTCTTCATCAAAGAAGGCCGCTGTTGGAAACGGTGTAAAGGTAAGCAGCGTGACATCAGATTATTCTACTGATTTTATCAAGGAGTATGACCCATCAAATCCTGATGCTGATGCAGATGGTTATGTTTCTTATCCAAATGTCAATACAGTCACAGAGATGACCAATCTGATAGATGCCACACGTGCATATGAAGCCAATGCAACTGCCTTTGAGGCAAGCAAGTCAATGGCACAAAATGGCTTACAAATAGGCAAATAGCCGGCTGATACATACATAAAGGAGCTTTTTGATGGATATTTCAAACATTAATGGAATTTCAATAGGAGATATTAAATCTTTTTTTAATAATACCTCTCTTACGAAAACTGACAAGACTGATTCATTTTCTGATGTACTTTCTGCTGCCATGGGAAGCATCGGTGAGACAAATGATCTGCAGAATGCAGCTGAGCAGGAGGAAGTGAGATTTGCACTTGGCGAGTCTGATAATACACATGATCTGCTTGTTGCGGAAACAAAGGCGGCTGTGGCATTGCAGTACACTGTTGCTGTCAGGGATAAAATAATTGACGCATACAAAGAACTTATGCAGATGTCAATATAAGGAGTAATAGAAAATGCCAGAACGTTTAAAGGCTATTTTGGATAAAATAACTGCATGGTGGAAAAAATTCAATACTAAGCAACGCTCCGTGCTCATAAGCATAGTAGCTGTGGTTATAGTGGCTCTTGTAATACTTGGCGTAGTCATATCAAGACCTACACAGGTTGAGCTGGTCGAGGCACAGAGTGCATCAGAGGCTTCCACAATAAAGGGAGTACTTGAAGATAACAATATAAGCTATGAGGTGGACAGCAAGCTTGTGTTTTTTGTCAATAAATCAGATGAGGTAAATGCCATTATGGCACTGGGTGATAACGGCATCCCTGCGCAGGCGTACTCGATAGACAATGTCACAGACGGCAGCTTCTCAACAACCGAGGCTGATAAGCAGAAAAAGTATCAGGTGTATCTGGAGGATAAGCTTAAGGATCATCTGGAAAAACAGTCATACGTAAATGAAGCAAGCGTTGATATCACTATGCCTGACAAGGATGGTACCATTCTTAAATCAAAAGAGGAGGCAACTGCGGCTGTCACTCTTGGACTTAAGGATTCGATTACAGATGATCAGGCCTACGCAATAGCACGTCTTGTTGCAACAGCTCTTGGAAACGATACCACAAAGGGCATTACTATCATCGACAAAAAGGCCAATGTACTTTACTCGGGCGGAGATTCCGATACCTCGGCAGGTCTTGCGACATCACAGCTTTCTTATAAGCAAAAGCTGGAGGAGCAGGTGAAAAATGAAGTCAAAAAGACCTTAGAGAGCTCAAATATTTTCTCGAATATTGAAGTTGGCATGAATCTGGACATAGATTTCAGTAAGACAGAAACAGCCCAGAAAAATTACACTCTGCCTGATGGACAGACCGATACAGGTCTTTTGGACAGTGAGTCGAATTACCAGTCGGACGCAACCAATGGTCAGGCTGCGGTTCCCGGAACTGATTCAAACAGCGATGATACTACATACACTACACAGGATGGCACTCCATCAGAGTCGTCAATTACAGATAACGACAAAAAGTATTTAAATGACGAAAAAATCACTACAAGTAAAAACGATGGAGGCTCAATCAAGTATGATTCATCTTCAATTACCGTAGTTGCCACCAGGTATAAGGTATATGATGAAAGCACTCTTGAAAAGAACGGAAAGCTCAAGGGTACAAGCTGGGAGGAGTACAAAGCAAAGCATGCAGATCCGGTCAAGGTGACGGATGTAGATCAGGATCTTGTAACTTCCGTGCAGAATGCAACAGGTATCACACAGATTTCATTCCTTGTATATGAGCAGCCGGAGTTTGTTGACAAGGCATCTGGCGTGCGTTCGTTGAGTGATATTTTACAGATTGCAATCACTGTCCTTATTTTTGCACTGCTTGGCTTTGTGGTATTTAAGAGCACAAGAAGCAGTGAGGAAGAGCCAAAAGAGGAGGAGCTGTCTGTAGATTCTCTTTTAGAACAGACTGCTGAGAATAATGAGCCTCTTGAGGATATTGGATATAACGAGAAGACGGAGACACGTCTTCTGATAGAAAAATTTGTTGATGAAAATCCCGAAGCGGCTGCGCAGCTGTTGCGTAACTGGCTTAATGAGGATTGGGAGTAGTTACATATGATAGATGATTACAGTGGTTTACAAAAAGCTGCTATTCTTTTAATTACACTTGGACCTGAAAAGGCTTCAGCCATCTTCCAGCATTTGAAGGAAGATGAGATAGAGAGTCTGACACTCGAAATAGCAAACACCAGAAGCGTCTCTCCGCAGGATAAAGAATCTGTTTTGGATGAATATTATCAGGTGTGTCTCGCGCAGCAGTATATTGCTGAGGGCGGCATCGGCTATGCCAAGGAGCTCCTTGAAAAAGCTCTTGGCAGTGAAAAGGCTCAGGGAGTTATTTCCAAGCTTACAGCATCATTACAGGTCAGACCATTTGAGTTTGTCAGAAAGACTGAGCCTGCACAGCTGCTTAATTTTATACAGGACGAGCATCCTCAGACAATAGCCATGATTCTTTCTTATCTGTCGTCTTCACAGGCTGCCATGATACTCGGTGCTTTGCCTCCGGAAAAGCAGGCTGATGTTGCCAGACGTATCGCCCAGATGGACAGAACATCACCTGATGTCATAAAGGAGGTCGAGAGAGTGTTGGAGAGAAAGCTTTCATCTCTTGTCAATCAGGACTATACAATTGTCGGTGGCATAGATTCTATTGTCAATATATTAAACAGTGTAGACCGTGCTACAGAAAAGCGTATTATGGAGTCACTTGAGGTTGATGAACCTGAGCTTGCAGAAGAAATCAGAAAGAAGATGTTTGTATTCGAGGATATCCTTCTCCTGGATGACAGGTCTATCCAGAGAGTGCTCCGCGATGTGGAGAATGCGGATCTTGAGCTTGCACTTAAGAGTTCTACAGAGGAAGTACAAAATGTCATATTTAGGAATCTTTCAAAACGACTTGCCGCTATGATAAAAGAGGATATGGATTTCATGGGACCTGTACGTATGAAGGATGTTGAGGAGGCGCAGCAAAAGATAGTTGCTGTTATCAGAAAGCTTGAGGATTCGGGTGATATTGTCATTTCAAGAGGCGGAGGTGATGATATAGTTGTCTAATATATTAAAGCAGTATCGTGTTGCCGGAGAAGATAAAAATGTCCGTGTGATAAATAGCAATTCCATGATAAAGCAGATTTTTGCCGACTCCATAAGCCGCCCCGCTGATAGTTATACAGGCATATCATCTGATGCACAGAGCAGCTTAGAAAAAACAAAATCGCTAAGTCCGGACACGCAGGAGAGCGGCTTCAATGATGGCATAAATGCTGCTGTAGTCACAGAAATAGATGTTTCAGCTGAGAAGGAAAGGCTCTTAGAGGAAGCAAAGCTTGAGGCTGATAGCATATTGGACAAAGCAAAGGCAGAGGCCTCAAGACTTTTAGATGAGGCTAAACAACGTGCACAGATTCTATATGCTGATAACAAGTCAAAGGGCTATGAGGATGGTCTGGCTGAGTGTCAGAGAGAGTTTGACGAAAAAGAAATATCTTTAAGACAGGAGCTTTCAGATAAAGAAAGCGCTTTGAAATCAAAATATGATGCTTATTCAAAGGAGCTTGAATCAGATCTGATAGATGCAATAATTCAGGTTTTTAACAAGGTCTTTAAAATACAGTTCGATGATAAAAAGGATATCTTGTTTCATCTGGTTGAAAATACCATGTCAAATATAGAGGTGGGCAAAGAATTTCGTATACATGTAGCTTATTCAAACTATAAGTTTATGATGTCGCATTTGGATGAGATTCAGGAACGCATAGGCAATGATATTGATATCGAGGTTGTAAATGACGCAAATCTTGACACGAGCGGCTGCTTCATTGAGACAAGCTTTGGAGTGTTTGACTGTGGAATTGATATGGAGCTCAACAATCTGGTGAAGGATATACGCTCACTTTGCAGCTGATATAGCTGTATGAGTGTTGGAAGAAAGGGATTTTAATTGTTAGAGGTAGCACAAAAGTATTTACAATTAAAAAGCGGTGAGTACTATAAATGCTTTGGCAAGGTGGACAAGGTTGTCGGTCTTACGATAGAATCAATTGGTCCCAAGGCTAAGCTCAATGATCTTTGCATGATTTTTCTTGACAAGGAACGCAGGGATTATGTCATGTCTGAGGTGGTAGGATTTAAAGATTCACATATTATTCTGATGCCGTTTGACAATGTGGAGGGAGTCGGTGTCGGCTGTATAGTTGAAAATACAGGACATCCTCTCACGGTAGCTGTCGGTGATGAGCTTTTAGGCCATACAGTTGACGGAATAGGCCGTGTAACTGACTGTGATGAAAAATACCTTAAGCTTGACAGTGAATATCCGATAGAAGCACCGCCACCTGATCCGATGTCCAGAGAAATTATCAGTGATGTGCTTCCTCTGGGAGTGAAGGCAGTAGATGGCCTCATCACAGTAGGCAAAGGACAGCGTATCGGCATTTTTGCAGGCTCAGGAGTCGGTAAAAGTACTCTTCTTGGTATGTTTGCCCGCAACACAAAGGCAGATATCAATGTAATTGCCCTGATTGGAGAGCGAGGCAGGGAGGTTAGAGAGTTCATAGAAAGGGATCTTGGCCCTGAGGGTATGGCACGCTCTGTTGTAGTAGTTGCAACCTCTGACAAGCCGGCTCTTATAAGAAACAAGGCTGCAAAGACAGCTACAAGCATCGCTGAATATTTTCGTGACAAGGGTGAAGACGTGCTTTTGATGATGGATTCACTGACACGTTTTTCCATGGCTCAAAGAGAGATAGGACTTGCATCCGGAGAGCCCCCTGTGACGAGAGGATATCCACCAAGTGTGTATTCTGAGATGCCAAAGCTTTTAGAGAGAGCAGGAAGAGCTGATAAAGGCTCTATCACAGGGCTGTACACTGTGCTTGTCGATGGAGATGATTTCAATGAGCCTATTACAGATACGGCGCGTTCTATTTTGGATGGCCACATCATGCTCGATAGAAAGCTGGGACATAAAAATCATTATCCGGCTATTGATGTACTGCAGAGTATTTCGAGAGTTATGAGTGCTATAGCAACTAAGGAGCACAAAAATCTCGCCGGCAGATTAAAAAACGTGCTAGCCACATACACGGAGGCTGAGGATCTTATCAATATCGGTGCATACAAAAACGGCTCAAATCCAGATATCGACTATGCTATTCAAAAAATTGGTGCTGTTAACTCATTCCTTTGTCAGGGAACAGATGAGAAATTCAGCTTTGAAGAGGAACTTGAGCTTTTAGAGAAGGTGTTCGAGTAGTATGGGAAAATTCAAATACAGCATGCAAAATATACTTGATATAAAAATAAAGCTTGAAACACAGGCAAAGAACGAGTTTTCGGAAGCAAACCGTGCTTATCTGATTGAAAAAGAAAAGCTCGAAGAGCTGTTTAAAAAAGCGTGCAGTCTATGAAGCTGCTCTTAAGGAACAGCTTTCAGGCAGCTTAAATATATCTGAAATTAATATTTGCAAAAAAAACATAAATTCACTCAAATCGGCTATCCGCACACAGCTTATGAATGTAAAGAAAGCGGAGGATATGCTGGAGGTTAAAAGAGTGGCATTGAATGAGCTTATGAAAGAGCGTAAGACGCATGAGAAGCTGCGCGATAAGAAATTTGAGGATTTTCAAAAAGAGGAAAAAGACAACGAATCCAAAGAGATAGACCAGCTTGTGAGCTTTACCTATAATTCGTAGTCCGGAGGAAATATGGCAGAACTAAACGAAGCAGAATCAACCAAGGATACTAAGAAAACAAAAAAAGAAAAGAAAATGGAAGAAAAAGCCGCTAAAAAGGCGGCTAAGAAAGCAAAGAAGAATCATGAAGCCGATAAGCCCGATGCAGAAAATGATGACAGTGATTCTGTCTCAAGCAAGATAGTCATGGTGCTTGTTACTATACTTATTATTGCAATATGGCTTGGAATATTTGCAGTTTTTGTAAAAGCAGATGTGGGTGGCTTTGGCTCGACTGTGCTTGCGCCGGCACTAAAGGATGTGCCTGTACTAAGTAAGATACTTCCTGATTCCGGCAATATCACTGCATCTGAGTCTACAGAGACCGCAGGCTACACAAATTTGGACGATGCGGTTTCGAGAATTAAGGAGCTCGAAAAGCAATTGGATGATGCCAATAGCAAGAATCAGGCAGATGCCCAGACAATCAATGATTTAAATGCCCAGATACAGGATTTGAGCACCTATAAGGAGGAGCAGGCAGCCTTTGAGGAGGAAAAAGAAAAATACTATGAGGAGGTTGTTTTTTCAGATAAAGCACCCGATATAAAAGAATATAAGAAATTCTACGAGCAGGTAGATCCTGCCAATGCAGAAATCTTATATAAACAGGTGTGTGAACAGCTTGAACAGGATGATGAAATTAAGGATTATGCCCAGACATATTCCAAAATGAAGCCTAAGGAGGCCGCAGCTATTTTTGACAGCATGACCGACAATCTGTCACTTGTTGCCAAGATATTAAATGCCATGGATGCCCAGTCGAGAGGTAATATCCTTGGTAAAATGGATTCGGCTACGGCGGCAAAGGTTACTAAGATTATGAATCCTTCACAAAACTGATAGCATATCTTGTTACAATAATAAAAGAAAGGAGGAGAATATGGCAGACAATACAATATCACCTGTTGTACCAAATGTATCAGGTGGACGGACTGTTTCGACAGGGCAGAAGGCTGTAACTCAAACAGCTGCACAATCCGGTATTGACTTTAAAAGCTATCTTGGCGGCCGGACAGCTGTGCAGGATAACAGCACTACATTTTTAAAGCGAAGAAACTCTTATACTTTAAATAAAAACAACACTAAGGAAATAAGCATCAAAACTGCATCAAAAAACAGCCCTACAGAAAGCGAAGTAAAAAAAATCACCGATGATATATCTTCGCAGATAGTTGAAAAAGTAACTGACGACCTCGATATATCTGAGGATGAACTTAATAATGCAATGCAGCTTCTTGGACTGACAGCTATGGATTTACTCAACCCTGCAAATCTGTCGGCATTATATTGTGAGGTCACCGGAAATGCATCTGATCCACAGGCACTTGTTTTAAATGCCGACTTTACTGCACTGTTTAATGATGTGTCTCAGGTTGCATCTGAAAATGATGCACAGCTTGATTTATTATCACAGCTTACTGCTTCAGATGATGGTGAAATACTAGATGCAGATATAGTTTCTTCGGCTGATACAACGGAAAAAACGGTTGACAGCAGCTATGACGATACAGCAGCTTCGGGTCAGAATATAAACGACACTGCTGATGAAGCTGTTAAGGTATATGATGGCGGTACACAGGACAGTTCTTACCAAAACTCGGACGAAGGCACTTCTTCAGGCGAAACAGGCAATGGTATTATATCAGATAAAAATACAGAAAAGACTCAGTCAAAGTCTCAGGTTGACAGTAGCTTCGATGATTCCGGTGAGCGCGTATTGCATCATGATGATGGCGCACACTCAGACAATTCAGTGCTTCATGCATCTGTCAGCGAACAGCTGAATACCGATACTTCATTTGAAATGTCACAGTCACAAAGCCGATTACGTGTTGATACGACCGATATCATCAGACAGATTGTCGACAGTATGAGCATATCAAACACCACTGAAGAATCGGCAATTAACCTTCAGCTTACACCTGAAAGCCTTGGAAGAATGTATATCAACGTATCTCAGAAGAACAGCGAGATATCTGCAAGAATTGCAGTTTCCAATGAGGCTGTAAAAGAAGCCTTACAGACACAGATGGTCAATCTCAAGGAAGCCTTAAACAATTCAGGCATCAGGGTAAATGAGGTGGAAATCACCGTTGCATCACATGAGTTTGAGAGGAATCTCGAGCAGGGTGCTGCAAACGACAGCAGACAGCAGGAGAGCACAAATTCCTATAATGGTTCAAACAGCTCTGACAGCGGCATAGACAGCGATATGATGCAGGATCGCGCTGAAGAAAGACTTGTGACACAGATTATGAGAGATAACGGAAATTCAGTAGATTTCACAGCATAAGGTGTCATGAAAAAGGAGGACAAATGGCAATTACAGCAAATGTTACAAACGGAAAGCTAGACAAGACAAATACCACTCCGACACAAAACAGAAAAACAAGCAGTGCAAAAGCAAGTGGCTCAAATCTTGGCTATGATGATTTCTTAAAGCTTTTAAGTGCAGAGATGCAGTACCAGGATCCGCTTGAACCAACAAGCAACACCGACTATGTGGCACAGATGGCTACATTCTCACAGCTGGAGGCAACTCTTTCTATGAAAGAATCCATGTCATCGTCATATGACCAGACTACAAAGAGTGCAGCACTTTCACTTGTAGGCAAGGAGGTTATTGTTACTGATAAGGATAGTGCTTCCGGATACTACAGTGGCAAGGTAGACTATGTCACATATAAGGATGGCAAGATTCAGCTGTCTATCAATGAAAAAATGTACGACTACTCGAGTCTCTATTCTGTATCAACGGATGAGTACTACGATGCAATTGTAAACTCAAGTACATTTTCAGGTCTTATAGCAAAGCTTCCAAAGATAGAGGATCTGACGATAGATTCAAAGGGCATCATAGAGGAAGCAAGAAAGTTGTACGACGGACTTTCGGATTATGGCAAGCAGTTTATAAATGCCAGTGATTACAGCAAGCTTCAGGCTTATGAGGATAAGCTTAAGGAGCTTATTGCGGCAGATAAAAATAATCAGGCTGACAGTAAAGAAAACGATACGAATCAGACTGCGTGAGGTGGATTATGAAGAATATCATTAATAATTACTCATCCATAGAGCAGCTGACAAATCAATATCTAAATAAGCAAAAATCTACAGAAAAAATAATAAATGGTATATCTTTTGAGGAAATATTAAAGCAGCAGACACAGCCGGTTAAATTCTCAAAGCATGCATCAATGAGGCTGACACAGAGAAATATTAATCTTTCCGACGACCAGAGCATGCGTCTTCAAAAGGGGATAGCAGCTGCAGATAGCAAGGGTGTAAACGATTCACTGGTGCTTGTAGATGATATTGCGTTTATAGTAAATGTGCCAAGTAAGACCGTTGTCACTGCAATGGACCAGGCAGAAACTAATTCAAATGTATTTACAAATATTGATGGAGCGGTAATTATGTAGCCGGACCTTTTAAGGAGGCAGAGGGCTTTTGAATGACAGAAAAAGCCTATACCGTCCATCTATACTATAGGAGGACAAACAACTATGATGAGATCACTTTATTCTGCTGTGTCAGGACTCAAGACACATCAGACAAGAATGGATGTTATTGGTAACAACATCGCAAACGTAAATACTGAGGCCTTTAAGGCATCTTCAGTGCGTTTCAGTGAGATTATGTACCAGACTACATCGGGCGCTTCGGCCGGAAACGGAGCCAGCGGTACCGGTGGAAAAAATGCAAAGCAGATAGGTCTTGGTGTAAAGTCGGGTGCCACTGCTGCAAATATTACCGGAGCCGGTTCCGCTGAGACTACCGGTAATCCATTTGATCTTAGATTAAATGACAAAAACGCGACTAACTTTTTTGTGGTAAGTGATGGAACAAACCGTCTTTTCACCCGTGCCGGCGATTTCTATGTAGATGGTAACGGTTATTTATGTATGAGCTCTACAGGATATACATTGCAGGGATGGCAGGTAGATGCAAAGGGCAACGTGATAAAGGATACGGTATCATCACTGCAGGTAATGTCGTCTGCCACTAAAACCTCAGCTCCGGAGGCTACAACAAAGGCATATGTATCAGGTGTGCTTGATAAAAATGATGCCCAGGCAGCCGACACCGGAAGAATCATCACTATAGGCTTTTTTGATGACTTGGGATACAACTATACTGCAAAGTTTGGTATTAAAAAGACAAATACCGATGGTACATATGATGTAACGCTTAAGGATATCGTTGATTCTAAGGGAAATTCAATATTTGATGTGGACAAGGATGGTAATTTTATTACAAGCCAGGGACCAAACGGACAGACAATGTACTCGTATAAAGGAAGGGCTGTAGATCCCCAGACTATATTTGAGGACGCTTCGCTCGTTTTTGACCAGAGTGAGGGTACTTTTACATCAATTTCAAGTGCAAATTCACCGGCTGCAAAGACAATAAACCTGAATCTTTCCGTCTTAAACACACAGGATGCCTCAATCAACGGAAGTAATTTCAGTAATATAGAAGTGGATTTCAGCAAATCCATGAACTATAATAATAACGGAACCTCTACTATCGGAGGTATGAACGGTGACTTGCAGGGCGATGGCAAGGGAAAAGCACTCGGAGCACTTACAGGCATAACTGTCAGTGACGATGGTAAGATATACGGTTCATATGACAATGGTAATACAGTTTTACTCTGCCAGATAGCTGTGGCACAGTTTGCCAATGCATCAGGTCTTGAAAAAATCGGAGACAACTGCTATCAGAGCACATTAAACTCAGGTGAGTTTGATGGAATAGGAGTTGAAATATCAGCTGACGGAGGCTCTATCTCATCAGGAGAGCTTGAGATGTCAAATGTAGATTTGTCTTCACAGTTTACGGATATGATAGTAACTCAGCGTGGATTTCAGGCAAACTCACGTGTCATCACTACATCTGATACACTTCTCGAGGAACTTATCAATCTTAAGAGATAATAATTTCGCAAGGTATCGGGGGATGGCTTAGGTCATTTCCCAATATTTTGTGTATTTTTTATTAAAAATATTATTTTTACATAGACATTTACACTAAAATTTAGTAGAATTATAACTAAGGTCATTCGACAAATATTTATTTATGGAAGGTGTGTATAAGTGGATATAGCATCTCTTTTAGGAGTAATTCTTGGTATCGGAATGGTTTTGTTCGGTATCATTCAAAATGGTGGGGTACCTGCATTATTAAACTTTCTTGATGCGCCCTCTGCAATTATCACGATAGGTGGTTCACTCTCGGCTGTGCTTTGCTCTAACAAGCTATCGGGCTTTATAGCCGGAATCAAGTCATTTGCACTTCCTTTTAAGGAAAAGAGCGTAGACCCTGGAGAGACAATAAATAAAATAATAGAGCTGTCAAATGTCAGCCGTAAGGAGGGACTTTTAGCCCTCGAGGAAGCTGCCGGCAGTATAGACGATGAATTCTTAAAGAAGGGTATTATGCTTGTAGTAGACGGTACGGATGCAGAGCTTGTGAGAGGCATTCTTGAAACAGATATGCTAAGCATGGAGGAACGTCATAAGAAAACAATTTCTTTCTGGGAATTCTGGGGAGAGCAGGGTCCTGCCTGGGGTATGATCGGTACACTTATCGGTCTTATCAATATGCTTAAAAACCTTGAGGATTCTTCAACAATAGGTCCGAATATGGCGGTTGCCCTTGTTACTACATTCTACGGTTCGCTTATTGCCAACTGGCTTTGCGCCCCATTTGCTAACAAGCTTAAGGCTAACAATGAGCTTGAGCTCACTCTCAAGACTCTTATCATAGAAGGTCTGCTTTCCATTCAGGCGGGTGAAAACCCACGAGTTATTGAGGAAAAGCTCAAGTCCTTCCTTTCACCTGACAAGAGAGAGGCTCTCTCACCAGAAGGCGGAGGTGAGGAATAGTGGCGAAAAGGAGACCTGAGGATCCGCCAAAGGGAGCACCGGCGTGGCAGTCAACCTTCTCGGATCTTATGAACCTGCTTTTATGCTTTTTCGTGCTCTTGTTCTCTATGTCAACTGTTGACGCTGAGAAATTCCAGCTGGTCATTGCATCACTGACAAGCAGTGTTAGTGTTTTGCCGGGAGGCAGCACATCTATCGGTGATGGCAGGCTTGTTGGAGCAGGAGTCAGCCAGCTTGAGTTTTTGGATAAATATTACAATGATCTGGCCAATTCCAAATCGACAACTGAAAGCACCACAGAGGGTGATGACAAGAATGCCGAAGAACAGTATGAGCAGATGGAGCTTTCTGAATCTGAAAAAATGTCAGAGCAGATAGAAAAACAGCTCGAAAACACTAGCTTACAGGATGCTGTAGAAGTGGATTTCAATGCACAGTATGTGCAATTGAGTCTGAATGGAGCCCTGTTGTTTGAATCGGGTAAGGCTGATGTAATGGAAGAGGCATATCCGGTAGTGAACAAGATTTCATCTATTTTAGCTGCATATCAGGATAATCTGATAGAGATTGAAGGGCATACTGACAATGTTCCGGTTTCATCACGTTCCAAGTATGAGAGTAATGATGTGCTTTCTATGTACAGAGCACTGAGCGTTGCAAATTACATCAGGGACAATACAAGCTTAAACCCTGCCCATATAAAGTCATCCGGAAGAGGAGACTATGATCCGGTTGCGGACAACTCTACTCCAGAGGGAAGGGCCAGGAACAGACGTGTAGAGATTAAGGTGTATAATTCTTACAATTCAGAGTTCAATACCAATTAATCCGGAAAGGAATGCATATGAAAAAGAATTTAATTTCAGTACTGATTTTAGCACTTTGTTTTGCAAACCTTGTGCTTACAGCACTGCTTATATTTACAATTATACCTGAGACAAAAAAGGCAAACAATCTGATAGACCAGGTGTGTGAGGCTATATCACTAGACTTAAACAGTGGCACTGCAACTAGTGGTTCACAGCTGCCGCAGGATCAGATTGTTGATTATGCACTTACAGCCGATGATGATACACTTACCTTCAATTTTGCCCCATCTGAGGATGGCAATACACATTATCTTGTTTGTGGCATATCACTTTCACTCAACAAAAAAGAGTGACGGATATAAGACCTACGGTGAGGATCTGTCCGCCAAGAAAAATGTTATCTTAGCAGACATTACAGACATAATAGGCGATTACACAATGGAGCAGTATAACGCTGATAAGAGTGCTGTTCATGATAAGATTCTCAAAACTCTCCAGAAGAAATTCGGAGCAGACTATATAGTAGATGTAAATATTGTATCTTCGCTTACCCAGTGATGATTTCTTTACAAATACTTATGCCAGTATTAAAACAGGCAGATATTTAATAATTTGGATACAGGTGGTGATTAACAGATGGGTGATGTTTTATCTCAGAGTGAGATAGACAATCTGCTCAATGCCCTAAGCAGCGGCGAGCTTGATGTAGATGAAATAAAAGAGAATAGTGAACAGACGGTCAAAGACTATGATTTCGCCCGCCCATCTAAGTTTTCAAAGGAACATCTAAGGACCCTTGAAATAATATTTGAGCATTATGGAAGGCTTCTTACAACAAACCTTCCCGTTTATCTGCGAAAGTCAGTGCAGGTAGAGGTGATGAATTCGGAGGCAGTTACATACTCAGAATTCACAAATGCGCTTTCAAATCCGGTGCTGCTTGGCATTGTCAACTTTGCACCGTTACAGGGGAATATAATAGTTGAAATGGCTTCCGGTCTTGGATATGCTATTGTAGACCGTATGCTTGGCGGAAGGGGAGATTCTCTCGATAAGACGAGAGAATTTTCAGAGATTGAGCTTTTGATTATTGAGCGTATTTTAGTTATATGCATTAATCTGCTCCATGAGCCGTGGCAGAATGTACTTGATATAAGCCCTCATTTAGAGCGAATTGAGACCAATTCCCAGTATGCTCAGATTATATCTCCCAGCGAGGTGATAGCTATTATCACTATGAATATAAAGATTGGTGATGTTGAGGGATTGATGAATATATGTCTGCCTTATATCACACTTGAATCTGTTATAGATAAGCTGAATACCAGATACTGGTATTCTAACATACAAAATCATGATGAAACCAACTATAGAAATGCCATAGAAAGCCTTATTCAAAAATCACAAATACCGGTCAAAGCGGTACTTGGCAAGAGTCTTATATCGGTAAAGGATTTTTCTACGCTTGTGCCGGGGGATGTAATAAGACTTGACACCAATGTGGATGATGAGTTGGACATTTATGTAGGAAATATCAAAAAGTTTACTGCACTACCTGGTTCTTCCGGTGATAAATATGCGGTAAGAATTACATCAGTAGTCAGAGAGGAGCAATAAATCATGGATGGAGTTTTATCGCAGGAGGAAATAAACGCATTGTTAAATAACAACGATGCGGCGGATTCGAGCGATGAGATATTGACAGAATCCGAAAAGGATGCGATTGGAGAGATTGCCAATATCAGTATGGGAACAGCTGCAACCACGCTGTTTTCACTTGTAAATAGAAGAGTAGAGATTTCTACTCCTGTTGTTTCTTTTTCAAATTGGGACAAAATTGTTGACGAGTATGAAAAACCGTGTGTGTTTATCAAAATCGGATACACACAGGGGTTAAATGGAAGCAATATTCTCGTACTCAAAGAAAAGGATGTAAAAATTATAACCGACCTTATGATGGGTGGAGATGGAACGAATATAAATGGTGAGATTGGAGAGCTGCACCTTAGTGCTATCAGTGAGGCAATGAACCAGATGATGGGTTCTTCCGCCACATCTCTTTCGTCTATGCTCAATCGTACTATCGATATCAGCCCTCCTATCGCAGAGGTTGTTGATTTAAAAAACACCTTAAACGAGGGTGAAATTGACAGCTTCCTGTCTGAAGAGTTTGTAAAGATTTCCTTCCGTATGGAGATTGGGGATCCAGTAGACAGCGAGATAATGCAGCTTTACCCACCGGCATTTGTAAAGGAAATGTGTAAGGGGGTATCTCAGAATATGGAGCTTGATACACAAAGTGTGACAGAGGATGTTCCTCAAAGTTCAAACACCGCCACACAGGCTGCGCCTATACAACAGCCACAGGATGCCGGCAGCATGAATAATGCTTCCGCAAACAGTCAGGGCATGATAAACGAAAATATGATGAATTCGAATATGAATAGTCAGAATATGATGAATCAGGGAATGATGAACCAGAATATGGGGGCACAAAATATGATAGGCAATCAGGTTAATGTACAGAACGCTCAATTCACCCCTTTTGGAGCCATGCCAAATCAGGCCTACCAGCCTGAAAACATCGATTTAATCATGGATGTTCCTCTTGAAGTGACAGTTGAGCTTGGACGCACCAAAAAATCCATTTCCGAAATACTCGATTTCGGTCCGGGCAAGATCATAGAGCTTAATAAGCTGGCAGGAGAACCGATAGATATTCTTGTAAATGGTAAATATGTAGCTAAGGGCGAGGTTGTTGTAATTGAGGAAAGCTTTGGTGTACGAATCACTGAGATAGTCAATTCAAAGATAAACACCGGAAAGACAAAATAGTTTCAGCTGACATTTAATCAATACTATGCAGAGGAATTAAAATGATATTAGCAGCAACATCACTGGACAGCTTTGTCCAGCTCATCACAGTTTTAATAATTTTTGTTTTTGTGCTTATCCTGACATATTTTACCACCAGATGGATGGCGGGTATCCAGAAGGGGCGAAGCTTTAATAAGAATCTTAGAATTATTGAAACAATAAGCGTCGGAAATAATAAGATGATCAGTATTGTTGAGGCAGGCACAAAATATATCGTTGTTTCAATCGGAAAGGATGATGTGAATTATCTCACCGAGCTTAAGGAGGAGGAATTAAAGGATTTATCATTTAAGGATCCTCAAAGCATGATGCAGAATCCGGAATCCTTTTCAGCAATTATGGATAAATTGAAAGAAAAGTACAGTAACAGGAGCAGACATGAATAGATTCATGAAGAAATTCAAGGCTGTATATTGCAATGCATCATTTATTTTTGCAATTGCAGTCCTTATGGTAACAATTTCATTATGCATATTTTATCCTGACAGTGTAAATGCAAGTCAGAGCCCCTCACCATCCGGTGATATCAGTACAAATGATGTGACAAACGATTTGGATGACGTTAAAAGTCTTGACAGTGGTGACAAGGATTTAGCCGATGCCACCTCTGACAGCACAAATGGTCTGAACATATATTACAACAATGAGTCAGGCTCTCTGTCCACACCTGTCAGGATGTTTTTGGTGCTTACAGTATTATCTTTAGCACCTTCTATTCTCATCATGCTGACTTCTTTTACAAGAATTATTATCGTACTGCATTTTGTCAGAACAGCTATCGGTACCCAGACAGCACCACCTAATCAGGTCCTTGTCGGTTTGGCTTTGTTTTTGACACTTTTTATTATGTGGCCGACTTTTTCACAGGTAAACGAAAAGGCTATAAAGCCCCTTGATGAGGGTAAAATCACCCAGCAGGAGGCTATAAAGGAGGCTGAGGGACCATTCAGGGAGTTTATGTATGGGCAGACACAGACTAAGGACATAAAGCTGTTTGTGGATATCTCAGGAGATGAGTACGATGACTATGATGATGTACCTTTTACAACACTTGTTCCGGCCTTTATACTTAGTGAGCTTAGAACAGCCTTTATATTAGGCTTTTTAATATACATTCCGTTTATAGTAATAGATATGGTTGTTTCATCAGTGCTAATGTCAATGGGTATGATGATGCTTCCACCGACAACCATCTCGATGCCGTTTAAGGTACTTTTGTTTATCCTTGCGGATGGCTGGGATCTGGTTATTGGTAATCTGGTCAAGACGTTTTACTAGGAGGTGTACATATGATTACCCAGGAAGCTGTTTTGGATATTGCCAGAGAGGCAATTTATACTACAATCATTACATCAGCTCCGCTTTTGCTTATTTCGCTGATTGTCGGACTTATAGTCAGTATATTTCAGACAGTTACGTCAATTCAGGAGCAGACACTTACATTTGTGCCAAAAATAATTGCAATTTTTCTTGTGATGATGCTCTGTGGCTCATGGATGCTCGACACTATGTCCGGATTTATGACTGATTTGTGGTCCAAATTCAGTTATTATATAAGCATGGGATAGGATGATATATGATTAATTATTCTTTTTCTATTGCAAATTTTGAATATTTTTTGCTGATTCTGGTGCGTATTGCATCATTTGTGTACATAGCTCCGTTTTTGGAGATAATGCGGTTCCGGCACGTGTCAAGACCGGCTTATCAGCCTTTGTTGCTTTGTTTATGTACAATATCATAGAAAGACCACAGCTTTCCTATGTCAGTGCAGTAGGTTTTGCTGTACTGGTCGTAAAAGAAGGAATTACAGGACTGCTCATAGGTTTTGCGGCCAATATATGTAATTCCATTGTTATTTTTGCGGGAAATCTGATTGATATGGATATAGGTCTGTCCATGGCAACAGAATTCAATCCATCGATGAATTCAGAGACAACAGTTACAGGTAATTTCTACTATTACGTAGTTCTTGTCCTGCTTCTTGTATCTGATATGCACACATATCTTATAAGGGCAGTTTGTGACTCCTTTTCAGTTGTACCGCTTGGAGGTGCACAGTTTCAATTTGACAATATGCTCTCTACCATGACTAAGTATATGGGCGATATGTTTGTAATAGGCTTCAGGATATTTCTTCCGGTCTTTGCGTGCATGATGATAATGAACTGTATACTGGGAATCATGGCAAAGGTTGCGCCTCAGATGAATATGTTCTCTGTAGGTATCCAGTTAAAAATTATAGCAGGATTTATTGTATTATTTTTGATAGTATATCTAATTCCGAACATTGCTAATTTTATTATTACAGAAATTAAGACTATGGTGGTTTCGATAATTGATGGAATGTACTGACAGTTTAGATGAATTTTCCAAATTGCATACAGTGTTGTGCTACAATCTGCAATGGTTTGCACAGGATGGCGAGGGCGGCGAGAAAACAGAGCCGGCAACTGAAAAGAAGTTAAAGGATGCCAGGGAAGAGGGCAAGGTAGCAAAAAGCAAGGAGCTTACAGCTGCCTTTGATCTTATAGTGCTGTTTTTAGTATTAAAGATATTTATATCCTTTGTAGGGGGCAATCTGATTGGATTGTTTTCTACTGTATATAAAAAAATGCCTGACTTTTTAAAGGAGTCACAGGAGCAGATTTCATCTGTTTCGGTCACGCATTATTTAAATAATGTAATACTTCAGTTTTTACTGACTGTGCTGCCGTTTTTTGCTTTCGGAGTTGTAATCACGATTCTCGTGAGTATCATCCAGGTTGGATTTAAAATATCCACTAAGCCTATGGCTCCAAAGCTTAGCAAGTTTAATCCCATAAACGGATTTAAGAGGATACTGTCAAAGGACTCCATCTTTGAGCTTCTTAAGTCTGTACTAAAGGTAGGAATCATTATGTATGTGGCTTATTCCTCTGTTAAATCACATCAGAATGATATATTTATACTCTATGAGCTTCCGCTCAAACAGGCAATAGTACTGATTGGTGATATCATCATAAATACCGGTCTTAAGATCAGTATTGTCTATATGATAGTCGGTATTGCTGACTTTGCTTACAATAAGCACAAGTTTAACAATGATATGAAGATGACCAAACAGGAGGTCAAGGATGAGTTTAAAAATACAGAGGGAGATCCGGCCATTAAGGGTCAGCAGCGTAAACGTATGCAGGAGGCTTCACAGCGAAGGATGATGCAGGATGTGCCAAAGGCTGATGTTGTCATCACCAACCCTACTCACTTTGCTGTTGCAGTAAAGTACGATGCTCAAAAAAATGATGCTCCGGTAGTGGTCGCAAAGGGTCAGGATTATGTGGCGCAGAAAATAAAGGAAATAGCAAGAGACAATAATATCCGTATAGTCGAGAATAAACCTCTTGCACGAATGCTCTTTCACAATGTGGATCTTGGAGCTGAGATACCGCCTGAGCTTTATCGGTCAGTTGCGGAAATACTTGCCATGATTTACAAGGAAAATAATTAGATTAATTTATTATTATAAAACAAAAAGATAAATACGGACTTTATATATGCAGTCCGTGATTTAACGGAAAGGAGGAATAGAATATGTTAAAAAAGACAGATTTAGGTGTTGGATTATATCTGTTATGTGCTATTTTGTTTTTTATCATACCTATTCCATCCTTCCTGTTAGATGTTATGCTTGCATTCAACCTTTCAATAGCACTCATCATTCTTTTTAAGGTGCTTTTTGTAAAAGAAGTGCTTGATATGTCATTTTTCCCGACACTATTACTGTTTACGACTATATTCAGGATTTCACTTAATGTCTCATCTACCAGGCTTATTTTATCAACCGGAAACCCGGGTGTGGTTGTAAATGTGTTTGGTCAATTCGTCGGTGGAGGTAATTTAGTCATCGGTGCAATCGTTTTTATAGTGCTCATTATCATCCAGTTTGTTGTTATCAACAAGGGATCTGAGCGTGTTGCTGAGGTAACTGCACGATTCACGCTCGATGCTATGCCCGGCAAACAGATGGCTATTGATGCCGACTTAAACACAGGAGCCATTACTGACAAGGAAGCCAAGGCTCGCCGTGATAAAATCCAGAAGGAGTCAAGCTTCTACGGAGCTATGGATGGTGCTACAAAGTACGTAAAGGGAGATGCAGCAGCCGGTATTATTATTACACTTATCAACCTGGTTGGAGGCACCATAATGGGTGTTATGTTCCAGGGGCTTGATGCAAATGAGGCTATACAGAAGTTTGGCCTGCTCACAATCGGAGACGGACTTGTTTCACAGATACCGTCTTTACTTATATCTCTTTCGACCGGTATTCTTGTCACAAAAGGCTCCAATGAGAATGATTTTTCAGGAGAGCTTTTAGGCCAGCTCTTTGGCACAGCCAAGGTGCTTTATATTGTATCAATTGTACTTGTGGTTTTAGGTATACTCACACCTCTTCGCAATGAGTGGTGGCTCTTTATTGGGCTTGCGGTGGCTTTTTTTTGTAACAGGTAAAAATCTGGATAAAAAGCCGGTATTGAGAGCATAGAGGATGAGACCGCACAGGCTGAAAGCGATGCCGAGGAAATACGAAAACCCGAAAATGTCGTTTCACTGCTGCAGGTTGACCCTATTGAGCTTGAGTTTGGCTATGGTATCATTCCTCTTGCAGATGTAAATCAGGGAGGGGATCTGCTTGACCGAGTTGTAATGATAAGGCGACAGATTGCTTTAGAGCTTGGAACTGTCGTACCTATCATACGATTAAGGGATAATATACAGCTTAATCCTAATCAGTATATCATCAAGATAAAGGGCATACAGGTAACAGAAGGTGAGATACTTTTTGATCACTACATGGCTATGAATCCGGGCTATGTGGAGGAGGAGATAACAGGTATTCCTACATTTGAGCCTTCATTCCATCTTCCGGCCATATGGATTACGGAAAGCCAAAGAGAGCGTGCTGAGAGTCTTGGATATACAGTTGTAGATCCGCCATCGATTATAGCTACTCATCTGACTGAGGTTATCAGATCTCATATTGCAGAGCTTCTCACCAGACAGGATGTACAGAATCTGGTCAACAATCTCAAGGAATCAAATCCTGTCATTGTGGACGAACTCATACCAAAGCTGCTTGGTCTTGGTGAGATTCAGAAGGTGCTTCAGAATCTTTTGAGCGAGGGAATTTCTATTAGGGATCTGCTTACAATTTTTGAGACGCTTGCCGATCACGCACAGACCACCAGGGATACAGATGTACTTACGGAATACGTGCGCCAGGGCTTAAAGAGAGCTATATCAAGTAAGTATTTTCCTGCAAATGAGACCACAAGTGTCATCACACTTGACCCTGCTGTGGAGCAGGAAATTATGTCATCTGTTAAACAGACAGAGCAGGGCTCTTACCTTTCTCTTGATCCTGACAGGATAAAGGCTATTATCAAATCTGTTGAAACAGAAATTGGTAAGTTGGAAAGTTTGGGAAAGAGTGCTATTATTATTACATCTCCAATTGTTAGAATGTACTTTAAGAAAATGACTGAGGATTATTTCAAGGATCTCATTGTGTTATCCTACAATGAGGTTGAATCAAATGTTGAGCTTCAGTCGGTAGGAATGGTGACTGCATAAATGACTATTAACAAATTCACTGGAAAAACAAAAGAAGAAGCAATTGAATGTGCAAAGCAGGCCTTTGGTCCAAATGCTGTGATTATGAATATCAAGGAGATTAAGCCAAAGGGATTATTTGGTATATTCAAAAGCTCAACATATGAGGTGACTGCGGCTATGGATGAAAAAAAACAGACACAGACAATAACGACCTCGCAGCTTGCAAGGACTACACTCCCGGGTAAAATTGATTACAAGGCAGATGAAGAAATAAAGATGCCTTCATTCGCCCCAAAATCTGCATCTGAGACCTTAAAACCTACACCTGCACCGGCAGCCCCAAAGGCGGCTGAACAGACCAGCGATATTGAACAGGAAATCAAGGAGCTTGATTCCATTGCCAAAATGATGGAAAGCACATTTGATAAACCTCAAAATAAGGAGCCTTCAAAGCCCCAAAGTGCACAGGAACTTAAATTTGTCCGCATTTTATACAAGACACTGCTGGATAATGAGGTGGATGAGAAATATATCAACCAAATTCTTGATGAAATCGAGAAATTCCTACGTCCCGGTAACAGTCTCGATGTGATTTTATCAAATGTATACCAGAAACTCATTTTAAGATTTGGTCAGCCTGAAACTATAAAGGTAAACGGCAAAAAACCAAGAGTTGTTTTCTTTGTCGGACCGACAGGCGTTGGCAAGACAACCACAATTGCTAAAATTGCTTCAAAATTCAAGGTTAATTATAATAAAAATATCGCATTTATCACTGCTGATACATACAGAATAGCTGCAACAGACCAGTTACGTACATTTGCAAATATTCTGGATACACCTTTGTCTGTCATTTATACTGCCACAGAGTTAAATAGTGCGGTGGCTGAATATGAGCAGGCAGATGTGATTTTTGTTGATACAGCGGGCTTTTCACACAAGAACGAGACACAGCGGAATGATATGAGAGCACTTCTTGCAGGTCTATCACCTGAATATGAGAAGTCGGTATATCTCGTCTTAAGTGCTACAACCAAGTACAGGGATCTTATATCTATAATTGATTCCTATAAGGATATTGACGATTACAAGCTGATATTTACAAAGCTTGATGAAACCTCATCATATGGCAATTTGTTAAATATAAAGCTATACTCTGATGCCGGTATATCATATGTCACGAATGGACAAAACGTTCCGGATGATATAGAGGTATTTGATACACAAAAGATTGTCAAACAATTACTCGGAGGCAGACAATAATGGACCAGGCACAGCAGCTTAGAAATGTTATTAAGCAGCGTAATCAAAATTATATAGAACCGGCCCGTGTTATTACCATTACAAGCGGCAAGGGTGGTGTAGGCAAATCCAATACCTCTGTCAATCTGGCAGTCTGGCTCAGCAGACTCGGAAAGAGAGTAATTATTTTTGATGCTGATTTCGGTCTTGCCAATGTCGAAGTGATGTTTGGTGTTATTCCTAAGTATACTCTTGCTGATGTAATATATGAAAACCAGACTATAAAGAGCATCATCTCAAACGGACCTTTGGGCATTGATTTTATTTCAGCCGGCTCAAGTGTTGTAGGGCTTAATAATCTAAACCACAAACAGATTCATTTCATTGTCTCTGCAATAAATGAGTTGAACAGTATGTATGATTTTATCATAATTGATACCGGTGCAGGAGTGTCTGAACAGGTCATGGAATTTGTTGCGGCCAGCAACGAAATTGTGTTGGTTACAACCCCGGAGCCTACCTCAATCACCGATTCATATTCATTGCTTAAAGCACTGTATAAGAGACCTGATTTCGATCCGTCAAAAGTATGCATACGCGTTATATCCAACAGGGCTGCGTCAAAAGAGGATGGCAGTATAGTGTTCAACAAGATTAATTCCGTTGTTATGCAGTTCTTAAACGGAAGTCTTGAGTATCTGGGATATGTGCCGTCTGATGCAATGGTTGAAAAGGCTGTCAGGCAGCAGAAGATACTTTCAATTTATGATCCGACCTCAAAGGCTGCACGGTCATTTGAAGAAATTGCAAAAAGACTTTTGGATAATGAATCTGCTGCTTTGGATGAGAAAAGAACAATCTCACATGTTTTTTCAAATTTTTTTAACAGAAAGCAATAGTTAATTTAAGAGGAAGACATATGGAATATACAAGTTTGATTTTTCCGGGTGACAAAATTGATATCTTTGCATCCGGTTTATCCGATAACAGCACATCATATAAGAGCAGCTTTTCTGACAAGCTAACAGACAGCATGTGGGAAATAACTATGCCTGTTGACAGTGGCAGAGTGGTTTTATTTCAGCTTGGCACGCAATTTGACTTTATAATATACACACAAAACAAAACTATACTAAAAAGCTCTGCTATAGTCAGACAGCGTTATCGTAAAGAAAATATGTATTTTCTTGCTATAGAGCTTATAAATAATCTGGAAAAGATACAAAGACGTCAGTTTTTCAGACTTCCATGTACTATAGACATGGATTTTTATGAAGTCAGATACTATGATAAAGCTGAGAGTGAGCTTGAGTTTTGCAAAAAGATGTATAAGAATCATGCAATCAACAGCAAAAATATGAATACTGTCAAATCGGTTATCCTTGATATAAGTGGAGGAGGCATCAGATTTTCTCTAAGCACACCTCTTGAAGAAGGTACATATTTTATGGCTCAGTTTTCTTTAGCACTTGAGGAGTGTACACAACAATTCAATATAGTTTGTAAGGTAATAAACTGTACTCAGTCTTTGGACTATGCAGACAGATATTTTGCACGTTCAAAGTTTATTTTCGACCGCATGACAGAACGGGAGAAAATAGTCAGATTTGTGTTTGAAGAAGAAAGACGCATAAGACGAAGAGAAATGGAGTAATAATATGAAATCTAACATTTTAATAGTTGATGATTCTGCACTACTGAGAAGGGTTGAGTGTGATATAATCAATTCAGACAATAAATTACAGGCAACTGATACATGTAAGGATGGACTGGAAGCACTTGAAAAGCTCCGTACACAAAAGTACGATGCTGTTATTCTTGATATAAATATGCCGAGGATGAATGGTCTTGAGGTGCTTTCACATCTGCAGAAGGAGAGCATAAAAACACCTGTTGTGGTGGTAAGCAATCTAACCATAGAGGGAGCAGATGAAGCTATCAAATCTTTAGAGCTTGGTGCCTTTGATTTCGTCACAAAACCAAACAATATCATAGAGGCAAAGGGAAACCAGTTTAAGGAAACTCTGCTCAGGGTTGTGTATGCAGCCGTTAGAATCACACCTGCTCATAGTGCTTCACGCAATCTCACAGTTGTTGAGAAGAAAGCCGGTGCTATTGTAAACAAACACAAGGCAGCAGGCAGCAATAAAATAGTAGCAATTGCATCATCTACAGGTGGTCCAAAGGCACTGCAAAGTGTAATACCGTTTCTTCCGGCTGAACTTTTGGCACCGGTTGTTTTAGTACAGCATATGCCTGCCGGCTTTACAAAGAGCATGGCTGAGCGCCTTAATGAGCTAAGTCAGGTTCAGGTGAAGGAGGCTTCAAACGGTGAGGTGCTTAAAAACGGAGTAGTGTATATAGCTCCGGGCGGTACACATATAGCTATAAAGAAATCAGGCGCTTCACATGTTATATCATTTAATGATATGCCACCTATCAGCGGACTCAAGCCTTGTGCCAATATCATGTTTGATTCACTGACATCCTCTAATTATGATGAGGTTGTATGTGTGGTACTCACAGGTATGGGGGCAGACGGCACGAATGGCATTCTTTCACTTGGCAAATCAAAGCCTATCTATGTCATTGCACAGGACGAGAAATCAAGTGTTGTGTATGGCATGCCAAGAGCCATCTATGAGGCAGGTGTGGTTGATGAAGTCGTTACACTATCAGATGTTGCCAAAGCAATCACAAAAAATGTGGGGTAAAATAAAATGGATGTTAGCCAGTATCTAGATATTTTTATTGATGAAAGTTCGGAGCATATTCAGACATTGTCTGACTGTATCATGACTCTTGAGCAAGAGCCGGAAAACAAAGACACTATAAATGAGATTTTCCGTGCTGCCCACTCCTTAAAGGGTATGGCAGGTACAATGGGCTTTAAGCGCATGCAGCACCTTACACATGATATGGAAAATGTATTTCAGGAGGTCAGAAGCGATAAAATTAAAGTTGACAGCTCAATGATTGATCTGCTCTTTAAGTGCCTTGACGCTATAGACAGCTATGTTGAAAATATTAAATCCACATCTGATGAGGGTACTGATGATAATGAGGTTATCATAAAGGAACTCAACGATTTTATTGCAAAAGCAAACGGACAGACTGTAAGCAAACAGGCTGAGCCTCAAGAAAAGGCTGCTGAAGCTGAAACAAAGGATTCATCAGATGCATCTGACAGTGCACTTGATACAATTGAACTGACAGACAACGAGAAAAAATTAATTGACGAGGCAATTTCAGCAGGCCTTAAAATATACGGCATGACAGTTACCGTAGCAAGCGACTGTCTGCTCAAAGCAGCAAGAGCTTTCCTTGTTTTCAAGGCAGTTGAGGAGCTGGGACAGATTCTGGTTTACAGACCAAGCTCACAGGATATTGAGGATGAGAAGTTTGATTTGTCATTCAGCTTTTATGTTGCATCAGGTGAGGGTTTTGATAAATTGGAGCATGCAGCTTCCAACGTATCTGAGATTGATAAGGTTGAGGGAAAAGAAATCACCGAGTTTCACCTGGAGGGTGAAGCAGAGCAGACAGCACAGGCTTCTGAAGAGACAAAAAAGGCAGATAAGGAAGAAAAAGAGGAAAAGACTCCTGCTGCAAAGACAGAATCTTCAAAGCCAAAAACTGCAAATAACTCTCAAAAGCAGGCTGTTTCTCATAAAAAAGCTACTACAAGCCGAACAGTCAGAGTAGATATCGAAAAGCTTGATATGCTTATGAATCAGGTGTCTGAGCTTATTATTGCAAAGAACTCTCTTGTAGCCATGAGCTCATCTGATGGAGAAAACAATAATAACCAGTCATTCCATGAACAGATTGAATATCTGGAAAGAATTACGACCAATCTCCATGAGTCTGTCATGAAGGTACGAATGGTTCCTATTGAAAGTGTTACACAGAAATATCCTAGAATGATAAGAGATCTGTCTCGTACTCTGAATAAGAAGATGAATCTTGTCATAACCGGTGAAGATACCGAGCTGGACCGTACAGTTGTGGATCAGATCGGAGATCCTCTGCAGCATCTGCTTAGAAACAGTGCTGATCATGGACTTGAAAGCAATGAGGTCAGACTTGAGCGTGGAAAGCCAGAGGTAGGTACTATTTTCTTAAATGCATACCAGGAGGGCAACAATGTTGTCATAAAGGTCGGAGATGATGGAAACGGAATCGATACCGAAGCCGTAAAGAACAAGGCTATCGAGCGTGGCATAGTCACAGCTGAACAGGCTGAAAATCTATCTCAGAAGGATATCATCAACTTCCTTTTTATGCCAAGCTTTTCAATGGCAAAACAGATTACCGATATCTCCGGGACGAGGAGTTGGTCTTGATGTTGTTAAATCCGGCATTGAACAGCTGGGTGGTGATGTATCGGTTTCAACCGAGCTTGGTAAGGGTACTACATTTACTGTACGTCTTCCTCTTACTCTTGCAATCATTCAGGCTCTCATGGTAGAGATCCGTGATGAAATATATGCCATTGCGCTCGGCTCTATCTCAAATATAGAGGATATTCCTGTGAAGGATATCAAATATGTACAGGCTAAGGAAGTTATTCACCTGCGTGGAAGCGTTATTCCAATCATCCGCCTCGATAAGATGCTGGACATTGAGCCAAAGGAGCAGGAGCCGGATCATCTTACTGTAGTAATTGTCCAAAAGGGAGATCAGCAGGCAGGTCTTGTGGTTGACAATCTCATTGGACAGCAGGAGATTGTAATCAAGTCTTTAGGAAAATACATAAACGGCAACAAGCTTATCAGCGGAGCGACAATACTTGGAGATGGTGATGTAGCTTTGATACTTGATGTAAATACACTTATGTAATGGAGGGGAAGTACATGCCAGAAAATGAATTTGATATACAGGAAAAAGAAACAAAGCAATATATTTCAGTCAAAATAGGCGAAGAGAAATTCGGAATTGATATTGGCTATGTTGATAATATCGTCAGAATGCAGAAGATTACAAGAGTGCCAAAGGCGCAGAAGTACTTTAAGGGTATCATAAATCTGCGTGGTGATATCGTTCCGGTAATGAGTGCCCGCATAAAAATGGGACTGGACGATGATGTATATACATCATCAACCAGAATAATTATCCTAAAGCTTGAAGAAAAGGGTGAGATAGGTCTTATTGTCGATGAAGTTTGTGAAGTTGTCACACTTGTGGTTGATGAAATAGATAAGCCTAATATAGATGCTTCATCTACAGGCAAGGAACTGTTCATAAACGGTATAGGTAAAAACGGAGATGAACTGATTTCTCTGTTTGAAATAGGCTCAATAGTCTCAGATAAGGACGCTAACTGATTTGCAGCAATGTATAGTGAGGTATAAAAGCCTCACTATATAAGTTTTAACAAATAAAAGGGTGAATACAATGAGTGAATTTTCTTTAGATAATGTCAATTCGATGTATATGGATGTCCTTAAGGAAATCGGAAATATAGGTGCCGGCAATGCCACGACAGCGATTGCCGGCATGCTTGGCACTACCATGAAAATGGAAGTTCCAAGAGTTCTGTTAATGGATGCGACAAAGCTTGGAGATGCCATATGTCCGGAGGAAGAGACAATAGTGGGTATATTTCTTGAGGTTACCAACGATATCTCCGGCAGTATGATGTTTCTCATGAAGCTTCCAGCAGCACACTTTCTGGTAAACAAGCTGATGGGCAGACCACAGGACTATAACGAGCCATTTGATGAGATGGATTTATCTGCCATGAAGGAGATTGGCAACATAATAGCAGGCGCATATTTGTCAGCGCTTTCAACTATGACAAATCTTAAAATACTACCTTCCATTCCGTATATTGCTGTAGATATGGCTGCTTCCATATTAAGTGTGCCGGCAATTCAGTTTGGACAATATGGTGACAATGCACTTTTTATAGAGACGGAGTTTGGTGATGATATAATGATGAACGGATACTTTATCCTTATGCCTGATCCGGATTCATATGATAATATTTTATCGGCTTTAGGAATTAGTTTTTAGTATTTAGGAGAATCCATATGGCAAGTACTATTAAAGTATCAATGGCAGACCTTAAGGTTGCCAAAGCCCCTGATTCTCTGACCACACTTGGGCTTGGTTCATGCATAGGGCTCACCCTTTATGATCCGGCTTCAAAAATCGGTGGGCTTGTACACTATATGCTGCCTGACAGCACCAAACTTAGAAATAACACAAATATAGCCAAGTTTGGCGATACGGGAATTAGGGAACTTTATAATCAAATGATAAAAAATGGCGCGAATCCCAGACGAATGGTTGCAAAGATTGCCGGTGGAGCTAAGATGTTTGAGATGTCAGGCAATTCTACAATCGGAAATGTTGGCGATCGCAATACCGATATGGCCAGGCACGTGCTTGCAGAGCTGAAAATTCCTCTGAAGGCACAGGATACCGGTCTTAATTACGGAAGAACTGTTATACTTGACTGTGAAACCGGTGACTATATCATCAAAGCAGTCGGAAAAGAGCAAAAGGTGATTTAACATGAAGAATAATTTATTACCATCTCTTGTTATGCTTTTAGCCGGCTTAGTATGCAGTATTATATCCCTGCGGCAGGGCGTTGATCTGATGAGCTTTACAACAAGACTTTTAACTGTGCTTGTAGTATTCTATATAATCGGAGCGATACTTAAAGTAATCCTAAGCTGTGCATTTAAGGCAATGGAAGACAGGCAAAAGAAAGCTGAAGCGGCCGAAGCAAAGACTGATGATTCCGAAGTCTTTGATAATGATGATGACAATGATAAGCCAATTAGCTAGCTGCAGAATAATATACTGGTAAACAGGGGGCATAATGAAAGCTATAGAAAAGGAAAAGCTGTGGGAGGAATATCAAAAGAATCCCACTCCCAAGCTACGGGAACAGCTCATAATAGAATATGCACAGCTGGTCAGGCTTGTGGCAGGACGCCTCAGCATGTATCTTGGGCATAATGTGGAATATGATGACCTGGTAAGCTATGGGATATTTGGCCTCATTGATGCCATAGACAAGTTTAATCTTGAAAAAAATGTCAAGTTTGAGACATATGCAAGCCTTAGAATCCGTGGAGCCATACTTGATCAGATCAGGAAAATGGACTGGATTCCAAGAACAGTCAGACAAAGGCAAAGGAAAATAGACGAGGCAATAAAGAACATTGAACTTCGTACCGGCAAAACAGCAAATGACGCAGACCTCGCAAAGGAGCTTTCTATCTCGGAGGATGAGCTTTGCAGCTGGCAGTCGCAGCTTAAAGTAACAAATGTTGTATCTCTCGATGAATTTGATGAGTCAGGACCTGAGCCTGTCATGGATGCTGCACATAATTCACATTATGCACAGCCGGAGGAGATTGTTACACAGGAAGAGCTGAAAACAATGCTTGTTAAGTCGCTTGACAATCTGACCGAGAAGGAGCGCAGGGTTATCGAATTATATTATTATGAGGATCTTACCCTTAAAGAAATAAGCAATATCCTAGAGGTTTCAGAATCAAGAGTATCACAGCTTCACACAAAGGGACTGATTAAAATGCGTAAGGTCATGGGTCCTTATATGAATATACTTACAAACGCATAAGAGGGCAGAGGTTTATATGACAACATTAGAAATAACTCTCATCATCATAGGTGTTGTTTTCCTTATAGGAAGCTTTATGGTAAATGACAAGCTTTCACATAAGGATTTGGATAAAATAGCCGATATGAGTGCTGAGGAACTAAAAATAATAACTGAAAAAGAAGTGACTGCCGCCAAAAAGGACTTAAGCGATGCCTTGGACGAGGAAATAACACAAAAGCAGGATGAGACAAAGCGAAGTCTTGAAAAGGAAGCAAATTCCAAAATAATGGCGATAAATGAATATTCTGATACAGTGCTTGATTCGATAAACAAGGCACATAATGAAATAATGTTTTTATACAGTATGCTAAATGACAAGCATGATGAGCTTACACGGCTTTCAGGCGATATAGATAAAGCATCATCAAGACTCAGAAGCTCCTTCGAGCCGCTTTCTGCAGACTCTGCAAAGAGGGCTGAAAAACCGTCTGTAGCCGTGCAAAAGCCGGCAGAACCTAAGTCTGGCACAATGCAGCAGGATACAAAGCCTGACATGAAGCAGATGACAGGTATAGATATTTCAGGTATCATTAAAACACAGCCTGCTTCAGCAGCCCCTGCGTCAAAGGCAGGTGCAACATCTACAACAGGTACAGCGGCCTCTGTATCGGTCAAGGCATCAGATGCTGCTTTGGGTACGCCCGCAGGCAGCAGCGCAAATGCTGATGTAATAAATCACACACATGAAATCCTTAAGCTTTATAAATCGGGCAAGAGCAATGTAGAGATAGCAAAGCTTTTGTCTCTTGGTACCGGCGAGGTAAAGCTTATAATAGATTTATATAAAGAGGGCAAATAAAGTGAGATTAAAATACTATTTGCGTGGACTTGGATTAGGCATTATTTTTTCGGTAATCATTATGATGATTGGTTTTCACAACAATAAGCAGTCCATGTCTGATACAGAAATAATAGAAAAAGCCAAAACACTTGGTATGGTTGAAGCAAAGAATATTTCCGGGACAGTCGCAGACGAATATAATAGTGAAAAAACTGACTCCTCTGCTACAAACTCAGATGCTTCTTCCCAAAAAGCCGAAACTGAACAGGATAGTCAGATGCAGGACAGCCAAACAGCACAGGAAGATACACAGCAGGAAGCAGCGCAGCCGGCAGCGGATGCAAAGCAGGAGACTGTAGAGCCACAGGATGCTGTTACAACATACACAATTTCAGTAACAAGTCAGGATACATGTCGCACCATTGCAGAAAAGCTTAAAGCTCTCAATCTAGTGGATGATGCTGAACAATTTCGTATATATATGGGACAAAAGGGTGCTGATCATTTTATAGCAGATGGTGAGCACATTATTCCACAGGGAGCATCGTATGATGATATAATCACTATTCTGACACAGAAATAAATTTTTTGCTTGCATATAAGCCTTTGGTATGTTATAATTCCAAAGGCTTAAATACTATAAAGCACGTGTGCGGATGATCGCCGGTGCCGGATAACGCTTACCGGTGGCTGATCTAATTGGAAACACACGGAAGATTAATAACCAAACGGAGGTAAATAAAATGAGCGTAATTTCAATGAAACAGTTACTCGAGGCAGGTGTTCATTTTGGACATCAGACAAGAAGATGGAACCCTAAAATGGCTCCTTACATCTACACAGAGCGTAATGGTATCTACATCATCGACTTACAGAAGTCTGTAGGAAAGGTTGATGAGGCATATGATGCCGTATCTGATATCGCTGCTCAGGGTGGTACAATCCTTTTCGTAGGTACAAAGAAGCAGGCTCAGGATGCAATCAAGACTGAGGCAGAGCGTTGCGGTATGTACTATGTAAACGAGAGATGGTTAGGTGGAATGCTTACAAACTTCCGCACAATCGAGAGCCGTATTGCAAGACTTAAAGCTATTGAGACAATGTCAGAGGATGGCACATTCGATGTTCTTCCTAAGAAGGAAGTTATCGCACTCAAGAAGGAGTGGGAGAAGCTCGAGAAGAACCTTGGCGGAATCAAGGATATGAAGAGAATTCCTGATGCAATATTTGTAGTAGATCCTAAGAAGGAGCGTATCTGTATCAAAGAGGCTCAGGCACTTGGAATCACTCTTATAGGTATTGCTGATACAAACTGCGATCCTGACGAGTTAGATTATGTTATCCCAGGAAACGATGATGCTATCAGAGCTGTCAAATTAATCGTATCTAAGATGGCAGACGCTGTTATCGAGGCAAAGCAGGGCGCTGAGGAAGAGGTTACTGCTGAGGAAGCTTCTGACGAGACAGTTGAGGAATAAAACAGATTAATATCGGAGGATAATCAAATGGCTATTACAGCAGGTATGGTAAAAGAACTGCGTGAGATGACAGGCGCAGGTATGATGGATTGTAAAAAAGCTTTAACTGAGACAAACGGAGATATGGATGCCGCTGTTGACGTTTTGAAAAAAAGCGGTGCAGCCAAGATGGAAAAGAAGCAGAGCAGAATTGCCGCTGAGGGAATCGCACGTGTTGCTGTAAACGGAAACGTTGCAGTTGTAGCAGAGGTTAACTCTGAGACAGATTTCGTTGCTAAGAATGAAACATTCCAGGAGTTTGTTCAGACAGTTGCAGATACAGCACTTGCTTCTGGCTTAAATGGTGGTGCAAATGGAGAGGATATCGACGCTCTTCTTGCTACAAACGGACTTAGCGAGCTTCTTGTAGAGAAGACAGCTACAATCGGAGAGAAGTTATCTGTTCGTAGATTTGCAAAGGTTACAGGTGATGTTGTTACTTCTTATATCCATGGTGGTGGAAGAATCGGTGTTATCATTGCAGCAAATGGTGCAACAGACGATGCAGCTAAAGAAGCAATCACAAATATTGCTATGCAGGTTGCAGCTATGAACCCACAGTACATCAGCAGAAACGATATCTCTGATGAAGAGCTTGCAAAGCTTAGAGAGATCACTGTTGACAGTGCATTAAATGATGCTACAACACTTCCAAAGCCTATTCTTAATAAGTTAATTGACAAGGCTATTAACGAGAAGCTTTGGAGCGATGATGATATCAACAACTTCAACGAGCACAAGAACAACATGAACTATGTATGGAACTTCTTATCAGATGCTGCTAAGGCAAAGCTTGGTGAGCTTGCAATGGCAGACAAGGAGTCTATCGTGGCTGAGAAGATGTTCAATGGTTTAGTTGAGGGTCGTGTATCTAAGCAGTTAAAAGAGATTTGTCTCCTTGACCAGACATATGTTAAGGCAGAGGATGGAAAGCAGTCAGTTGCAAAATATCTTGAGTCAGTTTCTAAGGATCTTACAATCACCGAGATGGTTCGTTTCGAGGTAGGTGAGGGTATGGAGAAGAAGCAGGAAGATTTCGCTGCTGAGGTTGCTGCCCAGATGGCTGGAGTCTAAACTGTATCTTTATACTGATTAAACGAATGCTGTTCCGCAAAAGTTTAACTTTTAAACTTTTGCGGAATTTTTTTATCTTTACAAGATATAAAAATATGGTAAAATAGTAAGAGGAAACAAAACCAATCATAACGGGGGACGCATATGGACTCAAAGGATAATGAATTAGCCAGACAGCAGCAAGAGCGTCGCAAACGTGTGAGCCGGATTAAGACAGGTATTATTATGACTATAGCAATATGGATAGCAATATCTATACTTGCCATAGTTGTACTGGGCATCATGGTTGTCAAACTGAATTCGAGAATATACAAGCTTGAGCTTCAGTTAAATACAGCTATATCAAGCACAGTTACCGGTACTGAGTCTGATGATGGTGACATCGCTTCTGATGAAGAAAGCTCTGGCGCAAAAACTCAGGCTGTCGTGAAACAGCTTGAGTCAAAAGACAATGTGTATCATGATGGGGATACAAGAAAGGTATATCTTACCTTTGATTGTATTCCCGGTGATAACACCGGTACCATTTTAGATGCCCTTGCCAACTGTGGTGTCAAGGCTACCTTCTTTGTCACAGCAGATACCTCCGGTAAATATGATGATGTTTATAAGCGCATAGTGCAGGACGGACACACTATTGCGATGGCTTCCTACAGTAATTCATACAGTAAAATTTATGAATCAACAGAGGCATTTACCGATGACCTGACACAGATTTCCGATTATATCACCAATCTGACTGGAATAGCACCGGATATTTATCGTTTTCCCGGTGGCAGCATGAACCAGATTAGTAATGTAGACATGGTTGAGCTTGTAAAGATACTCAATTCAAAGCATATCACATACTTTGACTGGAATGTCAATTCTGGTGATACGGCCGACAATTGCAGTGTCGATGATATTGTCAATAATGTCACCTCAGGTATTGCCAAATATGACAATTCAGTTGTGTTATTACATGATGATTCAAACAGATCAACCACGGCAGAGGCTATTGAGCCGCTTGTTGAAAGCATAAAAGCGCAGGGTGCCGAAATATTGCCGATTGATAATAATACATATAAAGTTCAATATATCAAATCAGATACTGTTGGATAAGATAATAAATGGAGGAAATATTCATGGGATTATTCAAAGAATTTAAGGATGATTTTTCTCAGGCTGTAAACGAGCTTGTACCCGGAGATGTACCTGAGAAAGAAGTAGAGCCAAAGGCTCAGACAGCTGACAATCTTGTAGTTGATACTATAGGAGAGAATGTTGACGTTGCATCAGAGCTTTCAAAGCTCGACGGATTACTTGAGCATGTCGAGGAGCAGCCACAGGAGACAACTGTACCAAGACCAACTCCAAGTGAAAATTTTGCAGAGCATACAATCAATACACAAAAAGAGGAGCAGATACCACAAATGAATGATATACCACAGCCAGTAAATACACAGCCAGTAAACAATAACGTTTTATCAGGAGATGTACAGGACGAAACATCAGTCATCACAGCAAGTACTGTACTCACAGGAGATTTACAGTCATCAGGATCATTTGATATTCAGGGAACCATCAACGGAAATGTAATGTGTAACGGCAAGATTGTTGTTACAGGAACAGTCAACGGCAACACAAATTCATCAGAGTTTTTCGCTGATGTAGCTAAGGTTGAGGGTGAAATTGTTTCAACAGGAACTGTAAAGATAGGTGCAGGATCTGTTATCATCGGCAATATCTCAGCATCTTCAGCAGTTATCGCAGGAGCTGTAAAGGGCGATATAGATGTTCAGGGACCTGTTGTAGTAGATACTTCTGCAGTTATCATGGGTAATATCAAGTCACGTTCAGTACAGATTAACAACGGTGCCGTTATCGAGGGCTTCTGTTCTCAGACATACGCTGATATCGATGTTCAGGGACTTTTCGAGGGTAAATAAATATGAGTAGAATATTACTAAAATTAAGTGGTGAAGCACTTGCAGGTGATAAGCACCACGGCTTTGATGAGGCTACAGTCATTGAGGTTGCAAAACAGGTTAAACAGATTGTTGATAATGGTACACAGGTAGGTATTGTTATCGGTGGTGGAAACTTCTGGAGAGGCAGAACGAGTGAGACCATCGACCGCACAAAGGCTGACCAGATTGGTATGCTCGCTACAGTTATGAACTGCATTTATGTATCTGAGATTTTCAGATATGTCGGAATGAAGACAGCTGTTCTTACTCCATTTGAGTGCGGCAACATGACAAAGCTTTTCTCTAAGGACAGAGCTAATAAGTATTTTGCACATGATATGGTTGTATTCTTTGCAGGAGGAACAGGTCATCCATATTTCTCAACAGATACAGCCACGGTGCTTCGTGCAATTGAGATTGAGGCAGATGGTATTTACCTTGCCAAAGCAATTGACGGAGTATATGACAGTGATCCAAAGACCAATCCTGCTGCAAAGAAGTATGATGAGCTTTCAATCGAAGAGGTTGTTGAGAAGAAGCTCGCAGTAGTTGACCTCACAGCGTCTATCATGTGCCTTGAGAACAAGATGCCTATGTATGTATTCGGACTCAATGAGGAAAACAGCATTGTAAATGCTCTTACAGGCAAATTTAACGGTACAAAGGTTACTGTATAGTAAATTGCATATAATGCATATCAGGAGGATAATATGGATTCAAGATTAAACCCTTTCCAGGATAAAATGGAAAAAACATTAAATAATCTCGAGGAAGAGTATGCAGGCATCCGTGCAGGAAGAGCCAATCCACATATTCTTGACAAGCTTCGTGTAGATTATTACGGCACACCTTCACCAATTCAGAGTGTAGCCAATGTAAGTGTTCCAGAGCCTAGAATGATTCAGATTCAGCCATGGGAGGCTTCTATGGTTAAGGAGATTGAGAAAGCAATAAACTGCTCTGACATCGGAATTAATCCTACAAACGACGGAAAGCTTATCAGACTTGTTTTCCCTGAGCTTACAGAGGAGAGACGTAAAGATCTTGCAAAGGACATCAAGAAAAAAGGCGAGGAAGCTAAAGTTGCTGTCCGCAATATCAGAAGGGATGCAATCGACAGCATCAAGAAGACCGGCAAAGAGGAAGGCATTTCAGAGGATGAGATTAAAGGCCTCGAGGATGACGCTCAAAAGCTTACCGACAAGTTTGTCGCAAAGGTTGACGCTGCGGTTGACGCAAAATGTAAAGAGATACTTACTGTATAGTATTTATATCACGTATACAAACAAGGGACATGTTATTCGTGTCCCTTATTTGCTTATTCCCGGTTTTACTGTTCACACTTAACTGTGTGACCAGCAAATAAATGATGCGTCATGATTGTAAATATATAATATGCATAAATGAAAGGAAATAAAATATGAGTACTCCGGAACATATAGCAATCATTCTGGACGGAAACGGCCGCTGGGCCAAAAGTAAGGGTATGCCAAGAAACTACGGTCATACAGTAGGAGCCAAAAATGTTGAGAATATATGTAAGGCTGCAAACGACCTCGGCGTTAAATATCTGACACTTTACGCCTTTTCCACTGAAAACTGGAACCGCCCTGAGTCTGAGGTCGCTGCACTAATGAAGCTTCTTGAAAGCTATCTTAAAAACTGCATAAAGACTGCCAATAAAAACAATATGCGTGTGCGCGTTATTGGCGAGATAAGCAGGCTTTCAGAGAATTTTCAGGAGAAAATAAGAAACCTTGAAGAAGTTTCATCGGTAAATACGGGTCTTAACCTGACAATTGCAATTAATTACGGAAGTAGAGATGAGATGATACGTGCTGTAAAGCATATGATAGCTGACCATGATGATGGAAAGCTTTCAGCTGACGATATAGATGCAGATACCTTCTCATCATATCTTGACACAAGAGAGCTTCCGGATCCTGATTTACTCATCCGCACAAGTGGTGAGCAGCGCCTGTCAAACTACCTGCTCTGGCAGCTTGCATACGCTGAGTTTTATTTTACAGATGTTCCGTGGCCTGCATTTGATAAAAATGAACTCAAAAAGGCTATAGATGCATATAATAAAAGAGACCGTCGCTTTGGTGGATTAAAAGAAACGAACGACACGGAGGATAAATAATGTTTAAGACAAGACTGCTTAGTGGTATAGTTCTTGTAATTGCCGCTATATTTCTTATAGTAACAGGAAACGAGGTGCTTCTTTTTTCAACACTTCTGATTTCGTGTATAGGTATGTTTGAGCTTTTCAGGGTGTTTAAATTTGAAAAATCGCTCTTATCGGTTGTACCGTATATTGCTTTGATTTTATTTTACATCAACTTAAGGTGGAGCTTCATACCTGATGTAATGATGCTTTTCATGGGCTTTCTTATTGTACTGATGTTCGTGTATGTGCTGTCATACCCGAAATATGATGCAAAGCAGCTCATGGCAGCCTTTTTTGGTATGTTTTATGTAGGAACAATGCTTTCATATGTCTACCAGATACGTACACTCAACAACGGACTTTACCTTGCCTTCTTGGTATTTTTATGCTCTTGGGGCTGTGATACATGTGCCTACTGCGTCGGAGTGCTGATTGGAAAGCACAAAATGGCACCAAAGCTTTCACCAAAGAAGTCTATAGAGGGTGCAGTAGGTGGTGTACTCGGCAGTGCGCTTCTTACAGCATTATACTGCTTTATATTCAGAAATCATATGAATATAGACGGCACAGAGATTGCTATACTTGCTGTTATAGCTGCTGTTGCAGGCCTTATTTCAATGGTTGGAGATTTGTGCGCATCAGCCATAAAGCGTAATTATGATATCAAGGATTACGGACATCTGATACCCGGACATGGTGGTATTTTAGACCGCTTTGACAGCATGATTATCACAGCACCAATCATTTATTATCTGGCTAGCTTCTTTTTAAGTTAAAAAGTAACATTTAAGAACCATTGAAAACAAAAAGCTAAGGTAACTATTCAGAACCACTGAGAAAAATATAAATCGAGGAATTATCATGAAAAAAATATCAATACTTGGTTCAACCGGCTCTATCGGAACACAAACACTTGATGTGATAAGAGAGCATGGTGATATGCAGGTTGTGGCACTTTCCTGTGGCAGAAATCTCTCCCTTATAGAGAAACAGGCAAGGGAATTTAAGCCACAGTTTGTCAGTGTAAGTGATGAAAACGATGCCAAAAAGCTTCGCACAAGCCTTGCGGATACTGATATCGAGGTTGGTTATGGCATGGACGGTCTCATTAGATGTGCCACCATTGAGCCTTGCGATATAGTTGTAACTGCAATTGTCGGTATGCTTGGCATTCGTCCTACAATTGCCGCCATCAAGGCAAAAAAGACCATCGCACTCGCAAATAAGGAGACCCTCGTTACAGCGGGCCATATCATTATCCCGCTTGCGAAGGAGTATGGTGTGTCCATTCTTCCGGTGGATAGTGAGCACAGTGCCATCTTCCAGTCACTGCAGGGAAATTCTATGAATCCGATTAAAAAGATTCTTCTGACAGCATCCGGAGGTCCGTTCAGAGGCAGAAAGCTCTCTGAGCTTGAAGGTATAAGGGTGGAGGACGCACTAAAGCATCCTAACTGGTCAATGGGTCAAAAAATCACTATTGATTCATCAACCATGGTCAATAAGGGGCTTGAGGTGATTGAAGCAAAATGGCTTTTTGATGTCGATTTGTCGCAGATTCAGGTTGTAGTGCATCCTCAGAGTGTCATTCACTCGGCTGTTGAGTATGCGGATGGAGCAGTTATAGCACAGCTTGGTACTCCTGATATGCGTATACCTATACAGTATGCACTGTATTATCCAAGCAGACCTGCGCTTTCCGCTGACAGGCTTGATCTCTTTAAGCTTAAGGATCTGACCTTTGAGGCACCGGATCTTGATACCTTTAAAGGGCTTGCTCTCGCCATGAAGGCTGCAAGGGCAGGAGGCAATATTCCTACGGCCTTCAATGCTGCAAACGAGAGAGCGGTGGCACTGTTTTTGAATAAAAAGATTAAATATCTGGAAATAATCGATATAATCGAGGCATGTATGGAGAATGCATCATTTATTGAAAATCCTTCAGTGGATGAGATACTTGATACAGAGCAGTGCGCATATGACTATATCAGTAAAAGGTGGTAATTTTGAACATTATTAGTATTATTATTGCAATCATATTATTCAGCATCATAGTAATTTTTCACGAGCTCGGACATTTCTGGCTTGCTAAAGCAAATGGCATAAAGGTCAATGAATTTTGTCTTGGACTTGGACCGACTCTTTTTGGAGTGCAGCGTGGAGAGACCAAATACTCCATAAAGCTTCTTCCGTTTGGCGGAGCCTGTATCATGGAGGGAGAAGATGAAAGCTCAGGTGATGACAGGGCATTCAACAACAAATCAGTGTGGGCGCGCATAAGCGTTGTTTTTGCAGGGCCGTTTTTTAATTTTATCATGGCATTTATTTTTGCTCTCATTATCATCTGCTCTGTAGGCTATGACAGTCCAAAGCTTGCCGGTGTTATTGAGGGGTATGCGGCTGAGGAGGCCGGTATCAAGGCCGGTGATGAGATTGTAAAGCTGAACAATACGAATATACACTTTTACCGCGAGATAAGCCTCTACTCGATGCTTCACGAAGGTGAAACAGTTGATGTGACCTACCTTAGGGATGGCAAAAGGCACACCACCACATTGAAGCCTAAATATGACGAGACAACAAAGAGGTATCTGTACGGCTTTAACGTGTCGGGAAAACGTACAAAGCCCGGCTTTGGAAAGGCGCTGCTTTATAGCTGCTACGAGGTGAAATACAACATCTATACAACAATAGAGGGGCTTAAAATGCTCTGTACAGGGGCTGCATCTGTAAATAACTTAAGCGGACCCGTAGGCATTGTAAAGAACATGGGAGATACCTATGAGCAGGCAGTTTCTATGTCAGGAGTATGGCTTGGCATACTAAATATGCTAAACTGGGGCGTGCTGATTTCTGCAAACCTCGGTGTGATGAACCTGCTGCCACTGCCGGCACTTGATGGTGGCAGACTTGTATTTTTGATAGTTGAAGCCATAAGAAGAAAGAGAGTGGACCCTGAGAAGGAGGGCTATGTGCATCTCGTTGGCATAGTGCTTTTACTTCTTCTGATGGTTGTTGTCATGTTCAATGATATCAGAAATCTAATAGTCTGATTTTATAACAGATTGGAGATATACACATGGAGACAAAAATAGTAAAAATCGGAAATAAAGTAATCGGTGGAGGAAACCCGATTCTCATACAGTCAATGACAAATACAAAGACTGAGAATGTAGCTGACACAGTTGCGCAGATAAACGCGCTGACAGACTTAGGCTGTGATATAATCCGATGTGCTGTGCCTACGATGGAGGCTGCAAGGGCACTTAAGGAGATTAAGAAACAAATCAGCATACCGCTTGTTGCGGATATACACTTTGATTACAAGCTTGCAATAGCTGCGATTGAAAACGGAGCCGACAAAATCCGAATCAATCCCGGCAACATAGGAAGCGCAGAAAGAGTAAAGGCTGTCGTGGATGTAGCAAAGGAGAGAAATATCCCTATCCGCGTCGGTGTAAACAGTGGCTCTCTTGAAAAAGACCTGGTAGAGAAATATCATGGTGTGACAGCAGAGGGACTTGTGGAGAGCGCTTTGGACAAGGTAAAGCTCATAGAGGATATGGGGTATGACAATCTTGTCATAAGCATCAAATCTTCAGATGTCATGATGTGTGTTAAAGCACATGAGCTTATTTCAGATAAAACCAATCATCCGCTCCATGTGGGTATCACAGAGGCAGGCACAATAATAAGCGGCAATATAAAGTCTGCTATCGGACTCGGACTGATACTAAGCCAGGGCATAGGTGATACAATACGTGTGTCTCTCACTGGAAGCCCTCTCGAGGAAATAAAGTCTGCCAAGCTCATTTTAAGAACTCTGGGTCTTAGAAAGGGTGGCATAGAGGTTGTTTCATGTCCTACCTGCGGCCGCACACAGATAGATCTTATCGGGCTTGCAAATCAGGTGGAGACAATGGTTTCAGGATATGACCTTGACATAAAGGTTGCTGTCATGGGCTGTGTGGTAAACGGACCGGGTGAAGCAAAGGAAGCAGATCTTGGCGTGGCCGGAGGAATCGGCGAGGGTCTTATCATAAAACACGGTGAGGTATTTAAAAAGGTGCCTGAGAGCGAGCTTTTGGGTGCATTGAAATATGAGCTTGACCATTGGGGTGAATAATTTTGACAAAGACATTTAAGGAAGTTTTCCCTACACTTAAGCTGGACAAGGATATGGAGAATCTGCTGGAGAATGCTGATGTCACCAGAATTTCCGTAAACCATGCAAGAGATTTTTACAAAATATATGTAAAAAAGCAAAACGCCTTATTTTCAAAAAAAATATCTGGAAGCTAGAAGAAAGCATAAAAAAACAGATATTTAAAAGTAAAGATATTACAGTGAAAATTATAGAGTCTTACGAGTTGTCTTCGCAGTACACACCGAAGACTCTTTTTGATGTCTATTTTGACAGTATTCTTGACGAAATAAACAGTCACAGTGTACTTTTGTACAATCTGCTGCGAACCTCAAAGTGGAGCTTTACCGACGATACACATGTCACAGTCACACTTGAGGAGACAATAATCGCAAAGACCAGAGGCAATTCGGTCATAGAATTTCTTGAGAAGGTGTTCTGCGAGCGCTGTGGGATGGATTTTATCGTTAATCTGCAGTACGAAAAACCAAAAATCAGCAAATACCGTCAGAATGCTGACAAGCAGATTGAGCAGGAGGTGCAAAATATTGTCGCCCGCACTAAATTTGCCATGGCAAAAGCTGACGATGATGAAGATGCTAAAGTGACTGTCGATGACGGTGCAATGTTCGTAGGAGGCAGTGAAAATACATCTGATACAAAAAAGAGTGGCACATCAGATTTTCCTAAAGCCTCAGATAAGAAGAATGAAGCAAAGACAGGCACTGATAAAAAGCCTGAGAAGAAATTTGAAAAGAAATTTGAGAAGAAGTTCGAGCGCAAGGGAGATTTCAGACGCAAATATGACAATGACCCTGATATCGTATACGGAAGAAGCTTTGATGATGAGGAGATGGCTATTGAAAAGATTGACGGTCCTATCGGTGAGGTTACAATAAAGGGCAAGATTCTTACGGTTGAATCCCGCGAAATCAGAAACGAAAAGACTATCATTATGTTTGCGGTCACTGATTTCACAGACACCATCATGCTCAAGCTCTTTGCCAGAAATGATGACGTAGCAGATATTCTTGCATATATTGCCCCGGGCAACTTTGTTAAGGCAAAGGGAGTTGTGACTGTAGATAAATATGACAGTGATTTGTCAATAAGCTCAATAGTCGGACTTAAAAAGATACCTGATTTTACATCAAAGAGGGAGGATACTGCTGCCGAAAAACGTGTTGAGCTTCACTGTCACACCAAGATGAGTGACATGGATGGCGTGTCTGACGTAAAGGATATTGTGAAGTGTGCAATGCGCTGGGGACACAAGGCCATTGCTATTACGGACCACGGTGATGTGCAGGCATTCCCTGACGCTAACCATACTGTGGATGACAAATTCAAGGTCATTTACGGTGTGGAAGCATATCTGGTCGATGATACAAAGGATATTGTGGAGAACGCAGCCGGTCAGTCGCTGGATGACAAGTACGTGGTATTTGATATAGAGACAACAGGCTTTTCTCCGGAAAAGAATAAAATCATAGAAATAGGTGCGGTGAAGGTCATCGGTGGCGAGATTGTAGACCGCTATTCCACATTTATAAACCCTGAGGTACCTATTCCGTTCAGGATTGAGGAGCTCACCTCGATAAGGGATGACATGGTTATCACATCGCCAACAGTGGATGTCATACTGCCACAGTTTATGGAGTTTTGCAAGGACTGCATCATGGTCGCCCACAACGCTGACTTTGATATGAGCTTTATAAAGCGAAACTGCGCATTGCTTGGCATGGAGTATAATCCTACAATTGTTGACACGGTGGCTCTTGCGAGAGTGCTTCTGCCACAGCTAAACAGATTTAAGCTGGATACAGTAGCCAAGGCTCTAAACATCTCGCTTGATCATCATCACAGAGCGGTGGATGATGCCGCATGTACTGCAGAGATATTTGTCAAATTCATAGAAAAGCTAAAGGACAGGGGCATATCAAGCTTAGATGAGGTAAATGCCCTGGCAAAATCATCTGTTGAGATGATAAGGAAGATGCCTACATACCATGCCATCATTCTTGCAACCTGTGACCAGGGGCGTACCAATCTCTACAGGCTTATCTCGCTGTCACACATCAAATATTATAATAAGAGACCGCGAATACCAAAATCAGAGTTTAACAAGTATCGTGATGGGCTTTTAATAGGCTCAGCCTGTGAGGCAGGAGAGCTTTACAGGGCCATTTTAAACGGAAGACCACAGGAGGAAATCACAAGACTTGTGAATTTCTATGATTACCTGGAGATACAGCCTCTTGGCAACAACGCATTTATGATACGTGACGAGGATTCCGATATTGCTTCAAACGATGACCTTATCGATATAAATAAGCGAATCGTAAAGCTTGGAGAGGAATTTGGAAAGCTGGTTGTTGCAACCTGTGACGTACATTTCTTAAATCCCGAGGACGAGGTATACCGTCGTATTATCATGGCCGGTAAGGGCTTTAAGGATGCAGATGAGCAGGCTCCGCTTTATTTAAGGACCACAGAGGAAATGCTAAAGGAGTTTGAATATCTCGGAAGCAAAAAGGCTGAGGAGGTAGTCATCACCAATACCAATAAGATAGCAGACATGTGTGAGCGTATCTCACCGGTCAGACCTGATAAATGTCCGCCGGTTATCGAAAACTCTGACGGCATGCTTCGTGAAATCTGCTATAACAAGGCAAACAGGATGTACGGAGATCCGCTGCCGCCGATAGTTAAGGAGCGTCTTGACAGAGAGCTTAACTCTATTATTTCAAACGGCTATGCCGTAATGTACATCATCGCACAGAAGCTTGTGTGGAAATCAAATGAGGACGGCTACCTGGTTGGCTCGCGAGGCTCCGTAGGAAGCTCATTTGTCGCAACCATGTCAGGTATCACAGAGGTTAATCCGCTGCATGCTCACTATTTGTGTACACACTGCAAATACAGTGATTTTGATTCACCAGAGGTACAGGCATTTTCAGGCCGTGGTGGCTGTGATATGCCGGATAAGCTCTGTCCAAAGTGCGGCAGACCTTTAAGCAAGGAGGGCTTTGATATTCCGTTTGAGACCTTCCTCGGTTTCAAGGGAAACAAGGAGCCTGATATCGATCTGAACTTCTCAGGAGAGTATCAGTCGAAGGCACACAAATATACCGAGGTTATTTTCGGTGAGGGCCAGACCTTTAAAGCCGGAACCATAGGTACACTTGCTGACAAGACCGCATTTGGATACATTAAAAACTATTATGAGGAGCGCGGTGTCAGAAAGCGAAACTGCGAGATAGACAGGATAGTGCAGGGCTGCGTTGGTGTTCGACGTACTACGGGACAGCATCCGGGTGGTATAGTCGTGCTGCCGATGGGTGAGGAGATTAATACCTTTACTCCTGTACAGCATCCTGCGAATGATATGACCGTTGACATCACGACAACGCATTTTGACTACCATTCAATCGACCACAACCTGTTAAAGCTCGATATACTTGGACACGATGATCCTACCATGATTCGTATGCTGCAGGATCTGACAGGTGTTGACCCAACAAAGATTCCGCTTGACGACAAGGCTGTCATGTCACTGTTTCAGAACACCTCCGCTTTGGGCATAGAGCCTGAGGATATCGATGGATGTCCGCTTGGAGCTTTAGGTATACCGGAGTTTGGTACCGATTTTGCCATGGGCATGCTCCTTGATACAAAGCCAAAGGAGTTTTCTGACCTCATTCGTATCGCCGGATTATCACACGGTACCGACGTATGGCTTGGCAATGCACAGACTCTTATCGAGGAAGGCACAGCTACCATTTCAACCTGTATCTGTACCAGAGATGATATTATGACATATCTGATTTCCATGGGACTTGAATCTGAGGAAGCCTTCAACATCATGGAGAAGGTGCGAAAGGGTATTATTGCCAAGGGCAAATGCCCTCAGTGGCCACAGTGGAAGGAGGATATGAAGGCACACGGTGTACCTGACTGGTATATCTGGTCATGCGAGAAAATCAAATACATGTTCCCTAAGGCCCATGCTGCGGCATACGTTATGATGGCATGGAGAATCGCCTACTGTAAGGTTTTCTATCCGCTTGCATACTACGCAGCATACTTTTCAATCCGTGCCACAGGCTTTTCATATGAGCTTATGTGTCAGGGAAAGGACCGACTCGAAAACTACATGAAGGACTATAAGAAAAGAAAAGACACGCTGTCAAACAAGGAGCAGGATGTATTTAAGGACATGCGTATCGTACAGGAGATGTATGCCAGAGGCTTTGATTTCATGCCTCTTGATATATACAGGGCTCACCCTAACCGTTTCCAGATAATTGACGGTAAGCTCATGCCGGCCATAAACAGTATTGACGGACTGGGCGACAATGCCGCTATTTATATTTCGGAAGCGGCAAAGGACGGACCATTCCTCTCAAAGGATGATTTCAGGGAGAGAACTCATGTATCGCGAACAGCCGTAGACCTCATGTCAGATTTGGGACTGCTTGGTTCACTGCCGGAGTCAAACCAGCTTTCACTTTTCGATTTCGGAGCATAATCCGGCAGTTTAACATAAAACATATACTTTAACAATAATAAAAATCCACTACTCATTGACAGACTCATAAATCTGTAAATAGGGTAGTGGATTTTGCGTATAATATGTATTGATTTTAAATATTAAATCTTATTTTAATTTTCTTCAATAAAATCTATCTGATACTCATCCATGTACTTGATACGTGCAAGTGAGTAAACCTCATAGCCCTGCTCGTTGATCTTTCTTCTGCCAGGCTGGAATGACTTCTCAATAAGGATTCCTATACCGGCAACTGTAGCGTGAGCCATGCGAAGAAGTCTGATGGCACCTGTAGCAGCCTCTCCGTCAGCCATGAAATCATCAATCAAAAGAATATTGTCATCCTCTGAGATAACATCGCGTGAGAGTGTAAGCTCATAGCTCTTCTCTGTTGTAAATGAAGTAACCTGTGTCTGATATAAATCATTATGTAATGTCTTTGAAGGCTGCTTCTTTAAAATAACAAGCGGTACATTCATCTTGGCTGCTGCCATAAGTGCAGGAGCAATTCCTGAGCTCTCTATTGTGACAACCTTTGTGATTCCCTTATCGGCAAAGTGATTTGCGAAATCCTCACCGATGTGCTCCATAAGCACCGGATCTACCTGATGGTTGATAAATTTGTTGACCTTTAAGATGTTTGTGCCAATTACCTGGCCATCCTTGAGAATTCGATCTTGCAGTTCTTTCATTTTGTTCACCTCATAAAAAATAAATTGTTATTATTATAGCACTATTCTTCGACAATATCACTATAAATTTTAGAATAAATTTCTTCAACCATATGATCGAGGAAGCTTTCCTCAAGCAGGCTGTATTTTTCAGTAATGACTGATGTGATAAGCTCAGCTCTTTTGTAGTATAAATCACCTGAGCAGGCATCTCCTTTTTCACCAGATGACGCTAAAGTCATAAGCTCGTCCCTATGAGTGACGGTCACGTATTCCATGATTTCCTCTTCGAGGGAATTATTCCGGTCAATTTTTTTTGAAATGTCCTTTAGCTCCATAAATGACTTCATTCCTATGATAAAAAATATCAAGAAAACAAGCCCCATTACGATAGAAACCATGAGCTTGTTTACCGAGTCTAAAGCGGCAAGCTTTATAACTCCTGTATCAAGCAGCACAATAGCAATAAGCCCTATCGCACCGACTCCGGTGAAGCACTGTCCGGTTGCTTTTGTATCATCGTATCGTTTTTGTTCATCAACGTATATTTTCATACGGCCTCCATATTGTTTAATTATAGTTATATGTTATAATGAAACGATGAAAATTACAATATTATGTGTAGGAAAAGTTAAAGAAAAATTTTACAGAGATGCGATTGCTGAGTACTCAAAGCGCCTAAGCCGTTACTGTAAGCTTGAAATCACTGAGGTTTCCGATGAAAAGACAAGCGAACAGGCCACACAGACAGAGATAGACATCGTAAAAAATAAAGAAGGTGAGAGGCTTCTTAAAAATATAAAAGACGATGCATATGTATTTTGTCTGGCGATAGATGGAAAACAGCTTGATTCGGTTGAGCTGTCACAGAAGATGGATAAGCTTATGACAGGAGGCAAAAGTCATCTTGTTTTTGTAATAGGAGGCTCTCTCGGGTTGTCCGATGATGTATTGAAGCGCGCTGACTATAAGCTTTCATTTTCTAAAATGACATTCCCCCATCAGCTCATGCGCGTAATTTTACTGGAGCAGATTTACAGGTCGTTTCGCATCAGCAATAATGAGCCGTACCACAAATAACCGGCATAATTCAGCCTAAATAAACATATGTTAATATATGAAGATGCAAAAAGTAACTGATTCGTTCGAGCTTCCAAAGGACATAGTGCTAGGGCTTCCAATTGTAACAGCATATGGTTATAATGAGTTGACTATAGAAAACCACAAGGGTATTCTGTCATTTTCGGACAAGGCCGTAACTGTAAGGGCAGCAGACAGTACCATAAAAATATCCGGCAGCCGCCTTGAAATCAAGGAATTTACAAAGGATTTAATAATAATAGCCGGTCATTTAAAGGGTGTTATATATGAGTATTAAAGCTTATGCAACAGTAAGGCTAACAGGCTGCAATATCAGGCGCTTCATAAATCTATGCACGGCAAACCATATAAAAATATGGAACCTTAAATATGTAAGTCCAAAGGAATATGAGGCCTGCTGCAGTACAGAAGATATTTTTCTAACGAAGCCGCACCTGAAAAAGACGCATACAAGGCTTCTCGTGGTAAAAAGACAGGGATACTTTGCAATAAGAGCATTTCTATATAAAATACGTATTATTACGGCTGCAATTACCGGCGTTTTTTGTATACATGCACTCATCTGCACAAGAATCTGGCACATTGTGCCTGAAGGAAACCGTTTCACGTATGATGAGTCGGTCATCTCCTTTATGGAGAGTGAAAATATAACAATAGGCAGCCACAAGAGAGCAGATTACAGCCTCCTTGAAAAGAAGCTTGAGGAAAAATATCCCGATATCACGTGGTGCAGTATATACATAGAAAAAAATACCATGAAAATTGATATATCAGAGGGAATAAATTATAGGTAAATTATGACAAATTTTATTTTTATGTTATAATGAAAAATATTTTGATTGAAAGGCACATGAGCTAATGAGTTTAAATGAAGTATCTATAAAAATACCGGGTGAATATATTCCAAACGTCTTTGGACAGTTTGATGCATTCGCCAAGAAAATAGAGCGCACACTGCACGTAACACTTGTCTTAAGAGATGATTCCTTAAAGATTATCGGAGCGCAGGGAAATATTGATGGGGCAAAAGAGGTGTTCGAGCAGCTCATTGCGCTGGCTGAGAGAGGCAACATCATTACAGAGCAGAACGTAAACTATGCACTTGCACTTTTAGAGGAGCATAAAGGCAGTGAGATTGTTGAGATTGACAAGGATATCATTTGTCACACAATAAATGGCAAGCCTGTAAAGCCAAAAACCATAGGCCAGAAGGAATATGTCGATGCAATCAGGAAAAAGATGATTGTGTTTGGCATGGGTCCTGCCGGAACAGGAAAGACCTATCTTGCCATGGCAATGGCTATAACAGCTTTTAAAAATGAGCAGGTGGGCCGTATTATTCTGACACGTCCTGCGATTGAAGCAGGCGAGAAGCTTGGCTTTCTGCCGGGAGATCTGCAGAGCAAGATTGACCCATATTTGAGACCGTTGTATGATGCTCTTTATCAGATAATGGGAGCTGAGAGCTTTCAGCGCAACATGGAAAAGGGCCTTATTGAGGTGGCTCCTCTTGCGTACATGAGAGGCCGTACACTTGACAATGCATTTATTATACTTGATGAGGCACAGAATACAACACCTGCACAGATGAAGATGTTCCTTACACGAATCGGCTTTGGCTCAAAGGTTGTCGTGACAGGTGATGCGACACAAAAGGATCTTGCACCGGGAGCAAAATCAGGGCTTGATGTGGCACTTAGGGTGCTTAAAAAAATAGATGATATAGGCATATGCAATCTGACAAGCAAGGATGTCGTGCGTCATCCGCTTGTACAAAAAATCGTTCAGGCATATGATGATTATGAAAATAAGCAGACTGCAAAGACTGTAAGAAAGCAGAGGAAGAGCAATTGAGAAGGGTTGTATCACTAATATCAATTTTTATATCAATCTTAGCTCTTTCATTTGTGCTGTGCCTGCTTGGTGATGTATATCCGGATGAGTGGATATGCATGGGTTTTTTAGATATCATATTTTATATGCTGCTTTTATTTGAGCTTGAGTATGAGCGGAACACACTGCAGCTGTCGAACAACTCAAGAACCGATTATCTTAGGTTTACGTTTGCGTTTATCATTTGTTCTATAGTGTGTATCATAAGCGGTTTTATGCCACTGTACAGCAGGCCGGTGATGATTTTTCCTATATTGCTTTGTCTGATTGGCAATGAGTTTCTGGCATTTATAAGCGGTACTTATTTTTGTATATTGCTTTCAATCACTGTATCCGGCGACTGCTTTGAGCTCGTATGTGAGCTGCTTCTTGTAATCACAGGTGCTATCCTTGCAAAGATGCTAAAGGAGGACAAGCTTCAGATATGTATATATCTGATCATAATCAGTATGAGCATTGTGACACCGGGCATATTCTATTATATGTCAACAAAGGAGTTTTCTGTTTCCGTTATTATTGCCGGAGCTGTAAGCGGCATGATTGTTTCGCTTATCGGCATCATTTGTGCCAGGGTATTTAAGCCACTTAGCGCTGATGAAACAAATGACAGGCTTATAGCAATAATAGAGGAGGATTTTCCTGCTGTAAAGCAGCTTAAAAAGAACAATTTCTCTGAATACAATCATGGCAATTTCGTATCGACGATTGCCATAAAGGCTGCAAAGGCTGCAGGACTGGACACTGCGCTATGCGCAGCAGGAGGCTTTTATTACCGCATAGGGCAGTGGCAGAAGCATAAAAGCGTCATGGAAGGAGTAGAACAGGCATTAGCCATGCATTTTCCTGAAAAGCTGACCAATATACTCTATGAGTACTATGGCAAGCTAAGACACCCACAGACCCCTGAATCCGCACTCATCCATATGGTCGATGCTTTAATAGTAAGGCTTGATCATATCAAAAACGATGTGGCAGACAGTGAATGGAATCACGAAATACTTATTATCCAGACATTAAATGAGCTGTCAAGCTCAGGAATGTATGATGAATCAGGGCTTTCCATGAATCACTTTTTAAAAATACGAGACTATCTTACAAAGGAGGAGCTGCTTAAATGAGTTTTTTTATCGAAAAAGAAGTAGAATGCAATTTTAATTTTGATTATGAAAAGGTCGCAGAAGCTGTTGTTTCTGCTTCACTTGAGCACGAGAGCTTTCCGTATGAGGCGGAGGTTAATTTGACACTGACAGACAATGAAGGGATACATGCCATCAATAAGGAGTACAGACAGATAGACAGGCCTACAGATGTATTATCTTTTCCGATGCTTTCATATGAAACACCCGGAGATTTTTCTTTCCTTTCAGATGAGAATGAGGATGATTTCAATCCTGATACAGGAGAGGTCATGCTAGGCGACATTATCATATCCATCGACAAAGTAAAGGAGCAGGCCTTAGAATACGGACACAGCGAAAAAAGAGAGTTTGCCTTTCTGATTACACACAGCATGCTTCATCTGTTCGGATATGACCACATGGAGGCTGATGAGGCTGCCGTAATGGAAGAGCACCAGAGAAAAATACTTGACGCTTTAGGTATAACACGCTAATATTTAAGCTGGTTATCAATTGAAACAGAGGATTTATAAATGGCTAAAAAAAAAAAACAACGGGGCAAGCAATGCCTTAGTACAGGGTTCTATACTTGCCGTAGCATCTATCATAAGCAGAATAATAGGACTCATATATCGCATACCGATGCAGCGTATATTGGGCGATATCGGAATCGGCTATTATTCCACAGCCTTTGAAATATACAATGTCATGCTGATTATATCATCATACAGCTTACCACTTGCCGTATCAAAGATGGTTTCAGCCCAGATGGCAAAAAAGAGGCGGACTGCGACGTATCAGATACTGAAGTGTGCTCTGCTTTTTGCAACCATCAGTGGTACAACGGTTGCACTCATACTGTTTTTTGGTGGCAATTTTTTTGCAACAACGCTTCTTAACACACCATACAGTATTTTTGCCTTAAGAGTACTGGCTCCGGGGCTTTTGGTAGTTGCAGTGCTCGGCGTTATCAGAGGCTTTTTCCAGGGACTGGGTACTATGATGCCAAGTGCCGTCTCACAGATAATAGAACAGATAGTAAATGCCATAGTCAGTGTATGGGCTGCATATGTGCTATACCGTACAGGTACAAGGATTGGCGCAGTACTTGGTGACAAGGAACACTATGCCGCAGCATATGGTGCAGCCGGTGGTACACTTGGAACAGTGCTTGGCTCTGTAGCGGCTCTTTTATTTGTAGTATTTATCTTTGCCATCTATATGAAGGTGTTCAAGAGGCAGATGAAAAGAGAACGAAATGTCAGGGTGAGCTCATTTGGCTACACAATGAAGATTCTTGTAATTACGGTTATTCCGGTGCTTTTAAGTACTACTATATACAATATCAGTGGTATAATAGACCAGGGTATTTTCAAGCAGGTTGCACTGCTTCAGGGATACACTCAGAATGATATAGACGTATGGTGGGGTGTATACACCGGAAAGTACAAGCTTTTAATCAATGTGCCTATATCCATAGCATCAGCTATGGCAGCATCCTTTGTGCCGGTGCTTACAGGCGCATATCACAGGGACGATATGGAGGCAGTGAGAGGACAGATTAATCTTTCCACACGCTTTATCATGGTTGTCGCATTCCCATGTGCAGTAGGGCTTGCCGTGTTTGGACTGCCAATATTTAATATACTGTTCTCAAGCACCCGTGCAACAAATGCTGAGGCATCACTTATGATGTATGTCGGTGCGGTTGCGGTAGTATTTTACTCGCTTTCCACTCTGTCCAACGGACTGCTGCAGGGAATTGACAGGCTCAAAGTTCCGGTAATCAACGCTGCGATATCCATTGTAGCGCATGTCATAGTACTCATACTGCTTATGCTCATATTCAGGCTCAATATACATGCAGTTGTGCTTGCCAATACGTTTTTTGCACTGCTCATGTGCTTTATGAACAGCATGGCTTTAAAGAAGTACAGCGGCTTTAAGCAGGAAATAAAAAAGACCTTTATCATCCCGGCCATCAGCTCGCTCATAATGGGAGTTATTTCGTATATAATATACTTTATACTTTACAAGGCCTGTCATATTGAGATTATCGCCTTCATTCTTGCTGCAATCATTGCGGTTATCTCATATGCAGTGGCGCTGCTTTTACTCAAGGGACTGACTGAGGATGAGCTTAGACATTTTCCAAAGGGCACACTTATCATAAAAGTGGCAAAAAAATGTCATTTATTATAAAATTGAATAAATAACAAAAATTTACAGATACTGATTTTGAGGTGATAATATGAAAAGCAAAATCAGTATCTGTTTTTTAACTATTGTTGTAATTCTTCTTGCACTTGTTATGATAGAAAAAATCAATACGCAAAGAGCAGCAGACAAGGCTGCGATAATTGCACAAAGCAATGAAAATGATAAAGAAGAAAAAAATGAAAAAGAAAGCCTTCTGACATCAAATGAGGCTAAGAATGCAAAATACTGCATCAAAAATGACTCCGGAATGCTGTCTGTATACAACGCCACTGCAAGTGAAAAATACTTTGACACAGGCGTGTATTTTGAAGAACTGCCCGATGAAGCAAAAAATAAGGTTACAAATGGACTCTACTTTTTTAACGAAACTGATTTGTACGATTTTCTTGAAAGCTATTCGAGTTAATGTTAAAATAAATCAGTTAGGGGAAAGAATATGTACGATGTAATTATAATAGGTGCCGGTGCATCCGGGCTGATGGCGGCAGCAGCTGCTGCATCAAAGGGAGCACGTGTGGCACTTTTAGAGCACAAGGATGATATAGGAAAGAAAATACTTGCAACAGGAAACGGCAGATGTAATTTCACAAACACTGATATGTCTGTAAATAAGTTTCACGGCAGTAAAGCACTGATTAAAAACGGGTTGTCGCAATTTAATTATGCAGACACAATACGTTTTTTTAAAGAACTTGGAATACCTGCATATGACAATGCGGGCTACATTTATCCAAATTCAAGACAGGCTGCATCTGTTGTGGCAGCCTTTCGCATGGAGCTTATGAGGCTTCATGTGGATGTGAAAACAGGCATAAGTATTACAGAAATTAAGACTGCAGGGATTATGGCTAAGGACACAAAGTCTGCTGCTAATCCGGCAACTAATAAGAAGACAGATGACCGGACCGGTTACTGCATCCAAACAGACAAGGGCAGCTTTAAGTCCAAAAGGCTTATCATAGCGTGTGGCCTTACGGCATCCCCAAAGCTTGGAAGTGACGGAAGCCTGTTTCGACAGATAGAAGCTCTTGGACATCATATCCAAAAGCCATTACCCACGCTCTGTGGCTTTAGCTGTGATGGCCTAAATTTCAAAAAAATCACAGGTGTCAGGTGCGATGCTACCGTTGCTTCCGTGATAGACGGTCAAATGACAGAGCAAAATACAGGGGAGCTGCAGTTAGCTGACTATGGCATCTCAGGCATCCCGGTTTTTCAGATTTCAAGTCTTATGTCAAGAGCCCTCGATAAAGGTCAAAGGGTCAAGGTGATAATTGACTTTTTGCCGGCTTTTAGTGATGATGAGCTTAAAGGATACATAAAGGACAGAAGTATTACAACGACAGACAACCGCTCGTTAAATGAGATGCTTAACGGACTTTTAAACAATAAGCTTCTTCTTGAGCTGATACACAAATCAGGTGTATCTCCTGACAAAAAGGGAAGGCTGTTGACAGATGATGATTGTAAAAGTCTCACCCACTCAATAAAGCATACAGCCGTTTCGGTAAAAAAGCCAAGAGGAGCCGAGTTTGCACAGGTGTGTGCAGGCGGCATATATACAAAGGAAATAGATGTACGTACATTGGAGTCCAAAATCCATCCGGGGCTTTACTTTTGCGGCGAGCTGCTTGATGTGGACGGCATATGCGGTGGCTACAATCTGCAGTGGGCATGGACAAGTGGATATATAGCAGGAGAAATGCAGTAAATGATTAAAATTAACCAGATAAAGCTCCCCGTCACGCACAGTGATGAGGCATTAAAAAAGAAAATAATAAAATTGCTTAAGCTCAATGCCAAGACAGGCTTCACATACCGCATATTAAAGAAATCACTTGACGCGCGTAAAAAGCCTGAGCTGTTCTATACATATTCAGTTGCTGTAGAGATAGAGGATACAAAAAATAGCGAAGAAGCAATTGTAAAAAGAGCAGCCAGCTCATCTGTGCTCATATATAAAGAAAAAAGAGTACATGATACCTGCATGCGGCTATATACCGCTTGACAGGCGACCTGTTATTGCAGGGGCAGGACCTGCCGGCTTGTTTTGTGCATATATACTGGCAGAGGCAGGTTTTCGCCCGATAGTTATCGAGCGTGGCAGCCGGGTTGAGAAAAGAACCTGCGATGTACAAAAATTCTGGGAGAGCGGCATCCTTAATCCCAAAAGCAATGACAGTTTGGTGAGGGCGGTGCCGGAACCTTTTCAGACGGCAAGCTGAATACATCCGTAAAGGATCCTTCGGGCAGAAATCGTCTTGTGCTTGAGACATTTGTGCGCTTTGGGGCAGATCCGTCCATACTTTATGACAACAAGCCACATATTGGTACTGATGTACTTTCAGAAGTAATTGTCAATATGCGTGAGTTTTTGGTTGACAATGGTGCTACATTTGTATTTGATACCTGTGTAAACAATCTTGACATAGTTTCCCAAAAGCTATTAAGTGTTTACACGGATTCTGACAGTAACAGTAATAGTGAGATAAAGACAGATGTATGCGTTCTGGCACTCGGACACAGCGCCAGAGATACATTTGATATGCTTTACAACAAAGGCTTTGATATGGAGTGCAAGAGCTTTGCAGTCGGCTTTCGCGTGGAGCATCCGCAGCGCATGATAGATGAATCACAGTATGGTATTCAAAAGAAAATCATACTTCCTCCAAGTCCTTACAAGGTCACATCCAATTTTCCGAATGGCAGAGGAGTCTATTCATTCTGCATGTGTCCGGGAGGATATGTGGTCAACTCATCGTCAACCGAAAATCACACAGTGGTTAACGGCATGAGCTATCACGACAGAAACAGCAAAAATGCGAACAGTGCCATCATAGTATCTGTTTCGCCGAAGGATTTCGGAGCAGATGATGCCCTCGCCGGAGTGAGATATCAGGAAAAGCTTGAGACAGAAAATTATAAGCGAGGCAATGGTTTAATACCACAGCAGCTTTTCGGTGATTTCTGTGATAACAGATTAACAACAGCATACGGTAATTTTGGCTCCTGTACAAAGGGAAACACCGTCTTTGCAAAGCTGAATGGACTGATGAACGCTGACATGGAGCAGTCGTTCAAGCTTGGAATGGAACATTTTGGTCATCTGATACATGGCTTTGACAGAAAAGATGCAATTCTGTCCGGTATGGAGACACGCACATCTTCTCCGCTTCGCATAAAAAGAGATGAATCCTTTGAGAGCAACATCTCGGGTGTATACCCTTGCGGAGAGGGCGCAGGCTATGCAGGAGGCATTACATCTGCGGCAATCGACGGCATAAAGGTCGCAGAAGCAATTATTAAAAAATATAGGCCGGATTTTAAATAATATTTATACACATAAAGAGAGGAAATATTCGTGGCAGAAGTATCACCAATGATGCAGCATTATCTGCAGACAAAAGAACAATATAAGGATTGTATTTTATTTTATCGCTTAGGAGACTTCTATGAGATGTTTTTTGACGATGCGATAATGGTTTCAAAGGAGCTTGAGCTTACACTCACCGGCAAAAACTGCGGACTTGAAGAAAGAGCTCCTATGTGTGGAGTACCGTTTCACGCGGCAGACTCATATATCAACAGACTCGTATCAAACGGTCACAAGGTAGCTATCTGTGAACAGATGGAAGATCCAAAGAAGGCAAAGGGAATCGTAAAGCGAGAGGTAATCCGTGTTGTGACACCTGGCACAAACACTGATATGGCTTCTTTAGATGAAGCAAAAAACAATTACATAATGTCGATTGTATACACTGAGGACAAATACGGCATAGCGACCTGTGATGTCACAACAGGTGATTTTTTTACGACAGAGGTGGATACGGAAAGAAAGCTGTTAGATGAGGTGAGCAGATTTAATCCATCGGAAATCATATGTAATGAAGCCTTCTACATGAGCGGAATAGATGTTGACGATATGAAAAACAGATTATCAATTACTGTTTCAGCACTAGACTCATGGTATTTTTCTGATGGTCTTGCAAATGAGACACTGCTTTCACATTTCCACGTACAGACAATAAATGCTCTGGGACTTGAGGATTATGAGAGTGGAGTCATAGCTGCCGGCGCCCTGTTAAAGTACCTTTATGAGACGCAGATGAACTCGCTCGACAATATACTTGAGCTTCATCCGTACTCAATAGGCAAATATATGATAATAGACAGCTCATCAAGACGTAATTTGGAGCTGGTTGAGACACTTCGAGAAAAGCAAAAGAGAGGCTCACTGCTTTGGGTACTCGACAAGACACGTACGGCTATGGGAGCAAGACTGCTTCGCACCTATGTCGAGCAGCCTCTTATCGAAAAGGCAGAGATAATAAAGCGCCAGAAGCTTATCGAAGCACTTAATGCAAACGAAATCACAAGAGATGAAATCAGGGAATACCTTAATCCTATTTATGACCTTGAGCGTCTCATCACAAGAATCACCTACCAGTCAGCCAATCCGCGTGACCTTATTGCCTTCAGGGATTCTTTAAAAATGCTTCCACCAATAAAGCAGCAGCTTTCAGACATACCGTGTGAGCTTACCGATGAGATTAATGAAGAGTTCGACGAGCTTAAGGATATATATGAGCTTTTACTTTCATCCATTGAGGATGAGCCGCCTATCTCACAGCGTGACGGAGATATCATAAAAGCTGGCTACAACGAGGAGGTTGACCGTCTTCGAGACGCAAAGACCAAGGGAAAGACATGGCTTGCTGAGCTTGAAGCCGGTGAGCGTGAAAAAACCGGCATCAAAAACTTGAGAATCAAGTATAACAAGGTATTTGGGTATTACCTTGAGGTCACAAACTCCTTCAAGGATATGGTTCCTGATTATTATGTGAGAAAACAGACACTCACCAATGCCGAGCGCTACATAACACCGGAGCTTAAGGAGCTTGAGGATACCATTCTTGGAGCTGAGGACAGGCTCACATCACTTGAGTATGAGCTGTTTCGTGATGTAAGAAAACAGATTTCCTGCAATGTTTCAAGGATTCAGAAAACAGCCAGAGCTATAGCACAGATTGATGTTTTTGCTTCGCTTGCGCTTGTTGCCAGCCAGAATAATTACTGCAAGCCAAAGATAAATGAAAGCGGAATAATAGACATAAAAAACGGACGTCATCCTGTAGTTGAAAAAATGATTACAAATGACATGTTTATAGAAAACGATACATATCTGGATCAGCACAAAAACAGAATCTCAATCATCACTGGACCAAACATGGCCGGTAAATCCACCTACATGAGACAGACAGCACTTATCGTTCTCATGGCACAGATTGGAAGCTTTGTACCTGCACAAACTGCAAATATCGGTATTGTAGACCGTATCTTCACACGAGTCGGCGCATCTGACGACCTTGCAAGCGGCCAGAGTACATTTATGGTTGAGATGAACGAGGTGGCAAATATACTAAGAAATGCAACCGCAAAATCCCTGCTCATTCTCGATGAGATTGGACGTGGCACGAGTACATTTGACGGACTAAGCATCGCCTGGGCAGTTGTAGAGCATATAAGCAATCCAAAGCTCCTCGGAGCAAAGACACTTTTTGCAACGCATTATCACGAGCTCACCGAGCTTGAGGGCAAGCTTGACAGTGTAAACAACTACTGCATCGCTGTAAAGGAAAAGGGCGATGATATAGTATTCTTAAGAAAAATCGTAAAGGGCGGAGCTGACAGAAGCTACGGCATACAGGTAGCAAAACTTGCAGGTCTGCCTGATTCAGTCATAGAGCGTGCCAAGGAAATTGCAGAGCAGCTTCTTGCAAATGATATCACAGATACTGTAAAAAGCATATCCGTTGACAATGGCCACAAGCATAAAAAGGAGCACCTTGACGAGGTTGATATGACACAGATTTCGCTTTTCGACACAGTGAAGGATGATGATATAATTGACGAACTTCGAAGCATAGACATAGGCAACATGACACCACTTGATGCGTTAAACAAGCTGTATCAGCTCCAGAACAAGGTTAAAAACCGCTGGTAGAAAGGATTAAAATGCCAAATATTGCCATATTAAATCAGGAAACAATAGATAAAATAGCTGCAGGAGAGGTTGTTGAGCGTCCGTGCTCCGTTGTTAAAGAGCTGGTGGAAAATGCCATAGATGCAGGCTCCACAGCCATCACTGTGGAGATAAAGGAAGGCGGAATCTCATTTATCCGTATCACTGACAACGGCTGCGGAATTGAAAGAGACCAGGTTGCAGTTGCATTTTACCGTCACAGCACGAGCAAAATCCGCTCGGCAGAGGATTTACTTACTGTAAAGTCACTCGGCTTCAGAGGCGAGGCGCTGTCAAGCATCTCGGCAGTTGCCCGCGTTGAGCTTATCACAAAAACCTACGATGAGCTCACCGGCACCAGATATGTGATTGAAGGCTCGAAGGAGCTTTCCAACGAGGAAATCGGTGCTCCGGACGGTACTACCTTCATAGTAAAGGATTTGTTTTATAATGTTCCGGCAAGACGCAAGTTTTTAAAGACAGCACAGACAGAGGGCAGCTATATAAGCGATATGGTTGAAAAGCTTGCGCTTTCGCATCCTGATATATCGTTTAAGTTCATAAACAATAACCAGACAAAGCTTCACACCTCAGGAAACGGCAACAGAAAGGATATCATATACCATATATTCGGACGCGAGATATCGTCATCACTGCTTGAGGTGAAGCATGAATGCGAATACTTTAAGGTGGAGGGCTTTATAGGAAAGCCTGTCATCACAAGGGGCAACAGAAATTATGAGAATTATTTCATAAACGGCAGATATGTAAAGAGCAATATATTGTCACGTGCAATAGAGGAGGCCTACAAGAGCTTTCTAATGCAGCATCAGTATCCGTTTACAGTGCTTTACTTTACATTTTTCAGTGAGCTGGATGTCAACGTGCATCCGACCAAGATGGAGCTTCGGTTCGACAACAACAACGAGATATATGTCGAATTGTGTGACACAATATATGCAATTCTATCTCGTAAGGAGATGATTCCCGAGGTGCCTGTAGACAGTACGCCGGCGCCTAAAAAGATAGTTCATGAGTATAAAGAGCCAATACCGGAGCCGTTTGAGAAGAGGCGTATCAATGAGGTGAGGGCAGCGGAATCAAGGAGTGTGTACGGACAGAGCGTGACAGCTACTGTAAAAAGCTCCACTGTAAAAGGACCTGCTGTTAATGAGCCTCTCACAGAAAATACTTTAAACCAACAGAAAGCTAAAACATCTGCATCGACGCCTGTTGTACATACCGGCAATTCAGTGGAACTAACGCCTGAGACTTCCACCGCGTATGAACCAGCACAGGTTGTCACCGGCACCCAGCAGACACTTGGGGATTACGACAAGGTTTTTCTTACAGAAAGCGCCAAGAAACAGTTTTCCATCATAGGCCAGCTCTTTAAGACCTACTGGCTGATAGAGTTTGAGGACAAGCTGTACATCATAGACCAGCATGCCGCTCATGAAAAGGTACTGTATGAAAAAACGATGGCAAGACTTGCCAATAAGGATTTCACATCACAGCGCATAAGCCCTCCGATTGTCATGACACTTGATGCCAGGGAATGTGAGATGCTTGAGAAATACAGGCCGCAGATAGAACAGTTTGGCTATGAGGTGGAGCATTTTGGCGGCAAGGAATACATGATCAGTGCAATTCCAGATAATTTGTTTAACATAGATATGAAGGATCTGTTTATAGAGATGCTCGATGATTTTTCCAATGCGACAGGCAGGCAGACTCCTGATATCATCACGGAAAAGGTCGCATCCATGTCGTGCAAGGCAGCAGTCAAGGGCAATGACAAGCTTACTCTTCCTGAGATAAATAAGCTGATAGATGAGCTTTTGTCACTCGACAATCCTTACAACTGCCCACACGGCAGACCAACCATCATCTCTATGAGCAAATATGAGATAGAAAAGAAATTCAAACGTATCGTATGACAACATACACATTTGAACTGAGGTGCAATATGACACAAAAACCGATGATTGTCCTGACAGGACCGACAGCAGTAGGAAAGACAGCTCTATCGATTGAGCTTGCAAAAAAAATAAATGGTGCTATAATATCCGCGGATTCCATGCAGGTATACAAATACATGGATATAGGCTCTGCGAAGGTTACAGTCGATGAGATGGACGGCATAAAGCACTATCTGATAGATGAGCTTGAGCCATCTGACGAGTTCAATGTATTTATCTTCAAGGATATGGCAAAAAAAGCACTTAATGAGATATACGAAGCAGGAAAGATACCGATAGTTGTCGGCGGCACCGGCTTTTATATCCAGGCACTTTTGTATGACATTGATTTCACAGAGCAGGATGTGGATGAGGCATACAGAAAAAGCCTTTACGACTTTGCTAACGAGCACGGAAACCATGCACTGCATGAAAAGCTTAAGGATATCGACCCTGCATCCTACGAGAGCATCCATGAGAATAACGTAAAGCGCGTCATCAGGGCAATTGAATACTATCACACCTGCCATGAGCCGATTTCAAAGCACAATGAGACTGAAAGAGCCAAGCAGTCACCATACAGCTTTGCCTATTTTGTACTGGATGATGTAAGACAAAGGCTTTATGAGCGGATAGATAAGAGAGTTGATATCATGGTTTCAAACGGACTTGTCGATGAGGTGAAAAAGCTAAAGGCAATGGGCTGTACGAGCGATATGGTATCCATGAAAGGCATAGGATATAAGGAAATCCTTGCATATCTTGATGGAGAATATTCACTTGATGAGGCTGTGGACAAGGTAAAACTTGAGTCAAGGCGTTTTGCAAAGAGACAGCTAACCTGGTTTAGGAGAGAAAAAGATACCATATGGATAGAAAAAAATGAATATTCATATGATAATAATAAAATATTAAATAAAATACAAGAAATTTTAGCAGAAAAGAGGATTATAATTTGTTAGATACCAATGAAGCCATTTACAGGCAGTATGAGACACTTGGAATATCAAAGGAGGTTTTGGATTTCGGAACCTCTGTAGAAAAGGAGCTTAAGGAGCGTTTTGACAAAATAGACACAAATGCTGAGTATAATCAGCTTAAGGTCATAGCCGCCATGCAGAAAAACAAGGTGAGCGCAGAGTGCTTCCAGGCATCAAGCGGTTACGGCTACAATGACCTCGGAAGGGATACACTTGAGAGAGTGTACGCAGACTGTTTTGGCGCAGAAGATGCACTTGTAAGGCCTCAGATCACCTGTGGCACACATGCACTTGCACTTGCACTCATGTCAAACCTGCGCCCGGGCGATGAGCTTTTAAGCCCTGTCGGAAAGCCTTACGATACACTTGAGGAGGTAATAGGCATACGCCCTTCAAAGGGCTCACTTGCTGAGTACGGCATCACATATACGCAGGTTGATTTACTGCCTGACGGTGAGTTTGACTATGACGGAATAAAGAAAGCCATCAATGAAAAAACGAAGCTTGTCACAATCCAGCGCTCTAAGGGCTATGCTACAAGACCTACACTTTCGGTAAAAAGAATAGGCGAACTCATTGCCTTTGTAAAGAGCATAAAGCCTGATGTGATCTGTATGGTCGATAACTGCTACGGTGAGTTTGTCGAGGATACAGAGCCTATCCAGGTCGGAGCGGACATGATGGTTGGCTCACTGATCAAAAATCCGGGAGGCGGCCTTGCACCAATCGGAGGCTATATTGTCGGCAAAAAGGAATGTGTTGAAAATGCCGCATACCGTCTTACATCTCCGGGACTTGGCAAGGAGGTTGGAGCTTCACTCGGAGTCATCCAGTCATTTTATCAGGGCTTTTTCCTTGCACCGACTGTCGTAAGCGGAGCATTAAAGGGAGCAATCTTTGCCGCAAAAATCTATGAAAAGCTTGGTTTTAAGGTAGTCCCTGACGGTACTGAAAGCCGCCACGATATCATACAGGCTGTAGAGTTCAATAACCGCGATGCCATGATAGCCTTCTGCGAGGGCATTCAGGCAGCAGCACCTGTAGACAGCTATGTGACCCCTGAGCCATGGGCTATGCCGGGCTATGACAGTGATGTCATCATGGCAGCAGGCGCATTTGTGCAGGGCTCATCAATTGAGCTTTCTGCCGATGGCCCTGTGAAGCCGCCATATGCGGTTTATTTCCAGGGAGGACTCACATGGTACCATGCAAAGCTTGGAATTTTGATGTCTTTACAAAAACTTTATGAGAGAAATCTTGTTAAGCTGGATTAGGTGTGCTACAATTAACTGAAAACTTTGCTTAAATCCGTTGTCAATCGCCTGGGAGAAGCGAAAGGGATTAATGCATAATAACAAAACAATTAAAAATCTGCCGGCTTCAGAGCGACCATATGAGAAATTTTTATCGCTTGGAGCATCAGGCCTGTCAGACGCTGATTTACTTGCCATCATTATAAAGACCGGCACAAGAGACAAGACTGTGATTGATATTGCGCAGGACATACTTTCCGGCAGGCATGGTAATCTGCTCAATCTCTATGAGATGTCCTATGAGGAGCTTCTTAATATTCCCGGAATAGGGCAGATAAAAGCTATACAGCTTAAGGCGATAGCAGAGCTGTCGCTTCGCATAGCAAAGACCAAAAAGGTTCAAAGCATCAGAATGAATAATCCTCAGACAATAGCTGACTACTATATGGAGCAGATGAGGCATCTTACAAATGAAGTCGTCATTTGTGCCTATTTTGATGTAAAAAGCAGATTCTTAGGAGACAAGTTCATATCCAAGGGTTCACTAAGCTCATCTGTAGTGGACATAGGCTCCATCATCAGGACCGCCCTGGATAAAAATGCATCAAAGCTTGTTTTATTGCACAATCATCCAAGCGGAGATTGTACTCCCAGCAGAAATGATATTGCTGTCACAGACAGATTAATTGAGGGCTCAGGGATTTTTTCCATAGAGCTTTGTGACCATATCATAATCGGAGATAACGAATATTATAGCTTCTATGAAAATAAACTTATATAAACAGAAGACGAGGTAGAATTATTATGAGCAACAACGTTTACGGAATTGATCTGGGAACAAACAATTTCAAGGTATACTCAAAGGCTACAGGCAAGACAATGCTTGAGAAAAACACAATAGCCGTAATAGACAAAAATCAGATATATGCATATGGAGACAGCGCATATGCCATGTATGAAAAGGCGCCTGAGACAATCAACGTCATATTTCCTGTTGTAGAGGGAGTTATTGCTGACTATAATCTGCTTCAGACTATGATTTTTGACTTTTTGGAGCACAAGACAAAGGCACGTATCAAAAATGCCGAGTTCATCATCGCTGTGCCGACAGATATCACAGATGTAGAGAAAAGAGCGTTCTACGAGCTCTTCTATAAGAGCAAATCAAAGCCTAAAAAGGTCATGCTCTGTGAGAAGCCTATCGCTGATGCTGTAGGCCTTGGAATAGATGTAAACGAGCCAACCGGTGTCATGATAGTAGATATGGGCGCTGACACAACAGAGACATCCGTTATTTCACTCGGTGGCCTGGTGCTTAGTGACCTGCTTCATTTCGGTGGCAACAGACTTGACGAGTCAATTATCTCCTTTGTGCGAAAGGAGTTCAATCTTGTAATCGGACAAAAGACTGCAAAGCTGTTGAAGGAGACTATAGGCTCTGCACTTCCGGGAAGAGAGGACAGTATGGTCATAGTGGGACGTGATGTGGTAAGCGGCCTGCCTATTGAGATGGAAATTGGTTCAAAGGTCGTTTACGAGGCTATGAAGTCAAACCTTGAGTCTATATGCACATCAATAAAAATGATTCTTGAGAAGACTCCGCCTGAGCTTGCAAAGGATATCATCCATTCAGGCATTTATATCACAGGAGGCGGCTCACAGCTTACAGGACTTGACCAGCTCTTTGAACAGATTACAGGTATAAAGGTCATCTGCTCAGAATGTCCTGAGGAGAGTGCAGTACGCGGACTCGTACAAATAGTTTCTGATTCAAAATATAAGAGACTTCCGTTCAGCATCAAAAAATAATAACCGAGGTTAACATGAGTAAGAATTTTCGCAATCGAAAGAGAAAGCACAATAAAAAGCTGCCTGCAAGATACACACTGTTGATTATGACAGCAGTCTGCTTTGTGACCATGCTGTTAAGCCTTACCTTAAATATCTCCGGTGGTCCTTTAAAGACTGCTGCCGGATATGTATTCATCCCAATGCAGAAAGGTATAAACAGCTTTGGAATACACATTTCAGATAAGGTTACAGAAATACGCACATTAAAAAATGTCAAGGCTGAGAATAAAAAGCTCAAGGCCGAGGTAGAAGAGCTTACAACACAGCTCACAACCAACAAACTTGAACAGTATGAGCTGGACAATTACAGACAGCTTCTTGATTTGGATGCCAAATATCCATCATATCCCAAGGTTGCTGCCAGTGTCATAGCAAAGGACAGCGGAAACTGGTTTTCTACCTTTACTATCGACAAAGGAAAAAAGGATGGAGTGGACGTAGGCATGAATGTGCTTGCGGGAAGCGGACTTGTAGGTATTGTTACCGATGCTGGTGATAATTTTGCCAAGGTACGCTGTATCATAGATGATGCCAGCAAGGTCAGTGGCATGGTTTCCACCACGGAGGACAACCTCACCGTCAGTGGTAATATAAAAACCATGAACGAGGACAAGGTAATTACCTTTACAGAGTTAAAGGATGACGACAACAAGGTAAAAGAGGGCGATCCTGTAGTTACCTCATACGTGTCAGACCGTTACCAGCAGGGCATACTGATTGGCTATGTAACAAAAATCGAAAATAATTCCAACAATCTGACAAAATCCGGCACTATCACACCGGTTGTAGATTTTGAGCATATCGAAAATGTCATGGTCATAACACAGCTTAAGCAGACCGGTGACACTAAGACAGCTGACGACACCGAAAGTACAGAAACAGCCGGTGACAGCCAGACTGAAAATTCAACTGAAAATAAGTAAGGAGCAGCATGAGACGTAGAATTGTTTTATTTATAATAATAACTTTATGCTTTTTATTGCAGACCACGCTGTTTAAGACTCTTTCCTTTGCCAATATCTCACCAAACCTGTTGATTATAGCCGTATCATCCTTTGGCTTTATGCGTGGCAAAAAGGAAGGACTGTGGGTAGGCTTCTTTTGCGGCCTGCTTATTGACATATTTTGCGGAAATTATATAGGACTGTATGCTTTAATATATATGTATATCGGTTTTATCAATGGATTATTCCAAAAAAGATTCTATCCTGACGATATAAAGCTTCCTATGCTTCTGATAGGAGGCAGCGATTTGTTTTACAATCTGGTAGTATACTTTTTCATGTTTTTACTGCGTGGCAGATTTAGCTTTTTGTATTATCTGAAGTCAATTATCATACCTGAATTTGTATACACAATGGTTATCAGTATACTTTTGTATCTGGTATTTCTTAAGGTAAACCAGAAGCTGGAAGCATACGAGAAAAGGAGAGCAAAGAAATTTGATTTATGATATAAAAGATTTTCTGAAGAAATTTTTCAGCTCAAGACTTTTTGTATTAGCAGCAGTAATTATTTTCATGTTTGCCCTACTTGCCGAAAGAGTCTTTACCCTTCAGATTATTAAAGGTGCAGATTATCAGAAAAACTTCATAATGCTGATTAAAAAGCCGCTGTCCATAGAGGCATCAAGAGGCAATATATACGATGTAAATGGTGAGCTGCTTGCTTACAATCAGCTTGCATATTCTGTAGTCATCTCAGACAACGGCAGCTATTCATCTACGAAGGAGCACAATCGTCTTTTAAACAAAGAGCTTAATGAAATTATCAATGTGATAAAAAACAATGGCGGCTCCATATATAATGATTTTCCGGTTGTTTTAAACGATGATGGTACATACAGCTTTACATTCACATCTGAAACCTCAAAAAAGAGATTTCTGTCAGATGTGTTCGGAAAGAAATATGATAAGCTCGAATACAATAAAGCGCTTGGATTTGACGAGGCAAATGCCAGCGCCCAGAATATTATTGATTTTCTAAGCTCTGACCAGAATGAATGCTTTGATATAAGCAGCAAGTATGATACACAGGCCACTTATGATATTGTAGTGATGAGATATGCCATAAAACAGAACCGATTCACTAAATACAAAACCACTACTATTGCAAAGGATGTAAATGATTCGATAGTAGCATATGTCAATGAGCATTCAGATACTCTTACCGGCACATCAATTGAAGAGGATACCATCCGCAAGTACAACTATCCTGAATATATTTCATCGCTCATAGGATATACAGGCAAGATATCTACCGACGAGTATAATGAGCTGTCAAAGGATGATGACTCATATACACAAAATGATATGGTAGGTAAGTCAGGCTTAGAGCAGTACTATGAGAGCTATCTGCGAGGCAAAAACGGTGAAAAACAGGTCTATGTAAACAATGTCGGTAAGATAAACGAGGTAATAAGTCAGGAGAATCCTGTTTCCGGAAATGATGTCTACTTAAGTATTGACATCAAGCTGCAGGAGGCCACATACAAGCTGTTAGAGCAGGAGATAGCCGGAATTGTTTACTCCAAAATCAAATCCGGTGAAATACCTATAAATGATGTTTACTTTGCACTGATCAACAACAATGTAGTTGACCTGACACATTTCAATGCATCAGATGCATCAGCAACTGAGCAGGCTATATACAATTCCTTCAGCGGTCAGCTGCAGGATGCATTATCCACTATTGACAGCGAGCTTGAAAGTGGTACTTCAGGCACTGCTTCCATGTCGGAGCAGACACTTGATTATTTTACATGTGTTATGTCAGTGCTAAACGATGATGGACTGCTGTTGAGCAAACAGATAGATACCTCTGATTCCACATATGCCTCATGGAAGGCTGGCACACTCTCACCGCGTGATTATCTCAAATACTGCATTTCAAAGCAGTGGATAGACATAACAAAGCTTGATGTGGACCAGAAGTATGCTGATTCAAGCGAGATTTACACAGCACTCTGCTCGTATATCAGAGATGCCATGACTGACAATAAAGACTTTGCCAAAATTATATACAAATATATGGTAAATTCCGGGGCGGTCACTGGACAGCAGCTGTGCCTTCTGCTTTTTGACCAGGGTGTACTCGATTATGACGATGCAACAGTAAGCAACATTGCCAATGGCTCCATCAGTCCATATGCATTTCTTATGGATAAAATAAACAATATAGAGATAACACCTGCACAGCTTGCCCTTGACCCATGTACAGGCTCCTGTGTAATAACTGATGTAAAGACAGGACAGCTAAAGGCTTTAGTCAGCTATCCTGGCTATGACAACAACAAGCTTGCAAACACTGTAGATGCTGATTACTACCAGTCTCTCAGAGAGGACAAGTCTAATCCGCTATGGAATTATGCAACCCAGGAGCAGACTGCACCGGGATCTACCTTCAAGATGGTATCAAGCACCGCAGGTCTTGCCGAGGGAGTCATTGATACCTCGTCAAAGATTAATTGTACCGGAATATTTACAGAAATCAGCAATCAGCCAAAATGCTGGATTTATCCCGGAGCGCATGGTATGGACAATGTATCTGAAGCTTTAAGGGATTCATGTAACGTATTCTTCTACACAACAGGTTTCAGGCTTGCGAGCAAGGACACCGGTTCATATGACGATGAAAACGGTATGAAATACATACAAAAATATGCATCTATATACGGACTGGACCAGAAATCAGGTGTTGAGATAGTAGAAAAGACGCCGTCCATTGCCACACAGTATCCTGTTATGGCAGCTATCGGACAGAGTAATAACAACTTTACGACTATTTCTCTTTCAAGATATGTGACAGCAGTTGCTTCCGGAAAGCTTTATGACTATAAGCTGATGAACAAAATTGTGGATGCAGACGGCAAAACAGTCAAACAGTATGATTCAAAATCAACCGATATATCAGGCACACTCACTCAAAGCCAGTGGGATGCCATCCATCAGGGAATGCGTATGGTGGTCGAAGACCTGCACGATGTATTTGGCGGCTTTACAGGCGTTGAGGTGTCCGGTAAGACAGGAACAGCACAGCAGGTTGAGACAAGGCCAAACCATGCACTGTTTGTAGGATACGCTCCATCAAGCGATCCTGAAATTACAATAGCTACACGTATATCATCTGGATACAGCTCACACAATGCTGCAGCTGCATCCAGAAATATAATTTCATATTATTATAATCTGGAGTCACTTGACAATTTACTCGCAGTCAAGGCTGAGGGTGTAAACGCATCAGGCTCAAGTGCCAGAACAGACTAGGAGGTTTATTTTTGTGAGTGAAGCAATAGTTTTCACTTCAGGAAAAGGCGGTGTTGGAAAAACTACGGTTATTTCCAACATCGGAGTTGAACTTTCACAGTTAGATAAAAAAGTCATCATGCTCGATACAGACATGGGACTTCGCAATCTGGACCTGGTAATGGGAATAGAGGACAAGGTCAATTACAATATCCTCGACATCTTAAACCGCTCATGCCGTATCAGACAGGCAATCATACGCAATAAAAAGTATCCCAATCTATATGTAATTCCTGCAGCACCTTCCATGGATACGCTATGCAGCTATGAGGCACGCTTCAAGATACTTATAGAGGAGCTTAAAGCAAGCTTTGATTATTGTCTGATAGATTCTCCGGCGGGTATCGACAGCGGCTTTTGGTTTTCAGTCTCACCTGCAGACCGTGCGATAGTAGTTACCACACCGCATGTATCTGCAATACACGATGCAAGACGATGCATAAGCCTGCTCGACAGCGCACATCTTGACGATATATCAGTCATTGTTAATGCATATGACAAGCATATGGTAAGAAGGCATCAGATGATATCAGATAATGATATTACAGCACTTCTTTCTACCAGGATTATCGGCACTATTCCCTATGACAAAAGTGTTATCATTTGCCAGAACAGAGGAATACCTGTCCGTGAGGCTAAAAGCAGGCTTGGCCCTGTATTTGCCCGAATATCCGGTCAGATAATCCATTCCTCTGACGATATGAGAGGTGCCGCTGTATGATGCATAAATTTTCCAAAACAGGAGAATACGCAAAGAAAAGGCTTAAAATAGCACTTGCAGAAGATAGAAGTGCAATATCTGCTTCTGACAATATGACACAGATTAAAAAAGAAATAAAAAGCGTGATACAAAGACATATGAATATAAACGATGAAGCTTACGAGGTCCGGATTATCATGCGCGACAAAAAATCAATTAATAACCTTTAACAAAATACCTTTTGACCATCATATCATTAGTATTAGAATTAAGATTACAGAGATAACAGATAGGAAGTAACAAAATGCTCAAACAGTACAGACTAAAGAATTATCACTTTCAATTAGTAGTATACATAATAGCTTTGTCGATTATAGGCATCCTGCTGATAGGCAGTGCCAAGCACTCCGTACAAAGCAAGCAGATAATAGGCTTTGTAATGGGACTGACTATTATGATAGTGCTTTCCCTTATAGATTACACATTTCTGCTCAAATTCGTGTGGATATACTATGCCGGAATGATTGTGCTGTTGTTGCTTGTTCTATTTGCAGGTGATAATGCAAAGGGTGCACAGCGCTGGTTTAAGATCGCAGGTATCAGATTCCAACCGTCAGAGATTGCGAAAATTATACTTATTTTGTTTTTTGCTTATTTCTTTTCCAGGTTTGAGGATAGTATAAACACAGTAAGGACTCTGGTATTATCTGTAATTTTTGCCGGTATCCCTTTATTCCTTATCTTAAAGCAGCCGGACAACTCAACGACAATTCTTACTGCATTAATTTTCGCTACCCTCTTGTTTATTAGCGGATTAAGTTATAAAATAATAATGCCGGTACTTGGAGTTTCAGTACCGATAGTTTTGATAGTGCTTAGCTACATATATACACATGCCGATGCACTCATCAAAAAAGGCTTTTACCCTGCTACGCGTATAATGTCGTGGCTTGACCCAACAAATTACGCTGATACAGCAGCACAGCAAAGGAACTCTATCTGGGCTATAGGCTCAGGACAGTTGTTTGGCAAGGGACTTAACAACTCTGTTGTAACCTCTATGAAGAACACCAACTACATCATAGAGCCTCAAACAGATTTTATATTTGCTGTTGCCGGAGAGGAGCTTGGCTTTATTGGTACAATCAGTATAATAATCCTTTTGCTTCTTATCGTAATTGAGTGTATACTTATAGCAAGGAAGGCAAAGGACACAAGCGGAAAGCTCATATGCTGTGGCATGGGAGCACTTATAGGTTTTCAGGCCTTTATCAATTTGTGCGTAGCCACAGGTCTTATGCCCAATACCGGTATGACTCTTCCCTTTGTCAGTTATGGACTTACGTCACTTGTTTCACTGTACATGGGAATGGGAATTGTCCTGAATATAGGATTACAGCCGAAGAAATATTCATAGGGAGGTTAGCAATGAACATAGGATTAGTTGGACAGGATTCAAAGAAAAAACTGATGCAGAACTTCTGCATAGCATACAGAGGTATCTTAAGTAAAAATAATTTGTACGCGACAGGCACCACAGGACGTCTGATAGAGGAGGTTGCAAACCTCTCAGTACACAAATATCTTGCAGGACACTTAGGAGGCATCCAGCAGCTTGGAGCACAGATTGAGCACAATGACATAGACCTTGTCATTTTTCTGCGTGATCCATTAAAGCCTAAGCCACACGAGCCTGAGGTAAACAGTATTTTCCGTATTTGTGATGAGCATAATATACCACTTGCCACCAATCTGGCTACAGCAGAGCTGCTCATTTTATCATTGGACAGAGGAGATCTTGACTGGCGTGAGATGTACAAGTAAACAAAGAATTAAACGACTGCTATGTCTGACATGCATAGCAGCGGTTTTTATGACCGGCTGTGGTACAAAGATTGAGAATGCATATGATACTTATTCCACAGATTATATAAATGGATACAACGGAAGTAATTATTTTGCGTCCAACCTTTGCGTCACAAATGATGTCAATTTTGGTCAGGACAATATGCAGTTTGCAAAAACCGCAGAGGGAGCCGGAGCCTTTAATATAGACACTCATCAGGTGCTGTATAGCCAGAATCTGTTTGAAAAGCTCTATCCTGCAAGCACTACAAAGATTTTAACTGCATACATAATTCTTAAAAACTGTGATTTAAATGCAACAGTCACAGTAAGCCATGACGCTGCAAACCCGGGTCATTCATCATCGGTATGCGGCCTAAAGGAGGGCGATGTCATTACAGTGCAGGACTTATTGTATGGGCTCTTACTTGAGAGTGGCAATGATGCGGCAATAGCACTGGCAGAGTACTGCAGTGGTTCTGTAGAAGAATTTGCAAAGCTGATGAACAGCACTGCAAAAAGTTTTGGTGCCACAAACAGCAATTTTGTCAACCCAAGCGGTCTTCCTGATGAAAATCATTACACTACCATATATGACATGTACCTCATTTTTTCCAATGCCATATCCTTAGAGAGTTTTGTTGCAATCATCAGTTCACAGACTCATGATGTGGCATATACAAATGCCCAGGGCGTGGCTGTTTCAAAGACCTTTAAGAATACCTGCGGCTATCTGACCGGAGCATATACAGCCCCTGAAAACGTCACAGTGACAGGAGGAAAGACAGGCACTACGGGTGAAGCCGGCCATTGCCTCGTACTGCTAAGCCAGAATGCTAAAAATGAGCGCATCATAAGCATAGTTTATAAGGCAGATGGTAAAAAGGATCTTTATAGCTTCATGAATGAAATACTTAGTGGATTTGCTAATTAAATATTGAGTTTTATGGTTATTTATACTATAATAATATAAAAATACAATTATTTTTTATTAATAATCACAATATTTATCCATAGGAGGAATGAGCCATGATAGAAATTATTTGTGGAGACAAAGGCAAGGGCAAGACAAAAGAGCTGTTAGACAAGGTAAATTCATCAATTAAGGGAAATGAGGGTTCCATAGTTTTTCTTGATAAGGGCCAGAAGCACATGTATGAGCTTAATAACCAGGTTCGACTAATCAATGTTATGGACTATCCTATTGACAATTGTGATGAATTTTTAGGATTTATATGCGGAATCATATCGCAGGATCATGATCTGGAGGAGATGTATTTAGACAGCTTCCTTACAATTGCATCACTTGATGATGAGGGGGATATCACCAAGGCAATCGAAAAGCTTGATATAATCAGCGAGAAGTTTAAGGTGAAGTTCATCTTAAGTGTTTCAAGGAATATTGACAAGTTGCCTGAATGTGCCAAGGCAAAGGTTATCATTTCTTTATAAATGATTAATTATGGGGATGTGTATTTCACATCCCTTTTTAAGGAGTAAAATTGTGTCCCGAAAGAATAAAAAAAAGTACTGAAATATCACACCGGCTTCAATCTGAATATCGGTTTTATAGTGTTTTTTGTAATAATAATCTATGTGATTTTTCACATATTTACGTATTTCACCTCAAACCCGGTATCTGAATACGAGGTACAACAGGGTACTATAGCGACCAACAACATATATAAGGGCATGATAATCCGCGAGGAAAGTGTAGTGTATGCTGAGGAATCAGGAAACCTCAACTACTTTGTGTCAAACGGCTCAAAGGTTGCAACAAGTGATGTTGTCTACTCTGTTGATACAGACGGCTCCATTGCAAACCAGATTACCGGTGCTCAAAATGATGCTTCCGCCATCACTGACGAGGCTGCCGGGCAGATTATCACTGACATAAACAGCTTTTCATCCGGCTACAACAGACGATACTTTTCAAAGGTTTATACATTCAAAAACGATCTGTCTGCACAGCTGACACAGGTTCTCAGTCAAAATGCACTGACAAGCCTGGCAGATACTATCAGTACTGCTGAGGCTAACAACACCTTCTATACATATAAGCCGACAGCTCCCGGAATAGTCTATTACGGAATAGACGGCTATGAGGATGTCACTACAGACAGCTTCACTCTGGATCAGTACAACAACACTAATTATGAAGAGACTGATTTAACCGACAACAGTACCATCAATCAGCTGGATCCTGTTTATAAGCTGATTACAAGTGAGAACTGGAATATACTCATAAATGTTCCTGACAATGTTGCCAAGAGCCTGAATGACAAGTCAGTCATAAAAATCAGATTCTGCGATGATGACTATACAACCACGGTATCGTTCAGCCTTTTGAAGAAGGATGATGCTTTTTTCCTGAAGCTGAATATGAAAAACTCGCTCATCCGCTATATAAATGAGCGTTTTACCAATATAGAGCTCGTGCTTGGAGCAGACACAGGGCTTAAAATACCTAATTCAGCTATAACCAAAAAGGAATTTTTCACTATTCCTAAGGATTATTTCACTGCAAGCGGCGATTCCGATGATTCGTCACTCATGATAAAGGATAAAAGCAGTGGCTCAGTTAATATAGTCAATCCAACAATATTCAGCCAGAATGATGACTTTTATTTCGTAGATGATGAATATCTTAAGGACGGCGATATCATTGTCAAGCCTGATTCTTCGTCAACCTACAGGGTTGGAACAGATAAGGACAAGCTCACAGGTGTCTACAATATCAACAAAGGATACGCTGTGTTTAAGCAGATAAAGGTACTTGCATCAAACGATGACTACACAATTGTAGAAGCCAAAACGCCATATGGCATTTCGCTTTATGACCATATAGCCTTGGATGGCAAATCCGTGAAGGAAAACCAGACCATAACCAAATAATTATTGTGATAAATATTATTGAAAATATACAGAAAGGACAGATTTTATGTTAAAAGACAACTTACATCAGGTTCAGCAAAATATAAAGGCCGCATGTGACAGAGCTCACAGGAACTATAGTGATGTCACACTAATTGCAGTCAGCAAAACCAAACCTGTTGAGATGCTCAGTGAGATATACGATGAGGGCATCCGTGAGTTCGGCGAGAATAAGGTACAGGAAATGTGTGAAAAGATGGAGGTTATGCCAAAAGATATTCACTGGCACATGATTGGGCATCTTCAGACCAACAAGGTGAAGTATATAGTTGGAAAAACATCACTTATTCACTCTGTAGATTCACTGCATCTGGCAAAGGAGATACAAAAGCAGGCCATAAAGCATGACTGCAGCTGCGACATACTGGTTGAGGTCAATATAGCAGGAGAGGCATCTAAGTTTGGCACATCACGAGATGAGGCTATCTCTTTAGTTGAAGAAATTGCTAAACTGGACCATATCCATATAAAAGGACTTATGACTATAGCACCATTTGTAGATGATCCTGAGGATAACAGACAATACTTTAGAGATATTAAGCAATTATCAGTTGACATAGCACAAAAAAACATAGATAATGTCAGTATGAATGTTCTGTCAATGGGTATGACAGGAGATTACACAGTAGCAATAGAAGAGGGCGCAACAATGGTACGTGTCGGTACCGGAATATTTGGAGAGCGCGACTACAGCAATGCTAACTGATACTTTTCATATGCTATACACAAAATAAAAATAGAAAAGGAATATAGAAATGAGTTTCATAGATAAGATTCTTGACAAAATGAGTTTAAATTCTGAGGACGATGAGGAGTTCGATAACGAGGATTATTACCTCGATGATGAGGAAGAAGAGCTTCCAAGAAATCCTTTCCGCAGAAAAAAAGAGGCTGCTGAAGAGGAACCGACCATAAAAAGCACAAGGCGTGATACAACACCAAAGGAGAAGCCTGTTAAGACTACATCCAAGATTACACCAATATCAAAATCATCCAGAAAGCAGGTAGCATCAGACATGGAAGTTTGCGTAATAAAACCAAGTTCAATTGAAGACGAAATAGAAATAACAGACACATTACTTAACGGACGTACAGTCGTCATCAACATGGAGGGACTTAATGTCGATGTGGCACAGCGCATCATAGATTTCACATCAGGCTCAGCATATGCCCTGCACGGTAATCTGCAGAAGATATCCAACTTTATCTTCATCGCCACACCACACGGAGTAGATATCTCAGGAGATATCCAGAGTCTCATGGATTCATTTGATCTCCCGGGTTCATCTTATTAAGCGGAGTCTCTAATCAGCTATGAAGAAAAATAAAACAAAAAAACAGATGTGTACAGCAGGCATCATTACATTGATTCTTGTAGCAATTGACCAGCTTACAAAGTATCTGGCCGTTATAAACCTAAAGCAATCGTCCACGGGTGTGTTTGTTCTCATTCCGGGAGTATTCGAGCTTAGATACCTGGAAAACCAGAGTGCTGCATTTGGTGTTGATCTGCTTTCAATAATACAGAATATCTTTCATTTTACATATTGGTCTGAGAATCCATTGGCATTTTTGCGTGCCAAAATGATTTTTTTCTCAGTGATTACCATTGCAGTTGTTATACTTTTGTGTGTATGGTATCGCAAAATACCTGTCTCAAAACGTTTTAGACTGCTGAATGTTGTTGTAATACTGTTTATTGCAGGTGCACTCGGCAATCTGATAGACCGTATTGTAAATAACTATGTGGTTGATTTCTTTTATTTTAGCCTGATTAATTTTCCGATATTCAATGTAGCTGATATATACGTCACTGTAGCAGCATTTATGTTTATCATACTCGGGCTGTTTTACTACAAGGAGGAGGATTTTTCCTTAATCTTCCCTGACAAAAAGCATGATGGAAAGCATGAAAATTAGTGCGGTATGCGCTTTTTAAAGTGTGCAATGTAGTTTTAAATAGTTACTAAAATAAAAAAAGAGAAAGCTTTCACTATGAATAAAGATACATTTGAAGTCCAGAGTGAACAGGAGGGAGAACGACTGGATAAATACTTAAGCAGCATTTATCCGGATATTTCTCGCTCCTTTTTTCAACGGATACTAAAAGAAAATCAAATACTGGTCAATGATAAGCCACAAAAAGCAAATTACAGGCTAAAGACTGATGACATAGTAGATGTCACAATTCCTGATGCCGTACAAACACCTATTCTGCCACAGGATATTCCGCTTGATATACTCTATGAGGATGATGATGTACTGGTAGTCAACAAGCCAAAGGGCATGGTTGTACACCCATCAGCCGGGCATTACAGCGGTACTCTTGTAAATGCCATAATGTACCACTGCAAGGACTCTTTAAGTGGCATAAACGGCGAAATACGGCCCGGTATAGTGCATCGCATAGACATGGACACCACCGGTTCTCTTATTGTCTGCAAGAACGATGAAAGCCATATAAAGATATCGGAACAGATTAAGGACCATAGCTGCAACCGTATATACGTGGGCATTGTCTGTGGCAATGTAAAGGATGACGAGGGCACCATAGAGGGTGCCATAGGCAGAAATCCCAATGACCGCAAGAAAATGGCGATCAATGAGAAAAACGGAAAGCCGGCTGTCACGCATTATAAGGTGCTTGAACGCTTTGGCGACTACACATATATGCAGTTTAAGCTTGAGACCGGCAGAACACACCAGATACGCGTGCATATGGCAAGTATTAATCATCCCTTGCTTGGAGATATGCTGTATTCAAGCTATTCACCTACCAAAAACCGGTTTAAAGGCCTGGAAGGACAGTGCCTGCATGCCAAAACTATAGGGTTTGTTCATCCAAAAACCGGCGAATACATGGAATTTGATGCACCTTTACCAAAATACTTTGCCAATTTGCTTGAAGTGTTATATAATATAAATAACAAATAAATTGAATTATCACATAGTGATATAGTATTAATTATTTATATAAGGGGGTCTGAATTATGGGATCAAACGAAATTTACACAATAGGAAGAGAATTTGGAAGCCTCGGAAAACAGGTCGGACAAGATTTAGCTAAAAGACTTGGAATTAAATTTTATGATAAAGAGCTCTTACAGAAGGCAGCTAAGGAATCAGGACTTTGCGAGGAAATATTTGAGTCGCATGACGAAAAGCCTACAAACAGCTTTTTATATTCGCTGGTCATGGACACCTACACAGGTGGCTCTTATTCCACAGCACCGTTTCTTGATATGCCTCTGAATCACAAGGTATTTTTAGCACAGTTTGATGCTATCAAAAAGATTGCGGCAAATGAATCCTGTGTTATTGTAGGCCGCTGTGCAGATTATGCTTTAGCAGACGAGCCGCATTGTCTCAATATCTTCATACGTTCCAACATGGACGACAGAATTAAAAGAGTAAGTGAAAGACTCAATGTCACGGAGAACAAGGCTAAGGACATAATTAAGAAAAAAGATAAAGAGCGCTCAAGCTATTACAATTACTATACCAGTAAAAAATGGGGAGACGCAAGAAGCTATGATTTGTGCCTGAACACAAGCCAGATATCAGTTGAGGACTCAATCGAGCTTATACTTAAATACAGGGAATGCATGAGAAATCACAATAAATAATTGCATAATAAATAATTGTATTGTTGTATAGAAAGCTATGGATTTAAAGCCATCGGAACTGATGCAAATAGAGGTTTCGGTGGCTTATTCTTGTATTATTATAAAAGGTATCTTCGAAGCATGCATCAATGATACCTTTTGTGACCCTTTAATCATAATATTGTTGTGCGTATCGAAATTGCAGGTATTATGCAAAAAATAAGCAGATGTATGTTTTTATTGTAGTACCTTAGTACTTTTATAAGGTCATTTATTCGTTAAACTTGTGTTTAGCGAATAAATGCGTACCGCTAAAAAATAGTACCGCTCCGCTTGCAGTCTAGTCTTGTAACTTAAAGCAGGAGGTAACTTATGAGTAAAATTTATCATATAAAACCCAAAAACCAGACAAAGCCACCCAAAGATCCTCTTTGGAAATATATTTTAGTAATTGCATTAGTAATAATTTTCCTTTTAATACGTGACCATAGAATAGATTTATCAGACCTTTATAATTTCATTATGAGTACAAGAGGAATCTTGAATAGATAACACCTGTTTTGTATACATAAAAAAATTATCGTGTTATAATCTCAATAATAAAATTTAAAAAGATTTACACTTGGAGGAAAAATATGAACTATACAGAATGTATCGAAAATGCCAGACCACGTCTTGGAAAATACTGCAAGGCCTGTCCTGAATGCAACGGCCGCGCATGCAAAAACCAGATGCCCGGTCCCGGCTCAAAGGGTATCGGTGACACAGCCATACGCAACTACGACAAATGGAAACAAATCCGTGTAAACATGGATACTATTGCCGAAAATAAGCCTGTAGACACCTCTCTCTCACTCTTCGGCCGTACTTTTAAATATCCGGTATTTGCAGGTCCTGTCGGTGCGGTACAGCTTCACTACGGAGACTGTCTGGATGATGTGGCATACAACGATATCCTCGTGTCAGCCTGTGCAAAGAACGGTATCGCAGCTTTCACAGGCGACGGAACTGACCCAAATGTCATGGCAGCAGCCACCAAGGCTATCAAAAATGCAGATGGTGCCGGAATTCCTACCGTAAAGCCATGGAACATTGAGACCATACGTGAGAAAATAAAGCTGGTACATGAATCAGGCGCATTTGCAGTAGCTATGGATATCGATGCAGCCGGTCTTCCATTCCTCAAAAATCTTGATCCGCCAGCCGGAAGCAAAACAGTTTCAGAGCTTTGCGATATCATACAGATGGCCGGAACCCCATTTATTGTAAAGGGAATTATGACCGTAAAGGGTGCGCTTAAAGCAAAAGAAGCAGGCGCAAGCGCTATTATTGTATCAAATCACGGTGGACGTGTGCTGGATCAGTGTCCTGCCACTGCTGAGGTGCTTGAAAGCATCGTAAAGGCACTTGAAGGCTCAGGCATTAAGATTCTTGTAGATGGTGGCATCAGAAGCGGCACAGACGTCTTTAAAGCCCTTGCACTTGGTGCAGACGGAGTTCTTATCGCAAGACCGTTTGTAACGGCTGTATACGGCGGTAAGGCCGATGGTGTACGTGCATACATAGACAAAATCGGTACAGAGCTTGAAGACACCATGAAGATGTGTGGTGTATCTTCGCTTGATGAAATCACAAGGGACTGTGTGATGACCTTCTAGTTTAAAAACGTGCTTCATGACTTTTCATTTTTATATAAATTCTTCATACAAAAGCACCATAACAGGCATCGTCACTACAGCACAAAGCGTTGTAACTACATTTATTGCGCTGGCATACCTTGAATCATTGCCATACACCTGACACATCTGTGTGACAGTCGATGCCGAAGGCGTAATAACCGCCAAGAAAACAATAAGCATAATCTTTTTGGCGCATCTGCAGAAAGATATGCCATATGGCTGATTTTAATAAGAATAAGCGATATCAACGGAACCAGAAGCATCCTGAGAAAGGTAACAAAATACACCCTTCTGTTGGCAAAAACCTTCTTCAAATCCATCCCTGCAAATAGCATGCCTGTCACAATCATGCTTGCAGGTCCAATCATACTGCCGACAGAACCGATTGTGTCATTGATAAGCTGAGGCAGATGAATCCTTGTAAAGAAAAGCACCACACCTATTACTATGGAAATCATATTGATATTAAGGACAATCTTTCGCCAGTCATAGGAACTTTCACGGCTTATAATCTTTTTGCAGTGAGTCCACAAAAATACCAGCTGCACACTCATGAAAGCACAGCCGTAAAGCACCCACTCCTGCCCCAGTATAAATGTCACAATCGGAACAATCAGATTGCCTGAATTTGAATAATAAACTGATGCGACCTCCACCTCATTCATATGGAAAAGCCTGCCCATAGCAGAAATGATAAACAGCAAAACTAACTGCAAAATCACCGATGCTGCAAATGCAATCAAAAGACCTCTCACTGTTTTTGAAGTGTAATCCACCTGAAAAGCATTGATAATAACACACGGTATAATCAGATACAGCACAATCTTTGATAAAACCTTGCTGTCCTCATCCTTCACAATACCTGTTTTCACAATAATAAAGCCCATGAAAATCATGATAAAAAGCTCTATTATCTGTTCCATTAAAAGTATACTGATATGCATAAAAATCATCTCCTGCTCTAAATATCTATGTCTTAAAAGGCATGCATATCTAATTCATAATTTATAAATCTATAATCTCGTAGTCCACTTTGAACAATCCCACACATCCGTCGCAAGCCCATCATAGAAATCCGGCTCGTGGCATACCATCAGTATGCTGCCCTTATATTCCTTCAAGGCACGCTTCAGCTCATCCTTAGCATCCACATCCAGATGGTTGGTAGGCTCATCCAAAAGCAGAATATTTGTCTCTCTGTTTATCAGCTTGCACAGACGTACCTTTGCCTGCTCACCACCGCTTAACACACGCACCTGGCTTTCAATATGCTTTGTGGTCAGGCCACACTTGGCAAGCGCGCTTCGCACCTCGTACTGCGAAAATGCAGGAAACTCGTTCCATATCTCCTCAATACATGTGGTTGTAACCGACTGATCCATCTCCTGCTCAAAGTACCCTATCTCCAGATAATCTCCAAGTGTAACACTTCCTGAAAGCGGCTTTATCAGCCCAAGAATACTCTTAAGCAATGTCGTCTTTCCGATGCCGTTTGCACCGGTAAGAACAATCTTTTGTCCCCTCTCCATCTCAAGGTCGAGAGCCGATGAAAGCGGATCATCATAACCAATGACCAAACCATTTGTCTGGAAAATATACCGCCCCGGAGTACGCGCTGTCTTAAAGTTAAACTCCGGCTTTGGCTTTTCAGCAGCAAGCTCAATAACATCCATCTTGTCAAGCTTCTTCTGACGTGACATCGCCATATTCCTTGTAGCTACACGCGCCTTATTTCTCGCCACAAAATCCTTCAGCTCTTTAATCTCCTGCTGCTGTTTGTTGTACGCAGCCTCAAGCTGGGCTTTCTTCATCTCATAAACTTCCATAAATTTGTCATAATCCCCGACATACCTGTCGAGCTTCTTGTTGTCCATGTGATAGATGAGATTTACCACGCTGTTTAGAAATGGTATATCGTGCGAAATAAGAATAAACGCATTCTCATAATCGTTCAGATATCGCTTAAGCCACTCAATATGCTCTACGTCCAGATAGTTTGTAGGCTCATCCAAAAGCAGGATATCCGGCTTCTCCAAGAGGAGCTTTCCCATCAGCACTTTGGTTCTCTGGCCACCGCTTAAATCGGTAACGTCTTTATCAAGCCCCAGATCTAAAAGTCCAAGAGCCCTTGCAACTTCCTCAACCTTCGCATCTATCATATAGAAATCATGCATTGTAAGAAGGTCCTGAATAGTTCCCGCTTCCGCCATCAGCTTATTCATCTCGTCCTCGTCCACATCGCCAAGACGCGCATATATGTCGTTCATCTCATTTTCCATATCATAAAGGAAATCAAATGCAGAGGAAAGAACGGAGCCGATAGTCATACCTTTTTCAAGCGCTGTGTGCTGGTCGAGATAACCTACACGCACCTTCTTTGCCCACTCTATTTTGCCCTCATCAGGCATAAGCCTGCCTGTGATAATATTCATAAAAGTCGATTTTCCCTCACCGTTTGCACCGACAAGCCCTATGTGCTCGCCCTTCAACAGTCTGAAGGAAACATCCTCAAAAATAGCACGGTCGCCAAAACCATGGCTTAGGTGCTCTACGTTTAAAATACTCATGTATACCTCTCTTCAAAATTTTATTTCCCCAATATGGCACTTTCTTCAAGATTTTATTTGTACAATATGGCACTTTCTTCAAGATTTAGTCTGCATGCTCATATTGTTTTGTTAGTCTTTCAAGCTCCTCATGAACCTCTTTCACCAGATTCTCCGGGCCTATTATCTTAAAATTATCCCCCATTGCCATAATCCAATGAATAAAAAGCTTGTTATCAGCTACTTTCACAAAAACGCGCGAATAAGCTTCATCCTTTTTTAAGATTGTCACATCAGTTCCAAACCTGTCAATCAGGACACCTATAGCGCTGTTTTTGCACAGTATCTCAGCCTTAATCTCTTCTCCATTGTACATACCAAACTTCGATTTGCCATAAGAAGCAATATCAAGTTTTTTAAGCTTCTCCCTGCCCTCACGGACTTTATTTTCAATCAGGATATTCTTCATCTTATCTACACGGTAATGACGAATATCCTTTACCTGTGTATCATGGTCATATCCAATCAGATAATAATTGCCATCATTCCACAGCAATCCCCATGGACTGACATGATATCTGGCGCCGTCATGCTTCACCTCAAGCTCTTTTTTCGTATTCCACCGGCAATACTGAAAAGAAAGTCTTGAATTATTTGCAATTGCATTGTGTATGGCATCGACATTTTTCATGATATCGCTATTCATGGTTTTCACTCTTCCGGCAACATATACCTGACGCTGCAGAGTGGCAGCCTCCTGTCTGCTTGTAAGACTCTCCAGCTTCTTAATAAGCTCATTGGATTTCTCCTCAGTGATGAACTTGGCAGCCGCGACAGAATCCACTAAAAGCTTAAGCTCCGCCAGCTCAAATGCCCTGCCAATCACCTTATAATGGACAGTCCTGCCATACTGCGTCTTTTGGGTTTTGATACCAAAATCATTCAGCTGTGCTATATCATCATACAGACTTTTTCTCGCGGCCGTGACATCGTATGCATGCAGCTTGTTTAAAATCTCATCAAGCGTAATATCATGGTTAGCATCAGTATTATTCAAAAGAATTTTGGCCAGATACAAAAGCTTTAGCTTTTGATTGCTCCTGGGTTCCTTAGATTGCTTCTCGGCAGTCAGCTCATTGTTTTCCGTTTCACTCATATACACTTATCTCCCCATCAATTTGTATTGTAACTATTCAGAAACACACGCACATTCGCAAAACCGCACGATACTCGTCACTTGATAATTGCAGCAAGTTTTTCGCCACACATCACACCGAGTATACATCCTAAACAGCTCAACAACACATATCCGCCCCCAAGCAGGCAGTGATTATGTTCAAACAGATTATAGGATTCCAGCGAAAATGTAGAAAACTACGTTGGTGATTAAAGTCAAAAAAGGAAACTCAGTTTTTAAAGGTATAAGGCTGATGGCATATCTGGCCATTGCACCTACGGCGCCACCCAGTGCTACAAATAAAAAATTCATGGTGGTTATCTCCTATATGTAAAATACGCGATTCTCTTTTCTCGGAATCACGTCAGGATAATCTCCATCGACATATCCAAGAGCACAATGTCCGATTCCCTCATACTCATCCTCAATACCGAGTGATTTGAGAAGCTCCTTGCCCCAGTCAGATTCAAATTCTTCCTTCGCGCGATGAATCCAGCAGCTTCCAATACCCAGATCATGTGCTGCAAGCATCAGGTTTCCCATCACGAGACTGCCATCATAGACATGTGTAGGCCAGTCCTTCTTTCCAAGAACGATAAGAATAACCGGCGCACCATAAAATGGATCAGTATTACTTCCCATTATGTCGGCATTTTTCTTAGCGATTTCATCCCTTATTTCCTTATTTGTCACCTGAATAATAATGGTATTCTGTGCACCTCTGCCGTTTGCCGCAAAGGTTCCGGCCTCAATTATCCGGTCAAGGATGTCCTGCGGAATCATGTCCGGTTTGAATTTGCGAATACTTCTTCTGGTTTTCATTTCTTCTAATACTTTGCTCATGATTTGGTCCTCCATGTAATTCAAATGATATTTACAATAAGTCTTTTAGCTTTGCCATTTCATCCTCAGACAACGTAACACCCTTTCCCATCTTCTCGTGCTCCGGTGCCCAGTCTCTGATATCATACTTTGGTTCTCCGCCATTCCATGAAATTCTGTTGAGTTCCTTTGTCCATCCTTTGGCACTTTCTGAGAGTGTGCCTATGTGTTCTACTATTTCGTATTTAAAATCTGCCATACTATAAATCCTTTCTGTTAGAATTGGAAATATTATATTTGTTCATCTTTAGTTATTAAATGAAATTTCCACTCAGAGAGTGGAAAATCTTTTATTTCGCAATCTCATATAATAATAAAAATATACTGCTCTCAGATTGTCGACGCAGTGTGTCGATAATCTAATAACTGTGAAAAGCTGCTTCGCATTCTTATATATTACTTTAATAAATCAAAATCGTCTAGTTTGATTTTTGATAAAATAAAACACTGACATAATATTGTTTGTTGTCTTGGTTTTATATAGCGTCATGTAAATTATTCAGTTACTAAAACAGTGAAATTTATTAAAAAAATAATCTATATTACTTAACGCAGAGGGAAGGGGTTTAATGAGGAAATCGACAACAGTAGAAATTATTCTATATTACTTAACACATACGCCCTGACCGAACTTCGCCTGTCTACAACAGTAGAAATTTATTCTATATTACTTAACTATTTGCTAAATAGAAGGTTTGGCGAAATCTACAACAGTAGAAGTTATTCTATATTACTTAACATAGGTGACAGAAGCAATCTTGTTGAGATCTACAACAGTAGAAATTATTCTATATTACTTAACGAATATGTCATTATGCGGCTTGCCGGTATCTACAACAGTAGAAATTATTCTATATTACTTAACATAGGTGCAGCAGTCGTGGATGCAACATCTACAACAGTAGAAATTATTCTATATTACTTAACCAAATATTTGTTCTCTTACTTCATCGTATCTACAACAGTAGAAATTATTCTATATTACTTAACCTCGTTGCAACTCTTTCTTTTAATGCAATCTACAACAGTAGAAATTATTCTATATTACTTAACTAGTGAACCTTAAGGCGGTGTATTATATCTACAACAGTAGAAATTATTCTATATTACTTAACCAGTTTTGAGCTAAATGATACAATATCATCTACAACAGTAGAAATTATTCTATATTACTTAACATCACTGGAGCCATAGTAACGGTTATATCTACAACAGTAGAAATTATTCTATATTACTTAACGTGTTAATCAGATTTACAAGCAGATAAAATCTACAACAGTAGAAATTATTCTATATTACTTAACTCCAAATTTGTGTATTTGCACAATTTTTTGGAGCCAAGCAACTTTATTTTTATTATTTTATATAACATTTGCACAATATATGTTAAGTAATATAGATTATTATAAAATTAAGGTCCAGGTTTGCATTACGTTATGATGAAAAAATCATTTTCTTCATTTTTGGCATAACCATATCTTAGAACTTCACAGCTTGATGACATTTTGAAAATATATACACTATCTGATTGTGAAAATCGTTTTTCAAATGTGTTCGTCAAATCGTTAACTATATTATCAACAATTCTTTTACTGTTGTCAATCTCAAATACTGAATATTGAATTCGATGTCCAAATCTTGACAGATACTTAGCAAAACTGGTTCGTAATTTGTCATTTGAAATAATTATCAAATCATCCATTATAAATACTTTTTATTTTGAATAAAGTCAAACCAGTCCTTATTGGAAATTTTAAGTTTATCTCTTGAAAACTTACCGTCTTCTTTCCAATTCTCTGTAATTTGTTTGATTTCATACAAGCCTTTTAGAGCTATACAATATGCACCATTAGCATCTGCGTCTTTAGGTAACGCATCTCCTGCTTTAGCTGAATCATAAAATATATTATTTTCATTGAGCACCGGAGAAATCAAACGGTCATAATCCCTGTCTTCTAATTCACTTAAACTGTTTCTCATTTGTACAGTCAATTTGAAAATCTCAAATATGTGTTGTACGATTTCATAATCAATAATATCCTGCCTCAGATCATGACCATCTCTCCAATTTATATCTGTCATTTCGAGGGTTTTTTCCATATCTTTTGTTATATCAATTGTATCCGATTCATTTGAGAACCTGCCATTGACAAATCTTCTTTTTATCCTAACTCCGTACGTATATACACTCCAGCTTGACTTTGACATAACAGTATTTTGCGTAATAAAGTTATTATAATCAAATGTAAAACAAAACAGATTTTTTTCTGAATCATATCTGATACTGTCAAATTTTTTTATAAATTCTCTCTTCGCATCAACTGTTAAATCTTTAAATTTGAATATATTTACAAATCCGGTTGTAGGATCTATTTTTTTGATGTATAGGCAGCAGGTACGTAAAATATACAGCCACACTGATGACCGACATTTTTAAGTTTTTCAGGAATATATGTAAGCTGATATCCCTTTAGAAGACCACCGTTTTCCGTTATGGATATATCTTTAAATACCAGATAGTTAAGTTTGTTGATAAGCATTGTCTCAAACTTCTGGTAAACCTGTCGCTCAACCTTGAAACGACCTTTTTTAAATCCGTAGCTTAAATCCTCCATTGCAATTATGGCATTATATTTAATAACCATCTTTGAAATTTCATGAATTACAAGAGATAAATAGCCTTCTTTAATTTCTTTTATTTTGCCGATTTCTTTCCATTCCTTTCGTGCGGTTTGTCGCGCCCCCTCCTGCTGCTTGAGCTTAATCTGATAATCATATCCGTTAACAATGTTAAACGATTTTTGTTCAACAATATTTCCACAAGTATCAATTACTGAAACATATATCAGGTTTCTTTCACCACGATCAATGCCTATTACATGCAAATCCTTTTCTTTAGCAATATATTGTAATATTCTGTCATTAATAAAGCTTGTCTATTGGCTTTAAAATTGATTGTAATAGGCATATGAAGAAAATATTTATCATATGTATATCTATAATCTTTTACTATGTTTGTAGCAGCCTCATGATGACCTACTACATTCTTAAGCTTAGCTGCTTCATCCGAAAGTTCTTTATCACTTTTATCATTGAAATATTTATAAAGCTCCTGATATATATTTTCCGGTATGGTTTTTCTGACTATCTGGATATTTCCAAATTGATCTTTTTCCTCTGCTTCATATGTTCTATTAACAAGAATAGAGCCTTTTTTATGAATTATAGGATTCTTTATGCTTGATTTTCTAAAGAAGATTTCCGCCTCACCGTTTAATTTCAGTACAATATCCTTTAAATTCTCTTCACTAAACAAATTCTTCAAATACATAGTATGAAGATTATCATTTCCGCTACTTTTCTTGGAAAAATCTTTGTTATATATTTGGAATAAATATAACTGTCCTTTTTCCTGCAACAAATCAATATCCTTTTCGCTGATATATGTCCAGTCGATTTTATAACCTTGTAATTCGACTTCTCTGTAAAATCCGCTGATATCTTCATATGTGGAGGTGTCAGAAAAATCAAAGCCAAAATTCTTCCATTCAGGATGTATAGCTATACAGTTCTTAAAATAATCAATCAAATCGTGACAAAACGTTATATCAAAATCCTTAGAGGATTTAAGATGCTTGTTTTGTTTATAGCCCTCCAATATATAGGCAGACGGCTTATATGTTTCCACTCCGGTTTTTGAAGAGAGGAATACCTTGGGGATCATTTTATTTGGTCCTGGCAGAAGATTATAAATCATTTTTTTATAATCTCCTTTATTTTCTGATGTATTACCTTCAATTATCTTTTTTGTCAGGCTTATTTTTTGCATTAAATATTCCTAAATAGTACAAATTATCACGCATGAGAATAATTGCATTATTACTATATTCTTTACTTTTACTCCATCCATCCGCTAGCGTAGGAATACCAAAATTCATTTAATTTTTTTTGTACTATATGGCTTCTGCGTAACATAATTACGCACAAGATTATACAATGAAATTACCGTATATATTTCGTCATATATCTCTTCTAACTCCGCATAAAAATTATTATCTTTATCTACCAGCTCCTCTGTCATGAAAACCGAACACCAATGAAAAGCATTCATTATTACATCGAGAACATTTTTTAATTCAGATGCTTTCAATTCACTTTCCACCAGATGAATTTCAGGATTATACTTAAGCTCCTGTGCTTCAAAATTATTCAAAATATGTGATATTTCATGTATATATGTCTCTGCTTTAATATTATCATCCGGACATAATTTATAATTGCTAACAAGCTCATTGATTTCAGTAATGCTTTTTTGCAGATCATTCTTTACCGCTTTTTTTACCTTGTCAGCTTTAGATTTACCATTTCCGGGTAATATATTGTTGTAATGAATTTCTAATGCAGTATTTATTGTTTCCCAATCTCTATATGTCTTTTGTGAAACTGATTCATAGAATTTACTAACAATATAAATCTTATCAAGATTGTAGCCGTTATAGTTGTCTCCAATCTTACGCAATCTTTCAACGATATGTTTTGAACTAATATTGTCCAAAAATCCATTCACTGATTGATAAACCTCTTCATCTGATTCAAATTTATACGGCACCTCATAAGAAGTATCTGCTATGCACAGTATCTGTTTATGAAGCTTTCGCAGCTTATAGAGATTTTTGTTTTCTTTATTTTTCTGGCAATATAAATGGGCATGCGGACGAAAAGTTGGACTGTGTAATGCTTGATATGTTATGAGGTACACACAAGAACAAATATCGACAGCACTTGTATTGTTAAAGGCGACAGGATCTCCAGACAAAGTAATCCAAACCTTAGGTTATCCATCTTCACCGATGCTTTATCATTGGCGTAAAAAATATCCTAAATACTATGATGTTCCAAATCAAAAGCATTGGAGACAAGCGCCAACTGAATTGAAACATGACGTAATTAAACGTTGCATTATTAAAGGCGAGCCTGTAAAATTAGTGGCAGAAGAAATCGGATACACACCTTCCTTGATATATAAATGGATTAGGGAGTATCGGGGAAGGGATGTTTTCAACCCATGAAAAACTACTGCCAACATTAATGTAAATCCAAACGATATCACATCTGCGGAAGATATCAATGAGCTCAAAGCTCAGATGCTCGATATGCAGATGGAAATAGATATTCTTAAAGAAACAATCAATGTATTAAAAAAAGACCCCGGCATCGATCAGACAGCTCTCACAAATCGGGAGAAGGCAGTGATAATCGATGCCTTGAAAAATAAGTATTCACTGCCGGATCTTCTTAAAAAACTTAACCTTGCAAAAAGCAGCTATTATTATCAAGAAAAAGCCATTTATGCAGAAGATAAATACTCTGATCTTCGCAAAAGAATCATACAACTGTTTCATGAAAATCGAGATATATTTGGTTATCGAAGAATTCATATGCTGCTTTATCGTGAAGGTATAAAAGTTTCTGAAAAAGTGGTTCGTCGTATTATGAAGCAGGAAAAACTAATTATCAGACGAAAACGCAGACAGAAATATAACTCCTATAAAGGTGAAATAACACCTGCGGTGGAGAATGTTATAGATAGAGATTTCCATGCTACAAAACCGAATCAGAAATGGCTTACTGATATCACAGAGTTTTCTATCAAAGCAGGAAAAGTATATCTTTCTCCGATAATTGACTGCCTCGATGGTATGCCGGTGAGTTGGACTATAGGCACTTCTCCAAACGCAGAACTTGCCAACACCATGTTAAGGAATGCTATTGCTACTCTTAAACCAAACGAAAAACCTATCGTACATTCTGACAGAGGATGCCATTATCGTTGGCCAGAGTGGATACAGATAATGAAAGAAGCAAACCTTACACGATCCATGTCCAAAAAAGGGTGTTCTCCTGATAACTCTGCATGTGAGGGCTTCTTTGGTCATCTCAAAACAGAAATGTTCTATGGACATAACTGGGATGAATATAGCATTGAAGAATTTATTCAGGAAATAAATGGCTATATGCGTTGGTATTGCAAAGATAGAATTAAATCAACACTCGGAGGACTTAGTCCTCTAGATTATAGAAGGAGTATAGGCATAGCGGTCTAAAAAATGTCCGCATGCCCAATTCATAAATGAATTTACTTTACCGCATATATCATTATAAAAAGATATACCTTCCTGTGTAATAAATTCCCCATATTTTTCATAAGAATAAATTTTCTCCAGAGACATTTCCTTTAATGAATCCTTCATATCTCCGGATATTTTATTTATATCATCATTTGAAAGATTTTTTACAATTCTCCTATACACCAATGCATTACTAAAAAATATTTCTGCATTATCATTAACTATTCTATGACAAGAAGATGAAGATATATCATCAGCAGAAAAACAATTAGCCCTGTTTTTAAAATAGTCCTTGAATGATGTTGCAAATCTGGAAAATAATTTAATTACCTGTGTTTTTTCTTCCTTTTCTGATGCAGAATAATTATTGTTATGAATGACAAATTCAGGAAGAATATCTGAGATTAATTTTGCACTGAACATATTTTTAAATCTATCATCATCTGCAAATTTTTTATAGATTGCCTTACGTTTTTCAGCCTGTTCTTTTATAAGAGTGTCTTTATTATCTCCATTTTTTAACTGAATTTCCATTTTCTCAAATAAAGAGGTCCAGTCAATATCATCAATTGACGATAAAGTTTCTGAAATGAAACCTCTGTAATAATCATCCATGATATCTTTAAGTATCTGACGATTTTCTCCTCTGAGTTCATCTTCTTTAATTATTCCATTTTTAACAATAAATTGCTGTGTTGTTTCTGTTGGAATGAGAGCATTCCTAAGAGTCTTCTGCAAAGAAGAAATTCCGATAAAATTCTGAAAGTTATTTGTTCCGTTATTCATATTTCTCTCCTTTTTTATAAAGATATGTAATGTGTAACTAGCGTCCTTGTAAAAAAATAACGTTTTTTAACGTTACTTCTTTAATACCTGATATCTTTAATCTACAAATAAGTAGAAATTACTTGTAATTCAAATATACTATTTTCCTATGGCGATGTCAAATATTTTGCTTAAAGAAGTAACAATGGGTCTTCGTTTTTTGCTATGTTTGTTTTCTTATCTTCTTACTTTCTTGTGTTGACCCTAGCTTAGCACATTACGAGTCCCAAAGTCTGCCCTCGCAACTCGAATTTTTGTTCAAAGGAGGTGCTTTTAATGGCTATCATAAAACAATTCGACAAAAGATCCTTTGCTTAAACAAAAAATCGCTCAAACTCACGGTCTGAACGATTTTTCTATTCGGGAATTGGTTTAGTTCCCCATCTTTATATAAGCTCTACTCAAGCTTGAATTTGCCGACTTCCGTTGCCAGATCCTCTGCGATGCCATTGTTGTCGGAAGCCTCGCTTTGGATATCATTGACGTTACCGGTAAGCTGTACGGAAGACTCGGAAACTCCCGCAATGCCCTTGGCACTCTCTTCCACGGCAATGTTGACCGCAGAGATGGATTCACGGATGCCATCCATCGTGCTGCGAAGTTCTTCCGCAGTCTGCGCGAACTGCTCCATCATTGCACGCATTGCATTCGCATCGGTCGCATAATTTTCACTCGTTGCAACAAGACCTCCGAAGCCTTCCTCTGTGGAATTGCGGACAAATTCGATCATCTGCTGTGATCCCTCTGCCAGTTCATCCACTGCCTGAATGACCTCTGCACTCACCTGGCGGATTTTTGCTGCGGCATCCGCAGAATTACCTGCCAGCTTTCCGATCTCATCCGCAACCACCGCAAAGCCGCGTCCTGCTTCCCCTGCGCGTGCCGCTTCAATACTTGCATTCAGCGCAAGAAGATTGGTCTGTTCCGTAATCTCGATAATGTTGGAAGTCAGAATCTCGATCTGTTCCACCGATTTGGACTTTGCAATCTTCTCATTTAAAGAAGCCGCCATCTTCTCGGTCTCAATGTTTGCTTTCTTCTCTCCCTCCGCTGCTGCATCATTCGCCCCGGAAGCACGGCTCTCCATCTCCTGAGAAGAGACTTTTCCGGCATCCGCAGAGCCTGCAATACGCTCTACCGATGAATAGATTTCGTCAATTGCCTCCGTGATCTGATTGAGTGAAGAAGTCGTTTCCTCCATCGCCGCACTCATCTCCTGCATCGTTGCCGACACATCGGTAATGCTTTCATCCGCAGAGCTCAGATGATCCACCATTTTGCGGGAAGAAGACATAAGCCGCATGGATCCGGACGAAATTCCGATCATAATCTTGCGGATATACGCTAACAACTCATTCACATTGCCCGCAATCAGTTCCAGCTCATCCCCGCTTCTGACATCCAGTTTCTGTGTCAAGTCACCCTCATTATGTACCAGATCATAAATCTTCGCATTTACCTGCATCAGTCCCTTTGTAATCCTGCTAACGATAATCGTCAGAATCAGGATTGCCAGAATCAGACAGATGCCTCCGATCTGTAACGTCTGGACAACTGCCTTCTGTAATTCTGCTGTAATCGATGACGCATCATAATCGCATCCAAGTATTGCAACAACCTTGCCTGCATTGTCCTCAATAGGCTTGTATACCGTAATCAGATCTCCGTCTTCTGTATGGTCGATGTAATCCTGAATGTATTCCTTTCCACCGAACACCGACTCCAGTTCCGCGTATGAATCCGCAAATTCATCACCGACTTTTGCCGCATCCTCGTCCGAATCCACACCATAATACACTTTCTTTCCGTCCGTATACAATGTGTATAAAAAAGCGATTCCGCATGCTTTTTGCTTTTTTCTAAGATCTCCTTGCAGATTCTGATAGACCTGCGTACCTTCCGATCCTACCGTCACTTCGGATACCAGATTGGCATCCAGCGAATCCACAACGATCGTTGCCGCCATGTCTGCTTCCTCAACGCCCATCCTCACCATGCTTTTCTCAAAACGCATGTAGGAATTGTATCCCATCAAACCACAGACGAGTACAACGATTATGATTGACGGAATCAGGATCTTCGCGCGGATTGTGAGTCTCCTTGTACGAATTTTGCCTTTGTTCATTTCAACACTTCTCCTTATATCTACATTGTATGGCACAAGTATAACACATTATCGAACGATGGGCAACGGACACGTTCGTCAATTATTATCGAATAGGAATCGTGACGGAATCCTTTGCCTTTTTCCATACGATCACTGAATGGTAACTGTTCGAAGCTTTGTTTTTCACTGATTTGTAGTATAATACATACCATGAAATTACAAAAACTATACAGCAAGGTGCGTCAGGCCATTGACGACTACAATATGATAACTGAAAATGACAAAATCGCCATCGGGGTCTCAGGCGGAAAGGATTCTCTCACACTGCTTTATGCTCTTTCCGGCATCAGAAGCTTCTATCCTGTGCCTTTTGAGCTAGTAGCGATAGCGGTTGACCTGGGATATGAGGATTTTGATTTGTCTCCGGTGAAGGCGCTGTGCGATGAGCTCTCTGTGGAGTTTTATGTGGTGAAAACTGATATTGGAAGAATATCTCTTGAGAAATCTAAGAATCAGGCTAGTCCCTGCTCATGGTGTGCAAAGCTTAGAAAGGGAGCTTTGAATGATTTTGCGCTGTCTGTCGGCTGCAACAAAATTGCATATGCACACCATATGGATGATATTATAGAGACTATGTTTCTTTCCCTGCTATATGAGGGACAGTTTTATTCTTTCGCGCCTGTTACACAGCTGGACGGCAGTGGGCTTGCCATTATCCGTCCGCTTATGTATGTCGGCGAGTCAGATGTGAAGGGCTTTAAAAATAAATATAATCTGCCGGTGTGCAAGAATCCATGCCCTTACGACGGCCACACTAGACGGGAATATGTAAAGCAGCTTGTCAGACAGCTCAATATGGAAAATCCGGGTGTCAAAAAGAGACTCTTTTCTGCTATTCAAAACGGCAATATCGATGATTGGATGAAATGTACTAAGCCTTCCGATGCTTCATAGAGCGCTTTTTCTCATACATCCGAGATTCTCCATCATTGTTTTACTTGCGTTCATAAATATGGTCTCAATATCCGGTTTCATCGAGATAATAATGATTTTTCCATAAACAATCCTTTCATAGTTATAGCTTTTACAGCTTGTCCGAATCCAGTACAATCGTAAATGGACCGTCATTCTCAAGCTCTATCTTCATATCAGCTCCAAACACCCCTCTTTGTACTCCGGGAACTGTCTTCTCACATTCGCTGATGCAGTATTCATAAAGCTCGTTTGCCATATCAGGACTTCCTGCCTCCACAAATGAAGGACGATTGCCTTTCTTACAATTTGCATAAAGCGTAAACTGCGATATGAGCAAAAGCTTTCCGTCTACATCATTTATCGAAAGATTTGTTTTGTCATTCTCATCGGCAAAAATTCTCATATTTACAAGCTTTTTGATCATCTTATCAGCAATTTCTTTAGTATCTGTCTCTGCCACCCCTATCAAAACGCATAGCCCCTTTTTGATGCTGCCGGTTATATTTCCATCTATAGTGCATTTTGCATAGTTTACACGCTGTATTACAAATCTCATTATTATGTTTTCCTCCTTAAATCCGTTATTTACCTGTTATAAATCTGACATAATTATATGATTACAATTTATATTGGCATGTGATTTTACTAGCATTTTTTCCAACAATAACCATAACATTCTAAACCATATTTATCAAATAAACAAGTCTGGCCACGACATTTCTGCTTGACATTCTTGCTAAACCATTTTTATCAGATCGTTTTTACCGGATTTTTTGTATAATCATACCCCAAAGACTTAATACCTCCCATAAAAACTTAATGCCACTCTATAATTATATTGTCAAGAAAGATACTATTGTGTTAGAATTATAAATATAAATTTTTTATAAATCAATTATCTTATTAAACCATAAGGAGGATATTTATGAACTACAATATTGAGGGAGAGCCATTACCGGTTGTGATCTGCAACCTTGAGGCAAATGAGACTATGATTACCGAAAAAGGTGCCATGTCATGGATGACTCCAAACATGAAGATGGAAACTACATCAAATGGAGGCATCGGCAAAATGTTTGGCCGTGCATTTTCAGGTGAGAGTATGTTCCAAAATCGCTACACATCTATGGGTGGTCCGGGAATGATAGCATTTGCATCATGCTTTCCAGGATGCATCAGACCCTTCCAGATTGCACCGGGACAGGAGATAATTGCCCAGAAATCAGCATTTCTTGCTTCAACCTCCGGAGTTGAGCTGTCCGTATTTTTCCAAAAAAGAATAGGAGCAGGTTTCTTCGGCGGTGAGGGCTTTATCATGCAGCGTCTGTCAGGAAACGGATTGGCATTTTTAGAATTTGACGGCCACATAAAGGAATACGAGCTTGCACCCGGTCAGCAGCTGGTGATTGATACCGGATACTTAGCCGCTATGACAGGAAGCTGTCAGCTCGAAATTCAGACTGTTCCGGGTATCAAAAATGTGGTATTCGGCGGTGAAGGATTATTCAACACCGTTGTCACCGGACCTGGCCGTGTATGGCTCCAGAGTATGCCGGTTTCTCAGCTTGCAGGTGCAATCAGACCTTTTATTCCAACAGGCAACTAAACCTATAAAACAGGACTGTCGATATTCAGGCAGTCCTGTTTTACACTTTGTACTAAATTCTATTGTTTTATATTTTATCTATGCCATACCATTTGCAGTTTTGTACTTCCATAGCATCTCAGCGTGATTCTGCTCTTCTATCTGTATATCTGCCAATAGCTTTCTGATATCCGAATTTCCAAATACAAATACATCGGAATTGTACTCGCCGGATACCAGCTTTTCTGTTCCTATACAGTCTGTAGCCAGATAACAGTCAGCTTTCTTGTCCTCAGAATTGCCAAGCGAATCGTATGTTGCAGCAGGGTTATAATTCTTCCCCTTAGAATCATTGCAGTCAACTGACGGAACCTTTCCCTTAATCACCTGATCCAAAGAGTCAAAATGCTTTTGCTCATCCCTTGCTATTTCTTCAAAAAGCTCCTTAAGCACCGGATCCTTTGCCTGATTGCTGTATTTGGTATACTTCTCTATGCATGCCTGTTCCTGTGTTTTTAAATCTTCAATAGCGTTTGTTTCCTTTTCTGTTAGAATCATTTAATAGACACCTCCTGTCAGCATTATTATGTACAAAGATGTAAATTATATTTATGATTGCCACAATTTTAATTAAAAAGGCCTCTAACCGAAATCGCAATTAAAAATAAGATACATAAAATAATTACTCACAGCACATGCTAAACTCATACTTAGGATGAAAAATAACAGTAACTATTCAGCATATTCAGGATAGCTGCAAATAAAAATCAAATTAAAACATCAAATAAACAAAAACAAATAAACAAGCATCAATCAGGAGGACTATTCATGAATAATACAGGGATATATAATGCCAATACACATAATACCGACCAGAATATCTACAGCCGGCAAAACTTTAAACAGTATCATACCAATAAATCCAACATCTGCGGCATATCAGATGATAAAACTGACTGCAGCCGCCAAAGTGCCTTCTGCGATAGCACAAACTATGCGGATTTACCACTCGGATGCGTATGCGAAGGAACTGAAGTTAGAAACAGTGCTGACGAAAATGTCAAAATTTACAATATAAAGCACTCTCATCAGCCTATTTAGCCAGCTCCCAAAATGCCACTGCACTGGCAGCAGCCACATTTAGAGAATCGACGCCATGTGACATTGGTATCTTTACAGTGTAGTCACAGGAGTCTATAGTCTGCTCATGAAGACCATCTCCCTCAGTACCAAGCACTATTGCAAGTCTTTCCTCTGAGTGAAGCACAGGGTCATCTATACTCACAGAATCATCAGTCAGCGCCATAGCACAAGTCTTAAATCCAAGCTTATGGAGCATATCAATATTGTATTTATAAACACTGCTATTTCGGTTGCTGCAATTTGGGTCACGGCTATCACACTTATCATGCAATGAAGCATCTGAAAAAGTGTTGTCACTGCCGACATTGTACTTTGGAAAATATGCCCATGGCACCTGAAACACAGTTCCCATACTAACCCTGATTGCACGCCTGTACAAAGGATTGCTGCAGGCAGGAGTGAGCAGCACCGCATCCATATGCAGTGCTGCCGCTGACCTGAATATAGCTCCGACATTGGTTGGATTTACCACATCCTCAAGCACCGCAACTCTTCTTGCGTCCTTGCACACCTCTTCGACAGACCTTGGCTTCGGCCTGTACATAGCACAGAGTGTGCCTCTGGTCAAAGCAAAGCCAGTCAGCTTTGTGAGCAAATCAAATGACGCAGTATATACAGGTATATTCTGACATCTTTCGATAATGCCTCTTGCCTCGCCATTTACATGCTTTGTCTCCATCAGAAGAGAAACCGGTTCACATCCCGCATCAAGTGCCCTCTCTATCACCTTCGGACTTTCAGCTATAAACATCCCCTCTTTTGGATTGGCTCTGTTTAAAAGCTGATTCTCCGTCAATCTGGCATACACATCCAGATTGGGTTCCATAAAATCTGTAATTGTGATTATATTATCAGACATATAATCAATCCTCCCTCAGATGTACTACCCTGGCTGCCGCACGACGCCTGCCGTCCTCCTGGGCTGCATAATGCTTACGTGTGGTATTTACATCCTTGTGCCCTAGAACATCCGCCACAAGATAGATATCACCTGTTTCCTGATAAAGTGTGGTGCCATATGTACTACGAAGCTTATGAGGAGTAATATTCTTAACGGTTGTTACAAGTCTCGAATACTTTTTTACCAGATTCTCAACAGAACGTACAGATATACGCTTCCTCTGTAAAGAGAGAAAAAGCGCATTAGCATGCCCCTCGGCAGGTGTAATTATGCTTCTCTCCTCCCAGTACGAAAGAAGTGCATCACGTACCTCATCACCAAAATAAACAATCACATCAGCACCACCCTTTCGGTGCACCTTGATTCCATTGTTTTTGAAATCTACATCATCCATATCCAGCCCCACGCACTCAGATACACGGATACCTGTTCCAAGAAGCAGTGTCATAAGTGCGAGGTCACGAACCTTTGTTTTCTCATGGAAACGCTGCTGGTTCTTGGACAGACTGTCTCCTGACTCAACCTCATCGAGAAGCTGTGCGACCTCATCAGTATCAAGACGAATGATATTCTTCTCATGTATTTTGGGAAGGGTTACCTTGCTCGCAGGATTGGTATCTATAAACTCTTTTCTGAAATAAAAATTATAAAAAGTGCGCAGTGATGCAAGCTTTCGCTTAATGCCTCTCTCGTCATTGGTGTGTACAACGCCATCCTTCTCATAATACTTTAGATAAAACAGATATTCCTCAATATCTGAAGGGCTGATCTGATCTAACAGAGATATAGGGTAGTCCCTTATATCATATTTCTTAAGCGATGGATTGGCACTCTTCATGTACTCGAAAAAGGTCTGTAGATCATATGCATACGCTATCTTGGTTCTTGAGGACTTATCCGCATCTATTCCGATAAAAAAATCCATACAGAACTTCGGAAGCTTCTGTATCATATCTCTGAGCTTTAATTCATTTTTTATATTTACGTCTTCGTAATAAGCTTTGTCTTTCATAATAATACTATATAATAATCAAAGTTGACTCTAACCAAGTATTTCTTTGATTTTCTCCTCTATACGCTCCTTGACCAGTGCAGCTATATCCTTCGTCTTCATGTCCTTGTACTCATCATACTCAATAGGCTTTAAATAGTGAACCTGCGTTGTAACAGGGCCGAAATGAAAGCTGTTGAACACCCTATATGAATCTATAAGAGCTATCGGAATAATAGGAACATGTGATTTCAATGCAATCTTAAAGCTTCCTGCTTTAAAATCCTGCACTTTATTCTTATTATTGAACTTATAGCCACCCTCCGGAAACAAGACATATCTCTTGCCGTTTTTCACATCCTTAGCTACCTCATTGATTATAGTAAGCCCCTGCCTTGGATTATCTTTCTCTAAACGCTTTGCCTGAACCAGATCAACAAATTCCCTGACAAGCATTGTATGCGACTTCTGCTTATCCATAACAAACGACAGTACCTTGTCATGTGTAGTAATAATCCCCAGTAAATCATACTTTCCCTGATGGTTGGGATACATGATATAGCCACCTGTTTCAGGAAGATTCTCAAGACCATATGCTTCTGTTGTAATTTTTCCCGATTTATTCATTAAATCTATACAGTGCCGCATCATATCATATCTCTCCGCTTCTGAATATTTCTGCGGATGATCAGCCATGTATCTCATTTTGGGAACAATATACGGCGCTCTATGAAAATTTGCAAATATAACAAAAAATAGTTTTAACATAAATATCCAATCTCCTGTTTCAAAAACGGATAAGCTATAGATACTATAACCCAAATCCGCTGCAATTAACCTATATTATATAAGAAACAGGAAATTTTAGCAAGAAAACGTTACTTTATATCCTGAGAATAATATGAAACAACTATATAATCGCCACTGCGGACATTGCCATCTGTAAGGCTATTGAGCCTGCAGATCTCATCTACATAAGCTCTTTTGCTCACCTGACTGTCGGCAATATATCTATCGGCAATGCTCCAGACAGTGTCACCCTCCTCAACCCTGACGCTGGTATAATACTTGTTATAAGGCCTGCTGTCACCAGAACTGGCAAAAATATGAATAGTGCCGCACAATATAATGACAGCTGCTATAAATGCAACAGCAGTCCATCCAAACATTTTTCTTCTACCTGATAAAGTATTTCCTCTCATAAAACCACCTCTTGTATTTTCGAACATGTGTTTGTTGTTATTGTGGTTACATAATACATCTCGAACAATCGTTTGTCAATAGAGAAAGCGAACAAAATTTCGGAATATATGTTTGCGTTTGCTTTGATTTTATGATATACTTTTTCTGAAATATAATTTTTACAATCATTCATGGGGTGCAAAATTCCTTTTGCCCCATATCATTATATTATTTTAATATTCAGACGGAGGATTTAACTATGGCATTAGAAAAGATTTCAGACAAGCAGAAAGAGATACTGGAGTTTATCAAGAGTGAGATTTTAAACAGGGGCTATCCGCCATCAGTGCGTGATATCTGCGAAGGTGTACATTTAAAGTCCACATCCAGCGTCCATGCTCATCTCGAGACACTGGAGCGAAAGGGCTACATAAGAAGAGATCCTGCCAAAAACAGGGCTATAGAAATTATAGATGACAGCTTTGGTTTACAGCGCCGCGAGATGGTTAATGTCCCTCTGGTCGGTCGTGTAGCTGCAGGTGAGCCGATACTCGCAGTGGAAAATATCGAAACCTATTTTCCCGTTCCTGCTGAGTATATGCCAAATAAGCAGTCATTTATGCTTAAAGTCAAGGGCGAGAGCATGATCAATGCCGGTATCTTCGACGGTGATAATATCCTCGTCGAGCAGCAGAGTGATGCTTCAAACGGAGATATGGTTGTGGCACTTATAGATGATTCTGCCACTGTAAAGACTTTCTACAAAGAGAATGGTCACATACGTCTTCAGCCGGAGAACGACACAATGGATCCAATCATAGTTCCGGACTGTGAAATACTCGGCAAAGTGTTTGGAGTATTTCGTTTCTTCTAATATTTATTGCAAAAATATCGCACCCATATGCTAAGCTAAACAGCTCGGCATATGGGTGCGATATTTTAAATTACCGGTTTCGATTTATAATTCCTTAATCATAGAATAAATACTACAGTGAATGTACATCCACCACTTTTCCATCTCTCCATATTCTGTCGAGATCATAAAACTGTCTATCTTCTTTAGAGAACAGATGCACGATAATATCCTGATAGTCCATGAGAATCCATGTAGAGTTGCCTGTTCCCTCCACCTGCTTCTGATGCACTCCGTTTGTATACATAGCCTCATCCACAGCATCCTCCATGGCTGTGAGCTGATTTGCATTATTTCCGTTTGCAATGATAAAGTAGTCTGCTATAGAAGAAACCTCTCCTATGTCGAGAACTGTGATATCCTCTGCCTTTTTGTCTTCAAGTGCTTCCACTATCTTTTTAACTAAATCAATTGTCTGCATAGCAGTTATTCCTCCCTGTTGTCTCTGTATTTAGCATAATAATTGTAAGTAATCTGGGTAGTCGGATCTATTGCCCCACTCTTTGTATTAAGAAAATTGATTGTATCATACAATATCTCTGCAACAGTCCTATCAAGGTCTGAAAAAGCAAGCTTTCTTATCTCTTCAAGCCTCGGTGCTTCACATCTGTTTGGCTCAATATAATCTGCCACAAAGAGTATTTTGTCAAGGAGCCCCATATCTGCTTCTCCTGTAGTATGCACTCTTATGGCATGCAGTATCTGCGCATCCTTAATGCCATACTCTTCCTCAGCCAGCACCATGCCTGCCTTTGCATGTAACAGACCCGGGTTTGATATCTCTACCTCTGTTATGTCTATATTTTTCTTTACACAGAGTCCGATTTTCTTTTCAGTCGAAAGACACTTGGCACAATCATGAAGCAGGCCTGCAAGCATTGCCTTTTCTATCGAATAGCCGTTTGCCATGGCAAGACAGCCGGCAGTATACATCACTCCGATCGTATGCTGATACCTTTGTTTATCAAGGCTCTTCTTTAGCTTTTTCTTTATTTCTTTTACTTCCATACTCTATCACCTGTATAAATTATTAGCCTGTATATATGACATAACTGCAGCATCCAGAAACATTTCCGCTCCTTTAGGACTCCTATACCCGTCTGCCTGCGACTTGGCACGTAGCAGTCTCCTGACCTGAGTCGACGACACATCCATCCTGTCACACTTTAAAAGTCTTATATCAGCCCAAAACAGATTTTTGATATGTGCAATCTTTTCTTCCATCTGCTGCTTTGGAAAATTTTCTCTCACCATAACAAGAATAATTGCTGTCCGGGCTATGACATCAGGTCTCATCCATGACTCAAAATAATCGAGCGAATCTCCACCCATGATAAAATACAGTTCATCCTCCGGATAAAGCGCCTTTAGCTTTTGGATTGTCACATACGTATAGCTGGTGGACTCATCCTTTATCTCAATATCAGACACCTCAATACCGGGCACTGCTTCTGATGCCAGCTTACACATATTGTACCGGTGGCTAAATGCTGTCATTGCATTCTCAGTCTTGTTCGGCGAGTGACCTGACGGAACAAGCAGAATCCTGTCAAGAGAATACTCTTCCATCGCCTTTTGTGCCATGTATATATGACCTTTGTGTATCGGGTCAAATGCCCCACCAAAAATCCCTGTTTTCATGGCTTATTCCGGAAGCTTAATCTTTGGATTTTTCTTCGCAGGACGGTAAAAAATCATTTTTTGCCTATTACCTTAACCACTGCAGAGTGTGTTCTCTCACCGATTACACTTGCAATCTCTCTTGGATCATCGATGCAGTTTTTAAGAACTGCAACCTTGATCAGCTCCCTCTTTTCAAGTGCTGCATCAAGAGCCTCGATGATTTCCGGAGTAAGCGATGCCTTTCCAATATTGAAAATAGGGTTAATTGTGCTTGCAAGGCTGCTTAAATATGCACGCTGTTTACTTGATAAATTCATATATACTCTTTCTCCTTACTTGTAATAATCAAACTCGAAATCATACATGCGGACAGTATCTCCATCCTCGATGCCCATATTTTCAAGCTCCTTGATGATACCCTGCTCACGCAAGAATCTCTGGAAAAAGGCAAAGCCCTTCTCCGAGTCCATATTTGTGTATCCGAGCATTTTCTCAATCTTTGGACCTGATATCTCATATGCACCATCGGCCGCCACCTCAACCGCGTACGGCTCATCCTTAAAGAATGAAAGTGCAGGATCAATCTCAGGCTCATATACAGTAACCTCTTTAGGACAATTTGCAAGCAGGTTCTTCACCTCGTACAAAAGCTCCTTAAGACCCTTACCGCTTACTGCGGATATCGGGAATACCTTTATGCTCTGTGGCTCAAATTCGGCTCTTAAGGCCGAAATTACCTCATTTTCGTCTCCTGCTATGGCATCTATTTTGTTGGCTGCAATGACCTGTGGCTTTTTGAGAAGCTGTGGATTGTATGCTTCAAGCTCTTTGTTTATCGCCTTTATGTCAGCAACCGGATCACGACCTTCGGTACCGGCAGCATCAACCATGTGTATCATGACCTTGGTACGCTCTATATGACGCAAAAACTCATGACCGAGTCCGATGCCCTCTGAAGCTCCCTCGATAAGTCCCGGGATATCAGCGATTACGAAACCAAAGCCCTCATCCATATCAACCACACCAAGATTTGGCTGTAATGTGGTGAAATGATAGTTGGCGATCTTTGGCTGTGCATTGGTAACTCGTGACAGAAGTGTTGATTTTCCTACATTTGGAAAGCCTACAAGCCCTACATCCGCTATCACCTTTAGCTCAAGCTGTACCTCAATTTCTATTGCATCCTGTCCCGGCTGTGCATATTTAGGAGCCTGCATGGTGGATGTGGCATAGTGCTGGTTGCCCTGACCGCCTTTTCCTCCGCGCAGGATCACCTGCCTTGTATTGTCACCGGACATATCTGCTATGACCTTTCCGCTTGCTGCATCCTTTATGAGTGTACCCTCCGGCACCTTAAGTATAAGATCCTCACCATTCTTTCCGTGGCAGTTCTTTTTGCCGCCCTCCTGTCCGGGCTCTGCTGCAAACTTTCTTCTGTGACGATAATCTGTCAGGGTGTTGATTCCCTTATCCACGAGGAATATAACGTCTCCGCCCTTTCCTCCGTCGCCGCCGTCCGGACCACCGTTCGGCACATATTTTTCACGACGGAAACTGACATGTCCATCTCCGCCTTTTCCTGATTTGATAATAATTTTTGCACGGTCTGCAAACATAATTTTCCACCTCATGCTGAATGTCTGCATAAAACACTCAGTATACTTTATGACAAATCATTACTATGCTATATCTGTTATACTATATCTATATAAGACACAGTAATAATAAAATAAATCAATATTCCTGCTAATTTACAACATAAAAACCCCGGCTAATAAAAGTCGGGGTTTAAATCTTATTCGTTCACTACTGGATATACGGAAGCCTGTTTCTTATCTCTTCCAACTCTCTCAAATCTTAATACGCCATCAACCTTAGCATATAATGTATCATCTCCACCGATACCAACGTTTGTACCAGGGTGAATCTTTGTACCACGCTGTCTGTAAAGAATATTACCAGCTTTTACGAATTGTCCGTCTGCTCTCTTAGCGCCTAATCTCTTAGACTCAGAGTCACGTCCGTTCTTTGTAGAACCAACTCCCTTTTTATGAGCAAAAAACTGAAGGTTCATATTCAACATGTCTTACACCTCCTTGAAATCAAGAATGATATACTCATTCCCATAGTCTCTTTGTATTCCTTTTAGTCCCAGAATCATGGAATCCATAAGCAGTGCAACATCACCTGTTGCCGGCTTGTCAAGTCTGTAGTCAATCATACCTGTCTCTTCGTCTGTATCAAGACTGTACTCAGCATGACACAGCTCTTCAGCGGAATTGATGAAGTTGATCACCAGCGCTGAAACCCCGGCACAGATTATATCATAACCGGAATCTGCAAAACCTGCATGTCCCTTTGACTTAAAGCCCATCTTATGTCCTTTTGAATTCTGATAAACGGTTATAGCTATCATTATCCGTTAATTTTTTCAATCTTAACCTGTGTGAAAGCCTGTCTGTGTCCGTTCTTTTTGTGATATCCGGTTTTTCTCTTGTACTTGTAAACGATAACCTTTTTAGCTCTGCCTTCTTTAACTACAGAAGCCTCAACTGTTGCACCTGCAACTGTTGGATCTCCAACCTTGAGATCATCTCCGCCTACAACTAAAACCTGATCAAAAGTAACCTTCTCACCAGCTTCAACGCCAAGCTTTTCAATGGTAATGATATCGCCTTCAGATACTTTGTACTGCTTACCACCTGTTGCTATAATTGCGTACATATGGCACCTCCTATTTATCATTACTCGCCAGTTACGGTGTTGCGAAAGTCGCAAACTTATACCTCACTGTGCGGCATACTCCAGTATATTAGCATAGAGCCATCTATTCGTCAAGTGTTTTTTCTAAAATTTGTTTAAGAGATTTGTGGACCTTTTTTCTGGTCAGCTCCACCAGTCCAAGCTTCGTGATATCCACAAAGGTACAGACTGTATTATCGTCCTTTATATACCGTTTGAGCGCTTCAATAAGCGTATCCTTTGATGCCTCAGACTTCATATTGATGAAATCAATTATTATCATGCCGGAGATATTTCTGAGCCGAAGCTGCCTGGCTATCTCCTTTGCGGCCTCCATATTGGTCTTTAATATGCTATTGCTCCCCGACGATATATTCTTTGCACTGTTTACATCTATAAAGGTAAGTGTCTCAAGCTGTTCTATTATGATGTTGCCACCACAGTCCAGCCATACCCTGCGCGAGGTCAGATTATCAATCAGCCCTCTTATGCCATAGAGCGTTGACAGGCTGATAGCTGAATCGTCATATCTCATTATCTTTTCAGGAGCATGGTCATATATGCCGTACTCTGTAAGAAGACTGTCATATATGTCATCGCAGTCAGTCTTTATCCACTCCACCGTGGCAAAATCAATTGTCTTCATTAAAAGCAGATAGTCGCTCATCACATGATATACGCATGAATAGAGCGCCTGATGCGGTGCCTTTTTTATTATCTGATTGTATTTCTGTGCTACAGAATACGCATCTTGCGAAACAGCTTTATCCTCCACATTTTTGGCATTGGTTCTGACTATGATGCCATAGCCATCTTTTTCGTGGTCTGCACAACTTAAAAGCACAGCCTTACGTAAAAGAGCCGCCCTTTCCTTATCCAGCTTCGATGAAACACCTATCTGTGTATCAAAATTGGTGAGAATCACATTGCTTCCGAATATAGAAAGCTTTGTTGTGACCACCGGATCCTTTGTCTTTAGCGCATCCTTTATGACCTGCACAAGTATCTCATCGCCCTCACACAATCCTTCTTTTTTTGATTTTTTGTTTGTGTATACAGGATTTTTTGCATCATTTAGCGACAGATAACAGCTTTTATTCTGCGCAATGGTCACAAATGCCGCATTTATGCCCGGCAGTATCTTATTTACCCTTGCCGCGTATATATTGTTTATTATCGTATCCTTCTCGGGAAGGAGCTGAAAATCCTTATAATTTCCGTTTTCGTCCATCAGTGCATACACTGTGTATGTATTATTATTTTTTACTGTTTTAGTCAGAATAATTCTGTTCATTATGAGATTTCTTCTCCCATGTCAAGCAGACAAATAAGTGTTCCATCGTCTTTTCTTGCATACACTTCCTGCCTGTGGATTTGTATGGCAAGCGGATTGTAATCAAGGCCACACTTTTCATATATGGCGTGAAGCACAAACTCAGGCTTTATATTGTCAATGCTTCCTGTTGATACCTGCATGAAAAACTCAGGCTTTTTGTTATTTTCCATGACTGTAAGCTTGTATACAAGAGGCTTTATATCTACCTCTCTCTCACTCTTTTTAGTCTTTTTCATCACAACAAAGGATGGCTCGTCAAAAAAGTGCTTATCTATCGCTTCCTTCCATTCATCTATGGTGTATGGGCTCTCATAGCCCTCCTTGAAGCTAAGCACATAGTCTGCAGCCGCAACAAGCGACATAGCCTTCTTTGCATCATCCGGCAGAAGCACATAGCCTGTCACCTCAACTCCGTCCACCATCTGGGCATTTAAAGCCTCTATGCTTTTTTCTGTAGATTCTGTTGTATTTACATCTATGTCAAAGTACTCACCATCACTTGTGATGCCCACTCCAAGCGGAGCCGCAAACGACATAATCTGGTGAGCAGAATACCCCTCTGAGTAGCGGATATCAATATCTGCCCTTCTGACCGCCTTCTGGAAGTATCTCATCATATCGAGATGTCCTATAAACTTCATGCAGCCCCATTTTTTAAACTTCACTCTAATTTTCATAGCAGACACCTCCTCCATAGCTCTTTGCACCGCAGGCAGAACACCTCATGCGGCAGTTAGGAGTGACTGTCTCCTTATGGGCTGTCTCCCACTCTCTTATCATAAACTGCTTTGTCACACCTATATCGATAAAATCCCATGGGAATATTTCATCTAAAGGCCTTTCTCTCATCGTGTAGAAATCCGGATCCAGTCCGCATTCCTTTATCGAATCAATCCATCTGTCATAGTCAAAATACTCTGTCCAGGCATCATAATATCCGCCCTTTTCGTATACCTTTACTATCGCATCGCAAAGCCTTCTGTCGCCTCTTGCAAGTATGCCCTCTATCACAGTGACATATGCCTCATGCCAGTTGTATCTGATGCTCTTTCTGTTGAGCTGCTCCTTTACATGGTCATTTACTATTTTGGCCCTGCCCAGGTACTCAGAAGGCTCATACATTCTCGCCCACTGGAATGGTGTAAAAGGCTTTGGCACAAAAAATGATGTGCTTATCGTAATCTGGCATTTTCCGGCTCTCTTTTCCTTTGGAACGGTATCATAGTATAATGCCGCAACATCGTTTGCAAGCTCAGGAATGCCCCTCATATCTTCCTCTGTCTCTGTAGGCAGACCGAGCATGAAATAAAACTTCACCTTGTTCCAGCCGCCCTCAAATGCCTGTTTTGAACCGTTCATGATATCATCCACGGTAAGGCCCTTATTAATGACATTTCTAAGGCGCTGTGTACCGGCCTCAGGTGCAAAGGTCAGACTGCTTTTTTTCACATCCTGCACCTTCTGCATGATATCGAGTGAAAACGCATCAATTCTGAGTGAAGGCAGGGAGATATTTATCTTCTTTTCCTTGCATATATCAAGCAAAAATGTGATAAGCTCATCAAGCTCCTTGTAGTCGGATGAGCTTAAGGAGCTTAAAGAAATCTCCTCGTGTCCGGTATTTTTAATAAGTGCCGCTGCAACGTCCTTTAGGTGGTCAACCTTTTTCTCACGGTTTGGGCGGTAAATCATACCGGCCTGACAGAAACGGCAGCCTCTTATACAGCCACGCTGTATTTCAAGCACCATTCTATCCTGCGTAGCCTTGATAAAAGGCACAACCGGTGCCTCCGGGTAAGTTGAGTTCGTCAAATCTACCTGCACCTGTTTTTTATCTTTACAGGAATATCGTCATACTTAGGCTTCATACAGCAAATTGTTCCATCCTCATTGTACTCCACCTCATACAAAGCAGGTACATAAAGACCCTCAATCTTTGCAGCCTCATGTAAAAACTCTTCCCTTGAAAGACCATCAGCCTTTGCCTTCTTATAAAGCTCAAAGAGATTGCCATACTGTGTCTCTCCCTCTCCGATATAAAATATATCAAAGAAGTCTGCAATCGGCTCCGGATTGTAGGTACAAGGACCGCCTGCAATCACAATAGGACAGCCTTCCGCTCTATCCCTTGAACGAAGCGGAATCTGTGCGAGGTCAAGTATCTGCAAAATATTTGTGTAGCACATCTCGTACTGCAGCGTCATGGCTACAAAGTCAAAGTCCTTTATAGGCTCCTGTGACTCAAGTCCGAAAAGCGGTATATTCTCCTGCTTCATGATTTCATGCAGATCAGGCCACGGAGAATAAACTCTCTCGCACCACACGTCATCCATGCGGTTGAACATATCATATAATATCTGAATTCCAAGATGTGACATACCAATCTCATATACATCAGGAAAACACATCGCAAAACGTATATTTACCTGCGATGTGTCTTTCATTACTGAGTTGAACTCATTCCCGATATATCTAGCCGGTTTGTCTACCTTCATAAGTATCTCATCACTTAAAGCTAGTTTTCTCATATAATTTCCTCTAAATAATTATTGTGTTTTTTAAGGCTATCGCTGTGCCAGCTCCCCTGCTATCTCTGCCCATGTGATATTTTTTTCTGAGCCATAAGAATCATGCAGTGGTACATAAAGTCCGATATCTCAAACTTCAAATCATCACTGTCCGGATTTTTGGCTGCCAGAATAATCTCAGTGCACTCGTGTCCGAGTTTTTTTAATATCTCATCTATGCCCTTTTCCATGACGGCATTGGTGTACGAGTCCTCCTTTGGATTCTTCATACGGTCAACTATCACCGCATAGACTGATTCAAGCACTGTAAGTGGATTCTTCTCCACATACTCCTTTTTCACGATATTATTGAAAAAGCAGGTCCTGTTACCTGTGTGACATGCAGCTCCCACCTGCGAAACCTTCGCAAGGATAGTATCATAATCACAGTCCGCTGTCAAAGACTTTACGTACTGTAAATGTCCTGATGTAAGTCCTTTGGTCCAAAGCTCATTGCGGCTTCTGCTCCAGTAGGTCATGCGGCCGCTGTTTATCGTGACATTGAAGGCCTCCTCATTCATATAGGCAAGCATGAGCACCTGCTCATTGCGGTAATCCTGCACTATGACAGGCACCATGCCGTCAGAATTAAGCTTTAAATCAGACCATTTTAAGTCGGGAGTAAAATTGTCAACAAGTATTCCTCCGTCAGAAAGCTTTGTCTTTAACGCCATGATATCATTTTCAGGATCATTGATAAACTCTCCGGCAATGCCTCTTAGTGTTTCACGCTTCATGACATCAATTATTTTATCCATGTCAAACTGCGTCATATAGACCACATACGGTGTGGATGTGAGATTCTCAAGCGCATCTATTATATCTATATTCAAGACCAAAAGCTCATGAAAGGTATCCTCTATCTCCTCCTGATGCTTGAAAATATAGTCTACATTGCTGATTGACAAAAGGATTTTATCCTTGCCAAACTTCTCGCTTGCCACATTTGCAAGATCAAGGCTTGAATCCTTTGTGGCATTGAAGATGACCTGTAAACAGCCTGCATACAGCAGCTTTTTCACGTCCTCTATGCGGTTGATATTGCCTCCTGCGCACACCTTTATGTCGATATTTCTGTTTATATTTTCTATCGTATGTATGTTTTTCTCATGCTCATCATCATCAGTTGAAAGATCAAAAATAATAATCTTATCTATGCCACTGTCATTGTAGAGCTGACACAGATTGTAGACGTCGCCCATTACTGTCATATCTGACGCTGATTTCACGGCCTGGCCGTTCTTTAAATACAGTGTAGCAACGATGTTCTTAAAACCAGTCAAATTACAAACTTCCTTTCGTGGACATCACGTCCTTTATTCTGCTATCATAGGTGCAGGCATCGTCAAGCGCCTTGGCAAATGCCTTAAACATAGCTTCTATCATATGATGATTATTTCCCGGTGTCAAAACTTTTATATGCAGGTTCATCGCAGCAGAGTAAGAAACAGCGTAGAAAAACTCTCTCACCATCTCTGTATCCATATCTCCGACTCTCTCACAGGTAAACTCACCGTCAAACTGCAGGTACGGTCTGCCTGATAAGTCAATGGCACAAAGCACCAGCACCTCATCCATCGGTAAAATAAAGCTTCCAAATCTCTTTATGCCCTTTTTGTCTCCGACAGCCTGTGCTATGGCATTGCCAAGCACTATGCCGCAGTCCTCTATAGTATGATGACAGTCCACATTTAAGTCACCGTCGCATGTCATATCGAGGTCAAAAAAACCATGCTTTGAAAAGCCCTCCAGCATATGGTTAAAGAAGCCTATGCCTGTGTCTATATTTGATTTTCCGGTTCCGTCTATATTTAAACCGACCGAAATATCAGTCTCTTTTGTTTTTCTGCTAAGCTTAGCGCATCTATCTGCCATTTCTTACTCCTTTGACTAATCCTCAAATCTAACCTTGATTGAATTTGCATGTGCTGTAAGCTTCTCACACTCTGCAAACTGCTCAATATCTGTATGTATTCTCTCAAGTGCTTCTCTTGAATATGAGATGATGCTTGACTTTTTGATAAAGTCATCTACAGATAAGGCTGAGAAGAATTTTGCTGTTCCGTTTGTAGGCAGAACATGGTTGGGTCCTGCAAAATAGTCTCCCAAAGGCTCTGATGAGTACTCTCCGATAAAGATTGCTCCCCGCATTTTTGATTTTTGTCATGACTGAGAAAGGATCTCTTGTGACAATCTCCATATGCTCTGAAGCGATATCATTTACTGCATCAATTGCCTCATCCATATCCTCTGCAACAAGTATATATCCGTAGTTTTCAAGAGATTTCTCGATAATTTCTTTTCTTGAGAGGACCTCAACAAACTTATCAACTTCCTCTGATACTTTCTTTGCAAGCTCCTCACTTGTTGTGATCAAGATAGCTGATGCCATCTCATCATGCTCGGCCTGTGAAAGTAAATCTGCTGCCACATAGCGTGGATTTGCAGTCTCATCTGCAAGCACAAGAATCTCGCTGGGTCCTGCGATTGAATCAATGCTGACATAACCAAACACTGCTTTTTGGCAAGTGCGACATAAATATTTCCCGGTCCAACAATCTTGTCTACCTTTGGCACACTCTCTGTACCAAATGCCATTGCAGCGATAGCCTGTGCACCGCCTACCTTGTAGATTTCATCTACTCCGGCCTCGTTTGCGGCTACAAGTGTGGAAGGATATACCTTGCCGTCAGCTCCGCATGGTGTACACATAACTATCTTTTCAACGCCTGCTACCTTTGCAGGAAGCACGTTCATCAGTACAGATGAAGGATAGACAGCCTTGCCGCCCGGCACATATACTCCTGCCTTTGCTATAGGTGTGACCTTCTGTCCTAAAATGATGCCGTCCTCTGTTGTAAACCATGAGTTCTGCAGCTGCTTCTCGTGATATTTTCTGATATTTACAAGAGCTTTTTTTATAACGGCAAGAAGCTTCTCATCAACCAGCTCATATGCTTCCTTTATTTCTTCCTCTGTGACACGGATATTTGATGCATCCACATCCGCTTTATCAAATTTCTTTGTGTATTCAAAAACAGCCTTGTCACGGTTTTCCTTTACATTGTTTATAATCTCATTTACCGTGCTCTCATACTCTGTATAGTTGTTAGGGCTTCTCTTAAGCAGGCTCTCCAATATGTTTTTCTGTGAATCCTTTGTAAGTTTTAAAGTTCTCATTACAGCCTCCGTCTAAAATCATGTATTGATATAAATTATACGCTATTTGATAACAGTCTTCAAATCACTTATGAGCTTTGTGATACGCTCATTGTCCATCTTCATGCTGACCTGGTTTACCACAACCCTCGCCGACAGCGGACAGACCTCTTCAAGCACGGTAAGTCCGTTCTCCTTAAGTGTAGTTCCGGTCTCTACTATATCACAAATCACCTCTGAAAGTCCAACAATCGGAGCAAGCTCTATTGAGCCGTTTAGCTTTATAATCTCTACCGTCTGATGCTTTTTATTGTAGAAATAATCCTTTGCGATATGAGGATACTTGGTGGCAACTCTTATCTGCTCATGATGCTGTAAAAGCTCCCTTGCGCTCTCCGGTCCACATATGCACATGCGGCATTTTCCAAAACCTAAATCAAGCACCTCGTATATATTTCTGCCCTCCTCGAGGATGGTATCCTTTCCTACCACACCGATATCGGCAGCGCCATACTCCACGTATGTAGGCACATCAGGTCCCTTTGCCAGGAAAAATCTAAGCTTAAGCTCCTCATTTACGAAAATCAGCTTTCTGGTATCCGGATCCTTCATCTCCTCACAGGTGATGCCTATCTGCTCAAAAAGCTGCAAGGTCTTCTTTGCAAGTCTGCCCTTTCCCAGGGCAAAGGTTAAATATCTGTCATCACTCATCTTTTATTCCTCTATAAACTCTACTCTGTTTATACGGTTGTCTACCGCATATGAAGCATAGTCCTCTTTCGTTTTATTTTTATCCTTAAGCACCATCTGTGTATTTACTCCATCTCTTCGAAGCTCCATGGAGCGCTTGATTGCCGCATGGTATGCAGCCTCCTCAAATACTATAAGTGATGAATTCTCAATGACAGGCACATCAATATCCTGACGGCTTAATGCTGCCATGAGCTGATCCACAACAATTGCAAAGCCGATTGCAGCAGCGTCCTTTCCAAAGTGTGAAAGTAGCTTGTCATAACGGCCTCCCTTTACAATAGGCTCTCCTGTACCATATGTGTAGCCCTGGAAAATGATACCTGTGTAATATGTGTAGTCACTGATAAGTCCAAGCTCATACGAAATATATTTCTCGATGCCGTATGCCTTTAAGTATTCTCGAAGCTTAAGCAGAGTATCAATAGATGATAATATCTCATCATAGCCCTTCGCAAGCTTTAAAGCCTCCATAAGCTGCTCATCCTGTAAATCGAAATTGTCTAACAGTCCAAACAGCTTCCTTAGCTTGTCGTTCATTGAAAGACTGTCAACAAACTCCTCCACACCGAAGAAATTCTTATTTGCTATGAGCTCTCTTAGGTTTTCCTCCTGCTCCCCTGACAGCCCTGCTGCCTTTGTGAGACCGTAAAAGAACTGCGAATGTCCGACTGAAATTTGGAAATTCTTAAGTCCGCTCTCAAGCATCGACTCAACTGTCATCGAAAGTATCTCGGCATCTGCAGAGATAGAGCCGTCACCTATCAGCTCTGCACCGCACTGTGTGCTTTCCTTGAGCCTGCCCTGATAATCCGATGAATTGATAAAAGTATTGCCAAGATAACACAGCTTGACAGGCATATCGTCCTCTATATAGTACTTAGCCGCACTTCTTGCAATAGAAGGTGTGAAATCAGGACGAAGAACAAGCGTATTGCCCTCCTTGTCAAAAAACTTGTATAAATCCTTTGAAGGGGTTGTTCCGACATCGCTTCCAAAAATATTAAAAAACTCAAACGTAGGTGTCATGATATCATGATATCCGTATTTTAAAAGTGTACGATGCAGTTTATCCTGCAAATATAGCTTTTTTTTGCATTCTCCGTTATATATGTCTCTTACTCCGTCCGGAGTGTGTAATAATTGATTTTCCATATTGTGTAAAATCTCGCTTTCATGTAGTAAAGTGTTATCGTGGTAATATGCTACCATACGATAGTAATACTGTCAAGCCCTGCAATTTAAGTCAAGCTGAAGTGCGTTCAGATACGGCACAAGTATTCCGGGCACATCCGGGAGGAAAAATGCCGGCTCAAGCTCCTCATAGCGGAAGCTCTTTCTGCCGCCTTCTGCAGCTCTATCCCAGAATTCTGTCAGCTTTTTAAACGTGAGATAATAGTATTCGTTCCTGTGTGTGTACGATATAAGGATAAATGCAACACCATCCTGTTTTTCAAAGCATCTCATAAACTCTACCTGATGCTCATGTATATTGGCAAGGGGAAACGTGTCGGTATTACATTCTTTTGCATCAAAGCATACCGGGATTCCCTGTACAGCGCCAATATAGTCAACCGTACTCTTCTGCTCGAAATAAGCCAGTGTAATGTGTCTGGTTTCCGGCTCCATCTTTATAGGTGTAATCGGAGTGGGAATCTTTTGTATGAGCGCCAGGCCGTTCTCCCTGTATTTTTCATTTGTCTTGTTTATCATGTCCTCTAAGGTCGAGCCTCTTAAGCCTCTTGAATTCCAGGTTGCCATATCGTTTCTATCTTCCTTAATACTGTAAGCTATGCGACGTAAAGTAAATAATGACGAAATTAAAGCCCCACCCTGCTCCATATGTCAGGCAAAGCCGCCTCTATATATCTGCCATCAGGCAAAATCACATGGTGCGCATGCAAAAGCTGGCTGGTCACATGATAATTTTCTTTGTAAAAAGCATTAATCCTTCTATCCCCATACTTCATATCACCTATGATCGGATGGCCAATCGATGACAGATGTGCCCTGATCTGATGGCTTCTTCCTGTAATGAGATGCACCTCAAGAAGCGTTGCTTTATGGCACGAAGCACTCATCTCAATTGTCTTAAGAGGCCTGTAGGCAGTCTTTATTGGCAGTGATTCATCACTTATGGGCTCCTTGGTTATATGCACCTTATTTACAGCCTCATCCTTTGTCAGAAAGCCCTCTATGGTCATAGGCTCATCAACCTCTCCTGCAACAAGCGCCATATAATACTTTTCTGCGGTTCTGTCCTTAAGCACCTGTGACAGGTACTGCAGTCCATGAAGCGATTTACCCATCAGAATAAGCCCCGATGTATTTCTGTCCAGGCGGTTGCACACCGATGGCCTAAAGCTCTTATATGTATCAAAATCAAGCTTTCCCTCTTTTATCAGGTATCCGATAAGCCTTTCGTTCGCAGAAATATCAGTCTCCTTTGATTTCTGCGACAACATATTGACTGGCTTGTTTGCAGCCAGTATGTCATCATCCTCGTATACCACACCAAGTCCGTCCGGCTTTAGTGCACCAAGTGCCTTAAAATCCTTCATCAGTCTGTCCTCATTGACGGAAAACTTAGCAAATGTATCATCTGACAGAAAAATCTTGATTTTGTCGTCAACTGACACAATTTCTGTGCCTGACGCTTTCTTATCATTCAGTTTTATGTTCTTCTTCCTGAGCATCTTGTAAATAAAGCCCATGGATGCGTTTGGAAGTATCTTTTTAAGGTATTTGTCAAGCCTCTGGCCTGCCTCGTTTTTACCTGCTTTAAATTCTTTCATAGCCTTTATCTTGTATATTTATCTTTTCTTCTTGTGGACGTTTCTGATTGTTTTCTTTTTGTGCGCTGTGCCTGCGGTGTTACTTCCGCTTGCGTTTTTCCCTCGCTCTGTTGCATTTTTCAAGTTTTTCCTTACACCTGCATTCTTGCCGCTGCCATAGCTGCTGTTTGAATTTTTATCAGACTTAGAAGTTTTTTTGTCCCAGCCGCCATCAGTATGCATTTTCCTAGGCTTTATCAGGCACTTTTTGTCAAATCCGATTAAGTCCTCCCTGCCGGCCTTCACAAGTGCCTCGTGCACGAGATCATAGTTCTTTGGATTGCGGTACTGGATGAGCGCCCTCTGCATAGCCTTCTCATGTGGGTTAGTTGTGACATACACCGGCTTAAGTGTTGCCGGGTCAAGTCCTGTATAGTACATGCATGTAGAGATGGTAGACGGTGTCGGATAGAAATCCTGCACCTGCTCCGGCATATATCCCAGGTCTCGCAGATACTCTGCAAGCTCTATCGCCTCTTTAAGTGTTGAGCCCGGGTGTGAAGACATGAGATAAGGCACAAGATACTGCTCCTTGCCTATCTTTTTGTTCATATCCTTGTATGCCTTCACAAAGCTGTTGTACACCTCTACACTCGGCTTTCCAAGCCTGCTCAAAACAGCATTGGAGATATGCTCTGGAGCCACCTTGAGCTGTCCGCTGACATGATACTCACACAGCTCACGAAGAAACGTCTTATCTTTATCATACATCAGATAATCAAACCTGATACCTGAACGGATAAACACTTTTTTCACCTTTGGCAGTGCACGAAGCTCTCTAAGCAGCTGTATATAGTCACTATGGTCAACTATCAGGTTGCTGCACGGCTTAGGAAACAGGCACTGCTTTGTAGGGCACGCTCCCCTTGTGAGCTGCTTTTTACATGCCGGCTGCCTGAAATTGGCTGTAGGACCACCAACATCATGGATATAGCCCTTAAAGTCCTTATCCTGCGTGATAAGCTTTGCCTCTTCTATGATTGACTCATGGCTTCTCGTCTGGATTATCCTACCCTGATGGAAGGTCAGTGCACAGAAGTTACATCCTCCAAAGCAGCCTCTGTTACTGATAAGAGAAAACTTCACCTCGCTTATCGCAGGCACTCCGCCTGCCTCCTCGTAGCTCGGATGATAAGTCCTCATATAAGGAAGCGCATATATACCTCATCCATCTCCTCCTGCGACAGTGGCTTTTGCGGTGGATTCTGCACCACAAGCGTAGAGTTGTCATATGGCTCAACGAGCCTCTTTGCACAGAAAGGATCAGTATTGCAGTACTGTATGTAAAAGCTCCTTGCAAACTCCCTCTTATCCTCTTTTATAACGTCATAATCCGGAAGCTCAATCGCATCATATATGATATCCCTGTCCTTTGTCTTGAACACGGTACCATCTATAAACGTGATATCCTTTACATCCATACCACTGGCAAGCGCATCCGCTATCTCGATGATGCTTCTTTCTCCCATGCCATATGAGATGATATCCGCACAGGAATCTAAAAGAATTGAGCGCTTGACCTTATTTGACCAGTAATCATAATGTGCCATGCGCCTAAGGCTCGCCTCGATGCCGCCTATTATGATAGGGATTTTTTTATAGGTATGGCGTATCAGGTTACAGTACACAACGGTCGCATAATCAGGTCTCTTTCCCATCACTCCACCCGGTGTAAAGGAATCCTTTGCTCTTCTTTTCTTTGAAACCGAATAATGATTTACCATGGAGTCCATATTACCTGCCGAAACCAAAAAGCCAAGACGCGGCACTCCGAGTATGGATATAGACTCATCATCCTTCCAGTCGGGCTGTGAAATGATGCCGACCGTATAGCCATGTGCCTGCAGCAGCCTTGCAATGATTGCATGACCAAAAGACGGATGATCCACATATGCATCACCGCAGACATACACAAAATCAAGCTGCTCAATGCCCTCATCTATCATATCCTGTTTTGAAATTGGTAAAAACCATTACTCATATCATACCTCATAATTAAAAATTATTTTATTTGCCGGATTTTATCTGCATAAGCATGTCCGTTTCAGCCTGTGTCAAAGCTCTGTAAGTCCCTGTTTTAAGGTCATCAGGCAGCTTAAGCGGTCCCATGGATATTCTCTTTAAATAGATTACCCTCTTTCCAAGCGCCTCAAACATCCGCTTGACCTGATGGAACTTTCCTTCTGTTATCGTAAGCTCAATCTCGGATACGCTGCCGCTTTTTTTAATGACAAGCTCTGCAGGCTTTGTAGGTCTTTCCTCGCCTATATCAATGCCCTCTTTAAACCTGATGATATCATCCCAAGTCACCTCACCATCAATACGTGCGTAGTAAGTCTTTGCCACGTGCTTTGAAGGACTTAAGAGCTCGTGCGAAAGTGCTCCATCATTTGTGATAAGTAAAAGCCCCTCCGTGTCTATATCAAGCCTTCCGACAGGAAACAGATCATCATGCACAGCATCCGTGATATAGTCCATGACTGTATCATGCACATTATCACTGGTCGCAGAAACACAGCCTGAGGGCTTATTAAACAGGTAATACTCATACCTTTGATACTTAACTATTCTGCCGTTAACTGATACCTCATCGGCATCAGTATCTACCTTTGTCTCAGGCTTTGCGGCCACAGTGCCATTTATGGCAATCTGTCCGATCTTTATAAGCTTTTTTACCTCAGAGCGTGTGCCAAGCCCCATCTCTGATAAAAATTTATCTAATCGAATCATATTGATATTTCTCTCCACATATACTGTCACATGAGTAAAAACAAACTTAAAAATTACTGTTTATCGCTTTTATACTGCTATTTTGTATTTATTACATATTGTTTCCGGCACAGGTAAGTACGTGCGCTAAAGCAGGCATAATGCTATGGTTCAACCAGATATTTCCGCTTCTATTTATATTTACGATTTTATCTAACCTGATTATCTCAACAAATGTGCTGCAAAACATTTCCCAAAAGCATATCATGCTTTTAACATACATAATAGGCATAATATTTGGATTCCCGATAGGAGCAAAGCTCACAGCAGATTTTTGTTCCAAAGGATACATAGATAAAAATCACAGGGAAATACTGAGTGCACTGGCAAACCATTTCAGCCTTCCCTTTATCATTACCTATGCACTGTCCGAGCAACTTAACATATGCAGCCACTACAGCATTTATCTTGTGTCACTGTATCTGCCATCTGCTATAGGAATGATAGCTATGCTTTCGATAAACAAAAACAGAAGCTTAACACAAAAAAATCCCGGCTCAAGGATTTAAGCTTAACATGCAAATCGTTGATACCGGAATAATGAAAGGGTTTGAAACCCTTATAAAACTCTGTGGATATATTGTATTGTTCTCTATAGTCTCACGTATCCCACAGACCATTGCCCAAAAGGCTGACTGCAGCATGCCACTGTCGGCAGACATAATAGGTGCCTTTTTTGAAACCACAAACGGCATCGGCATAGTCTGCGGTCTATGCATCCCACGCACCCTGTCAATAGTGCTGTGCATTGCACTTCTGTCATTTGGCGGTGTATCATGCATGGTCCAGACCAAATCAATATTCCGGGATACAGGCTTTAGGCTTTACAGATACATACTGCTTAAGGCAGCCATGAGCATACTCTCATGCCTGTTATGTATTATCCTATTTCGCATCCTCATCTGAATCGGAAATATTGGTGATTTCTATGTCATCATCAGATGTATCTGTATCTGATGATGCCTCATTGTCAGATGACTCTGCTCCTGCAGCTTCATCGCCATTCTCTTCCGGTGGGAAAAGCTCTGCTCTGTTTGCTGCAACAACATCCTCAAAATGCTGTAATGAATTAATCAGGCTCTCATAATTTGTCTTTGACGCCTCTATGGATCCCGTAAGTATATCCTCAATGCTCTTAAGCTGGCTGTCTGTATATGCCATAGCACTCATCCTGAGGTTATTGGCCTCGTTTGTGGCATTGTCAAGAATCTCCTGTGCCTGCTTTGTTGCAATCTGCACTACCTCATTCGCCTGAGCATATGCCTGCTGCATAATCTGATGCTCGCTGACAAGCTCATTTGTCTGAATCTGAGCCTGCGCGATTATCTGATCAGCCTTCGCCTGTGCATCAGCAAGGATAGCCTCCTTATTGCTGATAATCTTCTGATATCTCTTGACCTCCTCAGGGGTCTTTGTACGAAGCTCTGAAAGAAGCTCCTCTAACTGTTCACGATTGACAAGAATCTTGTTTCTTGAAATAGGTGACGGCTTGCAGCCATCAATATAGTCTTCGATTTCTTCAATAATCTGTTCCATTTTACTGCTCATAACTACTGTCTCCTTACCTGGTAATATTGTATTTGGCATAAATTCTATCAATGAACTGTTCAGGTACGAACTTTGATATATCTCCTCCGTATGATGCAAATTCCTTGACAATTGTAGAGCTTAAATATGAATAATTGAGGCTCGAAGTGAGAAAAACCGTCTCTATTTCCGGATTCTGCACTCCGTTAGCCTGTGCAATCTGCAGCTCATACTCAAAATCTGTCACTGCACGCAATCCTCTTATTATGATTGTTGCATGGATTTCCTTCATGTAATCAACTAAAAGTCCTTCGAAGCACCCTACCCTGACGTTTGGTATGTGTGCTGTCATTTCCTTTATCATACTAACACGTTCTTCCAAAGAAAACAACGAGTTTTTTGCACTATTATTGAGTACTCCGACAACCAGCTCGTCAACTATTTTGGCTGAACGCTCTATTATATCCAAATGTCCAAGTGTCACGGGATCAAAGCTTCCCGGATAAATTCCTACCTTCATATTGTATCTCCTATGCACGCTTTATGAAAACATGCTTGTTTGTCTTATAGATTTTTTCTTTGACTATCTCATAGCCAAGCTCTGTGAGATAATCAAAATCAGTATCGTTTGAAGCCTCAACCACGATAAGTGTATCATCCTTTAATATATCGCTGTCCGAAAGTGTAATAAGCACTTCCTTTTCAAGCTCCTTATTGTATGGCGGGTCCATAAACACGATATCAAATTTGTATTTGCCCTCAAGCGTACGTACTGCCGTGACAGCATCCGTCATCATGAGCCTTGAGACCTTATCAAACTTTGTAAAATGGATATTGTCCTCGATGCATGAAGCTGCTTTTCTTGAATTCTCCACAAATACAGCATAGGCTGCACCGCGGCTTAACGCTTCAAGTCCTATCTGTCCGCTTCCCGCAAACAGATCTAAAAAATATGCTCCGGGAACATCAAACTGCATGACATTAAAAAGTGTCTCCTTCGTCTTGTCAGTAGTCGGTCTTGTATCTTTTCCCTCAATAGTCTTTAGAGGGAGGCTTCTCGCCGTTCCTGCTATTATTCTCATACTTTTCTCCCTGTTATAGTCTATTTCTGGTCCTTTAAAACATCCTTGTTCTTTGCGATATAGTCAATAAGTGAAACAACTGTGAGCACAAGTGCCACATAAATGAGGATTGTTCCAAGGATATTTAACCAGCCAAGCTGCAGATTGATATTAAAAATAATAACAATAACCATAAGCATCTGGAAGGTTGTCTTAAACTTGCCCCAGTAGCTTGCTGCAATGACAATTCCATTGTCTGATGCAACGAGTCTGAAACCGCTTATGATAAACTCTCTTGCAATGATAATAAGCACAACCCATACAGGGATGAGCTTTAAATCAACAAGACATATCATTGCAGAGCATACAAGCAGCTTGTCTGCAAGCGGATCCATAAATTTGCCGAAATTGGTAACAAGATTGTATTTTCTTGCAATTTTTCCGTCAGCCATATCGGTCAGACTTGCAATGATAAATATCGCAAGTGCTATATAATTTCCATATCCGTCAAAAAACGGTGAAATAAGGAAAAATACAAAGAACGGAATAAGTATCACTCTTAAGATTGTAAGTTTGTTTGGTAAATTCATTTTACAAGTTCTCCTATCAAATCATATTCATACGCACCGGTCACCATAACCTTGCATATATCACCGGTCATAAGTGTCTCATCAGTGTTGATGAATATATATCCGTCAACATTCGGTGCATCTCTGTATGTACGGCCGATATAAGCATTTTCATCAGCCACCTTGCCCTCTATGAAAACATATAATTCTTTACCCTTTAGTGTCTCATTTTTATCAAAATGACCTCTTCCTCAAGCTCCATGACATCAGCCTGCCAGTCAGCCTTTATATCCTCATCTATCTGGTCAGGCATTGCAGCTGCCTTTGTGCCCTCCTCCGGAGAATACGTAAAGGCTCCCAGACGGTCAAACTCTATATCATTTACAAACTGCATAAGCTCCTCGTGATTATCCTGTGTCTCACCCGGGAAGCCGCATATAAGTGTGGTCCTTAGTGTGATATCAGGTATTCTCTCACGCAGCATTCTGATACGCTCCATAAGCTCAGCCTTTGTTGTTTTTCTGCCCATGCGCCTTAAAATATCGTCATTGCAGTGCTGGATTGGCATATCCAGATAATGGCATACCTTCTCATCCTTTATCATGGACTCTATAAGCTCATCGTATATCTCCTCGGGATAGCAGTACATAATCCTTATCCAGAACAGCCCGCTTATCTTGTTGAGCTCATCCAAAAGCTTATGAAGTGACTTCTCACCATACAAATCCACTCCGTAAAGTGTGGTCTCCTGGGCAACAAGTATAAGCTCCTTTGCTCCCTGCTCCACAAGGCTCTTCGCCTGCTCAATCAAATCCTCCATCGGCACACTTCTGTAACGGCCTCTGACAGATGGAATGACACAGTAGGTACAGTTTTTATTGCACCCCTCTGCTATCTTAAGGTAAGCGAAATGCCCTCCTGTGGTGACAATACGCTTTGTCTTTATGCTGGGAAGTCCCTCTAAGGTGTGCAGATTGCTGTATCTGTGTTTTTCAAGTGTCTCATGGACAGCTTCAACTATAGTATCATATGAATTGGTGCCAAGTATGGCATCAACCTCTGGGATTTCCTTAAAAATCTCATCCTTGTATCTTTGTGCCAGACAGCCTGTCACAATAAGTGATTTGCATTTGCCTGTCTCCTTATACTGAGCCATCTCGAGAATTGTATTGATACTCTCCTCCTTTGCATCACCTATGAAGCAGCAGCTGTTTACGATAATGATATCAGCCTGCGTCTCATCATCGGTCATCTCAATGCCGTCATTTGCAAGCATGCCTATCATATACTCTGAATCCACAAGGTTTTTATCGCATCCAAGCGAAATAAATAATAATTTCATAGTACCTCTCAAATGTAAGTATTTACAATTAAAGGGAAAGACAAAACAGCCTTTCCCCTCCTAGATTAAGCCTCTTCGCCTTCGTTTAAATCCTCATCATCTGAGACGATTCTGACAGCTCCCGTGTACAGCTCCTCTACAGCAATAGATAATGGCTTATTGCACTTAGGGCGTGCGATAAGTGGTTCTGCACCATCAATAATCTGGCGTGCACGCTTTGCTGCAGCAATAACGATAGAATAACGGCTGTTTACTACCGGCTCTTCACCTATCTCTACATTGTTGTTTACTACCTTCATTAACTCTACATACGATGGATGTATCATATTATTTATCTCCTTTCGAAAAGCTTAAAAGCTCTTTTCTCATTTTATTTATAAAATCTATATTTGATGATACCAGATAATCCTGATTCTTTTTTGTGTCGTCAGAGCTGTGGATGATATCATTCACAAGCTCTACACAATCGTCAAGCTTATCATTGACCACTAAATAATCATATTTCTCTATGCCTAAAGACTCCTCATATGCTCTTGAAAGTCTCTGTGCACAGACCTCTTTTGTCTCTGTGCCTCTTCCTACAAGCCGGTCCTTAAGCTCATCTGCACTCGGCGCTGACACAAACATAAGCACCGTATCAGGAAACTGCTTCTTTATCTTTAAAGCTCCCTGGATTTCTATCTCAAGAATCACATTCTTTCCGGCGCTAAGCTGCTCATTGACATATGACTTTGGTGTGCCGTAGTAATGATCTACATACTTGGCATACTCAAGCAGTCCATCTGCCTTTATCATCTGTTCAAATTCTTCCTCTGAGATAAAAAAATACTCTCTGCCATGCTCCTCACCCGGCCTTGGACCTCTGGTCGTGGCTGATACGCTCAGTGCATAATCATCACCATGCTTTGCCATAAGCTCCTTCATGATAGTACCCTTTCCGGAACCCGAAAAGCCTGAAAAAACAACTAATTTTCCTGTGTTACTCATCACAATCTCCTAAAATTACTCAATATTTTGAATCTGTTCCCTGACCTTTTCTATATCAGTTTTAAGACTGATGCCTGTGTCAGAAATCTTAAGATCATTGGACTTTGAAAGGATGGTATTCGCCTCACGGTTCATCTCCTGTGCGAGGAAATCAAGCTTTCTTCCCACACTGCCACCGGCATTTAACGAATCCTTCATGGAAAGGATATGGCTTTTGAGCCTGACTGTCTCCTCATCCACACAGATCTTGTCCGCAAAAATAGTGACCTCCTGGGCTATTCTTGAATCATCAAGCTGATTGTCTGCAAGCAGCTCTCTTAGCTTTTCCTCAAGACGCGCACGGTATTCGACAATAATCTGTGGCGAACGCTCCTCAATGAAATCAACATATGATACCATATTATCGAGCTTTTCGCAAAGGTCTTTTTTAAGATTTTCTCCCTCGCGCACGCGGCTTTCAACAAATGGCTCAAATGCACCGCGAAGAGCCTTCTCAAGACTGCTCCACAGCTCATCCTCATCTACAGGCTGCTCCTCCATCGCAAATACCTCCGGATATCTCGACAGCGTGCTCACTCTTATATCATTCTCCAGTCCGAATTCCTCCGCCATCTGATTCAGATACTTAAGATATTCTCCCGCGAGAGCCTTATTATACTGCAATGAGAGATTATTTTCTGTAAAATCCTCATATGTGATATAAATATCGACCTTGCCACGCTCTATGTACTCCTTAAGCAGAGTCCTTATTGCACTCTCGAAGAAATTAAGCTTTTTAGGCATCTTGATATTGACATCCAGATATCTGTGATTTACAGATTTTACCTCAACTGTAATCTTACGGCTTGCATCTGCGTACTCGTATCTGCCAAAGCCAGTCATACTTTTAATCATAATTTTTCCTTTCGCATATGCATAGATGAGTTTATTATATAACTCCTTGAGATTTTCGTCAAATATATTATAATATAAATATTCATGATTATAAATATTCAGCAACTTAGAATATTTACAGGAAATAAGGAGGAACATCATGGCTTTAGACGGAATAGTCATTTCAAATATAGTCGCAGAGCTAAACAGTACGATACTAAACTCAAAAATCAGTAAAATCGCAGAACCTGAGGCAGATGAGCTGCTTCTTACCCTAAAGGGACCAAACGGCTCGTTCAGGCTTTCGATGTCTGCAAGTGCATCTCTTCCATTCATCTACCTGACACCCACCAATAAGGTAAGCCCCCTCACTGCCCCTACATTTTGCATGGTTTTAAGAAAGCATATAGCAAACGGACGCATCACAAAGATTTACCAGCCGGGCATGGAGCGTATCATAAACTTTGAAATCGAGCACTTAAACGAGATGGGCGATCTATGCCACAAGGTGCTTATTATCGAGCTGATGGGCAAATATTCAAACATCATCTTTACCGACTCCGATGGTACGATAATAGACAGTGCCAAGCGTATTCCCGCATCCGTAAGCTCTGTGCGTGAGGTGCTTCCGGGCAGAGCCTACAAAATCCCCGCGACACAGGAGGATAAATATAATCCTCTGACTGTAGATTCGAAACAGTTTGTGGATATTATATCAGCAAAGCCGCTTACTGTTTCAAAGGCTATCTACTCATCCTTTTCCGGCATCAGCCCACTTGTGGCAAATGAGCTGGCTCACAGGGCAGGCCTTGACGCGGACTCCCCTGTAGCTGCCTACTCACACGATGAGCTTTTGCACCTGGGAAGCAACTTCACATGGATGATGGAGGACATAAAAAATAATCGTTTTACGCCGAATATCGTGCGTGACGGTAATGAACCAAAGGAATTTTCTTCAATAGAGCTGACTCAGTATAGCGATTTAACGGTCACAAAATATGAATCTATATCAGAGGTTTTAGAGCTTTACTACTCTGAGAGAAACACCTATACACGTATACGCCAGAAGTCAGCCGACCTGAGAAAACACGTAAATACCCTCCTGGAGCGAAACCAGAAGAAATATTCCCTGCAGATGAAGCAGCTTAAGGACTCCGAAAAACGCGAAAAGTACAAGGTGTACGGCGAGCTTATCAACGCATTCGGCTACGGACTTACACCGGACGACAAGTTTCTTGAAGCTGCAAACTATTATGATGACAACAAAATCATCAAAATTCCTATCGACAACACAAAAACTCCTGCCGAGAACGCGCAGAAATACTTTGACAAATACGGAAAGATGAAGCGTACTGCCGAAGCATTGAACGAGCTGATTCTTGAAACAAAAGGTCAGATAGACCATCTCGAATCAATTCAGAATTCACTGGATATCGCTTTAAGCGCTGACGACCTCGTCCAGATAAAGGATGAGCTGATAGAATACGGTTTTATCAAAAAAGGAAAGGGTTCAAAGAAACAGAAGGTAAAGAGCAAACCCTTCCACTATATCTCATCAGACGGCTTTGATATGTACGTTGGCAAAAACAACTACCAGAACGATGAGCTCACATTCAAGCTGGCAACCGGAAACGACTGGTGGTTCCATGCCAAGGGCATGCCTGGCTCACATGTCATCGTTAAAGCCGAAAATAAAGAGCTGCCCGATAGAACCTTTGAGGAGGCCGGCAAGCTCGCGGGCTACTACTCAAAGGGCAAAAATGCCGACAAGGTCGAGATTGACTACCTGCAAAAGAAAAATGTCAAAAAGCCAAACGGAGCCGCAGCCGGCTTTGTCGTGTATTACACAAACTATTCTCTCACGATTCACCCGGACATATCCGATATCAGGCAGATTGAGTAAGCAGATTATGCTTATTTCATAACAATTTCATAACCATTCCAAAACGCTTAAAGTAAAAAGCTGATATACACATGCATAGTCCTGCATGCTATATCAGCTTTTATTTTAGCCATTTAATCTCGTCACAGATTCATCCTCTTTAATTGTTCTTTTGCAAATTCATCCATTTTCTTTTTCAGTATTCTGTTTTCCGGTGTACAAAGCGCCTGGTCTGCTTCAAGCACCTCATCCACCATCTCAGATGCTTCCTTTAGCACATCGCTGTCCTGATACACATCCGCAAGTGCAAATGCAAGGTCTCCACTCTGCCTGATCCCAAAGAAATCCCCGGGACCTCTGAGCTTTAAATCCTCACTTGCTATATAAAAGCCATCATTTGATTTATTTAGTATCTCCAGACGTTTTTTTGATTTCTTTGAATTTGACGAATTGATGAAAATGCAATACGATTGTGCATCCCCCCTGCCTACACGGCCTCTTAGCTGATGAAGCTGTGCAAGTCCAAACCTGTCTGCATTTTCTATCATCATGACGGTTGCATTGGGCACATTTACACCAACCTCCACGACTGTTGTGGACACAAGCACCTGCGACTCATTATTTGCAAAGCGCTGCATCACCTCATCCTTTGCCCTGCTCTTCATCCTGCCGTTAAGCACATCTACCGTGATATCCTTTGGCAGTGCCGCTTTAAGCACATTTGCATAGTCTGTGACATTTTCCCCTTCCGAGTTTTCGGTTTCTTCCACAAGAGGGCAAATAACATACGCCTGATGACCGGCTCTCACCTGCTCCTCGATGAAGCTGTAGGCCTTTGGCCTGAACGCTGTGCCAACCACACAGTTCTTGATGGGAAGCCTCTTTGCAGGCACCTCATTTATAACAGAGATATCCATATCACCGTATATGATTATTGCTAACGTACGCGGTATCGGAGTGGCACTCATCACAAGTATATGTGGCTTTCTACCCTTATCCGAGAAGCTCTCTCTCTGCTTCACGCCAAATCTGTGCTGCTCATCTGTGATAACAAGCGACAGATTGGAAAAATCCGCTTTCTCCTGTATGAGCGCATGAGTGCCTATAATAAGCGCATTTTTCTCGTTTTCAAGGCGCGCATAGGCTTCTCTTTTCTGCTTTGCCGTCATGGAGCCGGTAAGAAGCACAACAGGACTGTCAAGTCCAAACTGACCAACAAGTGAGCAAAACGTCTCATAATGCTGGTTTGCAAGCACCTCTGTCGGAGCCATTATGGCAGACTGATAGCCACATTTTGACGCCCACGCCATAAGGAGAAAAGCAACAATTGTCTTTCCTGAGCCCACATCTCCCTGAATAAGCCTTTGCATCACATAAGGACTTTTAATATCCTGCTTTATCTCATCTATTGTCTTTCTTCTGCGCGCCTGTCAGCTCATACGGAAGCTTCTCAATCAACCCGTCTATAAAAGCATCATCCGTAAACTCAAACTCATTTTTGTCCTTCTGCTGCTTTTTATTCTGATACCGCATGCCCATGATAAAGAGAAAAAAACTCATCAAAAACAAGCCGTCTTCTTGCCTCCACAAGAGCGTCAAAGTCATCAGGGAAATGTATCTGCTTCATGGCATAATTGTACTCGCAAAAGCCGTACCTATGCCTTATATCCTTAGGCAGATAATCTGACAGCAGTGTATCATGTGACAGAGTCTCCTTTATCGTCTTCACTATCAGATTGTTTGTCACACCGCTTGTCACGGAATAAACAGGCTGCAGCGTATCACGTATAGCCTCGTACTTTTGCACCTCATACACCACAGGCTGCTCCATGACATATCTGCCACCCTTTGGCTTAATATGTCCGTAAAATATAAGATGTCTCCCCTGCACAAGCTGTGCCTTAAGGTATGGCATACGGTACCATACCAGCTGTATCATATGCCCGAGCGAGCCGATATCCTGCAATGTAATCTGCATTCTCGCTGTATTTTTTCACTACAGGTGCCTTTTTAATCACAGCATGGATGGCATAGGTGCTGCTCTCATTTACATTATTCAGTTCGTCAATATCCGTTATTTCCGGAAACTTTACATAATCCCGGGGAAAATGAAGGAGTATATCACCAACGGTGTATACTCCCATTTTAGCAAATGCTTTTTGTGTTTTTTCCCCAATTCCCTTAACCGCGGTAATCGGTGAAGCTATATCCATATTTGCTCCTAAATATAATAAATATCATTTATATTCTTTAAAAGGCTTTACTCTACAGAAATAACATAATAGTAGATTGGCTGTCCGCCATCGTTGACCTCAACCTCTACATCAGGATATTTCTCTTCGATTGCTGCCGCAAGCTCATTAGCTGAGTCCTCATCAGAATCACTTCCGAAATAGATGCTGACAATCGCAGAATCCTCATCTACCATGGCATCTACCATCTCAAGTGTGGTAGCCCTTAAGTCTGTTCCAACAGAAAGGATGCTCTTGTCGCCGATTCCCATGAAGTCGTTCTGCTTGATGGTTTTTCCGTCAATCTCAGTATCACGGACTGCATATGTCACCTGTCCTGTCTTGACATTTTCTATCTCAGCCATCATCTGCTCTTTATTCTCCTCGGCACTGTGGTCAGGTATATAATTTACAAGCGCTGTGATCCTGTGGGATAGTCTTTGTAGGGATAACAATAATCTGTTTATCCTCAACAAGGTCTACAGCCTGGTTTGCAGCCATGATGATATTCTTGTTGTTTGGCAGGATAAATACTGTCTTCGCATTTACATGCTCGATAGCGTTGAGCATATCCTCTGTGCTAGGGTTCATGGTCTGACCACCCTCTATGAGATAGTCCACTCCAAGGCCTCTAAACACTTCATTCATGCCTTCTCCGATTGAAACAGATACAAAGCCCATTTCCTTTGCAGGCATGTTATTTGTCTTTTCATCAGCCTGAGCAGCTTCATAAGCCTCTTCCTCAGCCTTCTGCTGTGCTGCAAGCTTCTGTGAATCCTTGATGAGCTTTTCCTGATGCTCCTCACGCATATTGTCGATCTTTATCTTGCTGAGTGAACCGAAGGTAAGTGCCTTCTGCAGTGCAAGTCCAGGGTCGTTTGTATGTACGTGAGTCTTTACGATCTCATCGTCAGCTACAACGACTATAGAGTCACCGATTGACTCGAGAAATGCCTTGTATGCGTGCTCCTCATTGTCTGACATTGGCGCATTGAGTACAATAATAAACTCTGTGCAGTAACCAAACTTAATCTCTGCCTCGGTCTCAGCCGAAATCTTTGCAGGAGCAGCTCCTGTTGGTGCGCCCTCGATTGTATAATCAATCTCCTTGCCGATAAGGGCATCATATGCTCCCTTTAATACCTGAACAAGTCCCTGTCCGCCCGAATCCACAACACCTGCCTGCTTTAATACAGGAAGCATCTCCGGTGTCTGGTCAAGCACATACTCAGCCTGCTTTATAACCTCTTCAACAAATGTGACAACATCCTCTGTTTCGTCTGACAGCTCCAGAGCCTTTTCTGCTGCGCCCTTTGCCACTGTAAGGATAGTTCCCTCCTTAGGCTTCATAACTGCCTTGTAAGCTGTTTCAACCGCCTTCTGGCATGCCTCGCAAAGAATAGTGACATCTATCTCATCGTATTCCTTTATAACCTTGCAGAAGCCTCTGAAAAGCTGTGATAAGATAACACCCGAGTTTCCTCTGGCGCCTCTTAAAGAGCCTGATGAAATAGCCTTTGCAAGCTCTGCCATGGTAGGATTTGTGAGCGAGCTAACCTCCTTGGCCGCAGACATGATTGTCATTGTCATATTTGTTCCGGTATCACCATCCGGTACCGGGAATACATTCAGCTCATTTATCCAGTCTTTCTTTGAATCAAGATTCTTGGCTCCCGCAAGAAACATCCTTGCAAGGAGCTTTGAATTAATGCTTGTGATCTCCACTTTTTGTAGTCCTCCTTAATCAATTACCCTTACGCCCTCAACGTAAATATTGATCTTTGCAATTTTCATTCCTGTAAATGACTCAACCTTGTACTTAACCGTCTCGATAAGATTGTCCGAAACAGTGCCGATTGAAATACCATACGCTACTATTACATGGAAATCAATCGTAATTTCGTTGTTCTCATCTACCTTTACATTTATTCCATGGTTCAGGTAATCTCTCTTTAAAAAGCTTTACAAGACCATCCTTCATGTTGACCGCTGCCATGCCTACTATTCCAAAGCACTCTACAGCTACAGAGCCTGCATAGGTTGCAATAACATCTGTATCAATTAAAATTTGTCCATATTGGGTATCCATCTGTCCCTTCATAATATATACCTCCATCATATTGTGACGTAGCTAATGTTATTATACCTTTTTTTTTCACAAAAAGCAAATATTTTTATATTTTATCCTTGCATTCTTTATTTTAATCTGATAGAATACATTTGTTGTGAGCTTAAGAATATGGTAAGCTTAGTGAAATGCAAGGAGGTGCAATATCATGGCAAAATGTGCAATTTGTGAAAAAGGTGTTCATTATGGAAATAATGTCAGCCATTCTCATAGAAGATCAAATCATGTTTGGAAGTCAAACATTAAGAAGGTTTCTTGCAAGGTCAATGGAGTTCCACAGAAGTTATATGTATGTACTTCATGTTTAAGATCTGGCAAAGTTGAGAGAGCTTAGTCTTTATTTTTGAATCTTTTGAATTTTAAAGGACATCCGTTTGGATGTCCTTTTTATTTGCTTTCATATATGAAATTAATCCTGCTTATCGTCCTCTGCCTCGTCTACCTTTACATCGTCGAGATTAAGGTCATCATTTTTCCCCTTTGAGAAGCGGCTTACAATGTCCGGCACCATATCGAGTATCTTGGTCATGCCGTCCTGATTCTTTACATTGACAAGCTTTGTCTGTCCATTCTGGATAACGAGCACTGCACTAGGCTGAATCTTTCCACCCATACCACCGGCTCCGTTATTTTTCTTTTCTGCCGAAAACGCTCCTGCTGCCACTCCAAACGACACGTCCACAAGCGGAAGTATGATTGTATCCCCTATATGAATCGCATCACCAACTACAGTCTTTGTAGTGATAAAGCTGTCCATCCCCTTGAAAAGTGACTCTACTGTGTTATTGAAACTATTATCTGCCATAATATCTTCCTCCTATCTGCTTATCCTATTATATAATCTGCGGCAGTTTTTATCAAATAAAATTCTAAGTGTTGCCGCTAAAATACTTATTACTATCACATGACCCTTTATATCAAAGCTGCCCTTTTCATACGGCTTTTCACTCTCGAAATCAGGTGTAATCCGCCATCTGTTTGTATAGCCGACAGGAAAACATGCTAAAATACCTAATGAAATGCCTGTTGTATCCGGCGAGCCGGTTGAATAAACCATTGTAAGCTTAAGCCTCCTTGGGCATATTCTTTTAAGAATGATAAAAAGCTCTTTTTTCAGATGCAAAAAAAGCAGCTTTATTTCTCTCATCACTGTATTCTCTTTTTAGCTTATAGATACAGTTTTTTATTTTTTCTGACTTATCTTTAAATTGCTTTTTGTGTGGCTTTTTATACGTTCTTTTATGAGTGGGCTTTGTTTGTTGTTTTATATGCTGATTCTCATCAGTTACTGACCTGTACTCATTATGCGTACGTGCTGTGCTTTCATTCTCTATCTGATCATCTGTGATGTGTTCTGACTCATCTGCCGGTATTTTAGGCTCATCTCCGGTGTTTTCACTGACTTTATCTTCTGTTTCAGTTTTAGCTGCCTCATCCATATCGTCATCATCCAAAGCCTCATAATTATCAAACAGCTTCTTCTTCACAAAAGCAAGCCTTATATATCCGTCAGTCTCCTGTGCATACTCTATATGCAGTGCAAACAAATGCAAAAGCCACGACACATGTGCTTTTGCTCTTATGTCTGTATTGTCAAAGCTTCCGACAGCCTTGTACTTGACCGGCACAAACAGTACGCAAAGCAGCGCTGTAAGTATAAGAGCAAGCACTACAAGAAGTATGATGCCTATGACCTTTAAAATCGTAAATATCATCTATCTATTTCCTCCGTTTGCTCTTTAAATAGCTCTTTACATCTGTTTTACCTGTATTTTCGTATGTCTCCTTAACAATATCACAGGCCAGCAAAAGTGCCTCATCATAATTACCCGCTACTGCGATTATGTGCAGATTCTTCTTCGGATATCCCTTTTGCAGCAATTCTCTTGTCGGAATGATATCCAAAAGATTTTCCTCATTTGACGGAAACGTGATGATGTATGTGTGAAGCATGCCGGCATTATGCTCTATCTTCCACTTGATTTTCTTTATCTTTCCGGTAACAGACTCTCCTACAAATAAATCCTCATACCATTTCATTCCAAAACCTCAAAAAGCAGTTTTTTAAACTGCTTTTTAATAATACTAATAATACTTGTGTGTCCCCCATAAATTGCTTTTCTTTAAATCCAGCTACTCATTGTAAGCCTTCTCAAGTATCTGCTTCTCATTTGCAAACTTGAGCAGATGATATGCCTCGTGATACTTGTAAAACCCTGAATCCATGAAATACTCTTCTCTTTGCGGTTTACTATAATAACTTTCGCCCATCATAAGATACCAGTGTACATCCTTTTCCACTGTATCATGTGGCACGGTAAAAGAATAGTGGCTCTTACCCACGTATTGGATTATCGTTGCACTGGCACCAGTCTCCTCTTTCACTTCACGGATTGCAGTGTCCTTGTACTCTTCATCAGATTCCACAGTTCCCTTGGGCAGTACCCACCCCTCGTACCTGTTCCTGTAGTTCTTGTATAAGAGTAATATTTTGCCACGAAAGATTACCACACCGCCACAGCTCGTTGCTTCTATCATTGCCATTCCTCCAAGTGTGGTTTAAACGCTATCTGTCAGTTCAAGCGAAATATGAACGATAACGTCTGTCATTACACTTAAGTATAACCTACTTCTAAAAAAAGTGCAACAAGCCTATTCATTGAAATATTTATCAAATACCTTTTTTGCCACCGGCACAGCATATGTGCTTCCGGCACCCGAATCCTCCACAACTACTGCGATTGCCAGATCATTGTAGCCGTCCTTTTTTCCATAGCCCACAAACCAGGCATTGGTCTGATCTGTAGAATCTGATACCTGGGCAGTTCCGGTCTTTCCAAAGGCCTCATAGCTCTGATCGCTTAGCTTTGCGCCTGTTCCATCAGATACCACTGCTGCCATAAGATTCTGGAGAAAAGCTGCCTGATCCTTTGACATAATCTGCTTGTATGAAGCCGGTTTATTCTGCTCCACAAGCGCCCCGCTCGCATTTTCCGTATGGTCTACCAGATATGGCCTCATCAGATTTCCATCATTGCAGATTGCACCGGCAATCATGCACATGTGAAGCGGTGAAACAAGCGTGTTTCCCTGTCCTATCGTGGTCTGCATGGTCAGAGCTGACGAAGCATTGTTATCCAGTGCAAATTTACTCTTTTTTGAATCAAAGGCTATGGGCAGATTCTTGTTGAAAAGCATATCGTCACACAAGGTATTAAGCTTATTGTTATCCACCAAAAGACCTATATTGGAAAAGGACGAGTTGCATGACTTTGCAAACGACTTTGTTAAGTCCTCCTGCCCGTGTGATTTATTGCCGGCACAGTGGATTGTAAAGCCGTCCTTTGTAATACTGCCGTCACAATCAAAGCTGTAGTCGTTGTATGTAGACGGATTTTCGTTATAATACTCAAGTGCTGTAAAAATCTTAAACACTGAGCCCGGAGCATACTGCCCCTGTGTTGCCCTGTTGTAAAGAGAAGTGCTGCCATCACCGTTTACGCTCTCCCAGTCACTTGCGATGGTATTTGGGTCATAATCAGGCTTTGACACCATAACTGCAATCTTTCCTGTCTTAGGCTCAATTGCAATGACAGCCCCTTCGTAATCTCCAAGAGCATTGTATGCAGCCGCCTGTGCTTCGTAATCCAGTGTGGTTATGACATTATCACCGGTATTTTTCTTGCCGCTTATATCATTTACTATCTGGTCAAGGAAAAACTCATGTGAGCGAAGCAATGAGAAATTTTCCTGCTTTTCAAGCCCTGCCTTACCGTTTACGGCAAAGCCTGCCACATGCGCAAACACTCTGCCGTCAGGGTATTCCCTTGTCTCAGACGCATCTGAGCCTACCTTTGTCCGTGCTATGACATGTCCATCCTTAGTCTGTATCTCGCCCCTCACTACATTCTTAGAGAAAAGATCCTGCAGCGAATTGTATGGACTGTTGATGAATTCGTCGCTTTTTACAAACTGGAAATATAAGAAATAACCTATCAATCCAACAAAAACTATAAGGAAAAAATATGTAACAACCGCATACTCTCTATTTCTGTGTCTTCGTGCTGTTTTTGCCGCCTGCTGCCGGTTTTCTCCTTCTCTGTTGACTTCCCTGCGCCCCCGGCTCTTTAGCTGTCTGCTTTTGTCTGTTTTTTGTCTCATGGTCCTTTCGTCTCTTGTCATCTATATTTCTCCTTTTTTCAGGGGCTGCCTGCATAATATACATGCCCTGTATCATTCCAAAAATAATCATCGTAGATAGAAGCGAGCTGCCACCGTAGCTCACAAGCGGCAGCGTCACACCGGTCATCGGTATAAACTTGGTTGAGCCGCCGACAGTTAAAAGCACCTGAAGCGCATACACACTGCCAAGTCCCAGCGCCACATACTTGTAAAATGCATCCTTCATCTGCATGGAAAGATTAAATATCATAAGAAAGCAGCTGACACAAACCATAATGAGGCAGACAGCAAATATACCGCCCATCTCCTCTGAGATAGCCGCTATGATAAAGTCTTTTGACACAATAGGTATCTTATTCGGCAGTCCCTGTCCCAGTCCAAAGCCAAACAGTCCGCCTGTACCTATGGCAAAGAGCGACTGACACACCTGATAGCCGGCCTTGTCTATGACAGAAAGAGGATCAAGCCATGCAACAATTCTGTTCTTCACATGTGAAAACAGATGATAGCCTGCGTACATTCCAAGCCCCACAAACGCGAGTCCTCCGGCAAAAATATAAAACCTTTTTGTCGCAACATAAATCATGACCAGATATGTAAAGAAATACAAAAGCGCTCCACCGAGGTCGTTTGATGCAACGAGTACCAGCACAAACACTGCCGATACGCCGCTTGTTATGGCAAGCTGCTTTAAATCAGTTGATTTATACAGCATGGATGCTATAAAAAACACAAAAAGTATCTTTACAAACTCTGACGGCTGAATCGAAACAGGACCAAATGTCAAAGAGAGCTTTGCTCCCCTGCTCGCCACTCCTACCACAAGCACCGACAAGAGTCCAACTATTCCTACTCCTGCATATGTCCATGTCAATTTTCGAAACATCGTGCCTTTTTGCATGATAAGCGGTATTAAAAACGCAAATATCGTTCCGGCAAGCACAAAAACAAACTGCCTTAATGCCTTGTCAAACGAAATTCTCGTTAGAATAATCATGCTAATACAAAGCATCATCACCATATTGTTGAGCACAAGCTCTGAGGCATTCTTATAAAACTTATGATAAATCAAATAAATTGATTCAAAAAGCACAAGCTGTGCTATATAAAATCCTATTATCTTTGTATCCATTGTCGTGACAAAGAGCACCAAAAAACCATCTAAATGAATCAGAAACATATAAAATCTCTGCAGATTATATATATGCCTCTGCTTTTTCGGCTTGTCGGGATACTTGAATAAATGAAAGCATAAAAAAGTATATATGAGAAAAAGTATTATCATAATATACTTGGAAAGCTGTACTATCAGATGTACCATGTTATTCTACTCCTCTTTTGTAATGTCCGTTTGTATATTCAGCTACCTTATCATCCATAACCGCCTTAATCTGCTTTGGAGTCTCGATTGTAAAGCTGTATCTAAAACTTCTGATACCTGCCTCCTTAAGCTTACTTATGTTCTTTGTGAGCATCGTAGGCAGTGAATTATATATTGTATTATAGCACTCCTTACAGTTGTTACAAACTGCAAAGGATTTATTGTATCTGTCCTTTAAATATATAAGCTTTTGCTTTTTATCACAGCCCTTTGTGTTTTTGTGCACACAATTGGCGGTGGTCATAAGCGGATAATATCCATAGACTATCATCTGCGAGCCTATATTGTTTCTATGCATAATCTCCCTTGAATTGAGTTCAAGCGGCACTGTGTCACCACTTACCTCCGTGCTCAAAAAAGCACTCTTTGAAACATCATTAAAGGTATACATATTGTGGTCTAAAATAACTTTTTTCCCTGTAAACAAATTTTCTGTCAGATAAAGCTCCTCATAATTTTTCACAACAAAGCCCTCGAAGCTTACCTTATCAAGCTCTTTTGCGATAGATACAAAATAATCCGATGAATCCGCCCTGAATATCGTAGGCAGCATGAGATACACTTTTTTATTTCGCTTTGTAAGGCTTTTCACATCATCTGCAAACTGCTGTATCAGAGTCTTCCTGTCATACATGTCAAAATCCAGATAAAATTCATCAAAGCATTCATAGCCAATAAGTGTATCAAGCTGCGCGCGTGTCATACACGAGCATATGGTGGTGTAATCATTTATAGCTTCATCATGTGCTGCATCACTTTTTACGACATGCTCAGGGATTGCTGTAAGTCCTGACATATCAGCGTATCGTGCATCATCCCTGTAATACTTTTTCAACAGCTTATCACAAAGCCCTGAAATTGCATCACGCCGCAGCTTGTTTATTGCTCCGTTTGGCACAAAGACGTTTTCTCCGATTTGAGCTTTAATATGTGAAAACTCAAAGTCTGTATCACCGGTTTTGTTTATCCTGTCTATAGCGGCTTTTTTATCAAGCGGTGCCTTAAGTGCGGCGCTGACAGGTTCTATTGAGGCTTTGTATGTAACATCACCTCTTTTTACAGTGAGGCTTCCGGGCTCGCCCTCTCTTAAAACAAGCTCTCCCTCTATCGAAAGCTTTCTTTTTTCAGGCGAAGGCTCTGCAGCATTTGAAACGAAATTAGGCTTCGCATAAGTCACCATATCAGAGCCATTGTGGTCAAAATAATACCTGTCTGTGAAACCACAGCGGTTTCCAAGTGCCTTTATCCTGTCATAATCAGCATCGGTAACAGGCTTCATACTGTCGATATAGCTTCTGTAGTATTTTACCACTCCGCATGCATACTCAAGCTGCTTCATACGCCCCTCAATCTTGAGCGAATAAACACCTGCATCATGCAGCTTGTCAAGAGCCTTTATACCACACATATCCTTAAGGCTTAAAATGTATTCATCCTTTTTGCCCTCCACGGTATACTGCAGTCTGCACGGCTGTGCACAGCGCCCTCTGTTTCCGCTTCTACCACCTAAAATACTGCTGAAAAGGCACTGTCCGGAATACGAATAGCACAATGCTCCGTGCACAAAGGCTTCAAGCTCCATGCCGGTTTCCTCATGTATACGCTTCATCTCGGCAAGAGAAACCTCCCTTGCCATGACCACACGCGTCACTCCAAACTGTGAAAGGAAACGCACTCCGTCTGCTCCAGTCACCGTCATCTGTGTACTCGTATGTATCTCCATTGACGGAAAATACTCATGTATAGCCTTCACCACGCCAAGATCCTGCACTATCACTGCGTCAAGACCTCTTTTGTAGTACACAAGCAGGTAGTCGTAGAGCTTTGAAAACTCACTGTTTTTAATCAGCGTATTGACCGTCAGATACACCTTTACTCCTCGTAAATGCGCAAAATCAATTGCCTCTAAAAGCTCCTCCTCTGTGAAATTATTGGCATATGCCCTGGCTCCAAACATGCTTCCGCCCACATACACAGCATCGGCGCCGCTTTCTATCACACCCTTAAGTATCTCAAGGCTTCCTGCCGGTGCAAGCAGTTCAAAATCTTTATTTTTCATATAATTCCTCATATAGATGCTCATTTTATGTCATATAAACCTGCAATAAAATAGGGAACAGTGTACGATAACTGTTCCCCCTTTTATTGCTATTTATCGCTACTGTCATTTGCCCCTTTAGAAGCATGTGCAGATTTTTTAACAGGCTTTTTTCCATCAAGAAGTGACTCCTCAAGTGTTGCCTCAAGTCTCGCCTTGTTGAGTAAAAGCTCTTTATTTTGTGCCTCAAGCTCCTTCATGCTCGCCTCGGCATTCTCGGTCTTCACCTGATTGGAAATTAAATCATGCTTTAAATCGTATATTTCCTTATCCTTATTTTCTATATCACCCTCGAGCTTTTCGACAAGTGCCTTTGCCTTGAAATAATCATCCGCTATATTGAGCTCGATAAGTGTGCTCTTCATATTGCCCGGAAGATGCTTATACTCATCCATATCATCAAACTCTGCAATCTTGTTGTTGATGTATGCCGCAACCTTCTGTAAGTATTCCTCATTCTCATATCCTGACAGTGTGTAAACCTTTCCGTCTATTACCACCTCGGCATTTGTTTTTGCAGACATTTAATCATCCTCCGTTTTCACATTTATTCAAACCAGCTATATTAGTATTAATATCAGCATTAGTATTAATATTACTATCAATTTCAATATCAAATACTTAATTATTATATGCCTTATAGATATAAATTGCAACTTTAAGTCCTTTTTCTCTCAAAATGCTCAAAGGCTAGTTCTGTCGCCACTCGTCCCTTTGGTGTGCGGTTTATAAAGCCGTTCTTCACCAGATACGGCTCGTAAACATCCTCAATGGTTCCGGCATCCTCACCTATTGCCGCTGCAAGCGTATCAAGACCCACCGGTCCTCCCGCAAACTTGTCAATGATGGTGAGAAGTATATTTCTGTCATTCAAATCCAGTCCGTACTTGTCCACCTCCAAAAGGTCCAGCGCAAAGCTTGCCACATCATAGGTGATTTTGCCGTCATACTTGACCTGCGCAAAGTCCCTGACACGCTTTAGCAGTCTGTTTGCAAGTCTTGGGTCCCCCTTGAACGACGCGCCATCTCGTAGGCTCCCTTGTCATCTATCTCAACTCCAAGCACTTTTGCGGAATTGACGATAATATGCTTTAGCTCATCGACAGTATAAAACTCCATATGATTTACCACGCCAAACCTGTCCCGAAGAGGCGCCGAAAGCATACCCGCCCTCGTTGTTGCACCTACAAGGGTGAATTTGGGCAGGTTGAATCTGATTGACTTTGCAGACTCACCCTTACCAATCATGATATCAATGGCGTAATCCTCCATGGCAGGATAGAGCACCTCCTCCACCTGACGGTTTAATCTGTGAATCTCATCGACAAACAGTATATCGCCCTCCGAAAGTCCGTTGAGTATGGCTGCCATCTCTCCCGGCTTACCTATTGCAGGACCGGAGGTCACCTTTATCTTTGTACCCATCTCATTTGCAATGATTCCTGCAAGTGTTGTCTTTCCAAGCCCCGGAGGCCCGTAAAACAGCACATGATCGAGCGCCTCGCCCCTTGATTTTGCGGCTTCAATATATATTTTTAAATTGTCCTTTATCTTCTGCTGACCGATATAGTCATCAAAATACATAGGACGCAGGGATTTTTCTATTTTTATGTCCTCTTCCTGCAATTGTGTGGAAATTACTCTTTTCACGTTTCGTTCCCCGTTTCTGTTTTAAGCTTACAGCTTTTATCAATCAGCCCATATTTTTGAGCGCAAGCTTCAGCACATCCTCTACATCCATATCCTCTGTGATATCAACCTTGGACACTGCCTTAAGACTCTCAGTAGATGAGTATCCAAGCGCATTGAGCGCCATGACAGCATCATTTTTCACAGTGCTGTTCATGGATACAGCAGCACCGGATGCCTGATTCTCAAGCTTCTTTTCAAATGCATCCTCAAGCGACAGCTTGTCCTTTAAATCAAGTATCACTCTCTGAGCCGTCTTTGCACCTATTCCCGGTGCCTTTGATATAGCCTTTGAATCGCCCGATAGAATCGCAAAACGCAAATCATCGGCAGGCAGAGTTGACAAAATGGCAAGGCCGCCCTTTGGTCCGATTCCGCTGACTGTAATCAGCATCTTAAAGATTTCAAGATCATCCTTGCTCAAAAAACCGTAAAGTATCATGGCATCCTCCCTGACACACAGGTAGGTGTAAATTTTTACATCCTCTCCCTCGTCGGGCAGCATATCAAAATACTGCGTCGGTATGTAAATGAGATAGCCTACACCTGCAGCCTCCACTACAATGCTGTCTATATTTTTTTCTGCAAGCTCTCCTTTTATATATGCATACATTGAATCCATTTGTTACTGTTTCGTCTATAGCCTGACACACAGGCATAAAAACAGCAACATCTCCTTTTGTTATTAAATATACGTAGATTACAGCCCATTAAAACTATACATGAAAGCTGTCAGAAATCCTTAAAAGCACCTGTGATGCTACCATTCCAATCACAAGTCCCGTGATGCATCCTGCTACAAGAAGCACCGGAATATAATACACTACGCTGTAGGTTGACAAAACTATAGCCGCAACTATTATCTGTCCTATATTGTGACACACTCCACCGACCAGACTTATTGAAACCGAACTGAATTTATCTGATTTCTTAAGCAGGTACATAACGATAAAGCTTAGTATACAGCCTGCCAGTGAATATATGATGCTGAACGCATTTCCAAACATAAAGCCTGAAAGCACCGCACGAAATACACATAGCAGAAATGTCTCCATGGGTGCTGCTATATAAAGCATGATTACTGTCACTATATTTGTAAGTCCAAGCTTCACTCCCGGTATGCCTACCGCAAACGGTATAAGTGACTCAACATAGCTTAGCACCAGTGCCAGTGCCATAAGCATACCAAGATATGCAATCTTTCTGGTTTTCATTTATCTCATTCTTTCTATAAAAATGTTCGGGTATCACTTGGATATAGAATCTATATCGGATTTCGTGTCGCTTTTTACCGTCACAACAACCTTATTCGGCAGACAGATAATCGACTCTCCCTCCTTTGATATCGCCTTCTTCTTCACACACAGATGATCCGGACAGTCGGCAGAGGTCATATCCGCCACACCGCCCTTTATGACAAGAGTGTTAGTAACATCGCCATCGCCGTTTTTTATCTCAATTGTATCATCCTTTGAAAGCGGATATGTGCCATAGGCCCTTCCATCGATAGTCACCTCGACGCATGCATCGCTATCCGTATCCTGCCCCTTTAAATATACAAGCTTCCATATAAGAAGCAGAGCGACAGAGATCATTACAATAACCGATATCAGGATTATATCATTTCTGCCAAAACGCTTACGCATCCTCTTTTATCTCTCCCATATAGTAGAAGCCTCTGCACTCATCAAGCTTCACATTGTAGATATTTCCAATCATATCCTCGGTACCCGGAAAATGTACGATTGAATTATTGTCCATACGTCCGGTCACATAGCCGTCCTTCTGGTCATCCATTTCCTCTGCAAGCACAGGCACCACTTTGCCCTCATAGCATTTTGCCTTTTCTGATGAGATAGTCTGAACCTCCTTTAAGAGCCTGTCAAACCTGTCCTTAACCACATCATCCGGCACCTGATTCTCCATTGTGGCAGCGCGTGTGCCTGTTCTCTTTGAGTAAATAAATGTAAAAGCACTGTCATATCTGACCCGCTTAACAACATCCATTGTCTCAAGGAAATCCTCCTCAGTCTCTCCCGGGAAGCCTACAATGATATCAGTTGTGATTGCAATATCAGGAATCTGCTCACGAAGTCTCTTTACCTCGTCGAGATATTTTTCCTTGTCATAGTGCCTGTTCATCTCCTTAAGCACCATTGAGCTTCCCGACTGAAGCGGCAGATGCATATGCTTGCACACCTTGTCGCACTCCTTTATCGCCATAATCAGGTCATCTGATAAATCCTTTGGATGAGATGTCATAAAACGAATCCTCTTAAGTCCCTCAATCTTATTGACCTCGCGAAGAAGCTCTGCAAAGGTTATAGGATTGTCAAGAGTTTTACCGTATGAGTTGACATTCTGTCCGAGAAGCATTATCTCGCACACTCCGTCTGCAACAAGCTTTTCTATCTCTCTTATAATATCCTTAGGCTCCCTGCTTCTCTCACGACCTCTCACATATGGCACGATACAGTAGCTGCAGAAATTATTGCAGCCAAACATGATATTGACACCAGATTTGAAAGAGAACTTTCTCTTCACCGGCAGATCTTCGACAATCTGATTGGTATCCTTCCATATGTCAATCACCTGTGAGCCTGACTCAATATTGTTGCACAAAATCTCTGCAAACTTGAATATATTGTGGGTTCCGAATACGATATCTACAAACTTATAGTGCTTTTTGATATTTTCAACAACCTCCGGCTCCTGCATCATGCAGCCGCAGAGAGCAATCTTCATCAGAGGATTCTTTTTCTTGTAGTTCTGCAGATATCCAAGTCTGCCGTACACCTTGTTGTTAGCATTCTCACGTACTGTACAGGTGTTGTATACAATAAAATCCGAGTGCTCATCAGTTCCTTCCACGTAGCCTATCTGCTCGAGTATTCCGACAAGCTTTTCTGAGTCGCGGGCATTCATCTGACAGCCAAAGGTCTTGACGAAATAAGTCATAGGACGGCCGATTTCTTTAGATTTCTTTTCAACAAAATCCTTTGCCTTTGCCATGTAGTAATACTGCCTCTCAGGCTCATGTGCCGGTGGTGTCTTTGTTATATCTATATCGTAGCTCATGTTATATTATATTTCCTCTCAAATTAATTCTATGATACTTTAGCTGACTATTCCCTGATCTGACCACTGCCGTAAATAATATACTTATAGCTTGTCAGTGCTTCAAGCCCCATAGGTCCCCTTGCGTGAAGCTTCTGTGTGCTGATTCCTATCTCAGCTCCAAAGCCGAATTCATTTCCATCAGAAAATCTGGTTGAGGCATTTACATAAACGCATGCAGCATCTATCTCATTTAAGAACTTCTGCGCGTTGTCGTAATCATTTGTGACGATTGCCTCTGAATGTGATGTGTTGTATCTGTTGATATGCTCGATTGCCTCATCAATACTGTCAACAATCTTTACCGACATGATGTAATCAAGATACTCCATACCCCAGTCATCGGAAGCTGCCTCTGTCACATCGTCTCTTCCGGCAAGAATTGCCTGCGCTCTTTCATCACAGTGCAGCTGTACATGATGCTCTCTTAGCTTATCGTACAGCTTTGGCAGAAACTCCTCCGCTATGGCACTGTGTACTACAATCGACTCACATGCATTGCAGACACTGATTCTTTGTGTCTTTGCATTGTTAATAATATTAACAGCCATATCAAAGTCTGCATCCTTGTCCACATATACATGGCAGTTGCCTGTACCGGTCTGGATGACAGGAATTGTGGCATTTTTGACAACATTCTGGATGAGTCCTGCACCACCTCTTGGTATGAGCACATCCACATATTGATCCATCTTCATAAACGCATTTGTTGTCTCTCTGTCTGTTGACTCAATAAGTGCAAGTGCAGCATCAGAAACCAAATTGTCCGTTAAGGCCTTTTTTAGTGCCTTAACTATTGCGATATTGGTATTTATCGCATCACTTCCACCCTTCAATATGACACAGTTGCCTGTCTTAAAGCACAGACCAAAGGCATCTGATGTGACATTTGGGCGCGCCTCAAAGATAATGCCAACAACACCGATTGCAACTCTTCTTTTTCCGATAATAAGGCCATTAGGACGCTTTGCCATAGACATCACTTCCCCAATAGGGTCTGCAAGCTTTGCTATCTGTCTGAGTCCGTCAGCCATGCCAAGGAGCCTGTCATGGTCAAGCGAGAGCCTGTCAATCATGCTCTTTGCCTTCATATTTTCCTCTGCTGTGGCCACATCCCTTTTGTTTGCCTCAAGGATTTCTTTTTCTGCCTTAAGCAGATTGTCCGCTGCATCGTTTAATACCTTATTCTTGATATCAGTATCCAGTGTTCCTATCTTTACTCTGGCCTCATATGCATCCGCACAAATTTTTTCTAAATCATTCATCAATAAACACCTCTCTCTTATCTGTTATCACCCCATCTAAGGGTACGTCATATTCATCTTCAAACGTCATGCTGCTAAGTAACTGGAAATCGTAGCCCACTCCAACTGCCATGACAGTATCTCTTTTTGTAAAAGACGATAAATATCTGTCATAAAAGCCCTTTCCATAACCGATTCTGTAACCGGTATCCGAAAATGCAAGCCCCGGCACTATCATAAGCGCCCTGCCATCCGCCTGCGTATACTCCTTCGTCATATCAGGCTCTTTAATATTAAATGAACCACAATTAAGCTCATCAAGGCTTCTTACCCTGTAAAAGGACATTTTATCGCCCGAAACCCTCGGATAATATATCCTTTTTGCTTTGTTTATTAAATAGGTAAAATACTCATCAGTATGCACTTCATTTCTGATCGCTGAATACAAAAGTATGTTGTCATATTCCCTGTCGAGCTCTAAAGCTATGAGCCTTTTATAAATTTCATGGCTCATGTTGTGGCACTCATCAACCCCCAGAAGGCCTCTTTGCTTTTTAAGCCTGCTACGAATTTCTTTTTTTGTTTCCATATTTCTCGCCGAGATTCTCAACCGAACCGTCATCGTTTACCATATCGATATTGTTGAGCTGGTTTCTTAAATTCTTCTTCACGTTTGCTATATACTCCTTGCGCAAAAGATCCTGCTCCTTTTTCTCTGCCTCAGAAAGTCCCTCTGCCTGTGACTTTCTGTAAAGCTCATTGATTCGCTGTATTTTTTCCTGTGTCATAGCACTCTCCTGATTTCAAATTTATAGCTGATTACTGGCCGCCTGTAGATGTAGGTGCCATCTCTCTTTGTATATAATCCGCAAGCACAAACTCTGCATCCTTTGCCCTGTGGAAAAGTGTTCCTGTATATCTGTCATTCATAATGTCATATAAAATTCCCATATTGCCGCCATTTGCGATAATCATATCGGCACCGGAATATGTGGCAATCTTTGCCGCTGTAAGCTTTGTCGCCATGCCGCCGGTTCCGACATCGCTGCCGGTTGATGACTTTGCCATGCCAAGTATTTTCCTGTCAAGCGTATCAACCTCTCTGATAAGCTTTGCATCCGGATTGTCATGAGGATCATCGGAATACAGACCGTCTATATCAGATAGCAGTATAAGCAGATCAGCCTTCGTGATTGATGTAACAATAGCAGACAGCGTATCATTGTCACCAAACTGCATCTCATATGTGCTTACCGTATCATTTTCATTGACAATAGGCACCACGTTCAGATCAAAAAGCTCCTCAAATGTATTCATAACATTGCGTCTGGAAACAGGATTGACTATGGTATTTTTTGTCATGAGCACCTGTCCGGAATTCTGATTATACTCGGAAAAAAGCTTCTGATATGTCATCATCAGCCTGCCCTGTCCCACTGCGGCGCATGCCTGCTTTATTGAAATATCGCTCGGGCGCTCCTTTATGCCTATCACATCACGTCCAACCGCGATGGCGCCGGAGCTTACGAGGCACACATCCATACCGCTGTTTCTGTAATCACATATCGAGCGCACCAGACGCTCCATCTTTGAAAAATTGAGGCTTCCCGTCTCTGCATGTGTCAGCGTCGATGAACCTATCTTTATTACCACTCTTTTATAATTGTCTAAAAAACTCATTTCTATCATCTTTCCTATTGTAAGTCTAAATGCATACATAATTACATTACGCATACATTTACTACTTTACCATATATTCATGCAAAATACAAAATCATTTTTACTACTGTCTCATTTTTTTATTTTGTGTTATTATATTTCTGTTGCTTTCAGCTTTAAATTTTATAAAGCCCGGACGCAAAGTTATATTTATGCTTTTACTATTTAAGCTTTAACTATAAATAATTTACAACCAGGAAATTAATAAAGGATGCATTATGAAAAATAAACTAAAACATCTTGTCCCTGTCCTTTTGGCGCTTGCCACAATAACAGGAAGCCTGTCTGCATGTGAATTAAAGCCCAAGGCTCAGCAGAAGGTTTCCAAACAGGGCTTCTACTTTGACACGATAATACAGATTACGCTTTATGGCACTACCGACGAGAAATACATAGACGACTGCTTTGATATGGCAAAGAAATATGAGGATATGCTGTCAAACACAGTTCGTTACTCAGAGGTGAGCAAAATAAATGACGCTGCCGGCAAAGAATATGTCACAGTAAGCAATGATACGCTTGAGCTCATAAAAAATGGCATCGAATACGGCGACACAAGTGACGGCAGGTTTGATATCACTATAGGAAAGCTGTCTGATTTGTGGAATTTTTCCGAAATAGCTGAAAATACCGACTCTAAAGATAATGAGGTGGATGCATCAGTCGTTCCGTCTGATGCGCAGATACAAAGCGAGCTGTCACATGTAAATTACCGCAATATACAGATTAACGGAAACAATGTGATGCTAACCGATTCAAAAGCAAAGCTTGACCTTGGTGGAATCGCAAAGGGCTTTATCGCCGATAAGATGAAGGCTTATTTACAGTCCAAAAAAATCACCTCAGGCATCATAAACCTGGGTGGCAATGTCCTCACTGTCGGTGAAAAATCCGACGGAAGTGATTATACAGTCGGCATACAAAAGCCCTTCGACGAGAGCGGTGAGCCAATATGTACCGTCAAAATCAAGGACAAATCCGTCGTCACCTCAGGTATCTACGAGCGATACTACAGAGTAGATGGCAAGCTATATCACCATATACTGGACACCACAACCGGCTATCCTGTCAAAAACAATCTGTACTCTGTCACCATCATAAGCGACTCCTCCTGCGACGGAGATGCCTTAAGCACCACATGCTTTGCTCTTGGCATTGATAAAGCAAAGGAGCTTATCAATTCCCTTTCCGGTGTTGAGGCAATATTTGTGACAGATGATTATAGCATTATCACGACATCAGATGAGTATAACGTAAGCAAAGAATAGCTGCAAGCTTATAAAAAAGCTGCCACATATCATAATGATATGTGACAGCTTTTATTCATTACAGAATAATCTTCTTTGGACACTTCTCTGCGCAGATTCCGCAGCCTGTACATTTCTCCTGATCAATATAAGCTACATTGTCTACTACATGGACAGCATCTGACGGACAATTCTTCTCGCACAGATGACAACCGATACAGCCCACTGAGCATGCCTTCATGACATCCTTGCCCTTATCCTTTGAGCTGCACTTTACAACGTGCTTTGTGTCATATGGAATAAGCTCGATGAGGTGCTTTGGACAAGCCTCTACACACTTGCCGCAGGCCTTGCATGTAAGCGGATTGACACATGCCACTCCGTCAACCACATGGATTGAATCAAAAGGACATGCCTTCACACAGCTTCCATAGCCGAGACAGCCATAATTACATGACTTAGGTCCGCCGCCCGGTACAAATGACATAGCAACACAATCCTCTACTCCTGTATAGTCGTAGTCTGTATTTGCTTTGTCGCAGGTGCCGGCGCACTTTACAAATGCAACCTTCTTTACTCCGGCCTCAACCTTTACACCCATAATCTCGCTGACCTTTGCCGCAACAGGGTCTCCACCTACAGGACACTGTCCTACCGGTGCCTCTCCCTTTGCAATGGCGGCAGCAAGTCCGGAGCATCCGGCATATCCACAGCCACCACAGTTGTTGCCCGGAAGCACCTCAAGTATTGCTTCCTCTCTCGGGTCAACCTCTACTTTGAATTTTTCTCCTGAAATACCGAGGAAAAATCCAAGAATTATACCGACAGCTCCAACAACTAAAGCTGCAATAATAATCGCAGTAACATTCATATCACTTTTCCTCCAATCCTATACAGAAACCATTCCTGAGAATCCCATAAAGGCGATAGCCATAAGACATGCTGTAAGAAGCACGATGGCTGTTCCCTGGAAAGGCTTTGGAATATCATTATACTCAATCTTCTCACGTACACCAGCCATAAGCACGATGGCAATAAAGAAACCAAAAGCTGTGGCAAAGCCGTAAACTACACTCTCTAAGATATTGTAGCCCTTTGTTACACTGTTAAGTGCTACACCGAGTACGGCACAGTTTGTTGTGATAAGAGGCAGATACACACCGAGTGCCTTGTAAAGAGGCGGCATCTGTTTCTTTAAGAACATCTCTACAAACTGAACAAGTGCTGCAATTACAAGAATGAACACGATAGTCTGCAAATATGACAGATTAAGCGGATACAGTATAAAATTGTAAATAAGCTGTGTAACGAATGTGGCGATTGTGATAACGAAAATTACCGCACCACCCATTCCGGCAGCAGTTTTTGTGTTCTTTGATACGCCGAGGAAAGGACAGATACCAAGAAACTGGCTAAGTACTACGTTGTTAACTATTGCATATGCTACTGCAATGAGCAGTAAATGACCTAATGTACCCATTATTTATCCCCTCCTTCTGTAGTGTTAGGCGCAACAGCGGCCTGTGCTGCTTTTGCTGATGGACATGATGCTCCACAATGTGCACAATCTCCTGAAAGGCAGCCTGCCGGCTCTGCAAGAGGTGTACCCTTTGCTTCCATCTTTTTACGGATGATATTCATGCCTGCAACGAGGAAGCCAAGTACGAGGAAAGCTCCCGGTGCCATGATAAAGATTGTGATTGGTGTAAACCAGTCACCGAAAATCTTGATGTTGAAGAATGTTCCTGCACCTAAGATTTCACGAATAAGACCGATTATTGTAAGACCCATGGTAAATCCAAGTCCCATTCCCATTCCATCAAAGATAGACTCTACAGGCGGATTCTTTGAAGCATAGCTCTCGGCACGTCCGAGGATAATACAGTTAACCACGATAAGTGGGATGTATACACCAAGTGCTGCTGAAAGACTAGGCAGATACGCCTGCATTAAAAACTGTACTACTGTAACAAGGGATGCAACTATGACGATATACGCCGGCATACGCACTCCGTTAGGAATCACTTTTCTGAAAAGTGAAATCAAAAGGTTTGAACATATAAGTACCACCGTGGTGGAAAGTCCCATTCCAAGTCCGTTTACCGCACTGGATGTAACAGCCAGTGTAGGACACATACCAAGTGTAAGTACAAAGGTAGGATTTTCCTTAATGATACCATTATATAAACGCTCTACATATTTGTTCATTAGTTGGCACCTCCCTGTAATTTATTCTGGAAGTAAGTAATAGCTGCGTTGCAGCCGTTGGCCATAGCCTTTGATGTGATGGTTGAGCCTGTGATGGCCTCAATCTCATCATCCTTTGAAGGTGTGGCCTTTACAACGTCGAACTTGTCTACTTTCTTGTTCTCAAACTGCTTGTAGAAATCAGCCTCCTCGGCCTTCATTCCAAGTCCAGGAGTCTCACTGATGCTTGTGATTGAGTAACCGTTTACAGTACCATCATTCTTGATACCTACAGAGAATGTGATACTTCCCTGGCTACCATCCTTGGCTGTAACTGTGATGACATAGCCTAATGTCTCCTTGTTTGAATCAAGGGCAGTCTCAATATCATCGATTGTATCCTTGTAGCCCGCATCAGATACAAGCTTATCAGCTTCATCAGCATCATAGTCATATTTCTCAAATGATTTTGCATCCGAAAATACTGCCTGATATGCTTTCTGTGCTGCTGCTTTATTGGCCTTGTCGATAGGCTCTGCCGTGATTCCCTGAACCAGGGCAAGAATAAAACCAAGCACCAGAGTAAAGGCAGTTAAAATCAAAGCGTCATGTACAATACGTTTATTCATTCTTCTTTGCCTCCTTTACCATACCAAAGGCTCTTGGGATAGAAACCTTTTCAATAATAGGAACAAGGCAGTTGCTTAAGATGATAGCAAAGGAAACACCCTCTGCATTGGCACCGAAGCAACGGAATACTCCTGTCAATATACCACAGCAGATACCGAATATTATCTTGCCCATCGGCGTAATCGGGCTTGTGACATAATCGGTCGCCATGAAAAATGCACCGAGCATCAGTCCGCCACCGCAGAGCTCTGCAACAACATAATTGATATCAAACTGCTGTGCTCCGAAAAGGAACATAAAAACAGCAAATGTAATAATGTAGGATGCAGGAATCTTTAAATCAATGACTCCAAGTAAAATCATGATGATAGCACCTATTAAAATAGCTATAACTGATGTCTCACCGATTGTTCCTGCAGTATTTCCTATAAGCATATCCCTTACATTGACACTTGAAAGTCCCTCATTTTTGATGAGCGCAAGTGGTGTTGCTCCTGAGTATACATCCACACCGTTTCTTGTGACATTGAAATTAGTCATATCAGCCGCAAATGCGATGAGAAGGAAGCATCTTCCACCAAGTGCCGGGTTCATAAAGTTCTGTCCGAGTCCTCCGAACATACACTTGACAATGATGATTGCAAATACTCCACCGAGTACAGCCTCCCACCATGGAAGTGCAACCGGAAGGTTTAGTGCTAAAAGCAGTCCTGTAACTACCGCACTAAGGTCTGTAATTGTGCTCTTTTTCTTAACTATGTAGTCAAATACCCATTCTGATGCCACACACGATGCGATGGTAAGCAGAATGATAAAAAGTGCTCTAAATCCAAAATTGTAAATACCAAAAAGACTTGCCGGGAGTAATGCTATAATGACATAAAGCATTATTCTGTCAGTGGAATCCTTGGCACGTACATGTGGTGATGATGAAACATGAAATAAATCACTCACTTTAATCCACCTCTTTCTTTATTTTTTGCTGGCCTGTTTTCTCTTTTCAGCGAGAACAAGCTTCTTCATTGTCTTAATAGGCTGAGCCACCTGTCTTCTTGACGGACATGCAAATGAACAGCTTCCACACTCAATACACTCAAGTCCGTGCCACTTCTCAAACTCATCCATCTGTCCACGCAAACCAAACTTCGCAAGACGGCTTGGAATGAGCTGCTCAGGACATGCCTCCACGCAACGACCGCAGTTAATGCAGGCCTGTGGCTCAAATGCTGCCACCTCATCATGTGTGAAACACAGTATTGATGAAGAGGTCTTTGTAGTAGGGATATCAAGACTAAACATGGCAAAGCCCATCATAGGACCGCCTGATATAATCTTCTCCGGCTGGCTCTTAAAGCCACCTGCAGCATCAACCAGCTCCTGATATGATGTACCGATGCTGTATAAAATATTGGAAGGATTCTTCACAGCATCTCCTGTAACTGTTGAAATACGCTTAAGGACTGGCTGTCCATTCTTTACAGCATTGTATACAGCAATAATTGTCTCTACATTATCAACAATACAGCCTGCATCAGCAGGGAGCATCTTAGAATTGATGGCTCTGCCGGTTGTAGCATAGATAAGCTGTCTCTCACCACCCTGTGGGTACTTTGTCATAAGCGGACAGACCTCAATACGCGGCTCATCCTTCGTGAGCTCTGTGAGCTTTTCGATACAGTCAGGCTTATTATCCTCTATACCAAGAATACCCTTTGCATTGTCAAAAAGCTGAAGTATGATCTTCATGCCGCCAATTAATTCCTCAGGATTCTCAAGCATACGTCTGTAGTCAGATGTGAGGTAAGGCTCACACTCTGCGCAGTTTGCGATAATATACTCAATCTTGTCCGGCTCCTTTGGAGAAAGCTTTACATGTGTAGGGAAACCGGCACCGCCCATGCCGACAACTCCCGCATTCTTGACCTTCTCGATGATTTCTTCCTTTGAAAGCGCAGTGACATCCTCGACGCTCTTATATGTTGTCTCAGTAAACATGCCATCATTTTCGATAACAATACTGTCAACCATATCGCCGACCGCCACACGTCGCTTCTCAATAGCCTTAACTTTTCCTGACACTGATGAATAGATAGGTGATGAAACAAAGCCACCGGCCTCTGCTATCATCTGTCCCTTCAACACAGTGTCACCTACGGCAACAACAGGCTTAGCCGGTGCGCCGATATGCTGCGAAACCGGATATACCATGTCGCCCTTGGGCAAAACTTCTTTAATTGGTGAATCCTTAGACAGCTCTTTGCCATCATATGGATGAACACCGCCAACAAACGTTTTATGACCCATTTTTGTGCCCCTCTTTCTTTTAGATTAATAACGTGGAAATGCTATTGCACATTACTATTCCTATTATACCACTTATGATTTTTAGTTAAATAGTATATTATGTACTTTTTTTAATACTTTATGTTATAATGTTTATACAAATGATATTCAAGGCAGGAATCAAAAATGAAAATATTTCACAATGAAGAAATTTACATAAAAACCGATAATTTTTCAGACAGCATATTTAAAGAAAACACAATGTTCTTTGATATTGAGACAACAGGCTTTTCACCGGTGAAAGCGATTGTCTACATGATAGGCTGTGCAAGGCGCATCAAAAACCGCATTGTAATAGACCAGTATTTTGCCGAATCTATCGATGACGAAGCAGCTGTAATTGAAGCCTTCGCAGGAAGTCTGTCAGGTTGCAGCACTATCATATCCTTCAATGGCGTCGGTTTTGATATACCATTTTTAAAGAATAAATACAAGAAATATAAGCAGGATGACCCTTCTGTAATGTGCAGATACTCGATATCTTTAAGGAACTTTCCCCGATAAAGCCTCTTTTGTGCCTCGAAAACTACAAGCAAAAAAGCATCGAAGCATTTCTTGGTATAGATAGGGAGGATAAATATTCCGGTGGTGAGCTCATAAACGTTTATTATGAATATCTTGCCCAAAAGGACGACGAAAAGCTATCCCTGCTTTTGACACACAACTACGAGGATGTCCTTGGCATGACAAAGCTCCTTAGTATACTTTCGTATAAAGAATGCATACATGGCATTGCAGACATCACCGGTGTATCCGTAAACCCATATACAGCTTACGACGGCAGTCTGATGAATGAGCTTATCATATCATTTGAAAATAAATTTTCCGTTCCAAAATCTGTAAGCTTCCATGACAATGACATCTATCTGACCATCGGCACTACAAAAAGCTATGTGCGTGTAGAGATATTCGAGGGGGAAATGCGCCATTTCTACAGCGATTACAAAAACTACTACTATCTTCCAAAGGAGGACATGGCCATACACAAGAGCGTCGCAGCATATGTTGACCACGAATACCGCGAAAAATGCAAGACATACAACTGCTATGTGCGCAAAACCGGTACCTTCATCAGACAGTACTCTGACTTCATGAAGCCCGAGTTTCGATTCGATATAAAGGATAAGTACAGCTATTTCCTGCTGACTGAAGATTTTATAAATTCAAAACAGATGGTACTGTCATATGTAAAACACATAACAGACCATCTGTTTAACCTCTGATAAGATATCATGGCTTCCTGAAATAGAAACTGCTTAATCTCTCAAAGCCGAGCTCACGATATGTAGTTATCTGCTCAGTACTGCCTATAAACAGTATTCCCTTGGATTTTAAAGTATTGAAGAAATTTTTGTATATCATATCCTTCGCATCATCGGTAAAATAAATCACCACATTCCTGCACAGGATAAGATCGTAATCCTTTGGATATGAATCCTTCAACAGATTGTGCTCCTTAAATGTAACACATCGCTTGATATCATCAGATATCTTGTATGACCCCTCCACCTGGGTAAAGTACTTCTTCTTCAGGTCAGCCGGCACATTTTCTACAGACTTTGCGCTATAAAGCCCGGCTTTAGCGCTCGCAATCACCTGGTCGTCAATATCTGTAGCCAGTATCTTTATACGAGACAATGGAACATGCTTCGAAAAAGCCATGGCAAGCGAATACGGCTCGTCCCCTGTTGAGCATGCCGCGCTCCATATCTTAATCGTCCCTGTATTGTTCTTTAATATCTCAGGAATGACCTCTCTGTCCAAAAAACTCCACTGATCAGGATTCCTGTAGAACTCAGATACATTGATAGTGATAAAATTGATAAACTGTTTAAACTTAGCCTTATCTGCAGAAATCATATCAATGTATGTCTCATAAGAATCAGCCCCATTTTTTTTCGCAAGAGTATCAATACGCCTGCGCATCTGCTTCTCTTTATAATAATTGAGATCTATCTGTGTCAGCCTGTACACTTCCTTTTTAAACCATTCATAATGATCAAACATCACAATCCTCCAATATGTGCCACCCGATACAAATAAAAGCTGCCATATAATTATATATGACAGCTTTAAAATCAAAAACTACTCGTTATCAGAAGCAACCTCGTCGATATTTACATCTGCAACATCTGCTCCATCATCCTCTGAATCAAGGAGAGCCTTCATGCTTAAGCTGATTTTCTTATCGTCCTCATTGAACTCAACAACCTTAGCCTCAACCTCCTGACCAATCTTGAGAACATCTGATGGCTTCTCAACATGATCCTTTGAAATCTGTGAAACATGAAGAAGTGCGTCAACACCAGGAGCAAGTTCGATGAATGCACCAAAATCAGTCATTCTGGCTACTTTGCCCTTTACGATATTGCCAGGAGCAAATTTCTCTGTTGCACCATTCCATGGATTCTCGTCATCAAACTTCATTGAAAGAGCAATCTTAGAACCATTGATGTTCTTAACAAATACTCTTACAGTCTGTCCAACAGTGAATACTTTCTTCGGATTCTCTGTTCTTCCCCAGGACATTTCGGAGATGTGAAGAAGACCGTCAACTCCGCCTAGATCAATGAATGCACCGAAATCTGTAACATTCTTAACTGTTCCTTCGATTACATCGCCAACGTGAAGATTTGCAAGAAGCTCTTCCTGCTGTTTAGCCTTCTGCTCAACGAGTAATACCTTTCTGTTTCCGATAATACGTCTCTTTCTTGGATCGAACTCTGTGATGATAAACTCAATCTCCTGATCCTTGAACTTGTTGAGATCCTTCTCATAAGTATCTGATACAAGGCTTGCAGGGATGAATACTCTTGTCTCATCAACACTGACACATACACCACCGGCTAATACCTGTGTAACTTTTGCCTTTAATACTTCCTGGTTCTCAAAAGCCTCCTCAAGACGCTTGCTGCCCTTCTCTGCCTGAAGGCGCTTGTAAGAAAGGATAACCTGGCCCTCGCCATCGTTAAGCTTAACTACCTTGGCTTCCATCTTGTCGCCAACCTTTACAACAGTAGTAAGATCTACGTTCGGCTCATTTGTGTACTCGTTTCTAGTAATAATTCCGTCTGATTTGTATCCAATATTTAAGAAAATCTCGTCAGGTTTAACATCAATAACGGTACCTTCTACCACTTCTCCATTTCTTATAGTTTTAAAAGATTCTTCCAGCATTTGTTCAAAGCTCATTTCTGACATTCTTTGAAACCTCCTCAATGATATTATTTGGGGTTGAAGCCCCTGCTGTAATACCTACGTTATTGTTGGACCTGATTTGTGTATAATCCATTTCGTCACTTGTCTGTATATAGTAAGTATTTTTGCATTCGTTTTTACATATTTCAAATAGCTTCTGTGTATTGGAGCTGTGCCTGTCGCCTATGACAATCATGACATCTGAGCACTGTGCTACCTTTCTTGCTTCGGTCTGTCTGACCTCTGTAGCATTACAGATTGTATTTAAAACAGTTATATCATAACCTTTTTTTGCAATAATTTCAACTATATCTTGAAATTTATTGTAGTTAAATGTCGTTTGTGACACTATGCATAGTTTTTTTGTACTATTTTTCATGTAATTTTCGGCATCCTCAGGCGAATTTATGATGGTTACATGGCATTTTTCGTCTGCCCAGCCCTTTATTCCACACACCTCAGGGTGCTTTGGACTGCCGACAATTATAATATCATAGCCCTTTGAGCTGTAATCCTCCACATATCTGTGAATTTTTGATACAAAAGGACAGGTTGCATTAAGCACCTCAAAGCCACAGTTTTTTATCCTGCCATACTCAGCCTTGCTTATACCGTGTGAACGGATAATCATCACACCCTTTTCATGAGAAGAAAGCTCATCGAGATCGTTTATGACGGTTACGCCATTTTTTTCCATATCCTTTACGACCTCATCATTGTGAATAATCGGGCCATAGGTGTATATAGGAACATTTTCCTTTTCAATTGCCTCATAGACCATATTTACTGCTCTCGTCACTCCAAAACAAAAGCCGGCGCTCTTTGCGATAGTAAGCTCTCCCATACGCTATGCCTCTTTCACAAGCTGTTTCATTCTATCTACCACCTCATCGATTGTCATATCAGACGAATCAAGCAGCACAGCATCATCCGCCTGCTTCAAAGGCGATGTCTCTCTTGTCATATCCCTGTGGTCTCTCTCTATAATATCCTTCTCAATTGCATCAATATCGCATTTCTCACCCTTTGCAGTAAGCTCATCGAAGCGTCTCTTTGCACGTACTTTAGAGCTTGCTGTTAAAAATATCTTGACATTGGCATCAGGAAGCACAACAGTTCCTATATCTCTTCCATCCATCACCACATTCTCTCTGGCAGCGAGCTGTCTTTGAAGTTCAACAAGCTTTTCTCTAACTACAGGATAAACACTTGTTGCTGATGCCATATTGCCGACAGCCTCCTGTCTTATAAAGCCTGTGATATTCTCACCATTTAAGATAACCTGCTGTTCACCGTTTTCATAGCTGATTGAAACCTCAACATCCTTACACAGCTTCGTGATGGTGTCAATATCCTCCTTGTCCACACCCTTTTGGATAAAATAGTATGCCATGGCACGGTACATGGCACCTGTATCAACATAAATTGCGCCAAGTTCCTTTGCAAGTCTCTTTGCTATAGTGCTTTTTCCGGCTCCTGCCGGTCCGTCAATTGCTATATTGTATCTCATAATTTCTCCTTAAAATATAATTGTTCATCATTTTTATTAAAATCCCAGCTGCTCAATTCACTATGCGCATATATAACTGTTATTATAAATGTCTCAAAATAGTTTTCAAAATCATCAAACCGCTGCACTTGTTCCTGCCAGATATCCGGTGGACCATGCTATCTGCAGATTGAAACCTCCCGTATATGCATCCAAATCCAGCACCTCGCCGGCAAAGTAGAGGCCATTCACAAGCTTCGACTCCATAGTGGATGGATTGATTTCCTTCACATTTATGCCGCCCTTTGTGATAATAGCTTCATTATATCCTCTTGGACCATTAAGAGTGACAGGCAGTTTCTTAAAAAGCATAAGAAGTCTGTTTCTTTCCTCTTTCGATATCTCATTGACCTTCTTATCCGGGTCAATGCCTGAAAGCTCAATTATCACCGGAATCATTTTTGCCGGCAAAAGCTTGTTTATCGAATTCTTAAACTGCTTGTTTTTTGCCTCCTCAAACTCCCTGAGAATCCTCTTGTCCAAGGCCTCCTGTGTGAGAGCCGGCTTCAAATCAATATACATGTCAAGAGGCTGCTTAATAAGGCTTTGCTTAATTGATGCACTCGCAGACAAAATCATAGGGCCGCTGACCCCAAAATGCGTAAAGAGCATCTCTCCAAAATCCTCATAAAGCTTCTTTTTGCCGCTATATATGGAAATAGCCGTATTTTTAAGGGAAAGTCCCTGAAGACTCTTTACCCACTCTTCCTTTACATTAAATGGCACAAGCGACGGTGTGCACTCTGTCACAGTATGACCTGCATCCTCTGCCATTTTGTAGCCGTCACCTGTAGAGCCTGTAGAAGGATATGAAAGTCCTCCTGTGGCCACAATAACTGCATCAGCATCCATTTTGGTGCCATCCTTTAATATGACACCTGTTATTTTTAATTCAGGCTTTTTATCACTAGGCTTTTTATCACTAGCTTCTTCATCTGCCTTTGTATCAGTGATTTTCTCATAGCACAGCTTTGATACCTCCGTGTGAAGTAATACCTCCACATTCTTTTCCTTCAAAGCTTTCTGTAAAGCAAAAATCACATCCGACGACTTATCAGATACCGGAAATACACGATTGCCACGTTCCACCTTTACAGGCATGCCATGACTCTCAAAAAAATCAATCACCTGACTGTTGTCAAAGCCATAAAAAGCGCTGTACAAAAACTTACTGTTGCTCTTTACATTTAAAAAAAGCTCCTCGACATCGCACGCATTGGTCAGGTTGCATCTGCCCTTGCCGGTTATATATATTTTCTTCCCAAGTTTTTCATTTTTTTCAAGAAGCGTAACCTTATTTCCTGCGGCTGCAGCAAAATATGCTGCAAGCATTCCGGCGGCTCCGCCACCTACCACAATAATTTTCTTACTCATCCTGCGAATCCCCCAGCTTAGCGTAATGTACCTTTATAGAGTCATCAATGTAATCAATCTCATCATTCTCGTACACCTGATACTCATTCCATATATCCTCAAGCTCTGTCAGTGTCTTTGCGACAATACTCTGCTTTTTCATGCAAAGAGCCACAATCAGGGCATTGATGACAGAAAGCGGAGCAACAAGTGAATCAACTATAGAGGCCATATCACTGTCGGCAATCAGATTACATGAAGAATACAGATTCATCGGTGAATGAATGCTGTCTGTGATAGTGATAACCTTTGCACTCCTGTTGTTGGCAAATTCTAACGCCTTAAGAGTACGCATAGAATAACGCGGAAAGCTGATGCCGATAATCACATCATCCTTGCCAATGCGCACCATCTGCTCAAAAAGCTCGCTCGAGCTGTTTGTCGTAAGCAGACACACATCCTCAAACATCAGATTCATATAAAATGCAAGAAAGCTTGCAAGAGGTGCACAGCTTCTGATTCCAACAATATAAATTTTCCTTGACTGTAAAATAGTATCTACCGCCAGGTCAAATGCATCCGCATCAATTTTTTCCAGAGTGGTCTTAATCTTGTCACGATCAGACTGCAGTACAGTCTCAAGAATCTGTGACTGGCTGATACGCCCATATGTGACCTCCATACGCTGAACCGAATTGAGCTTGTTCCTTACAAGCTCCTCGAGTGCCTTCTGAAAATCGGGATATCCCTTATATCCGAGCGATGTAGCGAACCTGACAACCGTAGACTCAGAAATTCCTACCGTCTCGCCCATCTTAGCCGCTGTCAGAAAGACAGCCTTATCATAATTATCAGTTATGTATGTAGCAAGCAGCTTGTGCCCCTTGCTCATCGTACTGTATTTAGCATTTATCCTGTTAAGTAAGTCGTTAGTATTTGACATCATATATTCCTGAGCTTTCCCGTTTATGGCTGTGCTTCACACATTTGTGTGACCTGCAGCAATTTTTTCATACCTTAAAATATTATCACTTTTTTCCTCTATATGAAAGAGCGAATTTATATTTTTTATTTTTGCCATAGAATAGACTCGTAAGTCCCGGGCACCGGGCAGGCACGCACACTTTCCCGTGCGCTACGCTACGTCTCTAAGATACTGTACGAAATTATGTTTGTAGTTGTTCTATGCTTGACGAAACCGGCTTTTATGCGCCATCCATGGCGCATAACACCTTGTCCTGCCATCCATGGCAGGACATTTCTGTGTTTCATGGACATAATTTCTACAGTATCTAAGAGGCTGCGCTATTCGCGCACGGGAAAGTGTGCGTGCCTGTCCGGTGCCCGGGACTTACAAATTACCCTATCCACATAATATAAAAAAACAGGCCCAGCAAAGCCGGACCTGCTTCAAATTCAAAAGCATGAATTATATTTTTTAATACTATACAGGATAAGCCTTATTCTCAGTATCAGCGGCCTTTGCATCAACACCTGTCTGCTGTGCCTGTCTGTACTTGAAGAAATCAGTAGCAACCTGTGGGAAGAGAGCATAAGAAAGAACATCCTCATCCTGCTGTTTCCACTGCTTCATCTCAGCCTCAATCTTGTCAAGCTCTGGCTCAAGAAGATCTGCCGGACGACATGTGATGGCATTCTTCTTATCATCACCAAGAACCTTGTCAACAACCTCTGGGTTGAAAGGCTTAACAGTCTGACCATACTTACCAAGAAGGATATCCTTAGTCTCCTTAGTAGCAACCTTGTATCTCTCGCCCATGAGTACGTTAAATACAGCCTGTGTACCAACGATCTGTGAAGATGGAGTTACAAGTGGTGGCTCACCGAGGTCTTTACGCACACGAGGTACCTCTGCGAGAACCTCCTCGTACTTGTCCTCTTTGCCCTGCTCCTTGAGCTGTGAGATAAGGTTTGAAAGCATTCCTCCAGGAACCTGATAACGGAGAGTATTGATATTTACTCCGAGTACCTTTGGGTTCATGAGACCTGAAGCTAAAGCTTCCTCTCTCATTGGTCTGAAGTAATCAGCAATCTCACTTAAGAGATTAAGATCAAGACCTGTATCAAACTCTGTGCCCTTGAATGCCTCAACCATAACCTCTGTTGCAGGCTGGCTTGTTCCAAGAGCGAATGGTGACATAGCTGTGTCAATGATATCAACTCCGGCCTCAACAGCCTTCATGTATGTCATTGAAGCAACACCTGATGTGTAGTGTGTATGAAGCTCGACAGGAAGGCTTGTAGAATCCTTTAAAGCCTGAACAAGCTCTGTAGCCTTTGTAGGAACTAAAAGACCGGCCATATCCTTGATACAAAGTGAGTCAGCACCCATGTCCTCAACTCTCTTTGCCATATCCATCCAGTAGTCAAGTGTGTAAGCATCTCCAAGTGTGTATGAAAGAGCTACCTGGGCATGTCCCTTTTCCTTGTTACATGCTGTAACTGCTGTCTGTAAGTTTCTGATATCATTTAAGCAGTCGAAAATACGGATGATATCGATTCCGTTTGCGATTGACTTCTGTACGAAATACTCAACAACATCATCTGCATATGGACGATATCCTAAGATATTCTGTCCACGGAAAAGCATCTGGAGCTTTGTATTTTTGAAGCCGTCTCTTAATTTTCTGAGACGATCCCATGGATCTTCCTTTAAGAATCTAAGGCAGGCATCAAATGTCGCACCACCCCAGCACTCTACGGCGTTGTATCCAACCTTATCCATTTTGTCAACGATTGGAAGCATCTGCTCTGTGGTCATTCTGGTTGCAATCAGTGACTGATGTGCATCACGAAGAACAGTTTCTGTTATTTTTAATGGTTTCTTTACCACTTCTGACATGATTAATCCTCCTTAATTAAATCTAAATACCGAATATAGCCATGAAGCATCCGGCCGCTACGGCAGTTCCAATAACACCGGCAACGTTAGGTCCCATAGCATGCATCAGAAGGAAGTTTGTTGGATCCTCTTCTGCACCGACCTTCTGAGATACACGGGCAGCCATAGGAACAGCGGATACACCGGCTGAACCGATAAGTGGATTGATCTTGCCTTTTGTAAGGAAGCATAAAAGCTTTCCAAAAAGTACTCCGGCAGCAGTTCCCACCATGAATGCAATAAGACCAAGGATAACGATCTTGATTGTGCTCATATTAAGGAATGACTCTGCGCTTGTAGAAGCACCTACTGATGTACCGAGTAAGATAACTACAATGTACATAAGGGCGTTGCTTGCTGTCTCCTGAAGCTGACGTACTACACCAGACTCACGGAAAAGGTTTCCAAGCATGAGCATACCAACGAGTGGTGCTGTAGTTGGAAGCAGTGTACAAACAACGATAGTAACTACTACAGGGAAGAGAATTCTCTCAAGCTTGCTTACAGGACGAAGGTTCTGCATCTTGATTGCACGCTCTTTCTTTGTAGTAAATAATTTCATAATTGGCGGCTGGATGATAGGTACTAATGCCATGTACGAGTACGCTGCCACGGCGATAGGTCCCATCAGACCTGTCTGACCTAATTTTCCGGCAAGGAAAATAGATGTAGGTCCGTCAGCTCCACCGATGATAGATACGGCTGCTGCTGCCTTGTCATTAAATCCGAGAAGGATTGCAAGGAAATAAGCTCCGAAAATACCAAACTGTGCTGCAGCTCCGAGTAAGAAGCTGATAGGGTTTGCGATAAGCGGACCAAAGTCTGTCATAGCTCCGACACCGAGGAAAATCAGTGAAGGAAGAATTGACCACTCATCAAGTGTATAGAAATAATAAAGTAAACCACCTACTCCATTGCTTGAGTGCTCAGGACTTACAATAATATCAGGATAGATATTAACAAGGAGCATACCAAAAGCAATAGGTACTAAAAGTAAAGGCTCAAATCCTTTTTTTATAGCCAAAAACAGGAATACACATGCTACGGCAATCATAACATAGTTTCCGACTGACAGATTAAAAAAGGCAGTCTGATGTAGGAGGTTTGAAAGTGTTTCACCTACGTAACTCAAATTAGTTTACCTCCTGGAATTAGTTTAATGTTGCAAGTAATGCACCTGACTCTACTGAATCACCAACAGCAACATCAATGCTTGCTACTGTTCCATCCTGTGGTGCAACAACAGGTGTCTCCATCTTCATGATCTCAAGAATAAGAAGTGTATCACCCTTCTTTACTGCATCGCCAACCTTAGCCTCGAGCTTAAATACCTTTCCGGCAGCTCCGGCCTCAACCTTGATGCTTCCTGCTCCTGCAGGTGCAGCAGCCTTTGGTGCAGCGGCAGCAGGTGCTGCAGCTCTTTTAGGTGTGCTTGCTGTGCTAGGTGTGCTTCCTGTCTCTTCTACTGTAACATCGTAAACATTTCCGTTAACGGTAATTGTATAGTTTTTCATCTCAAATGTCCTCCTAAATTATCTTCTATTGATTGAACGGACTACAAAGCCCTCTGTTGTAGTACCCTCGCTTGCTGCTATAGCTGCTGAGATAACAGCTACAAGCTCTGTATCATCTGTAAGGTCTGCAGCAGGTGCAGCTGCAGCAGTCTCTTTCTTTTCAGGCTCGCTCTTTGCTTCTGCCTTCTTTGGCTTATTGCCGATAAGAGCAATAAACTTGAAGCAGTAAATGATAAGAGAGATAAGAATAAGTACACAGAATACAATACTCATTGAAATTACTGTGTTCTGTCCTGCCTTAGCAAGCTTCTGCCCCATTGTCTGAACAGGAGTAAGTGAGATACCTGTTACCTCCATGGTAACCGAATCATATACTAATTCGTATGTTACATCCTGCTTGCCAAATGTAAGTGTCATGTCGGTAGTGAGTGTACCACCTGACTTGGTTACTGTAAAATCCTTGCCATTAGTTGCATCCTTTACGTCTCCGTATTTGTCAACCAGATCAAGCCATGATGAAACGGCATCAAGCTCAGCGTCGATATTTTTCATTGAAACGCTTGCTCCCGACTGTCCGAGTGTGTTGTAAACAACCTCACCCTCTGTCATGCCTGTCTTCTCCTCAACTTCCTTGACACTCTTCTCATAGTTGTCATAACCGCCACAACTATCTACGAGCGCAATGTAGTTCTGGATATTGCCAAGGCTGTCTGTTGCCTCAGTATGAAGCTCGTCTGTTGTGTATCCGCCGTATGTCTTTTCGGCATTGTCAGAGCCACATGCTCCAAGCATACATACAATCATAAGAAGGCTAAGGATATATGTTATTTTTTTCTTCATAACAAAATGCGCCTTTCTATTATTTAGTTCCGTGTTTCTTCTCTGGTGCATCTACATATTTGGTGTAAAGCATCTCAAAAGCACCTACAAGATATTTTCTTGTGTCAGCCGGATCAATGATGAGATCTACATATCCTCTGGCTGCTGCTGATGAAACAGAAGACTGAAGCTTCTCGTAATCAGCTGCCTTCTCATCGATTTCCTTTGCATCAGCGCCCGGATACATAATCTCAGCTGCAATCTTTGAATCCATCATACCAATCTTTGCATCAGGGTATGCATAAACCATATCAGCTCCGATTGACTTAGAGTTCATTGCAACATATGCGCTTCCGTAAGCCTCGCCTGTAATCAGGTTAACCTTAGGACATGTTGCACTTGAGAATGCATATGTCATTCTGGCAAGAGCCTTTGCAAGCTTCTTCTCAGAGCACATGCAGTTCTTGAATCCGTTTACGTTTGTAAGTGTAAGTACAGGAATTGAGAAAGCATCACAGAATGATACAAACTCAGCTGCCTTGTTGCAGCCCTTTGCAGTAAGAGAAAGTGCAAACTCCTCTGCCTTCTTGCCCTCAGCATCATATACTGTGCTGCAGTTTGCAACTGCACCGACTGTCATGCCGTTTAATTTAACAAAGCCTGTTACCATATTCTTGGCAAAGTCTTTCTTTGTCTCAAAGAATACATGATCATCAGAAAGCTCTGATAAGAGGAATCTTGGATCAGCCTTCATATCATCCATGCTGTTACATGCTCTGTTGAGATCATCCTCACATGAGTCTGTATATACATCTCCCTCGTTGTTGAGTGGAAGCATGCTGACAAGAGCTCTGATATCAGCGATAATATCATCCTCTGAACCGATTCCGTCTACACATCCGTTGTTCTCACTCTGGAATGAAGCTGCTGCTGTATCGCATTTCTCAACGCGATTACCCTCTATTGCATCAGGAGTATTAACAAACATTCTGCCCTTAGACTCTTCGATATAAGCGAAATCACAAAGAGCCGGTACTACAGAAAGTCCGCCACCACAATTACCGAATACACCACAAATCTGTGGAATAACGCCACTTGCTGCAACTTCCTTGGCGTAGATAAGACCAAATCCGTCTAATGCATCAACTGACTCCTGAAGTCTGATACCACCGCAATCGATAAATCCGATAACAGGTGCGCCCATTTTCATGGCCATATCATATACAGAAGCAATTTTCTTTGCATGCATCTCGCCGATTGTTCCGTTAAGAACTGTTGCATCCTGGCTGTAGATAAATACAAGATTTCCATCAATCAGACCGTGTCCGATAATAACACCATCTGAAGGAGCTTTTGCTGCAGTAAGGTTAAAATCTGTACTGCGAGCTGTCACAAGAGAACCAATTTCCATGAAACTGTTCTCGTCGACTAACTTAGCAATACGCTGCATTGCCAAGCTTTGATTGTTACTACTCATTTTATATCCTCCATCTATAAAAAAATAAAATTTTTCGCTAGTATGATAATAGACTATTTCTAAATTTTTTTCAACTAATTTGTTAAATTTTTAACCTTTTTTTTTGTTCAGAAAAAATTTCCTATATTAATTGTAAAATTCTTGAGAAAATTCTTGCAAATTTTCTTATTCTTCTTGTTATTTTCTATATATTTTAAGTTAATTGTGTTTCTATCCTCTTTTTTTACCGCCGGAGTTTCTTTTCCTGCTGCCTGTTTATCCGTTGTCTGTGTATCACCGGTCTGTTGTGTTGTTACACAAGCAGCATCACAGTAAGAATCTTCGGCAGCATCTGAAACCGCATACTCCACCAGACTCTTTGCATCAGCCCACTTATAGTTTTTATTGTTTGGCCACCCACAGCCCAAGAGAGAAAGGCACATTCTCCTTCCATCCTTTTCAACTGCTGCGACATAGCAGTAGCCTGCCTTTGTGGTAAAGCCGGTCTTTCCCGATATGCAGTAGTCCGTCTCCTTAAGGAGCCTGTTGTGATTGCTAAAAACCATCTGACCTTCCTTTGTCTCAAATGTGTACTGCATAGTCTGTGTTATCTCAAGAAACTGTGTTGATTTTGGTGATTTCCACGCACAATAAGACATTATAACACACAAATCTCCCGCCGTGGAGTGGTGAAAGCTTATATCATTCTCAGCATCCAGCCCGTTTGGTGTAATAAAATACGTGCCAAGGCACCCTATCTCATTTGCTTTTTCATTCATAAGCTTTGCAAAGCCCTCCGTCGAGCCGCCCACATGCTCCGCAATCGCATAGGCACAGTCATTGAACGACTCAAGCATCATGCCATAGAGTAAATCCTTCATATTATAGCTATTCCCGGCCACAAGTCCAAGCTTGACCGCAGGCTGTGATGCGGCATTTTGTGAAATCGTAACAGTATCATTTATATCAGCTTTTTCAAGTGCCACAATGCACGTAAGAATCTTCGTGGTGCTGGCATTTGCCATGCTGTCTCTCATGTTTTTACCATATATAAACGTCTCGTCATCCGCATCATATAATGCCGCTGAAACAGCATGAAGCCTGGGCTCATTTACGTCTTTGTCAGTATTCTTAGCAACAGTATTTTCCGCTGCCATAAACACACTTTTCTTTTCCAAACCGGGCATTTTTTGCTTTCCTAGCGTCTTAAAATCAAGCAAACAGCTGACAGTACAAACCAACACACAAATGAAAACCATTAAAGCTATTTTCGACTTATATTTTCTAAAAAAAATAACCATATAATTACCTCCATCGGTAATATATATGATTATTTGCATGTCCATATTATATGAAATGGCAGCTTACGCAATACACCTGCACTACACATCAAGCTTCACGTGCATCTCTTCCTCTGCCTCCTGCTTAAACTCCTCAACCTGCACAGGGCTTAGTACCGGCAGCTCGTCAATAGACGAAACCCCAAAGCTCCTTAGAAATTCCTCTGTGGTACCAAATAAAAGCGGCCTTCCCGGAGCATCAAGCCTTCCAAGCTCCTGCACCAGATTGTACTCGACAAGCTTGCTTATGGCATGTTCACTTGACACACCTCTGATTTTTTCTATTTCAGCCTTTGTTACAGGCTGCTTGTACGCTATGATTGAAAGAGTCTCTAAAAGCACATCCGTAAGCACCCTCTTCTTAGGCTGCTTTGCAATGCGGATGAGATATTCATACATCTGTGGCTTTGTACACATCTGATAAGCACCATCAAGCTCTATGATATTCATACCTATATTTGAAGAGCTTCTATACTCCTTAATCAGCTCGTCAAGCAGCTTTTTTTTTCTTTTTCATTTAATTGTATTGCATCGGCTATCCTTCCAAGCTCCACGGATTCTCCCATGGTAAATAAAATAGCCTCTATTGCAGCTTTATAATTCATATATCCTCAACCCCTCTTTATGCAGCAATTCTTGACTCAATCCTGATATCATCAAAAATATGCTCCTGAACGATAGTTAATTTGCCGGTCTTCATAAGCTCCAGTATGGCAAGAAATGTAACTATGACTTCCACTTTGCTTGACGATGCAGTAAGCATCCCTCTAAAGCTGAAGTGCTTGTGTGAGGTAGCATAGTCTGTCAGGAAGTCCATCTTTTCCTCTAAGGAGACCTCTTCCTTTTCAATCTTTCCAAACTTCGAACGGACTTTATCTATCTTTTCTTCCTGTCTCTTCATTATACTTTGAAAGATTCTGTTTAAATCAGAAAGACGGATATCTCCGACAAGCTCCTCAAGATTAACAGGCTCCTCATATGCAAGGACCTCATCAGGTATGTCCTTCTTCTTATACCACACCTTGCCGGCATCCAGCTGGCGATCCTTAAGCTCATTTGCCATGCACTTGTACATCTTGTACTCAAGCAGCTGCTGCACAAGCTCTGCTCTTGGATCTTCCTGCTCCTGCTCTTCCTCCTCTTTCTTTGGGAGAAGCATCTTTGACTTTATGTCGAGGAGCGTAGCTGCCATCACGAGAAACTCGCTGAGCGTGTCCAGGTTATCCTTTTTCATCTGGTCCACATACTCCATGTACTGCGCTGTAATCTCGACAATCGGGATATCATAAATATTTACTTTATTTTTCTCTATCAGGTATAAAAGCAGGTCAAGCGGTCCCTCAAACACCTGAAGCTTAAAAGTCATATCCATAATTTACTCTCCGTTAATCCTTCAAAAACTGTGCCATAACGTAATTGGCTACATCCTTTCCTCTCTCCGATAAATAGATATGCCCGGCCTTTACCACGAGCAGCTCCTGTTTTTTCAGGCTGTCTATCGTATCCTTGTAGATTGCATCTATCGAAATACCAAATGCCCTCTCAAAGGCTTCTCTTGTGACCCCCTCATTCATACGAAGTCCAAGAAACATAAACTCCTCCATCTGTCCCTTTTTGTCTATAACATCAGCTGCCACATGCAGATTGGCCTTAAATATATCATCACCCACATCATGTATATGACGGCAGCGCGACAGATATTCATCCATATCGGATGTATTGGTATATCTGACATTTGATATAAGCGATGCCGCCCCTATTCCAAGTCCTAAATAGTCAGCTCTGGTCCAGTAGCCTATATTATGGCGGCACTCCATACCTCTTTTAGCATAGTTAGATGTCTCATACTGCCTGTAGCCGGCATCCATAAACGCCTTCTGTCCCGCCTTTTCCATATCATATAACTCGTCCTCATTAGGCAGAAACTCCGTTCCCATGCCCGCCTCCTGGCGCACCATGTCAAACTTGTACTTTTCATAGAAAGGAGTACCCTTTTCCACTATAAGAGAATACGCCGATATATGATCCGGATGAAGCCTTATAATCTTGTTTACCGTCGCCATATACTGTGACGCTGACTGTCCCGGCAGACCATACATCAAATCTACATTGATATTTTTAAAGCCCACATTTCTGGCCACCTCATAATTCGTCACAAACTGTTCAAAGGTATGTATACGCCCGAGCAGCTTAAGCTCATCATTATTTGCCGACTGCAGTCCTATTGACAGGCGGTTGATTCCCGCATCCCTGTATGCTAAAAGCTTTTCCCTGCTAAGCGTACCGGGATTGCACTCTATGGATATCTCAGCATCAGGCAGCACATTAAAGCAGTCAAACACACCCTCCATCAAAGCAGCAATCCACTGCTCATCTATAGAGCTTGGTGTACCTCCTCCGATATAGACAGATGACACCTGATAGTTCTTCATAAGCGGGCCGTAAAATATCATTTCCGCCATAAGCCCCTTGACATAACGAAGCTTTGCATCATCGTCTGCTGGAAATGATAAAAAATCACAATATTCACATTTTCTCACACAAAATGGTATATGAATATAAATCTCAAGATTCTTCATATGTGCGATTACTCCTCATCCAGCTTAAGCACACTCATGAATGCCTCCTGTGGTATCTCTACATTGCCCACCTGACGCATCCTCTTCTTTCCTTCCTTCTGCTTCTCAAGCAGCTTCTTCTTACGTGAAATATCACCACCGTAGCACTTGGCAAGTACATCCTTGCGAAGCGCCTTAACAGTCTCTCTTGCTATAATCTTGCCACCGACTGCTGCCTGAATAGGTATCTCAAACAAATGCCTTGGTATCTCACCCTTAAGCTTCTCACACATCTTACGGCCTCTTTCGTATGCACTCTCCTTGAATACGATAAATGAAAGTGCATCGACCATTTCCTTATTGATTAAGATGTCAAGCTTGACAAGCTCTGAGCGCTCATAATCCTTCATCTCATAGTCAAACGAAGCATATCCCCTCGAGCGTGACTTTAAAGCATCAAAGAAATCATAGATAATCTCATTTAATGGCAAGTCGTACTTTATGAGAGCTCGTGTTTTTTCGATATACTCCATGCTGATATAGACTCCTCGTCTCTCCTGGCACAGCTTCATAATCGCACCGACATAGTCACTTGTGACCATAATCTCTGCAGATACGTATGGCTCCTCCATATACTCAATCTCTGACGGATCCGGCATATTTGAAGGATTGGTCAGATCTATCACCTCACCGCTTGTCTTGTGAATCTTGTAAATAACACTAGGTGCAGTGGTAACGAGATCCAGATCAAACTCTCTCTCCAGTCTCTCCTGAATAATTTCCAGATGTAAAAGACCAAGGAATCCGCATCTGAAGCCAAAGCCAAGTGCCAGTGATGTCTCAGGCTCAAACTGTAATGAAGCGTCGTTGACCTGCAGCTTTTCAAGCGCATCCCTTAAATCAGGATACTTTGCACTGTCGGCAGGATAAAGACCACAGTAAACCATAGGGTTGACCTTCTTATAGCCCGGAAGCGCCTCATCGCACGGTCTGTCAACGAGTGTAACTGTATCACCCACGCGTGTATCCCTGACATTTTTGATGCTAGCCGCAATGTATCCAACCATACCGGCCGAAAGCTCATCGCATGGTATAAACTGGCCTGCGCCAAAATAGCCCACCTCTGTAACCACATCAGATGCACCTGTAGCCATCATCTTTATTGTATCTCCTACCTTTACAGAGCCCTCTCTCAGTCGGCAGAAAATAATGACTCCCTTATAAGAATCATATGTTGCATCAAATATAAGTGCCTTAAGCGGTGCATCTTTATCGCCTGTTGGTGCCGGAATCTTTTTTACAATCTGCTCCAGCACATCCTCTATATTGAGTCCCGTCTTTGCGGAAATACGCGGTGCATCCATAGCTTCAATACCGATAACGTCCTCAATCTCCTGTGCCACCTCATCCGGGCGCGCACTCGGCAGATCCACCTTATTTATAACAGGAAATACATCTAGGTCATGATCCAGTGCAAGGTAAACATTTGCAAGTGTCTGGGCCTCAACGCCCTGGGCCGCATCCACTACAAGTATGGCTCCGTCACATGCCGCAAGACTCCTTGATACCTCATAGTTAAAATCCACGTGTCCCGGTGTATCTATCAGATTAAAAATATACTCTTCGCCATCCTTTGCGGTATATATAATACGGACTGCCTGAGACTTGATTGTGATACCACGCTCTCTCTCTAAATCCATATTGTCGAGCACCTGAGCCTGCATCTCCCTGCTGGTAAGTGTGCCTGTTTTTTCTATAATTCTGTCCGCGAGTGTAGATTTACCGTGATCAATATGGGCAATAATACAAAAATTGCGGATTTTGCTCTGATCTATTGACATATGTCCTCCTAATGCTTTCAATAACTCATCAAAGTTTATCAGATTTGTGAAATAAAGTCTATATTATTTTAACACTTTATCAAGTATATCTGCAAGTGGTTCCATTGCATTGTACGCCTCCTCCTTGGTATTTGTCTGCGCTCCCACCTCCACGAGCAGCGATTTCGGACACAGATGCATATTATATCTGTATCCCTTTAAGTATATGCGCCTTGCAAGCCCCGGATAATACTCATTTGCCATGAGCTGCAGCTGAAATGAAAACGCCAGATTATCCCCCAGATACTCATTGGGCAGACTATTAATCGGTCCCCTTGCAGCAGTGCGGCACAGCCCGTTAAAAAACATAATCTGTGCCATAGGCTTTCCATCTATTGTGGCAGCAAGCCTTGTAGTCTCAGCCACTCCATCCCTGTGCAGGTCAATAACCACCTTTATAGACGGATTTTTCTCAATAATCTCTGTAATCTCAGGAAGTGAATTAGAATACGCATGGTCGCGGTCATTCACATCATACTGCCCCTTGTGATGCAGCACATTGTAGCCGTATTTTTCCCTCAAAAGTGATTCAAGCCTGTCACCCACTCCTACTACGGTCTCTGTCTCTGATGTATCAAGTGAATCACTGTACCCTTCCTGCGAATGTGTATGGTATATGAGTATATCAGGACCGTCGCCTGACTTTTCTATAGACATATCGCGCCCAAGCAAAGCCTCCTCACACAGCTCATCGGCTCCTATATATGTAGTCTTGTCCACCTGATAATAGTTTTTTACCAGATTGTCAAAGCTCATATCTACCTGCGGCATTTTCACGTTCTGCTGCTCCTTGAACTCTGCCAGCTCACCGTTTTTTTCAGCTTCATCAACAAATGCCAGCTGGTCGGTATCCGGCAGCATATTGTTCCTGACACTTGCATTTTCATTTTCCATCGCAGCAAGCTCCTCATATGAGAGAATACCTCCTGCTGTATCCTCATCCTCAACAATACGCAGCTCCTTCTTTTTTGAATCGTTACACTCCTTGTCAGAATATGTAAGGTGCGGAAATTTTTCTTCCACGAACTTCTTTCCCACACCATCACCGCAAAACAGCATAGACGCAATATATATAAATGCTATAAGCACAATCATTTTTTTCTTCACAATATCATCTCCCATCTAAAGCATCAGGCAGCCCCTGCTACATAAAGCTTATGCGGCTGGCTCTAATGATATTCGAAGCAATAAAATTATTCACTATAGTCATCATATTCATCGTTTGAAAAAGCCATATTTATGCCCTCAGACAAAAGCCCTGCCAGTCTCTTAACAGTCTCGTCAATATCCTTCGGCGTCACAAACATGCCGTTTAACTTAGGCGACATAAGCTTTGCGGTGTTCTCCCGGCTGGCATTTACCGCATCTGAAACAATAGTCACCGCATCAATGACTGTCGGAATACCAATTGCGATAACAGGCACTCCGAGATTGCCATGGTTAATACCGTCCCTGTGGTTTCCTACCCCGCTTCCTGGCACTATGCCTGTATCCGTCAGCTGTATGGTACAGCCCAGCCTCTTTGTACTGCGTGCCGCAAGCGCATCAATTGTCACAACAAAATCAGGCTTCACCTCGCTCACCACACCCTTTATTATCTCAAGGCACTCCATGCCTGTCTGAGCCATCACGCCAGGCACCAGGCCACACACACTGTTTACATTCTCGTTGCTAAACGCATACCTGCCATATTCCTTTACTATATGGCGGGTGATAAACAAGCTGTCAACGCATCTTGGTCCAAGCGCATCAGGAGTTACATTTCTGTTTCCAAGCCCGACAACAAGTGCCGCATATATACGCTTGTCACAGACAGCCTTTACAAAGCTCTTAAGCTCTCTTGAAAGCTCCCTCGTCACAGCCTGACAGCACTCCTCATCTCCCTCGGACAGCATAGCAGCCTCAATTGTCACATATTTTCCTTTAGGACGGCCTGTAGCCCTGACTGCATTTTCTGAGTCAATTGTCACTACACTGACTATGATTCCATTATCCAGCTTTTTTTCAGAGAAATTCACACCTCTCATATCTGTGTTTGCCTTTTTAAGGCTCTCCTGCGTCTCAAGCGCCAGATCAGTTCTTGCACACCATTTATCAGCCGACAAATCAATACACCTCCCCTGTATGATATTCCAAAATCACATATATGTTAATTTTTTGCAATTTTTTTCAAAATATGTATTGACAGAGCAGAAAGGTTGACATATTATATTCTAGTATGTTTGTGCCAAAGCGTCCGTGTCTGTTTTGGCATACATTAGATTAAATATTTGGAGGTGTACGAGTTGGCTAACATTAAATCAGCAAAAAAGAGAATTTTAGTAACAGAAACTAAGGCTGCAAGAAATAAAGCAATCAAATCAGGAGTTAAGACAGCAATCAAGAAGGTTGAGGCTGCTGTAGCTGCAAATGATAAGGCTGCTGCTGAGGCTGCATTAAAGGATGCAACTTCTGTTATCGCAAGCGCTGGTTCAAAGGGTATCTTCCACAAGAACAACGCAGCCAGAAAAGTATCTCGTTTAACAAAGCTTGTTAACGGATTAGCTTAATTACTATATAGCAATAAATAATAAACCCATCGGTGCCGTCATACCGATGGGTTTTTTTATTTGCTTTTTTGTATATTTGCGTTATATCATTTACTGCCTGTCGCATGAGTGCCGGTCATATCTGCAGAGTACTGCACTATAAAAAGCTCCACAGCCATCTGGTCATTCATCCTGCCGGTCTTCACAGCCTCCTCATATGCCACACCGTCTCTCACAGCCCTCTTTAAATCATCCAGCGAATATGCCCTGCACTGCGCCTGATATTTGCGCACCGCCCACTCCGGACATCCGGCCTTTGATGCTATATCCTTGTTGCCAAAGCCCTTATTTGTCATGGCTTTCACATTCATCAGTATATTGAACTGGCGCGATATAAGATACATAATACGCATGGCCGGTTCTTTAAGTGCCAGCAGATCGTAATACAGCTCAAGCGCACGCTTTTGTTTGTGTGATGCAATCGCATCAACCATCTCAAACACCTTGTTTGTGATCTGCTCTGTCGTTACAGCCTCAACATCCGAAAGCTCAATCACGTCCTTGTCCATACAGTAGCACAGCAGCTTCTCAAGCTCCTTGTCGATATTTTCCATATCTGTGCCGGTTTTTCTATAAAGCTGTTGTAGGCAGCCTGGCTCATGCCCTTTCCATCTTTTCTAATCCTCATTCCTATCCATCTAGCAAGTGTCTCATCCGTCTGTTCCTTGAACTCCACAGGATTACCGCACTTGGCTGCCGCCTTATAAAGCTTTGAACGCTTATCAACGCTCTCCTCAACAAATATAAAGTGCGTGCTCTCAGGTGAATCCTTTAAATACTCTCCTAGCTCATCGCCTGCCTTTGAAAAAATGCCTGCATCCTCTATAAGAATCACTCTTTTATCCGCAAAAAACGGAAGTGTCTCCGCCAGGTCAATTATCTCCTTCTGGTTGATTCCATCGCCCTCAAACGATGAAAAGTTCATGCTGTCGCCCTCACTTACCATAGCCTTTATCAGCTTGTCCCTGTACTGTTTTATGAGGTATCTCTCCTGTCCATACAGCAGATAAACCTTTTTGAAATCTCCTGCTTTTATATCATTGTCTATTGTTTTCATATATAGCACTCTCTTTATACTTAATCTGACCACTTTGCATTGTGTATAAAATACGGCACTTTGCATCCATAAGCCTATCCATGGCTTCATCAGCCGGATGTCCATAGCGGTTTTCTGCCGCACATGATACTGCAGCCCACCTTGGGCTTAAAGCCTCAATCCAGTCTGCAGAGCCTGAATACCTGGAACCATGATGATTTGCCTTGTAAAAATCCACAGAAAGCTCATCCCCATACTCATTAACAAGCTTCTTTTCTACCTCAGATGATATATCTCCGCCGAAAATACCACTAAACCTGCCATCCGTGAGCTTCAGCACAAGACACATATCGTTTCTGTCTAAGGCAGTATCATAAGGCCCCGGATACAGGCACATGATGCCATCAGCTTCTTCATTTGCAGTACTGCGCGAACCTGATGCATCATTTATTTCAATCGAATCCCCCTTTGACATAAGGCATATATCAATTCCTGCATCCTTAGCTTTAAAAAGCAGCTCCTCCATAGCTTTCTCTTTAGCCGCTGCTTCTGCCACAACTATATGCTCTATAGTATACCCACTGTCTATCACCTCAGACAATCCGCTTATATGATCACTGTCTGCATGTGAAACAAACCAGTATGATATACTCTGTATGCCGTTATACTTAAGAAACGGCATAATCACATTCTCGCCAAGCTGTTTTCGGTCAGAGCTTCCCCCATCAATAAAGATGCATGTGCCTGACTCAAAGCGGTAAAATATGCCATCTCCCTGCCCCACATCAAGTATATCAAGCTGCGCAGCAGTTTTTGGCTTCACAAGCAAAATTGCAAGCAGGACTGCTGTACACACCGCTCTTTGGACACTGTAAAGGATTTGGCTTTTTTCTTTTGAGCCACACTCTATGGCACGTTTTTTAAGCGAAAATGTCACCCAAAAGCCACTCATAACAGCATAAAAAAGAAAAATCCTGTATCCATCAGGAGCTCCTGTGATAACCGATGCCCCCGGAAGCTTCATAACAAGACTGCAAAGCACCTCATAGAGCTTTAACACTGCAAATGCAGGAAACACCAGCAGTTTGCCGGGCATCACGCCAAAGCAGCCTGCGGCAGACGCAAGCAGACCCGAAATAAATACGACAGGTAAAGCCGGTATCACAATGAGATTTACAAACACCGCAAAAAGAGGCAGCTCATAATAGTTCATAGCCACAACCGGAAGCATCGGAAGCTGTATGGATACTGATGCCCAGAATTTTCCGCCCTTAGGAGCACTCATCACAGGAGTCACAATACCTATAGCAAGTATCGCCCCTACCGAGAACACAAATCCGGCATATCCCAAAACCATAGGATTGTCCCACAGCAGGTAAATGACCATGATGCCAAGAGAATTGAGCATATCTGTGCATCTGCCTAAAGCTGCCGCAAGCATTGTAAGTATGAACATCCCCACGGCACGCCTTGTGGACACGGCATTTCCTGTCATAACAGCATAGCTTAGTATAAGTGCTGCAGAACAGACAAATGCCGCTGTATAGCTCACCCTTCTTTTTCTGAGAAGCTTGTAAAAGGCCATGCCAACTATAGAAATATGAAGTCCGGAAATAGCCAGTATATGTGAAATACCGCTGACCTGGTATAAATCCTTTATCTCATCATCCAGATACGACTTGTCTCCAAGCAGCATGGACGAAAGCACTCCTGCCGTTGTCTCATCAGTCACCTCAAGAAGTGAAGCTGACAGCGTATCACGAAGTTTTTCAAGTCTGTGGTAATACCATGCATGTTTACCGGCGCTTGTCTTAATACTGTCTGCCTTCACCGAGAAATCAATTCCCTGCGAGTGGTAAAAGCGCGCTCTGTCAAACTCTCCCTCATTGGTTGCAGACTTAAACAAGCCTATCTTGCCACAAGCTTTCATATAATCGCCAAGATGTGCGCTTTTGCTGTCACAGTATACCACAACATCACCACAGGATATTTTTCTGTCAAAAGCCCTGCCGTACCCGGGCTGCACTACGCAGTCCGTCATATAATACCTGTATGAGAAATATTTGTATTCAGTTTTATAAATCTTCCCCCAGACGATGACAGATTTTTCATCTGTCATATACTGCATATAGCCGTCACGGTTTTCTTCCACTGAAGCGTATCTGAATTGTGCTGTTGCAAAAACAGCTGACGATATCAGGATAAGCAAAACAACTATGCGCCCGATACCGGAAAGGCTGCCCTTAGACACCACACACTCAGCTATTAAAGCCACAACCAGCATGGCAAAACCCAAAAAGCCAAAGCCCCTGCCATACATACCTGAAACAGTTCCTGCAGTATAGACCAACGCAAATAAAAACATCGGTCTTTTACTAATACTCTTCTCCTCCTAATCCAATCTATTCTATTTTTCAGTTTTTTCCGTGGAATCATCAGAATCCACTATATCCTTATTAAACTCATACATGTCACTTAGCTTGTAATTATAAAGCAGCATGCCGTCATTCTCACCGTCAAGTGAGATCTGTACCTTGTCCACAGTAGGAAGTGAGGTGAGTGAATTAACTATCGAATACAGCACCACATCCTCTGTCAGCTTATTGTCAATAGTATTTCTGAACGATGAGTCAAAGTTCAGATAGCATATTCTATCTGCCACAGACACATTGATAAGCTTTGTTGTGCCCGGAAGAGTTGCCTTGAGCTTAGAGCCCTTCGGCCCCTCAATAAGCTGCTCAACAACAAGCTTTTCAAGCGCTATATTTGAGCTGTAATGTATCACTCTGGTCTGTTTTTCAAGCCCTGTACCATCCTTGTCAGCAAAATAAAGCGTGAGTGTCTCCTTCACACTTGTATTAATCTGTTCACCCGGATTCTCAACAAAATCATCAGCACCCATGCTACCGACAATCTCATCATCCGAGTCCACAAGAGGAATACTGTTTACGGTAAATGTCACATATGAAATACTATCCAGCTGTGTGAGCGTGCGGACTACAGAAGCTCTCAAAAGCACCTCCTGCGCAGCCGTAAGGTCATAATACTCCTTGCTGAAATCCACAGTGCAGTTATAGTTTTTCTCGTCATGACCTCTCACAGACACCTCATCCGGAATTGCCTTGCGCAGTCTTGAGTCTTCAGGCTTATCCTGCAGTCTTCCAAGGAGCTCATCCACCTGCTTGTCCACATCTGAGTTTTTGCTTCTAAGCACATATGACTCCGGCACGCTGCTCGTAACATCCATATTCAGACAAAACACCTCAACCGTATTATCTGCTTTTTTCTTTGTGCAGCCGCCCATGGAGAGCAGAATTACTGCAGTGAGAACGAATATAATTATTCTTTTCACGTCAAGCCTCCTATACAATATAGTTGAGCGGTATACGCACATCAAAGGTAGTGCCCTCTCCCATCACACTGTGAGCCTTTATAGCTCCCCTATGCATAAGAATAGAGCTTCTTGTAATGGCAAGTCCCAGACCTGTACCGCCAATCTCTCTCGAATGCGACTTGTCCACGCGATAAAATCTCTCATAGATGTGCTCTAAGGACTCCTCCGGTATACCGATACCGTTGTCCTCCACCTTCAGATAGAAATACTGATGATCCGCATTTAAGGATACATGCACATAGCCACCGGTCTCATTGTCATTGTACTTGATTGCATTCTCAATGAGGTTTGTAAAAGCAAGCGTCAGCTTCACCTCATCTATCTCTGCAGTTACCGGTCTGAAGCTCTCGAGTACAAGCTCCACCTGCTGCTTGTCAGCAATCGGCTGAAGTCTCTTCATAATCTGCTCGAGCAGGTCATTGATATTAACACTCTCGATATTCAGCGTAGCAGCCGACTTATCCATCTTGACCAGTGATAACAGGTCATTTATTATCTTTGTCTCTCTGTCTATCTCGCTTGTGATATCTCCCATGAACTCCCTGTACATCTCAATCGGAGCCTCATCACCCATGCTGTTGATGGAATCTGCGAGTACCTTCATGGAAGTAAGAGGTGTCTTGAGCTCATGTGACACATTCGATACAAACTCCTGTCTGGACTCATCCATGACCTTCATTCCGCTCATCAGCTCATTAAAATTCCTGCTTATTATAGCAGTCTCCGCATAGTCATCTACATCCAGCTGCTCTTTTCCAAAGCCATCCTTAATGTCTGATATCTCGTCAGAAAGCTTCTTAATCGGAACAAAAAGGTGCAAAAGCACAAGCACACCAAAAAAGAGCACCACCGCACCTGCGATAATAGCAACCGTCACCGCAATCTGTGTCAGATACGACATATTTAGCGATATATTGTCCGTCGACACACTTACAACAAGTGCTCCCTCTATCTTTGAATCCTTGTCGTTTGGATTGCTTATCGGAACAGAAAGCTCGATATAGTGGTTTTTAGAATCGTAGTTTGTAATCTCTGAAGCAGAGAAGGTCTTGATAACCTCCTCTGAGACAATAGTATTGCCATCATCTAAATTGTACGTATCCTTAATAATCTTAAAATGCTTGTCAACTATGAGCACACGGCCCTCATATATAGTAGTAAGAGTGTCAATCTGAGCATCAATATTGCTCAAGTCACTGCCATCCTTATCAAAGTATTTACTTGTGGATATCTTGTTTGCGAGAATCTTTGCCTGACTAAGCACTTCACTTTCGCGGATTGAAACCGCTCTGGACTCGTAGGTGTTAAGTATGCCGAAGCACAGCACCACCTCCGGTACCAGAACGAGAACAAAAATCATGAAAATCAGCCTGGATTTCAGACTCTTATAAAATGCAAAATGTACTTTACTCTTAAACATTTTAGAACCTTTCTGAAAGTATTACTTCTGGTTGTAGTAATATCCCACACCCCACTTGGTATGAACGTACTTCGGCTCGCTTGGATTTGCCTCAATCTTTTCACGAAGACGTCTGACATGCACATCAACCGTACGCACGTCACCCGGGTAATCCTCGCCCCATACAATCTTTAAAAGGCTCTCCCTACTGTACACTTTATTTTCATTTTTTATCAGAATCTCGAGCAGTTCAAACTCTCTTGCAGTCAAATTGATTTCATTATCGTTTATGAACAGACGTCTGCTGTCACAGTCGAGCTTGATATCACCCTTTTCAATTACAGATGACTGTACCTGTGGTGCGCGTTCCGGTGAAGTGCGCCGCATTATTGCCTTGATTCTGGCCTTTACCTCAAGAATATTAAATGGCTTTGTGATATAGTCATCAGCGCCGTACTCAAGTCCTAAAATTTTGTCCATGTCATCGCCCTTTGCTGTGAGCATGACAATCGGGACATCAGAAAACTCCCTTATTGCCTGACACACCTCAAAGCCATCCATCTTTGGAAGCATGACATCTAAAAGAATCATATCATATGAATTGGCCTTCGCCATATTTAAGGCCTCCTCACCGTCATATGCGCAGTCTACCTCCATGCCATCCTGCAGCAGACTGAAACGTATTCCTTTTACAATTAACTTTTCGTCGTCAACGACCAGCACTTTTTTTGCCATTTATACACTCCTAATTTACTGTTATATCATCTTTTATTTTATTAAACATCGCTTCACCAATGCCTGACACCCTCGTGATATCCTCAATCGAAGAAAACAATCCATTTTTGGCGCGATCTTCAACAATACTCTTTGCCTTGCTCTCACCAATTCCGGAAAGAGCCATTAGCTGCTCGACAGTTGCGGTATTGATATTGATCTTGCCATCCTTTACGCCGATATGCTCCTCAGCGCCGCCCTTCATCAGCGAGCCATCTATGCCGGTGGTATATGTGCCCTCAGGTATGTGATCCGACTTAAGCTCCTCTACAGTCGGGAAATACAGCATCTGCCCATCATACAGCTCTGATGCCAGATTCCAAAAGCTCTTGTCAGCTGTATCCAGCATGCCTCCTGCCATATCAACGAGCTCACAAACTCTCGCGCCCGGCTTTACTCTGTATACACCGGGATTGGCAACCTGACCACAGATATAGACACACCACTCAGTAGATTCATCAGTGTCATCTGCTGTGTCTTTTGCCTTCTGCTCCTGTTCTCCATCGGATGAAGCTTTCTTCTCCTTGGAATCAGCAGTATGTCTGTTTACATCACTTGAAACCACAGCAGTCTGCTCCGTTTCAGAAGCAAAATGAACTGTGGCATCATCCTTTTTACAGCCGCAAAGGCCAAACGCTATTGTTAAAATAAACGCACTTAATGATATTATTTTTTTCATATGGTCTCCTTTGATTAATATCATAATCTCAAAGGAGAAATCGATGTCCTCTTTATTTTACAGACTTTTTGACAGTATTACAAGTGTTGTTTCAAGTTTTTCTATCATTTCGTCAACATCACTCTTTTCGATAACAAGAGGAGGCACAAATCTAAGCACATTGCTGCCTGCCGTAATGACTATAAGGCCTTGATTTAAAGCCTCTGCTGAGACCTTTCCTACAGGAAGGCTGCACTCCACGCCCTGCATGAGTCCCATACCTCTTCTGGCTGTGAGACAATCGAATTTTGCAACAAGCTCATCAAGCTTCTTCTCCAGGTAAGGTGCAACCTCTTTTACATGGCTTACTATATCAAGACGCTTAAACTCATCAAACACTGCACTTACTGCGGCTCCTACGAACGGATTGCCGCCGTATGTGGTGCCATGGTCGCCAGGTGCAAGGGATTTATCTGCCACCCTCTGTGTCATGAGAAAAGCACCAACCGGCACGCCACAGCCGAGTGCCTTCGCACAGGTCATGATATCAGGCTTTACATCATAGTTCTGCCATGCGAACATCTCGCCACTTCTGCCCATGCCGCACTGTATCTCGTCAAGGATAAGAAGAATATCCTTTTCATCACAGAGAGCTCTCACTCCCTCGATAAACTCCTTCTTTGCCGGGTAAATACCGCCCTCACCCTGAATAGTTTCCATAATAATGGCGCAGGTTTTGTCTGTCACCTGAGCCTTAACACTCTCTAAATCATTGAAATCCGCAAACTTAACTCCCGGCATAAGAGGCTCAAACGGCTCCTGATAATGTGCATTGCCTGTAACAGAAAGCGCTCCGATGCTTCTTCCGTGGAAGGAATGGTTCATGGCAATTATCTCATGACCTGCATGGCCGTCTCTTGTAAAGGCATATTTCTTTGCAGCCTTGATAGCTCCCTCAATAGCCTCTGTACCACTGTTAGTAAAGAAAATACGGTCCATTTTGCTTGCCTTAAGTACCTTGTCTGCCGCCTCGATGACAGGCGCATTGTAGTAAAGGTTTGATGTATGTAAAAGCTTATCAACCTGTGCCTTTAATGCCTCCTTGTGGTGCTCATTGCTGTAACCAAGTGCACATACGGCTATTCCTGCAGCGAAGTCCAGATATGCATTGCCATCTGTATCATACAGATGTACTCCCTCGCCGTGATCAAGTACAAGTGAAAATCTGTTGTAGGTGTGAAGAAGCTCCTTTTCTGCCTCATCAATGTATGACTGTTTATCCATATTATTGCTCATTGTTAAATTTCTCCTCCGAATCTCCAAGAATAGCTGTTCCGATTCCTCTGTTTGTGAATATCTCAAGCAGTAAGCAGTGCGCGATACGTCCATCAAGAATATGTACTCTTGAAACTCCGTTATCGATGGCATCTATGCAGTTGTTGAGCTTAGGAAGCATGCCTCCGCCGATAAAGCCATCACCTATAAGCTTCTTTGCATCTGAGACTGTAAGCTCTGAAATAAGTGTATTCTTATCTGAAGGATCCTTGTATACACCCTCGATATCTGTGAGGAACGCAAGCTTTTCGGCTGATACTGCTCTGGCGATAGCGCACGCAGCATCATCTGCATTGATATTGTATGTATTGTATTCGTCATCAAGACCGATTGGACACACAATTGGAAGGAAGTCCTTCTCGAGCAGATCATAAAGAATTTTTGGATTGACATCAGTGATTTCACCTACAAAGCCTATATCCTCTCCGTTTGAATACTTTTTCTTAACCTTTAAGAGACCTCCGTCCTTACCACTCACTCCGACAGCCTGCACACCAAGCTCCTCAACAAGTGTAACGAGAGATTTGTTTACCTTATTCAGTACCATCTCGGCAATCTCCATTGTATCGGCATCAGTCTTTCTGAGTCCGTTTACGAATACAGGCTCCATGCCGACCTTTCCTACCCATTTGCTGATTTCCTTGCCTCCGCCGTGTACGATGATAGGCTTGAAGCCGACCAGCTTGAGAAGTGTGACATCCTGGATTACCTGCTTTTTAAGCTGTTCATCAACCATTGCAGAGCCGCCGTACTTTACAACGATAATCTTTCTGTTAAATCTCTGTATATACGGAAGTGCCTCTATGAGCACCTGCGCCTTTTCCATTACCTGTTCCATGTTCTTATCTGCCATTGTACTGCTCCTTATTTGTTAAATCTTGTTATATTTTCTTCGTTAAGTGTGAAATCATAGTAGTTTAAGTCTTCTCTGAATGTCCATCCCTCTTCCTTCCAGAAGTGGTTTCCCAGCTCATTCACCTTGAAGGCTATGATTGACACCTTGTTGATATGCTCTGCCTGAAGTGCTCTCATGCAGGCAACCACCATGCTCTTTCCGATGCCGCACTTCCTGTAATGCTCATCCACGCACACATGATACAGGCAGCCTCTTCTGCCATCGTGTCCGCAGAGTATCGCTCCAACTATCTTTCCATCTTCTACCGCTACAACACTCGTAGTCGGATTTCTCTTAAGAAATCTAAGGACTCCCTCTCTTGAGTCGTCAATAGAACGGATTCCAAAGCCGTGGATGGTCTGCCAGAGGCTGTACACCTCGTCATAATCATCTATCGTCATAACCCTTATTTCATATTTATTCTCATTACTCATTTTATTAAATCATCCTTATATTTTTATATAACTATCAGCATTATAAAGTATCTCTCTGATAATTACTTTCCTATTATTAATTATTACGGGAACATAGGAACCATATTGAGTCCCTCTGCCTCATCGAAACCAAATAACAGATTCATATTCTGAACCGCCTGTCCTGCAGCACCCTTTACCAGATTGTCAAGAGCACCCATCATAATGATTCTGCCGGTTCTCTCATCAATCACAAAGTTTACATCCACATAGTTGCTGCCCTCAACCCACTTTGTCTCAGGGCAGACACCTTTTTTGAGTACTCTGACAAACTTCTCATTTGCATAATACTTATCGTAAACTGCCTTAATCTCATCATATGTAGGAAGTGTTCCATCAGGCTTTTTCTTAAGTGTCGCATACTCTGTAGCGAGGATTCCTCTGTTCATCGGAACAAGATGCGGAGTAAAGTTGATAAGAATTTCTTTTCCTGCCGCATATCCAAGCTGTTCCTCTATCTCAGGGGTATGTCTGTGTGAGGCAACGCCATATGCCTTCATGCTCTCATTTACTTCACAAAACAGATTAGGTGTCTTTGCACCACGTCCTGCGCCTGATGTGCCTGACTTTGCATCGACAATAAGTGTATCTGTATCAATAAGTCCCTCCTTAACAAGCGGATAAGCTGTAAGAATGGAGCATGTGGTATAGCAGCCAGGATTTGCAACAAGCCTTGTCTCCTTTGTGACCTTGTCCCTGTTTATCTCACACAGGCCATATACAGCCTCATCAATAAACTGCGGCGACTTGTGCTCAATCTTGTACCATTTCTCATATGTGGCTACATCCTTGATACGGAAGTCCGCTGACAGATCGACAATCTTTACCTTACTTAATATATCCTCAGTGAGCACGCCTGCCAAAAAGCCCTGTGGGGTCGCAGTGAAAATCACATCAACCGACTCTGCAAGCTCCTCCATATTGTCATCCATGCACTTTGCATCAACTATCTGAAACATATTTCCATAGATATCGGCATAATTCTCATCCACATAGCTTCGTGAGCCATACCATGCAATCTCTACCTCTTTATGATTCATCAAAATTCTCACGAGCTCTGCTCCGGCATATCCGGTGGCTCCAATAATACCAGCCTTTATCATAGTATTTCCTCTTTTCATATTGTATTTCTGCATAACCATATAAAATGGGTCTGACGCATCATACATAATAATATAGTACAGTAATTTCAATCCGTAAAGAGAAAAATTATACAAAATTATGTATATTTATACATGAATAATGTATATTTTTTCACTTGCAATATGTAAAGAACTGGTATATATTTATTCTAAAGTAATTATTCAAGGCTTTTAGACACAAAAGCAATTAATGGTTACCATCATAAAGAATAAACGAAAAGAGGACACGCACTTATGAAAGACAAAGTTGTATTAGCTTATTCAGGCGGACTTGATACTACCGCTATCATTCCATGGCTTAAAGAGACTTATGACTATGACGTAATCTGCTGCTGCATCAACTGCGGACAGGGAGAGGAGCTTGACGGACTCGATGAGAGAGCTAAATTATCCGGAGCTTCAAAGCTTTACATAGAGGATATCTGTGATGAGTTCAGTGAGGACTACATCGTACCTTGTGTACAGGCCGGCGCAGTTTATGAGCACAAATACCTCCTTGGAACAGCAATGGCAAGACCGGGCATCGCAAAGAAGCTTGTAGAGATTGCAAGAAAAGAAGGCGCTGTAGCCATCTGCCACGGCGCTACCGGAAAAGGAAATGACCAGATCCGTTTCGAGCTCGGCATCAAGGCACTTGCTCCTGATATCAAGGTAATCGCTCCATGGCGTCAGGACAACTGGAAAATGGATTCACGAGAGGCCGAGATCGAGTACTGTAAGGCACACGGAATTGACCTTCCGTTCGGCACAGATTCAAGCTACAGCCGTGACCGTAACCTCTGGCACATCAGCCACGAGGGACTTGAGCTTGAGGATCCTTCACAGGAGCCAAACTATGACCATCTGCTCGTATTAAGTGTCACACCTGAGCATGCTCCTGACGAGGGTGAGTATGTTACAATGACATTTGAGAAGGGTGTTCCTACATCTGTCAACGGCAAAAAGATGAAGGTAGCAGACATCATCAGAGAGCTCAACCGTCTCGGCGGCAAGCACGGCATCGGCATCATCGATATCGTTGAGAACCGTGTAGTAGGTATGAAATCACGTGGTGTATATGAGACTCCGGGTGGAACAATCCTCATGGAGGCACATGACCAGCTCGAGGAGCTCTGCCTTGACCGTGCCACAATGGAGGTCAAGAAAGAAATGGGCAACAAGCTCGCTCAGGTAGTATACGAAGGAAAATGGTTCACACCACTTCGTGAAGCAATCCAGGCTTTCGTAGAGTCAACACAGGAATATGTAACCGGAGAAGTTAAATTCAAATTATATAAAGGCAATATCATCAAAGCCGGCACTACTTCACCATATTCACTCTACAGTGAGTCTCTTGCAAGCTTTACTACAGGAGATTTATATGACCACCATGATGCAGACGGTTTCATCACACTGTTTGGTCTGCCACTCAAGGTGCGTGCAATGAAGCTTCTTGAGCTTGAGAACAAGAAAAACAATTAATTGTTACAACAAATAAAAGAAAAAGAGATGTGAAATAACAGCAATTATTTCACATCTCTTATTTTTTAATAATTTCATTCTTTAAATCAAGTGCCTTATCCTTAATGTGTCTAGAAGCACTTTTTGATATAAGCACCCTTGCAATGAGCTTTGAAGCCACATCCCAATGGTCAAGCTTATAATTCATCTGAGCCAAAAGCAAATCAACCGTATCCTGATTCATACCACATATAGGGAAATGCTCAGTCGCAACCGCTCTTGTCATTCCATCAAGAGCCTGCTTATAATAATATTTTTCTGCCTTTTGTGCACTTACAAGCTCTTCACTTTCCGTTGAGATACCATCAGCCGTAAGCTGTTCGATTAAACCGCGATAAAGCCAGGATAGCTTAAGACAAATATATGCCTTTTCACTATACATAGCCCTTTTAACAATCGCTGAAAAAAGTGCCAGCTTAAATCTGTCTATTGCCTCATCATACGAATATAACAAAGGCACCGACTTGCTGCCGGGCTTAAATTTGGCAGCAACCTGCTCCTTAAGCAGCCTTATCTGTGTACTCGATACATGTACAAAGTCGCCATTCATCGCACTATAACCACAATGCGGACACGATGTGACACCATACTTTATTGTATCAATTCCCTTGTAAACCGGTCTGAAATCATCATCAGAGCCAGCAAACCTGATCTTTGATGTCCGTACCGTCAGTGTTTGAAAACTCTGATCACACACCGGACATGTTATATTCTTTGCAAAAACAAAATCCGTTTCATCCTCTGTCTGAACAGCAGCTGCCACCGGAGCATCCCCGGTGGCAGCTGCTTTATCCTCATCATACAGATCATTTATGTCTTCAGGATTTAAACCGAATTTGTCAATACCTGACTTTAAATCCATATTTTACCTCTATTCTTCTCTTCTGTTTATTTTTAGTCAAAAACTATTTAGCTGTCGGAAGCTTGAATGAGCTCTTTAATGAGACGATTCTGTTAAATACAGGCTGTCCATCCTTTGAGTCCTTGCAATCCGCGCAGAAGAAGCCATTTCTGACAAACTGGAAGCTGTCATAAGCCTTGGCACTCATAAGCTCCGGCTCCACTACACAGTTATCAAGCACTGTGAGTGAATTAGGATTAAGATTTAAGCTTCCGTCCTCATTGTACACGCCAAGCTCCTCATTTACGATATTCTCGTAAAGACGTACAGTTACCTGCTTTCCATACTCGGCTGAAACCCAGTGGATAGTTCCCTTGACCTTTCTGCCATCAGGACTGTTGCCACCCTTTGATGCCGGATCATATGTACAGTGAATCTCTGTAATATTGCCGTTTTCGTCCTTCACACAGCTATTGCACTTCACAAAATAAGCATTCATGAAACGCACCTCATTGCCAGGGAACATACGGAAATACTTCTTCGGTGGCTCCTCCATGAAGTCATCTCTCTCCACATAAAGCTCTCTGGTGAAAGGAACTTTTCTCTTTCCAAGCTCAGGATTCTCCACGTTATTGTCCACTTCAAGATACTCAACCTGTCCCTCAGGGTAATTGTCGATAATCACCTTGACCGGATCAAGCACAGCCATCATACGAGGGCGCTTAGCCTTTAAATCCTCTCGGATACAGTACTCAAGCATAGCGTAGTCAACAGAGCTGTTAGCTTTTGATATACCACACAGATCAACAAAATTCTGATAGACTCTGGTGTGAAGCCCCTGCGTCTGAGCGCTGCTATAGAAACAAGCCTCGGGTCATCCCAGCCATCAACGATACCGTCCTCAACAAGACGCTTGATATATCTCTTTCCTGTTACAACATTAGTCAGATAGAGCTTTGCAAACTCAATCTGCTTTGGCGACTCCTCTGGAGAATTCTTAAATCCACATTCAATAACCACCCAATCATACAGCGGTCTGTGGTCTTCAAACTCAAGAGTACATATAGAATGTGTGATGCCCTCAATAGCATCCTCTATAGGATGAGCAAAATCATACATAGGATATACACACCATTTATCACCTGTATTGTGATGTGTCATATGAGCCACACGGTAAAGAATCGGATCTCTCATATTGATGTTTGAAGAGCTCATGTCAATTCTCGCACGAAGTACCTTTGTGCCATCCTCAAACTCACCGTTTTTCATGCGCTCAAAAAGGTCTAAGTTTTCCTCAACACTTCTCTTTGAGTATGGATCCTCCTTGCCGGCCTCTGTGAGTGTACCTCTATACTCTCTTATCTCATCAGGTGTCAGATCAGATACATATGCCTTTCCCTTCTTTATCAGTCCTACTGCACACTCATACATCTTGTCGAAGTAATTGGATGCAAAAAACTTCCTGTCAGCCCAGTCAGCACCAAGCCACTTAACATCGGCCTCGATAGACTCTACAAACTCCAGACGCTCCTTGGTAGGGTTTGTATCATCAAACCTGAGATTGAACTGTCCGTCATACTTCTTTGCCAGTCCATAGTTTAAAAGAATAGACTTCGCATGGCCGATATGCAAATAACCGTTTGGCTCCGGTGGGAATCTGGTCTTTACAGTCTTACAATGACCCTCAGCCAAGTCCTTCTCAATAATCTGTTCAATAAAATTTTTCGAAACTGTTGCCTCGTTCTCCATAAATGTTCCTCCGAAAATAATACTGTGTCCATTATAAATTCATCAGTTTACTTTGTCAATGAATTAGAAAAAGTAGTACATGTATATTATACGTGCGTATGTGTAAACAGATGATCCTGACAGTATTCCTTGTTGCCGGTGCACTTCGAGCAGTATCTGAATGTTAATTCAGGATTTGACAATTCCGTTCTGCCGCATATATAGCACTTGTGACGTGAGATGCCACTTCCCGGGCGAGGTTCGGAAAACTGAGCCTTAAACTGTGCCTTTCTCCTCTTCTGGTGCATATTCTGTCTGAATGAGAGCCTGTGCTTGCAGCCATAAATGAATACCAACAGATTTATAAGTGCAAGTACGATTTCTGAGCCGTATGCCAATCCAATCTGCCATCCAAAGCTCATATAGGTATACACATCATATGCAAACATCACGAAGTAAACAAGCACCATCCACTTCATCTTTATAGGAAGCACAAAGTAAAGCCTCACCTCTGCCTCCGGCATCAAAAGACCAAGCATCAGATACATAGCTATAAGTATATAGTACATAGTCAGATTGATGGATACATGTGTCACTGCAAATGCAAGCATTCCTACTATATCATACAGCAAAAAGCCTCCGAAAAAGTACACATTCATCCTAAAAGAGCCAAGATATGACTCCATGCTGTCTCCAAGCGTCCACAGACAGAATATAAATAAAAGCTGTAAAAATGATATGCTGCCGCTCGGCACAAAAATCCAGCTTATAAGACGCCATACCTGTCCGTGCAAAATAGCAGAGGCTGAAAACTGCAGATAATAAAGGACAACATCTCCCTTTGTCAAAAGCAGCACACTGCCTATCAGATTCGCAGCGATAAATATTCTAGTGATATTCGGAATCGCTTTACTTCCATATTTTTGTTCTAGTTTGTTAAGCCAGTTCATACATTTTAGCAGACATGGTTCATTTCACTGCTGCTCACACCATTATGTGACAAGCAGTGGTTACATCACGATGCAATAAAACCACGTATCTGCATCCTCCTGTCATATTATTGCTGCCTTTTACACTATAGTGCAAAGGGCAGCGGTTATTACAAAATTTATTATGATAGTTAAATCATACTTTGTCAACGAGACTGCGAATTATTCACAAATTCTTTATAATTATAGTCATTGTAATTTGTCGATATCTGTCGTATAATAATCTCTGTTTTGATAATAGAGCAATTATATATTTTAATAAGAAGAAAGATATATAAAAACATATAAGTAATACATTATGGAGGAACCACTATGGAAAATAACAGCTTACATAAGTTGGGCATTGATATCGGCTCAACAACCGTCAAGATTGCACTCCTTGATGCCGATGACAATATCCTCTTTTCCGATTATGAGCGTCATTTTGCAAATATACAGGAGACACTTGAGTCCCTTATCAGAAAGGCCTACGACAAGACAGGTGACCTTTCAGTTTGTCCTATGATAACAGGCTCCGGCGGACTCACTCTTGCAAAGCACCTTGAGGTGCCATTCGTACAGGAGGTTATAGCTGTATCTACCGCACTCACACACTATGCTCCACAGACCGATGTGGCAATAGAGCTAGGTGGCGAGGATGCCAAAATCATATACTTCGAGGGCGGCAACGTGGAACAGCGTATGAACGGCATATGTGCCGGCGGTACAGGCTCATTTATCGACCAGATGGCTTCTCTCATCCAGACAGACGCTACAGGACTAAATGAATACGCAAAAAGCTACAAGGCCATCTACCCTATCGCAGCCCGCTGTGGAGTATTTGCCAAAACAGATATCCAGCCTCTCATCAATGAAGGAGCCACACGCGAGGATTTATCCGCTTCAATCTTTCAGGCCGTGGTAAACCAGACCATCAGTGGCCTCGCCTGCGGTAAGCCAATCAAGGGACATGTTGCTTTCCTTGGCGGTCCTCTGCACTTTTTGTCTGAACTTAAATCAGCATTTATCAGAACCTTAAATCTCGATGACGAGCACACTATCGTTCCTGAGAACTCTCATCTGTTTGCAGCAATAGGCTCTGCATTAAACTATAAAGACAACTCTGTCACCACACTCTCATCCTTAATCGACCGCCTCTCAAACGGCATAAAGATGGAATTTGAGGTGGCACGTATGGAGCCTCTTTTTAAGGATCAGGCTGATTACGATGAATTTACAACGCGTCACGGCAACAATCACGTAAAGACCGGTGACCTTTCTACATACAAGGGCAACTGCTATCTCGGAATAGATGCAGGCTCAACCACTACAAAAATCGCTCTCGTAAGCGAGGACGGAGACCTTTTATACTCATTCTACAGCAACAACAACGGAAGCCCTCTCGCAACAGCCATCCGCTCCATCCAGGAGATTTACGCAAAGCTTCCTGAGGATGCACACATCGTACACTCCTGCTCTACAGGCTACGGAGAGGCTTTATTAAAGGCAGCTTTAAAATTGGACGACGGCGAAGTTGAGACTGTAGCCCACTACTACGCAGCAGCATTCTTCGACCCAAAGGTAGACTGTATCCTCGATATCGGTGGACAGGACATGAAGTGCATCAAGATAAAGAACCAGACAGTCGACTCAGTACAGCTCAACGAGGCCTGCTCTTCAGGCTGCGGCTCATTTATTGAAACCTTCGCAAAGTCCTTAAACTACTCAGTACAGGATTTTGCAAAGGAAGCCCTTTTTGCAAAGAATCCTATTGATCTCGGAACCAGATGTACGGTTTTCATGAACTCAAAGGTAAAGCAGGCCCAGAAGGAGGGCGCATCTGTCGCAGATATATCAGCAGGACTTGCCTACTCAGTAATAAAGAATGCACTTTTCAAGGTTATCAAGCTTTCTGATGCAAGTGACCTCGGTGAAAATATCGTAGTCCAGGGCGGTACATTCTACAATGATGCCGTTCTTAGAAGCTTTGAAAAAATTGCAGGTGTACATGCTACAAGGCCTGATATCGCTGGTATCATGGGTGCCTTTGGTGCCGCACTCATCGCACGCGAGCGCCATGAGGCTGATTACAAGACAACAATGCTCACAATCGACCAGATAAATGAGCTCACCTACACCACAAAGCTCGCACGCTGTCAGGGCTGTACAAACCACTGTCTTTTAACTATAAACAAATTCTCCGACAACAGACAGTACATCACCGGAAACCGCTGTGAAAAGGGTCTGGGCAAGGAGAAGAACAAGGATAACATCCCAAATCTTTTTGAATACAAGAACAAGCGTATATTTGACTATGAGCCACTTGACCCAAAGGATGCTCCACACGGTACAGTCGGCATCCCAAGAGCCTTGAATATGTACGAGAACTATCCGTTCTGGGCTACATTTTTCAAACGTCTCGGCTTTTCTGTAGTGCTGTCACCGCAGTCTACCAGAAAGATTTATGAGATGGGTATCGACTCCATCCCAAGTGAATCAGAGTGCTACCCTGCAAAGCTCACACATGGTCATATAAGCTGGCTCATAAAACAAAATGTAGATTTTATTTTCTACCCGGCAGTGCCATATGAGCGCAAGGAGTTTCCTGATGCAAACAATCACTACAACTGCCCTATTGTCACATCATACTCTGAGAATATCAAAAACAACGTGGACGAGATTACCTCAGGCGAGGTTAAATTCATAAATCCGTTTATGTCATTTGAGAGTGAGGAAACTATCTCACAGCAGCTCGTAGCCACCTTCTCAAAGGGTGATTTCAACCTGCCTGAGTCACAGATTCGTGATGCGGTAGCCGCAGGCTGGAAGGAGCTTGCCATGACAAGGCTTGAGATACAACGAAAGGGCGAGGAAGTGCTCGACTACATGGAGGACACCGGACGTCGCGGAATCGTGCTCGCAGGCCGTCCGTACCATGTGGACCCGGAAATCAACCACGGTATCCCTGAGCTCATCACAAGCTACGGCATCTGTGTGCTGACAGAGGACTCCGTATCCCATCTGGGCGAGCTTGAGAGACCTCTCATCGTCATGGACCAGTGGATGTACCACACCAGACTGTACTCAGCAGCCAACTTTGTAAAAACCCGTGATGACCTTGACTTGATCCAGCTCAACTCGTTTGGCTGCGGTCTCGATGCTGTCACAACCGACTGCGTAAATGATATACTGACAGGCTCCGGCAAGATATACACCTGCCTGAAGATCGACGAGGTAAACAACCTTGGCGCAGCAAGAATCCGTATCCGCTCGCTCCTTGCCGCCATAAGAGTCAAGGAAACCAAGCATGAAAAGCGTGACTTAAAACCATCTAACTACGAGCGTGTTGTATTCACCGAGCAGATGAAAAAGGACAACTACACCATCATCTGCCCTCAGATGTCACCTATACATTTTGACCTTCTTGTGCCGGCCTTTAAGGCAGCCGGCTACAATATGGTCATACCGGATATCCCTGCAAGGGAATGTGTGGACGTGGGACTTAAGTTCGTAAACAACGATGCATGCTACCCTTCACTCATTGTCGTAGGACAGATTATGGCAGCCGTCAAATCAGGCAACTATGATATGACACACACAGCCATCCTCATCTCACAGACAGGTGGCGGATGCCGTGCGACAAACTACATCGGATTTATCCGAAGAGCCCTCGAAAAGGCCGGATATCCTGATGTGCCTGTTATCTCAATCAACATGGTTGGTCTCGAGAAAAACCCGGGCTTTAAGTTTACTCCAAGCCTCATCCAGCACGGACTGTATGCACTTGAGTTTGGCGATATCTTCATGCGCTGTCTCTACAGGGTACGTCCTTATGAGAAAGAGCCGGGAAGTGCCAATGCACTCCATGAGAAGTGGAAAAAGAGAGTCATCGACTTTGTCGGCAACACAAAGATGCTCTCTCACAAGAAATACAAAAAGATGTGCCGCGAAATCATAAGGGATTTCGACAATCTGCCTATGACAGATGAGGTTAAGCCGCGTGTCGGCGTGGTCGGTGAGATTCTCGTCAAATTTCTGCCTGCAGCAAACAACTATGTGGTTGACCTGCTCGAAGCTGAAGGAGCCGAGGCTGTAGTGCCTGATCTGACTGATTTCTTACTCTACTGCTGCTACAACACGAATTTCAAGGCTGACTATCTCGGTGCTTCTAAGAAAGCTAAGTTTATGAACAACCGACTTATCGCCTTCTTCGAGTGGCTCAGAAAGGATGCAAGGGATGAGTTGGCTAAGAGCAAGCATTTTGAGCCAACCGCTCACGTGCAGGATCTCGCAGAGTATGCTTCTCCTATCGTTTCTTGCGGTAATCAGACCGGTGAGGGATGGTTCTTAACAGGTGAGATGCTTGAGCTCATCAATGAGGGCGTCACAAACATCATCTGTGCACAGCCTTTTGCATGCTTACCGAACCATATTGTGGGTAAGGGAGTTATAAAGAGAATCAGACATGATCATCCGGATGCCAATATCGTGGCTATCGATTATGATCCGGGTGCTTCTGAGGTAAACCAGCTGAACCGTATTAAGCTGATGCTTTCTACGGCACAGAAAAAACTTAAGAAGTAGGAGAATTGCACTGTTGTTGCTAGTGGGACGAACCCGGCGCAGCCGGGGCTTTCTGCCCTTTCCCATGATGAACTACACTGCTAAGTGTCTGTACGAATTGCATATGCCGGTTGTGGCTTTTTGACACAACCGGCTTTTATGCGCCGTCCATGGCGCATAACACCTCGCCCATGCGTCCATGCATGGGCGTTGTTGGTTTTCGTATGCAATTCTACAGACTCTAAGCAGCTTCGTATATGCGAGCAAGGACAAAAGCCCCAGCTGCGCCGGGTTCTGTCTTTGATAACTTTCTACTTTTATATGTGCATATGTTGCTCGTTGCACTCACTTATATGCTTGCTAGCTAGGACAGATGCTTCAAAATCTCATCATATTGGTTATACATCTTCTGCACTTCATTTTCCAGTGTATAGTAGTGCATGATATATGGCACCAATAGCACTAAGAATAGCAGTGTAAGTACAAGAAGCATTGGGTTGCTTATCATGATGGATGCGATTATTGACATCATGGTGAGTATGGCAAAGGTTACTGTCACTATGAGGTGCACAAGGCGCTCATGCTGGAAGAAGGCTATTTGTGTCAGGTGTTCCTGCAGTATTTTCTTCCACTCTTCTTTTGATATCTTATCAGGATTGGCAAGCAGATTGTCAATCTTAAGTCTATAATTAATTATTCGTTTTTTCATTTTATTTTCCACCTTTCCTAATACGTACTTTTTTATTTTAATACAATGATAATTGAATCTAAAAATCCGCTATACCAACCTCTGGCATAGCGGATTAAAAAATAAAATGCAATTAAAGATATCACCTGTTATGTGATTATAACTGGTTCAAGACATTTGATGTTTGCAGATAAACACCAGCAATAGCATTGATAACTGCAAGTACGATGGTAATAATTGACATAACAATACCAGCGGTTGCCATGCCCCTTCCACCCTTTTTCCTGCCTACGATACCGAGGATAAGTCCTACAATACCAATAGGTCCGCCAAGGATTGGAATACACCAGAATACCAGACCGATAATACCAAGTACCATAGATGCAATTGACATTCCCTTCTTTTCCTCCATCGGCGGCATAGGCGGTATATTTGGATTGCCCTGCTGATTCGCCTGATCATACATATTGAAGTTGTCGCTCATAACTATTCTCCTACCTTTCTTTTGTTTAAATGATATAATAACTGTCACTGTAATTTGTAACCATGGAGTATCGTAACATACTTTGACTACGAAAGCAATATATTTTTCATTACCGGATGCAACATCCCAGATAGTTACTGTTCACACCTAACAGTGTGACCAGCAACGATTACAGCCAATTTAAAATTTCTCTCCAACCACCCTGCACCGTTTCCTGCAAAAAGCAATGCCATAGGCTAAAATATCACACCTGCCCTCATCACGCAGAGTCTCATCATAGCGCTTGTCCTTAATCTGCGTTATCGCAGCCTCGCACGCTGCGTCAAGTTCCTTCATCTCCTTAGCATACTTCACCTCTATAACGATGCCCGCATCAGGATCCTCCGGCATGATTAAAATATCGCTAAAACCATCTCCCGACTCACGATTCGACTTGATAAGCCAGTCCGGATTGCTGCCTCGAAGCAGACCAAGAAGTAAGCCATGATAGAAATTCTCCTTCATAGCATCAGGCGCCTTTGTATCGAGTATACTTATCATGCGGCTCATCACGATGTTTAGCTGCCTGGCAATCTGTTTCTCATCTTTATCCAGAATTGCCCTTGATAAAAGCTTCATAGTATCATCATCTTTTGCAACAACAGCCTTGAACCACTCCTGAATTTGGAGAATAAACACCTCACGCACCTCTTTATTAGGAATCACAAGCTTATAGGCATAGCTCTCACTGTCAGGCACCTTGACCTCTCCGATTTTGGTGAGATAGCCTGTAGTAAAGAGCACACTCCACAGATTGTCAATCGTATTGTCAATCTCATCATAGGTCAGATCAAGCCGAAGCTGCTTCTCCACAAATCCACCTGCCACGAGCTTCTCAATCTCATCTCTCGTGGTCTGATCAGCCTTGTCCACAAAGCGCTTCACCATATCATTGCCACTGCTGTTAATCCAGAACGCACTCGGTCTGGCTGACGGATCTGAAACAAGCTTCTTGGCAAAATTTATCACATCCCATGGACAATAAATATCCGCATTACCAAAATGATAACCGTCATACCATTCCTTTACGTCCGGGTACCTCTCGCTCCTGTCATAATCAGAAAGAAGTTTCATGACCTCATCATCAGTAAAGCCAAACTGCTCATCATGGTCAATATCCACAATAGAATTGATTTCAAAGTTATTGAGCCCTGTAAAAATGCTCTCCTTTGACACGCGAAGGCAGCCCGTGAGCACCGCAAACTGTAAAAACTCATTGGTCTTGAGCGCCTGCCCGAAAAGCCCCCTGATGAGAGAAACCATCTCCTTGTAGTAGCCATTCTGAAAAGCTTTATCGAGTGGCACATCATACTCATCTATGAGAATAACTACTTTCTGACCATAGTGCTTATACAACAGCTTTGAAAGCATTCGTATACTATCCTCAATATTGTCATCCTGCCCATGAAGCATCTTTGTAAACAGTATTCTATCCTCATCAGTCAATACATCACTGGTCTTCAAATAGTAATGTCTGTCAAGCTCATCCTTTAAAATAGCACACAGCATACGTCTTGCCGTAATAAAGTCTAAACCATCCACACCCTTGAATGAAAGAAATATGACAGGATACTTACCCATATGCTCATCACAAAGTACTTTGTTGCCAGAAATATATAAGCCGTCAAACAAAGATTTGTCCATTCCTATTTCAAAAAAGCTCCTAAGCATACTCATATTGAGTGTCTTTCCAAAACGCCTAGGGCGTGTAAAAAGAGTCACCTTTCCCCATCCCTGTAAAAGCTGTTCTATAAGCCTTGTCTTGTCAATATAATAGAACCCCAGTTTACGAATTTCCTCAAAATTTTCAATTCCAACCGGTAACTTCAAAGTATTTGCCATAAAAGCCTCCAAAAAATAATCCGCTATACTTAACTCTAGTATAGCGGATTGCCATGTAAAATACAATATTTATGATTTCTTACCTTGTCCAAATTCAGCTCTCATTTCTGTCCGACAACTGTTTATTTCATTGCCACAATAAAGAATATAAAAATTTAATGGTGCCAGGCACCACCACTGCATCTACATATTTTGTAATTTTCTTACAATAAACACAAGAAATACAAAAAGATGTGCCGCGAAATCATAAGGGATTTCGACAATCTGCCTATGACAGATGAGATTAAGCCGCGTGTCGGCGTGGTCGGTGAGATTCTCGTCAAGTTCCTGCCTGCAGCAAACAACTATGTGGTTGACCTGCTCGAAGCTGAAGGAGCCGAGGCTGTAGTGCCTGATCTGACTGATTTCTTACTCTACTGCTGCTACAACACGAATTTCAAGGCTGACTATCTCGGTGCTTCTAAGAAAGCTAAGTTTATGAACAACCGACTTATCGCCTTCTTCGAGTGGCTCAGAAAGGATGCAAGGGATGAGCTGGCTAAGAACAAGCATTTTGAGCCAACCGCTCACGTGCAGGATCTCGCAAAGTATGCTTCTCCTATCGTTTCTTGCGGTAATCAGACCGGTGAGGGCTGGTTTTTGACAGGTGAGATGCTTGAGCTCATCAATGAGGGAGTTACAAACATCATCTGTGCACAGCCATTTGCATGCTTACCGAACCATATTGTGGGTAAGGGAGTTATAAAGAGAATCAGACATGATCATCCGGATGCCAATATCGTGGCTATCGATTATGATCCGGGTGTTTCTGAGGTGAACCAGCTGAACCGTATTAAGCTGATGCTTTCTACGGCACAGAAGAAACTTAAGAAGTAATGAAATTACACTGTTGTTGCTAGTGGGACGAACCCGGCGCAGCCGGGGCTTTTTGCCCTTTCCCGCATGGACTACGCTACTAAGTGTCTGTACGAATTGCATATGCCAGTTGTGGCTTTTTGACACAACCAGCTTTTATGCGCCGTCCATGGCGCATAACACCTCGCCCATGCATTCATGCATGGGCGTTGTTGGTTTTCGTATGCAATTCTACAGACTCTAAGCAGCTTCGTATATGCGGTCAAGGGCAAAAGCCCCGGCTGCGCCGGGTTCTGTCTTTGATAACTTTCTACTTTTATATGTGCATATGTTGATCGTTGCACTCGCTTATATGCTTGCTAGCTAGGACAGATGCTTCAAAATCTCATCATATTGGGTATACATCTTCTGCACTTCATTTTCCAGTGTATAGTAGTGCATGATATACGGCACCAACAGCACTAAGAATAACAGTGTAAGAACAAGAAGCATTGGGTTGCTTATCATGATGGATGCGATTATTGACATCATGGTGAGTATGGCAAAGGTTACTGTCACTATGAGGTGCACGAGGCGCTCATGCTGGAAGAAGGCTATTTGTGTCAGGTGCTCCTGCAGTATTTTCTTCCACTCTTCTTTTGATATCTTATCAGGATTGGCAAGCAGATTGTCAATCTTAAGTCTATAATTAATTATTCGTTTTTTCACTGTATTTTCGACCTTCTTTTATCAATCAGACAGCAGTTTTTAATTTAGCTTGGATTTAATTTCTTCCATCCTTGCATCATCCAGCTTATAAAATCTCTTAAATACAAATATACCCACAATGAGCAATATAACAGACGGAATCGTCATCCACATGCGAAGAGCATCAAGTGTATCCTGTGTCTGTACCGCAGCCGCGGTATCCAGATGAATCCAGTCAACCACCAGCCCAGCCAGAAATACCGCTACACCGGATGCGAGCTTTACTGTAAATGTCTGCATTGAGAAAATGACCGACTCCTCTCTCGTGCCATTCATCACCTCACCATAATCAACAGAATCTGAAAGAAATATAGTCATGATAACATTGAGCATACCATAGCCCAGATAAATCAAAATACCCGGCAGGCAGAGTATGTACCAGCTCTGCGGCGTGTAGAGCTTTGCAAATGCCATGATAAGTATCACCGCAAAGCCTGCTATCTGAATAATAAATCCTGATATAAAAAGCTGGCTTTTGCTGAATCTCTTGCGAAGCAGCGGTATAACCATCATGACAAGCACCTGTGCTGCAAAAGCAACTGCAGCAAATATAGAATATGCGCCCTCGTTTCCCACATCAAACCGGAAGAAATAAAGCACTAGGTTACCACAGATATTGAGTGATGTATACACGAGAATGATTGATACCACAACAGTCATAGCCTGGTCGTTCTTAAATAAGGCTTTAAACATATCAGATATCTTTCCCGGCTTCTCATCACATGCAACCGGTCTTTCAGGCACACATGCCACGCATACAAGCTCAGAAATCACAAATACCACCGCTATAATAAGTGCCCACCACTTAAATCCAATCCTGTAGTCAGCCATAGAGCTTCCTGCACCAAGAATCGGCACCACTGTCATCGTGAGCACCGTAGGGATAGCATCTCCAATGCCAGAGCATGTCCTTGCAAGCGATGTAAGCTGCTCCCTGTCGCTGCCCGGCTCAGTGATTGCGGGAATCATAGACCAGAACGGAATATCCATAAGCGTATATGTGATGCCCCATGCAAAGTAAAACACGGTAAGCCACACTCTCTGCGCTGAATCACCCATAGACTCAGGAGTGGCATATAAAGCATATATGGTCACGGCATTGAGCACCGTGCCGGCAAAAATCCAAGGCCTGAACCTGCCCCACCTGGTACGCGTCTTTGCTACGATAATGCCCATCACCGGGTCATTGAACGCATCAAAAATCCTCGCCGCCATCATCACCGTGCCGATAAACACACTGCTCATCCCAAGCACTACATTGTAGTAGTAGAGCAAATACGATGAAATAAGCATATACACAATATCTTTTCCGAATGCGCCAAATCCAAATGCACACTTTTGTCCTGTTTTAAGCTTCATAGAAATACCTCCAAAAAAATCAGCTATACCAGCCTCTGGTATAAAGTAAAAATAAATTACAGCTTCTCACCAACCACCCTGCACCGCTTCCTGCAAAAAGCAATGCCATAGGCTAAAATATCACACCGGCCCTCATCCCGCAGAGCCTCATCATAGCGCTTATTCTTAATCTGAGCCATAGCAGCCTCGCACGCTGCGTCAAGCTCCTTCATCTCCTTAGCATACTTCACCTCTATAACAATTCCAGCATCCGGATCCTCCGGCTCAATCAAAATATCACTAAAGCCATCTCCCGACTCACGATTGGACTTAATCAGCCAGTCCGGATTGCTTCCGCGAAGCAGACCAAGAAGTAAGCCATGATAGAAATTCTCCTTCATAGCATCAGGCGCCTTGGTATCGAGTATGCTAATCATGCGGCTCATAACGATATTGAGCTGCCTGGCAATCTGTTTCTCATCTTTATCCAGAATTGCCCTTGATAAAAGCTTCATAGTATCATCATCTTTTGCGACAACAGCCTTGAACCACTCCTGAATTTGGAGAATAAACACCTCACGCACCTCTTTATTAGGAATCACAAGCTTATAAGCATAGCTCTCACTGTCAGGCACCTTGACCTCTCCGATTTTGGTGAGATAGCCTGTAGTAAAGAGCACACTCCACAGATTGTCAATCGTACTGTCAATCTCATCATATGTCAGATCAAGCCGAAGCTGCTTCTCCACAAATCCGCCTGCCACAAGCTTCTCAATCTCATCCCTTGTGGTCTGGTCAGCCTTGTCCACAAAGCGCTTCACCATATCATTGCCACTGCTGTTAATCCAGAACGCGCTAGGTCTGGCTGACGGGTCTGAAACAAGCTTCTTGGCAAAATTTATCACATCCCATGGACAATATATATCTGCATTACCAAAATGATAGCCATCATACCATTCCTTTGCATCATGATATCTCTCGCTCCTGTCATAGTCTGAAAGAAGCTTCATGACCTCATCATCAGTGAATCCAAACTGCTCATCATGGTCGATATCACAATAGAATTGATTTCAAAATTATTGAGCCCTGTGAAAATGCTCTCCTTTGACACACGAAGACAGCCAGTGAGCACCGCAAACTGTAAAAACTCATTGGTCTTAAGAGCCTGCCCGAAAAGCCCCTGATGAGAGAAACCATCTCCTTGTAGTAGCCATTCTGAAAAGCCTTGTCGAGCGGAACATCATACTCATCTATGAGAATAACCACTTTCTGACCATAGTGCTTATACAACAGCTGTGAAAGAAGCTGTAATGACGATATAAGCTTATCTTTACTAAAAACAAAACTGCCGTCCTCTATAATAGTCAATCCCTTATACTGTTCTCTCTCAAGCATCGTAAGCTTATCACTGTCAGCCAGAAAAGAGACTCTGCTTATTTCTTTGCCAATAACTCTTACAAGAACATCAAAAGCCTCGTCATACGTCAATCCCTCCACACCCTTGAATGAAAGAAATATGACAGGATACTTACCCATATGCTCATCACAAAGCTCTTTATTGCCTGAAATATATAAGCCATCAAACAAGGTCTTATCTGTGCCTATCTCAAAAAAGCTTTTTAGCATACTCATATTGAGAGTCTTGCCGAAACGCCTAGGGCGTGTAAAAAGAGTCACCTTACCCCAGCCCTGTAAAAGCTGCTCTATAAGCCTTGTCTTGTCAATATAATAGAAACCCAGTTTACGAATTTCCTCAAAATTTTCAATTCCAACCGGTAACTTCAACGTATTTGCCATAAAAGCCTCCAAAAAATAATCCGCTATACTTAATACTAGTATAGCGGAATGCCATGCAAAATACAATATTTATGATTCCTTATCTTGTCCAAATTCAGCTCTCATTTTGTCCGGCATCTGCTCATTTCATTGCTACAATAAAAATTACATTTCCGTTACCAGATGCACCTTTTAAGATGATATGATGCCCATCCTGAATGTACTGACATGTAGCAACTCTAAGAATCTCACCTTTTGCACTTACTGCCATGTGATTTTCTGCACCTTTGGATTTGGATATTCTAACTGTTGTAATAATCTTGCAATTCTTTTATATGATCCAGTTCCTTCGGATAGCAGGCGTTGAGAAAAACATCCAGCGAAACCATCTTCGTGAATAATCCTCTCTTATTCCCAGCAAACTTATAATCAGCCACATAATAATTATTAATTCCAGATTTCACAATATCATGTTCGAGCATATGGAGACCACCATCAAAAGCATACTCATCAATCTGATAAAGTAATTCTAATTCACAATCTGGGCTTCCATCGAAGTCTCCTTCATCCGCATTCCACTCTAAACTACCTTGCGTACACTTCACCACACTATTATGCTGTACTCCAGCTTTTAAATCTCCGGCAACCCAAAATCCCTCGTTCTTTTTACTGCAGTTGTTATAATACTCTATTCCCATTCCGTGGTAGTACCCATCCTGTACATAGCCTTTATATATTTTCGTACTTTTGCATCCTGCTTTCAATCCATAGTTGTGATATGTATCGCAATCTATGTCAAACACGCCGTAAGCAATCAGTTCCTTGTAATCATAAATAGCGACATACTGATTATCAGGATTCACTTCTGGCCATTTGATTTTTGTTGCATTCCTTATATCTTCTACTTTAGAGAACATTTTTTTGAAGTCTTCATCTTCGTATACATTATAGGTTTCCGTAACATCAATTCTATCCTGATCTAATTCACCCTCAACCCGCTCAAATAGAATTCGATCCCATACATCTAAAATCTGGTGCACATTATCATCATATTCCTTTTCCGTCCCATATACTCCCAATGCTTGTAACAAATCATATACTTCACGATCTAGTAACTGAAAAATATCACCACAGGCTTTATGTCGCCACTGAAACTCACTTCCCATAATTGGTTTAATCCAATCTCTAAATAAAAATTCTCGTTCTTCTTCTGCGGTATATGTTGAAATCCCATCTTCATCCGATATTTCCTTTTGCACGGTTTCGACAATTTGCCAATATTTTTAACTGACGATTTGTCAATACCAATGCCATCGTCTCCTCGTAACGGTTCAAATACTCACGCACCCGATTTGCAACTCCCACTTCACGCTCACCCACATCTGTCATGAGCCATCGAATTGCCTCTACTACGACCGCACCCATCAGTTTCTTTGCTATGTTTTTTTGCGTCTTTTCGTTTTGCTCCGCATCGTTCTTACCCTTATTGTAGATATACAAAGCAATGAATATGGTCGCTGCCAACGTAAAAATGGATACTATAACTGCAATCAGCGATAATAATTCTCCTCTCTGTTTCCTTGCAGTGTGATAATACATATCAAGCGTTATCCCAAGCGCCACAGCAGTCATTACACCAATCACCCAATACCATTTATTCTTCCGCATCTATACCTCCTTGCAAAATTTTTCTCGTCTTCTCCGTCGATACTCCGCATCTTCTTTCTTATGATGAATGTTTATGATTCCTTATCTTGTCCATCACCTGACCTCTTGATTGTCCAGCCATAGACCATTATACTGTTGTCCTTATTAAGGTGAAAGGCTCCGGAGCCCCTCCTGCAAGATTGGCTTCCGGAACCTTGGTAAACACTATGTATATTGTAACAGGTTTTACAAGAAAAGGACAACATATTTTTATCAGAGAGCAGTGAATTTCTTTGTCCCATATGTCAGAAAGGCAGTCTTATCTTTCGTGAATACTGCAGCCACATTATAAGATACGAGAACGGAACACATGAATGGCTCAGAATTCCAAGGCATCAGTGAAAGATCAGTCGAATCTGTACCGATATATTAATCCGAGTAAAAACATACCTCATTTTTATGAGCTTCTTAACAGAGATAAGAGACATCTTTATTTCATGCAGTTTCATGTCGTAAAAATAAAAACTGCAGAAAATACATATGAGTATCTCCTCACAAATCTGCCTCACATCTTTGCTATCTCCTGTATCGCCATTATCATCAACTACAATCTCAGAAGAATTTTCTGACTGTTGCTCTGTTTCCGGCTCTTTCACTGTGATATTTCTGCTGATTATATAAGATGAATGTCTGCTAACCGGCTCCACAGCATAGACATCCTTATAGGTATCCGGTGTGTGAGTGTCAAAATCTGCACCATCTTCATTCTTTGCCTCATGGAATAAGATTTTCATTTTACTTTCATCTATCCATTCGATACCGGACAGATCTACTTCCACCTCAAATTCTTCTCCATAAGACAGCTCAATATCATTTGCAGTTACAATTTCATCTGAATAAAGCGAATCCTGAACATCTTTTAATTCCGGATACTGCTGTTCAAATGACGGAGGTTCCGGCTCAATCTCTGATGCTGAAACTGCAACCGGCAGAACAATAACCGATGCCAGCGTTGCCACTGCCATAACCCTTGATAAGAATCTCTTGAACTTCATTTTCATTTTGACTTAATCCTCTCTTTCTTCATTTATCATCGTTTTTCTTTTCAGCAGGTTTGTACCTGCACTATCCAATCATCGAAACCACCCCCTGACAACTTTATCTGTTACCTCCTTTTTTGATAATCTAATCCTATCAATTTTTTTCTCAAAAATGTGAACTCTTATGTTCGAATTGATTTTTTCACCGAACAAATTTGTTCGCTTTCTATCTGAAACACGAAAAAAAAGCAACCACTCTATATGACATAAGAATGATTGCTTAACTTTTTAAATATATTTTTTCATTTTAGATAGCAGCAGCTTTTAATATCAGTTCTATCTGTTGCACAATAATTTCTTTCTTTTTAACATCTTCAATATCCATAACTGAATTCATAGCTGCTTTTAACCTCCTCTCCAAATCCTCATTTTTACCACATTTACTCTTTATATTGGTAATCGCCTTTTGTTGCATTTCAGTACGATACCCTTTATTCAAATTTTTGGCATACTCAATACATCGTTCCCCCATGTCTGTTGGAATAAAAAAGTCCGCTGTCACATGAGGCATCATCTCTAGCATTATCGCAATCTGAACCGATGTCAATTCCTTCGTTCCATTCCAAACCCTTCTAACTGTCATCGTGCTGACATCAAGCGCTGCTGCTAACTCAGTTTGATTCACTTTATTCTGTTTACACCAGCTTTTTATCTCGCTTCCAATAAAACTTAAAGTCCGCACTTCACAGTCAGATGCCATTTTGATCACCCCCTCTAACAGATTTTGGATATTTATCTCTTAAAAATAAAGAGAAATATAGCCGGGACAAAATGACTTGCATTTCTATCCCGGCTTTCAATATCTGTTATCCGTTTAGAAAAAGGTAGTGATTTTACCATCTACGGTTTTATCCCATACAGTGCTTCCAGAGCAAACTTTCTCTGTTTATCTTAAATATGTCTTAAATATGTGACTATCTGCTACCAATGCCTTCCCCAGTCTTGGCAGAGAATTTTCCCCAACTACCGTCATCATTTCGTTGTTTGTTACTATAAAATTTTCAAGTATTTCTTTTCTTGAAACAGTTCCACTTACAACGTCGATAACAGCCTGGTCAAATATTATCAGACGCACCGTTTCCATCTTCTTCTTTTTTTCTTCATAATGTATTCTCACATTCTTCTATATGTTCTAAGCTATGTTAGCCTTAGAAATTGTATCTGTTTTACATATTTTTCACACAAATTTAATATGTTTCTCGTCAAAAAAACTTGACGCTACTTTCTTTGCATGGTATACTAATTGACGTTGTATTTAACAAATTTGTCTACATCCATTGTAAAAATGGGGATATAGAAAATTAGAGTGAGGTCTTAAACCGAAAGTTGCTCAATAATAATGCATTAGTGTTCAAGAACGCAGTAATGTTATGTACAACATGATATGGTACTGATAAAGCCGACACCAATCCCGTTATTATTCTGAGTGCCAATCAGAATACGTTGACCAGTAGGGATGATGTCGATTTTGTCTGTATAAGCATTTTTAGGATCTACTCTCGTGCCAAGGGAGTAGGTCTTTTTATATTTATATTGTATCACTGTCCAATATTTTTGTCAATATCCACCAGTTTTTATTGTGTTTTCATTCTTGTTTTTGTGCATTATGCCGAATTATATTTCATGCATATTCTAATCTGTGCGTAATGTTATATGATAAAATTATATTGTTGCGCAATATTTTCCCTGTACACGGCATTATATTGCGCCTAAATTAAATTTGCATGTAATATAATAACATGTTTCCCTTTCATTTTCAATGCAAACATGATACAATATTTTTAATGATTTTATACCCATTCATTTTATTGGGAGGTAATTGTTATCCAATGAAAAACCAAGAAATTATTCAAGATATTGTATCTTATATTTATGATGCAATGCGCAAAAAGGGATTGACATCTCGTGGACTTGCTAAAATATGTGAAGAACAAGGCGCATCTCTTTCCTCCAGGACGATTGACAATATGTTTAGAACACCATCTTCCACAACTATATCTACATTATTAAAAATATGTGATGGTCTGGAGCTTAATTTGAATGCAATTTTTCACTCTATTGAAATTGCGAAAACCAGTAATAACACCGCTCAGCAACGTTTGATATATAATATTGACAATCCTGCTTACAATGGCTATACAGGAACTTACCATGTATTTTTTCTCCCTACATCTGCTTACCCTGAAGACCATTCTAACCAAACGCTAGTTCATGGCACATTAAAACTAGGAGATTTTTATTCCACTCGTGAATGTACTGCTATTTTGGATATTGATTCTGGCGACTTTAAAGCTGATGGAACCCCATTCTCAAAACATTATGAGGGAACTCTTGTCTATTCAACGAATAGTTTAATGTTTTGCCAACTTGTGTGTAACCAATATGGTGATATGTGGTTTCTTGTCTTCGATCATGGTAATTTAAATAATAAGGAACTCGCCTGTGTAATTGGCTGTGCAGCCACATCTTCATCTGGCCGCATCCGTCATCCAGCAATCCATCGTTTCTGTTTCTGCAATATGCAACAATATCCTACAATAGACGAAGATACTCAACTACTTATCCAAGGTTTGCTTAGAGTCCAAAATGATCGTATTTTTATTGAGAAAGAAACTCTATCTAAATTTCTGGAGCAGGAAGACCTTAATTCAACGTTTCGCATGAATGTAAAAAACTACTTAAATATTGCGAAAGAATATTATGCCATTCCAAAAAATGTTATAAGAACAGAGTTAGAGCTTTCTGAGTATTCTGACGATTTTGCTAAATTATGCGAAAAATCTGTTCTTGAAAAGACCTACCATGTAAAACATAGCGATGATCGTGAACTATCTTGTATTTTGAGGCATAACCTCACATCAGTTTCTAAACAAAAGAAGTAAAAACAAAAGGAGCCAGGAACATTCACTTTTCTGTGTAAATGTTTCTGACTCCTATTAATCCTTCGCTTAATACCAATTTATTAAACTGTCACAATATTCTTTTTCACTTCATATACAATTAAAGTTCCGTCTTTCTTGCGTCTCACTTCCGCATTATTCACCCGATCTGTAATCGCACTGATTACATCCATCAAGTACAATGCCCTCTCTGTCTGTCCCACTAAATTTGTACTCTTTTGTTCGCAAATCTTTTTCAAATCTGATCTCATCTCCAGTCCTCCAAGCAATATAATATCACTCAAACGGATAATGGAAAGAAAACCGCTGAATAATCCGGTCTCCATGTCCCCGCTGTCCGGGGATTGGAAACCGCAAATCCGTTTTTAAGGAAACCACCATTCCGGTGGTGGAAACCTTTATCATAAATCCCTTAGAATGTAATCATGCACCAAAAGGTGTAAATACATTCAAAGGAGGTCATGACTATGACCAAATACCGAGAGATTCTCAGACTTAGTGGTCTGGGACTCAGTCAGCAGAACATTGCCGACAGCTGAAATGTCTCCAAGAAAACGGTCAATCGCGTTTTAAAGCGAGCTAAGGAATTAGATATTTCCTGGCCACTTGATGAAAGCGATACCGATGCTGTGCTCGCAGAAAAGTTTTTCCATTCTGCAAATCAAGTCACATCCAATAAAAGGATGCCTGACTATGATTACATCCGCAAGGAGTTACTTCGTAACGGAGTAAGCAAAAAACTTCTATGGACAGAATACATGGAGGATTGCCGTGCCAATGGCGATGAACCACTCATGTATTCACAATTCTGCTACCACATCCAACAGGATGAGCAGAAACATCGTGCTACCATGCATATCAACCGTAAACCCGGTGAACAGGTTGAGGTTGACTGGGCTGGTGATCCGGCAACAATTATTGATCCTGACACTGGTGAAATCTTAAAAGCTTACATCTTTGTAGGTGTGATGACTTACAGTCAGTATACATATGTGGAAGCATTTCTGGATATGAAGCAGAAATCATGGATCAATGCTCATGTCCATATGTACGAATATTTTGGCGGTGTCGCCAGAATCCTTGTACCGGATAACTGCAAAACTGCAGTTGTTCACAATGGTGGATGGAAAGACCAGCTGATCAATGAAACTTATCAGGAACTGGCTGAACACTATGGCACCGCTATTATTCCGGCGCGTGTCAGAACTCCCAAGGATAAGCCGAATGCTGAAGGAACGGTAGGAAATATTTCTACATGGATAACAGCAGCACTCCAGAATGAACATTTCTTTTCTCTTGCCGAATTAAACCGTGCAATCAGAGAAAAACTGGAACAATTCAATCGAAGGCTCTTTCAAAAGAAAGAGGGTAGCCGATTAGACTTATTCCTTGAAGATGAAAAGCCGTTACTTTCGCCATTACCTGCTACCCGCTTTGAACTGAGTGACTGGAAGACAGCCACCGTCCAGTTCAATTATCACATATCTGTGGACGGATGCTATACTCAGTTCCATATGAATACATCAAAAAAAGTTGATGTAAAGGTAACAGATACCACCATTGAAATTTTTTACAGCCATAACCGCATTGCTTCCCATCGCCGTTTGAAAGGACGCCACGGGCAATACAGCACCATTACCGAACATATGCTGGAAGACCACCAGAAGTATCTTGAGTGGAATGGCGACCGCTTCCGCAAATGGGCTGAGCGGATTAGCATAAATACGTACACTGTGGTCAATGCAATACTGACCTCCAAATGTGTGGAACAACAGACTTATAGGAGTTGTATGGGACTTCTGAAGCTTACTGATAAATACTCAGAAGCTTTGCTTGAAGCCGCCTGTAAAAAGGCATTATCCTATACAGCTTCGCCCAGTTACAAGAGTATCAAAAACATTCTTGTAACTGGTTCTGTAAAAACAGAACCAGAATCATCTGGATCCAAGACCACACATAAAGCAGACGGCATCACAAGAGGTGCCGACTACTATCTGAGGTAATCACATATGACAAATCAGAGTACAACAGATAAACTTATTGAAATGCGTCTTACCACAATGGCAGATGCATTCCGTAACCAGCTGGATGATCCTAAATTTAAAGAAGTACCATTCGAGGATTGCTTCGGTATGCTGGTGGACATTGAATACAGCAATCGTAAAAACAATCGTCAGAAACGACTGATCCGCAACGCTGGATTCGACCAGCCGGAAGCAAATATCATGGATATCAACTATACTTCCGGACGCAGGCTGAACAAGGAGCTGATAAACAGACTTGCCACTTGCGAATATATATCTGAACACCGGAATCTTTTTATTACCGGTGCAACAGGCTGTGGTAAAACATACATGGCATGTGCCTTTGGTATGGAGGCTTGTAAGCAGTATTTCAATACCAGGTATGTCCGCCTTCCTGATCTGCTTATTGATCTGGAGATGGCACGGACAGATGGCAGCTACAAAAAAGTTATGGCTAAGTATGCCAATCCCGTTGTCCTGATTCTGGATGAATGGCTTCTATTGAAACCAACGGATTCAGAACAGAGGGATATCTTCGAACTGCTCCACCGGAGACGCAAGAAATCTTCAACGATTTTCTGCTCCCAGTATGAATTCGAGGAATGGTATGACCAGCTCGGCGGTGATGCCAGTCCTCTTGCTGACGCAATTATTGACCGCATCGCTCATGACAGTTATCGTATCAATATCACAAGCATTGATGCCGAACATGACATCTCAATGCGTGAAGTCTATGGATTAGACAAAACATTACGCGAGTAAACTCGCATAAGCGGTTTCCGTTAGTCCGGACAGGCGGTTTCCTGCCTGCCGGACTTGCGGTGTTACTGCACAAGAATATTCATTAAAGTGCGTCATTTTCTGAATTGCTTTGTTTTTTAACTTTTATTTGATAACTTTATCTTGCATCAACTTAAGACTTGTTCTTTAAGTTGACGCTATTTTGACCACATTGGTGTCAGGCACCAATGTTTGTCATTACCTACTTACAATTTTTCTTCTTATTCAAGTGCCTTAGTAATTCTATAATATCTGCTCTCCAAAGCCTCTCTTCCTCCTTCCATTACATCACATATAGCATCTCTTATCTCAAAATCTTGTAATGCACCTGAATGAGAAGCATTTATTTCTCCACCCGCAAACTCCATATGAATCACTTGTTCTGAATTTGTATTCACAACAATATTGGGATTATGTGTTACAACAATAATTTGCTGACTTTGTTTCTTTTCATTAATTCCTTTTACAATAAAATCAGTAATATTTTTTGTCTCCAAGTCATCCTCAGGTTGATCAATAATAATAGGTTCTTTGCTTATTTGTAATAATAATGTCAATATTGCAGAAGTTCTCTGTCCTGCTGACCCTGCATCAATAGAAATATATTTATTACGTCCTGTTTTTAACTCCAATCGCACCAAGTCTTCTGGAAGCCACATATAAATTTCATTTTCAACACTATAATCATTTTCAAATAAATTATTTAAATGCGCACGAAACTTTTTGCCATAAGTACTTGAGTTTCGATTCGTAAGTTCTTCACACATTGCTTTATAATTTTCCAAATAATCTCCATTTTCAGGATTAGCAAGTCGAAAAACTATACCTCCTGAATATTCTTCCTCTTTATTTCGCTCCAATATATCGGAAGAGAATGTTGTCCCCTGTTTATTGATTATATTTCTAAACACCTCCTCATTTTTCTCCATGTTTCCCATTGGCAATAACGTAATTCTAAGATTTCCAGCTTCATTCCACGAAGTACACTGTTCTTTCTCGATTTTCATATCTCTGCTGAATCAGAGTATAGTATTCTTCTAGAATAGTCATCCTCTCCTGCTTCAGTTCTTCATCAATTTGTTCAACCCTAATATACTCTTCTAATTCCTTTAACAAATCATCCTTTTGTTTCAGTAAAACTGGGTAAATATCAATATCGTCTACCCCTTGTTCTTTTAATTCATTAATAACATTGTTCATTTCAATTTGATTTTCTTCTTTATTCTTAGATACTTTTAATTTTGAAAACCAAACATCCAGCTGACACAAACTTACTTGGTTCTTTTCATATGCCTCCTTATAATTTAAAATAAATGCATTTATTTCTGATTCCCATTGACATATTTCTTTCTTTGACTCTTTATCAAGTCTATCTGTATTTAATGAATTTTCGCTAAGTTCAAGAACACTTTTATATAACTGTATTGATTTATCAATAACATCCTCATATTTTCTATATACAGACTTTGCTTGTTGTTCTGCAATTAAGATTTCTTTTTGTGAATCTAATACCTTTTTGGTTGCCTCAGTTTCAAACACTTTAATTTTGTTTTCGATTTCTCTTAATGCTATTTCTTTTCTCTTTTTCTCATTAACTTTAATATTGTTATTGTTTATTCGAATCATACAATCAACATATTTGTTTTTCGTTGAATCTAAGGATTTTCTCCACCCAATTGAATCCCACTGACTATCAATATATTGCAACAAAAGCTGTGCATCTTTTGTCATTTCAAATAATTGTTTTTGATTAAATATCCGGATCGGAAATCTCTCTAATAAATCTGTAGCTTCCTCTAGTTCTCCTCCTATCATTTCATACAGTTTATCATTTTTCCACATAAAATTATGCTCTAATCCATCTTTTACTATACATGCTCTGATTTCTGTACTATCAGTAAGCATACCTAATTCCGTTCTATTCTTGGAAATATTAACAAAATCATCAAATTCCTTTTGCAAGGCTTTCGGTAATTCTTCTTTTTTATCCAATATCAATCTAACAAACTGTATTATGCTAGATTTTCCTGTTCCTCGTCCACCAATTATTGATGTCATCCAAGGACTAAAATCAATATGTAATGGAGCCCTCCTTCCAGCATATTTTGCTTGCTTTATTTCTATATATTTTAAAAACATTCTATTCTTTAAGTCATTAGGATTACCTTCATAAAAATCGCTTCTTAATACCCCATCTATATTATCAAATAATGCTAATCTCATCGCCTCTATTGAAGGTTTTCCCATCTTCACCCAAGTATATCTGGATCCAATTGCATCAATACAATGAGAATCACTTCCTGCCACATACGATATTTTTCTTTTTGAATCTTTATATATTTGATTATTAATTTCTGAACCAATAACTTCAAAAGCCAATAATTCATCCACATTTAAAACCCCTTTTATTTCAGAAGCACTATTGTTTTCAAATAATCCACTTGAACAATCCACATGAGCAGGTATTGCGATTCCTTTATTTTTTATAACTATTTCCATAACTTCCGGCATAGATTTTGTTGTAGATAACACTTTTTCATCAAAACCAATTTGTCCAAATATTCTTTCTAGATTCCTTACCTCCACATCAATATTAAAAATCGCCAGCAGATGAATATTTCCCATAACATTTATCTCAACTGCGGGAAAAATTATTACTGGTGCGATATTAGAGTTATCTTGAATCAGCTCATTCATAGCCTCTCTTAGTTTATCTATCCATTCAAAAGAGTTATGGTCACTGATAACAAGGCAATCTATATTCTTCTCTATTGCCTTTAACAAAAATTCTTTAGGTGTAACTTGCTTTTCCTTCTCCGGCTCCCTACTTTCTTTACCATAATCCATTGAAGCTGGCGTATGAACATGAAAATCTACCTTCCACCATTTTCCTCCTGCAATTTCTTTTACTGTACTATTCATCATGTACCTCCATATTTATCTAAAAGAAAACCTATCATGTTTGTATCTAACTTTATCTTTTTCTAAACCTCCGTATATTGTACATTGGTTAGAATTTCTATCGTATTTTACCATACTTTTGACATATAACCATCTCAATGTTAACTTCCAGAAATTTTACAGAAATTTTACAACTAAATCAATCTTCTTCTTAATTGATATGATTCCGAATCCACTTCTATCTCATATAATTTTATATCCTTCCAATCGCATAATTGAAGTAACTTATTTCTATCTTCTCCTGATATCCTATTCCCCATAATTATGCTCTTAGGTTTGATTATGTCATTCCTTTCTTTTTTCTTTTATCATTATACTGTATACTTGTTATACGCCATTCATCTTCGTTTTCCCATTTTCTACTTTTAGAAACACATGTTCTATGTATAAATTTCAAAATTTCATTCTGTTCCATTTGATACTCTGCTCTAGGTATTTCATCTACATACTCAATTGGTGTCAATCTCCAATTATATTTTGCAAATATATCTATTGCATCATATTCAATACAGATTCCATTATAGTCATTTGCATACGAATACCACATAGGTGCATTATCAAAAGATGTCGTTAATGAATAAACTAATGTGTATTCTCTAATGGCATTCATCATTTTATATGCATCTGTATTAACCCAGTCATCTATTTCTTGCCTTGATGGTTCTTCAATAAATTTTATATGTTTTAATATTTCAATACGCTTTTTTCGCTCTTCATCTGTATCTATTTTATATGAATATTCATAAGGGTCATTTAATTGAGAAATTAAGCTGAAATGAAATATATCATCTTTAAGATTCGGGATAGTATATTTACTTCCCAAAGATTTAAACTTATAAAATGAACTAATATTCATCTTTTTAAAAATATCAATCAATCTGTTAGCGGCTTGTTCATTAAATGAATCATTAGTTGTCATTATAACGAAATTATTTCTAACTATATCTATATATTCTCTTTTTAGTGTTTCCAAACTATAATCCATATTTTTTACACTCCTTCTTATGTATATTTCGACCACACAGAACCAACTGCACGGAGTTTTAGGGGTATTCCGCAATTGTCCGTCTTATCCATTTAGCAATATAAGTTTAGCGGTCAATAACTCCTTGCCACAACGTCCATACATGGTACGTTTTATCATTTTCAATTTGCTGTTTGTTCCCTCAACAAAACCATTCGATAGAGGGCTGGCTATAGCATTTTCTACGGCAGATAAATCTTTTTCCAGTCCGGATGCCAAACGGGAAAGTTCTTTCAAATCGCTGTTTTTGTATTTTTCAATAAAAAGATATAAGTACGGCATGTTTTCTTTTGAAATATCTCCCGAAACTCCTGAATGCAGGACTTTAGAGTCCTAAGCTGCGGATAAGTATCCATCAGATATGATTTATGACGATCCGTTATCTCGTGGTTCATCCATAAGAAACTGAAGATGCCGTTTCTTGATATGTGGTCATATTTCTGAATTTTTTTCTTTTTTTGAATAGCGTCCGTTGAAGAACTCCTGTAGACCGCAATATCAATATGAAAACGCTCTACAATCTTATTCATATAATCATAAGCCGCTGTCTGGCCACCTTTGTAACCTTTTTGAATGAGACTTCGGAAAACATCTTTTCTGCTCACTCCAGAAGATAACTCTTTGATGATATAATCATAAAATTGATTCATTCCGCTGTAAAAATTTTTGTGGCATAAAGAATCATAGTCTCCTTCAAGATATTTTGTTACTGTATTTCTGCTACAATGAAGTATTTTAGTATTTATGATTCCTTATCTTGTCCATCACTTGACCTCTTGATTGTCCAGCCATAGACCATTATACTGTCCTTATTAAGAGAAAAGGAAAGGCTCCGGAGCCCCTTCTGCAAGATTGGCTTCCGGAACCTTGGTAAACACCATGTATATTGTAACAGATTTTACAAGAAAAGGACAGCATATTTTTATCAGAGAACAGTCAGCCAGAGAACAGTCAGAGAACAGTGAACAGTGAATTTCTTTGCCCCATATGTCAGAAATGCAGTCTAATCTTCCGTGATTACCGCAGCCACATTATAAGATACGAGGACGGAACACATGAATGGCTCAAAATTCCAAGGCATCAGTGCAGCAATAATAAGTGTCGCAGAATCCACCGGATGCTGCCTGACATACTTACACCATTCAAGCACTATAATGAGGAAACCATATCGGGAGTTCTGGATGGCATTGTAACTCCTGAGGATGAGGATTCAGAAACATCTCCTTCGGAGGACACAAAAATTTAATAAAAATTTAATGGTGTCAGGCACCAATGTCTCTAGCGCCTGTTTGGAATTTCCATACAATGAATGGCGACCAAAGCAAGACCAATACACTCAATAAAAGCATTTTAATTTTTACTTTTTAATGAAATCTGTTTTATAATTTCTTGTGCAAAAGGATAAATTAAATAGCATAAAAGAATACACGAAACAAACCAAGTTCCTCCATTGTGAGATACCGAAAAAATACTCGTAAAAACAGACTGTAATCCTAAAATTTCTATTGGCATTAATATAACATTTTCTTGCAAAGATTCTGTCCCCCCCCCCCAAAAAAAAAATAATATATAATGTTCCTACTAAATAATATATTGGCAATATTGTAATATATCTTTTTTTATAAAACAATTTTATATTGGCTAACTTTCCCAAATCTTTTTTTTTTGATAAGTATAATATATCACATACCCCGATAAAACAAAAAAAAGCTGTCATAAAAATCGCTCCCATATTTATAAAAGAAGTCAATATACCATATTTACATCCTAGATGAATATTCGAATGAAACAGAAAAATAAATAGCACTGCTACTATTCTATATATATCAAGCCCTGTCTGCCTGCCTGTTTGTTTGTTGACTATCTATTGTCCTTCTTTTCCCCTATCATTAAGCAGAATTTTTCAAATAACAAATATTTTATTCTCACAACCTCATATAATTTTCCACTTACTTTATTAACGAATCTCTGTAGCGTTAAAACATACAAGATTGAACATAAAATTCCAAATATAAAAATTATAAACGAAATTATGAATACCCATTGTATAACATCTGAATATCCAAATCTCTTATAAACATAATTCCACATTGCGTCTAAAATATGTTCTTAAAATAATATTCTCATGTATAATGTAAATAAGTAATGATAACTTTGAAATATAATTAATAAATCTATTTTTAAAATGAATATTTCTTGCAATATTAAATATTGCTATAGACATAGCTAACAAAAAAAGGGTTGCAATTATTAACCCAGCGCATTACTTTATCAGACAAAACTTGAGAATACAATCCACATATATCTGTTATAAGTATAATTCCTATAAATCCAATAACTCCTATAATAAAAAGGATTATATTTTCCCTTATATTATCTACAAAGCTCATTAAATATTTCTGCATATAAGCTATAGCAAAATATATTGTTATCCAAAGTATAATAGCTGATGAAAAAACCAACTACAATTAATAAAATTCATAAAAACATATAAAAATACCATTACCAATGTACTTCTAAATAACTGGCGCTGATTCATCATATTTACAATACTATTTAAAATTGGGTGTATCGGATAGAATAATAAATAACATGTCATATACCAATTATTTCCAAATGTTGTTGGAAATAAACTACTTATAATAATTCCAATAGATATATTACCATGTAATATTATATATGTTATTATAAAGATAACTATTGATACTACCCATATTTCTATAACCATAAAAAGCCATTTTTTCTTATTCCAATTTTTGCTCTTTAATAAAAACCAAGCTGAACATATGAAAAATACTGAATTTCCCAAAACACCAAAGTGTCGAAATATTTGTAATAAAATACATTGTATATTCGTAGTTGCTCTTGAAATATCTATCACAAAACCATTATTTGGAATATTATATGCTTCATTTGTTAATGATTGTACTGTATGATTTATTACAATTACAAAAATTGCAAAAATTTTTAATAGCTCAATTCCAGAATCGCGTGTCTGTCTGTCAATGTTATTTATAAGCTTCATCTATGTCAACCCTTTCTTAGACACATGTACTTTACTTTTTATTTCAGCTTTTGTAATACATTCCCTATCATCTTTCTTATTAATCCACAAATTATTCGACCATGTAAGACTATAATACCTATTAAAAAAATAATTTGTATAACAATACCACTTTCAAAAATTACTAATAACCACCACTGTACACACAGCAATATAACACTTATGACGATACGACTTATATTTAATGATAAATTCATAGCCTTATTAGTGTCATACGTAATAATAAGCCATACTACAAAATAAGAAATCATAGTCGCTATCACTGCTCCCATTAATGCAATTTTGTATATCAAAAACGCATTAAGAATAGTGTTAATAATAGCGCCTGTAATTGTTGCCTTTGTAATTGTAAGCGCTCAATATTTCAACGCCAGATTGTAAATAGGTAATAATTAGAGCAAAATGCTAGCATCTAGCATACATAAGTATAGTAAAACACTAGCATTTCCTGATACTTATTATGCGTTGATAATTAACTTGAATTATTTTGCACTTACTATTCATATTATATTATTGCCTTTTTTTTCCATAATTTTATAATATCTGCCCCAAAAATAATTATGATTAAAATAAATAAAACAACTACATTTATCGCGATAATAAAAATAGCATTTTTGAAAAAATACATCCAATTTTCCACATTATAATTATCAATTTTAAAATAATATAACGCAATAATAGAAATATAAGATACTAGCAAAAATAATGGTTTAAATATAATTTTATAATTCAACATAATTATATTTTTACATAAATACATATAAAAATAACATAATCTATATAGTGATGCTATTAATGTTCCAACTGCAACTCCTACAAGCCCACATTTTTTTATAAAAATAATGATATAACAATATTTAAAATAGCTTCTATTGCAGCTCCTTTATTTGTTTCTTTAAATTTATTTGCAGAAATTATTAATAAATTAAATGGTTCTCTAATGCAAATTATCATTTGAGAAATCGCAATTATAAATGGAAAAATTACTCTATCATAAGAATAATCCGAATTATTACCTATATAAATACAAACAAATTGCCTAATCAACAGTATTATTGTTCCAAAACCGATCAATGAAACTATTAAAATAAAGTAAAAGTACTTTTTCATAAATTCTTTAATTTTTACAGTGTTTTGTTGTGCCAGTTTTCTTCAAGAATTGACTGAAATCCTGTAGAAATAGACAAAACTACCGATTTCATTCCATTGATAACTAACATATATACAGAATAAACGCTTACTTCATTCAAATTTAATAATAAAGTTATTAAAACTATATCTGTATTATTGTTAATAAAAAAAGCCAGATTTTGAAAAAAACCATCCCATCTACCTTTTAATTCATATTTTCCTTTACTATAACATTTACGATATCTTTTTTCTGTAAATAATGTATATAATAAAGGTTGTAATAAAAAAAGCAATACTACTAAAAAGCTTTACAATTAGTATATTATTATATTTTACTGATGATATTATAACTAAACTAATATTTACAACATATGCAATAATTTGAGCAATTGAACATATATACAATTTATGACTTGCTTGTAGCAAAATTTTATATGATATTGCAAAAAAATATTGAGCACATAAAGAAATACTTAATATCCAAATTAATGTGACAATAGACTCTTTATTTATAGAGGATTTTATCATTAACGGATAAATTAGCGATAATATCAAAGTATAAATCATATAAATACATATAATTTGTCTAAAAAATTTTTTTGAAGATGAAATAATATCTGAAATCTTGTTCTTATCATTTTCATATATAGGCTTATATAATTGAGCCATTATTACAGCACCTACGCCCCCCTCAAGCAGCGAAATGTAATTTAAAAACTGATTTATTGATGAAACCAAACCATTTATTTCTGAGCCAAAATAATTAATAGTTATTTTTGATGTAATAAATGAATTGATAACAGCAACGATTTGAAGTAGTAAAGAAAATAATATATTATATGAAAGTTTCTTCTTCATTTATAAATTGTCCTTTAATATTTTTTCTAATTGACTAACGTTTTTATCCCAATTAAAATTTTCAATAATTTTTACACCAGCATTCGCTATCTCTATTCTCCTATCGTTTTCATTAATTGCCATCTCTATTTTTTTTGTCAATCCCTTCACATCTCTAGGCTTACATATAAGCGCCGTCTTACAATCAAATGAAAAATCTCGTATTCCTTTACTATCAGTTGTAACTAAGCAACATCCACATTTCATGCTTTCTGCTGCTGTTAATCCAAAACCTTCTAACCAACTAGCAGTTACAAAAATTGAACATCTATTGTATAAATCTCTAAGTTGAACACGTGTCGGATTATATGTATATCTTACATATTTTGGCAATTCATCATTAACTGAATAAACACCAAATGCTTCAAACTTTATTGTCGGATATTTCCTATGAATTATTTCTATAGATTCAAGAACATCATAAGTTCCCTTTGATTTTATTGGAACATACATAAAACCAATTATAATATTATTCCTTTCTTCAATAGCATTATCACAGCCAAAATCATCATCAACAGCATTAGGTAAATAATAAGCAGAATTAAATGTATGCTCTTTTACTATATTATATAACCAGCTCGAAACAGCAATATTAATCATACCTAATTCATATGTCTTATAAACCTCCCTATCAGATATTCCCCAATTTTCAAATCCCTGAATAAAGTAAACCTTCTTTCCTTTACACTTTGATAAACCATTAACCCCTCCAACTGTTATTAAAGCCGTTGCTATTACAAAATCTCCATCTGGCACTGTTTTATCATTTATAGAGTATACTGCAATTTCAGTTATATTTTTCTTTTTATATAATTTTTTTTTCGAAATTGTTTTTTTTTCTTCTCTTATTATATGTTATTATATTAGGTATTTTTAATTTACCTTTTCCTTTACCACAATCATATAATATTGTTATTTTATGCCCTTTACATGCAAGTCTTTCAGCATAACCATACATATTCAATATTCCACCAGATGGCAAATTGTAGTCATACCAAGGTAATACAATCGTTATATTCATATTTAATCATCCTTCAATTTAAATCTTTTTTCCAAACAAAACAATATAGATATGATAAAATCAATGCTGGGAAATAAAAAATCATTCCATGAATACCCGGAAGTTTAGTCTTATCAAAGACTAAATATTTTGCATATTCCATTATTTTACTTTTTGTTTTAGTTTCATATTTATATCTTACCTTAAAATATTCTGCCTCACCTTTTGGAAATTTAAAAATGTTAATACTATTTGTCAATCCTGTGGGCAAATATGAACAAATTGTCCATACCTTAGGAATAACATAATACAAATATTCTTGATCAATTTGCCTCCACACTAAATCTTCTGTAATAAAATTTTCATTTTCAAATTTAGGAAACGGAAACTTCTTTAACACATCTATTTTATGAACCATAGTCGTTTCAAATATTCCATTTTTCATTTCATCCTTCACTGTCGAAAAAGAATATGGATGTATAAAACATTCTCCAAACATTGTTTCATTTACATTTTTCCCCCTATATGCAATCATGCCACATAAATTCTTCTTTTTATCTTTAATACCAATCCACTGATTATATATCTCACCTAAAATGTCATTTATCAAATAATCATCTGAATCAATACACATAAATAATTCATATTGTGCATTCTTTACTCCATTATTAAATGCTATATGTTTTCCCTCATTTTTTTGATAAATATAATTTATATTAATTTTATTTTCTTTGATAAATTCACCGACGATAAGTTTAGTTCCGTCGGTTGATCCATCATCGACAATTACCCATTCAAAGTTATTAAATTTTTGATTCAGAAGACTATTATATAATTTGGTAAGATATCCTTCTCTATTAAATGTTGGTGTAAATACTGTAATACCTTTTTTCATAATGTCACCTCAAATCGTTTTAACCATTCTTCGCAATCATATGACTCAATAATACTTTTAGCTACCTGTATATATGGAAGGGTTAAAAAATCACAAATTGATATTTTTCATTTCCTAATATATAAATATTATTTGAATTATAAAAAGGCTCTCTTATTATGTCTGAATAATTCGTAATTAATTTTTTCCCTAAAAAAAGTGCCTCTAGCGGTCTCAAAGTTAATCCGATATTTTCGTTAGTAACTAAATCTAATATTGCACGACTATTCGAAGCTATATCTAAAATATAGCTTTTATATGGCATAAATTTTCCCTCTAAATTTTTATTAAATTTTTCCTTACAATTTGTAATATAAAAATAAGTTACTAAATCATTTTCTTCACAATATCTATTTATACTTTGTAAATACTCAATTCTATTTTTAGGTGATCCTATAAAAGAAATATCAAACTTACTTTTCTTTACACTACATACTAACTTTTTGTTCCAAAATTGCTGATTATATTTTATTGAATATTTTTTACAATCTTCATAATTATATGACCATATTTCAATTTTTTTATTATTGAAAATATTTTTCATACTAACACGCATTTTTATTGTTTCAATTGTATTCCAACAATAAAATATAATCTTTATCTTTGGATTTAATCTGCAAAAACATTCAATAATTCCTTCGTTATAATATGTATCAAATAAAATAACAGCATTATAATCTGCAAACTTTTTTTTCCAATCACCAAGGGAATATTTAATTAAATATTTATTTTTTTTCAGAATTCTGAATATAAATCCTTTTTTATAAACATCTCTAATATCAGCCTCAATGTTAGCATCTTGAAGAACATCTATATCATGCCCCGATAATAATAATACTTTATTCATATTTTAACCTATCCATATATTATTCTTGAATATTTCTGTGAAAATTTCCGGAATTCTACTTAAATAACTCCAGACCCAAAAAAAACTGTGAACCACAAACAAATCCAAACATTTTTAACTGTTTAAATGATATACTTTTCTTTTTATTATTTCCTAATGCCCATGCATAATAGACATAATTAGCTATATTTAAAACTCTAAACATTCTATAAAAATTTATATCAACAAATAATAATGGTAAACTAAATGCTGCATAAATATTTATATTAAAAATAGTATCACTGTATCTATCATCATACGATTTAACATATCTACGTATATAGCAAACAGTAATTAAATTCACAAAATATAAACCTGCGAATGGAATTGATCCCCAAGCAGTTCCACCAAAATAATAAGTAACATGCTCAAATACACTCCATTTATTTGCCAAAAATTCAATTCCAATCAACGGAAGATTCACATGCAAAACATTATTCAATAACAAAAAGAATTAAATATATTCCAAATAGCACTCCAACTAATTCATATTTTCCTTTATCAATTTTATATTTGTTTTCTTTTTTTTATTAATCCTATTATAAAAAAAGGGATAAAAAATAATGTTACCATTTGAAACGATGATGAAATCAATGCAATTACAAGTGCTATTTTTTTATTATCCTTATATAAAATAAGAGCATCAAAAAGTAATACACTCGCAATCATTGTTCTAAACTGTACAGTACCAATAAATAACTCCGAAATCAATAATAAAAAAAAAAAACCCCCACATAATTATCTGTTATTTTTTTAATTCCCCAATATAACAATATCCCTAAAATTATAAAAGTGATTATTACGGTTTCCTGATAATCTGTTATTCCAATTTTCTTAAAAATAAAATAATATAGCCTATATCCAATTTCATATCTATCATAATCATCAGTCATCATAGAATACAAATAAAGATTATAATCAGAATTCGAATTATTACCTGCAAAAATCACAAAAATTCCTATTGAAAGCACTACTGAATTAATTTTAGATTTATTGTTTTTTATTAGACAACAAAATCCTATTATTAAAATTACAAAATAAACAATCTGTACCATAGATTTCCTCAAAAATTCTAATTAAATTCTTTCTTCTCATAAATATATTCTTTTTCCATTTGTTTTTTTTCTGCCCATTCTAGTGTATTAGATACAATCCTTGAAGGATTACCAATAACTACAGAATTTTTAGGGATTTTTCCTTTAATAACAGTTCCTGCACCTATAATACAATTTTCTTCAATAATCGTTCCAGGTAATATTGTAGAATTAGCTCCTATAAATACATTATCTTTAATTGTAATATCCTTTAACCAAAAAGATTCATATCTTATTTTCTCATCAATTGCTCTTAATCCACATGTAACAGAGTAATCATGTACTAATAAAAGAACATTTCTTGAAATAACAACATTATTTCCTAAATGTGTTTTATTATATCCTTTACCATCAAAAGCAACAGAAGGATGGATATATCTTGGAATTCCTGTTATATCTATTCCTATATGATTCAAATACCAATTATATAACTTCATATATTTTCTCGGAGAAAAATAATCAAATAATTTTATTATCTTTCTCAAACAAACCTGCATTATTTTTTTAAAGATTTTCATATAACTCAATATAACTCCTTATCATACTGTTTTTTGAAAATTTACTTTTATTAAACTCAATAGGATATTTCCATTTCGTATCAATTATGAGTTCTGCCGCTTTATTAATATCGCCTTTAGAAACTATATAACCATTTTTTCCTTCATCAATACATTCCACACCTCCACCTGTATCATATGTAATTACTGGGGTTCCACAAGCTAACGCTTCTAAATTAATAGTTGGAAAATTATCTTCATACGTCGGATTAAATAAAATACTTGCTTGTCTATAAATCTCCACTAATTTCTTTGTATTTTCTGTTCGACAAATTCCTATAATTCCTTTTGGCAATGCATTAATCTGCTTATCTGTTAACCCAACCAAAACGATTTTATAATCATCACTTAAAATACTTCGTAGCTTCAGAAAATCTTCTAGTCCTTTACGTTTAGTCCATTCCCCTGCTATACCTAAAACTATTCTTTCTTTTTTTAAATATGAATTTTCATGATTAAAAACATCTGTATCTATTCCATTATAAATTACAATTGATTCATAAATATTTAAAAATGATTCATTTACTATTCCATTAAGCCAATTACAAGGTGATATAATGGTCTCATAAATTAAGACACTTTTTCGGACAATTTATAATGAATCTGATATACTAAAATCAGTAACAAAGAAAGGATTCATAAAAATGTCCAGACAAAGAAGAAATTTCAGTGCCAAATTTAAATCAGACCTTGTAATCGAACTACTTAAGGGTGAGAAAGATCTCAATACCCTTGCTGTTGAAAATAATATCCAGCCGAATCTGCTCCGCAACTGGAAAAAAAAGAATTCCTCGACAATGCTTCTGCTGTATTTGATGACAAGCGTGAGGATAACCTCAAAGAAAAGCTTGCTGAAGAACGTAAGGAAAAGGCGGAGTATGCCAAAAAGGTTGGTCAGTTAACCATGCAGGTTGATTGGCTCAAAAAAAAATCTGAAGAAATTTGTGGACCTGACTACGAGAGTAAGTTTAGTCCAAAACCTTTTGACGACTAAAGAAATCCCGGCTTCTGTCGGCGCAAAACTGCTTGATATCAATCGTACAAGTATTTATTACAAAGGCACGCCTACATCCGATAAAGAACTGGCTTGTAAAGAGATTATCGACCATCTTCATACGGATAATCCAACCTGGGGTGCAAGACAAATGTCCGCCCAACTGAAGGCTAGAGGATATCATGTGGGACGTCGGAAAGCACGACGTTACATGAACGAAATGGACATTCACCCAATCTATCCTAAAATGAATCTTTCTAAGCGGATGCAACAGGCAAAGGTATGTCCTTATCTGCTCCGTAATGCTATCATAGATAAGCCAAATCAGGCATGGTCTATTGACATTACATATATTCCAATCAAGCGAGGTTTTCTATATTTGACAGCTGTTATTGATTGGCACAGTCGTTGCATCGTTGGCTGGGAAGTAGATGATACGCTTGATACCAGAATGGTCATTAATGCTTTAAAAAAGGCATTCAAAGTAGCAAAACCGCAGATATTGAATTCTGATCAGGGTTGCCAGTTTACAAGTCAGCAGTACATTGATTTTGTAAAGGTAAACGGCATCCGGCAAAGCATGGATGGCAAAAGCCGCTGGGCAGATAACATCATGATTGAGCGTTGGTTCCGCAGCTTCAAATATGAAGAAGCTTATCTGACACAATACAATAACATCAAAGAAGCCAGAACTGCCATCGGACAGTATATCCACACTTACAACTTTGAGCGGCGTCATTCTGCACTTGATTATAAGACACCGGCTGAATGCTACTATCCGGCAATGCTGTTGCCATATGTAGCTTAGCATAAATGGGACTGGGGAAGGTTCAACTACTTCCCCTATGTTCTCTGTAACTTATCAACCATATCAGTTCATTATAAAAATCTCAGATTTTTGTCTTGACAACTGAGCCACTATATGATACTATAATAGCATCTAATCCACCAAAATATTTCTTTTTAATTTCCAATTATGCTTCGTATTATCTATATATGATATTGGATATGTATGTATTTGTTCACAATCATAACATCCTGTTTTCCATTTTTCACACCCACAGGCATCAAAATATGCACAATGCCCTGTAAATGCCCAACAGTCATGTTGAGTCCATACAACTCTTATGTTTTTTTTCTTAATATAATTAAAAAGTAACTCAATATTAATATAATAGCCATGTATGCAATGAAGATGAATTATATCCGGATTTATATTATCAATCCATTTTAAAAGTTTCCTTGTTGCAGAAACTGAAGCAAACCCTGTTTTATCGGTTAATCTTGTATAAGCACCATGTATTTTTACACCTAAATCATCATCCATATAATATTCATGTTCATTTTGTGCTTTTCGACCTCTTCCCCAAACAACATAAGAATCAACACCTTTATTAAGTAATGCTCTGTGAAGATTCATCATTATATTTCCAGCAGCCTTATATGAAAATGTATTAATCTGAATAACCTTCATAATTTAATCTAACCTATAACTTCTTTAAGCCAATTTCTTAAAGAATACCTTTCATATATTACATTATCTATTCGTTTATATTTACTTTTAAAAATATATTATCTAAATCAAATTTCCCATTATATAAATAAATATTTTCAGGACAATAAAAATCGTAATTTACAATATCTTCATTTGTTGTAATCAATTTTTTCTTTGCCCCCAATGCTTCAATCACCCTTATGGTTAATCCTATTTGTCCATCTTGTGCGGAATCCAGTACACACCTTGATTTCTCATAAATTTCATTCATTTTTTCACCTTTTAAAGGTTGAAAGTTAAATTCATTATACTTTGCCTTATGTAACTCTTTATTTCTAATTTTTCTGTAAAAATATACTATTCTCGAAGGAAAAAAAAAATAAATATACTGTTTAGGATATATCGATTTTAATTGTTCACTCATCTTTTTAATAAATTTATATTTCTTCGGATGAGCTGTTCCCACAAAGCAAAAATCATATTTATAATCATCACTATTTTTTTCACCTATTTTCTCATACATTTTTGAATAAAATAATGGCAAAAATCTCAAGTTAGGAGTTTCCTTCACGTCTCGTTTATCAAATGAATAGCACTCATCAAAATACTTTTGAATACTTTTGATATAAGGGAAATTTTCTTGCGAATCCCATTGATATAAAACAAATTTTGCTTTCGATTGACAACTTTTCAGTTCACTTATCATTGATTCACTAAAAGAAAGAGACTGACCGGAAATGAGAAATACAATATCATATTTTTTTTGTTCTAACCGTTTTCATGATTTCATTGAAATATCTCTCAATATATTTATAAATTATATTCTTATTTATTCTTATTGCAGCTTTTACTAATGCATTTGTGCTTGGCCTGTCATCCCAAAAATCGACTTCATATCCCATCTCTTTAAGTTCATCAGTTATAACTTCAGGATAATTAAAGAAACGTGGCATAATAAGTAGTAATTTCATCTAATATTCCTCATATTATTTATTCAATATTTTTTCAATCTTTGTATCGTCACCCCAAATAGCTTTAGAATCATATGGTCTATCTGGGAATACTCCATACTGCAGTTCAATATCGTAATTATTCTCTTTAATAAATCTTTCAACTCTATCTGCAAGCTTTTCAGGTCGTCCAGAGCATATATTTATTATTCCTTGTTCACTTTGTTGTCCTACTGCTGCCGCCACCTGTTTACAAAATTCAGGATAATCAATAAAATCATACTGATTCTGGCCTAATGTAAATGGAAATTCTTTTTTTCCCTCTTCAACTGCTGCAGTAATTTTCGAAAAAATGGATGAACCATATTTAGAATTGCCAACTATGTAATATCCTCTAAGCCACTGAAACACTATATTATTCTGCTTGCAAATCATTTCTGTGAGTTCTCTCAAAGCATTCTTTGCAATTCCATATGGTGTAGTAGGATGGCATGGTGTTTTTTCGTTAATACTTCCCTCGAAAAATCCTATTTCATGCATACTTCCCATTACTGCAATATGCTTTAGTCCACTTTCTGCCATTTTCTTTATAAGCTCATAATGTTTTGGAAAATCCAGTATATGTGCATCAGAATAATGTATAAATCCATCTCTCCACGCTAAATGTAATAGCGCGTCTGGCTTTTCAAAATATTCATATGGATCTTCTATTGAGAAAATATCACATTCAATTTTTGTTGCCCTTGTATCCACATTATCTAATTTAAAATCTGTTGCTATTACTTTATTTCCTGACTCAATAATTGCTTTTACAATTCCTTGTCCCAGATATCCATTAGCTCCTGTCACCAATATTCTCATTTAATTTTCTCCTTTTACATGGCTCCGTCATTCTTTAAAACTCCCACAATTGTATGAAAAATAATTCTTATATCATTTTTCACACTCCACTCACCTATATACTGAGTATCCAGCTTCACCACCTCCTCAAAGTCCGTGATATTACTCCTGCCACTCACCTGCCAAAGCCCGGTCAGCCCAGGTCTGAATGACATTCTGGCTCTATGGTGTGGTTCATACTTATCCCACTCATCGAGTGTTGGTGGTCGTGTGCCTACCAGACTCATATCTCCTTTGAGGATATTCCAAAACTGCGGCAGCTCATCTATTGATGTCTTCCTGATAAACTGTCCTATGCCGGTTTTCTTTGTTCCATCCGGCAGTATCTTGTTGCCTATGATTCTTGGGTCGAAGTCCATCTTAAACATCATTCCATCGCTCACCTTATTTTGTGCCATGAGCTCCTTCTTTCGCTCCTCAGCATCCATGTACATGCTTCTGAATTTGTACATCTTGAACTTTCTTCCGTTTCTGCCGATTCGCTCCTGTGCGAAGAAAATCGGTCCCGGTGATGCTATATAGATTGCCGGAGCAACAAATATGGTTACAAGCATTGTGATAAGACAGCCAACCAGTCCACCAAGTATATCCATTGCTCTTTTTGCAACAAGCTGTGACGTGCTCGCATAGTTCATACTTGCTGTGATGACCGTGTAGTCACCTATTTTTTCTATCTGATTGAAATTGCCTGACATGGCTTTGTTTTTAGTGATGCCTCTGTGAACTGCTATACCCATCTCTATAAAGCTTGCCACCATATCATCGGGATATTCGCTTTCTGCGCATGGCGGGATAAGCACCTCATCCACCCATTCCTCACAGGCGTAGTCCACTATCCCGTCATGGTTTGTAACGATTGGTATCTCGCATATTGTTTCGCCCTTCAGGTCTGCATCTGTTGCCGCTGCCACAATCTGTGTATATCCAAAGCTCTTTTCCTTTAGTCCGTGAAGTGTCTCCCGAAGGAGTTTTTCCGGCGCTACGACTAAGAGTGATTTTTTGGATGTGGCAAAGCTTCTTTTTTTAATGATTTTCTTTAGTACTACCCTGCCTATATACGCTATTAGCACATAGACCGGAATCATAATGTAATATGACGCCCGCGAATATATCTCACCCATCTGTGTGGTAAACAGGAAGAAGGTTGTTAATATTTCTACAAGCACCACATGCTTACATGTAGCTATGAGCTCATCGAGATAGCCGCGCTTCAATACATTTTTGAAGGCATCGGATACTATTTCCACGAAAAAATCTATGAGCAGAAATGCTGCTGCCAATATCCTGTAGTCCTTATCTGTGTATGGATTGCCAAGTCCAAAGCGCCATATGTATGAAACTATGAATGCTATCTGCATACACAGGACATCTAAGAGCATAAAGTCTATATGCTTGGTCCAGCCTCTTCCTTTCTTTCTGTACATTTTTTCTGTTTCTCCCTGTATTTCTTGATTACCCTATTTCCAGTTCATCCCTATACTGTCGAGCCTTGCTATGCGCTCTGTGTCGAGCACCATGCCGCTGGCGTTCGGGTTTTTTCTTTTGCATCTGATATTTGATATCCAGCGTCCCAGCTTCACTCCGTCTGTGGAATATGATACCGGCACGTCCAGATTGCCGTTTTTCTCGTAATATGTTTTCGCAAGCTCAAACTTTCTGTTCCACTGTATAGCGGTCTTGCTTTCTAACCTGTAGCCTATACTCTGCAGCCGTTTTAGCTGTTCATCTGTCATTGAGTGGCTATTGGTCTGGTTTGACAGCCACCGTCCAAGCGGTATGCCATCTGCTGTGACGTACTTTGCAGGTACTTCGAGGTTTCCATGCTCCTTGTAGTAGGCTTTGGCTGCACTGAAGTTCTCTTCCCACTTCTGCTTGTTGCGGTCCCATATCATGCCAAGCTCCTCGAGTGCTTTTCTCTGCTCATCGGTGAGTGCCTGCTCTATGCCATACTTTTTCACCTTGAAGCGCATGTTGTTGATCCATGAGCCGAGCCTGAAGCCTGTAGGTGACACGTATTTGGCCTTGATGTCCAGATTGCCGTAGGTATTGCGGTAGCATTTCAGTTCTTCAAGTACCTCCTGCCAGCTTGAGTCCGTGACATCCCATATCATGCCTATGTCGTTTAGCTTTTGTATCTTTTCCCAGGTGAGGTTTCCGGATATATTGCCTGACTTCACACGCCTCTGAGTGTTTATCCATGCTCCCAGTGTGAGTCCTGACTCAGTGACATAGCTCTTTGGTATCTTGAGATTTCCATTTTCCTTATACCACTGCTTTGCTGCCTCATAGTATGTGTCCCAGGCACTTCCCAGATTTTCCTGCAGGTGCATGAATATCTCCCTGCTGTCCTTGGTCTCGTCTATAATGCGGAATCTGTCGTCAAAGTGCTCTCTTGGCGAATGAGTGTCAGGATACAGCAAAAATGCTTCCTGCATCTCGTTTTTCAGGCAGTCTATGCAGTACAGACTGTCAAAGTTGTTTACCAGGTCAAATATGACAGGCTGGTTTTTGCTTCCTGCTGACAGTGCTCTGCCTATCTGCTGCAGATAGATGATTGGCGACACTGTAGGGCGAAGCAGTATTACTCCGTCCACATCGTCCACATGTATGCCCTCGTTCAGCATGTCTATGCAGTAGAGGAGCTTTAGGTGGCTTCCTGTGTCCTTTTTGAATTCTGCAAAGGCTTTGCTGGTTGATGCATCGTTGTAGTACGCTGTGTATATGTGTGGCTTTTTGTCCACCTTACTAAACCAGTCCCCTGCCTGCGCCTTCATCTCATCCATATGCTCTCTGCCCGAGCAGAATACTATGTATTTGCCATCAGGCTTTGTCATCTGTCTGGCAAATACCTCTGTGAGGCCGTCTGCCTGCTCGAGTGCACGCTTTAGCTGCTCTAGAAGCTTTTCGTTTTCCGATACAAGTCCCGGGTTTGATAAGCCCTCGATTCGTTTTTTCAGTTGTTCGAGCTCTTTCTTGTATGAATACATGGCTATGACATATTTAGGCTCCGGAAGTATTTCTCTCACGATTGCTTCTCCGAGTGTCATCTCTGAGGCTATATTGCCCTCAAAGAGCTCCTCTGCCATATTACGTTGGTTGTCCAGATAGCGTATGTTTGTCGCTGAGAGCCCCAGGCGCTTTGCCTTCGGATATGCTTCCAGAAGCTTTCTCACACTCTTGCCCCACTCTGCGGCTCCACAGCGGTGGAACTCATCGAGTATGATATAATCAGGGTGTAGGGTGTCTATGCTGTCCTCATGCTTCATGAGTCTGCTGTACGACATGTATTCTATGTTTGAGAACTGTGTGTCTATGTTCTCAAGCTGTGTCTTGTAGATGTACTCACTTGGCGATAGCCATAGAAAGTGCTTGTGTGGATGTTGCTCCACGAGCTTAAAGGCTATCATCGACTTGCCCGTGCCTGTCGGATGGATGACGGCTGCCATCTGCTTGTCCTCCAGCATGGTCTCGACTGCTCTGTATGCATCTTCGTTGTGCTTGTAAAGATGTATGCTCATTTGCTGCCTCCGGGTGAAACACTACATTAAAAGGGAGGTTGGATTTCGCAGATTATTACAATCTGCGAAATCCAACCTCCCTTATGTATAAAATGAGCATTTTATATAAATATGACCATTTTTCTGACCATTTATGGAATAACTATAGAATTGATTGCGGAGCGCTTGGTCTCCAGATTTGGATGCACATAGCGATTTAATGTAATATTTACATTGGAATGTCCAAGAATCTCACTTACACTCTTAGCGTCAGCCCCACTGCTTATACAGTTTGTGGCAAAGGTGTGGCGCAATGCATGAAAGTGAGTATTACCGATACCTGCTTCTCTTGAATAGATATGAAATCTATTCTGATAAGTGCGAGGATCCATAGGCTGATTTTCCTTTAGAAAATAAGAGTCACCTTTCATTGAAGTGTTATAATAATCTGACAGCTTGTCATATATAAAGTCCGGGATAGGAATCTCACGAAGTGAATTTGAAGTCTTTGGTGAATCTATATATAAAGAAGTCTTTCTCGTGGCTGTGTGGTTATTTTGTGATGAACCGAATGTGTGTACCGTATCTACCGGAAGTCTCTGCACTGTGCGATTGACATGCAGAGTGCGACTAATCATATCGATATCTTCCCATTTCAGGGCACAAATTTCTCCTAAACGCAGCCCCATAAAAAGCACAATAAAATACCGAGCTTATAGATATCAAGCTCGGTAAGAAGATACTCTGTTAGCTTTTGCTGGTCTGTTGTATTGATTGTATTTATGTTGTTTGAGGATGTGACGGATGAACGTTTTGTCCTGTACGACAGATGAATTTCTCCGGTGCCATATGTGGCAGCTCCATATGCAAGGATTGAGTTGAATATACAAAGTATGCTCTTTGTAACGCTCTCACCGGCTGTCTCAGGCAGTAGCTTGAGTATTTCATTCTGATTTAACTGATCTATGACACTTTCTCCCCAGTTTGGTTTGATATATTTATTGTATATAGTAGAATACTTTTGAATGGTAGAGCACTTTCGGCTGGATGCTATACTTTCAAGCCATTTCTCCGCGACTGCTTTTACGGTGATAGCGGACTGCTTTGTGGCTATAGTTTGATTAAGTGAAGCTGCTTTTGCTGAAAGCAGCCTTTCTGTTACTTCCTTATAGCTGTGGCCGTATACCGATTTGCACTTTTTACTGCCGGCTGTGTCTACTATGTAGTAGCGCCCCTCCCAGCGTCCGTCGGCTCTCTTTCTGATGTTGGTTCCTCTTCTTGACATGTCTGTTTCCTCCTTAAAAAATATATATGTATATATAATTTATAGGAAGAAGAATATTAACTCCATATAATATCTTCAGTTTTATTTCTGACCACAATTTTGACCATCTAAAACTAAAAAATATATAAAATACATCCCAATATTTCCTTAAAAATGCAAAAAGATACAAAAAAAAGACACAATAGTTGACATAAAACGACTTAAGTTTTATTATATATCTAGTGTTTTTAACCGAGGTGATTTTCGCAGATTGTAATAATCTGCGAATTTTTTATTACATTCTTTCTGATTAGGCATTAGCAAAAAAACACCTCCATTGCACTGCAATAGAGGTGTTTTCTTGTATCTTTACTCTTCAATCATCGAAAGACGTTCCTTAGCAATCTTAATGTCTTCATCTGACGAATTAAGCATTTGTTTTGCTGCAGCTACAGTACCATCATTTTTGAAGAAGGTCACCAATGTAGAAATTCGCTCTTCTCTTCGTCCTTGTTCAATTCCTTGTTCAATTCCTTGTTCGATTCCTTGTTCTTTTATTCCTTGACTGAGATTACACATAGATTTCAACAACTCCTTTCTGTCACCTTCCATTTTGATATCAAACTCATTCTCCAGCATATCGTTTTTTTCCTCAGCACTTAGTTCTGGCAGAAACAAAGCACCCAGAAACCGATGAAGTTCATGTTCTGTTTGCAAGTCCAATGTTTTAGCCAGTCTAATAATGACAACATTAACAATCTCATACATATCTTTCCATCGTGATATTCCTATAATATCATTCTTTGTTAGATATATCTTTTCCAGCATATTATCCTTTTCATTCATACAAATCCAAATCGAATATACTTTCTTGATATCATTATAATTCTGAGAATCAAACTCTCTGTCCAACTGCGATGAAACCTCTCTAATCGCATAATACAGACCTCTCATTTCAACATCATAATCTATTGGTTCAGACTTTTGTGCCTCAATATTGATTATTACCTTTGATAATCCATCTGATGTACGCACATAAAATAAGATATCAAAATATGCAACCCCTTCATTTCGAACTTTATTTTCAGAATTCATCCCCTTAATCTGCACTGAATTTGTAAATCCTGGCTCGACCGGTATTGTGCTTATATAAGGTTCTCCTTCTATAAGCTCCTCAACATCACATGGATTTAATCCCATATAATCCTTTACTGTACGCACTAAAATATTTGCTAGAAATGGTTTCTGTGCTAATAGCAATTTCGCTTCTGCATCATACTGAGCTTCAAATTGCGTTTCATCTATAATTGCTTTTTGTCAGCCATTATATTCTCCTTTCTGTTCTCCCAGGCAGAAAGGTTATAGGTATTATTTTCTTCCTCCTCCCTAATACTCTTATATTTATAACCTATGACATATATATTATATAATAATAGCTCCATCCAATGCAATAGCCCAAATGTCATTAAAAAGAGAGCGGGCCGGCGAATGGGAAGTTCGCCGGCCCAGATTTACACTAGGAGCAAAGTTTATACTTTGCGGAGATAAAATATATTTATAGAAAACCAAATATTTGGTGATCTATCATTTTGTTTTGTGGCCATTCCTGTTGTCGCGGCCACGCTATAGTTCTGATTTACTTATACCGCTGCCAGCTTCTTTCCAAGCTCCTCGCAGGCAGTCTTTGCATAATCGTCAGGTGCATCCTGACAGATAACACCCTCGCCGCCTACCACTGTAGCTCCGGCTGCTGTCATTCGCTCTACCCAGTCGCGCATCCACTCGCCATCGCCCCATCCGTATGAACCGAACAGACCGATTGTCTTGCCTGCCACGCAGCCCTCAAGCTCTGTGACAAACGGCTCCATCTCGCCCTCCTCAAGTACCTCTGCACCCATTGCAGGGCATCCGAGTGCGAATGCTGTCTCTGATTTAAGCTCATCTATTGAAGCACTGCTTACGAATACGATTTCTGCTTCCTTTCCGGCATCTGTGACGCCCTTTGCCACTGCCTCTGCCATTGCTGCTGTATTGCCTGACTGTGACCAATAAACTACACTGATTTTGCTCATTTTAATTCCTCCTATACCGCAATCTGCTGCGGTTCTTCTTTATATATTTCCAGTATCAGCCTCATATCTATATCCTCGGCCAATAGCTGTATGACACTCTTCCTTCGCCTTTTCAAAATCCTCAAACATCTTCTTTTTGAGTGGTACGTTGCGGTACACCTTCCAGTATCCTGAATACAGGCAGCCGCATCCGTTATGCTCTATAAAGCCTCTCACATCCTCTATCGGATATCCAAGCAAAAGCCCCATCTCATGCGGAAACTGCTTGTGTTCATCATTCAGATACGCTTCGTAGTGTTTTTTGAATCTAAGTAATATCTTGCCGAATGAAAAATCCTCATATCCCGCTTTCTTTAGTATGTCCAAAGCCTCTGAATTATTCAGATATGCTTCTAAGAGGCTCCTACGGAATAAGAGGAAGGCGGTTTTCTCATTCCTTGCTGCAAGTCTGAAATGCGATATCCCGGAAGCTCTCAAAATCACTCTCATGGCACTCTCATCAGCGCTGTCTATCATGAGCATATTTGAAATTCTCGCTCCTGTAATTAGTGGGGCACACTGGAGGGCAAGCTGCATTTCCACGCTCTTTAAATCCATGCTCATAGCAATCTGAAATACTTCCTGGCACATTTTGGCTCCTTTCTTGTTAGTTATCTCTAACCTGAGTTAAATATATCTTACTTGTACCTATATGTCAAGTATTTTTTTGCCATTTTTACACTTTTTATTCTCAATTAATTGCAACAAAAAACACACTAAGAATCTTTAATTCTCAGTGTGCTTTCCTTATTGCCGTTCTTCTTTTTATACAATTCCTATAAAACCAGGCTTATGACACCTGCACTCTATACATATTTTTGCGGTCAATCGCTCCAATCTCTTCGAGCGTATTGATCATCCGATACACCGTAGCAGTCCCGATAGAGTGATCTATCTTTGATGCCCGGTAATAAATCTCTTTGCAGCTTCCGCACTCGCCCTCGAGGATTACATCAAGCAAAATAAGTCTCTGCTTTGTAATCCTGCATCCGCTGTCCTTTAGCTTGCCAACGATTACCTCTTTTTGCTCTATTGCTTCTTTCGACATACATCCTCCTATCGTTACCGATGCCGGCAGATGCAGCTTAAGCGGCAGATGAGTTCTTTCCATGAAATGCCCATCCTGTGCTTCATGCACACCATGCCGTGGATTAATGACAGCCCTTGCAATGGCTGCAGTCCATTCCACACTGCAGGCTTTTGCCTGCTTTCTTTGATTTGATTATTGTCCTGATTACAAGTGCAACTATCACTACGAGAATTGCAATTACAATGATATCAGCCAGCATGTCATCATCTCCTATTCACTACAAATGCTACTAAATATACTACTGCATTATTTCTTTTCCTTGAAAAATCCTATTATTATCTTTACGGCAAGCCCCAGCAGGCATAGAAGAACTATGACTGCTATGAGGTCTGCCGTGTTAAATTCCAGATTGATTCTCATTTAAACGCCTATTACACGTTTGATGCCGCAAATGAAGTGTTCTTTACTGTTGCCTTATTAGGGTCTTTTCTGAACAATAAGTATAATACACCTGCAAGGAGTACAAATGCAACTACTGTCCAGAAGTTGAAGGCTACCTCACCTATGCAAAGTCCCACAATCTGGTAGAACATAAGTGTTACACAGTAAGCTGATACGTTCTGGAATATGATTGTAAACCAGAAGAACTTACGGTTGTTAAGCTCTTTTGCTGTTGTTGAGATGGCTGCAAGACATGGTGAATCAAACAGGTTGAACAGCAAGAATGATACTGCTACCATTGTTGTTGGGAAGAATGCTGCAAACTGATCATGCATGCTTACTGCATACTCTTCTACCTCTCCAAGTCCTGCGAGTACACCCATTGTTGAAACGATACCCTCTTTTGCCACAAAGCCTGAGAGTGATGATGCAACTGCCTGCCATGTATCGAATCCAAGTGGTGCAAAGATAACTGCGATTGCAGATCCGATTACTGCGAGTAAGCTGTTTTCTTTGTCAACAAGTCCGAATGCGCCATCCTGGATGCCGAAGCTTGAGAGGAACCACATAACTGCACAGCAGAGGAAAAGGATTGTTCCGGCCTTCTTAATGAATGCCCATACTCTCTCCCATACGTGTAACAGCACACCCTTTACTGAAGGGATATGATACTGTGGGAGCTCCATTACGAACGGTGCAGGTTCTCCTGCAAATGCTCTTGTCTTCTTTAAAATGATACAGTAGATGATTGTGAGGCCGATTCCTGCAAAGTACATAAGAGGTGCCATCCACCAGCAGCCGTCACCCATGATAAAGCCTGCGATAAGTGCGATAACCGGAAGCTTTGCTCCACATGGGATATTTGTTACTGTCATCATTGTCATACGACGGTCTTTTTCGTTCTCGATAGTACGTGTTGCCATGATTCCAGGAACACCACATCCTGATCCGATAAGGAATGGGATGAAGGACTTTCCTGAAAGACCGAATCTACGGAAGATTCTGTCCATGATAAAGGCTACTCGTGCCATGTATCCGCAGTCCTCAAGGATTGAGAGGAATAAGAATACGATAGCCATCTGTGGTGCAAATCCGATAGGTGCACCAAGACCTCCGATGATACCGTCAACTACAAGTGATACGAGCCAGTCAGAGCAGCCTACATTTTCCATAAATGTCTGTACTGCCGGCTGAATCCACTCACCAAAGAGTGTGTCGTTTGTCCAATCTGTTACAATTCCACCGAGTGATGATACTGCAACATAGTATACAGCCCACATGATGAGTGCGAAAATAGGCAGTGCCAAAAATCTGTTTGTAACAATCCTATCAATTTTGTCTGATACTGTCTCTTTTCCGGCGCGTGCCTTCTTTACACATGAGCCGATGATTGAAGATATGTACTGATATCTCTCGTTTGTGATGATACTCTCTGTATCATCATCGTATTTGTCCTCGAGAGCTTTAATCTCTGCGTCCACATTTGGAGCACTCTTTAATACCTCAGAAATCTTTGAGTCACGCTCTAAAAGCTTGATTGCAAAGAATCTCTTCTGGTTCTCTGCTACTGCAAGACCAAGCTTATCCTCGATGCCTGCGATTGTGCTCTCCACATCATCTGCGAAGTGATGTACCCTCTGAACGGATTTACCTGACTTTGCAATCTGGATTGCCTTCTCTGCAGTCTCCTTGATTCCTGTCTTCTTTAAAGCTGAAATCTCAACAACCTCACAGCCGAGCTTCTCTCCAAGTGCTTTGATATTGATTGTGTCTCCGTTTTTCTTTACAATGTCCATCATATTGACAGCCATAAGCACCGGAATACCAAGCTCGATAATCTGTGTTGTCAGATACAGATTACGCTCGATATTTGTTCCGTCCACGATATTGATAATCGCATCAGGCTGCTCTCCGATTAAGTAATTTCTTGCAACAACCTCCTCGAGAGTATATGGAGAAAGTGAGTAGATACCCGGTAAATCCACCAGGTCTACATCCTTGTGACCGATAAGCTTTCCCTCTTTTTTCTCAACTGTAACACCAGGCCAGTTACCAACATACTGATTGGCACCTGTTAAGGCATTGAACAGTGTTGTTTTTCCGCAGTTCGGGTTTCCTGCGAGAGCAATTTTTACTGCCATGTTTTAATCTCCTTATTTTTGTTTGCTCATTCTGCCTATAGTTTGTATTTGCTAACCTATAGTCAAAAAAAATTTACTCTACTTCTATCATAGAGGCATCGTCCTTACGAAGTGATAGCTCATAGCCTCTCACTGTCACCTCTACCGGATCGCCAAGCGGTGCCACCTTGCGGATAAATATCTCAACACCCTTAGTAATTCCCATATCCATGATACGTCTCTTGACTGCACCCTGGCCTGTGAGCTTGACAACCTTGACTGTCTCGCCTACTTTGGCTTGCTTTAATGTCTTCATGCTGACTACTCCTTTTTTAATTTTATTGTTGTTTAAAAAATTTATATAAACGTTTGCATAATATCATATACAAAGTCGTTTAAATCTTAAATTATTACAGCTTATACAGCACATTGATGCATGTGTTGTATGTGTTATATATGTTATATATGTTATATATGTTATATATGTTATATATGTCATACATGCTATATCCATGCCTGTTACATATGTTATATCAGACCATGATCTTATTTGCCATGTCCTTGCCGATTGCTACTCTGGCGCCCTTTACATTGACTATCATATTGCCGGCTATCTCTGAGATGACAGTCACCTCTCCGCCTACTACAAAGCCCAGCTTCTCAAGGAAAGATCTCACCTCTTCCTTTCCGCCGATTTTCTTGATTATCTGTGCCTCCCCAGCACCACTCATTGATAATGGCATCATATTTACCTCTTTTCACGTCTTTTCTTCACGACTTTAATGATAAAAAACATCATTTGGTACCCCTTACGGCTGTTAGTATACTCTAACGTAGCTTAGATGTCAATAATATTTTTTAGATTTTTCTTACTTTTTTCAGTTGTGGCTAATAGTGTGGGGGCCCAAGACTCGGCACCATCGGGCTTGCTCGCGGATTCTCACCAGCTTAGTACTCTCGCGTTCGCTACTAAGATACTGTACGAAATTATGCTTGTTAGGATTTTCTGCAATTTCAGCTTCTTTTTCACGCAATTTTTCTGGCTTATGGGCTGGGTTGGGGAGCTGTTTTGTGGATTTCTACGGTTTCAGCTACTTTTTTCTGGATTTTTTCGGCTTTTGGGTTTGGTTTAGGAGCTGTTTTGGGGATTTCTGCGGTTTCAGCTACTTTTTTCTGGATTTTTTCGGCTTTTGGGTTGATTTTGGGAGCTGTTTTAAAAGTTTTATGGATTACAGCTCCACAAGGGCCTGCCTACTATGCTATCAACCTATGGCTATTGTACATTATGCTAATTTAGTCCTACTTAATAAATATACTTTTTTTGACTGAGGTCGGTACGCGTGCCCCGGGCACCGATGGCGCACCCGTACTCTCCTGCAGGCACATAGCGAAACAGTTTAGATACTGTTAGAATTATGCCCACGAAACGCAGAAACGCTCCTGCAAGGACGCAGGAGCGAGGAGAACCGCGCCATGAACGGCGCGTTTTGACGGTTTCGTCAAGCATAGAAACCCTAAAAAGCATAATTCATACAGTATCTTAACTGTAAAGCGTAGTCTGCAGGAGAGTACGTGTGCGACACCCGATGCCCGGGGCGCGCGTACCGACCTCAGTCAAAAAAGTATATTATAATATTATATTACGTAAAACCAGCTCGAATCCGTCTCCATCTCGCTGGCCACAAGCTCCTTTCGCTCTCCTGTTCTGATGGAAAGCTCCTGGTTTTTGATGCTCACACGAGCCCCCGGCTCGATAGATGAAGTAATAAATGCATTACTTCCGATGACAGCACCTCTTCCGATGACAGTCTCACCACCAAGTATAGAAGCTCCAGCATAGATGATGACATTATCCTCAATAGTAGGATGTCTCTTCACTCCCTTTAGCTTCTGACCACCTCTGGTAGAGAGTGCTCCGATAGTCACACCCTGATATACCTTGACATTGTCACCGATAATAGTGGTCTCACCTACCACGATGCCTGTTCCGTGGTCTATAAAGAAATTCTTTCCAATAGTGGCACCCGGATGGATATCAATACCGGTCTTGCTGTGTGCGTACTCTGTCATCATACGCGGGATGAGCGGTACTCCAAGCAGATGCAGCTCGTGGGCTATACGGTTTGTAGTGATAGCAAGAAGTCCCGGATAGCAAAGGATAATCTCATTGTAATTGTAGGCTGCAGGGTCTCCGTCAAAAAACGCAGCCACATCAGTCTCCACCAAAGCTCTGATTTTTGGAATCCTTTTAAAGAAATCATTGCTGATTTTCTCAGACATATTGACAAGCTCGTGATGTGATAAGCTCCTGTATTTAGGATTCTGCGGCAGGGCAAGCACCACCTGCTTGCGCAGATTGTACATGATATCCTCCAAAAGAACAGCAATCTGGCTGTCCAGGTTGTAATATCTGAAGCTTGTGCCCTTGAAATAGCCCGGATACATTATCTTAATAAGCTTTGAGAGCAGATCACAAACAGCCTCCTTGTCTGGCTGTGAAAAAAGTGCCTGCTGATTTATGATTTTGTCATCATGATAATCGTCAAGTATCTGTGATACAAGCCCTTCTATCATTTCTTTATTATTATCCATATATTCGAAGCCTCCGAATTTACTATTTATAATATTTTTTTGCCTCCATACGCTCCTCCCATGTGCGGTTTATTATACCACCTATGAAAAGCACATACATGCAACCATATAACCATACCATTATAAGCGCAATAGTGGTCATTGTGCCATAAAATGAAGAATAATTATTGTATTTATCCACGTACACAGAAAAGATTCCCGAAAAAATCATCCATGCAGCAGCCGCAAATACCGCTCCCGGCAGCTGGTACTTTGCCCTCTGCTTCTTGTTTGGCAGAAACACATAAATCACCCAGAAAAATAAAATAAGCACCGGCAGGCAGATTACCAGACGATAATCGACCACACTGCCTATTATACTTCCAATTATATGATGAACATTCGAAAAATACATCTTCCTAAGCATATTTCCAAACACCATGATACCCAGTAAAAAAATGAGCGCCAGTGCAAAAACGATACTGTAAAGCACCGAATATATTCGCCTCAAAATAAAATTTCTGTTTTCCTTCACATGGTACATATCATCAAGCCCAAGCTGAAACGAAATAAAAGCCTTTGAACTTAAGTACACGGCTGTAATCATCGTAATAGAAAGCCTGCCTGTGCCGCTGGCATACACCTCACTTGCCAGATCCTTCATGATGTCACCAAACGACTCCGGAATAAACGAGCTCGCCCACATCAAAAAATCAGCCTCTGTAAGCGGTGTCCAGCTCAGCAGCGAAAAGAAAAACAATAAAAACGGGAAAAACGACAGCATCAAAAAGAAGGCTGCCTGCCCTGCGTATGCAGAAATAGAGCTCTCTGAAAAATTGGTCACAAAATCAAAGGCGGTCACAATGATATCCCATCTTCTGCTGTATTTCCTCGCACTTTTTCCTTCGATGTTAGATTCCTTACAATCACCACCTACTGCCTTACGTTTCTCCGTTTTGATTTCCGGTGTTTTACTATCTAAATCCGGTCTACTTTGCTTTGTCATCTGCCTTCTTCTGGAATTTCTCCTCAAATACTATAAAACGCTCATGAGTACCCTCACCAATGAGTCCTGCCTCATCAAAAGCCTTTACAGAAAAAGTGAGCGCTCTACCATCCACCTTCACAAGCTCCGACTCACAAGTCACCTTCATGCCAACCGGTGTAGCCGAAACATGCTTAATATCAAGCGCAGTACCAACAGTACCACTTCCCTCCTCAAGCTCAGGCGCAACACTCTCAAAAGCTGTATTTTCCATCAGCGCAATCATAGCCGGAGTAGCAAACACATCCATCGTACCGCTTCCCATAGCCTTCGCTGTCTTATCCAAAGTCACTGTAATCTCTTTCTTACCTTTAATACCTGTCTGTAACATATCAGTCTCCTTATATCTATATTATAAAATAAATCCTAGCATTTTTACGCCACAATGTCCAGTGAAAAATAAGTTTATAAACTTTTCACAATTCCAAAAATACCCAATTCATGCGGTTTTCTGTCGTTTTGTTAGCACTCACTATTTTTGAGTGCTAATTTTCTATTGACTTTTCCGATAATGCGAACTATTATTTTATTATGCTTATAAAACAAGCTGATTTACTGCAAATATTAAATGACCTACACTCGCGGAAATAAGCTAAATTTGCGGGTAGCAGACAGTTGTTCCGAAGATAAAATATGAACTGCCATAGGGTTCCATTACCGGACAAAGCGGCGCAACCAAAATCATGCCACAAACTATCCATACAAAATCCTGTGGCTGACTTCATATTTTCTCTGAGGAATTATTGGCTGATACATCGCAACCTCATAGCCCATAGCCGCGGTGTAAAACATTTAACTTAATCTACATTCGCGGAAATAAGCTAACATTGCGGGTAACAGACAGTTGTTCCGAAGATAAAATATGAACTGCCACAGGGTTCCATTACCGGACAAGGCGGCACAACCAAAATCATGCCACAAACTATCCATACAAAATCCTGTGGCTGACTTCATATTTTCTCTGAGGAATTATTGTCTGATACACGCAACCTCACAGCCTATAGCCGCGGCGTAACGTAAATGTAAAATAAAAACAAGGAGTGTGTAAAAATGACAGAAAAACACGGCAATCTTTCAATTGACAGCGACAACCTGTTCCCTATTATAAAGAAATGGTTATATTCAGACCACGATATCTTCTATCGTGAGCTCATCTCAAACGGCTGCGATGCCATCACTAAGCTCAAAAAGCTCGACATGATGGGTGAATATTCCCTTCCTGCAGACTATAAGGGCAAGATTCAGGTGCTCGTAAACCCTGACGAAAAAACAATAAAGATTATAGATAACGGTCTTGGTATGACAGCTGATGAGGTTGAGGAATACATAAGCCGTATCGCTTTTTCAGGTGCTACCGACTTCATTGAGAAATACAAGGACAAGTCAAATGATGACCAGATTATCGGTCATTTCGGTCTCGGCTTCTACTCAGCATTCATGGTAGCTGACGAGGTAACAATTGATACTCTCTCTTATAAAGAAGGCTCTACACCTGTACACTGGTCATGTGACGGTGGCACAGAGTACAACATGGAGGATGGCGACATGGACGACGTCGGAACAGAGATTACTCTCTACTTAAACGACGACTGTCTCGAGTTCGCAAACGAGTACCGCGCACGTGAGGTTATCGAGAAGTACTGTTCTTTCATGCCTACTGAGATTTACCTTGCAAAGGAAAATGCTCCTGAAGAGTACGAGACAATAGACAAGGCCGACAAGCGTGATACTGACACTGTCATCGAGGAAATCCATGAGGACGCCAAGTACGAGGAAAAAGAAAATGACAAGGGCGAGAAGGAGCAGGTAGAGGTATCTCCTGCAAAGGATCAGCTTAAAATCGTTAAGCGCCCTGTTCCGCTCAATGATACAACCCCACTTTGGACCAAGAACCCGAATGAGTGTACCGACGAGGAATACAAGGAGTTTTACAGAAAGGTATTCTTAGACTACAAGGAGCCTCTTTTCTGGATTCACCTGAATATGGACTATCCTTTCAACTTAAAGGGTATCCTATACTTCCCTAAGATCAACACAGAGTACGACTCAATCGAGGGAACTATTAAGCTTTACAACAACCAGGTATTTATCGCAGACAATATCAAGGAGGTCATTCCTGAGTTTTTGATGCTCCTTAAGGGTGTTATAGATTGTCCTGATTTACCGCTTAACGTATCACGTTCTGCTCTCCAGAATGATGGCTTCGTAAAGAAGATTTCTGAGTACATCACCAAAAAAGTAGCTGACAAGCTCATCGGTATGTGCAAGACAGATAAGGAAGCCTATGAGAAATACTGGGATGACATCAGCCCATTCATCAAGTTTGGCTGCTTAAAGGACGAGAAGTTCTGCGACAAGATAAACGACTATATTCTTTTCAAGGATATCAATGACAAGTATCAGACTCTTCCGGAGCTGCTCGCAACTGTTGCGGATGATGGAAAAACAGATGCAGAAAGTGCTGATGCTTCTGATGATACAAAAAAAGCTGAAAATACTGATGCAAATGCAGACAGCTCAGCCAACACTGATGAAAACAAGGAACCTGAGAAAAATACAGTTTACTATGTCACAGATGTAGTACAGCAGGGTCAGTATATCAAGCTGTTCAAGGAGCAGGGCATGAACGCTGTTATTCTTGACCACAATATCGATACCTCATTCATCACACAGCTTGAGCAGAGAAATGACCACTACAAGTTCATGAGAATAGATGCAGACCTCACAGAGTCTCTCAAGGATGAATCCGGTGCAGACCTCACAGAGGCAACCACTACTCTCTCAGAGGTATTCAAAAAGGCTTTGAACAATGACAAGCTCACTGTAAAGGTAGAAAACCTTAAGAACGCAGATGTAGCATCTGTGCTCACACTCTCAGAGCAGGGCAGACGTATGCAGGATATGATGAAGATGTACGCAGCCGGAGGCATGGGTGGAATGGATCCAAGCATGTTTGCTGCTGACCAGACACTCACATTAAATGCCAACAACGAGCTTGTGAAGTACATCTTAGACAATAAGGATTCTGAGCACGTTCCAATGTTTGCTGAGCAGCTTTACGACCTTGCAATGCTTTCTAACCAGCCGCTTTCAGTTGACCAGATGACTAAATTTGTAAAGAGAAGTAATGATATCATGCTTCTTCTCACAAAGTAATCCAACAAAGTAATTTTACTGTTAACATCACATAAAAAAGCTGTACACTATGCAGGTTTCATAGACCTGCATGTGTACAGCTTTTTATTAATTACCGGCTCTCTTAAACAAAAAGTTCACAAACACAGCCGATACCACCCCAAGCACTGCTCCTGCCAGGATATCCGTTGGGAAATGCATGAAGTTGTACATACGTGAAAACGCTATAAGTACCGCAAGTACAATCGCCGGTATTCCCATTCTCTTATCTATAAGCATCAGTGTCACTGCCGCTGTTATGCCGTTTAACGTGTGTCCCGAAGGAAATGATGAGTCAAACGGTATCTTTACAATAAGACTGACTGTCTCATCTATCTGACATGGTCTCAATCTGTCGACCATATTTTTTATTATCAGATTGCCCACTATAAAGCTCAAAAGCTCTGCCGAAAGCATCTGCATACCTCCACGGCGGTATTTTTTTGAAATACAAAGCACTACACCTATCACAATCCACAATGCGCCTGCATTTCCGATGGTGGATAAAAACGCCATTACCTTGTCTAAAAACGGTGTTCTGATGCTCTGAATTGCATACAGGATATCAAATTCCCAGTCCATATTATATGCTCCTGTCTATTATTAATTATTATCGGCCTGTTCAATTGTCGGCCTGAAAGTATTTATTGTACACAGTAAAAAATGAGCTTGTTTTCACATCCTTTTCATCCTTTATACTGATTGAATCCCACAGGTCACTGTTTAAACTAAACCCTGCTTTTTTTACAAAGTGCTCGTAGTCATCATTAAACTGCTCCTGTTGTCTCTTTTGCAGTATAGTGACCTTGTTCTGCTCTGTTTTTTCCCGGTCCAGCTTGGATATACACTTGATGAAATAGTAGCCGTCATCTGTGGTTATCATATCAGATGTCTCTCCATCGCCAAGCTCAAATGCTACAGCCTCAACCTCCTGTGGCAGAGTGCCCTTTGCCGCATACAGCTCTGTCTGACTGTCCTCACTGCTGCCTGATGCAACTGCTGCAAAATCTTCCTTTGACAAAAGCTTCTGGCTCACAGAATCTGCACTCTCCTTGCTCTTAACAAAGATTTTCTGTATATGGATAACTCTTGCATCCTCATCACTCACCTCTGTATCAACGCCCTTCGATAGAGAATTATACAGCTTTTGCGCAATCGCATAATGCTCGTATGCGCTCTCAATGTCTGATAAATCAGCCTTTGTGAATTTCTTTTCAGCTTCATTTAATGAATCATGGTATTCCTTCGCAGCCTTTGACACACTACTCTTCTCCTTGTCCGTAAGTGTAATCTTCTTCTGCTTTGCAATTGAAACCATGCAGTATATGCGCGTCAGCTCATCAACAGTGACATCCCTGATATATTTTTCCACGTTCGACGCATCATCTGTCTCAAGCAGGTTTACATCATACATAGTGCCGTACAGATTTTTGTAATTGGCTAAATATATGAGTGCCTCCGTCTTATCGCACTTCATATTGTCCACGGAAAAAACTGTATGGCTGTTCGTGGTATTTATATCAAGCACTATCTCCTTGCCGCCAATACTGCAGCCGGTGAGAAGTGTCGCTGATGCAAGCAGCATACACATCGTTTTCTTAAAATACTTCATACCTGCTATCCTTCCACAACAAGGAATCTGCCGTCCGCAATGGCAAAGACCTCACTCTGGTCCATAAGCTCATCATCTGACATGCCCGAAATATCTGAGCCTGCCTCATCAAAGTAATCTCTTACTTCTTTTATATTCTTACATACCACAGCCATGCAGTCCTCTAAAAATTCCTCTGCAGCCTCCGGAGTATCTGCGACCTCCTCACTAAAAAGCTGTGTCTGTTTCTTTAAAAATGTGTCTAAAACCTCGTCATCGTATTCGTACATATTGTATTCCTCCATGTAAATTATCTCTTTTCTTTGGCTTTATATACAGCTGTTCATACAGCAATTATGTCTGATATATTAATGTATTGTATATTATTGTACCGCCTGTTAGACATTATATAATAGATTGCTGTGACATGCCACTATTTTTTATATTCACGACAGGTAACAATTGTCTGCTGTAAACGGAATGAATATATGAGCCTCTCATCCGCCTGTATGCTTTTCCCATCTGTAGAAAAAATCCTTCCAAGTGCATCAGCATACAGTTTTAGCTGTGTGCTGTATCTATCGATAAGCTCTTTAGCAGCGTTTACCCTGTCTGTCTTATAATCAAGCAGCACTATTTTATCATTTTCCAGCCAGAATACATCAATAATTCCCTGAACCAATACTCCCTCATAGTCCATCACAAAAGGCTTCTCTTTATACAAATCGCCTCTCTTATCCGCCTGTGCCATACGCGCTGCCACAACTGATGATATAAACTGCTCTATAAGCTTTGGTCTGGTCAGCCTGTACATGTCATCTGTGATAAGCCCCTTTTTTAGCATTTCATCCATGCTTTTCTTCACAAATGCACTGACTGCCACATGGTCTTTTGTATCTATATCACACAGACTCTTGAAATCCAGACACTCCATGACACGGTGCACTGCAGTTCCGCGCAGCGCTCCCTGATTCACACCTGCTGCATTTTTAGGCTCTTTGCTTTCATTAGAAGCACCGCCTGCCTCATCATCCCTCGCAAAGTCCGGCACATACGTCTCCTTCTCCTCCAAAAGGAACTTAGGACGCTCTGCCTCCCTCTCTGTGCTGTCGTACTTTTCAACCATAGAGTCATGCTTCAGCTCAGATACCGAATATTTGCTTTTTTTAGTTATATCAGAAGCATATACATACTCAAAATCAAATTCCTCTGCGAGCTCTTTGGCTTTTGTTTCATCCGCTGCACTTATGTGCCCAATAAGCTGCGCTTTTGATATATCGTTTGCCGCCATATCCATCACAGTTCGTGCAGCGAACTCTGTTGCATCAACTGTAGATACCGTATACTTATCCGGGTACGACAGCATGGCAGGTATAATCCAGTCCAGGTAACACCCTGCTCCCTCCCTTTGTCCAAAGCTTATTGGCTGGTTCGCATTTACATTGCCTCTATACTTCTCAAAGGATTTTTGGGCATTTGAAAGTCCCCCTGTCAGGATAATCTTTTCCTTCGCCCTGGTAAGCGCTACATACAGCACACGCAGCTCCTCTCCCAGATTTTCCCTTTTAATGCGGCTTGCTATCTCATTTCTTATCAGTGATGGTCGCTTTGTCCTTGGGCTTTTTGTTTTTTCCACAAGGCCAAGCCCAAGCTTTTCATGTATCACCAGGTCTGATTTTGTGTCCTGCGTGTTAAAGCCCTTGCCAAGCCCGGAAACAAACACTACAGGAAACTCAAGACCCTTGCTCTTATGGATTGTCATAATGCGCACCACATCGTCATTCTCGCCAGCGGTATCGGCCTCTCCATAGTCTATCTCATATTTCTGCTGTATATCTATGTACCTGACAAAGTGAAACAGCCCCTTGTAGCTGGTCTTTTCATAGGCTGCGGCCATCTCAATCAGCATATCTATATTCTGTCTGCGCCGTTTTCCTGCCGGCATGGCCGATGCATACCTGTAAAAGCCTGTCTCATCAAGCATCATGTACAAAAGCTCATGGATTGGCGTATCAGCAACAGCACCTCTTAGTCTCTCAAATACCAAAGCGAAGGCTTTAAGCTTCTCGTCCTCATAGCCATCCTCACCTGCCATGGCGCTAAGTGCAGCCTGTGCAAAGCTTACACCCTTAAAGGCAGACCTAATCTGTGCCAGCTCCTCATCATCCATGCCCACGATAGGCGAAGCAAGCACTGCTGCCATCGGAATATCCTGCAGCGGATTATCGAGTATGCGAAGCATCGACAGAATCACCTGTATCTCATACGATGAAAAGTAGCCTGTATTCGACTCTACATGCGCCGGAATATCACAGTCCTTTAATACTGCTGCCACAGTATTGCCCCATGTTGCAACACTTCTCGAAAGTATCACTATATCCCTGTACTGCACGGCTCTTAGCTGCCCTGTCTTTTTATCGGTCACCATGCCGTTTTCCATCAGACTCCTGATACGGTTTGCAATCAAAAGCGCCTCTATCTGCACCTTATCTCCATCCTCATCCTCTATAATTTCAGACAGATCCTCATCCTTGTAGTCAACAAGCAAAAGCTCAGGACGCATCGTCTCCTTTGGATAGCTTGCACCGGGATACAGTGCCGCATCGTCATCATACTGCACATTGCCCAAATCAGCTGCCATGATTTTATAGAATATGTCGTTAGTAAAGTCTAACACCTCATTCCTGCTTCTGAAATTTTTATGCAGGTCTATTCTCTGGTGTCCACTGTCATCTGATGTATATGTGTTGTATTTTTCCATAAACAGCTCAGGACGTGCCATTCGAAACCTGTATATGCTCTGCTTTACATCGCCCACCATAAACATGTTGCCGACTCCCTGGTGCTCTCTTGAAATAGCGGTAAGTATATCCTCCTGAACCTGGTTTGAGTCCTGATACTCGTCAATCATGATTTCCTCAAAATGTTTTGAAAACTCACGCGCCGTCTCTGTGGACTCCAGTGTCTGTTCATCCACCAGTATGCGAAGCGCAAAATGCTCTATATCAGAAAAATCAAATACTCTTTTTCTTGTCTTTACAGCCTCCATCGCATCATAAAACTCAAGTGAGAGCCTTATCAGCTCTTTAACAAATGGTCTTTGGCGCTCCAGCTGCTCATACATAAGCTCAATTGACATGCCAAAGTATTTCTGCTTTATTCCGTCTACCTTCTTCTTGGCAGCATCGCGCATGCTTTTCACGCGCTCCTTTTTCTTCTCGTCTCCGTCAAATTTCCTGATGACAGCAATTCTGCCAAAGGATATTTTGTTTAAGAACTCCTGCATGCCGACATAGCCTGTCACATCAGCCATTCCATCAAACAATGCTATATCCTCTGAAAGTGTAAGCGCATACTTTTCAAGCCCGGGTGTAGCTGATGCCAGGTCTTTCGCCATTGTAAGCTCCTGAACAGCCTCCTCCAAAAGCACCCTGCTGTAATCCACTATCTCCTTAATGATTTCTGAGTCCTCAAGCTGTTTAGCTGACTTTATATCATAGAGCCTTAGGAGGCTGTTCATCCACTTTCTCGGCCATGATGAGCTGCCCGCCTTATAGTAGATATCCTCCACCATCTGCCTGACGGCAGAGTCATTTCTCCCCTTGCTGTAGGTATCTATAAGGTTGATAAATGCCTCGTTGTCTTCTCTTGCATAATTGTCCTCAAATACCTGTGCCAAAGCATCCTTTAGCATAAGCTTAAGCTCTGCCTGGTCACCGATTCTGAAATCAGGATCCAGATTAAGCTGTGCGAAATTATTCTGCACCACAAACAGACAAAACGAATCGATTGTAGTGATGAGCGCATTGTGAACCAGTGTCGACTGCCTCTGCAGATTCTCATCATCCGGCTTTTGCTCCTTCAAGCTGTCTATCGCACGGCTGACACGCTCCCTCATCTCAGCAGCTGCAGCCTTGGTAAACGTCACCACAAGCATCCTGTCGATATCCACCGGCGGATTATCCACACATATTCTGTTTACTATACGCTCAACGAGCACAGCTGTCTTTCCTGAGCCCGCTGCCGCCGATACAAGTATATCCCTGTCTCTTAAATCTATAACCTTTTTCTGTTCACTGGTCCATTTAACATCCATATTATGTCTCCCGATTATGGCTTTATATTATTATCTACATAGCATGCTTCATGCTCTGCCGCTGCAATCTGTGTACGCATTTTATCAAGTACATCTTCCTTATTGTCACCGTTAAAGCTTCTTTCGCTAAAGCCCGGTATCCTTGAATCATACCTGCATATGGCCTGAAAAGCGCAATATGCGCAGCTGTCTATTTTCTTGTTCTTGATAGGATTGACGGCAACATTTCCATCGTATATTTCTCTTCCTATCTCGCGAAGCTTCTCTCGCGCAAACCTTGTTATCACATCAAACTCTTCGGCGTTTGCCACCTTTGAGCCTGCAGCCGGTGTCTGATCCTTTTTTAAGGTGACAGGGATTACGTCAGAGCTTTTCTCAAAGTCCCTGTCCATGCCTCTGTATGCCTTTTTTCGTCCGAGTTGATAAGCCCGTCAGGCTTGAGCTTCTTTAATATCATCTGATTGATTTCTTCCTCAGACAGCTCAGTGCCCGGTGTCACATCCTTTAAATCAATTACAGGATCGTCGATGTGATAGTACAGCATACCGCCCGGCTCCACACTTACCTGCTTTAGCGCCTCTTTCTTTTGTTCCATGACAGCGTCCATGTACACTGCAAGCTGAAGCTGCGTGCCATAGTACAGCTTCACCAGGTCAAAAACTGTATTTCCCGACTTGTAATCCAGTACCTTCACAAAAAGCCTGTCCTCATCCGTATATGTGTCAGTCCTGTCCACGCGTCCCTTTATATCAACCGTCACATCATTTGCCATATCAAGGCTCTCGTAAAAAGAAAACTCAAACCTCTCAGGCACAAAGCTACCTCTTCGTATCTGGGTTGTAAGTGCCCATACTGTCTGCTTAAAGACCGCCTTCATATGTGATATCGAATGTTGGCTTTCCGCTGTATCAAATATGCCAAAGCCTGCATACTCATCAATCACCTCATTTATTGCTTCCATCGCAAGCTCATCCCTTTTTGCATCTGTCACGCTAAACCAGTCAGTGCTCTCCCTATCAAGCTTCTTACTGTATCTTTCCAGTGCTTCATGGTATATATTACCCATATCAAGGGATGTAAAGCCGCTCTCCTCACGCTCTGTAAGCCTCAATCCATAATTTAAAAAATGCGCATATGCACACCTGGCAAACTGCTCAAAGCGCGTGATACTGCCCTCCATGTGTCTGCCGTATATGCTTCTTGCCACATTTCGGCTAATCGGATCCTTTGAATAATGCTCAAACCTTGCATTGATGAGCCGCTCCACGGAATTTTTTTGAGCAAATTCTTTATCGTCTACTTCATTACCGTCCCCTGCATCACTGACTGATGCGTCATAGAGCATCACCGCTGCTGCAATCTCGCACCATCTGTCATCCACCTCATTTGACAGCAGATAATCCAGAGCACTCTGCCTGCTTGATATATCCAAAAGCTGTTCTACATCCTCTGTCTCAGTCACGACAAGCTCCGGAAACATCCCTTTAATATACCTATGAGGTACGATGGCTGGGCAGCCTTTTTTTCACTGTCAAGCCTCGTATAGCTGATATAAAGTTCCCTGGATGGCTTTGTCATGTTCAGATACAGATAAAACCTCTGTATAAATGCCTGCTCCCTTGCCCCGGGCGCAAGCTCTATATCCAGCTCCTTAAGTGCCTCTCTCTCATACTGTGATATAATGCCTCCTCTTCCTGCCGCCTTTGGAACAATCCCATCGTTTACGCCTGCAAAAAACATGACCTTTATGTTGGTCAGACGCGTTCTCTCAATATCTCCGATGGTCACGGTGTCGTATCCCGGCGGTATGACTGCTACATCTGCCGCATCCAGTCCTGCATCCAGTATCTGTGTAAATTCCTCTGCATCCATGCATTCATCACCCAGCACCGCCACATATTTTTCAAAGAGCTGCATGACTATTTTGTATATCTGTCCGTATTCCTTTGATGCGGTCTGGTCCCCTGCATCAAGCAGTGCCTGCTCCTTTTTTGCAAGCTTATCAGGTATATCAAGCAAAACTATCAGCTTATATATAGCGAGCACATAGTCCTTTACCGTTGACTTTTTATCGGAAAACACCTGATATACCGGCTTTAGCAGTTCCATTATATACTCCCTGCTTTGGTTTAAAAGCTCAAGGTCATAGCCTGCCTTATGCTTTGGCAGCCTGACCCACTTTTTGTCCCATGCGCTTTTACCTCTTACTCCACAGGCGAGCACGTAGTTTTCAAGTACATCTATTTCACTGTCCAATAGCTCACTAAAGCCGCACCGCAAAAATCTGAACACCGCATCTGCCGAGAAATTTTGTGCCGCAATATCGGGTATTGACCTGATAAACTCAATAAACGGATGGAAAAGTATCTCCTGTGTGGCATCGATAAAATAAGGAATATTGTATTTGTCAAATATTTCACGCACATAACCTGCATATATATTCACATCTCCTGTGACTATAGCAATATCGCGGTAACGCAGGTTTTCGTTCCTTACAAGCTCATTAATTCTTCTGGCTATCTTTGTCAGCTCCTGCTTCGGGTCACGCAGACAGTCTATATGAATGTGCTTTGGTGCTTTTTTAAAGGAGCATCTTCGTTTTCTGAAAAGCTGCTGTTCCATAAATCTTAGCTCTTCGTTTTCTGCAAGCCTGTAGTTTTTATCAAGGATAATAGGTTCCTCGACTTCTATGCCATAAAACGCTGCCATTTCGGTGAGTGATTTCACTGTCCTTTTTGGCATGTCAAACAGCTCCTGCATGCCTCTGCTCTTAAAGATATCCTCACGACAGTCTATTGTGAGCGTTACATATATTTTCTTTGAAATGACAAAGAGCTTTTTGATGAGCTGGTTCTGTATAGGTGTAAATCCGGTAAATTCATCAAATGCAATGACTGAATTTCTAAGAATGGCAGACTCCTCTGCCACATTGCTAAGCACATTAAGTATTTCCTCTGCAGTGATATATTTGTCCTGCATAAACCTCAAATGCTTCGTAGAGCACGAGCACATCCTTGAGCTTATCTGAAAGTGTATCCGATAGCCTGCCTGAGGCAATATATCTTCCGAGCTCCTCAGGTGATATATTGTACTGCACAAGCTCCGAAAGCAGTGACTTCACCTCGCTTATATAGCCGATGCGGTTTAAGTTTCTGCCTATTACGCCAAGCTTATCCGCCTCCTGTGCCGCAAGCTTTCTGAGTACAAGGTTCTTACCTGTCTCCTCAAGCACCGTGAGATTTGTGATCCCAAGCTCATCAAACACTCTGTAGGCTAAGCGCTTAAAGCTTAGCACATCTATATTCATGATAGCTTTATTCTCCGACAAATCTACAAGCTGTCTCTGCGTCTGCATTGTAAACTGCTCAGGCACTATTACAAGATAATTGTCCCTTGGGTTTGCCTTTGCCTCTTTCACTATCCTGTTAAAGAGATATTTTGTTTTTCCGTTTCCTGAATTACCTGTGATAAACTGTAATGACATAAAAAAGACTCCATGATTAACTACTGTGTAAAATGTATACTGTAATTATATCATGAAGTCCTCTATTATTGAATTACTTATTGTGCTTAAATTCAGCTTAATAACCGCTATACCTTGTGATTAGTGATGGAAAAGTCTGATTCCTGTAAAGCTCATTACCATACCGTACTTATTACATGTATCAATAACATGGTCATCTCTCACAGATCCACCCGGCTGTGCTACATACTTCACGCCACTCTTGTGAGCACGCTCAATGTTGTCACCAAATGGGAAGAATGCATCAGAGCCAAGTGCTACATCTGTATTCTTGTCAAGCCATGCTCTCTTCTCCTCTGCTGTAAATACGTCCGGCTTTACCTTGAAGAACTTCTGCCACTCGCCCTCTGCAAGCACATCCATATAATCCTCACCGATATAAAGGTCAATAGTATTGTCGCGGTCTGCACGTCTGATACCATCCACGAACTGAAGTCCAAGCACCTGTGGAGACTGACGAAGCCACCAGTTGTCTGCCTTTGAGCCTGCAAGTCTGGTACAGTGGATACGAGACTGCTGGCCTGCTCCGATACCGATTGCCTGACCGCCCTTTACATAGCATACAGAGTTGGACTGTGTATACTTTAAAGTAATCATAGATATTGCCAGATCGATCTTAGCCTGCTCTGTGAGCTCCTTGTTCTCTGTCACAATATTTGAGAAGAAATCATCATCAATATGAAGCTCGTTTCTGCCCTGCTCAAATGTGATGCCAAATACATCCTTTCTCTCGATAGGTGCCGGCTCATATGACGGGTCAATCTCGATAACACAGTAATTGCCGTTTTTCTTAGCCTTTAAAATCTCAAGAGCCTCGTCTGTGTAGCCCGGAGCAATAACACCGTCTGATACCTCTCTCTTGATTACAAGTGCAGTGCTCTTGTCACATACATCTGAAAGTGAAATAAAATCACCAAATGATGACATTCTGTCAGCTCCTCTTGCTCTGATGTATGCATTTGCAAGCGGTGTAAACTCAATATCCATATCATCAACCCAGTAAATCTTTTTCTCCACATCTGAAAGTGGCTGTCCTACTGCTGCACCTGCAGGTGAAACATGCTTGAAGGATGTTGCGGCCGGAAGACCTGTTGCCTTCTTAAGCTCTCTTACAAGCTGCCATCCGTTGAATGCATCAAGGAAGTTGATGTATCCGGCTCTGCCGTTAAGCACTTTTATAGGAAGCTCTCCCTCCTTCATAAATATTCTGGCTGGTTTCTGATTTGGATTACATCCGTATTTTAATTCGTATTCCTGCATTTTTCTGTTCTCCTGTTTTTATCTGCTTATCTTGTATATTTGACCGTTTATATAGTGTTTTATTTGTTTTTATTTACGATTCTGCTCTCATACTCGCCTGTTGCGATATCAATATATCTGACAAAAAGTGATACCTTATTGTCTTCGTTTAAGTTCTCCCATACCATATTGGTAAACTCATCGATATCTCCCTCGATGTCTACCCATGTAGGCTCACCCTCAAAGCTTGGCAGTGGATTGCCATCGCCCATATATGTATGGATGAAATGTCCCTCTCCTGCAACCGGTGCTGAGTATGCAAATGTGTATCTGTTGCATGCATCAGGATTACCGTTATTGCTCTTTAAGATTGACATAGCGTAATTGAACTCGCCATTGTCAATATGCATGATTCCTGAAATTCTTGGTGTATAGTTAGGAGCGTCAGGCTCAAACTCTCTTGTCCTTAAGGCCTGCTCAAATGTCTGCTGCTTGTCCATCAGCTCATATATAGTGTCTGTCTGATCGCCATTTGTAACGATAGTCTTGTTGCCAAGAACTCTTACAGGTGCATAGATGATAAGGCTTGGATCCTCAAGCTTTGAAGGATCAAATGCCTCTGTTCTGATGCCCTCGCCATCCTCTACAAATACTCTGTTGCGACTGTTTTCGCTTCTGCCCATGATAAAGTATGCTGTTACAGCCTTCTTACCATCCTTTGTGCGGCCGATTACGATACCTCTGCCAGGGTATGTTGTGCTTGATAATTCCTTTGCTAATGATACTCTTTCCATGTCATCCTCCATGTTTTCTGATAATGTGGTCTGCATCCCCAAATTACTCGGGCCTGCCGGAATAAAAAAAGACCGTCCGAACACACATAATAATATAAAGCTCTGCAGGAAACTTATATAAATGTGCGCCCAGACGGTCGGCAATCAACTGTTATACTCCATGTGGTTATCCACTTCCGTCAGTCATATAACTGTCTTTATTTAAGCATGTATTTTTGTCATTGTCAAGTACCACTTTAAAATAAGCATGTACTTATAAGTTATTCTTATAAGTACATGCTTGTAAACAATGCCATTATTTACTAATTTTTAAAGCTGTGAATAGGTGCCGGGATTCTTCCTCCGCGGTTTACAAATGCATCACAAGAGAATCTGTTTACCGGCATAACCGGTGCACTTCCAAGGAGTCCTCCGATTTCTACCACATCACCTACATCCTTTCCGATTGCAGGAAGCAGTCTGCAGGCTGTTGTCTTTTGGTTTATCATGCCGATAGCCATCTCGTCTGCGATAATTCCTGAAATTGTGGTGGCCTTTGTATCGCCCGGGATTGCAATCATGTCAAGTCCTACAGAACATACACAGGTCATAGCCTCAAGCTTTTCGAGAGTGAGTGCACCATCGTTTACGGCATCTATCATTCCCTGATCCTCTGATACAGGAATAAAGGCACCTGAGAGTCCGCCAACATATGATGAAGCCATGATACCGCCCTTTTTCACCTGATCGTTTAAGAGTGCAAGTGCTGCTGTTGTTCCCGGAGCTCCGGCTCTCTCTAAGCCTATCTCGCAGAGAATATCTGCTACAGAGTCTCCGATAGCCGGTGTAGGTGCAAGTGAAAGGTCTATGATTCCAAATGGTACTCCAAGCTTCTTTGAAGCCTCCTTTGCCACAAGCTGTCCTACTCGAGTAACCTTGAAGGCTGTCTTCTTGATTGTCTCACAGAGCACCTCAAAATTCTCGCCTCTTACCTTTTCAAGAGCAGTCTTTACAACTCCCGGTCCGCTGACACCTACATTGATGATGGCATCTGCCTCTGTCACACCATGGAATGCTCCTGCCATAAACGGATTGTCATCAGGAGCGTTGCAGAATACTACAAACTTGGCACAGCCTGATACAGGAAGGTGCTTTGTCACCTCTGCTGTCTCCTTTATCATCTCGCCAATCAGCTTTACTGCATCCATGTTGATTCCGGTTTTTGTAGAACCAACATTTACAGAGCTGCATACGAGGTCTGTCTCAAGCATTGCCTGAGGGATGGATTTGATTAAAAGCTCATCCGCCTTTGTCATGCCCTTTGACACAAGTGCTGAGTATCCACCGATGAAGTTGACACCTACCTCTTTGGCTGCTCTGTCAAGTGTCTTTGCTATGGTAACAAAATCCTCTGAGCTCTTGCAGGCCGCACCGCCGACAAGGGCGATAGGTGTAACTGAAATACGTTTGTTTACGATAGGGATACAGTAGTTGTTCTCTATCTCTTTTCCTGTTGATACAAGATTCTTTGCAAGTGTTGTAATCTTGTTGTAGATATTCTCATTTACCTTTGCAAGGTCTGAGTCTATACAGTCGAGCAGGCTGATACCGAGTGTGATTGTACGCACGTCAAGATTTTCCTTCTCCACCATGTCATTGGTCTCAATTACTTCACCAATATTTATCATTTTGCTGTTCTCCTTTAACTGTGTATGACATTTATATGCTAAACTAGATTCGATGCATCATCTCAAAGATTTCTTCCTTCTGACACTTTATTGTTACACCAATTTCTTCTCCAAGTGCATCAAGCTGGTCAGAAATCTCTGCAAATGAAGCTGTAGCATTTGCCATATCAACAATCATCATCATGTTGAAATAACCTGAAACGATAGTCTGTGAAATATCAAGCACGTTTACACTGCCCTCTGACAGATATGTACATACCTTTGCGATGATTCCTACTGTGTCTTTTCCGACAACTGTGATGATTACTTTGTTCTTTGTGTTATCCATAACAACTTATTCTCCTGTTCTCTTATTCTACGGCTATGCGGTCTGATGCCCTGTCTCTCTTAGCCACATACATAGGGAAATCACTTGCCTTATATGGATTGTCTCCCATTGTGACCTCAAGCCTGACGGCTTCATACGCCAGCTTTTCGTAGTTGTTTTCTTTACTAAGGTGTCCCAGTATTACTGAGCCAAATTTATCATGAAGAAGCTCACATAACAACTGCCCGCTTCTCTCATTCGACAAATGTCCGCTGTCACCCATGATTCTGCGCTTGAGCGGATACGGATACGCCCCTGTCTGGAGCATATTTATATCATGATTGGCTTCAAGCAGCAGCCCATCCAGGTCCTGAAGCTTTGAAACCAGTGCATCATCATACGTGCCAAGGTCTGTCACGACCGCCATCGCATGATTTTCGTTTTTAAATCTGTACGCGACAGGATCAGCCGCATCGTGTGATATGTGAAGCGGCTCAAACTCTATATCGCCTATTGTAAAATCGACGCCTGCCTCAACAGGATGAAACAGCTCATCATCTATATTTCCAACGGATTTGGTACATTTTATGGCCCCGATTGTGGCCTTTGTTGCATAAATCGGAATATGATAGCGTCTTGCCATGACACCAAGCCCTGCAATATGGTCTATATGCTCATGTGTCACGAGAATCCCCTGCATATCTGTGGCCGTCATATCAAATTCATTCAGTCCGTTTTCTATTTTCTTACCGCTGATGCCCGCGTCTATGAGCACATGACAATCATCCGTACCCACACATATACAGTTTCCACTGCTGCCGCTGGCAATGCTGCATAATTCTAACATGTTAATTCTCTTTCCAGTATAATTCTATTTTGTCTCCCTCATGAAGCTCCTCGGAAAACTGGGCATCTCTGCCATTTATTACAGTGGCTATTGCCCTGCCCTTTCCTGCCTGTAAATCAAATGAGATATGGGTAAATATATCGACAAATATATATGTATCCTTGCCGGACAGCTCTACAGGCTCACCGTTTACAATTACTGTAATTGTATTTTCTGATGAGTCTTCTTCCTGTATATCTTCCTGTATATCATTTTTTGGCAATTCATTTTTCGGCAGTTCGTTTTCCGGCACAGCAGATGCTTCAGCTTCTTTAGCAAACTCATCATGCAGCTCATCGAGCACCTGATTCATCATCTGCTCTGATGTTCTGGCCACTGTGTTGTCTGACTCTGTGCTGTTTGCATCCTGCTCAGCTAAGACCGAAGCCTCATCTGTATCAGACTCTTGTGTGTCATTATAAGTGTTATTGTCGATTCTTGCAACACCATATTCATCTGTTTTCCACTCAACAGAGAAATTTTCGTATACAAGAGTGTCGAGACCTGCCTCTTCATTGTTTACAAATATCATCTGGTCTGTGTCAATAACGAGGTCCATAAACTGCGCAATCTGGCGCACTGTATAGTAATTTCTTGTCTCAATCACATCGTTTTCCCTGATGCTGTAATCCTCCGGCTCGAGCTCTCCGTTTACCTGGACAAACCTAGGACATGAAACCCTTCTGCCGTTTATGATAAAAGTAATGACAGAATGATTGTACTCATCAAGCTGCGATATCTTATACACTGCTGCCTCTCCTGCTGTGGACGGCTCGATGACTATCTCACTGTTTGGCTCAAGCGGTGTGTTGATGCTTGCTGGCTTTCCGTTCATGGTCACTACTGCGCCATCTCCGGCCTCGCCTCTTACAAGCCTTGCCACACCGTTTACCGTAAAGTTTATCGGGGTGCCGCGCTTTGGAAACAGCTCATCGTTTGGAAATCCCGCCTGAAGCGCCGCATCAACTATTGTAAGCCTGTTATTGTCATAGAGCTTTATTCTCTCACCGTTGAATCTGACCATGATAAAATTATTTCTCTGGTCATAATAATTCAGACATATACCAATTGGAGTGACAAGAAGCGGATCCTTCTTAATATCCTCCTGCTCAAAGGTCACATCGCCAAGCACTTCCTCACCTCTTAGAGCAACTCTTTCCTCCGGCAGGTCAAGGTCTTCCGCAAGCTTTTCCGTGAAGCCGTGTATCTTGCCTCCGCCTCCGACTACAAAGCAGGCACTCACTGTTTTGTCACCGTTTAGCTCTCTGATTTTAGTCGATACCTCTTGTGCAATATTATCAACAACAGGTGCTGTCACATCCCAGACATCCTGTGCAGGAATTGTGTGCTCGATGCTCATGATATCCTTGTATGTAACCGTATCACTTGTCGTAGACTGAAGCTTGATGCTCTCCGCCATATTAAAATCCACGAGGAAATGCTGCACAATAACTTCTGTCAGCTCATCTCCTGCATGCGGTATCATGCCATAGGCTATGATACTTCCGTCTCTTGTGATTGAGATATCACTCGTTCCGGCTCCCACATCGACAAGTGCGATATTAAGCATACGATAGTTCTCCGGAATTGCCACATTGATAGCGGCGATAGGCTCCAATGTCATATTGGCTACACTAAGCCCGGCCTGTCCCACTGCCGCATACAGTCCGTCTACCACATCCTCCGGCAGAAATGTAACTATGATATCCTCGCCTATTTTGTTTGCCTTATGACCCTCAAGGCTGATAAACACCTCATCATTCAAAAAGAATTTGACTGTAGAATATCCCACACAGTAAAACTTATAGCTTGTATCGTTAACCTCCTTGAGTGCCTCCTGTGCTTTTTCTATGCCAAGCAGGTCAAGCGTATGGACATCCTCGCCGGTCACCACAGACTCCTGCGCATACTCATACTCCACATGCGTCGTGACAGTCTTTAATACTCGTCCTGCGGCTGCTATACACACCTCTTCAAGTGGCTGTCCTGTCTGTTTTTCAAGCTCGTCCTTTACTTCCTTAATGGTTTTTGCCACCCTGCCTATATCATGTATCTGACCGTCAAGCATCGCTCTGGTCTCATGCTCCCTGACATACTGTGCTGTAACCACAAATTCCTTGTCATCAGTCTGATAGCCGACAGTTCCTACAACATTTCTTGTACCAATATCCAAACCGAATACATTATTCATTTCCACTACTCCTTGTATTTGCTAAGCGCTTTATTTATTGAAGCTATCGTGTTTTCGATATCTCCATCATTATCGATAACCTCCTTGCAGTGCCTTCTGTACTCAGCTTCTTTAAGCTGGCTTTCAAAGATACTATCTATCTTCTCATCTGAATAGCCTCTTGATGACTTAAGTCTTTTTTCTTCTGACTTCTTCACTTGCATAAATATACCACAGCTCGTCGCAGATTTCACCATATCCCTCCTCTATAAGGAGTGCTGCTTCAAGCACAAGCATAAAAAGACCTTCTTTTTTTGCCTCTTTAACTGCATTAAGCACATATTCCTTTACTGCAGGATGCACTACTTCATTTAGAAGCTCTCTTTTTTTATCATTCGAAAAAATCACTCCGGCAAGTGCCGGTCTGTCAAAATGCCCGTCCTCAAGCCATATCGGTTCCTCTGCAAACAATTCCTTTAATCTGTTGTAGCAGTCGCTTCCCGGCTCCATCAGCTCATGTGCTATCTCATCGGAGAGCATGACCCTTACGCCATCAAGTTCCCTAAGATAGCTAAGCACTGCCGATTTTCCGGCACCTACACCACCTGTTATTCCTATAAAAATCATACTGTTTCCTTTTCTGTCATCAATGCGCATCATACCAGTCATAGCCACACTCGGTGCCCACCTCCATGGATACCTTCATGTCCACCGCACCACGCATCTCTTTCTCCAGAAGCTTAATCACTTTATCCTTCTCAACTTCCTTTGTCTCAATTAAAAGCTCATCATGCACCTGAAGGATAAGTCTTGACTTTAAGCCCTCGTCAAGAAGCCTGTCATGCACACGTATCATGGCAATCTTTATGATATCGGCTGCTGTACCCTGAATAGGTGAGTTCATCGCAACTCTCTCTCCAAACTGTCTTTGCATGAAATTGCTCGAGTTCAGCTCGGGAATCGGTCTGATACGTCCAAACATGGTCTTTGTATAGCCATTTTTCTTGGCATCCAAAACCGTCTGATCCAAAAACTCCTTAATCTTTGGATATTTGACAAAATAGCTGTCTATATAGCCCTGTGCCTCTTTCCTTGAAATCCCCAGGTCGTTAGACAGACCAAACGCGCTGATACCATAAACGATGCCAAAATTTACCGCCTTGGCATTTCTTCTTTGAAGGTCTGTGACCTCATCAAACGGTGTGTCAAACACAAGGGATGCTGTACTTCTGTGGATATCCTGACCATTCTTAAAGGCCTCTATCATCCTTTCATCCCCTGAAAGCGCTGCCAGCACCCGAAGCTCGATCTGCGAGTAGTCTGAATCAACAAACAAATCTCCATCCTCAGGCAGAAATACCTTTCTGATAAGCTTGCCCAGCTCAATCCTTATCGGGATATTCTGCAGATTAGGCTCTGTGCTTGAAAGACGGCCTGTCGCAGTGATTGTCTGATTTAAGGTAGTATGGATTTTGCCATCGGATGCAATATATCCCGAAAGTCCGTCAGCATATGTGCTCTTTAGCTTTGTGAGCTGTCTGTATTCCAGAATATCTGCAACAATCGGATACTCCGGCGCCAGCTTTTCAAGCACATCTGCCGCAGTCGAATAACCGGTCTTTGTCTTCTTTTCATTTGGCAGTCCAAGCTTTTCAAAGAGAATGACCCCAAGCTGCTTTGGCGAATTTATATTAAACTCTTCACCTGCTGCCTCATATATTTTCTTTTCAAGCTCAGTTATCGAAACAGCAAGCTTGTCTCCATACTCCTTAAGCTTTATTCCATCAGCCCTTATACCCTCGTTTTCCATATCATACAGCACGAAAACGAGCGGGAGCTCGATATCTTTATAAAGCGTGAGCATATCCATTTCCTTTAGCTTCTGCAAAAGAACCGGCTTTGATTTCCAGGCAGTATACACCTCGTAGCAGGCACAGTCCACTGCCTTTTTCTCATCCTCCTTCATCATCCGGGTGAAATCAAGCTTTCCCAGATAATCCTTTTTAGATGAGAGCATAAGCCCCAGATAGTCCTTTGCAACCGCATCATAGGGATACTCCCCGACAAGCGGATTGATAAGGTATGCAGCCACCATCATGTCAAAATATCTGCCTCTGTCATCTGCCTTTATCTCTTTGCTCTTAAATCTGTGCAGATTGGTCTTTAAATCCGGTGATATCCATGACTTTACTTCCAGGGTATTTAGTTTTTCATCGATGAAGCTGCTTGAAATCTCATCACCTGTACAGATAAAATAAATGTCCTCCTCTGAAAAACAAATCGAAACAGCAAGATAATCGTTAGAAACCGGCTCCGAAAACAGACTTAGCTGTCCATCACTTTCGCTGTTTCCCAAAGACTCTCCAGGTACTACCGCAAAAGCGACCTCCCTGCCCTTTGCCTTCTCAAACACACTCTCTGCAGTCTTTAAGTCCCTTACTACCACAAAATGCTCCTCGGCATTGTTTTTAGGAGCCTCCACGTTAAACCGTGACAGCATGTTTTTGAATTCATATCTTTTGCACAGTAAAAAGGCTTCCTCCGTGTAGAGTGACTCTACTCCGCCACTAAGCTTTGCATCAGAAAATTCATAGTCAACCGGCGCATCAAGTATGATTGTCGCAAGCTCCTTGCTCATAAGCGCCTGCTCCCAATACTCCACTATATTCTTTGAAGCCCTTGGCGGCTTTACATTCTCAGCGTCCTCATGTACTGCCTCTATACAGTGATATTTTGCTATAAGTGCGCCTGCTGTCTTTTCGCCGATACCGGGTACCCCGGGAATATTATCAGACGTATCTCCCTGCAGAGCCTTTACATCGATAAACTCCTTTGGAGTGACGCCGTACTTTTCGATAACATCTGCTGTATTGTAGTTTTCTATCTCGGTTCCTGTCTTTTTTGTCTTTGGAATCCTTACCATGACATGGTCAGTCGCAAGCTGCAAGAGGTCTCTGTCTCCGGAAATGATGGCGACATCCATACCGGCCTTTTCTGCCCTGACAGATAAGGTTCCAAGTATATCGTCGGCCTCATAGCCTTCCTTTTCCACGATTTTAATGCCCATAGCGGTAAGCATTTCCTTTATCATAGGTACCTGCTGCCTGAGCTCCTCGTCCATAGGCTTTCTCGTGCCCTTGTACGCATCAAACATTCTGTGGCGAAACGTCGGCGCATGCACATCAAATGCCACCGTCAGATAGTCTGGCTTTTCCTCGTCAAGAATCTTGAACATGATATTCAAAAAACCATAGACTGCATTTGTGTGAAGTCCCTCTGAATTTGTCAGATCAGGCAGCCCGTGATATGCCCTGTTTAAAATACTGTGTCCGTCTATAAGTACAAGCTTTTCACTCATTTTATACTTTCCTTATTACTTAATATTGTTGTAATCGCTGCCGGTCACACTGCAGTGCAGGCAGTAATGTTAAATAGCTCTTGTATATTTCTTAAGCCACTGAGCCTCCTCATCATTCAAAAATGGTGAAACAAGCTCATAAACTCTCGCATGATAAGCATTCAGGTATCCTTTTTCCCTGTCTGTCATCTGATTTGGATCAATCGCATCGAGATCTATCGGTACATAGGTCAGATTCTCAAAATACATGAACTGGCCATACTCATTTTTCTCACCCTTTCGGCAGATAAGCTCATTCTCTGTACGAATACCGAATTTACCCTCTAAATAGATGCCCGGCTCATCTGTAGTGACCATACCCTCTTCTATCACACGCTCTGCGGTTCTGCCCGGGTACTGCTTCCAGTGAAAGCTGTTTGGTCCCTCATGCACATTGAGCACATAGCCCACACCGTGTCCGGTGCCGTGATTGTAGTCCATGCCAATCTCCCATAAAGGCTCTCTTGCCAGAATATCAAAGTTTAGTCCCGAGCAGCCCTCCTTAAACCTTGCATTTGCCAGGTTCATATTTGAGCGGCAAACTCTCGTAAACATATCCTTCATCTCGTCAGTCACAGGGCCTAGTGCAAAGGTCCTCGTGATATCTGTGGTTCCCTCCAGATAATGTCCGCCTGAATCAACCAAAAGAAGACTCTCAGGCTTAAGCTGCCTGTCAGACTCCTCTGTTGCAGAGTAATGCACAATAGCACCATGATCAGCATATCCGCATATTGTGGCAAAGCTCAAATCAAGAAAGCCCTCCTGCTCAGCTCTAAGCGATGCAAGATAATCTGAAGCCGAAATCTCTGTCATAGGTATCTTACCTATATTTGTCTTAAGCCAGTACATGAACTTGCACATCGCAACTGCATCCTTTAAATGCGCCTTGCGCAGATTTTCAAGCTGTACTTCATTCTTTACGGCCTTCATGACAACTGTAGGATCCTCCGCATCAATCACCTTAACACCATCCGGCAGGCTGTCGCAGATGCGATAATTTACAATCGATGTATTTAAAAGCACTGTCTCTTTTTCATCAATATGCTTCACATATTCATAAAAATCATCGTAAGGTCTTGTCTGTATACCATTCTTATCGAGGTATGCCTTAAGAGTCTCTGTCACAACCTCTTCCTGCAAAAACCATATGCAGCTGTCCTGTGACAGTGCCAGGTATGAAAGCACTACAGGCACATAGCTTATGTCGCCTCCCCTGACATTTAAAAGCCAGGCGATATCGTAAAGTGATGACATCAGATGAAGTGTTGCACCCTTTTGTGCCATCTGCTCTCTGACTCTTTTAAGCTTTGAGCTTATATCCTCACCGGTATATTTATTGTCAAAAATCATGACAGCTTCCTTTGACATAGGTGGTCTGTCTGTCCATATGAGGTCAATCAGATCCTCATTTACATACATGCTGCCGTGCTTTTCTTTTGCAATTTCTGAAAGTCTTTTGCCCCATGCGGCATTTACCACTCTGCCGTCAAAGCCTATTACACCGCCATCCGAAAGAGTATCCTTTATATACTCATCAACTGTCGGTACGCCCTCCTCGCCAATCTTAAAGAGCTTTACAGTGGTATCCTTAAGCTGCGCAGCCGCCTGCACAAAATACCTGCCGTCTGTCCATAGTCCGGCCTCATCCATAGTGATGACTGCGGTACCTGCTGAGCCCGTGAAGCCTGTAATATATTTGCGTGCCTTAAAATGCTCTCCTACATACTCTGACTCATGAAAATCAGCAGTAGGTACCACATACAGCGAGATGCCCCTCTTTGCCATCTCGCTTCTCAATGCTTTTAATCTATCCTGTATCATTTTATTATGCCTCTTTAAATTCAAAAAATTTTGTATCTAATTCCGGATACATTCTCTTTAATGAGATTGGTTTGCCGGATTTGTTCAAAAAGCAATGGCTGCTTTTTGCAGTGGTGCGAAGCTCGCCTGTCTCTTTGTCCTTCATGACATACTCAAGCTCCATCTTGATTCCGTTATACTTAAGCAGCTTTGTGTAGATGACGACCGTATCATCGAAATGTACCATACTGTGATACTCTACCGATATCGACAGCACCGGACTTATGATTTCCATATCCTCCATCTGCCTGTAGTTGAGTCCTATCTGATCCATCAAATCAAGTCTTGCTTCTTCCATCCACTTGACATAGTTTGAATGGTGGATTATACCCATCTGATCTGTTTCATAATATTTTGCGTGGTGCTCGTAAGGACGGATTCTAAGTTCACCTTGTGAGCCGGCAATCTGTAACTCATTGTTTGCCATAAAAACTTCCTCCATTCATATTTTGGTCTTATTTCTATTATGCCACATTGGACAGCTAAATTCAACGACTTGACCGTAAAATATAAACCGGCTGCTACCTGCGTATCATACTGTAGCAGTCTCTGCATATATTGCGTGAATTTCCAATCGGAAGTATTCTGCCGCAATACCGGCATCTGATAATATACTCATCCTTGCTCTTTGATAGAAGCTGCATAATCTTTGCCTGTGTTTTGTCGCGCTCGTTTTCAAGCCAGTCCTCCTCCACAATTTTGCCCATGCGGACTGAAAACTGATAGTACAAATCAAGCTTTTTGTAATAGGATTCGTATTTCATGAGCCCCTGATACTTTGAATGCTTATCAGGCTTGTCGAGAGAGATATCAGATGTATACGACATGCAGTAGCGCAGCCATTGTCTGACAAGCTCCCTGTCCTTTATATCTATAGGACATGTAATCATCTTATAAAGCAGATATTTGTTATCAAAATCTGCGATAAAGTATCGCTCCTTATACGCATATCCATACAAAAACAATATCTCATCGACATTGATTTTCCTAAACGGTGCTGATGGCTTTGCCTCATGCCAGAGCTTAATTATCGCATCAAGCGGCGCATCCATTGTAAGGAGCACCTGTGGGAAGCCAAGACTTACTATATCAATATCCTGCTCCGGTATATTTAGCGTATTCTTCAGATAATTCAGATTCTTTTGTCCCAAAGCTGTCACATAACCTGTATCATACAGACCAAATCTGCCTGCACGGCCCGCTATCTGTTTTATCTCAGAGATGACAAGCGGACGTCTTGATACTCCATCAAACTTTTCCACCTCCAGAAATACAATTCTTCTGACCGGCAGATTGAGTCCCATTCCTATCGCATCTGTTGACACGACAACCTGTGTCTTTTTCTCATTAAAAAGCGTCATCTGCCTGCGCCTTATTTCCGGTGGCAGACTTCCGTATATGACACTTGGCTTTATGCCGTTTTCCTCCAGACGCCCTGCTATATTGAGTACCGACTTCTTTGAAAAGACGATAAAGGCATCGCCCTCTCTTACATCCTGTGGAAAAGAAAAAGGCTTATCCTCCAGCTTTAGCGCAGTCTTTCTCTCATACTCCCTTATCTCATACTCGTCGTGGCACAGATTAATCAGATGAATGACTACATCCTTTGCCACCGGACTCATGCATATATGAATCTCTCCTGCAAGTGTACCAAGAATTGCCCTGGTCCATGAATGTCCCCTGTCATCATCTGCAACCATCTGTGCCTCATCAATCACTGCGATATCATATTCCTTGTCACAGTCAAGCATCTCCACTGTCGATGCTGTAATTCTGCTGTCTGATACCTCAAGACACTCCTGGCCTGTAAGCATGGTGCATGGTATGCCTGCATCATTCATCTTCTCATATACCTCAAGTGCCAGAAGGCGAAGCGGTCCCAGATAAACTCCGTTTTGCGCCAGCTTAAGCCTCTCAAGCGCCTGATATGTCTTACCGCTGTTAGTCGGACCTATATGGAGTATGAAGTGCCTTTTCATGCTCTGTGCTTTTGAAACTCAAGCTCCGGCCGTGCCGGAACCAGCGTGACAATCTCTCTTCTAAGCTCCTTGCTGCGGTACTCATTGTAAAGCGCCTTCATGCTCCTTGTACATATCGCACCTATATACTCCTTGCGCAAAAGCTTTAGAAAATCCTCTGTGAGATACTCTGCCTCATTCTCATCAAACTGCTCCATATCCACCCTGACGAGCTGCGGAAGGATTTCTCTATTTAAAATCTGCCTTGCATTCTTATTGTTGGAATAGTAGGTGATCAATGCAAGCCTTTTTATTTCCTGATGCAGCTTGTCGAGTGCTATTGTCTCGTTTTTTGAAAATCGCGCATATTTAATTGATTTTGCTTTACTATTGAGCCTGTGAATATAGTGTGCCAGCTTTACAGGCTTACCTGTACTTCTCTTCGCATTCTCCCTGTACTGGTCAACATAAAACTGTACCAGTACCTCTTCAAACGATTTTTCCATATATGTGTGTTATCCTCTTTATTTGTATACACCGTTAAGAGTCACCTCAAACGTAACATCCTTTCCGGCTAGTTCTGTATTTGTCTTATAATCATCCGGGAATTTCAGGTTTAAATCAAAGGTTTCTCCCACCTTGTGACCTACCACTCCGTCCTCAAAGCCATCTATATAGCTGCCTGAGCCAAGCACCAGGTCTGTGCCCTGTCCATCAGTGCTTCCACCCTCGAATTTTTCACCGTCCATATATCCGGTGTAGTCAATATTTACCTTATCTCCGTTTTCCGCAACCGTATCAGTCTCTGTATTCAGTGTTGCTGCCTCGGTCTGTGAATCACTGCTTTGTGTCTCGGATGCCTGAGATTCTGTGGTCTGTGATGCAGCTTCTGTACCGTCAGTGCCCTTTGACGATGAACCGCCCGATGTCGCAACTGCCCAGATGAGTACTATGACTATCACAACAACTGCCACTACCGGCACCCAGAATTTCAGCAGATTCACAACCTTTGCCTTCTTTTCTGCCTTCTCTCTCTCGATTCTTCTTTTTTCCTGTGCGATTTTTTTGTTTTGTTTGTTCATTTTGTTAATCTCCTGTTTTATTTTTATTATTGAATTATACTATTACAATTTGAACATTCTGTGTTTCGCAAAAATGACAAGTATGCGTTGTCTGTCAGTGCATTCGCTATCTGTCACTGTTCTCTTTAAACTTTAAACGACTGCGTCTCTTAACTATTTGACGAAACAATAAAAGCAGTAGAAAAATACACACACAGCCTGCGCTTATAGCTGCACCTGCCTTAAGCCCCGGTGTCTCATAATAAAGCTCTATCTCATGCTCTCCCTCATCCAGATGAATGCTCACAAAGGTATCTGAAAAATCCTCATACTCTACATCCTTCCCATCCACCTTCATAGTCCATCCCTTTTCACTCGGAATAGAAAGTACAAGCTGTCCTGCCTGCTTCACATCAATGTGTCCTCTTATGTGTGTATCTGAAAAATCATCCACCGAGATTGTCTGCTCATTGAGTGTATTGTAAGCACTCTCAACTGCAGCAATAGAAAGCTCGTATACATTAAATCGTACAGCATCGGCATCAGTGTTTGTGACGGAAACTGTCTCCCCCACCTTCACATATCCCAGGTCAAACAGATACCTGTGAGTGGTCTTCGAGTATGTGGTCTCATACTCTCCGTGGCTGAATGTCAGACTGTCAGTGCTGCACGAATCGTATGCCGCATAATAATATCCGTCATGGTCAAAGGTGAGAGTCGTAGTTCCCGGATTTTCGTCCTGAGTGCACTCTGTCAGGGTCAGCGTATCATCTGCTGCACCAAGGAGCCTGCCAAGGGAATTAATCGAATAGATTTTCGACGACGAGGATGGTTTCCACGCATCAATCACTCCCTCATCCATCATAAAACCAAGCGGAAGTGTGTAGTTATTCCGATACAGATAGTGATTTCCGCATTTTCCAACAAGTGTAGTCAGCTCATTCTGTGGCTGTATTGATTTTGTAACCATATATCTGACCGAAAGCATGGCTGACGTGACAGGTGTGGCACCGTTATAACAGTAGAAATTCTTGCCTCCCTCCATATAAAGAGCCTGATAAAAATGGCTCACATTTATATTCATCAGGGAAGAAAACTGTGTTCCAGAAGCATAGCCGTATCGTGTGTCATCATTTTTAGTTAGTCGGCCTGTATCCTCAACCCTGTAAAATGGTACATCGTTGTCAGCTGCATCCTCTTTTGCCAGCTTAAGTGCCTTTTGCATATCGTCCACATTGGCATTGTAGCTGCTTCTGCCGGTACATCCAAGTCCTGTCACAGCCATATTGACAGCCAGCTCCACAATCGCAATACCGCATGTTATAACCATCAAAAGCTCCCTGTTTTTCCTTGCTGCAAGCTTTAAAAGTACTATCATAATGCCGTACAGCGCAACAAACAATATGCTTATGATAACTGCATAATACTCTGTCACATCCTCATCGGCAAACATCGTGCTTACTGCCATAAGCGCCGATGCAAATACCACTGCCACGCCAATATGCCACAGTCTTATGCCACGCCACTTTCTTACTGTAGCATAGCCTATGGTCAATACAAGAAATGCATACAGATACGACTGTCTGCCAGGCAGCGAATCCGGAAAATGCAGTCCGTGCCATATAAAGTCAAGCTGTTTATTGGCAAAGCTTGCCATGAAAAACAACACAAACAATACGGGAGCTATTTTTTTCTTCCAATTAATCCTTTTATTGAGCACAAACAGTATCAAAAGCATCACACTAAAGGCTCCGGCATACAGATTCGGCCAGTTCTCTGCACCCTCATAGACGCTTGCTGTCGTACACATCCTGCCGACCTCCGATAAGAGATTAAAATACCACTCTATCTGCTTTGGAAACTCGATGCCCGACGAACCGCTGTAGCTTAAAATGATAAGCTCCGGGATGATTAGCACCATCGCAGTGCCTCCAGCCAAAAGCGAGTAAACGGCAAATCTCACAATTGCAGCCATTTTACCGCCCTTTTGCGTAAAGAAAAGCCATGCAAACCAGAATACCAAAAAGATGCAAAGCATGATGCTCAGATAATAGTTTGACAATATACAAAGTGCCAGTGATACATAGTAAAGCACCGGCTTTTTGTCCCGCACAAGTTTCTCAAGTCCCACTATCGCAAGCGGTGCAACCGCCACAACATCCATCCACATGACATCCCAGCTATACGCAGCTACAAAGCCGGAAAGCGCATATGCCGTAGAAAAAACAAATGCCGGCACAAATGTATTATCGTGATACCTGTTATCCTTTCCAAGAATTACAAAGTGCTCCTTCAGAAAATAAAAAATGTTGCTCCGCTTAGCGAAATCTTAAAAATGATTAGCAGCTCGATAAACTCAATAATATGGCTCTTTGGAAAAAACACCACAAGCCAGTTTAACGGACTCGCCAGATAATAGGCAAATACCGATACAAAATCACTGCCAAGCCCGATATTCCATGTATACATGAGGCTCGCACCATTTCTTAGCTTCTCCCACAGCTCATTAAAGAAAGGCAGATACTGGTGATACAAATCCATATGCAAAAGGCAGTAATCGCCAAATGGATATACACCATTTCCTATACAGATGATTATACATATGAAAAATGGAATTAAAAACGCTGTCAAAAGTGGATGTTTTTTAACAAAATTCATCACTTATCCTCCCAGTCAAACAGTCTGTAATATTGCAAAAGCTTATAATCGTTTAGCATATCCGAATCGGCCTGCTTCTTTTTGCTGCCGGTTGCCTTGTCTGATTTATTTGATGCTTTATCTAATGTCTTATCTGCAGTTTTATCTGTGCGTACCGCTGATATAATTGGATACTCCTCCTGCAGCTTTAGCAGAAAGCTCTGATAGTCATTTGTCGGCACACCTGCCGCTTTAAGTACGTTTGCAGCCAGATAATTAACACTCGTGTCTTTTCCTGCAGCCTCATCAATATCATAATTTGCCCAGATAACATACGGCACCTGATAGCGCAGCTTAAGCTCTTCATTTGATAAATTATTATAGTCCAAGCCGTTTGCTGCAAGAACAGAGCTCGCCACAGTATCATTTGGCTGATGATCACCGAAAAATACCACTATAGTTTTCTCATCCACATTTGAGAAATATTCAATGAGGTTCTTTAAATCCTCGTCTGTCATCTTAATCAAAGAAAGATACTGGTCAAGTGCAGAATTATTGAGCTTATCCGCTGTCACAGTATTGTCAAAGCCGTAGTAGGTATCCGTGTATCCACCATGGTTTTGCATAGTGACATTGAATATAAATGCCGGCTGACCATCCGGTTTGTTCTCATAGGTCTCAATAATCCTGTCAAAGGATGTCTCATCACTTATATATTTGCGCACAAACCTTTGATTAGAATAATCCTGCATAAACGAAAGATTGTCAAATCCCAAAAGAGGATAGACCGTATCCCGGTTCCATCCACTGCCATAGTACGGATGCTGTGCATACGTTGCGTAGCCTATGCTTTTTAAATAGCTTGCAAGGGAAGGTGTCGTGCTCTTTATATACTGCTGATAAGGAATACTTCCTACCGGAAGAAAAGCCATCGTATTGCCTGTCAGAAACTCAAACTCGGTATCGGCGGTATTTCCACCGCATACAGACGTATTCAGATATCCTGTTATAGTGTTCTCATTGCCCTTTTCAAGACTGTGTACAAATGGCATATAGTCTGTATTTGTATCAAAATCGCCGAACACTGACAGGTCTGAAAATGCCTCATCCATCACAACTATAATATTCGGATAATCACTTTTATCTGCTGCATCTGAATTATCATCTGTACCGGCATAGCTGTCAAGCAGCTCCTTAGCCTTCTGTCTGCTATACCCGTCAGGCTTATCAACCGCCACAAACTTAAGATCCATCGCAAAGGTCACCGCCATTCCATTCACCTTTGTCATATATGCAGGTGTAAATAGAAACGGATACAGGTAATTGTCCGTCTGGAAATCCTCATCCTGCAGGGCATTCACAAACAGGCACATCACAAGTAATCCAAGCACTGTCGGAATTAGTCTGAACCTGAATTTCCACTTAATTCTGAAATCAACAAAATGCATCAGCATAATAAGAGCTATAAATATAACTGTAACAACAACTACTCCTGCAGTCGGTGCGAAATCATAATTGGATGCAACACTTGTCGCCGTACCAATTGAAAAAATATCCCATGGAACAAAAGGAGTCGAGCGGAAAAGCATAACATAATGATTAATCAGTCCAAAAACCATGGCCACGATAAAAACTGCACGAAGTGCCCATTTCGCCCTGCCCGTAACAAAATAAAGAATCCAGGCAATCAGCTCAAACAAAATAATATTAAAAAATCCCGCCATAAATCTGACTTCTTCAAAAGGATTATGTTCGTAGAACTCCATAAGATAAAAAGCCGTAATCGGGAAAATCGAGAAAAATATAACATTGAATATAATTTCATATTTTTTATAAATCTTTTTTATCATCATAATGCTCCTGTTTACTATCTGGTATTACAGCCTATATGGCAGATTTTTGGGTACCTTTTTGGGTACCTTTTTGGGGCAAATTTTTCTTAAAAGTACCCTAATTTCTTTAATTTTTGAAAGATTGTAAGTAAAGAAAAAAAACCCCGCAAAACCCTTGATTTTACTGAAAATCTTGGATTTACGGGGTTTTGCAAATAGTGCCGGCAGTGGGACTTGAACCCACACGGGCTTGCGCCCAACAGATTTTGAGTCTGCATCGTCTGCCATTCCGACATGCCGGCGTCTTACGAACAGACAATATTCTATCACAATTATTGACTTCATGCAACTAAAATTTGTAATTTCAATATAAATTTCAATGCGATTATGACTGTTCATGCCTAACAGTGTGTCCAGCAACGATTACAGCTCATTTAAAAATGTCAAAGCCTTGAAATATGTCTCAGCATACAACCTTATTCTTACCGGTGCATTTTCCGACATAAAGCTGTTTGTCAACAAAATTAATCCATTCCTTGTAATCCTGCCCCACTTTATATTTTCCTGCACCTATGGTCACTGTCATCCTTCCGCTGCCCTTAGATGTCCAGAAGGATTTTGAATTAATCTCCACACGAAGCTCATCGAGAAAATTCTTAGGCACCTCTCCGTCGACACATTTGCCAAGAAGTAAAAACTCTTCTCCTCCCCATCTGCAATAGCTAAGCTCAACACCTCGAGCCTTGTTTACGATAGTACGAGCGAGCATCTTAAGTGCATCATCTCCTACATTATGTCCGAATGAATCGTTAATTTTCTTAAAATCATCAATATCAATCATTGCAAGGAAATATTCCCCCTGCTTCTCAGCCTCAAAAAGATTCTTAAGCTTCGCCATCATATAGAAACGATTTGGAAGCTCCGTCAGCGCATCAAACTGTGCCTGCTTTTCCATTGCCCCCTCCTCGGAAGACATAAAATGCAAAAGGCACATCATACATGTTATTATCAAGAAAACTACACCAGAAATCATAGCAATAGAAATACTCTTAATTACAACAGAATCCAACTTATATAAAGGTGCGTAAAAGCCATCAAGCATATAAAGAATAATCAGAGCAATAGCATATACACAGCAAAGCAGAATGGCAACATGATTCTTTTTTTTCTTCCTGAGGACCACATAATCCATGGAAAAAAGAAAAAACATCGCATCGATCAAAAAAAGCTGAAAATTACATTGAATTCCGAGACAAACCACCGCAAGTATCATATAAAGCAATATCTCAACAGCCACACTATAAACATATATGCTCAGTTTTTCAGATTTTGTCAGACTGAATGCAAGGAAATAAAAGCATATGCTGATCAGACTGACTCCTGCCATCAAATCTACACCTAATGATGAAAACATAAATAGCATCAGCAGATGGATGACAAGAAATATTTTGTTTACATTAAATAGAAAGCTCTGCTCCTTAGCAGTACTATCATTGCTACTCATTGTCCAATACCTTCATAAAAAATATCTAATATATTACTATAGAATAATAACACATTTTAACAAATATAACAATATATTATTGTGCAAAAGTACTAGACTATTTTGCTACTTTTTTTCTAATTATATATCCAATAAGAATAATAACAGCACTTGTTATGACACTTCCATAAAATGTCATTCCCCTGCACAAAAGCTCCATATTTGCTGCATTACTACCAACAAGCTGTTTAAACCCATCAATCATAATATAATCAGCCACGCCCATAGCACCGGGTATAGGCACACAATTGGAGCCCATCGCCACAAAACACTGTATCACACTCACATCAACTGCCTTATTTACGCCTTCGCCGACTGCCATAAAAATCATAAACGATACCAAAAGCTGTGAAACTCTCTGCATTATATTCCAAAAGAAAATCTCGATGAGAAGCCCGGTCTGCCCTGTGATACTGTTTGAACACTCCTGATATTCTTTCATAGTATTTTTAAGCTTTATTCGAAGCCTGTCACCATGCCGTATTATATGTATTTTTTCAAAAAGCCGGATAAGACTATCACAAATTGAGTATAGTATGCTTCCCTTCCTTAGCAGCATATAAAATACAAGAGCCAGAAAAATCAGCACCACAATCCCCAAACATATAAATATCCGCGAAATACCTGAGAAATTTTTCAGCAATGGATACTTAAAAATCATGCATAGTAAGCCAATTGTTAAAAGTGAAAGTGTATACATAACAAGATTAATCAGTAAGGCCACTGTAGCAGCATAGCCCGGTATGCCATCCCTTATCATGAAATACGCACTGGCTGGCTGTCCTCCCGATGCCGATGGTGTAATAGCCGAAAAATACACATCGGCTCCACCATACACAGTACCATCAATCGCGCTGGTTTTATACCCAAAGTGTCTTGCCATGCGTACCAGAGCAAAGCCTTCAAACCAAATAAACCCAAACGTACAAACAAAACTCATAAAAAGCCAGCCTTTATTTGCATTTCTGATAAAACTCATAAGAATCTCAAACGAAAAATGCTTGCTCTGTGAGACAATAGTCCATATGCTTAAGATAGCTATAAAAACAGAAGCTATCGCCCAAAATATCTTTTTTCTGTCCATTAAATCTAATCCCCTTAAAAAAAACTGGTAAAGTGAATTATGAAAATACACCATACCAGTTTATTGTAGAGAATATATATAACTTTATCAAGTAAAATATTATTAATATCTTTTTAATGTTTGTTAAATTATTTACTATTACAACTAACAAATCAGTCTAAATACAAATTAACTTCTATGATTCCTCTTCCTCATCATTGTCAGTGTTCATCATATACACACCCCTGCTTGCATCTCCATCAGGATTCTTTCCAAACTCGTAATCATTTCCCGGCAGAATAGCATTTAAGAAAATTCCTGCGATAGCTGCAATTGCCAAAGCTGTCAGTGTAATTGATGTTCCTGCTACAGTAAATGTCAGTCCATTTCCAAAGCCAAGACCACATACAAAAATAACACCTGCAATAATCAGATTTCTTGATTTAGTCAGATCTACCTTGTTTTCAACAACATTTCTAACTCCTATTGCTGAAATCATTCCATAAAGCATAAATGAAACTCCACCAATAATCGCTGATGGCATAGTAGATATTACGGCAGAAAACTTTGGAATAAACGAAAGTGCAATAGCAAAAACAGCCGCAATACGGATAACTCTCGGATCATATACCTTAGACAGCTCAAGCACTCCAGTATTCTCACCATATGTTGTATTAGCCGGTCCTCCGATAGCTCCTGCGAATGCAGTTGCAATTCCATCACCTATAAGTGTCCTATGAAGACCCGGATCAGCAATGAAGTTCTGCTCTACTGTAGCAGAAATAGCAGACATGTCGCCAATGTGCTCCATCATAGTCGCAATAGCGATAGGCGCCATAACAAGAATGGACGTAATATCAAACTTCATGAACTGAAATTTAGGTATTCCGACCCACGCAGATGATGCAATTGATGTAAAATCAAGAATTGCGGAACCATCAGGATTAGTAATTCCAGCAGTATTCATAATAAGAGCCACAACATAGGAAATAATTACTCCCATTAGAATAGGAATGATCTTAAATAAGCCCTTTCCCCATATATTGAAAATAATTATAACTCCAAGTGCAATAATTGCAAGAACCCAGTTTGTTGAAGCATTATTGATAGCTGAGCCGGCAAGTGAAAGACCGATGCATATGATAATAGGTCCTGTCACTACAGGTGGAAGAAAACGCATTACACGCTTAATTCCAACCAGCTTAATGATAAGTGCAAGTACGAAATAAAGCATACCCGCAACAAATATTCCACCACACGCATACGCGGCCTTATCATTGACAGCCATATCTGCATACATACCACTGTCAAGGTTTGCAACAGTATAAAAGCCTCCTAAAAAAGCAAATGACGAACCCAAAAAAGCCGGTACCTTAAACTTTGTACACAGATGAAATATAAGCGTGCCAAAGCCTGCACAAAATAGTGTAACCGATACAGAAAGACCTCTGGTAAGCGGCTCCCCACAAGCCTTGTGAAAATATCCTGATACAAGAATAGGCACAATAATTGTTGCACCGAACATAGCAAACATATGCTGCAAACCAAGAATAAGCATCTTGGCCGTTCCAAGCTGTCTCGCATCACGAATTGGCTCCTGTTTCTTTTGTTCCATAACAACCTCCTTAATAAATTAATGTTTTCGATAAGTAACCGAAAACATTATAGCAGTTTTTAATTATTATTTCATTATTTTTTATTATTTTTTACAAAAAAAAGACATCTCATTGGATGTCTTAAATAATTCATATTTAATAAGTATGTACCTTCAAAACTTCATACAAATCCGATTTGTTTTTCTTCGTTATTAACCAGATTAAGCCCTCGACCTATTAGTAACAGTCAGCTCCACATGTTGCCATGCTTCCACCTCTGCCCTATCTACCTTGTAGTCTTCAAGGGGTCTTACTCCCGAAGGAGGGATATCTCATCTTGAGGGGGGCTTCACGCTTAGATGCCTTCAGCGTTTATCCCTTCCAGACTTGGCTACTCTGCCATGCCGTTGGTCGACAACAGATACACCAGTGGTCCGTCCATCCCGGTCCTCTCGTACTAAGGACAGCTCCTCTCAAATATCCTCCGCCCGCGCCGGATAGGGACCGAACTGTCTCACGACGTTCTGAACCCAGCTCGCGTACCGCTTTAATGGGCGAACAGCCCAACCCTTGGGACCTGCTACAGCCCCAGGATGCGATGAGCCGACATCGAGGTGCCAAACCACTCCGTCGATGTGAACTCTTGGGAGTGATAAGCCTGTTATCCCCAGGGTAGCTTTTATCCGTTGAGCGATGGCAATCCCACTTTATACCACCGGATCACTAAGTCCTACTTTCGTACCTGCTCCACCCGTCGGTGTCGCAGTCAAGCTCCCTTCTGCCTTTGCACTCTTCAAATGGTTTCCGACCATTCTGAGGGAACCTTTGAGCGCCTCCGATACCCTTTCGGAGGCGACCGCCCCAGTCAAACTCCCCGCCTGACATTGTCCCATTGCCAGTTCACGGCAACTGGTTAGAAACCCAGTACTACAGGGGTGGTATCCCAACAGCGACTCCGGACAGACTGGCGTCCATCCTTCTCCGTCTCCCACCTATCCTGTACATGCAGTACCGAATCCCAGTATCAAACTGGAGTAAAGCTCCATGGGGTCTTTCCGTCCTGGCGCGGGTAACCAGCATCTTCACTGGTACTTCAATTTCACCGGATGCATTGTCGAGACAGTGCTCAAATCATTACGCCTTTCGTGCGGGTCGGAACTTACCCGACAAGGAATTTCGCTACCTTAGGACCGTTATAGTTACGGCCGCCGTTTACTGGGGCTTAAATTCAAAGCTTCGCTTACGCTAACCTCTCCTCTTAACCTTCCAGCACCGGGCAGGCGTCAGCCCATATACTTCACCTTTCGGTTTCGCATAGACCTGTGTTTTTGCTAAACAGTTGCTTGAGCCTATTCTCTGCGGCCTGCTCTCGCAGGCACCCCTTCTCCCGAAGTTACGGGGTCATTTTGCCGAATTCCTTAACAATGCTTCTTCCGCCGGCCTTAGGATTCTCTCCTCATCCACCTGTGTCGGTTTACGGTACGGGCACGCATTACACAATAGCAGCTTTTCTCGGCACATGGCTCACACGCTTTGCTACTTTATTTCGCTCCACATCACGTCTTCGGATTATACAACGGATTTGCCTATTGTACACCTACCCCGCTTGTACCGGTTTTTCCATTCCCGGCTCGTGCTTTCCACATGCGTCCCTACAGTTCTGATAATGCGTGGTACAGGAATCTAAACCTGTTATCCATCGCTTACGTCTTGCGACCTGTGCTTAGGCCCCGACTTACCCAGAGCAGATCAGCTTTACTCTGGAAACCTTAGATATTCGGCCGAAAGGATTCCCACCTTTCTCTCGCTACTCATTCCGGCATTCTCTCTTCTTATCCCTCCACTGCTCCTTCCGGTACAGCTTCGTCGGTTTTAAGAATGCTCCTCTACCACTCGCATTGCGAGTCCACGGCTTCGGTGTCGTGTTTCAGCCCCGGACATTTTCGGCGCAGGAATCTCGACTAGTGAGCTGTTACGCACTCTTTGAATGTATGGCTGCTTCTGAGCCAACATCCTAGTTGTCTTCGAATTCCCACATCCTTTTCCACTTAACACGCACTTTGGGACCTTAGCCGGTGGTCTGGGCTCTTTCCCTTTTGACTGCCCAACTTATCTCGTGCAGTCTGACTCCCGATCATCATCTACATGGCATTCGGAGTTTGATATTCTTTGGTAAGCTTTGACGCCCCCACTGGAAATTCAGTGCTCTACCTCCATAAGACTAAATCGAGGCTAGCCCTAAAGCTATTTCGAGGAGAACCAGCTATCTCCGGGTTCGATTGGAATTTCTCCCCTATCCACACCTCATTCCCACCCTTTTCAACGGATGTGGCTTCGGTCCTCCATTGTCTTTTACGACAACTTCAACCTGGACATGGATAGATCACCCGGTTTCGGGTCTGCGTATACTGACTTAACGCCCTGTTAAGACTTGGTATCCCTTCGGCTCCGCACCTAAGTGCTTAACCTTGCCAGTATCCGCAACTCGCCGGACCGTTCTACAAAAAGTACGCGGTTGTTCATTTAAAGAACTTCCACAGCTTGTAAACACAGGCTTTCAGGTTCTCTTTCACTCCCCTCCCGGGGTCCTTTTCACCTTTCCTTCACAGTACTATGCGCTATCGGTCATTAAGTAGTATTTAGGCTTACGGGGTGGTCCCCGCTCATTCCATCAAGGTTTCTCGTGTCTCGATGTACTCTGGATCCCGCTCAGTCAGTTCTCCTTTCGCTTACGGGGCTTTCACCCTCTCCGGCAGGCTTTCCCAAACCTTTCTGCTAGAATCACTGAATCTTAAATGCGGTCCGAACCCCGGAGTGCACGCACTCCGGTTTGGCCTCTTTCGCTTTCGCTCGCCGCTACTAACAAAATCGATGTTTCTTTCTCTTCCTCCGGCTACTTAGATGTTTCAGTTCACCGGGTTCCACTCCATACGTTATGGATTGGCGTATGGATGATACGAGTTCTTCGTACCGGGTTTCCCCATTCAGACATCTGCGGATCAAGGATTATTTGCATCTCCCCGCAGCTTTTCGCAGCTTATCACGTCTTTCTTCGGCTCTTAGTGCCAAGGCATCCACCCTGCGCTCTTTTTTGCTTAATCTCTTCGATGCATAGCGTTGCATCATTAATAACTTAAAGAACTTTGTTGTTGTTCACAACTTGGTTTTGTTTCTCGGATGTCTTGATTGTTAGATATTCTTAAAAATAGAATATTTATTCATCAAATCATTTGTATGAAGTTTTCAAGGTACACTGCTGTGATTACCAGTTTTAGTTCTCACAGACTTTTGACTGTTTTATCAGTCATTAGAAATCTTAATCTCTTAAAATCTCTAATCGCTGGTAAAACCAGTTTTTTATAAATCCGGCAGCCACCTACCTTCCCATACCGTTACCAGTATAGTATTATCGGCCGCTTCAGTCTTAACCATCGTGTTCGGGATGTGGACGGGTGTTTCCCAAAAGCGCATCGCCACCGGAAGTTTGAACACTTAGCGAGGTATTTTCGAGCTTAGTGTGAAACTTGTTCGATTTGCGCAAGCAAAGTCGAACTTCCTCAGCTTACCCCTGTGTTATTTGTTATTAAATAATCATTAATAACTCAACAGTGAAAAACTCTCTACTCGATTTCCTTAGAAAGGAGGTGATCCAGCCGCACCTTCCGATACGGCTACCTTGTTACGACTTCACCCCAGTTATCGAGCCTGCCTTCGACAGCTCCTTCCTTTCGGTTAGGTCACTGGCTTCGGGCATTCCCAACTCCCATGGTGTGACGGGCGGTGTGTACAAGACCCGGGAACGTATTCACCGCAGCATTCTGATCTGCGATTACTAGCGATTCCAGCTTCGTGTAGTCGGGTTGCAGACTACAGTCCGAACTGAGACGTTATTGTTGAGATTTGCTCGGCTTCACAGCTTTGCTTCCCTTTGTTTACGCCATTGTAGCACGTGTGTAGCCCAAGTCATAAGGGGCATGATGATTTGACGTCATCCCCGCCTTCCTCCAGGTTATCCCTGGCAGTCTCTCTAGAGTGCCCGGCCAAGCCGCTGGCTACTAAAGATAAGGGTTGCGCTCGTTGTGGGACTTAACCCAACATCTCACGACACGAGCTGACGACAACCATGCACCACCTGTCACTCCTGCTCCGAAGAGAAGGTACGGTTAAGTACCGGTCAGAAGGATGTCAAGACTTGGTAAGGTTCTTCGCGTTGCTTCGAATTAAACCACATGCTCCACCGCTTGTGCGGGTCCCCGTCAATTCCTTTGAGTTTCATTCTTGCGAACGTACTCCCCAGGTGGAATACTTACTGCGTTTGCGACGGCACCGAGAAGCAATGCTTCCCAACACCTAGTATTCATCGTTTACGGCGTGGACTCCCAGGGTATCTAATCCTGTTTGCTCCCCACGCTTTCGAGCCTCAGCGTCAGTTATCGTCCAGTAAGCCGCCTTCGCCACTGGTGTTCCTCCTAATATCTACGCATTTCACCGCTACACTAGGAATTCCGCTTACCCCTCCGACACTCTAGTACGACAGTTTCCAATGCAGTACCGGGGTTGAGCCCCGGGCTTTCACATCAGACTTGCCGCACCGCCTGCGCTCCCTTTACACCCAGTAAATCCGGATAACGCTTGCACCATACGTATTAACGCCGCTGCTGGCACGTATTTAGCCGGTGCTTCTTAGTCAGGTACCGTCATTATCTTCCCTGCTGATAGAGCTTTACATACCGAAATACTTCTTCGCTCACGCGGCGTCGCTGCATCAGGCTTTCGCCCATTGTGCAATATTCCCCACTGCTGCCTCCCGTAGGAGTTTGGGCCGTGTCTCAGTCCCAATGTGGCCGGTCACCCTCTCAGGTCGGCTATGGATCGTCGCCTTGGTGGGCCGTTACCTCACCAACTAGCTAATCCAACGCGGGTCCATCTTATACCACCGGAGTTTTTCACACTGCATCATGCGATACTGTGCGCTTATGCGGTATTAGCAGCCGTTTCCAACTGTTATCCCCCTGTACAAGGCAGGTTACCCACGCGTTACTCACCCGTCCGCCACTCAGTCACTCCCGAAGGAAAAACTTCGTTCGACTTGCATGTGTTAAGCACGCCGCCAGCGTTCATCCTGAGCCAGGATCAAACTCTCATGTTAAAAAGTTGATCTCAGTCAAGTTAAACTTGGCTAATTCGTTCATTCAGATAGAATCTGAATTTACTGTTTTAAAGGTCTTCAATTTTCATTGAAGCGTTCTGATTGATTCTCAAAATCTTTCAAGGTTTCTCACTGTTCAGTTATCAATGTTCTTTAGTTCATTGCCTTGCGACAACGATTGATATGATATCAAACTTTCAAGTGTTTGTCAACAACTTTTTTAAGTTTTTTATCAAGCAGGGCTACAAGGATTCGAACCTTGAAATGACGGAGTCAGAGTCCGTTGCCTTACCATTTGGCGATAGCCCTATATGAAGCGCAGGGGGTGGGATTCGAACCCACGCGCCCTTGCGGACAAACGGTTTTCAAGACCGCCTCGTTATGACCACTTCGATACCCCTGCACGAGAGCGGGTGATGGGAATCGAACCCACGTATCCAGCTTGGAAGGCTGGTGTTCTACCATTGAACTACACCCGCATATTTAATTGTTCACAAGTCGGGGTGACAGGATTCGAACCTGCGACCTCCTGGTCCCAAACCAGGCGCTCTAGCCAAGCTGAGCCACACCCCGATATGCTGTTTTGCCGTTTCGTTTTTGTTGCCTCACCGAAGCGACTCCGATATAATATCACCCTATTCCATACTTGTCAACACTTTTTTACATTTTTTTGAAATTATTTTTTCAAATACGATATATCCTGCGTTTTTACAATGTTTTCGGTGATTTGAAACAGCAGTTTTACTGACTTCATAAAAAAAGAATACTTGTGTGTCCGAACTGAAAACTTTTATTAAATTAGCACTCGTGCATATTTCTCCTTTCGTTAATCGTATGTTCATATGTCTAATTATTTCATTTTGAGTACCTTTAAAAAAATAAAGTGGCTCAAACCCAATGTTCAAGCCGCTTTAAGAGTGGACTAGACGGGAGTCGAACCCGTGTCCGAAATACAATTCCCTGTCCTTCTACGAGTGTAGTTTATTATTTAACATTCCCTCTGCCACACGATAACAAACAACCTTGTGGTTTCAGTAGCTTCATGATACGCCCGATGGCTCAAAGCTTTGCCAACGTCGTTTCTCACATAGTCGAAGCCTGGGTCCTAAAGTGTGAGTGCTCTAGGTCAGACTGCTGCCATTAGGCAGCGTATGCTAAATTATCTTCAGCGTTTAATTTTAATTTGGCCATTTAACGCATCGCCATACGACTCGCTTCTCCAGCTGCATGTACCCCGTCGAAACCTTTACTAGCCCATATTCAATTTTTTTGCGGGGTACATGCAGCTACGCTCCATGTTCTCCGCTCCGCTTCGGTCCGCCCAAAGCCAAGGTCCACCGGACCTTGTGGGCCCCGTCGAAACCTTTACTAGCCCATATTCATTTTTTGCTAACCAAGATTTCTGATTTTGAAATCTCTCTGCGCCTCTCGCTTTTGATCCTTCTTGGCTATGTCTGCTCTTTTATCATAAAGCTTCTTACCTTTGGCAAGTGCTATCTCTACTTTGACCAGACTCCCCTTAAAGTATACCTCCACCGGCACAATTGTGAAACCCTTTTCCTTCATCTTTGATGAAAGCTTCTCGATTTCCTTCTTGTGGAGCAAAAGCTTTTTAGGTCTGAGTGGATCCTTGTTGAAGATATTTCCCTTCTCATATGGTGTGATATGCATGCCATACAGAATAATCTCACCGTTCTCAATACGGATGAACGACTCCTTTATGCTGCCCTTTCCCATTCGAAGTGACTTCACCTCAGTTCCTGCAAGTGAAATACCGGCTTCGTATTTCTCAAGCAAAAAAGTAATCGTGATAGACCTTTTTGTTGTTGGCTATTAATTTCTTTGGTTCCTTAGCCATGTCGGTATCTCCTTTCCTCAAACTGCTTTACAATACTAACACATTTTTTTACAATTGCCAATATATAAAACGCAAATTATTGTAAACCGCTGGTTCACATTTTTGTTTATTTACACTATATAATATATTATGACATCTTTTTCAATAAATCTATCGCACAACGACCGACAAATAACAGATAATCAAATAAGTATTTTTAATATCATAAAAGATTTCGTCATTATTGTCATATTATTCCGCCGGTTTAAAATCAATTGTACGCATAATTTTGTCAGTACTGTCTACAACAACCTTGATTTTTTGTCCAAGCTTGTATCTCTTATTGGTGGCTGAACCGGCCAGCTCATAGGTATCCTCGTAAAACTCATAGAAATCGTCTGTCAGGTCTGTCACGCGCACAAGTCCCTCAACTGTATTTTGAAGCTCCACGAAAAAGCCCCACTCCGTGACACCTGATATAACTCCTTCAAAGCATTCACCAATATGATTTGACATGTATTCACATTTTTTAAGCTTGACTGTTTCACGCTCTGCCTCTTCTGCACGTCGTTCGGTCTCACTTGCCTGCTTTGCAACAGCATCGAGTATAGACTCATAGTGCTCCCTGCGGTTATCATTCATCCTGCCGCGGATATTTTCCTTGATGATACGGTGTATCTGCAAATCAGGATATCTGCGGATTGGTGATGTAAAGTGACAATAATAATTTGCCGCCAGTCCAAAATGTCCTGTACATGCTGTTGTATATCGTGCCTGTTTCATAGAGCGCAGTGTCAGTCTGCTTATCAGGGATTCTTCATCTGTGCCATCCACCTTCATCAAAAGCTTCTGAAGCTCCTTTGGGTGTACCTCATCAGTTCCAATATGAAGCGTATAGCCAAAATTATTGATAAATGTGGAAAGCTTTGCGATTTTTTCTGAGTCCGGCTTGTCATGTGTTCTGTATACAAAAGGTATTTCCTGCCAAAAATAATCCTCAGCCACAGTTTCATTTGCTATAAGCATAAAATCCTCAATGAGCTTTGTTGCCACATTTCTGTCATACGGCTTTATATCTATCGGATGACCATCTTCGTCGAGCACGACTTTAGTCTCCGGAAAGTCAAAGTCTATAGAACCTCGTTTCATTCTCTTTTTGCGTAGAATTGCTGCAAGCTCTGCCATTTTTTCAAACATAGGCACAAGCTCCTTATATTCTTCAATCACAGTGGCATCCTGATCTGCAAGAATCTTTTTTACATTTGTGTATGTCATCCTGCGGTTTGTCTTTATGACTGTCTCTGCAATCTTATGATCGATAACTTCACCCTTTTTATTTATTGTCATAATGCATGAAAGAGCCAGCCTGTCACATCCCTCATTCAAGGAGCATATGCCATTTGAAAGCTCTCTTGGAAGCATCGGAATCACTCTGTCTACAAGATAAACCGATGTTCCTCTCTTAAGTGCCTCCACATCAAGGGCACTGTGCTCCTGCACATAATTCGACACATCTGCTATGTGTACTCCAAGTACATAATTGTCGCCATCCATGTATAAAGACACGGCATCATCAAGATCCTTTGCATCCTCTCCGTCTATCGTGACCATCATCCAGTCGCGTAAATCCATCCTGCCGGCCATATCCGCAGGTGTCACATTCTTTGCCACATTCTGCACCTGATGCATGATTTTCTCCGAAAAATCCACCGGCAGATCATAAGCCTTTACTATAGAAAGAATATCTGTACCCGGGTCATCTATATGTCCGATTATTTCAACAACCTTGCCCTCCGGCTTTTTACCCTTTTTACCATAGCTTGTGATTTCAACCACTACCTTATGGCCCGACATAGCACCCTTTGAGCGCTCCTTTGGTATGAAAATATCTGTGCCAAACCTGGTATTGTCAGGCACCGCAAAACCGAAATTATCACTTGCCTCATAGGTGCAGACTACCTGCTTCATGCCTCGCTCTATGACGGAAACAACCTTTCCCTCCTTGCGGCGTCCTGTTGTGACAGGTGAGATTGTAATCTCAACAGTATCCATGTGCATCGCACCATTTACATACTCTGCCGGGATAAAAATATCATCAGGCTCTCCCTCCACAGTGACAAAGCCAAATCCCCTTTGATGCGCTGTGAATACGCCGACTGTCTTTTTGATTTCCGACTTTGAATATTTCCCGCGCTTTGAGAGTGTTATCCTTCCCTCTGCCTGCAAATCCAAAAGAATCTGTTCAAGCTGAGGTCTGTCCTCTTTTTTTACTCCTAGTACTATGCAAAGTTCCTTGATTTTCATCGGAACATACATGTCATCACACATGAAGTCATAGACCATCTTTTTTCGTGTTTCATATTTATCTATATTACTCATTATCTCTCCTTTTCGTTGCCCCATCTGATTTCAAATGCACAGACTTTAAATAAAATTTCATCATCCGGATGTTGATGCGATAAAAAAGACTGCCGATTTCTCGACAGTCTAAGTATTTACCATATTCCCATATTTAAAGCAATTGAAATAATAAAGAAAAGAACAACACATACAATGGTCGCTTTAACCAGGCGTCCTTCCTTTGAACGTCCCTTGTTCTTGCCCCAATATGTATCAGCAACTCCGGCGATAGTGCCAAGCCCTGCTGACTTGCCCTCCTGGAAAAGAATAACTATAGTAATTACTAAACTGACGATTATAAATAATACCGATAAAACAATTTTTAAAGTTGCCACGATAAGACCTCCTAATTTCAATTCTAAATAACAGAACTAATATACTACGTTTTTATTGCACAGTCAAGAGTTTTATACTGTATGTAACAGATTTTCACACTTTATGCAATGGATTTTATTAGTTTCACACAATAAATGTATCGCTATTTTTCCTCTTTGTGTCCAAATCTCTCTCCTGCTGCATTCATAGCCTTTACTATGCAAAATACGATGAGTGCCATGATAAGGAAATTGACTACTGCGGTAAGAAACTTTTCATCACTAGTATTCTTCCTTTTTGCTCTCTTCTTTTGATAATCTAAACCATTTTTTAATATTATACATTTTTCCATTTTATTTTACAATAAAATACATTATAATATAATTAAAAAAAGAAACAACTTTATATTTAGGAGATTTTTATGAAGTGCATACTGTATAAAAAAGCACTTCCACTCATATTATTATCATGCCTTTTGCTTGGTGCATGCGGTAATTCCAAAAATGACAGTGTATCTAAGGAGCCTCTTTCCCATACTTCTACCGAAAAGGGCACCTGGGACTCTGCTCCAAAGGTGCTTACTCCAACTGCCGACGGCACACAAACCTATACATGTGATGTAGCCAGTATCGATGCTTCAAACAGCGGCAGCGGCTATATCATAGTGAATTATCACGGTTCTAATCAAAAGGTCAAGCTTCAGATAACCGGGCCTGACAGTGTCACGTACACCTTTGATCTGCATGGAGGAAATGAAGTGTTTCCTCTGGTTGCTTCAAGTGGTTCGTATACTGTAACCGTGTTTGAAAATGTTGAGGGGACACAATATGCCACCGTGCTGTCGCAGGTGATTTCTGTCTCCATCACCGATGAATTCGGACCGTATCTGTACCCTAACCAGTATGTAAATTTCACTGCCGATTCTCCGGCTGTGAAGGAAGGCAGCTCACTGGCGTACTACTGCAGCAGCGATACTGAGGTCGTGGAAAGTGTATACAATTATATCATTTCAAACTTCAAATACGACTATGACAAGGCTAAAAATGTCAAAAGCGGCTATCTGCCTGATGTGGACAAGGTCTTTACCGAAAATACCGGTATATGCTTTGACTATGCGGCAGTCATGGCCACTATGCTAAGTACTCAGGCTATTCCCACACGTTTAGAGGTAGGATATGCCGGTGAAGAATATCATGCCTGGATCAGTACTTATATAAAGGACAAGGGCTGGATAAACGGCATCATCGAGTTTGATGGTACCTCATGGAACATGCTGGATCCAACATTTGCATCTACCAGTGATTCGCCAAAGAAGTTTATAGCACAAAAAAGTGATTACATTACCAAATACGTCTATTAGGAGGACATAAATGTCTAGAAAATCCAAGATTTTAAGCAATGCAGAACTTTCTGCCTTCTGTCAGCAGATTTCTCTTATCATAGCAGCCGGGCTTCCTACATACTATGGTGTTTCCATATTATGTGATGAAGCACCTGATAAGCAGACACGTGATCTACTTGAGCAGATATATAAGCCAATGGAGCTTGGTGCAACGCTTCACAGTGCACTTAAAGATACAGGATACTTTCCAAAATATATGATAAATATGATACAGCTGGGTGAAGAAACCGGCCGTCTTGAAGAGGTCTTAAACTCACTCTCAAAGTACTATGACCGCGAAGACGAAATAGCTTCAGGCATCAAAAGTGCCGTTGCCTATCCTCTCGTGCTTTCTGCCGTGATGATTGCCGTTATTGTCGTAATGATTGCCAAGGTTTTACCTGTATTTTCACAGATATATGCAGAGCTTGGAAGTGAGCTTACCGGCACTGCTGCCGTGCTCATGAAGCTCAGTGAATACATCAATAGATATTTGCTTGTCATTATAGCTTTCATGCTCTTTGCCGCACTGGTTCTTTTTATATTTTTTAAGACACGCTTCGGAAAAAAGCTCCTTATGAAAACTGCTCTTTCCATGTCAATCGCATCCAGCCGCTTTGCAAACTGCATGTTTTTAGCACTCTCAAGCGGGCTCGACACAGACCGTGGTCTTGATCTGGCACAGGCTCTTGTAAACAATCCTGTCCTTGATTCTAAAATAAATGACTGCCGTAAAAATATATCTAACGGCGAGACATTTTCGGAGGCACTGCTGCACTCCAATATTTTTTCAAAGATGTACTCAAGCTGGATTGCAATCGGCAGCAAAACCAGGTCTATGGACGAGGTCATGCAGCATATATGTACATCCTGTGAGGATGACACAGATGCAAGGCTGTCACGATTCATATCAGTGATTGAACCTGCCATGGTTATCCTGCTTTGTATATTCATTGGCTTCATACTAGTATCATTTTTACTCCCACTGCTTGGAATTATATCAAGCATAGGATAGCTTACGGAGGCACAGTATGCTGTTTTTTGTTCAGAAAAAGAAATCAACCATATGGAAATTCATACCAATTGTGCTTTTAGCCGCATGTACTGTTTTGTTTGGTGCTTTCTCTTCAAAGCTGTCAGATGACAATACCAAAAGAAGCAAGAGCACGCTGGAACGCGCCCTCACACGAAGTATCACACAGTGCTATGCTCTTGAGGGAACATACCCTCCGGACATAAATTATCTAACAGACCACTATGGTCTCACATACAACAGCGACTATTATTACATAGACTATCAATACATCGGCTCCAATCTGCGTCCCGATGTGACAATAATAGAGAGGAAATAACCCATGTTCAAGCTAAAATCAAGATCACATCAGGCTGACAGTTTTTTTGTGATGCTGCTGTTTTTTCTTTTTGCGCTGACTGCTTTTATCCTCGTGCTGATTGGCGTAAAGCAATACAAGTCCACTGCCAATGCCATGAATTACAACTACGAGGTACGCACTGTCACATCTTATCTGCGCGAAAAAGTCAGACAGAATGATTCTGACGCTGCAATCAGTGTAGAAACAATAAATGGCACGAAGGCTCTATGTCTGAAAAACACAATAAATGACATCGTGTATAATACCTTCATATACTACTATGGTGGTTCTCTAAGAGAGCTCTATGTACAGGATGGTTCCTCATACAGTCTGGACAGCGGACAAAGGATTGTCGAAATCGGAGGACTTGACATGGCAGAAACCACCGACAAAATGATTACCGTAACTATCACCGATACATCCGGTAGCACTACCGATACCTACTGCTCCGTCAATTCCGACTAACAATCGTCCGACAATAAATGCAGCAATATCACGTACACCGCTCCACGATATGCCACTCGATGCCACACAAACTTACATACCACAAGGAATAAACCATGATTTCAACAAAGCTTAAACAATCGAAAAACAGAATATTCCTGCTTGAGATTACCATTAATCTGCTGCTTTTTTCAGCTCTTTTGATTGTGGGACTGCTTTTCTTCATAAAGACCCACAAGCTGACAGAAGAAACTCAGGTGCTGCATGAGGCTGTTAATGCATGCAGCAATGCAGCAAGCGCATACGAACAGGAGCATGGCGATTTAAACGCCGTATCATCGCTTTTTGACGGCTCCATCTGTGCAGATGAAAAGCTATTCATTTATCTTGACAAAAGCTATCATCCATGTGATAAGGATGATGCCGCATACAAGGTTATTGTAAGCAGGCTTGGGCAGGATGCCTACGGAGTACAAAAGGCTGACATAGAGTTTATAGCAGCAGACAGCCACTGCGTATACAGTATTACCGCGTGCAGCTATACTGCACTTTCCTCTGATGGAAGGACGGTGAGCACCCCATGAAAAAAAGAAGAGAGTTTTCAAATTTCGGTTTTTCGACCATCCTGCTTACCTTTTCCATGATATGCATTGTCACGTTCTCGGCACTCGCCTTTGTCACAGCAAACTCTGACTATAAGCTGAGCAAACGCGTTGCTGATAACAACAGCTCGTATTACCGTGCATGTGAAAAGGTATGGGATGAGATATCACAGATTGATGCCATTCTTGCATCCGCCTACGATGGCAGTCCTGATAAAACAGCATACTATGAGGCCATAAAGACTGCTCTATCAGACAACGATACTGCCATAAATAAAAACCTAGCTGAGAATGAATCAAACGGCAAGGTTACCGGTCTGACCTATACCATCACCTGTACTGTAAGTGATACGCAGACTCTCACTGTAAAGCTTGATATCAACTATCCTGTCCACAGGCAGGATGCTTTTTATAAAATAAAACAATGGAAGCTCAATACCGACACAGCTTTCGAGGAAAATGATACACTAAACTTAATTGGAGGAAACTAAAATGGATGTTAAAAAGATATTAAAGGAAGCGACTGACAACGGAGCATCGGATATTTTCATAGTGGCCGGCCGCCCTCTCACATACAAATCAAAGGGAGTGATGGAGTGCCTCAATGAAATCAGAATGATTCCAAAAGAAACCTTTGAATTTGTCACATCAATCTATGCTCTTGCCGAGAGAGATATTTCAAAATTCGAGGAAACCGGAGATGATGACTTTTCCTTCGCTATACCGGGAGTATCACGTTACAGAGTGAGCACTTTCAAGCAGCGTGGCTCTTACTCTGCTGTCATCCGTGTTATCTCATTCACACTGCCAAAGCCAAGCGATTTACATATACCTGACTCTGTTATGGAGCTTGCGGAAACTAACAACGGCATGGTGCTGGTTACCGGCCCAGCCGGAAGCGGTAAATCTACCACACTTGCATGTATTATAGATCAGATCAACCATGAAAAGGAAGAGCATATTATCACTCTTGAGGATCCGCTTGAGTTTTTACATCGGCATGACAAATGTATTGTGTCACAGCGTGAAATCAACACAGATACAGAAAGCTATCTCACTGCACTTCGCGCCGCACTCCGCCAGAGTCCTGACGTCATATTGCTTGGAGAGATGCGAGACTATGAGACCATCAATACAGCTGTCACAGCGGCTGAAACCGGTCACCTCATATTTTCATCACTTCACACAATTGGTGCCGCAAATACCATTGACCGAATAATCGATGCGTTTCCTGCTTCCCAGCAGCACCAGATAGCCATCCAGCTTGCATCTGTGCTGCAGGCTGTTGTCTGCCAGAAGCTTTTACCTGCCACAAACGGTGAGATGGTTCCTGCTTTTGAAATCATGGTACTCACGCCTGCAATAAGGAACTTAATCCGTGAAGGCAAGGTCCATCAGATTGACGGTATCATCTACACCTCTGCAGCTGAGAATATGATTGCAATGGATACAAGCATCTTCAATCTGTACAAGGCCGGTGTAATCAGCAAGCATGTGGCAATCAGCGAGGCCACCAATCCTGAAATGATGTCAAAGAGAATTAATTTAAACTAACTTCATACTTGACGGATATATAAAGCCCCGGCATATAAACCATGAAACAGGTTTATATGCCGGGGCTTTTCATTTAGATAAATATGTTAACACAAGCAAATTACCGTTATCTATACTTTCGATATTATACGTTAATCTCTGCCTTTACTCCACTCTCATCCTTATGTGCTTCAAGCACCGGATTAACTACATCACGCAGATATACTTCTACCTGACGAGGCGCACGTCCCACATAAAGCTCAGGCTTAAGGTTCTTTTCGATATCAGCTTTTGTCAATCCGAATGCAGGATCTGCAGCGATTAAGTCTACGAGGTTATTCTCTTTTCCCTCTTCCTTTACTGTCTTTCCTGCCTGCATTGAGAGCTGTCTGATCTTCTCATGGAGCTCCTGACGATTTCCACCGTTCTTTACAGCATCCATCATGATATTCTCTGTTGCCATGAATGGAATCTCTGCCATAAAGTGCTTTTCAATAACCTTTGGATATACTACCAGTCCATCCACCACATTGAGGCAAAGGTCAAGGATTCCGTCTATTGCAAGGAAGCCCTCAGGTATTGAAAGACGCTTGTTAGCTGAATCATCAAGTGTTCTCTCAAACCACTGTGTAGCTGAAGTAATTGCAGGATTCATTACATCTGCAAGAACATATCTTGAAAGAGATGCAATTCTCTCACTTCTCATAGGATTTCTCTTATATGCCATGGCTGATGAACCTATCTGATTCTTCTCAAACGGCTCCTCTACTTCCTTAAGATGCTGGAGCAGTCTGATATCGTTTGACATCTTTGTAGCCGATGCAGCAATGCCTGCGAGCACATTTACCACTCTTGTATCTACCTTACGGGAATATGTCTGGCCTGACACCGGATAACAATCCTTAAAGCCCATCTTCTTTGCGATCATCGGATCAATCTTGTCTATTGTCTCATCGTCTCCGTTGAAGAGCTCAAGGAAGCTGGCCTGTGTTCCTGTAGTGCCCTTTGAGCCAAGGAGCTTTAATGTGCCCTGCACATACTCTAAATCCTCGAGATCCAGCATAAACTCATTCAGCCACAGTGTGGCACGCTTTCCAACTGTTGTCGGCTGTGCCGGCTGGAAATGTGTAAATGCAAGAGTTGGCTGATTCTTATACTTATCAGCAAAGTTTGCAAGCTCTGCAATAACACTTATAAGCTTTTTGTGAACGAGCTTTAATGCTTCATTCATGATGATGATATCCGTATTGTCACCTACATAGCATGAGGTTGCTCCAAGATGTATAATTCCTGCTGCCTTAGGGCACTGCTGTCCATATGCATAGACATGGCTCATTACATCGTGACGCACAAGCTTCTCACGCTCCTTTGCCACATCATAATTGATGTCATCCACATGTGCCTTTAATTCATCAATCTGTTCCTGTGTGATAACCGGCTTGCCATCCTGTGAAAGCCCAAGCTCCATCTCAGTCTCTGCAAGGGCAATCCAGAGCTTTCTCCAAGTGGTAAATTTCATATCCTGCGAAAAAATATACTGCATCTCTTTGCTGGCATAGCGCTCAGAAAGAGGACTTGTGTATCTGTCTGTACTCATATTCTCTCCTTTATTAGCGATTAAGCATTTTTCTCTCGAGGTCTATTTCTTTATCAAAATACTCGCCTCTGATATCATCCTTCGGTGGCTCCATCGGATATTTTCCTGTGAAACAGCCCATACAGATTGGCAATCCCTCTACCATCTCATGAAGTCTGTCAATTCCAAGGTAGCCTAAAGAATCTGCACCTATAATCTGTCTGATATCATCAATAGTCCTGTTGTAAGCGATAAGCTGCTCTCTTGCAGGAATATCTGTACCGAAATAGCAAGGCCATAAGAATGGCGGTGAACTGATGCGCACATGTACCTCTGTGGCACCCGCCTCTCTTAACATACGCACTATTCTGTCTGAGGTTGTTCCTCGCACAATTGAATCATCAATCATAACAACTCTCTTGCCCTTAACAGCCTCCTTTAATACATTGAGCTTTATCTGCACGCTTGATTCACGGCTTGACTGCTTAGGCTTGATAAATGTCCTGCCGACATAACCGTTCTTGACAAATGCTGTGCCATATGGAATGCCCGACTCAAGTGAATAACCAAGAGCCGCGGCATTTCCTGACTCCGGTACTCCTGTCACGATATCAGCCTCAACCGGTGAATCCATTGCAAGGAATCTACCAGCCTTTATACGGCTGCCATACACGCTTACTCCATCAATATGACTGTCAGGTCTTGCGAAATAAATGTATTCAAACACGCATCTGGCCTGTTTTTCAGGGGCAAGTGCCATAGTCATATCAGACTCAATGCCCTTTTCAGGAGTGATGGTGATAACCTCTCCCGGCTCTATATCCCTGACAAACTCTGCACCGATTGTATCAAGTGCGCAGGTCTCAGATGTAACGATATATGCATTGTCTCTCTTTCCGATGCAAAGAGGCTTAAAACCAAATGGGTCTCTGGCTGCAATAAGCTTTCTCGGGCTCTCAACCACAAGTGCATAGGCTCCCTTAAGCTTCTGGCAGGCACGTCTGACCGCCTCCTCCGCTGTTTTTGAGTTAAGACGCTCTCTGGCGATATGATAAGCTATAACCTCCGAGTCGATTGTGGTCTGGAAAATTGCTCCTGTATACTCAAGCTCCTTGCGAAGCTCCTTTGCGTTAATGAGGTTTCCGTTGTGTGCCATGGCAAGTGTGCCCTTGACATAATTTAATACGAGAGGCTGTGCATTCTCACGTGTTGATGAGCCTGCTGTTGAATAGCGCACATGTCCCACTCCGATATCACCCTTCATAGGCTCTAAGATATCAGGAGTAAACACCTCATTTACAAGGCCCATACCCTTGTGTGTGGTCACCTTTCCTTTTGGTCCGTGTGTATCACTCACTGCAATACCACAGCTTTCCTGTCCTCTGTGCTGAAGCGCAAAAAGGCCATAATAGATAGTGGATGCGACATTTCCTCCATCAAAATCATACATGCCGAACACACCACACTCCTCATGAAGCTCATCAAATACATGGTTATGCTCGTCAATATCAGAACACCTTTTTAATTTTGTACCGGTATGACTTTTTGTATCTATACTAGTATTTATATACTGATTTATGTTATTGTCCTGGTTCATAATATCTCCGTTTATAATTGCGAAATAGTAACGCGGAATAAATAATATATTAGCGGCTGAATTTGCTTCCTGTAAGAAGCTCAAATGCCTCTTTATATTTCTCTACAGTCTTCACAACAACCTCATCAGGTAAAAGAAGGTCATTGTCAGGATTTGCCTTGAGCCAGTCTCTTACATACTGCTTGTCAAATGAAGGCTGTCCCTGTCCAGGCTTATATCCATCAAGTGGCCAGAAGCGTGAGCTGTCAGGTGTGAGCATCTCATCGGCAAGCACTACCTCACCCTGCTCATTTAAGCCAAACTCAAACTTGGTATCTGCGATGATGATGCCCTTTGTAAGAGCATACTCTGCACATTTCTTGTAGAGAGCAATTGTATAATCGCGAATCTTCTCTGCGTACTCTCTGCCCTTCTCAGGATAAATCTTCTCTAATACTTCTACTGATTTTTCGAATGAGATATTCTCATCATGATCTCCAAGATCAGCCTTGGTAGATGGTGTATAAATAGGCTCAGGGAGCTTATCAGACTCAACAAGTCCCTCCGGAAGTCTGATTCCGCAGACTGTACCGTTCTCCTGGTAGCTTGCCCAGCCGCTTCCTGTGATATATCCACGAACTATACACTCGATCGGAAGCATCTCAAGCTTCTTGCAGAGCATGCTGTTTCCGTTGAACCTGTCCTGACCGAAGAACTCCGGCATATCCTTTGCGTCTACTGAAATCATATGGTTAGGAACAACATCCTTTGTGAATTCAAACCAGAACTTAGACATCTGTGTGAGGATGGCTCCCTTGTCTGTAATTTTATTCTTTAAAATATGGTCAAAAAGCGGAAATACGATCTGTTGCGACCATAATAAGGCTGTCCCCGTTATCATATACTTCTCTTACTTTTCCTTCTTTGAATGGTTTAAATTCCTGCATGATTGTCCTCCATCTTATGTGTAATTTATTTTACAAATCAAATGCTACCCTTAAATTATATACCAGCTCAATTTGTAAAGTCAACGTATATTATAAGTTTTTTTAAATAATTTTGCACCATTAATAAGCAATTCTTATATTTATTATTATATCTTTAATATATCAAAACAAAAGCTCCGGTTCAAACCCTTTGTCTGCGCCGGAGCCTATATAATACAGATTTTATTTAACGATAAGTGACTTTCCTGTCATCTCTTTTGGCTGTGGAAGTCCCATAATCTCAAGCAGTGTTGGAGCGATATCTGCAAGACATCCGCCCTCACGAAGCTTGTAAGAAGGGTCAGCGTTTACAAGAATGAAAGGAACAGGATTGGTTGTATGAGCTGTATGAGGTTTTCCTGTCTCATAATCAATCATCTTCTCTGCGTTTCCGTGGTCAGCACAGATGAATAATACTCCATCCACATCCTTGATTGCCTGGACTGCATCACCTACGAGTGAATCAACTCTCTCAACAGCCTTTACAGCAGCCGGAATCACACCTGTATGTCCAACCATGTCAGGATTAGCGAAGTTGATAATAATAACATCATATTTGTCAGACTTGATAGCCTCAACTAAGTCCATACCTACTTCCGGAGCACTCATTTCTGGCTTTAAGTCATATGTTGCAACATCCTTAGGACTGTTTACAAGAAGACGTGCCTCATCGATATTCGGCTCCTCTACTCCACCATTAAAGAAGAAGGTTACGTGTGCATACTTCTCTGTCTCTGCGAGACGAAGCTGTTTCTTGCCATTTGCTGCAAGATACTCACCAAATGTATTCTTGATTTCTTCCTTCTCAAAAGCGATAAGCTTGTTAGGAATTGACTCGTCATAATCCTTGAAGCATACAAATGTTGTCTTAAGGAATGGGCGCTCAAAGCCTGTAAACTTATCATCGCAAAATGCTCTTGTCATCTCACGAGCACGGTCCGGACGGAAGTTGAAGAAGATAACAGAATCATTGTCCTTTACAACAGATACCGGTGTGCCATCCTCGTTTGTGATAACTGTAGGAAGCACGAACTCATCTGTAACGTCATTTGCGTATGACTCCTCCATAGCCTTTACAGGGCATGTAGCTTTTACGCCTTCACCCTTAGTGAGTGAATCATAAGCCTTCTGCACACGATCCCAGTTGTTATCTCTGTCCATTGCATAGTAACGTCCTGAAAGAGATGCAATCTTTCCTACACCGATTTCCTTCATCTTGGCGAGAAGCTGCTCGATATAGTCCTTGCCTGATGCAGGAGGTGTATCACGACCATCAAGGAAGGCGTGTACATATACTCTGTCAAAATTCTCTTTCTTGCAAAGCTCAAGAAGTCCGTAAAGATGCTCGATATGGCTGTGAACTCCACCATCTGAAAGAAGTCCCCAAAGATGCAGATCGGAGTCATTCTTCTTGCAGTTTTCGATTGCAGAAATTAATACCTTGTTCTTGAAGAAATCACCATCAGCAATTGCCTTTGTGATTCTTGTAAGATCCTGATATATGATACGGCCTGCGCCGATATTCATATGTCCTACCTCAGAGTTTCCCATCTGTCCGTCAGGAAGTCCAACTGCAAGACCTGAAGCTGCGCCCTTTACAAAAGGACACTCTGCCATCAATTTATCCATAACAGGGGTATTTGCCATAGCTATGGCATTTCCCTCTTTGTGGTCACTTAAGCCGTAACCATCAAGTACCATTAATACTACCGGTTTCTTACTCATTTATATTTCCTCTATTCTTCATATGAGGCTTGCAAAATGCTCTATCACAGTGACATATGCAAGCTCACAAAAAATTTCATTACATAATAAATGCCACTAAATGCAGCTAAGCTGGTGAATTTAGTGACATTTAGTTATTGTGATTGTCAAATCAAATATTAAATTATGATTTAATAATTACTTGTAGTTTACGATCTTTCCAAAATCAGCCTTGAGTGAAGCGCCACCAACTAATCCACCGTCGATGTCAGGCTTTGCAAAAAGCTCTGCTGCATTTCCTGCATTTACAGATCCGCCGTACTGGATACGAACTGAATCTGCTGTAGCCTGATCATAAATCTCTGCTACACACTCACGGATTGCACCGCAAACCTCCTGAGCCTGGTCAGAAGTAGCTGTCTTTCCTGTTCCGATTGCCCAGATTGGCTCATAAGCGATAACCATGTTTGCAACATCTGCTGCTGCAACGCCTGCGAGATCAGATTTGATCTGAAGTCTGATCCAGTCAAGTGTAACACCGCTCTCTCTCTGCTCAAGTGTCTCACCACAGCAAAGGATTGGTGTAAGTCCAGCCTCGATAGCCTTCTTTACCTTCTTGTTGAGAAGTGCGTCATCCTCTTTGAAGTAATCTCTTCTCTCTGAATGTCCGATGATAACATACTTAACACCTGCATCAAGAAGCATCTCTGCTGAGATTTCTCCTGTGTAAGCACCCTTCTCCTCGAAGTACATATTCTCTGCTCCAACAGCAACATTTGTACCCTTTAATGCTTCTACAACAGGTACGATGTCGATTGCAGGTACACAGTAAACAACCTCAACATCATCTGAAACTACGAGTGGTTTTAACTCTTCTACTAATTTAACAGCCTGGCTTGGAGTCATGTTCATCTTCCAGTTGCCGGCTACAATTTTCTTTCTTGCCATTTTATATCTCCTTGTATTTGTATACAAATATTTTTTGCCTGCGGCTCGATTTCATTAAGTTGCTTTCGGCTTATTTATCATCAGCACAAGCTACACCAGGAAGCTCCTTGCCCTCAAGGAACTCAAGGGAAGCACCGCCACCTGTTGAGATGTGGCTCATCTTGTCGCCAAGTCCCATCTGGTTAACTGCTGCAGCTGAATCTCCACCACCAATGATTGTGATAGCATCTGATTTAGCAAGTGCCTCTGCTACTGCAAGTGTACCTGCTGCAAGTGTTGGGTTCTCAAATACACCCATTGGTCCGTTCCATACAACAGTCTTAGCTGATGCAACAGCGTCAGCGAAAAGCTCACGTGTCTTAGGTCCAATATCACAGCCCTCACGGTCTGCAGGCATCTTGTCATAATCATATGTCTCTGTCTCTACAGGAGCATCGATTGGATTTGGGAAATCCTTGATTGTAACTGCATCAACAGGAAGAAGAATCTTCTTTCCAAGTTTCTCTGCTTTTGCAAGCATCTCTTTACAGTAATCAATCTTTGTCTCATCAAGCATTGAGATACCAATCTCATAGCCCTGTGCTTTAAGGAATGTGTATGCCATTCCACCACCGATGATAAGTGTATCAGCCTTCTCGAGGAGGTTGTCGATAACATTGAGCTTGTCAGCTACTTTAGCACCACCAAGAATAGCTACGAAAGGTCGTACAGGATTCTCTACTGCCTTGCCAAGGAAGTCAATTTCCTTCTGCATAAGGTATCCAACAACATTCTCTCCACCCTTAGCTGTGATGAACTTTGTAACACCTGCTACAGAAGCATGTGCTCTGTGAGCAGAACCGAAAGCGTCACATACATATACATCAGCAAGGTCAGCAAGCTCTTTTGCGAATGCATCTCCGGCTTCCTGTGGCTTTGTCTCCTCTTTGCCTCTGAAACGTGTATTCTGAAGAAGAACTACATCTCCCTCTTTCATCTCTGAAACAGCCTTTGTTGCAGCCTCACCTGTTACGTTGTAGTCAGCTACAAATGTAACCTTCTGTCCAAGCTTAGCCTCAAGAGCTGCAGCTACAGGAGCAAGTGACTCACCCTCGTTTGGTCCGTTTTTAACTTTTCCAAGGTGTGAGCAAAGGATAACCTTTCCACCGTCCTTGATTAATTTCTGGATTGTTGGAAGAGCTCCGTTGATACGGTTCTCATCTGTGATTTTTCCGTCCTTAAGTGGCACGTTGAAGTCACATCTAACGAGAACTCTCTTGCCTTTTACGTTGATATCATCAATTGATTTCTTGTTTAATGACATAATATGTCCTCCCTTATTTCAAGGCATAAGCCATGTGGCCACGCCATATTGTGCATATTAAAAAATATAATTAATTCTACAATTCACAGATATTCAAAAGAAATAGCCATGCTTTAAAAAAGAGGCGCGGTTCAATTAAGACCGCGCCCCTTGAGTAGTCTTGAGATATACTGTTCTTGTGGGTACAAGAATTAAGCTAACTCTGAGAAGTACTTGATTGTACGAACCATCTGAGATGTGTAGCTGTTCTCGTTATCATACCAAGAAACAACCTGTACCTCGTACAGATCGTCAGAAACCTGGTTAACCATTGTCTGTGTTGCATCGAATAATGAACCAAATCTCATTCCAACGATATCTGAAGATACGATCTCATCCTCGTTGTATCCGAATGACTCGTTAGCTGCTGCCTTCATAGCTGCGTTGATATCCTCTTTTGTAACGCCTGCTTTCTTAACAACTGCTGTAAGGATTGTTGTAGATCCTGTTGGTGTAGGAACACGCTGTGCAGATCCGATTAACTTTCCGTTTAACTCTGGGATAACAAGGCCGATTGCCTTAGCTGCTCCTGTTGAGTTAGGAACGATATTAACTGCTGCTGCACGTGAACGACGAAGGTCTCCCTTTCTCTGTGGTCCGTCAAGAGTCATCTGATCTCCTGTGTAAGCATGGATTGTTACCATGATACCAGACTGGATTGGAGCGTACTTGTTAAGTGCATCTGCCATTGGAGCTAAGCAGTTTGTTGTACAAGAAGCTGCTGAGATGATTGTATCAGAAGCCTTAAGTGTCTCATGGTTTGTATTGTAAACGATTGTAGGAAGGTCATTTCCTGCTGGTGCAGAGATAACTACCTTACGAGCTCCAGCATTGATATGAGCCTGAGCCTTCTCTTTTGATGTATAGAATCCAGAGCACTCTAATACAACGTCAACCTTTAACTCACCCCATGGGCAATTGTTTGCATCTGGGAAAGCGTAGATCTTGATTTCCTTACCACATACTGTGATAGAATCATCGCTTGCAGAAACTTCATCTGCATGCTCGTACTTACCCTGTGATGAATCATACTTTAATAAGTGTGCTAACATTTTTGGGCTTGTTAAGTCGTTGATAGCTACTACCTCGTATCCCTCAGCTCCAAACATCTGTCTGAAAGCAAGACGTCCGATACGACCAAATCCGTTGATTGCTACTCTTACTGCCATTTTAATTCCTCCTAGAATTGTAAAAAGTATTTTTAGGGACATGCCCTAAGATGCTTTTATTATAGCGAATAATTCTCAAAGGTTCAAGTACTTTATTTGCGTTTGTTAAAATTTTCACTAAATATTTTCATTTACACACATTTTTTATCATTCTTCACAATTTTTCTTTATAGATATTGCACTTTATTATAATCTCGGCTACACTTAATTAATTGCTGTAATTCGCACTTTCCGGCAGCCAACAGCAGACAATTATAAATCATGTAACATATAAAGTTTTTTAACAACACTACATCAGTTTTACGGAGGTATTTATATGTGGGATCAGCACATGCACTGCATGTTTTCGGGTGACAGCGATGCCGACCCGGTATTGATGATAAACTCAGCAATCAACAAAGGGCTGGACGGCATCTGCTTTACAGACCATCTGGACTATGACTATAAAGAGGAGCCCGGGCTTTTCGACCTTGATATAGCAGCATATGAAAAGCGCATCAAAAGACTTGCAATTGTTCTTAAAGAAAAGGGCTGCCCGATAAATATCCACTGGGGCATTGAAATCGGTTTACAGCCTCATATTACAGACAAAAATAATGAGGTCGCCAAAAAATATCCGTTTGACCTCGTGATCGGCTCAAGCCATGTAGTAAACGGCATTGACCCATACTATCCTGCATTTTACAAAGGCAAAACAGAGCACGAAGCCTACACCGAATACTTTGAATCGATACTTGACAATCTGCACTCCGGCGCGGATTTTGATGTGTACGGTCACATCGACTACGTGGTCAGATACGGTCCTGACAAAAATAAATACTATTCATATGAACGGTATGCCGACATAATTGATGCTATATTAAAGGAAATTATCTCCCAGGGAAAAGGCATCGAGTTCAATACCGCCGGCTTTAAATACGGGCTTGGCCACCCAAATCCGACCGAAGATGTGCTAAAGCGCTATCATGAGCTTGGTGGAGAAATAATCACAGTCGGAGCAGATGCCCACAAGCCGGAGCATGTGGCATATGATTTTGACAAGGTTTCAAATATCCTCAAGGATGCCGGGTTTATGTACTATACAGTATTTGAAAACCGCGTTCCTGCTTTCATCAAATTATAGCCCAGCCTTAAAGGCTTACGTTGCCATTCTATCTAACTATTAAACCTCACATGCATTCGCAAATGTCAAAAATAGGAGCCACCTGATCTACATTTTACATCAAGTGGCTCCTAAAGCATTGGTTCCGTAAGCTTCACTGTATAACCTCCAAGTTCCGCTTTCGCTATATGAATTTGTTTTGGCATTTCCATATTGCTTTGCTATAAATCTGATTCTGTTTATGACAGGATTCTTATTCTTTTAGCTTAGCTATGGACCTCTACCCTTCTTCATAAAATCACTCCTTTTGGTTACATTATCTATGTAAACTCTTATGAGAGATTCTATCTTTCACTTTTAATCTACAAGAACTTTTTCAACGATATTATTTATTTGCTAATATATCTGTGCGATTACTGCTCTTCGGCTCGCCCTACAGATTTAAATATTCCGTTCAATCATCCTTATAGTACTTTGACTTAAATTATGTAATCCCCATTGGACTGTACCTCCTGTGTTTTATTTTTGTTCCTTTCGTATCTCTTTTTGTTGATTTAAGATTACACCAATTTCACCTATTTGTCAATATATTTTTTGTTAATTTTCATTTTTATTTTAAATTGTCTGATATTTTATATATTTTTTGTTATGTTTACACATTTCTTGCAATTCAATCACATAATTAAAGGGGGCAAAATATCTTTGCCCCCTCATGCCATCATTTATCATTTATCATTCTTCATCCTGTAATCAATACACCTGTTCAGGTAATCGACATAATCCGGATTCTTGCACATACCCTTGCCTGCCACGTCGGAAATCTTTGCCACATCCATGCCGTTACACTTGGTGGTCTTCATAACTATGTTGAGTGCTTCCTCATCAGTGTCGTTACTGATAAAGGTTCCTATACCGAATGCAACCTTTGCCTTATCCTTGAAATAATCATACAATGCAGTCGCACGCTCGAAATCCAGGCTGTCGCTGAACAAAAGTGTCTTTGTCCTTGGATTAATTCCCAGACTGTTGTAGTGGGCTATCATCTTGTCTCCCCACTCGTACGGATCTCCGCTATCATGACGCACTCCCGAAAAAAGTGTCGCATAGGTGAGCTGAAAATCACGCAGGAAGCAGTCTGTTGTTATGGTGTCAGTAAGCGCAATACCGTTTAATATACCATACTCCTTAACCCATGCATCGAGTGCGTACCAGTTTGAATATGCCGGATTATGCTTGTGATTGCCCTGTCCTGTACACATAATCCACTCATGAGCCATTGTTCCCACCGGCTTTAAATTGAATTTCTTCGCAAGATATACGTTTGATGTACCAATAAAGTGTGAATCTGCTGGCAGCTCAACCTCTGCGATTGCCTTTACAGCCATCTCCTGCGCCTCAGCAGACAGACGGCGTCTTAGTCCAAATTCACTGAAATCGCTAAGCCTGTAGGTATCCTCCTCGAGCAGACGCACCTTCTCATCAAGCCTGCGCTTAAACTGCTTAAGCAGCACATCATAATCATATGCCATACGGAAGTACACTTCATTTACAATAGCAAGCACCGGAATCTCATACATCGAAGTATTAAGCCACGTGCCGGCTGCATCGATTGCCAGCCCACACGGTGCATCTGTTGTGATGGTAAACTCCTCATATCTTGGCTGCCAGAGTCTTAAAAAATCAACATATGTGCCCTTTATCCAGGTGATGTTATCAAGATATTCAAGCTCTTCCTCCGTAAAACGAAGCTGACAGAAGGCCTGCACCTGTTCCTTTATCTCCTCGACCATCTCATCTGTAAAATGCACGTCTTTATTTCTGCACTTGAAGGTCCAGGTCGTTTTATAGCTTGTGAACTGATGGAAAATCGTCTGTCCCATGCTGAATTTATACATATCAGTCTCAAGGAGGCTGTTTATTATTTGTGGCAATCTCATCTGTTTTATGTCCTCTTTTCTTTCAAACCATTTACTACCGGTAATTTTAGTCTTGATTTTACCACTGCGACTATCAAATATCAAGCAGACACACATGTTTAATTATCTTCAATTTATTTTCTTTTCCGTCAACATATTCACTGGTTCCAAAATAAAAACTCCCATGAAAGCCACTAACCGTGACCTCCATGGAAGCTTAATTGTTTATATTGCAGAGATAATAACCCAATAAATATATAAGATATTGTAATTATTCAGTTATGAATTATTTAAAGTATTTCACACCGCTCTCGAATATCTTCATATCCTGCTCGCCGTAGATATTGATTGCTACAGACTCGCCGCGGCGCTCTGAGTGAGCCATCTTGCCGAGGATTCTTCCGTCAGGAGATGTGATACCTTCAATAGACATGTATGAGCCGTTTACGTTCCACTCCTCATCCATTGATACATTTCCGTCCAAGTCAACATACTGTGTAGCAACCTGTCCGTTTTCAAAGAGCTTATCAAGCCACTCCTTCGGTGCTACGAAACGTCCCTCGCCATGTGATGCCGGATTGCAGTAGGTCTGACCAAGCTTAGCCTGTGCAAGCCATGGGCTCTTGTTTGAAACAACCTTTGTATATACCATCTTAGATATATGACGGTTAATTGTATTAAATGTAAGTGTAGGTGACTGTGCATCCTGCTGTATGATCTTACCATTAGGTACAAGACCAAGCTTGATAAGTGCCTGGAATCCGTTACAGATACCAAGTGCAAGACCATCTCTCTCATTAATGAGCTTTTCAACAGCCTCTGTCATCTTTGCATTTCTAAATGCTGTTGCAAAGAATTTAGCTGATCCCTCAGGCTCATCTCCTGCTGAGAATCCACCAGGGAACATGATAATCTGTGATTTGTCAATTGCCTTTACAAACTCATCAACCGAATCACGGATATCCTCTGCTGTGAGGTTCTTGAATACCTTGACGATTGTGTCAGCGCCTGCTCTTTCAAATGCCTTAGCACTATCATATTCACAGTTTGTTCCAGGGAATACCGGAATAAATACTGTAGGCTTAGCCACTTTATTCTTGCATACATAGATATTCTTTGCATCGTAAAGACCGCTATTTACCTTGCTTGTATCGTCTGTTGCCTTTGTATGGAAAACTCCCTCGAGCTTTGCTGTCCATACCTTGACAGCCTCCTCAACAGGAAGCACCATATCGTCACACTCGATAGTCTGCTTATCGTTTACATAGCCGACTACAGAGGCTGCATCTGAAATACCTACTGCATCAATTACCTCTCTGACCTTTGAAAGTGCATCAACAGAAACCTCAGCTACGATATTACCAAAGCCAGGTGCAAAGAGTGTATCGCTTGTCACCTCATCCTCGATTGTTACACCAAGCTTGTTACCAAATGCCATCTTTGATACTGCTGCGGCAAGACCTTTTCCGTCAAGTGCATATGCTGAAACAATTGCGCCATCCTGGATAAGATTTCTGATTGCTGTATAAAGTGTCATAACCTGATCATATTTTGGAAGATCAAACTCATCCTTATCTATTGTAAATAGAACAAGCTGGTTGCCCTCCTTCTTGAGCTCAGGTGTGATGATATCCTTTTCCTTTGCCACATCCACTGCAAATGATACGAGTGTAGGCGGTACATCAATATCATTGAAGGTACCTGACATGGAATCCTTTCCACCGATTGAAGGAAGTCCGAAGCCAATCTGAGCATCATATGCTCCGAGGAGTGCTGCAAACGGCTGGCTCCAGCGCTTTGGATCCTCATTCATTCTGCGGAAGTACTCCTGATATGTCATACGGATTTTGCTGTAATCTCCGCCTGCTGCAACGATTCTTGAGATAGACTCAAGCACTGCATATATAGATCCGTGGTATGGGCTCCATGATGAAAGATATGGGTCGAAGCCGTAAGCCATCATTGTTACTGTATCACATTTACCCTTTAATACAGGAAGCTTTGCAACCATTGACTGTGTCTCTGTGAGCTGGTAACGTCCACCATATGGCATATATACACTGCCTGCTCCGATAGAGCCATCGAACATCTCAACAAGTCCCTTCTGTGAGCATACGTTAAGGTCTTCAAGCTCTGCCTCCCAGGCACCCTTCATATCTCCTGCCTCTACCATCTTGGCTACAGCAGGTGTGCTGATTTTGTCCAGATAATTGTCACTCTCGCAAGGCATCTCAACCTCAACATCAGTCTCCTGATGAGCTCCGTTTGTATCAAGGAATGCACGAGAGATATTTACTACCTCTTTGCCTCTCCACTCAAGCACAAGTCTTGGATCCTCTGTAACTACCGCAACCTCTGTTGCCTCGAGATTTTCCTCTTTTGCGTATGCAAGGAACTGTTCAACATCAGAAGGCGCAACTACAACTGCCATACGCTCCTGTGACTCTGAAATAGCAATCTCTGTTCCGTCAAGACCTGCATACTTCTTTGGTACCTTGTCAAGCTCTATACGAAGTCCGTCAGCAAGCTCTCCGATAGCAACAGAAACTCCGCCGGCACCGAAATCGTTACACTTCTTGATGATATGGCTGACCTCTTCTCTTCTGAAAAGTCTCTGAAGCTTTCTCTCTGTAGGTGCATTACCCTTTTGTACCTCAGCTCCGCAGACTGATGTAGACTTTGTATTGTGTGCCTTTGATGAACCTGTAGCACCACCGATTCCGTCACGTCCTGTGCGTCCACCAAGGAGAATGATTTTATCTCCCGGATCTGAGTTAAGTCTCTGGACAGCACGTCTTGGAGCCGCACCCATAACTGCACCGATCTCCATACGCTTTGCAACATAATTTGGATGGTAAACCTCCTTGACATAGCCAGTTGCAAGTCCGATCTGGTTTCCATATGAGCTGTATCCGTGAGCTGCCTCCCTGACAAGCTTCTTCTGTGGAAGCTTTCCTTCAATTGTCTGTGAAACCGGTACAGTAGGATCTGCTGCACCTGTAATTCTCATTGCCTGATATACATATGTACGTCCTGACAATGGATCTCTGATTGCTCCGCCAAGGCAAGTTGCAGCGCCACCAAATGGCTCAATCTCTGTTGGATGGTTATGTGTCTCGTTCTTAAAGTTTACAAGCCACTCCTCTGTCTTTCCGTCCACCTCAACAGGTACCACGATAGAGCATGCGTTGATCTCATCAGACTCTTCCTGATCATCAAGCTTGCCCTCTGCCTTTAATCTCTTCATGGCAAGAAGTGCAAGATCCATCAGACAGACAAATTTGTCATTTCTGTCCTTGTAGATATTTGAAAATGTATTGAGATAATCCTTGTAGGTATTTTCAATCGGTGTGCGGTAGAAGCCATCGTCAAACTTGACATTCTTAAGCTCTGTAGAGAATGTTGTGTGACGGCAATGATCTGACCAGTATGTATCAAGTACTCGGATTTCTGTCATTGAAGGATCACGCTTTTCCTCATTCTTAAAATAATTCTGGATATGAAGAAAATCCTTGAATGTCATGGCAAGGTTCAATGATAAATAAAGCTCCTTCAGCTTGTCCTCTGCCATATCCTTGAAGCCGTCAAATATGATGACATCAGCAGGATCATCAAACTCCTGCACAAGTGTCTTAGGCTTTTCCATGCCGATAGCACGCGAATCAACAGGGTTGATGCAGTGCTTCTTAATAGCAGCAAACTGCTCATCTGTGATAGCCCCCTCAATCACATATGTGATAGCACTTCTGATAATAGGCTCCTCATTCTCATTGAGAAGCTTCACACACTGCTCAGCTGAATCTGCTCTCTGGTCAAACTGTCCCGGTAAAAACTCTACAGTAAATACTTTTGCATCACCATAGTCAAATGTCTCCTCATAGATATCATCAACAGGCGGCTCTGAGAAAACTGTATACAAGGCTTTCTTGTATGTCTCCTCTGATATATTTTCCACATCATATCTGATTAATACACGTACTGCCTCCACAGTTGTGATTCCCAGATAATGCTTAATCTCATGCTTTAATTCCTTTGCCTTTACCGCAAAGTCAGGTTTTTTCTCTACATATACACGACGTACGTTACTCATATGTTCTCCTTTCAATTCGAGAGTATGTAACCAATTATTCGTTACCGTCCGGCTTTTTGCACAATCGGACTTTAAAACTATGGTTGTAGTATAACACTTTAGTTATGATAAGTATAATTAATATATTTAATTTGTTTTATAAGTTGCGTTAATTATAGTTTTCTTATATAATGATATAAGGGTCAAAAGGTATTTTGCCCCTCATTGATAAAAACAGATGCAAATAACCATATTTATACGGAGGATAACAAAATGGATATAAATTATGAGCTTTACAAGGTCTTTTACTACGTGGCAACGTCCCTAAGCTTCTCTGAAGCCAGCAAGAAGCTGTTTATTTCACAGTCCGCGGTAAGCCAGTCTATTAAGACTCTCGAAAAGAAGCTGGGACAGACTCTTTTCATCAGAAGCACAAAGAAGGTACAGCTCACCGCAGCCGGTGCCCTGCTTTTAAAGCACATTGAGCCTGCCATGAATCTTATTGCCCGCGGTGAAAGCCAGCTTTTAGACTCAGGCACGCTTGGACTTGGCCAGCTTCACATCGGCGCAAGCGATACCATATGCCGTTATCTGCTGGTTCCTTACTTAAAGCAGTTCCATCAGAGGTTCCCGAATGTGCCTATCAAGGTCACAAATGCCACATCTATCCAGTGTGTGGAGCTTTTGGAGCAAAGGAAGGTTGACCTGATTGTCACGAATTTTCCAAACTCGCACCTCAATCACTCATACAGACAGAAAACCATATGCAACTTTTCCGATGTTTTTGTGGCAAATCCCAATTATTTCAAGCTTCGCAAGCAGGAGATAGCTTTTTCCGAGCTCAATAAATATCCTATCATGATGCTTGACCGAAACAGCACAACCAGTGAATTCCTGCATAATCTGTTTTTACAGCACCAGCTTGACCTGATTCCGGAAATTGAGCTAAGCAGTAACGATCTGCTCATAGACCTGGCCAAAATCGGACTGGGTATAGCATTCGTGCCTGACTACTGCATCAACCATGAGAATAAGGAGCTTTTCGTGCTGAAGACAAAAGAAAAGATGCCTCCACGCCAGATTGTTGTGTCCGTAAACACTACAATGCCCGTGTCAGCATCCACTGAGGAATTTTTAAATCTGCTCCCAGAAGTCGGCAACTAGTTTTCCGACATTTGCTATATTGCATGGCTTTCTGTCACTCCACTCGCGTGGATAGAGCAAATCATATTCTCTCTGCCAGAATCTCTCATCTAATAGCAAAATGACACCTGTGTCCTCCGTCGTCCTGATTACTCTTCCGGCCGCCTGGAGGACTTTATTTATGCCCGGATACCTGAAAGCATAGTCAAAGCCACAGCCGTTTTCGGCATCGTAATAATCCTTTAATATAGTTCTCTCATTGCTGATCTGCGGAAGCCCCGTTCCGACAACAATAGCACCTATCAGTCTGTCGTTTTTCAAATCAATGCCCTCACCGAATATGCCTCCCATGATACCAAATGCCACAAGTGTTCTGTCCGACTCCTCACTAAACCTGTCCAGAAATTCCTCCATCTCAGCCTCTGACATATTATTTTTCTGCAGCATAAGCTCTGTTTCGTCTGCATATTTTTCACAGTAAATATCTGCCACATCATTCATCATCTTATATGACGGAAAGAAAACCATATAGTTTCCAGTCTTTTGCGTGACAACAGCATTAATATACCCTGCAATCCGCTCATACTCACTCCTTGAGCGCCTCGTGTACCTCGTACTCACATCGGTTGCCATCGCAAGCAGCCTCTTTTTGCTGTCAAACGTGCTGTCAGCATATATGGCATAGTTGTCCTTTTTTGTACTTAGCAGGCTCTTGTAATAGTTTACAGGCAAAAATGTCGCCGAAAAAACACAGCCGACCTGCCCTTATCCAGCCTCTTTTGTATATTAAGCGACGGATCCACACAAAAAAGCTTTAGCATGAACCTGCCATCAGCCTCAAGCTCGGAATACATCACGTAGTGCTCATCCACCAGATCATAAATGTTCAGGAAATTGCGAAGCTCAAAATAAAAATCCATAACATCCTTTTTCCCCGGAAACTCATTAGCCTTCTGCAAAAACTCATCCAGAAGTGTCATAAGCCTCATAAAAGAAAATACCATATTGCCAAATGTATCATATACCGTGTAATTCTCACACTCACGCTTCATCCCAAGCAGTATCTTATTGCACTTTTCAAGCGCTTTCTCAATAGAATGGCTGTGCTCCTTCATAATGCGCTTCACAGTAAGGAAATCCTCCTTATAAATCTGAGCGCTATACATCTGCCTGCTTCTTTCGACCATATTGTGAGCCTCATCAATGAGAAAAATATAATCTCCCTTTATCCCCTCCTGAAAAAATCTCTTAAGATAAACATTCGGGTCAAACACATAGTTGTAATCGCAGATGATATTATCACACCAGCTAGCCGTATCAAGACAAAGCTCAAACGGACAAACGGTATACCTATCCGCCTGTGATAAAATATCATCCCTCTCAATCATTTCACATCTGTGAAGCAGGTCAAAAACCGCATCATTTACTCTGTCAAAATGCCCCTTTGCATACGGACATGTTACCGGATTGCATTCCATCTCATCACACGGACATAGCTTTTCCTTGGCCGTTATCTGAATAGTTTTTGCCCTGTAACCATTTTTTTTTTCAAACAGCGCAAACGTTTCCTTTGCGACTGTTGCGGTGATTGTCTTCGCTGTCAGGTAAAAGATCCTGTCTGCCAGCTCCTCACCAACCGCCTTCACTGCCGGGAAAATAGTAGAGATAGTCTTTCCCACACCGGTCGGAGCCTGCATAAAAAGAAGCTTCTGACGCATAATTGTCCTGTAGACATCCGAAACAAGCTTTTTCTGCCCCGGTCTGTACTCAAACGGAAAACCGAGTTCTTTGATTGAAGCCTGTCTTTGATTTTTCATTTCACACTGAAACGTTGCCCATTTGCCATACTCTTCCATCAGGTCATCAAACCATTTTTTTATCTCTTCAAACGAGAACTCCTCGCGAAAATACTTAGTCTGCTCCGTTTCCAGATTGCAGTAGGTCATCTGAATGCCTATCGTTTCCATATTATTTTGCAGAGCAAAAATATATGCATAGCACATAGCCTGCGCACGGTGCACAAAAACCGGATTTTCAAACAGCTCAACCCTTCTGTACATTCCCTTAATCTCATCGACAAAACACTTTCCATCCTCCGTAAAGATTCCATCTGCCCTGCCCTCAACAGTCAGCTCATACAAATCACCTTCAACAACAAGTGAAAGCGGTACCTCTGCCTGATACTCCTTCCCCATGCTGCCCTGGATTTTCCTGTGAATGCGTGTTCCCTCCATCATGGCATCGGCACTCATAGCTATGGATGACCGGTTGTCTATGTCACCCTCCCTGAAAATAAATTCCACAAGGTTTCTGACCGAAATATGTAATTGTGTTTTCTTTTCACTATAGTTATTTCCAGCTTCTGTCATGTACTCTCCCTGCATATTCCGGATTATGTTACCGGTTTTGTGTTCCGGCAATATTTTCAGTCTAACTCCAGACATTTTTAATACACTGAACATAAAAAAGGGAGAGCTCCAAGAAGAAACTCTCCCAAAGGACCTTATTCAATTGTATTACGCTACAGTGAATTTATCAACCACATTATCAAATGCCTGGTCATCGCCCATATAGCAGACCTTAAAGTCATTGTTTATACCAATTCCAATCACTCCAAGAAGTGATTTCGCATCAATAAGAATCTGTCTATATTTGAGATCAATGTCAAAATCGCACTTAGAAGCAGCCCCAACAAATTCCTGAACATCATCCAATGTGTTAAGTCTGATTACTGTTTCCTTATTGTACATAGTTAACACCACCTTTATAATCTAAAACATAGTGCTTTCGCACATGCCAATCAATTGTTGCGCCTATTATAACATCTGATATTCATTTGTCAAAAAAATCATAATCCGTCATTTTCCGTCAATTCATGTCATTTTTTTTAATAAATATCTTTTGCGTAACCGATTTTTCACTATATTTTCATGCATGTTTTTTTTAAAAAACAATATAACTGTGAAATTCTTATAAAAATGGTACGATATTTAATTAATTTAAATTCATTTTTTACAATTTTTCATTTATAAAACTTTATTCTCGTAATTCTTTAACGCATCTATATATATTTCACCGAGCTTGCTAAGCTTCGTGCCCTTGTGCTTGATATAGCCTATATGCATTTTTTCACTTTCCTTAAGTGGAATTGCCGCATAGTCATCACCATTTAAATCCTCAGAAATAATACCTGAGCACAGTGTAAATCCGTTAAGCCCCACCATGAGATTGAGCATTGTGGCTCTGTCATCAGCCTTTATGACACGCTTGTACTCATACGTGCTCATCATCTCCTCAGCATAATAAAAGGAATTGTTCACGCCCTGTTCAAAGGTCAGACATGGGTACTCCTGCAAATCATCAAGTGTAATCTCTTTTTGGCCGGCAAGCGGATGTTTTTTCCAGAGATACACATATGTATTGCATGTGAAGAGCTCTTTAAACTCAATGTCACATTCCTTAAAAAGCTTTCTTAAAACCTTTTCATTGAAATCACTTAAATAAAGAACTCCAATCTCACTCTTTAAGTTCTTTACGTTGTCTATTACCTCTTTCGTCTTTGTCTCGTGGACAGCAAACTCGTACTCATCCATGCCCACCTCTTTAGCAAGCTGTACAAAGGCCTTTACTGCAAATGAATAGTGCTGCATGGAAACCGAGAATTTCTTTTTGGACTCCACATTCAGATACCGGTTCTCAAGCAGATGATACTGCTCCACAACCTGTTTGGCGTATCCTAAAAACTCCTCGCCCTCCGCTGTGACTGTAATTCCACGGTTATTTCTCATGAATACCGTGATTCCAAGCTCCTCCTCCACCTCTCGTACTGTGGCGGACAGATTTGGCTGTGAAACAAAAAGCTTCTTTGCCGCCTCATTCATGGAATTGGATTCTGCAATTGTAAGTACCTGTCTGAGTTGTTGAAGTGTCATTTTCTCTCCTATTGTGAACTGACGGTTTTTAGCAGAATGTGTAACTATTCAGCGCCCAGGCATCTTCGTAAAAACCGCACAATTGTAATATATTAAATAAAATTGTGTATAAACGATGCCCTGTGTATCGGTGATGGTCCTATCTCCTTTAGTGCCTTGATATGCTCTGCCGAGCCATAGCCCTTGTTTGATGCAAATCCATAGCCGGGATATATTCTATCATACTCAACCATCATCCGATCCCTTGTGACCTTAGCCACAATACTGGCTGCCCCTATTGATATGCTTTTGGCATCTCCCTTTATAATCGGAACCTGCTTTATATCCACCCCCGGGATTGTGACTGCATCGTTAAGTGTCAAATCCGGTGCCGGATCAAGCTTTTTAATCGCCTGTCTCATCGCCTCATATGTAGCCTGCAGTATATTTATCTCATCTATCCGCTCGTGCGATGCCATACCTATTCCTACAGAAACCGCCTTTTCCATTATGACATCGTAAAGCTCATCACGCTTTGCAGCCGTAAGCTTCTTTGAATCATTGATATATAAAATATCACAGTCCTTTGGCAGAATAACTGCACATGCCACAACCGGACCTGCAAGCGGTCCGCGTCCCACCTCATCTATGCCGCAAATATGAGCATATGATGCGTACTCACGCTCATATTTCTTGAGACCTTCTGTGCGGATAAGCTCCTTCTCATACTTGTCCAGACGCTTTTTTGCACTATCTACAAGCTTAATCACTCCGCCCCTTTCATCTGAGCCGTATGCCTCAATGAACTGTGTAAGCTGTGAATCTGTGATGCTTTTAAGTTGTTCCTTAATATCGCCTATTTTTTCTGCTGACATATCCTTGTCCTATCGTCTATTCTTCGTAACTATTCTTCTATATCTTGGGTCTCTCCAAAGTGATATGGCCTAATTTACCGCTTCTGAAATCATCTATGATGAGTGCAGCCGCCTTGCTGTAATCAGGCTCCCCTCCCTTTGAAAGGCATTTTCTGTTGACAGCGACAGCACTTATAAGCTCTATGATATCATTTTCCTCGCTTACCTCGTATCTTTGTGCCAAAAGCCCCGGATACTCTGCTTTTAGGAACTTTACAAGCTCCACGGCAAGCTCATCAACATTTAAAATCTCATCCTTTATCGAACCGATGAGCGCAAGTCTAAGTCCCACTGTCTGATCCTCAAATTTCGGCCACAGTATGCCCGGGGTATCGAGCAGCTCAACACTTTTATTGAGCCTGATCCACTGCTTGCCCTTTGTCACGCCCGGCTTGTTTCCTGTCTTGGCACAGGCTTTTCCGGCGTATGAGTTGATAAATGTGGACTTTCCGACGTTTGGAATACCCACCACCATAGCTCTTACCGGTCTGTTTTTGATACCACGCTTTCGGTCTCTTTCAATCTTTTCCTTGCAGGCCTCCATCACGATATCTGTGATGCTCTTCATGCCTGACTTGCTTCTGGCATCAAGACTGACTACAAAAAAGCCCTTTTCCTTGAAAAATGCACTCCACTCCCTGGTGCGCTCCTTGTCGGCCAGATCCGCCTTGTTCATAAGAATGAGCCTGTATTTGTTTTTTCCAAGCTCATCAATGTCCGGATTACGGCTGGATAGCGGAATTCTTGCATCCACAAGCTCTATAACCAGATCTATTAATTTAATGTCCTCCTGCATCTGACGCTTTGCCTTGGTCATATGCCCAGGGTACCACTGAAAATTCATAATTCACCTGTCCTTTATCTATATATGTTATAACTATTGCTACTTGATTGTTCCAAAGCTTCCAATGCCTGAAAATCTAAACCATGCCTTGCCGATAATATAGTCTCTCTTTACATTGCCAATATTGGCATAGCGGCTGTCCTCACTGTTGTTTCGATTGTCTCCAAGTACAAAATACTCGTCCTTTTCAAGCTCTATAGGATCTGAGGCAAGCCCTGCATCCTCCATTGAGGCAACGTCCGTCGATTCCTTGTACAGCTCATCATTCACGTACAGTGCGCCGTCTTTTATCTGAACAGTATCTCCCGGCACCGCTACCACTCTCCTGACATAATAATGCGACTTATTATTTCCGTTTGGCAGAAATACTATCACGTCTCCTGCCTTTGGCTTTGACATGATATATGCAAACCTGTTCACAAGAATATTATCATCATTCTCCAATGTCTGCTCCATAGCCTGGCCCACTACATTTGTACGTATACCGAAAAATGACACCAGCACATATGCCAGGCCTATCACTACAATCAGCTCCACTACCCACGAAACAATTTCCTTGAACAATGGCAGATTAAATTTTCTTCTTTGCCTTCTAAAGCTAAGTCCTGCTCGTCTTCTGGACATCTTACACCTCTTGCTAACTAATATTTTATTGCGTAATCTTAATTATATATTGTTTTCATGTTTGTTGCAAGCTGTAACCCTGAAAACTAAAAAGACCATTCTCATACGATTGCTCGCAGAAAATGGTCTCTTTCGCGTAAAAATATTATTTTACAAGCTCTTTAACCTTAGCAGCTTTTCCGATACGGTCTCTTAAGTAGTAAAGCTTAGCACGACGTACTTTACCTTTACGTACAATCTCAACCTTCTCTACGTTTGGTGAGTGGAGTGGCCATGTCTTCTCAACACCTACACCGTTAGAAAGCTTTCTAACTGTGAATGTTGTACGGTTTGATCCGTTCTGCTTTTTGATTACTGTTCCCTCGAATACCTGGATACGCTCACGGTTACCCTCTTTGATTTTTCCGTATACCTTTACAGTATCTCCTACAGAAAACTCAGGTACCTCGGCCTTTAACTGCTCGTTCTCGATGCTCTTAATAATTTCACTTGCGTTCATTTTGTGACCTCCTAATTATTTTGACGTTCTTAATGCTACTACCATTTTCACAACAGAGGACCATCTCTTTTATTCACAACATTGGTACTTTACCACAGATTCATGGGATTTGCAAGTATTTTTTACTATCTTTTGCCTACCTTATGCATTATTTTTAGTCATCCAGTATACGGATGATTTTGAAAAATGCAATCCCATACTCTCCTGCAGCTTCATAGATGCCTCATTGCCCACGATTATCTGTCCATATGGTATCCAGCCGTTCTCCAGTGCCCTGTTGAAAGCATATGTTTCAAGGGCTGTGGCAAGCTTTTGATGCCTGTACTGCGGCTTTACATAGAGCATGCCGATGCTGCCCTCCTCATGGATTCCGATAATTCCCGCGAGGGTATTAATGGTATCATCAGCAGTATTATCACCAAAAAAAAGCGCCATAGACTGCCCCTGCCTCTATTCTTTCTATGATATAGTCCGGATTGTCAAAGCCCGGGTACATTGGCGCAGCCTCCTGTATATCAGCTGCATCCAGCTTTCTTATAATTAAGCCATTTGGCATCGGCTTTCCATCCGGTCTGTACAGTCCGCTGACAGATAGCTTTTCTTTGTTTGTATACACAGCCTGCCTGCACTCTACAGTCTCATTAAAGCCATTTGCTTTAAAAAGTTCAACATATCTTTGCTGGTGAAGCACTATGCCATTTACAATCTGATCTGTAACGTTTTCTGGAATATGCTGACTGCTGTATTTATCAACAGACTTTGTGACATTTTCCTGCACCAAATCAATAAGCTTCGACCCGCCCTCATCCGGCCTTGTATGAAAGCATACCTTTGAGACCATGTCCCGAAGCAGATATTCGCCATCTGCCTCAAACAGTATCTCGGCGCAGCCCCTGTTTATAAGCTCTATCATATCAATATGAAGCAGTTTATTTTTCATAAGAAACTCTCTGCATTTATCAAGTCTTTTAAACCCGGCATACAAATCCGGTCTGCGCTCCTTTGTGCGCTCAATAGACTTTTCAAGGCGCCATGCATCTATCTTTTTCTGATTGCCTGACATGAGTACCTCAGGCACCTTTTTGTCATGCCACTCAACAGGACGTGAATACTGAGGGTATTCGAGCAGATTGCCATGAAACGACTCTGTCTCTGCCGAAATGTCATTGTGCAATACCCCAGGAACCAGACGTGAAATTGCATCTATCATCACCATCGACGGCAGCTCTCCGCCTGTTAGAACATAGTCACCGATAGAAACATAATCCGTTACCGTCTCCTCCAGCACACGCTCGTCAATACCTTCATAGTGTCCACATAGAAAAATGAGGTCATCACACTTTGCAAATTCTGCTGCCATCTGCTGGTTGAACACGCTACCCTGTGGAGTAACATAAATCAGACGCGCATTGTGATTTTTTATTTCTTCTGCTGTATTTTTATATGATGTATTTTCATATAATATATTTTCATCGGCGATATTTTTCCCGGAATTATCACCTGAGTGGACCTGATTACATTTATTGATCTGACTCACCACACTGCGCACAGCCTGATACACCGGCTCTGCCTGCATAAGCATCCCCGCGCCGCCACCATATGTGTAATCATCAACCTTATTGTGCTTATTGTGCGCAAAATCCCTGATATTTACCGTATTGAGTGATATAATATTCTGTTTTAAAGCTCTGCCTGTGATACTCTCTGACAGTCCCTGTTCTATCATCTGTGGGAATAAGGTCAGCACATGAAATCTCATTTCCTATATCTCCTGTTATCATCCTGTTTTACAGTTTTACGATTTAAAATGTATGATTTTGTTCAATTTTATATCTCATTTTACGGTTTTTGCAGTTTGAGATGCAGCTATCTCAAACCTGCCAGCAGATGTACCTTCATCGTGCCATTTTCCACATCAACGTCCAGTATACAATCCTTTATTGCCGGAATCAGTAAATCATTTGCACCGGCTTTCTTAACAACGTACACATCGTTGGCACCGGTCTGGAGCACATCATCTATAACTCCAAGCTCCTCTCCTTCGTCTGATGTGACGGAAAGCCCGATAAGATCAGCTATAAAGTACTCATTTTCCTCAAGCGGCACCGCATTTTCCCTTGTCACAAAAAGAGGTGCCTTTTTATATTTTTCCACATCATTTATGTCATCTATGCCCTTAAATTTCAAGATAACCTGGTTCTTGAAAAATTTGACAGAAGTTATTTCCAAATCCCTGCGCTCTTTGCCATTATCCAGAATGACATTTTTAAGCTTTTTAAAACGAGCTGCATCGTCAGTGGTTGGGAACACCTTTACCTCACCGCGAATGCCGTGTGTGCTCGTAATCACACCTACCTGTAGTAAATCTTCCATTCTCTGTCTCCTGATATTAATATAAATCATAACTATTCAGCCCACGCACATTCTCAAAACCATACAATACCGGTTCTGAATAGTTACTTTAAATTATAAAAAACAGGCATCTCATAAGAGATGCCTTTATGTTACTGTACTATCTCAACAATAACCTTTTTGTCTTCTTTAGAGGCTGCGGCCTTAACAACTGAACGAATAGCCTTAGCAATACGTCCCTGCTTGCCGATCACTTTGCCCATGTCAGACTGTGCAACACGTAATTCCAAAACAATTGCTTTCTCGTTTTCGGTCTCAGTTACATTAACCTCATCCGGATAATCAACTAAAGATTTTGCAATTACTTCAACTAATTCTTTCATTACGCCACCTCTTTATCCTATTTCTCGATACCAGCACTCTTGAAGATTCTAGCTACTGTCTCAGTTGGCTGTGCGCCGTTTGATAACCATTTCTTAGCTAATTCCTCATTTACATGATACTCGCTAGGATCCTTAGTTGGATCATATGTTCCGATCTCCTCGATGAATCTACCATCTCTTGGTGATCTAGAGTCTGCAACTACGATTCTATAGAAAGGAGCTTTCTTCTGTCCCATTCTTCTTAATCTGATCTTTACTGCCATTTTGTTTCACCTCCTCATAGGTTTATTGAATAATATATATCAAAAGTAAAATAAATACTTTTGTTAACAAAACATGAAATTCCTTTAATGAAATCCATTAAAACGGAAGTCCTTTGAATAAGCCTCCCAGACCGCCGCCTCCACGGCGTCCCTTCTTGCCGCCCATCATACCGGGCATCTGCTTCATGAACTTCTTTGTCTGCTCAAACTGCTTTACAAGTCTGTTGACCTCTGATACATCCACACCTGCTCCTCTTGCAATACGAGCCTTTCGGCTTGGATTAAGAAGCTTTGGATTTCGTCTTTCCTCAGGTGTCATTGAATAGATGATTGCCTCTGTGCGGGCCATGCCCTTTTCAGCTTCATCTGTATCAATATCCGGCATCTTGCCTCCACCGATACCCATGCCCGGCATCATGCCCATCACGCTTGAAAGACCGCCCATCTTCTTCATCTGACTCATCGAATCAAGGTACATCTCAAAATCAAACTCATTTTTGCGCATCTTCTGCTCAAGCTTCTTGGCCTGTTCCTCATCGATGTTCTCCTGCGCCTTCTCAATCATGGAAAGCACATCGCCCATGCCGAGGATTCTTGAAGCCATACGCTCCGGATAGAACTGCTCAAGGTCTGAAAGCTTCTCGCCCATACCGGCGTAAAGTATCGGCTTTCCTGTAACGGCTCTGATTGAAAGCGCCGCTCCACCTCTGGTGTCACCATCAAGCTTTGTGATGACAACTCCGTCAATTCCTATCTTTTCATCAAAGGTACCTGCTACATTTACCGCATCCTGACCTGTCATGGCATCAACCACGAGGATGGTCTGGAAAACATCAGTAGCTTCTTTTATCTCAATAAGCTCTGCCATCATATCCTCATCAATATGAAGACGTCCGGCAGTATCGATGATAACAACATTGAAATCATTTTTCTTAGCGTGCTCCACAGCAGCCTTTGCGATGTCGGCAGGCTTGTTTTTGTCACCCATTGAGAAAACCTCAACGCCCTGCTTTTCACCATTTATCTTTAACTGCTCAATCGCAGCCGGACGATATACATCACAGGCTACAAGCAGTGATTTCTTGCCCTTGCTCTTAAGCTTTCCGGCAATTTTTGCTGTGGTGGTTGTCTTACCGGCTCCCTGAAGACCTACCATCATGATAACGGTAAGCTCCTTGCCCGGTCTGAATGCAATCTCTGTTGTCTCAGAGCCCATAAGCTTAATCATCTCTTCGTTTACGATTTTGATGACCATCTGTCCGGGATTGAGACCATTCATGACATCCTGTCCGATTGCTCTCTCCTGAACACTCTTTGTGAACTGCTTAACAACCTTGAAGTTAACATCGGCCTCAAGGAGTGCCATCTTAACTTCTTTAAGAGCAGCCTTTACATCATCCTCAGTAAGCTTTCCCTTGCTGCGGAGATTCTTGAAAACGTTCTGCAGTTTTTCTGATAAACTGTCAAATGCCATATTACAGCTCCTCTAGTATCTGATTCGAAATAGCTTCGATTTCATTCATTAATAGCTCATTATGTGATTTCTTAAAATCATTTGTCAGCTCATGAATCCTTCGTATGTCACTCTTTATGGACATGAACTTTTCAACAAGATGCAGCTTTGCCTCATAGTCAAGCAGCTTCTTATTGCATCTCTTAATCAGATCGGCAACACCCTGACGGGAAATCCCCTCCTCGGATGCAATCTCTCCGAGTGACAAATCATTGAAGACAAAATCCTCATATACCTGACGCTGATGCTCATTCAAAAGCTCACCGTAGAAATCATATAAATATGCCTGTTCAAGTTTTTCTTCCATATCAAGTATCCTCTTTTTCCCTCGAACCTATGGTAGAATAACACATAGTTTGCCCGGTGTCAAGTAAAAATACTTGATACTTTTATTTTTATATCATAGTGCGTACAATTCTTGGCTTATAGCCCTTCTTCTCGAGCGCAGCAATAATCTGCTCCTTGTGCTCTGTACCAAAACACTCAAGCGTGATGCGAAGCTCGACAGCCGCACTTCTGTTTGTAGTGACAAACTGGTTATGCTCCAGCTTGATTACATTGCCCTGTACATCGGCAAGAGTCTGCGCAACCTTTGCAAGCTCGCCCGGCTTATCCGGCAGAAGCACTGAAACAGTAAAGATTCTGTCTCTGAAAATAAGCCCCTGCTGTACAACTGATGACATGGTAATAACATCCATATTGCCGCCACTTAGGATAGAAACCACTCTCTTGTCCTTTACTCCGAGATGCTTAAGCGCAGCCACAGTCAGAAGACCTGAGTTTTCGACTATCATCTTGTGATTCTCAACCATGTCAAGGAAGGCCACGATAAGCTCGTCATCCTCCACTGTGATAATATCATCAAGATTTTTCTTTATGTATGGGAAAATATTTGAGCCCGGTGTCTTTACCGCTGTTCCGTCTGCAATAGTATTTACGCTTGGTAAAGTGGTCACTTTTCCATTCTTAAATGACTCCTGCATACAATTAGCGCCGGCCGGCTCCACTCCGATAACCTTAATCTTTGGGTTTAAGAGCTTTGCAAGTGTGGATACACCTGTTGCCAGCCCGCCGCCGCCGATTGGAACGAGGATGTACTCAACAAGAGGAAGCTCCTTGAATATCTCCATAGCAATAGTTCCCTGTCCTGTTGCGACAGCTAAATCATCAAACGGATGGATGAATGTATAGCCCTCTTTCTCTGCAAGCTCATATGCCTTGGCACATGCCTCATCATACACATCTCCGTAAAGCACTACCTCAGCGCCGTAGCTCTTGGTACGGTTTACCTTGATAAGAGGTGTGGTGGTCGGCATCACGATGACAGCCTTTGCACCATAGCACTTTGCAGCATACGCAACACCCTGCGCATGGTTTCCTGCAGATGCTGTGATGAGTCCCTTTGCCCTCTCCTCGTCTGTGAGGGTGCTTATCTTGTAGTAAGCTCCTCTGACCTTGTAAGCCCCGGTAAACTGCATGTTTTCAGGCTTCAGATATACCTTATTGCCTGTCTGGTCACTTAAAAAATCGCTGTAAATAAGCTTTGTCTCAAGGGTGACCTCCTTGACCTTCTCACTTGCTTCTTCAAATTTATCTAATGTCAACATATTTGTTCTCCCTTTCATTTCTTCGGTATAACTATTCATACCCACCCACACATTATTCGCAAAAATGCATTGTTCTCAGTGGTTCTGAATAGTTATTTTTCATTATATTATACCAAAAATTCCGTACAGATATATATAAACTGATATATCAGATTATTATAAACAATATAACTTATACGCTCAAAGATATTCTCAAATTATTCCGTTTTAGTATCAAACAATGCATTCACGAACTCATCCGAATCAAATTTCTGCAAATCATCGATGGTCTCACCGACTCCGATATACTTGACCGGCACTGAAAGCTCCGACTGTATCGCTACAGCGATACCGCCCTTTGCCGTACCATCCATCTTAGTAAGCACGATGCCCGAAATCTTTGCCACATCAGAAAACTCTCTCGCCTGAACAAGTGCATTCTGGCCTGTAGTCGCATCAAGCACGACGAGTGTCTCTCTGTACGCATCCGGATACTCACTCTCCAGGATTTTATTAATCTTTCCGAGCTCATTCATCAGATTCTTTTTGTTGTGGAGTCTTCCGGCTGTATCCACGAGAAGCACATCTGCGTTTCTGGCCTTTGAAGCTGCAACTGCATCATATACAACAGCTCCCGGGTCAGCACCCTCGGCACCGCCAATCATATCAACTCCGGCGCGGTTTGCCCATTCCTTCAGCTGGTCTCCTGCTGCCGCCCTGAAGGTATCGGCCCCTGCAATAACTACCTTCTTGCCCTGTTCCTTGAGCTTTCCTGCAAGCTTTCCGACAGTGGTAGTCTTTCCTACTCCGTTGACACCGATTACAAGCACAACAGATTTTTCATTTTCAAATCTGTAGGCTGTCTCCTCCACCTTCATCTGCTCCTTGATACTCTCAATCAAGAGTTCCTTGCACTCTGCCGGCTCCTTGATGTGCTGTTCCTTCACCTTCCTCTGCAGATCCTCGATGATACTCTCTGTAGCTCTCACTCCGAGGTCTCCCATGATGAGAATCTCCTCAAGCTCCTCATAAAAATCATCATCTATATGCGAAAATCCACTGAAAAGTGAATCTATGCCTGAAACGATGTTATCTCTGGTCTTTGTCAGTCCTGAAACGAGCCTCTTAAAAAAGCCCGGCTTCTTTTCTTTTTCTTCCATTTCAACTCTCCATAAATAAAATTTTACTGTGTCAGATCATTCTCTATAAGATTTACTGAAACGAGTGTGGAAACACCCTTTTCCTGCATAGTTATACCATACAGTCTGTCAGCTGCAGCCATTGTTCCTCGTCTGTGAGTGATAACAATAAACTGTGTATGCTTTGTAAGCTTGTGAAGATAATTAGCATAGCGCGAAACGTTTGAGTCATCAAGCGCCGCCTCAATCTCATCAAGCAGACAAAACGGTGATGGCTTAAGTGCCTGAATGGCAAACAAAAGTGCAATAGCGGTGAGCGCCTTTTCTCCACCGGACATCTGCATCATATTCTGAAGCTTCTTTCCGGGCGGCTGTGCGACGATTCTTATGCCGCACTCCAGTATATCCTCATCCTCCACAAGCTCCAGGGAACCATGTCCACCACCAAAAAGCTGCTTAAAGGACTTGTCAAACTCTCTCTGAATCTCGGCAAACTTCTCTGTAAACTGCTTTCTCATACCACTGTCAAGCTCATCAATGATGCCAACCAGAGTCTTTTCAGCCTCGATAAGGTCATCATGCTGTCCCTTTAAGAACTCATAACGCGTTGAAATCTCCCTGTATTCCTCGATAGCATTGACATTTACATCGCCGAGGCGTCTGATTTCGTCCTTTATGCCTGCAATCAGCTTCTTTAATGAAGGCAGATCATCGTATGCATCATTTCTAAGCTCTGAAGCCGCATGCGGAGTAAGCTCATACTCATCCCACATATAGTTGGTCTGTGTCTCTGAAGCCTCCTTAAGCTTCTCTCTCTGGCTGTTCAGTCTGAAAAGCTCCTTATCCAAATCAGCCTGTTTCTTTGAAACTTCCTCCTGCTTTGCAAAAAAGCCTCTGTAATTTTCAGACATCTTTTCCTTTTTTGTAAGGCTCTCCCTAAGCTCCTCGTCAAGCTTAGAATTGTTGTCCTTTGATGCCAGAATGGTCTGTGTGATTGCATCAATATCAGCCTGCTTCTTTTTAATATCATCCTTTGCAGCAGCTGCACCTTCCACAAGACTTTCCTTCTGCTCATCAAATTTCTCTATCTCTGAATTGATACGATTGATATTTTCTATAGCAAACTCTGCCGTCTTTGTAATATTAGCAAGCTCAAGTGAAATGGCAGCGGCCTTGTGTGAAGCCTCCTGCTCAAGTACTCCCTGCTTTTCAAGTATCTCACTGTATGAGCTGTTTTCCTTCTCAAGCTGCTTTTCACGCTGCTTTGATGCCTCAAGCTGCGCTGCAATATTCTTCTTGCCCTGATTTATCTCTTCGAGCTGTTTTTCAATCCCGGCATTTTCTGTGCGCAGATCCTCGTAGACATTCGCACTCTCCTTCTTTTGCTGGTCTGCCCTGTCAACAGAAATCTGTGCTGTATTCTGCTCAATATACTTTTCCTGCAGCAAGGTCTTTGTGGCTGCTATATCCTCCTCGCCAAGCGCAATAGCAGTCGCAATATCATCCTTTCTGGATCTAAGCTCTTTAAGCTTTGTCTTAGTCTGATCAACTCTCTTTTCAAGCTCCTCAATCTCACGATTTCTCGCAAGCAGATTGGATGAATTTTTAAACGCACCACCGGACATAGAGCCTCCCGGTGCCAGATACTCGCCCTCGACAGTCACGATATGGAGTGAATAGTGATTTTTCTTTGCAAGCGCAATGGCATTGTCAATTGTGTCCACCACAATCACTCTGCCAAGCAGGTATGCAACAACCTCATCAAACTTCGGATCACACTTCACCAGCTTATTTGCAATGCCAAGCACACCCTTTTCGCCGAGTGCCGCCTCATTTTTTGTATTTCTGTTTGCGCGCACACTAGTAAGAGGTAAAAACGTAGCTCGTCCAAAATGATTTGCCTTCAAAAAGCCAATCATCTTTTTGGCTGTGGCCTCATCCTCAGTGACGATATTCTGGATATTACCGCTTAAGGCTGTCTCTATCGCTATCTCATAGCGCTTATCCACCTGGATAAGATCTGAAACCACTCCGAGAAGCCCCGGATTTTTAGCCTTCTGCTCCATAACACGCTTGATGCTGTTACCATAGCCATCATAGCGCTCGGCAATGTTTTTAAGTGACTCAAGCCTGAAACAGACTTATGATACTCTGTGGAAGCATCCTCCATCAGGCGGGCATTCTCTCTAGACTTATCTCTCCACTCCCTGGCCTTTGCCAAAAGAGCCGACTCCTTTTCCTTTAAACCGGCTATCTCTTCATTGACAGCATTAAGCTTCTTATTAGCCTCATCCAATATATCATCAAGCCCTGCTTCCCTTGTCTTTCTATCTAAAAGACGCTTGGTAAGCTCTGCCTTTCTGATATTAATCTGCTCAAGCATAGTGGCAAAACGCTGCTGCCTTGACTGGATACTGCCTCGCTCCTGAAGCAGGGCGATAAGCTCATTCTTGCCCTTTTCCAGTCCGTCATTGCAGCGGTTGACCTCTGCAAGTACAGCCTCATGCTCGTTTACCGCAAGAAGCTCGTTCTGCTTCATCTGCTCTATATCAGCTTCCAGTGCAGCCTTTTTGTCATCATACTCTTTCCTGCTTTTAAGACGCTGCGCCTTTTCCTTTTCGATAGCTAAAAGACGCGACTGCAAATGCTCATCCGTCATTTCGGCCGTGTGAATCTGCTCCTTTAAAAGCTCTATCTGATTCTCAAGCTTCTGTCTGGTGGATGAAGTGCTCGTGATGCTCTCACGAAGAGACTCGATACGCTCATCCATCTGCTGCATATCGTTCCCAAGCCTCTCATACTCTGCCTTGATGCTCTCGTATGTGGCGTTGGTCTCCTTTAGCTCGTCATCCGCAATAGCGTATTTCTCATCAGCTGACTTAAGCTCGGTCTCAATGCGCGCTGATTCAAGCAAAAACATGTTGACATCGTAGTTCTTCAGCTCTTCTCTCTTTTTAAGATATGTATGAGCCTTCTCGGACTGTCTCTGTAACGGACCTACCTGTCTCTCAAGCTCTGTCAGGATATCATTGACACGCACAAGGTTCTCCCGCTCATTATCGAGCTTCTTTTGTGCTGTAAGCTTTCTCTTTTTAAACTTCACAATGCCGGCAGCCTCATCAAACAGCTCTCGCCTCTCCTCCGGCTTTCCACTTAAAATCCTGTCAATCTGGCCCTGTCCAATGATGGAATAGCCCTCTTTACCGATACCGGTATCATAGAAAAGCTCCGAAACCTCCTTGAGTCTGCACGGATTGCCATTGATTAGATACTCACTCTCCCCTGAGCGGTAAACACGTCTGGCAACCGTAACCTCATTGAAATCAATCGCAAGCGAATGGTCTGAATTGTCAAGTGTGATTGCGACATACGCGTATCCAAGCGGCTTCCTGTTCTCTGTACCTGCAAAAATAACATCCTGCATGCTGGCACCACGAAGCTGCTTTGCGCTCTGCTCACCGAGCACCCATCTGACCGCATCGGCGACATTACTCTTTCCACTGCCGTTTGGCCCTACAATACCTGTGATGCCGTTGTGGAACTCAAAAACAATTTTGTTGGCAAAGGACTTAAAGCCCTGTACTTCCAAACTCTTTAAATACATTAAAAACTCCTATTCCCTGTTTCTGTACAAAAGAAGTGCCTGATATGCAGCCTGCTGCTCCGCCGCCTTCTTTGTATGGCCTTCTCCCTCGCTGACACGCTCGCCGTCCACAAGCACCGCAACTGTAAACTGCTTGTCATGGTCCGGACCGCTCTCATCAATAAGTTCATAGGAAAGCTGCTCGTGTCTGCCCTGTATAAGCTCCTGAAGGATAGTCTTGCTATCATAAAAGAGCTGCTTATTCTCAATATCAGTCATGATAAACCTAAGCACAAACTCCTTTGCATTAGTAAAACCACCATCTAAATAAATTGCTCCAATCACTGCCTCAAGTGCATCAGAAAGAATCGATTTTCTCTTTCTGCCACCTGTATGATCCTCGCCCCTGCCAAGACGTAAGTACTTTCCAAGGTCAAGTGGCTTTGTACAAAGTGCAAGAGTCGGCTCACAAACAATGCTTGCGCGCAGCTTGGTAAGCTCACCCTCAGGCTTTTGCGGATAATTGATAAACAAAAATTCACTTGAAACTATTTCCAAAACAGCATCGCCCAAAAACTCCAGACGTTCGTTATCAGAATGCTTTTTCATGTGCTTTTCATTGGCATACGAGCTGTGTGTCAGCGCCTGCTCAAGCAGATGTCGGTTCTTGAACGTATAGCCTATTTTGCTTTGAAATTCATTTAAATCTGCCATAATTTCTCCTCTATTTCTATATCTATCCATTTTACATGTTCCGTGAGTATAACGAAAAGCCCTCATAATAAAGGGCTTTTCATTAGTTAAACATACTACTGCTCGCTTACAGCTTTTTTAATCTGCTCAACAGCATCGCCTACAGTGACGATTTTCTCTGCTTCCTCATTAGGAATCTCGATATCGAACTCTTCCTCGATACCCATGATAATCTGGAATACATCCAGAGAGTCAGCGCCAAGATCATCAATGAATGTTGACTCCATAGTAACCTCGGTCTCGTCCACGTTAAGTACCTCGACAATAATGTCTCTAAGCTTCTCAAATTCCATTTTTAATACCTCTCATTTCTGTTTATAGTGACCAATCATACAGCAATACTGCTATCTAATCAGCCGGCTTATTAATAATATATTCTTTAATTTTATCATTAATCTCTTTTTCCTTAAATGTAACACATTGGAAAACAGAGTTAGTGATTTCCTTTGCCTTGGAGCTGCCGTGGGTCTTTACCACAAGACCATTCAATCCTAAAAGCGGTGCTCCGCCGTACTCGGTCGCATCAAATGACTTTAGCGTATTCTTAAGAGCCGGAAGTGCAAGTGCAGCTCCTACCTTGCTCTTTAGTGTGCTCATGAGACCCTTCTTTATGACTCCGATAAGTGTGGAGCTGAGACCCTCGTAGAGCTTTAATATAACATTGCCCGTGAAAGCCTCGCAGACTATAACATCGGCATCTCCCTTTGGAATATCCCTTGCCTCAATGCTTCCGACAAAATTGATATCTGTGCACTCTCGAAGAAGCGGCATGGTCTCCTTTACCAGGGCATTACCTTTCTCCTCCTCTGCACCGATATTGACCAGTGCAACCTTTGGATTCTTCACGCCGACAACATGCTCCATATAGATAGAGCCCATCTTGGCAAACTGTACCAGATGCTCAGCTCTGGCATCCACATTGGCTCCACAGTCTATGAGCAAAGATACTCCGCGCTCAGTCGGAATAAGCGGTGCCAAAGGCGGCCTTTGTATGCCCTTTATCCTACCGACTATTACCTGTCCTCCGACAAGTACAGCACCTGAGCTTCCCGCTGAAACAAATGCATCAGCCTCTTTATTCTTGACCATATTCATGCCAACAACGATTGATGACTGCTTCTTTCGTCTGATTGCTAGAACCGGTGGCTCTGCCATCTCTATAACCTCAGGCGCATCTACTATCTCTATCTGCTCCTTAGGATATGTATACAAAGAAAGCTCCCTCTCTACCGGTACCTTCTGTCCTACAAGAAATATCTTTATATCATTTCTTTTGTTAACCGCATCTACCGCACCCTTTACTACCTCTGCGGGTGCATTGTCGCCACCCATTGCATCGAGTGCGACCCTTGTTGTACTTTGCATTGTGACCTCCCTGTGCCTGCTAAAAAGCAAACTACTAATTGATTAAATAAAATATACTATAATCATAGGTATAAATCAATAACCAATTCACTACTCTATATGGCTTCCATCATTCTCCCGGACTCATGGAAATAACCTTGCCACAGTTCCATAAATCAGCAGTGCGCTTTGCTGCATCAAGTCTGTCATCGTCTGACTTGAAATCAATATTTACTGAGTGGCATCCGCACTCAAGGCATGTCACATAATATGAGCTGCCGCAGTCCTCCTCGAGAATCCCGGCACCGCCACAGAGCGGGCACTCATAGATTTCAACTAAATCGTCTATATTATTCATGATAGTTTGCTTCCTTCTTTCTTTAATATCTAAATATCCTCTCAGTATAATAACATCCCTGCAAGCTATATACAAGCAAAAAGTACCTTCATTTTATTATGGGATAAAAAAGGGATAAAATCAATCAAAAAAAGGATTGAACGATATCGTTCAATCCCTTAATTTTACTGGTTTTCTACTATTAGTCCTGAGGAATGATTTCTTTTTTGTTGTATGATCCGCAGTTCTTGCAAACTCTGTGTGGCATCATAAGCTCTCCACATTTGCTGCATTTTACTAAAGTAGGAGCAGACATTTTCCAGTTTGCTCTTCTCTTATCTCTTCTTCCCTTAGAAGATTTATTCTTTGGACAAATTGACATTTGTTTACACCTCCTTAAACTTGTTAAATATATCCTGGAACGCTGCCATTCTTGGATCCGGTACAAAACTATCGCAACTGCAGGTGCCTTTATTCAAGTTCATCCCGCAGACTTTACAAATACCTTTGCAATCGTCTTTGCACAGAACTCTCATTGGCCAGTTCACCAGAATTTCGGCGTAGACAAGTTTATCTACATCGAGTTCAAACCCAATCAGGTAGTCAGTTTCCTCCATCTCTTCATCGACTAATGCTCCGTCTGTGATTTTCAGAGTCTTGTCAATGTCAAAATGCATGTTTGTTGGAACTTCTTCCAAGCATCGGCTGCACGGTATCGCTATGTCTATATCTACTGTTCCCGTGATGTGCACTGCTGCATTCTCCACGTTTGAGATATGAAGTGATATCGGCTGCTTTTTCAGAATAGGATAATCTCCTAGCCGCGACTCAAATGATGTGAGCGTAAGCTCTGTCTCAATTGTTGTCTCTTTATTGATAGATTTTACAATGGTTGATATATCAATCATAGTTCTCTCCTATTCACACCTAACCAATTATACATATTGGAGTGGTGTTTGTCAACAAAATTTTATAATTTATCCACAACTTTTTGCTTTTTATTAGCCAACAAGCTTTACTGTCTCACGGCAGATTGCAAGCTCCTCGTTTGTAGGGATGACGCATACCTTTACGCTTGAATCTGCTGTTGAGATAAGTGCCTCCACGCCGCGTGTCTTGTCGTTTGTTACACGGTCAATCTTTATGCCAAGGTATCCTAAATATGCCATGATTTTTTCTCTTACAAAGCTTGTGTTCTCACCGATTCCTGCTGTGAATGCGATAGCATCTACTCCGTTCATTGCTGCTACATATGCTCCGATGTATTTTGCTACTCTGTAGCTGAATACTTCTACTGCTGCGATGGCACGCTTGTTGCCCTCATTGTAGGCTGCCTCAAGGTCTCTGAAGTCGCTTGATACTCCTGACATGCCGGCTACTCCCGACTTCTTGTTGAGTACATTCATCACACCATCGATGTCAAGGTTTTCTTTCTTTGCGATGAACTCCATAATTGATGGGTCGATATCACCTGAACGTGTTCCCATTACGAGTCCCTCAAGTGGTGTAAGTCCCATTGATGTATCTACGCATTTACCGTTTAATACTGCACTGACTGAAGCTCCGTTTCCAAGGTGTGCTACGATAATCTTTGAGTTGTTTAAGTCCATTCCAAGGTAGCTTGCTGCCTCCTTTGATACGAAGCTGTGGCTTGTGCCGTGGAAGCCGTATCTTCTTACCTTGTACTTCTCATAGTACTCATATGGAAGGCCGTAGAGATATGCTTTCTCAGGCATTGTCTGATGGAAGGCTGTATCAAATACTCCTACCATTGGTACATTTGGCATAAGTGCCTGGCATGCTCTGATTCCGATAATATTTGCAGGGTTGTGAAGAGGTGCAAGGTCGTTGCACTCCTCTACCTGTGCGATTACTTCCTCTGTGATAACTACTGAGTCTGAGAATTTTTCTCCGCCGTGCACTACACGATGTCCTACTGCATCGATCTCTGCAAGTGATTTTACTGCGCCTGTCTTCGGATTTACAAGTGCATCGAGTACCATCTGGATGGCCTCTTTATGTGTTGGCATAGGTGCCTCTGTGATTTCCTTATCAAGACCCTCTTTCTGATATACGAGTCTGCCATCGATTCCGATTCTCTCGCAGAGTCCTTTTGCAAGTACCTCCTCTGAATCTGAATTGATGAGCTGGTATTTCAGTGATGAACTACCGCAATTAATTACTAATACATTCATTGTTTTGTCTCCTTTGGTTTAAAATTACAATACTATTGTTAGTATAAACTTATTTTTCAAATGCGACAAGGGTGTTTTTGTGGTATTATGGTTTTGAACTCTAAAAAAACATTATTGATTAAAGGAGCAGCAAACATGAAGGTTGCAGGTGTGATTACCGAATACAATCCATTCCACAATGGGCACAAATATCAGCTAGAGCAGATTAAAAGGCAGACATCTGCTGATTATATCGTCGTAGTAATGAGCGGTGATTTCGTGCAAAGAGGTGAGCCTGCCATCATTGACAAATACGAGCGCACACGCATGGCTCTTTTGAGCGGTGCCGACCTGGTGCTTGAACTTCCATCGGTCTTTGCCACTGCTTCTGCCGAGTTTTTTGCCGATGGCGGAGTCAGTGTACTCAAAAACACAGGTGTGGTGGACATGCTGTGCTATGGTGTGGAGTCTGTGGACCATGAGCTTACAAAGCTTGTTGCTGGCGTACTTAAGAATCCGCCTTCTGAGTATTCCGCCTCTCTTGCCAGGCTGATTCAGGGCGGGATGAGCTTTCCTGCGGCCAGGAGCAGAGCGCTATGTGAATATTTTCGAGATACCTATGACAGCGCTTCCGAGAAATTAGATGCTTTCATAGCTTCACCCAATAATATTCTGGCCATTGAGTATGAGAAGGCTTTGATGGACTGTGATATTACGGGATTTCCTATTCAGCGCGTCGGTGAAGGATATCACAGCACTGATTCGACAAGTGAGTTTTCTTCCGCTACGGCTGTGCGCGGGGTGATTTCAACCTTAATTGATATAGACAAACACAACACTATTACTAATATGCCGCTTGATAATTCATGGATTTCCACAAAGTTCAGTCAGCTAATGCCATCAGACTGCGCCGATATTCTTGTCAATTGTATTTTAGGCGGTCATATTGTGTTTCCGGATGATATTTCTGAAATGCTTTACTATCGCCTGCTGACCGGGAAGGATAAAGGCTTTGCGCAGTATGCAGACTGTACAAAGGAGCTTTCTGCAAAGATAGTTAAAAATATTTATAAATATGAAAGTTTTACGCAGTTTTGTAACTTACTGAAGAGTAAAAATCTGACTTATACGCGTATTTCGAGAGTCCTCACGCATATTTTACTTGGTATTGAGAATGATGATTTTAATATATGTATGGATAATCCTTATCTGCGCATACTCGGTTTCAAAAAATCATCAGGAGAGCTTATGCATCTCCTCAAAAAAAGAGCATCAGCGCCTATTATTACAAAAGTCGCTGATGCTCCGTACGAGCTTATTTCCAAGGATATTTTTGCTGCTGATTTGTATGGCAGGCTGTGTCATTCACAGCAAAATGAGTTTACACATGGGGTTGTAATTATTTAATCTACAGCTCCATTATAATTTCTCGTGCCAGACTTTCCTCTATAGGCTTTGCATACACTCCTGGCGCAAACTCAACAGTGGCTCCTATGCCCTTTTGGAGCACGAAGCGCAGCTTGCCGTCTCTCACCTTTTTATCGGTGTAGAGTTTCTTTACAAGTTCTTCCCTGTCTATATAGTCAGGTATACGTGTCGGAAGACCGGCTCTCTCATAGAGCTTTATCACACGCTCTGCCTGCTCCTCTGACATATAGCCAAGCCGTGCTGACATAAGTGCCTGTGCTGCCATTCCAATCGACAGTGCCTCTCCATGCAACAGCTTGTAGTCGCTGACTGTCTCGATTGCCCGGCCTACTGTGTGGCCCAGATTTAAGGTTTCGCGAAGTCCCGCCTCTCGCTCATCCTTCATGACCACATTGTACTTGATACGGCAGTTATTTTCTGCGATATACTCACATGCAAATTTCTTGAATGAATATATATCATCCAGATTTTCCTCTATAAATTCAAACATATCCTCGCTGCCTAAGCATGCATGCTTGATGGTCTCTGCCATACCGCTTGCCATCTGGCGCTGTGGCAGTGTTTTCCAGGCAGCTATGTCTATATATACCTTTTGGGGCTGATTGAACAGACCTATGGTGTTGGTAGCAAGAGGTGTATCAATTGCTGTCTTGCCACCTACCGATGCATCTGCCGCCGCTAGAAGGGTGGTTGCATAGTTAATAAACGGCACTCCTCTGCCGTAGGTTCCTGCAATAAAGCCTGATAAGTCGGTTACCACACCGCCACCGACTGCAATTATACAGCAGTCTCTTCTGTACCCCTTTTTAAGCATGGCATCCTCTATCTTTGCCTTTGTCTCACGTGACTTGCTCTTTTCCCCAGCCGGGAAAACAAACAAATCCACTGAGTATCCCGCATGCTTTATCTTCTCACAGATTGGAAGAGCATAAGGATCACGCACATTTGTATCTGTAATCACTGCAAATTTCTTTATCTTGCCCGCAAGACCATTTTCCAGGTCAGATACAAGGGTGTCTGAGAGGTTGTAGCCTATCTCAATATCATATGTGTCATCTACTACTTTTTTGAGTTCTACATTGAATATGCTCATTTTTTCTCCTGTTATGCTATATTTTTGTTTCTTTTATGTGGGAAACTGCTACAGTATCCCCACAGCCTGCTTGGCAAGCTTATCTGCCTCTTCGTTACCCTCTACTCCTGAGTGTCCTTTTACCTTTACAAAAGTAAGCTTTATTTTATCCTTAACTGACATGATGTATTCGTGATAAGCTATGGTGCCTGCCTTGTTTCGCTTCCAGGCCCCTGTGGCCCACATCTCTATGCCCATGTAGTCATAGTATATGACCAGTTCCTTAATTCCAAGCTCTATAGCCTTTTTTACGGCAGCCTCCGCGCCCTTTATCTCTCCGGCTACGTTGCGCATTGTGGCCATCTCGGCATCATTATCTGCCCCCTGCAGCACGTACTTTTCATGGTCAGTCACAAGAAAGCCTCCATAGCCATAGGTATGTGTTGCTTTGTTGAAGGAGCCGTCCACAAACGCATATGTACTATTTTCGCCGGATGATTTCATACCTGTAATAGCTTTCTCTCCGGCAATAATTTTCTCTCCGTTAATAAATTTTTCTGCCTCTTCTATCGTCTTAAAGCTTTTATACACTGCTCCCTGATATCCGTCAACCATTGCTTTGCAATCATTCCAGTTGAAATATATCCCGGGAACCTTTCCCTTTTTTACTGCATAGTATTTTGATGCCATGCTTTATTTCTCCTATAACACTCTTGACAAAAAATCCCGTAATCTCTCACTCTTTGGTGCGCCAAATACTTCCTCAGGTGTGCCCTCCTCAGCTATGGTACCCTCATTGATGAACATCACTCTGTTAGCCACCTCTCTGGCAAAGCCCATCTCATGTGTCACGACTACCATTGTCATGCCTGCCTCTGCAAGCTCCTTCATTACTGAAAGCACCTCACCTACCATCTCAGGGTCAAGTGCCGATGTAGGCTCATCAAACAGTATGACATCAGGATTCATAGCAAGTGAACGGATAATTGCCACTCTCTGCTTCTGTCCTCCGGAAAGCTGCGCCGGATATGCATCTGCCTTATCGAGGAGACCTATTCTGGTGAGAAGCTCATCTGCCTTCTTTGATGCCTCATCCTTCGTCATCACACCAAGTTTCACCGGTGCGAGCATGATATTTGCTTTTATTGTCATGTTGGCAAACAGATTGAACTGCTGGAAAACCATGCCGATTTTCTGTCTGGTCACATTGATGTCTGTCGACTTGTCTGTCAGGTCTGTTCCTTCAAAAAGAATTTGTCCTGATGTAGGTGTCTCGAGCAGATTGAGGGAGCGCAAAAATGTAGACTTTCCACAGCCTGACGGTCCGATGATGGCAATTACATCACCTCTGTTCACCTCTGTGCTTATGCCCTTTAATACCTCCTGCTCTCCAAAACTCTTGTGCAGGTCTTTTACCTCTAGTATCACGTTATTATCTTTCATTGCTTCTCAGTCTCCTCTCAAGTTTGCTTACTCCGTGGCTTAAAAGCATCACTATAACCAGATAAATAAGGGCTACAGCAATAAGCGGTATAAATGCCTCGTATGTGTTGCTTCGTATGATATCTCCACCCTTTGTCAGATCCATCATACCAATATAACCACTGATTGATGTCTCCTTTAGGAGGCTGATAAACTCGTTAAGCAGCGCCGGAAGTATATTTTTAACAGCCTGCGGTATGATAACAAGCTTCATGGTCTGTCTGTAATTGAGTCCTAAGCTTCGTCCTGCCTCAAACTGTCCTATATCTACAGACATGATTCCTGAACGCACAATCTCTGCCACATATGCAGCTGAGTTGAGGCCGAAAGCAATGACTGCTACAAGTATCTTGTTGGTCACAGATGCAAGCACTACATAGTATATAATAAGAAGCTGTATCATGACAGGTGTTCCCCTGATGATGGTCAGGTATGCCTTACAAATTCCGTTTAATACGGCAAGACCGCCGTTTCTGTCATGGCTGGTTCTGACTATCGCAATTAAAAATCCCAGCACAATACCAAGCATTACGGCAAATATTGTGATAACTATTGTATTGCCAAGACCCTTTACGATATACATGTAACGATTGTCCTTGACAAAGTTGTCATAGAGCTTTTCCTTTATACCGATTGAAGAACCCGACTGGCTGTCTTTTACTATAATCTCCTGCTTTGTGGTGATATATGTATCGGTAAAATCAACATTTTTCTGTCTGTCCTCTGTCACTGTAAAGCCTGCTGCCCCGACATCCACCTTGCCTGATGATACAGCGGCAATGATTGCGTCAAACTGCATATCCTCTACCTGCATATCCATGCCAAGCTCATCGGCTATGGCCTGCATGATATCCATATCGATTCCTGTGACCTTGTTGTCCTCATAGTACTCATATGGAGGAAACTCTGCATTGGTTCCTACCTTAAGTGTACCGTTTGACCTGTCAATGTTCTTCTTCACGTATGGAGTCTTTCCCACCTGATCCTCAGAGCCGATATAGTTGTCGATGATGCTCTGAACTGTTCCATCCTGCTGCAGCTTTTCAAGCGCAGTGTTTACCTTGTCGCGAAGCTCTGTATTGCCCTTTTTCAGGCAGAATGCATAGTCCTCGTTGGTAAACTCCTCGTCCAGTATCTTAAGTCCTTTGTTTTCTTTTACAAAGGCAAGTGCCGGCTGCTCATCAATAACCACGCAGTCAATCTTGCCGACCTTTAATGCCTGGACTGCATCAGCACCCTTGTTGTATCTCTCTACCTTGGTGCCTGAACCGTCGTTCTCATAATCAGATACATAGATATCTCCTGTGGTACCGAGCTGGACACCTATTTTTGCGCCCTCCAGATCGTCCACACAAGCGACCTTTTTGCTGTCACTTTTGCCGCATGCGCATAAGCCAACAATGAATGTGGCCATTAATGCTGCCATAAGCAAAATCATAATCGGTTTTTTCTTAATGGATTTCATATTATTCCTCATTTCTGTATAAATATTTATTCACAATTATATCATATTAGTTTATAAAATAAAAGAGCCTGATTTTCTCAGACTCTTTTATACCAAATATTTATGCATCATGCTCCATGTTACTTAACTTCTTCGCCTGGTCGGCTGCGATACAGGCATCAATTATTTCCTGGATATCTCCGTTAAGAATCTTGTCAAGCTTATAGAGTGTCAGCTTGATTCTGTGGTCCGTCACGCGGCTCTGCGGAAAATTATAAGTACGAATTTTCTCGGAACGGTCGCCCGTACCGATCTGGCTTCGTCTCTCCTCTGCCTCTGCATCCTGCTTCTTCTGAAGCTCCATGTCATAGAGCTTTGTACGAAGAAGTGCAAAAGCCTTTTCCTTGTTCTGTATCTGTGACTTCTCAGTCTGGCTGTAGATGACAATACCTGTTGGATAATGTGTCAGTCGGACTGCCGAATCTGTTGTGTTGACACACTGTCCACCGTTTCCGGAAGCACGCATTACGTCAATTCGGATATCCTTGTCATCAATCTTGACATCCACATCCTCTGCCTCAGGCATTACAGCAACTGAGCACGTAGAGGTCTGGATACGTCCCTGCGACTCTGTCTCAGGCACTCGCTGCACACGGTGTACTCCCGACTCATACTTTAGGATAGAGTATGCACCTGAGCCCTTTACCATGAACTCGACAGACTTCATACCGCCGATTCCTGTCTCATCGGCATCAAGTGTCTCCACCTTCCAGCCTCTGTTCTCTGCGTAGTGCACATACATACGGTAGATTTCCGCTGCAAAAAGTGCTGCTTCCTCTCCGCCTGCACCGGCACGGATTTCGACGATTACGTTCTTGTCATCGTTAGGGTCCTTTGGCAGAAGAAGTATTTTAAGTTCCTTCTCAAGCTCCTCCACCTGCTCCTTTGAATCCTTAAGCTCTTCCTTTGCGAGCTCTCTCATCTCTTCATCTGATTCCTCATTCAAAATAGCCAGTGAATCCTCGATATTCTGCTTGTACTCTTTATATTTCTTATATGTCTCAACTATAGGAGCAAGGTCACTCTGCTCCTTCATAAGCTTTTTAAATCTGTTTGCATCATTTGCCACATCCGGCTCGCTGAGCAGATTCATCAGCTCTTCATAATGGTGTATAAGATCTTCTAACTTATCAAACATGTTTTTCCTCCTTGCTGTCAAACACTCCCGATACTACCCTGTCATTTCCCCGCCAGGTCCTTTATCACATGTACATCGCTAAATCCGGCAAACTGCATCATCTCTGACACCTGTCTGCCCTGGTCACAGCCTATCTCAAAAAGCAGCCTGCCCTGTGGCTTTAGATTTGCCCTGCAATCCTTTATGATGCGCCTGTAAAATAAAAGTCCATCCTCAGAGCCGTCAAGAGCCTCATGCGGCTCAAATACCGACACCTCCGGCATCAGATGCGGTATCTCGTCGCTTCTTATATATGGTGGATTGGATACTATCACATCATACATCTCATCGACATGCTCAAACAGATCGCTTCTCTCAAAATCAACAAACACACCGTTAAGCCTTGCGTTTTCCTTTGCCACATTGAGCGCCTGCTTTGAGATATCACAGGCTGCACCGTCCACATTAGTCGTGTTCTTTAAGATGCTTATAATTATGCAGCCGCTTCCTGTACACATATCAAGCACTCTCATACCCGGCTCTATCACCTTGAGTGCCTCCTCTACAAGAGTCTCTGTATCCTGACGCGGTATGAGCACATTGCTGTTCACACGGAATTTGAGTCCCATAAACTCCTGCTCTCCGACTATGTACTGGAGCGGAATACGCTCAGCGCGCTTACTCAGCAATGCTTGATATTCCCTTATCTGCTCCTGCGACATTTCCTCATCCATATGCACATAGTAATATGTGTGATTTATCCTGCATGCCATGGCTAAAAGCAGCCATGCATCGTTTTTTGCATCAACTATCTTTGCTTTTTGTAATATGCTTTCCCCAAGTAAAATTGCTTCTCTATATGTCATATATACCTTCTATCTGGCGGTCAATGTGCACACACATTGTTTTCCTCCTGCCATTTCTTCCAGTCAAACACGGCCTCAACCGATGCGATGCCAACCTCTATCATTTCATCATCCGGCTCCTTTGTGGTCATTCGCTGCATTAAAAGCCCAGGGACACTAAGCATGTTGACAACCGGATTGTCATATCTGCCCGCAAGTCTGATAAACTCATAGGATACCCCTGCGATTACAGGAATAAGCACAAGTCGTAACAATAACTGCAGCGGCTTTGAATCCACACGGATAAACATGAAAAACAATATGCTTATGAGCATTACTATAAGCAGAAAGCTTGTACCGCAGCGCTTGTGATGCTTTGAGCTTTTTCTCACGTTTTCCACTGTAAGCGGAAGCCCGTGCTCTATGCAGTTGATGCATTTATGCTCAGAGCCGTGATACATAAATGTGCGCTTAATATCAGGTGTCAGCGATATAATTGCTATATACCCCAAAAATATTGCCAGTCTGATAACGCCCTCTATGAACGCTATGAGCATCTGTGAGCTTATCACCTTTTTAAAAAACCCTGAAAGGAAATACGGCAATGCAAAAAACAGCGCGAGTGCTATGACAATTGACAGTACCACTGAACCTCCAAGCATGGCATTTTCCTGTTTCTTTTCTTTGGCAGCCCTTTTTTTCTTTTCTTCCGCTGTGAGTTCTTCTTCCTTTTTCTTTGAAGCCAAGGTACCTTCATCATCCTCGTCCTCGAAAAATGACGCTGAATACATCAGTGTGCTCATGCCCAGATAAAGCGAATCGACAAAGCTCACCACACCTCTTAAAATAGGGATCTTTCTAATTGCATCAAGTGCCTTTGAATTCTTACGCTTTGACACCTTGACATCTATTTCATGGTCAGGCTTTCTCACGGCTACTGCGTATGTGTCCTTGTTCTGCATCATTACGCCCTCCATGACAGCCTGACCGCCAATACCTGAATACTTCATAAAACCTCTCTATATTCCAAAAAAGGTTGAGGTATATTGCAACCTCAACCTTTCAAGTAACTATATGATTCTATTTCATACCATATTTCTTATTGAACTGCTCAATACGTCCACGAGCCTGGTTAGCTTTCTGCTGACCTGTGTAGAATGGATGGCACTTTGAGCAAATCTCTACGTGGATCTCCGGCTTTGTAGATCCTGTAACGAATGTGTTACCACAGTTACATGTAACAGTTGCCTGATAATAATCTGGATGGATTCCTTCTCTCATGATTTTCACCTCTTTTATATTCTTATCGTATTTCTTTAGCTTCACTCTTTATACCCGTATGCCCGATCCGCATATGATACTTGCTGCAAGAGCGACACGTTGCGTCCGTTTACATCCCGATAAACAGCTTAGTTATTGTAGCACATGAATCTGTCAATTGCAAGACATTTTTATAAAATTCTGTTTTTCTTTACAAGATTAACAAATTCCTTGTTGCTCTTTGTGTGTGCAAACATGTTGAGTACGTTCTCAACAGCCTCATCAGAGCGCATACCGTTGAAGGCTTTACGCATATTATCGACTGCTGCCTGCTCATCCTCATCAAGGAGCAGATCCTCACGCCTTGTTCCTGATTTTACTATATCTATAGCAGGGAAGATTCTCTTCTCGGAAAGCTTTCTGTCGAGCACAAGCTCCATGTTTCCTGTTCCCTTGAACTCCTCAAATACTACATCATCCATCTTGCTTCCAGTATCAACAAGAGCTGTTGCAAGTATTGTCAGACTGCCGCCGTTTCTCATATTACGTGCTGCTCCGAAAAATCTCTTTGGCATATGAAGTGCTACAGGATCAAGTCCTCCTGAAAGTGTACGGCCTGATGGTGGAACTGTCACATTGTAAGCTCTTGCAAGCCTTGTTATGCTGTCAAGGAGTATCATGACATCATTACCATGCTCTACAAGGCGCTTTGCTCTCTCTATTACCATCTCTGACACTCTCTTGTGATGCTCAGGAAGTTCATCAAATGTAGAGTAGATTACCTCGACATTGTCCCCCTCTATAGCCTCCTTGATATCTGTAACCTCCTCCGGTCTCTCATCAATAAGGAGAATAATAAGATGCATCTCAGGATTGTTTACAGTGACAGACTTTGCAATCTCTTTAAGTAATGTGGTCTTTCCGGCCTTAGGCTGTGAAACGATCATGCCTCGCTGTCCCTTTCCTATTGGAGAGATGAGATCTACAACCCTCATCGCAACACTTGCTCCGGGTCTCTCGAGACGCAGTCTCTCATTCGGGAATATAGGCACAAGATCCTCAAAGCTTGTACGCTTCTGTGCTACATCCGGTGTATATCCGTTGACAGTGGTCAGATATAAAAGAGCCTGGAATTTCTCACGCTCAGACTTCACCTTCATATTACCCTTTACGATATCACCTGTCTTTAAATTGAAGCGGCGTATCTGCGCAGGTGCCACATAGATATCATGATCTCCCGGCATATAATTATCACAGCGGATAAATCCAAAGCCCTCCGGCATTACCTCAAGTATGCCTTCTGCCTCTTCTCCACTGTCGAGTGCTGCATAATCATCTTTAAAAGAGTTGGCGCGCTCCTCGGCTGTACCGTTTTTCTCAGCCTCCTCAACCTCTTTTGCATCCTCCTCGAGCATTCTTTCAATAATCTGTCCCTTTTTCAGTGATGAAACGCCCTTAATTCCTCTTGCCTTCGCCAGATCCTTAAGCACAAATGCCGACAAACTTTCATATTTTTCTCTCATCTGTTCCATTTCGTCTTCTCCTTAAATTTGATAACAGTATTTATTCAATTCGTCTAAACAATATTATTTAACAAATATATCTGTGTAGCTATTGGGAAATAACGCCTGAATTGACTTTTGAATTATTAATTATTGATTATACATCATTTCTTTAAAAATATAAAGCGATTTCTTATTTTTTATCATATTTTTATATAATCGGTTATCTGCATAGTTACTTGATTTAAATCACCTGCAATGTTATGATTATTCAAAAGAATTTTTAGAGGGAGAATTACCATGGATAATAAAGAAAAGGCACTGAAATGCCACGAAGAGTGGAACGGAAAACTCGAAACCATCGCTAAATCAAAGGTTAATTCGAGAGAGGACCTTGCAATTGCATACACCCCAGGTGTTGCTGAGCCATGTAAGGTCATAGCCGAGGATAAGGAGGCTGCATACAAATACACCTGGAAGGCAAATACTGTTGCCGTAGTGTCAGACGGAAGTGCTGTGCTTGGTCTTGGAAACATCGGTCCTTACGCTGCCATGCCTGTCATGGAGGGTAAATGCGTACTTTTCAAAGAGTTTGGAAACGTAAACGCTGTTCCTATCTGTCTCGACACTCAGGACACTGAGGAGATTATTGCTGCAGTCAAAAATATCGCACCGGGCTTTGGCGGAATAAACTTAGAGGATATTTCTGCTCCGCGCTGCTTTGAGATTGAGGAGAGACTTAAAGAGATGCTCGATATTCCTGTATTCCACGATGACCAGCACGGAACTGCAATCGTTGTACTCGCCGGTATCATCAACTCTCTGCGCCTGACCGGTAAAAAGAAAGAGGACTGCAAGGTTGTTGTAAACGGTGCAGGCTCAGCAGGTGTTGCCATCACTAAACTTCTTCTGACATACGGCTTTACACATGTGACCATGTGTGACCGTCTAGGCATCATAGGAAAGGACTATCCAAACCTCAACTGGATGCAGCAGAAAATGACAGAGGTTACAAACCTTGAAAATGCAAAGGGTACTCTCGCAGATGCTTTAAAGGGTTCTGACATATTCGTAGGTGTTTCCGCTCCAAATATCGTCACAGCCGAGATGGTTTCTTCTATGAACAAGGACTCTATCCTTTTTGCCATGGCAAATCCTGTTCCTGAGATTATGCCTGATGTGGCAAAGGCTGCAGGTGCCAGAGTGGTCGGTACCGGAAGAAGTGATTTTCCTAACCAGATAAACAACGTGGTTGCATTCCCAGGAATCTTCAAGGGTGCACTTGAGGGACGCGCTACACAGATTACTGAAGAAATGAAGCTTGCTGCCGCAGAGGCACTGGCCGGTCTTGTTTCGGACAAAGAATTAAATGATGATTTTATTATGCCTGAGGCATTTGACCCTCGTGTTGCTGCTGTTGTCAGCGAAGCTGTAAAGTCACATATTTAATATGAGATACTATTCACTCAACAGATACTGCCGCGATACATTCGGTGAAAAGCTCTACAAGCTCTCTTTAGACGGAGGCATGACCTGTCCAAACCGAGATGGCACACTCTCATCGCTTGGATGCCTGTACTGCAGCGCCGGTGGCTCCGGTGATTTTGCGGCGGACCGCAGCCTTTCCATAAAGGAGCAGCTGTCTGCCGCTAAAGAAAAGGTTGCTTCAAAGAGCAGCTGTGAACACTTTATCGCATATTTTCAGGCTTTTACCAACACATATGCGCCGATAGATTACTTGCGGCGCATATTTTATGAGGCTATAGAAGATCCATCTGTCGCTGTGCTCTCCATCGGCACAAGAACTGACTGTTTTTCTGCTGAAATTTATAATCTGCTCTCAGAATTAAACGAAATAAAGCCCGTCTGGGTTGAACTGGGTCTTCAGACCATTCACCGGTCTACTCTTGATGCCATGAATACACATACATGTGTTGAGGATTTCATCATTGTAACGGATGAGTTTAGACGCCGTGGCATAAAGGTTATTGCACATCTCATACTCGGGCTTCCTCATGAAACACGCGGCATGATGCTTGAATCAGTTGATTTTGTTGCTAAAAGCGGTATTTTCGGGGTTAAGCTTCAGCTGCTGCATGTACTAAAGGGCACACCACTGGCTGATATGTATATTAAACAGCCATTTGAGCTTTTTACGCTGGATGATTACTGCGATTTTGTGGTAGACTGTATAGAAAGACTTCCAAAGGATATGGTTATCCACCGCATGACCGGTGATGGACCACGTTCTTTACTTGTTGCACCTCTTTGGAGCACAGATAAAAAACGGGTTCTGAACACAATCAATAAAAGATTTGAAGTGCGAGACACATATCAGGGACGATTAAACTTGTTTTAAAGGAGAAAATCATGGCTGAGCCATTTACCATATATAAGCTGACAATTTTATACATGCTCGACAAAGCGGGCTTTCCGCTGTCAAACACACAGATTTCCAATTTCTTTTTGGAAAAAGAATACACCGACTACTTCCGTGTACAGGAGGTTATCGGTGATTTAGTAAATGCTGATTTAATTAATTTTGAGTCTACTCATTCCAATACACAGTACACTCTGACTGCTGCCGGAAAAGAGACTCTCGGTTTCTTCAAAGACAAGATTACCGACGGTATTGAGTCCGATGTAAAGAGCTTCTTTACGGACAACAAGCTCGAGTTCAGACAGGAAAACTCCATTCTTGCCGACTATTACAGGACAACTGACCGCAAATATGCAGTACGTTGTCAGGTGCGCTCAGAGAGCACCACCATCATCGACCTGACTCTCTCAGTCGGCACAAAGGAGCAGGCCGAGGCTATCTGCAGCAACTGGAAGAATCAGAACGAGGATGTGTACGCATACCTCATGGATATGCTGCTTCGATAGATTATTTTTTAGTTTTTCTTACAGAGTATCCGAAGCTTCCGAGCTTATCTCCAAAGCCAAAATACTCTCCGTGCGAGTACATCACGAGGCCGGTATCATTGATATGAAATTTCCCGGTCCCGTCCATGTATTTATCATCCACTGTCACGCCGACGACGTCTGCTATAAACATTGTATGGCTGCCGAGCTCCTCGATTTTTCTTACCCTGCACTCAATATTTACCGGGCTTTGTGATATTCCCACTGCTGACACATGCTGCATCGCAAGCGGTGTCAGATGCAGTTCTTTAAATTTGTCCACATCCCTGCCGCTTTTCACTCCGCAGTAGTCGCAGGCTCTAAGCAGCTCCTCGGTGGTCAGATTAACCACAAACTCTCCCGTTTCTTTAATCATGTTATAAGAAAAGCGCTCAGGCCTTACAGATATTGAAAGCATAGGCGGATTGGTGCACACCGTCCCCGCCCATGCCACTGTTATTATATTGTTATTTCCGGCCTTGTCAGTGACACTCACCATCACAGCCGGCACCGGGTTTAGCATATTGCCCGGCTTCCAGTTTTGTTTTCCCATATGTTAATTTATCCTTTAATTTTTCTTTAATATCCTTTTTTATCCACTAATTTTCCTTTAGACTTTCCATGCTTTCTTTAAGCCTCGCCCTGTTTGCATCCTCAAGCTCCGTGAGCGGCAGACGAAGTCCTCCCACATCATATCCCAAAAGCTTCATAGCAGCCTTTACAGGAATCGGATTTACCTCACAAAACAGTGCCTCTATTAAATCCAGGTATTTAAGCTGGATATCAAGTGCTGATTTAATATTTCCATTCAGGTATTCCATTACCATGTCATGCACTGCAGCCGGCATTACATTAGACAGTACTGATATCACACCGATTCCACCGAGTGAGAGTATTGGGATGACCTGGTCATCATTTCCCGAATAAATATCGAGGTCATCTCCTGCCAGTTTTTTTAGCTTTGCAACCTGCGATATATTGCCACTTGCTTCCTTGATTCCTACTATATTTTCAAAATCCCTGCCAAGCCTTGCCGCAGTCTGCGGAAGTATATTGCAGCCTGTGCGCGACGGTACGTTGTACATAATGATTGGAAGCCCAACCGCCCCTGCTATCGCTGCATAGTGCGCATAAAGACCATTCTGTGTGGCTTTATTGTAGTAAGGTGTGACAACAAGCAGACCGTCTACACCAAGCTTTTCAACCTTCTGTGAGAAATCTATCACATTTTGTGTGCAGTTGGCACCGGTTCCCGCTATTACAGGAATCTGCCCGGCTGTCTCGTCTACCACACATTTTATTACCGAAAGCTTTTCTTCCTCTGTCATTGTGGCAGGCTCACCAGTCGTGCCACACACGATAATTGCATCAGTGCCACCGTCTATCTGTCTTTTCACCAGTGTCCTAAGCATTTCATAGTTTACACTGTTATCCTCATTGAAAGGAGTAATTAGCGCTACTCCGGCGCCCTTAAACAGAGACATATATACCTCCCAAATACACTATTTTACTTAACTATTTTATACTAAACTATTTAACCTATACTAAAATATTAAAGCCTGATATCAGGATTTTCTTTTATTATATCAGCAATTAATTCTCTCTCGTCCATGTGATGCTTTACACCCTTTATCTCCTGATAATCCTCATGTCCCTTTCCTGCAAGCACTATGATATCACCATCCTTGGCATTCTCCATGCAGTATCTGATAGCCTCCTTACGGTCAGGAATTGTCACATACTCTCCATCTGCCTTGTGTACACCCTGTAAAATATCATTAATTATGTCCATAGGCTCCTCATCTCTTGGATTATCGGATGTGACAACAGTAAGGTCTGCAAGTCTCGATGACACCTCTCCCATCTCATAACGGCGTGACTTTGCCCTGTTTCCGCCACAGCCAAACAGGCATACAAGTCTGCCCGGCTCATACTCCTTAAGAGTGGTGAGAAGGCTTTCAAGTGCCATCGCATTGTGTGCATAATCAATCATAAGGGTATATCTCTTTGTAACAGGAACAATCTCTATTCTGCCCTTTACACTCACATGATGAAGAGCCTCCCCGATTGCCTTTTTATCCACATTGAAATGATGGCAGATAGCAATGGCCGTTAGTGAATTGTATACTGAGAATTTGCCCGGCACATTGACCTCCACATCAAAATCCAAAAGCCCTGATACATGGTATTTAATGCCGAGTGCTCCATGCTCCTTTTTAAGCTCAACATTTTCTGCTACCAGGTTATTTGTGGACTTGTAGCCGTAAGTCTCCACCTGGCATGTGTGTCCCTTCATAACACCCTCTAAGTGCTCATCATCTCCGTTAAAGATACCAAGCCTGCACTGTCTGAATAAAAGGCTCTTGCAATGCATATAGTCTGCAAAATCCTTGTGCTCATGCTCTCCGATGTGGTCAGGCTCAAGATTTGTAAATACACCAATATCAAAGATAAAGCCCGATACTCTGTGAAGCATGAGAGCCTGTGATGACACTTCCATAACAACTGCATCAAGGCCTTCGTCCACCATCTCCTTAAACAGCTCCTGAACTCTGTATGACTCAGGTGTGGTATTTGCTGACGGAATTCTCTTGTCACCACATATAGACTCTATTGTACCGATAAGTCCTGTCTTTATGCCGGCTGACTCAAGAATTGACTTTACCATATATGTGGTAGTGGTCTTACCCTTTGTACCTGTAATACCGATAGTCTTTATCTTCTCGGCCGGATAATCAAAATAAGCTGCTGACATACACGCAAGTGCAAGTCTTGTATCATCTACCTTAATATATGTCACCCCTTCGATAGGAGTCACATCTTTTTCGACAACCACTGCTGCTGCACCTTTCTTTACCACATCAGGGATGAAATCATGTGCATCTGACACAGCTCCCGATATGCACACAAATACCGATGCCTTCTCCACCTTGCGCGAGTCATACACGAGTGTGGAAATCTCTATATCTGTGCTTCCTGCTAATAATTTATAATCCATTCTTTCAAGTAATTTTTCAAGCTTCATTTTATTTTCTCCCATATTTTATTATATTTTTGATATATATTTTCTGTTAATTTTGTTTCTTAAAGATTTGTAACTATTCAACCACAGACATTCGCCAAACCGCACAATACTTGTGCTTTATATGATATCAATTTCTCCTGAGAAAACCTCAGTAGCAGGTCCCGTCATAAACACATGATTGGTCTTTGGTATATACTCGATAGTCAGATCTCCGCCTCTTAGATGCACAAGCACCTTGTTGTCAGTCTTTTTGTTGAGTATACATGCCATGACGGTCGCACAGGTTCCTGTACCGCAGGCCCAGGTCTCAGCGCTGCCCCTCTCCCATACTCTCATTTTCGCCTCATTCCTTGAAAGTATCTCTACAAACTCCGTGTTGGTGCGCTTTGGAAACATCTTATGATTCTCAAAAAGCGGACCGTATTTCTCAAGCTCAAAACCTGCCACATCATCGACAAACACTACCGCATGAGGATTTCCCATTGAAACACAGGTCATGTGCCACTCTCTATTGCCTGCTGAAATCGGTTCATCTATTACCCTGTAGTCATCACCATAAGCACTTCCGTCTGCTTTCACAACCGGAATGTCCCCAGGTGTCAGAATAGGCTCACCCATATCCACGCGCACCTGTGATACCTTATCTTCCTCAACATATAGTGTAAGGTACTTGATGCCTGCTCCTGTCTCAACCGATATTTCAGTCTTGTCAGTAAGTTTGTGGTCATACACGTATTTCGCCACGCAGCGTATGCCGTTTCCGCACATCTCGGCTTCCGAACCGTCTGCATTATATATCCTCATTCTAAAATCCGCCTTGTCAGACGGACCTATTGTGATTAGTCCGTCTGAGCCTATTCCAAAATGCCTGTCACTGACATATATTGACACCCTTGCCGGGTCATCCAACTTCTCCTCAAAAAGGTTTACATATACATAATCATTTCCACAGCCGTGCATTTTTGTAAATTTCATAGTGATCACCTCGTTATTGGTTTTATATTGATAACTATATTATACAGCGCACTTTCTTGTTTTTCTATAGCATTTTGTGCGTTTTATGTTGCGTTTTATGCTGTTATAGATTATGCTTATAGTAACATCTTATTATCAAAGGAGCATATCATGGATTCAAATTATACAAAAGCAGGCTACCTGACGGAGCTTTTTAAAATATTTCATCTAAGAGATGAACACAAGCTAAATATAGATTTCCATTACCATGATTTCCACAAAATTCTGATTCATCTGCACGGCAATGTATCCTACTGCATTGAGGGCCGCAGCTATGAGCTCAAAGAACATGATATCGTACTTGTCAATGCCGGCGAGGTTCATAAGCCAATATTAAATGACGATTCAATTTATGAAAGAATCATTATATATGTATCACAGCAGCTTATTGACGATTATGTGAGCAAAGGCTATGATCTGGCATGCTGTTTCAAGCAGGCCTATGCTAACCAGTCACATGTACTAAGACTCGCCGCGACCAAGGGCAGCCGTCTGGCTGATACAATCAAGGGACTAGACTCTACACTTAGAGAAACCAATGAATACGCAAATGAGCTGTACCAGAAGCTCCTGTTTTTAGAGTTTCTGATACAGCTCAATCGTATCACCCTGCATGGCGGTATCGAATATATTAACACATTTTCCTCAAACAAAAAAATTGTAGAGATTTTAGATTTCTTAAATAAGAATTTAACAAACCGTATAAGTATTGATGAACTGGCAGATAAATTCTATATGAGCAGGTATCACCTGATGCACACCTTCAAGGAAGAAACCGGCTGCACCATAGGTTCATATATCACAACAAAGCGGCTGCTGCTCGCCCGCGATATGATTCGCGACGGAAGCAGTGTGTCTGCCGCCTGCGATGCCTGTGGATTCGGAAGCTATTCCTCATTTATCCGTGCATACCGCAAGCAATTCCATTCTACCCCTACAAATACATAAAAGCTTCACGATATATCACAGGAAGCTTTTAATTATTTTTAATGCTGCTATCTCTCATTAATCACATTTATAAGCTCAGGTATGAGCTGCTTCTTACGCGACACTACTCCCTTAAGCATAATTCCATCCCTGCTCTGCGGCAGATTGTATGCTGAAGCTGCTATTGATGCTGCCTCTGCACCACTGTAGATGAGATATGTAGACTCATTAAGTATATCCGTGAGCATAACAAAGAGCATATCAAGCTGTTTTTCCACCTGCATCTTGTCAAGCAGAGGCACCACTCTTGCCTGTACCTTATCGAGCTCTGTTCTCGAAAGAGCAGAAATCTGCGATACTCCAAATGTATAATCCCCTGAATGAAAGATTTTAAAATCCTGATTTAATATTTCCTCTTCTGTCTTGTTAGCAAAGTTACTGCCTGCCTCGAACATTTTCTGGGCAAACTCTTCTACATCTATCTGCGCAATCTCCGCTAGGATAAGTGCTGTAGATTTATCAACCTGGGTACATGTAGGCGAACGGAACACTAGTGTGTCAGAGAGTATTGCAGCGCACATAAGCCCCGCCATCTGAGGAGTAACCTCCACACCTTTTTCCATATACATCTGATAGATGATGGTTCCGGTACATCCAAGCGGCTGGTTTCTGAAATACACAGGTCCTATTGTCTCAAGAGAACCAATTCGATGATGATCAATTATCTCAAGAATCTCAGCCTCATCAATGTTGGCCACTGCCTGTGAGGTCTCATTATGATCCACAAGTATCACCTGTTTTTTCCTTGCATTCATTAAATTTCTGCGTGAAAACATACCCACATAATTTTGGTTTTCGTCAAGTATTGGGAAATCCCTGTGTCGGATTTTTGAAACAGTATCACGCACATCATCCACATAATCATCCAAATCAAAATGAATAAGATTTTCCCTTGTCATAAATGACTTTACCGGCATACTCTGGTTTATCAGACGCGATGTGGTAAACGTGTCATATGGTGTACTTATCACTACCACGTCCTTAGCGTTTGCAGCATTTATGACATCCTTCGATATATCGAAGCCGCTTGTCACAATGATACAGCTGCAGTTTGCCTCAATACATATAAGCTGTGACTCTTCACGGTCTGATATGATGACCAGATCATCCTCAGCCACATTTCCCTTTATGGTATCAGGTGTACCTGCTCCAACTATAACCTTTCCTTTCACAAAATAGCCATGCTCATTGCCTGCAACTATCTTGCCATCCAGCGTCTCTATAATATTTCTGTACTGGGTCCTCGCCTTTGCCAGGATAGAATTGTCATACACATCCATATATGACTTTGCTATATCACCTGTCACAATAAGCCCTTCAAGCTTGTCCTTCTTATTGACAACCGGAAGAGTGACTACGTTGAGTATCTTCATCATCTCCCATGCCTTTTTCATGGATAGATTACTGCTGACACCCTCAGTCCTTCTGATATGTATATCCTTTATCTGTGTGCCAACATCCTTTAAAAGGGCAGGCGTATCTGCCTTAAAATAATCCAGCACAAATGCTGTCTCTGCACTGATGCTGCCTGCTCTCATTGGTATGTATTCCATTGTATCGTCTGTATGTGATTTAAGGTTTGCATACGCTATTGCTGCACAGATAGAATCTGTATCAGGATTTTTATGCCCAACAACTCTTACAATCTTTTTTGCCATTTAGTCTTCCTCTCTGTCTGCCTTATAAAATGTCAAAATATGGTGCAACTCCCTGACCGGGAACTGCACCACCCTATTACAATAATATTTATTAAAAAATCGAACCAAAGAACCCCAATATATACAATGCGATTGCAACAAAACCAAATGTATTGATAATAGCCAGCACAGTAGAGATGACTGCAAAAGTCTTTGTTGTTCCTACCTGCTTCTCAAGCTCTGACACTGTGTCCACCTTGTCTCCCATTACCTTAAAGAGATCCTGAATATTCCTGAAGCACTTAACATTCTCTGTATGTACCTTGTCAGACAGCTCCGCCTTTAACGAAACAAGCTGATCATTAAGCTCTGTAAGCGACTGAAGCATATGGGCATTCGCCTCATTTACCGCTGATGTAACTGCTGCTGTGCCCTCCTCTGTGATACGCCTTGTCTGCTCTAATGTGTCACCAAAATCAAGACTCTGACCTATATTCTGGCTGATGCCTGATATCTCAGTGCCAAGTGACTGTCCGAGATTTCCAATCTGTCCGGACATCGAACTACCAAGATTGTCCATATTGGCATTTACCGAGCGTCCAAGATTATCCATATCTGAGCTTACCTGACGGCCTAAGCTGTCCATGCCTGCATTCATAGATTGCTCTATCTCAGCCATCTTTTCATGAACACTTTCTATAAGCACATCTATCTGCTTAGCAACCTGTGCAGTGATTCCATCGGCTTTTTCCTGTCTCTCGTCAAGTATCTGCTGCAGCTCCTCTGCCTTAGCTTCCCTCTCCTCAACTATGGTTGAAAGCTCCTCTGCTTTTGATTCTTTCGTATTGAGCATCTCCTGAAGACGTTTTGCCTTTTCACGAAACTCATCAATTTGTGTTAACAAAAAATCATCTTTATCCATTTGTATATTATCCTCTTTTTTCTGCACTCTTTCACTACGGTTAACATCGTCTCTTGCTACACGGGATGCCATTACTGTTCTTGAAGGTACTGCCCGCTCCGCTTGTTCTGTCGATATAAATCTTTTTGCACGTCTATCAAATATGCCTGACATTCGTATTCCTCCGATGGTTCAATTAAATACCATTAACATATATATTGTACCATTACATATTGTATTTGTAAACAAAAAAACCACGAAATATAGGGTAATCACAGGATAATAAGCAAAAATCCCACAGAGCATTTGCCCTGTGGGATAAAATATATACCGTGACTAATGAATTAGTCCTCTCCGTATAATTTAACGAGTTTCTCAAGGTGTGTATAACGTGCCTTAGCTGTCTCCTCAGACTTAGTGAAGAGTCTCTCAGCTCTTTCTGGGAATGGCTTAACAAGACGAGTATAACGAGCCTCGTTATTAAGGAATTCCTGATATGATCCATCACCTTCCTTAGATGTAAGTGTGAATGGATTCTTTCCTTCAGCCTTAAGTGCTGGGTTGAATGAGAAGAGGTTCCAGTAACCAGCCTTAACAGCCTTCTTCATCTCATCCTGGCAGTGGTTCATACCACCCTTAGCGATACCGTGAAGCTCGCAAGGTGCGTATCCGATGATGAGTGATGGTCCCGGATAAGCCTCAGCCTCTGTGATAGCCTTAACAGCCTGTGCTGGGTTTGCTCCAAGAGCGATCTGTGCAACGTATACATATCCGTAGCTCATAGCGATCTCTGAAAGTGACTTCTTGCTTGTCTCTTTACCGGCTGCTGCGAACTGACATACCTCACCGATGTTAGAAGCCTTAGAAGCCTGTCCACCTGTGTTAGAGTACATCTCTGTATCGAATACCATTACGTTTACGTTCTCACCAGAAGCAAGTACATGGTCTAATCCACCGAAACCGATATCATATGCCCATCCGTCACCACCGAAGATCCATACAGATTTCTTTCCGAGGTAATCCTTCTTAGCAAGTACTTCTTTAGATTTCTCACATCCGGCTGCTGCTGCCTTCTCTAACTCTGCAATAAGAGCTGTTGTTGGCTCAACATTTGCCTTTGTGTCATCCTTTGTCTCAAGGAACTTATCTGCTGCTGCCTTGAACTCAGCTGTAGCCTTGTCTGATGCAGCGATCTCTTTAACAAGCTCGATAGCCTGGTCACGGAGATATCTCTGTCCAACTTCCATACCTAAACCATGCTCAGCATTATCCTCGAAGAGTGAGTTAGACCAAGCTGGTCCCTTCTTAGAGTTGATATTTACTGTGTATGGTGATGTAGCTGCCGGGTTACCCCAGATAGAAGAACATCCTGTTGCGTTAGAGATGTACATCTGCTCACCGAAGAGCTGTGTAATAAGTCTAGCGTAAGATGTCTCAGCACATCCTGCACATGAGCCTGAGAACTCAAGGAGTGGCTGGTTGAACTGTGATCCCTTAGGTGTTGTATCAACCATTCCTGCATCTGTCTTCTTAGAAACGTTAGCTACTAAGTAATCAAATACTGGCTGCTCTGCTGCCTGAGACTCCTGTGGCTGCATTGAGATAGCTGCTGTAGGACAAACTGTGATACACTCACCACATCCCATACAGTCAAGTGGAGATACGCTCATTGTATACTTGTAAGCGCCTGCCTTTGGCTTCATATCAGCAACCTTCATGTTGTCAGGAGCTGCCTTTACTTCGTCATCTGTAAGTAAGAATGGACGAATTGTAGCGTGAGAACATACAAATGCACAGTTGTTACACTGGATACACTTCTCTGGATCCCACTGTGGAACTGTAACGGCTGTTCCTCTCTTCTCGTATGCAGAAGCACCTGTTACATACTGTCCGTCTGCCTTGTCAGCGAATGCTGAAACCGGAAGGCTGTCTCCATCCATCTTAGCGATTGGATCAAGGAGCTCGTTAACAAGCTTAACAACCTCTGGACGTCCTGTGCGCTCTGCCTTAGGAGCATCTGCCTCAGGATTCTTCCAAGACTCTGGTACCTCTACCTTATGTACAGCGTCAACACCGGCATCGATAGCCTTGTAGTTCATCTCTACTACTGCGTCACCCTTCTTTGAGTATGACTTCTTAGCAGCTGCTTTCATGTACTCTACAGCCTTATCGATAGGCATTACATCTGCAAGCTTGAAGAATGCAGACTGGAGAATTGTGTTAGTTCTCTTACCCATTCCGATCTCGATAGCCTTGTCGATAGCGTTGATTGTGTAAAGCTGAATGTTGTTATCAGCGATATATTTCTTAGCGTCAGCGTTGAGGTGATGATCTAACTCTTCATCAGACCACTGGCAGTTGATCATGAATACTCCGCCCGGCTTAACATCCTGAACCATCTTCATGCCCTGGATAACATATGCAGGGTTGTGGCATGCTACGAAGTCAGCCTGGTTGATGTAGTATGGGCTTCTGATTGGGTTGTCACCAAATCTCAAGTGAGAAATTGTAACACCACCGGTCTTCTTTGAGTCATACTGGAAGTATGCCTGGATGTATTTGTCTGTGTGGTCACCGATGATCTTTGTAGAGTTCTTGTTAGCACCTACAGTACCATCTCCGCCGAGACCCCAGAACTTGCACTCTTTTGTACCAGGTGCAGATGTGATAGGAGCTGGCTTAACCTCTGGAAGTGAAAGATTTGTAACATCATCCACGATTCCAATTGTAAATCTGTGCTTAGGAGCATCCTTCTCAAGCTCTGTATATACAGCAAATACTGAAGAAGGTGGTGTATCCTTAGATCCTAATCCGTAACGTCCGCCTACTAATACAACATCGTTCATTCCTGCTTCACGAAGTGTTGTAGCAACGTCTAAGTATAATGGCTCACCAAGTGATCCTGGCTCTTTTGTACGGTCTAATACAGCGATCTTCTTTGCTGTCTTTGGAATAGCATTAAGAAGAGCCTCTGAAGACCATGGACGGTAAAGACGTACCTTAATAAGTCCGACTTTCTCTCCCTTTGCTGTTAAGTAATCGATTACTTCCTCAGCTACATCATTGATAGAACCCATAGCGATGATTACACGATCAGCGTCAGGTGCTCCGTAGTAGTTGAATAATTTGTAATCTGTACCAAGCTTAGCATTAACCTTGTCCATGTACTTCTCAACAACTGCTGGAAGCTCATCATAGAACTTGTTACATGCCTCTCTATGCTGGAAGAAGATATCTCCGTTCTCGTGTGATCCACGAGCTGCTGGATGCTCTGGGTTAAGAGCGTGTGCTCTGAATTCAGCAACTGCATCCATTGGACACATCTCTTTGAGATCTTCATAATCCCACTTCTCGATCTTCTGGATCTCATGAGAAGTACGGAATCCATCGAAGAAGTTGATGAATGGAACCTTTCCCTCAAGTGCTGCACAGTGTGCAACCGGTGAAAGATCCATAACCTCCTGTGGATTTGTCTCACAAAGCATTGCGAAACCAGTCTGACGACAAGCATATACATCACTGTGATCACCGAAGATATTCAGTGCATGTGAAGATACTGTACGAGCTGATACGTCAAATACGCAAGGAAGATTCTCACCTGCGATTTTGTACATATTAGGGATCATAAGTAAAAGTCCCTGTGAAGCTGTAAATGTTGTAGTAAGTGCACCAGCTGCAAGAGATCCGTGAACTGTACCAGCGGCACCTGCCTCAGACTCCATCTCAACTACCTTTACAGTGCTTCCGAAAATGTTCTTCTGTCCTGCTGCTGACCACTGATCAACTGTATCAGCCATTGGGCTAGAAGGTGTGATAGGATAGATTCCGGCAACCTCTGTGTAGGCATATGCTACATGAGCGGCAGCGGTATTTCCATCCATCGACTGTTTTGCTCTAGACATGATATTTCCTCCTGTAAAATAAATGTTCAATTATAGACATGAATCAGAATGTCTCTACATAATAGTTTAGTTTGTGCGCTGCAAAAATCAAGTTTTTTTAGCAATACATTGTACAAAAACCCTAAAATATTTATTAACAAGGTAAAATTTATGTACAAAAGGGCACAATGGCTATAAATCGCCTGTAAAACACTTGCAAAATACTGGTTTTACGTTAAAATAGAAACGATGTGTTACAGAAACGAACAGGTTATTAAATAGGAAAGGATTGAATAAAGACAAAATGATTAGTGCAAACAATATTACATTAAGAATTGGTAAAAAAGCTTTATTTGAGGATGTCAACATAAAATTCACAGAGGGAAACTGCTACGGACTTATTGGTGCAAACGGTGCCGGCAAGTCTACATTTTTAAAGATTCTCTCAGGGCAGCTTGAGCCTACAAGCGGTGATATCGCAATCACTCCGGGACAGAGACTGTCATTCTTAGAGCAGGATCACTTCAAGTACGATGAGTTTACAGTACTTGATACGGTTATCATGGGTAATAAGCGTCTCTATGATATCATGAAGGAGAAGGAAACCATCTATATGAAGGAGGATTTCTCAGACGAGGACGGAATCCGTGCCAGCGAGCTTGAGGCTGAGTTTGCCGATATGGACGGCTGGAATGCTGAGTCGGATGCAGCTACTCTCTTAAACGGTCTCGGTGTACCTACTGATGATCACTACACTCTGATGGCAGATCTGCCGGGTGCAATAAAGGTCAAGGTGCTTCTCGCTCAGGCACTGTTTGGAAATCCTGACATACTGCTTCTCGATGAGCCTACCAACCACTTAGACCTCGATGCCATCTCATGGCTTGAGGAATTCCTCATCAATTTCGAGAACACGGTCATCGTTGTATCCCATGACAGATACTTCCTCAACAAGGTCTGCACCAACATCGCCGACATGGATTACGGTAAGATCCAGCTCTACGCAGGAAACTATGATTTCTGGTATGAATCAAGCCAGCTTATTGTCCGTCAGATGAAGGAAGCAAACAAAAAGAAAGAGGAAAAAATCAAGGAGCTGCAGGAATTTATCCAGCGTTTCTCTGCCAATGCCTCTAAATCAAAGCAGGCTACATCAAGAAAGCGTGCCCTCGAAAAAATCCAGCTTGATGAAATACGTCCATCAAGCCGTAAATACCCATACATTGATTTCCGTCCTGAGCGTGAAATCGGAAACGATGTGCTCTTTGTCGAGGGTATTTCAAAAACCATCGACGGTGTAAAGGTACTTGACAATATCTCATTCACTGTCAACCACGATGACAAAATTGCATTTGTCGGAGGAAACGAGCTTGCAAAAACAACTATGTTTAAAATCCTTGCCGGAGAGCTTGAGCCTGACGAGGGCTCATATAAATGGGGTGTCACAACCAGCCAGTCATACTTTCCAAAGGACAATACCACAATCTTTGATACTGATGAGCTAATCGTCGACTGGCTCACACAGTACTCAGAAATCAAGGACGCCACATATGTGCGAGGTTTCCTTGGCCGTATGCTCTTTGCCGGTGAGGATGGAGTAAAGAAAATGCGTGTACTCTCCGGAGGAGAAAAGGTTCGTGTACTGCTCTCCCGCATGATGATCATGGGAAGCAATGTACTCATGTTCGATGAGCCTACAGACCACCTCGACATGGAGTCAATAACAGCATTAAACAACGGAATGATAAAATTCCCGGGAGTAATCCTCTTTGCCTGCCGTGACCACCAGGTAGTCCAGACAACCGCCAACCGAATCATAGAATTCCTGCCAAACGGTTCAATGATCGACAAGATCACAACCTACGACGAATATCTTGATAGCGATGAGATGGCACGTAAGCGTCAGGTCTACTCAATGAGCGAGGACGATGAAAAAGACAACTAAACGCTAATTAATTAAAAAGAAGCATCCCAATCCGGGATGCTTCTTTTATTAAGCCGTAAAGTAAGGTGGGTGATTCCCTGCCTGTCTTTGACTATAAAAACATATTATAATTATATCCACTGTTATAGGCCTGTGTATACCTTCCATTGGCGCCATACGTGTTAGTCTTTTCTGCCTCATTCTTTGCGGCATACTCAAGCATTGAAGCCTTGCTTGCCACTGCGTAAGCATAAGAGCCATTCCCCTTAAAAAGTGCATCAACCTTAGTCGAATCAGCCTTTTTAAATGTATCCTCGTCAACAGACAGCTTGCCGGACTTGGAATCCACTGTGATTCCCACCTTCGCAAGCGACTTTGAATTGATATCTGTAAGTGACTTCATAGACTCAAGATTTCTCGAAATCTGCTTTGTCTCGGAATCATCCGCAGCATTAATGAGGCTGTTGTAATCAGACACAAAAGCTGACACCTTCTTGTACGTAGCATCTGTATCGTCCTTGCGGCTGTTTTTGTAAAGAGCCTGCGCCGACTTTACCATGTCCTCTGACTCCGACTCAATGGACGCAAGTGTCTTCGCTGAATCCTTAGATGTAGAAACAGATGATGAGACAAGAGACTGGGCCTTTGAATTAAGGTTATTTCCATAATATGACTTGAGAAGCTTAAAATAGCTGCCACTTCTAATGCCGCTATATGTAGTCATATCCATGTTTGCAATAAAAGACGATGCTGCATTGCTGCTTCTACTGCTGCTAAAGCCGGAAAACAGTGTGGATATGGATGACGAATCCCACATTCCAATTCCTCTCATAGTATCACTCCTTTGATAATCATGTAATCCGTTACTTTCTATATATCTTTAATATAGACGCTTTTCCAATCTATGTCAAGATAATATCTGCCGGTATCGCCCAGCCCGGTATTACTAACATATGAGCTGGTATTGTCGTCCTTTATATATCCTCTATCTGCCAATCTATCGGCTCCACTCCATGTTTCTTTAAAAACTCATTGGCCTGACTAAAATGCTTGCATCCAAAAAAGCCTCTGTAAGCCGACAGCGGGCTTGGATGCGGTGCTGTCAATATCAGATGCTTTGGATTTGTAAGCATAGGAATCTTTGATTGCGCCGGACGTCCCCAGAGCATATATACTATAGGTCTGTCCTGCTCATTTACAGCCTCTATGATTGCATCCGTGAACTTCTCCCAGCCGTGCCCCTGATGCGAGTTTGCCTGATGAGCCCTGACAGTGAGCACCGTATTTAAAAGTAAAACACCCTGATCAGCCCATTTCTTCAGATATCCATTATTCGGGATATCACACCCTAAATCGTCGTGCAGTTCCTTGTAGATATTCTGCAGTGATGGCGGAATATCCTTCTGAGACGGAAGCACTGAAAACGACAATCCATGCGCCTGATTGACATTGTGGTACGGATCCTGTCCGAGGATGAGCACCTTCACCTTGTCAAGTGGCGTAAAATGCATGGCATTAAATATGTCATCTGCCGGAGGATATACCACATGTGTGGCATATTCATCTCTCACAAAATTGTACAAATCCCTGTAATACGGTTTTTTAAACTCGGCTCCCACAGCCTTTGCCCACTCGCCGTCAAGCATACTCATAATCTCAATCTACCGCCTATCTTCTGACCGACACACCTTTATCTGCCAGATAATTCTTTAAATTCATAATTTCAAGCTCCTTGTAGTGGAAAAGTGAAGCTGCAAGCGCTGCGTCCGCTTTTCCTTCTGTCAGAGCCTCGTAAAAATGCTCCTTTGTGCCTGCACCGCCCGATGCGATAACCGGAACAGAAACGTTATCGGCAATAAGCCTTGTAAGCTCGATATCGTAGCCATCCTTTGTGCCGTCACAATCCATGCTTGTAAGAAGGATTTCTCCCGCTCCAAGCTCATTTGCCTTAACAGCCCACTCAATGGCATCAAGACCTGTATCTATGCGTCCTCCGTTCTTGTATACATTCCAGCCGCTTCCATCAGCACGACGTCTTGCATCGATTGCCACAACCACACACTGACTGCCAAACTTGTCAGCCGCATCACTTATGAGCCGAGGGGTATTTATAGCACTTGAATTTATTGAAATCTTGTCCGCACCCTCTCTAAGCAGTGCCTTAAAATCATCGACTGTTCTGATGCCACCGCCCACCGTGAACGGTATAAACACCTTTTCAGCGACCTTTCTGACCATATCCACAACAGTATTTCTGTTGTCGCTTGACGCCGTAATATCCAGAAAAACCACCTCATCTGCACCTGCCTTATCATAAGCAGCCGCAATCTCAACCGGGTCACCTGCATCTCTTAAATTGACAAAGTTTATGCCCTTCACAACACGTCCGTTATTCACATCCAGACATGGGATTATTCTCTTCGTAAACATATTATGCCTCACCTATCCCTGCAAAATTTTTAAGTATTGAAAGTCCGACTGTGCTGCTCTTTTCCGGATGGAACTGGCAGGCGAACACATTGTTTTTCTCTACAGACGCATGAATGTGTGTGCTGTACTCTGTCGTTGCTGTGACAATTGCTTCATCAGCGGCTTTCAGATAGTACGAATGCACAAAATATACATACGGATGCTCTGAAAGACCTTTAAACAGCCTTCCATTGTTCTGTAAATCAAGTGAATTCCAGCCTATGTGAGGTATTTTAAGTCCTTCCTTATCTGGTATGCGAAGTATCTGTCCGTCAAGCACATGAAGCCCCTCAACGCCCTGACTCTCATCGCTTCCCTCAAATAATAGCTGAAGTCCCAGGCATATGCCAAGAAATGGCTTGTCCATATCACAAACCTCGTGAATCACCTTGTCCAGCTCGTATTTTTTAAGCGAATTCATTGCATCTCCAAAAGCTCCGACTCCGGGAAGTATTACCTTATCGGCATTTAAAATCTCATGCCTGTCTCTGGTCACAATACTCTCCTCGCCTATAGCTGTAAGAGCCTTTTCCACACTTCGCAGGTTGCCTGCTCCATAATCGATGATTGCAATCATATCATTTTGTCTCCTCTTTAATGCCTAATTCATTTAATTTCTGTGTCAGTGCCAGTGTATAGTCATCTCTATCATCTATATTATATAGAGCAATGGCATCATCATATGATAAGCCATACTGACTGCTCAGGGTATCAGAAATAATGTTTTTAAGCTGCTCAAGCTGCAGCTCACATCCGTATTCCTTTGCATTGTCTGCATTTACAGCACATCGTCCTGCCGCACATACTAAGGAATCCGCTGCCATGGTTACATAGCCTGAATCGCTAAAGCTCTTATAGGCATCATACTTACCTGACACTGATGCAAGCACCGACAGCTTATTGTACAACTGCTTATCGTCACCCGAAAGCTTCAAGCCGCTCAGCCTGCTGTAGGCCTTTGTATACAGTTCTATTGAATCAGCTTTATTCTGTCCCAGATCAGCTATTGCCTGATTGTACGTATTCTGAGCATCAGTCACTTTGGAGTTGTTTCCGAGCAAAAAGGTGCATATGAGAACAAACACAACTATCGACATAACAAATACCCAGATTACTATAACAGGTCCCTTAGGAAGCTTAGGTCCCTTCTCCCATCCAATGCGTTCCTTCTTTTCCTTTGGAGCCTTTGGCTTTTTTTCTTTTTTAGGTTTTTTTGGCTTCTTTTCTTTTTTAGGCTTTTTGCCCTTCTTTGGCTTATCTGTGGCTTCGTTTAGCTCTCCGTCAGCATCCAGCGCTTCAAGTATCTGCTTATTCTCATCTGAGAGTGTCTTTGCGTCAGTTTCTGCACCTTCTGCTGTGCTCTGTATATCTGTGACATCATCTGACTGCGGCTCTTTTGTAAAAAATGATATTATTCTTTTTAAAAGGCTCTTTTTTTCAGTATCTTGTGCATCAACTGCTGCATCAGCCGTCTCGTGCACTTTCATCTGGCTGCTTGCATAATCATCTATATCAGCCCCTGTCTCACCGGTTTTTCCTTCAAGCAGATCACCGATATTATCCAGACCATCACTACCCAGTATGTCAAGTATATCCTTTGATGCATTTCCTGCCAAATCCGGCTCTCCTATTTCTTCAACCATCTGAGGTTCATTTGTTATTATACTCTCCGGAGTCTCCTCCTGTTTGGGATTCTCAGCCATTTCCGGCATGTTTGCATCCATCATCTCTATCCCAGAATCTGCCGGTGTAAAATTAAATACCGCATCGCTTAGATTATTGTCTGCTTTGTTTTCCTGTTTATCTCCCTGAGTCTCCTGTTCCTTCATCCTGCGGTCAAACTCAGTGAGCATATCATCAAGTGAAGCATCCTTGTCATCAGGAGCCGGAGTCTGTACATTAAGAGCCTGACCCTTGGCCTGCTCATTTTCCCTCTCAAGTTCCTTTTCAAAGTTCGACAGATACTCATCATATGTCTCATTTTCAAGCTCGTCCTCAAACTTTTTGAGGAATTCATCCTGATCAGCCCCAGACATCTTCGTATCTGTATCCTGCAGCTTATTCATTGAATCCAGCAAATTGTCCAGATAGTTTTCTGTCGATTTATCGCTCATTAGTATTCTCCATCTATAATCCATTAAAGGGTGCAGCTAAACAAGCCACACCCCTTGTATCTAAATATATTATGCTTTATCAATCAGCTTGTCAATCGCCTCTACAAGCTTTCCGATTTCAGGCTTTGTAAGCTGTGCGTCTGCTCCAAGCTGTTCACCCTTTTTCCTCATCTCTTCATTTACCAGTGAAGAGAATATGATAACCGGTATATCTCTAAGCTCTGCATCTGATTTTACAAGCTTTGTGAGTCTGTGTCCATCCATGAGTGGCATCTCAATATCAGTTATAATGCAGTCAAGATGCTTTGTAATATCGCCCTTTGCCTGCATAGCCTCTATCACATCCCAGGCCTCCTGACCATTCTCTTCCACTATGAGATTGGTATATCCCGACTTCTTAAGGCACTCGGTGATGAGCTTTGACAATAAAGCCGAATCCTCTGCGATAAGAATGGTAGCATCACTCCTATCTCTTGCCTCCATCTCATCGATATCATTAACCCTAAGTCCTGTCTGTGGACTAATAGAAGCAACTATAGCCTCAAAATCAAGGATAACTATAAGCCTGTCATCCATTTTGATAACACCTGTAGCAGTGCTGCCATGCTCGCCCGTCAGTGTCTCGTCAGGCTTTATGATATTCTCCCACGATACGCGGTGTATACCGATAACCTGATCTACATGAAATGCCACATTGAGTTTGTTAAAATTCGTAATGATAAATAAGCCTTTTTCATCCGTCTGTGGCAGATTAAGACAATTCTTTAAATTGATAACCGTAATCATTGTGTCACGTGGCATAAATATTCCCTCAACACTCGGATGAGTATTCGGAACAGGAGTGACCGGCATATATTGCAAAATCTCTCTGATCTTTGCGACATTGATTCCGTAGTGATTGTCTCCCAACGTGAATTCAAGCACTTCAAGCTCGTTTGTTCCTGACTCCAATAATATGTTCGTATCCATAATACAACCTCCACCTCTTAGTAATCTAAGTATATCATATGTTTTATAATTCAATCAAACTTTTTTCGTTATCTTTTATAACCGACATCTTGATATTGTCACATGCCGTACCCTGAGGTATCTTGAAAAGCAGCACCACATCAACCGCATCGTGCGCCTTTACGGTTCCCTGAAAAGTATTAAGGGAATATGTAAGGAATGTGCCCTCAGCCGTGTATTCCTTTCCATCGGGGAAAGTGGCTTTATATGTCCTGGCATTGCCAAACATATCAACATTTATATCCTCGTCTGTCGGATTTTTAAGAGTGAATTTCATAACCGCAAAAGTATTACCGCTTCCTGCCGTTATAGAATAGTATGAGCCCTCATTGTACACATCTGACTCGTTTACTCCATCATATGTAATTTCAAGGCTGCCGTAGCCTGTTGCCTCGGCAAGTGACACCTTCTTTTCCTGCGTGGCAGAAGGCTCTTTCTGCGAATTGCTGCTCTTATCATTTCCAGCTTCAGATGTCTTATTATCCTGCGAAAGTGAATTATCAGGTGACGCCTCGTCCACTTTCTCAGTGTCGTCAGCATCCTCCATATCCCCACGTTTCTCCGTAGCGTTAGTCATGCCATCCTGCTGGTATATATTGTGTTTTGCAACAACATATGCTGAATAATTAGCGATAAGGCCTTGTTCCGCATCAGTCATATCATATAATTTTGTTCCGCAGCCTGTCAACGTTATAATTGCTGTAAATGCCACAGCTGCCATTTTTATATTTCTTCCCGTCATTGCAATAAACCCATTCTTATTCTATGACTTTTATCCTAATAATACATATAGTAACACATTTATTGATTGTTTGCAATAAATAACTCAAGTTCAAACCAGAATTCTACACCATCCTTGTGATTTATGACACCATACCCTCTGTGATGCAGTTCCATAATGGCCTTTACTATAGACAGTCCTATGCCGCTTCCGCCATATTCCCTTGTTCTGGCCTTGTCCACCTTATAAAACTTATTCCATATATTTTCTATATCCTTATCAGGTATCGGCTCTCCCGTGTTAAACACGCTGACCCTCACACGGTCGCTGTACATGCTGTATGATACAGTGATAGTACCACCTCTTGTGCAGTGATTTATCGCATTGCTGATATAGTTTGTCACAACCTCTTCAATCTTGTATATATCACCGCTCACATATACGGAATCGGTGCGGTCAAACTCAATTGCAGCCTCATTTTTCTGTGCCAGAAGCCTAGATGAATCTATAACCCCTCTGACAAGTGGTGTCAGATCAAACCTCGTCATCTCAAGCACATCACTGCCATCCTCCAGATGATTGAGAGATAAAAGCTTCATAACCATGCGGTTCATCTTGTCAGTCTCGTCCATGATGACATCACAGTAGAAGTTACGGCTCTCATCATCGTCATTTACGACCTCTTTGAGTCCCTCAGCATAGCCTGAGATCAGAGCAAGCGGAGTTTTTAACTCATGTGACACATTTGACAAAAACTCCTTTCTCATCTCATCAATCTCTTCTTTTTTCTTTATATCACGCTGTAATTCATTGTTTGCCACCTTTAGTCTTGTGATTGTCTGCTCAAGTGTCTGCGACAGCTCATTCATATGCTCACCAAGCACATAAAGCTCCTTTGCACTGTTTTCCGTATCAATGTACTTCGCATCAAAATCAAGCTTCGCCATCCTTGTCGACAGCTCAGTCATATTTCTTATCGGCCTGGTCATGTTGCGAGCAACAATATATGCCATAAACACTCCCACAACAATAGCAGCCACTGTGCCTATTGCAAAAAAGCGGTTCGATATGGACACGCTCTCCTTAATGCTCTCAAGCGGTGTCTTCATGTATACAAAGTTACCGTCAATCAGTCTGTTATTTATGATGATATACTCTGTCCCCAGCCTTTTATCCTTCTGCCTTGTCATATTCAGGTTGTTGTAGTCTGCCGAATACGACGACATGCTTGCCTCCAAAAGCAGCTGGAATATTTCCTGATTGTCAGTGGTTCCCTCAATGATGACCTTACCGTATTTGTTGAACACAACCGCATCTATATTGGCGCCAACGCATTTCTTTTCAAATGCTACAGCAAACGTATCATCTGAAAGTTTATCATTTTTTGCAGCCAGGTCCACCATTTTGTATACCGCAAGCATCTCTTTTTCCTTGTTATATACATAATACTTTTCCAGCAGTGTGTTATTAGCCATCCAGAACACTCCTACTATCAGAAGTACAATGAATGAAATCACAAACGTAAGCTGCGTGGATAGCGTTTTTTTCTTTTTCATGGTGACACCTCTTATCCCGAATCCATTAGTCCTAAGCTTAACACTTACTGTATCTCGAACTTATATCCCACACCCCAGACAGTCTTTATATAGTCGCCTTTAGCACCCATCTTGCTTCTTAATTTCTTCACATGTGTATCAATAGTCCTCGCATCGCCAAAATAATCATAGCTCCACACACTGTCAAGTATGCGCTCCCTGGTAAGAGCAATCCCCTGATTGCTCATAAAGTAATCCAAAAGCTCAAATTCCTTTACCGAAAGTTCAATATTCCTGCCATCAATAGCTACAGTGTGCGCCGTCTTGTCCATAACAATACCACCGGCCTCGCTTATTACTGCCTCCTTGCCCAGTTTATTCGCCCTGCGAAGGAGAGCATTTACCCTGGCCACCAGTATCTTTGGAGAAAATGGCTTTGAAATGTACTCATCAGCACCAATGTCAAAGCCGTTTAATTCATCACGCTCATCGCCCTTAGCTGTAAGCATAATAATCGGCACCTTTGAAGTCTGTCTGATTTCACGGCATACCTCAAAGCCATTTATCCTTGGCATCATTATATCGAGCACCAGCAGTGCTATGTCCTTCTGCTGATAAAATATATCAAGTGCCTCCTCGCCGTCTCCGGCCTCAAGTACCTCGTACCCTTCCCTTGCAAGGAAATCATGCACGAGCTTTCTCATCCTGCTCTCGTCATCTACCACCAGTATCTTTATTTTGTCCACTCTGTTGCATCCTGCCTTTCATCCAGTGCTTTTTCCCTCTCTTCTACTGCTTTTTCCCTTTTTTCAAGCTCCTTCTGCCAGTTTTCATATTTGTCTATCAGCTCATTCTCGTAGTCCACCACATACGGACTGTGTCCACTCACATATGTGATGCCAAACATAGTTACTATGGCAGCCGATAATACAATAGTAAAAAACAATGCCACATGGAACTTTTTCTTATAGCCTTCCGTCTGTTTTTTTACCTCGACAACCGCTTTTTTATCCTCAGGAATATAAATCGGACGGATATCCTCATTCTTGATATATGGGATTGTATGCAGATATTCCTGCAGTTCAACAAGAAACGATAGCCCTACAGGAGTAAAAAAATACCCCGGCTTGTTAAGCCTTAAATACAGCTTGTATACCGTATCCGGGTCAGACATATCAGTCTGATCCTTTATATATCGTATTCCGTCACTTTCTTTTTTAGCCTGCCTTGCCTCTTCCTTTGTCTGAAACTCAAACCCATCAACTACATACATCATATCCCCTCTTTCTAATCATCGCGCTCTGCAATCTCACCCGAACGATATGCCGCAATGAGATGCTTTAGATCAGCTATCTTTTCCTTCATCTTTATTCCGGCATCCGTATCTCCGACAAGTATTCTCTTATCAAGTACCTCTACAGCCTCACGCCTTGATACGATATCCCTCTCATCCCTTACTGCCGTCTCCGGTGATTCAAACGGCTCATGTGCTGTCAATGTCAGCCCATATGAATTGTAAATCAGGGTATATCCCGCGATGCCTGTCCGCCTGCGGTACGCCTTTGAAAAACCACCATCTATGACTATCACTCTGCCGTCGCACTTCACAGGGCTTTCACCTCTTAATCTGTGCACAGGAACATGTCCGTTTATGATATGGTCTCTTTTATCATGCAAACCAAACTCCTCGAGTATACGCTGCGCACACTCAGGCTTGTTTATATAGTCATAATAAAAGTTTTTCTTTTCTATTTTCATGTCATCGTCATCTATAAAATATCTCTCAAACGTAGCCATCTTATTTCTGCCATAAAGCGGAGAATATGGTGCTGTCCATATGTACCACATGATATCGCTGCCCTTTTGTCTTTCCAGCTTATCATCCGAGAAAAAAGCCTTTCTGACGTAAGTCTCCAGTATATCAAACAAAGCCTTGCCACTATACTCTTTACCGTAGATATTTACCTTTGCGAAGCTTCCATCCTCCTCCATCGGGATGCATCCGTGGAAAAGCAGATTGCCATTATATACCTTGTACATGCTGCCTCTTTTAAGCAGCAGCCCAACGTGGTTTTTAAGCTTCTCGCAATGAATAAACGAGCTCCTGAGCCTCTGTATGACTTCCTCTTCCCCCTCTGTCAGCCTGTAAGGATCAGCCGGGTCAATTGTCGGAAAGCTTGTATCAAGAAGCTTATAAGTTCTGCCCTCAAGCTCTATAGTGCCATGTTCATAATCAATATGTTCCAAAAGCAATCGTTCCTTCATGCCATACTCAGGCCACTTCTTAATGAGCTGTCCCTCCAGCTTGAAACGTATGATGGCAATGGCCTTGTGCATCTTCTTTATCAGATCACTCTCCATATTATCTGCACCACTTGGAGCCACCTTAAACACAAATCTGGTGCATGGGTCATCCTTGTAAGCCTTCAGTGCAAACGTAGCAAGCGGAAGCATATTTATGCCATAGCCCTCCTCGACCACGTCCAGATTACCATATCTGATACTGTTTCTGACAACAGTTGCAATACATGCAGGATTTCCTGCGGCTGCCCCCATCCAGATAATATCGTGATTGCCCCACTGTATATCCAGCGAGTGATATCTGCACAGCCTGTCCATTATCAGATGTGGCCCCGCTCCCCTGTCATATATATCACCAAGCACATGCAGATGGTCAACAGCAAGTCTCTGAATAAGCTCGGAAAGCACCACTATAAACTCCTCCGCAGTCCCCAGTTCCACTGTTGTATTGATGATTGACTCGTAGTAAGCCTCCTTGTTTAACACCTCCGGCTTTTCTGTGATGAGCTCCTCTATAACATATGCATACTCCTCCGGCAAAGCTTTTCTCACCTTGGAGCGCGTATACTTTGACGAAACGGTCTTGCACACCTCTATCAGCTTATAAAGAGTCGTCTTATACCACGAATCCATATCCGGCTCGTCCTGCTTAATAAGCTCCATCTTTTCCCTTGGGTAGTAGATGAGTGTGGCAAGCGCAGCCTTGTCAGCCTTGTCCATCGCCAGACCAAATACATCATCTATCTTCTTTCTTACAGCCCCAGAACCATTTTTCAGCACATGGGAAAAGGCTTCATACTCGCCATGCACATCAGATACAAAGTGCTCTGTGCCCTTTGGCAGGTTTAAAATAGCCTGCAGATTGATAATCTCAGATGATGCCTTGCCTATTGTCGGATACATCTCCGACAACTGTTCCAAATAATGTAAGTGTTCTTTATCAATTGCTATATCATTCATTTATATCTAGACCTCATAATACTGATTCATCACCTTATTTATTTCCTTTTCAAGCTTACAACCCGTGTATACACACTTCATAATGCACTTTCTGATTGGCTCCTCAAAATTAGTACCCTCGCACTTATCCAAAACTCCCTGCAATGTAAGCTGTACAAGTATGCTCTCACCTGTCTGCGGATCTGTGGCTATGTTTTCGTACACCTTCTTGTAGTACTTATCACTCACTACCGGGTAGTCAGTAAGCGCCATTTCCCGCCACTTTCTAAAACTTAGCGACATATATTCACCTGCTCTTTTGTATATAATAAAACATTGTACCAATTAGCGGTGCTCTAATCAATGCCTCAGACACATTTATTTCAAAAAAGTTTTTTGATATTTATTATAAATAAAGCTGCATTTGTTTAAATAAAAAAAGTGTAAGCTGCATTCAGCTTACACTAATTAAGTTTCAGGACACCTCCCTTTTTATATAACAAACATTCTAATTTGACAGTAATTGACGTTTCTTATATATTTATTTATGTTTCAACAATAACCATTATAGTGTATTGCGCATGTCAATACTTGACCAAATTTGGAGTTTATTTTTTTAAAAAGAAGGGAGATTAGCTCATAAATGAACCGACTTGAAATAGTAAATAACATATCTACAAATATTGAGCGCGAACGCATAAAGCTTGGTATGTCCCAGGCACAGTTTGCAAAAGCACTTGATATGTCACTCTCCACCTACAAGCGAATAGCAAACGGAGAATCCTCTCGTATAGACATCTACACCGCTTACCTGATATACAAGCTGACAGGACGATTTTCCTGCGAACTAACAGGCTTCAATGATGATGTAATAAACCTTGTAAAGCGCATCAAAAAGCTTTCCAAAAGCCAGCGCATACTTATAAACTCGATTATAGACACTGAGCTTGCGCTGTCTGCCTACAAGGATGAAAGCAGTCATACGGAGGATCTGATTTCCGTCCTCATCCCGACAGGCAATATGACCGACGGCATGATTTTGGACTCCTACAATGTCGAAAAGCTTGATGTTTCAAATTACAGAAAAGCCTTCGGTGATGCCCTTCACATCGGAATCCGCATCACAAGCAATCATCTGCATCCTGTATATAATAAAGGCGATATACTTCTAATCAGTCGAAACCCAATCCGTGACGGCGATACCGGTATCTTTATCAACGCACAGAACAAGCGTGCATACATCAGAAAACTCCACCAGAAAAACCCATGTGAGCTCACACCAATCAACAATTACGGTGAGACCTTTTATGTCGACAGCGATAATGTTGATGATATGAGCAAATGGATAAAATTCGGACACGTGCTCTGCAAGGTGCGCTAGCAGATTACTCTGTTATTTTAATATCATCAAAGCAGTCAAAGGTTGCAAAGTAGTCTGCCGGAGTTTCTGCTCTTCTGATGAGTTTTGCCTCTCCATTGCTTTCGAGCAATATCTCTGCTGAGCGAAGTCGTCCGTTGTAATTGTAGCCCATTGAAAAGCCGTGTGCTCCTGTATCATGGATTACCAGATAGTCTCCCATATCAATCTTCGGAAGCTGTCTGTCAATTGCAAACTTGTCACAGTTCTCACAGAGTGAGCCTACCACATCATATGTATGGTCACAAGGTGCATCCTCCTTGCCGAGCACTGTGATATGATGGTATGAGCCGTAAATAGCCGGTCTCATAAGGTTTGCCGCACACGCATCTACTCCTATATACTCCTTGTAGATATGCTTCTCATGGATAGCCTTTGTCACAAGACAGCCATACGGAGCCATCATAAAACGTCCCATCTCTGTGTAAATAGCCACATCGCCCATTCCTGCCGGTACCAAAACCTCATCGTACACCTTATGTACACCGGCGCCGATAACTGATATATCGTTTGGTGTCTGATCCGGCTTATAAGCCACGCCAACTCCACCTGAAAGATTTACAAATCTAATATCGCAGCCGGTCTCATTTTTAAGCTCAACAACCAGCTCAAAAAGCTCCTTTGCAAGCTGTGGATAATACTCGTTGGTTACTGTATTGCTTGCCAGGAATGCATGCACGCCAAAGTATTTAGCGCCTTTTGACTTAAGAATTTTGAATGCCTCAAAAAGCTGTTCCTTTGTCATTCCATACTTGGAGTCTCCCGGATTGTCCATAATACCGTTTGACAGTGTGAACACTCCACCCGGATTATATCTGCAGCTTATTGTCTCCGGAATATGTCCGATTGTTTCCTCCAAAAAATCAATATGTGTGAAATCATCGAGATTGATGATAGCACCAAGCTTGTCTGCATATGCAAATTCCTCTGCCGGTGTATCATTTGATGAAAACATGATATGCTCTCCATCGAAGCCGCATGACTTTGCAAGCATAAGCTCTGTGTATGATGAGCAATCACAGCCCATGTCATAATCCTTTAAAATCTTGAGCAGATATGGGTTTGGGGTAGCCTTTACAGCAAAATACTCTCTAAAACCCGGATTCCATGCAAATGCATCCTTTACAGCCTGCGCGTTGGCACGGATGCCAGCCTCGTCATATAAATGAAATGGTGTAGGAAATTGTTTAACAATCTCCTCTACCTGTTGTTTTGTCACAAATGGTGTCTTTTTCATGTTTATCTCCTAACTTTTACATAGTAAAGTGTACTAAAACATATGCTACAACAAAATGGGTATATTTTCAAGAATTTTTATGGTATAATTTCTCATTAGGTAAATGTCTTTACTTTTTTAAGTATAGTTGATATAACTATTCAAAACTGATATAACTATTTAAATTAAGATATAAAGGGAAACAGGAAAATGAACATTAAAGTACTTCAGTATATTGATAATACACCAAAAAATAATATAACTACCGGTCAGGCTGCTGTAACCGGTGATAACATTCCTTCCAATAGCAGCTCCGCTGTCAATAGCACCGGTGCTGATTTTGATCAGGTGCTTGACGATGCAAAAATGGCTGAAGCTGCTGTTGCCATTGACAGACTGATTGCCCAAAGTAGCGGTGGCTCAGTTGATATGTCGCTTGTACAGAGGTTCTTTGATCAAAATGGTATAAATATCGAGCTTTGCCGTAATACAGTTTCTCCTTCTGCCGCAGTTAATAATACAGCTGCTTATTCCGGTTCTCCAGCCGGCATCAGCTCAGATACAAATACATATAATGCAGCAGCTTCCGGAGCCTCAGGAATTAGCAGCAGCTCCGTAAAACTCGAAGCTTCCGGTTTGTCATGCTCTGCCGATCTTGATGCAATTTTTAATGAGGCTGCCTCAAAATACGGTGTGGATGCCAAATTCCTTAAGGCTATCGCCAAGTGCGAGTCTGACTTCTCCACAGAGTGCACCAGCCGTTCAGGTGCCATGGGTATCATGCAGCTCATGCCACAGACCGCTGCCTCACTTGGTGTCACAAACGCCTACGACCCATACCAGAATATCATGGGTGGCGCCAGGTACATAAGTGAAAAGCTCACCCAGTATAATGGTGACAAATCACTGGCCTTAGCTGCCTACAATGCAGGCTCCGGCAACGTAGCCAAATATGGCGGCATTCCGCCATTTAAAGAAACTCAGAACTATGTAGCAAAGGTTATGGCATACTATAATTCATAATAAATTGTATTCTGACTCACATAAAATTATATTTTAATTCAAAGTAGCTTGACAAATGCTGATGTATATAGTAAACTTAACAAGTTGATAGTTGCTGATGTGGCTCAGAGGTAGAGCACTTCCTTGGTAAGGAAGGGGTCACGGGTTCAATTCCCGTCATCAGCTTATTTAAAGAAATAGTTATTTTATATATAGAATGCCACAGACATAAAGCCTGTGGCATTCAATGTATATGAGGAAAAGCATATGCGACGTCAATTCTGTGCACATGAATAATTTTTAGTCGGAACTGAGTGTACCCCAACACATAGTTGAAATACAACAGCTCCTTTTGATGATATTATAGTAACACTTAATTGTGTCCTAAATATAGCCATGTGATAAATATTTTCTTAAATTTGGTAAATATTTACAAACAAGCTCTTAATCCGGCAGAAATATTCTATATTTCAACAATATATTTCTCGTACGCATTGATAACAGTAGTTTCTCCCACCTTGTCAAGCCTGACAAACTGCCTGCCGTAACTCATATGAACATGTCCATGCACAAAATACCTTGGCTTATACTGCTCAATAAGCCTGTTAAACACATCAAAGCCTGTATGACATGTATCCTCACCATCATGCAGTCCCTTTGCCGGCGAATGGGTAACAAGCACATCAAAGCCGTTTTTACGTTTAAGCTTCCACCACAGCTTCTTAACACGCTTTGTCATCTCCTTCTGCGTATACTGATTTTCTCCCGGTTTATAGCGGTTTGAGCCTCCCAGGCCAAGAAACCGTACACCCTCATATTCGTAAATCTCATCCTCAATGCATATGCAGCCTTCCGGCGGCTTTACATTGTATTTGTCATCATGATTGCCATGCACATACAAAAGAGGGACTCCAACCATCGTTGTCAGAAAGGACAGATAGCTCGGGTTTAAGTCTCCACATGATACAATAATATCAATTCCTTTAAAATCCTCTTTCTTAAAGTATTCCCAGTACATTTTCGACTCTTCATCAGCTAAGAATAGTATCTTCATTACAGTTTATTTTCCTCTACACCCTTTAGTTCAACCACCATCTTTGCATTGTCAACAAACTCACTCATAGGCGGAATACTACCTACAACATTATCTACAAGCCAGTCCATTTTCATGATATCAGACGGTTTCATCTCGTGCTCACCTTTGTTTTTAAGCTCTCCCTTCTGGTCATATATCTGTCCAAAGAAAGGTACAACCTCGCCCTTTGTGATATCGCTCTTTAAATGATCCGCAAGCCTCTTTACTCCATAAGGTACATGCTTTGAACAAATCAGGTCAATAACACCTGCAGACATGCCCCACCAGTAATTAAGTGCCTTAACCTGCTCCTGTCCTTCAGCCTTGTAGGAGCCTGCCAGTACGCTCTGCAAAAGTTTCTCATAAAACACTCCCCAGTTCCATATAGGCATGGCAAGGTTTAATGCCTGTCCATCCTGCAGCTTGTACAGACCAAAATATCTGGACGCGTCATTCGGAGTGATAATATCCTGATCCGACACATAATGCAGGTCATTTTCTGTAAGGAATTTATTCCTGTCATAATCCTTTGTCTTTGACCATGCCAGATATACCTTTGCCCTTGGATTCACACTTGCAACTCCCAGAGCAAACGCGTTGATATTGGCAATCATGCCATATATCGGGTAGTCTGCAATATATGCAACCCTTTCATTGTCTGTGACAGCTCCTGCTATCATTCCTGCGAGAAACTTTGCCTCATACATACGTCCATAGTATGTTCTGATATAAGGATGAGGCGCATTCAGCGAACAGTTGAGTATATAAACCTCCGGATGCGCAACAGCCACCTTTAAGCTGTTTGGCATCATCTGCGGTCCCACACAAAAAATTATATCGGCACCTGCCTTTATGATATCCTCAAGCACCTGCTCCACATTGTTCTCATCCACACCTGCCACATATTCTGTCTCCAGCTTGTCAGAAAAGGTTTCATCAAGATACATACGCCCAAGCTCATGCGAATACAGCCACGCAGATGTTTTCGGCTCTCTCGGATATAAAAATACAACCTTGAGCTTCTTTTGGGTCTGAGGAATAAGATAATTGAGCAGACTCTTTTTGGTCTGTACCTTTGTAGGATCCAGCACGAGGTTTATCTTGTGCTTTTCCCCTTCTGCTGCAAACTCCTTCCATGTATTGATGACGTTTTTGTTGTAATCATTCTCAGACATCTCAAGCATGGCATCCATGCCAAAGACCTCCATAAATACTGTAATAGCATCACCCAGCTTAATGTCCAGCCTGTCACCACCGCGGAAATTATAGACCTTTGAAAAATCAAACATTACCTTGGCAAATTTTTCCTTGGTCTCATCATCCCATCTGCCCTCTTTTCCAACAAGCGAAAGAAGCTTATCAGCATTGCCCAGCTTCGTAAACTCCACCGAGCAAAGCCCCGTGATTTCATTGAACTTCATATACTCATAATAAAGCCTCACATCATAATCATCCGACAGCTTTGGAATCTTTCTGGTCACAATTGCAGGAATCGAAACGGCGTTGAAGTACTTGAGTACACTGACCCTCTTATTGCCCTCAAGCACATAATACCTGTTCATATACTCAAATGCCTTGATAGGGTCTCTGATGCCCTCATTCATCTGTGCATCTGACAGATTAGACCACTTCACTGCAAATTCGGTTTCCTAGTCCAATATCGGCATAAAATTTGCCGCAAATGAATATGTCCTGCCCATGGTGCTTGTTCCTACAACGAAATCCAAAGGCACATGGACCAGCCCCATATTCTGCTCTGTCTTAATATCTGCCTCTGATAAGATTTCATCAAGCACTGGCAGATAAGGAAACTGTCCTTTAGCTATCCTTGCCCTGTATTCTTTTTTTTTCCCAGCTTTAATGCTTCTGAATATTCTGTTTCACCCATATTGTAATCTCCTTTTGAAACTATTTTAACATAAATTCAAAAAAATTAAACATTTCCTTTGATATTTTTAAAAACTCTGATATAATATATGTTAGGAAATAGGTACCACAGTCATATGGAGGATAAAATAATGCAAAATATATCTCGGGAAAATGCCGATATCATAGGCGAAGTAGCCAATATCTGCATAGGCAATGCAGCCACAACACTGAGCATGATTCTACAAAAACCGACAAATATTACGACTCCGATTGTAGAGGTTTTGAAAAAAGAAGATGCTCTCGATCATGATGATCGAATTTTAATTAAGGTTCCTTACACAAAAGGACTTGACGGAACCAACCTACTTATTATAAAATTAAATGATGCATTGGTTATTGCCAATCTCATGATGGGAGGCAACGGAAGTAATGTTTCTGATATGACACTTGATGAAATCACACTTTCCGCCATATCGGAGGCTATGAACCAGATGTGTGGTACAATAGCTACATCAATGTCTTCGCTCTTAAACGAGCCAACCGACATAGGTTTTCCGCTTATCAATTCAAGTTATCAGAAGACCTTTGATATACCGGACGAGTTGTGTAACGGAACAGATATTGTCAAGGTGACATTCAGGCTGACTGTTGGAGATTTAATAGACAGTGATCTCTTACAGTTGTATCCAATAAGCATAGTAAAACAGATTATCAAACAGGAGGTTTAACAAAATGGCTAGAATTTTAATAGTTGATGATGCAGCATTTATGAGAATGATGCTGAAGGATATCCTTACAAAGGGTGGATTCGAGATTGCAGGCGAGGCTGCTGACGGAAATGAGGCAGTTGCAAAGTACAATGAGCTCAAGCCTGATCTTGTAACACTTGACATCACTATGCCAAATAAGGATGGCATCCAGGCTTTAAAGGAAATTAAAGCAGCTGACCCAAATGCTACATGCGTTATGTGCTCTGCTATGGGACAGCAGTCTATGGTTATTGACGCTATCCAGTCAGGTGCCAAGGATTTCATCGTTAAGCCATTTCAGGCTGACCGTGTTATCGAGTCAATCAGAAAAGTACTTGGATAATATTTACATATAAAACAAGGTCTGTCAGTATAGCTGACAGACCTTGTTTTATTATATTTTTGTAACTGTTCAGTACCTTCACAGCTGCGCAAGACTCTCAATAGCCTTATCATCAAGAATAACCTTTGCATGCTCCATAAGAAAAGCCCTTTTGTCAGCCCCTGCAATGATATCATCTGCATACTCATCTGCTATGACAGACATCTTTTCAAGCTCATGCTCATCATAGCCCGATAAATCCATGCTCATAAAGTACTCTCCCTCAAACTTAAAAAGCTGTGAGAATGGCATTGGCAGTCCTTTAATCATCTTTGCAAATCTGACAGCCACATCAAATTTTTCAAAAATGAACATTACAACAGACACCATATCCTGCTTTTTTGCAGTTGTCCTGCCTTTTTTATTTTTCTCATTCTCTGCAGCCTCGGCCGGCAGCGAATTAAGCAATCCATTAACGATATCTTTAAGATGCTCCATCATTCCCTCAGTAGCAGGATGTTCAGAAAATGTCAGAGAAAGTGTGTGATCCGCCAAAAAATCTGCTCTCACAGTCTTGATTCCCGAATTAAAATCAGTTCCAAACTCTTCTGAAGCCATGTCAAATATCTGGTTCATGAATTCCTGGGTGCGCTCGCCATTGCTCATAATTTCATCCATTGTATATCCCAGATCATATATTTCTTCTTCTGAAATAACACATTTTATAGTGTGTTCACCTATTCTTGAAAACTCCATAACAAGCTTCACCTACTTTCTTTTTAGCTTTTGTCTGATACGGGATAGTGCATTGTCAATTGATTTATCTGATTTTCCGAGCATATGCGCTATCGTTGTATAATTATTTCCTTCCAGATACAATTGTAGCACTTTTTTCTCCATATTACTCAGTTTATTCCACAATTGTTCCTTAAATTCCTTAAATTTTTCCTTCTCTATGAGAAGCTGCTCAGGACTTGCAATATCATCTTGCAGTATTTCTTCAAACTCTGTCCCATCACTGTCACTCTGCGAAAAGGATATATATGTGTTAAGCGGCATATGTTTCTTTCGGTTTGAAGCCTCAAGCGCCGAGCTAAGCTGCCTTGTGATGCATAGCTGTGCAAAACTGTAGAAAGATGCTTCCTTGTCGCTCTTATAGTCTCTGACCGCTTTAAACAGGCCAATCATGCCCTCCTGAATAAGGTCATCATTCTCACCGCCTATCAGGTAGAGTGCATTTGTCTTTTTACGCACAAGCGGCTTATACTTTTCCAATATATAGTCCATGATTTCATTGTTGTCACCATGGTCATTTTTGTCATTATGAATCCTCATAATAAGCTCTTCATCCGTATATGCGCTGTAATCTTCCACTATATGCTTCCTATTCTATAAATATACAATTCATAATACACACCACTCATCCCGCGACATGTAATCTACTTTCCACTCTTAAGTCTCTGTCTGACTATCTCATATGCAAGCACGCCTGTCGCAACCGATGCGTTCAGTGAGTCAATATCGCCCACCATAGGAATAGAGGCTGTCATATCACAGTTTTCCTTTACAAGCTTGCTGACTCCGTCACCCTCATTGCCTATGACAAGACCTATAGGACCTGTGAGGTTTAAGTCATACATGGTAGTGCCACCCATATCAGCACATACAAACCACATACCCTTTTCCTTAAGCTCTTTTATGGTATTTGAGATATTGGTAACCTTGGCAACAGGTGTATAGTTTATCGCACCTGCAGACGTCTTTGCCACTGTAGGGGTAAGTCCCACTGCACGCCTTTTTGGTATGATGATGCCATGTGCACCCGCCTGATTTGCGGTACGTATTATTGCGCCAAGATTGTGTGGATCTTCTATACCGTCAAGTATGATGATAAAAGGCGGCTCGCCCTTTCTTTCGGCATTTTCCAGTATGTCCGAAACCTCGGCATACTCATATGCTGCTGAAACTGCAATGACACCCTGATGCTTGCCTGTCTCAGACATCTGATCAAGTCTTTCCTTTGCAACATAGTTTATGATTGCATCATGCTTTCTGGCCTCTCTTGTGATTGACTTTATTGGTCCGTCCTGACAGCCGTCAAGCACAAAAAGCTTGTCTATTGTCTTTCCTGAACGGAAAGCCTCCAGCACAGCATTTCTGCCCTCTATATAATTCTCATGAAATTTTTCTTTATTGTTGTTATCCATATTTTCCTCTTATTTTGTGCTATATTTCAATTCCTAAAAGCTCCACTCCAAGCTTAGTGAGTGAAACAACCCTCTCAAAATCATCCTTCAGATAAAGATAGCCCATGACCGCCTCAAGCCCTGTAGCTTTCCTGTAATCAGCCATTGTAGCGTTTTTTGCCATGGAAGGTGACTTGGCATTGCGCCCCCTGTGATACACATCACTCTCCTCCTCTGTCAGATGAGGTAAAAGTGCCTCTATCATGAGAGCCTGCGTATGTGCCTTTACTATATTACTTGTGTGCTTATGAAGCAGATTTGCCTTTGTATTGCCTTTTCCCACCACAACTGAGCGGATGACAATATCAAATATGCCATCACCGATATATGCAAGTGTAAGCGGCGAGTATGTCCTTATATCAACATCCTTTATTCCAAACTGTTCCTTAATATATGAGTCTATCTTCATACTATACAAGCTCCCATTTTACTCCCTCTCTAGTATCCTTTATGGCAACCCCCTTTGCCAGAAGCTCATCTCTTATGGCATCGGCTGTCGCAAAATCCTTTGCCTTTTTAGCGGCTGCACGCTCTGCAATTTTATCATTGATAAATGCCTCAAGCTCACTGTCTACAGATGACGATGCCTCAAGTAAGGCCTTTCCTGATTCCCTAAGTCCCAGATCAAGCACCTGCTCAAAGTCATCGATAAGTGCAAGCTTTGTCCTGTCTGAGATATCAGCCTTAAGCACATCATACACTATGGTTATAGCCATTGATGTATTCAGATCATTTGAAACTGCATCAGTAAATTTCTTCTTAAAGTCAGCAAAAGCTGTCTCATCTATATCACCCTCATCCTTAAGCTCTGCCACACGCTTTGCAATCTTATTGTATGCCGCAACTGCATTGTCGAGCGCATCAAACGAAAACTCGAGAGGCTTTCTGTAGTGTGACTGTAAGCAGAAGAATCTGTAGGCAAGCGGATTGTAGCCCTTCTCCTGAAGCACCGAAACTGTGAGGATTGCACCCTTCGACTTGCTCATCTTGCCGGCTCTGTCATTTAAGTGATTTACATGGAACCAGTACTTGCACCAGTCGTGTCCCAGATAGCTCTCTGACTGTGCAATCTCATTGGTGTGATGTGGGAAAATATTGTCCACACCGCCACAGTGGATATCCACGTACTCTCCGAGATGCTTCATGCTGATACATGAGCACTCTATATGCCAGCCAGGATATCCGACGCCCCATGGGCTGTCCCATTTAAGAGCCTGGTCCTCAAACTTAGACTGTGTAAACCAGAGTACGAAATCATTTTTATTCTTCTTGTTTACATCCTCCTCGACATCATCTCGCACTCCAACCTGAAGCTGTTCCTTCTCTACTGCTGAAGAGAACACAAAATAATCATCAAGCTTTGATGTATCGAAATATACATTGCCTCCTGCAAAATAGGCATAGCCCTTCTCGATAAGCACCTCCACCATATGGATGAACTCCGGAATACAGTTGGTTGCAGGCTCTACGACATCAGGCATCCTGTTGTGTACAGCCGTGAAATCCTTGAAAAAAGCGTCCGTGTACTCCTTTGCCACCTCCATGACGCTCTTGTGTTCACGCTTTGCGCCCTTTAGCATCTTGTCCTCTCCGGTATCTCCGTCGCTTGAGAGATGTCCCACATCAGTGATATTCATGACACGCTTTACATCATAGCCCACATAGCGAAGTGCTTTCTCGAGCACATCCTCCATGATGTATGAGCGGATATTTCCGATATGTGCAAAATGGTAAACTGTAGGTCCACATGTATACATGCCGATTTTGCCGTCAACACGCGGAACAACAGTATCAATCTGTCTTGTGAGTGTATTGTAAAACTTGAAATTGTTCTCCATTATTTATATCTCCTTTTGGATGATTTATAACTATCTTTTTATTTTAGCATGTTTTCCCTATATATTCAAATCAATCGGCCTGACAGCCGCTACAGCCGCTGCATCCGCCTCCGACCTGCATACTTGCCTCATAAAGACCTGTAAGTGAGCAGATTGCCTGTGATGCAATCCCCTCCTCGCGGCCTGTAAAACCAAGCCACTCCTCGGTCGTTGCCTTTATATTTACCTGCTCCTTTGCGATTTGCAGCGTATCAGCCACATTCTGCTCCATCTGCTCAATATACGGACGAAGCTTCGGCTTTTGTGCAATTACTGTCGCATCTATGTTTTCTATCACATAGCCTTTTTTTGCAATGAGGTCTCTCACATGCTCTAAAAGCTTAAGACTCGAAATCCCCTCATATGCCGGGTCTGTATCCGGGAAATGCTTTCCGATATCGCCAAGTGCCGCTGCACCCAAGAGTGCATCCATTATCGCATGCAACAGTACATCGGCATCCGAATGGCCTAAAAGCCCGAGTGTATGCGGAACCTTCACTCCTCCCAAAATCAAATCTCTGCCCTCAACAAGCTTGTGCACATCATAGCCCATTCCTACTCTCATATATCGTCTCTCTTTCTATCAGATACAATACCTCATGTTATTGCCAACTGTCATTGCTCTGTATTTTAGTTTTTAACTATAGTATACCTTATTTCTCCTGTTGCGCCAAGATATTATTTTAAGCTATTTTCAAATAAAAGACCGCCCCGGACAAACCGGAGCGGTCTTTATTAAAATGGAAATAGTCCATTAAATGCTTATGCAAGTGCTGCAGTGATGATAGCCATTGAGTAAACCTCTCCTGCATTACATCCACGAGAAAGGTCATTGATTGGAGCATTGAGTCCAAGTAAGATTGGTCCATATGCTTCGAAGTTACCCATACTCTGTGCGATCTTGTATCCGATGTTTCCTGCGTTGATATCAGGGAAGATAAATGTGTTTGCATGTCCTGCTACTACTGAATCAGGGCACTTTGTACGAGCTACACGAGGTGCAACTGCTGCGTCAAACTGAAGCTCTCCCTCGATAGGAAGGTTAGGATATTTCTCCATAGCCTTGTGAGCTGCGTTTCTCATCTTGTCAACATCCTCGCCCTTTCCTGAGCCAAGTGTTGAATAGCTTAAGAATGCAACCTTTGGATCGATACCGAAGATCTTAGCACACTCTGCTGTTTCTCCGGCGATTTCAACAAGCTCGTCCTCTGTAGGATGGATATTGATAGCACAGTCACCCATTGCAAGAACCTCATTCTCACCTGTAGCAGATGGACGAACAAGGATAAAGCATGAAGAAACGATAGCGTTTCCTGGCTTTGTCTTGATAAGCTGTAATGCCGGACGAACTGTATCTGCTGTTGAGTATGTAGCTCCTCCGAGAAGTGAGTCTGCGATACCCATCTTTACAAGCATTGTTCCAAAGTAGTTAGCGGATGAAAGAATTCCCTTAGCCTGCTCCGGTGTAACACCCTTGCTCTTACGAAGCTCGCAGAATAATTCAACCATCTCATCCATACGGTCAAAGTTCATAGGATCTATAATCTCTGCTCCACGGATATTGAAACCGCTCTTCTCAGCGCTTGCACTAATCTTCTCAGGATCTCCGACAAGGATAGGATGTAAGAAGTTGCTTGCAAGTAAACGCGAAGCTGCCTCAAGGATACGTGGATCCTCTCCCTCTGTGAATACGATTTTCTTTGGGTCTTTCTTTAATATTTCGATTAACTGACCAAATCCAAACATGATAATGTCTCCTTTATGTATATTATTTATTATTTAAAACTATATCTGGTTTCACACCACTGACTATAATATACTTATTTTTCACGAATATCAATAATTGTTAAAAGGTTGTCAAGATGTTCGCGAAAAAATCCAATCCATGATATTTCATGGCACAATAAAAGGAACCGGATTAATATTTTCCGATTCCTTTTATAATGATCACTATTTATTCGTTTAAGGAGTATTTATCATACAAAACCGTTTACTCTGCAAGTGCCTTAAATGCCTCATCAAGATCCTCAATTATATCATCCACATTCTCAGTTCCGATTGAAAGACGGATTGTGTTTGGCTTGATGCCCTGATCTAAGAGCTCTGCTTCATTGCACTCGGAATGTGTGGTAGAAGCCGGATGAATGGCAAGTGACTTAACATCAGCTACGTTTGCAAGCAGTGAGAAAAGCTCAAGGTTGTCAATAAATTTCTGCGCTTCCTTTGCTCCACCCTTAATCTCGAATGTAAATATAGAACCGCCTCCGTTAGGGAAGTATTTCTTGTAAAGTTCCTGCTGCTCTTTATCCTCTGAAATAGATGGATGATTAACCTTCTCTACGAGTGGCTGATCCTTTAAGTACTGAACCACCTTGAGTGCATTCTCAACATGACGCTCCACACGAAGCGAAAGTGTCTCAAGTCCCTGAAGGAAGATAAATGAATGAACAGGCGAAATTGTTGCTCCTGTATCACGAAGTAAAATTGCCCTGATATATGTCGCAAATGCTGCCGGTGCGCAATCCTTTGCAAAGCTTACTCCGTGGTAAGATACGTTTGGCTCTACAAGCCATGGCCATTTATCATTCTGTGTCCAGTCGAATTTACCGCTGTCAATTATAACTCCACCAATTGTTGTTCCGTGTCCACCGATGAACTTTGTTGCTGAGTGAACCACGATATCAGCACCGTACTCAATCGGACGGACAAGATATGGTGTAGCAAAGGTATTATCTACGATAAGCGGGATTCCTGCCTCATGAGCGATATTTGCAATTTTTTCGATATCTACTACCTCTGAGTTTGGATTTCCGAGTGTCTCGATTTCAATAGCTTTTGTATTCTCTTTGATGGCAGCCTTGATTCCATCATAATCGAATGGATCTACGAATGTAGCCTCAATTCCGTAATCAGGAAGTGTGTGTGCCAAGAGATTGTATGTACCGCCGTAGATATTCTTTGCTGCAACGATATGGTCACCTGCGTGTGCTACTGCCTGGAAAGCATATGTGAGTGCCGCTGCTCCGGAACCAACAGCAAGTGCTGCCACGCCTCCCTCGAGTGCTGCAATTCTTCTCTCAAATACATCCTCTGTAGGGTTTGTCAGTCTGCCGTAGATATTTCCTGCATCTCTGAGTCCGAATCTGTCTGCAGCATGCTCACTGTTATGGAACACATATGATGAAGTAAGGTAGATTGGAACTGCTCTCGCATCTGTAACCGGATCAGGTGTTTCCTGTCCTACATGTAACTGTAATGTCTCAAATTTTAAATTTCTGTCTGCATAATGTTTCTTGCTCATATTAATATCCTCCTATTAATGATATGTTAATGTTATTTGTTTTTAATTTTAATTCCGGGATGCTGTTCCCTTGAACTAATCATATCATATCATCTTTCTAGGAAAAGTGTTAATACTTATAACTAAGAGCTTGCTATAAATATATTTTATAAGCAATTGTTTTCCAAAACATCAGAAAGCTCTCTAGTAGCTGCACCAACATCCATGTTATTTACTGCATAATCACATATCTGGCGGTTGCGTTTCTCTGCATCTATGGACAGAATACGCAGTGTCTTTTCTTCTATTGAGTAATCCTGTTCTATGATATCCCGGATTAAGAGCTCCTTGTCACGCGCCACATACACTATAACAGTAGGAAAATGGCGCTTCATTGCAATGGCACCACACATGTCAAGCGGCATCACGACAAAATGCCCTTTTGCAAGCACCGCCTCTATATCCTCCATTTTGGTGCCATATTGTATTCCGGCGTACCTTGTCTTTTCAAAGAAATCCTGTGCATTGAACTCCTCCTCCGTCAGGTACCTGTGCTTATCTCCGGGCTTGGTACAGTAGGTTTTCGGATTCTCAAACTGCTCCATGGCGCACAGGCTGTCTGAGAGCGCTGTTTTTCCTGAGCCTGATGGTCCGACAAGCGCCACAACTGACGGATTCTTTATATTTTTATTTCTATATAATGACGCATTTATTATCTGCTCCACGAGATATACAAACTCTGTGATATTATTGACCGATAACAGTCCTGTCATTTTTGAATTCCACGGCTTTCGCATGAGCACAGGATATGTGGCCGGTGTCTCAAGCACATTGTGTATGGCGTCATCTAAAATTATATCAAACTGCACGAGATTTTTTGCATTGCCAAGTATGATATTTTCTGTCGGAAAATCAGGAAATGCCTCCATTATCTGGCTCGCCCTCACTCCCATGAAGCCCGGTGCCACCGCCGTGATAAAATATACCTCTCCGATATCCATGAGCTTTCTTATCATCCGCTTTGTCTCTTCTGTAGGCTTCTGTCTCTCGTAAAGTGTATTATCCCGGTAAAATTCCTTTATGACAGAGGCTCTGCCGGTATTCTCCCAGGAATCTATATCATCCAGCGTAAGAGGTGGGGTGATATTATATTTTTTGTTTGCCATATCTATGGCTATGCTGTTGAATGGTGCTGTCACATCATCCCAGTCAAGTCCTATTTTAGGTCTTATCATGCTTATCCCTTTCTGTTTCGTAACTATTTATAACAAAAAGACCTGCAACAACTGCAAGTCTTAACAAGTAGCGAGGGAGAGACTCGAACTCTCAACCTCCCGGGTATGAACCGGACGCTCTAGCCAGTTGAGCCACCTCGCCATATTTGATTGATACCTTTAAAAGGATGGGACCTACAGGGCTCGAACCTGTGACCCTCTGCTTGTAAGGCAGATGCTCTCCCAGCTGAGCTAAGATCCCGTGTCACTTCTATTGAAGTAAAGTAGCGAGGGAGAGACTCGAACTCTCAACCTCCCGGGTATGAACCGGACGCTCTAGCCAGTTGAGCCACCTCGCCATATTGATTGATATTCTTTAAAAGGATGGGACCTACAGGGCTCGAACCTGTGACCCTCTGCTTGTAAGGCAGATGCTCTCCCAGCTGAGCTAAGATCCCATGTCGTCAACCGACTTGATTATTATATACAGTCGGCACCTTATTGTCAACAACTTTTTTTCATTTTATTTAAAAAAATTTCAACTATTCAGAAGTCTCTCCACAAGCTTCACGCACTCTGCCGCATCCTTTGAATATCCGTCGGCTCCTATCTCGTCTGCAAAGCTTTGTGTAATGCAGGCTCCACCGATTACAACCTTGCTCTTACAGCCCTTTTCCTTGCAGATTTCCACTACATCCTTCATGCGCATCATGGTGGTAGTCATAAGAGCTGACAGTCCGATAACTGCCGCATTCGTCTCAATCGCCTTGTTGACAATATCCTCACAAGGCACATCCTTTCCCATATCAATCACGTTGTAGCCATAGTTTTTAAGCATAAGCACGACAAGATTTTTTCCTATATCATGGATATCGCCCTCCACCGTTGCAATGACAAGAGTCGGCATATCATCACCTGAGTCCTTCTTTTCAAGTAACGGCTCCAGATGCTCTATAGCAAGCTTCATGGTATTCGCACTGCCGATAAGCTGTGGCAGGAAATATTTCTTCTGGTTAAAAAGCTCTCCCACCTCATTAATAGCCGGAATCAGGCTGTTATTAATAATCTCGTCAGGCTTTGCACCATCAGAAAGCATTTTCTTTACTTCATCAATTATACTGCCCTTGTTTCCCTTTAAGACAGCCTGAAATACCGCATCCTTACCGCCCGCTGCGCATGTACCGTTTGAAGCAGACGCATCATTGTCCGACTTTTTCACAACAACAGTCTCATATTGGGCCTTTTCCTCCGCAAGCCTGCTCATGCGCTCAATGTATGCTATATCGCTGTCAGGTCTGTCGAGCAGCATATCAGATGCAAATGCCGCATTCATCAAAAGCTCCTGTGATGGATTGGCAATAGCCATGGTGAGTCCCTTGCATATGGCCATTGTAAGAAACGCTGTGTTCACGTACATACGCTCAGGCAGTCCGAAGGATATATTTGAAAGTCCGCATATTGTAGGAAGCTTTTTCTCATCCTTGCAGTACGCAATGGTCTCATAGCACTCGATTGCGGCCTTTGGATTTGCACCTATTGTCGCAACAAGTCCATCCACCACTATATCCTCATGTGCCATTCCAAGCGAAAGTGCCTTGTCATAAATAGTATTTATAATCTGCTTTTTCTCCTCGACATCCTTCGGCAATCCTGCATCCGAAAGCGGTAAAAGTATGAACATCGCTCCGTATTTAGCCGCAAGAGGCAGAAGCTTTTCCATCTTCTCTGTCTCAAGGGAAATAGAATTGATTAGAGCTCTTCCCGGATAAATCTTAAGAGCCTCCTCTATTACCTCCACATAGCTTGAATCAATACAAAGTGGACAGTCCACAGTAGATGAAACCTCATATATAACCGATTTCATCATCTCCTTCTCATCGATACCATTCATGCCCATATTGATATCAAGTATTCTCGCACCATTTGTCTCCTGCTCCATAGCCATCTGGCGCACCAGGTCAAGCTTTCCCTCACGAAGCTGTGCCTGCAGCTTTTTCTTGCCTGTAGGATTGATTCTCTCTCCGACCACAGTAAAGTTGCCATCTAAGTCAATCTCTACATTCTTTCGTTCAGACGCAAGCACTCTTCTATGATGCTCAAGCGGCTTATGAACAGGCATTGACTTTACGGCCTCTGTCAGTGCACGGATATGCTCCGGCGTGGTGCCACAGCAGCCTCCGACAATGGATGCACCTGCCTTCACAAGCCCTCTCATCGCATCGGCAAACATATCCGGAGTCATCTTGTATACTGTTTTACCATCCTCAAGCTCCGGAAGCCCTGCATTTGGCTTGGCAATAAGAGGCACTGTAGAGTACTCTGCCATTTTTTCAACCAGCGCTATCATCTCAGCAGGTCCAGTCGAGCAGTTCACACCGATTGCATCCACTCCAAGTGACTGCAGCACAACAACTGCTGTCTCAGGCGGTGTACCAAAAAGAGTCCTGCCATCCTCGTTGTAGGTGAGTGTCACCATAATAGGCAGGTCGCTTACCTCTTTTATAGCAAGCACTGCAGCTCTGCACTCCTGAAGACTCATCATTGTCTCAACCACAAAAACATCTGCGCCTGCCTCATCAAGGATCCTCGCCTGCTCCTTGTACACCTCCAAAAGCTCCTCAAACATCAGATCCCCGAGTGGAAAAAGCTGTCTGCCGGTCATCGTCATATCTGCTGCTACAAGTGCCCTATCCCCGACAGCCTGCTTTGACAGGCCAACAAGCGTGGTGTTTATCTCGTTAATTTTCTCCTGTAAACCATATTCTAAAAGCTTAATCCTGTTTCCTGTAAATGTAGGTGCATAAACAATATTCGTGCCGTTATCGACATAAGCCTTCTGCAAATCAAGAATCACCTGCGGATGCTCCATCACCCATTCCTCCGGACACACACCTACAGGCATGCCCGCTGCCATCAGGTTTGTACCGGTCGCTCCATCCAGGATAACTATGTTTTCTCTGATATATTTTCTGAATTCTTCTCTTGTCATTTCGTTTCCTTTTCTGTTTCAGCTGTTATTCACTCCACAGTGTAAAATATTTCAAAGCAAAAGCTATGTGCTCTTCATCCTTGAAATTTGTGATAATTTATATTATCATTGTAACCGATTTTAAAACACAAAAATCAATAGTCTATTCACCATAATATACTAAAACACTATATTTTTCAAACAAAAGAAAGGATTTCTTATGAAACTTATTGCTTTAGATCTTGACGGAACACTTTTCAACAACCAAAGTCAGATATCAGAGGAAAATATAAAAGCTATAAAAGAGGCAACTGCCGCAGGAATAAACGTGGTCATCTCCACAGGCCGTCCATTCGGCGGACTGCCGTTTGAGGCAATTAAGGACACTGGCATCCGCTACGCTATCACTGCAAACGGAAGTGCAATCTACGAGATTGACACAAAAAAATGTCTTTACGAAAACTGCCTTTCTGATGAGACAACGTTTTCAATAATTGATTACCTGATGACAAAGCGCGTTCATATGGATGCCTTCATAAACGGCTGTGGCTATTCTCCATACAAGTGTCTCGAGGATGCAAAGGATCTCAAAATGCCTCCTTCTATAAAGGAATACATCATGACCACCAGAAAGCGTGTGAACGATATCACTGAAATGATGCGCGAAAACAATTACCATATGCAGAAAATGACCATCAATTTCCCAAAGGATGTAAATGATAACTACTACTGCCGCGACGAAGTATTTGAGCATCTGAAAAAAATCCCTGAAATCACGCTCGTAAGCGGTGGCTACGGTAATCTGGAATTCACAAAAGCAGGCGTTGACAAAGGTGTGGCACTTCATAAGCTGGCTCAAATCCTGAATATAGCAGCTGATGAGACAATGGCTGTCGGTGACACTGAAAACGACATGGCTATCGTAAAAGCCGCACACATCGGCGTGGCCATGGGAAATGCAACCGATGAGCTTAAGGCACAGGCTGATTACGTCACCGACACAAACGAAAATGACGGCGTAGCCAAGGCTATCCGCCACTTTATGGGTTAATCTCACAAATTTAATATAACGATACCGGTCATATAAGAGTATAATAGTTGTTTAGCGCAAAATAGCTGTTTAACACACAATAAATAATCACCTGTCATATATATCCAAAGAAGCACATATACTTCTAAGACAACATATGACAGGTGATTTTTTGATTGTAAAAAAATATTTATCCAACCCACTTGTGACCGGAACTATTTTCCTGACACTTGCCGGTACAACCAGTCGGTTTATGGGTTTTTTCTTTCGCATATTTCTTAATAACGTCATGGGCTCAACAGGTCTGGGACTCTATCAGCTTGTGATTCCACTCATGTCCGTATGCATGTCACTCTGCTGCAACGGCTTTCAGACTGCCACATCAAAACTTGTTGCCGAAAAGCCTCAAAACAGACAGATTATACTCATTTTTGCAATAATTATGTCAGCCACCATTGCTCTTTTACTCACAATTATTATGTATTCCAATGCCAACTACATAAGCATTTGTATTTTAAGTGAGTCACGCTGCACAGAGCTTGTCAAGGCGCTGTCCTTTTCCATTCTGCCCGCTGCTATCCATTCCTGCATAAACGGATACTATTATGGATTGAAAAAAGCAGCCGTCCCCGCTGCCACACAATTAATTGAGCAGACCGCGCGCATTGGCACCTGCTATCTGATATACGCAATACTATCTGACGGTGGCAGCTGCTTTAAGCCTGTATACTCTATATACGGCATCGTGGCAGGCGAAGCGAGCGCAACCGTCTTTTCCGTTATCACAATAAAAAAAGATTTCTCATACTTTAAAATATCCGTCAAAAGCCTGAAAACAACAGCCTATGGCATGGCTGCGCTTTTCATCCCTTTATCACTAAACTACATATTGACAAGCTTTTCATCCTCCGTCGAAAATGTGCTTATCCCGAGAACTCTTAAGCTCTACGGACTATCACCGGCATTGGCCCTTGACATATTCGGAACCATTTCCGGACTCACCCTTCCTGTGCTTTTATTCCCCGGTGTGCTTTGCAGCTGTGCCTGCGTGATGCTTCTGCCATCTGTTTCTGAAGCAAATGCCGCCGGAAAGGATACAAAAATCACAAAAACCATAAACTCCTGTGCCTTATTCGGACTATGCTTTGGTCTTATCTTTACATGCATATTCTATCTGCTGTCGGATTTTATAGGGGATTTTCTTTTTTCATCGAAGCTTTGTGGATATTTCCTTAGAAGACTGTGTTTTCTGTGCCCACTGATGCACATAAGCGGAATGCTCTGCAGCATACTGCACGGTCTGGGTAAAGCAAAGCAGGTGCTCTTCGTCAATCTGCTCACCTGTGCGATAAGAATCCTGATGATTATGCTTCTCGTCCCCCACTATGGGATAGATGCATATCTGTGGGCTATGCTTGTGTCGCATGTGTTTATGACACTTGCTGTCGGGATTCTCACCTGCCACACAGCACACAAATAAAAAAAGTCTGCACATACTCCGGGCATACCGGAATATGTGCAGACTCATAAAAATACAGATTATACACGTGAAAGGTACTCACCTGTTCTTGTATCAATCTTGATAACATCATCTGTCTCAACAAAAAGTGGTACATAAACTGTAGCACCTGTCTCAACTGTAGCAGGCTTTGTAGCACCTGTTGCTGTATCACCCTTGATACCAGGCTCTGTCTCTGTAACAGTAAGCTCAACGAAAAGTGGTGGCTCAACTGCAAATACATTGCCCTTGTGTGAACAAACCTTACACATCTCGTTCTCTTTTACAAACTTGAGAGCATCGCCAACCTCATCCTTTGGTAAGTCAATCTGGTCATATGTCTCAACATCCATGAAATGATAGAAATCATCATCTGCATAAAGATACTGCATATCCTTACGATCAATGTGAGCAGTCGGACACTTCTCTGTCGGACGGAATGTCTTTTCTACTACACCACCACTGACGATATTTTTTAATTTTGTTCTAACGAATGCTGCACCCTTACCTGGCTTTACATGCTGAAATTCGATAATCTGATAAATGTTTCCCTCGAACTCGATAGTAACACCGTTTCTGAAATCTCCTGCTGAAATCATTAGTTACTTCCTCCTTAAATCGTGCGAGCCTAAGCTCTCTCATTCGTCCATTTTACAATAAAAAACAATACATTTCAAGTATTTATTTTCTATTGCATGAATTTGTATTGGTTTTATATTAGTTTCTAGCCTCGATATCCGATATCATAGCTATTCTCTTTGCGTGTCTGCCGCCCTCAAACTCGGCTGTCAGATAAGCCTTTACGATATCCTTTGCAAGCTCAACACCTACAATCCTCTCACCAAAGGCTATGATATTGGCATTGTTGTGCTGTTTTACAAGGCGTGCTGTGGCTGTGTCTGAGCAAACTGCCGCACGGATTCCGTTGACCTTATTGGCTGCTATTGAGATACCCACACCGGTACCGCATATCAGTATTCCGCAGTCAAACTCGCCTGACGCCACTGCATTAGCCACCTTCTCACCATACTCCGGGTAATTGCAGCTCTCACTTGAATCTGTGCCGAAGTTGGTCACCTCGTGACCCATGCTCTCAACGTACTCCATTATTGTCTTTTTAAGCTCAACTGCTGCGTGATCGTTTCCGATTGCAATCTTCATAATATATATGCCTCCAAATTTTAAATTATTAGTTAAAAATTATTTATTTACTTTCTTTAAATGCCTCTTGTAGCATGCAATTACAGGCTTTTCAATAAAGCGCTTAAGCACAATCTGTATCTCCTCATGCGGGTCAATAGGTGCTACAAGTATTGATCTGATGCCCGTAAGATTGGCTCCGATGATATCCGTAAATATCTGATCTCCCACAAAAAGAGTGTTTTTCGTATCTGTGCCAAGCCTCTCCATTGCTGTACGATAGCCTGATGGCTTGGGCTTTCCTGCCTTGTAGATATACTTTATCCCAACCTGCTTAGCAAAGCTCTTCACACGCGGCTCCTTGTTGTTTGAGAGCACAAGGCACGAAAAACCAAGCTCCTTAAGGTGCTTAAACAAAGCAATCGCCCGCTCATCAGCAGGCGAACCATGAGTCACAAGGGTGTTGTCGATATCAAAAATAATGCCCCTGTAGCCCTCCTTATATAATTTATCAAAATCTATGCTGTATGTCGAGTCAATGTACTCTCCCGGGTATAAAAAACTCATAGTATAAAATTCTCTGTCTCCCTGTTAATCTGTTCATTCAAGGCTGCCTGCTGCATAACGGTGACATCCGCACTGCCAACAAAACGCTGATACTGCTGCAATACCTTATCCTTGTCTAAATCGGATACAGCCTTTGCGACATCAAGTGTGCTGATATCACTGTCAGCACCCTTAAGCTCATAGCTCGCATTGGAATCATATGTATTTGCATAATCAAGCGAGGTAAAGCTCTGCCTTGCCCTTGCAGCCTCATGATCAGCCGTATCATCAGCAATGGATTGCTGTGAAGCTGTGTCATCCACTGCCTGCTTCGAACTCATAATCTGGCTGTTTCTAAGCTCGTTTACCCTTATGGAATTGTATGAATAAAAGCCTTCGCTCGGGCGAATACCGGAAATGTTCATACGCACCTTCCCATCATGTTTTAAATAAATCCTGCTGCCTAAACACTATTTGGTGTCAAGCATCTTTTTAAGCTCTGTCATAAATGTATTGACATCCTTAAACTCTCTGTAAACCGACGCAAACCTCACATATGCTACCGCATCAAGGTCCTTTAATCTGTCCATAATCAGCTCTCCGATGAGTGATGTAGGGATTTCCTTTTCCTCTCTGGCAAAGATTTCTATCTCGACCTCATCTACAAGCTTTGAGATTGTATCTGCTGAAATCGGTCTCTTGTGACATGCAAGAAGCACGCCCTTTTCAATCTTGGAGCGGTCATACTGCTCTCTGTTATTATCCTTTTTTATAACGATGAGCGGGATTGTCTCCACCTTCTCATATGTAGTGAAACGCTTGCCGCAATCATCGCACAGCCTTCTGCGCCTGATAGAACTGTTGTCATCAGCCGGTCTTGAGTCTATTACCCTTGTGTTGTCACTACTGCAAAATGGACACTTCATGCTGTACCCTCCGTAGATATCATATAATATGAAGAAGCAAAATATCTATGTTTCTCATTATAATACTTCAAATCATCATCTGTATTTAAAAAGACCTATACATATTTTAGTATATATATACTAATTTTCGTTGTCAATATGTTTTGTACTGATTTTGACTTTTTATAATTTTTTTGTATTTATAAAATCATAACAGCTTGCGCCGCATATCAGACTCACATATATTTACCAATATTATATCGGGTCCAATCTTCACAATCTTAACCCATGGAATACAATATTCATAATCCCTGCAAAATATTCCCATATATTTTCCCGGTCCCGGCACGATAATCGCACAGATTTTGCCACAGACCGGATCAAACTCCAAATCCCGTACGTGTCCGATGAACCTGCCCTCCTCCACGCTCACAACCTCTTTTTCGCATAAATCCAGAAAACGCATAAAACAGACCTCCCTTGGTCTATCTTATGCGTTTCTTTTTGATTTTGTGCTTATAAAAGCGTTTTATTCATAAAATTATACATTAAATCTGAAAAGAATTACATCTCCGTCCTTTACAACGTACTCTTTTCCTTCCATGCCTACGATTCCTTTTTCTCTGGCTGCCGCAAGGCTTCCGTTGTCCAGAAGATCCTGATAATTGACAACCTCTGCCTTGATAAATCCACGTTCAAAATCCGTATGGATCTTTCCGGCTGCCTGTGGTGCCTTGGTTCCTTTCTTGATCGTCCATGCACGGCACTCATCCTCCCCTGCTGTGAGGAAGGAAATCAGTCCGAGAAGTGAATAGCTGGCTGCTACAAGCTTATCGAGACCGCTTGACTCAACACCTAAATCCTCAAGGTACTCCTTCTTTTCGTCCTCATCGAGATCTGCAAGCTCCTGCTCAATCTGTGCACAGATAACAAATACCTCTGCGCCCTCTTCCTTTGCCATTTCTCTTACCTTTGCAACATGCGGATTGCTTGCGCCGTCATCTGCGAGGTCATCCTCTGATACGTTTGCTGCGTAGATGGTAGGCTTTGCTGTAAGGAGATTATAGCCCTTGAACCAAAGCTGTGCATCCTCATCATCAGGCACTTCAAAGGTTCTGGCCATCTTTCCGTCCTCAAGATGAGCCTTTACTGCCTCAACAAGCTCAAGCTCCTTTGCAAGTGTCTTGTCCATTCTTGCCTGCTTTGCAATCTTTGCAATTCGCCTGTCAAGAATCTCAACATCCGAGAAAATAAGCTCAAGATTGATTGTCTCGATATCTCTTGCAGGATCTACAGAGCCATCTACATGGATAATGTTTGTATCCTCAAAGCAGCGCACTACGTGTACGATTGCATCTACCTCACGGATATTTGCAAGGAACTGGTTGCCAAGCCCCTCACCCTTGCTTGCTCCCTTCACAAGACCTGCGATATCAACAAATTCGATCGTTGCAGGTGTAACCTTCTTTGTGTGATAGAGCTCTCCAAGCTTTACGATTCTCTCGTCAGGCACTGAAACAATACCTACGTTTGGGTCGATTGTAGCAAAAGGATAGTTTGCTGACAGCGCTCCAGCCTTTGTGAGTGAGTTGAATAATGTAGACTTTCCGACGTTCGGAAGTCCGACGATTCCGAGTTTCATGGTATATATATCTCCTTTAAATTGATTTCATATGTATTTTGTGTATCGGATGTTTGTTGATACAACTATGTAGTGTACCACATTGCAAGAGATTTGTACATAACCTAATATGCAGGAAGGTTTTCACATTTTATTATTCACTTACCATCTCATCACACTTAATCTGCTCGATATGTATGGCAAGGTAGCCTGTCTCATTGTCCAAAAACTCATGATTTAAGTCCTTTCCAAGCTCCTTACATATATCACCTGCCAGTGCGAATGACTCCGGATAATTTTTCTCGATAAACTGATTGAGATCAACCTTTAATTTTTCTCCGGTCGCGGCTCTTGATACCATGTGGCGGATATGGTTCATGAGGCGGTTGTAGGCCATAGTAGTGACATCTATGTGCTTTCCAATCTTTTCCTCTATAAATGTGGCGCATTTTCGAACTGCTGCCGCCATCTCCATGGCATCCGATACCTTTGAATTGTTTAAGGATGTATGAATATGAAGAGTAATGTAGCCGATCTCATCATCAATTATATCAATTTGTTTTTTATCCTTTAGTATATGGCGTATATTCTCAGCTATCTTGTACTCCCTATAAAACATCACACGGATGTCATCGTTTAAAGGATTGCTGATCTGTTCTTTGTTTTCCATACGCTTTACAGCAAATGCTATATGATCTGCCATAGGAAATAATATGCTTCTGTCTATATGTCCAAACTCATGCTCTGCATTATCAAGCAGTGTGTTTGCAATCTCAAGATACTCCGGCTCGATGGATTTTACTATGTCCTTTGCCGGACCTCTGTCCCTTGTCTGGGTCAGCTCATACAGTGAATCCTCTTCCGTTGGCTCGACAGACTGTGTAATTTTCTTTCCAAAACCCACACCCTTTCCGACAATAAGATATTCTCTTGCGCTCTTGTCCTTTACCGCAAGCACTGTATTGTGATTTAAGACCTTTGTGATTCTGTACATATCATTCCCCTGACATTTATTAATGTACTCCTGATAATTTATACGAACTATTTATTATTAACATAACCGGACAATTCAATTATCATGAAGTATGAATTACTTCTCGTAGGTGTCAACTGCGTAGAGAGGCTCTCCTGCCTTAATCGGTCCGTCTGTGATGAGGCGGATTTTCTGATTATCTTTTAGCTCTGTGCAGATGACAGGAGTGGTAACTGATGGTGCGTTCGCCTTTAAGTAGTCAAGGTCAAGCTTCATGAGCACATCGCCCTTATTAACATGGCATCCTGCCTCAACCTGTACGTCAAAGCCTTTACCCTCGAGCTTTACTGTATCAATTCCTACATGGATTATCATACCAATTCCTGAGTCGGTTGTAAATCCCAAAGCATGCTTTGTATCAAAAACGAATAAAACAGTTCCATCCTCAGGTGCTACAACTACCCCCTCCTCAGGTGTGACTACTGCTCCGTCACCCATCATTTTACTGGCAAATGCCTCATCCGGCGCTGTTGAGAGGTCTGCTGCAATTCCTGTCATAGGACTTGAGATGATGACTGTGCTTGTCGGCTCTTTTGCATCGCCGGCTTCCTGCGCTTTGCCTTCGTCTGCATTTTCGTTCTTCACTTCATCTGCGTCTGCTGTATTATTTTCTACTGCATCATCCTCGAATTGTTCCTCTGTCACACTTGCAAGATAATCCTCGAGGTCAGACTTTATCACTGTTACTCTCGGTCCATAGATAATCTGTACGCCCTGTCCCTTGTGCACGACTCCTGATGCTCCTGTTGATTTAAGAAGCGCATCGTTTACCTTGTCGGGATCAATTACTGTGATACGAAGCCTTGTTGCACAGCAGTCCACATCTGAGATATTGGCTTTGCCGCCGAGACCTCGTGATATAGTCTGCGAGAGCTCGTCTACAGCCGCTTTGTCGTCAGAAGCTTTTGTATCCTTGGCAGCTTTTCTTGCATTTACATCTGCCTTGGTGTAGAGCTTTGTCTCTGTATCGTCATCCTCACGGCCCGGAGTCTTGAAATCAAACTTCTTTATAAGGAAGCTGAAAATAAAGTAATACAGTAAGAAATATACTATTCCCACCGGAATCACGAGCAGCCAGCTTGTCTTTTCATTTCCCTGCAATATACCAAACAGGAAGAAATCAAGTAATCCTCCTGAGAAAGTAAGTCCTACAGCGATGTTTAAAATATGTGCTATCATGTATGCGCTTCCTGCGAGCACTACCTGTACTGCAAAGAGAGCCGGTGCTACGAAAAGGAAAGAGAACTCCAGTGGCTCTGTGATTCCTGTAAACATACATGCAAGTGTTGCAGAAAGTAAAAGGCTTCCTGCCTGTTTTTTCTTTTCCGGCTTTGCACATTTATACATGGCAAGTGCTGCTCCCGGAAGACCGAAGATCATGAAAATGAACTCTCCGGAAAAATATCTTGTTGCATCTGCGCTGAAATGCGCTACATTTGCGGAATCTGCAAGCTGGGCGAAAAAGATGTTCTGTCCGCCCTGTACCATCTGTCCTGCAACCTCCATCGTTCCACCGACTGCTGTCTGCCAGAACGGCATGTAAAATACATGGTGCAGTCCGAATGGAATAAGAGCTCTCTTTATAATACCAAAGAGAAGTGTTCCGAAATATCCTGTTCCTGTCACCACTCCGCCGAGTGCATAGATTCCGTTCTGCACTGTCGGCCAGATAAAATACATTAAGATTCCTACAAAAAGATATACCACTGTTGATATGATAGGCACAAATCTTGTTCCACCGAAAAATGACAATGCATTCGGCAGCTCAATCTTATAGAAACGGTTGTGCAGTGCTGCCACTCCAAGTCCTACGATAATTCCGCCAAACACGCCCATCTGCAGCGACTGGATACCGCATACTGATGTGATGGTTCCATCAAGCACATCCTTTGCAATGCTTCCGTCTGCAAGGATTTTTCCGGAAATCTTGAGCATCGCATTGATTGATACATTCATAACAAAGTATGCTATGACTGCTGAAAGTGCTGACACCTCCTTTTCCTTCTTTGCCATTCCGATTGCTACTCCGACCGCAAAAATGAGCGGAAGGTTATCGAATATGGCACTTCCAACCGCATTCATGATTACAAGAAGTGCATGGAGTATAGTCTTATCTCCGAGCAGCCACTGTAAACCATAGGTCTCAATTGTTGTGGTGTTGGTGAATGAGCTTCCGAGTCCTAAAAGCAAGCCTGCTACCGGAAGGATTGCGATTGGAAGCATGAAGCTTCGTCCTACTCTCTGCAGAACACCAAAAATTTTGTCTTTCATGAGCTTTTCCTCCTATAAATGCAGGGTATGTACCGATTTGCACCTATCATTCTTTTTTGCTCCAGCGACAAAAAGGAGGCACTTATCATACACTAACCCTGTTAAAAGTTATGTACGACAAATGCCTCCCTAAAAGTAACACGTCTGCTTAAGTTTATATCACAGAAGCCTTATTATTTCAACACAATTTTCCTTACGAGTTTATTTTTTTTAATCATGCTGTTTTTATACATGTTTTTTGTGAATTATGTCTAATGTCTTTTTTCTCCAGACGCCTCCATGTTTCCATCACCACCATAAGCATTCTTCCCCGTGATGCCCTCTGATGAATACACAGCCTTTTGTATGATGCGCATGTACTCGTCCCAGTGGATTCCACAATAATCCGGTCCGCAGTATTTTTCCTTAAGGTTAGCCAGATAAAGCTCATCTGTCCTGTTTTTTGAAGGATGTCCCAGTCCTTTGTAGATGCGGTTGTTTATCATTATTGCTGCCCTGCTGTAACGGCCTTTTTTCACCCTTTTTGCAAGTCTTGCTTCCCACAAAATATTTCTTCGCCTTTTGATATAAACTATGATGGCTGTAAGTGCAGTCAGAAAAATCACACAGAGTGAGGTTTTTAAAATCACCGGTGGTATATGAAGTCTCGTTTTTGAGTTCTGAGCATCTGTACGTTTATCCGCACCTGACTGTGAACCATAAGCCTTCTCACTGCCATCACCTGATGTACTGTTTGCTGCAGCTTTTGATGTATCATCTTTTGCTGTGTCATCATTTTCTGCATCTGTATTTTTTGTATCTTCATTTGCAGCATCTTCATCTGCCGCAGTATCATTCATATGCTCACTATCATTATAAGCAGCACCGGTGTTTGTTTTCTTTCCTCTGACACTAATATAGTCAAACGGATTCTCACCTGTCACATACTCAAAATATCCCGGTGTCATCTCCACCGGAATCCATCCGAAATCATCCAGATATATTTCAACCCAGGCATGCGACTGCGAATCCTTCACCTCACATATATCCTCATCATTTTCACCGGATTTGAAGCTGTCCTCCTTTGCACAGTATCCGCTTACATAACGGCATGGAACGCCCATCTGTCTGAGTATCATCGTGCCAGCCGATGCAAAATGCACACAAAAGCCCTGTCTGCTATTTGAGAGGAAATTTTCAACTACATCCTTACCGCCTGTGGAAGGAGGATTTTTGCTGTACTTAAAATTCTTCGATGTCAGAAACTGCTGCACCAACTGTGCTGCCGCAATCCTGTTGGCATCATTTTCTCTTATATAGCCTGTGTACATCATATTGCTTGTGAGCTGTCCTGTCCTAAGAAGCCACTTTGCATCTTCCGCAACAATCCCGTCACCACCCTGCTTTGCAGTATAGTTTTCCATTACATAATTATTGTATGCCGCATAGAAATCATTGTTGACCTCAAGAGGCTGCTCCGGCTCAAGGCTAGACGTTTCCAGACTACCATGGAAAAAGCCGGGACACGCCGACACCTCGATAGTCTTTGTTCCTTTATCCTTTGTGATAAAAAAGTCTTCCTCAAAATCTATATCACCCTTGGCATCTATACTGTATGGGTCTATACAGTACGGTAAATAGGCGTATTTGGTGGAAAGCTTCTTCATCGTGATTGTATACTTTTCGGTGGCCGGATTGGTCTCATCATCATAATAACCATCAAGCAGCGTTGCTAATCCGATTGTAGTCTGCCAGGCTGTCATCCTTGAAGCATCATGATACTCTTTTTCCATCCCGGAAAAATCAGACTTTTTAATCCATCTGCCATTCTCATAGGTATCACCGTAGAAGTTTCTCAGATAAATATTAGAAGGTACTCCTGCCTTTGCTTCTACCGTCATCACTGTTTTTTCACTGTAGCTTGGATAGTGATTACTAACCGTGCCATCCTGTAAATCAATCCCCACGCTGAAGAATGATTTTACGCTGCCCTCCAAATCCTTTTGAAAGGCAAGCATCTGTGGCTTTTTATCGGCAAGTGTATCAGCAAGAGGTTTAAACGAAAATACACATATAAAAAGTATTGCTGACACTGCCGCCATATATAAAAACGCCTGTGCTATCCTAAAAACATCATTGCCATGTTCACTGCCATTTGCATCATATCCTGCCACTGTGCGTGCGTTGCCATCTGCGATAAGACACCAGAGTGTACACAGCGTGAGCATAACAACCTCGCTGACACTTGGGCTTTTGCCTATGCACAGCTGTACCGCAAGCATAAGCGTTGGAAATAATGTGAGCATGCGTCTTCTTTTAATTTGAACCGCCAGTGTCACCAGCAAAAGCATAACTATAAACGATACAAAGCCAACAAATGCCCCCGCAAAGGCTTTATCGCCCTTTGGACAGACAAATGAAGTGCCATAGTACACATTTATTATCTCAAGATACCTGCCCTTTACATACAAAAAGCCGTCTTTTATATGCTCTGCAGCCTGCCAGTTTGCAATAAACACTCCAAGCAGAAATACAAGCAGCAAACCCGTATTTATCGCATGGCGCACCCATTTTCTTGTGTCAAGCGATGTAAGCCTGTTTATAAAGCCACTTATCACCGAAAAAATAAACAGCCACACATACACATAATACGGGCATCTCACATGTGAAACAGTCGTATTCACAACAGACACTGCACACACCGTAAGAAGTACTGCTGCAACTGCATTGGCAAGTTCAGTAAGCAGGACACCAAGCACTGTAAATGCATTATTATAATCAGGCTTTATCTCATTTGTATCTGATCTCTGCCATCTGCTTTTCCTAAATGACAATCTCGTTTTTTTCATCCGCTCTGCCAACTATCTCCTCTCCCCTTTTTATCTGAAGTCTTCCGTCCACGCTAAGCAGACACACAAGCTTTTCTGCCCGGTACTTTTCCTCATACAAAAAAAGCGCATCATTTTTTGTATCCGGCTTTATTTTAAGAAAACTGTTCAAAAATATGTAAAAGCCCTCCTCGTCATCCACTCTGGCTCTAACAATATCGTTTATGGCGGTATCATACCACGCCACATAATGAGAGCATTTTTGATCCATAAGCGAAAAAGAAAGCGAGACAAGAAGCTTCATAAAAGCATCCGCCTGTCTGCCCTTCTTTATTCCCCTTAAATCTGCTACTATGGCCACCGCACATGCCTTTGGCAGGCTGTTCTCCTTTACCATCAGCTCATCAGTCCTTGCAGAAAGCTTCCAGTGCACACTCTGCAGCCTGTCACCGTTTTGAAACTCTCTGACATCAAACAGCTCCGACGGATCATATCCCGGTCTTAAATCATCATAGATATCAGAATCCCCAAAGAAATTTCTCACTCTGTCCGTTATCCTGACAGGAATCTCATCAATCTGCGGCATCACCTCAACATTTGCATATTTTTTAACTCTTTTCGTGACATAAAAAAGCCTTGAAAAGTCATATAGCTTTATCCTTACAAGCTCAAATTCATAATTGCCGCACAGGTTTACGCTGTACAAAAAATCACTGCCTCCCGACAGCCATTTTGTACTTTTTTCGCCGGATAAATTATTTTTCACCGTTACACGGTATTTAACACCATCGAAGCCTGCCTCCTTCAGCCTGCAGGAAAGACTCACCCTGATACTCTCGCCCTGTGTGGCGATAGCTATCGGAATGTTTATAGCTGCCACTGCCCGGTGCGCCTTTACAAGCAATGCTATAAATGTCAGCACCATAAACACACACATAAAGCAGCCAAGCAGTGCCAGTGCAGCATTACCGTATATCATCGACATATAAAAAACTATTGCCGCAGTAATTATTCCTATCAAAAAACTAATCACGATTACCTGCCTTTTTCACATAAGTTGTCGGCTGTTTAACAGCCTTTAGTATCTCATCTATCACTGAAAGCTCTGATACGTGTGATACTCTCGCCTTGGTATTTAGCACGATTCTGTGCTTTGTCACATCCGCAAATACAGAAACCACATCAGATGGTATGACATAGCTTCGCCCACTCAGATACGCATATGCCTTTGCCATCCTAACACACGCAATCGTACCTCGCGGACTCACTCCCAGCTCAATGTACGGACTTGTCCTTGTCGCATCAACCAGGTCCACAATGTACGAGTAAATACTGTCATGTATAAACACCTGCTCGACCTCTCCCTGCATCTCAACAAGTCCCTGTGCATTCATAACAGGCTTTATCGTATACTCATCAGCCTTCACACTTTTGCCCTTTGCGATATCCACCTCTGCATCATGTGAAGGATATCCCATGCTCATACATATCATAAACCTGTCAAGCTGTGACTCCGGCAACAGCTGTGTACCGGCGCTGCCCTTTGGATTTTGAGTGGCCATCACTATAAACGGCTCCGGGACCTTCCTGCTTATTCCATCCACAGTGACATTTCCCTCCTCCATAACCTCCAGGAGCGCAGACTGTGTTTTGGGACTTGTTCTGTTAATCTCATCTGCCAGAAACAGATTACACATCACGGCACCCTCGCGGTACACAAACTCTCCGGTCTGCTTCTGATACATCGAAAAGCCAAGTATATCAGCAGGCAGCACATCCGGAGTGAACTGTACTCTGTGATTCACAAGCGCCATAGCCCTTGAAAAAGCTACTGCAAGCGTAGTCTTTCCCACTCCCGGCACATCCTCAATCAGAATATGTCCTCCTGCCAAAAAGGCAGCAAATGCCTTGATGATACAATCATCCTTGCCCTTTACTGCCTTTTTTACTTCGTCTATCACTAACTGTGCATTATTCATTTGTCTTATCCCCCGGTTAATCAATTATAACTGCCGATGATCATCTTCATCATCTTATTCATAAATAGCTATATATATTTTACATATTTAGTATCAATATTTCAACTTTTATCACTTAAATTAAACAATTCTTAAAATTAATCAACTCTGCCGCTACACTGTTCCGGTGATGACAAGTGTGCTCTCACCCGGTGTGACAACCCACGCTCCTGTTGTGCTATCCTGTGTATAGGTTGCAGCCGGAACAGTGATTGCACCTGCCGTGCTCGAAAATGTGCCAGTTGCCTCATTGTAAGTGTAATCTGTAGCTGCAGTCCAGGCTGTGCCGTTTAATGCGGCTGTAAGATTGTTCAAAACCGGAGCAAATGTGTCTGTTATAACCACGCCTGTGGTATTGGTTGCCGCAACGCTTCCGTAGTTTTGAATCCTGAAGGTATAGGTCAGTGTACCGTTTTCCGTCACAGGAACAGGGCTTACTGACTTAGTAATTGCAAGATTTGGTGCAGCCTCGGCATTTACTGTCTCTGCTGCTGTGACCGGAGTGATTCCGGTACCGCTAACTGTAGCGGTGTTTGTAACAGATGCCTCTGTGCCAAGAGGAGCATACTCATTTAGCGCTGCCTCATAGATGACAGTTGCATTGCCACCTGCAGGGACATTTATGCCTGTTATGCTAAGAGGCGGTCCCTGGGTTACTGCAGGCGCTGCCTGGAGTGTGCCGTTTGTATAGTATTTTGCGGTGTTATTTACATAGGTTAATGGTACAAGAGTGTTGGTGTTAAAGGTATAAGCACCTAGATTGTCAGAAAGTGTCAGACCGTTTATCGCGGTATTTCCGGAGTTTACGATGCTCACCACATAGGTTATTGTATCGTTTTGATTGTAGGTGTTTTTGACTGCTGTTTTCGTAGCAGAAAGCACCTCCAGTATTTCTCCGACTGCTATATTTGAATTGGCTACATTGTTGCCATAACGAAGCTGTGCCTGATTAGTAAATCGTGCCATATATTTTCCATCCTTTCATATATTCAGGTATGGTTTAATATATGACACAAATCTACAAATGCCACAGATTATTTACTGTCCTGTTTATTTTTCTCCACATCAGCCTTTTTGATAAGCTCTAGAAGCTTTTCAAGCTCCTCCTCATCCACGCCGGTGTAGCCTGAAAGCTCACTAAGGCTCGGCTCGAAACCCTTATCGGATTTTAGTTTCTCCACTGCACGGTTTACTAATGAAACCTTTCCTACCACAGTATTCTCGCTCTCATCCTCACCGGTCTGCTCCCTGATACACTCTTTCATAGACTCCTCTATGGCATCCAGAAGCTCTTTTTCCACATCTATCTCATCCCCGCAGCCGCAGAGCTCAGTAAGGCACATGAAAAGTCCCATGTTTCCCTCCTGTACTACGTCCTCAAAGCCCTCTGATGTAACTGCAAGCTTCTTTGCCATGGCAAGCACACTTTTGAGCCAGAAATTTGATATAGTGTGTATCACACTCTCATCACCTGCGAGCAGCTTTTTGTACATATCATCCTGCTCGGCTTTCGTGTAATCAGGTATCTCTTCAAGCTCCTCAAGATACATCCTAAACATAGGTGAATCCGGGATAAGGCTGTCCTCGTCTATATCAGGCTCAGCTTCATTATCCTGCTTGGCCTTATTATTCTTTCCACCTGCTATGGCATCCATCGAATCGCCTTCTGAGTAAATTACATTGTTCAATGCAGCATTTTCAGACGATTCATCCCCATGTAATTCGTCCTGTGGTTCATCCTCATAATCACCTGCACTCTCATTCTCCTGCTCATGTGGTGTGATGAGAAATTCAAATACCATATCCTCCTGCGCTTTATTAAGCTCCATATCCTTAAAATAAGACATGATTTCATCTCTGCCTATCGGCTCCGCTGATGTCCTGATAATCTCGGCCACGCTCTGCACTGTCTCTATAAAGGTATTCTGGTCTAACATATTTTACACTCTCCTGTCTGATTTTCAAAAACTACATAACTATATCAATCCCTGTATAAAAATAAACAAAATTAAATGCGGCAGTATGAACTGAAAATACGGCTTAAGCTTCCTTGAAATCTTAAGTCCTGATCCTGTATTTGCCTCATCTATATACTTATCAAAGCCCCAGCCCCACTTTGTCACACAAAAAAAAGCAGATAAACCAGTGAGCCAATCGGGAGAAGCAGATTGCTTACCATAAAGTCCTCGCTGTCAAGCACATCCCTGCCTCCTATGAGGTGCAGATTGCTCCACACATTGTATCCAAGTACACACGGCATACTTGCAATAAGTATTATCACACCATTTATTAGCGCAGCCTTGTTTCTGGACCAGCCAAACATATCAATGGCAAACGACATGATATTCTCAAATACCGCAATAACGGTTGAAAAGCTGGCAAAGGTCATAAACAAGAAGAAAAGACAGCCCCATATGCGGCCTCCCTGCATATTTACAAACACATTTGGCAAAGTGATAAAGATAAGGCTTGGTCCTGCGTCTACCTCCACCCCATAGCTGAAGCAAGCCGGGAAAATGATAAGGCCTGACATTATAGCTACAAATGTATCAAGAGCACATATTTTGGCACCCTCACCTGCAAGAGTGCAGTCCTTTCCCATATAGCTGCCGAATATCTCCATTGCGGCCACACCCAGACTCAGCGTAAAAAACGCCTGATTCATGGCTGCTGTTATTACATTCTTTATTCCAATTTCAGAGACCGCATCCAGATTTGGAACAAGATAGAATTTCACTCCTTCCAAAGCCCCTGAAAGTGTGATACTGTGCACAGCAAGGACAATGATAAGCAAAAGCAGAGCACTCATCATAAATTTACTGATTTTCTCAAGCCCATTCTGCAGACCACGGCTGCACACCAAAAAGCCAAGCACAACCGTAACTATCATCCAGAAAGCCATCTGCTTGGGGTCTGCAAGCATGTTTCCAAATGCAGCTGCCGTGTCATCAGTATTCATGCCTGATGTAAAATCTCCCTTTAGGAATTTAAAGAAATACACAACCATCCAGCCTGAGACTGTTGTGTAATACATCATGAGCATGTAGCAGCCAAGCATGGCTATCCATCCGTGAATATGCCATTTACTGCCCTCTTTCTCAAGAGCCTTGTAGCTCATCACAGCACTTTTTCTGCTGGCCCGGCCTACAGCAAGCTCCATCGTAAGCACCGGAAGTCCCATGCATACCAGAAATATAAGGTAAAACAGTACAAAAATACCGCCACCGTTTTGACCTGTCACATACGGAAAACGCCATACATTGCCTATGCCTATAGCGCATCCTGCACTTACCAGTATAAATCCCAGACGTGATTTAAATGATTCTCTTTTCATATTTATATATCTCCTATTGTTATTGCGTTACGTTATCCCCCTGCTGTGAGCATTGACTATTGCTTTGTGCTTTATTACTCTCCTCAAAGACTCGCAGCTCCTTTATTGCCTGTCCACCCATCAGATAGAGAATACCTGTATTGAATATAGTCATAAGGCCGATTCCTACATCTCCGAGATCCCAGACAAATGTGTATGCCGCGATACCGCCTACAAACAGCATAACAAGAGCCAGCACCTTGTACATGGTCTGTGAAATCCAGTTATCCCCAAACAGGTACGCAACATTACTCCTTGCATAAAAAAGTATACCAAGGAAGGTGGAAAAGCTGAATAAAAACAATGTGACTGCTATAAAAATAACTCCAAAATCTCCAAGATGATACCTCATAGCTGACTGTAATAAATCCATGCCCTCTTTCCCTGCCACTATATTCTCCGGTGCTGTGAGCATGATCATTGCCGTACAGCTGCAAATCACTATCGTATCTATAAATACACCGAGCGCCTGCGTCAGTCCTGCCTTTACAGGAGTATCGCACTCTGCCGCCGCTGCAGCGCATGGAGCTGAGCCTGAGCCTGCCTCATTTGAAAAAAGACCTCTCTTTACACCATTCATGAGCACCGCTCCAAAGCCTCCCGCAGCCACCTGCCTGATACCGAAGGCTTCCTCAAATATCCTTGAAAAAACCGATGGCATCATGCCTATATTTTTAATTATGATAAAAATGGTTATGGCAAAATAGCACACCGCCATGATAGGAACAACTATGTCAAGCACCTTTACCGTAGCATTTTTCCTAAGCACTATTACAGCAGCCACTGCCACCAGAATTATTGTAGTATAAATAGGTGGTACGCCAAATGCATTTTCAAAGGATGATGTGACAGAATTGCTGATCACCTGACTTATGCCACACCAGCAGATTAGTCCGGATATAGCAAACAAAACAGCTATAATAACATGTTTTTTTTTTTGCCTGATTTATCCTCAAAGTAATGGTGTATGTAATACGCCGGACCTCCACGATAGCCTGAGTACAATGGATCCGGCTCCTTGTGAAGCTGTGCCAGTGTAGCCTCCACAAAAGCCGTGGATGAACCTATAATGGCTGTTATCCACATCCAGAAAACCGCACCTGCGCCTCCCACTGATATGGCAGCCACAACACCAACCAGATTACCCATGCCCACTCTCGTCGCCGTAGAGACAATGAGTGTCTGGAACGTGGACAGGCTGTCCTTATTTTCCTTTTTACCTGTCAGCGCCTTTATCATGTCCGGAAACATTCTGATTGGTAAAAGTCTTGTCCTTACAGTGAAATAAATTCCTGTCGGAATCAAAAGAATTATGAGCAGGGAGATTCCCACGCTCCCACCGCCGGGCAGTGGAATGTGTATCAGATCTCCCCACAAGAAAGAATAAACTTTTTCAATAAGTGCTACTATCATAGTAAATATCGTCCCCTTAGTTTTCATTGCTTCAACGCATTGAAGATGAAGCCAGTATTACTATGATACAATATGAGCAGGAAACTTTCAATATATTCTGGTTTTTTCTTTCACAAACAGTAATAAATACACTATAAGTCCCTTGCATATGAGATTATAATTTCTTATAATGATATAGTTGAATATTCAAAAGATATACGCCCTGGGAGATAAATAATGATAAAACTAATAGCAACAGATATAGACGGAACACTTGTAAAGGACGGCTCACTGCTCATAGATCCTGAGTACATGTCTGTCATCGACAGGCTCATAGACAAAGGAATAATATTTGTAGTCTGTTCCGGCAGACAGTTTTCAAGCGAATTTAAGCTGTTTGCTCCGATAAAGCACAAGCTTTTGTATATAACAGACGGAGGAACAGTCGTGCGCACTCCAAAGGAAATCCTAAAAACCTATCCTATGGACGAGGATATATGGAAGGGCATGTGCCGGATGGTCCGCGATGAGCTGCCTGCATGCGATTACTTTGCTGCTACTCCTGATTTCTGCTTTGCAGAGGATGGTGGCAGCCCAATCTTTCATCTGCTTCGTGATTCATACGGCTTTGAGATGCGTGAGGTTGATGACATCACAGGGCTTGACAGAAATGACATCATCAAATTCACTGTCTTTCATCCCGACAAATGCGAAGAGCTGTGTACACCGGTTTTCATTCCGGCATGGAATAAAAAAGCTCACCTGGCAGCCGCCGGCAAGGAATGGGTAGACTGCAACGCAAAGGGTGTCAGCAAATGGACTGCACTCTCATACCTCATAGACAGATTCGACCTGCTTCCGGACGAAGTATGCTGTTTCGGTGACAATCTGAATGATATTGAGATGCTTCAAAATGCCGGTATAAGCTACGCCGTGTCAAATGCCCGCCAGGAAGTTATCGCAGCCGCAAAACACACCTGTGCGCCTTACTGGGAAAACGGAGTACTTAGTGTTTTAAAGTCTTTTTTATAATTTTTTTAATTTTTTAAAAAAAGTACTTGCATTTTTGTAAAACCCTGTGTATAATATCATTTGTCCGTGTGACACAGATATTCACACAGATGTTTGCGCTTCTAGCTCATTTGGTAGAGCACCTGACTCTTAATCAGGGTGTGCAGGGTTCGAGCCCCTGGAGGCGCATTTTTTGTACCCAAATTAATTTACCAACACTTTAAAAGAAGCCGGATTTATTCCGGCTTCTTTTTACATATCTCTGTTTATATACATCTGTCTTTACTTTTTATTTGTTTTATTATCCAAAGCAGCTTCAATCGCATCAATCACAATCTTAAGGGCCTTGATTCTCGCATATTTCTTGTCGTTTGACTCAAGCACATGCCATGGTGCGTAAGTGGTATTGGTTTTCTTTAGCATCTCATTTACAGCAGTCTCATACAGATCCCATTTTTCTCTGTTTCTCCAGTCCTCATCGGTAATCTTCCATTGCTTTTCCGGAGTATTCTGGCGTTCCTCAAATCGAGCCAGCTGTGTATCCTTATCAATCTGTACCCAGAACTTTATGATGACAGCACCCCAATCTGACAGCTCCTTTTCAAATTCATTAATCTCATTGTAAGCACGCTGCCATTCATTCTCGCTGCAAAAGCCCTCTAGTCTTTCTACCATAACCCTGCCATACCATGTCCTGTCAAAAATAGCTATATGTCCGGTCTTAGGAAGACGATTCCAAAATCTCCACAGATAGTGTCTGGCTTTCTCGTTTGGCAGCGGACTTGCAATCGGATGCACCTCAAAGCCTCTCGGATCCAGCGCCTCTGTGATTCTCTTTATATTTCCACCCTTTCCTGCTGCATCCCAGCCCTCATATGCTATGACAACAGGAATCTTTCGCCTGTATAGCTTGTTATGCAGCTCGCTAAGCTTAGACTGCAGATTTTTGAGCTCCTTTTTGTATTCTTCCTCAGATAGTTCCTTATCAAGTGATATCTCAGAAAGCTTTGGAATCTTCTCAAGCGGGAACACATTCTGTAACAGCGGCACAGCAAGATTACTGTTTTTAAGTGCTGTCTCTATTCCACTAACCAGCGTCTCCAGCACCTGAAGCTCAGCCCATTTTCTATTCTTTGCATCAACTATATACCAAGGATCTGCAGGCGAATTTGTATCATTCAGATATCTGTCAAACACATGCATACACTTGTCATAATGCTTATTCTGCCAGTCTTCATCTCCACTGACACGCCATCTGGTATCCTTATTCTCCTTTAATACCTCAATACGCTTTTTTTGTTCCTTCCGGCTGATTTGGAAGAAAAATTTCATAACAAGATAACCATTGTCAGTCAGCTGTCGCTCGAAGCGCTTCACGCTTTCAATTTTCTTCTTGTACTCCTTCTCTCCTATCTTGTCGTGCAGTACATCCTTTACTACCTCATCCATCCAGCCCGAATCAAGAAACTCAAGCTTCCCGTTTGCCGGAATCTTTACAAAATACCGATATAAAAAAGGCTTGCGTCTTTCCTCCTCTGTCGGCTCGTCCATGGTTGCGACCTTGAAAAATCGCGGATCAATATTCTTGATTACCTTACCGAGCACACTGCCCTTTCCTGCAGTACCCCAGCCTTCAAACAGCACAAGTACAGGCAGTCCATGCTCCTTAATCTGCATCTGAAGCACAGACAGCTTAGAGCGCGCTGCATGCAGGCGCTCTTCCAGCTCTTCCTCCTCCGGAATTTGTGGTTTAATCCAGTTTTCTAACATGTAATTACCTCCCAAATATATAATTTCAGCCATAAAACCGCTACATCACTATATTAGTATAGCTTTTTTCAGGCTAAAATACAATCTTCACACTATATTTGTTTCAGGTATGTTTCAGTTCTCTGCTTCTCCAATATTTGTCATTTTAAAGCCCTCTCCGTGTACCTCATGAGACTCAACAACCACAATAAAAGAGTCCGGATCTGCATCTTTTACGGATTTACGCACCTGGTACATTTCCTTACTGTTGCATGCACACATTACCACCTGAATATCGTCCTGCTTATATCCTCCCTGCGCCTTAAGAATAGTGCTTCCGCGCTGACTGCATTCATCAATTACATCGCATATTCTCTTTCCATTTTTTGTGACAATAAAGGCTACTTTGCCTGAATTCATGCCATATATCATTTTATCAATAACAACCGCAGACAGTATATTCACTATCATGCCGTAAATCATTCCGTCAATATCCCGAAACAAAAGTCCTCCAACCAGAATAATTCCGACATCAGTAAGAAAAGAGATGTTGCCCATCGATAAATGAGGCCGCAATGCTTTTACAGCCATGATGATAAAATCAGCTCCTCCTGTTGAAGAATTTCTTGTATAAATCATGGCATAGCCTATTCCGCAAAATACACCTGTGCACAATGCCGCAAGCAGTCTGTCGCCCTGATACACCGGAAATAACGGCGCAACATAGTCAACAATAAAAGAAGACAAAAGCATGCATCGTATTGAGCTGACAAAAAATTTCCTGCCCAATAATTTGCAGCATAGTATCGCAACCGGAATATTAAGCAGAACCGTTGATAAACCAATGGAAATATTAAACAGCCGGTATAAGATAATCGAAATACCCGAAAAACCTGTCATAGGAAACTCTGCCTGCAGGGCGAAGTTATATATACCTATTGCATAAAAGATGCTTCCCGCAAGCTCCCACATAATCTGTACCAATAATTCTTTTTTCTTATTCATATTGCATCTATCCTCCAAAATAAATAAGCGCCCGGAAACAAATCTTACAGTGTAAATTACTGCACCTACGATTTGCTCCCAGACGCTTTAACCACTCATCCGGTGAAGAGTGAACGTTTTCTGATGTATGCAATTATTATATTTGAGATGTTAAATTAAGTCAAGCCGGAATCATCAATTTTCCAGATACTACTTCACAAGGTATGACAGCACATCACAAACTGCTGTAGAAACCAGTATTTCAACATACACTCATTATTTCTGCATAAATTCAAACACTGCCTCTTTCGTCGGAATCGCAGGGATTCCACCTCTCTTTTGCACACACAATCCAGCAACTGCATTTCCCAAAACAGCACACTTTTTGATTTCTTCCCATTCCATTTTTTCTACATTCTTATTTATAGAAAGGATACTGCATAATACGCCTCCCCAGAAAGAATCCCCCGCTCCGGTCGTATCGACTGCATTGGTCTTAAACGCTTTGATGATTTCTTTTCTGCTTTTTGTTGCCATAAGAACGCCCTGTTCTCCCAATGTAACGGCAACCAGCTTCGGTCCCATGGCAAGGAGTTGGTCTGCAGCCTGCTCATAACTTTTCGCCTCTGTCAACAGAGTACTCTCTTCATCCGATACCTTCATGACATCTACCAATTCTATGACAGATCTCATTTTTTTCACTGCATCCTCTTTGCTCTTCCAAAGAGACGGTCGATAATTCGGATCATAGGAAATAAGTGCACCCGCTGCTTTTGCCATTTTTACCGCTTCAATCGTTGTACTTTCTGCCGGTTCATCTGTCAGCGATAATGATCCAAAATGAAAAATTCTACATCCGGAAATTAATGTCTGATCCAGTTCTTCTTTTTTTAACTGTGTATCTGCACCCGGTTTTCTTGCAAAAGAAAAATTCCGTTCTCCATTTTCACCGATTTCCACAAATGCCAGTGTCGTAAAATAATCCGGATCTTCGACGATAGCATCTGTATTGATTCCTTCCGTTTGCAGTGTCTTCTTTAAAAATTTACCATGCATATCGTTTCCAACTTTTCCAATAAAAGATGTGTGATACCCAAAGTGGCTTGCAACGGTTAGAAGATTTGCCGGAGCACCGCCGGGATTCTGTTCGAACAATTTCCTCCCATCCTGACTGTGTCCTGCTTCCGTAAAATCAATCAGCAATTCTCCCAATGCCACGATATCAACTTTTTCTTCCATTTTTCAGTTCCTCCACAATCTCGTTATAACGTTTTTTATTTAACCGGTAGAAAAATAATACAACCGCAGTCACAATCCACAGTACACCTGGAATCGTCGTAAATGCATGTTTCATAATTGAAAGTACAGTTGCATTTTGTGTCTGATTTGCAATATAACCATATTTTCCAAGTAATCCTGCTAAAAGTGCTGTTCCAACTGCCATTCCGATTTTATTTCCAAGTGAAATAAATGCATACTGAAAACCATCATTTCTAAGTCCGGTTTTCCATTCCCCATATTCCACACAGTCTGGAATAATTGCATAGATTGCGGTATTAAATCCAGAGAAAAAAAACTGTGTGAGACCAGATAATGCATAAAAAATAGCTGGTGATTCTTTGGCATTGAAGAAAAACATAGACAACATTGAAATTCCTGTAAATAAAGCAAAGAGAGATGCTGTTCTTCCTTTGTTATTCAACTTGCGGAATACTGGTTGAAAACAGGCTGCCCCGATGATAGAAGGAATAATGATGCACATCGAATAAGTTGTGTAGTAGGAGGCATTCCCTTCCACATATGTAAAATAATACAGAATATCTGCGTTTCTACCATATAATGTAAATCCAAATAATATCTGTCCTACCAATGCAAGAAGATATGGTCTATTCTGCATGACTGCTTTCAACTGAACCTTTACAGAAATTTTTTCTTTTTCCGGAGTGATCACTGCCTCTTTCGTCTTCGCAAAGCAGAAGAAATGACAGGCTGTAAAAATACATCCATATATGACCGCAACCGTCAGATATCCTGTCTTTGCACTGTGACTGCCGAATTTGCTGAGCAGTGGAACTGTGATAATATTTAACACACCAATTGCAATCATCGCTGCAACCGAACGGGATGTATTTATTTTTGCACGTTCATCAATATCCTGTGTCATAGCACCACACAAGGTTCCATATGGAATATTCACACAGGTATACCCCAAAACCAGCAGACAATATGTAATTACCATATAAATGATCTTTCCATTCTGCGGCCAGTCAGGTCTTGCCCAGAATGTCATGACAAGAAGAATCGCTGTAATTGGTGCCGCTACTAACAGCCATGGACGGTACCGTCCCCATCTCGATTTTGTTTTATCCGTAAGTCCCCCGACGATTGGATCATTGATCGCATCCCAGAATCTTGAAAAAAGCATAAGTGCTGACACAGCCGCCATACTGATTCCAAACACGTCTGTATAAAATATCATCAGAAAATTACTGACGAACATCCAGCTGAAATTACATCCGACATCACCAAACCCATATGCAATCTTACTGATCAGCGGTACTTTTCCATTTTTGTTATCCATACGAACTCCTTACTTTTCACTGACGTTGATAATTACTTTCATCGTTGTCTCGCGGTTATCATCAATATACTGGTATGCCTTCAGATAATCTTTAAAAGCAAATGTCTTTGAGATAAGCGGTTTCAAATGAACTTTGCCCTCATTTACCAATCTGATTCCATCTATATAATCATCATGGCGGTACATCATCGTGCTCTTAATGTCAAGTTCGTGGTCATTTGCCACTGCAAGATCTACTTCTGCCATTCCTGCAAAAACAGCCACCAGTACGATCGTGCTTCCTTTTCTTGCATATTTAATTGCCTGTCCCATTGTGATATTGTTTCCAGCACAGTCGTAGATCACATCCGCCTTATCCGGTCCAAATGCTTCGATCATTGCCTCACCGAAGTCTTTATTTTGGTATTCACACACACATCAATTCCACATTCTTTTGCCTTTGCCAATCTAAGATCACTGATATCTGTGATCATCACTTTCGCTGCCCCCATTCCTTTTGCTGCCTGTGCCACGAGATTTCCGATCGGTCCTGCGCCAAGGACTGCAATATTCATGCCAGCCACATCGCCCATCTGTTTTACACCATGAACTGCCACTGCAAGAGGTTCGATCATAGCTCCTTCTTCATAGGACATATCTTCTGGAATCGGTGTTACTTTCGATGCATCCACTGCAAAATACTCAGATGCTGTTCCTGTCGTCTGAAATCCCATTACTTTTAATTCCTCACAGAGATTATACTTTCCATGACGACATGGATAGCAGTGTCCACAATATACCTGCGGCTCTATCGTCACCTTCTGTCCAACATGAAACTCTGTGACATTTTTTCCAAGTTCTGTGATCTCACCGGAAACCTCATGTCCCTGTGTTACCGGATATTTTGTAAACGGATGTTTTCCATGATAAACATGAATATCTGATCCACAGACACCAATATTCATAATCTTTACCAACACCTGATTTTCCTTCACCTCCGGAACCGGAACCTCTCTGAAAATAATTTCTCCTGGATTTGTCATTACCTGCTGTAACATAATTGTTTCCTCCTTTTTATATTGTTTTATATTATGTTTTATAAAATGTTTTATTAAAGTAATTACATTATTGCCCTGTAAACACGATTTGTCAATATGTTTTTTCATATTTTTATATATTTCATAATTTCAAAATACATTTTTTGTGTATTTTTCACAATCAACACGCAAAAAAAAACGGAAAGGAAACCGTAGTTACTGTTTTCTTTCCGTTTTTTATCTATAATATGATATGAGGATCAAAAAATTTACAATTCTACCATATGTTTTGTAAAAAAGTATTTCGCGGCTCCAACAGCCGACGCTTCTTTCTTATACGAACAATTTTTCAAGTATGAAACATCATGCTCAAAGCCATTATATGCCATCACTTTTTCTCCCAGTGGTATCATATAATCTGACAATACCCCTCCCACATCACCTCCTAGTATGATATCCATATCATATGCCATCCGCAGATTTGATATCAAAACAGCAAGATGATCCAGATACTCATTCCATGTCTGCAAAATTTTTTCATCACCACTTTCAATTTTTTCCATAAATGCATCCAGTGACTGCCTGTTATTTTGTGTCAGTACACTTGCAGCACAATATGCATCCGCACATCCTGATTTACCACAATAACACTTTCTTCCACCGGGAACGAGTATCATGTGACCAAACTCCCCTGCTTTCTGGTTTTGCCCTCGAAACAGCTTTCCATCTATGCAGAATGCGCCTCCTAATGTATGGTTCAAAGACAGATATATCGCATTTGGATACTTTTGCTTTTTTTCTGCAAGCATTGCAGCATTAGCATCATTTTCAAAATATGCTGGAATTTCCAGAGCCTGCTCTAAAAAACGCAGACTATAATTCTCTATACCTAAAGCATGGGATTTTAAAACAATCCGTTCTTTCTGATCAATAATTCCTGGAATCGCCACTCCAATCCCAAGTAGCGTGTCCTTCGCTACTTCGCCTTCAAGAAAAGTTTTGACCTTTTGTGCCACCTCTGTACAATAGGATAATTCTGCCGTAAATTTTAAACGGATGCGATCCTTTTTTTATAATCTCATCTCCAAGATTTACTAATACCATTTCTATATGATTCGCTGTAATCAAAATTCCCATTGCATGACAGTACGACTTATTAATCCCTATACTTTTTGCCTTCCGTCCACCGGTCGAAGCATATTCCCCAGTTTCTTCCAACACCATTTTCTAACAAGTCATTCACATTTGCTAACACAGTCGGCATACTCAAGTTTAACTCTTTTGCGATTCCCGCCTTGGATGTAACATGATTGTTCAGCACATAATTAATTATTTTTTTTCTTGTTATATTTTTTTTATCTTTATTTTCCGTTTTCTTATCCTCTTTTATTAAATATTTTATAAAAGAATTATATGCTTTTTTATTCTTCTTGTAAAGTAATGTTTTATAATAAAAATTTGCTGCATTTAGAAATACTACTTTTAAGAATCAAATTTGCCGGATACCCAATCACTATATTTTTCATTCACGTTATCTCATCATAATTACTGTTGTAATTCTTTGCCAAAATGGAAATTCAATTTTACAACTTTCCAAACATTCACTCAATTCCAACTCAATTTCCCCTCAATGCCTTTTTCCTCCGATTTTCGTATGCTTATCTCACAGCAAAGCAGTACCACACCGGTATAACCTGCTGAATCAATCAATACGAAAACGGAGGTATTTTTTATGCGAGAACTCAGAAACACAAAAATCATCGCTGTAGATCATGGCTATGGCAATATGAAAACAGCAAACACCGTCACGCCAACCGGAATCAAAGCCTATGAAACAGAACCACTCTTCTGCATCATTCCATATTTCCCATGAAGAATGTTGTAAATTAGTAATATCCACAACGATAACAGGTAATTTAATTATTCGTATTTTTTCCCAATAATGTAAATCGAAACTACCATACCACCTAATATCATAATTAAGAAAATTTTACTTAAAATATCCCATAAAGCTATATTGAGACAATTGATTATTATAATACCTGCAAGAGGATATAGAACAACCGTTGCAAGTGTCCAAATTTTTAAAGTTGTGCAGATGTATATCCAATTTCCATTGTTAAAAGATAAACCAACTAGATGTATTCTAAAAATTCCTTGTGAAACATAATTTATCTTGTTTGCATCATAATATGTTGGTAATATGTCTTTGGCAAAGAAACAAAACCATGCACCAAATAAAAGCATTCCCCCGGTAACCAGCAATATATCACCTTTCATCTCAGCCAACGAACTTCCAGATACAACTAACATAATAATTTCTGTAATAGATATAAAAAAACATAACAAATATGCTAATATCCAGTTTTTTCTATGCTGGTGAATAGAATCCCTAACAGCCATATCGAGAGATCCTACTTCCAATTCCTCGATTTCTTTTTTATCAATATTTTTCTGTGTATCTATTTTTTCTCCACATAACAATTCTGTTACGGTAACATCTAATATATCAGCTATTGGTATGAGTAATACGACATTAGGCATACTAAGACCACGTTCCCATTTGCTGACTGTTTTATCTGATACATATAATTTTTCAGCCAAATCCTTTTGAGTTAAATTCTTTTCCTTTCTTAATTCGGTTACAAATAAACCGAATTTTTCATTACTAATCTGATACATATATCCACCTCCTGCACACATATTATAATGAGAGCGTGCATAAATCAATCGACTAGCAGTAGAATTGCAGAATATTAGCACACAATTCATCAAATAATTTCCACTTCATCCTCTGCAATGTCTTCTACGCAGATAAGATTCACTCTTTTTCCTGCGTTTTATTTCAAGCTGTACACATTCCCATATCCGCTTTGAAATGATGGCAATAACGAGAATACACATAATACAGCATCCATTACTGTCCCTCTCCATACTCATCTTGTTTGGAAGAAGCGGATACAAAGAAATCACCTCGCCTGACTGAAACCAAGCAAACTTTTTATACCCATCTGCTATCCCTCTCTTTCTTTTTGTTCCTGTCTGTGATAAAGTTGATTCCATAGATATCGAAAAAAGTTCATAAAATTTTAGCAATTAAAGGCATTGATTTTTTGCTGTAAATTGCATATAATAAAGACACAGATAGAAATATCTGCGCAGCGGTTAGAGCGTCCATTTAAAATGCTCGTTTAAAAGCGGTTAGATTGTCCAATTAAAACAATCGGTTAACAGCAGTGGGTGGAGTAATCCACCCGCTTTTTTACTTTTCAGGAGGCTCTATGGATTGGTACGTTGTCGACAAAAAATACATAAATTACCTGACACAATTTGATTCCCGTGTCGGATATGTGGAGTATGGGGAACGTTTGAAACTCCATGTCGGAATTCTTCTTACTATCGGAGATTTCCACTACTATGTCCCTATTTCCTCTGCAAAACCAAAACACCAGAAGATGTCCAACAGTCTGGATTTCCACAAACTCCAGGATGAATCCACCGGATATCTTTATGCTGTATTGAATATCAATAATATGATTCCGGTTCCTGATAACTGTCTTACTCAGTTAAAATATAATCAAGTAGAAAGTTTCCGTTCTTTCAGCAATGAAAAGGAAAGAATCGACTATATTTACCTTCTCCAAAAAGAAAAAGCCCTGATTGACAATGTTCAGGACACTCTGCAAAACAAAGCCTTGAAATTATATCAGAAATGCATTGCCAAGCCGGATTCTTCCCTTGCTGCAAGATGCTGTAATTTCAAAATGTTGGAAGAAAAATGCAGTTCTTATTCCGATACATAAACAAAACCACGATCATTCACCCCCTCCATTTCCCTTTGGTGTGCTTCAGACTAGCACTCATACATAAAAGAGGTAATTCAAACGAGTAAAGGAACCAGCTAATCCGTTGTGATTCTGGTTCTTTTCTTTTTGTTGCCATCTCCAAATCTTACTCTTGTAATATTTCAATTATTACACAAGTAAGATTTCAAGCCAATATCTTTTTTCTGAAATTGACAATTATCTTTATATAAAAAGGCTTCTGCCAGGAAGTATCATACATTTTCACAAAAGTGATACCTTTTAGCAAAAGCCTATTATTCAGCAGAGTTTCAAAACACCCCTGCTGCGATATTCAAATGGTTCATTCATAAGGCTACAAAACACATATCCATTTTCGTTCCTTAATATCCCACAAACCGCAGAAAATCAAGGTTTCTTTGAAAGCAGACATACGGTTTCAATAATCCCCTGAACATTTATTTTATGCTGCATAGCGAAAGTATGCAATAGGTTTTCAAAGTGGGGTAATGGTTTTATCCCCATAAAAAGTGGTTGACTAAATGTATTTTAGAATTTTTCTATATAAATCCCACAGCCTCGGTCCACAAAAACCACCCAAAGCACTCAACCCACGATGCTCATGAACATCTCTATCTTCAACCTCAAAGAGCCTATGGAAATCATCTCCCTCACCTACATAAACTGATTTGTCATAATTAAGAAAAGTAGACTTGCCACTAAATTGGTCACCTGTGATATCTATAATAATATATTTGTCTACCATCAGCCATGCATGAGATTGTCCGTTTCCATCCGGTTTACCCCAATATGTTCCACAGACATAATCTGTTTTGATACCTTTATCCAATAAATACTGAGCTAACAAATCACTCGTATCTCCGCAGCAAGCACGTGGAAATCTGCGATATATGCTGTCGTTATCAAACTCCCCTGCTTCCAAAGCCAAGTCAATCGCTCTTCGAAATTGGGTTGCGAACTGTTCAATTTCCTTCATCATACGCTCCTTTAACAAAACCGCTTTTGCGAAAAAGTATTCTTTCGCCAAAATGTATATTTCCCGTTCTCCAAAGCCTATCCCCTGGGGTAAACCTCCTGATATATCATCACTCTGCGGAAACAGAAACACACATCTATTTTATTCCCAAAATGGCGAAATCCTTTGATTTATTGGGCTTTTCTTGACAAAAGGCACATAGTCTCATCTGTACTTTCGTTGTCCCAATCCACTCCTAGCACATTTCTGCCATTCATATATATCGGAAATTTAAACCATCATATTCTCTGTCAAGCTCTGATGTATCAATACTGCCACCTATCAGCTTTCTGATTTCTTCCTCAAACTTTGGATTCTTCACAAATTTGCGGATAATTTCCTCAACTGCCGCATTAATCCTGTTCCCCATATTCATCAGTTCCAATTTTATCTGCCATAAGCACCTCTCCAATCCATTACTTCTTAGTTATGAAATGTGAACACATGTATTCACATTTGTCCCAACTAAATCTTATCATCATTCCAACCTCTGTTCAACCAAAACTTTTTCCATTATACAATGCAAAATAAAAGAGACTCCACTCGCCATGAATGAAGCCTCCTGATATATGTATACATCATACAGCAGCGCTCAAAATCCTTGTTGCTATCCCTGATACCTTATTCTTTCAACCAGCGTTTCCTTTTTCAGATTACTGCTTAAAACGCAGGAAAGTACAATCTGCAACAGACCGACCAAAAAAATCATAATAAAAATTGGTACGATTGGAACATGATAGACATTCATTCCAAATATTCCATTATGTTTTGCATAAAAAAGTACATAGCCGAGCGGCAGACCAATGATCAAAGCTACGCATATGGTACCAACCGTAAAAATCAGTCCCTGTAACTGCAGGCATAAATTTAATTGTTTATTTGTCATACCCACAGCCTGTAATATACCATATTCCTGCTTTTTTGTCGTAATATTCATGATCATGGTATTCGCCATATTCATAAACCCGATGAGTCCTACAATAGCCATAAACAGATAACAGCCAAGCTTCATCATGCTGCTTGCAAATTCGGCAGATTGTAACTGCGCATGATAAGTATCCATTTTTATATGCGAAGTATTAGAAATCAAAGTATTCAGACTTTGTTCTACAGATTTTCCAGTTCTGCTGGATTTTCCGTTTTCAGTAAATCATCAAATTTATTTTCACGGAATCTGATCAGAATTTCTTCCAACTGGTCTAAAATTTTCTGATGACACGCATCTTCTTTTTTCTTCCAATAAAGTAAAAAAGTCAAAAGAAGCACGCATATCACAGTGCTTACAGCACCGGTCACCATAACCTGATGCCGGAATTGCATATAAAATGCATTCCCTTTATTTCCCCAGTATCCATATTGCTCCAATAATCGCCTTCCCTGTTCGTTGGCTTCAATATCCTTATCCTTAAGCAATTCCGAAACAGCATCCAGCCCGGAAAATTCTTCCTTTGCAGCAATCTCTGTCATAAGATTCATTTTATATTTATAATCTTCATAAAACACATACGTGGTAAAGCAATTTAATATTGCAAACAATACTATGACAGGTAATACCAAGGAGAGCACTACTGTAATCTTCTTGCGATATCTCTTTGTCACTGCCTTACCTCCTGATTCCATATATACCCAAGACCTCTGATATTCTTTATATAGACCGGTGCAGCCGGATTGTCTTCAATTTTCTCACGGAGTCTTCTGATATTGACCGCGATTGTATTTTCATCCACAAAATCCCCTTCCAGATCAAACACATTTTCCAATATTTGTGTTTTTGAAAGAATCTGTTTCGGATTCTGAAGAAAAAAAGTCAGCATTTTCAACTCCGTTTTTGTCAGACTGATTTCACGACTCTTTATCAGGACTTTCATTTCTCCTGCGATAAATACGATATCTCCCGAAATCATCTTTCCGGCTTCCGTTTTCTCCTGTCTGCGGCGGAAATGTGCTTCTATTTTCAAAAGAAGTACCGAAAGACTAAACGGCTTTGTAATATAATCATCTGCCCCTGCTTCATATCCCATGACCTGATCCATCTCCTGGTCCAGTGCTGTAAGACAAATAATGTATGTATTATAATTGCTTCTCATCCACCTTACAAATTCCAGTCCATTTCCATCCGGAAGATTCACATCACAAATGGTAACATCCACATTATTATCACTTGCAATTCTTTTCGCTTTTTTCACTGATTCTGCTGAAAAAACCTCATATCCGGATTTTTTCAGTGAAAATGTAATTCCACGATTTAAATTTTCATCATCTTCAACCACGAGTATACCTGGCATAGCATATGCACCTCTCTTTATTAACTATTCATCTTAAAATGCTTCAATTCCGGCATTATGTTCAGCCACATACTTCTTTATCATAGTCAATGGCTGTCTCATACAAGTCAATGATCTTCTGATAGAACTTTCTTTCGCTGGCACGAATCTCACGGATACGCTCTAACTGCTCATCGAAATACTTCTCTGTCAGATACGCTCCGCGTTTCAGCCGTTCATCATCCAGCACCCAGCCTTTGATGGTGTAGTCCTTGGCGATCTGGTTTACCCATTTACGAAACTGTACGGCACGCTCGGAATTGACCTTGAAGCCTACGGCAATGATCATTTGAAGGCTATAGTGCTTGGTATCACGTGTAACCTGACGAGCCCCTTCCGTTTGAACTATCCGGAAATTCCGGATAGTTGAATCTTTCTCAAGTTCTGAATCAGAATAAATCTTCTTGATATGCTCATTGATTGTACGAACATCCACATCATACAATGTGGCCATCATTCTCTGTGTCAGCCATATATTTTCATCCTCATAACGCATCTCAACACTGTCCTGCTGATCACCAACAGAGGCAACATAGGTCAGGTATTCCGCTGCGCTTGAGCGGATAGTTATCTCATCTTTTTTCTTTTTCAACTTAATCTCCTCTTATTGCTTTCTTTTTTTATAGTAATACCTGCTCATCCTTTGCCACTGGAATATACACATTATATTATCCTACAAATTCTCTGTCAATTCTCGAAAACCCTTTATAGCTCATATGATTCATTTGCATACACTGCCACAGATGGCAAAAAATATAACGTAGATTACTACAACCTTGATGTCATTATCTCCGTAGGCTACCGTGTGAAATCCCACCGAGGTACACAGTTCCGTATCTGGGCTATGGGAATCATAAAAGAATACATGAAAAAGGGATTTGCATTAGATGATGACCGATTAAAGAGACTTGGCGGAGGCAATTACTTTGCCGAATTGCTTGCACGTATCAGAGACATCCGCTCTTCAGAAAAAAGTATTTTGGAGAAAAGTTCTGGAAATCTATGCAACCAGTATTGATTATGATCCACATGCTGAAAGCTCTGTCCTGTTCTTCAAACAGGTGCAAAACAAAATGCACTGGGCTGCCCACAAGCATACCGCCGCAGAAGTAATCTATGAGCGTGCCGATGGAGAAAAAGAAAATATGGGGCTTACCTCGTGGGAACATAACGAAATCCGTCGTTCTGATGTAGAAGTAGCAAAGAACAATCTTACTGAACAGGAGCTTGACGCTCTCAATAAGATTGTCACCGCCTACCTTGATATTGCTGAGGTACACGCCCTTACCAAAGAACCAATGTATATGAAAGACTGGCTGGAAACCATTGACGATTATCTGAAAATGACACGCCGTGATATTCTTACCAGCAGCGGTCATATCAGCCACAAGCAGGCTATTGAAAAAGCTCATGCGGAATATGATAAATATAAGAATCTTTGGTTTACTCTGAACTACGATTTTCTTAATTTAACATTTGGATTATGTAAGAATTCTCCCATTCGAACAGGGATATTTTTATAACACCATCTATAATTTTTCATTTCAAAACCCAAATCTAATGCCTGCTCCAGAATATAATGTTCTAATTCCACTTCTTTTTCAAAATATATCCCACCGGGTTTTTCACTTTTTTGTTTTGTATGAATGCGTAACAAATCGGATATTGAATAACCCGTCAAGTGGCTTAGCAATAAAAATGTTTCAGCTGCATAGTTATTTCTTACACTCTGGTATATCTGCTCATTAATTTCGTCCTGAGACATAGTGTTGAAATAGAAATCTCTATTTAACGATGTGTTTTCCCAAGGTACTTGCTCCCCATTAGACATTGACACAACATCATTTCTTACTAACTTAAACATATCCTCAATTTTAATATTTGAACGTACAATATTATCTAGCAATGCCTTTGTATAATAACTGTTTTCATCTTCGCTTTGAGATGCCAATGCAACCTCATTTGGTGCTGTTGCGAACGCAATCAGTGTTCCATTTCCAGCCATCACCTCTGTCAATCCAGTACCTACAATATCTTTTGTAAATCCGGGATTCGACCTGCATGCATCCAATATCATAATATTGGTTTTATTTGGATTAGCAGTCATGAAATCTGTAATAGCATTAATCCCTACTAACTGGGTGTCTGTAAAAATAGCCTTCGAGCTTTTATATTCACAATCAACGGGAACAAAGTAGTTTTCGCCATCTATTTGAACGCCATGTCCAGTGTAATAAACTAAAACTGTTGAATACAATTCTGCTGTTTCAAGAAATTTTGATATCACATCATACATAGATGCTCTGCTTAAATCGTTTCCGAATATCACATCAAAATTCAAATATTCTAATACTTTCTGCATATCACTTCCATCTTTTTTACAGGTAGGAAGTTTGTTTTGTTGCAAATAATCTGCATTCGCTATAACGAGTGCCAGACCCTTTTAGTCTTCATCTTTTAATTCCTCAAATCTTTTCATCATAATGTTAATCACATTCGCACCGTCTGTATCATATTTATCCGCCAGTCTCCATGCTTCTTTTTGCATTAAAGGAAGTCCTTTGTCAAATGGCACATTTTTTATTGACAGCATAAAAATCTTCAGTTCTTCAATAATCGCATTTTCAATTTCAAATTTATTCATATCCATTTCTCCAATAGTTAACTCTGTTTTTCCTTCTCGGTGTATCTACTAATAGGTATCGGCGTTCCATTTCCAATAAACATTCCTTCTCTGAAAGCTCTCAGCATAGAAATCGAGGAGTCATCTATAAGGCCACTATTTTTATCTTCGAGCAGCAGGTCAATCTGGGTTGTAATATCTTTAGAAGATAACTGCTCTATTCCTCTTTGAATCATCTCAATTCTCTCCGGGTCCGTTCCATCATCCATTACAACTGAATTATTGAGAATACTTAAACTTGCCGCTATCATTAATGCGCTTCGCCTTGCTGTATCTAATAAGAGTTCTACTTCCTCTGGGGAGAGCGCATATTTTTTCTCTTCCTGATTTTCGACCTTGTTAACAACTTCAATTTCACTTGCCTTAGAGGTGTTTTTCTGCTCAGCGATGATTTGAGTAGCTTTTATAGGCTTATCCGAATCTTTTATCGCAGATATAAATAATTTGAGATTTTCCCATCCAGCCTTCATTTTTGCTTTGGTTGCTGGAACTGCTTTCTCTTCTATCCACATCTCTGCTTTTTCAGTTCCATATTCAAGTAACTGCGTAGTTGCATCCCTAATCACAGGAATAACAACTTCATCAACAAGTCGTTCTCCCAGAGAACGCTCTTCTTGTGGAACTTGAACATATTCAGTTCTTACTAATTCTTCTTCATCGACTTCTATCAAATCAACGGGACCACTTAAATCATTATTGTCATCTGTAAATTGCAATGCAGATTTCGTTCCATCCGGATTTACTTTTGTATTTAAGTGACTGCCATCTTTACGAACTACTCTATAAAGTTTCTCGTCTGTATGTTTTTCTGCCATCTCAAAATCCTCCTGTTATCTATTCCACTGCCTAAACCCTACCGCATTTTTCCGGTCATCAACTTTTTCTCCGGTCGAGCTGCAAAGTAGATATGTTTCCATACAAGAAAACCGAGCTTTCCGCAAGGCTTCCCTGATGATACTAACCTTACAAAAAGCCTGGAAATACGCTGCTTTTCAGCCTTTATTTATCTTTTCTTGACAGCAAACATACAGTCTCGACGTTGTTGGATTTGTTGCCTAAAAAATTAGTATCTAAATTAAACACATCAAAAGCATAAGTTATCTCCTTTATATAGGTCTTTGTTGTTTTTATTTCATTTTTCTTATATACTTCTACTTTTGAAATTAATGCTTGAATTAATTGTTGTTTTTCTTCATCATCTAGTTTATCAAAGATTTTATCAAAATGTAAGAGCATCTCATAAATTTTGTCTCTATTAAATTCTTGTTTTCTAATAATGTCTATTTTATCCTCACACTCCAACTTCAAGGTCTCTACTTCCTCAATGTCCTTATAAATATTATCAAGTCTTTTATTCATGTCTTCTCTCTTACGAGAAGCAATCTTATCATCATCCACAAGATTATCAATATCTTTGTATAGGCTCTCCTTATTTCTCTCTAATATTTTCAACTTCTTTTCATAAGATTTTATTTCCTTTTCAATCTCACTTACATCTGTTGAACAATCATTACTAAAATTAATATGATTATCAGCACAGGTAAATAAGTACAAAAATAATTTAAAATTACTGTATAGCCATTTTAAATGGCTCAATTATAGGTCAATATTTTTTCTATACCACAAAATATTTTTCAAATTTAATTGTAATTGCATTGTTTCCATTTTAATTTTTGATTTATAAATTCAAAATGATAAGATTACATTTTCTATTTGACAGCATCCATCCGCATCTTCTTTTATTTCATAAATTATGTATGTCATTCATTTTTTAATTGCTGTATAGCCAAAATAAATTATTTTAAGCAAAAATGTAGCAAAATCAACTATCGCGCGCTACATAAAATAGCTATTCATTGCTCAGGACGCTCAATGCTGGCTTATGCCAGCAAAGTTTGTCCTGCTTCATTCCTATAGCTATTTTATTCCGCCGTAGGGAGCTTCGCTGCACTATATTTCGTATAGTGCCCTACGGGGATTTTATGGACATCCCCGCCCTTTTCAGGTCTGGCATATCTCATAAAAGGGAAATACTTCACAAAGGTATTTGTTTCGTATTTCGTAAATGGGAACCCCTACCCCCATTTACAAAAATGCCTTATGATGCAATTTGCATCATAAGGCATTTCATATCATTCATATCACAAGGTATTGTGATATTCATTCTATTGTCATTCCCAATGCACAAAGCTATGCAATGTGCAAAGGTCATTCTTATATGTTACATTATAAAATACATTAAATAAATCTTATGTTAAATCACTTAAAATGTAAATTCATATGTAACAAAATCTATTATATTTCCCTGTTTATCCTTTATTTCTAATTGACGAACTATTTTTAATTCTTCATCATTTATATATTCTTCCAAATCAGATTGCTTAGATATTAAAATTGTAAGCGGAACATATACACCATTTTCTTCTCTAATTCCAATATTATTACCATTCTGTACATTACCTGTTGGACTTACAATATTATATTTCTTGTGCACCATATAATCCATTTGAACACTGCCTGTTCCTTTAACTTTTCCTGAAGGTATATAAAAAAGCTGTTCCTGTTTTTAATGTATCATATACACACGCAAATAAAGTGATTCTTTTTTATATTTTTTAAATCTATTATTAATAGACTTATCTTTCACAAAATCATCAAATGATAATCCATTACTAATTTCCTGAAAAAAATTATTTCTGTTTATCTTACCATTAATATGTTGAATACTTAACATATGATAAATACCCCATTCTGTAAATTCAACATCCAATTCTGTTCCATCCAAAAAGGAATAATGAAATATTTTATCAATAAGATATGTTTCTGCAAATTCTTTATATAATTACAACGAAACATCTCTTATATTGGGAGGTGTCTTACAAACTAACAAATCTTCTTTGGCTAACATGTTATCTCCTAAAAAAAAAGCATCTGTAATATCAAATATCACAGATGCTAACATAATCTTTATATGGACGACGTTCGGAATACACCGACATATTTTATGGTAATTTATTGTCCCCCAATAGGGAAAGTAGGTCGCCCCGTCTACTTTTACTTTTATAGGCATCTCTCCTATAATCATAATATGACAGATTTTTAAGAAAGTCAATAAACTTTTAAAAAAATCATCACACTATTATATATATATCCAATTTCATTGATTTTATACTTATTTTATCATTCCAGCCATTTGTCCTAAATATGGTAACATTGCAATTAATGCATCTGCTCCTTTATCAGCCAAAAACTTTAAAACTCCTGCTATTTTTTCTTTTGCTTTTTCCTTCTTCCCACTTTTTACTGCTGCATCTATTCCAGATAATTTATCCTCCAAATCATCCTTCTCATCTTTTGACATAGTTTCTCCTGGAATCTGTTCAATATTCTTTATCGCCTGTTCCAATGTAATACTTATATTGATATTATTAGAATTATTTGCATTTGCTGATAAATTTATATTATTATGACCTAATCTTACAAGTTCTAATTCATCTTTTCGCTTTTGTTCTTCCATCTCTAAGTTATCTTTATAATTAATCAATTTTTCTTTTATTTTTATAATGTCACCATCATAATCTGGTGTCTTTCCATCATGTCCCCATCTGTACATATCTAATCCACTATGAATATTTTCAATTTCATTATCATAAACACCAAATACTTGCTGAATAAATTCATATTTATCATGCGTATTGTTTCTTTTTTCATCACACGCATCTATATATTTCTGTAAAGTATCTATCTTTCCCATATAATCCCTCCTGTCATTTAAATTGATTATATACTTAATTTCATTTTTCCGCAATAAAAAAAAGACAGCCGAAGCTGTCAATTTTATATTATAATTTTAGATTAATCCAACTATATCCTTTTTGCATAAGCTCCATCTTTCTATTTTGACTTATTGTAAATGTTGCTTCTACTTTATGATTTTTATTTACATTTAAGAAATTATATTTACTTGTTGGGTTTACTGATACGCCATCTATTTTTAGACTGCTTGTTGTATGTCCTTCTGCTGGTATTATAAATACTGATGTACTATCATCATATTCAACTTTACTATTATCCGACAATGCTCCACTTCCAACTTTACTTGTTGTTATTGTATAAATAATTTTTTCAAATATTGCTGTATATGATTTATTACCTGTAGTTCCCTTTGCAATGCTTACATTTTTTTGTGGTGTTGTTCCATTTGAACCTGTCCAGCCTACAAACACATAACCATTTTTTGTAGGATTACTAAGTGTAAATGTTGCAGTTTCTATATTATAAGAAGTCTTATTATTTGCAGTACCACCATCTAAGTTATATGTTATTGTATAATTTATTGGTGTCCAATTTGCTGTATATGATTTATTACCTGTAGTTCCTTTATATATACTTTTTGAAGTCCCTTCTTTTACCATCACAGGAACCCAAAATCTTTGATTTTCTTCCTGTGATACTTTTTTGCAATGCCTTTTTACCCTATTTTTACACTAATTTCTTTTTTGCATAAAAAAAAGACCCCCCGAAGGAGTCCTTCCTGCTTAAACGCAAATTCATTAAATATCTTTAGTTGTATCTGCACTTACACCAAGTTTAAGTCCATTGAAGATTGTTCCTATTACAGTAAGTATAATAGCTACAACAATTAACATCATTGCACGTGATTTACTATCTGCATCTTCATTCTTAAATGCAAGTACTAATTGACCGATACCCCATGCTAAAAGTAACCATCCTATATATTTGAATATTGTAAATACATATCCTAACATATTTGTTACTAAAGTTTTTGCCGAACCACCAGTAGCCGCTGCACTACCATCTTTTGCAAATGCAAATGATGTTCCTACTAATGCTGCACTTACTGTTGAACCAGCAACTATTTTTAATGTTCTTGCGTTTAACTTGATTTTATTTACTATATTTCCCATTCATACCCCTCCTCTTTTTCAAACTTTCTAATATAGTACATTTAAAATATGCGTATTAAGTAATTCAAAAGTTGGGAAATTTAAGCTGTTGATTACAGCCAAAAAAAAAACAGCCACCCCAGAGGATAGCTGTTCATCTATTCACAAAGAATATGAATAGGTAGTTAAACAAGATCATGTATAATATATTTTTTCAGTCATTCAAAAGCAAGAAAAAACAAATCCATTTCTGAATCTGCATTTTTTAGTATATATATTGTCATTTTTATTTTTTCAGATATAATAAAATATAGATTTTATAAAATTTCCAAAGATTTTATTTTATCAACCCAAAGTGATACACAACCAAATTCACCTTCTTGTTTTATATAACGCTTATCTTGAGATATAAATACCAATGCATGTGGTCTATCATTATCATCTTTACATAATTGTATGGTTGTTTTATATACTCTTCCCGTATAAGTTGTATTATCACAATAAGTAACTTTCACTAATGTACCTTTTTCAATAAACATATTTTTAGGAGGAAACGACTATGAGATGTCCTGCATTTGAGCCATTAATTATTGATATGGAAAAACACGACATAGATAAAGAACATTATTTTTTTAATTATAATAATTTTAGGTTTGACACTATTTTATCTATTGTCTCAACTGGTTATGAAATTCTTGTCGCAATTCATACACATAATTGGGGATGTGTTTTAACAATGGATGATGATTTTAATATTGAAGTGCAAGATAATGATTACTATTCCCTTTGTTCATTATTAAATTTAAATTGGAATGCTGATCATTTTAGTTCTGCTACGTTCCTCCACCTCCTTTCTCAAAATGCTCCTTTACACTCTAATATGCGAGGTGTTGATTACAGAGAGTTGCAAAATTATCTTCCTTATCGTCATGTTGATGATGAAGATAAAATATACTTTTGTGGTTGGAACGATCATAAAGCAGATAAAAGAAAAGCCCATAATTTTGATAAAACTGAATTTTATTTAGGAAAAAAAGTTGCAGATTATTGTCGTGCTAATAATATTAGTTCATTATGGTCTGATATTCCTCGTGATGAAAGACGATTAACAAATCCTTGGGATTAATTTTTCCAAAATCCTCTATAATTCAAAAAAATTTGTATAAATTTCTTTAGGAAAGTCAACCTAGAGCCTAAGCTCTAGGTTGCTTCCTCTTTTAATAACTTACATTATCTCCTTGTTTTCACACTAATTCAATTTTTGCATTAAAAAACACACCTGTTTCCAGATGTGTTTTTTGTGAAGCTATGATTCAGTATAAACGAGGTCACTCACTACTCCTGTTTACCCTACACCAATTTTCTATTGGTACTATCTGATTTTCTATCAGCACTATCTGGTTTTCTACCAGCAATATCTAATCATTGATTAGAAATGTATAATCTCCATATCTTCAATGAGACAATTATAATATGTATTTTGAATTTATGCAATAATTTGAAATTAAATGCCTTCTATACCTTCTATATTACATCCACTATCTAATGTGATTCCTAATTGTGATGCAATTCTTGTCATTACTTTTTTCATAAATGCATTATTTACTTTTCCCTTGCGATCCATTAATCGCTTTCTATCTAATGTGTATATATCTGTAAGATTGATTCTACACTTATTATCTTCTGTTTCCTTTATTAAATCACCATATTCCAGATCCGCTTCTGTTATTTCCATTTGCCAAGCACTTTTTTTTTAACTGCTTGTCCATCTAAATAAACAGCATTAAATGTATAACTGCCTTTTGTATGTGCCTTTTGGGATATTACAAGCGCCCATCTCATACCAGTTGTTTCACTTCCTACACCTGTCGGCACTTCTACCCTCCAGATTTCACCCCTATGTACACGCTGTCTTGGTTGGCTTTCCATTTCATATAATCTATATCCTGCAGCTATTCTTGTTTTAAAATCTTCCTGTCGTTTTGCTGTTGGAAGTGAACCATATGTTCTTATGCTTTTATTAATTACACTTTCAAAAGTTTCCCAACAACGCCACTTATCCTCTTGCTCAATTTCAATAGTTTCATCCATATCTGATGTATAACCATATCTTTCTGCTAATTGGTCTATTGCCATTATCATTAAATCTGCATCTACATCATTATAGACTTTTTCCAGCCAGTCCATTGCATCTTCAAATTCATAATCAGTACTTAAATCAATTTTTTCCCCAGTCTTATTGTTTCTGGAGCATAACTGCATAATGTTTTCAGTTAAATCTTTTTCATTATCATCATTATGTATTCTGTCTAACTTTAACATTGCTGTTCTGAATCTGGCAACATTACTTTCATTTGCCTCTGTGCAAGTGTCCCGATCTGGTTCATACTTGCCAGAAAATATGTTTTCTTTTGGCATAAATAAAGCCCTCCTTTTCTTTTCGTGATAGATTAATTATACCAAAATCCAACATTTATATAAATTACTGTTCATCATTTTTTCCAATACCTTTATTTATCGTCTTAAAGCTCTCAGGCAAATTATTTACTAACAGTGGAGCCCCGCAAATAGTCATTATACAATTTATAAAATCGTTTGCTGATGAATGTTCAATCTTGCCAATTTGATACAAATATATAAAAGTAGTTACAAGAATAAAGCATATTATATTGAATACAGCTTTTTGAAATTCACTATTTCTGATGGTAGATTTATCATCATCCTTATTATCAATTTCTTCAATTATGTTATTTTTTAATTCCTCCTTTCCAATGTCTGGCTTTTCAATTTCTTTTGCAGTTTCATATGCACAATCATAAACTTCTGTAAAATTCTTACCTATTTCAGTATTGGTATCAAATAATTGTTCTGTTTTTAATGATGATAATGCACTTGTATCAAAATTAGTCATCTGATCTGCAAATTGCTGTAATCCTGCCTGTAATCCAGTCAATTTTCCATAATCAATATTTCTTGAAAATTCAGACCACATACGCATGGATTTATTAATAGAACTTTCTGGATCGTTTAATACAGTTTGCCATGCTTGCATCTGTTTATGTAAATCACTTCCTACAAGTGATTTTTGTAGTGCTTCTATTCCTGCTGTTATACCTTTTAGATTTTTATAAAATTCACTATCCAACATTTTTGTGTATGAATCTAATAATTCACTTGTTGTTGCTGACATATAATTTACCTCCTGTCATTGTTTATATCTCCATAGTAATACTTTCTTTTATGACATATAGGACAACTTTTTATTTATGATGTTTTACTAACAAAAAATATTTCTATCACTTCCAGCTTAAAACTATACACCATATTGTGGTTGTTCTATTTTATAAAATACTATATATTGTGGTATATTTCAAGTATAAAAAAAGCAGGTATATTTCAACCTGCATTTTTCTATTCTGCTTCTTTCAAGCTGTTATATATTTCATCCGAGAAAATGCCAAGTACTTTTCTCTTCATTTCATCATTGCTTAGTAATAAGCTGAAAAAGTCTTGATTCTGCTCCAATCCCTCTATTAATGCATCATCTATGTTGTCAAAATATGCAAATTCAAAATCTTTTTCTGTATTGTTCTTTGCTGATGTTTTTAGCTTCTCAGATTTCATCATAATGTCTTTTATCTGAAGCATTGCTTTTACTGCTACATCATTATCATATTCTTTTCCGGCTATACTGTTGATTTCTGCTATTATCTGTGATAGTTTCTCCTCTTTATCTTCTGATAACACAAAATGGTCTGCTGTCGGAAGTTTCGTAACAGGATCAGATTTTAATTTTGATTTATGTTCGGCTTTCTTCTTCTGAACAAAATTCATAGCTGTTATCTTTCCATCTAAATTAAATCCACCGCCTGGGTGCTTTATATTTACATATGCAAGTAATAAAGCTATAAATCTATATTTCTTGTGTAGTTCAGTATCTTCAAAACACGATGCCTGTAATAAAAATTCATAGAAACGAACAAATCGCCTCATTGTCATTACGAGCTCTTTTTGTTCTTCATAATCAAACTTATCTATGTTTTTCTTTGCTTTTTGAAATAAGAATGTTAAACGTTTCTTTTCTTTTGCTGTAATAGTATCTTTGTATAAAATTTCATTGGCATCTTCTATATCCAAAGGATCAATTACTGTATATCCATCTATTTTTGCTTCTAAATCATAAATTGCAGATGGTGTAACAGAATTGGATAAAAGTGTTGTTGTGTAATATTTTGAAAATGCCGCCTGTATATCTTCATAGTCATTTACAAAATCAAGTATAAACGTTTTCTTGTCGTATGGTGGACAGATTCTATTAAGTCTTGATAATGTCTGTACAGCATTTACACCGCTTAATTTTTTAAGAATGTACATTGCACATAATTTAGGTTGGTCAAATCCTGTCTGATACTTATTAGCAACAAGCAATACCTTATAATCATCCTTTTCAAATTCTGTTGGTAATTTATCTTCACTGAATCCGTTTAGTCCTGCTTCTGTATATTCCTTTTCATCATCTTTTAATGTCACTTTGCCAGAAAATGCCACTAATGCATGAATATCATTATATCCTTTTTTGTTTATGTACTCTTCAAATGCTTGACGATACTTTACAGCACTTTCTCTTGAATTCGTTATTACCATAGCTTTTGCAGTTCCGCCAAGCTCATCCATTACTGTTTCTCTGAAATGTTCAACAATAACTTCTATTCTTTGTGCTATATTAGTTTCATGCAATTCAACAAATCTTGCAATCTGTCTTTTAGCACTATTTGTCTTACACTTTGGATCTTCTGCAACTTCTTTATTAATCTGATAATAGGTCTTATAGGTTGTATAATTTTGTAATACATCAAGAATAAAGCCTTCTTCTATTGCCTGCTTCATAGAATATATATGAAATGCTTCTCTTTGTCCTTTCTTATTTACCCTACCAAATAACTGTATTGTGGTTGGCTTTGGTGTTGCTGTAAATGCAAATACAGATACATTTTCTTGTTTTCCATGCTTTGCAATTTCTTCAACAATTAAATCCTCTGTTGTACTTTCATCAATACTTACTTCACCAGAACCAAGTGTCATTGTAACAGCCGCCATATCTTTTCCTGCGGTTGATGAATGTGCTTCATCTATGATTACTGCAAACTTCTTATTTTTCAAATTTGCTACATCATCTACAATATATGGAAATTTTTGGATGGTTGTTGCAATAATCTTTGTATTTCCATCAAGAGCAATAGCAAGATCAGACGAATTACATTTATCATCCATAACTTTTATAAGTCCAGATTTATGCTCCATCCCCATAATTGCCGATTGTAACTGTCTGTCTACAACTATTCTATCAGTAACAATAATGATATTATCAAAAATAATTTTGTTATCCGCATCATGAAGCGAAGATAATCGGTAAGCAAGCCAAGCAATAGAATTTGTTTTTCCAGATCCTGCAGAATGTTGTATTAAATAATTCTGTGTAGAACCATTTTCATATACATCTGCAAGTATCTTGTGTAATACATCTCTTTGATGGAATCGAGGGAAAATAATATTTTCTTTTATCTTCTTTTTACCAGTAGCCTCATCTTCTTTTTCTTTCACTTCAATAAACATAAATTTGCTTATGATTTCAAGAATAGAATCCTTTGTAAGTACATCTTCCCACATATAGAAAACACTATATTTATCTTCAAATATTGGATTTCCTGCACCTGCATTGACACCTTCACCATTACCCATATTAAAAGGTAAAAAGAATGTTGCATCTTTATCAAGTTTGGTTGTCATATAAACTTGTTCTAAATCCATTGCAAAATTTACTAATGCACCAGCCTTGAATAAAAATAGTCTTGTATTTGGATTTCTTTCTGTTCGGTACTGATAAATAGCATCTTCATAACTTTGTCCTGCTACATTACACTTTAATTCAAATGTCATTATAGCAAGTCCATTTAAGAATATTACAAGGTCAATTCTTTCTTTATCAGAAGCCCAAACTTCTTCCATTGCAGAAAATATATTTTTTTCATACTTTTCAACAAGCTCTTTATTAAAATCTGTTGCAGGTCTTGTATACATCAAATCAAGTTTTATATTAGATATTTCTATACCATGCTTTAAAACGTCAAGTAAGCTACCACGAGCCTTAGCAACTTCTGAATTGATATAATTTACAAGTGTTTCTTCTAAATCCTGCTTGTATACTTTTCTTAACGCTTCCATTTCATCTGGTTGTGTATCATTCAAAAATTTGAATAACATTTCTCTATCCATTGCATGCAAGCGGTCAAAGTCCTTATCCTTTCGGATAAAGTAACCGTTATTATTTTTAAGATAGTCCATGATGAAATGTTGATACTGTTTTTCAGTCAATATTTCATTCATACTATAAATTCTCCTGTCTATAAATTAATATGCCTTTAATCTTTTGATTAATTGTCTGGCAAACAACAATGCAATATGATCACAAGTATATTTTGCTGAATCAATCGCTTGTATATCAGCTATTGAGGGATATTTTTCTTTCAACTGCTCAACTGTTATATTATGTAAAATAGGCAATATTAACTTCTGTCCATTGCGATTTTGACGATTTAAAAATTCTACTAGTTCTCGTTCAGTCCATTCACGATCAAAAAAGTTTTCTGAAATAACAATGATGGCAAATTCTGCTTTTTTTGTTCCTTCAAGGATTTTATCTTTCCATTTATCTCCCCACTCCAAAACTTCTTTATCATAAAAAATTTTTATTCCCAATTTATCAAGTGATTTATAAAGTTCTTCAATGAGTTCTTCTTTATCCGCATTAGCATGCGAAATAAATACATCATATTCGGGCAAAGTTTTTGCTTGATATTTTGGTACTGTTTCAGTAGCAATTCCATTCATTTTATCAATAAACACTTGATCATTTTTTATGCTTTCCAAACAGGTAATCAACTGGCTATATGCATCCAATGATCTATGGAATAAAATTGTTTGCATTCTACTTCCCAACGGATGATCTTTTAAATATTGATTATAAAAAATTTCAACATCATTAACCCATATTTCACTTGGACGATTATATTCATTTATATTAGTTCCTAATCCAGCCGAATTAATTGGTGATTTAATACTTTTTGTTCGTTCTAATAAATCATTCAACTGTTCTTCAAATGTTGCCATTAACGAACCTCCTTCTTTCCTGTCACATATTCATATATAAGTGATTTCTTGTATTGTTCAATTGTTTCTAATTGTTGTTTTTTATCAGTAATCGCACCATCAATCTCTGTACATTTTAAATCAAGATAATTTACAATTTCACGTTGCTCAGAATCATTGAATGTAATTGGAATATATACATTACCAACTCTTTCAACATTCAAATTCATTTGTGTATTTACAATAGCGACTTTTAAGAATTCCGTCTTCATAACAGATAAAATATAATATAAATATACATTATTTATGTTTTTATTGGGTATTATTGCCATTACACTATCAGGAAAATAAGAATCAAAATCCAAAATAGCCGCATCTCCAACATTTGCAGCAAGAGTAAATGCTATTGTTCCTTTTTAAACTCTTTACTAACACTTTTTCCTAATTCACTTAATGTCTGAGAAAAAGTCTCTATATACTTATTTGCTGATGCTACATCCCCAGTCTGAATAAAAGGATAATCACCATCATAGTATTTAGGATCATTTCGTGGTCTATGTCCAAACACCCCTCTTGTTAATGTAGCACTATACTTTATTTTTTTTCACTTTCCAATGAACTGGAATATTCCCTATCCATTCAACACCACTATCTTTCATTTCAACATTTGGATTTAATCCCCTTGTCACAGCTTCTCTAATAACAGATTTTTTGTATTCTTCAAGTGTTTCTATTTGCTTTTCAATGGTAGAGTATAAATTATCAATTTCTCCACATTTCTTATCAAGAAAATCTGCAATTCTTTTTTGAATTTCTATAGGTGGCACAGGTGTATTAATTGCACCTAACTGCTCTTCTGTAAATGAATGTCGCAAATTTTTTGCAAGATGTAGTAATTCCTTTGTATTATCAATCATCAAATAATAATAATAGTAATATTTTGCAACATTTCCATTTTTTAAAATAAATTGACTATATGCAGGACTTGTTAGTCCTTCATTTTTAATCAAACCTATGCATCTTGGTGTAACATCATAATCGAATAAACACATTAAAAGATTGTTTGGATGAATAATTTGGTATCCATCAAAAGTAGCAGGCATTTTACCACCCGCGTCTAAATCACGAACAATTACACCTTCCATTGTTAATGAAAGAATGTCCTCTCCGTTATATTTAGTACATAAATCTTTTTTCTTGTACATTACATATTTATTCGGCACTACATTCCAATCTTCAGGAACCATTCCGCACCATTCAATGCCGCTATCTTTCATTTCTGCCATATTTAATTACCTCCGAATAATTTCTTAATTCTTGAATCAACGGAAGCCTCTAATTCATTGAATCTTTTAGCAAGTTCATCACTTGATACAGGAGCTTGATATTTATAAAAATACCTCGTAAATGGTATCTCTGCACCAGTCTTTATTACAGGATTTTTCTTTCCTAAATCTTCTTCAAAAAATGCTTTTGCATCTGGTACGTGTGGTAATACTTCACTTGCCATATAATCATCAATATTTGTTTCCCATGGTACTATTTCTGTATCTTTTGTTTCTGTATCATAGATTATATTGCCTTTTTTATCTTTCTGAATATCTGCTGTCTTATCCATTACTGATAAACCTTTTATAACTTTATCAGCAATCTTTTTAAGATCTTTTGCATCTAAAATTATCCCAGATAGAATATTATTTACTACTGGTGTAAATGTTTCTGGGTTCTTATATACTTTGTCAGATACAGCATTATTTAGAGCATCAACAATAGCATCATATATAGGCTTATTCTTCTTAAAATTATCTAACTTATTTTTATCCTTACCTGTCAATTCATCCATGTTTTCAAGTTCATTAACTTTTGCTTCATCATAGAGAGTTGATAACGCACCACTTGAAAGCATTGCATTTATTCTATCTTCTGTAATTGCATAGCTTCTTTGAAGTGGTTGCATAACCGCATATTCACGATAAATAAATTCTGTATTATCATAAATCTGGCAATGCTCATTTTCTTTAAAGTCTGCATATAACTTTGTAATAGCAACTCTATCTTTTGGTGCGATTTCACATTTTTTATTACCAAGATTTTTTCTAAGTTTGTTACAAAGATGTGATGCATCAACAAGCTGTATTTTGCCTTTTCTTTCTGCTCTTTTATTTTTAGAAAGTACCCAAATATATGTAGCAATTCCAGTATTGTAAAACATATCTGTACTTAACTGAATAATTGCTTCTATATAGTCATTTTCAAGTAGCCATCTTCTAATCTGTGATTCACCAGATGATGTACCACCACTAAATAAAGGTGAACCATTTTCAATAATAGCGGCTCTACCACATTCATCATCCATCTTATTTATTGCAGACTGAATAAACAATAACTGCATATCTCCAGAACTTGGTGCTCCTGCTGGGAATCTTCCAGATGTTCCCTTTAATACTTCTGCTTTTTACTGCCACTTCGTCACCTTCTGGTGCATCCTTGCCGCCCCATGGTTGTCCAAAAGGCGGATTTTCTATAACAAATCTCATCTTTGTATCTGTAAAGCAATCTGCTTTCATTGTGTCTTGTAATCTGATATTATCCGCATTTTGTCCACGAATAAGCATTTCTGCAAGACACATAGCATAAGACTCTGGATTTACTTCTTGTGAAAATAATCTTACATCTGCTGTCGGATTAAAACGTTTAATATAATTGTTTGCAGTTGAAAGCATACCGCCAGTTCCAGCGGCTTGATCTAATATTGTTACAATTTTTCCATCATCAAATATATCATCACACCCCTCTGCAAGTAGAATTGAAACCATTGCTTTTATAATATCTCTACCTGTGTAGTGGTCACCAGCTTCGGCATTTTCAGAAAATTTTCTAATAAGTTCTTCAAAGATATATCCCATTTTCATATTATCAATGGTTTTAGGATCTAAATCTATTTCACTAAATGCTTTTACTACTGCTAAAAGTCTGTTATGCTTATCCATCTTATCAATCTGTTTATCAAACTCAAGATTTTTTATAATGTCTTGAATATTGGCAGAAAAGCCATTAATATAGCTTTTAAAATTTGATGCAAGATGATCCGCATCATTTACAAGTTCTGCTAATGTAAATTCACTTGTATTATAGAACTGATAGCCAGAAATCTTATACATAGCCTTTGCAGGATATGTTGGCATCTTTTATATTGTTCAACAACAGCATCTTTTGTTTCCTGTAATGCACATTCAAAACGTCTAATAATTACCATAGGAATTATTACATCTTTGTATTTATCACTTTGATATGGACCTCTTAATTTATTTGCAATAGACCATATAAAATTAACTTCTGCTGATACATCAATAGGATTATCATCCCAAAATTCTTCAATCTTACTAATATCTGCCATTGTAAAAAGTTCTCCTTTGTCTTTCTTTTTAGTATATAAAATTACCTGTCCAATAATCTGTATATCTATTTGTCATATATTTATATTATACTACATATTGGCTTGTTTTTCCTCATATATTTTGCGCTACACGCCTTGTACTTCGTACAATTTCCAGTCTACAGCACAAAAATTTACCAAGTCAGAAAAAGCACTGGCATGCTAAATCTTTTTTGTTTGGTGTATTATTTAATACTTTTTATTCATCATACAGCCCACATTATATGCACGAAGCAGCTTATCTCCCTTTCTTCTATCAAAGAAAGTTTCCGTATTCATTTCATGTAAACATTTCTTAAAATAATATTCTTCAACAGAATTATGAACATGTCCATATAAAAGGATAGAACCATAATGCTGCTCCTTCCACATCAAAATCGGATAATGGCAGAGAATTAGTTTCACATTTTCTCCGTTAAATGTATCTCGGATTTCCTTATAGTCACAAATCTCATCATATCACCATACTTACCGCAGGAGCTATTATGCTCTGCTATCTCATCTCCAAGCGTTGTATTCGGATAAAATATCCCATCTATCTCTGTGTAAGTACCGCCCATCTGTTCATATAAAAATTTTTTATCATTGCTCATAGTAACTCACCTGTTCCTTTATTTCATCGTAACCTGCTTATCATGCCATTCCTTTACCAGCCTCTCAATCAATTCCACTTTCTGCTTTGGTGTAAAACCATCCGGAAAATAATCATCCAGCGTATCTGCCCGAATCTTTATCTGTTCCCTCTGGTTTGGCTTTTCCTCCTCAAGTACCAAATATATAGCATCCATACCAAGCTCACCTCTCTGGCTCATTCGTTTCATACGGTTTGCCTGTGATAAAGAAGGTGTACTCTGTTCCAAATCCATCACCGCATGAAGCTCATACTGTTCTTCTTCTGACAGATAGGATAATTCCACACCAATCGTAAACGCTATCTTTCCCTCATCCACCATAGCAAGCATCTTGGGAATGAGATTTGTCAGCCGGATATATCTTTTTATCTGTGCTACACTTTCTCCGACCTGTCTTGCAAGAAGCTCGTTGCTGTTTATCATGGAATGTTCTTCAACAACTTCATTAGCTCTATTCCCCGAATTATCCGCTCTGCCATTTCCATCTGTGTCACACTTCTGTCCAACTTGAGCCGAAGTCATATGATTTGCTTCATTACCTGCCAGCACTTCTGTTCCATTATCTGACAGTGAATCATCCGATAACCGCTTTCCCTGATGTTTCATCGCATCCAGCTTCATCTTATACGCAAATGCTTTCTCGCTTGGTTTAAGATTTTCCCTATGCAGATTAGAATCAACCATTGCCACAACTGCCTGATCATCATCAAGCTCTCTTACTACAACAGGAACCTTAGTCTCACCCGCCCAAATTGCTGCCTCCTTCCTTCTATGTCCTGATATAACTTCATATCCATCACCGTATGGATTAGTCCTTACAAGAAGTGGCACAAGCACTCCTTCTTTCTCAATACTTTTCATAAGCTCACACAATTCTGTATTCATCTCTACTTTAAATGGATGATTTTTGAAATCATGCAATCTGTTTACATCTACATTCCGGATTGTCTCCATAATATCGCCTTTCTCGAACACATCGAATCAGCCCTTTAAAACGTCTTAATAAAAATCTGTTTTAAAGGTATAAAAAAAGACCACTCACTTTCAATTTTTCTTGAAAATGAACGGTCTTTCACGCTTCTGTTATTTAGTTGAATGATAAATGTATTACTTTCTCTTCGATGTGTTTCCGAAGCCGCAGTCCAATACCACAGACACATTTACTCCATCAGAAATTGCCTTTTTGTATGTTTTTCGGTCACTCTGGTCAAACCTGAAAAGCCTCTCAAAGTGCCTAAAATCAAGGATTCTTACAAATCTGTCCGATGTAGTGCAACTACCGTCTCATCTGTACTCTCGTTGTCCCAATCCACGCCTAATACATTTCTGCCATTCATATATATAGGAAATTTAAACCGGAGACCTTTTAATATTCTGCCATCCTTTTGCTCTTCCTCATAGATAAACACATCGGACAGGAAGCTCTTCAAAAATGTCTTCTTTTCCAGATCTGTAAATTTATCATACAGCTTATCAAAGAATAAAAGGAACTGGTAAACATTATCTTCTGAGATTTTGTCCTGCCTGATATTATAAAGTCTTGTTTCGACTTCTTCTATGGCATTCTCAATATCGGTGATTTCATCATACAGCTTATCAAGCCGTTCCTGCATGTCATTATATTTTTTGTCATAATTCTTATCGGATACAGATAAATGATCCATCTGGTCAGCAAGCCTGTTTTTTGCCCCGGTTGTCTGGCTCAGTCTATCTTTTAATCCATCATATTCCTTGTCAAGCTCCGAAGTATCAATGCTGCTTCCTATCTGCTTACGGATTTCCTGCTCAAACTTTGGGTTCTTTACAAATTTACGGATAATTTCCTCAACTGCCGCATTGATTCTGTCCTCATTCCACTGTCTTTTATAAGTACATCGGTGTCCGTCCACAAGCTTCCTGTGTTTGCAGGCATAATAGAAATAATCCTTATAATAGCCTCCATCCGGATGCTTCTTGCGATTTACATTGCCATACATACCGCTTCCACAGACAGGACATTTGATAATCCCTGATAAAATATGTTCGTGCTCAAGACTATGTGTTTTTACCTGTAAAACGCCTGTCTCCTGACGCTTTCTGTGTGCCTGATTCCACATTTCTTTTGATATGATTGCCTCATGGATTCCATCATTTAACATGTATTCCTTTTGTTTTACGATATGATATTCATTCCTTGTTCCCGGAATCTTCTCATTTTTTCTTCTTCCAAATGCAAGCTTACCGCAATATATCAGATTGTCCAGCACACCTTTGACGAATGATGTAGAAAAGCCTTCAATTGTGTTATTCTGGCGAAGCTTTTTCTTATAACCACTGTTATTTAAAAATGCAGCTATCGCAGCCATTCCCATCGTTGTATTGACGAATTTATCATATATAATACGGATAATCTCTGCTTCATCCTCTGCAATGATAAGCTCACCATTTACCAGCTGATAGCCATATGGTGCAAATCCGCCGTTCCATCTGCCTTCTCTCGCTTTCTGTCTGTGGCCTTCCATTGTCTGGACAAGTATATTCTCACGCTCTATCTCTGCTACCGCAGATAACACAGATATCATCAGCTTCCCGGCATCCTTGGAGCTGTCAATCCCATCCTCTACACAGATAAGATTAACCCCATAATCCTGCATTTTCTGCAATGACGATAAAACATCTGCAGCATTTCTTCCAAATCGCGACAGCTTAAATACCAGCACATAATCAACATTGTCTTTGCCACTTTCTATATCCGCAAGCATCTGCTTAAACTGTGGTCTGCCCTCTACACTTTTGCCAGATTTACCCTCATCAGAATATTCCCCTACGATAGACATTTCCTGATAATCTGCGTATTTTCTAAGCTTGTCCTTCTGTGCATCAAGACTGTAACCATCTACCTGCATGGAAGTGGAAACTCTTGTATATATGTAACATTTCTGCTGTTTTTTCATCAGATATCATCTCCTGTGTCAAAATTCTCCCTTCAGTTGTTCGGGAATTCCGAACAACTGAATTGTATTAGCTGTCTTACTATTCCTTCATATCTTCTTTATCTTTTTCAGACAATGCAGGATGCTGCATATAAAATATTTCTTTCTGCCTTTCAATCTCTGCTTTTAGCTGTTCCTTTGTTGGCAGATATGTGAGATATTTTGACATAAAAAGTCTGTCGTTATCATGTAGTACGGAATATCTTGCTATATCCTCATCAGTTTCAGCACAAAGTAATATTCCCAATGTAGGATTATCTCCCTCCTTACATTTCAGTTCATCATACATCCTGACGTACATATCAATCTGTCCCACATCCTGATGTGTGATTTTCCCCATTTTTAAATCAATGAGCACATAACATTTCAGTTCAATATTATAGAAAACAAGATCAATAAAATAATCTTCTGTCTCAGTAACAATATGCTGCTGTCTGGCAACAAAAGCAAATCACTTTCAATATAAGAATCTTCATTTTTGAAGCCAAGAAACTCTGCAACAATCGGACTTTTTAGGAGTTCAAATTTATTTCTTTGATTTTCCGCTGTTTTCTGTAGCATTTCATTCATGACAGCATCTTTCTTTGGTGACTGCATTAATCTGTAATAATATTGTGTGCTGATATTTCTATCTAAAGTTCTTGAACTCCAGCCTTCCTGTGCAGCTTCGTTCATATACCACATTCTTGCATTTTCATCTGACACACGTAAAAGTGTTCTGAAAAATAGTTTAGATATTTTTCTGCCTTGGTGTAATCCTTCTTAAGGATGCAATTGCTTCCGCAAGTATCCTGACACAGGCATACACTGCCGTGGTCTGCATTGCAGTTCTTTCATTGACAGGCTTTCCACTTGTTGTCCTTCCAAACAAAAACGAATATCCTGCATCTGCTGCCTTATCCACAGGCTTATCCCTTGCCTGTCCAAATCCGAATAAACTCTTAATTCCCATATAGCACCTCCTAAAAATGTGCATGAAAAAAGACACCTCCTGAGGAAGTGCCTTATTTTTTTACTTTTATATATTATCTGACTGGCGTGATCTCAATGCCGTACTGTTCTGCAATTGTCAGGATATTTCCAATATTTGCGATTCCCCACTGTGTGCATACCACACATGGCTGGGTCCTCGTTTGGATCTGTTCTTCCGGATTCGCAAAAAATCTGGTTTTATAATCCGAACAGTTTTTCTCTACATCACTCAGCGTCCTTACTACCCCTAGCGAACCCTGAAGGCTTTTATCAAATGCACCGATCAGCTCAGAGGCGGAAATATCAGGATGCATTTCCATATACTTCTGGACCACGGCAAGCACCAGTCTGTTTTTTGCATACCTTTTTCCGTCCAGCATATACTTGGTCGTATCCCTTCCACTGCTGCTGACAACAGGTTCATTTTCTTCCGGTGTGATTTCCTGTGCTGCAGAAGTCCTTTCTTCTTTCAGTTTTTTCACTTCATCCTCCAGTGCGGATACCCTGTCGAGTAGTTCTAATATGATTCTATCATAATTCATAGATCTGTCCTCCTATTTTATTTATCTCTTGTTTTCTATTTATCTATGAATTAGTTATATCATGTTGTTTAGATAATGTCAATAGATAATTTATTTTTCTGTAATTATCTTTGTTTATCATTCGTTATCTATTTAAAAAATCAGAATACCACGGTCATCATATACACTTACATCACAGCCTTCATTCCTGATTGCACGGTCAAGAGCCATAACGGTTGCAACGGCCCCATCAATCTTCTCTGTGGATTTTTCCTTATCCATTTTGATATTCCCTACCGGATCCTGACGGACAAATACATTATCCATCATCCACCGCAGTACCTTATGTCCGCAATGTGCTATCCTCTCTTCCAGTGTCAGCTTCATCAACTCCTTGGTCGGAGGACTCATATCCTTATACCCCTGTCCAAACGGAACAACGGTAAATCCCATGCCCTCAAGGTTCTGTACCATCTGCACAGCTCCCCACCTGTCAAACGCAATCTCTTTGATATGAAACTTCTTCCCTAGCTCATCAATGAACTGCTCGATAAATCCATAATTCATATCTGAAAAATAATTCATTTTCCAGTCTGATACAACAGCTCCTTGCTTTGTAACAACCTGTGAAATCTGGCCTGTTCCCATATCAGCCGGAATATCTATTGTCACTGTCTGCGGAGAGTTGGAGAGCAGATCGTGATACAGCTTCGTCATATATTGGTTTGTCATCGTGCGCCCTCCTTTCTGAGTTAGTCAAGACTAAGCATATAATACTGCATATTTTGGAAGCAGTCAAGGAAAGCCTACAGCAACAGAAGTCCTACGTCCCCTAAAACACATTTTTTCTTTTCATTTATAAAATCGGCACAATCATGCTCTTTAGCAAGCACAATACCTATGAATATATAAAAGAAAGAGCCGACAAACTGCGATTGCTCACAAGTTTATCGGCTCTGCGTCTTAGCGTCTGGCTCTTTGATGATTGTAATTGATTATGTGTTTAGTGACTTCCGTGGATAAAATGAAAATCACAGCAGTCAGCACCTTCTCCGAGTGTCCCTGCTCGTTCAAATCTAATTTTAGGTTCATATCCAGAAAAGGCAGTTATATCACTCTGACAAAAAACTGTACATAGTTCGGGACAACAATATTTTTCACACATATCTCTGTAAAGGCAACGAGCTATATCAAAATGGATTTCATTACTATCATTTCTTTTCCATTCTACAGTAAATCCTTCTATTGGATACTTTTTCTTCATATGTTATTTTGCAAACATCTTAAATAAAACCACCATTCCATTTACCTTCCCTGGCTTTCTGCATCCTGCCTTCCATTGTCTAAACACGGATGTTCTCACGTTCAATCTCTGCCACTGCTGACAGAACAGATATCATAAGTTTCCCGGCATCTTTAGATGAATCTATTCCATCCTCTACACAAATCAGATTCACTCCAAAATCCTGCATTACTTGTAATGTTGCAAGTACATCTGCCGCATTTCTTCCAAATCTGGAAAGTTTAAATACAAGAACATAAGATACTCCATCTTTTCCTGACTTAATATCCTCCATCATCTGATTAAAGGCAATTCTTCCCTCTATTGACTTACCGGATTTTCCTGCATCCTCATACTCACTGGCAATTTCATATTCATTATAGTCACAAAAGGCTTTCATTTTTGTTTTCTGTGCATCTAGAGAATATCCGTCTATCTGCATGGTTGTAGAAACACAGGTGTAAAGATACACTTTTATCTTTTCTTTAGACATTCTTATCACCTCTTAACGTCATTTTCGCAGTCAAAGCATGGCTAATAATTATACCTGTTTATCTGGCAATGAAAGTAATCTGTCTATTACCGGATGAATGATTGCTGTCTCTGTAATCTGATTAATGGCGCAAAGCTTTTTCCCTGCATCCTTACTGGATGCTCCACAATGATATACCCTCTCTGTTTCTTCACCATAATCAAGTACAATTAACCTGTCATGACAATCCGGATTAGGCTTAATCCGAATCGGCGGATATTCATTTTGAAAATCTGTCACTAAAGATTTTGTAAGAAACCCCTTCCCACCTTTTCCATTCTCTGTGAACAAAACAACCTCCACACCATCAGCCTTTCTGAGAAAGATGTTGTAATGACTTTGCATTCATATAATCATCTACAACATAGATTGATTTCTTTGCTTGCTGATAGATTTCTATGTAAGCAATGTCAGCCTCTAACTTCTGTCCTTTATAAATCACAAAATTCTTCTTATCTTTATCCGTAATGAAGTTGTCTGCTAAGATAGTCACATCTTTTTGAATGGAATCTACTTTTTTCTCCATTCGATCCTGTCTCTCCGTTATCGTTCCAACCTTTGCTGTTAAAAGATCCATTTCCTTTCTGGTAACAAACTGCTGATTCTGCCTAATATAGTGACGCATCTCCCTAAAAGTACGCATAATAAATATACTCTGTTGTTCCGCCAATTCTCCACGAAGAACTGTCGCAAGCATATAAATTCCTTGCTCTGTAAATGCGTATGGTAGTTTTCTACGACCTCCTTCCTGCCCTTCAAAATAATTTATATTCCGTGAAGTCACAAATTGTGATTTCACCAATTCGACTTCTTCTTTAGTTAGTTGAAACATAAAATCTTCTGGAAATCTTGTCAAATTACGTTTTACTTGTTGATTTAACTTTTTTACTTCATAGCCATAAATTTCTGCCAAATCTTTATCCAACATTACCTGCTGTCCACGAATTATATACACTTTACTACGAATATCATCTGTAGTAATCAATTCTTTTGTTTCTTCCATTCTTCCTCCACAATGCTTTCCATCTGCTCTAGTTTCTGCAGTGCCTTCATATATGCCATCAATCTTTTATACTGTTCGTCTCCAAGGCTATGAATCTGCTTTAATATCTTAATGTCCGACCTGGTAACTTCATAATCCATATCTGCATCTTTATATTCCGGATCAATTCCTTTTCCCGTCAAAAGCTGTTCGGGAGTAATCTCCAATGCATCACATATAGATAACAGACAGTCCGCTTTGGGATTCGTCTTTTTCTTCTTCCAGTCACTGATGTTGCTTGTTGCAATCCCGGTTCTTCTCGACAGTTCCAACTGGGTCATGTTCTTCTGCTCCATTATGTAAAAAATTCTTTCACTGATAATCATGTGTGTTCCTCCGTCATGTTTTATATCCGCATTTATCGTTTTTGTTTTCCGTTTATACGGCTATTCTATCATGCCGCAGCATTTCTTTCAATAGGAATGATAATACTTCTGAATTTCTCAATATTTTCCGCTTTATATAATTCCATGTACAACTGTTTTATTCTCTTCATGCATCTCTTTCTTTTATAACCACTTTATTTTTTACCATAAATGAAATCCTTTCTTTTTTGCTAATTGGCAAGCAGTGCCCCGGTATATACCAGGCGCATTTTTGCTTGTTGTGGAAGTCTCCGTTCCACTCCTGTCCGCGCAGAGCAGACGTCCACCGGACGTCTTGCGCCCCAATCCCCTCGAACTGCGGATAAACCGCAGAGCCACGCTAACGCTTTTTATCAATTCACTTTTTCTTTTTTGAATCTTCCTCATATAAATGAATAACTGCTTGTCGAATATGCCATCGTCTACAGCTCCGACGATATCCGCTTCATCTTCAAGAACGGTCAGGAAATCAAGGCGTAAAAGAACAGCCCCACCACCCGATTTCACTCCGGTAGTGAGGCTGCTTTTTTATGCGTGAGCAAATTCCTTGATTGCATAAACTAAGACAACTGAAGCTGGTATAGAAATCAACGTCGCCGCTGCAGGCCATCCACTTAGCGAGAAAGAAAGCGAAGAATGCTTTGCAACCTCTGATGCACTCTGCGACCAATTTTCATTTGGTGTTTCATTTTTCATTTCATTCATAGTGTTTCCCTCCATTAGAGTCCTGTAATACTGTTTTCGCTATCCTTCAGAATCACCAAAATCCGGCTGATGGCATCCATCGCATCTTCATCTGACCTTTCTAGCAATCTTGCAAATTTGGCAACCGCCTCCAGCCTGTCCTCCATCGGGAATCGATTATCAGACATATCCGGTGCAGCGACTTCTGTGTATACCAACAATCTCTTTCCTACGACATACTGGTCATAACGTCCGTTACAGCTCTTTAGCAGATAATTGGCCACGCCTTTAAGATGCGGTCCTATTGCGAATGTCTCCACTCTGTCTTCCGGAATCTTTATTTCTACAACGACCTTATCCTCACCGTAGAGCATCGGGGTCTGGATTTGAACGTCATATCGGGAATAAAGGTTAAGCGATGCACTTCTTACCCCCTCTCTAATATCGTAGATGGCGTCTATGGCTTTCATAGACGAATCTGCAAATTCTATTTGTATATTCTTAGAAACTAACATATTCCTAGCCCTCCTGTAATTCGCATTACTGGTTCCTGTAATATTTATATCACATTCAATTCTCTACGTCAATGCCTATTATTACAGGACCTTGTAATATTTTTACTGACGATTGAAGGCAAAAAAATAAGCCTGTACGGAACCGACACACCGACACCTCAATGGCTATGCAACATTAAATTGTATTAAATAGCGAGTCTTAATTTCAAATACGGTTTTATTACAGCAAAATGAACAATACGATATATTATCCTGGCTCATATCACTGATATTGGAAACCGTAAATTTTCCAAATGAAGCTTTAATACTGTTTGTAAGAATAAAACGCACCACATCATTTGGAGTGTAATATACGCCCTTACTTTTCCTTATACTCTGTTTTTCATTTATTTTTGAAAGAGCATCTTGAACTTGTGTGTAGGTACACTTGGTTGAATCAAACTTATTACACATAAAATCCTCTCGTCTGGCAATAGCCTTTAACTCATTACAAATCAATTCAACCTCTTTAGACGAGTATGCAACTTGTATATATAAATAGAAAAGGCTTAATGCCTCATCTACGGCACTACATTTTTCAACCCCTGCCACGGATGTATCGATGTTACCCATTGGTAAGTGCATCCTTTCGTTCCTGTTCATCAAATTTATCTTCCCTTTACAGAAACATTTATAGTTCTTTCTTTCGTTACATACGTTTTTCCTGACGTAGTTCCTGTTATTCCTGTAGTTCCTGTTGTCGTAGAAGTAGACGTACTTGAACCAGTTAATACCTGTGTCTAAATGCTGCTCTCTTGTACTTGTTCTGTGATAACCATAGCTCTTCATGATTATTTGCTCCTTTCCTTTGTCTTAAAATGCTTACATAAAAAATGAGACCTCCCATAATGGAAAGTCTATACTTTTTGGCACTGATTTTATGCCCTTATTATTCAGTTTCTAAATGTACACTTTTTGACACAGCCTCAACCCCTTGGAGCAGTGTCACTATTTTTAAGTTTTGAACCTATTCAAATTAAGTTAACAGTTCAACTTCATTCCTACCAATTTATGTAATTTCTTGTAAATCTTATAAGCAGTTCTATAGTCCTCCGAGATTAGGCATTGAATAACATTATCAGCATCTAGAATATATACTTCTATTCTATCAATACCAGAATTAAATGCTTTTTTTATCCTGTGATTTCCATTAATCACAAATGGTTGAACAAACATATCACTCACCAAAACAATGATAGGGTTATCTTCCTTGCTCTTTCGTAAAGTATCATTCATTTTTATATACTTTATATCCATATCCGATTCAACTCGACAACACTCACAAATTGCTTGCGTGTCTACACTTTGTGATTCTATAGAATTCTGTACTATAAACTCATAAACTCGATTTACATTATATTCTAAACAATCCGAATTCCAGACTTCTTCATTTAATACTAAATCTGTTTGTTCCGATTCATCTAATAAAAATTGCATATCACATAAAGCTTGTACTAGTTTCAATATTTTCCGTTTCTTGAAAAAAGGAAGCTTTTGTTTATGTATTACTGACACAATATCATTTTTATATTGTTTTTTTCTTTCTATATCATTAACATAATTTTCATGCTCATAACACATTGTTAATAAATATCTCTGCATACCAACCTCCACAAACTAAATCAACTTAAAATGCCTCAACGCATCCTTAATATACTCCACCTTCTCCTGTGGACACTGCTTCACCTCTGGATTCTCTTTCTTGGACTTATTATAATTCTCACCCATGTCCAGACCACACATCCGCTTTACCTGTGCAATGTAAGAAGTATGCACATTCACACCATACTTGTTCTTCACATATTCCTTAATCTTTGAATAAGTAGCCTTTTCCTCTGGTGTGTAATTACTCTCCTCATCAGGCTTCATTGTAACCTCAATCTTAGGTGTATCTTTTTTGAGGGATAATTTGACAACAGTCTCGACGTGATAAGTATTCGGAAACATATCCACGCAGCATATCTTCTCCACTCTATACCCTCTAGCCATAAATATCTGCAAATCCCTTGCTAGGCTTGTTGGTTTGCATGAAATATAAACCATATTCTCAACACCATACTCTATGATTTTCCCGATAGCCTTCGGATGGATACCGTCTCGTGGTGGATCAAGAATTATATAATCCGGTTTTTCCTCTATCTCATCAAGCACCTTGAGGACATCACCTGCGATAAATTTACAGTTATCAAGACCATTAAGAGCTGCATTTTCCTTTGCTGCGCAAACTGCCTCCTCAACTATTTCGACACCTACTACTTCCTTACACACCGGTGCCATAAGCTGTGCGATGGTGCCGGTTCCGCTGTAGAGGTCGTAGACTGTTTTACCGTTTAGCGAATCCTTGTCATCTCCCAGGATAAACTCTCTCGCTGTCTCATAGAGCACCTCCGCTCCGAGTGAGTTAGTCTGGAAAAATGAGAATGGTGTGATTTTGAATTTCAGACCTAAGAGCTCCTCGTAGAAATATGAATCTCCGTAGAGCACCTCTGTGCCCTCGTTTTTGACCACATCTGCCACGCTGTCATTTTTTGTGTGTAAAACGCCCTTAAATATGCCGTCATAGTGCCTGGTCAAAAGCGCATATCTAAAGCCTGCGAGCAGCTCCTCCTCGTTGAAGCCCTCTGTCTGTGTGGTGGTGACAAGGTCTACTATGATTTCACCGGTTTTTGTTGCCTTTCTGACAAGCAGATGCCGCAGGTAGCCCTTGTGTGTTGCTCTGTGGAAATATGGGATATTGTTTTTTGAAAAATAATCAAGTGTTGCCTTTAATATTGTCCTGAAATCCTCATCCACTATCTGACAGTCTGATACTGTCACAAGGTCATAAAAGCTTCCTCTTTTGTGCATGCCAAGCGCAAGAGGACCATCCTTATACTCATCACCGAAGGAAAATTCCATCTTGTTTCTGTATTCACTCTTTTTCGGACTTCCATGTATCCCTATAAACTCATATCCTGCCTCTTTTTCAGTGCCGATGGCATCCGAAATGAGCTTTTTCACCTGGGTAAGCTTCATATCAAGCTGCTTTTCGTAAGGCACTGTCTGATATGTACAGCCCCCGCACATTCCAAAGTGAGGACATGGCTCTTCTGTCTCCAGAGGCGATTTCTCAATTACCTCCATGAGTCTGCCCTCTGCCCTTTGATGCTTTACTTTATTTACAACAAATTCCACCTTCTGTCCCGGAATTGTATTTTTCACAATTACTCTTTCGCCGTCATCTGTAACGGCTATTCCCTTGTTTGGGAAGTCTACTCTTTCTACGGTTCCTGTTCCTCTAAATCCTTTTTTCATGTAATTCTTATCTCTCTTTATACTTTATTATTCCTTTGTATGCCTGACTGCAAATGCCTTGCTTCACACATAAAGAAAAATGAGGACTACATATGTAGCCCCCATTATCTAAAAACGATTATTTCTCTTCTTTAGTCTTTGGTGCCTCTTTTTCCTCTTCAGCATCATCATCGTCTTCATCCTCGAAGAAATCATCATCGAATTCATCATCATACTCATCATCGAAATCATCTAAATAATCCGGTGTGAAAAATCTGTAGATACCATATGCCGCTGCTGCAACTGCAACTAATACACCAATGATGGCAAATATGATAACAGCCTTGGAAGGCTTCTTGTCTTCCTCTTCTTTTTTGAGAAGGTCATTAAGCTTTGCCATGCTGAGCTTCTCTGCAAGCTTGTTGTCCTTTAATAATTCTTCAACTTTACTCATAATTCAATCCGCTCCTTTTCCAAAAGTAATTGTCAAATGCTATTTGTTAAATCCATTATAGCATATTATATCCAATTTTCCTATAAAAATTACAATAATTTTAGTCAATTTTTTTCAATTTGGCAAATGAAGCAAACATCTTTTTGGTACCGGCCTTGTCAAAGTCCACAGTGACCTCATAATCCCTGCCGCCTTCTACAATTGCCATGACCTCTCCCGCCAAACTTGATGTGCGATACTCTGTCTCCTACCTTATATGAAAGGCCTCCGGTGGTATTGGCACTGGCAAATGACTTCTGGTTGCTCACAGGTGTGTAGACAGGTGTCCTTGTACGCTGAGTATTAAAGGTGGTCGCATACTCTATGCCGTATGTAGGTGTCTTTTTGAAGGCCTCCTTAGCCTTTCTGTAGGTGCTCTGTGAATTTCTTTCAAGGTCATCATCACGGCGCTTTGGCTCATAAACCTCGCCTGCCATAAGCTCACGCGGAATCTCCTTCACAAATCGCGATACCTTGTTGAACTGTGTCTCTCCACGCACCATGCGCATGCGCGCAGATGTAATAGTCAGATGCTCCTTGGCTCTCGTGATGCCAACATAAGCAAGACGCCTTTCCTCCTCTATCTCGCTTGTCGCATCATCACTCGTGATTGACATATAGCTTGGGAAAAGACCATCCTCCATACCCGCCAGATACACATTCGGAAACTCAAGTCCCTTAGCACTGTGCAGAGTCATAAGAACCACATAGTCGCTGTTTTCGTCAAGACCGTCTATATCGGCTACAAGTGCCACTTCCTCCAAAAAGCCACTGAGAGTAGGATTCTCCTCCCCCTGCTCGTAATCAACAGCCTTGTTTATAAGCTCATCAATATTCTCAATACGCTGCTCTGCTTCATCCGTGCCCTCAGCCTTCAGCTCATCGACATATCCGGTCTCATCGATTATTGCCTGTATGAGCTGCGAAACCGAATCCATCTCGGCTCTCGCACGAAGTGACTGTATAAACATCACAAAAGGCTTTATCTTGCCTGCTGACCTCGCCATGCCCGGCACTTCATCGACATAGCGCAGTGCCGTATAGAAATCTATCCCCTTCTCAAGGGCATAGTCCGTCACCTTATTGATGCTTGTTGCTCCGATGCCGCGCTTTGGCACATTTATTATTCGTTTTACCGCAAGGTCATCATGGCCATTGTCAATAGTCTTTAAATATGCAAGGATATCCTTTATCTCTTTTCTGGCATAGAAATTCACGCCGCCGACAATCTTGTATGGGATGTTGGCAGCAATAAATTTCTCCTCGAAGAGACGCGACTGCGCGTTGGTTCGGTAAAGCACAGCACAGTCCTTATAGCGCGCCTCACCCTTTCTCACGAGTCTCGCTATCGAACGCGCCACATAATCCGCTTCCTCGAAGCCACTCTCAAGCTGTTCAAAGGTAATCCTGTCTCCGGCTCCGTTGTCAGTCCAAAGGCGCTTGTCCTTTCTACCCACGTTGTTGGAAATGACGCTGTTGGCGGCATCTAGGATATTCTGGGTAGACCTGTAATTCTGCTCAAGCTTTATGACCTTTGCATCTTCAAAATGCTTCTCAAAGTTTAAGATATTGTAGATATTGGCACCTCTGAACTTGTAAATGGACTGATCATCATCACCCACCACACACAGATTCTTATACTTCATGGCAAGAAGCCTGATAAGCTCAAACTGTACGGTGTTTGTATCCTGATACTCATCCACCATGATATATCTGAAGCGCTCCTGATAGTAATCCAGCACCTCTTTATCCAGCTTAAAAAGCTCTACTGTCTTCACAAGCAAATCATCAAAATCGAGTGCATTATTCTGCTTTAGGGCATTCTGATACTCCTTGTATACAAGTGCCTGCTTGCGCTTCACGAAGTCACCTGTGAAGCGGTTTTCAAACTCTATCGGATCAATCATCTCATCCTTTGCAGATGAAATGACATTTAAAAACATCTTTTCCTTATACATCTTGGTATCTATCTCAAGACGCTTGCAGATGTCCTTCATCAGAGCCTTCTGGTCGTCAGCATCATATATTGTAAAATTCGTGTCATATCCCAGCCTGTCAATATACCTGCGCAGTATACGCACACATGTCGAATGGAATGTAGAAACCCATATGCTTTCCGAACCATAGCCCACCATATCATCAATTCGCTCACGCATCTCTCCCGCAGCCTTGTTTGTAAAGGTGATTGCCATGATATTGTAAGGATTGACGCCACACTCATCTATCAGGTAGGCAGTCCTGTATGTAAGAACCCTGGTCTTGCCACTGCCTGCCCCCGCTAAAATAAGAAGCGGTCCCTCTGTGGTCAAAACGGCCTCCCTCTGCTGTTCATTCAACATATCTAAGTTCATCTGTTTTCCTCTCAATTCTCCAGTCTTATTACAGGCACACAAACCATAAATACAAAAATAATTTATTTACAGCATACCACAAACATATGTTTTGCACAACCCAATATGAGAAAATTCAAAAAAAACTTGTCATATAGTTTTCAATACTATATAATAAAAGCCTGAGGTGATGATATGGAGAATGACGTTAAAGAATTTTTATCAGAATTATTAAAGCAGCTTAAATCAATAGATTACATAAAGCCGGAGGATATACCAAATATTGATTTGTACATGGATCAGGTCACAACCTTCATGGACGAGCAGCTCGCTGCATCAAAGCGCTATGAAAGCGACAAAATCCTTACCAAGACAATGATAAACAACTATGCCAAAAACAATCTGCTCCCTGCTCCGGACAAGAAAAAGTATTCTAAGGAGCATGTGCTCACACTGCTTTTTATATATTATTTCAAAAATATATTGAGCATCAACGATATCCGCTCAATTCTTAATCCGCTTACCGAGAAGTATTTCGGCAATGATGACGGATTTACGATGCAGGATGTCTATACTGAGGTTTTCAGCTTAGAGGCGGAGGAATCGCAAAAGCTCCTAAAGGATCTCGGCAAGAAATACAAGATTGCCGGTGAAACATTTGAGAATTTTCCTGATGAGGATCAGAAATTTCTTCACACATTCAGCTTTATCTGCATGCTGAGCTTTGATGTCTACATCAAGAAAATGCTGATTGAGCGCATGATTGACAATCTAAATGAAGAAAAAGAGGCTTCTTCCCATGAAAATACACATTCAGGAAAAGAAAGTAAAAAAACAGGCTCAAATTAATGAGCCTGTTTTTCTTTTCCCCTATGATAAACTAATCCTCTTTGTCAGAGCCATCCTCCATGCGTGAAAAAACCATATCATATCCATCGTTGCCGTAGTTTAATGATCTGTTCACACGGCTGATTGTGGCTGTGGAAGCCCCGGTCTTTTCTGCTATATCAAGATATGTCTTCTGCTCTCTAAGCATCTTTGCCACTTCAAATCTCTGTGATAGAGAAAAAAGCTCATTTACAGTACAAACATCCTCAAAAAATGTATAACACTCTGCTCTATCCTTGAGACACAAAATAGCATCAAACAAATGGTCTACTGCTTCTGTTTTTAGATTCTTGCTCATCGTGTTCTCCTTTTTCATGCGATTTATTTACTTTTAATTTTAACATATTAAAGTTTTAAAGTAAACAGCTTTCTTGCAATTAAATTATGATATGTTATACTAATGTTACTATCGCCTAATAAATCAGAATGGAGTAAATTGAAAATGAAAAAAGTAGGATATTTCTTTTACACATTTGTCCCACTGCTTGCAGTTGAGGCAATTCAGACTATCGCCTTATTCTTTATGATGGGTATGGGAATGTTTGGACAGGGTTTTGTCGGAAAGCTTGCTTTTCCGTCTGCAAACGTATCGGACCGCCTTGAAAAGACATTTACCTCTGTAAATTTTAACATGATGATTATGATCATCTATGCACTCATTACCATTGCGATTTTTGGCATGTGGTACTATGCCAGATACGAAGGTAATTTTCTTCCATCCCCTAAGAAAACCTTCAATCCCATGATGCTAGTGGCAATCGTCATACTCGTGCCGGGTACACAGTTTGCTGCCAATTTCATCGCTAACTTAACCGGCTACATCCGTCCCGACTGGCTGCAGCAGTACAACGAGCTTTTTGAAACATCCGGCATCACAGATACTACCTTTGTGACAGTACTTTATTCTGTAATACTGGCGCCAATCTGTGAGGAGCTTATATTCCGCGGTGTGACCATGCGCTGTGCCAGAAAGGCTTTGCCATTTGCTCTTGCCAATCTGATGCAGGCTGCACTTTTCGGACTGTTCCATCTCAACTGGATTCAGGGCATATATGCCTTTGCACTTGGCATAGTACTTGGATATGTCTGCGAACGCGGTGGCTCTATTTACTACTCTATGGGGCTTCATCTGCTTTTCAACCTTTGGGGCACACTTTCAGGATTTTTCCCTGATCCCGGTAATAGTGTAGTGGTCTTTGTGGTTGTGATTGTGGTTACAATTGTTTCACTGGTGGTCGGATTTGTACTGTTTAACAAAGGACGAAGAAAGCTCCCCATAAATTCTACAGGAATATAGACACACCCGCCAGACTTACTATCATCATAATCATGCCGGCGAGCAGTACTCCAAGCATGACAGCGGCAACTGTTGACTTGAAATCCATATCAAGGATACTTGCAGCAAGTGTTCCCGTCCATGCACCTGTTCCCGGAAGTGGGATACCTACGAAAAGTAAAAGTGCAACAAACAGACCTCTTCCGGCCTTTGCCTGAAGCTTCTTGCCACCCTTCTCTCCTTTTTCAAGGCAGAAGCTGAAGAACCTTCCAATAATTGGTTTGTCTGCTCCCCAGATGAGAACCTTTCTTGCAAAAAGATAAATAATTGGTACCGGAAGCATATTTGCAATGATACAAACGATAAATGATGGCACTATCGGCAGCCCCATCACCTGTGAAACCGGAACCGCTCCTCTGAGTTCAATAAGTGGTACCATTGAAATTAAAAAGATGTAAATATATTTTTTTAACATGAATAATTCTCCAAAAATTTAATTAGTGTATGCATCTGCTCATCAGTTCCTATGGATATTCGCAGATAGTCGTTGATTCGCTCAGGTGAGCTGAAATGTCTGACAAATATATTGTCTGCCTTAAGGTCCTCAAAAAGCTTTGTTGCAGAAACATTTGCAGGCTTTGCAAATATAAAGTTGCTCTTTGAGTCACAGAATGTAAAGCCAAGTCTCTTAAGCTCTGTCTTTGTCCACTCACGTGTCTTTATAACCTTTGCTGTGGTCTCTTCAAAGTATGCTCTGTCTTTTACCGCTGCTGTAGCTGCTTCGATTGTGATTCTGTCCATTGTATATGAATTGAACGAATATTTCACATCATTCAGATACTTGATAAGCACAGGACTTGCCATGGCAAAACCAACTCTTGAGCCTGCCAGCGAGCGTGATTTCGAGAATGTCTGTACCACAATGACATTATCATATTTGTCAATGAGCGGAAGCGCACTCTCCCCGCCAAAATCTACATATGCCTCATCTACTACGACAATTACATCCTGATTATGCTTTATTATATCCTCTATCTCATCAAGAGGCATGAGCTTTCCTGTCGGAGCATTAGGGTTTGGAAATACTACTCCGCCGTTTGCCTTATAGTAATCTGACGGTACTATTGAAAAATCATCAGACAATGGAAGCTGCTCATAAGGAATTCGAAGCATATCTGCCCACACATCATAAAATGAATATGTAATATCAGGAAACAGTATCGGCTTTTTTGAATTGAAAAATGTCATGAAAATCATGGCAAGTACATCATCAGAGCCAACTCCGACAAACACCTTCGAGCTGTCTATCTTATAGAAATCCGCAATTGCATTTACCAGCTTATCAACCCTTGGATCAGGATACAGTCTTAAATCATCTGTATTGAAGTTACTTAAAACCTCCTTCACCCCCGGCGCTGGCGGATATGGATTTTCATTTGTATTTAACTTAATAACACAGGTATTCTTTGGCTGTTCTCCCGGTGTATAAGGTACAACCCTTCGAATGTTATTTTCCCAGTCTCTCATTCTTTTCCTCCAAATTTAATTATATGTCAGCCCATACATATTTACTGATCATTCAATTTTCTTCTCAAAAAAACATGATATCAAACATAAAATCAGCGTTTTTATTCACTTTAAAATATGCACCCAAAAAAATGCTAACAATTTTACTTTACCTCATTTACTTATGTTTGTAAAGGTTGTATATTACACTTAATCATTATTTTTTATATATATTTTTATCTATTTTTAATCAAGGGGGATTATAAATAATGACTAAAAATCAATTCAAAGGACCTCACCGTAGGTTCTCCTACCGGGCTCATTCTGGGCTTTTCCCTTCCGTTGCTTCTCGGAATGCTTTTCCAGCAGGTTTACAGCCTTATGGATACAATAATCGTCGGCCGTTTTCTAAGTGTTTCGGCCTTAGCCGCAGTCGGCTCTACCGGAAGCATCTGCTTTCTCATCATCGGCTTCTGCCAGGGTGTGTGTGCCGGCTTTTCACTTCCAATAGCCCAGCGCTTTGGTGCCAAGGATGAAAAAGGACTTAAAAAATATGTAGGAAATGCAGGAATTGTGTCTGTAATTATCGCAATAATCATGACGGCACTCACTGTGCTTCTCTGCGGTCACATTCTGACCTGGATGAATACGCCAAGCGACATTTACGACCTCGCCTACCAGTATCTGATTGTCATATTTGCAGGCATTCCTGTCACAATACTGTACAATCTGCTGTCAGGATATCTGAGATCTCTCGGCAACTCGGTCATACCTGTTATTTTCCTTATAATCGCGGCTGTTCTAAATATCGGTCTTGATTTACTTTTCATTCTGGTATTTAACATGGGCGTGTTTGGAGCGGCTTTTGCAACCGTACTGTCACAGGGTATATCAGGAGTGCTGTGCATCATTTACATAGCCAAAAAGGTACCTCTGCTGCATGTAAGCAGAAATGATTTGGAAGCTTGACTCTTCATATGTCAGAAATCTGATGGTCATGGGACTTCCTATGGGCTTTCAGTATTCGATAACCGCTATAGGCGGCGTCATACTGCAGACTGCCGTAAACGGCTTAGGCTCCATCGCAGTTGCCTCAATGACCGCTGCAAGCCGTATTTCAATGTTTATGGTGTGTCCATTTGACGCACTCGGCTCCACAATGGCCACCTACAGTGGACAAAATGTCGGTGCAACCAAATTTGAACGTGTAAAGAAGGGGCTTATTTCAGCCTCAGTGATAGGATCGATCTATTCGGTTTTGATTTTTGTGGCACTGCCGTTTATAGCCAACTATCTGATTTACCTGTTTGTATCACCAAGCGAAACAGAGGTTGTCGCACAGGCTCATCAGTTTCTGCTGACAAATGCATTTTTCTACATCCCGCTCGTTCTGGTAAACACAGTCCGTTTCACCATACAGGGCATGGGTTTTTCCGGCTTTGCGATGTTTGCAGGAGTAGCAGAAATGATTGCGCGTTCACTCATCGGACTTGTATTTGTACCGATATTCGGCTTTTCTGCCGCCTGCTTTGCAAGCCCACTCGCATGGATTCTCGCAGATGCCTTCCTGGTGCCTGCATTCATCCACTGCCTGCATAAATTGCAGAAAGCAAAATCTAGTCAAGTTACAAGTCTTTATTAAAAAGTCATTAACAATAATGGCTTTAACAGGTCCTTTAAAAATCAGTTTATCTCACGGCCGAGGAAAGCACCGGCGAACATACTATATATTGAGCTTTACGAAGCAGCTTAGAAGCAGTTAGAATTATGTCCATATACCACAATGCCCCAGCATGGACGCAGGCGTTATGGCCATGGACGGCACATAAAAGCCTGTTGTGTCATGGTCTAAACACCCTAAATCATAATTCTTACTGCTTCTTAGCTGCGTAGTACTTGCGAAATATATAGTATGTTCGCCGGTGCTTTCCGCATTATAAAAAGATAATTGAAAATCTTATGCATTTACCGCATCTATAAATTTTTGGAACGCTGCACGTCCCTCATCAGTGCACTTGTACACTCCTGCACACTCAAGCACCTCTTTAAATACAAGTCCAATCTCCTCATTGATGATACCATCAATATTAGACTCATCAATCTTATCATACTTAGACATAAACTTAAGAGCCCAGTCAGCATGTGATGCAAGAGTCTCAGTCGAATGCAGATCCTTTCCTGTAAGGATTGCGTCCCTAAGCTCTGCCATCTCACCTTTTAATCTGGCCGGAAGCACTGCAAGTCCCATTACCTCGATAAGTCCGATATTCTCCTTCTTTATGTGATGAAGGTGGGCATGCGGATGATATACTCCAAGCGGATGCTCCTCTGTGGTGATGTTGTTTCTAAGCACAAGGTCAAGCTCATAGTCTCCGTCACGACGTCTTGCTATAGGTGTGATAGTGTTGTGTGGCTCTCCATCTGTCTCTGCAAAAATAAATGCTTCTTCATCTGTATAGCCTCTCCATGCAAGAAGAATCTTATCTGCAAGGTCAATAAGCTTATCCCTGTCTGCTGACTTGATTCTGATAACAGACATAGGCCATTTTACGATACCAGCCTCGACATCCTCGTAGCCCTTGAATGTGATTTCTTTCTCTATCGGAGCCTTTGCCATGGCAAATGTATAGTGTCCGCCCTGGAAATGATCATGACTTAAGATAGAGCCTCCAACGATTGGCAGATCTGCATTTGAGCCTACAAAATAGTGTGGAAACTGTGTCACAAAATCAAGCAGCTTTCCAAATGTGGCACGCTCGATTTTCATCGGTGTATGCTTTGAATTGAACACGATACAGTGCTCATTGTAGTATACATATGGCGAGTACTGGAAAAACCACTGGCTGTTGTTTATTGTAACAGGGATAATTCTGTGGTTTTCTCTTGCAGGATGGTTTACGCGGCCTGCATAGCCCTCATTTTCCTTACAAAGCTGGCACTTTGGATATGCGCTCTGCTTTGCATTTTTAGCGGCAGCAATTGCCTTTGGATCCTTCTCAGGCTTTGAGAGATTAATTGTCACATCAAGTGTGCCATACTCTGTGTCTGTGGTCCATTTCATATCCTTCTTTATGCGCTGTCTTCTGATATAATTGCTGTCACAGCTTAATTTGTAAAAATAATCGGTTGCCGCAAGTGAAGACTCATTGTCGTATAAATCCTTAAAGCGAGCTCTGATCACGCTTGGTGCATTTACAAGGCAGCCCATCAGCTTTGTATCAAAAAGATCCTTGTATACAATGCTGTTTTCTTTCATGATGCCATTGTCATATGCGTATGTCATCATATCCTCGAGTATACCCTCAAGCTTCTCCTCTGCCTCTTCCTGTGTCCATGCCGGCTGAGCCTCTACCTTTTCAAATGTCTCATCCTCGATGTCGTCCACCCCGAGTACCTCGAGAAGTCTGTTTACTGTGTATACCTCATCAGCATGGTCAACAAGTCCTGTTGTAAGACCATATTTTACTAATTCTAATATTCTCTCCTGAATCATGTCATGCTCCTTAATCATTGTCGGGAAAAACCTATTTATCCGTTACTGTTATTTCATATTGCTGATTTTATGCCAGACGGCTAGGTCCGTCTCCGATTGAAACAACATAAAACTCAGGTGTCTTTCCAACCTTCTCTTCATAGGCCTTTGTCAGGTTTGCCTTAAACTGATCAATAGCCTCGTCCTTTACTATGCTGACTGTACAGCCGCCAAATCCGCCGCCTGTGATTCGTGAGCCGATAACACCCGGAATCTTCCATGCCTCATCAACAAGTACGTCAACCTCAGGACATGATGTCTCATAATCATCACGAAGTGATACATGTGAAGCATTCATAAGCTTTCCAAATGTCTCGATATCATTTTCCTTCAGTGCCTTAACAGCCTTGATGGTACGCTGGTTCTCATAAACCGCATGCTTGCCTCTCTTACGTGCAACCTCATCCTTAATCGCATCCTTATGAGCCTCGAACTCTTCATCTGTCAGGTCACCGAGAGTCTTGATGTCACATACTGTCTGTATATCCTTAAGAGCCTGTGCACTCTCATTTCTTCTGTCATTGTAAGCACTTGTTACAAGGCTGTGCTTAACCATGCTGTTTGTAACCACGATCTTTGCACCGTCCAAAACGATTGGTGCATACTCAAAATCAAGAGTATTGCAGTCAAGGAAAATTGCATTGTCCTTTTTGCCCATTGCAGACGCAAACTGATCCATGATACCGCAATTACAGCCGTTGTAGTTGTTCTCTGAATACTGACCGATAAGTGCAATATCCTGATTTGTCACGTCAAAGCCGTAAATATCCTTTAACATATATCCTGTAACCACCTCAAGAGATGCTGATGAAGAAAGTCCTGAGCCGTTTGGAATATTTCCGAATAAAACAATATCAAGACCGCTTTCAAGCTTCATTCCGCGTCCCTCGAAGGCCCACATAACGCCCATTGGATAGTTTATCCAAAGTCCGTCCGGATCAGGTGTAAACTCATCAAGTGATGACTCAACCACACCCAGATTGTCAAAATTCATAGAGTAGAAACGAAGCTTCCTGTCATCGCGCTTTCTTGCTGCCATATATGTGCCGATGGTAAGTGCACATGGGAACACATGTCCTCCATTGTAGTCAGTGTGCTCACCGATCAGATTTACACGTCCCGGAGCAAAATATACTCTGATATCCCCATCTGCTCCAAAAAGCTCCTTGAATTTGTCTAATACGTTCTGCTGTATCATTTTTTCTTCTCCTTTGCTGATTGTATTTGCGTTAAATTGATAGTTAAAATAATTCGTTTTTTCTTTATAACTCTATTATAACTGCACATTTTTACATTGCAATACATCCGACTGAAAATGCAACATAACAAATCAAATCATGCAACAAAATTACATATATTCTTTGTAATTATTTTTTGAAACACTTAATAACATCAAGTGCCGGCAACACATTTCCATCATAGTCAAAGAGTGCCTGGTTTGCCCACTCATTGCCGCATGGTCCCGGATCATTCATATACTTAAGTGAATCCGGTGTAGCCCAGCCTGAGCCCGGTACAGGAATCCACGCTGGCTCCCACCAGAAAAATCCTTTTCCGTGGTCATCCACTACATTTGCCACCCTGTTTAAGAAATCCTTTGTAAAGTCAGCCTGCCCCTCAATAGTCATAGGATAATCTATCTTCTCAACAAGCTCCGGTTTTGTCGCATAACCCTTGCGCTCAGAATCAGCAAGCTTCTCGTACTCCTGGTAGCTGTCCATTGTAAAGCCCATGGATACCTCAGCGATGATAAGGTCCTTATTGAAACGCTTTGCAATATCGTTCATATTGAACTCAAGCTGATCAAGTGAGCCGTGCCAGAAAGGATAGTATGACAATCCGATATACTCAAACTCCTCTCCTCTTTCGATGAAGTTTGTAAACCATCTGACATAAAGCTCATTGTTTCCACCATTATCGAGGTGAATCATAATCGGAATATCAGCATTTACCTTGCGGCAGGCACGTATTCCGGCATTAACAAATTTTGCTATATTATCGTAGTTAGGTACCTTTCCCTCAGGCCACAAAAGTCCGTTTGAAAGCTCATTACCTACCTGAATCATTGTGACATTTACACCTGCCTCAATAATCTTTGTCAGATTTTCAAGTGTAAAATCATATACAGCCTGCTCCAGCTCGTCCACACCGAAATTCTTCCATGCCTTTGGCTTAATCTGCTTTCCCGGATCTGCCCAGAAATCACTGTAGTGGAAATTCAAAAGCACTCCAAAGCCTGCATCTGTAACCTTTTTTCCGATAGCAATAGTCTCAGCCAGGTCATTGTTACCCGCACCGTAAGGCTCACCATCCTCTGATTTTGGGTCGTTCCACAGACGAAGACGGATTGTGTCAACATCATGCTCCTTCATGATGTCAAGAATATCCTTCTCCTTTCCGTCCTCGTAGTATTTTGCTCCGCAGCGTTCCAGCTCTAGCAAGGTTGATAAATCCATACCCTTAATAAACTTTGACATTTTAATTCTCCTTAATTCTTATATCGTTTATTTACACCATGAGAGCAGTACCAGTAGTAGTCCCTGCTCTCAAAATGCGTAATAATATTCCCGACAACCTTAAAATGCTAAATTCCGCGGAAACAGAATGTGAATTCCATTTTCTCTGAGACATCAAGCAGGTACTCCGGATGAGTATGTGCACCCCAGCTGTCGTCTCCGCCAACACCCATCTGCTTCTTTGCCACACGGACAACAGTATAGTGTACAGGTGGAAGCTCGAAATGATGTGCAGCATTTTCCAGCTCATGTGGTGTATATGGCAGTGCCGAGAACGAAAGCTCATCACCAAAGAACAGCATGCCTCTGCCCTTCTTATCCATTACCTTTGCATATCTTACTCTGCACTTGTTGCCGCTCTCCTGCGGAACGAGATACTCTGCGACATTGTCTGCCACTTTATTCTCGTATACACCATACTTTCCGCCATGCTGTCTGTCCTCGTATGTCTCCTGTGGTCCGAGTCCGTACCATTTCACTGTATCATAATCGGCATCCAGCTTGAACATCATGCCAAACTCCGGCATATCGCCAAGTTCCTTTACAGGGTCATATGACAGAGTTGTCTCGATTGTTCCATCACCAAACACTCTGTATGTCACCTCGCATGAGCTCTGCGGTGTGGTAGGCATGAAATAAGTGTATGTGATGGCGATATTGTTATCATTTTTTCTACCCTTGGTGATGTATCTGCAAAGCGCTGATTCTGTCTGGTGGTCACATACATGCTGGCAATCTTCCACTGTGCATAGCGCTGTGGCATCATGTTGCCGGAATCATTGTTGGTAGGTGTTCTCCAGAAATTCGGCAGTGGGATAGTATTTGGAAGCATCTCGACGCCACCATATACATATGAAACCATTCCCAGATTCATTCTTGAGAAAAGTGCCTTGAAGTTCTCACCTCTTACAAGGATATTTCCGTTTCCAACAACAAGCTCAACTGATTTGTCGCATGAATACTCACTTACAGGCTTCTTTATCATATGCTGTCCGAATGCAATCTCATATCCTGCCTTTTCCCAGATGGTGTTTTCCTTCAATACAAATGATACGACAATACAGTACTCTTTTTCCACATCTATCATGGAATTTTTAAGAGTCACCGGCACCTCATAGCTTGCCCTATCCATCGGTGGAACAGATATCTGAAGCTTTGTCCTGTAAACCTCCTCACCGTCTGCAAGAAGAATGGCAAAAGCATCAAAAACCAATGTATTTACAAAGAGATTTTTGTTTGTAACTGTAAAGATGTAGTCGCTGTCAAAATCAACCGAGATATTCTGATAATTGAACTTCACCTCCTGCATCTTTGGAGAAGCCTCTCTCTCTCCGCCGTAGCAGATGCCGTTTCCGCTGAAATCTCCATCAGTAGGCCTGTCGCCGAAATCTCCGCCATATGTGAGGAACCACTTGCCGTATCTGTCCTTTTTGTAGATTGACTGGTCAATAAAATCCCAGATAAATCCACCCTGATATCTAGGCTCGCGGTCTGTAAGCTCTGTATATTTGTGCATAGCACCGCAGGAATTTCCCATTGCGTGTGTATATTCGCAGCAGATAAATGGTTTCTCAGGGTTGTCCGCAAGGAATTTCTCAATACCTGCAACAGAAGTATACATCTGGCTTTCCATGTCACTTGTGTCATTGTAGCTTCTATCGTTAAATACTCCCTCATAATGTACCAGACGATGCTTATCAAGCTGCCTGAAAAGCTGTGACATCTCATATATTGTCTTGCCACCAAACGACTCATTTCCGCATGACCAGATAAGGATTGCCGGATGATTTTTATCTCTCTGATAGCATGAGTTGGCACGGTCCAGCATCATTTCTCTCCACTGTGGCTTGTCCTTTGGCACAACAAAGTCAAGGTCAACATAGCCCTTATTGTATGCCTCCCATGTGCCATGACTCTCAAGATTGTTCTCCGCTATCATATAGATTCCATAAATATCGCAAAGCTTATAGAGCATGGAATCATCAGGATAATGGCTTGTTCTTATAGCATTGATATTGTTCTTTTTCATTGTGACAATATCCTTTATCACCTCATTACGGTTTGGCACACGGCCTGTTATTGAGCTGAACTCATGGCGGTTTACACCCTTAAATACAATACGCTTACCGTTTAGCTTCATGAGTCCGTCTACCATCTCAAATCGTCTGAAGCCTGCCAGCTGGCTGATAAACTCGGTCTCATTTCCATGCGTATCTTTAACTATAATTTTAACCTCATACAGATTCGGCTTTTCAGCGCTCCATAACAGAGGATTTTTCACATTACATGAGCCCTCGCAAATTTCCTTATCCCTAAGCTCTATATCAAACTCTTCCAATAAAAGTTTTGCCCTGTCATATTTTTCCACAGACAAATCGCCCAGCTCATAAAGCTTTACACTTGCAATACCATCACCATCTGCCGTTATTGACACACTAAGTGTGCCCTCGTCAAAGGTATCATTAAGTGTAGGAACAACTGACAGATCCTCCACATGTGCACAAGGAACGGCATACAAAAATACATCTCTGTAAATGCCTGAGAATCTGTAAAAATCCTGGTCCTCGCACCAGCTGCTTGCTGTCCATTTCCATACTCTGACCGCAAGCTTGTTCTCACCCTCGACAATATAATCAGTCAGCTCGAAATCAGACGGATCAAATGTGTCCTCACTGTAGCCGACATAGTGTCCATTCAGCCAGAGTGCAAAACCGCTCTCCACTCCCTGGAACGAAATACACACCCTCTTGTTCTTCATATTCTCAGGTATTGTGAAATACTTCACATAGCTTGCAACCGGGTTAAAAATCTCAGGTACCTCGCCCGGCTTTATAGACTCATCAGCCTCCCACGGATATGTGGTATTCGTATAGATTGGCACGTCATATCCTTCCATCTGGATATGTGCCGGCACGCGGATATCATCCCAGCCTTTGCAATCATAATCAGCTGCCTCAAAGCCACAAGGAGCCAGGGACTGATTCTTTGCATATGCAAACTTCCATAAGCCGTTCATATCATATCTCAGGCTTGATTTCCCTTTAATTTTCTCCAGTTCATTTTTATAGCATACATGATCCGAATGAGCCGCAAGTCTGTTCTGCTCAAATATTTCCGGATTCTTAATGATATTTGAATCAATTTTCTACCATCCCTTTAGTGCAGATATCCTAAAATTAAGCAGCTTATGCTCATAATTTTCAGGATTTATCTTCCACTGATATGGCGAAGTGTCCAAAAATTTGCGGAAATTACGGTTAAAAGTTGACTGGGTTGTGAATCCACACTTTTGTGCAATAAGCTCCATAGGCTCATTTGTTTTTTTCATAAGCTCGCACGCCTTCTGTACTCTTATCAGATTCAGATACTCCATAGGCGGCATATTGATGTATGATTCAAACAGTCTCCTGAAATGAGTCTCGCTCATGTTGCATAGTGCCGAAAGCTCCCCTGCCTTTATCGATTCGCTGTAATGCTTATTCATGTAGTCAAGTGCTGTGGCTATCTGTGACATATTGGTACCCTTTACGATATTATTATCCTCCTCCGGAAGCTCATCATACCTACGCAACAGCTCTATTACAATTCCCTGCACAAGGAGCTTTACCGTCCTTTGGCAATAAATCTTATGTTCACGGGTTTCCCTGATTATGGCATTTATATACTCAGCCATAGCCGGGCTCTGATACACGTTAGTCATAAACGCTTTTTTTGATATAGTCGTAACTGCCTCATTCTGGAATGCCGCATTGTTTGGGAACATCTCTTCTATCACAGAATGTATGTCAATAAAAATGTACTCCCAGAAATTCACCACCTCACCATAGCTGACTGTAACATGTGGAAAATTCTCAGGTATAAATGTGATATCGCCGTCATGATACTGGTAAATATCCTCATCCAGATACATATTTCCATCTCCCTCGCGGCAGATGCCGATTTCAAGCAGATTATGGAAATGCAGGTGAAATTCCTCATGACCATACACTCTCTTCCAGGATTCTCCGCACAGTACGAGTGCCGACTCTCCCTGTGGCAGCTCATAGAATCTGAATTCCATCGTGTCTTTTTTTCTTTTCGCCATATATACTCTCCTTTGCAGCGAAATGCAAAACACGCTGCTGCTATTATAGCAGCAGCGTACCAATCACTACTTTAATCAAAATCGAACTTGTCGAATCTCTTGTACATAGCCTTGTACTTCTTGCGGACATCCTCGTTGCCTTGAAGCACCTCTTCCTCTGTACCTCTGAACTGACAACGGATGCAGCTATAAATACCTGTTTCCTTATTATAGAACATATCAATATCAAGATCCCTCATAAAACATAAAGGACATCTGTAATTTAATTTGCCTTTTCCAAGTTGAGCCATGTTGCAAATACCTCCTTGTCTTTAATCTGTTTCTTGTAACCAAGCTTGAACATTGGAGAGAATGCATATCCTTCCTCAATGTATCCCTCTGCCTTTGCAGATGGTGTGAGTGAAACCTTTGTCTGAATTGCAGGAATTACTGCGCTTACTGCAGTTGCTCCGTCAAGCTTTGCATCACGACACTTATACTCATAATTGATGCTCTGTGGGTTTTCTCCCTCACATGTAAGTGTGATGCCTGTCATATCCTCAGGATACTCTGTTGTTCCGTAGCATGCTGTGATGTACTCATCGAGATAAACCTCTGCATTTGGATCACTCATGCTAAGGATATTACGCTCAATCTTGATGTTTGATGAGCCCTCCTCAAAGTATTCCTTTGTCTGAAGAGTAAGCTTAACATCATAAAACTCAATATCTACAGGATCAAGTGTAAGGATTCTTGTCTTCTTGCCATCAATAACTTCCTCTGAAAAATGGCTGTGTGTAGGACAGAGACACAGGTCAACCTCCTCACCGTTGTGTGAAAGCTTGGCACTTCTTACTGTTCCAGCTCCTGCATAGTGTGTAAAGTATCCTGCTCTATATTTCTCCTGAATAAGGAATGGATAAGATGCATCCTGTACATGCTTTGTTCCGATTCCTACCGGCCACTCAAGCTTTGCAACGTATGGACGAAGGTCTACGATTGCTCCACCCTGATCCATGTTTACGCATGCTCTCATGTATGGGTCACAGTACCAGAAGAGCTGCTTGTCTGAGCCGTAAAGGATATCTCTCCATGGTGCACACTCAGGCTCATTGTAGTTACCTGCGTTGACACCCTTCTTCTCTCTGAAGTAATCAGCGAACTCTGACATTGTCATGTCGATGAGCTTACCCTCTTTCTTTAACTTGCCATAGTAATTACAGCCGTCTGTGTATGACTTTAAGAGAAGCTCATATGGCTGCTCCCAGCGTCCCATCTTGTTCATCCAGCCAGGTCCTACGAACATCATGTTGTATGAATATCCGTTATTGTATTTTGCAAGGTCTCTGTACTGGTCGATGAGGTTGTAAAGATATGGATACTCCCATGTCTTTGTATCATAAATCATTCCACGAAGCACGTTCTGTGGATGTGTTCCGAAGTTTGAGCCGTTTCCGTCATAGCATGCAATAAGGTCACGTGAGAGATGTGGAATTGCTACGATTCCGCTATCCTCTTCCTTATTTGCTGCCGGCGCATGTGTGTTCTGCTTTGATGGAATCCATGGTGCCCATGGGCCTCCGTCGAAGAGTGTGTACCATGAGTTGTTACATGTGTGGTATGCCTTAGGGCCCTCCTCCCAGCATGTTGCAACTGCACATTTTACCATTGGGTATTTTTCTTTTATGTAGTTTGTAAGGTCTGCATCCATATAGTAAGAGCCTGTTGACTCAGGATAGAAACCGAATCTGTCATGGAATTTCTCGAAAACATCATTTACGATAGCTTTCTTGTCCTCCATTGAGAACATCCAGATACAGAAATCCTTTGTCTTATACTTCTCTCTAAACTCCTCACATGGAAGTCCAAGGAGTGAAAGTGCTATCTCATCACCGTATTTCTCGTGATCCTGCTTTGCAAGCTCTACTGCCTCATCATTAAAAAGTGAAGCATATGTCATCTGGATTGTGGTTTTGAGTCCCGCCTCATGTGCAAGTCTCTGCTGTGTCTTGAAGATGTCGAGTGACTCTGTGATAAGCTTCTTATCTCCAATATCCTCTTCTTTTCCCTGTCCTGTCACTGTTGCTGAGTACTCAGGCACCATCTCAGGGCGGTGAATGATGTTAACAATAAATTTGTCCATCCGTTGTTTCCTCCATTTGCTTGTAATTTAATTTATTTCTTAGGTGCGTTTTTTCGCGCAACCGTTTGTTCTAAACTTAGTATATTACAGTATTATGATTATGTCAATGTGCAATTTCGACATTTTTTAACTTTTGTTTTCAAGCATTTTTCACAAATCAGGGATTGGGTGCGCGTTTTTATGCGCAACTTTTGCGCATTAGTCGCAGGTCGGTACGTAAGCCGGGAACTGTTGGGGACACGCACTTTCGCCCTCGCTACGCTTCGCGACTAAGATTCTGTACGAAATTATGCTCTTAGGTTTTCTATGCATGACGAAACCATCGAAACTTATACAAATGTATATGCTAGATGGTTTGCTATAATCTCACAGTTTATAGTTACTGCTTCATTGTGTACGCTTTGGCGGTTACAAATGACACGCTACTCACAAGTTCTAGTACACTCCACAGTAGTTAATTCTCAACTAAGCCATCAATACATGTCTATAAGTCCATTTTTATGAGGCTTTACGGCTGGGTTTTTGGAGCTGTTTTTGGGATTTTTGCAGTTTCAGCTACTTTTTGCCAGGTCTTTTCCGGCTTTCTGGCTGGGTTTGGGTGCTGTTTTGGTGATTTCTGCAGTTTCAACTACTTTTTCTCGGGTTTTTTCCGGCTTTTGGGCTGGGTTTGGGGTGCTGTTTTGGTGATTTCTGCAGTTTCAGCTACTTTTTGCCGGGTCTTATCCGGCTTTTGGGCTGGGTTTGGGGTGCTGTTTTGGTGATTTCTGCAGTTTCAGCTACTTTTTGTGAGGCTTCTGGCATAATGGTGGAAGCCCAACACCATAAATTAACAACAACATATTGAAAAAAGCCACTTGTGTCCTTTAATATCAAGAACACAGTTATAAGAAATGGTAATCTTTATGAACCAGGTCCTCCTGCGTACACATATGTAAATCTTCCTCTCCCCTGCGTCCATGCAGGTGCGTTTCTACGCTTCATGAGCATAATTTCGTACAGAATCTTAGTTGCTAAGCGTAGCGATAGCTAAAGTGCGTGTGCCACACAGACCCCGGCTTACGTACCTTACGTTGTGACAGAAATTTAAATAAATGTTTTTAATCTTGCGCTTATTATGTTATCATGTAACTGAGATATAATTAATGATTCATTATAAATAGAAAGAGGTGTTTATATGTGTAGTATTGCAATAAAAATACCAGATGAAGTATTATACGATACCAAAATGACCAAAGATGAAGCTAATGCTTTTGCCAAGAAAGCTACTGCTCTAATGCTTTATTTAAAAACCATATTTCTATTGGATATTGTGCACAGATAGCCGGAATGAGTGAGGAAGATTTCATCAAATATCTAAGCAATAATAATATATCTATCTTCAGTTTTGATGATGAAGCAGAATTTATAGAGGAGATGAATAATGCGTAGGGTAATTGTCAATTCAACACCATTAATTGCATTGTGCAATGCAGACTTACTTAACATTTTAAAAAAAATATATGGTTCAATCATTATTCCTAAAGCAGTATTCGACGAAGTTACAGCAAAAAAGGATTCTGCCTGTTTACAAATCAAACAAAATCTTGATTGGATTACAGTCGAAACAATCACTAACATTGAAGACCGCAAAATGTACAAAGCAAAGCTTCATGCCGGTGAAGTTGATGTTATGATATTGGCACAAGCTGACCCCAAAGCAGACTTAGTTATCATCGATGATAATGCAGCAAAAAAAACAGCAAAATATCTTGGATTAACAGTAACGGGCACCTTAGGTGTTCTTATAAAAGCTAAACAATCAGGGATTATTTCTTCTGTAAAAAATGCAATAACCAAAATTCAATCAAACGGATTCTATATAAATGAAAATATCATTAAACTAGCATTAAAACAGGCAGGTGAATTATGATTAAAATAGCATTCTTTGATGTGGATGGCACCCTGCTTCGGCTGGGACATAAAGAATTATCAGCAAACACTGCTGCTGCACTTAGGCAGCTCCACCAAAATGGCATCATCCTTTGTATGGCTACCGGAAGAAGCTACACAGGTGTGCCTCATTTTGATGGAATTGATTTTGATGTCCTGCTCACCTTTAACGGCTCATTCGTCACCGCAGGCAATGATATCATCTTCAAAAATCCTATTAATGAGCACGACAAATATCAGATAATTTCCAATCTAAAGCAAATGAACCGCGCCATTGCAATCAGCAACGAGCATATGATTGTCACAAACGGTACCGACCCTGATTTAGAGCAATACTTTGCCTTTGGCAGCGAAAAGCTTAAAATCGCTGACAATTTTGACGAGATAAGCAGGACTGATATATATCAGATTATGTGCTCCTGCAAAAAAGATGAGCACTCACAGATTCTATCCGGCGCGCCCCACTCACAGATAACTGCATGGTGGGATAAGGCCGTTGATATTATTCCGCTTAACAGTGGCAAAGGCAATGCTGTTGCTGCAGTGCTTAGGCATTATGGCTTCTCAAAGGATGAAGCAATTGCTTTCGGTGACGGACATAACGATATTGAAATGCTTGAGGCCGTAGGCATTGGTGTTGCCATGGGCAATGCAAAGGACGAAGTCAAGGCTAAAGCTGATTTTGTATGCAAATCGGTTGAGGATGATGGAATATATCATTACTGTATTGAAAACAAACTGATTTTTTAGAGAAATATACTTATGAACATAGACAACAATTTACGACAACTACTCGAAAACGAAACAAAAATACATCTCGCGGAAATCCGCTTTCTCTACCAGAAGCTCGACAGACAGCTTGGGCTTAACGGTGCAAGGGTTCCTATCACATTTGGCTTTGATACGGACAGGCTCGGTGCATACACTCCGGGCTTTGGGCAGGATGAAGAAGAATTTCATTTTTCGCTGCTTTTCATCGGCTACTGTGTGACAAAGCCCTTGTCAAAGGATGACAGGATGGATTTATATAAGCACGAATATGCCCACTATATGCAATATAATATGGATATACCGGACAAGTACAACTGGCAGCCCGGCATCCACGGAAGTGCGTGGAAATATTGCTGCTCACTTATCGGAGCAGCTCCCACTCCTTACTACAAAGCCGGTGAAGGACTTATTAAGCACGATTATGATAAGGTTCTCAAAAAGAAAATTACTGACAAGAGTATTCCTATCCGCGACACATATTCACGCGAGCAGGAATACCGCAAAAAGAAAAACAGTACTGTAAAATTTAATATCAATGACGATGTCAATCATCCAAAGTTTGGCAAGGGCACCATTGAACATATCGATCAGCTCGAAGGCTCCGTTCGGCTGCATGTCAGATTCGGTGAAGATCTTAAGAAAATTGATCAGAAATGGCTGCTTCAGGCCGGCCTTAAAAAAGCCGGCCCCCGATTCTAACTATATCTTATAATTTATGTTTGTAACTATTTAAGTCACATTAAGAACAAGAAAATCTACAGCTCAATTGCAATCGTATATGACTTCTCAAATTTCTCACCCTGTGCCAGCGAATTACCATACTCCCTGTCCTTTAATTCTCCGGCAAAGCCTGCTCTGTCACATCGGCCGTACCACGGTTCAATACAGATAAACGGTGCTCCCATTCCTGCCGGTGACCACAGACCAAATAAAGGCGCATCAAAGGACACCGTAAGATATGGCTTCTTATCCGGTGTACACAGGCTCACCTTTGAAGCCTGTCTGTTTTCGATTATGAGCGCATCCTTATCAAACATATGCTCATCTATCTGACAGTATCCATCCTCATCCACCTTAAGCAGATTGTCATCCTTGTCTAAAAGTCCTCCGTCACAGATAAGTCCGTAGGTGATTGCTTTGTCTGTGTCAAGCTTTAGATAATAGTCTGACTGCTTTCCCTGCTCTGCGACCGGACACATAAATGCCGGATGACCACCTATTGAGAAAAGTAAATCCTTTTTCGCAGGATTAGTCACCCTCCAGGTAACTTTTATCTCACTGCCTGAGAGCTTATAGCCGATTTCGAGCACAAACTCAAACGGATATTTTGCAAGAGTCTCATCATTTGATTTAAGTGAAAACCATGCCTCATCATTTGTCTGTGACACAAGCTCAAACTCCATATCCCTTGCAAAGCCGTGCTGTCCCATCGGATAATCTGTCCCATCAACGGTAAACTTCTTGTCATTTAAGCTGCCGACAAACGGGAAAAGCACCGGTGCGCTTCTCTTCCAGTATTTCTCATCGGCATCCCACAGATACTGTGTACCTGTTTCCTTGCCGGTGATGCTTTTAAGCTCTGCTCCGAAGCTGTTTATCGTGAGCTCAAGTGATTCATTTTCCAGTTTAATCTCCATCACATATCTCCTTTTATATTTTTTGTAACTATTCAGAACCACCTTGAGAACAAGAAAACCTGTTGCTTACATGCAAGCATGACACATCATCTTTTTGGTTCTCAGTGGTTCTGAATAGTCTGTTTTTAATTACATCACAAGCAGTCCAATAACTCTTACAATAAATGCTGCCACCCATGCAATCGCACACTGCAAAAGCACCACACTGACTGCCCACTTTGCACCCAGCTCTCTCTTTATGGATGCTATAGCAGCCACGCAAGGACTGTAGAGCAGCGAGAACACCAGAAGAGATGCGGCTGAAAGTGTTGTGAGTGCTGTCGTAACCGTTCCGCCAAACAGTATCTCAAGTGTTGATACCACGCTCTCCTTTGCCATGAGTCCGCTGATAAGTGATGTGCATATGCGCCAGTCTCCGAGGCCCAGAGGCTTAAAGACAGGCACGATAACACTTGAAATAACAGCAAGCATGCTGTCCTTTGAGTCTGTTACCATGTTAAAGTGTATGTCAAAGCTCTGTAAGAACCATATCAGCATTGTGGCAATAAGTATTACTGTAAATGCCTTCTGCAAAAAGTCCTTTGCCTTCTCCCAGAGGAGCTGGCACACATTCTTGGCGCCCGGCATCCTGTAGTTTGGCAGTTCCATGACAAATGGCACTGCGTCACCCCTGAACAAAGTCTTTCTGTAGATAAATGCGAAAAGTATTCCGACAATTATTCCAAGGAAGTACAGTCCTCCCATGACAAGTCCGCCATGCTTCGGGAAAAATGCACTAACAAAGAATGCATAAATTGGCAATTTTGCCGAACAGCTCATAAACGGTGTGAGGAGTATAGTCATTCTACGGTCTCTCTCACTTGGCAGTGTACGTGTCGCCATGACAGCTGGCACCGTACAGCCGAAGCCTATGAGCATTGGTACTATGCTTCGTCCGGAAAGTCCTATCTTACGAAGGAGCTTGTCCATGAAGAATGCAACCCTCGCTATGTATCCGCTGTCCTCCATGAGGGATAAGAAAAAGAACAGTGTCACGATAATCGGCAAAAAAGCTTAAGACGCTTCCGACACCCTGAAAGATGCCGTCTATTACCAGTCCGTGCAGCACCTCATTCACGCCTGCCGCTGTGAGTGCCTTATCCGTAAGCGCGGTCAGTGCTCCTATGCCCTGCTCCAAAAGCCACTGAAGGCCTGCTCCGATTACATTGAAGGTGAGATAAAATACAGCAAGCATTATCACTATAAAGCACGGTATTGCCGTATATTTGCCTGTAAGAACACGGTCGATGCGCTCACTTCTGATACGCTCCCTGCTCTCCTTTGGTTTTACCACGGTGCTCTCGCATATTTTCTCAATAAATGTAAAGCGCATATCCGCAATTGCAGCGCTTCTGTCAAGGCCTCGCTCCTTCTCCATCTGGACAATCAGATGCTCTATTGCCTCTTTCTCATTCTCATCAAGATGAAGCTGCTCTAATATAAGTGCATCTCCCTCGATAATTTTGGTAGCAGCAAAGCGAATCGGGACTCCGGCGAGCTTTGCATGATCCTCAATCAGGTGGCTGACCGCGTGTATACATCTGTGCACAGCACCGCCAAAATCATTCTCATCACAGAAATCCTGTCTGCCCGGGCGCTCCTGATACTTTGCAATGTGTATCGCATGGCGCACCAGCTCATCAACACCCTGATTCTTTGCGGCAGAAATCGGTACAACAGGCACTCCTAACAGTCCCTCGATTTTATTTACATCGATTGAGCCTGAGTTTGCCGTCACCTCATCCATCATATTGAGTGCGATAACCATTGGTATATCCATCTCAAGAAGCTGCATGGTCAGATACAGGTTTCTCTCGATATTTGTCGCATCTACGATATTTATTATGGCCTTTGGCTTGTTATCGAGCACAAAGTTTCTCGACACAATCTCCTCATTCGTATATGGGCTCATTGAGTAAATTCCGGGCAGGTCAGTGATTGATGTGTCCGGATGTTCTTTGATTGCGCCATCCTTTCTGTCCACCGTCACTCCCGGGAAATTGCCCACATGCTGGTTTGAGCCTGTAAGCTGGTTGAAAAGTGTTGTCTTGCCACAGTTCTGGTTTCCCACAAGTGCGTATGTGAGCTTCTCACCATCCGGAAGGGGATTGCCACTGCCCTTCACATGGTATTTGCCCTCCTCACCAAGTCCGGGATGGGCTGTGTTGCTTATCTTTTTAGGACCCTCATGCTTTCTTGAACGGCTGTCAATTAATTCTACCTCAATCTGTGCCGCATCATCAAGCCTCAATGTGAGCTCATAGCCGTGCACCTGAAGCTCCATTGGGTCTCCCATCGGTGCAAATTTGATAACTGTCACTTCGGCCTTTGGGATTACTCCCATATCCAGGAAATGCTGGCGCAGTGCGCCCTCACCGCCTACTGTAAGTATTCTGGCACTCTGTCCTATGCCAAGTTCTTTTAGTGTCATTTTATCGCTTCCTAGTGTATTTATTGATAATTTTTCTCAACTTATCACAAATATCTTACCACAAAGCGTGTGCCACTGCATTCATTTTTTTCATTTAATACATCTTTTGTACAATCCTCCACAAGGATATATCCATTGTCATGACGCACAATTGCTTCCGCGAGCGAAAGTCCTATGCCGATGCTGTCTGCCGGCTGTCCGCTGCCGCTGTAAAAACGCGTGAATATATGCTTTTTGTCCTCATCACTTATTGTCTCTCCATCGTTTTGCACTGTTATCTCTGCATACATCTCATACCTGTAAAAGCCTATCCTTACCTCACTCTCTGCGTGCTCTACTGCATTTTTTACTATGTTTGTAATGGCCTCACACTGCCAGTATGCATCAGCATGTATACAGGCATCCTTATCAGAGCCTTCATCTATGGACAGCCTTATGTCTCTCAAATCGCAAAGTGCCATAACATTGTCAGCTGCCTCAGACACAATTTCAGACAGCAGCGTATCCTTCTCATCAAACTCCACAACATCCGCTTCAAGCCTTGAAAGCTTTAAGATAGCCTGCACCATATGCGATATATTATCCACATCACGCTTTGCCCTGCGCATTATCCTGTTTCTGTTTTCAGATGCCATATCAGGATTTTCTTCCAGATTTTCCAGATTTATCGAAAGTGATGTGAGCGGTGTCTTAAGCTGGTGCGATATGTCAGAAAGCGCATCCTTTAGCAAAAGCTTGTCTGCCTTTGCATTTTCCGCAGACTCCCTCAAATAGATTGCTGTCTTGTAAAGCTCTCCCTTTAGTATAGAAAGCTCCCCCTCTGTGCTATCTGCCATAACAAGTCTGTAGTCTCCCTGATTTATGCGACGCAGATAATCCGCAGCCTGTCTGACCTGTCTTTTAAAGCTAAATCTTATAAGCACAATGTAAAGGCAAAATCCCCCTGCAAAAAGCACAACAAGAAATATGTCTAGCCAAAGCGCTCCTTTAAGCGCTTTTTCATTTGACAAAACCGCAGAATCCTTTTCCATATCAATGCCGTATTTTTTAAAGAGCGTCTCTGCGCTTTTTAAATTTGTATAATCGCTGCCTAAGCTGCTGTCATTTAGAATCACGGCTATACTGCCATCTGATACATCGGGATATTTTTCATGAATGAGTGCACATAGCTTAGCCACTGTGATGTTATAGTTTTTCGTATATGCCCTGTACTGAAAAAAGACGGTAAAAGCCATAACCATCACACATATACATGTATATATTATTGCAAAATACACAAAATGTTTTCTGTTCTCTAAATTATATTTCTTCTTTCTCATGCTTTCCCCCGGGAACTGTCTCTGTCGGCCGATACTCTTTAAAGAGCTTCATCTGAATCAACACGATACCCGATTCCCTTCACAGTCTTTATCACATCCTCACCAAGCTTTGCCCTAATGCGCTTCATATAGACAGTCACTGTATGGTCATAGACATCGTTGCCTGTTGCCTCCCAGATGCAGTCAATCACGGCATTTCTGGACACAGCCTTGTCGTGATTGGTAAAAAGCAGATCAAGTATGCGGTTTTCAAGACTTGAAAGAGAAATCACCTGTCCAGCCCTTCTTGCTTCCTTTTTGTCCATGTCATAGCTTATGCTTCCTGCGTGTATGACAGATGAGCTGTCATCATTTTTCCTTCGTAAAAATACGCGGTTTACCCTCGCCACAAGCTCTCTTACTGAAAAAGGCTTTGTGATGTAATCCTCCGCTCCAAGCTCAAGGCCCTTTACTATATCATTTTCCTCATCCCTTGCGGTAAGAAAAATCACCGGTGTTTTTTCTTTTTCCAGCCGTTCGCTGTAAAAATCAAAGCCGTTCCCATCCGGAAGCGACACATCAAGCAGCACAAGGCCGGGGTGCTCACTCAAAAGCGCCCCAGCCTCCTTTAAATTGCCTGCTGTCAAAAGCTCATATTCAGGTTCTGTAAAGGTATCACACAGTCCCTCTGTTATTCCTTTATTGTCCTCTATGAGAAGTATTTTTTTCATATCAGCTCCCGCATTTCCTACAGATTTTCATTCTTGATTGTCTCAATAATGTTATTGTGTCTAAGCTTCGTCATTGATAGTTTCATGATAGCATAAATCAGCATTATTACAACCAATATACACAATATAATTGCTTTATACGGCGGTTCATAAATGATTGCGTCATCCATCCTGTTCATCATAACACATAAGAGATAGCTTATTAAAATACCAAGCGGTACACCTATTACAAGTGCCTTTACAGATATAAACACACTCTCGAGCCTGACCATTCCAGCAAACTGCTTATCTGTCATTCCAATGCTTCTTAATGTGGCAAACTCGCGGCTTCTAAGCTCCATTCCGGTGCTTAAGGTATTGATGATATTTGTGATTCCTATTAAGGCAATGACCACAATAAGTCCGTATGCAAATACTCCAAGCAGTGTAAAGAGAGACTTTTCATCGCGCATCTCCTTATCCAGATTGCTGACATAAAAACTAATCTGCGAATACTCAGTATTTCCTTCCGTCTCCTTTTCGAATGTATCCTGATATTCATCTGCATTTTCTGCAACCACATATGCCGAATATGACGCATGTCCCGGTTTGAGCTCATTACCGCTCTTGCCGTCAGCCCATAGGCTTTCAAAGCCTTTTTGGTTCATAAACAAAAGCGTGGTATTGCCGTAGCCCTTATAACCTGTTGGTACCTTGTCTGTGACACCTGCAATAGTTACATCCACAGTCTTTCTGACTCCGTTATTTATTGTTTCCTCGTCAACGTATCCACTGTTATCCTCTGTGCCGCTTTCAGTATCACCTTCCACTGCATTATTATCATCTGTGCTGCTTTCAGTATCGCCTTCTGCTGCATTGTCATCAGAAGAAGCATCATCATAAACATTATAGCCACACTCGATTGTATCTCCTGCTTTATATTTGTACAGCTCCATCTCTTTTTTGACGTATTTTGAGCTATTCTCATTATACACATCAAATGTGCCTTTATTCACAAGAATTGCTCCTGCAGCTGCATTTTTTATGCCTGCGTCGGACGCATACTTATCATACGATTTGTCATCCAAAACTGTGATTAAAAACTCTTGTGAGACATCCTCACTGTCATCATAAACCTGCCTGCAATACTCTCCATATTCCTTTGTGTACTCAGGCTTATCTACATCGAAATCATAGCCTGCTCCAACCAGATAATCCTCAGCTCCTTCAATGCCACTCAAAAGCTTAGAGAACTTTTCAATATCAATGTCTTTTTTACATGACATATTTATTCCAATATTGTAATCTGTTGAAGCATATGACATTCCAACCATGCTAAAGGCCATAGACATAAAGTATGATATCACAATAAAGGTTACTGAGCAGATGACAATAGATGTCACTGTGGTTCTGTACTTTTTATTGTTCCTCTTTATATTCTTATATGAGATAACGCCTCCAATTCCCCATATTCTGCCTATAATCGCCGGTGTCTTAAGCTTTGATGACTTTATTTTAATCTCCTTTGTGTTTCTTATTGCTTCAAGCGGTGTGACCCTTGCAGCCCTTCTTGCACTGCCTGTTGCTGAGAAATAAATGGTTGCTATACTCAGTATCACAGCAAGAATAAGTGCAGACAGTGATGTGTGAAAGCTCAAAGCAAAGTTAAGCCAGCTTGCTGACAGCGCATTCACCACCTTGACAAGTACAAGCGATGCTAAAATACCACTCATGGTACCCACCGGAATACCAACCACTCCAAGCATTGCAGCCTCTGTCTTAACGCTGCTTTTTATCTGGCGCCTCGTAGCACCCACGCTTGCAAGCATGCCATACTGCCTGATTTTTTCAGTGATTGATATGTTGAAGCTGTTTTTGATACAGTACACTGATGTCAGTATGATTATCAAAGCCACAACAGCGGCCACTGTAAACAGTGCTTTAAATGAGCCGTCAATCGGGAAAACGCACTCATAGCTTATAAGGTATCTATTCATATATATATCATATTTTGCATTTTCCATCTCTTTAAGGAACCTGTCACTTTCCTCAGAAGACATTTCAACAGATGAATTATTTGCTTTCTCAAACAGCTTTTCATCCACACCAATTATATCTGCAGTCACAGCATCCTTGTTTCTTAAAGCCTTTTGAGTGTATCTGCTGTACACTGTGAGTGTAGTGTCAGCTTCGCTTTTCTCACTCTTTGTGCCGTTATCAATTGCTGCCAGCTCATCAGAGTATGTGACAAATGTATATCCGGCGGCACTATAGTCCTCCATTCCATAGCCCGGTCTTTCCATGATGCCTACCACCTTGTAGTGCTTTGTCACAGTATCGGTAAGTGTCTCTGCATCATGCTCATATGCGCTGTTTTCCGATATGACACTTTCGGTGTTTGAATCATATCTCTTTCCGATATCAAGTGTTATCTCATCTCCCACCTTTATGTCGATTCGTCCGTTTGTCTTTAAGTGCCTTGGAATGACTATCTCATCCTCATTTTTTGCCATGCGCCCCTCTATCAGTTTAAAGCAGCCTCTCTCAAAGCCGGCCTCATCTGTTGCCATGACATATGCATATGGCTTATCCTCATTCTTGCAGCCGTCCAGCTTTGCAAAGCCCATTCCCATTGTCTCAAACGTGCTTTCGATATTTCTGTTGTTTTTAAACTCTGAAAGCTCAGACATTTTCACACCCGAAAATTTCACATGAAAGTCGCCGTCCTTTTGCTTCTGGTATTCAATCATACTGTACTGAAAGCTTGACACAAGTGTGACAAGTGCCGACAAAAGCGCTGTTGCAAGAATTATTCCGACTATCGTGACAATAGTTCTTTTCCTGTTGAGCTTTAAGTTTTTTAATGTGAGTGTCTTCATCAAATTCATCTGATTTTACCATCCTCTATCATTATTGTGCGGTCTGCCGCCTTTGCAAGCTCCATATTGTGTGTAATCATGATAATTGTCTGGTTGAGCTCACGGTTTGAGGTCTTTAAGAGATGCATAATCTCGTTGCTGGCCTTGGTATCCAGGTTTCCGGTCGGCTCATCCGCGAGCACTATAGACGGTCTCGTAATCAGAGCTCTTCCTATGGATGTGCGCTGCTGCTGTCCACCTGAGAGCTCATTTGGCAGATGCGTGCGTCTCTCTGTAAGTCCAAGGCGCAAAAGCATGTCATCCATCTGTGCCTTTTCCACCTTTCTCCCGTCAAGCTCCATCGGGATTGCCATGTTTTCCTCCACATTTAATATAGGTATCAGATTATAAAACTGATAAATGATACCCACCTGTCTTCTTCTGAATATGGCAAGCTCATCATCATTCATTGCAAAAATATCAGTGCCGTTTATATACACCTTTCCGCTTGTTGGCCTGTCAACACCTCCGAGCAGATGAAGCAGTGTGGATTTTCCCGAGCCGCTCGCCCCGACTATTGCCACAAACTCTCCCTTTTCCACGCAAAGTGACACATCGTCCAAAGCCTTGACCTGATTTTCTCCGGCTCCGTATATTTTTGATAAGTGTTCTACTCTAAGCAGTTCCATTTAATTCTCCTTTTCTTCTCTATACATTTTTGAGTGCTGTGCGGTCTGCCCTTTAAAGTGCAGCCGCCCCGCGATACAAGTGTATAATACATTATGTAAAGTTACAGGTAGGTTACTTTTAAAAAATATTACAGCATAATATAAAAACTCCGGTCAGAACAAAAAGTTTTCTGTGCCGGAGCTTATATGTTATATGTTTTATATTATATGTTTTATAATTATCTATGCAAATAATTATTTCTGCTTATATGAAGACAAAAAGTCTGCAAGCTTGCCTGTGGCATCCTTTAATATCTCTGTTCGAGGCAGATATACCACTCTGAAGTGATCCGGCTTATCCCAGTTGAAGCCGCCGCCGTGGATGATGAGTATCTTCTTCTCACGAAGCAGATCAAGTGCAAACTGTTCATCGTTTGTGATGTTGAACCTTGCAGTATCAATCTTTGGGAATATGTAAAATGCTGCCTTTGGCTTTACTGCCGAAATTCCCGGTATATCGTTTAATGCCTTGTAGACGTACTCTCTCTGCTCATAGATTCGTCCGCCTGGCACAATATACTCGCCTACACTCTGATATCCGCCTAAAGCCGTCTGCACTATCGACTGCGCCGGAACATTCGAGCAAAGACGCATGTTTGAGAGCATGTTGAGGCCCTCGATATAGTCCTTTCCGAGTGCCTTGTTGCCGCTTAAAACCATCCATCCGATACGATAGCCTGCTATCATATGTGACTTAGAAAGACCGCTGAAGGTCACACAGAAGAGGTCCGGTGCAAGTGATGCAATAGACACATGCTCATAGTCATCCATCACCAGCCTGTCATATATCTCATCCGAAAAAATCATGAGCTCGTGCTCTCTTGCCACATCAACTATCTGCTGCAGCACCTCCCTTGGATAGAGCGCTCCTGTAGGGTTATTAGGGTTGATTATTACGATTGCCTTTGTCTTGTCTGTAATCTTCTTTTTTATATCCTCTATGTCCGGATACCATTCTGACTGCTCATCACAGATATAGTGCACTGCCGTGCCTCCCGCAAGTGTAACGCAGGCTGTCCAAAGCGGATAGTCCGGTGCCGGCACCAGCACCTCATCACCATTGTCAAGAAGCGCTGACATGCTTAAGTTTATAAGCTCGCTGACTCCGTTTCCGGTGTAGATATCCTCAACCGTCACATTAGGAAGCTTTTTGAGCTGTGCATATTGCATGATTGCTTTTCTTGCAGAAAAAAGTCCCTTGGAGTTGGAATACCCCTCACAGTCCGTGAGCTGGCGAGACATATCATATATCACCTCATCAGGTGTCCTGAAGCCAAACGGCGCAGGATTTCCTATATTGAGTTTCAACACATTTGTGCCGCTTTCCTCCATGCGGGCCGCCTCATCCACCACCGGTCCTCTAACATCATAAAGCACATTATCTAATTTTCTGGATTTTCCAAATTCTCTCATCCTGACAATCTCCTTTTATTTTCGTAACAATTCCTGTATCCGTAATATATCCTGCTAGCCTAAAAGCTCAAAAACAGCCTCAGCGTCAAATACCACCTGCTTTACCTTATCAACCTCTATCTGATAAAGTGCATTTGCTGCCAGATGCTCTGCAGCCTGCTCGAGGTCTCTTATGCCCGATGTGTTCTCGTGAAGCTTAATCACTGCATCAAGTCCGTCCTCTGTGAGAACGCACTCCTCCTCCTTCATTCCCATTCGCTCAAATACCTTGCGCAGGGCAAATCTCTGGAAGATGACCTTCTTCTCTTCATCGGTATAGTCCGGAATATCAATCACTGCAAAACGTGACATAAGCGGTGCAGAAATCTGAGATTTATCATTGGCTGTGGCAATCGGATATACTCCGACGGTCGGCACCATACACTCCATATAGTTGTCTGTAAAGCCCAGATTGTCAAGCAGTGTCAAAAGTACATCTGCAGGATTTCCGTTGCCGTTTTTGCTTGAGGCCTTGTCGAGCTCATTGATGATAAATACAAGATTTGACTCTCCTGCCTGTGAAAATGCCTCCATAATGATTCCCGGCTTTGCGTTTGAATAGATTCTTGAGCTTCCTGTGAGCTGCTCTGCATCATTTATGGAGCTCATATCGAGTGTGGTCCATGGAAGCTTGAGTATACGTGCAACAGCATATGCAATCTGTGACTTTCCGGTTCCTGCCGGTCCACAGAGCAGCAGTCCGTAGGCAGGAAGTGTATGAGTCCTGTTTATCTGGATAATGGTCTCAATGATTCTCTGCTTCACGCTCTCCATGCCATAGAGCTCCTCATCGAGTATGCGCCTTGCCTCCACAGGGTCAATTGCCTCAAAGTAATTTCCCTTCCACTGGATATTCATCATGATGGAAAGTGCTCTCTGCGCATGGCGTCTCTCCTCAGGTGATACCTCGCTTGAACGCGCAACTGCCAGATTTCTTCTGGCCCACAGCAGTATATTGTCAGGCAGTGTACGGCCTGCACAGGTCATGAAATCTGTGATGCTCTGTATACTGGTGAGCTTCATGCTGTCGCCCTCTTCCTCGTAATCATCGAGGTCAGGTTCATCCTCAGGCATAGTGCTGGCAAAGAGCCTTTCCATCATATACTGCAGGAATCCGTCCTCTGCAGACAGCTTTGTGCCTCTGCCGAGAGACACCTCCCTCACCCTGTATACTGCGTATCCGTCAGGTGTATTGGCTCCTGAAAGCTGTACCTTTATGTGATTTTCGCCAAGCCACTTAAAAAGGCTAACGAAGCGGGAATCAATGCGCATGATATCTGCACTGGTCACCCCATCACCATCCTCAAATTCAAATGATGTACGCTTTATCGGATTTGTAAACATACCGAGTGCGTGATGCGCCCACTCCTTTTGCTTATTGTCTATCACAACAATCGGTTTATCGGCCGATGCCTTTGTCTCTGTCGAATGAAATGTCTCATATGTACACTCCGGATGCTCGTTTGCTACCGGTGTATCGCTAAAATCAAATACTGGCATTTTTATTCCTCTCTTTTCGTAATTGTATTCTTCATCATACCCTGTCAAAGGCTATGTCCTGTACCACCTCGCCTGCGATGATAAGTCCTGCCACTGATGGTACAAATGCGAGGCTTCCGGGAATATCCCTGCGCTGCGTGCACTTGTGTTCGGCACCCGGCGGGCAGATGCAGTTACTTCTGCAGCTTATAGACATATCCTCTATCGGTCTTGTAGGCTTCTCCTCAGAGTATACCACCTTGAGCTTTTTCACGCCACGTTTTTTAAGCTCACGGCGCATGACCTTTGCAAGAGGACACATGCTGGTCTTATATATATCAGCCACCTTAAATGCACTTGCATCCAGCTTATTTCCCGCTCCCCATGCTGCTTATGATAGGGACATTTTTCTCCTGTGCCTTCATGACAAGCGCAATCTTTGCTGTGACCGTATCAACCGCGTCAACTATATAATCATACTCTTCAAACGGAAATTCATCAGCATTTTCCGGCAAAAAGAAGCACCTGTGCGTCACGACACTGACATCAGGATTAATATCATGAATCCTCTCCTCCATCACATCTGTCTTGTATTTTCCTATGGTCTTTCGGGTTGCGATTATCTGCCTGTTTAGGTTTGTAAGACACACCTTGTCATCATCGATAAGGTCAATCGCTCCCACGCCGCTTCTGACTAGTGCCTCGCAGACATATCCGCCCACTCCTCCTATTCCAAATACTGCGACTCTTGCGCCCTTTAGCCTATCCATCGCCTCTTTTCCAAGCAAAAGCTGTGTTCTTGAAAACTGATTTAACATTTATTTCTCCTTTTCATCCCTGACCACGCCGACACCGGCAGAAATCAGGAGTCTTACTGTATCCTTAAGCATGCTCCAGTCAGCCTTTGACAGCTCATCGGCAGCCTTTATCATCTCAATGAGCTGCTTAAATGACATCTGGTCAAGGTTCTCAAAATTGGAGTCCGATGCTATTGAAAAAAGCACATTTACAAACTGCTTTCGCTGCGCCTCATCCATGCTTCCTATCCAGTTTCTGAGTGTCTTGTCAAGGCGCACACTGTTTTTGTCCAGCCCATCCGCCTTTATGATACTTCCGCCCATTATCTCCCATGAAAAAGCATCATGCTGCATCGGCCCCGAATTACGGCTTCTTACCACCTCATAATCGTCCACATGCTCAAGCAATAAGCCAACAATAGACGACTGCGGCAGAAATGTCTCTATTCTGTCAAAAATTCTTTTGTAGCCTGCCGTATATATCATCTTGTGATTGAAGCCCGGCCCGTCAAAATTAAACACCTTAATAATGACATCCTGCACCTCTTTATCCACATGCATGGCGGCAAACACTGCCAGATTTCCACCCTTTGAGTGTCCGCCTATCCACAGCTTTCTTGTATTGATGCTTTTATTGTTGATATTTTCATCATCTAAAGCTTTTTCATTTATGGCTTTTCCATTTATGCCCCTATCATCATTGCATATATATGCTGCCACCTGTTTTAAATATTTTTTCGCCTTGTTCTGTCCCGGTGTCTCATCGAGATAGCTTAGATTAAAGTTTTCCTTCCAGCCGACCACGGAATGGTCTGTACCACTGTAGGAAATGAAATATGTGCCGTCAGGCAGTTCTATCGTAACCGCAGAAAACTGCGACTCCTCTTTTTCACTTATATCGTATATATAATATCTCAAAATGCAGTCGGCATAGCGCCTTGAGTGCGCCAGCTTTTGAAGCAGCCTCGCGGAGTGGCGGAAAAGATTAGGCATCTGCTCAATCTCATCATCACTGTGGTCCGCGCAGTAAAGGCTTGAAAGCTGTTTTATCGTAAGGTATGACTTCTTTGCATCCGGCATATATGGCTTCATCTGCACATAAATAAGCTGTGAAAAAATCAGTCCGTCCACCTCATTTACATGCACCTCATCAAAGCCTATGTCTCCACGCCAGTCAATATAATCCATGATATCTGCCATACAATGCCCTCCTGAAATATATCTGTCTTATTCATCATAGTGATCTAGGAAGCTGTGCTTTATGCCATCCTTTTTATATGCTACAACCGTAGCCAGATTTACATTCTCCACGCTCTTAAATATATTTGCCTCGACAAAAGGATTCACCTTTTTAAGATTAGCGATGAGCTGCTTTATCTCAACACGCTTTGAGCGGTTTTCCTCATTATTGCAGGTGGTACAGGTATCTGTAAACTTGCAGGCACACTGTATGAAATGCAGACCGTTGTAATCACGCCATGCCTTGATATCGTCCTCCCTTACCAGGTAAAGAGGCCTGATAAGCTCCATGCCCTCAAAGTTTGTGCTGTGAAGCTTAGGCATCATGGTCTGTACCTGTGCACCGTAGAGCATACCCATGAGTATCGTCTCAATAACATCATCATAGTGATGTCCGAGCGCAATTTTGTTGCAGCCCAGCTCCTTTGCAAATGCATACAGATGTCCTCTTCTCATCCTCGCACATAAATAGCATGGCGATTTTTCGATATCATATACAGCATCAAATATATCTGACTCAAAAATAGTGGCAGGGATGCCAAGGTTCCTGCAGTTTTCCTCTATGACATGCCTGTTTGCCTCATTGTAGCCCGGGTCCATGACGAGAAACTTCACATCAAAATCAAACTTATTGTGATGCTTAAGCTCCTGAAACAGCTTTGCCATGAGCATGGAATCCTTACCTCCCGAGATACACACTGCAATCTTATCCCCCGGTTTTACAAGCTCATAGGTATTTATCGCCTTTGTAAACTTGCGCCAGATGGATTTCTTAAATTTCTTTCTGATGCTTTGCTCCACATCTGCCTTTATATCGCGCTCTGCCACCTCATCCTCTTTCATGGCATCAAGCAGCCAGCTTATATAGCCTCCCTTTAAGCTTGCCGCATCAAAACCTTTTTCTGTGAGATACTCTGCCACATCCACACTCGTCTTACCACGGCTGCAGACTATGACAAGCTTCTTATCATGCAACACCCTCTCATCTGACTCTATTTCCTCTGCCTGAATATTGAGTGCTCCCTTTATGGCACCGTGCGCCACCTCTTCCTCACTTCTTATATCTATTATCTGATAGCTGTTACTATCCAGCTTTTTAACTTCTTCTATACTAAGCTGCATTTTATTTCTCCTATACTATTTCCGCAATGACTTTATTTCCTGAAATATCCTGTACTCATAATATGCCGTCACCACAAGGATGAGCCCTATCATAATGAGGCTGTATACATCGCGGATTGCTATTCCAAACGCATCACACACGCATGGCACCAGAAGCCCCGCAGTAAAAACAAGCTTTACAAACGTCAAAAGCCTGAGTGAATACTTTCTGATATTGCCCACACACAGCTCCGCTGCTATGTGATTGAGCTTTTCCGGATAATGCTGCAGCCATGTGATTGCAATGTATACAAGCAAAAGCACAAGTATATTGGCCACAAACTTAAATACCTGTATGTGATAGCACACTCCATAATAAATCTGTAAGCCTATATACGCAAGAGCTAAAAGCGCATCTATTGCCTCAAGCACCGCCGAAGCAAAGGTCATATCTCTTTTTCTCATATAAATCTACTACCTTTCATTAACACCTTAAACACGTAAAAATAAGGTAAAACGATATTGTTTTTCTTTAAACTATCTAATTTTATCATATTATGGACTATCTTTCTAGAAAAATTGTGATATAATAATCAGGTTAAAGGAATTTTATTTAAAAATTAATAATACAACGAGGTTTAATCGAAAATGAGCAAATTAACAATACCAAAGAACTATTCTTCGGCACTGAATCTTCACGATACACAGCTTGCCATCAAGACTGTTAAGGATTTCTTCCAGGGCATGCTCGCACAGCGTCTTTCCCTGACACGTGTTTCAGCACCGCTTTTCGTTGATCCTACCACAGGCTTAAACGATAACTTAAACGGATATGAAAGACCTGTTACCTTCGGCATCCTTGAGCAGGGTGACAAGGAGGCTGAGGTCGTTCACTCCCTTGCCAAGTGGAAGAGATATGCATTAAAGAAATACGGATTTTCTCTCGGCGAGGGCATCTACACAGATATGAATGCCATAAGACGTGATGAGGAGACTGACAATATCCACTCTATATTTGTTGACCAGTGGGACTGGGAAAAGGTCATCCGCAAGGAGGACAGAAACTTAGACTTCCTTAAGGAAACAGTAAAGACAGTATACAAATGCCTGCGCAAGACCGAGCAGTACATGGCTATACAGTACGACTACATAGATTTGATTCTGCCAAAGGATATCACCTTTATCACCACATCAGAGCTTGAGGAAATGTTCCCGGACAATACTCCAAAGGAGCGCGAGTATTATTTTGCAAAGGCAAAGGGTGCAATCTGTGTAATGCAGATTGGTGACAAGCTTGCAAACGGAGAGCCTCACGACGGACGTGCCCCTGACTATGACGACTGGGCTTTAAACGCTGATATCATCGTGTACTATCCTGTTCTTGATATCGCACTTGAGCTTTCATCAATGGGTATCCGTGTAGATGAAAAAGCCCTAAAGGAACAGCTTGACAAGGCCGGATGTCCTGAGCGTGCTAAGCTTCCATTCCAGAAGGCTATCCTCAACAAGGAGCTTCCGTACACTATCGGAGGCGGAATCGGACAGTCACGAATCTGTATGTTCTTCCTCAGAAAGGCTCATATCGGTGAGGTACAAAGCTCACTGTGGCCTGATGAGACAATTAAGAATGTGAGGAGCATGGTATTCAATTGCTATAATCTGCATACCATACTTTACTGTTTGTTATTAAAAACCTGCTGTGTCAGACAAGCATGACACAGCAGGTTTTTTATTTCTTATTTTTAATTTTTCCATATGCATCACAAACATCAGCATAAATGCATGTGTTGCTGCTATTATCTACACAAACATCCTCCATGCAGCCCTGATCTGCGAACCCAGCCTCTCAAACTGCCAGTGGGTATTGCTCTTTATGATACTGTTTGGATCATTTATAGTAAAGCCCTCATCATCATAGCCTGTGATCACCATAAAATGTCCCTTTTCTGTGAAATCTCCCGGACCGACATTTACGACTATCAGATTGCCCTCATCAAGCCTTTCTTTAAATGTATCCTCATCCTCCTTTATAGTCTTTGCATTTACCCCGTAGTGCCTGCAGCCCTTGCTTATAAGATTCCATGCACTTCCGGAGCCATCCACACTGTAGCCGGCCTCCTTTGCATACTCTGCCACCGCAAGAGGGGATGCCTGTGCATCATGTGTCAGATATAATACAACCATCGAAAGTGCAGTCGGACCGCAGCCACTCGCCGCAAAATAATTGCCACTGTACTTTTCATAGCCCCATCTCTTATCCCACTGCTGCAATAGAGGTACTGTATCCTGCGAGGCCTCTGCCGTCAGATCAATATCATGCTCTATCGAATGCTCCTTAGGATACTCATATATGAAGTCAATTGCCTCATCATTTTTCTTTGCAAGCTCCTTTAGCTGCCCCGGATACTTTGCACTGTGAAGTATCTCATCAAGCTTCGTTTCCTTGTCAGGCTCGCTGTCTTGCTCCGCAGCGTTTACATCAGCCTCTGAGCTGTTTTGCTTTTTTTCTGAATCCATTTTAGATGCGGTAAGTGAATTATTATTCTTCTGCACATCAACATCTCTTGATTGCGTCTTATTATCAGCACCTACCACCGCGTCAGCTACGGGAACTAAAAGCTGCATGCCACACGCCAGAAATGTTGTTATGATTATCGCTGCACAAAGAACTATTGCGCCTATTTTCATACGCCTGTCGCGGTGCCTTGCACGTTTTATGCTTCCCTGCCTTCTATGAGTTTTCTTATGTGTCTTTCCCATTGTTCTCCTCTTACTATTACAGCTTATCAACCTCATCCATCCAGATACGTCCACACGCATCAGAAGGCATCCTTAGGTCTCCTCTCGGTGAGACCGCCACTGTTCCTACCTTTGGTCCATCCGGCAGACATGAGCGCTTGAACTGCTGTGCAAAAAATCTGCGATAGAAGTTCTTAAGCCATTTGAGAATAAACTCATCATCATATTTTCCTTCAAATGCTATCCTTGCAAGGCGGTAAACCTTGGCAGGAGCATAGCCGCAGCGCAGCATATTGTAAAGGAAGAAGTCATGCAGCTCATAAGGGCCCACAAGATCCTCTGTCTTCTGTGAAATCTTACCGTTTTCAGGTGGTAAAAGCTCAGGAGAAACAGGTGTATCAAGCACATCAAGAAGTGTCCTTTCCAGCAAATCGCTGCCGCAGGTATCTGCATAGTATTTTACCAGATGACGCACCAGAGTCTTTGGAACCGATGCATTTACAGCATACATGGACATATGGTCTCCGTTGTAGGTGGCCCAGCCGAGTGCCAGCTCTGACAAATCTCCTGTACCTATAACCATTCCGTTTTCCTTGTTTGCGATATCCATAAGTATCTGTGTACGCTCGCGTGCCTGTCCATTCTCGTAGGTGACATCATGCACAGACGGATCCTGTCCGATATCCCTGAAATGTATATTTACAGCATCCTTTATATCCACCTCGATAAATGTAGCACCAAGGCATTTTATTAGGTTTACCGCATTGTCATATGTGCGGTCTGTTGTTCCAAAGCCCGGCATAGTAACTGCCGCTATATCCTTGTGATCCTTTCCCAAAAGGTCAAATGCTCTCACCGTGACAAGCAGTGCCAGTGTGGAGTCGAGTCCTCCTGAAATACCGATAACCGCGGTCTTGCAGTTGGTATGCTCTAATCTCTTTTTAAGCCCCATAGCCTGAATCATAAGAATCTCATCACAGCGTCTGTCCCTGTCTGTCTTGTCTGCAGGAACAAAAGGAGCCGGATTCACATAGCGGCTAAGAGTGGTATCCTTTACCTCAAGATCAAACTCAGCCCATCTGTGATCATCCTCGACAACAAATGTTGTCATCCTGCGCCTCTCAGTCTCTATTCTTTCTACATCAAACTCGCTGTATATAGTCTCATTTGTAAAGCGCCCTGACTCGGCAAGCACATTTCCGTTTTCACAGATGAGATTGTGTCCTGAGTAGACCACATCCTGTGTGGACTCACCGTCTCCCGCTGACGCATAAATATATCCACAGATTAATCTGGCAGACTGTCCGCTCACAAGCTCTCTCCTGTATATTGCCTTGCCTGTCACCTCATCTGATGCAGACAGATTTACAATCACAGTGGCACCAGACATCGCGTGTCTGATGCTCGGCGGGTTCGGAGTCCAAAGATCCTCACAAAGCTCCACCGCTATCTTAAGCTTTGGCAGCTGCTTGCAGCTAAAAATAAAATCAGTATCTACAGACACCTGCTGTCCATTTTTCAGTGTGACATATGTGCTTAAGTTTTCTCCCGATGCAAAATGCCTTGCCTCATAAAACTCATTATAGTTTGGCAGAAATGTCTTTGGCACCATGGCAAGCACCTCTCCGCGCGATACAACTGCCGCCATATTATAGAGCATGCCGTTTATCTCATATGGAAGCCCTATGAAAAATATGCCGTCAAGGCTCCTGCTGTAATCTGCTATCCCTATAAGCTCATCCTCTGCTGCAGCTATGAGCTTATCCTGCCAGAAAAGATCCTGACAGGTGTATCCGGTAATGCAAAGCTCCGGGAAAACAACCACCTTTGCCCCGTTATCAGTGCACTCCTTCATAAGAGCTTTAATAAGCTGTCCGTTGTATACAGTATCAGCTACCTTTACCTTTGGTGTCGCTGCAGCGACCTTTATATATCCGTCCTTCAATTAGCGCATCTCCTTCAACTCATCCACCGTAAACTCATATGCCTTATTACAGAACTGGCACTTTACCTCAATGCTCTCACCATCTGCGATAATGGAATCAAGATCCTTTTTACTTAATGTGGAAAGTGCTCTGCTCACACGCTCCTTTGAACAGTCACAGTGGAAGCGTGTCTCAGTCGTATCTGTGATTTCAAGCCCGAAATCCCCTAAAATTTCCTCAAGTATCTGCTCCGGAGTCAGCCCCTGTCAAGCATCTGTGTCACCGAATCAATCTCTGTGATTTTCTTTTCAAGCCTGTCCACAACCTCATCCGGTGTAAACGGCATAAGCTGGATGATAAATCCACCGGCCTGCTTTACGCTCTGGTCCTTATCCACCAGCACGCCAAGACCAACCGCCGATGGAATCTGCTCAGATGTGGCAAAATAATAGGTCAGATCCTCAGCTATCTCACCTGTTTTAAGCTCACACTGACCTGAGTACGGCTCCTTTAAGCCCATATCCTTTATAACTGTGAGTATTCCAAGATCAAGCGCTCCACCCACATCGAGCTTGCCTGCCGCATTGAGTGGCAGCTCAACCTGTGGATTTATGGCAAAGCCCTTTACATTGCCGTGCGAATCTGCTGTGACGGTAAGTCCCTTTGCAGGTCCGCTGCACTGTATCTGAAGAGTTATGATATCCTTATCGCCCTTCATCATAGCTCCCATCATGGCTCCCGCAGAAAGAAGTCTGCCAAGTGCCGCCGTCATGACAGGTGTTGTCATGTGATCCTCTCTGGCGGTCTCCACCATCTCCCTTGATGTTACAGCAAATGCTCTGATATTAGCATCCGCCGCTGTTGCTCTTACTATATAATCTGACATAATTTACCTCTCATTATCTAATTCTATGCTTTATGTGCAATTACAGTGACCTTCTCACTGTCACACTTCACCTGATCGTCTGTGTACGCATCATACACCGCATCAAACACAAGTCCCGACTGCTCAAGAAGCTCCTTAAGCTCTGAAATCTCATAGCATCTCTGGAAATGAGTTTCCTCAAACTTCTTGTAGATGTCATCCTCATCCTCTGACTGCTCCTTTATAAAAAGTGTCAGGTCATACTCGTTTATTTTCTCATCGGCATCATAATAATTGTCCCATATAAAGCTGCCCTCATCACGGTTTTCAGCTATGGTATTATCAGCCATGAGCACCTCATATTTGTATGGAGTATTGATATCAAATATAAAAATGCCACCCTCTTTGAGACTTTCGCTCACGCAGAAAAAAAACTGCCTGCAGATCCTCAGGCTCAAGAATGTAATTGATGCTGTCACATGCGCTTACGACGGCACTCACCTTTTCTCCCGGTTCAAACTCTCTCATATCCTGCATCAGATAAAGGATTCTGTCATCCTCTCTCTCAAGCGCCATATCAAGCATGTCAAAAGAATTGTCAATGCCTATCATATCATAGCCTGCATCTGCAAGAAGCGTGGTAAGCTTTCCCGTACCACAGCCTAAGTCCACGACATATCCACTGTCTATGCCATTTGCACGCAGTTTTTCGACAATATATCTGCCCCACACCTCATATGGCACATTGTCCATGAACATGTCATACACCCGGGCAAAACTCGTGTATGCTTCCATAATTACCTCATTTCGTGTTACAGAACCCCTGCTGCTTACATGCGAGCATGACGCATCAGCTTTTTTGTTCTCAGTGGTTCTGAATAGTTACTATTGATTATATAATAACAATTAAATGTCTCAAAATCAAGGTTGATATAAGGCACAAAAACCATTATACTAAGCATATGATTGATAATTACGAACACTACATAACAAAAAACATCAAAGCATTTTACAAAAGGCGTCTTTTCTCTCCGATTGTATACATCATTCTGCTTACCGTGCTATGGTTTGCATTTTCACTCGGAGATATTTTATCGCCCATACACATTGACGATTCTGTCAGCTTTGAAGCTGCATACAAGGATTCGGACAGATATGTAAAAACCACCCTTAAAAAGCTTTACTTTACCGGCTACACCATGAAGGACGGCAACGATATCAAGGGCTATTACTACTACTGCATGCGTGATAAGCACTGCTCTATTGTACTGCTTGCACCATCCACCTGTGAGGAGGGTCTGCCCTCTATCGACAAACTCACGGTGGTCGGTAAAATCGTAAAGGGAAAGGGCACCTACACACAGTTTGTAAATAAACTGTCTAAGGATCTGAGTTGGGATTCCAAGGGACTCTCCGATACCATAACAGGCTACTATCTTAATGAGCCTGAGTACCATTTGAAAACTACTATTTTTATGTTTGTTTTTTATTTTGGCACTCTCATCTATGCTGTTATCAGCCTGATATTCTACATCCTATGCATCAGGTTTCCTGTTTTGGCACCGGCATGTCAGAATCTTGTTGTATTTGGCAATCCGCACAAGCTGCTTGCCGAGGCTGAGGAGGAGCTTGCGACACTGCCACAGCTTGCCACCGAGGACATGTTTATCACAGAGCACTATTTTATCATGACCTCGCCTTATGGCAATGCCATCGTGCCTATCAAAGAGATTTTATGGATTTACAAATACTCTACCCTGCACAAGATTCTGTGGTATCATTTCAGCATCTCATATACACTGCATATTTCCGCAAATAAGCATCTGTATATTCATTGTCCGAAGAACACTAAGTCTGATATCGATGGTATCATCGATTATCTGGCTGAGGCTAATCATGATATTCTGGTTGGTTTCAGTGAGGAAAACAGATTGAAGGTGCAGGCTGTTCAGGGGAAGCCGCTGCATGTGGAGAGGCTACTTGCGTGGAAGAAGAAGAAATAAAGTGTTTCAGTTTATTGGCTTAAATGACGGGGCCTCGCAGGAGCACTGCTGCAAAATACGCTCATACTACGCGAATTTTACAGCAGTGTTCCTGCGAGGCTCCTGTTTGTTGCAGTGTCCAGAGATTTTTGCTATTTTTTAAAATCCCAAATAGATGCCTGTCCGCACCGCATATCTGCCACTAAACGAATACTGAATATTTACCAATTTCATTACCTGCTGCATTAACATTCATGGATTGAACCATAACAAGACCTAATGATAAAATTACTGAAAATATCCTCTTGCACATTTTTTTACTCATATAACTGCCTCCTTTGGTCTATTTTTTGCCTATCCCACACAAAACAAAACTCCTTAATTAAAAAACCTTTTTTTACTTCTACATATCCCATCACCTCATCATTCAAATAAAGTATCCATCTTTCATCCTGTTTCTTAATTATCAACTCCTGTAATTGACACATCTCATATGCATATTCATGTTTTTGGACAACCTCAAATAAAAAGCTCTCATTGATTTCCTTTCGTGTATAATATGTAGAAATATATGCCTCATCATTCTCTTCACTTCCCAATTCAACACAATCCCTATTATCACTTCCTAAAATGAAATAATACACTAATTTATCCATTGTAGAATTTACTTTCATCGCTGAACCCATCATCAGACAACCAATCAAAAAAATAATTGTCCAAAACAAATATATTCCCCAATAAGCAGCTTTGCTTTTGACAATATTCTTATCACGATGTCTCCCAAAGCACATAAGATGTGTTAATTGTCTTGGATAGAAAATAATCAAAAAAGCTGAAACAACTATATAACATATTTTCATTTTATTATCTCTCTCTTAATCAAAATTCCTAAATTGGATGTTTCCTGAAAAACACTTTATTCAGAACGATTTATTGTATCATTTGTAAACTCAACAATAATGTTCTTATTGGTGCTCAGTGTGATTCGGTGGTTGTTATTCATGGTAAAAGACTCCAATCTATAGGTTTTGTTACGTCTATTTTACCATATATTTTCTTCACCTGGTGGGTGAATAATGATATGAACAACAAAGTATCGCAAAAGCTTGAAATTATAGGATTTAAGGAGTCTGTGAAGAAATATACTACCATTTATTTCTTTATTTATTTTCTCTATTACATTTATGTTCTACCGGTCTTTTCGGTTGATGAAATATCCCCAAACAAAACGGAGGATCACCACTGGCTCTCTTAATCTCATTTCTTATCACCCTCTCCACAACCTTCAATACCTTTTTGTTAATTTTCTTCATTTCTCTTTACCTCCTGTTTTAATATTTTAGCTATCAGCAACAGAACCGCACATAATATAACAGCAACTGCCATATGGCAAACATACATCATATCGGCTCCGAGCAAAGTAAAAGTGTAAATAACACACACTTCAACTGCACACAAAATTCTTGCCGCCCTCTTTGATTCTGACAGTTCTACCGCATCCATATGTATGTTGGGATGATTAACAGTCCCTATAACTTCAACTATGCAAATTGCAACTAATAATAATCCAAAAACCAGCTGCGGATAGTCAACCAGAACCATACATAAACCTAAGACAAGCATATAAGTAACCACTGTACCCAAATAACATTGAAAAAAGGTATTCATATGATATCCGCCTGTTCTTTTTCTTAATGACAAAAAGAATAACAAAAAGAATGCTGTTGGAACTAATTTCTCAATCAGTACACTTATTAGCAAAATAGTTCCAATGGTTATAAATTTTTCCATTAACGAAACAAGCGTATAGACATAATATTCTTCCGCTTCCTTGTCAATCATTTTTTCCTCAGCCATTTGGTCAACCAACCCCATTGCCATCTTCTCAATCATATCAACGCCTCCTTCTACTGTAAGTATAACAATACACAATTTCTTAACAAGGTCTATTGCAGAAAGTGTACTTATTTTGCAGAAAACGACAAAAAAGTGATTTGTTCTCAGAAATCACTTTTCACTAGAGGAATCATAATGGAAAAATAAAACTCTCGTTCATCGTTTTGAATCACATAAGAGCCCCCGTACTTCCTTATTGTTTCAGCTATATTTTTTATTCCTATTCCATGTTCATCTGTATCCAGAATCTTTGTAGTCTGTATCTCTCCATTTTCATAAATAACAGCATTCTCATAAGTATTTTTCACCGATATAATCGCATTATTGTCCTCTATAACAATTTTCAATTTTATTATTTTATCCCCTCTGCACTTTTCACATGCTTCAATCGCATTGTTTAATAAATTGGACATAATAACCACAACATCCTCATCGCTAATATTCAAAGATGATAAATCATTAATTTTAAATACAAAAACAATACCTTTATCCCTTATTTCCTGATATTTAGTATTCAATACCGCATCCACAATCACATTATTTGTACAAATAAAATCCAATTCTTTACTAATTTGACCACTGATTTTATTTACAAAGCTTTCCAATGAATCATATTTCTTCTTTTTTATCAAAGAATCAATGCACATAATCTGATTTTTATATTCATGTGTCATTTTCTTTTGTTTATCAAAATTTTCAGAAATAGAACGATACATACCTATTTGGTTTTTAACCTGTATCCTATAAATACGTTCCTCCTGCAATTTATTTTCTCGTTTTAAAATATCATATATTAAATAAAATACAACTATGTTCATTCCCCGCCAATCCACACGCTATAACAAAAAAAATAAATTCTCCTGGGCTTTATTTTTTATATCTTCAGACATTTTTATCATAGCTGTAATAACACATATTGTGAAAATAGGGAAAAAAATAAACCGAAGCCATTCTGTATCTGCCAGCATAGCCAAAGATTTTTTCTCCATATGATTTCTAATAATTAATACAGCAAAAAGTAACAATGCCTTTCCTAAAACAACGACCAATGACCCCTGTATAACATGTGATTCCCATACTTCTTCCATGTTATGAAAAATAAAAATATTCATAAGTAACGCGAAATAATCCATCACAAGCAAAAGACTCTCAAATAATGCTGATAGAATCAACGCCTTACCAAAACTCAGTTTAAGATAAAGCAACATAAAGAATGCTATGAGAATAATTGAAAATACCTGCTTTACAATAAAATAGTATCGAAAAATCATTGCAATAAAATAGCAAAGCACTGTCAATCCGATAACTATACTATAATTTTTCCAACAATTATTTTCCTCTCTTTTTATTCCAAATGCTTCAAAAAAAATTTTGCAGCATAATATTTCCAACATCATAATCAAAATACTCTGAATGTAAACAAACATTTATACTTCACCTCTATAAGCGATAAACTTTTCTTCTACATATTTATATCTCGCTCTAGCTATATCTAATAGAATTCCATTATTCAGCAATACTCTGTATCTGCTTATATTTTTAATGAATTTCATATTAACCAGAAAGCTCTGATGTATCCGCAGAAAATCATTTCCGGCAAACTTATCATCTATTTCATTTAGCGTCCCTTGTAATGTATATTTTTGCAGACAATCCTCCATTACATGAAACTCCAATTTATGTAATTTACTCTCAATATACAATATGCGATTCAATGAAACTTTCCTTGTACCTTCGCAGAAATCAAATTCAGCCCAAGTAATCTTATAATCCATTTTTTCATGAATTGCATCCATGCACTCATAAACACTGGCAACCAGATTTTTATTGTCCTTTAAAATATATCTTACTGCATCTACCTTATATCCTTCTATCGTATAGTTTACAAAGGCTGTAACAAAAACAATAAACATATCCTTGCTGTTTTCCCGGATCCTTTTTGCTGTCATAATTCCATCCAGTTCATCCATGTTGATATCCAGAAAAACAATCTTATATTTTACCATTTCAATTCCCAGTTCAACAAATTCTTTTCCTGAACTAAAAGTATCAATTTCAAGCATTATTCCTCTGTCAGTCATATAACGTATAAGTATTTCCTTTAGGTCATCTCTAAAAATCTTTTCATCATCGCATATAGTAATTCTAAACATACGTTTTCCCCCCTCTCTAAATTTTGCATATTTCCTCGTTTGGTTGGTTGTGTTTTTTAATTTTGTACATATTTTTATATTTTGGCACCTTCCAACAAAAACTTTATTTACTTCCATATAAACATAGCTTATTTTCCCTCGTTCAATTAGAATAATATAAAACCATTTTACAGTCATATATTACTATTTCTCACCCGAACAATCAAATAAAAGGCAGAAATCGACCTATATTTGTAGAAAATGACCAAAATCAACATTTTGAACAGCTTAATCTTTCTTCTATTACCAAATTTGCATTAACATATGCCGGCATTACTACTGTCTCCGAACTTAAAGAATATAATTATATCTCTTTAGCAAATGTTCTTCCTCTTTCTTTCCTTATACGCCGGATATTCTTACCAATAAATATCTTATCTTGCTTTATTTTCTGTTCCATCCCTTTTCACCATGCCTATGAACCCATTTTGGTTCTTTTTGCATTATTTTATGCAATATGCATGATGAAAAGGGACTTGTTCTAGTCCATCTTGTTTCTTCCCTATAATATTTTAAAAAAGAGATTCGAAAAAGGGGCTGTCATTCTAAATCGTTAAAGCGACAGTCCCTTTAAATAACAAATGTTATAACAGTAAACACCTATTATCATTAACACTTTTTGTTTTGGTCTTTTGACATATTCCTGTGCCTATTAAATTACATCACTGTTGCAAGAATACCCCATAGAAAAAATTCATAATTTTCTTTGATAGTCTGTTATATCAAACATTTACTTTTTTCCAATATTTTCAATATAGACATTTTACTGCTGTGAAAGTTTATCTTCAAGCATTGATTTAGACACCGAAAACTCGAATGTATCCATATTACTATATGTTGTTATTTTCTCTGGATTATCATTCTCAACAATAAATTCAGGTCTAATATAGCTATCTTTATTCAAAGTGTACCGTCCAAAGACTGAACAGTTAATTCGATAACTGTCACCCAGAATACTGCCTTCATTTGTTTTCAGAAATAGAATAACAGTATCTCCAACATTTGAATGTTCCGCACCCATAAAAGTATGGTTAATTAGCAAATTTTCCATTTCTTCTTCTGTGTATTGTGACAAATCGGCATGTGCTTCAATTTGTTCCTTTTCATCGCTCAGCCGAGTATATCCTCCATCCTCATACACAGTGATGGTTTCCTGCACCTCGCCTTTATATGCTCTCTCCACATCAACGGTAAGCACAGAATAAGAACATCCATCAATATACACATATTCTATTTCTATAATATTTCCTTTTACAATGACATCTGATGAGTCACTATCAATAAATTCATCAATATTATAGTAAAGATTTTTTAACGCAGCTTCACTATTTACATCTGTAAAAATTTCATAACTAGAAATATCACTATAAAATAGGGAATTTTTATTTGAATATTCATTATTATTTTCTGCCAAAGTGGTTTCACTTTCAACAATTGCATCTTTAGTATTGCTTAAATCCTGAACACTTGCACCTTCTATCCTTCCACAACCAACCATTGACAATAATGCCATACACCCTAATATTCTAATACCAGTTTTTTTCATTTTACTTCCTCCTACTTATATAAATAATTTATTCCACCTAAATCATTAGTTTGTGCTCTCGAGGTACTACTTGAATTATAAGCAATATCTGCCCTCATCAAAACATTACTAAAGTCTGAATGTGCCAACCCCATAACATGCCCCATTTCATGAGCTATAACAGCCAATCTTTTATTTTCACTTAAATCCGAAAAATCCGCATCTAATTGTATTTTTCCCCAAGCCCAATTGCTACTGAATGGATCAACCTCTGTACTTCCATTATACATAGTTGTTAACCCCCACCATTCATTAACAGTACTTACTTGATACTACTAAAATTTTTTATCTCACCTCCGTATTTTTTGACAACTATAATTGACAACAATTCAAGGGTCAATTGGCTTTGTAAATGGTGCCTTTTTTTGTAAAACCCAAAACCTTTATCCTCTAAAAAAGTATCGTGTTTAACATGTTGCAAATGAACAAATCATTATTTACTTGCGAGAATGTCATCCTATTGATATTAAATCAGTAACTGTATGTGACTGTTATTGTTGCCGTTACCGTTGATGCAGGATATAGTTTATTGGGATCATAGGTTTTGCCTAAATTTTCAATTTGAAGATACCAATCTCCTTTGGGATTTTCACACACAAAATCGGTTACATAATATGTCCTTGACTTTGTAGAAGGTGTCAACCTTGCTACTGTTCCTTCTGGACTCTCAATATAAAGGTCAAACGGATCTGTACCACTTGCTACATTTAAGTATACTTTCACCTGAGTGATTTTAGGATTGGTTCCTAAAACACTTCCTGAAGAAACTTTTGCTATTTGAGATACCCCACCATCTATCGCATTTAACTTTACAGTGGTCTTCGAAAATGAATTTGAAGCTGCTAATACCGGCATTGAAAACATTAAACATGCCATAAAACATACTGCAATTGATGTTAAAGCTCTCTTCTTAATAGTATTCATAAAAAATCCTCCTTAAGTCAAAACATAAATATTATCAAACAGAATGCTCTCCCGCAAGAAATGGATACTTTTTATATCATTCGTTCAAATGACTTTCTAATCAGTTGACTACCAGATTTTACTAATAAAGCATCAATGGATTTACTTGTAATTCTATCTAAAACTCCCGGCATGATAGGTTTTCCAGCCTCCCATTTAGGGTCTGCTACTTTTACGGCATCTGTGAATGCCTGCCAATACTGTCGCTCATACTCCTCTAATGTATACCCTGCTGCTAATCTGTCGTTTTTCTCAGTTTGCTGATACAACTTTTGATATATCTCTGATCTGTTTGTTGTATCGCCGTTATGCACCCCATTTTCCATAAAAAATTCTTTTTTAGTGCTTTCAAACATCTCATCCATAATGCTTTCTGAAATTGAAACAATTCTATTTTTGCTAGCACAATTTTTATCTGTAACGAGTAACCCCGCCAATCCTGTGCGTGGATTAATCCAGTCTCCATCTTTATCATATCGGCTCATTCGTTTCTTAATGGCTGAGATTGTAGTATATCCACCGCCACCATCTCTGGACATCTCACTCATAACAGCTCGATATTGTTTACTATTTATATCTATTCCAGCCGCTTTAAGTCTTTCCTTTGTTTCGTTACTATTGATAGGCATTCCAGACATTTGCTGAAATCTATTGCTAAACTCTCTTACTATAAGCATAATTTTCTCTCCTTGATAAATTACTCTGAAATCCATTTTCTTCTTTAACAAACGATTATACTCTTGTCAAATTAAATATCACTTTCTTCTTTAAATATATCAAATAAATTGTATTGTTCAATTGTTCTTGCAGAAAGTGACTCCTAATTGCAGAAAATGACACTCCAAATATAAAATTCCCTTGAATCAAACCAAAGTTCAATTCAAGGAATATCTTCTTATCGTTTCTTTCCAACCATAACAGGCATAGATTTTGCTGTCATACTCTCATTCATTGCTTTTATAGTGTTATAGGTATCATCTCATATATTATAATGATTCAGCTATAATTTAATGGGGCTGTAAAATAAGTCCCTAATTAAGAAACGCCAACTCCGGCAAATGTCAGTTTTGTTGTTTCTTTGTATGAATTTTTCTATTTTTGAACAGGTCTGCATCTTTGGGTATAAAAAATGGTGAATTTAATAAAGCTCAGCTAATCACGCTTGAGTTTTATTCAGCTTTCGTCTGTCGTTGCTTTTTTGTACATGGGAAATTTCATGTGTTTTTCCATGCCGTGTTCTTCGCAATAAAGATAATTATTGTAAGAACCGTATCCGGCATCAGCAACCTGATATTTCGGATAATGACCATATGTGCGATTGAATTTTTCCATCAATGGTACAAAGCATTGGATCTATGTCAATACATTGGACACAAAAAGTGTATACCGGATCGGAAATATCGATCAATTTTTCGATTTCTAATGGTAATTTCAGCTGACGCATAGTATAATTACCATTGGTATTGTTATTTAGTAGCATAATTAATTATACCAAAAAATCGCTCAGACCTCACGGCCTGGGCGATTTTTTTCTAGGGGAGTTTTTTACAGCCCCATTGCTGTATCTTGACATAATTCCAACAGCTGCTAAGCCGCTTCGTACAGCGAATTTTGTAGCAAGTTCTCCTGCGAGGCTCCCGTTTTATGCAGTGTCCAGAGATTTTTGCTATTTATCTCCTGTTGTTGACTTCCCTATCAAAACATGTTTCCCGCAAAACGCAAACGCATATTTATGAATCTTTTCCTCCGGAATTCCTCTTGCCTCCAACGTTGCAGCATACTTCTTATATTCAATCTGCTCCAGCCCGGCTTTCACTGTATCTTCCAGATCTTTCTCTGTTTCCGAATCCTGAACCTTGAACTCAATAATAAATGCATCATCGCACTTATCTCTTGGCTCCAACATCACATCGTATCTTCCGAATCCACTCTCCCGGTTCGAAGTCACAATATAACAATCCTCCAGTTCTACAATCAGCCCCAGAACAAATGGTACAGACGTCAGATTTACTACTATTTTCAATTTTTCTATCCTGCATCTCGTTTCAGAACTTTTTAGAACCAATCCAGAACCACGATACTATTATAGAACCAGAGTATATTTAGTCTTTCAATCTGCTTAACAGCATCTGATAATGCCGCTGCCCGATATGTCGTCCGGCACGTTGCAGACCATTCACGCATTCTCTGACTTCATCCGATGTCAGTTCGTGTTCCTCATAGGCTGCCATAAGAATCCCTATCGTCCCCATGATTCTAAGTCCCATCTGAGCTGATACATTTCTTCCCTTTGCTTCATCCATCAATAACAGATCTGCTTTTAATTCATCTGACAGGACAATCGCTTCACTCTCGCCCTGGTCAAGACCTGCCGCTCTTTTTAATATACTTGCTGATTCCGGATTATTGACAGGCTTCACTACGATAAATTTCTTCTGCCTAATCTCATCGGCTTCCAGCCGAAGCGGTGTTGTATCTGATACAACAATCATACCGCAGCCTCCTTCTTTTTGAGTTCTCTGAAAGTATTCAGTTCATCATCCAGATCATCCATCGTCATATCAAAATAGGAATATCCCAGCTTATCATACAGATCAATCAACTCGGATTTTCTGATTCCCAGAATTTCAGCCGCACGACCATGGGATATCGTCTGATTCAGTATATATGGATACAGCAACAGTGCATTTCGGGTAAGCTCTGTTTCCGGATTCATAGTTACCAAATATTTTGACATTCCTACCGGAACTTTAATAGTTACAGATTCTGTTGTTACCATAATATCACGTCCTTTCTGTTAGAAATCTATGTTCGTCTCTTTTCCTATATTATTATTATATCCATTATTTGGATTTTCTACAACTGATTTTTATCTGCTTTTATTCAAGTAATCTTCCTCGTCAAAATTGTGCGTATTGGAACTATTCTGGACGTGCTATGTTTTACAATGCACTACAAAAGAATGGGTTAATTTAGAACTGTACATATCCCATTTGTTGCAGTGTCCAGAGATTTTTGCTATTTTTATCTTGTTTTAATTATCAATTGCGTTAACAACCTCCTGTATATCATCAGCAGTGAGTTTTGTCAGCTTATCATATAAGTCAGCTTCAAGCTCATCATCCATATCACCATTTTGGACATTAATAATATAACCTCTGACTTCCATTCCAACCTTTACAAATTCATAATCTCCACAATTGTAAATATCATCTAACCCATATATGATCCCACAATAATAAAACATCTGCGCAAAATTATCACTTTCCCTGCTTATTCCTTTAATATTATCCTGTAAAAATTTCTTTGCCTCCTGCAATTGTAAATCAATAGCTTCTTTGTCCAAAGAATTATTCTGCAGATTTTCTGCATATTTTGATGCAAGATTATAGCCTTCTGTTCCAGACTTAAAAGTCTGATATGCTATGCTCTGTTGTACAGTACTAACTTTCATATTATTATCTTCTCTTGTATTTCCCAGGAAAAGAACTCCAGCCATAAAGTACATAATTATTATGATTATAAGAACAATTCCAAGAAAATACTTATTTATTTTCATTTTCCTCAACAATTTTTCCCTCCGCAATTTTTAATATCACATCACACACTTCCTTTAAATCTTCTTTATGATGAGTGGCTACAATAATCGTTGCTCCTCTTGACTTCTCCTCTCTTATTATTTTATATATAAGCTGCACTGCATCTTCATCCAATGCATTTGTCGGTTCATCAAGCAATATAATTTTCTGATTTTCAAAAATTGCCTGTGCAATATTTAATCGCTGTTTCATTCCCAATGAGAATTTTTTTACTTTTTTATCAGAGTCGGGATCCAGACCTACTCTTTCCAGAGAAAAACTTATATCTTTTTCATCAGCAATATTTTTTATCTTTGCAAGCATCTGAAGATTTCTCTTTGCGGAACATTCCGGCAGCAATTCCATATTTTCTATAACAATACCGGTCTCAGGTGGAAACTCAATTTTATCATGCAGCTTTTCCCCATCAATGAAAATACTTCCACTATCCAGATTTATCAAACCACTTATAGCTCTTAGCAGCATAGTCTTTCCTGAACCATTTTGCCCATATAAACCATAAACAAAACCACTTTTAAACGTATACGATACATTATCCAATACCGTATTTTCCTTTATCCTCTTTGTTACATTTTGTAATTGTATCATACTATATCATCTCCTCAGTAAATGTCTGTTTTCTTATATTTTATTATTGAAATAATATTTAAAACTACTAATAATATAATCACATATATAATTGAAGTTTCATATCTCACATATATGTTTTTTTGATAAATTATCCCACTACGCGTTCCAAATAGCATATTGGGGAAAAGCATAACTCAATCCGGCTTAAATCACGATTTATCAGTACGTTATTTCCAATTATCAGTGATACCACCAAAAAAATATTTACAAATATATTTGAAATACTGGCATCCATAAATAATTCAAGTAAAAATTGTAATTGTACCAATGCCCATACTCCAACAAAATATGTAACTATTACCTGTATTAATTTTATACTTGATAAATTATTCCATGTCCCATCACATATTAAAAAAATAATCGTCTGACCTATTACTATACAGGCTAATTTCGCTGCTGATAATATAGCATTTTTTAAGTATAACCTCTCTCTGCTATAAGATCTGATCAGCCAAAGCTTACCATATCCGGTTGTAATTTCTCTTGCATTACCCGAAAAGTAAAAAAGTACAAATGGTAATGGTATATATGCATATAAAATTTGCACTAAATTACTTGTTGGGTTGTCAAAAATAAAAAGTGTACTGGCAAATGGTAATTGATATACCTCATAGCCACTCATTTGTATTACAACTCTTTGCATAATAATCATGCATATGATCAATATTATGTTTAACCACTTATTTTTCATTTCTTAAAATATCCCTTTTTGCAAACGTTCCTATTCCTGCTATGTACAGAACTATTGCCATTACTATATTTTTTGCAAGAATACCCAAACAGCTTACAAACGATTTATTTCCTTCCAAAAAATTATATGCTACAGCAACATCTAAACCCGGTATCCAAAACTTAACGAGCCAAAATCTTATCAAAATGAATTGCACAAAATTAACTCCAAAAGCTCCTATAAGAGCAATAAGTTCATTTTGTAAACAATCTCTAAGTATTTTGTAAAAAAGACCTGTTGCGACAAAGAAAATCCAAATAACAACAAATTCCATAAGAGAATACAGTACAAATGGATATTTCTTAATTGTTGCACCATTAAAACTATATACCGTAAAAATATAATCAACTATCTGACGAACTGCCGAAAATATTGCCGCCATTACAATAATTATCCTGATCTGGCTATTATTATATTTTTCCCGCGTTTTATATCTAAGTAATATATATGTTTTTTCTTTGTCCAATGCATAGTATATTCCCAATAAGACAGGAATTGTATCTACAACCAATATTTCTTTAATTCCACAGAAATTACTGCTTGAATTGTGCATATTAAGGAAAATTACATCCTCCGTTATCCCCATCTGCCCTATTGAATTAAGCATAGGTACATTTGAAAAATAACAATCTATACTACACAATCCCACATATATTAAAGCACATACTAAATATTTATACTTCAACAATTTTTTTCTCCCATATAATAGCTGTTATAATCACTAAAATGTAAAGCACTATACACCATATCGCCACTGGAACAACAACATTAAAACCATATTCCATAAACGGTTGAAAAATATGCATTGATGAATTTTTAAACAAAATAGGTATGAACCAGATTGCAAAGGTCAACGCATATACCATCTTTCTTTCGTGTACAGATATTGCCAACGCAGCTCCCATCATTCCCAAAACACCGGCAAATATTGCCGTTATAAGAATGTAGACTATATTCGTTGTCAATGGATGTGTATAGCTTATTTCAAAAAGAAATGTTTCTACCATGACAAAACTGTCATATTTCAATGGTTCTGCATCAAACGGTGTATTTGTTCCCCCATTAAATACTACTTGTGATAGTATAAGATTTAATCCCAGTCCTACAAATACAATTGTAAATGAGACGATAAAGGCTGATTTCATTTTTTGTAAAATATATTTATTTTTTCCCATTTTACATATCAATATATTCTTATATCCTGTAATATAATCAACAATACACTCTTCTCCCACTATTACAAGCAAATATAATGGCAAAAAACACAGATAAATCATTTGAAATATGTGTCCTTGTGAATAGCATGATAAAAATGTGACATATAACGGATAGGGTTTCCCCATTTCTCCATTAAATTTAATAATATCCTGATAATAAATCTGTACAATATCCAAAATTGGAATTACGAGCATAAAAATTATCATTCCTATACTTTTTTTATCACCTATAATTCTGTTTAATTGCTGTCTCATTTTTTCCTTTCCTTGTGTTTTTTACTACCGCATTGTTACCATAGACGTCTATGCTTATATAGTATCTCATATTTCTGAAAAATCGACTTAATTTGTTATGAAAATTTCTGAATTTTTCCTTGTCATGTACATCCACACTTCAGATTTCTTCAGAATTTTTCAGATTTTATTAAGCGCATATTGTGTTTTTATGTGCTATTATATTTACATCACTTTTGTTTTTACAATAAATCTTATTCACTTATATGAGGAGCAGCTTGTATGGATAAACTACTCATTATCGAGGATGACGAAACAATCAGAAATGCACTTAGAATTTTGCTTGAAAATCAAGGTTACTTCATCGAAGAAGCGCATGACGGTGAAGAAGGGCTTAAAAAATTTGACTCAACCTTTGATCTGCTGATTATTGACATAATGATGCCAAATATTTCCGGCATCGATGTATGCCGCAAAATCAGGGAAAAATCATATGTTCCGATTCTCTTTTGACAGCCAAATCTCTTGAAACCGATAAAATGGAAGCCCTTTCCGCCGGAGGGGACGATTATCTTGTCAAACCATTCTCCTACGTGGAGCTTATAGCGCGTATTCAGGCTCTTATAAGAAGATGTCGCGTCTACGACAATGCAGATGCATCAGACACCACCGCTTCATCCACTATTGAACGATGTGGCTTAACCTTATACACAAAATGCAACAATGTCAGTTACGATGGCAGACAGCTTGCTCTCACGGATAAAGAATATCAGATTCTTCTGCTGTTAATTTCTCATCCGACAAAGACATTTTCAACACAGAATATATTTGAAAGCGTCTGGAATGAACCGTATACACAGTTTTCCAATAACACCATTATGGTTCATATTAAAAATCTGCGCAATAAGCTTGAAGCCGGCTGTGGCTGTGCCCACCTGATTAAAACAGTGTGGGGAAAGGGATATAAATTTGAAGAATAAATTTAACGGATATAAGGAATACATAAGCAGCTTATTGATTTCATTTTTAATAGCTTTATTGATTTCAATTGCTGTATTTACAGCTATATACCTTTACGGGGAAAAAATAATAAATGAATATGTAAACTCCGACAGCTATATTTACAATACACAGGCTCCATATATTACCAGCTTTCAAAAATATGTGTCTGACAATAAGGTTTCGTCATACGATTTTAAAAGCATTGAAGCATGGATTCAAAGAGAAAAGCCCGAATTTTTTCTCATATCCATTGACAATGAAACATATTACGCTTCAACAGAATATTTAAGTCTCAAAAAGCCCCAAAATCTATTATTATATAATCAGAAAATATCTGTTTATCTTACAGCGTTAAACTTTAGTGACAGGACAGCTAAAATTTTTATATATAATAACTATCAGGACAAATATCTCAAAACTTTGCTTATTTGTGATGCTCTCTTCACTTTAATTACAGCAATAATGATTTTGTTTTTCATTTCCAGACATATTCTCATGCAAATACATGGCACTTTAAACGTTGTCGAGCAGTCTGAAACCGAATTGATCAATGAAAAAAATATGCTGATACGAAGCATGGCTCACGATATCCGCACTCCTCTCGCAGGGCTGCAATCATACGCTGAAATTATCAAAATGGAAAATGAAAAGGGTGCGATTCCCACTGAACACATAGATGTGATTTTCAATAAAATATGCGAAATAAAAGGCCTTACCGACCAGCTTTTTGACTATTCACTTGCCTGCAACGAAGAAGCTCTTGAGCTTGACGCTCCATGCAATATGGAAAGTGCAATAGGTGACTATCTTTCTGAGATGGCTTTTATCCTCCGTGAAAACAGTTTTTCACTTGATATAGAAAAGCTCATATGGAAGGATTTTAAAATCACTGTAAACTCAAACTTTCTCGGACGGATTTTTAACAATATAACAAACAATATATGCAAATATGCAGATAACAAAGCGCCTGTCTGCATAAGCTCTATCTACCGGAGTAAAGATGCAGGTATCGAGATAACAAACCATATCGCAGATAAAAGCTCTCTGTTTAATACCACCGGCATGGGTATCAGAAATATTACCCTTATGATGAAGCAGATGAATGGGCGGGCTATTGTTTCACATAATAATACCGAGTTTCGCATTACTCTTTGGTTTTCACGCGCATAAAAACAATCCGCTACACCAAAATCTGGCATAGCGGATTGATTTATATACATCTATCTATTTTTATTTATCAAGCAAATCTGTGTAGAAATCTGCGTAATGTGTCTCTCCTGACTTGATGTAGTCAATGGCTGCTGATGGATGCTGATTTAAGCGTCCTGTGAGCAGGTATGGAATATCGTAGCCCCATATAGCACCGCTCCCCTTGAGTGGAAGCATATGCTCTTCGATGAATTTGAGTACAGGGAATACATTGTATTTTGGATTTTTGAGGAAGCTGAGTAAAAGCTCCATCGCACAGTTTCCTGCGCCTCGTCCCATGCCCATCATTGTTGCATCCAACAGGCTGACTCCCTGGGCTGCTGCCTCTATGGTGTTTGCAAATGCAAGCTGCTGATTATTGTGTGCGTGCATTCCTACGAACTTTCCGTTTGCCTCAGCAATTTCTGTGTATTTATCGGCAGTACGGCGAATCTGCTCAGGGTAGAGAGCTCCGTAGCTGTCTACGATGTATATGCCGTCTGCAGAGCTCTTGGCAACCATGTCAAGTGCCTGGTCTAAGTCTGATTCCTGTGTATTTGAGATGGCCATGATGTTGCAGGTTACCTCGTAGCCCTTGGACTTGGCATCCTCAATCATCTCGATTGCTGCGGGCATCTGATGTACATATGTAGCCACACGCACCATGTCAATCACACTGTCCTCACGAGGGAGAATATCCTTCTTGTAGTCACATCTGCCGACATCCGCCATGACAGAAATCTTCATATCAGAGTTGTTGTCTCCGACTATCTCACGGATAGCTGCCTCGTCACAGAACTTCCATTTGCCGAATTTATTTACATCAAAAAGCTCCTTAGATGCTTTATAACCAAACTCCATATAGTCGATGCCTGCCTTTACGTTTGCACGATAAAGAGCATTGATAAAATCATCTGTAAACATAAAGTTGTTTACCAGTCCTCCATCCCTAATGGTAGCGTCAAGCACGCGGATATCAGGGCGTGCTGTCATTAAATCACCTTTCTGAGCCATTTTTGTTTCCTCCAAGTATAAATATTATTGTAACAAATATAAATATTACTGTAGCTTGATGTTACAATTTAAAGTTTTAATGCTTCAACGCTTTAAAGCATATAAGTATAATAACACAATTATTTAAAATTGCAAGTAAAACTTTACTTTTTTTTGTCAGACTAATATAATGAATGAGGTTGTAATACAATATCAAAGGAGGACTATATGATTTCTTATTTGACTTCGGCAGATATGTCGATAATAGCTTTCATCGGAGTGATTTTTGCATTCGCACTCACATGTATTGCTATTGCAAAATTAAATAAATTTTTACCAAAGGACCTCGGCAGACAGTTTGCTGTGGACGGAAAGCTTTCAGCCGGAAAGCCGAGAGGCGCCGGTATTATCTTTATATTCACATTTGTGATATCGGCAGTGCTTTTCTCACAAATCAATGCTGAGATTGCCATTTATCTTGTGCTTATAGTTATTGAGATGCTCACAGGCTACTTTGACGATGCGGCAGAAAAGCCATGGGGCGAGTATCTAAAGGGCGCACTTGATTTTGCGGTTGCCATTGTTGTGGCAGTTGTGTATCTGCATTTCAACTCAAGCACAATCACCTTTGCCATATTTGGCGGCTCCGTAAATATTCCACCTGTTGTGTTTGGAATACTCACAGTCATCTTAGTCTGGGTATCAATCAATGTCACAAACTGTTCAGACGGTGTTGATGGTCTTTCCGGAACACTTACCATCATTACCATAATGACTTTCTTCGTGCTTGATTCAGTGCTCAAAATAACTGACAGCTTCAACTATTGTATTTTATTATTTGCGGTATGTCTGCTCGGATATCTGTGGTACAATGCCACACCTAGCAAGCTTTTGATGGGTGATGCGGGCTCAAGAGCCATGGGTATATTCATAGCTATTTGTGCTCTTAAATCACAAAGCCCATTCATCTACATACTGGCAGCCCTCGTGCTTATCATCGACGGTGGACTTGGACTCGTAAAGGTTTCTCTTCTTAGATTTTTGAAGATACATATTTTAAAGAATACCACAACTCCTATCCATGACCACGTCAGAAAGAAGCTCGGCTGGTCAAATGCACAGGTTGTTTTCAGATTTGCAATTATCCAGATTGTTGTGTCACTCGCAACGGTTTATCTGGCGATGATTTAACAGTTTTAAAACCATATAAAGCAAAAGCCGGAGTCTGACAATTTGTCGGCTCCGGCTTTTACTATTTACTGTGTGGACTCCTTTAACACTACCTCATACGGCAGAAGTGTCCTGTTCTCAGTCTCTTCACCCTCTATCTGTCTGAGCAGATTCTTACAGGCTCTTGCTCCAAGCTCCTTTGAATCAAATGAAAGCGATGTAATGGACGGCACATTATTTTCCAGCACTGAGCTGTTGTAAAATGAAGCCACCTTCACCTGCTGCGGCACCTTTATATGCCTTTCGCGGAGCCGTCTCATGGCCTGCGCACAAACTGCATCATCCATACACAGCAGACAGTCGCAGCCTCTGTCAATTGCATCATCTACAGCCTTTTCGACATATGCTTTTCCTTCAAGGTTTAAAAATACAAGATTGTCATTTATTTTCTTTCCAAACTGCTCATGGGCATCCACTACGCCTGCGTATCTGGTCTGATTTACAACAATATCCTCGCTTCCTCCGAGAAGCGCCATATTTTTCATGCCACGCATGAGCATAATTGATGTCAGCTCCCTGCAGGCACTTCTATGGTCATGGTCAATCTGCTTTACATCCTTATATTTGCATGAGCCAGCTGTGACAAACGGTATCCTGCGCTCCTGCAAGAATGTCACCTGTGGATCATCTACCATCGTGCGAAGCAGCACCACTCCATCCACCTTATGATTCTGTATGATACGCCTAAGCCCCGCCATATCATTGCCTGAACCTATACAAAGTAAAAGGTCGTATTCCATCATACCTGCTATCTCCTGAATCCCCATTATAGCTTCCTGGAAAAAAGGCAGATCGACAAGTGCATAATCCCCCGGCATCACCACACATATATTAAATGTCTTTGACTGTGCAAGCCCCCTGGCTATTACATTAGGTTTATAATCATGCTCCTGTATATATTCAAGCACTCTTTTTCTTGTTGCAGCGCCTATTCTGCCCTTTCCCGATATAGCCCTGCTTACTGTTGTCTTTGAAACGCCAAGTGCCTCTGCTACATCTGATATCGTGATATTGTTACTCATTCTGCCGCCTCTTTCATCTAAATGTGATTAATCACTGAACAACTTTTATTTGTTGCGCAACTCTATTGTTTTTCATTATAACCTATCTTCATACACTTGTCATCCTAGACATGCAATTTTTGCGCAACTGACTCATTCTTCCACGCATATTCGCTCAACATTTTGTTTTCTGATGATTTAATATTTACACCATTTATTTACTAACGTATATTTATGGTATAACTATTGGAGGTACATATAAATGAATTTTAACGAAATATTATATGGTGTGGCATATTACGACGAATATATGCCTTACGACCGCATAGAAACAGATTTTAAGATGATACGCGATGCCGGCATGAATGTTATCAGGATTGCCGAATCCACCTGGAGCACATGGGAGCCTGAGGAGGGAGTATTTGATTTTACACACCTGCACCGCATGCTTGACTGCGCAGCAAAATATGAGCTGAATGTCATTGTCGGAACACCTACATATGCTGTTCCATCATGGCTTGCAAAAAAATATCCCGATATTCTCGCTGTAACACATAACGGCAAAGAGCTCTACGGCCACCGCCAGAACATGGATATCACAAACCCTGACTATCTGCACCATGCACAGATTATCATTGAAAAGCTCATGGAGCAGGTAAAGGACTACGACTGCGTGATCGGCTTCCAGCTCGACAATGAGACAAAGCCCTATGACACCTGTTCCAAATACGCACAGGCTAAATTTGTAGAATATCTGAAGAATGAATTTCCTGACATTGACGAGTTTAACAGGGAGTTTGGACTTGATTACTGGAGCAACCGTGTGGATGACTGGGATGCCTTTCCTGATATCCGCGGCACCATAAATATGAGCCTTGATGCGGAATACAAAAAATTCCAGAGAAAGCTCGTGACAGACTTTTTTGCATGGCAGGCCGATATCGTCAAAAAATACAAGAGAGATGACCAGTTCATCACTCACAATTTCGACTTTGAATGGCACGATTACTCTTACGGCATGCAGCCGGAGGTCAATCAGTACGAGGCTGCCAAGTGTATGGATATCGCAGGCTGCGATATATATCACCCTTCCCAGAGCAGTCTGAGCGGCCGCGAGATTACCGCCTGCGGCAATATTGCAAGGGGCATAAAAGGTGATAATTATCTGGTACTTGAGACCGAGGCTGCCGGAAATCACCCATGGCTTCCTTATCCGAGACAACTGCGCCTGCAGGCCATAAGCCACATTGCAAACGGTGCATGCATGGTTGAATACTGGCACTGGCATTCTATCCACAATGCCATAGAAAGCTACTGGAAGGGCGTGCTCTCCCACGACCTTAGACCGAACCGGCTTTATAAGGAGTGCAGTGTCATCGGAAACGAACTAAAAAAATACGGACACAGGCTGGTCAATTTAAAAAAGACAAACAAGTTTGCGGTTATTGCTGACAACGCTTCTCTTACAGGGCTTAATGAATTTAAGCTGAACAACGAAAGCGACTCCAATTACAATACCGTTTTCAGATGGCTTTGCGATGCCCTGTATCTGATGAACATTGAGTACGACGTGATTCCTGCCGATCCGGCACTTTTTGCTTCATATGAAAATATACTTGTGCCTGCACTCTATAGCGCAACAGATGAGGTGCTCAATGCCTTAAATGAATTTGTTGCAAACGGTGGCAATATGGTGGTGACCTTTAAATCTGCTTTTTCGGATGAACATCTTAAAATACGCCATGACGTGCAGCCTTATATTATAAACAAGGCTCTCGGCATACAATACGATGAGTTCACCCTGCCTGACGATGTCACCGTAAGTTGTGGCGGCAAATCATCAAAAGCGCGTGACTGGATGGAGATGGTCGACTGTACCACTGCCACACCTGTTGCTATGTATGAGCACAAGCACTGGGGAGTACACGCAGCTATCACCCAAAACAGCTATGGCAAAGGACGCGCCATGTATCTTGCCACACTTTTTGGTGAGGACACGCTGATAGAAGCCCTAAAGCTTTTCTTCGGCGAGCCAAAAAATGAATTTGATGCTTCTTATCCCGTTGTCATAAAGCGCGGCACCAATATGCAGGGAGAAAAAATCATTTATCTGCTTAACTACTCGGATGATGAGCAGACTGTTACCTGCCATGCAGACGGTCTCAAGAAGCTTTGCGATGACAGTACTGTATCAGCAGGCGATTGTATAGCTCTTGCACCATGGGATTTTAGCATTCTTTATGCAGATTAGCCCACAGGTTATATCCTATGCTTTTTGCTGCAGATAAATATTTCACAAAAAGCTCATTATATAAGGTCTTAATTATTAATTTTTTCATAAAATTTATTAAGTCTTTTGTTTTGGTGTTGTTTGAATTATTTTTCAGTGTTATAATTTCAAGCGGATTAAAAGGTGGTTTTATGAAGAAAATACAGAATAAGCTTATAGAGCTTTTCAACCGCTACAAGCATGTGTGGATTTTATCATACTTTATCATATATCTGACCTGGTTTGGATATTTAGAGCGCACTGTTACCACACATTATCACTTGATTCATCTTCCGATAGATGATTATATACCGTTTTGTGAATACTTTGTTATTCCTTATATCATGTGGTTTGGCTATGTGGCCTTTGGAATTGCTTTCACGGCATTACATGACAAAAAAGAATTTTACAGACTGTGTGCGTTTTTATACACCGGTATGACCGTATTTTTGGTTATATCAACGCTCTACCCGAATGGTCACAATTTAAGGCCTTATTATTTCACGCACCACAATATGTTTACAGCGCTTTGCGAGTGGCTTTACTCCACTGACACACCGACGAACCTGTTTCCGAGCATTCACGTATACAATTCGCTCGGCATTCATTTTGCGGTGATGCACAGCAGCTATTTCAAGGATAAAAAGCACGTTCAGCACGCATCCTTAGTGCTTTGTGTTCTGATTATACTGTCTACAATGTTTATCAAACAGCACTCAGTATTTGACGTTTCTACAGCCTTTATGCTTGCTTTCGTAATGTACAATGTGGTCTACATCAAAAACTGGATGCATCTGCCACAGAAAAGCGGAAGCTTCCAGGATACAGCAAACAGCAAGGTTCGTGTTTGATTTAATAATTGCAGCTTTCAACTCAAAAAGACATCATCCGGAATTTACACCGGTTGATGTCTTTTTATATTTCACTCATAAAAATGCATGACACTCAAAGTCTGCATATCTGTCCTGTTATCTTACTCTCTCCCTGCTGTAGTCGAGCACCTTGTCCACAGTTGATTTTATTTCTACTGAATTTTTCCTCTGAGTCGAAATTTCTGCGTATGCATCCTCTATCTGCAGCTTATTGCGCTCCTCAAACTTGATAATCTCCTCCTGTGTATTACGGATTGACACAATCTGCTGTCTGCACGCTTCTATCATGTCAACTGAAATCTCGTCACACTGTGAAAACACATGATTGAGCTCCACTCCCTGCTTCATGAGCTTTGTCGTGGCAACATTGTTGTCCTTCAGAAGCCCTACAAGGTGGCTCACCTGCTCTTTAAGTGCACTAATCTCAGCTTTTGCCTCTGAAAGCTCCTGTTTCACAGCATCAATTGCACTGTCATATGAAACAGATGCCTCCCTTATACTCTCAGCAGCCTCCACGAACAGCTTTCCCTGCTCTCCAAGCATGCCCGCCTCTATAGCAGCATTGAGTGAGAGAACACTCATCTGCTTATTCTGCTCCTTCATCTGCGCAGCTATATCCGCACAGCTATCCACATGCTCCTCAAGCCTGTCCGATGTCTCTGACAAGCTCTTAGCCGGAGCTGTAAAATGCTTATTGTTTTCGACAAGCGCACATGTATCCTCATGCTGTGTGGCAATTGCCTTTGCTGCACTCTCAAGGCTTGTAAGATTGTCCGCAGCCGCCTTTACACACTCTGTAAAGCTGTCGTTTAAGGCTGATATGGCATCCATGCTGTCCTTTGAAAATTCCACCACATTATTTGCATTATCATTCAGCTGCTTAAGAGATGACTCCTCAAGCTGTCTTGATTTCTCCAGCTCATCAAAATCAGCCTCTATAAGCTTTGACTTTGCATTTACGTTCTCGAAAAATCCCCTGTCATTATCCAATTGTTCCTTCATATACGCTAATTCCTCAGCGGATATTTTTGTTCTGTTCCCAAACACTGATCTATTCTCCTTTACCGGTTAGCTTTTTAGAATATAATATCACTTATAATACTGTATTTCAAACTGCAGTGACTCATTTTCCCTGAATACATTTATCTTTGGTGAATATACTACGGACAGCACTATATTATTGAACCTTCCTCTTTGTGCAGCTTCAAGCGCGTCAGAACCAAACCTTTGCCTGATATAATCAAAAAAGCTTTCTATATCACCAAAATAAATTGCATTGATTGGCGTGCCATATGAGGATATCAAAGAAAGCCTAAGCACATTATTGTTTTTACCAACTACCCACATGCGGCTCACACGTAGATTTTTGTCTGCAAAAACAGGCTTTGGATTGTCCTTTCCAAACGGTGCCAATACTGAAAACTCAGACACCAGTCTCATTGATACATAATCCACCGGCATCGGCACATCTATATGTATTTTAGGCACGAGGTCATCGTCAGTAAGCGATGCATACTCATTTATTTTCTGACGGAATGGCTCAACGTTTTCTTGTGGCAGTGAAAGTCCTGCAGCCATCGGGTGGCCACCAAACTTCGTGAACAGCTCACTGCATTTGCACATTTCCTCATACATGGAGTACTCCTCTATCGAGCGCCCTGAGCCCTTTACTCCGTCCTCACTCTTTGTGAGTATAAAGGTTGGCTTATTGTATCTCTCCCTGATACGGCCTGCTATGATTCCAGCTATGCTCTCATGCACATCCGGCAGATATATGACAAGCACCCTGTCTTTTTCGTAATTGTCCCTCTCATATATCTCAACTGCGGTTTCGACGCCCTTTGCAGTCATTTCCTTCCTGTCATCATTGAGTGCTACAAGCTCTGATGCGATGCGCATGGCCTCATCCTGCCTGTCGCATAAAAACAGCTCAAGTGCTCTTTTGGCTGTATCCAGACGGCCTGTCGCATTGACACAAGGTCCAAGAACAAATCCAAAATGATATGCATCTACATTTTCAGCCTCTATATTACAACATTCAAGCAGGGCTTTCATGCCGATATTTGTCGTATGATGAATACTCTTTAAACCGGCCTTTACGAGTATACGGTTTTCACCCGTCAGCGGCATGACATCACCGACTGTTGCAAATGCCACATTCTCTATAAAATCCATGGCCTCTTTCTCATCTATGCCAATTTTTCTATATAACAATATGACAATTTTCCAGGCAACAGCTGCTCCGCAAAGCTCCTTGTACGGATAGCTGCACTCTATCTGATGCGGATTTACAACGGCATCTGCTTTGCTCTCCTTGTAAATCTTTATACCCTTTATATCTTCAAAAGGCACTGCATGGTGGTCTGTTACGAGAACCGTCATTCCAAGCTCCTTTGCATGGGCGATTTCCTCAATCGCTGCAATTCCGTTGTCACAGGTGACCACAGTGTCTATCCCGTCCTCATATGCCTTGTCAATCAGATGCACATTCAAACCATAGCCATCCTTCACTCTGTCGGGAATCATATAATCCACACATGCACCGGCTCTTTTAAGTGCCTTCACAAGAATATATGTAGACATCACTCCGTCTATATCATAGTCACCGATTATCCTGATTTTGGCCTTGTCAGCTATCTTTTGGGCAAGAATGTCAACCAGCCTCTGACCATCCTTTAAAAGAGCCGGGTCTGCAATGTCTGAGATTTTGCCGTTTAAAAATTCATTTACCGCGTCATCTCCTATAACACCTCTGTTTCTGATTATCCGAGCCGTCACCTGATCTATTCCAAACTTCGCTCCGATTGCCGCAAAATCAGCCTTCTTCGCACTAACATACCACTTTGCCATAATCTACCCTTTCCAGTCTCAGCCCACACGCCGGTGCTGTGTAGCCTGCCTGTGCCCTATCCTTTGAAGCTAAAATTTCCATCACAGCATCCGGATTTTTCCTTCCATCGCCCACCTCGATGAGCGTTCCTGTGATGATTCTTATCATATTCTGTAAAAATCCATCTCCGGTGTAGCTGATAACAATATCAGCGCCTGTTTTTTCTATATCAATAGAAAAAATTGTCCTGACCGTTGACTTTTTAATATGTTTGTTGCCACAAAAAGCTTTAAAATCATGCTCTCCGAGAAGATACGCTGCTGCTTTTTTCATCCGGTCTGTGTCAAGCGGTTTATCATAGTCGTATACATATTTTCTCCTGAACACATCTGACACAATACCGGTGTGTATTGTATACACATATGTCTTTGTACACAGCATTGTACCTGGCATGAAATCTGTCAGGCACATTTGAAATATCTGTCACCGCAATATCTGCCGGCAGATGCTCATTCAGCCATATAAATATCTCATCCTTTGAAAAATGCTTCGGCATGTGAAAGCTTGCCACCTGCCCCACCGCATGCACTCCAGCATCCGTGCGCCCTGAGCCTATGACCTCAACCGGCTTTCCTGCCAGTGTGGACAGCACATGCTGAAGCTTTCCCTGTATTGTATCATCTGTGGATTTCTGCACCTGCCAGCCTTTGTAGCGTGTGCCGTCGTATGCCACAATTATCTTGTAATTTTGGGTTTCTGTATTCATAAAATTGTCTTTCTTTATCTGAAAAATAGGGTTGTGAATAGTTACTTTTATTTTATATAATATCACATCATTTTTTCTTCTTGCCAGCACTGTTTTGCTCCTTTAATCCAATTAAGCAAGCTCCGCAATACGTGTCACAGCGACATATATATTTGATATCTCATACCATGTATTGTAGTCCACCACACCTGAAACCGGAAGTCCGAATACAGCCTGAAATTTTTCCACGGCCGCCTTTGTCTTTGGTCCGTATATTCCATCCGGCACAATAGATGGAATGGCCGGATATGCCTTTGCGATGCGGGCGAGCTGCTTTTGTATCTGGTATACATTCTGCCCGGACGAGCCTATGCCTATATTGTAGCCCGGCCATGACGCCGGGATTCCTGATACAGCCTCCGCGGTATTGATATACATGTTGCTTCCGTAAAAGTATCTGAGTATCTCAATTGCACTGTAGCCCTGATCACCAAGGCTTTTAGAGCCCCACTGTGTCATCCAACTCGGACAGGAAACCTTCTGTCCGTCACAGTACTGCGTCAGAATCGGCTGCTTCACATTAGGTCTCGACAGATAGTTTTCAAACATTTCATTTACTATCAGCGAGATATTGTCATATATATTTCTGCCATAGATGAATTTGTGGTCATATGCTGTGGACGAAGTAATATTAAAATTATAGCCCTTTCCGCGATAAAACTCCGTATATATCCTGTTTAATGTAAATGACATAATTGCAAGCACATTTGCCCTTATAGTGGCATCAGGCCATGTCGCATATATCTCACTGGATGCGACATTTTTGATGTAGTCCTTATATCTGACATAATAATTTGCCGCTGTGGAATCCGATGGTGCCCCATCATGCACAATAACATATTCCGGAATCACAACACGATTAAGTACAATCTCACCGGTCTCAGCAACCGGCATAATCTCCGGCTCAGGTATCTTGGCAGGATAATCACCGTAGAGTGTATGTGCCGGAATAACAATATTGTCCACATCATTTCCCGGTGCATCAAGTACTTCCAGCTCAATATCCTGTATGGAAAGTCTGTCGGGCATCACCTCAACGCCCGAAACCGTGATATTTCTGTATCCGTTAGCTGAAACAGTTACCGTCACCTCCGAATACGGCTGTGACTCACTGGGCGACATAGAATACTCAAGTGGCGGAGTGGCAATCTCAACTGCCTCTATGCTTCCCGATTCGTTGGTGTCAGTTTCCTCTATCTTCCCCTGCGGATCCCCGGAATAGCTGACTGACACCCTTGCATCCGCAACCGGCGTCCCCATGTTTTTCTGTCGTACTCTCACCTGAAGCCGCCCCTCATCAATTGACTCCTGTTGTAAAATGTGCAGATTTTTCATGAATATTATTACCTTAATATCTTTTTACAATAATATGCACAAAGTGCAGCGCATATGATATAATGAGCGTAGGCAACGAGCAGTGCCAAATTGAAAATATATAAAAATGCCAGCTTGCTGAGCACTTTTTATATATTTTTAATTTGATAGGGCGACTGCCCGTACAGTCAGGAAAATCTCAGATTTTTCTGACTTGCACTGCGTATCACACACTTAGCAGCATTTGTCAATTTTATTAATATTCAGGAGGAAAATTATGCATACATTTCAACCATATCCCATCGACATGCTCGATATCAATCCATTCACCAAGCTCAGTAAGGAGTGGGCTCTCGTGACAGCCGGCGACAAGGAAAAATCAAACACCATGACCGTTTCATGGGGTGGAACCGGTGTCCTCTGGGGCAAAAATGTCGTATTTATTTTTATCAGGGAATCAAGATATACTAAGGATTTCATAGACAATGGTGAGTTTTTCTCACTTTCTTTCCTTAGCGAGAAATACCGCGATGCCTTAAAATACTGTGGTGCTCACTCTGGACGTGGCGAAGACAAATGGTCAAAGGCCGGTCTGACTCCTGCTACACGCCATGGCATACCATATCCGGATGAGGCAAATCTTGTATTCCTCTGCCGCAAGATGGCTGCTGTGCCTATTGAAGAGGCTTCATTTACAGACAAAGCCATTATGCGTCAATGGTACGGCGATCACGATATGCACACTATGTATGTTGGTGAAATTATTGAGGTTGCGGCTCGCTAATTTATTGCAATACTACGGGACGAGAAGAACCCTAATATGTATTTATGCGCTTAAAACTACGTGGCTAAGATAATTGTAAGAATTATGCTTTAATGTTTTCTATGCTTGACGAAACCGGCTTTTATGCGCCGTCCATGGCGCATAACACCTTGCCCTGCCTTCCATGGCAGGGCATTTCTGTGTTTCATGGCATAATTCTAACAATATCTAAGTCACTTCGTAATCGCTTATAAATACATGTTAGGGTTCTTCTCGTCCCTTTCTCTTTGGCAATATATATAGATTAGCCGACTCTTTAAAATGTATCACGGCGTAAGGGGCAATATCTGCCAACAGATATTGCCCCTTATTAATACCATAATCTAGCGGCAGCCGGTACTCATAGCTTCAATGGCCACGGCACCACCGCGCACAACCGAGATATGCTTGTACTGTGACTTGAGCAGGGCTATAAGATCATCATTGCGGTGCTCTGTGAGCTTGCTCTCTAAGATCACGCTGTCGGCATTCTTGTCCACCACGTCAATATTAAAAACCTGCGCTGTCTGGAAGATATCGGTGATTTCCTCGCGGGTGAGCTTTGATACCCTGACATAGAGTATTTCCTTCATATGCAGAGGCACATCAGTCAGGTCAATAACCTTGATGACCTCGACCATTCTGTTGAGCTGCTTTTTTATCTGCTCAAAGGTAATATCATCGCTTGTAACGCAAATAGTCATTCTGGAAATAGTCTCATCCTCTGTGGTTCCAACCGTAAGAGACTGTAAATTGTAGGATTTTGCAGAGAAAAGTCCTGAAACCTTTGCTAAAACACCGACCTCATTCTCCACATAAAGTGCAATCCATCTGTTTTTCATTTCAATATTATTCATCTTATGCACCTCCTACTTTAAAATCATTTCGCTCATAGGATTTCCGCTCTTGACCATTGGAAGAACAATCTCATCCGTAGCTATCATAAACTCAATAATTACAGGTACATCCTTATATTTCTTTGCCTCTGCAAAGGCTGCATCAATATCCTCTTCCTTTTCCACGCGGATTCCGTGTCCACCATAGCTTTCAACAAGCTTGATAAAATCCGGTGTGTATGGCGGACATGCCTCATTTGGTCCCTTGCACTCAGCCGGACAGCCCTTTCTTCTTCGAAGGCAGGTTGCAGAATAACGCTTGCCATAAAAAAGCTGCTGCATCTGGCGCACCATGCCCAGATAGTAGTTGTTGAGCACGCATATGGTCACTCCTGCTCCCTGTACAACTGAGGTGGCAAGCTCCTGTATATTCATCTGAAGTCCACCGTCACCACTAATGCATACAACATCCTTGTCAGGATTTGCAATCTTTGCACCTATTGCTGCCGGAAGACCAAAGCCCATGGTTCCAAGACCTCCCGATGTAAGAAGCTGGCTGTTGCTGTCAAGCTCTAAGTACTGTGTAGCCCACATCTGATGCTGACCTACATCTGTAACGTAGATTGCATCCTTATAGTTCTTATTGATATGCTCCATAATCATCTGAGGTGTCATGCCCTTGTCTCTTCTCATGCCAAGAGGATTTTCCTCATCCCATGCCTTAATCTGCTTCTGCCACTCAGCAGTCTTTATCGGCTCAGCCCACTCGTTTAACTTGTCGAGCGCCACATTGGCATCTGCAACGATAGGAACATCAACCACTACATTTCGTGAAATAGATGCAGTATCCACATCAATATGTACAATCTTTGCCTTTGGAGCGAACTCATTTAAGTCACCGGTTATTCTATCATTAAATCGTGTACCTATTGAAAAAAGTAAATCACACTCACTGACTGCCTTGTTTGCCGCATATTTGCCGTGCATACCGCAGTTGCCCACATAAAGCGGATGGGTGGTCGGTATAGCGCCCTTACCCATTATTGTGGTGACAACAGGCACATTCTCTGCCTCCACAAAACGGCGCAGGTTTTCATTTGCCCTGGCAACATTTATACCGCCTCCTGCAAGGATAAGCGGTTTTTTGGCACTCTTTAACATCTTGTAGGCGCGCTTAAGCTGTCCGACATGTACTGTATCATTTACACGATAGCCTCTGATTTCCACCTTGTCCGGATACTCTGCCGGACCGGATGCAGTCTGGATATCCTTTGGCAGGTCAATCAGTACAGGGCCCGGCTTTCCGGTCCTTGCAATATGAAATGCCATCTTTATGATTTTTCCAAGGTCCTTTCTGTCACGGACTGTAACAGAATACTTTGTGATATTTCTGGTGATTCCGACTATATCCACTTCCTGAAAGGCATCATTTCCGATAAGTGGAAGCGGTACCTGTCCTGTAAAGCACACAAGCGGCACATTGTCATAATGCGCATCTGCAAGACCTGTAACTGTGTTGGTAGCTCCGGGACCGCTTGTCACAAGGCAGACACCCACCTTGCCTGTAGACTTGGCATAGCCCTCAGCCTCATGAATCAGGCCCTGTTCATGTCTAGGCAGAACCAGATTGATTGAATTAGTCTTGTATAACTCATCGAATAAATCTGTAACTGTTCCTCCCGGATAGGCAAAAATAGTATCTACGCCTTCCTCCTCCAATGCTTTTACAAATAATTTTCTTCCTGTGATGTCCATACTGCTGTCATCCTCGTTTCTATTTAATAGTTTATTTTACTTTCTCATATCGAAGGAAATAAAACTCCAAATCAAAGTATGTCTGCTCTTCGCTGTCTCCCGTAATCTGCCACTCAGGCTTCTCGTCAAGATTTGGAAAATATGCATCCGCATCATACTCAAAGTCCACCTTTGTAATGTGGGCTACATCGCATTCATCCACGAGCTGCTCATAAATTTTCTGTCCACCAATGATATAAATATCCTCAGAATTGTATTTTTCAAGCTCCTTGTGAAGCTCATCAAGTGAGTGAACCACGACAGCGCCCTCCACCTCATAGGATGGGTTATGTGTGAGCACTATATTGGTTCTGTTCTTAAGAGGTCTGCTGTTTGGAAAGCTCTCAAGTGTCTTTCTGCCCATGACTACAACCTTTCCTGTAGTCATCTCGCGGAAAAACTTCTGGTCCATAGGTATCCGAACGAGCAACTGGTTGTTTTTTCCAATTGCCCAGTTATTGTCAACTGCTGCTATTAAATTCATGATTTTCTCCCTGTTGTAATCGTTGCTGTTCACACAAAGTAGTGAACAATAACCTTCTTATAACTGCTTCATATCCACATTTTTTAAACCGCAATAGGTATATCCTTAATCTGCTCACCTGTCACATAGTCTGTTATCTTGATATCATCCGTCGTAAATTGATAGAAATCCTTTATGTCAGGATTGAGCCAGAACTTTGGAGCATCGTACTGTGGTCTCTCAATCAGCTCCTTCACAATTGGCACATGCCTGTCGTAAATGTGTGCATCTGCAATCACGTGCACCAGCTCTCCGACTCTCATATCACACACCTGCGCCAGCATATGCATAAGCACCGCATACTGGCATACATTCCAATTGTTCGCTGCAAGCACATCCTGTGAGCGCTGATTTAAGATACCATTTAATGTGAGCCTGTCATCACCCTTTTTCTGTGTCACGTTGAATGTCATGCTGTATGCGCACGGATACAGATTCATCTCATGCAGATCCTGATGCACATATATATTGGTAAGTATTCTTCTTGAAAAAGGTGTATGCTTCAAATCATAAATGACTCTGTCCACCTGATCCATCATGCCTTCCTTATATTGATGCTTTACACCAAGCTGATATCCGTAGGCCTTGCCGATTGAACCATCCTCATCTGCCCACTCATCCCACACATGGCTTTTTAAATCATGGATATTGTTGGATTTCTTCTGCCATATCCAAAGAAGCTCATCCGTTGCACTCTTGATATATGTCTTTCTTAAAGTGATAGCCGGAAACTCCTTTGACAAATCATATCTGTTGACGACACCAAACTTCTTTATTGTATAGGCGCTTGTGCCGTCCTCCCAGTGTGGACGCACCAGCTCTCCCTCAGTGCTTGTGCCATTTTCCAGAATATCCTGACACATCGCTACAAAAACTTTATCTGCATAACTCATATTATCTGCTCCCTAACCATAAGTATTCAACCGATACAATTACCCGTTTACTGTCTATTGTATCTAATTATCAATTTTTTTTCAATATATTCAATGTGCAAATTCAAATGATTTTTTTAGCTTTTTTCTTCATAAATTATTTAAGTTTTTTATTATTCTTTTCGATTAAGGACACAATTTGGACAAATTTATTTAGTATAGTAATACCTGTAAAGGAGATACACCTTTACAAATTCCCTTTTTTAAACATTTTTTCATAAACTAAACTCCTCGAAAAGAAGCCGCTTCCCTCGGCTTCTTTTCACGTTATGGGGGTTTACATTTCAGGCTTTTTCCCATATTATGATTAAAGGATCAAAAAGTAGAGTCAGATTACGCGAATGCGTAGCATGTAGTAATCTGATTAATCATAAATGAGGAGATTCACAATCACATGAAATTTTTTCTCGCACCGATGCAAGGGCTGACCGGATATACAGTAAGAAATGCATTCCACCACCATTTTGACTACATAGACAAATACTACACACCGTTCATCCCTGCCGCAAAGCGCATGAATGCCAAGATAAAAAGAGACATAGACCCGGTAAACAACGACGGAATCACTCTCATACCGCAGGCCATGTCTATAGTGGCAGACGAGGTCATCGACCTACACAGGCAGCTTGTTCCTTACGGATATGATGAGATAAATGTAAATCTCGGCTGTCCGTCAGGCACCGTCGTATCCAAGAAACGAGGCTCCGGCATACTCGCATATCCTGATATGCTGGATAGCTTCCTCGATGAGCTGTATACAAAAGCTGATTTCCCTGTTTCAATAAAAACTCGCGTGGGCTTTAACGATGATGAACTATGGCCCAAGCTTATCGAAATATACAGTAAATATCCGATAAGTGAGCTTACCGTGCATCCGAGAGTCCAGAAGGATTTTTATAAAAATACGCCGCGCATGGATGACTTCGCCCTCGCCATGCAGAAAATAAATCCTGATAAAACCATACTCTGCTACAACGGAGATATCACTGATACTAATAGTTTCAAGGCACTAACCGACTGCTTCCCTGATATTGATGAAATCATGATAGGCCGCGGACTGTTTGCAAATCCTGCTCTTATTGCAGAGCTAAAAGGTATAAGCATGGATAAAGCCGAGCTTCGCGAGCGCTTAAAGAACTGGCATGATGAGATTTTATCCGGTTATCTGTCCATCTTTTCCGGTGAAAAGGATGCCATTTTCCGCATGAAGGAAATCTGGGCATATATGCATGGGCTGTTTTCTGACTCTGAAAAGCTCTGGAAGAAAATTAAAAAATGCCAGACGCTTAATGACTATAAGTCAATCGTTCGAATGGCATTTGATGCTTTTTAAAATATAAACACTTTACTTTCTTGCAATTCTGTGAAGCTGTGGCCTTATGGTGATATCTGTCATCACAAGGCCTTCTCTTTGCCCCAAAACATAAAGCACTGCGTCTGCAACCTCATTTGGCTGTATTCTTGCAGCTTCATTTTCATCCACTGTAAAATCAGCATTCCTGTACAGATTGGTGTCGGTCATATCAGGCTCTAAATTCACCACACGCACACCGTACTTTCTCGCCTCCTCAAACAGGCTGTGGGAAAAGCTCGTAAGCCCCGCCTTTGTGGCACCATAGGCACAGCCGTGCGGATTCGTCTTTTCAGCAGTGATTGATGAGATATTTATTATTGTTCCTTTGTTTTTCTTTAAATCGCGAAGCAGCAGATTTGTGATAATCATCGGTGCCTCAAGATTTGTCCTCACCATCTGTGATATTTTTACAGGATTAAGCTCCTCATGAAGAGCGTAAAAGCCGACGCCTGCATTGTTTATGAGAAGTGATATGTCATGATTTTTATTAATTTCTTTTATTGTCTTGATGAGCTTTGCAGTATCGGTAATATCGCATACTATACGCTCTATCCCTGCAATATCATCACTTTGATTGAAGCTTCTTCCTATTCCGTAAACCAACCAGCCATTCGCTGCAAGCTGCCTGCATATAGCTTTTCCGATGCCGGAAGACGCCCCGGTTACAATTGCTTTGTTCATCTGATTGCTCCTTTATACTATGTGATATATATATTGAAAATGTATTGCAATAATATCACTTCCACATAAATATCCTGTCCTTATCCACATATTCGGATACAGCCTGTATCATAAACTCTTCCATATCACTTCGTATATTTTCCGGATACTGGTAATACCCATTCACATTGTCGTATGGAAAATTCACCACAGCACTACAAGGCATGTCCTTTCGCATTTTCTTCAGATAATCCTGAGATATGCGGAAGCTTCCGATACTCACATCCCACAGCTTAGAACCGTCTATCTGTGAAAATACGTCACCAACCATCCTGCTGTATTCACCTCTCCAGTCCTTGCAGTATATCATCGGATCAAAGCACAGTCGCACTGGAAATCCACTATCCATAGCACATTTTGCTGCCTGAATCCGCTCCATAGGTGCGGACGCAAAATGCTCATACTCTGCTGCAACCCTTTGAGGCGAAACTGTATAGGCAATAATTACCCTGTCACAGGCTTCGTAATTGCTCCACAAATCACACCTGCCACTCTTGGTGCGGATTTCAATTGTAAGATTCTCATGCTTCTTTGTAAAAGCAATCCATTCCCTCACAAAGCCGGTAAGCGACTCTATGGCCACGAGGTCTGCATCATATGACACGCAAAGATATATGCTTTTTTGCGCCAGAAGTGCTTCAAGCTCCGCAAAAATATCCTCCAAATTTACAAACACCACAAGATTACCAGACGGATACATGCCCTTTAAATAGCAGTATTCGCAGTCAAATATACAGTTCATCATGCATGAGCAATAGTAAAAATTCTCATTTCCAAAGCTCTGACACACCGGTGCACCTTCATATATGCAGCCGCTTGTATTCTCTGCCAGAATGAGCGCCTTGGCATTGCTTTGAGCAGAAATACTCTGCTTTTTGCGGCAGAAAACATCCTTGTAGTGGTCAATTTCTATGACTGTTGTATTATTCAGCTTTTCTAAAATCTGCTTTGTACGTGAATGCTCGGTCACGCCTTTTTCCACGTATACATGTGAAAACATTTTATTGTATTGGCACATTTGACATTTCCTTCTTACAACAATCTCTGTTTCAATTCAAACAGACATTTCTTTCCTTCACGCTTGCTCTCACACGGCAGCAAGCCATTTGTATAGTACTCATCCAGAACAGCTTTATAATCTATACCACTTAGTCTGCAATACTTTATAAGCTGTGCCAGCTGATCTCCCATTACCTTGGAACAGCGCATATCGCTGGTCAGCCTGTCAATATTCCAAGCGGATTTAGTATCATCTGTCGCATTGCCGTCTGCCATATTTTCGCCTTTAGTCTTATCATCTATTGAAGTTTTATTACCACCTACACTTAAAAGTATATCAATATAGCCGCATATTTTGTCTTCCTGCAAAGCAAAAAGCTCTGTGATTTTCGACTGGTCAATTCTCTCACCGGCATCTGAAACAAGCTTTATAAAATGCATACGATGCGGTCCCACGAAAAACGCTGCTGCCTGATAAACGGCGGCTGCCTCCATATCATATACAACCGAATCGCTCCCTTCATTAAGCACCCTTGCGACCGTTACTATCTCACACTCCCTGAAATTTGCTTTCATCAGCATATCGGGGTAAAATGTACGCCCTGTCATCTGCTCAGTAAGCTTGTTTCCCAGAAATATACTGCCCATACAGATATCACTGCTAAAACCAGCGCCACACCCCACATTCAAAATCTCATCATCCTGTGAAATCCCATACGCACCACCGATATTTGAAACCGCTGCCGCCGCATTGATTTCTCCTACGCCTGTTATCACAAGCCTGATACTCTCATTTGCAAACACATCAAATCTGACCATTTCAGGGCTTTTTTCCTTTTTTAAGCCATAGTGGTCTATTATATTTTTTGCCTCAGCATAAAAAGCGCTAAATATATAAATCATAGATAATTCCTTCAAATCTTCCCTGCATACATCACCAGGATTTATCTCTCAAGCTCCTTTAAAAGCCTTGTCCTGTTGCTTCCAACCATGAGCTTTTCATTGTAGATATCAAATTTTTCACACTCGTTCTCAGCTAAAAAGCCGCTGATTTCCGGTGTGATGGTCAGCTCTGTCACAAAGACAAGCATCTCCTGGCCGTCCGAGAATACATCCTCCACAAAATCAAATGCGTGGTTTAGCTTCTCTCCTGCCGCATCCTCCATAGTTGAAAGCTTCTCTGATTCTTCGGTAAAATCATCCATCACCGTATCAAAATCACCCTTGATATGCTTTAAAACATCCTGTCTGATATAATATTCCTTTGGCAAAATAAGAGAGCTCTCCTTCAATATCTCCATATTCTTTGAAAACTGCTCCACAGCGCTGTTGTACAGAGCATGCTGCTCTTCATTGCTTCTTTGTGACTTTCTGTATTCCTTCAGAAACTCATACCATAGCTGCACCATTTTCCGCTCTCTGGCCACATCCGAAAAAACAACTGTCAGTCCGCTTAAAAGCAGATTCACCACAGTGATTCTCTCATCGAAATCAGCATCAAACACACGTTTATATACTGACTTTTTCACATTTCCGGACAATATATCGCTTATACCGTAATCCTCATTGTATTTTCTGTAGATTTCCAAATATGCGTACACATCCTCTGCTATATCAGGATGATGGATAAACTCACCTATTACCTCCTCCGTGACTGCAAGTTCTCCCGCCTCGTACACCTTAAGCAGACTGCTTAAATCCTCCCAGCCTCTTGCCGTGACGAAATTCATACCGTCCACGTCAGTTTCCACCCTGTAAAAATTGTTTGGGTGAAGCTCAAGATAGCTTAAAAGTGCATCATGGATATGCACATCTCTGGCATATTCCTTCCACACCTGATAGTCCGCTTCTATCGATATATATCTGACACGGTCGAGCGTAACCATATCAAAATCGCGCACTGATTTATTATACTCAGGCGGATTTCCTGCCGCAACAATCACCCAGCCCTTTGGAACAGCCTGATTACCAAATGTCTTGCACTGCAAAAACTGAAGCATCGTAGGCGCAAGTGTCTCGGACACGCAGTTTATCTCATCAATAAAAAGTATGCCCTCCTTAAGCCCTGTTGCTTCCATCTTTTCATAGACGCTGGCTATAATCTCGCTCATCGTGTATTCCGTGACTGAATAGCTCTTTCCGTCATACTCACGCTCCTTTATAAACGGCAGTCCTACCGCTGACTGGCGCGTGTGATGCGTGATGGTATATGCCACAAGACCTATTTTGCACTCTCTTGCAATCTGCTCCATAATCTGTGTCTTGCCTACGCCGGGCGGTCCGATTAAGAGCATCGGTCTCTGCCTGATCTGCGGTATCACGTACTCTCCATGTGCATCCTTTGACAGGTATGCTTTCACTGTATTTTTCACTTCGTTTTTTGCCTGTTTTATATTCATATTGTTTCCTCCAGCTCCACCTGCATCGCCCATGGCGGCACCTCATTACCCTCATATGCACCAACCGACACAAATGCGCACTTGTACGATGGACACTTTGCCGGGAAAATTCCCTTGCCATCAGTAAAATATATAAGTCCGCACATGTTCTTAAGCTCACCCTTATCCAAAAGGTCTCTCACATACGAAAATGCCGGTCTGAAATCTGTGCCTCCGCCTCCTACGAGCGTAAACTTGTTTAAAAGCGGCTTAATCTGCTTTTCATCTGTAATTTCCTCGTCCGTCTTTACGCTGTCATCACACTGTATGATGCGTATTTTATTCCTGACAAAAAAAAGCTGTCCGACTCCGTGAGAATTGTAAAGGTCTCCTGTAAAAAGTGCTCCACCAGCTCTCCGCTAACAGAATAGCTCGTATCAAGTACTATGACAAAATCCCTTATCTTGTATGTCTCCCTCGTTTCAAGAGGCTCAATGAGCGGCATATTGCCGTAAAGCGAAAGTCCATACGCGTAATACCCCATATCAAAGGAATCGTAATCTGCGTGCACCTCCTCACGAAGCACTGCAAACCTGCGCAGAAACTCCTTGTAGCTTCGTCTGCTTCTTTTTGCGGACAGTTCCCTCATCATTACCTGCTCGCCCTCAGATTCACTGTCCTTTGAATGTTTTTTCTCCATGCGTGTCTGTCTGGATATTTTCTGCCACTGCTTTTGAGCCTCGGATGAGCTTAGTGGCATAGCATTGCCGTTTTTCTCCTCCGGCCAAAGGGCATGGTCATCTGTGTAAAATTCCCGTGCCAGAAGTGCAAGCTCATTTTTATCCTTTGTGTTTGCAGTATCATCTATATCCGTGATTTCTTCAGCCTCTATTTCTGCATACTGCTTGTATAGCCACGCGTACAAGGCTCCGGGAGCAATCACGATACGCTCTTTTTTTAGCCTCTCATACGTGATTTTTCTTATATAGCTTAGGATACGCTTTGTGCTTTTCTTTTCCATTGTATCAATCGTATACTCAACCATTATATCACATGCTGTATTCCACAGGAATTCATCCCTCTCACCTTTAGTCCACAGGTGAAAAAAACAGACAGTGCAGCACACTGTGCAGATAAGCCCGGTTCAGATACATGCCATTTTTCTTAAATATATCAATAAGCCTGATTGGATTGTAATAAATATATGTGCCGTCAGTTGCCATGGAGTAAAGCTGCTCGTTCACCTTTGGGGAAAGAGCCGAGAGCGCCAGCTTCATAAAAGGCATGTCGAGATACAACTCGCACTGTATTTCATCTATTATTTTCTGTGACATTTCCTCCTGCCACTCTGAATCTGTCTGGACATGTTTTTTCATGAAGCTGCCTCCTTTCCCATATACTTCTCCATTTCTCGCACCAATGGAGCGAATATTATTCTACTGCAATATTTTTAAAATTTATTACACTATACATACACATGATATGAGGGTCAAAAGGTATTTTACCCCTCATTTATTATTAAATTTAAAATTCAAACCGCCTCTTCCTGGATACCGACAGATTTTCCTTCTTAAATCTATGCAAAATCACACTGCCCTCACTCCATTCATCCTGTGCTGCAAGTGCAAGCATATCAGTAACAGCCAGGACATCTGCGATAAAATTCTCCTCACCATCTTTAAGCTCCAGAAAACTCTGCAGCAAACCCGAATCCCTTTTTCTTATGATAAGCTCAGACAGCCTTTTTTTATGATTGACAATATACTCCAAAAACTGCTGCCTAGCTTCTTTTGAAAGCTCATACGCATAAATAAGCCTGTAAAAAGCCATATCTAAAAGATCATCCTCACTCTCCTGCGCAATCGCCTCTGAAAATATTTCATCATACTGCTTCCACACAAACACGCGGTCCATAAAAGCCTGTCTGGCGCGAAAGCCTTCTCCGTTCATGTTCAGTTTAAAAATATGAGCAGGACCAATCTCATCATATGTCTGGTCGTACTCGAAAAAACATGCCTGCGCAATCGCATTTCCATCGCTGTCAGCCCATCTAACCCTCACAAGAGTGCTTATCTGTGAAAGAATCTGCTTAAGACACGACTTATCCTTCGGTGAGCCTCTCATCACAAGCATATAAAGTTTTGTGCAGTTCATGAAAGCGTCACCATCCACATCACATATGTCGGATGGCAACTCAAGCACAGACATCCTTGAACAATTATAAAAGCACAGCCTGCCAATTTTTTGCATTCCGTCCGGCAATATGACCCTCTCGATATAATCATCACACAGCTCCGTCATATCGGGACGCAGAATATCATCAATCCCAAGCTCTGTTTTCAATTTTTCAGGCATGCTCTTGAAAGAAAAGCAATACTCCGCAAGCTCCGTCACTCTCATGCCGTCAAGCGTATCCGGCACCACACACACCGGATTTTTCCCATACATATGAAGAAGCCTAATGCAATTGTCATTAAGCCTCTCATATACACATATATAATTATCGTTTATTTCAACTTCTATATTTGTCATCGCTATCTTTAATTCTATGTTTTTATTACTATATTGTGTTAATTTTGTGCATTAGATATATCTACGTAAAAATTTATCCAACCTTCAATAATTCATCTATCGTATTCTTAAAATCATAAAACAAATCAATATATTTTTCAACAATTGTATTACAATGTGTCCTTACAACCTCACAATCATAGTCATGTGCAAGTTCATTTCTGACCTTAAGCATATCCATCCACGCATCATCAGAAATCAGCTTTGCCTTGAAGGATTCACGTAACACCTCTCGCGGTGAACCTGTAACAAACCCGGTTATCGAATAATATTGTACCAGAATATCTTTCATTACCTTCCACGATAAATCAAAAGTAATACTAAATTTAGCACTTGTCCCACTCAAAACAAACGAATCGGAAAGGTCTCTCTGCCTTGCCTCAGCTAACGCATCTAGTGAATTACAAAAAGATTTAAAACGTCTCTCAAATTTTGCGTCCATACTGTCTGATATCCTCCAATAATAAATCATTCCTGCATGTATCCAAATTCAGTAAATCAACACTGTACAAGGTAGGTAAGTCCTCCACTTCATCAGAAAGCGTATCAAAATCCTTCACTCCCGATACCGCTATATCAATATCACTGCGTTCCAATGCAGTACCTTTAGCTCTTGAACCATATAAAATTACCTTTTGGGCATCATACTGTCTGCAAAGCTCTGCAACCCTGCTTATAACCTCTTCAACCTTCACTAATCTAACCTCATATAAAAATAATCTGCACTACTTATCAGTTAGTTTATCACAATTCCTACATTATTTCCACCACAACGTAAGGGGCGCTGCCGCGGGCACCGCGGTGGCACACGTACTATCACGTGTGCGAATAGCGCAGTGAGTTAGATACTGTAGAAATTATGCCATGAAGCGCAGAAACGCCCCTGCAAGGACGCAGGGGCGAGGAGAATCGCGCCACGGACGGCGCGTTTCGACGGTTTCGTCAAGCATAGAAACCCTTCAAGCATAATTTCGTACAATATCTTACCCACGAAGCGTAACACGCGGGATAGTGCGTGTGCCACCGCGGTACCTGCGGCAGCGCCCCGTACTACATCCAAAATCTACTCAAGCAGATTCTTCATACTGTTCACACTTATAAGAATTGTCGATCCATTGTGCAAAAGTGCTGTCGTAGTCGGCGGAAGCACACCTGCCACACCAAGAGCAATGAGCCCTGAGTTAAAACCAACAATCTTTCGATAGTTGCTCTTTATACGTTTCATAAGAGCATTACTTATATATTTAAGAGTAACAATCTGGTAGAGATCGTCAGAGCCCACCGTAATATCAGCAATCTCGCGTGCAATTTCAGCGCCGTCACTGATTGCAATACCGACATTTGCCGCTGAAAGAGCCGGTGAATCATTTATGCCGTCACCAATCATAATGACCTTTCTGCCCTTAGCCTTTTCTCTCTCCACAAAGGCAGCCTTGTCCTCAGGTAAAACCTCGGCGTAATATTCATCTACACCTACTTTTTTCGCAATGACAGAAGCTGTACGTTCACTGTCGCCTGTCATCATGACAACCTTTGATATGCCCGCCTTCTTTAATGAAGTAACAACCGCCGCTGCCTCATCACGCAGAGGATCCTCAATACAGATAACTGCCGAAAGCTTACCCTCAATAGCCAGATACAGGTGAGAATAATACAGCGGAAGCGACTCAAACAGTGGCTCCTTTCCTGCAGGAACAACACATTTTTCATCCTCAAAGACAAAATGATAGCTTCCGATAACAGTACGCTTGCCATTGATGGAGGTTGCAATTCCATGAGCCACAATATACTCCACCTTTGTATGCATTTCCTCGTGGGAAAGCCCCTTCTTAGAAGCAGCGTCTACCACTGCCTTTGCCATTGAATGAGGGAAATGCTCCTCCAGACAGGCTGCAACACGAAGCATGTCATCAGATGAATACTCATCATTGAAGTTCACCACATCAACCACAGTCGGATGTGCCTTTGTGAGTGTACCGGTCTTGTCAAAGACGATGGTATCAGCCTCTGCAACAGCCTCAAGGAACTTTCCTCCCTTTACTGTTACATTATAAAGGCTTGCCTCTCTGATAGCAGAAAGCACAGAGATTGGCATAGCAAGCTTGAGTGCACAACAGAAATCCACCATGAGAATTGACATAGCCTTTGTCACATTTCTTGTCAGAAGATATGTAAGCCCTGTAGCTCCAAGCGTCCACGGCACAAGCCTATCAGCATAGTGCTCAGCCTTTCCCTCCAGCTCTGATTTAAGCTTTTCAGACTCCTCTATCATAGTAACAATCTGGTCAAAACGGTTGTTTCCTTCAACCTCCTTGACCCTGATAGTAATCTCGCCCTCCTCGACAACAGTGCCTGCAAACACAGTATTGCCGACAGTTCTTTGAACCGGAACCGACTCACCTGTCAGGGAAGCCTGATTGACCATCGCATCGCCATCTAAGACCTCTCCGTCGAATGGTATGACATTTCCCATATGGACAACAACCTTGTCACCCTTTTCAATCTTTGAAGACTCAACGAGTATCTCCTGATTCTCAGGTGTCCTAAGCCATACCTTGCTCACATTAAGCGACATGCTTCTGGCCAGGTCATCAACAGACTTCTTGTGTGTCCATTCCTCCAAAAGCTCACCTATTCCAAGCAAAAACATAATAGAGCTTGCGGTAGAAAAATCCTTTGTGACAAGCGAAACCGTGATGGCAGTAGCATCAAGCACCGGCACCTCTATTTTTCTCTGCAACAGACACTTAAGCCCAATTCCAATATACTTTATAGAACGTCCAACAGTAAGCGCTGTCCTGATTGGCCAAGGCAGCAGAAGCTTTTTACTGTAATGCCAGACAACACTTCCGATAAGCTTTTCCTGATATGAATTATTAAGCTCTCTCCCTGATGTCTTAATAACAGTCTGTGGCACGTTGGCGCTCCCATAATGAAAGTGGCGTAGCAGCTCTATAATCTCCTCTCTGTCTCCTACATACTCAATCACAGCATCAGCAGTCCTGTCATAAACCTTTACAAAGGTAACATTCCTGTGATTGTGAATCACATAAAGCAGAGTGTCCGCCTGCTCATATGTCATGCGGTACTGCTCCATATGAACACGCATACGGCCTCTTGACTCATGCTTAATCGTAAATTTCATATGACCGCCTCTTATCTTCTATGCCTCAGCAGTCTCTGCTGTAACCTCAGCCTGCTCTGCTTCCTGCTCATCAGCCTCAGCACACTCGCATACATCCTCAGATTCATCCGAAACCTTAGCAGCCTCAGCCTTAGCCTCACGCTCCTCGTTGATGCTCTTAGCCTCAGCAAGAATATCCTCTGCATTCTCCTGAACAGTATTAACAGTCTTCATAACACAATCCTTAGCACGAAGCGCTGCTGCTGTACACTGTGTATAAGCACGCTTAGCATCCTTGCTTGATAAAATCTTGATACCTGCTGTACCAAAAGCAACACCTGCTGCGAATAAACCTGAAGCTTTCCAATTAAATGACATAATGTTTTCCTCCTGTATATTTACAAAAATTCTGGTTAAAGTTTACTTACAAGAAACATTATATTTCCCGGAAATACTGTTATTCAAGCCTAATCTCATACAGTTCTTGCTAATTCATGCCCTCAAACGCCCTTATTATGCGTCCTCCCGGACTTATTGATAAAGTTTATCACTTCAATTGATACATACACAAAAAGCATAACAACATCGACTGCGATATTCTTGATTTCAAGTATTTCGTTACCTTCATCGGTGACAACACATTCAGCTTTTACATTACCATCTTCAAGTACATACATATTACCTTTTTCAAGATAGCGATCAACCATGCTCTCCTATTCATCAGCTAATAGCAATAATGATATAAACTACTTTTTATTTTCATTCACTTCTCTGATTTTCATATCCATTACTCCGTCAAACAAACAGGTGGATTTGATGGTCAAAAGGTATTCTCTCCAACTGAAGATATATTATGACCATCAAATATAATATTTATTAGTAATTCAAAAGATTACATTTTTGATACAAATTCTGCAATTTGACCATCAACATATAGGATGTGATTAACTAACCACTCTGTGAGATACTTTAAAATACCCATAATCTGTTCATCCTGATCTTTTATTTCATCATTGTGATGTTCAATAAATTCATCAAGTTTGTGTATAAATTCCTGATGCTGAATTTTTTGAGTAAATAATTTTTTATAATTAATAGATTCCATATACTGCTCTTCATCACTAAAATGTTTCGCTGTATAATCACGAAGGTCTTCAAGTATCATGTCAATTCTATCATATTTATCCGGTGTATTCTCGTCATGAAGCAGTTCATATGCATCATCTGCATATTTAAACAACTGCTTATGCTCTTCGTCTATCATATCTATGCCGATATAATATTCTGGTTTCATTTCATACATAAATTAATCCTACTTTCATTCTTATTCTTCTTTTGAAATCCACGTAATACAAGTATACAATGGAAAACACTATTATCTTATATATCATCGGTTTCTTCCAAAGCATTCTCTAATTGTCTTTGAAATATCTGAATCAACAAAACCTTTCTGTGACATGTCATCAAGCATCTCACACGTTTTTTCATGCGATAATCCCTTTTTATAAGGTCTATCTTCCGTAAGAGCCTGATAAATATCAACACATGCCATCATACGTTCCGGCTCATTTAATTCATCCGCAGTTTTTCCAAAAGGATACCCTTTTCCATTTAATTTTTCATGATGGAATGCCGCCCAATCTCGTATATCTTCAAAATCATTAACCTCTGATAATATAAGATATGTATAACCGGCATGATTTTTCATTTTAGAAAATTCATCATCCGTAAGTTTATCCGGTTTTTCCAAAATCTCATTGCCTACCGCCATTTTTCCTATATCATGCAGGGCACCAGCCAAATACATTTTCTGTACAATGATTGAATCATATCCCATATAACGGGCAAGCAGGGATGCTTTTTCAGCTACTCCTATAGAATGTCTGCTTGTAAAAGAAGATTTATAATCTACAATCTTTGCAAAGAAATCTGCAACATCTTTACACATTTCCCAATCAAAAACCAGCTTTTCTCTTGGGATAGCTTCCCATAGATTAGTTTCAAAAGAATCATCACTTAAACACATAAAGGATTCTTTTGTGAATGCATGACGAAAAGCGTTAACACATTCGGAATCAAATAAACGATCCTTATTTTTTGAAAGATACTGACATATAAAATCCCAGCTATTATCATCAGAATCAATACTATTTCTTATAATATCAACAATATCTGCAAGATGAATAATCCTTGAGAACAATGGAATTTCATGCCACTTCTTTCGAAAGGGACCGGTTCCATCAGCATGTTCATGATGATATAAAATCACATTTGAAATATCTGTTTTAAAAGGGATTTTAGTAATATTTTTTTCACCATATATACAATGGAGATTCGTTTTTTCCTCAGATAAACCTTTTTTTAGGTCAATAACAGAATCCTTTTTTAGCTCCTCAGAAATATATTGTGTCAACGCATTATCGTGCAGCAAAGCGCATATAGCTAAATCTTGTAACGCATCACCTTGAATTTTCCAATATTCAGCCATGCATATACTTATATAAGCCACTCTTTTTCCATGTTTGTTTTTGATATTTACCAACTCTGCTTCTATACAGTCCAAAGCATAAGAACAGGCTCCTGCAAGTCCGATAATATCTATACTTAGCATTTCCATAATCCATGCAGATTACAATATGCATATACTTCTTCTACCTGCTCACCATCGCAAAGGCAAAAATCTGCTACCGGCACGCCCTTATCCTTTACCATTTCAATAATGTTTCCACAGTGATTGCATACATAATATTTTACTTCCATCTTTTTCTCCTTCCATGTGTAAAAAATAAAATCTAAATTGCTTCTATAACTTTTTATTCTTATTAATTAGGATTAATTGACAATAATTATTATATAGTATTATAGTACTTTAGTCAATACGAAAACAGTAATCATTCCTATTTTAAAAATTTTATATTATCCTTTATTTTCAAAGAAACGCAAAAAATCATGTTTAAAATTCATTAATTATCTAGTATTTATGTATCATAAAAAGTACAGCCTATTTATTGAGAACGCTTATTTTATCTGATACAATAAGGAAAATTGAGATTTTATTTTATAAGGAGGAATCAATAATGAGAGGTGTCGAAACCCGAATTCAGGAAATCAGACATAAAATCTTTACAGAGGTTGCGCGTATGGCATATCATACCGAATGGCCTGTAAAAGATCGTATGGAAGCTCTTCCATACAAGATTATTCCTGGCGAAAAAGGAAATTTCAGGAACGATGTATTTTTGGAGCGTGCTATAGTCGGAGAGAGACTTCGTCTGGCAATGGGACTGCCTTACCGCAGTGCTGCCGAGCATTCACCTATATCAGATGGAATCGAGGCTGCCGACAAAGATGAAACCTACTATACACCGCCTCTTATCAATGTTATAAAATTTGCATGTAATGCATGCCCTGAAAAAAGAGTACATGTTACAGACGGCTGTCAGGGATGTCTGGCTCATCCATGCATGGAGGTATGTCCAAAAGATGCTGTATCGCTGGATCGCACGACCGGAAAATCTGTAATTGACCAGGAAAAATGCATAAAGTGTGGACGCTGTGCAAGCGTATGTTCATATAATGCAATTATTGTTCAGGAACGTCCATGTGCAAAGGCCTGTGGCATGGATGCCATTTCTTCTGACGAAAACGGCAAAGCAAATATCGATTATGACAAGTGTGTTTCGTGCGGACAATGCCTTGTAAACTGTCCTTTTGGTGCGATTGCTGATAAATCCCAGATTTTCCAGACTATCAGAGCTATACAGTCCGGTGAAAAGGTCTATGCTGCAGTTGCTCCTGCATTTGTTGGACAGTTTGGTCCAAAAGTTACTCCCGGAAAGCTACGTGCAGCCATGAAGGCTCTTGGTTTTGCAGATGTATTTGAAGTAGCTATAGGTGCAGACCTCTGTGCCAAGCAGGAGGCCGAGGACTTCCTAAAAGAGGTACCGGATGAACTTCCTTTCATGGCAACCTCATGTTGTCCGGCATGGTCAGTCATGGCTAAAAAACTCTTCCCTGAGCATGCAAAATGTATCTCAATGGCACTTACACCTATGACGCTCACTGCACGTCTTATAAAGCAGCATAATCCAGATGCGCGCGTGGTATTTATCGGACCATGTGCTGCCAAAAAACTTGAAGCTATGCGACGCAGTGTACGAAGTGAAGTGGACTTTGTACTCACCTTCGAAGAGATGACCGGTATTTTTTCCGCAAAGCATGTGGACCTTGAAAATATCGAGGAAGACCCTGCAGGTGTCAGCGATGCTTCAACAGACGGAAGAAACTTTGCAGTCGCAGGAGGTGTGGCACAGGCTGTTGTTAATGTTATAAAACGTGATCATCCGGATCAGGAGATAAAGGTAGCAAATGCAGAAGGTTTAAAGGAATGCCGTCAGCTCCTTAAACTTGCAACTCTAGGCAAGTATCCCGGATATCTACTTGAAGGTATGGCATGTCCCGGAGGTTGTGTTGCCGGTGCTGGAACCATGCAGGCAATTAAGAAATCACAGACTTCTGTCGGATTATATGCAAAACAGTCTACTCATAAAACCTCAAGCGAAACTGAGTATATCAAAGAACTTAACAAGCTTGTAGATTAATATCAATAAAAAAAGAGGATATATGGATATGTATAAATCCATATGTCCTCTTTTTTATTACAGGTTATCTTATAATATAAAATTAGTAATAGTTATTATTTTCAAATCATATTCTCTTGATAACTTAAAATAATTATGCTATTTTGCGTTCAAAAACATATTTACTATCTGATGATAAATCAGACCTGAATATATAACCAAGCCTGTCAAACTTTTTTATATCATCAGGATTTTCAATATCATTTTCCGCCATGAATCGAACCATCTCACCACGAGCCATCTTAGCATAAGTACCTTTTGTTACCAGTTTATTTCCAGCTTGTTCGCAGAATGAAATTGTAATATATTTATCCTTCGGTGTAAGATACTTTTCTATACATTTAGAATATTCCTTTGATGCCAGATTAATTATAATTCTGCTTTCATCAATTACTGAACGATACAGCATATCATGCCAGTACTCATACAGATTTTTTGCATCTCCTATTTCGACCTTTGCCTGCATTTCCAAGCGATATGGCGTTACTCCGTCCATAGGTTTTAAAACACCATAAAAAGCTGATAATATTCTCAAATGATTTTGTACATACTCAAACTGACTATTTTCAAACACGGATGGTGCCATATATTGAAAAGCAATTCCTTCATATGATAAAACAGCCGGTGTGAGCCTGTTATAAAGATCCATATTTTCCAATCTGTTAAAGTTCTGCTCTGCAATCTTGTCATTACATTTCCAGATAGCTTTCAGTTCTTCTTTTGATTTGCTTTTTATCCAGTTTAATACTTCTGCTGTCTTATCAATATAGACAGGCAGTTCAACCGGTACTAAGTTATCGGTATCTACAATCATCTTTTTTGCAGGTGATAAAATAATCTTCATTATGCCAATTCCTTAAGCATATTTTCAGGATCATCTGCCGCCTTGACTTTATCATTTGCCTTTATAATGATTCCCTGCTCATCAATAAGATAAGTAGTTCTTACTACACCCATAGATACTTTTCCATAATTTTTCTTTTCTTTCCAGACATCATATGCTTCAATGACTTTACGCTCCGGATCTGCTAATAGCGTAAATGCCAGGCCGTATTTTTCTTCAAATCTCTTATGAGACGCTACAGAGTCCTTGCTTACTCCGAGAATAACAGCGCCCTTCTCAGTAAACTGTGGATAACGCTCAGAAAAGCCACATGCCTGCTTAGTGCATCCGGCTGTATTATCTTTTGGATAAAAATATAAAATTACTTTTTTACCTGCATAATCACTTAATTTATGCATTTCTCCGTTCTGATCCGGCAATTCAAAATCCGGTGCTTTTATTCCTAACTCTAACATTTACTATTCCTCCGCTTTTGTATTTTCCACCTGTTTTCTTGTTCTTTTATTACCTGAAATCATTTTATGACCAGAATAGACTGCCATAATCATGCATATCAGAGAGCCAAATGCAAAGTATTTGTGTGCTGCTTTTAACCCTTTATATCCTGTATAAAAAGTTCCAACCATTGTAACTATTGCTCCGATTGACCAATATTTATGTGCTTTCATTTTATACCTCCAAATTGATTAAGCTGTTTCCAAAATAAATATCTCTGGATCATTGACAATATTATACATTCCATCCATTACTTTCGACAAGTAGATTCTTCTTAATGACAGCTATGGCTTCCACATCCATGCTCGCCACATGTATGTCCTTCCCCGTGGCTGTGCTCATGATGAGAACACTTCACATCCGGATTATAATCAAGTGTTTCATTGATAAAAGCTTCTACTGCTTCATCCGCATCTCCGGAAACTCCTCCGAAAAGCTTAATGCCTGCTGCCGCTAACGCTGTCTGTGCGCCGCCTCCGATTCCGCCACAGATCAAAACATCTGCGTTTAATGCATTAAGAACTCCTGCCAATGCACCATGTCCGCTTCCATTCGTATCTACTACTTCTGAATGTAGCACTTTTCCTTCCTCTACATCGTAAATCTTAAATGTCTCTGTGTGTCCAAAGTGTTGGAAAATCTGTCCATTTTCATATGTTACTGCTATTCTCATGATACCTTCTCCTTTTTCTGCTGCATATTTTTGATAAATCTCACGTTTGTAACATCCTCCAAAGCTGCAGTCGCTGCTCTGACCGTCACAGATTATGAAATCCCCACCATCAATTTTAAGCGGATGTCCATCAATGAGAGCATCTGCTATTTTCTTTCTGGCAATCTCGTAAATCCGTTGGACCGTCGTTCTTGCGATCTGCATAGATTCTGCACACTGCTCCTGACTGTAACCTTTCTTGTCCAAAAGACGGATTGTCTCGTACTCATCTACCGTCAAAACAATGGGCATTTTTTTCTCAGTATCATCTGCCGGAAGAAATTCTAAAACATTTGGGAAATGGCAGACTTTTCTGCATTTTACTGGTCTCGGCATGAAATTGCTCCTTTCTCGCTTTCTTATATAATAGTCCTATAAAGGGCATATGTCAATTATTCGATTGACGCATATTAAAAAAGCAAGTATACTATGTTCATAAAGGAGATAACTATTATGAGCTTCGAAAATTATTTTCCACTATGGAATGACTTAAATACAGCACAGAAAAAACTAATTTCAGACAATTTGATCACACAGCATGTGAAAAAAGGAACAATCATTCACAACGGGAACATGGATTGTACTGGATTATTACTGGTTAAATCCGGGCAGCTTCGAACTTACATACTTTCAGATGAAGGACGAGAGATTACACTCTACCGTCTGTTCGATATGGATATGTGTCTCTTATCTGCCTCATGTATCATGCGATCCATTCAATTTGAAGTAACCATTGAAGCAGAAAAAGATACTGATCTTTGGATCATCCCTGCTGAAATCTATAAAGGCATCATGAAGGATTCTGCTCCTGTCGCAAACTATACCAATGAGTTAATGGCTACCCGTTTTTCTGATGTCATGTGGCTGATTGAACAGATTATGTGGAAGAGTTTGGATAAGCGTGTTGCTTCATTTCTTTTAGAAGAAACATCCATTGAAGGAACAAATGAACTGAAAATCACTCACGAAACTATCGCAAACCATCTTGGTTCCCACAGGGAAGTTATCACTCGAATGCTTCGATACTTTCAAGGCGAGGGTCTCGTCAAACTCTCCCGCGGCAAAATCACAATCCTTGATTCAAAAAGACTGGAAACACTCCAAAGGTCATAAAACTGTTTTTCTGTAACATGTAAAGAAGAATCCTCCATTTATCAGAATTATGAAAGTCATTCTAATAAATAGGGGATCTTTTTATGCTATAAGAAAATTATAAAAATATCGTGATTATTTTTTAATAATCCATACCACATGCATATGCCCCTTCGATCAGCGCACGGTCATTGACCACTGCATCATAGAAGCGAAATCCGCCAGAGAAATTATACGTTTCATAGCCGTTTCCTTCCAGAATACGGCTCGCAATATAACTGCGCAAACCACTCTGGCATATCAGATACACAGGCTTTCCTTTCTCAATTTCACTAATTCGTTCTCTCAGTTCATCTACAGGTATGTTTTTGAATCCATCAATATGCCCCATGCTGAATTCACCTACAGTTCTCACATCTAGCAACACCACATCTTTATCTTTAGAAATCTTGTCCATATCTTCCAAATGCCATTGCTTTAATGTCCCTTTTGCAATATTGTCTATCATAAATCCAGCCATGTTTACCGGATCCTTGGCAGAAGAATAAGGTGGTGCATATGCCAGATCCAGATCTTTCAACTGGGTTGCATTCAGTCCCGCATGAATTGCTGTTGCCAGCACATCAATACGTTTATCAACTCCTTCATATCCAATAATCTGAGCGCCAAGCAAACGATAGCTCTCTTTTTCAAAAATCACCTTCATGGTCATCACTTTTCCACCAGGATAGTAACCGGCATGACTCATAGGAGAAAGAATTACTGTATCTACCTCTAATCCTGACTTTTTGGCATTGGTTTCATTGATACCTGTAGTGGCTGCTGTCATATCAAACACTTTTATAACGGAGCTTCCCTGACTGCCCAAGTAACGACTATCACCGCCACAAATATTATCAGCGATGATTCTGCCCTGTTTATTGGCTAGTCCTGCCAAAGAAATCAGCGCATCATTACCCGTAACATAATGTTTTACCTGAACTGCATCACCTGCAGCATAAATATCCGGTACAGAGGTTTCCATTCTGTCATTCACTACAATACTTTCCTTGATGCCAAGTTCCAGACCGGCTTCTTTTGCTAATACTGTGTCTGGTGTGACTCCGATTGCCAGAACTACCATATCAGCCTGAAGTGATGGATTATCTTTCAACAGAACCTCCACTCCGTTGTCTTTTCCTTTAAATCCTTCTACTGTATACCCCAGTACCAGTTTTATCCCATGCTTTCTCATTTCATTATGGATCATGGATGCCATATCCGGGTCAAAAAGGTTCATCAGCTGCTTAGGCCGCTGGACAATCGTAACATCCATGCCAAGCTCCCTCAAATTTTCTGCCAGTTCCAGACCAATAAAACCGCCACCTGCCAATACAGCCGATTTTGGATGATTCTTATTTATATGTTCCTTTATCCGAAAAGTGTCTTCTACAGTACGAAGTGTAAAAAGTTTATCAATACCTACTCCGGGAAGTCTCGGCTGTATAGGCTTTGCACCTGGAGAGAGGATTAGCTTATCATAGTTTTCTTCAAATATTTCACCGTTTTCTAAATTCTTAACTGAAACAGTTTTATATTCGGGATGTATTGAGATAACTTCATGATGAATTTTCATGTTAATACGGAAGCGTTTAAAAAAACTCTCTGGTGTCTGTAGGGTAAGTTCTTCCGGATCTGTGATCACGTCTCCAATATAATATGGAAGCCCACAATTCGCATAGGATATGTATCCGGATCTTTCATACACAGTAATTTCTGCATGTTCATCCAGTCTGCGTATTCTTGCTGCGGCTGTAGCTCCTCCTGCTACACCTCCTACGATTATTACCTTCATCTTATTTTTCCACCTTTCCTGAGTAAGCTGCAATGCCACCGATATTATTTACTTTAGAATATCCCATTCGTTGCAACATCCCAGTTGCCTGACGGCTCCGGGAACCGGAATAACAATATACAAATAATGGGATATCTTTATTTTTCACCACAGAAACAACATTGTTCAGTTGCTGTAACGGCATATTTTTACTTTCTGGTATATGTCCTTCCTGATATTCCTGCAGAGTACGGACATCCAGCAGAACTGCACCAGCAGTCATTTTATATTCTTCTATGCCTTGATTAATATTCGACTGTTTAAAGAAATCAAAAAATCCCATTAGCACACCTCCCTAAAGCATTTCTAAAATCGCATTCTTAGGTCTCGCCCCTGAAACCTGCTGTACAATCTTCCCATTCTTCATAACCACTAAAGTCGGAATGCTCATAATACTGAACTTATTTGCCAGTTCAGGCTCTTCATCTACATTAATCTTTCCAACTTTAATATCCCTACGCTCATCTGCAATCTCCTCTACAATAGGTACTACCCTACGGCAAGGCGCACACCAAGAAGCCCAAAAATCCAAAAGAACGGTTTTCTCGGAATCCATTATTTCATTCTGAAAATTATTTTTATTAATAATAATAGCTGACATTTTACAGTCCTCCTTATCTTTTTCCTTTTTTGTAGCTTTGTTATAGTCTTAAATTCATTTGTTTTCCGTGATTACATCACCATACCACATTAAATTAACTTCTTGCCATACCATCTACACTTAATATAACACCTGTAATGTAACTCGCCTCATCTGATGCAAGAAACACAAACGCATTGGCAATATCTTCTGGCTGTCCAAGACGACGCAATGGAATTCTTTCAATCATAGGTTCGATAACTTCCTTTGGCACAGCTTTCATCATATCAGTTTCTGTAATCCCAGGTGCAACAGCATTAACACGAATACCTTTAGGTCCTAGTTCTCTTGCTACCTCCTTACTTAATTTGTAGCTACATTATAAGCAAAAGGTAAATTATTTTCTGTGATATCATCACAAAATAATTGATTCATTCACTGCAAAATATAAGAACCACCTTTCTGCCTTGGTGGTTCTTTGTGTCATATATGAAATTTCTGAGAGTCTTAATAAAGAGAAACACAAGATTGATACTATTACGTACTAAAAAAGGACGCAGGATCTCTCCCACGTCCTCACATTTATCTGGCTTTATCTTCCCTTACCTTCGATACGTCCTTGTTTTATTTTAGCATCGGTCTGGATTTTGTTTCATAAAGATAAATTTTGCCACAGAGCGGTCGTATGTTTTAATGTGTCCAAACAGCCAGTCGATTACATTTTTCTGTACAAGTTCACTGAACCGATCTGTTGGTCCTTCATACTCCTGAAGGTATTCATACAGTTCCTGAATTGTCTTTTTAAACTCTTCATGTTTTTCATAATGGTTTTCACGCTCTGGATAACCGGATTTTTCCTGAAGCTTTTCCTCTTCTTTAAAATGAAAGTCAGTATATTCATCCAGATAATCCAGCATTTTGATTGCTTTTACTTTGCTGTCGCCATTTTGACAGGCAGTTACAAAGTTCTGGATACGGTCGATCAATTCTTTGTGCTGGGTATCGATTGTTTCATTTCCTGTTACTAAATTGTCATCAAAGGTAATGTTTAAATCGTAAGTCATAATTTGACCTCCATTTCTTTTATATGTTCTCTTGGATTCTTTTTGTGTCTGTCAGTTTCACACCTAAATTTTCTGCTTAGTCTTCTACAGGAACGAAAACATCTTTTCCTAATCCGCAGATTGGGCATGTCCAGTCATCTGGAATATCCTCAAATGTAATTTTGGGAGCGATATCTATTTTTAGATTGCCTACTGCTGGATCATAAATATATCCACATGGTTCACATTCATATTTTTTCTTTTCTATGTTTTTTTTCTTAGTTTTCTATGCTTGTATTATACATGATAATTTTTTTTTTTTTTCAATAACAGTAATAGTCGTTATTTTTTGGTCATTATAATTAACGCAAATATGCGGCAATTATAATGATACAGTTATGATATAATTATTTCATAATAAAAATGTAAAGGAGAGGGTCAACATGATTACAACAAGAGAATTTTTTGAACATGATGCTGAAGACATTATTAATAACATTGAAAGCATTTATTCAGTGCAAAGAAAAAAGCAAATAAATATCTTTTTGAGCCATTTCCAAGTAAAGATGAGCTTTTAGATAAATACGAAGCTGGTCTTGATTCTCCATACGAGGATTTATCTGATATCGACAATTTATCTGACGAGGAACAATCTACAATAATTACTGAGCAGAAAGCACGCATCTCAAACGTATATAATAAGATTCAGAAAGAGAGGGAAGCATTTATGAAAACAGTCGGCTAATGTAGTCTTGCACATTTTCTTTACTAATGTTATTATAAAAATGTGAGTGGGAACGAAATAGCACTCACTATCCCTTTTTTTTAAATATTTTATCAAAAACTAAACTTCCCAAAAGCCAGCCGTTTGCAAACGGCTGGCTTTTTACTGTATTCATTTAATAATCTGTACTACAGTTTACGTCCGCACATAGGACAATATTCAATCTCTATTCCGTTAATGAACACTGGCAAACTATTAATGCCTATGTTAATCTCCAGTGTATTATTATCTCTTCAGTTGGAGAGAATCTGTTTGGGGAAAAATTATGTAAATTTTTTAAATTGTTGCAGATATACCATAAAACCCCGTACAGATTTTCTATTATAGACAATCTATACGGGGTTTATTCGTGAAACAATATTCTATTTCCAAACTTCTTCTGCAATTTCTTTTACAAGTGCAAGTTTTGCCCACTGCTGTTCCTCTGTGATCTTATTTCCAATCTCACAGGATGCAAATCCACACTGTGGACTTAAGCATAGACGCTCAAGCGGAATATACTTTTCTGCTTCGTGAATTCTTGCGATCACCTTATCCTTATCTTCCAGTTCCGGTTTCTTTGTTGTAATAAGTCCAAGTACAACTTTCTTGTCCGGAGACACTTTTGCAAGCGGTGCAAAACCACCGGATCTCGCATCATCATACTCCAAAAGTAATGCGTCCACATGCTCCTGGGCAAATACATAGTCAGCTACAGAATCATATGGTCCACTTGTAAAAAATGTAGAGTGATAATTTCCGCGACAAATGTGGGAAGTAATCACCATATCCTCCGGTCTTCCTTCCAGTGCCAGATTATTTACTTTCAAAAGCCGTGCCTTTACCTCTTCAATATCAACACCAAGTGACTGGTATCTCTGCTTTGCAGCATCTCCGACAATTGCACCCCAGGTACAGTCATCAAGCTGCAGATTACGGCATCCTGCTGAATAGAACTGTTTGATCACATCCTGATATGCCTTACCGATATCCTCGATCAATTCATCATCTGTCGCATAAAATTTTCTTGTCTGCTCAATGTTCTGCGGAACGATCATCTGCTGATACATCTGCGCCGGTGCCGGAATGGTATACTTTGCAACGGTCTGTTCATCTTCAAACTGCTTTAAGAATTTGAAATACTCTACAAACGGATGCACCTTTGCTTTTACCTTTCCCACCAGATAAGTAGCCTCAAGGTCTGCCATCTCTCCGTTAAACTGTACGCCGCCACCATCTTTTTCATGGGTAACTCCTTCAAATCCCCACATAAAATCCAGATGCCAGAATTTTCTTCTGAATTCCCCATCTGTAATCGCATGGTATCCTGCTACTTTCTGCTTTGCAACGATCTCTGTCACGCACGCATCCGTCACGCGGTCGAGTTCTTCCTGTGTGATTGTTCCTTCTTCAAACGCTTTTTTTGCTGCTTTAAGCTTTTCTGGTCTTAAAAAGCTTCCTACAAAATCATAGCGAAATGGTGTCTTTAATGTACTCATATATTGATAACCTCCTGTGTTTTTTTGTTCGTTTTCTAGGGTTATCCTACCATGTCACTATGACTTTGTATAATACATTTCTTTTGTGGTTAGTCATAGTTTGAAGCTATATCCAGTTATGACAAACATATTTAAATGTAGTACTCTTGTAATTTTGGAAATTTCCGAATTCAGGTACATCGCTACCTCATTTTCCAGGCGTGCCCCGGATGAGGCGATAAGCTCTATGATATTCTCCCCGCACACTTTTTTTGGGCATCAATCAGCCTTTTATATTATATTATGGTTTTGAATTTTATAAACATACTTCTTCAATGTATTTCTGCTTATATTATACTTCCTCATTAAATCCACTTGTTTGATAGACCTATCAGACAAATATTTCAAAATATCCTCTCTGAGAGCATCAGACATCTTATCAAGCTGGCCTGGTTTTCTTCCACTCTTCTTATTGCTTGCAGCAATTCCATCTTTAATAGACTGGGATATATAAAGGCGCTGCTTCTCTCCCCGGTCCAGCTCCACTATGATCAGAAGCTTAATAATGCTTTCCATAGCAGTTTTGGTTACAATGTCCTGTTGCTCTGCCGTTGTCATCATTTGTCGAATGTAGTCGCTACTTACCGTTGGATTATCAAGAAATACCATGTTAATACCTCTGTCGAGCCATTCCATGTATTTCTTATAGCCATTTTCTGCTTCCCTGGTAAAACGATACAAATCCTTGAACACAACTGTGTCTCCGCCCTGCAGTAATACCAAAGGCATTGTCCAACTATGACAAACATCGTAGATTTTCCCTAACGCAATAGGCCCAATCGCAGCAAGCAAATACCCAACAAATTCTTTTGAAACGATTACAAGCAAAGAAAGATACCTCTTACACCCCATAACAACAGCTTGCGCGAGAAATCAAATCCAAATGGTAATGGCAGCACAGAAATCAAAAATATTATAATATAGGTTAAATATACATTACAGGTTCTTTATCACTTCAACTCTGGTTACCATGCCTTCGCGCATACTATCCACTCTAAGTGCACAATCCTTATAATACACGCAGGCACCTATTGCAACCGTCTTTCCCTCTTCACTCAGCTTGTCGCTTATGATATTGCGAAGAATTCTTGTCTTTTCCTCCGGAATTTTGGCTCCGGTTATGAGATTCGCGTGTGCTACTGTCTGGCTGCCCCGGCATATCATGTGATCAGCCTCATCAAAACTGCAGAACAGGAATTTTCTGATTGTAAACAATGCTGCTATCGCGCCAATTCCAACAAGAGTCTCATATACGTTGAGGTGCTCGACTATCATCTGTCTGGCTGTTGCAAAAAGCAGAACCTCTATTATCGTGCCTGGCTGATGCGTACAGAGCATCTTTACAAACTCCACGCCTATAGCAAGCGACATGGCATATTCCATGTAATACTCCAGTTCAAGCTTGTCATGCCATATATCAAAAAAACATTGACCTACAAGCTTTATAATAAGTATCGCTATCACAAATACGAGAAATGCAGACAATACCAGTTCCACGTAGGTCGCTATGTTTTTCATGGTTTTCCTAAAAAATTGTTTCATCATTCGGTCTTCCTCTCAGTTATTGTATTATTGAATGAATTGCTCCTGGGATGCTCATATCCACAAACAGAGCTATCATAAATGATAGCTCTGTTTGTTTTGTTAGTATCTGTTTTATTATGTACACAAACTTTCCATACTGATTTATTATTCGGTGTACTGGCAAATATTTGCGCTTCAGGACACTCAATTCTTAGAACAGGAATGCCACACTGCATATAGAAACAACTGCAATAAGTATTATAAGTAACGGTCCACCGATTTTTACGAAATCCGAAAACTTGTATCCTGCCGGAAGTATCTGCATATTTACAGCTGTTCCGAAAGATGTTGCTATTGCAAGGTTTGAGCAGGCACCGATTACGATTACCCATGGAATAGGACTGATTCCAAGCGATAATGCAATTGCTATACAGATTGGTGTAAGCATTGCTGCTGTTGCGTTGTTTGACATGATATTCGTGAGCACACTTGTAAGCACTGCGATAACTACTGTAAGAAGCACAACCGATGCGTTCTTTCCTCCGAAGAGGTTGAGTACAGCGTTTGCGATTAATGCTCCACCACCTGATACATCAAGTCCTGTTCCGATTCCTGATATTGTTCCGATACATACGAAAACATCCCAAGGAAGATCCGAATATGCTTTTTTAATCGAGATACAGCCTGTTCCAAGTCCATTGCAGCACCTATAAGACCGATTGTACCAATGTTAAAATAGCTCTTGAAAGGCTGGAAACCACTTAATACAAACAATACTATGCATAAAATCATGGTTCCGAGTGCCACATAGCCCTTCCATGCCGGAGCAGCTGACTCCTGTTCTTTCTCGAGCTTATGTATCTCTGCAACTGAATACATATTTCCCTTGTCGAAGTCAGGACTATCCGGTTTTAATACCTTGTCGAGGAGCTTGTAGCCGATTGTTCCCCAGAAAATAATCTGTACAACTGCTGCCGGAAACATGATCTTTGTCATGTCAAACATTCCCATGCCTTCCTCATAACCGGCATATCCCTGTAATACTGAGTTTGCTGCAAGCTGTGAGGTTGAGCCGATCAGCGAACACGCACCTCCGATAACGGCTGCTGTTCCGGCCGGGAAAATAACCATTTTTGAACGGATTTTTCCACATGAGTTTGCTGCTACGATTGCGATGATAGGCATCCAGATAGCAACTGTTCCGTTGTTACTCATAAATGCTGACATCAATGAACACACAGCACTTACCGTTACTATAAACCGTCTCTCCGTCTTGGCAAGAAAAGAATTTCCGATTTTTTCTCCTATCTTTCTTGCTATTCCGGTTTCAAAAAGTGCGGCACTTACAACACACATTCCGACTACCATCGGCCAGCCTGTTGCGCTGAATCCGCTGTATACTGCGGATAGCTCCATTTCCGGAATAAACATTGCCATTGCTACCGAACCCAGGATAGCAACCACGCTTATCGGCAGTCTGTTCCAGACAAACAAGCCCATTGTAATTAATACAATTATAATTGAAATAATACTAGAATCCATATTATATCCCCCGATATATTTTTATTTTAAACCTCTGCCCAGTCAGCACCCTTCCATTTCTCGTGCTCATATACTGACTTGTCGGCTACATATGGCCACTTTTTACCTTCTGCTACTGCCAGACAGCCCTTGACACACATCTGTGCCATCTTGATTACTGCCTCTCTTGTCTGGGCTGCTGAATGCGGACTTACGATAAGATTTCTGCAGTTTAATAACGGATCATCTGTTTTTGGTGGCTCACTGCAGAATACATCTGTTCCCGCGCCGGCGATAACTCCGTTATTTAATGCTTCTACGAGATCTGCTTCGTTGATGATTCCTCCACGGCTGCAGTTTATTATAAGCGCCGTCGGTTTCATAACAGAAAGCTCCTTCTTTGAAATCATGTTCCTGGTCTGATCTGTGAGCGGTACATGGATTGATACCACATCGCTGTCCTTTAACAGCTCCACATAATCCTCATAATATTTAGCACCATAGCCTTCTACCTGCTCTTTTGTCATAAAAGGATCGTACGCTGCAATGCTCATTCCACAGCCTTTGCAGATTTTGGCTGTTTCTCTTCCAATTGCTCCAAGGCCAAGGATTCCGACTGTCTTTCCCTCAAGCTCGAAAGCCTTCTTTGCTCCACGGATTTCCCAGTTTCCTTTGCACATCTCATTCTGTGCCTCGATAAGATTCTTTGACAATGCAAAAATCATTGCTACCGCATGCTCAGCAACACTTCTGTTGTTGGCTCCCGGTGTGATAACCACCGGGATACCAAGCTCTGTTGCTTTTTTTACATCAACCGAATCGTATCCTACGCCTGTACGTCCGATTACTTTGAGCTTCGGGCTGTTTTCTATAGCATTTGCATCACATTTTGCAATTCTTACAATAAGAGCATCTGCATCCTTCATCTCGTCAAGATAATTGTTCGGATCCTGATTGTCAGCTACATATACATCAGCTATTCCATCTAAAAGCTGCATTCCTTCAGGGCATACAGCCTGTGTCATTACAAACTTCATATTAGTTCATCCTCCCCAGAGTTAGTTCATACCTTTGTCAGCATTCTCTTTTAATACCTTTGCAAGCGCTTCCACGCCCTCATCGCACAGATAGTTGAATGGACGTCTGCAATCGCCAACAGGATATCCGAGCATTGCAACCGCTTTTTTAACAACTGTGTTAGGATTGCCGTATTTGAATACAGCTCTGAAGCTTGCGATAGAATCCTGTGCTGCCTCTGCCTCCTCAAGCTTGCCCTCTTTGAAAAGGTTGTAGATTGATGAAAGCACATGTGGATAAACATTTGAGCATCCTGCGATTCCTCCGACTCCTCCTTCTTTTAATGCAGGAAGAATGAGCGAATCATTTCCTGATAATACATAGAACTTCTTGTCAAGTTCACGTGTCTCTGTGATATATGCCTTTAAGTTATCCCAGTCACCGCTTGAATCCTTTGCACCGATGATAAGGTCAACATCCTTTGCAAGCTTCTTTACTGTCTCAGGAAGCAGCTTGTTTCCTGTACGGGCAGGAATATTGTAAAGAACAATTGAGTATCTACATGTTTGGCAACCTCTACATAGTGATCGTATAACTCCTTCTGTGACGCAACCGCAAAGCTTGGAGTGATTATTGAAAGGACGTCAGCTCCGAGCTTTTCTGCCTCCTTGCTCATTCTGATAGTATCCTGTGTTGAAATGCAGCCTGAGCCGGCATATACAGGTACTCTTCCTTTTACCTGATCAATTGCAGCTTCAAGGACTTCGCATTTTTCTTTTTCATTTAAGATATATCCCTCACCGTTTGTTCCAAATGGGAAAATTCCGTGCACACCGCCATCGATAAGTCTGTCAATCTGTGTTCTGAGCTCGTCAGTGTTGATGCTCTCGTCTGCGTTCATTGGTGTTAAAATTGGTGTAATAATTCCTTTTAATTCTGTCTGTTTCATGTTTTTCTTCTCCTTTTAAACTTGTTTATTTTTTTATTTTTGATTTAATATTTTGTCTGCAATCTTTACCAGTACATCTTTGGTTCCGAACCCACCTGATTTGGATATTATCTGCTGCACAAATCCGTGATTTTTCAGATTGGAAACAACTACACCCTGTTCTATCTCACATACCGGTGTAATCTGGGTACAGCCTATCAGCTTCATATACCCCATCAAAGTGTCGCCGCCTGTCATAAGTATTGTCGTATCCTGCTTATTTGCTGCCAGATAGTCGGCTATGTGTCCATGTGCCGTTGGAATCAGGGTTCTTACATCATTCATAGTCAGCTTATTTGCTTCCATAAAGCCCTTTTTGTCTTCTTCCCGGTCTATGGAATCAATGATGAGACATCTGTCTTTTTCACATTCCTCCTGCATCTTGTGCAAAAACTCCAAGCCCTCCTGTGTGCTGTAATAATCCTTCTGCAATTTTTGTTCTACGGTCATATGGATTCTTGAAAATCCGTGTTCTTCGGCATAGTCAAGCTGATTTTGCGTAATCATATTCAAGCTGCCACATTCCACAAGAAAATTTTCACTCTTCCTATAGCTTTGCGGCTTCGCTGCATCAAATCTGAGCTTGTCGGCAAGCGCTTCCGCAAGTGCGGCACATCCGGCAATAATGCAAAGCTCATCTTTTTCCTGCAATTCATCAAGCCTTTCTTCTATGTCTTTGTGTTTTTTCACATCGCAGATTACGATACGTTCATCGCTTTTTATATCATTCAAAGCTTCATTCCGCTTAACACAGGCACATTTCAAAGATGTCTGCTGTGCGATAATATCAGGTATGTACGACAGCTTTACCGGTTCAAACGGATCCTGCCCGAATACACTTTTTTCTAGAAGCTGCCCCTGTATGTAGTGAGTTCCGTTTACCGTACAGCGGTCTATCTTCGGATACCCCGGCAGGAAATAAACTTTGTCGTGTCTGCTTCCGTCCAAAACTGCCTGAAGCTCACTTCCGATATTTCCGCGGAGCGCTGAGTCCGTCTTTTTGAAAATAACAGGAATATTAATTGCTTTTGCCCATCCTGTAATATTTTTCACAGCATCATATGCCTTAGCTGCCGGCATTGGTCTGGTCTCAGAATCTATAACCAGAACCTCTGTCGACTCATCTATATCCCCGATAGCTTCCGGCATTTTTGTAAATACCTGGGTGGCAATTCCCTTATTCACAAACTGGATTCCGGTATCCAATGCACCGGTAAAGTCATCTGCTATGATCAACAGCTTTACCATCGCATTTCCTCCCGCTATTTTTTGTTTACTGCAAGCTTTGTCGCATAGTCAATTGAATTTACAAGGCTTAACTCATTCGATTCGCCTTTTCCTGCAAGGTCAAAGCCCGTACCATGGTCTACCGATACCCTTATTACAGGGATTCCGAGTGTTACATTTACACCTGCTACCGCATCCCATTTCTTTAATTCTTTGTTGTATACAAAGCCTTTAACCTTCAGGGGAATATGTCCCTGATCATGGTACATTGCTACAACTATATCATACCAGCCTCCGATTGCCTTAGAGAATATGCTGTCAGGCGGTGTCGGTTTTTTCTCAGGAATATTGATTCCTTCTGCCATTGCCTCATCTATTGCCGGCTGGATTTCCTCAATTTCCTCTGTTCCAAACAGTCCGTTTTCTCCGCAGTGTGGGTTAAGGCCTGCCACACCAATCTTTGGATTCTCAATACCTATCGCCTTGCAGGCATCATTTGCAATTCTTATAACTTCAAGGACTCTGTCCTTCTTTACCTTGTCACATGCCTGCCTGAGAGAAACATGCGTCGATACGTGTACAACCCTCAAATCCTCGTGCGCAAGCATCATTGTGTACTTGTCTGTATGGGTGTACTCTGCATAAATCTCTGTATGTCCCGAATAATGATGTCCTGCCATATTTATTGCCTCTTTATTTAAGGCATTTGTAACAGTTGCGTCAATCTCGCCGCTCTGCGCAAGCTCTATTACCTTTACGACATACTGAAAAGCAGCCTCTCCACACATCTTTGATACTTTTCCGAATATGTGTCTGTCCATGTTCACAAGATTCATGTCGTACACATCAATCGTTCCGTACTCAAACTTTGCAGCTTTAATATCGTTAATCGCATGAATCTTTATTTGTCCTTCTTTTCCTGCGATTTTTACTGCCTCTTCCATGCATGCAGCATCACCGATAATCACCGGACGACACTGCTCATATATTTCCGATCTTGATAACGCTTTTACTGAAATCTCAGAACCGTTTCCTGCAGGATCTCCCATTGTAATTCCGATAATTGGCTTTTTCATAGGTCCTCCTTTATTTTAACACCTTAAGATATATGTTTCTGATATCGTCAAGACTTAATTCTTTCATATTGTTTACAAGAAGTCTCTGCTGTTTGCTTCCGGCATCAACAAGGAAATCCAGGTCCTCCGGCTTAACACCGAATTCCTTTAAATCTGTTGGAATGTTTGTAACCTTTACAATGTCAGCAATCTGATCGATCATGTACTGTGCTTTCTCATCCTCAGATTTTCCTGCAAGCTCAGGGTAAACAGCATCGCAAAGTATTGCAAGTCTCTTGCTGCATGCGTCCTTATTAAATTCCATAACATGTGCAAAAAGTATGGCATTTGATACACCGTGAGCAATGTGATATTTGCCTCCCAGTGGATATGAAAGCGCATGAACTGCTGTTGTTCCGCTTCCTGTAATTGCGACTCCGCCATAGAAGGCTCCGGTCATCATATTGCTTTTTGCTTCCATATTGTCCGGATTGTTATAAGCTTCCCTGATATTGTGGAAAATAAGCTTGGCTCCGGCTGCTGCATAGGTATCGGAAAACGGTGTTGCTTTCTTTGAGGTGAAGCACTCAACCACATGGGCCAATGCATCTACACCTGTTGCTGCCACAATTGATTTTGGAAGCTTTCTGATCATATTCGAATCCAATACCACATAGTCCGGAATCATACTGTCATTTACAATTCCTTTCTTTGACTGTTCCTCCGGAACCGCAACGATTGCATTGCAGGTTGCCTCAGATCCTGTTCCGCATGTTGTCGGAATCATAACCGTCTTAATCTGTTTCTTTGCAAGCATCGGATCATTGAGCAAATCTTTTATAGTATAGTCTGCATCTTTTAATACGCAGCAAAGCTTTGCTGCATCCATAACGCTTCCCCCACCGATTGCTATGATAAGATCACCTGATGTGTTCTCCACTTCCTTCATAACCTTTTCAACATCCTGATATGATGGTTCACAAGCAAGATCATCAAATACCTGATACTCTGTCTTGTTTTCCTCAAGAATGTCTGTCAGCAGATCTAAAAGTCCTGTTGAGCGAATGCCTTTATCGGTAAAAATTATTACTTTTTTTGCATTCTCTTTTTCTATTACCGCTTTCACATTCTCAATGCTTCCTGCTCCGCCAAAGATACATGACGGAATTTTAATCTGATAACTCATATATTACCTCTCCTTTGTTATATTGTTATTCTTGTGTTTTATTTTTGAACATCTCTTTGAACTAATCATATAATATCTGTTTTTTTGAGCCACGTTCAACGCGTTGTTTTGTTATTTTTGTTCTATTTCGAAACATAAGCCGCATTTATTTGTTGCATTTTGAAACATTCTGTAATACAATATGGTTGAATAGTAACAAAGCATCACTATCGCTATCTTTACGTTTCATTTTTAAACATTAAAATAACCACTTAACATTTACAAATCCCATAAGGAGAAATATATGCAGAAAACCAAGATTCTTGCAGTCGCCCCTTACGAGGGCATGGCTGACATACTTACCGATATAGCACAGTCGCGCGATGACATTGCTCTTACGGTCCAGACCGGCGATCTGTTCACCGGCCGTGATATAGCAATGCAACTTGCACATAAAAATTACGATGTTATCATTTCGCGAGGTGGCACTGCAGAGCTTATACAATCTGCTGTTGAGCTTCCCGTCATAGATATATCCATCTCTGTTTACGATATACTTCTGAGCATCAAGCTTGCCGAGAGCTACAACGGAAAATTTGTAATTGCCGGTTTTCCCGGAATCACTGCAAATGCACATCTGCTGTGCGACCTGCTTCAATATGATATTGACATAATCACTTTCAAGGACTCGGCAGATGCAGTCAATCACCTTAAAAAGCAAAAGAAAACGGCTGCACACTTGTCCTATGTGACGTGACCGGTGCCAGAGCCGCAAAGGATATCGGATTAAATTATAATCTTGTAACCTCTGGCAGGGAAAGCATAGAAAACGCCGTTGCCGAGGCTGTAAAGCTTGTGCACTCTTCCAATTATGTCCACAAGCAGAAGGATCTCTTCCAGTCGCTTCTGACCGAGGATGACCGCGAATTCTTAATTTACTCGCCTGCAGGTACTCTGTGGTTTTCAAGCATCGCAATAGATGAAATGAATACATCGTTGATGAATTTTGTACAGACATACATTAAGTCATTTTTGAAAGTTCCGAACCAGACCGTTTCGCATCAGATACGCGATAACGTCTATACTCTGTACAACCGCCACCTGATTTACGAGGACCAGAAGTACACTGCAATTACTATATGTAAGAGTCCTGCATTAACCGCCGAGGACGACCCTGGATTTCAGATTTACAATATTGACAACACCTCCTCCAACGACTTTGCTGACGCTTACAACGGAACCGGTAAAGCAGGCAAAATAGCGCAGATAGTAGAAGAATACGCTAAAAGCCATCTGCCTGTGCTTATTCTCGGAGAAAACGGAACCGGCAAAGGCAAGGCTGCATCACTTATTTACAAGCAAAGCAACTATAAGCACGCTCCATTTTACAGTATCGACTGTTCTCTGATAAAAGAGCGTAAGTGGCACAGCCTGCTAAACAATGAGAATTCTCCTCTCAACGAAGTGGACAGCACAGTATTTTTTGAAAAAGCCGATGCTCTTAGTCTGGAACAGATTGGTGATTTGTTTCAATATATAGACCAGACGAAGCTTTGCACGAGAATGAGACTCATAGTCTCGCTTTCCACCAACAACTCCAATCAGCCTGCATTTGCCACAATACGCACCTTCATGGAGAACCATCTTTCCTGCCTTACCCTGAATCTCCCACCGCTTCGAGAGCGCATTGACGATTTTTCCGGTATAACCGCGCTCTATCTGCACCGGTTCAATGTCTCCCTCGGGAAACAGATAATAGGCTTTGATGTTGAAGCAATGGAAAAAATGCTCTCGTACAACTGGCCTAACAATCTCGACCAGCTGCAGCATGTCCTTAAAGAGCTTGTCACAATAACAAAGACACCGTATATCTCCTGTGACACTGTAGAAGCCATCCTGAAACAGGAGCCCGACTACGGACGCGTCTTTGATGATTCAGTAAAATTTGATGGAACTCTAGATGAGATAAATTATCAAATCATTCTTCAGGTGTTACACGAAGAACATGACAATAAAGAAAAAACCGCCAGGCGGCTCGGCATAAGCCGAAGCACACTCTGGCGGATCTTGAAGAACAATAATTAATGTTTAATCAATTTCTCCCTGTGGGATAAAAACCTGAACATCAGCATTCTCGTCAAGCTCTATAAATACTCTTGTATCTTTGCCGACCAGTCCCTTAAAATGTCCGGTGAATTTCTCTCCGGACTGGGTTGTTCCGGTAACATCCATTTTGTATACGCTTCCGGCATCTGATGAGAAATCAATTGAATCATGGCTGCCAAGTGTGTTGACAGTCTGCTCTTTGCCATCGTTCCAGGTTACCTTGATATTCTTAACATTAAAATAAGTCTGGTTTATAAGCCGAATAGTTGTTGTCTCTTTTCCGTCCTGCGCTGCATAAATACAATTAGTACCTATTAACACTCCTGCCATGATAGTAACTAATGCAAACGTAGCAAGAACTTGTTTGTTTATTATTTTATTCATTTCTGAATACCTCCTTATAATGGCACTCCATTATCTTCGCGGATATTTTATCACAAGATATATTAATTAAACAATTGTCAATTAGCTCAAAACTTTTTTATTATTTTATGTTTTTATTGACACTTTTTCAAAGCATTTGACATTATTTTTGGGTTTGTTTTGTACCTAAATTTTATATGAGCGTATTTAGATAAAAATGGACGAAGCATGGTATAAATGATATAATTAAAATGAATGATGGAATAATAAGAAATGGGAGAAACTGTTATGGGATTGTTATATGCAATATTTTCAATTTTTATCACGCTATTTTTCCCAAAGCAAATTACGGATGTGATTTGTTATGGAAACATCGTGATAGAGAAAATATAAAGAGTAAAAAAATATATTGTCTTATATATGTTTTTTGGACATTATTTTTGGGTTTGTTTTGTCTTATGATGGGTTCGGCATCAGGTGTAAATAATACATTTGATAGAGTTTTGGATTATTATGGATTGAATTTTGGCGAATATGATTATTTTGAGGCGGCGTCCATATATGACGAACATGATTATAAACATGAAGGTGATTTCACTCTTGTATACTTTATCAGAAAAAATGAAGATAATTTAGATGATTTAATTAAACAAATTGTTCAAGAAAATAATTCTATATACAAAAGATATCAGCTCAGTGAAATTGACGTGTTATATAAAACGAATGGTATTTATTATATATGTGAAAGGGGAGGTGATTGCAAAGGTAGTAGTAGAAAACGATGGATTGTTAAAAAAAGTAAGTTATCAATGGAGTAGAGAAAAATTAGAACAAAATTCAATGGACATCTTGCGACTCCTTTACTCCAGCCATCGGAATTATTACGGTCAAAATATGCTTCCGCTCTCTTCAGATCAAATAGGATCTCTGTCTTCTTTCCCTGTGACATTCTTAAGTTCAGCTTAATCTTGTCTGCAGTTGATTTTTTCAGATTTATCCGCATTTCCGTTTCATAAACACAGCCACTCCGAAGTTCTTTTTTCTCGTCTTCTTTTATCAGAATGTCCGCTTCTTCCTGCTAATTCTTCCGGAGATTCTGTAATTCTTTTACAGGAATAAACTTTAATGTATTATCTTCTGCTAATACTGCCTCTCTCGGAATGTTATAGAATCCGCACCAGCCTTCTTGATATGTCGGACCCCAGTCTTTCCAAAATGGCATCCAATCCCATGCATTCTCCCATCCTACCAGATAAACACTGGTACGCTCTTTTCCTCCCATCGGAGAGAACATCAACACATTATTATAACAGAACATTTACACAAGCTCTAGTTTCATTTTTCGCTTTGTTATATCTTTATGTATCTTTAAACGCCCAAATTAGAAATATTACTCTTCTTCACTCTTCTTCAACTTCGAATAATAACTATCCGCAGTATAAAGCGCCGCCACCGGATTATGCCCCAATACACGGTCTTTCGTCACTGCTGTCGTAGTCAGTGCCTCGGAATATTTGTAAAACAGACTGTCATGCCCCACACAAAGTCCGACCACAACATTCAGGTCCGTCTTCGCCTTGTTCAGAAGCTTTGCCTGCAGGATCGGATTACACATATTCACACCGACACCTTCGCAGCATTCCGGGATGCCGACCGATGTCTTCTTCTGTGTTCCGGCTTTACAGCCGACACCATACACCTCAAAGCCATGTCTGCGCAGGATATCTGCCAGGATACGGCTTTCTTTCAACAATCCGACACAGGTTGCGATCCCGATCTTTTTCGCATTAATCTTCTTTGCAAAATCCATGATTTCTTCGACACGGGTATGTTTGCAGTAATTCTCATACTCTACTTCAGCTGCAGCGATTGTTACTTTGCGGTTCTCGTCTTCATTGTAGCATTCCATAGCTTCATTTAGAACTTCTTCATCCATGTGTGTTGTCAGACAGAAATCCGGATAGGTTTTATCCATTTTGTTGCAGTTTTTTACTGCGCAGTCGATACAGGACATGTCTTCTTTTTTCATTCTCCTTTTTTATACCTTGGTATCTACAGAGGCCTGCCACTGGCAGATTCTATAGATTAAGCTTTACTTTGTAAAATATCCTCTATTTACTTCATAATAACAAATACTTATACTACAGACAATGGTTTTCCGTTTTTATTTTCTTATTTTTTGTAGTTCTTTTCTATGAGAAACGTTCCCCGATTCAGGGTTGATTTGTCATGAATTGTCGATTCTGATTTTTGAAAAATTATTGAAAATTATCTTTTTAAACTTGAAGATATATAACAGTCTCTCTGATAGACCATCATCTTTGGATTTATACTATCATGTATAGGTTATTTCGTCAATCAAAACATTTATCCACTTCCCTCATTTCAATCCCAGCTCTTTCAATACCTCAGCCGAATACCAGCTTTTTCACACCAAAAAGTTCGTATACAAAAAAGAATGCCGTAAATACACAAAAACCAGTTCGTAAAATCATACTTTTACGAACTGATTGTATTTTTGGTCAGTTTTGCAAACTGGAATTTATTACTCCAAAATAACCGGAAGCATAATCATAATAATTCCAAATAGGGCAAATAGAATACCACCTATTTTTGTTGTTTTCAAGTAAAACTCAGATGGTTCATCTGCACGATAAGATTTCCATTCTTCTGTTAATTTCCATATTAAGCCAGGCTTTAAGAAGATAAACATACCTAACGCAAAGATTATGATTCCACCACCAATAGACCACCACATATTTACCATCTCCTTTACAAATTCCGATTGAACAAAATCGCTGCGCGATGGCCTGCCAAGGCTGTGGCGCAGTTTTATTTTTATTAAAAAAGCAGTGGAATTACTTTCCATAATCCGTTATTGTTAAGTTACCACACGAAACAACTGAACTAAAAAAGCTCCACTGCCTATGATAAGAATAACATTTTCCAGTCTCTTCCGCAATCGGAATTATGACGCTAACGCACCTCCGAATAGGTAGATGTAATTATTAACACTACTTATTCTGGAGGTTTTATTATGTATAAAGATATTTTTGAATCCATCCGCAATGAAGCGGAAAAACGTAACCTGCGTGAAAGAACTATTCAACTGTATTGCTCTGATGTCAGTTACTTCCTTCGTTGGATTGGAAAAAACGTTTCTGATCTTACGCTTGAAGATGCGGAAAGTTTTCTTACAGCCAAACGTCTGGAAGGAAGGTCTCCTGAAACTCACAATCACTATCGGTCTGCAATAAAGTTCTTATATAAAAAGGTGCTGAAGACTGTCTGGGATGATGACACTGTTCCAGCTATGAAAAGAGAGCGCAATCTTCCTGCTGTTCTGTCCCGCGATGAAATAAATGCAATCATTGACGCCACTCCGAATCTGAAACATAAAGCGATTATTGCAACTATGTATTCTTCTGGATTACGTGTATCGGAGGTCGTTCATCTCCATTATGATGACATTTCCCGTACCAACATGACAATTCATGTTCGTGAAACCAAAGGCAGAATTGACAGGTATACGATTCTGTCTCAAAAAAATTTAGACCTTCTCACTGAGTATTGGTACAAATGTGGTCGCCCCAAAGATATCCTTTTCCCAAGTTCCTGGACCGGTGGATATCTTGATATAACCGGTGTTAACCAGTTCTTTAAGAAAAGTGCTAAACTCGCCGGCATTAACCGTCATGTTTCCTCTCATGCGTGCCGTCATAGTTTTGCCAGCCACTTATTCGAAAGTGGCACAGATATAAAATATATCCAGTCACTTCTGGGACATGTTGATCCCCGCTCTACAGATGTTTACCTTCATGTGAGCAACAAGACACTTCTTGGGATCCGCAGCCCGTTCGACAACCCGGAAGGTGGTGAATCATGAGTAAGGATTGTACGATTCAGGATGTTTTTCATCGTTTTTATTCATCTTTTGAATCCACACATAATATTTCTCCCGCTCAGAGAAAAGCCGCTTATCACATCATGAATTGCAAAACCGGCGCCTTTGGTGTGAATGTAAGCGTATGCGAGGACTGCGGCTGCATATCAGTCCACTATAACTCCTGCCGTGACAGATGCTGTCCTATGTGTCAGGAGTTTCCAAAAGAAAAATGGGTAGATGCACGGCGTGAGGATATCTTAGATGCTCCTTATTTCCATGTGGTTTTTACAGTTCCGGAAGAACTCAATCCCATTATCTACAGCAACCAGAAATTCTTATACGCTGCTCTTTATCATGCGGCTTCAGATACTCTCAGTGAACTTGCTGCTGACAGTAAATATCTTGGGACTGATATCGGCTATATTTGTATCCTCCATACATGGGGAAGTACCATGAACTTTCATCCTCATATCCATGCGATTGTTCTTGGTGGAGGGCTGGATGTGAAAAATCATTGGAAAGACAATGGGAAAGATTTTTTCCTTCCGATTAAGGTAATCTCAAAAACATTTCGTGGAAAATACATGGCTGAACTTAAGCAGCTCTGGGAAAATGACAGGCTTGAATTTCATGGATCGGCTGCACCTTACAAAAACTACTATACTTTCAAGGAATTGTTAAATACCTGCTATGCAAAGGAATGGATTCCTTATTGCAAGAAACCATTTGACGGTGCCGAATCTGTCATCAGATACCTTGGAAAATACACCCACCGGATTGCTATCAGCAACTACCGTATCAAAGACATGACAGAATCTACAGTTACTTTTTCCGCTAAAGATTACAAAAACCAAGGGCTTTGGAAAGAGATCACTATATCCGGCGAGGAATTTATCCGTCGATTTTTAATGCATGTTCCTCCAAAACGTTTTGTACGTATCAGGCACTATGGTCTTCTTTTCATCCAGAAATAAGAAGAAAAAGATTACCTTGTGCAGAAACATCCTTGGTTGCAAAAAATATATTTCCAAGCTGAAAGATATGGATGCACCTGCCATTATCCGTCTTCTTTATAATAAAGATATATGCAAGTGTTCTTCCTGTGGTGGTAAGATTATTCCTCTGCCTACAGAACAACATTTTATAAAACCAAAACCACATATGCTCTGTTAACGTATCATAACTGTATATTTTTTTTTAGCTTCCTTAGGGAGGCTTATTTCTGGTGTCATAATACAGGACTGAATTATAAATTCTATGTGTTTCTATGTGTACACGCTATCCTATTATAAATAGAGTGTCAGAATTAAAAGTCCATATAGAGTTGACGCGCTTTGTTCAACCAGAAAAAATCGAAATTGATGCAAACGAAAGGGCAGTTAATGAAAAGTCTCAATACTGCTTTTTCGTTTGCACCACCTTCGATTCTTTCCTTAACGATTTGTTAGATTCATAAAACACTATTTTCCATAATTGTATCATAATCACATAATCCGGAAAAGTAATTATTTTTTTCTTTGCCAATCCTTTTACTATCTTATCAAAATATGCCTGCATGGACACAATAATCGAGAATCCCCTTGATATTCTCCTCAGTATTTTGGTGCTTTCTTTATAGATTCCGTCCCTGATACTGTATTGTTACTACATAAACGATTTTGCGTGGTTCGTCAATGCGATTCATTCTTGCAAATTTATCATACAGTTCACTGCTCATTGCAACCAAGTCGCTATATCCGTTTTTGGTGATAAAAATAGGCTCCTGTTCCTTATGTGCAATATTGGAAATCTCGGTTGTATTGCGTAAATCCTTAATAGGCATAATAAGTGGCATGATACTTCACTCCTTTCATTGACATAATTATGTCAATAAAAAGCAACCGCGAAATGCATATCTTCACAAAATAATATATGGACAAAATTGAAAAACTTATTACAAAAAATTAAAAATAATGGTTGACAGATACACCACTATCGTGTATTATATAACACGTGCCAAGCATAAGAGGGCACACAACTTAATACATGCGATAGTGGCGTAGTTGGTAACGCGCGACCTTGCCAAGGTCGAGACCGCGGGTTCGAGCCCCGTCTATCGCTCTTTATAAAGAGATATCCTTCATGGATATCTCTTTTTCATTATAAGAGTGTAGCGGAGCCACTCACCCGCGGTGCAGAACAATTTATCAATACAACCGTTTTATCTGGTATCGTCAAACTTTTTTAAAAAAATTTAAAATTACTGTTGACAGATGCTCCTCTATCGTGTATTATATAACACGTGCTCGACACAAGAGAGCTCACAAACATAACAAATGCGATAGTGGCGTAGTTGGTAACGCGCGACCTTGCCAAGGTCGAGACCGCGGGTTCGAGCCCCGTCTATCGCTCTTATAACGATAAAGAGATATCCTTCATGGATATCTCTTTTTCGTTATAGACAGGAATATCTGTCATATTTCCGCGTCCCCACACATATTATATATAAAACAACCACAGGAGGCGCATATGAGTGCAAAAACAAAAATCGTCGTTGTAAAAATGAAGCATGTCATTCTCACCGGAGTGCTCCTTGGCATACTGCTTCTTCTGATAATTTTCGCTGCTACATATTTCTTTTCAGGTGATGAACCAAAGCCTGCAGTCGAAGAAACCGGCATGTATACACCGGGTGTGTACAATACATCTGTAGCGCTGGGTGGGGCAGCTATCGATGTGTCTGTGGCGGTGGACAGCAATAACATTAACTCCATAAGCCTTGAAAACATGACTGATTCGGTGGAAACCATGTATCCGCTTGTTGAGCCTGCGATGAACGAGCTCGTATCGCAGATTGTGCAAAATCAGTCCACCGATAATATTTCCTACGCAAACACAAGTCAGTACACCTCCAAAGTGCTGCTCGACGCAATTGATAACACACTCTCCAAAGCAAAAAACTCTGACAGCTCAAATACCGAAGAAAATGCAAAGACTGTATCTGAATCACAAAAAGAGCCCGGGGATTCTTCAAAAACTGAAAATACCTCGCAGTAACCTGCGAGGTATTTTAACTTAATCATATAAATCGTAAAATATATGTTATGTATCAAAAATATAATCTACTGCTCACTGTCTGTAGATAATCCCTGTAGATAATCGCTGACAGCACTGATATCCGCGTAATAGCAGTTCACCGGACGACTCTTCTCATAGTACTGATATCCGGAGTAACCGCCCCAGCCTACCAATGCGACTACAGCCGCAGCTGCAACAATTCGTGCTATAACACGCTTTACTTTATTTCTGGCATTTGTCTTTTTACGATTTGCCTTTTCATTCTTATATTTATCAACCTTTGCCTGACTCATTGCTTTTCTCCTTTAACTCAATGCAATAATTCTACTACATTTTGCGGGAGATATCAAGGCATTTCATCATAGCTTCAAAAACACTGCTTCTCATGCCCTTTTCCTCAAGCACACGCACAGCCTGGATAGTGGTTCCGGCAGGTGAGCACACCATATCCTTGAGCTCTCCCGGATGCTTTCCTGTCTCGAGAACCATTTTTGCGCTTCCAAGCACTGCCTGGGCTGCAAATGTATATGCCTGGCTCCTTGGCATGCCGCCTGCTACAGCCGCATCTGCCATGGCTTCGATAAACATAAATACATATGCCGGTGAGCTTCCGCTGACTGCTGTCACTACATCCATAAGCTTCTCGTCTATCATCTCAGCCTTTGAAAAGCCCGAGCACAAATCAAGCACTGTATCAAGCTCCGCCTGCGATACTCTTTCATTTGCACAGACTCCCATCATGCCCTCACCAACCATGGCAGGTGTATTTGGCATGGTACGTATAACCTTTAAGCTCTTTCCAAACATCTCGTCAAACCACGAAAGTGACTTGCCCGGTGCAATCGAAACAATGATTTCATCGTCACTAACAGCGTCCTTTATCTCTGCTATAACCTCCTCATAGTACTGTGGCTTTACTGCTAAAAACAGAATATCTGCAAACTCTGCTACGCTCTTATTGTCCGCTGTCAGCCTGATTCCAAGCTCTGCTGCATTCTTTTCTCTGGAGCTTTCGGTCTTTGCAGATGCAAGAATATCGCTTGCCTGTGCCTTGCCTGATGCAAGCACTCCGTGTATCATTGCCTTTCCCATGTTTCCACAACCTATGAAGCCTAATTTCTTACTCATATTATCCTCCTGCCGTAATCAATATATCTGACTATTCAAAGCATCCAAAATCATGTTTAACAGTCAGTATTTTTGCAAACTATTTTAGCACACTTCATTCAATCATGCAAAATATCTTTTGACTCTCATATCATCTTATGCATCAAAACCTGAATGTACAGGCAGGCCTCTGTGCTCAACAGGAGTGGAAAAAACTATCTGTGTACTTGTCTTGCCGAATTTCTGCAGAGTGTTGATAAAGTCATCAAGATCCTCCGTATCTAAAAACTCCACCTCTATGAGCATAGAATACTCTCCTGTCACACAATTGCACTCTATGACATTCTCCACACTCTCAATAAACGGATAAAACTCTTCCTTTTGTACAGGCTCCAGATCCAGATTGACAAAAGCCTTTATCTTATAGCCCAGATTAACCGAATCAACAGCGGCATGATAGCCCTTTATGATTCCCTTGCTCTCCAATCTCTCTATTCTGGCCGTTACAGCCGGTGATGACAAAAACACCTGTGCCGCTATCTCCTTTATCGCTATACGTGCATTTTCCTGTAGCAGCTCTACTATTTTCTCATCAATCATATCCAATGCATTCTTAGTCAATGTACCGCCTCCTAACCTCTCTTTTGTAAATGTGATTTTTCCAACAAAAAAGAGGGCGCAGATAACCTAATATCTGAACGCCCTCGTTCGCTTTACTTTTTTAATTAATTACTCTAAAAAATAATATCATTAATCAATATTACTTGTCAAGATTAAGATCTGTAATCTCCGTTAATTTTTACATAATCATATGTAAGATCACAGCCCCATGCCTTGGCTGACACATCTCCCTGGTGTAAATCTATGTCGATGTAAATCTCATCCTCATGCAGTATTTTTGCTGCCTCCTCCTCTGAGAAGTCAACTCCGGCACCGTTCTCGCACACCTTGATGCTTCCTGCTGTTGAGCGCAGGTGAAGCTCCACCTTGTCTATATCAAAATCAGCCTCCGCATAGCCTATAGCACAAAGTATTCGTCCCCAGTTGGCATCCTCGCCAAACATAGCACACTTTAAAAGTGGTGAACGGATAACGCTCTTTGCCACAATAATTGCTGTATCAAGATCAGGCGCACCTGCGCATGTGCACTCTAACAGCTTTGAAGCGCCCTCTCCATCCTTTGCAAGCATTCTTGTAAGATTTGAAAGCACCTCGTACAGTGCATCCTTAAAGATCTGATAATCATCATTCTCTGTAGTAATAGGTGTGTTTCCTGCAAGGCCGTTTGCCATGATGCTTACCATATCATTGGTAGAGGTATCGCCGTCAATGCTTAAGCAGTTGTAGGTAACCTTTACAATCTCGCTCAAGGCCTTCTGGATGAGCTCCGATGAGATGGCAACATCTGATGTGATAAAGTTTAATGTAGTAGCCATGTTCGGGTGAATCATGCCGCTTCCCTTTGCCATACCGCCTACTGTACACTCACTGTCTCCAAGCATGAACTTTACCGCATACTGCTTTGGAACGGTATCTGTAGTCATTATAGCGTTTACAGCCTTGTCGTTGCCGTCTGCCGAAAGTCCCTTTGCAAGCTCCTTTATATGGCTCTCGATAGGCTCAATAGGAAGCACCTGGCCAATAACGCCTGTAGATGCCACGATAACCTCGTTTGGATCAATCGAAAGCTCTGCTGCTGCAAGCTCGCACATTCTCTGAGCCTTCTCTACTCCGTCAGCATTGCAGGTGTTGGCGTTTTTGCTGTTGGCAATAACAGCCTTTGCCGTATGTCCTGATGCCTCAAGGTGTGCCTTTGTCACCTGAATAGGCGCGCCCTTCACCTTGTTTGTTGTGTAAACAGCCGCTGCCTGACACTGTGTTTCTGAATAAACTAAAGCCAGGTCATTTTTGTTTTTGTCACTGTTTAATCCACAGTTTAATCCGTTTGCAACAAAGCCCTTTGCTGCACAGACGCCCTTTTTTACCTTTGTAAAACTCATTTGTATAATACCTCGATTCTTTTAATATGTCCAATCCCCAACATATCGTATTATTGATATATGAACGATAGACTGTAACATTCTCTCGTTACTCTATCTCTTTCATGACGCTCTTGTAAGCCGGACGGATAATCTTGTTCATGCCGACAATCTCCTCAAGCCTGTGGGCACTCCAGCCAACAATTCGCGCAATGGCAAAAAGAGGTGTGTAAAGCTCCATAGGAATACCAAGCATCTCATAAACAAAGCCGCTGTAGAAATCGACATTCGGAGAAACACCCTTAAAGATATGGCGCTTTTCAGCGATAATCTCAGGAGCTACCTTCTCTATTGTATTATAGAGGTTCATCTCATTATCTCTATTCTTTGCCACCGAAAGCTTCTCCACATAGCCTCTGAATATACGCTCTCGCGGGTCAGAAAGTGAATACACCGCATGTCCCATTCCATAGATGAGTCCCTTGTGGTCAAATACCTCACCATCCATCATTTTTCTGAGGTAGGCTCTCACCTCATCCTCATCATCCCAGTGCTTCACATGCGAACGGATGTCCCGCATCATCTCCATCACCTTGATATTGGCACCGCCGTGCTTTGGTCCCTTAAGTGATGACATGGCTGCCGCGATAGCAGAGTATGTATCTGTACCTGCCGATGTAACCACACGGGTGGTAAATGTAGAGTTGTTTCCACCGCCGTGCTCCATATGAAGAATAAGTGCCATATCAAGCACCCTTGCTTCAAGCTCTGTATATTGATTGTCAGCTCTGAGCATCCTAAGGAAGTTTTCAGCTGTCGAAAGCTTTGGATCCGGCCTGTGAATATACATGCTCTTATCCTTTTCATAATGATTATACGCATGATAACCGTAAACTGCAAGCATCGGGAATATTGCAACAAGTGATAAGCACTGTCTGATATTGTTGTCGATGCCCGCCTTTGCTACAAGAGGATCATATGAAGCCAGTGTCAGTATACTTCTCGTCATGGAATTCATGATATCCTTTGACGGAGCCTTCATGATGACATCCCTCGTAAAATTGGTAGGAAGGGTTCTGCTTCTTCCTAAAACCTCTGTAAACTCAGCCAATTCACTCTCAGATGGCAGCTGCCCGAAAAGCAGCAGATAAGCAATTTTTTCAAAACCAAACTCTCCGGGCCTTAAGTTATTTGTAAGTGTCTTTACATTGTAGCCTCTGTACCACAATTGTCCGTCACATGGCACGCTGCTGCCATCCTCGCCCGTCTTAAATGAAACAATCTCCGAAATATTCGTAAGACCTGTCAGAACTCCCTTTCCGTTTACATCCCTAAGTCCTCTATTGACACCATATTCCCTGAAAAGACTATCTGAAATTGTGTCATTTTTAATACAGATATCCTGTTTTTTTGCAGCGTAATCCGCTAATAAATTATTGCTTTTTGTCATCCATTCACCCTTCCTTTTTATCTTTTAGAATATATTATATCCGTTTTCTTAGAAATTGGCAAACCCATTCATGAATCCGTAGCCAAAAATTTTATTTGGATAGTCGGTTTTTTCTTTTCTGCGGCAGTTTCTTACCATGACATTTTTTATATCCACTCCGTTTGCGAGCAAAACATTGCCTCTCACTATCATCCACTCCATGATGAGAGCCGCCACCGCTGCAGTGATTGCAGCAGCCGCCGATGTGCCACTTAGTGCTATATACATTCCTCTTAGATTTGCCCCTGTGATATCCACAGCCGGTGCTACGAGATCCGGCTTTATTCCACCGTCTGCGTCAAAGCCCCTTCCCGACTCTAAAAGTATTGCATCATTTAGGGAATTATAGCCTCCCGCCGTTATCACAAGCTTAGCATCCGAAGGCATGGTCAGCGTGGTATCAGGCTCCGAGACAATAAAGCTCACATCAGCATCAAGAAGTCCTGTCATCGGGAGCCACATATTAAAAACACCTCCAATAGTACTAAGTGGAAATACCCTGATGGTCCACACTCCCTTCACCACCTTTTCAAAGCGGATAAATATAAGCAAATCCCTCGTCTGTCTGCCGGTCTGCCTGTAGTCAATAGTCACCTGTGTTCCTTCAAGCAGAAATGAGTATTCACCGCTGTCTATTCGCATTGGTACCCCTGCCGGATTCGACTGACCACTCGGTGATATGACAGAAAGCGTAAATAGCTCAGGTGAAAGTGCCCAGCATTCCAGATAAAACCCATCCATATCCTGCTCAACATTTATCTCAATATCATCGACTGTATCTGTTATGCGCCCTTTATAATGATGCCTGCTGTTCGCCTCATTGCCCGCTGCCGCAACCACAGCCCTGCCTCTTTTTGCCGTGATATAGTCCAGATACTCTGAAAGATCCTCAGCTCCCGTGTGGCTTCCGTTATTGCAGCCAAGCGCCATGCAAAAGACAGCCGGTGCTCCCTTTTGACCTGCAAACTCATCTGCAAAATGCACTGCTCTCATCACATCAACCTCCGAGTACACTATTTTACGATCCGGAATAAAGTAGAAATCATACAGCTTTTGAGGTGCCCTTTTCAGCTTCACGACAATAAGCTTAGCCTGTGGTGCCACCCCTGCAAAATCATCCTGCGGTCTGTCATTGCCACATATCACGCTCGCCACAAACGTACCATGCCCATCCTCATCACCCGGTATGCTCTCATATGGATTTTCCGATAAAATAGCAGCATTTATCTCATCCTCAGAATAAACCGTATCCGTATTCTGATCCCAGAGCACTGCAATCTTCGTCTTACCCTCAGGTGTCATAAAAGCCTCCTGCGCATAATTCACACCTGTGTCAATAACCACCACATACACACCATTTCCGTATAGTCCCGGAACAAACTCCCTTTGAAGCCTGAACACACCGCTCTTTACAAGTCCCTGCGTGGACAAAGGAGCCAGACACTTTGGAATAGCCGAATACGAATAAACTCCCACCAGAAGTGGTGGGAGTCTTTCGTAATCCTCATATGTCCATATCTCGTAATCATCGCCCAATGTCTCTATGATATCAGGAGCTATTACCGGTGGAATGAACTCCTTTTTGATACTATGAACTGCATATTTTACCTCATATGATATAATATTTAGATATGAGGGTCAAAAGATATTTTGACCCTCATATAATTATATTCTATAAATAAAAATATGCTACCATAATATAAAACAAAGCTTCGACCAAAATTTACTCGCGGCTCCATGACATGTAAAATAAATCACCTGGTAATCCTGCGAAAGCACCGCAAGCAGCCTTCTGCCTCGAGCAAGCTTCTCATCATCCAGATTCACAAACGGATCGTCAAGTATGAGGAACGGCTTCTCGCCCGGATACATCGCATCCACAAGCGCAAAACGCATACATATGCCTATCAGGTCCTTGTAACCTGCCGACATGGTTCTCACATCGCGAAGCTGCCCCTGCTCCTTCATCCTTATTGAAATATTGGCATCCACCTGCCAGTCTCTGTCTGTATTTTCTGTCAGGATACCGAAGTACTTCTGGAATCCATTGGAAATAGGTGCCATGTATCTGGCAGTAAACTGCTCCCTTGCCATGGTCAGATAGTCTGATGTAAGCCCAAGTATCTCGTACTTATGCTTTTCCTCAGCCTGTATCTGCTTACAGTTGCGATACTCCTGCTCCTTTTCATCCCTCATATCAAGCTGCTCCTGCAGATCATCCATCTGTCTGCCGTACTGCACTAAGGATGCCCTGATTTCATCGAGGCTGCCTTCCACCTTTGAAATCATCTCATTGAGCTCATCAAGTGTATACGGACACTCATTTGGTGCAAGAAGCTTGTCCATATCGTTGTCATTCTCAAACTGCGTTTTCTTCTGAAGAGCACTGTCCATATTTTCCTTTGCAAAGCCGGCCTCTGCGAGCTGCTTTTTCATCTGTGAAAGTGTCTGTGTATATTCTGCAGCACTGTCATATCCATAGAGACTTAAATACTCATCAAGCGAAGCCTTTGCCTTCTCATAGTCAGCCTTTGTCTTGGCGCGCTTTCCTATCTGCTCGTTGAAACGGCTGTAGTCATGAGCCTTTGTTCGAAGCTCATAAAGCTTCTCCTGATACTGCGATTCATCTGCTTCAATCGAAAAGCTGTCAAAAAACTGCAATACCTCATGCTCCATTGATGTAATGCCGCTTTGAATCTGCTCAAGCTGCTCCTTTAATTCCTGAATCGGTATCTCCTTTTGCTTTATATTTTCCTCACGCTCAGCCATAAGCCTGATGTATGCTCTCTGCTTTTTGTTGTTCAGACGGATTCCATAGACCATCATGACAACACCGCAAAGCGCCATAGCGACTCCAGCTATGCCTACCACAAGAAACATGATTTCCTTCACATTGTACTTCTCATTCAGACTGAATACCGTGGCAACAGCCGCTGCCAAAAGGCCGATAACCATAAGCACAATACCTGCAGGTACAAGCTTAGTCTTCTCAGGTGTCTCCGGTTCCTCCTCATCATCTGCCATCTTTGCAAGTGAGGTCATCTGCGAGAGCTTGAGCTCCATGTGGCTGTACTCATTCTTGACGCTCTGGATGTTTGCAATCTTCTTTTGCATCTCATCAAGACCATCATCAGATGGCACACCATCCTTAAACATACCTGAAAGTGTATCTAAATACTGCTCCTCCTCAGCCGTAAAGCTCAGATTATCTTCTACAGCCTTTAAGCTTTCAAGCTCTCCGGCCTGCTTTGTCTTTTCCAAAAGCTCTGCCTCATCCGGTGCTTTGTCTCCAAAGACTGCCATTGCAGCATTGTAAATGCTCTCTTTCTCCTTTGCAACAGCACAAAGCTGCTCGTAGTTTTCACGAAGTGCCTGCTTTCTGCTGTCCTCAGATGCCACCTGAAGCGCCCTGCCGTACTCGGCTCTGATACCGGTAAGCTCCTTCTTCTGGGCAGTTTTCTCATCTATTTTCTGTGAAAGCTGTGCTGCCGCCTCATCCGCTGCCTGATACTTCTTAAGCTCCTGTTCCAAGGCTGTGAGTGTATTTACACGCTTTTTGATGGAGCCTGTGATACGGTTTGGTGACATCTTGTTCATCATGTCCTTAATGTCCGCTGTCGCCGACTCGAAGTTGTTGATGTCATTTGTATTTTCCGCCATATTGCCAAGCTTTGCGCTGATGCTGTCTGATGACGAAAACATGCAGTCTGCCTGTGCTATGTATATCGTTCTCTTGAACGAGCTGCGGTCGAGGTCAAAAAGCTCCTCTCCAAGCAGTGGTGAAAAATCATCACACTCAACCATGGTTGCAAGCCTGTATAAGTGAAAATCATCCTGCTTTTCTGTGAGTCCAAAGGTCCTTACAAGTCTGTACTCCACTCCATCGGCCTCAAAATCAAGCTCTCCACCATAAGTGCCGCCCTGCCATGGCTTATAGAGCTTTCTTTCCCTCTCAAAGGCGCCCGGCTCCTTTTTTTTCGTATCAAAGCCGTACAGCATAGCCTTCAAAAAAAAGCCGCAAGTGTACTCTTTCCCCAGCCGTTTGGCTGGTTTATGACATTGACTCCATCATTGAAATTGATATTAAGATCGGACAGCTTTCCGAAGTTGTTTATGTGACAAGCTATTAACTTCAATTTCTAAATCTCCTCCCCGCTAAGCGCCGATATACCACACCTGATGACCTCAGACTTCTGCTCCTCGGTCATATCTGAGCCAAGCACCATCCGTATGAACTCACCCTTAAGTGATGCATCCTTTTCGTATTCACTGTAATTGATGAGAAGTCTTGTCTCATCATACACCTTTTCATAGTAGAAATATTCCTCGAACATATCCTTGAGGAAATCTGTGTTTATCTCACAATCCACGTCCACCTCACCTACAAGCACGAACTTTACCATGCTTCTCGATGAATATTCACTGTCCGAAATGGCCTTTTCCATCTTCACAGCCACATCCTGTGTGGTCATAGCTCCTGTCACATCCACATACAGCGTGTAGAGGCTCCTGTACGCAAACGGTACAAAGCTAAAGCCTGCCGTGAGCTTCTCATCATCTATATCAAGCACCACAAAGCCCTTTTGTCCACACTCATCAAAACCTCTTCCCTCTAAACAGCCGCTATAGCAGTACATGCCGCGGTTGTCAAGCTGTCCGCTCTGATACTCATGCACATGACCGAGTGCGAGATAATCAATGCCCTTATTCTTAAGGTCGCCTGTGGAAATCTCATCACCGAGCTGTCCGTGGAGAGTGACAACGTTGTAATTGTCATTGTCGAGCACAAGAGAATTGTACATGGAAGCCTGGTTAGACTTGTCTATCTCAAGACCTGTTATTGTGATATTTCCATAGCTGTATGAGGTCCACTGATTAGAAAAAAGCTTAAGGTTGTCAGGGATTTCATCGAGCTTCGATATGAAATTGTCCGAGTCGTGATTACCCTTAAGATAATAGAAATCAATATCCGGATTTGACGTAATCGAATCCTTTACCAGATTTCTGGCAGTCGCTGACACATTTCTCGTGTCAAATAAATCGCCTGCTATGATAATCGCCTTTACATCGTTATTTTTGGCGTACTCTATCATCCTTGAATATGTACGCAGTATTTCCATTTTTCTCTCTTTTGCCTGCTCCTTTGACAGATTCGAGGTCATCTTCGAATCCAGATGCAGGTCTGCACAGTGGATAATTTTCATTTTTCCAATTCCTCTTGATATATGAACGTTTATAAATCATTACAGACTACACATAGATTCATTACGCATAGCCTGGTTGCATCATTTACAGCCAATTCACAATTTCATAATCATTTAACAATTAAACGTGCTGACTGTCTGCAAGCTCAGGTGTACCTCTCATCTGAATGAGCGGGCCACCCTTCTTCTCCACATAGTCCTTAGTGATTGTGACCATGCCGATGTTGTCGTCCTTCGGAATCTCATACATGATATCCAGCATGAATTCCTCTATAATCGCACGAAGGGCTCTGGCTCCGACCTTCTTCTCCTTTGCCATCTTGGCGATGGCATAAAGCGCATCGTCGTCGAACTCAAGCCTTACCTCATCCATCTCAAGAAGCTTCTGATACTGCTTGATAATGGCATTCTTTGGCTCCTTCAATATCTTTACAAGCATATCCTCGGTGAGAGCCTCAAGTGAGAACATGATTGGAAGTCGTCCGATAAACTCAGGAATCATTCCGAATTTGCGGATATCATCAACAGTTGCCTGCATGAGCAGGTTTTCATCCCCATCATACTTGTCCTTTAAATCAGCCTTGAAGCCTATAGAAGCCTCCTTGTTCAGGCGCTCCTTTATGATATCCTCAAGTCCCGGGAAAGCGCCTCCGCAGATAAAGAGAATATTTCTCGTGTCAACTGTAGTCATCGGAACCATGGCATTCTTGCTGCTGGCACCAACCGGCACCTCAACCTCTGAGCCCTCTAAAAGCTTAAGCATACCCTGCTGCACGGACTCTCCGCTCACATCACGCTGGTTGGCATTTCTCTTCTTTGCAAGCTTATCTATCTCATCTATAAAAATGATACCGTGCTCAGCTCTCTCCACGTCATTATCTGCAGCCGCAAGAAGCTTACTTACCACACTTTCGATATCGTCACCGATATATCCGGCCTCAGTAAGTGATGTGGCATCTGTTATGGCAAGTGGCACATCTAAAAGCTTTGCAAGAGTCTTTACGAGATATGTCTTTCCTGAACCTGTAGGTCCGATCATGAGCATATTTGATTTCTCAATCTCCACACCATCGAAACTTTTTGAACTCTGCTTTGCAGTTGTCTTTTCTTCCTCTGACTTATGCTTATTGTCTGCCATGACACGCTTGTAGTGGTTATATACTGCAACCGACATGACCTTCTTTGCATGCTCCTGACCTACCACATAGTCATCAAGACTTGCCTTGATCCTATGCGGTGCAGGAATTGAGTGAATGTCAAGAATCGGCTCGACCTTTTTCTCTTCTTTTGGCTTTTTCTTCTTAAGCTTCTGGCTGTTTGGTATGCCTCCTGTCAGATCTGACAAATTTATCATGCTGATATTGGGCATATTGCCAAAATCCATATTGCTTATATTACCCAGATTTCCGAAATTGCCAAAATTACCGTTGCTCATGGAGTCAAAGGTCTTTTGCATACAATCGTTACAGATGCACAGGTTCGGCTGGATATGTATCATCTTGCCTGCCACGCTCTCCGGTCTGCGGCAGATGTAGCAGACATCCTCGTAGTCGTTTGCCTTGTTATCGTTTGTATTATCTATGTTATTTGTAGTTTCTTCATTATTATCCTGAATATTGTCAGGTACTTCCTTGAAATCATCATTATTCATAGGTGAATTACCGCCTTTGTATCATTTAGCTGCTTTATCAGCCATTTAACTATTATACACTACTGAATAAATGCGTGCAAGCAAGCTGAGGCGCTTTTGAAAAAAAAGAACCGACAGATCAAAAGACCTATCGGATCCATTTTCTTAATATCTATTATAACAGCTCCATAAGAAGCTTATTGACAACAGCAGGATTTGCCTTGCCCTTTGTGGCCTTCATGGTCTGACCTACAAGTGCTCCGATAGCTTTCTTCTTGCCATTGTGATAATCCTCCACAGCCTGTGGATTTGCATCGATGACAGCCTGGATTGTGGCTTTAAGCTCACCCTCATCATTCATGCTCTTAAGACCGTTCTCCTCGACATACTGCTCAGGGTCGATATCATCCGAGAATATTTTCTCAAATACTTCCTTTGCAACAGATGAGTTGATTGTGCCTGCATCTACCAGATCTACAAGCTTTGCAAGGTTTACAGGTGCGAAGTTTATCTCATCTGCATCCATATCATTATCCTTTAACAGTCGCATTGTCTCAACCATCAGCCAGTTTGAAACCTTCTTCGGCTTGCCGCAGAGCTTTGTGGCAGCCTCAAATATGTCTGCCATATGCTTTGACTCTGTGAGAATCTTTGCATCATACTCAGGGATGTCGTATTCCTTCTTGTAGCGTGCAAGCTTCTGTGGACGAAGCTCAGGCTGCTTTGCCTTTATCTGTGCAATCCATTCATCGGATACGACGATTGGCACAAGGTCAGGCTCAGGGAAATATCTGTAGTCCTGTGCATCCTCTTTTGAACGCATGGCATGTGATGATTCCTTGTTGTCATCCCATCTACGTGTCTCCTGTACTACCTTTCTGCCCATCTCAAGAAGCTCTATCTGACGCTCACGCTCGCCCTCTATGGCATGTGCGATAGCCTTGAAGGAGTTAAGGTTTTTCATCTCAGTACGTGTACCAAACTTCTTTGCGCCCACCTCTCTGACTGAGATGTTGACATCGGCACGCATTGAGCCCTCATTCAATTTACAGTCAGATGCTCCGAGATACTGGATGGTCTGACGCAGAGTCTCAAGGTATGCGATAACCTCCTCAGCGGAGCGCATATCAGGCTCTGATACTATCTCTATAAGAGGTACTCCGGAACGGTTGTAATCTACGATAGATACGTCCTCCCACTCGTCATGTACGAGCTTTCCGGCATCCTCCTCCATGTGGATTTCATGGATTCTGACGTTTTTCTTTCCGTTTGCTGTCTCAATCTCCACTGAACCGTTGCGGCAGATTGGCAGATAAAGCTGTGATATCTGATAGTTCTGTGGGTTATCCGGATAAAAATAGTTCTTTCTGTCAAATTTGCTGTACTGTGTGATAGTACAGTTGGTGGCAAGTCCTACTGCCACTGCGTACTCTACAACCTGCTTGTTTAAAACAGGAAGTGAGCCCGGCTGTCCTGTGCAGACAGGACATGTATGTGTATTTGGTGCGCCTCCGAAAGCTGTGGAGCAGGCGCAAAAGATCTTTGTTTTTGTAGCTAACTCTACATGGACCTCAAGTCCGATGACTGTCTCATAGTTTTTCATATCCTTTTTGCCTCCTTCCTACTGTGCACCGGCAGTTTTATTGGTGTCTGCTGCATTTTTGTTACTGTATTCCTCCGCAATAGCGCTGCGCTTAAGCTCTCTTGTTTTTTCAAAGCTGTAGGCTGCGCGGATGATATTCTTCTCCTTAAAGCAGTCTCCGATGAGCTGTAATCCGATTGGAAGTCCGTTTTTGTCCATGCCGCACGGAAGCGATATTCCCGGAAGACCTGCAAGGTTTACAGATATGGTGTAGATATCACCGAGGTACATCTGGATTGGATCACTTAAGCTCTCTCCAAGCTTTGGAGCTGTGGTAGGTGCTGCAGGTCCAAGTATTACATCATATTTGGCGAATGCATCATCAAAGGCTTTTTTGATAAGTGCTTTTACCCTTAAGGCCTTTAAGTAATATGCATCATAATATCCTGATGAGAGTACGAAGGAGCCGAGCATGATTCTTCTCTTTACCTCAGGTCCAAAGCCCTCAGAACGCGATTTCTTGTACATGTTGTGAAGGTCTGTGTACTCCTTTGTACGGTATCCGTATTTGACACCGTCGAATCTGGCAAGATTTGAGCTTGCCTCAGCACAGGCGATTACATAGTAAGCCGGGATGGCATACTCTACAAGTCCGAGGTCAAATTCCTCCACAACAGCACCTTTTTTCTTTAATTCATCTGCCGCTGCAAGGATTGCCGATTTCACCTCCGGGTCAAGTCCATCTCCGAGATAATCCTTTGGAATACCAATCTTCATACCCTTTACGTCATCAACAAGCGCCTCTGTAAACTTTAAATCGTCTCTGTTTACTGATGTCGAATCCTTCGTATCATATGAAGCAATTGCCTCAAGTATAGTAGCACAGTCTGTGACATCCTTTGCGATAGGTCCAATCTGGTCAAGCGATGAGCCATAGGCAATGAGTCCATATCGTGAAACTGTGCCGTAGGTTGGCTTGATTCCTGTCACACCACAGAAGGAGCTTGGCTGTCTGATTGATCCGCCTGTATCTGAACCGAGTGCAAACGGTACCTCCTCTGCTGCAACTGCTGCACAACTTCCGCCTGATGAACCGCCCGGTACGTGCTCTGTATTCCATGGATTTTTGGTTGCTCCAAAGGCAGATGTCTCTGTTGTGCTTCCCATGGCAAACTCATCCATGTTGGTTTTTCCAACGATGACACAGCCTGCATCCTCAAGGCGCTTAACAGCCTCCGCTGTGTAGGTCGGGATGAAATTGTAGAGTATCTTTGATGAACATGTGGTGAGAAGCCCTTCTGTACACATGTTATCCTTTATGGCTACAGGCACACCCGCAAGCGCTCCTTTTAGCTCTCCCGCATCAATTTTTGCCTGAACCTCTGCTGCTTTTTTAAGTGCACCCTCTTCGTCTATTGTGACAAAACTGTTTATCTTTTCTTCTTTTGCTTTTATAGAAGCAATGGCAGCCTTTACAGCCTCTTCCACTGTAACTTCCTTTGCCTGTATTTTCTTGCCGAGTTCCACGGCAGTTAAAGACATTAAATCCATTTTTCTCCTCCTTGCCGTTATTCGCCGATTGTCTTTGGTACCTTGAATCCGCCGTCCTTCTTGACCGGTGCATTGGCAAGTGTAGCTTCACTTCCGTCACCGTTTGTGACAACATCATCTCTGAATACATTGTTTACAGGGAATACGTGGCTCATAGGCTCAATTCCCGAAGTATCAAGCTCCTCGAGCTTATCGATATAATCAAGCATATCTGCCATATCCTTCTTGGCAGCCTCTGCCTCCTCCGGTGAAAGCTCAAGCTTTGCAAGGATTCCGACATACTCCATAGTCTCATCAGAGATTACGTTTCTCATGACTCCGTCCTCGCCCATCACCTTTGTGGTAACAGCCTGCTGCTCAGGAGACTCCTCCTCAGGCTCCTCGTCAAGCGCAGCACTTCTGACCTTTGCATATACCGCTTCATCGCATATACCCTGATTGTTGAAGCCTGCATGGCGTAAAGTACCCTCATAATCCATGCCTGCCGCAGCCATCACCTTGCCGGAATTTGGATTTTCAGTATCATGTCTGGCCCATATGCGTCCTGCACCGACCTCATTGATAAAAAATCTGATGATAGCTGTGAGTGCCTCTGTCATATAACCGTTATTCCAGAAACGCTTTCCGATACAATAACCGATTTCAACCGACTCAACCCTCTCATCAGTTTTAATTACACTTATAGTTCCGATAGGCTGCTCGAGATCATTAAGCTCAATAGCCCACTGATAAAAATCTTTTTCGTCATACTTAGATATCCATTCTTTTAAAATAGTCTCTGTAGTATCAACACTCTCATGCGCCGGCCATGTAAGATATTTTGTCACTTCCGGGTCATTCGCCCAGTTGTAAAACATGTTCTCGGCATCTTCTATTTCAAATCTGCGAAGAGTAAGCCGCTCTGTGGCGATTTCTCTTGTTCCTATATGATTCATACGATATCCTTTCTCTCTTTCCTGATATTTTAATTTCTACTTGGGATTATACACACATGCCACTTCTAAGCCTTAAAGCGCACCCGCCATAATTGAATCCTGCATATCTGGGACTGCCAAAACTTGCATCCGGGTGCGCATCAACACCCTGCAACGCATGGGTGCATATATATTGTGAAGACAAATTTTTAACAGTTCCGACTCTCACAGCCTGTAATACCTCTCAGCATACATCCTGACAATAACCTATCCGCAGGAAATGTCGGAACAAGCTTAAAAATTTTCTGAGCAAAATATATACACACATGCTACCACACAGCCTGCATGCGCACCGCCACACTTAGATCTATTACATTGAGTACTGCCAAAGCCTGCAGCCGGGTGCGCTAAACACTCTGCAGCGCATGGGTGTATATATATTGCGAACAAATTTTTAACAGTTCCGACGTTCACAGCCTGTAATACCTCACAGCACACATCCTGCCAATAACCTATCCGCAGGAAATGTCGGAACAAGCTTAAAAATTTTCTGAGCAAAATATATACACACATGCCACCACACAGCCTGCATGCGCACCCTCCACAACCTCAGAAGCTGTGACCTATGGCTCCAATCTGCTGAGATCACGAGGAAACAGTGTTGCCTCACGCACATTGTCCTCTCCGATAAGCTGCATTGTAAGTCTCTCAAGTCCTATTCCAAGGCCTCCATGTGGCGGCATGCCGTACTTAAAGGCTGAAAGATAGCTCTCCATGCCCTCTGTCTCCATGCCACGCTTTGCGATTTTTTCCATAAGCTTGTTGTAGTCGTGGATTCGCTGGCCGCCTGTTGTGATTTCAAGACCTCTGAAAAGCAGGTCAAAGCTTAAGGTGTATGTCTCGTCTGCCGGATCATCCATGGCATAGAACGGTCTCTTCTTTGAAGGATAATGTGTGACAAATACAAAATCACTGCCATACTCTTCCTTGAAGTACTGTCCGATAAGTACCTCCTCCTCCGGCTCTAAGTCGAATGGGTTTCTGAACTGTCTGTTATATTTTTCTGCGACACGCTGCTTTGCCTCGTCAAATCTAACTCTTGGTATGCTTGTCACGTCAGGCAGCTTAATCTTTAAAAGCTCAAGCTCCTTGGCGTATGAGGTCTTTAAAAGCTCCATGGTGTACTGCAAAAAGCCTGTCTCCATCTCCATGATATCCTCGAAGCCGTCAATGTAGCCCATCTCGAAATCGAGTGATGTATACTCATTCAGATGTCTCTTTGTATTGTGCTTTTCTGCTCTGAAAACAGGTGCAGTCTCAAACACCCGGTCAAACACGCCGACCATCATCTGCTTGTAAAACTGCGGGCTCTGCTGTAATATAGCCGGTCTGTGGAAATATTCAAGCTTGAAGAGGTTGGCGCCTCCCTCAGCTGACTTTGCACCAAGCTTTGGCGTATGAATCTCTGTAAATCCATTATTATAAAGGAAATCCCTAAAGCCCCTTGTGATGCCCTCCTGTATACGGAACGTAGCACGCTCTCTTGGATTTCTGAGTGCCACTGCCCTGTTATTGAGCTTTGCCTCAAGCGAAGTATTCAGTTTCCATTTGTTGATCTGAAGCGGCATAGGCTCCGCCGGCTCAGATAAAATTGTGATAGTGTCAAGACGAAGCTCGAAGCCGTTTGGAGAACGGTCATCACTCTTGTATGTGCCGCATACCTCCACGGTATCTGCTTCCTTTAGATCATCGACGCTAAACTGGGATTTGCCCGGCTCGTATACACACTGTACAAGTCCGTCCCTGCGTCTTAAGACGATGAATGCAACCTCACCCATATCTCTTATGGTGTGAATCGCACCCTTTACTTTGATGTTTTTGCCCTCGTAGTCGCCTGCAAGAATTTCTGCGATACCGAGGTCTTCCTTTTGAACTGCTCCTGTTAAGAATTCCATATTTTTGTGCTCCTTTGATTTTTTAAGCGGGACGGAAAAAAAAGCCCCGGAGCATATCAAATTAATGAAATGCTCCGGGGCGAAAATTCTAAAAATATTCCGCGGTACCACCCGCTTTGAGAAAAAGGACTGTTCCTGTTTCTCCACTCTTATCCGTAACGTGGATGAATCGTATCTGCCTACTTTTGATATATAAAAAGCTTAATTCACATACGATAAACCTATCTATGCAATAAACCATATCAATCGTTCAACAGATCTGCTCCGGTAGTGTTCCTGCAATCAGCTCTTCCAAACAGCGCTCTCAGTCGGTGACGCTGTATTCCTGTCGGTGTCTGGTGATCCAAGTCTCCTTCAACGCATTTATTGTTTTTTTGTTGTTTAACGTTATAACACAATAAACTTATTATTTCAACCCATCATAGCCAAAACTTAAGAAAATAAAGTATAGGAATATATTATAGTTTTTCTTAATTATGGTTATAACAGAGCCTTCTTTTGCAACAATTATTAAATAAATTTAGGCTATTCCCTATTGCCTTTATTGAATTCGTATTGTAGAGTATATTTGGTATATGTAATTAATAATAAGGCAGGTAACACTTAATGAAAAAACTATTATTTTTTGATATAGACGGCACTCTCGTTGATTTCGGCAATAGCACAATGAGCCCATCAACCGCTGATGCTCTAATAAACGCAAAACAAAACGGTCACATGATTTTTCTTTGCACAGGACGTAGTTACAATCAGATTTATCCATCATTAAAAGCCTTTGATTTTGACGGCGTGGTGGCTGCTGCCGGCGGCTATGTCACTGTGGGTGATAAGGTAATTGCACATCATGTCTATGGGCAGAATCTGTTACAGAAGGTTCTTGACACTGTTGGTGACAACAACACAGGACTTATATTCCAGACAAAGGATAAAAGCATCACCAACCACAAGTGGGCCGACAAATTCATATCAGCATTCTCAAAGCAGTTTGACATGCATGTGATACAGGACAACCCGACATTTAAGGATATCGTGATTGATGATGAATTATCAAGCTTTTCTAATCGATACGCCGATGTTGAAAGCACCATCTACTGCAATTGCAACTACCACATTGATGATTTAAGAAAGCTCCTCGGCGATGAATTTGTAGTAACCCTGAGCAGCTTTAAAGAGCCTGAACCTTACAGCGGTGAGATTACATTGCGCGGTGTCAACAAGGCAACCGGCATACGTGATGTTGTAGAGTTTCTTCACATGAGTCAGGCTGATACAATAGGCTTTGGCGATGGCCAGAATGATTTTGATATGCTGCGCTACTGTGATGTCGGTGTTGCCATGGGCAATTCCAGCGATGAAGTCAAGGCTGTTGCCGATATAGTGACAGACGATATCAAAGAGGATGGGCTTAAAAATGCCATGGTGCATCTTGGACTTGTCTAAAAATGCACCATGGCATACTCTATGCCTCAATATTCATAAATCTGTCCCACTCGCACTCGTCTTTTGATGCCGATACAATCAAGGTGTACGAGCGCTCATCTGTTCCATCGAATACGAAGGTATAATTTTCATTCTCCTTCTCGATTAAATATGCGTATCCGTCAAGAAAATTGTTGAAGGTGTCGATATAATCTGCCTCATCTATCTCCTCGTCAGCCGTGGTGCTCTTTAGGTTGCCATCGGCATCATATGTCTTAAAGCCCTCGCGTATGAATGAAATAATATTTGCATCTGAAAGCTTTAATATAAGGCCGTTTGTCCTCATATCACGGATATCTCTGTTTTTAGAATTATCTGCCTTTATGATTACGTTGTCAAGGCATATTTTAAAGGTGCCAAAGCTCATCATGATATCGCTCACATGCACATCCGAAAATTTGAAATGTGTAAACTCGTTTTCTGTCCTGAATTTCATCTGTTATCCTCCGTTTATACTCATGCCGATATTTTATCAGATAATTTTGCTTTGGGCAACTTGCATTTTATAACGTGCCGTACAGCTCAAGCGTATACCCCACACTGCCTCCGCATATAAAGTAATAGTCGCTTTGAGTGTCACAGTCTATAAAGATATACTGCCCATACATCTTTATATTGCAAAACAGTGCTGTGCGACTTGATGCTGGTGCGATTCCATAGCCCTTGTTTGACACGACAAGCGGCAGCCTCTGCTGTCTGCCTCCGAACGAAATATATCTGGCTTTGTTTGTCAAATCAGTAAGGTCTGTTGCAAGTATTCCCTTGGATTTGAGCTTTTCCGATTTGTCCCAGTCAAAAAATGTGTAGCACTCGCCATTATTTAAAAGCCTTGGCTCTGTGGCATTTTCACTTACAAGGAGATTTTTGTCGGCATCAAAATACTGTATGGCTCCGTTTTTCTTTTCTATCCTTAGTATCAGCTTCTCCGTTTGAATTTCAATAAGCGATTTGGATTCTTTTGCCACCCATTTGAAGGCTGTATCGGCCTTTTGCTTCCAATAGGTTTTGTGCGGCTTCACTCCAATTCCTTTTACAAAGATTACGCGTACTATCTCCGGTATTATTGGTATCACATAAAGTGTGCCGTCCGCTGTGGCGATTTCAACATGCGATTTACCTTTTTTGAGCCATTTTACCGCAAACTTGCCCTTTGAATGTCCCTTTACATGAAGTATATCGTTGTCCGGGATTGAGCCGTATGCGTATGGGGAGGGATTGAGAGGGAGGCTGCTCTTTTTGCAGCCTTTCTTACTTCCTTAATCTTAATTTTATTTGTCATATCTGTAGCAGTACATTGTGTTTGATTTTCCCTGTCTTTTTTTACAAATGCAGATAAATCAAGCTTCTCATTTTCAGCCTTATTTGTCAACTGCTCAGGCTTTAATGCAATGCGCGACGGACCAAAATACTCTCTTTCATCCATATCGCGTCTGCCATCAACACGCTTTTGCTCTTCTATCTCTTTTTTCTGTCAGTTGCTGCTTTTCATATTCCTTTGCCTTGGTAATCGGCTCTGCAGAAAACTCCTTCTGATGCCTGTTGGAAGGAGCAGGGTCTGCAATAAGCGGTGTCAGCCTGCCCCGGTGGAATACAGCAAGCTCATGAAGTGCACGGGTAGCCGCAACATACAAAAGCTTCACATGACTATCATCAGCCGGATATTTTCTCTCTGATGGGTCAAACAGCAATACAGCATCAAACTCAAGTCCCTTTGTATACGCAACCGGAAGTACCATGACTCCTGCACCAAACTGTGCAGTTTCAATATCATCATCTACTATTTCTATATGTTTTTTAAGCTCAGCAGACACCTTGAGAGCCTCTGCCTCATCACGGCACACGACAGCTATCGTCTCATAGCCTTCACTCTGCCAGCCTTTTATCGTGTCAACCGATGCCGAAATCAGTGAGCGCACATTGGCATACTCCTCTATGCGCACTGCATTTCCATGCCTAATAATAGGCTCCACCGGATAGATTGCAAAATCTCCATGGCGCAATATCTCTGTTGCAAATTCTGAAATCTCAACAGTGTTTCTGTAGCTCTTTCGAAGCAGACCGAATGCGTCATATGTGCCTGTGAGTATCAGCTTTTTCAAGTCCTCCCAGTCATTTAAGCCATACTCAAAATATATATTCTGCGAGGTATCGCCCATGATAGTGTATGTGCAGTTTCTGAGGCAGTAATGCAGACAGCAGTATGCCATCATGCCAAAATCCTGTGCCTCATCAATAACCACATGACTCGCCTCACGAACCGGATCTGTCTCCTTGATGCGCTTATAAATATACGCAAGCGCTGCCAGATCATACACATCAAATGAGTCCTTTGGAATATCTATATCATATTCCTTCTCCTTCTGACTAAGCAGAAAATCCCTGTAAAAATCATACACAGAGCCTTTCCAGTCATCCTTACCGAAATAGGTTTTGTATTTTTTATCAAGCTCCCTGCGCTCCTTTGCAGGGAACTTCACTTCCTTACCGAGAACCTCATTTTCATACTTCGAGTAAATTATCTCATTTAACATGAGGATTTTACTCTGCATGGAAAGAAGCGGATTATCATGCAGATAAGTGTCTATCAGCACCTTTCCCACAAGCAGATTGCCTGTTTTTTCCATGTAGACCTCATCTCTTGGAATAGACTTTTCCTCGTAATCTAAACAGAATTTTTCAAGAGCTTCAAACCATTCTTTACTGCCCTTTATGCTGTTTCTACTGTCATTTTTGCTGACTTCATGTATGCTGTACTTTTTGTCATCCCAATCCTCGTACAAAAGCCTTGTAAAAAGCTGCTCCATAGTCATCTGTTTTATGCCGTACACATCAAGCTCCGGAAGCACGCTTGTAATATAGTTCAACAAAATGTGGTTACTGCCTATAATGTAGAAATCCTCCGGTCTGAAATCATCAGCATAATTATATAAAATGTACGATATCCTGTGCATGGCAACCGTTGTCTTTCCTGAGCCTGCAACTCCCTGCACAATGATATTCGTCTTTGGCGAACGGCGGATAATAAGGTTTTGCTCCTTTTGGATTGTAGCGATAATCTCTCCGAGCACTGCCTTTTTATTCTTAGCCAGATACCTTGTCAGAAGCTCATCATTTGCTACGACATCTGAATCAAAAAAGTCGATGAGCTTATCCTCTGCAATCTCATAGGTGCGCTTTCTATTTAAATCAATCTCAAAAGTACCCTCTGAGCTCACCGTGTACTTACATGGTCCAAGACTGCTCTCATAATATACGGATGCAATCGGTGCTCTCCAGTCAATGACCACAGGCTCTGATGCATTCTTTGCAATACCGACTCTGCCTATATAGTAGGACTCCTGTGACTTCTGACGCGGATCCTTAAAATCTATTCTGCCAAAATACGGCTTTTTCCGCGCCTTTTCACATCTTACGATATTTCTCTCGTTCTCATGAAGCTGCGCTGTCGCATTGTTCCACAGGACAAGTCCCTCCTTGTCCTGCGCCTCGTAGACATCTCTTAAATCCTCTAAATCATCTGTCAGCTTTTTTACCGATTCCTTTGCACGGTCCAGATTATCCTGTGCAATCCCTATGATATTCTGAAGCTGTCTCTGCTCGTCTTTTAATGAAATTCCCGGTAAATCATTTTCTGTGCCCATCATGCCTCCACGACTTATATATGCTGTGATTATACTATATTTTTAATCTCATCTATCCTGTCAACACAGGCAAAAAGCATCTTTTTCAGCTCCTCATCAGGCTGTGTCAAATCCGGCACCATGACAACCTTACAGCCTGCAGAATATGCACTTTTGACACCATTTGGCGAATCCTCTACCGCCATGCACTCCTCAGGTGCCAGCTTAAGCTCGCTGCATGCAAACTCATACACATCAGGTGCCGGCTTTCCATGCTCCACCATAGGTGCACAGATGATCTTGTCAAAATATCCGTAGAGTCCTATCTTTTTAAGATATTTCTCAGCTCTTTCTATATCATTCGCTGTGGAAATCGCTCTGTGAATGCCTTTTTCCTTCAAATATGTAAGTATCTCAATTGCACCGGGCTTAAGCTCAATACCCACCTTTTCCAGATGCTCCTCCATGATTTTGCGACGGTATGCCCTGATTTTATTATAATCCATATCAGGATCATGAAACATATCCTTAAGATGCTGCGGTGCATACGGCTGCCCGAGGCTTCGCATTGAAAGTGCCTGCTCATCCGTCATGTCGTAGCCGAATTGCTTAAGTGCCATCGGCCAGAAAATACGATAATATTTCTCCGTATCTATGAGTGTTCCGTCCATGTCAAATATTACTGCTTTTACCATTGATTCTCCTTACGTTCTGTCAGGCTTTACTATGCTTCACCTGTTAATTTTACCACGGTCATATCATGATGCATGGCCTTTATCACCGGGCCAAACATGTCCTTTGTCTTTATCCTGAGGCTGGAGGTATTTATGCATGGATGACATCCAACCCACTCACCTTTTAGCACATCCTCATCCACCAGAAGTCTGACCGCATTGTCATGGTCATTCATCAGTCCCATCACACTGACTGAGCCCGGTGTGATATCCAGATATTTTTCCATATCCTGCGGACTTGCAAACGAAAGTCTCGCACTGCCTATCTGATGTGAGAGCTCTTTTGTCTTAAAGGTCTTGTCTCCCGGTATCATGAGCAGGTAAAAATCAGTTTTCTGGCGGTTGCACAGAAAAAGATTCTTGCAGATTGTTGCGCCGAGTGTCTTGTCAATCTCCTCACAAACCTCCATCGTAAATGCCGCCTCGTGGTCTATTCTCTGATATTCGATTCCCAGTTTGTCCAAAAAATCGTATGTACGAATTTCTTTATCCGGTCTGCCTGTGGTATCTGTCGGTCTTCCATTCTGTAATTGCATTTGTGCCTCCTGAAATTAATTATCGCAGCTGTATTCAGCACCGTAGCCGCTGCTATTATTCTCTTTTAATTGCTATGGCTATAGATTATACACCTCTTTTATGTATTCTAACAAGCCCCGGCATCCACTGATTACATCATCAAAGGTCGCATCAAAATCACCTGTATACCATGGATCTGCAACATCGCGCGCTGCTGTAAGCTTATGATTTGTCCCGTAATCAGCAAATGACAGCATCTTAAATATCTTCTGCTGACTGTCACTGCCACCTGCAATCCTTGTCATATTCCTGATATTTGCAGTGTCCATTCCAATCAGAAGGTCATAGTACAAATAATCATCGCGTGTCATCTGTCTCGCGCGGTGTGGAATAAGAGGAATATGCTCCTCGTATAGTTTGTTTTTGGTGCCGTAGTGCGGCGGATTGCCTATTTCCTCACGGCTGGTCGCAGCTGAATCTATCTCGAAAACAGCATCGAGGTGCTGTCTGTGGACCAGATGGGTGAAGATGCTTTGGGCCATGGTGCTGCGGCAGATGTTGCCGTGGCAAACAAATAATACTTTAATCATCTTTTTATATCTCCATTTAAGTCTTGTATTTCTTCTCAAACGCTTGATATTTCAGGGTTTTCCGACTTTTGAGTTTTCCTTTCTTTTCAAGGTATCTTCTCAAATCTTCTCGTATTTTCTTGTGTTTTTCCCTGCAATCTTGGTAAATCCGTTGGTAAAGCAAACGTCCTTACCAACGGGCTTTTTTAACTATTCGCTATCCGATATACTTCTTCCTTTGCATCATCAAAATTCACATGGGTGTAAGTGTTCAAGGTTACACTGATGTCTGCGTGACCCATGATATACTGCAAGGTTTTCGGATTCATCCCGGATTTTGCCATATTAGAGCAAAAGGTGTGCCTGCATACATGAGGAGTAACTTTCGGCATCTGGATACGGTAAATTTTATTGTATTTCTGAATAATATGCTCCAGATACTTTTCCCAGTGAAGGGCAACCATCGGCATATCGTTTTTATCCAGAAACAAAAATCCTGCATATCCTTCCACCATCGGTTCAACTTTTGGTGTCTTGCGGTTGGTAATGATTCTGCGAAAACACGCTGCGACAGCTTCCGTCATCGGCACATAGCGGATGCCTTTATCTGTTTTTGGTTCTTCAATTACATACTGCATCTGTGCAGTACGCTGTAACTGATGGTCTACCTTAATACGCATTTCTCCAAACTCAATCTCTGAAACCGTCAGCCCACAGAACTCTGAAATACGAAGCCCTGTGTGAAAAAGAATATAGATTGCATCATAGTATCTGCTGAAATGCTTATCTTCCTGAATAAACTTCAGCAAATCTCTCTGCTGCTTTCGGGTAATCGCTTCTCTGGTAACAGAATCATTGACAATGACGGATGCAAGTTCAAATTCAAATGGATTTTTACGAAGCAGGTCATCATCTACTGCCATCTGAAATGCCGGTCTGAGAACTCCCCGGATAGAATGAATGGAACTGTATCCCCGTCCATCAATCTGCTGGAGCTTAATCAACCATGCCTTTGCATCTGACAAACGCACCTTATCAATTCGCAGATTCCCAAAACTCTCTTTTTTCAGCATATTGATGACCGTTTTATATCCGGCAACCGTATTGTGACGAACTCCTGTTTTCAATGAAACGTACTTTTCTACCAGTTCCAAAACAGTATAGTTGCCACCGTTGGTTACGATACGGTCAAACAAATCCGCTTCAATCTGTTTTTCTTTCTCACGCAGGGAAGGCTCCCGCTTCTTCCCTTTTGGCATTGGGTCATTCTTGTCCAAACGCCAACTGTATACATTTTTCTCTTTTCCGTCCTCATCAATATAGCGGAACCGATACCTCCCATCTTTACGCTGGTACTCGCCCTCTCGCAAAATCCGATTACGGTTATCTCGTCTTTTCTCACTCATCGTGAACTCTCCTTTCAAAAAAAGAGAGCCAGACTTGCGCTCTTATCATAGCACAAATCCAGCTCTCCGCATAGTTATATCATGTGAAATTGGTAAATCTGTCAGCTCTGTTTACACAGCAGTAGCCTGATCCAGATACCTCTCAAATTTCTCACGCTTAATGAGGGCACGATTGCCGTTCATCACATAAAAATCCTCATTGGGATGTGTGTCAATAAGCGTTCTCAATTTTCCTTCGCCGATATGATAATATCTGGCTGCTTCCTCAATGGTAAGCGTATATCTACGCCACACCGGAACATCCGAGTAATTTTTTCCTTCAATATTCATCTTATTATTCGCCATAGGCAGTTATCCTCCATACATGAAAATAGCCAGACAGAGGGTGTCGGCAACGAAGTCCGGCAACGGGCTTCAAAAGACCTTGCAAACAATCTCAATCTGGCGATAGTTACTATTTATATTTTTCTTTTATTTTTCTGTTGTTTTGGTTGTTATAAGGGAGAAAAGCCCGCAGTTATGGGATTTCCCCCGGCAACCGGCTCGGCAACGGGATAGCAACAGGGGGTGCAACGGGCTGTCCTTTTCAGAATGGAAGCTCCATCTGTTCTGCGACCTCCACAAAACCGTCCATCGTTTTTTCAGACGGGTTGCCGGAGTCCGTTGCCGGGTTTTCACGCTCCCAGCCCTTTTGTCTGCCATATTCGGAAAACATTCTTGGGTTCGGGAAGTACCGCCAGCCGGTAATGCTCTGATTCATAATCTCGTTGATTTCCCGGATTTCCCATTGCTTCGGCTCGTCAAAGGCATGGTTCAAGGCTTCCTTGTAGAGCTGCTTGGAACAGACCATGCTCCCGGTGTACTTATCAAGATACGCCTGTATCATTCCGGCTTTGGTGTCCTCCGGCATAAAATCCCGCTGGTGTTCTTTGAGATACCGCTGCATGGCGGGGCTGAAAGCCAGCTTGAACCTGCCGCTTCGGTAAATCTCCATCGCTTCCGCCCACATCTGCCCGATATAGGCTCTGGAAGCAGCTTCGTCCTCCAAAATGTGAACCTCGGCTTGCTCCGGGTACACCATGACGGGGATAAAGCGGCGGTTGCCGGAACGGTCAAGGGGCAGGAAGTCAAGGGCATTGGAAGTGCCGCCAAACACGCACTGACGGGGGCGGTCTGCCGGGTGGGTTTCATAGGGTATCTTGTAAACCTCTTTCTGCCGGCTTAAAAATGACTTGATTTCCTCAATGCTCTTGGCGTTGGCGGTTGCCATCATTTCCGACATTTCGATAATCCAGTGACCTTGCAGCTTACGGTACACATTGTCATCGTCCAGCTTCCGCAAATCATCGGAGAACCACTCGTCCCGGACTGCCAGCAGACGGAAGAAAGTGGACTTGCCAGCCCCCTGACCGCCTACCAGACAGAGCATGATTTCAAATTTGCACCCCGGCTGAAAGGCTCGTGAGATTGCACCCAGCAGGAACAGCTTCAACGCTTCATAGGTGTAATCATCTGCGTCAGCCCCCAGAAAGTGCCGCAGGCAGAAGCGGATTCGTTCTGTCCCGTCCCACACAAGGGAACTTAAATAGTCCCGGATGGGATGGTACTTGTTTTCATTCGCCACAATCCCGATGGCATTATCAATCTTTTTCTCATTGGTAAGCCCATAGGTTTCTTCCAGATAGAGAAGCAGATACTTCATATCCGTATCGTTCAGGGCGGTGCTTTCTCTGTGGAAGCCAATGGGCTTTATGATGTCCTTGCGGTCAGTCAGGATGTTGTATGCGATAGCCCCGGAAAGCAGCGGGTCACGCTGGAATACGGTCAGGCAGTTCCGTATGCTCTGACGGACACCGCCTTTCTCGGTAGTTTCCAGCCCCGCCTTGATTTCCTCAATGCTCTGGGGCGGCTGCATGGCGTTCATGGTGTTTTTTAGTTCTTGCTGCGTCTGCGGCTGCAAGCTCTGCCATTCGCTGTTCAAGCTGTATCACATCCTTTCCGTAGTCCGTAATCAAAGCCGCTTTTTCCTCCGTTTCCCCAAAGAGCAGCACATCCAGCAGATATTCCACTTGGTCTTGCTTCTGTAAGGCTTCCACAAACCGGGGATGAAAGGATTCCTCCGGGGAGTGCGGGGCATATTCCTTTCTCCATGCCCGGAGCAGGTGGAGATAGTCGGCAAGAATACGGAAGCAGCGGCTCTTTGCTTCCTGAAACTGTTCCTCCGGGGATTTCTGCCGGGGCTTTGGCTTTTTTGCCTTTCCCGGCGGTTTCCAGTCCTCATAGGAAAGCCCGAAGTCCTGTGCCAGTTGTACGGCGGCTTCTTTCTTTCCCAGCCCATACAGGGCGGCGGTAAAATCAATCACATCCCCATCAGCACCGCAGCCGAAGCAGTGGTAACGCCGATCCAGCTTCATGCTTGGGGTTTTATCGTGATGGAACGGGCAGCAAGCCATCCCGTTCCGACCTACATGGATTCCATAATGCTCCGCAGCCTGTCTTGTTGTGACGGACTGCTTCACAGCTTCAAATACATTCAAATCTATCCCTCCTTGAAAACAAAAAAGCACCTGACATTCTCTGATTGAAAATGGCAAGTGCCTGTTAAAGTTCCATATCCTGTTGTTTGTGTTTTGTCTGCGCCGGGGCAGTTCTTTGTGCTTTTTTCTCGTCTGCCTTATCCTGCAAGACTTCCTTGATGGGCTGCTTCTTGGGCGGCTCTTTGCTTTCCTCTGTGCCGGGTGTGGCTTTCCGTACCCAGTAGCGGATGTCCCGCAGCTTCTTCAAATCTTCCTGCACCTCGGTCAACGGTACTTTCAACTCTGCGATTTCGCCCAGAAGTTTTTCCTGCTCCTCTTGCAGCTCCTTTTGGGTGCTGTCCTTATCGTCTGGGTGCTTGGCAAGGTAGGCGGCGGCTTTCGCATATCGGGCAACCTCCGGGTGTTCCTGTTTGAATTTCTCCTTTGTTTTCTTAAAAAATATCTTCTGGTACTTCTCATAGACAGGCTTACATTCCTTGCAGTCTGTCCGGCTGGCAAGAATCCCGTCAATCACTTTGCTTCGGGCTTCCTTTGGCTTCATCTGATTGCGGTAATCTGCGGCTGATTTCCCGGAAGATTCCAGAAATGCTTCTAAGTCCTCCACAGTGGAAAGCCCCTTTTGCCGGAGATAGGACAGGGCTTCGCTGACTGCCTTTAAGTCCTGTGAAGTCCCCCGGTTCTGTCCAGCCCTTGTCCAGTCCTTCCTTTCTTCCTTTCGTATCTCCATATACTTCATCAGCAGATTGGGAAGAAGTGTTGCTTCCTCCGCCGCCTTTTGTACAAGCAGTTCTTTCCGTTTTTCTCCCAGCTCGGTAATCCAGCCTTTGAGGTTTTGGATAAGCTGCCGGATGGACTTCATCATACTGTTGGCGGCTCTGATTTCCCGGTTCAGGTTGCCGATATTCGTCTGGATACCACGCTTTTCCATCTGCCGGACAGCAGCACCCTCATGGACAGTAGGGACAACATCAAGCCCCTGTCTGGCATAGGAACGCAAGTCCACACGCTCCGGGCGGTCATTGGCTTCCAGATAGCGGTTCTGGATGACCTCCCATTCATGCCGCCAGATTTCACAATACTTCTGGTCGTTCCAGTCAACCGTATCCTCCTTGTGGCTTTTCCACCTGCCGGATGGCAGCTTTATCCGTTCCCCGTTCTCGTCAAGGTCATAAACCTTGCGGCTCTTGGGAAGCCATTTCCCATGTTCGTCCATTGCCCGCATAGTCAGCAGGACATGGGCGTGGGGATTGTGTCCCGGCGGATGGGGGTCATGGATGGCAAAGTCAGCAATCATCCCTTTGGAAACAAACTGCTGTTCACAAAACTCCCGGACAAGGACAGCGTACTGGTCGGGTGGTATCTCTCTTGGGATGGTAAGCACCCACCGCCTTGCAAGCTGGGAGTTCCATTGCTTCTCCACCGCTTCGGCGGCGTTCCATAAAGTATTGCGGTCTGCATACGACCGTGGGGCATTTGCCGGGAGCAGGATTTCATTGTGGACGATACCACGCTTTTCCGGGTAGTGTTTTACTTCCTGGTCATATTCACAGAACAGCTTTTCGCCGCTCTGGTAAGCAGCGGCGGCAACCGCAGACTGGCGGTGGCTGCGCTGCACAATAGAGATTTCGTTGTGTGGACAGGGCATTTTGTGTCCCTCCTTTCGGTAATTGGTGGATGGGGTGGCGTTTTACCACCTCATTTTGGGCAGAAAAAAAGCAGGAGACCTTTTTCAGATTTCCTGCTCGGTGTGCCGCTGTGGGCGGCGGGTATTTAGTTGTAGAAATACATCAATTTGAAAAATCAAAACTGAAAACGAATATCTTCTTTGAATTTGTGTCGTCTGGGATTCCCTTCACTTCGATAAATTTTGTGTCGTTTCATATCATAAATAACTGACCAGACAGTATCTTTACCTGTACTTCTGTCATACTGACAGAGGAAACCATAATCTCCAGACAACAGTTTTTCTGCAAATGGAAAATTGAAACCTCCATTTTTTTCGCTAAAAGCTGAATACAATGTTTGATACCGTTCTTCTGCAAACCAATTATCAATCTTATCGTTGTTATAGCCTACCATTCCTGGCAGATGGAAAGTGTTCGTTGCACAGACAAAAGCAAGATTGCTATTCAATGTTTTTTCTATTTTTATCTGTTCCGCATTACATTCTATAACAGCTATCGCCCCCATTGTATCAGCTAAGGTTAAAGTTTGTGCTGAAGCAATCGGTAATTGATATAAACAGGAGACAGCTTCCGACACATTTCTACATTTCTCCAACAGGTATCTGACAATCATACCTGCGTTAAATCCCGGTTTGCATTGGTTAGGATAGACGGATGTTAAACCAACAGCTAAACCATGTTCATTAACACCATCTTCAATCTCAATAAAAGCAGTTGTATTTCCTGTGAAAGAATAAACTCCATCCGTCAATTTATAAACTACATTCTGATTTAGCCTTTCAATTTCTGTCAGAAAATCACTGTTTCGTCCCAGAAGAATTTCCTGTTCCGTTGTAAAAGCAAAACAAGAGCAATTACAAGATGGAGGCATAGAGTACATACTAAATAATACAGCTTGCAAAATACGGACATCACATTGTTGTCCATCTGCCAGACCTTGAATTTCTTCTACAATCTCATGGTAATACTTTTCATAAATCGGAAGGCAGGACAAAGCATAGTCAATCCGTTCCTGCGTGATTTCAAATGGTATGTTCTCTAAAATTATATTTTTGTGTTTTAACAGTAAGGAACCCCACCGAAAACCAGCTTCGTAGTGTGTTCCCCTAAAATGTGCATGATACATTTTTACACGCTCCTTATTGATTAGATAAAGAGCTACCGGTAACTCTTATCTAAGGGTAACTGAATAAAAATTTTAAGTCAAGCCATATTTTACTTGTCGGCTGGGAACAGCTTGCAACGCAAGGTGTCCCCAGATGGCAAGTCCACAAAAGGGTAGCTGGCGGCAGCCAGCGCAGGGGAAGCGTAGCGTCCCCTGTTTGATTTGGAGCAGACCATGACTGCTAAAAATCACAGCCCTCCGGCGAGGAGCCTTCGGAGAACGCAATGCACCAACCTCTGGGCGGTGTATAATTGCGCCCTTAGTAAACTAAGGGGTTTCCGGCTTCTCCCGTTCCAGCATTGTTTTCAATAGTTCCTGCGTGTCCTTCCTGTGAAAAATGAGTTTCAACAACAGCATTACATCATCATCTGTCAGGCGTTCCGGCTCTTGCAGAAAACTTTCCAGCATACCGCCACGAGTGCAGAGCCGGTGCGTCCGTTCCTTTCGGGTAAGCTGCTTCAACTGGTGCTGCAATACCTTTTCATCATTGATGGCTTTCCGCAGCTTCTTTTCGCTTTTCTCCAGCTCCCGGTTGAGCTTTTCCAGCTTTGAGGTATCAGGCAAGGGCAGCGTCCTCCTTTCCCGGTATCAACACATAAATCCTGTTTGGTTCTCCAACGCCCTGACACACCCGCATGATAAGTCCGGCGGTTTCCAGTTCATTCAGAGAACGCTTGACCGTCATGGGGCTGCGAGACAGGACTGCGGCAATGCCTGTGATAGGGAAGCAGACAAACAGGATTCCGTTCTCGTCCTCCTGCCCTTTGGATAGCATAGCGTCCAGCATCCGGCAGTACATGACCTTTGCGGTGCTGCTGACTGGAAATCCTGTCAACGCTCTGGGGAATGGCATACAGGGCGGCAATGGTGTGTCTATCGTCATAAATTCAAAATTCATTCGGTGTGTTCCTCCTTTTTCTTTGCTCGTTTGGATAAATAACGGGGGCAGTCAATCACAACCGCCCGGAAGCTCTGCCTGCACCCATGCTGGCATTTCCGGCATAATTCGTTGTAAGTGACACGCCCCCGGTCATTGAGGTAAAAGGAAAGCTCATGTTTCCTCTTTTTACTCATTCTCGGCATATTGTGTTTCCTCCCGTTTTAGTGTATGGTTTCGGGGCGATTTTCGGCAAAATTACAGCCATAGAGCCGCCTAAAATCTCCCGAAGTATCAGCGATAGGGTAGACTATCTCCCTATCAGATTGTCGTGTTTCGGTATCATTTCGGTGTCAGTTCGCCAGTTCTCCCCGGTGTCGTTCCTCCCCTAAATCTCACAGCGGCGTATCGCTCCCGTTGGTACGCTCGTTTTGGTCAGGGTTCCTCCATATCCCCGCCAAAAGTCATGGCGCTACATCGCCGGGGAAGCATATCCCACACAGGCTGGTCATTCGATTGGAATAATCCATCGATGAACTACCTGTATCATAGAACATTTTTGTGCCCTGTGCCGTATGTCCACAAAGTAGGAATTAAGGGTAAAAATCGGAAATTTCCACGATTGCGGAAAGTGTGATATAATCCAGTTAAGCGGCAGAAATACAACCGCTGGAAAGGAGCGTGCGCCTATGAAAGGAGCAACTACCATACAGGAACGTCTTTGGGAACTCCGCAAGGACAAAGGCTTAAATTTGGAAGAATTATCAGAGCTGACGGGCATTTCCAAATCAGCTCTTGGAAGTTATGAGAAAGAGGATTATAAGGAAATCAATCATGGCAACCTTATCACGCTGGCAGACTTCTATGAGGTTTCCGTTGATTATCTGCTGTGCCGGACAGAGAACCGGGAACAGATCAACACACCATTAACAGGGCTTCATTTGAACGATGAGATGGTGGCACTTTTGAAAAGCGGTCGGATTAACAACCGTCTGCTCTGTGAGCTTGCCACTCATAAGGATTTTATCAAGTTTCTTGCGGATATTGAGATTTATGTAGATGGGATTGCCACCATGCAGATTCAAAACCTCAACGCCCTTGTCGATACTGTCCGGCATGAAATCATTGAACGGTATCGCCCCGGCGAAGATGACCCCCATTTGAAAGTGCTACAAGCCGCCCATATCAGCGATGATGAATATTTCAGCCACATGGTGCTGGATGATCTCAACCTCATTATCCGGGATATTCGGGAAGCCCACAAAAAGGATAGTGAAAGTGCCCCACAGACCACCGTTGCCGATGAACTGAAAGAAAATCTGGAAGCGGTCGAAAAATTCAAGGGTAGTCGGGATGAAAAGCTGGTCATCCTTTATTGCAAGCAACTCGGTATCAACTATAAAAATCTGTCGGAAGAAGAATTCCGCTGGCTCATTCGGATTCTCAAAAAATCAAAGAAAATGGGAACGCCTATCAGCCAGAGGAAAAAACGGTAACAAAAAACCGCTGTTGCATGGTTGTGTTAGCTTCCATGTAGCAGCGGTTTATGCTGTGGTTATTCAGTTGAAATTTCAGAAAGACAGGCTGGAATTTATGAACTTAATGCCGTTACCAATGATAAATATCTTTCTGTCTTTTTCTTAATATCATCTTCACTAACACCATAATAGATATACAAATCTTTTGAAATTTTCTCAAACTGTTTCATTACTTTCTTGTTTCCAGAATAAGATATACCGAATATATTCCAAATATAATCTATCTCCATCTCAAGAGAATCATCACCGATTCTTATTTCATATAGATGAAAGTTCATAGGAATTACATTATCTGGCATTTCGGCAATCATTTCGCTTCGAGTCTTTATTTTACAAAAATATTCTCTGACAGATTCTTCATTAGAAACATCCGGCTTTGGAATATCCTTCATTTCACCTAAAACTTCTGGTTTATGCTGTAAAATCAAACTCTCCTTTAGGTTTTTTGTTGTTCAATATATTTTCTCTCAGTTGAATTAGTTTCAATTAGATTGTAGGTATTCATTGCATATTGTACCAATTCATCAAGAGTATGTGAATCTGCAACCACTTTCTTCTCTACTATCTTACGTCTATATCTGTAGATAATATTTCGTATCCTTACTTTTAGAGGCTTTTTCCGTGTTCTGCCAGCTATAAAAATACTTGTTGGGCCATCTGCACCACCTATTATTGAAACTTCACTTTTGCTTTTTTCTTTCATAAGTGTTCATCCTCGCAAATTGGAATTTGACTAATCCTACATGTGCATCATATTACACTCATGTAATTATCCTCTACATAAACAGCTTTTCCATCAGCAAGCTTAATCTCATCTTTGCCGTTCGGTAATACTGTTGTTTCAGAACCATTCCAATGGGGGATAATAGGATTGTCAATAATATGTAATCCATCTGTTAAATTTCCCGCCGCATACATACTTCCTGCACTGATTCCGACATATATAAGTCCGTTTTTAATTGCATTATTAAGTATTCTATCAAAACCAGTTCTAGACATTTCACGACAAAGCACAGATACATCACCACCACTGACAAAAACAGCATCAAATTGGTTTAATTCTTCAAAAGTTAATAGCCTTGTAAGCATAAACGGGGTTGTAACATACGAAGAATAGGTTCTTTGATAGTCTTTTGAAAGAATTAATTCCAGATTGTACACTAATATATTTTCGTACTGAATTCCCATTAGAAAGAGTTCATGAAAACATATTGCAAGCGACTCTCTTGCACCATCTGTTTCAATGCCAGCTGTTGGAATATAAAGCACTTTCACATCCTTCGGACACTTTCCAATAATATCAAAGAATTTCTCTTTCATCTTATCGGTCAACCCTGCAGATGTAAGAAATAGATGTTTTCCATTCATATTCTTTTACCTCGTCAGTCGAGTAGACTTACACCTCACAATGTAAGCCCCTCACAGAACCGTACGTGCGGCTTTCCCGCATACGGCTCTTCATAATAATATTTACAGTCTCAAAACAAGCTGACATAAATCTTTGGCATTGCCAATGGATAATATTTCAGCATTTCAATGAATCCTTCTCTTGTATAACTCTTTCTGTCACTTCGTCTATTCAGCACCTTAAACAGAAGTTCTCTCACTTGTTGTTTGTAGTTTGAAATCATTCTGCCATTAAAACTGATGCCATAGTACCTATAATGACCTATTAGTTTCAGATTAAGCATTCCCATTAGTTTCTTCAACGATTGGTCTCTATTCGCATATAACCATACCTTGATGTCTCGAATTTTCTGTCTGAATTTCTTAGAGCTTGTCTTTGGCATTATATATGGCATGCCTTTGCGTGAACGCCCACAATAGAATGTGAATCCCAGAAAATCAAATGTTTGTAATCTGATACACTCACCGCTCTTTTGCTTTGCCCTTGCAATATAAGCACCGCTTTGTAAGAGACGACTTTTACTATCTTCTAATTGCAAACCGAACTTTTCCATTCGTTCTTTAAGAAGCTTGTAGTAATTCTCTGCTTCCCATTTATATTGAAATCCTGCAACAAAATCATCTGCATATACAATTAGAAAGTTATCTCCCTTGCATTCTTTGGTAATAATAAACTTATACCATAGTGTCAATACATTGTGCATATATATGTTTGCTAGGATTGGACTTATGATATTGCCTTGAGCTGAACCTTCTTCATTCACCATAAGTTCACCATTATCCAGCACTCCCACTTTAAGATACTTCTTGACAAGACCAATTATGTTGGGGTCTTTAATATAAAGTTTGAGAAACTTGATAATCCATTCATGCTTCATATGGTCGAAGAATCCTTTGATGTCAGCATCCGCAATATAGCAGATTTTCGTGTTGTTTAATCTCTTATACAGTTCTTTTATTGCGTTATGACATCCTCGATTTGGTCTGAATCCGTACATGCAGTTCAGAAATCTCGGTTCATAGATAGCTTCCAATATCTTCTTTAATGCTAATTGGACTATTTTGTCCTCATAGCACGCAATTCCTAATGGTCGAAGTTTTCCATTGCTTTTAGGGATATATACCCTAATTGATGGCTGTGGTTTGTATGATTTTCTTTTCAGTCTTTCTACCAAGTCATCTATGTTTTGCTCCAGATTTCTCTCGTACTCTTTCTTAGTAATCTCATCAACACCGACTGCTTTGTTTCCGTCTAATTCTTTGTGACATTGCAAAAGCATTTCTTTATTGATTAGATGATACAACGATGTGAACTCTGGTCTCGGCGAATTTGCCGATATTTCTGCTATTCTTTCTAATTTCGTTTCCATCAATACCTCCGTCCCTGAGTACGGTTGATGTGTCCTCAGAAAGACCATTATTATGTAGCTCCCTTTCCTCCGTTGGCATTACCCAACTTCTTCAGTACTATGAAGCTATCCGACTGCCTACTGTTCTTTTGACATTCTCCTATTTTGCAGTTGTTTGCCATACTTGCAATGGCAAGAAACAATAGGCTCTCCCCAGTTGACTGAATAATCACAATGTAAAACATAAAGTGCTCTTTGACCCCGCAGAAGCAAACCATTTCTCACCAATGCGAATTGATTTGTATTGCTTTCCGTCGGAATTAGAACGTCAGCCTTCTAAATGTCAAATTTCGAGGCTCAATCACACTCTCTATTTTCTCGCTGTCTACGCTTAGCAACTATCATTACTGGCAATCACCCAAGACTCGCTACTGGCGGTTGGTTAGACCTTACCAGACAGGCATTCCACCTGCTAGACTACTCGCCCTTATCTGGGCGCACAACTCCGATTTATCATAATCATTCTACCATACCGTTATGAATAAATCATCTCATGCAAAACAATTTCTTCTGCCCGATTGTGAATGTTATTGCAACGCTGCACCCATTCCATCTGACAGATACTCTTTAATTCTTCTGTGACCCCCTCAGCAGCTTTCATCTGCTCTATGATTGTATCTAATCGCTTCTGTGCCTGTTCGTTCAGATCTGCAAGATATGTCCATAATTCCCCTGTCAGGGTCAATGTATTCAATCTGGCTGGGTGGACTTCTCTTAAATATTCCCGGTGCATCCGTCCGTACTTTCCGATAGGGCGGTGTTCCTCCGGCAATTTCAAATCTGGTAAATAATAATCTCCATTCAGAGTGTAATGCAGTCCGTTTTTCTCTTCATAAATGTGTTTCTTTAATCCGCTCATATTTTTAATCTCCTCATTCTGGTTTGTTGTTTCTGCAAGTCTGACTCTCCAGAAATATTGGTAAATCATTGGTAAAATCGAGAATTGAACACAAGAAATGCTATTTATAGAAGTATTTAAGACGATTTAAGACTTTTTCTCACGAACAGTAAATCCTGCCGTGGCAGATGAAAAGTATTCTTATCATTGTTTTGTTTCTCCTTAATTTGCCCGGAAACGCCCTGTTTTGCAATGGTTTCTGGGGTTATAGTAAAATGCTCTGAAATTACAGATTATGGCAAATCAGAGCAGAATTGAGCAAGTTGTTACTACCTGTTGGTAGTAAAGTTGGTAGTAAAAGGGAAATGGTTACTACTAAAGGTTTTGCCGTTCCTTCTGCATCTGCTCAAATACTTCATCCCATTCTTTCTCGTCACGCCACTCATCATTTTCTGATATTACTGCTTTTCCGTCATCATTATACTTGGTGTTATCTGACGCCATTTTATAAGATTTTTCACTGTATTGAGTCATTATCTGTTTCTCCTTTTTGTCCTAGTACGTCTTAGTTCCTAATATTTCGTGGTAATCTTGGTTTTGCTCTAAAGTTACAAATTGCGACAGATAAGAGCAGAATTGAGCAAGTTTTTACTACTTGTTAGTGTTAGTTGTAAAGTTGGTAGTAAAAAAAGAGGGGGCTACTAACACAGTTAGAAAATGAAATTGCTTATGTAATTTACTACAATACCTAAAACAGTTCCAATAACAACTGTTCCCACTATAAAATTTCTTTTAGAAGCATTTTTCTCCTCAATAATTGCATTCTGCCCTATTTTAAATTCGATACACGGAAATAAATTTCTTTTAATTCGTGTAAATACTGGAAATACTACAATGCTGAAACTTCCCACTATCCATATATCAGTTATCATCCATTGTATAGTCCTAGGAAAAATTATGTTTTTTATATCCGTGTACACACAAATACATATAAACACAATTGTTAGTAGCATAGGCATGATTGGCAATCTAGATAAAATTCGATAACTCAATTTAAAATTATTTAAACATAGTTCTATCTTGTTTTTAAGTAATAAATAGTCATCTCCGTTGTCAAACCGGAATCTCAATTCTGTTAACGGCTTATCTCCATTATCAAAAGATAATTTTATCTGGTTACTATTATATTCCGTTCCAAACATCACTGAAATTTCCATTTTTATTATCCGATAAGGTTTCTTATCAAAAAACTCAAAACACTCATCAACATTATCGAATATATAACTTGCATTGTTATTACACCCTACACGAATTTCCAAAACCGATTTTTCACTATATTGTTCAAATATATCTTTTAAACTTAACAGTAGTTGTTTATCAATCTTGTAGCCAACAGAATATCTATGTATTTGAAATATTTCTTCTTTCATAAGGCAACATCTCCCATTTAATACTTTTTTATATATTTTACCATTAAAATTGCTATTTTTCCACAAAAAACGCCCCAGCCTAAGCCGGAGCGTCATCTCTTTTCCATATTAAACTACCTTAAACATCTTCTGCGACATCGGTTTCTCTTTCTTCTGCTCAACCTCCGCCTGCGCCTTCCTAAACTCTTCCATCCGCTTCAACTCTTCCTCAGCATCATCGAATCCGATATGCGTGTACACATTCATTGTGACCGATATATCCGAATGCCCCATGAGGTATTGTAATGTCTTTGGATTCATTCCCGATTTTGCCATATTCGAACAATAGGTGTGTCGGCATACATGAGGTGTAATATTTGGCATCTTCACCCGGTCAGATACTTTTCAATATCAAATCCTGCGTCATTTACAAAATCCTCATCTAATGTAACGATAGATGCCAGCTTATAGCTTTCAATTGTTTTTTCACTGAAATCACCTTTATCATAAAGCCGGATAAACTTGTCTCCGTTTTTCTGCTTACGAGGATCACAGACAATATCAAATACTGCCCTATCTCCATCACGCTTTGCACTGTACTTCGCTTTCGGCTTTTTTCTCATTTCCTTATCCAATGTGGTAAGAACCGCCTGTGTACAGTCAGCTATTGCAGGCTGTTAATTGTGTTTCCTGTAAAAGTGCCATATCGGTTTGTAATATCACCGATATAAAGTTCCAATCCAATATCAGAGCGTTTCTGATAATATTCACTGTCCAGCACAAGGCTCTTCCTTCTGTCATCAAAATGTACCGGAAGTTTTGTAATATCACACTGACCAATAATATGAATCCCTTTGTCACTTGGAGATACTTCTGCATAGGAAGAAAACCGAGATAACATAAGCTGTGCAAATGGATCTGAAATATCCTTATGGTCTATATCTAATAAGAAGAAGCCTTTCGGAATCTTCAAGCCAAGCCCCGATGCCTGAAACTGATTTCTGGCTGATTCTGCATCATCAAAATATACCCATGTACCCTTATGTGCATCATCTGTTCCTGTAGCTCCTCCTTTTCTGCAATCCTGTTTAATGATTAATAGATGTCCTTACAAGCCATTCTTTATAGGCTTCAATCGGAATCAAAATTCTGGCTCCGATTCGTATTGTTGGAAATCCCGATGTCTTTACCAGTTCATATGCCTTTGGCAGGCTGATTCCCATCTGTGCAGATAATTCCTGCACACTCATAGTTGTTTTCTCCATAAGATGTTGCTCCTTCCGTAGAGTTGGTTATGTCCGTCTCTTCAATAATTGTTTCTCTGCTACCGCTCATGGCGGCTACCAGTCCCCGCAGTAACAAAGGCTTTTTCATTGAGAACGGGATGAAATTGTCAAGGTACAAATCCGTTACAGCATTTTGTGTAACTTTTTATTGTTTTCATGAATATTTTAAGCTATAATGTAACCGAAGTCTAAAAACTAGCGGTAACGCTAACGGTTACGGATTAACGATAGGTTCGTGAGGTGAGAAGATGCCATTTAATTGGAACGGAGACTATATTCCGTCTAAAGCAGATAAAACAACAGACATATTGGGCTCAAAAGAAATAGGTGGTATCGGACAACTCATATACCACCCATTCAGATTTGCAAGTTATGATATCAGCTATGATGGAAAAGATTACTGTGCCTATCCCGTATGTAAGAAGGGGCAAGAACCAACATTTCCTAATGATGATACTCTGACAGGACGAGGAATCCTTGTAAGCCTATGTAATCTAGCAAAGGTAATAGACAGCTTTGAGAACAAGATACCTAAAGAACAACTTATAGTCAGATGGTGCATGGAGAATATGCACCCTTACAGCAATGACTTTATCTACTCAGAACTTATAGAAAATTTTGATATCAATACCATTGACGCAGAAATGGTCGAACATGATGGCATCTTTGAGATAGACAGGTTTATGAATGATTTAGGAAAGCTTTATAATGCTGTTCGATTCTATGTTGCACTTGAAGGAATTTTATTTGCCGAAGATGATATAGCATATAATCTTTATGAAGAAGGACGATATTTTGAAAGTTACTCCTACTTTGAGAAATACAAACATGCAGTTCCCGAAGTACCGGAGGATGTTGTTGGCGAGCCAAACACTCCTCATGAACTGTTGGAAAGCATGATGCGTACTAATCAGTACATAGAAGAACATCCTGTAGAACAACCGCCAGAAGGTTCATTTGATTTTAACAATAATCCCTATAATGATTATGACAAGCTTCGGAAAACGCTTGCAGACTTTATCCCGGAATTCAATATGAAGTTAAAGCTTAATTCTGCTACCAGAAGATATGAATTTTCTGCTGATATTGATTCCGTGTTTGATATAGCGTGGTACACTCTCGCAAGAATGATTTCAGAAGACCCTGCTCTTGAAAATAGAGTCAATAATGATTCAAGACCAGAAGGCATTATGATATGCTGCCGTAACTGTGGCAAATTTATAATAAGGAAAAGTAACAGACAGGAATTTTGTGATTCTGAAGAATGTCAGAAAGTCAGAAATGCTCGAAAGCAGAAAGCCTATCGAGAACGAAAAGCATCTGAAAAGGCTCATTTGGCACAGAAAAAGAGACAAAAATCAAAACAATCTGACACAAGACCAGATTAATGTACATTATTCTCTATAAGTTATTTGTATGTGGTTATATATAATTATAAGAAAATAGCCTTTTATCTTGGCTGACGGAATACCCCCTATGCTATTTCGCGGAAATATGCGTTTGAGGGGGAATCGGTCTTAAAGATGAAAGATTGTAGAGATTATTAATCCCCCTACGGAAAGGAATGATTATATGGAAGAGGTACTCGAAAAAGTAAGTAGAAATAAAGCTATGCAAATTTTAGGTTTATCACGACATACTTTTGATAAATTAATTGAAGATAAATCTATTACTGTTCATGAAGAAGAAAAAAAGAAATTTTATTATATTTCTGAATTAGAAAAATTTATGACAACTCAAGAGTATAAGGCTGCATTTGATGGTGTCGTGGATAAAAGAAATAGTTTAAATGATTTAACGGGAAAAGAATGGCTACCTGAAACTAAAAGTTATTTATATCAAAGGGGACTTGGTGCAGACAGCCCAGAGGCACAAATTGAAAAACAGCATCCTGCACCATATTCATTTCAGGATATTGGTCATTTGATTCGTTTCTTTACCAAAGAAGGTATGCTGGTTTTAGATCCGTTTGGTGGTGTTGGCTCTACAGCTAAGGCCTGCGAAGTGAATAATCGTATCTGCACATCTATTGAACTTTCAAAACAATGGCACGATTTATCCATCGAAAGATTAGAAACAGAGGTTGGTGTCGGAACAAGCCAACATCATAATTTTATCAATGGCGATTCATGTAAAGAATTAATCAAATTAGCAAATGATAGTTTCGATTTTATGGTAACATCCCCTCCTTATTGGGGTATTTTAAATAAGCAAGATCAAAAGGTTAAAAAGAACAGAGTTGCTAATAACCTTGAAACTAAATATTCAGATAATGATGACGATTTAGGAAATATTGAAGATTATAACCAATTTTTGGATATTCTTATAAATAAAGTCTTTTTAGAATGTGCTAGAGTAATTAAAGATAAAAAATATATGGCTATTATTGTATCAGACTTCAGAGATGGTTCTGATTTTATAAGTTTCCATTCGGATCTAATTTGCAGATTAAATAAGGCTCAAATTCCAGGTGGTGGAACGCTTAAGCTTCAGGGGACAAAAATTTTGATTCAAAATCATAAAAGTCTGTTGCCATATGGATATCCTTTTGCCTATGTGGAAAATATTCACCATCAGTACATTTTGATTTTCAGGAAGGAAAAAGATAATGAATGATATATATGGAATTATAAATGGTGATTCTGATTTTATATTAGACGAATTAATAAAAAAGGGTGTTAGGTATGACCTTATACTAACCGACCCTCCGTATAATATAAATAAGGATTTTGGAAATACTTCCGACTGTTTAACAATAGATGAATTTAGAAAAATTACACAATTACGAGTACAAAAATTAAAGAAGTTACTAACTCCGACTGGGAGTATTATTTGGTTTGGAATTCATAATTATATATGCTATGTGCAAATCGCAATGTACGACGCCGGGCTATTTTATAGGAGAATGAATATTTGGCATTATGAAAATGGATTTTCACGGTCAAAAAAAGAACCTGCTACACACTATGAACCATTTTTATGGTTTTCAAACGATAGTAAAATATGGACATATAATGTCGATGAGGTTCGTGTTCCATACAAAAGCACAAATCGTTTAAAATCAGCAGTAAACTATACGAATACTAAAGGCGAAAAGAAAACATGGATTCCTAATCCTAAAGGCTCTATGCGAAGTGATATATGGGATTTCCCGACATTAGCCGGAAAAAGATTTGAAAACGAGCGAACAGAGCACCCTACCCAAAAACCAGAATCTCTAATAAGTGAACTAATAAAAGCTTTTTGTCCTATGAAATCTGGAATATACACAGGCAAAATCCTTGACCCATTTCATGGTTCAGGAACTCTTGGCGTATGCTGTGAAAAATTAAATCTCCAAGGCAATAATATAAAATGGACCGGAATAGAACTTGAAGAAAAAAATGGTGTGACATAGCTAGACAAAGGTTAAATAATATTGGTGGAGGTACAACCAATGAGTAAGAATTATATAAAATTACAAAATCAAGGAAATATATATCAAAACCTTATGCTACTTAACGAGATGAATGAATCAATCGGATATGCCGATGAAAATGGCTATTTTTCAAAGCGAGCTGTAGCTGAAATTGCCATTAATTCTGCAGTTGTAACAAGTGCCGGAAAAATGGGGGATGATATTATTGCATTAGTAAATGATACAGTTTCTGATGAGTCTAGAAACTCGGTATTACAAAATGCAAAACAACGAATGCAAATACTAAGGGTTTTAGGGTTAGTTGCATCAGATTATGATGCTGAGCAATATGCTATTACAGACTTAGGGCAGAAAGTTCTTAAACGAGTATTTCCAACAACACCTAGTGAATTACCAGACTATAGATTGCTCCGAGAATCATTTATGGGAATATCTACGACCTCCGAAGTTTATAACTACAATTGCGAAATAAGTTTTAATTGTTATCTAGGATATGGTGTTTGTTATGCCCTTGCATGTCTTGATTACAAAATAGCGGTTAAAGATATGCCATGTCTGGCTACATATGACATAACAGAAATTAATAATTTTGTTAACGATGTAATACATTATAGGAGTCTAAATCAAAATATACCTACTTCACATGAGCATTATCCAAAGACTCAGCAAGGGACTCCTCTTAAGGATGTAACTAATATTACTCGCACAATAAATCAAATCTTAAGAATTTGCGGCATCCTCGAACGAAAAAATGTAAAAGAAAATGGAATTAACTACTATGTTTGCACAGAAAACGGAAAGGCATATGTTGATGAGGTAAAAAGAAACTTCGGGCGCAAGCATTTTTGGACTCCACAGACTTTTAGAAAAGAAAATTTAATTTCTCAGAAAAAGTATTGCAATCTTGGGTATAATAATATGCTTGATAGAGGGGGATATGATGTACCTAATTCAGCAAAAGATGTTACAACTATATTTTCGCCTTACCAGCTTATTCCCGAAACAAATGTAAATTGGTTGCTTGAAAAAGATTTGAGAAAACCACCTGTAGCAAGAGAAACACAAGTGCAAATTTTAAACAGCCAGATTTCAACTGACACTCTTCGATTAAAACCAGAGTATAGAACACAAGAAGAATACGATATTTTTATAAAAAGTAATTCCAGCAAAACAACAATAATATCAGAAATACTAAAGGCCAAAGACACAGAAAAAACTAAAGATGATTTAATTAATGAGTTATTGCTCAGACATAAATTCAGTGATAAAGAATTGTTTTATCCATTTGTCCATTCTCTCTTGGGGGCATTAGGCTTAGAGTGTCGTGGGGAAGTCGGTAGATATGATGCTTATGTCGAATATGGTACACATATTATTCCCGCAGAAATTAAATCCTTTACAGAAACTCCTTCCTACAATATGAAAGGAGCAAGACAAGCACTTGAAAATAAAATATGCTCATATAAGGCGGACTCTGATTTAGAATATGCCTCTTTACTGATTGGATACTCTCATCCTAATAGCACGACAGAAATCCAGGATTTCATAGATGCAGCTTTTGATGAATGGCATGTGAAAATAATAGCATTTGATTTGAAAACTATTATCGAAATGTGCGTAAGAACTATTTGGGATAAACAAATGATTGATTTTGACGATTTATTTAAAAACTATGGGATTGCGGAGGCTTAAAAATGAGAATAAGAATAAAGGATACTGCTATATGTGATAACTGTACAAAGAAAACGTGTTCAAGCGGAGATGTTATAGAAAAGAATACATTTGCTAAATTTCGTTCTGAAAGATACACCTGTCCTATAAGGTTATTTCAGTACGGTCCAACTGATAAGCAATTAGATGAAGGATATATTGATATATCGTTTGGTGCAGATGTCATTGGATGTATGTATTGTTGCTTATGCGCCATCCAATGCAGCAAGGATAATATTGAGGTTATAGATTATTCTTTTGAAGCAAATGATAATTTTGTAACTACCTTGTCTTTGTGTGAAAAACAAAGCGGGGGATGTTGCAATATCTTAGCATTATCTTACCTTGACTTGCTATTTGATTTTGCTGCAAACACAAATATAAATAAGGCAATGTCTTTTGATGGTTTCGTATGTGACAAGGATGATAGCTGGTATTTTGTTGAAGTTGACGCTAATGACGATTCATTGGAAAGCTGTCGTAGGTTATTAGGGGATATTGTTTCTCAAAACCATAATTCTAAAAGAAAAATGGATGCTGGTATTATGGTATTAAATAATCTTCCCAAAGAAGGTCCTAGAGATATATATACATTTATCGAAAAAATAAACCAATTTCCAAATACAAAACATTTGAAAATATATGCTACAACATTTACACTCCTAAGGCATTTTGCTATACATATAAAAAAGAATGAATATTCTATTGACGATTTACTGTTTAATATGACATCTGAACAGCCACAACAATATATCGATAAACTTGTTTCTAAAGGAATTGTAGACGGATCAATGAAGACCATATCTTTGAGTATAAAAAACAATTATAATTTACTGCCCACAGTTAGATTGTAATCAGTATAGTAGAAGCTTATAAAGATGTTTTAAAGGTTTTTACGACAACGAATTATACACAACACACCTTTTGACATTAAAACAGTCACCATTCGTAGTAGATTACTACTAACGAGTAGTGGCTGTTTCTTTGGCTATATACCCATTCCTTGCATGAGCCTTAGTAGTCTAAACCGTAGTAATTCCAATACTTTCCGCCATATTCTGCCCTGTGTTGCCCCAGTCTGCGAAGGTATGCATTATCATAAAACTGGAGTGCCGTGGCAGATGAATAATACTTTTATCATAGTTTTGTTTCTCCTTGATTTGCTCCGGAATGCCCTGTTTTGCAAGGGTTTTCGGGGTTATTGTGATATGCTCTAAATTTACAGATTGTGGCAAATCAGAGCAAGATGGAGCAAGTTGTTACTACCTGTTAGTAGTAAAATTGGTAGTAACAAGGAAAAGGTTACTACTAAAAAACTTGGCACATTTCTGTACCAAGTTTTTTATATGATTTCATCATTCTCATCAATATTGAAATTATCGAAATACAATTCTTGGTTCTTTTTCATATCAGCCAACTTCTGACACATAAATGCACAAGTACATCAATTATTGCAAAGTTAACACCATATATTTCAACTATCATAATATCACGCATAGTCATAAAAATCGGCAATTGTAATTTATTCTTATATTCTGCTATTTTTACTTTGCAGCCAAAAGTACGGTTTCTGGGCAAATTATAGCATATTGTTGCAAGTCTATTCTTACAATTCCATCAGAAAATGTTCATGCAGCGCACGTTTCACCTGATCGAAATTACCTCGCTCCGGACATTGGATGGAAACAACCAATCCCTTCTCTGGGAGAATCGTTGTAATCTGTCCGAATGCGCCATCAGCACGATAGGATCCTGGATATGGACTGATCCAGAACTGATAGCCATATCCTACATGCCAGAGATCTGCAGATGGCTCGAAGGTAAATTTCGGGGTGGACACCTCCTGCACCCAGTCCCTGCTGACAATCTGCTCGCCCTTCCAGTTACCCTCAGCCAGATAGAGCTGTCCCAGTTTCATCATCTCGGTACAAGTCAGATACATACCTCCGCCGCCATTCGGATGTCCCTGTGGATCATGCTCCCAGAGCGGCCATCCCATATCAAGGGGCTGGAATACCTTCTCATACAGATACTCTCCCATCCGCTTGCCAACGGCCCGTTCTACCATATGAGCAGCCAGAATACTGTCGGCAGAGGAATAGCAGAATGCACTGCCTGGCTCCACAGGAACCGGCTGTGCCATCATATATTTCTCATAATCCGGTGCGCCGATGCCCGGACGTCTGTCCGCATTCATCAGAAGTGCCTTACCAAAGCCACTGGACATGCAGAGCAGATGTTTCAACTGAATCTTCTCCAGATTTGGATCCGGATTTGAAGGAAGTTTATCTTTAAACACTTCCGCCACATGATCTTCCAGGCTTAGTTTTCCCTCTTCCATTGCGAGTCCAACTGCTGTTACCGTAAAACTCTTGGTATGTGAATAAATATTTCTCGGTGCATTTGCTGCGTAGTGCATCTCACAGAGTACCTTGTTCTCATCTCCGACACTGATAGCTTCCAGCGGCAGATTGTGGCTGCTGGCATAACGATGAAATTCCAAAAACTTCTCTTCCAGCAACATAATACCTCTATCCTTTCCGGCAAATCTCTGATGTCAGTCCGATATAACCGATGCGACGTGTCGCAAGGTTAAAACCAATCTATCTGACATCTCCAATCTGGTTCTATTATCTCATGCACATCTCTGTATCTGTCGGCAGTGGCATCAGCGGTGCGGACGGCAGGGTCTGATACCAATAAGCAACACTGGTGTAATCATCGTAACGCGGTCCGGTCCAGCCCATGTTGTCGAGTGTCATACGAAACTTATTCTCAAAACGGATCGGGTCTGCAATATGGAAATGATACAGCAGGAATCTCTGCTGTCCGTTATAGAATTCCCGGTTGTCTCCATAGATTGCATACATGCCGGTATATAAGCCGCTGAATGTCTGATAGCTCTTGATGATGATGTCATTTCCAAATCCATAGGAACCGCCGAAGTAGTCTTCAGTTCCGGTATAGTGGATAGACGGATACGGATCATCGTCCAGATACATGCGGGCTTCGCCTTCTACCCAACAGGTATTGTTGCCATTCATACCAGTTGCCAGAGTCACCCCGACAAATTGTCCCCTGCCTTCGATTCCGTCAACGATTGTGTAGGTACGACCCTTCTGAACCGGGTGCTCTTGGCGATAGGTGGCATGGAAATAACCAGCCTCCGCCGGAATCTCCTGATAAGCTCCGGTGATAATATAATAGAGCTCTTCATCCTTGTCACCACGGTTTTCCATCGTGATCCGAGCTCTCTTATGGAACGGCATCTCAAAATAGCTGTTATAGCCGCGACCAGGAGCTACCAGCATCATGGCAGAATTCAACACCGGATATTTGCCATCCCGGTCCACGAAATTTTCATCATAGGCACATCCGAAGAATGCAGAGAGCGGAGCTTCCACAGACGGATATTCCTGATCATCCCAATACATACGGATGATAAAATGGTGCCCGACATATCCGGTAAACCACATATGCTGGATCACACCCGGTCCTGCAGCATCTACCAGAGTTACGGTTTCCCCTGCAGGAATCGTCACGGTCGGACGAAGCTTGGTGCAGTCACCGCCCTGGGAACCACCTGCGCGTACACCGGTTGGATTCTCTGCGGAAAATGCAAACGTTTTGGAGTTCTGGATCATACAATAGTTGTTCATATTCTTCTCCTCTCTGATCAAACCTGGATCATCTGAAATTATTGCTTACTACGCTATCGCGTTTCTCTATTCACTATAAATTCACTATAACATTTATCTCCCATGAAGTGACGGAATTACAGAATCACATTCAGGATTTTGCAGCCCTTCTTCTCAGCATTTTTCAGGAATGCGGTCTTGGACGAGTTGCAGCAGGCATCAAAATAAAACTGTCCTGGCCTGATTATTCAAGCGCTTAAACTGATTATACCATAAATCTATGAACAAAGTTTATCTGTAAAGAAAATTGATACAGAGTTTTTCAAAATCGGTCCATCTGCTCCTGGGTAGCCACCTGCCTACAACTTGTATTGCTATTTCCTATCGTTCCGAACAATGCAACCATTGTCCGGCAGCTGTTTCAGGTACCAACAATTCATACACAATATATTCATAAATGTCCCTCAAATCCTGTCTTGCTTCAGCGGAATATGCCACATAAAAAATCATATTCATTTTTATCGAGGACAGTCCAGTTAACAAATTCCAACCCGAAAGCTTTGCTTTTAGGTTGTCGCGGTACACTCGCACAAAATGGGGGTACAAATACCATTCTCATTCCCCAAAATTCTTGATTTTAAGCCACTTCAGACAAAAGTACGGATTCTGCCGTAGCAGATGAAAAGTACTTTTATTTTATCTTACATATCACTATTTTTCCTTTTCCATTTTGCTTTTAACAGATTATTTAAATCATTTGCTCATAAGTCGTAAACTCACAATTTCCTGTTCCAATTTAACCTTATTTTTGAGCATATAGTCTACAACATCTTTGTAGTCTGGTATATCTTTCAGTTCCTGCATTCTCGTAATATCATTCTCACTAAGTTTACGCAAACATTTCTTATATACCGGATCTGCCAATTCTTTTTCAGACATACAAAATAATCCAAAATTTATTCCCGTAATCTTGCATAGATGATTATGTATCCATAATCCTCCAGCATCAATATCTCCAAAATGCAAATAGTTTTTATCTAGATTATCTTTATATACATGCTTAAGAAAATCTCTTTGATCACGATTCGCATAGCCACCAAGATAAAACGTAACTGTATTATCATTTTTATATCGAAGATAAGACGTTCTATTCTCAATCGTTATAAAATTTGATGCCAATATCTTTATTTCATCTATTTTTTCCAATTCTGAAGCTGAAAATTCAATTCCGTCTGCAAACCCAGTAATATCTGCATCTCTTCCATCTATCCTGATTATTGCCCTTCCCTTAATTGACAATTTCTGTGGTTCTTTGAATATATGATATTGGGATAAAATCTCCTCTTTCAATTCTATTTCATCAGCCTGATTATGATTATACTTTCTTAATATCGTGCATACGGACTCCATTGTATTTTCTTCAAAGAATTTAGAATCACCATATACTTCCATTGACATTTCCCGAACATACAAATTCTTCTCATTATTGTCTATAAAAGCAACAGCTTTCAAAATATTATCTAGCTCATCCAAGTTATTAGGAATCTGTCTTTTTATAAACATTTCATTTAATTCTTCACATTCCATTTGGCAAATTTTCGATGCATGCTGGTAGGATTCAATCAATGCCTTTACTTTTTGAATCTTACTATCTTTCGATTTATTGATAGTGTATCATCAAATAATGTTCGATTTCCTCAATATACCGATCTACTAAATATATACTTTTAAGTTCTGTCCCGAAATTTTCTCTTTCTGTTTCAACATAACCCTTTTTTTCCAGTTTTTCGACAACATGATTGATTGCAGATATCCTTTCAAAATCACCATCATTTGCATGGTATTTGCTATATAATTTTTCTGGCTTTACTTTTGTTCTTCTGTGTGTAAGGTTTTCACCTGTATCCTTTTTACTTTTTCTATATCCATCTACAAGGTAAACTAACAACTTTTCTTCATAATTCATACCGAAACTCCTTCATGTATTTCAACAATTCCAATTTCCATAAGATCCGGTTTTGTCCTTAAAACAGGAAGAATCACCTGACATTCATTTCCAATCAGTTCTGTTTTATCTGGAGCACAGAAAATCATCTGTAGTTTCTGACTTTTCATAAATTTCAACATTGTTCTTACATTGGTAGGATCCATTTTTGCAAATGGTTCATCAATAAATACTAACCGTGTAGAATTTGTTTTATCATTATAAATCATAAGCAATGCAGACAACAGAATCAACATATATGGAATCTGAACTTCTGCGCCTGAATTATAACCTGATTGTTTAGACAATTTTGCTTTATTTAATACATCATCGTTAGACACCAGGATTTCATAATTCATATAATTTCTATAATCTGCAAAACGTTCAATCTGTTCTTTGTCATTACTTGAAACAATTTTGCTAATGATCCTTTTTATCTCCTTTTCCAGTTCTTCTCCTCTGTCATTAGAATACATTGTCATACTTTCAAAGGTCATCTGCCCATCTGTAGTTCCAAGTTCCTCTCTTTCTTTGAGATACTTCGCATATTCAAGAATTTTCTCATAATCCGATCCATCCTTGATATAATTCACATCAAACGAATAAACAGATTTAAAATCAAGCATCTTTAATTCTGCATTAATATGTTTCAGATCATCACGCGCAGCTTCGCATGATTTTAATACAGTAAGTACAAATTCATTTTTAAATATAGACTCGTATTTTTGAGTTTGACTTTTTAGTTTTTCCTGAATTTCCTGTCTATCATCCATCCATATCCTATCTTTTCTGCTACGATATTGTGCCTGAGAGCCTTCTTCAACAGCTATTTGATTTTCCACAGTTCTCGCTGCATTATATGTATACTGCGCTCCCTTCAGGTCATCTGTTGCCTTACGCAATGCCCGTTCCGACCGTTCTCTATCCTTGAGGATTCCGCCATTTCCAGCCTTTCCTGCTTCAAGAAATTGTTCATAATCGTCAATTGCTTTCACATATATTGTATAATTTTCTAATTCATATTTTTGCAGACTTTTCTCTGCCTCTTGAGCATTTTTTTTGCTCCGTCATAATCATTTTTACTTATTCTATAAACAGTCTGCTGGCTTGCTTTATCATCCCTTATCTGATTCATTTCACGCTGTATTGCTTCAAGCTCCTGTTCAAGATCCGATACATGCTGTGATAATTGTAAATATTCCATATTATTGCTCTGCGCATCTTTTAATGCCTTCAATTCAGATTCTTTTTTACTATATTCTGTTAATATTTCGTTAAATTCTCTGCAAGCATCATAATTACAGTGTTTCAAAAGCGGTAATTTTGTATCAAGATATGATTTCTTATTTTTTCCCTTCATCAGTCTATCCTGGCAGTCGTCATTTTCTTTCTTTAATTCAATTAGTTTTTTCTCTGCCCGTTTTTTGTTCAACTCAATAGTTTCCCGACCAAGATAATAATATCTGATACTATCGAATCTTATAAAATAACTGTCCATTGCAACAGATACTCTGCCCTCTTTCGACATCGCATTCTCAAAATCACGTACATTACTTATATCAACCGCGTGAAATCTTCCCAACTGATAATCAAAATATTTTTTTGCAACAGTATTTTTTATCTTTACAAAATGCGTAACAGAATCTTCAACAGGCTGAACTTCTTTCTTCATCAAAAGCTTTGTATTGAATAAGTGTGCAAATTTGTTTTTTGAAGCATTTAGGATATCATCTGCCAGATCATAATATTCCGGTTCTACAAGAATCGTGTATCTTCTACGTCCCAGATAACCTTCTATAACATCTCTCCATGCTTCATCCGTAAGTCCAATAACATATTCACAAGCGAATCGAGCCTCTGATAAAATACCTCTTTTCTTAAACTCTTTATTTATTTCGTCCTTTAATGCTACATAATCCGGGATTTCAGAAAACGTTGTTTTCTTTGTATTACATTCATCTATGATCTTTTGGTACTTCATTTGGACTTTTTCATTCTCTTTTATACTATCATTTATTCTGGTAATCGTACCTATGGTCAGATCTCTATAATCCTTTACGAAACTGATAAAATCATCAACGCATTTTTCTTTTTGAACTTTACTGTAAGAATCTAATGATAAAGAGGACAGTATTTCCCTATTTTCTGGCTCTTTTCCTTCCATATGCATCCAATTCATCAGTTCACTTATCCTGTTCTCCAATTCCAGAAGCTTCTTCTTTTCTGTCATCAAAATATCTTTTCGTTTCTCTGTCTCCGACAATACATTTTCTGCTTCTCTTATTGCTTTGGCACAGTCCATCTGGTTAAGATTGTAACTTGCCTCTTCCAATACCGAACGAGTTTTTTTCTCCTTATCCTCTACAATCTTAAGATTTCTGTCATCCTCCTCTATCTGTTTCGAAGCGAGGATCATCTGATTCTCTGCTTTTTCTATATTTTTCTTATCCCTCCGATATCTTTTATATGCAATTTTTATATCATCAGTTAAAATAACATTCTGTTTTCGCTCTACTTCTTCAAACAATCTGAGAATATTTTCCAGTTCCGAGATTTCTGAATCAATTGTCATAATGGTTTCCGTAAGCTTATCAATGTTACTTTTTGTTTCTACCAGTTTTGTAAAATCGACTTTCTTTTCTTCCAATACACTTTCACGAATAAACTGATCAATTTTTGCATTTGGATCATAGGACATAATACTTCTAAGTTTTCTGCGGAAGGCAGCAAGTTGACCTTCGTTTAGACGAAGCCCTGTACGTTGCATAAATTTTGCGAGCCCCTCTGTTGCTGAGAACATCTTAAGTCCGTATTTCTTCTGTAGCTCACCTGCACTATAAACAAAAACATCCGTTCCTTTTTCATAAGTGTGTTCTATTTCATTCAGATGCTTTTCCTCTATCACGTAACGTTGTGTTATAATTCCATTTCCTGAATTCGTCTCAATTACAGTTCCGAGAATAAAATACTTATCAAGTTCCTTCTCATGCATTTCCAGAACAATATGGGTATAGACATTAGGCATCTTATCCGCTGGTCTCATATAAGAATTCGCTGTTGCATCCAATAAGCCTCTCGTATAAGATGGAATTGTTCTACTCCCCTTATTTTCTGTCGACTTATTAAATACTGTATCTCCATATAATGCGTATTTAATTGCGTCCAATAACACTGATTTTCCATTTCCGTTCTTTCCCGCAATTAAAGTAAACGCACCTATAGGAACCGTCATACTACTAAAACCATACCAATTAACCAATCTGATCTTTGAAAGTTCAATCATTCGTCTGCCTCCCATTCCCCATCATCTTCTACATCTGTATTTTCATCCTCGCGTTTTTTCATATATTCTTCTGTCACAGTTTTAAACTGTGTCAAATCCCATCCGAACTGAAGTGATGGATACAACGTAATAATTGCATCCTCAGAATTATCTTTAGGGTCATAGTCGATCAGACTGTATTTCTTAAACAAATTTAATGCTGTAGTGAGATTTTTCTTATCTGCATCAACTTCATATGCTTTCAATTTGTCAATAAGGTCACCTTTTAATACTACATTTTGATCATTATATCCAAGATTTTCCAAGTAAATTTCCCAAAGGACTAATAAAATATGGTACTGTTCTGTTGAAAAGGTAACTACATTAGCACGTTTAAGTCCCACTGTTTCTTCGTCTGCTTCATATGGTTTTAGCATAGCAATCCGAACATTCGTGTCAACTAGTACATCAAATCCAATCATCCGGAGATAATCTGATATATCCTGCCTATTTGATTCTCTTGAAATAAAAGAATATAGTTTTTCTTCTTTTTCGCCTACAATAAATGTAGAATCCAGCAACTTACGAATACAGCGTTTGAACAGAATGTTATTTTCTTCTTTTATAGAAATATTTAATTGGATATCACTCATTTCGTTCTCCTTCTTATCCTAATATTGCTTATCGTCGCAATTTCAGTTTCAATTGTTCCATCTAAGAATTCTACTTCGTAAGGGAAGTCTGCCGAGCCGGAATAAATAATACTTGCTGCAATCATCATCGCATCGTCTCTTGTCTTTACCTGTTCTTTATCTGGTTCAATCACTTTTTCATCTTTAAACAGCTTTTCAAAATAATCTGTAACCTGTTTAACACCATACCGATCCGGATATTCATACAACAATTCATTTGTCTTGCCCTCTCTTCATCTGACAATGCACTCTTTACTACTGTTGCACTTTTTGTATTTGGATTTCTTTTTTTTCTTCTTTCGATCGATTTTCTTCCAACATATTTATATGATTCCAACGTAAAACTCTTTGATATTTCAGTTAAAATTACATTTCTCTCTTCTGTTCCCATATTCTTAATTTGCATCAGCAAATTATTCAAATATGTCTGCATATTAACTTTGTTGCTCAAAACCATTAATATTCTCGTAGAATACAAACTATAATAACTATTGATCTTCTTATCAATATAATCCATTTCTTTTACATAATCGTAACTGATAAAACTCTTTATCTAATCAAACTGTGCCTCAACAATTTCACGAGCCTGAATTTCTGTAACGTCGTACAGATTTTCATATTCTGTGATCATATTCTCAAAAGATTCTGTTGTTACAAAACGTCTCAGCATCCGCTCAATCTCATCAATATATCCCGGAATTAATCCATCTTTTTTGATAAAAAAGTAGTCATTAAAGAAGGTCTGCATCATTTCATCTCTAAGAAGAAACTGTCCCAATGCATTCGTCTCTGTCATTTTAATCACGACCCTCATAATAGAACGAATACTATCCTTTAATATCAGTAATTCATTTTTTAAATCTGACACATGATCAGATACAGGAACAAGAATATTAGAATATGGTCGAATATTGCGTGCATGATCTACCTTAAATGCAGAACTCAAAATATCATAAATTGCAAAAATCTGATTTGTAAGTGCTGCACTGTTCTCTCTGTTAAAAATACGCTCAATTGCATCCATCATCTTTCTGCAATATGGCATAACCGTGGCAATATTATCACCATTTCTTCCAAGTTCACGCTCTGAAATCCATCCACAATGTCTAAAATAATGAAGTACCGCACTTGCATTTTCTGTTTCTGATTTTTTACTACTTATATTTTCATCTGCATTTCCACTATTATCTTCATCTTCGACAGCATATGAAAGATTCCGGAAATACAGTGTTAATGTATCCCTTGCGTCATTTTCGTATAGTAATGTTACCTGTTTCGATTTTTCTATCAACTGTAAAATACATTCATAATATATTTTCTTATTTTTGCAACATAATGGATTAAAGAACTTTTCATAATCCGGATTCTCAAATAGTATCATTGAACACCTCTCTACGGAAATATCACCTTAGCAAATAATTTTATTTACGCCACTGCATTCGCATTAATCTGGTCAATTACCTTTCTAATCCCCATCCATACCGTCATATCGGTAAATATCTCTGCCACACTGCCCTTGTCAGTAAACGGTGACTCCTGAAGTACAGACAAATCTTTCAGCATACCGTTATGTACGATATACTCAACAATCTGATTCACAAAGTAAATCTGTCTGCTATCGAGGTTTGTGTCATTTAGGAACTCTGAAAAGGCTTCTTTGGCTGCATTCATGTCAAGCCCTACTATCTCGCGTACAAACTCGCCCAACGGTTTATGACCATATTCTTTTTTGTAATCATCTTTTGAGCCAACTTCCTTCCAAATTATTTGCTCTAAATTTTCTATATCTCCCTCTGTAAGTGGCTGATTTGTTTTAAGCTTCGCGATTGCAATATTGTCCTGATGCTGACGGACATAGAACTCCGCCTTTGCCTTGTAATTTTCCAATTCGTCATTCTCAAGTTCAGACTCATTCCACTCTGTAGACAGAATTTCGTCTGTAAAATTTGTATCGTATTTTATGGTATTATTCTTAGGCAAATACTTCATAAGATTACGAAGGCTTACCCTGATATGCTCAAATTCATCAATTCCGGCATCATCTACATAGTTTGTATGAAGAATCTTATTTATAAGTTCGGACTGCACCTGAATCTCAGGAATATTTGCTACGCTTGCAATACCTTCTACCTTTTTGAAAAGATCACTTCTATGTCTACCATATCCCTTCCCGGCAAGATAAGCCAATTCCATTCCATCCGGCATCCAGCAACATGGAATCAATATAAATTTTTCTTATCTTATACTCTGATAAATCAAGAGGCTTTTGGACAGATGTCACCTTTTATTGCCTTAATCAAATACATTGTTTAATATTCCTTCTCTATCTCATCATCTATTCCATACATTTTCTTGAATGCATCAAGGTCTGCCTGGTTCTTAATCAGCATAACCTCTTCTATTTTACCTGTATGAATATCCTTAAAGCCTGCAACCTGCTCGCCATTACATATGCTCGCTTTGATAACTGGTTTCTTATTTTCTTTATCATATGTCTTTGTAACTGTCTTTTTCCTAAATAGTCCCACTTTCAGCACCTTCTTTCGATTTTGCCATCAGTATAAGTTTTTCAAAGGACTGTGCAAAGCGTACATCATCTTCTTCTGTACGCTTTCTCGGTCCTTTCATATGATTCTTATGAGAGCTGCGCCTTACCTTCTTATTAAGATGCCGCTCCATAAGCATCTGGTCAATATTCTCATTCGTGTACCACTTGCCGGATTGGTGAATAGCATATGGTCTACGCTCCGCTTCGGTCGGCTCAAAGCCAAGGTCCACTGGACCTTGTGAGCCCTTTTCCAAGTGCCATCGCAGCAACACCATAATCTTGCGATACTACTACATCCCCTTTATGACATATGCTGATTAGTTTATAATCTACTGCATCTGCTCCTACTACAATCACTTCACTGTAATCAGAATACAAAATATGATTCGTATCACACAACAAGGTGGTAGAAATATTGTATTTCTCTGCTATTGTCTCGACAATGCCCACTACCGGGCACGCATCTGCATCTACAAATATCTGCATTTTCTCCTTAAATCCATTTCATATCAGTTATAGTTAATTGGTGTTCGTACTTCTATAAGATTTCCTGATGGATCATAAAATCTCACAAGCTTCTGTCCACCTTCAAGTTCCGTTAACTCCGTAACATAACTTACAACATACTTGCCAGACTCCAGTTTTTCAATAATACCTTCTATATCATTATCTTCAAAATAAAGTTCAGTCATATTGTTATGTGGAGTTGTAGGTATTTCTGTACTGTCATACCATACATCTACATCCTGTAATACAAGCCCCTCAGACATTATTACATTGCCTTCCAGCCTTGTAATCACACGCAGTCCAAACAGTTCTTCATAAAAATCAATTGATTCGTCAATGTTATCAACAATAATCAATACATTTTTCAAACTCATATTTTATGTTCCTGCCTCTCGATTTCTTTATGAATCCATGTCATAATTACATCTACAAGATAATCCTGCAATGCCTTAAGTGATGCCAAAGCCATGCTGCTGTCATCAGACCATGAGCCTTTGGCAACCGGGTATGTACCATAACCTCGCATTTCCTTCACCGGATCCTGTTCTCTTTCCTCCCTGCTTGAAAACTCAACAGGAACACCTAAAGCATCGCCTACCACTAATCCCATCATACCATCGAGATAAAGTGATTTACGCTCAATATTCGAATTTGCTTCTTTACCAATTGCGATACCTCCAAATAATTTTACCAGTCCTCATCATCGTCATCAATAGCGAATGGTTATACTTCTCCATCTTCTCCCTCTTCCTGTGACTGCCTATATCTCCTCTGATAATAGTCCATAGCCCTATAATCAATCACATCCTTCATCTGACAAACCATTACCGGATTATCAATTAGCGGTCTCAGCTCTTCTCTAAGCCCGATTGCCACACCATCTTTTTTCACAAAAAATCCCTTTCCCGACTCCAAAAGGAAATGTACCGGCATCGGTAGAATCTTCTTTAAATGTTCCTTATCCGATATGGAATTGTATTTTTGAATAGTCATATTTTTATCGAGATCTTTCCAGTTAGTTCCGGTTGAAAAGAACTCCTTCCAGCTTGAAAGCAGCTGCTCTTCCGACACCTCCATCAGGATATTTCCATGATTATAAAAAGCCATAAGCACCGGCATTTTATACACCTTTGACATAGATATTTTTTCCGTCCATTCTCTCCGGAGTCGCGGTGAGTCCCAGGAGAAATTTTGGCTTAAAATAATCAACAATTCTCTGATACTGTTCATTAACAGCATGGTGAAATTCATCAATCACAACATATGTAAAATAATCCGGTGCAAAGTAATTTTCATTCAGATATTCCACTCTGCCAAAAGTCGCAACTGACGCAAAAATCACCGACTTTTCAGTGCATTTACTATCTCCGTTAAAGAATCCGTAATCATCTGAATCACGTACATTTTTAAAAGATTCTGCCGCCTGCTTTAATATTTCCTCGCGGTGTGCAACAAACAAAACTCTCTCATAATTTTTTTGAATCAAACGCCGCAAGATATGTTTTTCCGACACCGGTTGCAGCCTGAACCAGGGCTCTCCTTGCGCCCTCTTCTCTCGTATTTTCCAGCGCACACAAAGCCTCTATCTGCGCGCCTCTCGGCTCAAATAGCGGTATCTGATTTGATGTCTCTTTATCATCCTGCAAATCGTATCTGTCCAAGTCCTTTGATACTGCCGGACGGTGCCAGTTCTTTGAATATTTTTTCAGTTCTTCATCGTCTATTACTATGGAATGATTTTCGAATAAGTCTACAAAAGTATTGTAAAACTTCTCATAATTAATCGGATCTGTTTTATTGCTGAATCTGTAATTCCACTCGATACCGGATGTCAGTGCACTTCTTGAAATATTAGAGGAACCAATGTATAGCTCACTGTAATCCTTGTAATGAAACATATATGATTTTGGATGAAATGAACGGTTTTTCTCATTATAAAAGCGCAAATCGACCTGTTCACCAAGCTTATGCTTTATGAGATACAGTGCTGATGGCTGCGTAATGCCAAGATAGTTTCCTGTCAGAATTCTGATTTTTGCACCACGTTTAAGTGCATCATCAAGCTCACCGAGCAGCATTTTTACGCCTGATTCCATCAGAAACGAAACAATAATATCCACACTGTCAGCCTTTTTTATACTGTCTGCAAGCTGATAGTACAGATACATTCTCTTATCCGCGCCTCCGGTCATTGCATCTGTCGAATATTTTATTTCATATACATCATCTAATTCTTCTGCATTATTACGTTCAGCCATTTTTCTTCTCCCCGCCCCGGTCTTACATCGCCTGTAATCCACTCTTCCTTTAGTTGCAGATTATTTATTTCACCAACAAACTCTTCAAATGTCTTTTCCGTGAAATCTGTGAAATAGCGGCCATTTCTTTCTCCTTCAAAGTCACCATACTTAAAGGATGTGTAGATTATGCCGTCATCCTTTAATGCTTTAAACATTTTCATAAACACGGCTTTAAGTTCATTCTTAGGAAGATGAAGTATTGACGAGCAGGCCCATATGCCATCATATTTTTGTTCTCATCAAGCTCTTCAAATAGCAGCCTTCTGACTTGTATTCCTGTGTAATTGCTTGCGATATGACACATTTCCTCTGAGCCATCTGTGGCATCAACATAAAAGCCCTGTTCCAAAAAATATTTTGTATCTCTTCCTGAACCACAGCCAAAATCCAATATATATCCGTGCTCCGGCAACAGCGTGCTAAAGCGATTTTGTGTCTCATAAAAATCCACATTTATTGTTGTTTTTGCAAAATTATCTGCATTTTTGTTGTAGTATTCCAAGGTTTTGTTTTCGTTTATCATGAATTTATTATACCTTCATAAAACTGTTTTTCGCTATGTCTCACAAGCGCTCTGCCACATTTGGGAATATTATACCATTAAGCATTGGAAAAATCTATGTTCCCCATCAATAACCTGCTTACCCAAACTTCAACTGCGATCCCGCAAACAAATCCCCAATAGTACAACTCAGATGCTCGTCCGACTCCGGAAGTGCATACTTGGCAATCTCATACTCCGGATTCAGCTCCAGCTTCTTTACCCTGCACATTTCCAAATCGATTACCAGATAATTCATATGTACCTCCTCAGTGTCCTGCTTATTATTTTACCACATAGTACTTGAGTCATATAGTCTTTTAGAGATTTTCATCTTTTACTTTGTCTTCCTCTATCATCACCGGCTTGTCCTTACCATCACTCATTACTTTGCAAATCACTCCGCCGTCTGTCACAAACACAATCTTTCCTTTTGCCTTACCACCGATTTTGTCATAAAGTCTGCCTGCACTCATTGACTCACCCTTCACGGTGTATGGGCTGTTGGCTACGTAGCCCACCTTGCCAAGTCCTTTTATCTTTACCTGTATTGCTTCGTTGTCATACTCATTGTCCGGCTCCTTGACCAGCTTGACCTTCATGCCTTTTTCCATGAAGTCGCTTCCGAAATAATGGTTGCATCCTACTATTGTAAAATACATTTCTTTCATTGTCGTGTCCTCCTGTCTTTTTTACCACTCTTCATAATCCTCATCCATTGCATCATCTACACCAGCCGCATAGTCATCATCACTGTCGTACCTGTCATAATCATAGTCACCATTCATATAGATATCATCATATCCTTCATCATATGAATCATAAGAACTCGAGCTGCTGTGATATGATGAACTACCTGTTGATCCACCTGAATAGCTTCCGCTATTGTCATCGCCATATGCATTTGATGATGAACCTGCAGAACCTGAGCTGCTATTATATGATTTATCCGAATAAGATGAGCTACTGCGTGATGAACTGTTTCCTTATGAGCTGCTTCCTGATGATGTATATCCGCCTGAATACGGCTTATGCAAGTAGCAGTAACTGCTGTTTTGGGTCTGTTCATTATTACATCCCGGCTTTATGCATTTTGGTGTACTCTCTTCCATAGCATTACCAATAAACGCAAATATGGCTATTACAGCGATTACTACGAACACATTCATGCCAAAAGATGAGTCGCTGTTATATGAACTGTGATTAGTATTTGAATTATTATCATTAGTGCAGTCCTTGTAAATCATATACTCTAAATAATCGTCCTGCATGTCATTTTCTCCGTTGTGGTTCCAGTCGTACATTGCCATAGGTATTGCCTCCTGATATTATACCGGTCCGTCGATTTTACATTCATCATAATACTTGCACAGCATACATAAGCTATTACATTGTTTTGAATGATGTAGTGTCCTCTTTATCCAATAAATAAATTTTTCCATTTTGTCTGTCCCTCCTGTTTTCGCAAATTAAAAAATGAACCATCATAAGAAAGTCATTTTCTTGGCTTGTTTCTTATGATGGCTACCTTGAATGAAAAACTAAAACTTGACTGAAATATCGTCTGATTACACAAAATCGATTTTCGCCCCCAATTTCGACTTATATTGTTGTGCCTTCTTTCTGAAAAGTGCTATAATTAGCATATTCCAGACAGCGGGTATATCAAAAATTGCATAGCAAACAGACGGCTGGCTAATTCTTATGCAAAAGAAACGCGACCCGTCTAATAACACCTATTGACAAATCGATTACTACCTGCATTTAAGTCTTTTAATTACTTTTTAACAAATAAGTCTGGCATCAAATGCACTTCATCTGGCGGGATGAGGTGCATTTTTAAAAATCTCATTAATTCTTGAAAATCTTCATCATCTTCCTCAACCAACTCATATGGACTTTTATTTCCAAGTCCAGGTCGTTTCACGCTATTGATGTGATTCATGAGCTTAGTGATGTCATCCTGATTATAAGAATTTAAGCTTTTCTTTTTAGGAATCGCATAACGAATAAATTCATGGTTTTTCTCGATACATCCTTTTTGCCATGAAGCCATTGGATCACAGTAATAAAGACTTGTTCTGTAAATCAGAAAGCCGTCCTCATCAGTTGTAAGCTCCAGCTCATCAACTTTCTTGAATTCGCTGCCATTGTCAGTCAATATAACTGGAAATAATCTTCTAAATACTTCTATTCCAAGTCCTGACTCAAGATAGTCAAACACTCTTTTTACAGATTCTGCTTTCCCATCTGGCATAAGAAAAAGTAGCATTACATTGTTCTTCCTAAATATCATTGTAAGAAGCCTTTTCCCTTGTTCTCTCACACCTTTTACAGTATCCATTTCTACCACTTCATCTTCTCTATACTTTACTTTCATCGCATACTCAAAATCAGTGTAAGTTCTGCCTTGGCGGAATTCTATATTTGCAAATCCAAGAGGTGGCTGATACCCTTTTCCTCGTTTCTTATACCCGGTTTTTCTACGCAGGTCTATGTTTTTGACTGTCAACTCACCATCATCTATGTAATTATAGAGAGTCCGCAAACATACTGGTATTTCATTTTCATGCTCAGCATATATGTGGGTAAGAGGCTGTCCCTTTTTAACAAGTTTGGTAATCAGTTCATCCATTTCAGATTTCTTTTCATCAGAAATGCGAACTCCCTGTCTGCTTTCGCTTCGTCTTTCGTGTGACAGTTGCATCAGCATGCTTTGCACTGTAAATATATTTGTCTTTTGAACAAAGCTTTTTCTCTGAACAGTTATTACACACATATGGAGGCTTTTCGAATTTATGGCATGCCCGGGATACATATTTACCGCAGTATTTCTGGCAGTCCACACTTCGGCATCTACAACAGTTTTCTTCGCAGGACTCATCTCCACAAACGTGATGCTGTACATACTGTCTTACAAATCTGCAGTCCTTTCTTAGAAAATAGTTACCTGGAATGAATGTACGATTTTCTTTAATCTCATGTGCAATTGTTGACGGATGACGATGGAGTAGTTTTCCTATTTTTTTGAAGGAATCTTTACTGCTAATTCCGGTTTCTATCGCAATCCTGTCAGACAGATCCATCTGTCCTTCTTTTTTGTAATAAGTCATATCTGCCCCTTTCTAGCAGATAGCAATCGATATCTTAACTATATCATGTCTGCCAGAAGAAGCCATTGCAAAAGTAAATTAGACTTTTTTAGCCATTTTCAGTTGTCAAAGTACAGGTTTAATTTTTCAATCTAGGCTTATGATGGCTATAGCTTAGCATGTTACGAGTCCCAAAGTCTGCCCTCGCACATCGAATCTTTGTTCTCAATTACAATAAAGTACAATAAAACTACAAAAAAGGACGCAGGATTTTCTCCCACGCCCTCAAAACTATCTGGCTTTATCTGCTCTTACCTTCGATACTTCCTTATGTGCTACCTCCTGCTTCATCTCATCCACGTCTCTAGCCTCAAATGCATTGTTTGCCTGCTCTTTCATGGCATTTATTTCTTGGATTACCATCAAATCTTTTCTATGGTACAAGCATACCTACAATAGTTATGGTATAAAAAAAGAAGCGTACATCTAAGGATATCTTGTTTATAGATGCATCAAACGAGTTTGAAAAAGGATAACAACACAAAATGTATATACATATGTATATAATATTTATTAGTAATTCAAAAGATTACATTTTTGATACAAATTCTGCAATTTGACCATCAACATATAGGATGTGATTAACTAACCACTCTGTGAGATATTTTAGAATTCCCATAATCTGTTCATCCTGATCTTTTATTTCATCATTGTGATGTTCTATAAATTCATCAAGTTTGTGTATAAATTCCTGATGTTGAATTTTTTGAGTAAATAATTTCTTATAATTAATAGATTCCATATACTGCTCTTCATCACTAAAATGTTTCGCTGTATAATCACGAAGTTCTTCCAGTATCATGTCAATCCTATCATATTTATCCGGTGTAAACTCGTCATGAAGCAGTTCATATGCCTCATCTGCATATTTAAACAACTGCTTATGTTCTTCGTCTATCATATCTATGCCGATATAATATTCTAGTTTCATTTCATACATAAATTAATCCTACTTTCATTCTTATTCTACTTTTGAAATCCACGTAATACAAGTATACAATGGAAAACACTATTATCTTATATATCATCGGTTCCTTCCAAAACATTCCCTAATTTTCTTGGAAATATCCGAATCAACAAAATCTTTCTGTGCCATGTCATCAAGGATATCACATGTTTTTTCATGAGATAATCCTTTTTTATAAGGTCTATCTTCCGTAAGAGCCTGATAAATATCAACACATGCCATCATACGTTCCGGTTCATTTAATTCAGCAGCGGTTTTTCCAAAAGGATACCCCTTTCCATTTAATTTTTCATGATGGAAAGCTGCCCAGTCTCGTATTTCTTCAAAATCATTAACCTCTGATAATATTAGGTATGTATAACCAGCATGATTTTTCATTTTAGAAAATTCATCATCCGTAAGCTTATCCGGTTTTTCCAGAATTTCATTGCCTACCGCCATTTTTCCTATATCATGCAGAGCACCAGCTAAATACATTTTCTGTACAGTGATTGAATCATATCCCATATATTGGGCAAGCAGGGATGCTTTTTCAGCTACTCCTATAGAATGTCTGCTTGTAAAAGAAGATTTATAATCTACAATCTTTGCAAAGAAATCTGCAACATCTTTACACATTTCCCAATCAAAAACCAGCTTTTCTCTTGGGATAGCTTCCCATAGCTTTGTTTCAAAAGAATCGTTCCTTAAGCACATAAAGGATTCTTTTGTGAATCCCTTCTGAAAGGCATTAACACATTCTGAATCAAATAGTCTATCCTTATTTTGGGAAAGATACTGACATATAAAATCCCAGCTATGATCAGCAGATTCAATACTATTTCCTATAATATCAACAATATCTGCAAGATGAATAATCCTTGCGAACAATGGAATTTCATTCCACTTTTTTTGAAAAGGACCAGTTCCATCAGCATGTTCATGATGATATAAAATCACATTTGAAACATCTGTTTTAAAAGGGAGTTTAGTAATATTCTTTTCACCATATATACAATGGAGATTCGTTTTTTCCTCAGATAAATCTTTTTTTAGATCAATAACAGAATCCTTTTTAAGCTCCTCAGAAATATATTGTGTCAGAGCATTATCATGCAGTAAAGCACACATGGCTAAATCTTGTAATTCATCACCTTGAATTGCCCAATATTCAGCCATGCATACGCTTATATAAGCCACTCTTTTTCCATGTTTGTTTGTGATATTTACCAACTCTGCTTCTATGCAGTCCAAAGCATAGGAACAGGCTCCTGTAAGTCCAATAATATCTATACTTAGCATTTCCATAATCCATGTAGATTGCAATATGCATATACTTCTTCTATCTGCTCACCATCGCAAAGACAGAAATCTGCTACCGGCACGCCCTTATCCTTTACCATTTCAATAATGTTTCCACAGTGATTGCATACATAATATTTTACTTCCATCTTTTTTCTCCTTCCATGTGTAAAAAATAAAATCTAAAATCTTCTCCATGTATTTTAAATGGTATTCTCTAAATAGCCATTTATTCTTATTAATTGATCATAATTATTATATAGTATTATAGTAGTTTAGTCAATATAAAAACAGTAATCATTCCTATTTTAAAAATTTAATATTATCCTTTATTTTCAAAGAAACGCAAAAAATCAGGTTTAAAATTCATTAATTATCTAGTATTTATGTATCATAAAAAGTACAGCCTATTTATTGAGACTGCTTATTTTATCTGATACAATAAGGAAAATTGAGATTTTATTTTATAAGGAGGAATCAATAATGAGAGGTGTCGAAACCCGAATTCAGGAAATCAGACATAAAATCTTTACAGAGGTTGCGCGTATGGCATATCATACCGAATGGCCTGTAAAGGAACGTATGGAAGCACTTCCATATAAGATTATTCCGGGAGAAACCGGAAATTTCAGAAACGATGTATTTTTGGAGCGTGCAATTGTAGGCGAACGCCTGCGTCTGGCAATGGGTCTGCCAAACCGCAGTGCTGCAGAGCATTCACCTATATCAGATGGAATCGAGGCTGCCGACAAAGATGAAACCTACTATACACCGCCTCTTATCAATGTTATAAAATTTGCATGTAATGCATGCCCTGAAAAAAGAGTACATGTTACAGACGGCTGTCAGGGATGTCTGGCTCATCCATGCATGGAGGTATGTCCAAAAGATGCTGTATCGCTGGATCGCACAACCGGAAAATCTGTAATTGACCAGGAAAAATGCATAAAGTGTGGACGCTGTGCAAGCGTATGTTCATATAATGCAATTATTGTTCAGGAACGTCCATGTGCAAAGGCCTGTGGCATGGATGCCATTTCTTCTGACGAAAACGGCAAAGCAAATATCGATTATGACAAGTGTGTTTCGTGCGGACAATGCCTTGTCAACTGTCCTTTTGGTGCGATTGCTGATAAATCCCAGATTTTCCAGACTATCAGAGCTATACAGTCCGGTGAAAAGGTCTATGCTGCAGTTGCTCCTGCATTTGTTGGACAGTTTGGTCCAAAAGTTACTCCCGAAAGCTACGTGCAGCCATGAAGGCTCTTGGTTTTGCAGATGTATTTGAAGTAGCTATAGGTGCAGACCTCTGTGCCAAGCAGGAGGCCGAGGACTTCCTAAAAGAGGTACCGGATGAACTTCCTTTCATGGCAACCTCATGTTGTCCGGCATGGTCAGTCATGGCTAAAAAACTCTTCCCTGAGCATGCAAAATGTATCTCAATGGCACTTACACCTATGACACTCACTGCACGTCTTATAAAGCAGCATAATCCAGATGCGCGCGTGGTATTTATCGGACCATGTGCTGCCAAAAACTTGAAGCTATGCGACGCAGTGTACGAAGTGAAGTGGACTTTGTACTCACCTTCGAAGAGATGACCGGTATTTTTTCTGCAAAGCATGTGGACCTTGAAAACATCGAGGAAGATCCTGCAGGTGTCAGCGATGCTTCAACAGACGGAAGAAACTTTGCAGTCGCAGGAGGTGTGGCACAGGCTGTTGTTAATGTCATAAAGCGTGATCATCCGGATCAGGAGGTAAAGGTAGCAAACGCAGAAGGTTTAAAGGAATGCCGTCAGCTTTTAAAGCTTGCCACATTAGGCAAATATCCGGGTTATCTGCTCGAAGGCATGGCCTGTCCGGGCGGATGCGTCGCCGGAGCCGGAACCATGCAGGCAATTAAGAAATCACAGACTTCTGTCGGATTGTATGCAAAACAGTCTACTCATAAAACATCAAGTGAAACTGAGTATATCAAGGAGCTTGACAAGCTTGTAGATTAATATCAATAAAAAAGAGGATATATGGATATGTATAAATCCATAGGTCCTCTTTTTTATTTACAGGTTATCTTATAATATAAAATTAGTAATAGTTATTATTTTCAAATTATATTCTCTTGATAACTTAAAATAATTATGCTATTTTGTGTTCAAAAACATATTTACTATCTGATGATAAATCAGACCTGAATATATAACCAAGCCTGTCAAACTTTTTTATATCATCAGGATTTTCAATATCATTTTCCGCCATGAATCGAACCATCTCACCACGAGCCATCTTAGCATAAGTACCTTTTGTTACCAGTTTATTTCCAGCTTGTTCGCAGAATGAAATTGTAATATATTTATCCTTCGGTGTAAGATACTTTTCTATACATTTAGAATATTCCTTTGATGCCAGATTAATTATAATTCTGCTTTCATCAATTACTGAACGATACAGCATATCATGCCAGTACTCATACAGATTTTTTGCATCTCCTATGCCGACTTTTGCCTGCATTTCCAAACGATAAGGTGTCACACCATCCATCGGTTTTAGAACACCATAAAATGCAGATAGTATTCTCAAATGATTTTGTACATACTCAAACTGACTGTTTTCAAACACGGATGGTGCCATATATTGAAAAGCAATTCCTTCATATGATAAGACAGCTGGGGTAAGTAAATGATAAAGATCCATGTTTTCCAATCTATTGAAGTTCTGTTCTGTAATTTTGTCATTACATTTCCAGATAGTCTTCAGTTCTTCTTTGGACTTACTTTTCAACCAACTTTGTATCTCTGTCGTCTTTTCAATAAATTCAGGCAATCCATCCGGCGCTATGCTGTCAGTATCTGTAATCATCTTTTTAGCAGGGGATAATATTATCTTCATTAATCTAATTCCTTAAGCATATTTTCAGGGTCATCTGCTGCTTTGACTTTATCATTGGCTTTGATGATAACTCCCTGTTCATCGATAAGATATGTGGTTCTTACAACTCCCATAGACACTTTGCCATAATTTTTCTTTTCTTTCCATACATCATAAGCTTCAATAACTTTGCGCTCTGGATCTGCTAAAAGTGTAAATGTCAATCCATATTTTTCCTCAAATCTCTTATGAGAGGATACAGAATCCTTACTGACTCCAAGAATAACTGCTCCTTTTTCGGTAAACTGAGGGTATCGCTCAGAAAAGCCACATGCCTGCTTAGTGCATCCGGCTGTATTATCTTTTGGATAAAAATATAAAATTACTTTTTTACCTGCATAATCACTTAACTTATGCATTTCTCCATTCTGATCCGGTAATTCAAAATCCGGTGCCTTTGTTCCCACCTCTAACATCAATTATTCCTCCACTTCCGTAAAATCAGTATGTTTTATTGTCTTTTTATTTCCAGCAATTAGTTTATGACCGGAATATATAGCCATAATCATGCATATCAGAGAGCCAAACGCAAAGTATTTGTGTGCTTCTCTTAACCCTTTATATCCGGTATAAAAAGTTCCGATTATGGAAACTAAAGCTCCAAGTGACCAGTATTTATGCGCCTTCATTATATACCTCCATATTTTCTTGTTAACATCATAATACACCTGCTAATTATTTTTTCAATACTATTATTTCTCATTAACTTATGCTTTTTTGTACAAAACAGTGCATGCTTCTTCTTAAGAGCTTTATATATTATCCAATTCTCATTAATATATCTTCTGAGAGATAGTAACACTTATGGCTGTAGAAGCTTCTTTACCAGTACACTTTTAATTTGACGTGAAATTCGTATATAAATAGAATGCTGTAAATATGAAAAAACAGTTCATAAAAGTGTTATTTTACGAACTGTTTGTATTTTTGTCAATTTTGAAAACATAAATTTAGCTGTTAAAAACTTGCAAAATATCATTTCCAACTATTCCTGTTAAATAGGCTTCTTGTTCATTTGTAATTTTCTTAGTATTGACATAGTATTTTCAAGTGTTATCTATCATAGGAACATTCACCACTTTGTCTGAATCATGATGGAAAGCTTTCCCTGTTTTTATTTTAGTATCGGTCTGGATTCTCTCTCATAAAGATAAATTCTGCTACAGAGCGGTCATATGTTTTAATGTGTCCAAATAGCCAATCGATTACATATGCTGTGAGGCTTTTTTGTGAGATTCTAAGTATATATATGTATTAATATTGATATACACATGTATATACATTTTAGAGTTTAGGTGAAATTTGCTTTTCTTTTTGCTTATTTTTGCGATTAGGATTTCTCGAATCCGTAAACCCATTTTCCACGTAAGAACAGATACAGAAAAATCGCGGAGCTGATACCCCAAGTCAATGGGTATGCCCAGAAAATCACTCGTATATCCGGGAGAATACGAACTGCCACAGTAATGTAGCTTACGCGAAACAAACACCAGTCACAGAGCATAACGATCATCGGAACGGATGCATTACCTGATCCACGAAGTACTGCTGCGATGCAATGAGAAAACGCCAGCAGACAATAAAATAACGCAATTGTTCTGGACTGCATGACTCCATAATGTACAACATCAGGATCTCTGTTAAACGCTGTGATCAGTACCGGTGCTGCCACATATATGATAATACCGATCAACTCTGCAATAGTAATCGAGCAGAGAACTCCAAATCTTGCTCCCTTTTTCGCCCGGTCATACTGTTTTGCACCCAGATTCTGACTGACAAAGGTTGTCAGTGCCATCGTAAAACAGGTCACCGGCAAAAAGGCGAATCCCTCAATCTTGGAGTAAGATCCACATCCTGCCATCGCCATTTTTCCAAATGCATTAATATTTGACTGTACAAAAACATTCGCGATCGCGATGACTGAATTCTGAAAACCGGATGGTACACCATTCTGGATGATCTGCTTCAGCATAGAACTGTCAAAACGAATCTCTCGCAATTCCAGACGATATTCTTCTTCCACACGCATCAGATGAACCATACAGAGCAGTGCACTGACAAACTGTGAAATTGCGGTTGCAAGTGCTGCTGATCCGACTCCCATGCCAAGACCTGCGATAAAGAAAATATCCAGAACGACATTGACACAGGAAGAAATAATCAGATATATCAGTGGATGGCGTCCATCACCGACCGACTGCAGAACTCCTACAAAGATATTGTACATGACAACACCCATAGACCCTGCAAAATATGTACGGAAATACACAATAGATTCCGGGAGCACGTCCCCAGGAGTTCCCATCAATACCAATATCTTTGGTGCCAGAAACATTCCCAAAACTGTCAGCACAGCACCGGCCACAAATCCAAATGCAACCGTTGTATGGATTGCCTTTTGCAGGCAGTCTCTTTTTTTGGCTCCGTAATATCGTGCAATAACAACACCTGCCCCCATGGCAATGCCGTTAATAAAACCTACCATCAGAAAAATCAGATTTCCAGATGAACTGACTGCCGCCAGTGCATTACTTCCTAGAAAATTTCCTACGATCAGGGAATCAGCAGTATTATACAATTGCTGGAACAGATTTCCCAGAAACAATGGAATTGCAAAAAAAATGATCTTTTGGGAGATACTTCCCTCTGTCATTCTCAGACTCTTTTTCATAGCTAAAATTACTCTTCCCTTTCCCGTGTTCTTTGAATCAATAGAGATGAAGGACTGCTCTTCGTTATAGTTGCCTCTCTACCTTATTATTTGCACCATACCATGCATATGTTGCTGATGTCAATGTAAAGACTGCTTGCCTAAATTGTATAGTTCTTCTTTTTGATTATACTCAATTGCAATTCAAAATGATTTCGATTTGTTTTTATAAAGCCTTCTTTTTGTAACTTTGATATCTCCGTAGACATTGCCGCACGGTCAATACAAAGATAATCTGCTAGCTGCTGCCTATCAAAAGGAATATCAAAAGATAACGACGAATGTCTGATAGATTCTGCCGACAGATATGATAATAGTTTATCTCTCGTCGTTCGCTTCCCAACATGTGTGATCTTATCGTTCAGGATTAGTATCTTATTTGCCAGGACACTGACCAGATTGCGTATCAGCTTCTGATGATGCTCGCATGCAGTTGGACAGGTAATCAGAAGTCTTTTGATATTTAGGAAAATAATCTCACAATCCTCCTCTGCTACCACACTGATATTTAAGACAGCTCTCTGGCTTGCTGCATACGGCTCACCAAAAAAATCTCCTGCGTGACATTTTGACAAAATATTCCGATGTCCCCAAATGTCTTCTTGAATAATGAGGACGCAGCCGGACACCACAATCCCCATTACTTCGGTAATATCACCTGCTCTGAAAATATAAGAATCTCGCTCTTTAGAAATTGCTGTTGCATTTACACAATGCAATATGGATAATATCTCGTTATCAGTAAGACCTTTAAAAAATGGACTGTTTCTTAGGATTGATAAATATTTTTGCAAAATAGTTCCTCCCTGTTGGAAATCAAACATACTAGTTGTATTTATAATACTATAATTCTAGCATAAACAAACGCTAAATACTATTGATGGAGGTTAAAAATGATAAGAAAGATTATAAAGATTGATAAAGAAAAATGTAATGGCTGTGGTGCCTGTGCATCTGCCTGCCACGAAGGCGCCATTGATATCATTGACGGAAAAGCAGAATTGGTGAGAGAACATTTCTGCGACGGACTGGGAGATTGTCTCCCTGAATGCCCTACCGGAGCCATCTCATTTGAGGAGAGAGAAGCTCCTGCATATGATGAAGAAGCCGTAAAAGAAGCTCAGAAGAAAATAGCTGCCAAAAACCGGGCAATATCCTCTCGCTCCGGCTGTCCTGGATCTAAAATCATGCAGATCAGACGAACTGAAACATCTGAGCCTGTAAAAGCCACTTCAACCGCAGATTCAATATCAAAGCTTCAGAACTGGCCGGTACAGATTAAACTGGCTCCTGTTCATGCACCATATTTTAACGATGCAAAACTTTTAATTGCAGCCGATTGTACTGCATACGCTTATGCCAGCTTTCATCAGGATTTTATTCGAAATAAGGTAACTTTAATTGGTTGTCCTAAATTAGATCAGGTGGATTATAGTGAAAAACTGACTGCTATTATTCAAAATAACAGCATTCAAAGTGTGACAATTGTAAGAATGGAGGTTCCATGCTGCGGTGGACTGGAGATGGCAGCAAAAAAAGCACTTCAAAACAGTGGAAAATTCATACCATGGCAAGTTGTAACAATAAGTATTGATGGGAAAATCATGGAGTAAAGTCAGCAACCACCAGTTCAACTGGTGGTTTGCTATAGCTCCTCTATTAAGCCTCCCTGCACTTCTCATATGCAAAAAGTGCTGCACCAAGCGCTCCGCAAAGCTGTGCCTCATCGCAAATATACAGCTTTGCGCCTAGCTTTTCTTCAAGTGCATTTGTGATGCCTTTGTTCTTTGCCACTCCGCCGGTCATCATATACTCTCCCGGATTATCCTGCCCAAGCCTTGCTGCAAGTGCGCCTACCTTTGAAGCTACAGACATGTTTAGTCCGTGGATAATATCAGAAACAGCCTTGTTCTGTGCCACCAGCGATACTACCTCAGACTCTGCAAAAACTGTACACATGCTTGAAATCACAATGTTTTCCTTCCACTCAAGTCCCATGGTGCTCATCTCCTCAAGTGAAAGTCCGAGTGTCCTTGCCATCATCTCCAGAAAACGCCCGGTTCCTGCCGCACATTTGTCATTCATCAGGAAATTTTTGACCGCACCATTTTCATCTATACTGATTGCCTTTATATCCTGTCCACCTATGTCAATAACTGTGCGCACGTTGGGATTCAGATAATGCGCGCCCTTTGCATGGCATGTAATCTCTGTGATGCTGTCATCACCGCTATTGATATATGCACGACCATATCCTGTTGTAACAATCCTTACAATATCATCCTTTGATATACCGGCCTTTTCGACAGCCTTCTCCAGACTCTTTTCGGCGCTCATCATAGCACCGCCACCTGTCGGAATAATCATTGTCGATTTAATTTTTCCATCCTGATCCAGTATCACCACATCTGTGCTTGTTGAGCCGCTGTCAATTCCTGCTACATAGTAGACTCCTGATTCCATCCTTCTTCTTGCCTCCTCGCTTATGCCTTTTGTAGGGTCCATATCATCTGAGCCCTCTATTGTCTCTGCAAATGCCTGTATTCTTGTCAGAAGCTGCCCGGCACTCTGACTTGTAAAATCCGTCTCAAGCTTTAAAAGAGGCACCTTAATATTATTCTTTATGCCTGCATACTCAAAGCCATAGTAATCGCAAAACTTTATCGTGTGATATATGATGCCCTTAAGGCTTGGGTCTAAAAAGAGCTGGTTTCTTCTTGTATTATTGTTCATTCTGGCACATGGCATCTGTCCGAGCAGACTCTCTGCTATGCTAAAAAGAGAGTCTCATCATCCATATTTGTAAGATCTTTCTGTAAAATAATGAGATTTCTGCCGGATGTGCATGTCATATTTTCTACATCCATCTGCATATTTTCACGTATTGTCTTCTCAAGAATACTGCTCACATGCACACCCATAAGACCTATGTATGGCTTGCGCTCAGATTCAGGTTTTGCAAACGACTTTATAAAAAGCTCCCTGTCGAATGTCCTGTGCGAATATCTCTCATACGCATTCTTCAAACGAAGAATTGACTGTGCAAATTTTATGTTCTCACACTCGTTATCCTCATGAGGCAGATCAAGCATATACAGGAATTTGCATTTCTTTGTATTCTCTATGATATCATAGACTCTGCGCATTGAATCACAGCAATTCACGAGCACAAGCTCCTCTACCTTGCCCTCGAGCACAGCCTGTATGACTGACTTGCCGAATCCGCAGAGATTCGCATGAGCTATCTTATCTGATTTATCAAAATTCTCCGGCATCTCCTCAAGCACAGCACATTCCTGTCCAAAGCCCTTAAACAGCTCTACCGGAGCATATTTACAAACATAATTTATCATCTGTTTTCCACTTTCTGAAATTGGTTTATAGTAAATATCCACACACCAGACGCAATAACCGGTGTATTATTTCTAATTACATTCCTGCTCTGTAAGCATCTCCACAAATGCCTGAAGCCTTGTGGAAATCTGTCCGTCACTGGCATTTGCCGGGTTGCAGCCGTCTCCGTCTAAAACCATAGTTGGAAGTCCTTCCCTCTCGAGTGAGCGCTTTATAAGGCTTGATGCACCGATTGTATTCTTACAGCCCCAGTGCGCAAAAAGTACAGCACCGTCTGCTCCAACTGTGTCGGCAAGCTCCTTTGCCTCATCTATTCTCTGGTTCACGCTGCCATTATAAATGCAGTAAACCATTTTTTCGGCAAGTGCCTCGTAAGGATCATCCGACTCCATGCTTCTGAAACCATCCGCTATAAAATCGCTTGCACTGATATGGATTGTATCACTGTAATTGAACACATCCTTCACTGCATCCTGCAAAAACGGCATGGTGTGCATCCAAAGTACATGAAAGCCATCGCCTGCCGGTGCACGTCTCACATCATCTCTCAGAAGCTGTGTATATCTGACTGATTCATCAGTTCCTGCAAGCAGATGACACATGAAAAGCGCATACAGCTCATTTGTGAGAGTTGATGCAATATCATGTCCTTTTCTCAGATGAAGCTGCCTGTAATAATTATTTGATGCAATTTTGCTCTTATCTACAGCCTTTTTCACAGACTCCTCTGTGATTTCTCTGCCTGTGACATCCTGTAAAAAACTCTTAAGCTCCCTAAGCTGCTTTGCTACATACATAACAGAGTCATAATTCTTCTCATATGGAACATCTATATAAAAGCTTGGTATTTCATATCTCTCCTTGAGATACGGAAATGTCATCATATTGCCATCGCATGCCAGGTTTGTATACACCATGCACTTTGGCTTTGGCACTATACCATTTAATGCTGCGCCCAGAAAAACCCTGTGATACGAGCACATAGTTTCCGGAAAGCCTTCCTTCTCAGTCTGCTTGAGAAAGGTCTGCTCACATTTAGTTCCTGCCATAAAACACGATAATGTCTCAACCGAATACGGTGTGAGACCTGCCGCCGTCAAAAGCTCACCCGGTACAAAAATACTGACCATGGCGGCATTTTCAGGCTTTGCAAGTGCCTGTATGATATTATTCATGACAACCTTTGCCACATACTGCCCTGACATTGGAAGCTTTCTGTCCGGAAATAATGCTAATCTTTTTTCCTGTAATCTATATCCTGCAAGCAAAAAAGCTTCCTCGCCTTAACAGGATCTTTTTCTGCTATCTCGCCTACTTTTTCTCCAAATTTATCCACTATACTCATGTGATATTTCAGCTCTTTTCTATATTCAAATATATATATATTCGGTTCACCATACTATTATAGCAATTGTGCACAAAAAGTAAACTCTCATTTTAGCTATATTTCACTATAACTATTGTCAGATATCCTTTTGCTTCGGTAAGCTCATCCAGCCCCCTGTACACACGCTCAGACTCCATGCCACAGTTTGTCACACCATACACTGTCATTTTCTTTTTTCTGATAGCATCTCCTGTGCGAAGCACCTCTATAAGCTCTGCAAGCTTCTTTCCGGATTTCATATATACACAGGTTCCACCGTAGCCCACAGTATCCCTCACATCATACGAAGCCGGTATGATATGTATCTCATCCATCATCTCACCAAGCGAAATGCCAAGCCGCGCTGCAGCTGCACAAAACGACGGCACACCACTTATCATCACTGCCGTAAAACCTGCCTGCATGACACGCTTATGGATATACATATATGTCGAATACACGCTTGGATCGCCGATTGTAAGCATTGCCACATTTTTGCCTGCTTCAAGCTCACTTACTATGTCACTGTATATCTTATTGTGTGATATAGTAAGCTTTTCCTTGTCCTTTATCATGGGAAACGGAGTGCACATAATATGTTTTTTCTCTATCTCCGGTAAAACAGCCTGCACTATGCTGTACGCATAGCATTCCTCTTTTGAAACTGCAGGGATTGTAATTATATCACATGCTTTTATTGTATTAATAGCCTTTAAAGTCATAAGCTCGGGATCTCCCGGACCTACACCGATGCCATATAACACACCAATATTATTTTTATTGTCATCCCCGGCTCTTTCTATCTGCTTGTACATCTTTATAATTTCCTGCTTTCTATACTACATTTACAGGTAATGCATTCCTAACAAAATCATCACAAATCGATATCATATATTCTTCTGGTATCAATTATCGTCTCTGCACCATTATCATCCACAACTATCATCAGGTGCCCTATGCTATCAAGCTTTTTAAGATACCCTGTCACATGCTCATAGCTGCCACCCTCCTTGTGCTCATCCGGCACAAAATATGTCACCTCAAAATAATTCTCTGTCATGGTATTTATGACATTTTCGTCATATAAACTGTCTGAATTGAAATTACGCTTTCTATAAAGCATCATGAGCTCATTCATTTTCTCATCAAGCTCTCTTTTTTTGTCCTCATCAGGCTCATGCCACTCGTTTGTCAGCCTCGCTGTCTCTGCAATAGCCTCCTCATGACCTGTAAGTGCCGCAAAAGGTGCAAACTGTGCTGAGCGGTCCCATATAGACATCTGCGGATGTACCTTTGACACATGATGTGGTAAATCTATAATATCATCATATTTTCCCATGCCATGCTCCTTATATACTTTTTCGTAACTATTTTAAACCACTAAGAAAAATCCGATTAAGAACCACAGCGGTTGCTGCTATGCCTTGTGTCCGCCAATCTGATTGTTCCTTGAAATAGTTGTGGCACCCTCCTCAAGATTCATGCCCTTTAGCATGGCATTCTTTCCATATTTCTTCTTGACGGAAATCATAGCCTCCTGAAGCTTTCTCTCCTTTGAAAGCGCCTCATCCTCTTTTAGCTTTTCCTTAGCCCTCTCCTGATAATCTGTAAATAAATCAAGCTGCTCAAACTGCTCACTTTCCTGCACCTTGCTCTCATCACAGACCCTGTTTGCCACCACAGTAATCCTTCGTGTCAGAAGAGAAGGATCTATGATACGGTCATAAAGCTCCATCACCGCGTCCATGATGATGCGCGTGGATGACGTATAACGCCCTAAATTTGCTGTACCATGTGCATGCTTTGGAACCTTTCTGCCGTATCGGTCTATGGTAATCTCACCTGTATAATCTCTGTGTGTACCTTTTTTACCGCCAATACTGTCTCTGCCTTTATTATTTACTGCGTGGTCATAATTATTGCCCAAACAGCTATCAGCCTTATTAGACAGATTTGCAATATCATACCCTATAGTGAGTACTATCTGATCTGTAACCAGCCTCTTATCTACCAAATCAAGCACAAGAAGGTCCGTCATCTCACGCACAATAAGCTTTGTCTTCTCATAATCATACGGCTCCTGAAGCACCTGCCCTGAACTGATACTGTTGGTCTGCGGTCTGTATGCCTTGATATCAGCTATTGTAACAGGCTCATACCCCCATGCATGGTCTATAAGAAGCTCTGCATTGATGCCAAACATCTTATACAGCTTTTCCTCATTGTAAAAATCATTCGAACCGCCTGTTGAGCACCTGGCCACATCTCCCATTGTATACATGCCGGCTGCCTCGAGCTTTTTGGCATAACCTGCTCCCACTCTCCAGAAATCGGTAATCGGCCTGTGGTCCCATAGCTTTCGCCTATAGCTATTCTCATTGAGCTCTGCTATACGCACTCCTCGCTCATCAGGCATGGCATGCTTTGCCATAATATCCATGGCTATCTTGCACAGATACAGATTGGTACCAATGCCGCAGGTTGCCGTGATACCGGTATCCTTAAGGACATCGTCTATCATCTTAGACGCAAGCTCCCTTGCCGTCATGTGATAAGTGCGAAGATAGTGTGTCACATCCATAAAAACCTCATCTATCGAGTAAACACTGATATCCTCAGGTGCGATATACTTAAGATAAATATTGTATATGCGTGTACTGTAATCCATATACAAAGCCATACGCGGCGGTGCAACAATGTATGTCAGCTCATACTCAGGATGTGCGTCAAGCAGCTTCGCATTATATGATGCATAATCAAAGCCGGCCATTGTGCTTTCTGTTATATCATTTTCTGCTATATCAATTTCTGTTACATATTTTTTTCTTCTCTCCACTGTCCCGGCAGCATGTCCACTCGCCATAAGCTTCGACAGACGCAGCTTGTTTACCTCCTTCACACGCTGTACCACCTCAAAAAGGCGCGCCCTGCCCGGTATGCCATATGCCTTAAGAGCCGGCGATACTGCAAGACAGATAGTCTTCTCCGTGCGGGTTGGATCTGCCACGACCAGATTAGTGGCCAGAGCATCCTTTCCCCTCTCTCTGCACTCTACTGATGCGTAAAATGATTTTAAATCTATTGCCACATAAATGTGCTCTTCATTATGCTTGTCCATATTATGATTTTACATGGATTATGTTTAAATGTCAAGAACATATGTTTGTATATATAAATTATTGTCACCACATAAGAAAATGCCGCTACAGCACAGTTTAATGTATCTGCAAGCCTTACGCAGTCACTTAGTGGCTGTTAGAATTATATCCGCACACAACAATGCCCCGCCAAGGATGGCGGGGCAAGGCGTTATATGCCACTAAGCTTTAAACACTACACTACAAGGAAGAACTTCACAAGGAAAAGAAGCGAAATAGCATAAGTAAGGATAGAAACCTCCTTTGCTTTTCCTGTAAAGACCTTGAGTACAGTATATGTGATAAGTCCAAGACCTATACCATGTCCAATAGATCCGGAGATAGGCATTGCAATAAGCATGAGTGCTACCGGAGCAACCTGTGAGAGATCCTCGAAATCCACCTTCTTAAGACCGCCAAGCATCAGGATACCAACATAGATAAGTGCTGATGATGTTGCTGCGGCAGGAATGATTGCTGCAAGCGGTGCTATAAAGATGCATGCAAGGAACAGGATACCTGTTGTGAAAGCTGTAAGACCTGTTCGTCCACCGGCCTCTACACCTGATGCAGACTCAACAAAAGTTGTTACTGTAGATGTACCTGTTACGGCACCAACCACTGTGGCAACTGAATCGGAAACCAAAGCCTCCTTCATGTTTGGCATATTTCCCTCTTTATCAACCATTCCTGCTCGTGATGCAGTACCAACAAGTGTTCCGATGGTATCAAACATATCTATGATACAGAATGTGATGATGAGTGAAATTGCTGTAAACCATCCAATACTGATGAAATCCTTGAAATCGAACTTGAACAGTGTTGTATCTGCCATATCCTTAAACTGTGGCACAAATGAAGCTGTTGCAAGTGATGCAAAAGGATTTGTTCCAAAGAATATAGCCTCTCCTACCCAGTAAACTACGCAGGCTGCAAGCATACCAAAAAGTACTGCTCCGTTGACGCCCTTATGAGCTAAAATAATGATAACAAAAAGTCCGATGAACATAGTCACAACAGTGAGCACCATTGAAGAATATCCATCTGTCATATTTGTTTTGGCAAGTCCCGGTGTGAGTGCACCAAAGAAATCCTTCATCACATAAAATGGTCCGCCATCCTTTGAGTAAACACCGGCATTTGAGCCAAAGCCGATATTTAAAAGCATAAGACCGATAGCCGGTGAAATACCCATGCGGACACCATAAGGAATGGCATCTACTATCTTGTCACGGATATTGAATATTGAAAGTATGAAGAATAAAATACCCTCAATAAGGATGATACACAGTGCAGCCTGGAATGAATCAACATATGATAGGCCTGTGATGCTTACGATATTGGCAACTACTACAGCAAAGAAGCTGTTAAGTCCCATACCCGGAGCCAGTGCAAATGGCTTGTTGGCAAGAAATGCCATGACAAACATACCGACTGCCGAAGCAATACATGTTGCCAGGAACACTCCGTTCCATAGTGCTTTTGTTCCCTCAGCACCAAATCCGGTGAGGAGGTTTGGGTTAAGAGCAATGATGTATGCCATGGTCATGAATGTTGTCAGACCGGCAAGAATCTCTGTCTTGACCGTTGTGTTGTTTTGTTTGAGTTTGAAGATTTTTTCTAACATTTTTCTTCCTTTCCTTTTATTTTTTTTGCAGCTGTTATCCGCTTTCCTGCTACAGGCGCCTGTTAATAGCTGCATTGTATATAAAATTGTGAATCACAATTGATTCCTTGTTTTTTCCACGAACTCACTCGTGAAAACATCAAGTGTAACCGGCTTTGAATAGAAATAGCCCTGAATAATATTACAGCCAAACTGCTGTAATAGCCTTACCTGCTCCTCATTCTCTGCCCCCTCGGCAACACACTCTATGCCAAGCTCCATAATCATGGATATGAGGTGCTTTAACATGATCCTGCTCTTTTCATTGCTCTCGAGATTCTTGACCAGGGAACGGTCAATTTTAGCAATGCTGAACGGAAACTTAAAGAGCATCTCAAGATTTGAGTACTTCGTGCCAAAGTCATCCATCGAAAGACGAAAGCCCATTGAAATCAGTGACTGCGCGATATTATTTATCAATACAATATCCATATCACCAACCGACTCTGTTATCTCTATCTGAACAAGCCCCTCCGGGAGATCATACCTGTTCATTATCTCCTTCACATGATCCAGGAGGTCTGCATATTCCAGTGTATTTTTTGAAAAATTCACAGATACCGGAACCACTCTCCTGTCACTTATACAGCGAAGCTTCTGCGCCTTGCATACCTCATCAAGTACAAATAAATAAATAAGATGCGAGCATCTGTTTTCTTCTAAAATCTCGATAAAATGAATTGGCCCTACAACGCCATGAGCCTCATCAAAAAAAAAATCTGATAAGGGCCTCCGCCCCGACTGTGATGCCTGTTCTTGAATCAACCTTCGGCTGATAATACACCATGAAGCTTCCCTTTTCAATCTCAGAAACCACATCCTTAAATACCTTATTTCTCATTGTACTGTCAAGACTCTTAAGCTTTGTGTCCTTTTCAATATCATACATTAAGCGAACTTCTGAGAGCTGCCTTGCTATGTCGGGCTTGTCCGTCCAACTAAAGCCTGTCGATACTGAGACATCCAGATCATCGAGGCTTTCCCTTACTATCCTGACAAGTCCCATAAATGATTTTTTATCAATATCCTTGCAAAAAACAACTATCTCATCCTGCTCGTACCTGTATATATCATAGCCTGTAAAAACGCCCCTAATCACATCTGCTACCATCCTAAGACGCGCATTTCCTGCCGTATATCCAAATTTATCATTTATCTCTGAAAGTCTTATGATATCTGATGCAAATATACCCATAGAGCTGCAGTCATACTCCACATAGTTCTCTCCGAGATTGTTAAAGGTTTCCCTCTTTCTTAAGCCCGTAACCTGGTCAAAATTGAGCCTGTACTCATACTCTGCCCTCGCCTTCTCATAAAACAGACTATTCGATATTGAAATACCAATCATTTCAATCAAATCCAGACTTCCTGAATTGGCTCTTGGATTCATAACCACGATGGCACCAAAGCATTGTTCCCTCTTGTTTAGTAGAACCGCAGATGTAGACCATATTCTGACATCAGCCATACGCTTGAATAAATCCCTGTATTCACCCTCAATTGACTTAATATCACTTATGAATACACGACCGGCATTATTAAACAGAGCGAGAAAATCTACAATTGCACCTCTTGAAACAGATTCATTAACCACCTTTGCCATAATCTGGGCACTTGGTATGTGTATCTCCTCAATTGTGTCCCACGCACTCTCTCCATTATAAATGACAGCCACACAATCTGCATTATAAAACTCTCTAAGCAGCCGTAAATAGTTCTTATACCCAAAGCCTTCGGTGGTATCATTAATAGCATCAATGAAATTCTTCATAAACGACCTGTAGCTGCTCATCTGTCTCATAACAGCATTAAGCTTTGACTCATTACTCAAATCTATCATCTTGAGCAGTCTATAGCCATTATAATCCTTGTGCGTCAGCTTGATTATAAGCTTCTTTTCGCCTAAAAGCTTTGCAACTATATTGTCCGGATGATCCTTTCCGGAAAAAACCGATACTCTGTTTCCCTGCTCTTTTTTCCGTAAAAACAAATCAATGAAATCAGCATCAAACGGCTTTGAAATAAATTCATCAATCTGAGACGCTGTCATAATGCTTGAATTTCTGATAGCCTTATTGACAAATACTATTCTACGACTCTCCTCATCTACTGCAAGTATATAGTCCGGCATTTCATCATACGAGAATATCTCCATATCTGACATCTTGCAGGATACGACTGTATTAGAAAGAGCGCCGGAATTATGCGGAACGGTTATATCATTTTTCCTGATAGAATTGAAAAACGATATGCGATTCTTTCCCTGCCTCTTTGAGTAATACATAGCCTGATCCGCCTCATAGTACAGATCCTTAAAGGTCAGCTCTCTGTCATCGCCGGTAGTCATGCCGATTGATGCAGAATACTCCATATCAAAGATAATATTCTTCAGTCTGTCTGACAGCTTTACGCAGAACTCGTCCACAGCATCACTGTCCTCTAATCCAAATACGATCGCTGCAAACTCATCACCGCCAAGCCTGCCAACTATACCATTGGCTCCAACTGCTTCCTTAAGCACCTGTCCTGTCTGGCTTAATACCCTATCCCCTACATTGTGTCCCAAGGTGTCATTTACTATCTTGAAATCATCCACATCAAGCATCACAAATAAAAGCTTTGTTCCCTTTTGCCTGATAAGTGATGTACATTTATTCTCAAATGCAAGGTGATTGTATGTTCCTGTCAGCGAGTCCAAAAGCCCATTTTCATCTCTGATATCAAACATTACTCCAACTACCATACATACCTTTTTATCCAAATCAGGTATGCTGACCATGTACATCTCAACCGGCTTGCTCTTGCCATCCTCTGATATAAAACTAAGCTGGAATGCAGTACGCATAGGCCGAAGCAGACATTTATCAAGCTGCTTTTTGAAGCATTCGATGCTGTCTGCCGGACACTCTGACATGTATGTGTCAATATTTTGTTTAAAAACCGGATATACTGTCTCCTGAGCCGGAGAAGAGTTGACTATTTTGAAAATATATGCCTCATCATCTTCCACATAGTACTCAAACATGCGCTCATGATTGTTTTCTGCAACAATCTTCATCAGCTCATAGTAAGCCTCTGTTATTCTATCTGTAATTCTTCTCCCTCTGTTACGCTTATCTTCCATGCGGAAACCCCATTATCTACAACATATTCATAAACTTTGCTTCAAACTAAATTCTTATCAGAGCTTTTCAATTTCCTCAAATACTATGTCAGCCACCCGCGGCAGCTCAGAGAATTTGCGAATAGCAGGCACATCGTCATCTATTGTGCCGAACCCGTATGCTGCATGGATGAACTTAACTCCTGCCTTTTTGCTGGAATCGTAGTCTCCCTGTATGTCACCTACATACACTGCCTCATCTATATTATTGCGCTCTACAATAAGCTTTATGTTTTCTGACTTCTCAAGCTCATTGTTGCCGTAGCACTCAGTATCCTTAAAATACCTGCCAAGTCCGTGGTACGCAAAAAAAGACTCTATATAACCACGCTGGCAATTGCTGACTATATAAAGGTCATATCTTTCTGACAGCTCATCAAGTGTCTTTTCAACATCAGGATAAAGCTCTCCCCATGAGCGGTCAGGTAATCGTTTTCTTCTCTATAGCATACATTAATTAACTCATCTCTGCAAGTACAATTAGGAAAGATAATGGATGCCAGTACATCCATTGTCTTTCCCATTACTGAATACATATCTTCTTTTGTGATAGGTGCCCTCTCATAGCCATAATCTGCTATGGCCTTATTCCATGATTTTGCCACATTCTCTGCTGAATCCCAGAGAGTGCCATCCATATCAAAAATAATACCCTTATGCCTCATCTATTGCCTTTCCGATATCATGTCTCATGTATTTATTATCAAACTGTACCCACTCTGTTGCCTCGTAAGCCTTGGCTCTGGCCTCCTTGAGTGTGGCGCCTGTTGCAGTGATACCAAGCACTCGTCCTCCGTTTGTGACGATATTTCCGTCATCATCAAATTTGGTGCCGGCATGATAGCAGTAATAATCCTCTTTGCCGTCAAACTTCTCAAAGCCAGTTATCTTAAAGCCCTTCTCATACTTGACAGGATATCCGTCTGATGCCAGAACCACGCATACGCATGCATTGTCCTCAAACTGAAGATCTATTGTGTCAAGAGTTCCGTCTACACAGGCCTCCATTACATCAATGATATCATTCTTCATTCTAGGAAGAACAACCTGTGCCTCAGGATCACCAAATCTTGCATTGTACTCAAGAACCTTTGGTCCTTCCCCTGTCAGCATCAGTCCGAAGAAAATAACTCCGGTAAATGGTCTTCCCTCCGCAGCCATAGCATCTACAGTTGCCTGATAAATATACTTCTTGCAGAAATCATCGACCTCTTCGGTATAGAACGGACTCGGTGAAAAATTACCCATGCCGCCTGTATTAAGGCCTGTATCACCATCGCCTGCACGCTTATGATCCTGCGCAGATGACATAATCTTGATAGTCTTTCCGTCTACAAATGAAAGCACTGAAACCTCACGGCCCGTCATGAACTCCTCAACTACCATGGTGTTTCCGGCTGTTCCGAACTTCTTGTCCTCCATGATGGTTCTGACACCCTCTTTTGCCTCCTCAAGAGTATTACAGATAAGCACACCCTTTCCAAGAGCAAGTCCGTCTGCCTTTAACACAATAGGGAACTTTGCTGTCTCTAAATATTTAAGAGCCTCTTTGGCATCAGTAAAATTCTCATATGCCGCAGTAGGGATATTATACTTTTTCATAAGGTCCTTTGAAAATGCCTTTGAGCCCTCAAGAATAGCTGCATTCTTCTTTGGTCCGAAGCACTTGAGCCCTGCCTTTTCGAACTCGTCAACGATACCTCCTACAAGAGGATCATCCATGCCGATGATTGTAAAATCAATGGCATTATCCTTTGCAAATGATACGAGCTTATCAAATTCCATCGCACCGATTGGCACACACTCTGCAAGTGCTGCGATACCTGCATTGCCCGGTGCACAGTATATCTTGTCAACGCGTGAGCTCTTTGCAACAGCCCTGCATATTGCATGTTCTCTTCCGCCGCTTCCTACTACTAATACCTTCATTTTTGCCTCCTATACCTAAGCTATATATAAGCTTTTCATTGTCCGGTAATCATAATCTATCTGTGTTTACATACTAATTACTTACAGCACTGTCATTACTTCTCATCTATAATAACATGTCCGTCTTCTACTGACACCCTGCCATTTGCTATCAGGTCGATAGCGTGTGGCATGATTTTCCACTCAGCCTGCTCCATAACCCTGCGCTGAAGCACCTCAGGTGTGTCGCCCTGCTTTACCTCGACTGCCTTCTGTAAAATAATAGGGCCTGTGTCTGTGCCTTCATCCACAAAGTGGCAGGTTGCACCTGTCACCTTCACACCGCGTGCAAGCACTCCCTCATGCACCTTAAGACCATAGTAGCCTGTGCCGCAGAAAGATGGTATGAGCGATGGATGGATATTTATGATTCTGTTTCTGTACTGCTTTATCATCTCAGGTGGAATCACTACCAGAAAACCTGCCAGTACGACTAAATCCACATGATATGAATTAAGCTGCTTTAAGAAATCTTCATTGAAGGCAGCTCTGCTTTCATAATTCTTTGGCGAGATGCATACTGCCTTTATTCCTGCTTTTTTTGCTCTCTCAAGTGCATATGCATCTGCGTTGTTGCTGATAACAACCTCTATCTGTGTGTTTGTAATTGTTCCGTTATCTATTGCATCTATGATGGCCTGAAGATTGGTGCCGCCACCCGATACACATACTGCAATTTTCATTCTTTTTCCTCGCAACGATGTATACAATTATTAACAATATATTGAATGTTATTATACGAGATCTACACCCTTCTCGCCGTCAATAATCTTTCCGACTACGTATGGTGTATCTCCGGCAGACTTCATAGCCTCCATAGTCTTGTCCACGTCTGCAGGGTCAACTGCGACAATCATTCCAAGTCCCATGTTGTAGGTATTGTACATCATCTGCTCCTCAACCTTTCCCTCTCTAGCCATCATTTTAAAGATTGGTGGAACAGGGTAGCTGTTTTTCTCAACTACGGCACGTTTGCCATCGATGAGCATACGTGGGATATTCTCATAGAAGCCGCCACCTGTGATATGACTGCAGGCCTTTACTGTGACTCCTGCGTCCTTTACAGCCTTAAGAGCCTTTACATAGATTCTTGTAGGGGCAAGAAGTGCCTCTCCAAGTGTAGTGCCAAGCTCCTCATGATATGTATTTAATGTCTCCTTGTCCATCTTGAAAATCTTTCTGACAAGTGAAAATCCATTTGAGTGTACGCCTGTTGATGCCATTCCGATAAGTACATCACCATCCTTTAATCCCTCGCCTGTGATGATGTCCTTTCTGTCAACCACACCAACAGCAAAGCCTGCAAGGTCATACTCGTCCTCAGGCATAAGACCCGGATGCTCTGCTGTCTCACCACCAACAAGTGCACAGCCCGACTGCTTACAGCCCTCTGCCACACCGCTTACGATTGTAGCAATCTTCTCCGGATAGTTCTTTCCACATGCTATATAATCAAGGAAAAATAATGGCTCACCGCCTGCACATGCCACATCATTTACACACATGGCAACTGCATCGATTCCGATTGTATCATGCTTGTCCATGATGAAAGCAAGCTTTACCTTAGTTCCGCAGCCATCTGTTCCCGATAAAAGCACCGGATCCTCCATATCCTTGATGGAAGCAAGTGAGAACGCTCCTGAGAAGCCTCCGAGACCACCTAACACCTCCGGTCTCATAGTCTCCTTTACATGCTTTTTCATAAGCTCTACTGACTTGTAACCTGCCTCGATATCAACACCTGAATTCTTGTAATCCATTATTGTTCCTCCTAATAATCTGCAATTCGTTCAATACCTATAGTATACCTTCATAGTGCTAAATTTTCCAATTATATATTGTAATTATTCTTATTAGTTTTACTAATATAATATATCTTTTATAGAAATAATACTTATAATTTATTTCACGGATTATATTGACATCAGACATTCATCGTCCTACACTATCCATGCAAATAAATATTTAGATTTGAACGATTAATAATACAAAAGAAAGCAAGGAGAACAACAAATGCTTAAACAGATAAAAAATTTTCTGATAATGACACTCAGTATCACCATCATGGCAATCGGTGTATACTATTTCAAGTTCCCAAACAACTTCACCTTCGGTGGCGTAACCGGTGCCGCAGTTGTTTTTGCAAAGATAACACCGCTCTCAGCGAGTATGTTTTCTACTATTGTGAACATGCTTCTGCTTGTAGTGGGCTTTTTCTTCCTTGGCAAAGACTTTGCTATTAAGACCACCTATGCCACAATACTTTTATCTGTTGAGCTTCTGGTACTTGAAAAACTTGACCCGATCACTCATCCTCTCTCAAATGAGCCAATGCTTGAGCTGATTTTTGCCATCGCTCTTCCTGCAATCGCATCTGCACTGCTTTTCTATGTGGGTGCTTCAAGTGGCGGAACCGATGTCATCGCCATGATTGTAAAAAAATATGCACATGTAGAAAATATTGGCATGGCTTTATTTCTCACCGACCTCGTCATGATTATCATCGCCTGCTTTGTATTTGACATAAAGACTGCTCTGTATTCATTTGTCGGACTTGTTGTGAAATCATTTATGATTGATGCAATCATCGAAAATATCATGCTCAGAAAATCCATAATGCTTATCTGCGATGACAAGGATGTGATATGCGATTATATTACTAACACGCTGGAGAAAAGTGCCACCTATGTGGAGGCACGAGGTGCTTACACCGGTGAGAGAAACTATATCGTTTTCAGCACTCTCACAAAGAAGCAGGCCATAGAGCTTAGAAGCTTCATACATCAGAATAAGCTGCATGCTTTTATGTCTGTGATGAGCACCAGTGAAGTATTTGGTAAGGGATTTTCTTCTCTGTAAATTCATTAAAAATCTTCCCTTACCTGTACTTCAGGCTGTATCCGTCCTTCTTCCATAAAATCATCAGAAAACATATCCAGACTACTAAGCAATCCAGCCCATTCATTATCCTTCGCTATAAGAAAAAACATAACAGAACACCCCCTATTTCATTTAGTCTATAATTTTGAATAAACTGCATCGTTTCTGGAAAGAAGATATACACAATATTGATTCATACTTATTCCTTCCTTCTTAGAATGTTCTACAAGAGAACGATGCAGACTTCGTGGTATTCTAAGTTTAAACTGCCCTGAATATTCGTCTAAGCTATCCGGCTCATGTATTTCAATACCATCTTCCATAGCAGCTTCTAACCATGCTTTCTTGGCATCTAAAGCGTTTGCGACAGCGGATTCTACTGTTTCTCCGCAGGTAATACATCCCGGGAGCTCCGGAAATGAAACCACAAACCCCCCCTCATCCTTATCCTCTACAATTTCCATACGATAATTCATTGTCAAATAATCATTCAGCGTTTTCATCATTCACCGCCTCACTTTCCAATACCTTACGCAATTCATCAAACCGGAGGTCTTTTGACAAAGCACATATTCTCGTTAATAGTTTATCCCATTTTGACATTCTGAATACCTCCTATCTATATTATACGTGGTATCACATTTGGTGTCAATGCCGTTTATCAAAAAAATTTTGCATGACCGTTTTTTGTCAAAATCCTTCTGTATTTGCTTATCATCTCTGACATAAATATTGATAAGGTCATTAACTACAAAACAGCCGTAACCACGATTTTCTTTTTCAATCGCAGCTACGGCTGTTATATTTACATGTATTAATTATTTACATGAACTAATTTATTTCAAAAACTAGTGCTTCGGAATAAGCTTCTCTGTACCACCCATGTATGGCTGAAGTGCCTTAGGGATATTTACAGAGCCATCTGCATTCAGGTTGTTCTCAAGGAATGCGATAAGCATACGTGGCGGAGCAACAACTGTGTTGTTAAGAGTATGTGCAAAGTATTTCTTGCCGTCCTCGCCCTTTACACGAATCTTAAGACGTCTTGCCTGTGCATCGCCTAAGTTAGAGCAGCTTCCAACCTCGAAGTACTTCTTCTGTCTTGGTGACCATGCCTCTACGTCGCATGATTTAACCTTGAGATCTGCGAGGTCTCCTGAACAGCACTCAAGAGTACGGACAGGCACATCAAGACTTCTGAAAAGCTCTACTGTGTACTTCCACATCTTCTCATACCATTCCTTTGAATCCTGTGGCTTGCAGACAACAATCATCTCCTGCTTCTCAAACTGATGGATACGGTAAACACCTCTCTCCTCAATGCCGTGTGCACCCTTTTCCTTACGGAAGCAAGGTGAGTAGCTTGTGAGTGTGTATGGAAGCTTTGACTCATCGTTTATTGTATCGATGAACTTACCGATCATTGAGTGCTCAGATGTGCCGATAAGGTAGAGATCCTCTCCCTCAATCTTGTACATCATGGCATCCATCTCCTCAAAGCTCATAACGCCTGTTACGACATTTGAACGGATCATGAATGGCGGGATACAGTATGTAAAGCCCTTTCCAATCATGAAGTCACGTGCATATGCTGTCATGGCTGAGTGAAGACGTGCGATATCTCCCATCAGATAATAGAAACCGTTTCCTGCAACCTTTCCTGCTGCATCGAGGTCTATTCCGTCAAATCTCTCCATGATATCTGTATGATAAGGAATCTCGAAATCAGGAACAACAGGCTCACCAAACTTCTCGTTCTCCACGTTGAAGGTATCATCCTTTCCGATTGGAACTGATGGATCGATGATGTTTGGAATCTTCATCATATCCTCAAGCACCTTGTCCTGATACTCTTTTTCGAGTGGCTCAAGCTCTGTGAGGCGCTTTGAAATCTGTGCTACCTCAGCCTTTACAGCCTCAGCCTCTTCCTTCTTGCCCTGTGCCATAAGAGCACCAATCTGCTTAGAGACCTGATTCTTCTTTGCACGAAGATCATCAGCTTCCTGCTTAGCCTCTCTGGCCTTCTTGTCATACTCGATTACTTCATCGACAAGCGGAAGCTTGTGGTCCTGGAATTTCTTTTTAATATTTTCTTTTACGAGATCTGGATTCTCTCTTAAAAACTTTAAGTCTATCATAATTCCTCCAAAGTATTATGTTTTTATAACTTATAACATTTTACTCTGAAAACCCTTAAAATGCAAGAGGATACTTGTCAGTAAGTGTCTTGATGATAGCCTTTGCAGGCTCAACTGCGCTCTCGCCCTCTTTGATGATCATGGCGATTGCCTCTGCAACCTTGTCGAAATCATCCTCCTTTAAGCCTCTTGATGTAGCAGCAGGTGTTCCGAGACGGATACCGCTTGTGACAAATGGCTTCTGTGGGTCGTTAGGAATAGTATTCTTGTTAGCTGTGATATGAGCCGCATCGAGAAGCTTCTCGATAGATTTTCCTGTGAGACCAAACGGAGTTAAGTCTACAAGCATGAGGTGGTTGTCTGTGCCGTCTGATACAATCTTGATGCCACGGCTCTGAATACCCTTGCAAAGCGCCTGCGCATTCTTTACAATCTGCTTCTGATACTCCTTGAACTCAGGCTGTAATGCCTCCTTGAAGCAGACTGCCTTTGCAGCGATAACGTGCATGAGAGGTCCACCCTGGATTCCCGGGAAAATAGCCTTGTTGAAATTGTACTTATCCTGCATCTCCTGGCTGCAGAGAATCATTCCTCCACGAGGTCCGCGGAGAGTCTTGTGTGTAGTGGTTGTGGTGACATGCGCATATGGGATTGGGCTTGGATGAAGTCCTGCGGCTACAAGTCCTGCGATATGAGCCATATCAACCATGAGCACTGCGTCTACCTTGTCTGCAATCTCTCTGAAACGCTTGAAATCTATAGTTCTCGCATATGCAGATGCACCTGCGATAATCATCTTTGGCTTGCACTCAAGGGCGATCTCCTCTACCTTGTCGTAATCGATGAAGCCCTCGTCATTTACTCCATAAGGCACTACATGGAAATATGAGCCTGAAAAGTTGACCGGTGAACCATGTGTGAGGTGTCCGCCGTGGTCAAGATTCATTCCCATGATGGTATCGCCAGGCTTTAAGATGGCGAACTGTACTGCCATGTTGGCCTGAGCACCTGAGTGCGGCTGTACATTTACATACTCTGCGCCGAAAAGCTTCTTGGCTCTTTCTCTGGCAAGCTCCTCTACCTCGTCCACGCTCGCAGCCGCCATAGTATCTTCTTCCCGGATATCCCTCAGCATACTTATTGGTGAGGATGCTTCCCATAGCTGACATAACAGCAGGGCTTACCCAGTTCTCAGAAGCAATAAGCTCGATGTGGCTGTTCTGGCGCTCAAATTCGTCTGTGATGGCGCTTGCAATCTCCTGATCTTCTTTCTTGATGTCGTCAAGTGTATACATATATGTGTCTCCTTTTCTTTATTGCAAAATACTTGCATTATTTACCGCAATTATATGCTTTTCTGTGATTTATTACTTTGATGCGCTACCGCATAAAAATAATCCTTGCTACAATTCTACTATTTAAAGCAGAAAGTGGCAAGGATTATTTGATATATCCTTCATATTTAATTCTAATAAGTAACTATATCCAAATCAAATAACTAAAATCACATATATGAATACATTTAAAAAATACGGTCATCCTATAAAAAAGGAGGTCTGAAAACATGACTACTGACCAAAAAGAAAAACGAAATGATGAATATAACAAATATGTAAAGCGCGTCACACCTACTCACTGCCTTTCTGCAAACATGCTAAAGGCATTTATACTCGGCGGAATCATATGCACTATCGGACAGCTCATAGTAAACACCGGCACGCAATACTTTGGGTTCAGCAATGATGAAGCCTCAGCATGGTGCAGCATGATTTTGATTCTCATAAGCTGCGTGCTGACATCGCTAAACCTGTATGCACCACTTGCAAACTGGGGAGGCGCAGGCGCTCTCGTTCCTATAACAGGCTTTGCAAACGGAGTATGCTCGTCCGCCTGTGAATTCCAGGTGGAGGGACAGGTATTTGGCATAGGCTGTCAGATATTTAGGATTGCCGGTCCTGTGATACTGTACGGCATATTTTCAAGCTGGGGGCTTGGTGTGATATATCTTGTCGTAACAAGCTTTTGATTGTTTAGCGATGTAATCGGCACAGTCAGGATAATTCCCATTGTGCCTGATATGCCTCGCATTATCTCGATTGCCATAATATTCTTTATTGCCTTGTTCCTTCTATGTCATCACAGTCCATGTTCCCATCATAGCAGATATTCTTTTGTACCAAATCATTTCTTTCTTATTTTTATAGCATCTTCTATCTCTTCTTTGGTTAATTCCACCACAATATCTGCTATCAGATCGACCGAATATCCCTCTTCATACATGTTAAAAACCATTTGTTTACGCATTTCTTTTTCAAAGCCCTTTTTATACCCTCTCAGGAAGCCCTCTGCATACGCATCGGCTCTCTCGAGCTCAAGTTGCCTGTCGAATTCATAATTTAATAATGCCATGTTTATCACCTTGCCTAATGAAAAGCCCACATTTAATTTAATCAAGCTTCATAAAAGTTCATTTAAAAAGTGTCTTCACGCCCACTTACAACATGAATTTCTTTAATTAAATCCTGTACATTTACTTTGTCATCAAAATTCACATCTGCAAATCCCTGCTTAACAACATCAATATCTTCTCTTCCACTTACATGCCTGAGACATTCCACCGCGTCTCTGATATCAATCTTGCTGTCTGCATTTGTATCACCATTCATTCCATAAATGATGACTCCATCATGTCCGTTATCAACTGTAAATGTAGTGGATGCATCATTAATTTTAGCTGAATTTGTGTATTCCATGTTATCAGAATCTGATTTCTGAATCAAAACTGCTTTATCCTGTCCACCTAGACCAGATGTACTAACTTCAAGCTTTCCGGTAAAATTAAACTTATCACTATTTCCAAAAGCAATCTGCTCAGCCTGTCTTTTGCTTAACAGTTTGCTTATCTTATCATATGATATGTTTCCGGTATCAATGCTACTTCTTGTAACTGATAAATTTATATCATCACTAACATCATTAACTGATGTACCATTGATAATCCACTTAGCGTTTTGATCTGCTATGGATAATACCAATGAAACCTCTCTGCCTTTAAGTGCATTTAATGCAGCTTTTGAAACAATACCATCCTTTGAAAGAGTATCCTCTACATTTTCTCCGTCTTTGGCATTATTTATCTTATCTGCTAATGAATTATCTTCTAAGAATTTCTTTGAAAACCATGTAACATAAACACTTTCCTTTGCATCCTTTGGAACTGTATATTTAGTAACGTATGAAGTATTCCCCGCCTCATCATATGCAGCCATAAAATATCCATCCGGAATGTCCAGAGTATCTCCCGGATCTGCTGCATATATTATTGTATCTACACTATGATCATAATTTGCCATATCCACTTCTACAACAATTTTATTATATTTTGGCATCATAGAATAATACACATCATCATTCATATCTGATGTAATTTTTGTTATATGCCAATTTCCTGTATACTCTAAAGCCTTCATATGACCATCAGGTATATACTTTATAGCCTCATTATAGACATCCTGCTCGCTGCTGTTTTTTGCATTGCTTACCACTTTATCAGTTTCATGAATCTTCTGATCTTCACCGACAATCTTATAATACACTTTATTAAGTTCCACATTCTGATACTCGGCAATCAAATCAAAATCATTTTCACAAGCACCTCTCTCGTCAATGTGAACTCCTATTGTTCCCTCTTCATCAGTATAACCATATGGATCAAAAATGTTCCAGCCTGTAATTGTAGTATCTGTTGAGGCATCATCCGGTGTTGTCTTCAATTCAACCAATATATCCTCATATTTGCTTCCGGCCGGATAGTATTTTGTCTCCTCAATGGTTTTTACATTTCCCGTATTATCAATATAGCTTTTCTTAACTCCAACAGGATAATTATCATACGCAGCCTCTACAAGATAATACTGATCCGGATTATCATCTATTACATCCTCTCCGTATATAATATTCCAGTTTTCAAAATGACAGTATGGCTTTACATCGCCAACAGCCGGAGCGTAACTCAATATAGCATTCTTACCTGCTCCAACAGTTAAAATACATTCTTCATGTTTTTCATGCCAATCATCATTATCCATATAATAATATTGTATACGAACAGACTTTTTTTATATGATGCTTTGAAGGAAATTTGTATGTAATCATCCTCTTCATAATCATACTCTATATTTACCGGTGTATTTTTTTCATATCTTTTTCCGGAATACAATCCGTAAAGACAATCACTGCTATACCAGCCGGTAAAATTGCCAAGTTTATAGTCAGCTTTCATTGTTGGGTATTGATCACCCAAAATCTGACCTAATGTTTCTCCTTGAGTAATATCTTTCGTAAATGTTTTTATCGTATTTCCCTGATTGTCCTCAAATATCAGCTTAACATTTTTGTATACTTTATTTGCTGCTTTTACACTTGTCTGACTGCATATAGTTGTCATAAAAACAGACAGTACCATAAAGAGTATTAAAGTTTTTCTTTTGATTTGTTTTGTCATATGTATACCTCACCTTCTTATAAATTTACATTTCTGCCACTGACAAAATACAGTAATCGAGTTGCATCCCTTATATCAACTTTTCCATTTTCATCAACATCCGCAGCCCAGTTTTCCTGATTTGTTAATGTGTTTCTTCCTGACACGCTCTGTACACACTTAACCAAATCCGACATTGTAACTTTACCATCATTATTCAAATCTCCACGTAATCCATTTATTGTTACACTAATATTAAAGCTATACTCTTTTGTATTTTCTGTTTCCGGTAAAGTTACTTTCACAATTGCCGTACCAGCCTTCTTGGGTATAATTTTCCCATCTGATGTAATAGAAATATTCTTAGATTCAGAGTCATAAACAGGCTCTGCTTTTTTAGTTCCATACAATGCATCAATTATTCCTTCAAGCTAAAAATCATAAGTCCTGCCATATTCAATACATCAATATTCTGTTATAAAGTAGTATTTCTTCCACTCACATAATACAGAATCCTTGTAAGGTCTGAGACCGTTACTTTTCCATCTCCATCTATATCTGCGGCCAATGACTGGTCAGCTGTCAATGTATTTCTTCCTGAAACAACATAGAGTACAATCATAAGATCCTTTGTTGAGACTTTTGAATCACCGTCAACATCTCCCGGCTCTACAACGCTCTGCCCTAGGTCTAAAAGCATCTTAGGTACATCAGTAATATCCCATACCGTTCCATCTGTACGAAGTGCATACTTTTTTCCAATCCATACAGAATCCCATGTGTCTTTTACATTTGTCAATAATACTACACCGTTTCTTGTATAGTTTTCACCATTACTCTTATTGAAATCATCTGTTTGAGAAAGCTTTCCATCAACAATGTAGTAGTATGTGCCTTGACTATTCTTAACCCAGACTCTCCAGATATACCCTCCCTTATCTTCATCATAACGGGAGTTTTCTCCTAAGTCTATAATACTTTCAGCTATTAATTGCTTATTTCCATTTTCTTTTTTTCATTAACTGTATATAGCTTATTATCATCAGTTAATATACAAAATCCGCCATCTAAATATTGCCATTTTTTTATTTTTAAATTTCCTATATCTGTAAATCGATCCAAATCCAGATAACAATTTCCGTCATTCCCATAATAAAAAGAATTAACAAAATCTACCATAGCTACATCCGATGCATCTATAGTGCAATAATAATCACCGTTATCATCATCAATATATAGAGACTTCAGCTCTCCTGACTGTGTAAGATACATACGTCTATCTCCACTATATTGTACAACATGATCATCTATTTTTTTCCAGTCTGCCGGCTTTCTATTTTTGCCAACCTCCTCTCTAAACCATAAACTTCCATCTTCCTTATAAATTATTGTATAAGTATCACGCTCTGTCCAATCATTAACACCTTTTACCACAGTATCATTATCATTATACAAATTAATAAGCTCATTATCATTTGTAATAGCATAATGACCATCTACGTCCTTTATATTGCTGTGTATTTTATTATTACCTGACCATAAATCGTCATTATTATCCAAACTGTAGTCCACAACCTCTGAACTGTCCTGATCTATTGTATAAATCCACTTACTAACATATTTTTTTACATTACTGCGAATCTTTTTAGCTTCCGGATATACTCTCCATAAATCACCATTATTAGTTAATATAGTATGTGAAATTCCAGCCACAGTATTAAAATCCATTATCTCTTCATCATTATTATCTCCTGTTTCCGGATTTTCATCCGCACCTTTTATACTGATAACCGTTTTCACACTGGCATTTCCTAATGTCAAGGTTAATTCAACAACACCCTTATCCTTTGCCAATACCTTAACCATATACGAATCATTTTGTTTTATTTCTATAGACTCTGTATCCCCGCCATTAACATCAATATGCAAATTTTCATTCCCATGTAAAATATTGTAAGAAAATGGAATATTTATCAAATCTCCCTTTGAATAATCTTTCTTCTCTATAGAACACCTTATAATCTCCAATATATCATTATCAGAGATTTGAACACCCGAATAACTAAAGTAATCTAAGTTAGTCAAATTATATAACGGTTCAAAATTATGTATATTATTACATCCACTAATATATAGGCTTCTTATATTTACAAATCCGCTAATTGCATCCAAATCTGATACAGCTGTATCGTATACGCAAAGTGTTTCCAATTTTTTATAATTTTTCAAATTCTTCAAAAAATCTAAATCAGTTATAGAAGTATTTCCTACATTAAGCTCCTCCAACTCCGGCATATTTTTCAAAAAGCTAAAATCAGTTATAGAAGTACTTGCTACATTAAGTTTCTCCAACTCCGGCATATTATTTAAAAATGAAAAATCCTGTATCTTTGTGCGTGAAATATCCAATCGCTTCATCTTGCTAAAATTACTAAGCCATGAATAATCATCCATTTTCATTCCGCTAATATCCAAATTCTCAAGATTATTCAATTTCATTATTGGGGAAACATCTTTAACTCCAGTATAGCTAAGATCTATAGTTTTTAATCCAGTCGCATACTCTAATCCGCTAAGATCTTTTATGTACCCTTCTCTACATCCATAACCAAATGAAAAAAAATTTATATGGCTAAGCTCATCCTTTGATATATATCCATCCTGTCCATAATATGTCCTTGCGAAGAACCAACTTCTAATCTCAATATCCTTAATTGGTGCAGCATCCTCAGGCAGATTTTCTAAGACTGTAACATCACAATTATATATCTCATCACCATCAGAATCCTTTACACTAAACGATGTAGTACCCGGCTTTAATGGTTCCAATCTTATAAAATTATAATCATCATAAAATGAATCTTTAGTAACCTTACATATACTATTATCTGATACAGTAATATCATAGCCATCTGAGCCACAGGATCCATCAATAGGTATAACAATCGGTTTCCAACATAAAGTGTTCTTTTCCTAGAATTTAGATTTGATTTGTATAATTCCTCATCAAATACACCTGAATCATCGTCATCACTGGCATACTGCTGTATTTCTTCCCAATAACTATCTTCTTCATTCGCATCTGCGCTGTTATCAACATCTTTATTTTCATCATCATCTAGCATTTCCGAGTTCTGTTGTTCTGATTGAGCATATTCCTTTTCCACAGCATTCGTATCCTGCTGCTCAGTTTCTGTTTGCTCAGTCATTGTCTGACCAGTACCATCTGACAACTCCGTTGCATAAACATTCTGACTAAAAACCATAGTCCCAGCCAATACCATCGCCACAATTCGTTTTTTCATAAGCTTTTTACCTCCATTTTCGCTTAATGATTTAATCAGTAAATTTAATTTCTGACATTTTTTCTATATAATTTTGTATATCGTCAGTCAATTCAATCTTTGGCTTATCATTGATACGATATGCAAATTTAGAAGCTTTAAATTCTCGTTCTTCTATCAGTTGCGGTAATCCTTTGATCTTGTTCAATATTCTCTTAGTAGTCTCCATATCTTCACTTCGCACTGCTTCATCCAAGCATTTACTATAATAAAATGCCGCCTGATTATAATAAAAGCTATCATATCCTGCACAATTTAACATTTCATCAATTTGCGTGACCGCCTCTGTATATTCCCAATCATCAACTTCAATACCTATCAGGCTTTCATATGCAGATGGCAACATACCATTATTCTTTATTAATTGCTCTGCCTTTTCCTTACTTGCCTCAGTATTTAATTGATCCTGTAATGCAAATGTATTAAGCGGATATAAACCCAATGCAGCTTTCATATTTCCAGTATATTCAAAACCTAACGCAACTACAAAATATAATCCAATCATCAGCAATGCACCGTGAATTATATATGCACATTTCTTTTTTAATTTTAGATTATTATCAGACCCAGTATCCATAGTCATCAGTAATAAACAAAACATAAATCCATATTGAAGATCAAAGTCCATAAATGCATGTACTGACAACATAATAAGTATTAACCTATTTCTATCATTAGTCCTCTTAGAAACAATGCAATATCCAACAATAACAATAAATGCTATCATCGCAATAATTCCATTATCCAACCCCATTTGTAAGAAATCATTATGTACATATTTAGTGGCATAATTTCCAGTCTGAAACTGCGGCTGCTTAAAATACTACCCCATGTATCCGAGTCCTAATGGATTTTTCATCAACACTCTAATGCCATCGAACCAATACAAAACCCTACCATTCAATGTGCTTGAATTCAGTGTGATTTTTAAAAGGCGTTGAATATCGAGTTTCATTAATAATTGCAATATAAATAGTAATATCACTAATCCACTGATCACTATTCCGAAATATTTAAGAGATAGCTTTTTCTTTACAATAAAGAAAAGTATAACACCTATCAAAAGCACAAATACTGTTCTACTTCCACACAGTATTATTCCAAGTATCAATATGCTTCCTACCACATATGCAGATTTGCTCTTTTTCTCACGATACATTAAGCAAATAAATGATGCCAACAATAATAACGCGAATGTATTAGAATACTGAAGTACTCCTCCCAAACGCTTTGCACTGTATAGATACTCTCTAAGTTGTGGAATGAAATATAATACAATTGATACTAACGTAATTCCTGCCAATAATTCCGGTAAAACATTCCATATAATATCTCTTTTTTTGTTCTGCTATATTGCACCATAAAATCCAAAACACTATAAAAACTACAATTCTCAATATTCCTATAACTGCGATGCCATGATCTCTTGCTGCAACACTAGATATAATAGAACATATCAAGATAATAATTAATCCAGCACTGGTAATATTTACCGGTATTGAGAGTCTGTCTTTTTTTCGTACAACTGTAATAATTCCTATGCAAAAAATGCATCCGTAAATTGCAATTGTAAAATCATATATGCCACCCCATAGGCATAAACATAATGCACATATCGCAATTAAACAATAATTTACTCTTTTTTTCTTTTATCATAATTTAACAGTACCTTTTTCTTATATTATGGCATTTTAATTACAACTAGTCAATATTATTTTTTCCATTTGTAATTCAATATGTAAATTTTTCCTCTATTAACAACAGCACGCTATATTCTGTCGCGTGCTGTTGTTTTGTCCATCCGATATATACAATTTTTCTCTGAATTATAATTCAGTATTTCTACCACTTACGTAATATAAAATTCTTGTCAAATCTGAAATAGACACTTTTCCATCTCCGTCTATATCTGCTGCTACTTTCTGTTCTTCTGTAAGAGTATTACGTCCTGATACTCCATAAAGTACAATCATTAAGTCCTTTGTTGTTACATTTGAATCGCCATCAATATCACCAGGTTTCACATCTGTTCCATTCAAATCAATATACAATTCTGGTTTATCAGTAACTTTCCAAATAGTTCCATCCGTTCTAAGTGCAAATACATCCAGACAATTAGCCCATATATACTTAACATTATTCAATATATTAACACCATTTTTCTGTATATTTCCAAAACTTTGTCCCTGTTTTACAAACAACGAATATTCATTATTATCTAATGTAAAACTGTCAATGTTATTGTTATCTAACTTAGTTGCATTAACTTTACTAATTTCATAATATATATTATCTGCCGATTCAGCTTTAACCTTATAAGAATCATATTGTATTCCCACAATATTATCCATAATTGAATATGAAGCATATGTAGATTTGTTATTATCAAAGTTATAAGTTCTTGTTATACATTCCAATCTACCATCATCTGTAACATAGTAATAATACGTTGCTCCATCATTTCCCAAATATAGCCACTGTTTTACTTTGTTCTTACCAGCATTAATATGATCACCTGTATGATAAGCATCTAAATAACAATTTCCATCTTTTCCGTAAAAGCAATTAGCCTTTGAATCAACACTTTCAACATTTTGTGCGATTGTATAATACTCTCTATCTCCATTATCGTTGAAATATATTCTTATATAATCTCCACTCGATGTAAGATACCCTTCTCCAACAATTTCCTTTACTCCTGTTGCTATTGTTTCAAACGAATTTGGTTTAGCATCCTTTTTTGCTTCTTCCCTAACCAGAAGTGTACCATCATTTTTTAGCACAAGTGTCCACTTTTTTCTTTCACTCCAGACCTTAACATCAGAAATATTTTCTCCTTTATCGTGAAATAAATCTATAAGAGTATTATCTTTAGTTATAGCATAGTGTCCATCAAAGTCTTTTATATTTTTCTGTATTTTTGTATCACCAGACCATAATACATTATCATTATCCAGTCTATAATCAACAATTTCCGCCGGTCCCTGTGAATATATCCATTTACTAACGTATTTCTTAACATTACTTTGCATTTTCTTTTTCTGAGGATATGTCTGCCACAAATCACCAGTGCTTGTCAATATTGCTGATGAAATCTGATTATACTCCTCAGTATAAGAATCCCATTCATATACTTCGCTTTCAGATATTGTAGTACCATCCATCTCGCCTACTGGTTGTTCCGCAGGAATTCCATCGATAAAAATATTTATTTTCTTTGATGCATCATTTAAATTGACTGTCAACTCAACTCTGCCGGTATCTGTTGCAACTACACTAAAACTATTATTGTCATCATCCTTTTCTATTTTTATTGAACCAACATCTCCACCAGTTGCCGCAATGTTAAACTCATCATCATTTGATACCCATCCATATATACCTGGAAGTGATATTGCTTCACCTTTATTGTAGCTGTTCTTATCAATATTCCTACACATAAAATCCAGCTTTTCTGCATTTGACACCTTCGTACCAGAAATGCTTAGGACTTTTAATTGTGTTAAATCGTTCAGTAAGCTTATACTACTTAATTCGGAACAATCATCCAAATACACATACATAAGATTTTGAAGGTTGCTTAATGCACTAATATCTGAAATCTTAGTACTATTGGCTTCTAACAGAACAATGTCCTTCAGGTTTGCTACTGCTGAAATATCTGAAACATCGGTATTACTAATATACAAATTCTTTAATTTGCTCATATTTGATACGACGGAGCAATCTGAAACCCTAGTATTATATACAGATAAACTAACAAGATTCTTCAAGTTTCCTAAAGTTGAAATATCTGAAATATTAGTGCCCGAAAGATCTAACCGTTTCAAATTAACCAAATTGTTTAAACTTGAAATATCTGTTATATCAGTATTTTCTATAGTTAATTGTTCAAGTTGTGTCAATCCACTTAATGGAGTCACATCGGTTACCGCAGTATTATCAAGAATTAACGTTTTTAAATTACTTGCATATTCAAGACCTCCCAAGTCTGTTATATAGTCACTCATTCTATAACTATTTCTATATATTATTATATCTGTCACTTGAGATAACTCTTCTTTTGAAACATATCCATCATCGTTGAAATTACTCTGTTCCAATAAATAACTCTTTAATGCAACGTCTTTAAATGGAACTGCATCTTCAGGCAAACTCTGCCTAATTTCAATCTCTTGCTCATAATTTACATTTCCAGAACCATCCTTTACATATAAAGTAACCTTTCCGGATTTTATTGGATTTATTTGAACAAATCTCGTTGCCCAACTATCGTCATTAGAACTATTCTTTATTTCAGCAGTACAAATACTTTCATCCGATGTAGAAGCCGTATACGGTTCCCTTCCATAATTTATTTTTGATTCTATTATGATGGGATTTCCAACATAGACTATCTGTGTATTCTCATTTGTAGCATCTGAATACAGTTCATTTTGCTCCGCACTTTCTTCTGTACCAGATTTATCAATATCTTGAACTACATTGTTCTTATTTTCTGTAACATCATTGTTTTCTGGTGTCACAAGCTTTGTAGCATATACATTTTGTCCGAACAGCATTGTTCCAGCCAAAACCAATGCCAGTATCTTATTCTTCATAAGCAAAGTTCCTCCATATTTTTTTGCATTTTTCATTCTTTACTCTCCATATAGTATTTTTTCTTATTTCATTATCCTATTCTTTATTTTTGCTATCACGCCAGCAGCGATAACACATATAATAAGCAACGCAACAATTATGTACACTGCATAATCTCCACGCTTACCTTTGGTTTTCTTTGATTCTACGACTTTCTTATTTACCGGAGCTTTCTTATCAGATGCCAACACTTCCGTACTGCTTTCTGTATTACTCTCCGTTACATTTTGCTCAACTGCTTCTGTATTCTCTGAGTCTGTCACAGCCTCTCTTGGCTGTTCTGCTACATCGGTCTGGCTATCACCATATTCAGCCGTTGAACCATTTAGATTGTTATTGCTATCAACGCTCACTGTATCCTTAGACGGTTTTCCTTCTGTCTTTTTATCCTCTTTTGAACCATACTCTTTTAAAGTATCTGCTATTATTTTTTTTTATCTGCAATATTGCCGCTTTGATCTGTATTATCACTCCAGTTTCCATCTGCCTGCTGATATTTTATACTATATGGAATTTCATTCATTTCATTGCTTGAATCAATCAAACTGTTAATCTTCAGCTCGGGCTGATACGATTTATCTGTGCCCAACAATTTAAAATCTACTGTCATCATGATTCCATCACCAGATACTCCATCCGGATATAGCATTACATAATGAACTTTTGAATTATCCTTATCATAATTTATATCAGCATATGAACTAGAAAAAGCTTTTCCCAGACTGCTGCCCTCAAATGAAACCTTTGCCGAATCAAAAAAAAGCTCTGCGTCAACACCAGCCAGATTATCTGTATCTTTCATATAAACAGATACCCTGATCATGCCATCCGACAGTGCCACCGCTGTCTGAACATAAAAGGCGGCACTCTCATCAGCATATGTAGGTATTGACCCAGATTGAAAAAATAATATAGCACAGATAAAACATATGGCCTTTTTAATTATTTTCTTCATACTTGTATTTCTGACCTATTTTCTATCTTCTATTTCTTCTTAATGATTTTCCTGTAATTACTCAATCATTGCTACTGCTGCTGCAAACATTACCAGGAACAGAACAACATTATTATTGTCTCCTGTTTTTGCTTTTGAAACTGATTTTGCTGCCGGCTTATTGTCTGATTTTTTATTTGTGATAACCGGCTTTGGCTGCTCAGCTTTCTTTTCTTCCTTAACAGTGATTGTGCATGTTACTGTCTTATCACCAACTTTTGCTGTGATATCTGCTGTACCAACAGCATTAGCTGTTAATTTTCCATTCTCAACTGAAATCACACTAGGATTTGAGCTTGTCCATGTTACATCCTTTGCATCAGTTGTATTCTGTGGATTATATATGATGCTAAGTGTATCTGTAGCACCCAGCTTCATTTCCTTGATTACTTTATCAAATGCAATTGAGTTAAGTGGAATAGTCTTTACTGTAAGCTCTCCTTCTGCTGTATAAACATTCTTCGAGCCATCTCCTGCTATTGCTATAACAGTTGCTGTTATTATTGTTTTTCCAGCTTTGAGACCAAACACATTTCCATCATTATCAATTGTTGCTACTGCCTTATCACTTGATGCAAACTCGACATTAATATCATCTGTGATATTGTTTGCCTCGATTAACTCACTAAGATTAAGGTAATTGTTTGCATTATCTTTCTGACCTATTAATAAATCATCAAACTCATCAAATGCAAGCTTCTTTCCGATTTCATCTGTCATGTTGTTTTCTTTTACAGTTACAGTTGTTGTTGCTGTAAACGGCTTAGCTGTTGCATTATCTACAGCCTTTGTTGTTGCTGTAACATCTGCCTTTCCTGCCTTTACTGCATAAACCATACCTGTTTTCTCATCTACCTTTACAACATCACTATCTGATGACTTCCATGTAACTGTTGTGTCATCATCTGTGTCTGCCGGTGCAATTGTTACATTAAGAGTTGTTGATGTACCTCTGGTAAGCTCAACTGTCTCAGGTAATGTAACGCTTGTAATATGCTTAGGAACCTTCACTGTACATTCAGCCTTTGTTCCGTTTGCTGCTGTTGCAGTGATAACTGCTGAACCAGCTGCAACACCTTCAATAGTTGCTTTATGGCTATCTTCATTATCAACAATTACCTTTGCAATTTTTTCATCAGATGTTGTCCATGTTACACCCTGATTATCATCTGTATTGTTTTCCGGTTTAAGTGTAGCTGTAATAGCTTTCTTTGCTCCAGCCTCAATGATTTCATCCTGTGCACTCAGTACTACTTCATTTACAGGAATCTCGCTTACGTTTACTGTTACTGTTGCTTTAATACCATTTGCACCGGTTATGGTAACCGTTGCCTGTCCGGCTTTCTTTGCTGTAACCTTTCCATCTGAATTAACTGTAGCTACTGTTTCATCAGAAGATGTATATGTTACATCTTTGCTGTCTGTTGTATCAGCCGGTACTACTGAGTACGCAATATTTGCTGTCTGCTTCTTTACCATATCAATTATAGCTTTTTCAGGCACAATTTCTTTTAAAGGAGCATCAACTGTTACTGCACATGTTGCCTGATAGTTTCCTACCTTTGCAGTAATTACTGCTGAACCTGGTTTAACTGCTGTTACGATTCCATTGTTGTCAACTGATGCTACTGTACTATCACTTGATGACCATGCTACAGTCTTATCATCTGTTGTATCTGCCGGAGTGTACTCTACTGTAAGAGCTTTTGTGTCGCCCTTATGAATAAGAGCCTTTTCTTCCATTTTAATTCCTGTAAGCTTTACTTCCTTTACAGCAATATCATATGTACTGCTCACATTTCCTACTGTTGCTTTAATGGTTGTTGAACCATCCTTTAATGCTGTTACAAGACCTGTCTTGCTGACTGTTGCTACAGATGTATTGCTTGATGTCCATGTTGCAGCTACACTATCTGTTGTATCTGCCGGATCATATGTAAGTCCAAGCTGTGTTGTCTGTCCCTTTTTAATGCTATGTGTTGTTCCTGTAATTGTAATTGCCTTTAAAGGATTAATAACAGTAACTTTTGTCTGTGCAGATAAATCACCGCATTTTGCTGTTACTGTAGCTGTACCATTCTTAACTGCTGTTACTGTTCCATCACTTGAAACAGTTGCTACTGATGAATCACTTGTTGACCATGTGATTGTTCCATTTGCATCTGCCGGAACTAATGTAGCTGTAAGTTTGTCTGTAGCACCCTTCACGATTGTTGTTGCAGTTTTATCAACTGTGATACCTGTCGCAAGAACTACAACTTTAATTTGTGCATCATTATCTTTTGTGACACTGATTTCTGATGTTGGAATATCTTCTGAATTCACATCACAGAACTCCAGATTTTTAACCTTTAATCCAATGTCACCCTTTGCAGTATCCTTTACTTTAAAAGAAATCTTAGCAACATTACCATCTGCTAATTTATCTTTGTCATTATCATTTAAAATGGCAACAATACCAATTCTTCCATCTGTGTTGACATAAAAATCACCAAACGTTCCCTCGCTTACATTTCCCTTCTTAACTGCATTTTTAACATAACCTTTTGCATCTACACCATCACCTACTGCTTCAAGTACATCAGGATCAAATGTAAACTGTGCTGTAATTCCAGCAATCTTAGCATTCTTTGCTAAGTCGATAGAATATGTAACAATATCGCCTCGTTTAACCTCTGTTTTGTCCGGTAAAAACGTAAATCCTGAGTTTTCAGTCGCATCTACATGCTGAAAACCTAATGTACCTGATAATCCCAATACCATGACTAATGCCAGTATTGTGGACATAAGCTTTTTCCACATACTTTTTTTCATCTTTTGACCTCCTTATAGTCCTTATTTCTTACATTGTGCCACTATTTTTTCTATATGTCAACATATTATTTACTGTTTGTTAATATTTTCAAGATTATTTGTTAGAATCGCGTTTTTTACACATTGTAAAATGTCTTTTTTCATAATGAAAGTTAATAATTTTAATATCATATACAATAAGTCATAATATTTTTTACTTATAGCAACATATTTGTTATGGAGGATTTTACATGAACAACATTATTTTAAACCCACAGGAGTTAGGTGAACGAATACGAAAATTAAGATTAAAAAGGAATAAAACACAATCATACTTTGCTGACATGCTCTATATTTCTTCTTCATATTTAGCACTTATAGAGTCTGGTAAAAGAGTTCCTAATCTCGACTTACTTATTCATATAGCAAAATTCACAGACGTCACCCTAGATTATCTCGTTTTTGGAGATGATCCCAATTGTGATCCTTTGCAAATGACTTTTAACCGACTAAATGATAGTTATGAAAACAGACAACTTGAAAGAGCTATGAAACTAGCTGAGTTTTACCTTGAAATGACAAAAGATGATGATAAAATCAAAGACAATATAAATAAAAAATAATTTTCCATTGCCAATCTCCTTACTTATTTCTATAATATTCACATACCATATATTCAAATGCAGCATATTAAGAAAGGGGATTTTCAATGGACACTTTTTCAGAAGTTTTTAAGGCTATCGCAAGCTACCCGTGGCAGGTAAATGTGGGTGTGCTTTCACTAATACCACTGTATATCATAGATTTTAAGTTTTTCGACAAATTAAATATTGGTTTACAGCGCAAGATAGCACTTGCAAAGGAGCGTGGACATGTGGTGCGAGGCATGATTGTGAAGGAGGATGCGAAGAGGCTCGTTGTCAATAATTCACAATCCGCTTACAGCTACTGGGCTGCCAGATACACATATACTGTAGACGGAAAGGAGTACCGCAAGCGTTTTTCATGCGATAACAGACATAGCACCCGTTCTAAGCTTAGGACTATCATAAATGTGTACTGGCTTGATGACCCGAACAAGCCTTTCTGGGACTATAGCAGCGATTCACTTGGCGCATGGTTTGGAATTTTTACGATGTTGTTTCCATGGATTGGGGCTATACTTATCATACTGCTGTTAGGCGGTGCCGATGCAATAGCGCAGTACAATAACAGTCGGATGTGATACTTTCCTACACAAAAAATCCGCTATACCAAATACAATGGTTAGCGGATTTTTGCTATTTACATTTTGATAAATTATTCCTGCCTGATGCTACACAGTCTCAGGCACCTTATAGCCTGCTTCACTCATTAATTTCTCAAACTCACTGACACTGACACCGGCTTCCTCTGCTGCAGTATCAATATCGAGCTTTCCCTTTGTTACCAGAGTAAACAACATCTTATTTTCTCCTTCCTCGATAGCATCAGCTCTTTCAAGCTCAAGCTGCCTGTCAAATTCATAATTTAACTGCATACTCTTCGTCACCTCACTTCTGTAAGTCTTTAGAAACTCCTTCAGAATATCATTGTCAATACAATAGTCTATAGCCTTCTCAATATCTATAGCAAGATCATCAAATGCCCCGTCTGCATGATACTCTCTGACCTTATTTACAAATGTCATATAATCATTCAGCCAGCCACAGGACTCCATAATAGCCTTGTTCTTTCCATCGTTTATATTGTACACCTTACATTTAAGCTCAAGATTCGGCTCGTCGGTCGGCTTCTCAAACGCATCGGACAGCTTAAGCTCCTGAACCTCCGGCTGTTCCTCCTCACCATTGTAAAATACCACAAAATGTGGTGTCGGTATCTTTACCAGTCTTCTGCCATAGATGTTCTTGCCACTTTTTGTTCCTTTTTTCTTGTCGCTGAGCATATCTGACAATATCACACTAAAATAAATAAGACTTCTCACCGGCATATTAGGACAAACTGTGGACTGATGCTCATATATGCTCAATCTCGCATCCACGATAAACGATGCATCATTTCTGACCGAAAGTGAAATGCCGCCATCGTGAATCACCATCTCAACATCCTCCGGATTGTCATAGCTAGACCCATTCATTGCGTTATACAGCTGTAAGGCTCTTTCCTTATCCTGCATCAGCATACTGAAAACATCACTTTTGTACTCTCTGTTACCACTCATATAAAATCCTCCTTCATTTGAAAACACTAAAGCAGGAAATATCTGTGTGGTAAAAGCCCTCTTATCCTGCTTTAAATAAAATAATGAAACATTTAAAAGCAAGAATTTCAGGGAATATGAAAAATAATTAAGGTATTGAAGACCCTGCACGCCCTTATCGCCGGACGACATCTTATTATGCCTCACATATTTACAGAGCATATAGTCATATCTGTAATAAATGTGCCAACGACCGCACAGGTTGCTATAGAAAAACTGCTTTGACTATATTTTAACATATGTGAAAGAAATAGCAAGCGGTTTGTATTTTATTATATTGTTTTTGTTGTATATGCAACATATTTTTGGACAAAATTATAGTAATATTGTATTATAAATAATGAAATCAACATTCAAGAAAGAAGGACAAGAAATCCTATGGACAAGGTTTTCAAAATAGAAGATTTACGCCCTATCCGCGACAAGATGACCGTCTCACGAAATTCAAGGCTTAGTGACAAAACACCCATAACCTATTTTTCTCTCGGAAAAGGCACGTCAATCTCTCAGGAATCCTACGATAATACCACTGTATACATCGGTGCAAAAGGATGCGCTGATTTTCTTATCGGAGATTATGCTGCAAAACATACCATATCAGAAGGTGATATGCTGGTAGTCCCTTCGAAAACACTCTGCGGAGTAACAACAGAAACCGGCTGTATTTACACCGAAATCATCATAAAAAAGGAGAACAACAATATGAACAAAATTATCAAATCAGGCGAGGTCATGAAGCTTAAGGATCTTATCTCATATGAGGATGGCAGTATCACGAACATTGATGTGGTAAGCAACGACACAATGAAATTCGTGCTTATGGCATTCGATGAGGGCACCGGTCTCACACCGCATCGCGCGCCTGGAAATGCAATAATTTTCGCACTCGAGGGCAAGGCTGTAATAGACTACGAGGGCAAAGATTACACAATCTCAGCTGGCGAAAATTTCCGTTTTGACAAAAACGGACTGCACAGCGTAACCGCTGACGAAAGGTTCAAGATGGGACTTCTTCTGGTGTTGGAGTAAAGCACATTAAAAAGCACAAAAAATCCGCTATACCCAATACAATGGTTAGCGGATTTTTGCTATTTACATTTTGATAAATTATTCATGCCTGATGCTACACAGTCTCCGGCACCTTATAGCCTGCTTCATTCATTAATTTTTCAAACTCACTGACACTGACACCGGCTTCCTCTGCTGCAGTATCAATATCGAGCTTGCCCTTTGTTACCAGAGTAAACAACATCTTATTCTCCCCTGTTGTATTCCAAGCTTTTTATGATCTTCCCATGCCTTACACACATTAATCACCTCTTCCTTTTCTTCATACTCAATATCTGTTCCTGCAAACAAATTCATTGCTGCTATTGTCTCAACATCGACTTTTTTAAAAATATCATCTGTCGTGATTAAATCATTTAGTTTTCTTTCATCTGATGCATTTTTTAACACCTCAAATAATGGTCTTAGACCAGTCTCAAACATTGAAAAATCTGTCAGCTCAAGTGGATTCAACAGATTAATTTTATAATCGTTTATAAGTGGAAATATTCTCTCATCCATCTGTGGCATCATTTCAATCAGACTTCTTGGTCCATCCCACTTTGATGTACCAAGATATAATGTTATGGTTATCACCGGAGTCAGTTTGTCATCTTGCGTGAATCCTGACAAAAATTCCTCTGATGATTTATAATCCTTGTTCTTCTGATGTCGCTTCTTTGCTTCATTGACCTGGTCACCATAATTCAATGCATCATACATCATGGTTTTTACAGGCATAGCATAGTGCACATCAGTCTGTGCTTCTATGCCTATCAATACAATATACATGTTTCCTGTATATTTGACTGAAACACTCTTAAGCAAGTCTCTCCATTTCTGCCTGATAATCTGTTTCCTGTCAATTCCAAATATAGATAATACCTCTGTGGAATCACATTCCTTCAAATCCTGCGGTTTGATAATTTTGGCTCCGCCAAACAACATGTAGTTGCAGATTTCACTAAACCTGCGATTGTCTGACAGATACTCTTTGGCTTTTGAATCTTTTACGCCCAATTTTCTTCTCCTATTCACTTGTGTGAGCAGGAAATGGCATCAAATGAGAATTGTAATTTACCTACAATCTGCATACATTCTACGTACCCCTACATATAAATATGGCATTATTCTACACCTGACATATTATTTTCCTGCTATTTACTGGTATCTTAAAGCATCGAAAATTTCCATGTCCTTTGTAGAATGATGCGAAGTGGTCTGCCCTCTTCAAAGTGATACGCACCAATTATTGACGTGTTATGTGGTGACGCTCTACAGAAATATAATGCTTTGACTAAATTGTAACATAGGGATATTCTTTTGTCATTATGAAAATCAATGTATTTTATAATTTTTAGGTAACGATTCAGAACCCTATCGGTTGAAAAAATCTATGATGCTACACAGTCTCAGGCACCTTATAGCCTGCTTCTCTCATTAATTTTTCAAACTCACTGAAACCGGCTGCTTCCTAAGCACCGGCATTGTGTATATCTTCACCAAAAGCGGTATCACCATGATAAACCATACTATCGGCTCTGCCACTATCACTCCTGTATAGCCAAGCAGTGGCACAAGTGTGAATGCAATGACAATCTTTCCTACCATCTCAAGTGAGCTTGATACAAGCGGCGTAACTGTATCGCCCAGTGCCCTAAGTGCCGCCGCACATGCATCATACAAAAATGTCGCTACAAGCCCTGCTATTATAATAAAAATATATGACACAGCCATTCCCATCAAAAATCCTATCATCAGATTGCTGAGTGTCGTGGTGGCTCCGACTGCTGCCAGTGAGTTTTCTCCCAGATATGATCCGACTATTCTCGTGTCAACTATACTGTATGTGAGCTGGAGTATATTTGCCATAAATATTGGAATGGCAAATGCCAGTATGAGTCTTGATGGTTTTCCTTTTGTAAGGTCTTTCATGTATGTATATCCTCGTATATTTCAAAATATTTTCATCAATATATTAGCAGATAAATTTTAAAATTCAATCTTTTTAATCGGTAATATAATCATTTCTGATCATACTAAAATATAAACAACAATATATAGTTTATATACGCAATAATTATACATATTAAATTTATATATATTATATTTACACGCATTGAATTTATACGTATCATATGTTATATTATATATATACTAAAGAAAGGTGGATAAAAATATGCCGATCAAACCAACTGAAATGGAACGTATAATACTTGCCGATGGGTGGATTTTCAAAAACCAAACCGGATCACATCGGCATTATATTCATCCTTCAAAGCCCGGAAAAGTAACTATTCCTTTTCATAAAGGCAAAGAACTGAACAAAATCACTGAAAATTCTATCCGTAAGCAAGCGGGAATCAAATAATCATAAGGAGGTATACTCATCATGTTATCAATATATCCGGCATGTTTTTTTAAGGAAGATAATGGATACTCTGTAATCTTTCCTGATTTAAATTATCTTGCAACACAAGGAGATACCCTTGAAGATGCTGTGGCCATGGCTGTTGATTGTCTTGCAGGATATCTGTATACGGCTAAGATGGATAATGAAAAATTTCCTAAAGCATCCAAATTATCTGATATCAATATTGACAGACTATCTGACGAATTAGACATAACAGGAACATATACCGATGCATTTACCAATATGGTTTCAGTAGATGTTAAGGCATATGCCAAAGAGCATTTCGATAAATCGGTCCGAAAAACCCTTACCATTCCGGCTTGGCTAAATACTGCTGCGCAGGAAGAGGGAATTAATTTTTCAAAAACACTGCAGGAAGCACTTATGTCAAAGCTTAAGGCTTATTAGATATCTGCATTATAATTCGGAGACATTATGAACAACGATATAAAATACAAGCTGGCCAATGCCATGAAGGAATGCATGTTTTCCTCTCCTGTCGAGAAAATTACGGTTAAGGAAATCTGCGACACATGTGGTGTGACCAGACAAACCTTTTACAGAAATTTTCAGGACAAATATGACCTGATAAACTGGTATTTTGATAAGATACTGATTGAATCCTTCCACCAGATGGGTGAGGGCAGTACCGTGTACGAAAGCCTTGTTAAAAAATTTGAATATATCCGGATGGAGCACCTTTTCTTTAAGGCTGCTTTTAAAAATGATGAGCAGAACAATCTAAAGGAGCATGATTTTGAGCTGATTCGTCAGTTTTATATTGACCAGATCGAAGGAAAAAGCCACCGGAAAATATCCGACAAGCTATTGTTCCAGCTTGAGATGTACTGTCAGGGCTCTGTCTTTATGACAACACAGTGGGTGCTTGGCAATAAAAACTTCACCCCTCAGGAGCTTGCCGGACTGCTCGCTGATGCTATGCCAAAGGAGCTTGCCGACGTGTTTCGCGAGGTAAACCTGATATAATTCAAGGTAATATTCAAAACCATTTAGAACAGGTATCGTGCATTTTTACAAATGTGCACGGTAGTCTTAATAGTTATATCAGCGTTAAAAATCCGGGAATGCTGTCAATTGACAGTTCCCGGATTTTCTATTTTTATTTCATTCTTAATCGTAACTATTCACAAACATCCCCGTAAGCTGTTGCAGAATTACATAATCTTACGGAAAAGAGCCTTCAAATCCTCAACACTTGCATCCTTTGGATTTCCAGGTGCACATGCATCCGCGTGAGCAGACTCTGCGAGGAAGTCTAAGTCATCCTCCTTAATAGCTTCAAGCTTTGTTGGGATTCCTACATCTACAGAGAGCTGCGCTACAGCATCGATTGCAGCCTTTCTGTACTCCTCTACAGACATATCATCTACGCCCTTTACTCCCATTGCGCGGGCGATTTCACGATATTTTTCGCCTGTGCAGTCTGCATTGTACTCCATTACGATTGGAAGCATCATAGCACATGCTACTCCGTGTGGTGTATCATAAACAGCTCCGAGTGTATGAGCCATTGAATGAGCGATTCCAAGACCTACATTTGAGAATCCCATTCCGGCAATGTACTCTCCAAGTGCCATGCCCTCACGTCCCTCTTTTTCATTGGCAACTGCACTTCTTAAGGATCTTGCAATAATCTCTATTGCTTTGAGATGGAACATGTCTGTCATCTCCCAGGCAGCCTTTGTTGTGTAGCCCTCGATAGCATGTGTGAGTGCGTCCATACCTGTTGATGCTGTAAGTCCCTTTGGCATTGATGACATCATGTCTGGGTCTACGATTGCGATGATTGGCATGTCATGTGGGTCCACACATACAAACTTTCTCTTTCTCTCTACATCTGTGATGACATAGTTGATTGTAACCTCTGCTGCTGTTCCTGCTGTTGTAGGTACTGCGATGATAGGAACACAAGGCTTCTTTGTAGGTGCAACCCCCTCTAAGCTTCTTACATCCTCAAACTCCGGGTTTGCGATGATGATACCGATTGCCTTTGATGTATCCATAGAAGAGCCGCCTCCGATTGCAATGAGGTAATCAGCTCCTGATTTCTTAAATGTCTCTACGCCATGCTTTACGTTGTCGATTGTTGGATTTGGCTTAATCTCTGAGTAAAGCTCATATTCCAATCCGTTCTTATCAAGGATATCTGTTACCTTTGCTGTAACTCCAAATTTGATTAAGTCAGGGTCAGAGCATACCAGTGCTTTTTTAAAGCCATGCGCCTTTGCCTCTGTTGCAATCTCCTGGATTGCACCTGATCCGTGATAAGATGTCTCGTTTAACATGATTCTGTTAGCCATAGTGTAAAATCTCCTTCCAATTTTAAATAATACTCCTAAAAAACTCTGCCGATAAATTCTTATAACTTATCTGCCTGACTATATTTTAACAAAGTATTAAACGAGATGTAAGTTACAAACCTGCCAATGTGTAACATACCTGTTGCAATATGTAACCTGCCGGTTACCTATGTATATCCCACCGACTGCCAATCACACCTTATGGCTGTCTGATATAACTTTCTTTAACTCTCTTGCCGCCGCACTAATCGGGTGATGAATATCGTATACCATACATATATTTCTCTGCGGTATCTCCTCCTCCAGAGCTATCTCTACAATCTCGCGATTTGCTATCGCAGCCTCTGCCATAGGCTTTGGCATAAAGGCAAGACCAAGCTCACTTTTCACAAGTGGCAGTATCTGGTCTGTCGTTGCAGTCTCTGTATCAGGCGCAAATTCAAGTCCGTGTGACATAAAAAGCCTGTTAAAAAACTGAAATGTCATGGTCTCCCGCCCTAGTCCGATAAGCGGATAATTATGCAGCTCCTTTAATGACAGGGTCTGGCTTCCGAGCGCAGTAAAAGTGGTACCACCCACGAGAATCTCCTGGAACGAGCCAAGCTTTATCATCTTAAGAGGTGCCTCCACCTCGACAGGTGTGGATACCACCGCAAAATCAATCATGCCGTTTTTTACGGCATTTATAGCCTGTGGGGTGGAGTGATTATATATCTTAAGCCTGATACCCGGATATGCCATGTGAAAAGTCTTTAGCCTGTCAAGCAGATATATGTTTAGAGCTGTCTCACTGGCTCCTATTGATACGCTTCCGTGTGACAGACCTGTGCTGTCTGACAGCTCCTCCTCCGCTGCAAGTATCTGTGACATCGCTGCAGATACATGCGCGTACAAACGCTCTCCCTCCGGTGTGAGCTGCACACCTCTGTTATTTCTGATAAAAAGTATGCTGTTTATCTGCTGCTCCAAATTGTTCATGGCGCGGGTTACATTTGGCTGGCTGTTTCCAAGTGCCCTCGCAGCTTTTGTGAAATTGCAGTATTTTGCAACATAATAAAATATCTTGTAGTACTCAAAATTTATATCCATATTCAAAGCCTCCTTTTTATTATCGTTTTACCGGTCATTTTTCCGATAATACACAGATACTAATGATATAATAATATGATATTTCAATTATATCAATTATACTTTTTACTTATTATAATCATAATTGTATAATCATAAATGCTCAAAAGAGAAATATTGATTATATATATAAGAAAAGGACGTGTTTCAAATGAGTGAAAAGACAATGTTTCCAAGAGAAGACCATACAGAAATGCTGTTTCAGAAGATACTAAACGATCCATGGGCGTGTGACAGGCTTATGGAAACCTTCAATGAAAATCTGGTTTACAACGATGAATTTGATGTATCACTTCCGGCAGAAAAATTTGCTAAAGCTCTCTTCAATGCATATACCAACCGCGATCTTTCCGCACTGCTTATGTGTCTGTGCAACAACACCGTATTTGATTTGCTGCGCAATTCATATATCATACCGTACAGGTTCAATGCCGACGGACATCAAAATCCGATAATCATGACCGATGAACACGGAAATCCGCTGCCCGAGTATAAACACATATCTCACGACAAGAACTATATACATTTTCATGAGATATACAATGATATGCCAGATAAAAAGGATATCTACTACGCACAGGCTTACCGCTACAGTCACACATATGATTCCGAGCATATGACTCCCACGCAGCAGGTCATTGTAAAGCATGACGGAATACTCTTGATACGAGAGCTTCCCGATACCGTAAAACTCAAGGAGACTGAGGCTGAGGCTTACTCTGCCGTATGGGATCTGATGATACAGATTGAAAAGGAGCTTCCTATGGCATATGTTTTTTACGGTCAGGACTCTCTTGTGGAAAATGACAAGCGGTATGATGAAATTGGTATTTTCCTGCGAAGCTCTCATTTCCTAAAAAATCTTGAAAAACATGTACAAAAGGCCGAGGCGATAATTTATGGCAGATAACAGCTACACAGATATCATGGAAAAAAATCATATGGAAATCCCCTGGCATGATTATGCCAGACAGGATGGAAATATACTCATAGATAAGGCGGGACTGATTGAAAAAGCCTCTGTAATCGGACGTGTCGGACTCATCATGCTCTCCTGCGGCACAGGAGCCTGGCGTGTGAGAACCTCCATGAACCGGCTCTCAAAGGAGCTTGGTGTCACATGTACAGTGGATGTCGGACTTATGTCAATCGAGTTTAACTGTTTTGACGGCACTGACTGTATATCGCAGTCACTCAGCATAGCAAACACAGGTGTAAACACATCAAAGCTCTATCGCATGGAGCAGTTTGTCGACAATTTTCCTAACGAGGAAGCTCATCTGACCGGCGAAGAAATTCACCGTCGACTCGATGAGATAGAACAGATTCATGCCATTTACTCCCCTGCAAGGCTTGGACTTGCAGCAGCTATAGCATGCTGTGCCTTCACATTTTTGCTCGGAGGAGGCCCTATCGAGATGATACTGGCATTTGTAGCAGCCGGCATCGGAAATCTCATACGTACAAAGCTTATAAAACATCATTTTACTTTGTTCCTAAATATAGCGGTATCAATTTCTGCCTCATGCTTCATATATGCGGCATTTTTAAAAATTGCAGAAATGGCTTTCAATGTACCATCAATTCACGAAGCCGGATACATCTGTTCTATGCTCTTTATCATACCCGGATTTCCGTTTATCACAAGCGGAATCGACCTGGCAAAGCTGGATCTTCGCTCCGGTCTTGAACGCCTTGCCTATGCAATAATAATAGTCATGGTAGCCACGATGTTTGCATGGATTATGGCACTGCTTCTGCGACTGCAGCCTATGGACTTTGAAGACTTGAATCTGACCCCCGTACTACATCTAATCCTGAGGCTTATAATGAGCTTCTTCGGTGTGTTTGGATTCTCAATCATGTTCAACAGTCCAGCTCCAATGGCTGCAACAGCCGCACTTATCGGTGCCATAGCAAATTCACTGCGGCTTGAGCTGGTAGACCTGACAGGTATGCCGGCTCCTGCTGCCGCATTTGCCGGAGCTCTCACAGCAGGGCTTCTCGCATCATTTATCAAGGAAAACAATGGATATCCGAGAATATCCCTTACTGTTCCATCCATAGTCATAATGGTTCCGGGACTTTATCTGTATCGTGCTATATACAATTTCGGCATAATGGCACTTTCGGATGCTGTTTCATGGTTTGCATCAGCAATCATGATTATCATTGCACTGCCGCTCGGACTCATCTTTGCAAGAATACTAACTGATAAGACGTTTAGATATTGCACGTAACAGAATCATACACATTATAAGCAGACTTGTTTTATACCGTTCAAAATCCGGACAGTACAAGCTCTGCACCAACATCCAAATATTAAACTCAAAAAACAAGGAGGCATTCATCATGCTTACAGCAGTTACAGGAATAAACTGGGGAGACGAAGGAAAGGGTCGTGTCATCGACCTTCTCGCAGAACATGCGGATATCGTAGTCCGCTATCAGGGTGGTAACAATGCTGGACACACAGTAGTTAATAAACAGGGAAAATTTGTCTTAAATCTACTTCCATCCGGAATACTTCACCCAGATGTAGTATGTGTGCTCGGTGACGGAATGGTTATTGACCTAAACCATCTGTCCAATGAAATTGCACAGATCAGAACACAAGATGTATCTGTTTCACCAAAAAACCTGAAATTATCAACAAGAGCCACAATTTCAATGCCATGGCATAAAATACAGGATGAGCTTGAGGAAGAGCGCCTTTCAAAGTCCGGAGCAGCCTTCGGCTCTACCAAACGCGGTATTGCCTATGCATACAGCGATAAATACCGTAAAAAAACAATCCGTCTCGGTGATTTACTCCACTTAGACGAAGAGAATGTACAGGCCAGACTTAAGACCATGCTTGAAGCTAAAAACCTTGAGCTTGCAGGCTGCTATCATCAGGAGCCTATGTCTCTGTCAGCTCTTTTGTCATGGTGCAGGCAGAAGGCTGCAAAATATGCACCTTATATCACAGATACCGGTGCATTCCTTGAGGATGCACTATCAAAGGGAAAGCGTGTTGTACTTGAAGCACAGCTTGGTGCAATGAGGGATATAGACTATGGTATTTTCCCATATACTTCAAGCTCCTCCACCATCTCAGCTTACGGTCCTATAGGTGCCGGTATCCCCGGTGCCTCATTAGATCATGTGGTCGGTGTACTAAAGGCATACTCTACCTGTGTTGGAGCCGGACCATTTGTCGCAGAAAAAGCTATGAACGGTGAATGGACTGAAATGGTCCGCAAGTATGGGGGCGAATATGGTGCTGCCACTGGAAGACCACGTCGTGTGGGTCCATTTGATGCCGTTGCAAGCCGCTATGGTCTAAAATGCCAGCATGCCGACAAAATCGCACTGACCAAGCTAGATGTCCTAAGCATCATGGATCAGATTCCTGTTATCACAGGATATCAGTATAAAAATGCCGTAACAAACGTCTTTGACCCTACCGAAAATCTCGAAAAATATACCCCGGTAGTCAAAATGCTGCCGGGGTGGAAAACCGATATATCAAATTGCAGGTCATATGATGAGCTGCCTGTAAATGCCAAGCGCTACATAAGCTTCCTTGAGGACATGCTAAGACACGAAATACAATTTGTCTCAGTCGGAGCTGAAAGAAATCAATATCTTCTCAATGGTAAGTGGCTGTAATTGCCTTTAACATTCTTTAACCAACCTCTATGCCATTGCCATATTATTTTTCTGATTTACTAAGATATTGTATACACGAATGTGCTGCCACATTTCCTTCTCCGACAGCCTTCGTGTACTGGTATGGCCTGCCTGTGCAGTCTCCTGCCGCAAAACAGCCTGCCACATTTGTCTGCTGGGCTCTATCCACCAATATATGTCCGTTTTCTATTTCAAGCTGCGGCATAAGCTTTGATGGTGCGATGGCGTTCCTGAGGCAGAATACTCCGTCTACGCTCTCAGTCTTTCCGCTTCGAAGCGTAATTCCTTCCACAAATGAGTCACCGATTAATGCTATAGGTGCATCCTTTGATATCTTTACATTTGGAAGCTCTATTTCGCTGTCATTATAGGCTGGGAAATACAATACCTCTGCCGCAAGATCCGCAAGATATTTCACCTCATGCTCATACTTTTTGTCATTGCATATGACAGCTATCCTTTTATCCTTGTAAAACATGCCATCACAGGTGGCACAGTAGCTGAGCCTTTTTCCAAGCAGCTCATCCTCCCTGTCCAGCTGCTTTGCAGACATCACACCCATGCAAAGTATGAGAGTCCTTGCCTCATACATCTCATTGTCTGCAAGCACCATAAAACCGTTTCCTGCAGGCATGATATTGGTCACAGTCTTTTCTGTTATATCAATTCCCGCAGCTCTCCTGTGAGCGTCAAAGCGTTCAAACAGGTCCTGTCCGCTTATCTGCGGAAATCCGGGATAGTTTGTGATTTTCTCTGCCTTTTGCACCTTTTCGCTTAGGTTCTTCGAACCAAACCAGATAAAATCCTTTTTATATGTTTTTTAAATTAAGGGCTGCCGACAGTCCGGCAGGACCTGTTCCTATTATTATACTATCGTACATGCTATGCTCCTTGTACCAAATATTTGTATATATTTAGACCTTATATATAGTGTGGGACACTAAGGTATACATCGAATTGCATGCAAGCATGCATCGATGATATCTTTTGACCCTTTAATCATATTATATTATTGTAACGTCACATACAGTGCGCCTTCAATGCCTCGATATACTCCCTTGCATATCGCGAGAGTACCACACCCTTTCTGCTGATAATGCCTATCCTCATATACTCCTCCACATCAAGTGGCTTTGATATAATATTCCTTCCATTCAACTCAGCGGAAATCACTCCTGAGCACACTGTGTAGCCATTTAAGCCAATTATCAGATTAAAAAGTGTAGCTCTGTCTCTGACTCTGATATTCTTTCTGCTGTCAAGAGTGCTGACAAACTCCTCCGAAAAATACTGTGAATTGTACTCTCCCTGCTCATACGTCAGGTACGGATAGTCCTGCAGATCATCCATCGTGATGCTCTCTTTTTTTGAAGCAAGCGGGTGACTGTCACATATGAATACATGCGGTGTGGCTGTAAAAAGCTCTGTGAACTCCAGTTCATTACGCTTTAGCATCTTTGAAAGCACCTCCGTATTCTTGGAGCTTAGATATATGACTCCCAGCTCACTCTTTAAATTCGTGACATCCTCAATAATTTCGTGAGTCTGCTCCTCCCTGATGGTAAAATCATACTGATATGCATCAAACTCTCTGATTACATCCACAAATGCATTCACCGCAAAGGAATAATGCTGACACGATACCGCAAAGTGCGGCTTACTCACCACATCATCCTTGTAGATCCCCTCTATGAGATCTACCTGCTCGAGCACCTGTCTGGCATGACCGAGAAATCTCTCACCATCTTCTGATAGTATCACTCCCTTGTTCGTCCTGATGAAAATAACTATCTGCATCTCTTTTTCCAGGTCATGTATAGCGCTGGTCACAGTGGGCTGCGAGACAAAAAGCTGCTTTGCAGCCTCTGTTATATTGCCGCATTCTGCCACTGTCACCACGTATTTTAATTGTTGCAGAGTCATGCTCATTCTCCTCCGGTTACATATCGAAATATTATTTTACACATTAAATGTCTTACATCGCTTAAGTCATCTCGAAACTATTACTGTATACCGATAATCTTTCTCAGAATCTCACCCAACAGCTTTCCAAGCATAAGCGGAATGACAACAAGCACCACATACCACAGCAGCTTGTCATACCACACCCTGCCATCATTTATCACACAGATAAAGTGCATGGCAACAACTGCCACTGCAAATACAGATGCAAGAAGCTGCAAAAAGCTCGCCACATGAAGCTTATTTGTTACCTTGCCGAACGTAAATAAAAGCATCGCACCAAATAACATCGCTATATCTGCCTCCCACGGTATCATTTTACTATACGAAAACAGCTTAAACATATCACGAAACTCCATATGCAGCTCAAGAAACAAATCCACTGATGCTATCATGAGCAATACTGCTCCTATTGTCGAAAATACCGCTGCCAGATATACATAATTGTTTCCAATCCTGTGCTGTCTGAGCTTATATTTAAGCATACCCTTTTTCTGCACATACTGTGTACGCAGATAAGAATCTGTCGCAGATGCAATAGCCCTGTCGCAGTACTCGGCTGCTGTCCTGTATACTTTGACTCCGGCATCGTTATTTTTAAGGGCAAACTCCACAAGGCTCTCTCCTGCCCTGTTGTTGCCACGCTCCGTCGCAGTAACCAGATACCCTGCACCAAGCTTCTGCTCCTTGCCATCAAAAAAGACAGCGACCAGATACTGTCCGTAATCGGCAAGTGCATCCACATTTCCAAGCTCCACCGCTTTCTTCCACCAAAACACTGCGCGCCCGGGATCTCTGTATGTGCCCTGGCCTCTTTCAAACATATTTGCTACCATATTCATTGCATCTGCATCTTGCGCCTCTGCCAGCGACAGAAACTGACGAAATGCGCTCTCCATATCATTTTGTCTGTATGCCACCATAGCCATATCAAACGCTGTGCTTTTCATATTATTCTCCTTGACAGCCTTTGCTGTTATTTTTTTATTATAATATATTTAAAGCAATGATAGCAATATAACTTCTTTCCCAATTTATAGTAAATGCCGCACCCGAAGGTGCGGCATCTAAGAGGTTTATAAAATGTTTAGTTTAAAAGCTGTTTTAGTTGCAAGCTCTCTTCTTGCGATATGTAGCTGCTGTGATTGCAACCATTGCAAGTCCGAGTAAGCATACATATGTAGCTGCTTCATTGTCATCGCCACTCTTTGGAGCTGCTTTTTTAGTGTCATTCTGCTGTTTACCTGCAGTTTTCTTATCAAGAGTAATTAATGTTGCAGAAACCTTTTCCGGTGTTGGATCTGTCTTGCCCGGGTCTTTTGTTTTCTTCACCTCAGTAAGAATGACTGTTCCACCATCCTTTGCTGCCGGAATTGTAACAGCAACTGTTTTATCACTTCCTACAGTATATGTAGCACCGCTGTATAAATCCTTTACCTCTGTTCCTGCTGCTAAGCTAACCGGAACTTTTACTTCTTTTGCGGTATCCTTGATATTCATACCAACATATAAGGTTGTTCCTCCATAGGATCTTGAAACTACATCATAGCCTTCCTCATCAGAACCTGCCACAACTGTTCTGCTTCCTCTTGCAAATACATCTGTGTATGCATTACGGATGCTAAGCAGATTCTTATAATGCTGATATGTGACATTGTCCTTTGTTGCCTTAGAGAAATCCATGTCATATCTATTAGTCTGATATGGATAATTATTTAATCCACTTAAACCAACTTCTTCACCATAATAGATAACCGGAATACCCTTTGCAGTAAGCTGTAAGGTAGCTGCAACTAACGCTGCTGATGTTGCTTCATCCTCGGTATAGCCTTTTCCGTTTATTAAGGAAGCCTTAAATCCATCTTCATCATGACTGCTTAAGAACTGACCTGTCATGTATGCGTTATTAAGTGCTGAATTTCTTGCAGAAAGGAATTTCTCTACAGAAGAAATATTGCCACTTACAAAGCTTGTTGCCTGGTCATTAAAATCGAAATCAAGATCTGCATCCATCTGACCACTACCTAAGGTACTACCATTTGACGCATATCCTGCACCATAATATTCTCCAATCATCTTGAAAGACGGATTTACTTCTGTTGTAGAATTTTTAAGTGCTGCCCATGTTGTACTGTCAACATGCTTTACAGTATCTACACGGAAATAGTCAACACCATAATCCTTCATCCATGATGTCTGCCATTCTACTAATTTTGCCCTGACATCTGCCTTTTCTGTTGCAAAATCCGGCAATCCAGACTGCCATGATTTAATATCGCCTTCACTGACGCTCTTATCCCTAAGCATATCAGCAAATGTTGATTCTGTACCATATCCTGCATGGTTTACAACAATATCAACCATAATACGCATACCACGTTTATGTGCTTCGCTAATCATAGTTTTAAATTCTTCTGTTGTACCCATTGTAGGATTCAATTTTGTAAAATCACTTGCCCAGTATCCATGGTATGCTGCATTATAAGGAACATCTTCTTTACCCTCATCTGTCACAGTTACACCTGCAATATTCTTTACAATTGGTGTAAGCCAGATTGTATTTACTCCTAAATCCTGTAAGTAATCTAACTTAGCTGTTACACCGGCAAAATCTCCACCATGATACAGTCCAGGGTTGTCTCCGTATGTATCTGTACCACTTGCTGTATTGTTAGATTCATTACCATCAAAGAATCGGTCTGTCATCATAAAGTAGACAACAGCTTCATCCCAGTCGAAATCATTTTCATTTTTCTTCACACGGTCTGTAATTTCAACATCAACTGTAGTACTGAATTTATTACCATACTGGTCTGTTACAGTAATTGGTAATGTCTTAGTACCTAATGTTGTATCTACAGTTGCAGAAATTGTAACAGCCTGGAGCTCTGGCTCAATCGGCATCTCACTACTTCCACCAAGTGAAGAAACATCAATACTTGCACTTGCAACTTCAAGTTTCTGAGTATCTGTATCAGCCTGTTTAACCTTAAACTTAACTACATTATTCTCATTGTAGTTAAATGACTTATTCATAACTTCTGCTGTAACTGTTGCATTTAATTTATAGTATTCAAAATATGAGTAATCTGCGTCATTATATTTTTCACTATTTGAATTGAATGCATCTACAACATAATTTCCATTTGCTTTGTAACGATAATGTGTTTTGCCATTTGTTAAACCATTCTTTACATACTCAAAACGCTTTGTTGTATCATTGTATGTCATTGGATACTCTGTTCCGTTTACGTCAACAGATACTTTCATATCCTTTAAGGTGCCATCTACAAATGCATCATCATCACGATAGTAGTATGATACCTGTTGATTTTCTGCATCTACTTCATAGCCAACATTATATGGCATAGCAATTTCTGGCTCACTGCCGGCTTTCATGCTGGCATAGATAACCTTCTGATCAGAAGGGAATGTAACTGAATGGTCTCCACCATCTTTAATCCATGGGTCACCTGTTGAATCTAATGCAATACAAAAATCAACCTTTGTGCAGGATGGTTTTGCTGGGATTGTTACTGTCCATTTATCTCCACCTACATATGTAAAATCGGTTAATACTGAAGCATATCCTGATGACCATGTATAAAACTGTGGTGTAATACCTTTTTCTTTTAATCCCGGATTCTCATAATCCAATACAAGGTATCTCTTTTCCGTTGGTACGATTACCGGTTTCTCATGAACCGGATCGGAACCATCCACATAATATAATACCTCATTCTCATCACCGCTTATTGTAAAAGAACGATCTGCAGTATCAGAGCCGCCATCCCATCCTTTTGTATTATCATAGCGTGCCTTTAATCCTACCGTTTTTCCTACATTACTGCCGGCAACTGTAATGGTCTGTTTAAACCATGTCACATTATTTTCAGCATCATAATATGTTCCGTCAAAAACATAAGAACCATTTAATCCGGCATTCCACATCCACAAATCAACTTTTCCCATGTCTTTGTCTGTTGATAAGTCTTCATTGTAATAATAAATTGTAAATGTGTGGTCCGCAACCGGTGCCTCCCAGCTGTCCGGTGCTGTTTTATATACGGTTGTATCACCTTTTGTTCCGGTAACCCAGAGCTCAGTACTTGTTGATGTCACAGAAACATCAATATTATCCGTCTGTACTCCATTGTTATTATTAAAAATACAGCTGAAATTCTGTTTTACATCCTGTGTATATACTACATCATACCATCCTGAATGGTTAGCATTTTCGGAAATCTGTCCGCCCGGCCATTCTTTTCCAACACCTGCTCCTGTTGCAGAGGCATCTGCTCCCCACATATAATTGTAAATAGTACTTCCCATTCCTGAAGCAAGATAATGGATGGTTGTTACATATTTCCAATCGGCAGGTTTTGTCTCTGACAAAGAACCATCGAACCAGTACTCTGCTTCTGCCTTTCCTTTTGTAGAAAGTGTTACGTCGCTTAACTGGTTTCCATGTCCATCATCATTTAAGATAAGATTATAATCTGTACTGTTATCTAATGTCAGATGCATTGTATACCAGCCTTCATGTCCTGCTGTTGCAGTCATGGTTTTTCCCGGCCATTCACCTGCCGGCTTATTAGTCTCCTTATATATATATGCTGCAACATCATCGCCTAATGTGCTCTTATAATTAATAGTCAGATCACATTCTGTTGGTACAGACTCCGGAATCAAAGTTTCCTTCTTTGAAGCATCCTTATACCACTGATATTTTCCATTGTCATCCAATAAACAATAAATGCTTGTATCAGAAGTAAAAGTCTTAATCTGCTCAATTGCAGCTCCTTCTGTCTTTATCTCCGGTGCAGACTCATCTTTAGAACCTGCATCAACAAACTGAAAACCTGTCCACTCACTGCTCTGTACATCTACATAATAGAGTCCAGAACTTTCCTCATATGCAAGCTTTGGTTTTTCCTGATTCCCCCATTGTGAAATTGTGGCATTTCCTGCGCCATGGTTATCTACCGCAGCACCGGCAGCCCAGACATGGACAACCGGTGTATTCCATGTACTTGGTTTGTCCAAATACAACCGGATTGTCGGGCTAGCAGCATATGCAGTGGTTGCATCACCGATTGCTGGAATCATGGTCATAATCATAGCAAGTGCAAGTACCATACTAAAGATACGGCTTACAATGCCATGTTTCCTGTGAAAACGTTCTTTTAACTTTCCCATATTTCCTCTCCTTTTCTTATTATGTTTGTACGAAAATCCCCTTTCGCACGTTTTCGTATTTATATTATAGTCTTTTCGTTGGTTTTCGACTATTGGGATAAACAGAGATTTTATTCACGTAATTTTGTTAAAATTTACTATTTATTCATTTTTATGTAATATATGCGAAATCTTTTTAGTACTAAAGGTCCTAGATATAATAGATAATTTTTCATTTGAAATTTTGTGAATTATTTTTAAGTCTATATGACATGATTTAAGGGTCAAAACCACCTTATAAAAAATGGTTGGTACCTTGAAAATGTGAAGTTTTCAAGGTACCAATTTATGGTTTACAAGGGATTGATAGCATAGTAGGCAGACCTTGGGGAGCTGTAATCACTAAATCTTTTAAAACAGCTCCCAAAATTCAGCTCAAAAGCCGGAAAAATTGCGAGAAAAGTAGCTGTAACTGCAAAAATCCACAAAACAGCTCCAAAAACTCAGCCCATAAGCCGGATAAAAGCCGAGAAAAAGTAGCTGTAACTACAAAAATCCACAAAACAGCTCCAAAACCAGCCCATAAGCCGGAAAATATGAGGCTTATGGCATAATGGTGGAAGCCTTTAGTTATTTCACAAAAAAGAGCCTGCACATTTCTGTGCAAGCTTCTTTTGAAAACTAAAACCGAAAACTAAAAACTAAAAATCTAAAATCAAAAACTAAAAAATTATATTGTTATTTTATTATATATTTAATCTCTAAATCAACTATCCCCAGATGATTTCCTCCTTGGCGGCCTCCACATTTTCCTCGGAATGCTCCACTTCCTTTGAGAAGATCCTTGCCACCTCCATCTGGTCCTCTATGGTGAAGCTTCCACCGTTTTTGTAGAAGCGAGTGGCATTCATATCCCTGACTATCATGGTAAACATGACGCTTAAATATGCATAAACCATGATATTTGAGTCATAGATGGCATTCATGATATATCTGAAGGTAAAGTATACAAGAAGCTGCTCAATATCGTTTTCACGGTAATCGCCACTAGTCATGTACTCCTTCATGCGTTTTTCATAATCAGCCTCTGTGAGGACTGTCTGCATATCATCCTTGAAATCCTGCCACACCTGGCGCAATAGTTCCATCTCATTGATGATACCGAATCGGATATCGAAATGCTCAAATGAGAAATCATTAAACGAAAGCCAGTCTATATGCTTTTCAACATCGTTTTGGCTCAGCTTCTTCTGGTACTCGTTTGCCCTGTCAAGGTACTCATCCACGCGTACTCCGATTGGCTTTGTCCTATCCTGGAGTATGGCAATCAGCTCGCGCTGCACCTCCTCAAAAAATGCTGCCTCTTCCTCTGTGACTCCCTGGTCATCATCGCTGTCGCCAAAAAGCTCCTGCTCTACAAACTTAACAGGCTTTGTTTTGCTGAAAAATATACGGCAGACCTCCTCGCACGCAAGGCTCAGGCACTTCTGCTCCACGTTTCTGTACTCTATGCCAAACCTTGGAAAATCGGTGCACACCTCACTAAGCGATGCCTCACCAGCTGCTATGTACAAATCACACAGATTCTTGTCATTTAGCATAATGCAGCGCCCGCAATTGTTTGTACGGATGCCGTGCCCGCCATCCTCCGTCTCATACATGCCCTTTCTCAGACGTTCTCCGACCTCTCCGGGCAGTGTCTGATAATACTCATATGAATCCTCATCAATATCAATTTCCCAGCCCAGACAGCAGCTATCCTTGCATTCTCCGGCTATACAGCTAAACTCTGAAAAATAATCAGGTACACGGACTATCATACTTCTCTCTCCTTCAGTAAATCTTCGTTTGTTGTATCACTGTGCTTATTTCTGAAGCGCGCTTCTATAGCCGCCCAGTCAGGGTCTTCATTTCCCTTAAAAAAGTTGTAGCCTATGTATCCGATGCACCACACAAGCCCTGCAAATGTCGTAGAAAATGCTATCTTTATGATACTCTTAAGCAAGAGTGGAAGTGTCAGCATATCATTGCCAAATGCTATGATAATCACATGAATAGGCTTAATCAGCATAAGATAACCTCCCACATAAAGCGCCGCTAAAATTCCAAGCGCATAGCACAGTATTCCTAATAATTTGTCGCATTTTTTCTTCATTTCAAATCCTCTAATCATATTTTCGTAAATTCCAGTATGGACACCTCTCCTGTCGCTCTTGTCTTTTCCATGTCTATCACACGCTGGTTTGCAGAGCCCTTGAATTTGAGCGTGATATCCTTCTGTTCCTCTATAAACGGACCATCTACCAGGACATCTATCATAGATAAAAGCTCATCCGTATACTCTGTGTGCTTGCGTCCGTTTTCTAACAGTTCTTCGTACAGATAGCCTGTGTAAGCCCACACATCCTTATTGGGATAGCGCTCCTTAACTCTTCTCATAAACGGCACAAGTGCCTCCTGATTCTCCTCCTCAAAAGGATCACCGCCTAAAAGGGTAATTCCCTGCACATAGGAAGGCTTAAGCGAGTCGAGTATCTCGTTTTGTATCTGTTCATCAAACGGCTCTCCATAGTCAAATTCCCATGTCTGCGGCTGAAAACAGCCCTTACAGTGATTTCTGCAGCCTGATACAAAAAGCACAGTGCGGCATCCCAGTCCGTTTGCTATGTCACAATATTTTATTCCTGCGTAGTTCATACTTTTTCCTCGTATCTGAGATTATAGTTCCATTTAAAAATTGCACTGCCTATTATTATAACATATCCTATCACACTTAGATAGTCCGGTATCTGTTGCAAAAAGACAAAGCCCAGCAGGGCGGCAAAGATAACCTGCGAATAGTCGAACACCGATATCTCCTTTGCAGGTGCCTTGGTGTATGCCTTTGTGATTGAAAGCTGTCCGCCTGTAGCTGCTGCTCCTGCAAAAAGCAGCATGACTATCTGATATACACTCATAGGCTTTGCTCCAACAAACAGAAACGGAGCCGTCACTATACATGAAAATACCGAAAAGCACATGACTATCACAGGCCCTCTCTCTCCCTGCTTACCGAGTTTTCGCACAAATGTATACGCTACACCTGCGCTAAAACCTCCTATTACACCAATCATGGCATTAAAAAACTGCACATTCATAGATGGCTTCACCACAAAAACAGCACCTATAAACGCCGTCACCACGCACAACCACTCTGTCTTGTTTGCTTTCTCCTTAAGCACAAAATATGACATGATTATGGCAAAAAACGGTGACAATTTGTTTAGAATATTGGCATCTGCGATGGCCAGATGGTCAACTGCATAGAAATTGCATATAAGCCCTGTTGTTCCAAAGAAGCTTCGCAGAAAGAGCCCCTTCCAGCTATCCTTTTTTATTTTGAAGCCTTCATCACTTTTTGCAAGTAAGATAACAGCCGCTACTGCTGCTACCGCATTCCTGAAAAAAGCCTTCTGCATGGTCGGCAAATCGCCCGACAGCCTCACAAAAAATGTCATCAGGGCAAAAAAGAACCCTGCCATTATGATATATATTATTCCTTGTTTCTTATCGTTCATACTTATAGTATAACGTAGTCTGTCAAGAGTGTGGAAAAAAACTGCCATTTTGCTCGCAAAAAAGACCGCCCGGATGAGCGGTCCTTTTAAGATGAATGGAAAATATAAAAGAAAATAGTTTTAGTTAATGGTCTGTATCAGCCCTTCACACTTCCCATGGCAACACCACCTACGATGTGCTTTGAAAGAATAAGGTAAACCACTATTACAGGAAGGATAGAGAATGTAATCATCATGTATACCTTTCCCATATCAAACTTCAAGAAGTCTGCACTTCTAAGCTGTGCTAACAGGATAGGAAGTGTCTTCTTATTGTTTTCGTGTAATATAAGTGCCGGAGTGAAGTAATTGTTCCAGCTGCTTACAAAGGAGAAAATTGCCTGTACTGCTATTGCCGGCTTCATCAACGGAAGCACGATATGATTAAATGTCCTAAACTCTCCGGAGCCGTCAATTCTGGCTGCCTCAATGAGAGACAACGGAAGTGAGCTCTCCATATACTGCTTCATGTAGAAATATGTGACAGGTGAAGCAATTGTCGGAACTATAAGTGGAATAAACGAATCCATCAGTCCCATGCCTGTTACCAATTTAACAAATCCAAGTGCTGTAACCTGTGTAGGAATCATCATAACCATCAGAATGAAGGTAGAGATGAATTTCTTGGCCTTGAACTCATATGCATGTATGGCATATGCTGTCATTGTCGAAAAATATACACACAGTACTGCACTGCAGGCTGCTACGAAAAGGCTGTTAAACATACCTCTTATGACCGGAAGTGTGTCATGTAAGAGTGAGTTCCAGTTGTCAAGCAGATGCGTACTCGGAATTGCCGTAAATCCTGACTGGAGCTCTCCGTTTGATCTGGTCGCATTGATTATCATTACGTAGAACCAGAACAGACAGAAGAAAGAGATTATCACAAGCACGATATATGCTAACGCACGTCTGGCATGGATTCCCATACCTTTATTTTTTTTGTTTACATTTGCTGCCATATCGACCTACTCCTTTCTCTTATCATCGTTGCCGCTGAGCTTGAATACCGCTATGCTAAGTATTGCCGTGATGATAAACAGTATGACTGACAATGCACCGGACATTCCATAATCCTTACTGTACAGACGTTTGTTTAAGTACATGATAAGTGTCATGCTTGATCTGACCGGATTACCGGTTCCGTTTGTCAAAATCTGTGGTACATCAAAGAGCTGTAAGCCGCCGATAAGTGATGTAATGATTACATATATCAGTATCGGCCTAAGGAGCGGAAGTGTTATCTTAAAGAACACCTGTGTGGATGTTGCTCCATCCACCTCTGCTGCCTCAAAAAGCGATGTATCGATTCCAAGCATACCTGCCATAAGCAGGATGGTTGTATTACCAAACCACATCAGGCAGTTCATCAAAGCAATGAGTCCTCTTGTACTGCCCACATGCGACAGGAACTTGTACGGCTCTGAAATAAAACCTATCTGCATAAGCAGATTGTTTATCGGTCCCCCATCAGCAAACAATGTAAAGAATAACAGTGAAAATGCTGAAGCCATAATCAGATTTGGCAGATATATAACTGTTTTAAAAAATCTTGTTCCCTTGAGCTTTAGGCTGACATCCGAAAACCATGCTCCAAGGAGCAGTGATAAGAATATCTGCGGTATGAAGCACATGATCCAAAGAACCATTGTGTTCTTAAAATACTGCCAGATATCACCGGATGTGAACAATTTTTCATAGTTTTCAAATCCAACAAAGTTTGGGCCTACCTGTGTAAGACCCGACATATAATTTTCAAAAAAACTGTTGTAAATGGTAGTGATTAACGGTACCAGCTGAAATACTACGTATACAACGATAAACGGAATCAGAAAGATATAGCCCCATTTGTTATATCTGACCGCTTTACCTCCACTCTTTCTCATAATACCTACCTCCCAACTGGTATTGTAGTCAATGGTTATGTAATGCTGTTAACTGATTTTATTGATTTTAAAAATATTACCCCGCCTGCCTGCTTACGCAAGGCAGACAGGGTATTTATTATTTTATATTGTTAGCCCTATAGTCAATTCAAAAACTATCTTATTCTGAGATGTCAGGATATTTCTCAATAACTGCCTTCTTGAAGGTCTCAATAGCTGTATCCTTATCGCAGTTTCCTTCGAAGTAATCCTTCATAGCCTTCTGGAACTCCTCGTTGCAGCCCTGGTCATAAGCTGAAAGGTTGCTTAAATCGAGAGTCTTAACACCGGCTATATACATTGGTAATGGATTCTGTCCACCAAGTATTGTACTTGTGTAAGGCTTGTCGTCCTTGCCCATGATTGTTCCGTCTGCAAGACCATCCATAACTGTGCTGTTGTTTACGAAATCGTCATCCTTTACAACGATATCCTTCATGATATCATCGTCTGTTGTCATCTTGAGCATGATGTCCTTTACAAGGTCAGCATTGTCTGTTCCCGCTGCTGCACAGATCCATGTGCCGCCCCAGAAGAAGCCCTGTGGTCCCTGAGCTGCACCCCAGCCGCCCTGGTTTCCGATAGAGCCGGACTCATCTGCTGCCATTGAGAAGTTTACTAACCATGCAGGTCCAAAGTATGAGAATACTTTTCCTTCAGGATAGAAGCCCTTCTTCCAGTCATCTGACCATAGATCTGCTGTTCCCGTCTCGCCTGCGTCTACAAGTTTCTTAGAATCATCAACCCACTTCATAATGTTGTCATCAATCTGGATTTTCTTGTCATCGCTGACCCATTTCTTAGAAACATTGTTAGAGTATACACGGTATGTATCGTTTGCTGTAGATGTCATCTTGTAGCCTGCTGCTTTCATCTTCTCAGCTGTAGCATTGAAGGCATCCCAGTCCGATACTGACTTCTGAACCTCATCCGGATCATCTGTTCCAAGTACCTCTTTTGCTGCTGCTCTGTTGTAGAAGAGAACACCCGGGCATCCCTGCCATGAAAGACCCTTTAAGTTGCCCTCAGAATCAGTAACGACATCCTGTGTGTACTTATACTGCTTAGAGATATCGCTGTCTGTGATTCCCAGATCCTTGATTGGCATTGTGTAATCAGAGTCTACATACTTAGGTGCGTAATCAGCCTCTACCAGGAAGAGGTCAATCTTGTCATCTGCCGATGCATCAGCCTGCTTCAAAAGTGTCTCATCAAGGTTGTTCTGGTACGCATTGTTCTCACTAGGTGTGATATTCCAGACTACATCAACATCTCCGATTTTGCCATGTGTTGCATCCACCTTCTTGTAATCAGGATAGTGGTCTGTGATACGGCTCTGGAATTCCTCATTCCAGCAATAGATATTGAGAATCTTGCCATCGTTTGTCACTTCAGTTTTTGCATCGCCTTTCTTGTCAGCGCTTCCTGTGTCAGATGCATTTCCGCTGCCACAGCCTGCCAGTAATGATGTTGCCATTGTTGCGCAAAGTAATGCGCTTACGAGTTTCTTTTTCATAGAAAAATCCTCCTTCTCGCTTCAGGTTTAAACCTGTTAGTAAATGTTAGTAAAAAAGTAGTAAAATATATTAAATTCTGCCTACGGATTCCCCCTCCAGCAAAATTCCTTCAACAACAGCTCTCTCCACAAGTGCTGTTTTAGGCTTTTTAATGATGCTTATCAACCTGTCCGCTGCTTCCCTGCCTATCTTGTCAGTGTCCTGTCTGATAGTGGTGAGCTTCGGGCTTAGCATCTGTGAAACTCTTGTCCCATCGTATCCTGCTATTGATATATCCTCCGGAATCCTAAGCCCTCTGCTTCTTATAACATTGATGCCTCCGATTGCCGCCGTGTCATCCGGATAGATGATACATGTAGGTTTGTCAGGTAAATCAAGTAAATATTCTGTCTGCTTTGCAACATCCTCTGTTTCCAGATACCTTGCTTCCCTGACATACTCCTCAGGAATATCTATTCCATGCTTCTCAAGTGCCCTGTAATATGCTGCCAGCCTGTCGCGTGTAACACTCGAAAAATCCTGTCCATGTATGTAAGCGATTTTCTTATGTCCCATGCTTATTATGTAATCAAGCAGCTCGCCCATACACTTTACATTGTTGGAACATACTGCCGAACAGCTATAGTGTACGTAGTCAATTGTGACCACCGGTATGTCGCTGCTCATCAGTTCCTGCACCTCATTGTCCTGAAACCTTGCACATACGATTACGACACCATCGAAATTTCTGTACTTACAGTGCTCCAGGTATGATAATTTTTTTCCGACCGGACTTGTATTGATAAATGTAATATCATATCCAAGCATCTCAGCCTGTGCCTTGATTCCGTTTAGCACTCCGGCAAAATACTCATGCGTAAGTCCCATCGCCGCCTCATCGAAATACAGTACTCCGATGTTGTTCGACTCTTTTGTCTTAAGAACTCTGGCCGCAGCATTAGGAAGATATCCCATTTCCTTAGCTATCTTCTTTATTCTGTTTTTGGTCTCAGCGCCAATATCCTTCTGATCATGTAATGCCTTGCTGACCGTCGCTGTCGAAACACCACATCTTTGTGCTATGTCTTTTAGTGATACCATATCGTTTCCTCATTTCGAATTGGTTTCTTAATCGTTTTCGTATCTTTACTATACCACAATTTGTTATTATTGCAATCCCTAATTTACATTTTCAACATTTTTCACACTTTTTATTATCTTTTATTGTACATTTTGTATAGTGTCATGTTATGTATTTAAAACGATTACTCTTTTGGTCTTAATTATTATACAATTATAATTACTTAAGTGATATTATCTCATCAGCATTTTTAACTATAATATGCAGTTTCTTTGTATATATGTCATAAAAGCATTATTTTTTATTGTTTTATGCTTGATTTTTAGATATTCGCATTATATACTTCTATATATAAGCGGCTTAAACGTTTGCGTACATTCAATAAAAAAGGAGATTTTATATATGAAATTTGGACACTTCGATGATCAAAACAAAGAGTACGTCATCACCTCTCCAAGGACTCCGTTACCATGGATCAACTACCTCGGATGTGAGAATTTCTTTTCTCTGGTATCAAATACCTGCGGTGGCTACAGCTTCTATAAGGATGCAAAGCTTCTGCGTCTCACCAGATACCGCTACAACAACGTGCCATACGACAGCAACGGACACTACTACTATATAAAGGATGGCGACACAATCTGGAATCCGGGCTGGATGCCTTCTAAGACCGAGCTTGACTCATACGAATGCCGTCATGGCATGGGCTATTCTGTTTTCACAGGAGTAAAAAACGGCTTAATGGCTCAGCTTACCGACTTCGTTCCTATGGGCTCTACCTGTGAGATCAATAAGCTTACATTGAAAAACACATCTGATAAGAAAAAAGACTTTTCGGTTTTCTCATATGTAGAGTTCTGTCTGTGGAATGCCATGGATGACATGACCAACTTCCAGCGTAACTTCTCTACCGGAGAGGTTGAGATTCACGCCGGTGGCTCCCAGCTCTTTCACAAGACAGAATACAGAGAACGCCGCAATCACTATGCTGTATATGCTGTAAATGCCTCTGTTGACGGATTTGACACAGACAGGGATTCATTCTTAGGTGCCTACGGCGAAAACAGCGCGCCTTCCGTTGTAGTAAATGATCAGTCTAAGAACTCTGTTGCAAGCGGCTGGGCTCCTGTCGGCTCACATCACCTGAAGGTAGCTCTTGAGCCGGGCGAAGAAAAAACATATATATTTGTACTTGGATATGTGGAAAACCCTGTAAACGAAAAATGGGTTGGACGCGCTGAAGACGGAATCATAAACCGAGCTCCTGCCGATGCACTCCTTGCAAGATTTGACACCACCGAAAAAGCCGACGCTGCTTTAGCAGAGCTTAAGGCTTACTGGGATAAGCTGCTTGGTCACTTTAGTATCTCTTCATCGGATGAAAAGCTTGACCGCATGGTAAATGTATGGCATCAGTATCAGTGCATGGTGACATTTAACATGAGCCGCTCTGCTTCTTATTTTGAATCAGGCATCGGACGAGGCATGGGCTTTAGGGATTCATGCCAGGATCTGCTGGGCTTCGTACATCTGATTCCGGACAGAGCAAGAGAGAGAATACTCGACATTGCAGCCACACAGTTTGAGGATGGCTCTGCTTACCACCAGTACCAGCCTCTCACCAAAAAGGGCAATGCCGACATAGGCTCAGGCTTCAACGATGACCCTCTGTGGCTTATCGCTGCTGCCGCTGCTTACATCAAGGAGACAGGTGACTACTCTATACTTGACGAGTCAACACCGTATGACAGCGATCCTTCAAAGGCAACTGACTTTATGGAGCATCTGCGCCGCTCCTTCAACTATACAATCAATCATCTCGGACCTCATGGTCTGCCACAGATTGGACGTGCTGACTGGAACGATTGTCTGAACTTAAACTGCTTCTCCGAGGAGCCTGGCGAGTCCTTCCAGACCTTTGGACCATCTGAAGGACCTAATGCCGAATCTGTTTTTATCGCAGGCATGTTTGTAAAATACGGAAAAGACTATGTAAAAATCTGCAGACACAAGGGACTTTGCGACGAGGCTGATACAGCCCAAAAGGCTATTGAACAGATGGAAAAGACCGTCATGGATGCCGGCTGGGATGGCGAGTGGTATCTTCGTGCTTACGACCACTACAAGCACAAGATTGGTTCCAAGGAATGTGAGGATGGAAAAATCTTTATTGAGCCACAGGGCTTTTGTGTTATCGCTGAAATCGGAAAGGATGAAGGGCTCTGCCTTAAGGCAATGCAGTCTGTTGAAAAATATCTTGATACTAAATATGGCATCGTGCTCTTGCAGCCGCCTTACCACAGATATCATGTGGAGCTTGGTGAAATCTCTTCTTATCCACCGGGATACAAGGAGAATGCCGGCATCTTCTGCCACAACAATCCTTGGATTTCTATAGCTGAGACTGTTATCGGCCGTGGAAACAGAGCATGGCAGGTATACACCCGAACCTGTCCTGCATACATTGAGGATATCAGCGAGATTCACCGCACCGAGCCTTATGTATACAGCCAGATGATTGCCGGTAAAGACGCTCCTAACTTTGGTGAAGCAAAGAACAGCTGGCTGACAGGTACTGCTGCATGGACCTTCCTCGATGTCTCACAGTACATCCTCGGTATACGTCCTGACTACGATGGTCTTATCATAGATCCTTGTATTCCTGACACTATGGACGGCTTTACAGCTAAGCGTAAGTTCCGTGGCAATACTTACCACATTACGGTCAGAAATCCTGCCCACGTACAAAAGGGTGTGACAAAGCTCATCGTGGATGGCGCTACTATTGATGGCAATATGATTCCGGCTATTAACGGAACCGGACACGATGTTACAGTCGAGGTTACAATGGGTTAGAGATACCAGACAGGCCTCTATACTGCTTCAAATATGACCCGGAATACGAAAATGCCGCCGCAGAGCAAGCTCTACGGCGGCATTTAGACTGCTGGTGATGTTCTTCCCATGTCTTTATTTCTTCTCTAAAGGATGCTGTTATGTAATTGAGACCTGCCACATATGCTCCTCGGTCTCTCCCATGTGAAACAGCTCCACAGTCTGTTCATCATGAGTATCATCAGGCTCATAGTTGCCAAGAAGATGTATGAGATACTTCTCCTGCTCATCTGATGTAGAGACCTTATCAATGTGTTTTTGCAATTCCTCAAGAAGCTGCTTTGGCTCCATGTCGGCATCGACTGCGATTCCAAAGCACTTCTTCGCAAGACCTGCGGTATAATACAGCTCGTAGTTACTTACAAGCACTGATTTTTGGCGTAAGCATTTGAGTATGATGCTTTGTCTGGCTATTGATGTAATCATATTATTTCCTTTCCGAGTTAGCTGGAATACCTCTAAGTCCAAGTTATTTCCATTATACCCTATTTGCTTTTTGTTTCAAGAGTATAACATGATATAGCTAAAGATAACTTAAGAGAGTCCTATGAAGTGGCAACAAATCCCGTCAGGAAATAATAAAGTGCTCCCAGTGCCTTTCCAATAGCCATAGAAATCACTATAATCCCAAGACCGGCGCGAAGCTTCATGCGCTTATATATAATAGGGAATGTGTGCAGTATTTCTGCGAGTGCAACTGCAATACAGCCGACAAATATGCCGACACACAATCCATATATTGCAATAATTATATTCCCACAGATATTGCTTACAGGTACTTTGGGCATATTTGCAAAGCCCAGATTATATGCCGTATCAAGCACTGATGATATATTACCTGCCACCACACCACATATCATGACATTTTCTATAAGTATTATATTTTCTATCCTGCTGCACCGAAGTATGCGCGGCACCACTCCTATCACGAGCACGAATGCAAATACACCGGCTGACACTCCTGCCCCTGCTAAAAACGCTATCACTGACAAAAATATTTCACGCAATATATATTCAAACATCCTGCTTTTCCTTTACCTTGTCTATTATTGTGTTCCACGTATCTTTATTATGCTTATCCATCTCCACCTGAATCGGTGTGACATCGTCGGATAGCTTACGCTTTCCGATATGATTAAAAAACAGTATGATTCCGACCGCCAGACCAATGCAGTAAAACACCTCAAGCACCGACACCTGTGGCTTGTCCACACCCATTATCTGCTTATAAAAATGTTCAAACACACCTGATATCGAAATATCATTATTGAAAGCCATGATTGTAAAAGCTGAACCAAAAAATATAAGTATACACACCGCTGCAACCTTTAGTGCTTCAAGAATCTTATTTTTGCTGTTGTCGTCATACTCTACAAGTACCTCCGGCTCACCAATGCTTATAACCTGTGCATCATCATAGCTTTCCGTGATTTGCTCTATTATTTTCATTACAGATATCACGCTCTTTTTACCGCGTATCTTATCCACGATCATTCCCTTTATCTGTCCCTCATAGCGTGAATATTTACAATACACACTTGCTATGTCATTGATGCAGACCTGCCTGCGGTGAAGTGTTTTCTGCTTTTCTGCGCGTATATACACGAGAATTTTTTCTTTTGGGGTATCAGTATGCTCCGGCATCTTCATGCTCCCTTCGATTAATATTCATATGTATATAATTTCCATTTATTTTGATTTTATACACAAAATACACGCTTAATTGTAATCCAAGATTCCATACCCGCTATCTTGGATAAGTGTAAAAGTTAATAGTTATCAGTGTAAAAGAAAGGTATGGATTTTCTTTTACAAATGAATTGAGACTGACTGGATAGTTGGTCTCTTTTCTGTTATGCTTTGATTTCTGGCGGCTGGAAAGGAGTCACCATGTCAAAGTTTTTATCTTATGAAGATCGAATGATTATTGCTCAACGCCTTCAGGAGAATGCATCCTTTGGGGCAATTGGCAAAGAGTTAGGAAAGGACCGTACAACCATTGCCAAGGAGATTAAAAAGTATTCCTATGACAAGAAAAGCGGTCGTCCTGGATATCCGTATAATCCTTGTAAATTCCGTGCTACATGCAAAGCAAAAAGGATTTGCGGAACAAGCTGTACACACCAATCTGCTTACAAATGCAGCCTGTGCTCTGAATGCACCTTACATTGTTCTGATTTTGTAGAAGATGTCTGTTCTGTCAAAAAATAAGCCACCTTATGTTTGTAATGGCTGCAGTCAGCTGCCGAAATGCACGTTATTAAAACGTATTTATGATCCGGCAGATGCACATGAGCGTGCACATCATGCTGTTTCGGAAGCCAGAACCGGTATCATGTCCAACGAAGATGATATTGCAAGAATTAACGGGATCATCAGTCCTTTAGTTAAAAACGGGCAGTCGCTTCATCAAATCTATCTTGCTCATGTAGATGAACTGATGTGCAGTGAAAAGACATTGTATAACTACGTGGATGCCCAGCTCTTTGATATCAGGAACATTGATCTGCCCCGTAAAGTGAAATACCGTCCCCGTTATAAGAAGCCTGAATTTAAAGTTGACCGGGGCTGCCGTATTGAACGAAGCTACGCTGACTTTCAAAAATATCTGGGAGCAAACCCGAAACGACCATTGTACAAATGGATAGCGTGATTGGTCGTGTGGGAGGAAAATGTCTTCTTACCATACACTTTGTAGAAAGCAGTCTCATGCTGGCTTTTTTGCGGGACGCAAATACATCAGCCTCTGTAATAGAGATCATAAACTTATTGGATGAAGTCCTTGGGGCAAAAACATTTAATAGCTTGTTTCCGGTTATTCTGACAGATAACGGAAGTGAGTTTTCAAATCCAAAGGAAATCGAAAAACGTAGCACCATTCCATGCAATAGAACAAAGATATTTTATTGTGATCCAAGTGCTCCTTATCAAAAAGGAGCCTGTGAAGTCAACCATGAATTGATACGTCGTATCCTGCCAAAAGGAAGCAGTTTCGATGAGCTGACACAACAGGATATTACTCTGATGATGAACCATATCAATTCTTATAAAAGAAAAAAAGCTGAACAACCGTAGCCCATACGAAACATTCAGCTTTTTACTATGGAGAAGATGTGCTTAAGAGACTGGGATGCTCACCGGTTGCCGCCGAGAACATCATCTTAAAGCCTAAACTTCTCAAAAAGTAACAAATAAATTTGCTGAGTGCCGCCAGAGCCAGAATAGAACAACTCTATCCAATCAAAAAAGGGATGGATTCTCCGAATACAAAAATTTCGAGAGAGAATTGATCTCTGGTTGTCGTACGCAAATTTATTGCTGAACGTATTATATCATATCGCAATAGAAATGAAAATTCGGGAATCTTGCTTACAAACCGGGAATTTCATTTACAAACCGGGAATCTCGCTTACAAAACCGGATTTTCATTTACAAAGAGGGAGTCTTGGGTTACAAAGGGGATTCTCGGGTTACTATTTACCTACACAAAATACACACATGTAATTAAATCAATATTTTTCGTGCGATATATTGTTTTTTTCGTGCAAACATCATATAATAAATATAAATAATCTAAGGGAGGAACTTTATCATGGCTAAAACAACAACAAGTAATATCAGCATTCGCATGGATAGCAATTTAAAAGCTGCTGCTGAAGCCTTATATGAAGAATTAGGTATGAATATCAGCACTGCATTCAACATTTTTGTTCGTCAATCTTTACGAGAACGAGGTATCCCATTTAAAATAACAGAAGGTTCTCCAAACAAAGAGACAGTTTCAGCTATGCTTGAGGCAGAAAGGATTGCAAAAGACTCAACTATTGATGGTTATAAAAATGTGGATGAACTTTTTGCAGACCTTGATGCATGAGTAAATATGAAATCAAATACACAACACAATTTAAAAAAGATTATAAACTAGCAAAACGTCGTGGTCTTGATATCGAAGTTTTAGTACTAACACTTGCACGCACAGGTACACATAGTGACTTATTTGGTCTGTAAAATATCGTAATAATTCATATTTATTGTATACTATTATCAATTTATAAAGTGAGGTAACAAATGGCATACACTAAGGAAATACTGACTCTCGCCGTGGAAATTGGCGACTGTATGCTCAGAAACGGTGCAGAAATCTACAGAGTGGAAGACACTGTGGTTCATATACTAAGTTCATATGAGGTGGAGGAATTTGACGTATATGTGCTGTCAAACGGAATATTTGCAAGTGCAAATGAGAACAAGGAGGATGCCTGCAGCATCGTGCGCCACGTCCCCCTTGGTGCTGTCAATCTGGCAAAGATCAGCGCGTTAAACCAGCTCGCAAGGGACATATGTGACCAGAAAATCTCCCTGATTGACTCATGGGACAGGCTTGAGCAGTGCAAAAATATCCCTAATTACAAAAAAAACGCACAGATTTTCTTCTGTGGGCTCGGAAGTGCCTGCTTTTGCTATCTTTTTGGCGGAAACTGGCTTGACTTTGTTTTTGCATTTGTTATAGGCTCACTGGAGCAGGTGCTTTTGTTTGGTCTTAAAAAATATAAGTTCACAAGGATTATAACCAATATCCTTGCCAGTCTTTTTGTGACACTGCTTGCCACCGCAAGTACACTTACAGGGCTTTCTCTTTTACCTGATAAAATCATTATAGGCGCTATCATGCCACTTGTTCCGGGAATAGCATTTACAACATCTATCAGGGATATATATAACGGGGATTATCTGTCCGGTACAATACATCTGCTCGATGCACTGATTACAGCCGTGTGTGTTGCTGTGGGAGCATGTCTGCCATTTGTTGTGATGAAATATATTGGAGGGATTTAAGCTATGGAGTTTATAATACAATTTATTGTGGCTCTCTTTGCCACATTATCGTTTGCAGTTATTTTTTCCGCTCCAAAAAAGGAGCTGTTTTACTGCGGTTTTACAGGAGCGCTTGGCTGGATCATCTACTATATAATGGTTCAGTTTGATATGGGTGTTGTGTTTCCATCGCTTATCGCGACACTGTGCCTTACGATAATGGCGCGCATTTTTGCTGCGGCACGCTCTATGCCTGTGACAGTTTATCTGCTTTCCGGTATCTTTCCTCTTGTGCCCGGAGCAGGAATTTTTTACACGGCATATTATCTTTTTACGAATGACAGAGCACTTTCCTCCTCAAAGGGTATTGAAACCTTTGAGGTGGCGGGTGCCATCGTGCTCGGTATCATATTCGGGTTTGGCATACCGCAGAGTTTGTTTAATCTGTTGAAGCCTAAGAAAAAATGAATTACTTGAACTATGTCAAATTTGCAATTTTCTGCGCCAGATCCTCGAGATACTCCCAACGCTCCATTTTCTCCATCAGCTGCCCCTCGAGGTCTTCCTTTTCCTTTGTGAGTTCGTTTAACTTACCAAAGTTAGTGGCATTCTTTACCATCTCATCATCTATCTCAGAAAGCCTGTTTTCCAGCTTTTCTATGTCAGCCTCTATCGTCTCGTACTCTTTTTGCTCTTTGTAGGTAAATTTGAGCTTTTTCTCATGCCCCCAGGTTTCCATGGATTTCTTCTTCCGGGCTTCTTTTGAGTCTGAACCATCTGATGCAGTATTTTCCTGTGCTCCTGTGGATGCTGCATTTTCTGATACGGTTTTTCCTGATGCAGGCTGCGGGCGTTTATTCATATAGTCGGTGTATCCGCCCTCATACTGTACGATTTTTCCGGCTCCCTCAAATGCAAAAATACGCTTTGCAATCCTGTCAAGGAAATACCTGTCATGGGATACCGTGATGACTATTCCGTCATAGCCATCCAGATAATCCTCTAAAATAGCCAGTGTCTCGACATCCAGGTCATTGGTCGGCTCGTCAAGTATCAATACATTCGGTGCGCTCATCAGCACACGAAGCAGATAGAGTCTTCTCTTCTCTCCACCCGAGAGCTTGCCTACAGGACTGTACTGCTGCTCCGGCGGGAATAAAAACCGCTCGAGCATGGCAGATGCTGACACAAGTCCGTCTGCCGTGCGCACAAACTCTGCAGCTTCTTTCACGTAGTCTATCACTCTAAGCTCAGGATCTATATCCACTTCCTGACCGAAATATCCTATCTTTATCGTCTGTCCTATCTCTACATCACCTGAATCAGGCTCGATAAAACCGGCGATTATCTTCATGAGTGTGGACTTTCCACAGCCGTTTTTGCCTACAAAACCGATACGGTCATTTTTCAGGAAAATATACGTGAAATCCTTTACACAGACGATATCTCCGTACGCCTTTGAAATATCATGAAGCTCTATGGTTGTCCTTCCCATACGCGATGAAACCGATGAAAGCTCAACCCTTGCGTCTGTCTGCGGTCCTTTCTGATCGCGTAAAGCCTCATATCTTTGGATGTGTGCCTTCTGCTTTGTGGAACGAGCTCTTGCGCCGCGCTGCATCCACTCTATTTCTTTTCTAAGGATGGACTGACGCTTGCGCTCACTTGCCCTCTCGCTCTCCTCCCTGGCTGCCTTAAGCTCAAGAAAGCCCGAGTAGTTTGTATCATAGCTGTAGGTCTGTCCCTTGTCCACCTCCACGATTCTGTTGCAGACACTGTCTAGAAAATAACGATCATGTGTTATCATGATGATTGCACCCCTGAAACGGCGCAGATAATCCTCAAGCCACTCCACCATCTCGTAGTCTAAGTGGTTGGTCGGCTCGTCAAGTATGAGCACATCACACGGCTTAAGTACGACTGTTGCAAGCGCAAGCCTCTTTCTCTGTCCTCCTGAGAGCTCACCGGTCTTTTGCGCCATATCTGTGATATCAAGCTTCATAAGAAGTGACTTTGCATCACTTTCTATACTCCAGCGCATGTCCTCATCCAGCTGCGAGGTAACCACACGGCTCATCACATGTTCAAGTGCTGTCTCGTCCGGGTCAAACTCCGGATTCTGCGGCAGATAGTTTATCACTATATGATTCGCTGTAGTGACAGTTCCCTCATCCGGCTCTTCATCACCAGCCACAATCTTTAAAAGTGTAGACTTTCCTGTACCATTTATACCGATGATACCGATTTTTTCGTTTTCCTGCACATAAAAGGAAGCTTTAGAAAAAAGCTTCCTTCCAGTATATGACTTTGTTATATTTTCGACATTAATGATGTTCATCTTCTCGTATTTTCTCCTCCCTCTCATGCTCCTGCTTCTCCTTGGCCTCAAGGATTGCCTCATTGAGCGAAAGCATCTTTGCATCAAGCTGTCCTACGATACCTGCACACTCGCGCAGATCGCGGCTGATATACTCAGGTGCATTGCCCTCGAACTTGTAATATATCTTGTGCTCAAGGCTTGCCCAGAAATCCATAGCTATTGTACGAATCTGTATCTCAACCTTTGTGTCAACCACCTTGTTTGAAAGAAAAATAGGCACCGAAACAATCATGTGGTAGCTCTTGTAGCCGCTCGCCTTCGGATGCTTCATATAGTCCTTTACCGATATGACGGTCAAATCATTCTGCCTGCCAATCATCTCAGCAAGCCGGTATATATCAGATGTGAACGAGCACACGATTCTGATACCTGCTATATCCTTTACATATGTGACCATATTCTCTATGGTGCTCTCGTAGCCACCCTTTTTGAGCTTCTTAACTATGCTCTCAGGAGTCTTGATACGCGACTTTATGTACTCTATCGGATTGTAATTATGTATGTGAACAAACTCGTCATTTAGTATCTCGAGCTTAGTATTGACCTCTTTCAGTGCAGAATTGTATAGAAACATCATAGTCTCCCAACTATCAATGCCCTCCGCAAACTCTTGTTCCATTAAAAACCTCCCTGTGATCTATTCGCCTGTATATTTATCAGACTCTCTTAATCAATTATAGCATATTTATTCGCATGATTGGCAAATTATACCTATTATTTATATATTTTTTATTCTTGTTATTTTATATGTTGTTTATTTTGTATGTGCACAGGTCCGCACGCTACAGGCACGGCGGCACACAAGTACTCTCTCGTAAGCGCATAGCGAAGCTATTTAGAATCTGTTGAATTATGCTTCACAACCAGAAATGCACCGGCATGGACGCCGGGGCAAGGCGTTATGCGCCATGGACGGCGCATAAAAGCCGGTTTCGTCAAGCATAGAAAACCAAAAGGCATAATTCCTACAGATTCTTAATGGCGTAGCGTAGCGAACGAGAGAGTACTTGTGTGCCGCCGTGCCTGCAGTGTGCGGACCGTCCTTATATCAATAATAGCTCATCATATCCATAATGAGGTATCAATCCTCCTCGATGACGTGCATCTCGAGAAAATCAAAGTCGATGTCCTCCACAAAATTATCCTTCGTAAAGCGTGTCTTTCCATGCCTCTTGAAATCACTTACGTTGCTGTCAAGCCAGATGGGCTTTCCAAGGTCAAAAGCAAGGCAGGCATCCTCAAGAGCCTTAAAAATCTTGTGTGTACGTGTGTCGTCACTGTCATTTTCTATTGTAATATCACGCATCAGGTGCGTGTCAGTATAAATCTTAAACCAAATACGCATATTATTCTCCCAAAAGCCTTCTCTGACGATTGCACTCATACATAAGCAAAGTGGCTGATATTGCGGCATTAAGCGACTCCACAGCTCCCTCCATAGGGATGCGGATATATGTGTCCGCCATGTCAGCTATCTCATCTGATAATCCATTACCCTCATTTCCTATCATAAAGCCACAGGCTCCGGTGTAGTCCGGTCTGTCATAAGAGCACTTACCCTTTAAATGAGCTGCGTAGAGAGAAACTCCCTTTGACTTTGCATACTCTATAGTCTCCGGAAGGTCATCTGTGATGTAAAACGGCACACGGTAGAGTGAGCCCATGGTTGAGCGCACAGTCTTTGGATTAAAAATGTCCACTGTTGTGCGATTCATTATAATACCGCTTACACCTGCGCCCTCACCGGTACGGATCATAGTACCTAAGTTTCCCGGATCCTGTATACTCTCAAGCACAAGAAGCTCTGTCTTGTCGCCCTTAAAAAGTTCATCTATCTCATAGTGCGGCATCTTTACTATAGCAAGCACACCCTGCGGAGTCTGCGTGTCAGACATGCTCTTAAACACCGAGTCACTCACTATTTCTGTTTTGTCAAGGAAACGCTTCTTCTCTTCCTTAAACCTGTCATCATTAACAAATGACTCAGACATATATACGGCACTTACCCAGTCATATGGCGCCTCAAAGCTCATCTTTGGACCCTCAACCACGAATACGCCCTGCTTTTTCCGCTCCTTTGCCTTGCTTAAAAGAGCCTGCACATTTTTTATGCTTTTGTTTGATGCACTTGTAATCATTTTCTTCTCTTTCTATATTGATGATATGAGTGTCAAAAAGTATTTTGCCCCTCATTTATGATTAACATTCGTCTTTCTCCGAATGCATAAATGCCCCTGCACCGGCACATGCACGCAATTACCTGCATTTGATGTGCCGGATACAAGGGCATTCATATTTATCGTAACTATATTAGATACTAAACCAGAGATTTAGAGATATCGTACATGTACTCGTCTACACTCTTCTTCATAGCAAGTGCCTCGTCGATATCGAAATCTACGAAATTGCCATCCTTGTGGGCAATAACTCTGTTTGACTTGCCCTCGCAGAGTAAATCAACTGCCATAGCGCCCATGATTGTAGCGTATACACGGTCCTTGCATGAAGGGCTTCCACCTCTTTGCATATGTCCAAGGATAGTTGCTCGAGTCTCGATGCCTGTAGCAGCCTCGATTTCCTTAGCCATCTCCTGTGAATGTCCTACGCCCTCAGCATTGATGATGATGTAATGCTGCTTGCCGAGCTCTCTTGCGTGAGCTACTCTCTCGATGAGTGCCTCAAGGTTGTTGTCATACTTCTCAGGAAGTAATACTTCCTCAGCGCCGTTTGCAAGACCACACCATAATGCAATGTATCCTGCTCCACGTCCCATAACCTCAATTATTGAGCATCTCTCGTGTGACGTAGATGTATCACGTACCTTGTCAATAGCCTCCATAGCTGTGTTGCAGGCTGTATCAAAACCGATTGTGTAATCTGTACATGCGATATCAAGGTCGATTGTTCCCGGAAGACCGATTGTATTGATGCCAAGTGCTGCAAGCTTCTGCGCACCCTGGAAAGATCCGTCACCACCGATAACTACGATAGCATCGATACCATGCTTCTTACAGATTTCAGCACCCTTCTGCTGTCCCTCTGCTGTAACGAACTCCTTACATCTGGCTGTCTGTAAGATTGTACCACCGCGTGAGATTGTGTCTGAAACGCTCTTTGAATCCATATCCACGATTTCTTCATTTAACAGACCTGCGTATCCTCTCTTGATTCCTTTAACCTTCTTGCCCTTTGAGAGAGCCTGACGAACAACGGCACGAATTGCTGCGTTCATTCCCGGTGCGTCACCACCACTTGTAAGTACACCTATTGTGTTAATCTCTTTTGCCATTGGTATAACCTCCATATGTTAAAAAATTATCATTTATTCTAATCCCAATCTATTGTACTTGTTTTAGCACATTTTTTCAATATTCTTTTCAACAATTTTCGCATTTTCTTTGTCTAAAAATTCCAAAAGCTGCTCCATGAGCTCATTATTTGCATTTACGGAATAATTTCTGCCAAGTTTTTTCATCTGCTTTGTATCTGCGATGTAAATTATGACCTCATCTCCTCCGTCAGATTCACGGATTGTCTCAAGAAGCCTGCTCTCATTTTTCTTATAGTCCTCCATCGTATCAAACCTGAGCCATAGCTGCTTCGGAAGCTCATCAAACGGTATGATTTTCTCGCAGATTATCTTGCCGTTCTGCTCATCCTCGACTGTCGCATGTCCGATAACAAATATTTTAGCATCGTCCTGTAAATATCTCTGGTAGCGCTCGTAATCTCTCGGAAAAATAATTACCTCAACAGTTCCTGTCAGGTCCTCTATCGTGATAAAAGCCATGGCCTGATTATACTTGGTAAACTTAATCGTCTTTGTAGCTATCATGCCTCCGATCACCACGTGCGCATTGTCCTTTATCTTTACGGCACCGCTCTCCTCTTCAAGCACAAAATCTATCGCATTTGCTGTGATGTTTTTCTTTAGGGCAGCTGCATATTTTTCCAGAGGGTGTCCGCTTAAATAGATGCCAAGCACCTCTTTTTCATAGGCCAGGGCTTCCTCAGCGTCATATTCACCAACATTTGGATACTTAAGCTCAAATGACTGCCTATCCTCATCTGAGACCAGGTCAAACAAACTCATCTGCCCTGCCATTGTTGACTTTTTGTCATGCTGCACCCTGTCCACAATCGATGCATACACCATTGCCATCTGCTTTCTCGTGCCGTCGAGTGAATCGCACGCTCCCGCCTTTATCAGATTCTCAATCGCACGCTTGTTGATAAGCTCCTTCTGGCAGGTTCTCTCGATAAAATCTGAGAGTGTGCGGTATCTGCCGCCACTTTCCCGCTCCTCGATTATCTGGTCTATTACCGGCCTGCCCAGAGATTTGATGGCGTACATGCCATATCTGACATGGTCACCCTCTGCGGTAAACTCGCCCTGTCCACAGTTGATATCAGGCGGAAGCACCTTAATACCCATATCACGACAGCTGTAAAGATACTGCGCCGCCTTGGCTGAATTGTCTATAACAGAAGTCATGAGTGCTGCCATAAATTCGACCGGATAGTAGTTTTTGAGCCATGCAGTCTGAACACTGATTTTTGCATACGCGGCTGCATGTGATTTGTTGAACGCATACTTAGCAAAATCAACCATCGAATCGTATATGCTGTTGGCAGCCTTTTCATCTATGCCGTTTGCCACACAGCCCTTTATACCGCGCTCCTTGTCTCCGTACACAAAGCTCTGGCGCTCTGCGTCAATGACATACTGCTTCTTCTTACTCATGGCACGGCGGATGTTGTCCGCCTGACCCATTGTATAGCCTGCGAGCTTCTGCACTATCTGCATGACCTGCTCCTGGTATACTATACAGCCGTAGGTCGGCTCTAAAATACTCTCAAGCTCAGGTGTCACATAGCTTATCTCCTTTGGATTGTTCTTGCCCTTTATATAGTTGGGAATGAAATCCATAGGACCCGGACGGTAAAGCGAAATACCGGCCACGATGTCCTCAAAGCTCTGTGGACTGAGTTCCTTCATGAAGCTTTGCATACCGGCAGACTCCAGCTGGAATACCCCTTCCGTCTTTCCTGTTCCGATAAAGTCAAGTGTGCCCTTATCGTTGAAATCAATATGGTCGATATCCACATCAATGCCCCTTGATGCCTTGATATTCTTCACAGAATCCTTTAGCACCGTGAGTGTACGAAGCCCCAGAAAATCCATCTTTAAAAGGCCAAGCTCCTCGAGCTGTACCATGTTGTACTCTGCGGTAGGGCTTCCGTCGTTTGCCCTTCCAAGAGGCACATAATCACTCGCCACACCCGGATAGATTACCACACCTGCTGCATGCACGGACGTGTGGTTTGGCAGTCCCTCAAGCCTTTTTGCCATATCTATCATTTCATGCACTCTCGCATCACTGTCGTAAATGCCCTTAAACTCCGGGTTCATCTGAAGAGCCTTGTCAATCGTGATATTAAGCTCCTGAGGCACCATCTTTGCAAGCCTGTCAGTCTCTGCATATGGGAAATCCAGCGCCTTTCCGACTGATTTTATGACACCTCTTGCCGCCATCGTACCAAAGGTGACTATCTGTGTTACAGAATCGTGTCCGTACTTCTGCTGAACATACTCTATGGCGCGATATCTCTCCGCATACTCGAAATCCACATCGATATCAGGCATGGAAACTCGCTCAGGGTTAAGAAATCTTTCAAAAAGCAGATTGTATTTAACCGGATCAATATCCGTGATTCCGGTACAATAGCACACCCTGCTTCCCGCCGCCGAGCCTCGTCCCGGGCCTACCCAGCAGTCGTGCGTGCGGCACCAGTTGATATAATCCCACACGATAAGGATATACTCTATAAAGCCCATTGTCTTTATGATACCAAGCTCATAGTCCATATCTGCATGTATCTTTTTAAGCTCATCAGCACTGTACTCGCCACAGCCTATGTATTTTTCCCTAAAGCCCTTCTCGCAAAGCTCTGTAAGGAAGGCTTCGGCACTATCATAGCCCTCTGGCACCTCATACTTTGGAATCTTGTAATTGCCAAACTCAAGTGTCACATTGCATCTGTCGGCAATTTTCTGCGTATTCTCAATAGCCTCTATGGCATATGGGAAAAGCGCTCTCATCTGCTCTTCGCTCTTTACGAAAAACTGTCCGCCATCATAGCGCATCCTGTCCTCGTCAGACACCTTTTTCCCGGTCTGGATGCACAAAAGCACATCATGTGCCTCCGCATCGGACTCGTAGGTGTAGTGCACATCATTAGTACACACTAACCCTATTTCAAGCTCCTTGCTCATCCTAAGAAGCTGCTGATTCACAAGCTTCTGGTCATCAATGCCATGGTCCTGCAGCTCAAGGAAGAAGTTGTCTTTTCCAAAGCAGTCCTGATACTTCCTTGCAATCTCCTTCGCCTCGTCATAAAAGCCTCTGACGATGTATCTGGGGATTTCTCCTGCCAGACAGGCAGACAGGCATATAAGCCCCTCGTGATATCTCTCAAGCGTCTCAAAATCCACTCTCGGCCTGTAATAATAGCCCTCTGTGAACCCTATTGACACTATCTTCATGAGATTAGCATAGCCTGTATTATTTTCAGCTAGCAGAATCAGATGATAATACCTGTCATCACCGTGGCTTGTCTCCCTGTCAAAGCGCGAATTTGGTGCCACATATACCTCGCAGCCTATGACCGGATTGATATCATTTGCCTTTGCCGTCTTGTAAAACTCCACCACACCGTACATATTGCCATGGTCTGTGATTGCGGCAGAGTTCATGCCAAGCTCCTTGACGCGCTTTACATATTCTTTTATCTTGTTTGACCCATCGAGCAGACTGTACTCGGTATGGGTGTGAAGATGACAAAATGACATTTGGATTCCTCTTTCTTTATTTTTGTATCGCCGCCCGCCCTTCATGGGGTGTGCCACCCGGCGGGTACTGTGGCAGAACAATTCGTAAGAATTGCGTTAATTTGTCAGGTGTCGAATTTCGGCTCAAGGTTTGTGTACATTCGCCAGCTGCACACTTTCGGCGCGGCGTACGTCTGTGGCATACGCTTTCATAATTCCTTAGCCTAGTGGGAGTAAATGCCGCCTCAAACAGAGTTTATCAGGCGCAAAAAATCAAACGCGCTTTTTACTTTTATCATATGAGGCAGGCTGTGTTGCTTGAACGAGTATTTTTTGCGCCCACTTTTGTTTGAGGCGGCATGTAACTCCCACACGGCACGTCATAAATCAAGCGTATGACACAGGCGAACACCACGACGCAAGTGTCCAGCTGTCGAATGAACATAAACAATCGCAGGAGCCGAAAACGACACCGACAAATTAGCAACTTGAAACGAGTTCTGCCACAGAACCCGCCGGGTGGCATACCCCATGAAGAGCGGGCGGCTATCTCCTCAAAATAAAAGGAGATAAGTTTATCAGCTTCCCAGCTCTATGTGTATAAACACCGCAAGCGAATTGGGCTCCTGCATATATGTGATAGTGCCGCCTCTTGCTGTCGGAATCAGATATTTGTAGTCACCTTTCTCGAAAAGACTGTGACATGCAGTATCATAGGTTTCTCTGTCCGAAAACTTGAACGTGATATAGTTAGATGACGTTGTCATGCCCTGTAAGACTTTAAGGTCGTAGGATGTAAAATACAGCCCATTCCTGTAATAATAGTCATCCTCCACTGACGCTTCCTGCGGCAGCATATCCTCATTGTCCAATGTACGTGTAAGCTTTACCACATCAAGCGGCACTCCGAACCAGCTGTATGATATGCCCTTTCCCAGATAATCACCATCACCGTAGGTACAGTCCACTGCACACCACGCACCGTCCAGATATACCATATTCCAGGCGTGGTTTGCATCAGATGTGGTGCCTGTCACAATAAGTGAGCTGATACCGGCCCGGTCACACAGATACTTAAACATCATCGCATAGCCCTGACAGACCGTCCTTCCAAGCACTGCTGAGTACATATCCTGGTTGTGAGGAGAATTTTCCTCATACTCGGCATGCTCTATCACATATTCATAGAAATGCACAGCCTTGTCATAATCCGATGCACCTTCATCGATACCTGCCATACAGGCTGACACATAGCCTGAAATCGTACTTATTGCGTTGTCGATATCAGACTCAGACATATTGTATACAGGCGAAAAAATGATGCTGTTTCTCACAGTATACTGACTCTTTTCTATGTAGAAAAACTGTGGATTGTCCAGCAGCACAAACTGCTGTATACGGCTTACGTTGTCAGTGTCTGTAGTATTTAACGAAATTCCATCCATGCGCTTTTGCATCATCGCATAAATCTGCCTGTAAATAAGCTTGTCATCATCTGACAGCTTCTCGTAGTAGTAGTGATATTCCCCTGTAAATACTGACTCATCGTACTCTGTCTGTTCGCCGTTTAAATAGTCTGTTGTGGTCTGCATTTGCCCCTTTACTGCCCTGTGTATAGCTGTAGGAAAATCAGCTATAGCACCTGTAAACCCTCCTGCCTTTAAGCATTTTGCAGCGAACATAAAGCAACAGGCAGCAAACACAAGTGCCGGTATGATTTTTAAAAGCTTTTTCATCTATTCCCCCATTTTAATCGTTGTCTGTCACTCTGTTAGGTGTGAACAGCAGCCATAGCAAGCCTGCATATCAGATACAGTACAAAAAGATGCACCGGGTAAAAGGCGTAAAAGACATATTTTAGTGAAATGCCTCTTTTTCCATTGTAATAGCGAAGCGGTATAAGCATAAACAGTGCAAAAAACTCTATGGTACCTGAGAAAAGTCCAAGCAGTATGACTGCCACGGCAAATGCAACATCCCGGTTTGAAGAAAGCAGGTACATCATGACAATGCACCCTACACCCGCCGCACCATAATCACAGCAAAGCACAAACTCTGCAATAATCATCATAACAAGCACTACTGATACCATTACTATACACCTGATCAGTGTGACAAAAAACCACTTGACTGCAGAGGATGCCTTTTCTATTTTATCGACCGACTTAAGCCAATCAAGCACTGTGATGGCAAGCAAGCCTAAAAGCAGTGTAAAAAACACATTGTTGCTCTTAAATTCGAGCACTGTATTGTTTATTGCAAGGTCAAACGGTATCTCAGAGATAAGCGCGAATATAAACATCCTCGCAGCATATTTTTCCCTGCTGTGTGTATATTTGAAGCCCTCCACAAGCAGGAAGCAGAAAACAGGAAAGGCCATGCGCCCTATAGAACGCATGACCCAGTAGATATCAATAAGCGTTTGTCCACCTATCCCGTTATTTATCATCTGAAGAATAACCGTTGCCGCAATATGGTCTATAAGCATGGTAAAAATGGCTATAAGCTTAAGCGTGCTTCCACTGATACCAGACTTTGCGATAACTTTTTCCAAAATCCTATACTCCTGCCATATTTACGGTAATTCTGTCAAGATGCCAGATATCGTCCACATATTCCTGGATTGTTCTGTCTGAAGAGAACTTTCCTACATGTGCGATATTGAGCAGTGCACTCTTTCTCCATGCGCTCTTGTTCTTGTAATAATCATTAATCTTCTGCTGTGCATTTGCATATGAGCGGAAGTCTGCGAGGATAAAGTAGCGGTCAGCCACCTGTCCCTGCTGTGGATTGAGCAGTGAGTTGTAAAGCTCCCTGAAAAGCTCATGGTCATTTGGTGAGTATGTGCCGTCTACGAGCTGGTTTACTACCTTTCTTAGCTCGGCATCGTTATTATATACATCAACAGGATTGTAGTCATGTCTGTTCTCGTGTGAGATGACCTCATCAGAGCTCATTCCAAAGATAAACATGTTGTCAGCCCCTACCTCATCGAACATCTCGACATTGGCACCATCCATAGTTCCGATAGTGAGCGCTCCATTGAGCATAAACTTCATGTTTCCTGTTCCGGATGCCTCCTTGCTCGCTGTGGAAATCTGCTCGCTGACATCTGCTGCCGCAAAAATAATCTCGGCATTGGATACCTTGTAATCCTCGATAAATACTACCTTGAGCTTGCCGCCAATAGAAGCATCGTTATTTATCACATCAGCCACACTGTTGATGAGCTTTATTGTTTTCTTTGCATTTCTGTAGCCTGCTGCTGCCTTTGCTCCAAAAATGAATGTTCTAGGATAGAAATCCATAGACGGATTTTCCTTAATCTTGTTGTACAGATACATCACATGAAGGATGTTCATGAGCTGTCTCTTGTACTCGTGAAGTCTCTTAACCTGCACATCAAAGATAGAATCCGGATTTACATCAATACCATTGTGCTCCTTTATATACTTTGCTAAACGCACCTTGTTTGCTCTCTTAATCTCAGCAAACTCCTGCTGTGCAACAGGGCTGTCCGCATAAGCATTGAGCTTTGAAAGCATTGTAAGATCTGTAATCCAGCCGGCTCCTACCTTTTTTGTTGCCCAGTCTGCAAGGAGTGGATTTGCATGGGCTAAGAATCTACGCTGTGTGATTCCGTTTGTCTTGTTATTGAACTTCTCAGGGAACATCTCATAGAAATCATGAAGCTCCTGATTCTTAAGTATCTCTGTGTGAAGCTTTGCAACACCGTTTACAGAATAGCCTGCAACGATAGCCATATTTGCCATCTTCACCTGTCCGTCATAGAGGATAGCCATCTTTCTTACCTTGTCCTCATTGCCAGGATATCTCTCATTAATCTGCATCACAAATCTTCTGTTTATCTCGTCAACAATCTGGTATACACGAGGAAGCATTCTCTGGAATATCTCAATTGGCCACTTCTCAAGCGCCTCAGCCATGATTGTATGGTTAGTGTAGGCTACACATCTTGTAGTGATATCCCATGCATCATCCCATGACAGATGCTCCTCGTCCACAAGGATTCTCATAAGCTCTGCGACTGCAACTGTAGGGTGAGTATCGTTCATCTGGAAAACGACCTTATTCGGAAGATCTTTTAGATCGCTGTGATGCTTTTTAAACCTTGCAAGTGCACGCTGGATGCTTGCTGATACAAAGAAATACTGCTGCTTTAAGCGAAGCTCCTTGCCCTTTACATGGTTATCGTTTGGATAGAGCACCTCAACAAGGTTTCTTGCAAGATTTTCCTGCTCCACTGCCTTGTCGTAGTCACCCTGGTCAAAGGACTCGAGCGAGAAGCCGTTTTTGGGCTCTGCATCCCATATCATGAGAGAATTGACCACATTGTTGTCATAACCGACTATAGGCATATCATAAGGCACTGCAAGCACCGACTGATAGTCCTTCTGCTCGAAATGAAGCTCTCTGTTTTCATCTGTGCTCTCCTGCACATATCCTCCAAACTTGACCTCATAGCAGTACTCCGGACGACGAAGCTCGAATGGATATCCGTCCTTGAGCCAGTTGTCAGGCACCTCAATCTGGAAGCCGTCTGAAATCTGCTGCTTGAACATACCATATCTGTATCTGATTCCACAGCCGTATGCAGGATATCCGAGTGTGGCAAGTGAATCCATGAAGCACGCTGCCAGTCTTCCGAGTCCACCGTTTCCAAGTGCCGGATCAGGCTCCTGGTCCTCAATAGCATTGATATCCACACCAATCTCATTGAGAGCCTCCTTGACCTCCTTGTATGCTGAGAGGTTTATAAGGTTGTTGCCGAGAGCTCTTCCCATCAAAAACTCCATGGACATATAGTAAACAACCTTTGGATCGTCCTTGTCCATCACTCTCTGTGTGGCAATCCACTCATCCATGATGACATCCTTTACGGCCTCTGATACAGCCTGATAAAGTTCCTGCTGTGTGGCATCATCTATAGTCTTACGATATTTATTTTTTAAATTGTCTGATACAGTCTTAATAAACACCTTTTTGCTAAACGTATTATCTCTCATCTTATTCCTCCTTATGGCACTAAAAGGGAGCAAATTAATGCTCCCTCTCGTGCAGAGATTATTGTTTTTCAACTGCAAGCTTAACAGCCTCACCATTAATCTTCCAATCCTTTTCATAGCCCTTAAGTTCGCCTGATTTAATTGATACGGCAAGAACCTCGGTCTTGATTTCATCACCAAACTTTTCAAATACATTTGAAAGCTTCTCATCTGCCTCGTATGTCACAGCGATGTGGTCCATAACCTCAAAGCCTGCGTCCTTACGCATTGTCTGGATCTTACTGATGATTTCTCTTACGAAACCTTCCTCGATAAGCTCAGGAGTGAGGTTGGTGTCAAGAACAACGGTTATATTGTTGTCAGACTGTGTCACATAGCCCTCCATCTGAGTCATCTCGATAAGTAAATCCTCTTTAGATAATACAACTTCATCGCTAATGCTGTCAAGCTTGAGAGAGCCGGTGCTGTTAAGCTCCTCCATGGCCTTATGACCATCAAGCTCAGCTAAAACTGCCTTAATCTGGCCAAGGTATTTACCATACTTAGGACCCACTGTTCTAAGCTGTGGCTTGAATTTGTAGGTGGTGTAGTGTGATACATCATCAGTGAACTCAACCTCTTTTACGTTGAGCTCGTCTGCGATGATATCCACATAAAATTCATCCAGTTTTTCCGGAGCCTTTACAAACATTTTTCCGATTGGCTGACGGTTTTTGATATTTGCCTCGTTACGGCATGCACGTCCGAGTACTACAACCTTTAGTACCTCATCCATATCAGCTTCGAGCTTTTTGTCAATCAGCTTCTCATCAACTACAGGATAGTCGCACAGATGAATTGACTCCGGTGCGCTCTTGTCGATAGAGCAGACAAGATTTCTGTAGATATCCTCTGTCATGAAAGGAATCATAGGTGCTGCCGCCTTTGATATGGTGACAAGTGCTGTATAAAGTGTCATGTATGCGTTTATCTTGTCCTGCTCCATGCCCTTTGCCCAGAAACGCTCACGGCTGCGGCGTACATACCAGTTACTTAAGTCGTCTACGAACTCCTGAAGGTACTTTGCCGCCTCCGGAATCTTGTAGTTTGACAGGCACTCATCCACGCCTGCCACTGCTGAGTTGAGCTTTGAAAGAATCCACTTGTCCATTACTGCAAGCTTATCATACTCAAGGCTGTATTTTGTAGCATCAAAATTGTCGATATTTGCATAAAGCACGAAGAATGCGTATGTGTTCCAGAGTGTTCCCATAAACTTACGCTGTCCCTCAAGCACGAGCTTTCCTGAAAACTTCTTTGGAATCCATGGAGCTGATGCTGTGTAGAAATACCATCTGATGGCATCTGCACCGTATGTCTCAAGTGCATCAAACGGATCTACAGCGTTGCCCTTTGACTTGGACATCTTCTGTCCGTTCTCATCCTGTACGTGTCCAAGCACGATTACATTCTCATAAGGGGCCTTGTTGAAAAGGAGTGTAGACTCAGCCATGAGTGAATGGAACCATCCACGTGTCTGGTCAACTGCCTCTGAGATAAACTTGGCCGGGAACTGCTTCTCAAATACTTCCTTGTTCTCGAATGGATAGTGGTGCTGTGCAAATGGCATGGCTCCTGAATCAAACCAGCAGTCAAGTACCTCTGGTACACGGTGCATATCCTTGCCACATTCAGGACACTTGATTGTCACAGCGTCGATGTATGGTCTGTGAAGCTCTACCTCTGCAGCCTTTGGATCTCCTGCTTTTTCGGCGAGCTCTGCACGGCTTCCGATACATTCTCTGTGTCCGCACTCACACTCCCAGATATTAAGTGGAGTACCCCAGTAACGGTTACGTGAAATAGCCCAATCCTGTATATTCTCAAGCCAGTTTCCGAAACGTCCTGAACCGATAGACTCAGGAATCCAGTTTACTGTATTGTTGTTTCTGATAAGATCATCCTTTACTGCAGTCTCTTTGATGTACCAGGACTCTCTTGCATAATAAATCAGAGGCTTGTCACATCTCCAGCAGTGTGGATACTCATGTTCAAACTTCGGAGCATCAAACAGCTGCTTTCTGGCACTTAAATCCTTTAATACTTCCGGATCGGCATCCTTTACCCACATACCGGCAAACGGAGTCTCTGCTGTAAGCTCTCCCTTGTCGTTTACAAACTGTACAAATGGAAGGTCATAGTTTCTTCCGACATTGGCATCATCCTCACCAAATGCAGGTGCGATATGAACGATTCCAGTACCATCGGACATAGTGACATATGTGTCACATGTCACGAAAAAGCCCTTCTTGCCCTGCTTATCGGCAACCTGCTTAGCGCAGTCATAAAGCGGCTCATACTCCTTGTACTCAAGATCCTTTCCTTTGTATGTCTCAAGCACCTCATATGCCTTCTTGCCTGCTTTGGCGTCCTCTTTTGAAAGAAGCTGTGAGAGCACCTTGTCTGCAAGTGCCTCTGCCATATAATATGTGTAGCCATCAACAGCCTTTACCTTTACATATGTGTCATTAGGGTTCACACAGAGTGCCACGTTGCTTGGAAGTGTCCATGGAGTTGTTGTCCATGCGAGGAAATATGCATCCTCTCCTACTACCTTAAAACGTACTACTGCTGATTTTTCTTTAACTGTCTTGTAGCCCTGTGCAACCTCGTGTGAAGAAAGCGGTGTGCCACAACGAGGACAGTAAGGAACAATCTTGAAGCCCTTGTAAAGAAGTCCCTTGTTCCAGATTTCCTTGAGAGCCCACCACTCTGACTCAATGAAATTGTCGTCATATGTGACGTATGGATTGTCCATATCAGCCCAGAAACCTACTGTGTTGGAGAAATCCTCCCACATGCCCTTGTATTTCCATACAGACTCTTTACACTTCTTGATGAATGGCTCAAGTCCGTAGTTCTCAATCTGATCCTTGCCGTCAAGGCCGAGAAGCTTCTCCACCTCAATCTCAACAGGAAGTCCGTGTGTATCCCAGCCTGCTTTACGTGGCACATATTTGCCCTTCATGGTCTGGAATCTTGGAATCATATCCTTTATGGTACGTGTCTCAACATGTCCGATGTGAGGCTTTCCGTTTGCTGTAGGAGGTCCATCATAGAATGTGTATGTCTCTCCTTCTTTTCTGTTTTCCATAGATTTTCTGAAGATATTGTTCTCTCTCCAGAACTGCTCTGTCTTCTTCTCGCGTTCAACGAAGTTCATATTGGTGTCAACTTTGTTGTACATGACTATCTCTCCTTATTCTATATTGTTCGTGAACATCCCAACATGCACCTCAAATTCGGCTCTTACGAGGCTTCCTTGTGGCTTACGCTACTACAATTTTCGGTTTATGGAATATTCACAAAAAAAGGCACACATTCCTGTAATTAGGAACGCGTGCCTGATACGTCTATACCACCTATTACAATGTACTTAAGGGAAATACCCTTGCATACCCGCCCCTGTAACGTAGGGAATACGTCAGAACCTACTCTCGCAACGCTGTATGGCGATTTTAGCCTGCGGCTCAGAAGTGATTTTCAAAACGGCTCTACTCATACCGGCTCTCACCTGTCCCGGCTCTCTTTGACTTTCCTGCCATCTCTACTGTCTTCGTCACTGCCTTTTACTAACTGTGTTTAAGTATATAACTGAAAAGCCACTGTTGTCAAGATGTAATTGATTCTGTAATAATTTGATAATAATTAACTCTAATAAATGCCATCATACTCAAAATTCTGATAATCATAATCGTCATGATCAAAAGAATCATAATCATAATCGTAATCCTCATAGGAATCGTCATCATTATAATACTCATAACCATTGTCAAAGCCCCTCATGAACTCCTTTTCTAAATCTGTGCTTACATTTGAGCCTGCCACAACCCAGAATATGATGCTGACTATAACTGAGATGGCTGCTGTTGCTATACCAACTATACCAAACACCTTGTTGTTGCCCTTTATGATATGTATAATACCAAAAATGATAGCAAGCAGAGCTGTCACATAATTGATGCATGTACAAAACAGTACAATAGATGCGATTCCAAGTACCAGAGAAGCTATACCAAAGCCATTGCTGTTCTTTGGCGGCTGGTTGTATGGATTAGCTCCATACTGTGGCTGATTGTATGCTGTCTGTCCGTATGCGGTCTGATTGTAGCCACCCTGTCCGTTTGGCTGCTGGCCATACTGCGTCTGTCCGTAAGCTGACTGATTAAATGAGCCCTGGGCATTTGGATTCTGGTTGTATGTACCCTGGGCATTTGGATTCTGATTGTATGTACCCTGATTTGCATAACCATATGCACTGCCCGGATTATTGACATATCCGTCTGTGCTGCCTGTCTGGTCTGATGACTGTCCATATGCATATGCATTCCCACTTTCCTGCTGGGATACAGACTGATTATATGTGTCTGTCGGCTGATTGTATGTGTCCTGCGGCTGGCTGTATGTGTCTGAGCCATTTGCTGTTTCTGAAGACTGACCGAATACACATGTATTGTCCGGTGTGCCTGACGACCGGTTGTCATTGTTCATATAATTGTTATCGTCCATAACTTCCTCCATATATCCTATTGTTTATGTAGCCATTGTGTTATTGTGTTATTGTGTTAGAAATATTTTATCATATATTACAATAATGTAAATATTTTTATCATAAAAAATATATAAAAATGGCAGGAGCAAATGCGCTCCTGCCGTAAAAAACATATTACTGCTCTTAGAAATCAAATTTCTGACTAAGCTCTTCCTCATTCTCCTCAACAGAGTTTTTGAGGTCATCCGCAAGCATATAGATATTTTCCAGTACCTTCTTGCACTTTGCCATGCTCTCGACTGTGGTATCAGCCATGCGAAGTCCCTCTGTTGAAGAAGCTGCGACCTCTTCTCCGGTAGCTGAAAGGTGTGTGATATTGTCTGATATGACTGTTGTTGAATCAAGAATCTTTTTGATACTCTCCTCAGCCACATTGATATCCTTCATCAACAGCTCAACGGCCTCTCCCATGGCATTAAACTTTTCTCTTGTATCGTCGATAAGCTCATTCTGCTTCTCTACCGATGATACTGAGTTCTCGATACTCTCGTTGGCACGCCTTGTGTCCTCATTGAGCTTGTTTATAATCTCTGTAATATTGGCTGATGCATCCTTTGTCTGCTCTGAGAGCTGTCTGATTTCATCTGCTACTACCGCAAAGCCCTTTCCTGCTTCACCTGCCCTGGCCGCCTCAATTGAAGCATTGAGAGCAAGCAGATTTGTCTGGTTAGAAATATTGATAATCGACTCAACAAAGCTCTTTACTTCCTCTACCTTAGCTGTAAGACTCTGAATAACTGACACTGTAACATTGCTTGCCTCTGCCACGTTGTGTGCCTGCTCCTTGAGTTCTTCCACAACATCAGCTCCCTGCTTTACGGTCTCATCAGTCTGGCGTGAGGCATCTATCATAGCCTTGATTCCACTTTCTGCATTGTCTGTATTTCCCTGAATATCAACACACATAGCTGCCTGCTTCTGGATAGCCTCCGCGGTGCTCTCTGTGCTGTCTGCTATCTCCTGGATCGAACTATGGCTCACCGCAACAGACTCATCGAGATCATTTAACATGGTCATAGCCTCGTCAAAGTGCTTTGAAATATTCTCCGCAACCATTACCATCTTCTTATTGCTGTCCACCTGTGCCATAGCAGATTCTTTGATTTCTTCCATATTTTCATCGAAGAAATGGGTAAGAAGAATCGTGATGCTGTCTGACGCATATCCCACAAGTACAAGTACAAAAACTGCTATCACATCATTCTGAAGAACTGTACCCCCTATTCCAAGCTGCATTACAAGCCTGATGACGCTGGATATGATTATTACTGCGTTCATCACCATCATCATCTTTATATCCAGATATATCATCGCTGCAATAACAAGCGGCAGGGCATATGTCCATGTACCGATTGTTGAATTGATCAGTGCGATAATAAAATATCCTGCTGTCATGGCGCTTACAAGTATAAGCGCACCTGTTCTGCTGTCTCTTTTTGTAATAAATGCAATTACAGCTATTACTATTACTGCTATTGCCGCAACAAGCTGTATACTTATCCTGGTAATATCAGCATCTTTTGTCCCAACTGCTGCAAATAACGTAAATGCTATATATGCAAATACTATGATTACCGCCAGGAATACACGTTTGTTGGCTCTGTTATACTGTTGACTATTCATAAAATCCCCCTTCTTTTGTTTGAGTTTTTAGAGTAGCTTTATTATACAACATTTTTTTATAATAATCCACTACTATTTAGTGCCAACGTACCATTTTTCTCATTTTGCTCCTGATTTGAAGAAAATTCTCCTTTCAAATAAACATTTACACCAAAACACCCGGCAGTTATCCTGCCGGGCATTCTGTAAAAAAATATTTATTCTTTAACTCCACCAAGTGTAAGTCCTGTAACAAAGTATTTCTGTAAAAACGGGTAAATACATATGATCGGAAGCATTGTTATAATTGTTGCTGCGGCACGAACTGAGGTAGGTGTAACTGCACCTACAGCATTTTTCAATGTTTCTGCTGATCCTCCCTGATTTGTTACAGCTGAAAGAAGCTTCATAAGCTCATACTGTAATGTAGTAAGCTTTGTATTCATACGGTTATAAAGCATTGCATCAAACCATGAGTTCCACTGTCCTACTGCTACGAATAAAGCTACTGTCGCATATACCGGTTTGCAGAGAGGTGAATAAATCTTCAGAAAAATGGTGGTATATCCTGCACCGTCAAGCTGCGCTGATTCCTCTAAGCTGTCAGGAATTCCATTCATATAGGTCCTGATAACAAGCATGTTAAACGCACTGACCATTCCAGGGACTACATAAACCCAAAAACTATTGGTAAGCCCAAGTCCCTTGTACAGGAGGAAGGTAGGGATTAATCCACCATTGACATACATTGTGATAACCCAAAACAGGGATAAACCTCTTTTGAACAAAAATCTTTTTCTGCTGACTATAAAAGCAAGGATTGCATTTGCCACCAGTGCTAAGACTGTTCCAATTATTGTTCTGGCAACAGTAATATATGCTCCTGTTATAAGATTATTTTTTTGCAAAACCGTTATATAATTCTTCCAGGTAAACTTTCTTGGTAAGAGGTAAATTCCACCTCTTAATGCATCTGTACCATCATTAAGCGATATCGCAAGTGTATTAAGCACCGGATAAAGCGTTATGATCACAAAACAATACCATAATGATGCAATTTACAATTGGAAATATACTTATCTTCTTTTTCTTTTTTGCTCTTTACAGAGCCTGCTGTTATATCTGCCATCGTACAAGACCTCCTTAAAACAACTGCTCTTCACCATTATGTTTGGCAATTCTATTTGCAATAAATATAAGAATTATACTTACCACACTCTTGAATATACCTGCTGCAGTACCTATTGCATAATCTCCCTGGCTTATGCCCCATTTAAGTACATAAATATCAATAGTCTGTGATACTTTCTGTATCAGACCGTTTCCTAAGAGATACTGTATCTCAAATCCTGCATTTAAAACATTACCTACATTCATAAGAAGAAGGATTATGATAGTTGGTTTGATTCCCGGCAGTGTTACGTACTTGATCTTTGCCCAGCGTCCCGCTCCATCAATAGATGCTGCTTCGTAAAGTGAAGGATCTATTGATGTAATGGCTGCAAGATATATGATTGCATTCCATCCTGTTTCTTTCCATACATTGGCAAATGCCACTATCGGCCAGAAATATCCCGTATGTGCGAAAAAGTTTATCGGTTGGTCTATAATATGCATATTTACAAGGAACTCATTTACAATACCTGTTCCTGAAAGCATATCGTGTAAAATACCTGTTACAATGATCCATGAAAGGAAATGTGGAAGATATGATATAGTCTGTACTACTTTCTTTCCACCCTTTGATGCAATCTCATTAAGTAAGATTGCAAATGCTATGGCTGTGACAAAAGTTACAACCAGATTGATAACACCCATTGCAAGTGTATTTCTTATAACACGGATAAATGTCATATCCGAGAACAGCATCTTGAATTTGTCCAATCCAACAAATGCAGAATGAAATATACCAAGTCTTGGTTTGTAATCCTGAAATGCCATTGCCCAGCCAGCGAGCGGCAGATAATAGAATACGACTCCATATGCCACCATTATTGCTGCCCAGAACAGCAGCACTTTCTGACGTTTGACTTCTTTCCATGTAATTTTTGTTCTAGGTTCTCTGACCTTCTCTTTTTTGTTTTTTCTCGTTAATGACATGACACCACTCCTTAAAAGTCAGCAGGCAGATAAAACGCTATTACATCTGCCTGCCTTAAATTTCATTTAAGCTTTATTTGAACTTAGCAGCCTGCTCTAATCTTTTATCAAGCTCAGTCTGTAATTCATCCAGGAAATCCTGTGGATTGCATGCATTGTATGCATCCATATAAGTTTTCCATGCATTGTCAAAGTCTTTTGCCATTACAACCTGCGGAAGCTGCTCATGCTTAACTTCGCCAATCTTGGTCCAGGCTACTCCACCAGGAGTGCTTGTGTTAAAGTTGTTTGAGAATGACCACATCGGATACCATGGACCAGGTGCATCGTTTGTTCCAAGCATTTCAACGTATGTCTTAACACCATAGGCATCGAAAGCTTCTTGTACATCGCTGTTAAGACCATCATAGAACTCTCTTGCCTGTCCATCAGGTTTGTTGGCATTGATTCCATCATCACTTGTTCCATTGTACTGTGGGAAGTATGAGTATGAGCATAAATGAGAAGCCTTGTATGCTGTATCAGAAGCCTGCTTTCTCTCATCTGCTGTTCTGTAGAACTCACCATTCTCATCTACTTCATAGTCAGTACCCTTGACACCCCAGAATCTGAGATTGTGGATATCCTGATCAAGAAGATCATTTACAAACTTCATGGCCGCATCTACATCATCACAGGCTGTTGTAACAGCAAGACCTGTTGCCTCGTTGAAAGCACCGCCTGCATTGTGCCACTGATTGTCACGGCCGTCGATTGTTACAGGTACCGGAATGTAATCGCATCCCTGCTCATCAAGACCTGCCTGTTTAATTGCATCACCTGCTGTGTATGCAAAATCCCACCACTGGTCAATCATTCCAAGTACACGTCCTGTAGAAAGCTTAGAGATATATTCATCATATGTCTGTGTGAATGACTCAGGATCTACAATTCCCTTATTATACTCTTCATTGAGCTTCTTGAAATATTTAACTGCTGTATCAGATGTATTATAGTCAAGTACTTTCTTTGTATCAGGATCTACCATACATGATCCATCGTTTGGATATCCGTCAAGGAACTGTGGAGCATTCTCAAGACAGAAATATCTCCAATCCTCGCAAAGGATGGTATATGGAATATTTTCTGTTCCATCAGCCATTGTTGGATTTGCTTCATTATATTTCTCGATGAGGTCAAAATACTGATCCAGTGTCTTGATCTCCGGATAGTTAGCCCATTTAAGTACTCTTGCCTGGATCCAGAATGCCTCGTCATTGTGTGCGCAGACTTTCTCGTCTCCCTTTATGCAGCTAAACTGTGGTATCCAGTAGATATGTCCGTCATCCTGGCGAAGTTTTTCCCACTCAAGTTCTGTGAAAAGATTTTTGATGTTTGGATATTTCTCGATGTAATCATCCAATGGAACAAGTGCACCTGCTTCATATAACTGCTTCTGTCCACTTGCACCTTCAATGAAATCAGGATACTCGCCACCTGCGATCATTGTTCCGATTGCCTCATCTGCTGTCTGTCCGGTAAGCCAGGTTTCCTTTACCCTTACACCTGTCTTTTCCTCGATGATCTTCTGGATTTCATTATCATCATTGATTTCAGATCCCGGTACAGCAAAGAATGCATCAAACTCTTTCGCACCTCCAGAGCTACCTTTTTTGCCACTATCATTACCACATCCGGCAAACAGTGTTGCTGCCATAGTAGCCACAAGCAGCATGCTTACAATTTTTTTTCTTCTCATATTGTAATGTCCTCCCTTTTGATAACTTAATTTTATACTTTTTAAGTTTTCAAACAATCGGAGTAACTATAGTCAAAAACAGGGTAAACTATAGTTTCTCGAAAAAACTATAATTTACCCTGTTTTGCAGTAATATATATTATTCTCCACTTTGCATCTGCCGTCTGAAACGCGCCGGTGTGCAGCCTTTTACCTGTATAAACCTGTTCACAAAATAATCCATATCATGATATCCGACTTCCTCTGCTATCTGTATTATCTTCTTATCAGTCCTAAGCAGAAGCTCTGCCGCCCGTTCCATCCTGTAATTGTTCAGATAATCCTTAAAGGACTGTCCGTATTTTTTTCTGAAAAGCTGCCCTAAGTATGCACTGTTTACATAATACTTCTCACTCAGGCTCTTAAGCGTGATGTTCGTGGCATAATTGTCTCTTACTTCCTTTTCTACCATGCCGATCACACCTCTTGACACATTTTTTCTAAGCTGCGACAGATAATCACCATACTCACAGCAAAATCTTGTCATATGTGCACGGCTTCCCCTCTCAATACCGGTCTTAAAGCTGCTCTCACTTATGAGTCGCAAAATCTCCTGCTGATTTACATTATCATCCTGCTCACTTGCCAGGTGTATGAACTGAAACAACAGATAATTGATATTTAAATTCATGCTTTCCCCATTCATACCCATGCTGGACATCTCATCATAAAATGTGGCAACTGCATTTCTTATCTCAACATGGTTGTTCTGTTCCACTGTCCTAAGCAGCTCATCCAGACTATCTTTACAAAGCACTATTCCATCTGCCGATATCTTTACTTCATCCTCATAGTAATATATGCTCTTTACTATGCGAAATCCCTGAAACGACCTGAGCATACATGCATTGCCGTATGATCTGGCTATCTTTGATATATCTGATACTTTTCTTCCGACCAGCATAACTATATTCTTTTTGTGTATTATCACATATATACCTTCTCAGATCCTCCAGATATTTTCTCTCGGTTTTTGCGGCTTCCTCTGCCATATAATCTGAGAATATAAAGCCTATGTCATACACTTTTTCATTTACCGATACATCAAATACACAATGTGCCGAATCAGCCCCCAGAAAAGCAACACAGCTTTCGTACATCTTGCGCTGTAAGCTTCTCATATCACTATCGAGTATCTCATCACCTGCCGGAAACTGCTCCACCTGTATCTCAACATACCTTGCTCCACCCTCACACCTCATATTTTCTTTTACATAGTTCAGGTTTACTTCATCATATTTGCCCCGTATCAGAGATATCAGGTGTCCTGCAAGGTATGCCTGTTTCATCTTTTTGTTATCCTCGTCGATCTTGTTTTTCTCGTTTTTGAGCACAAGAACCTTGTTTAGTACCTTAAGCAGCATCTCCTTGTCCACCGGCTTTAGTATGTAATCCGTACAGTCATTCTGCATAGCCTGCTGCGCATAGCTAAAATCTGCATAACCGCTTAATATCACAAAATACACATCTGATTTTTTTTCTTTTCTCAAAGTCTCAAGCAGCTCAAGTCCTGTCATCTCCGGCATCCTTATATCGGCTATGACCAGATCCACATTCTCATTTTCAAGAAACTGCAGGGCTTCCTTTCCATTTGAGACCATTCCTGCTATCTCAAATCCTTCATTTTCCCAATCAATGATCACCTTAAGCCCCTGTATTATAAAAGGCTCATCATCCACCAATAATACTTTAAGCATTTTAAATCTCCTATAAATATGTTTCCGGTATTTTTATCATCACAGTCATACCGCAGCCTTCCTCACTGTCCACATCAAATACTGCTTTAGATTCCGTTACCATTTTGATACGCAGGCAGGCATTTATCACGCCCACTCTGCCACCTGTCTTTAACATATCGATATCTGCATTTTTCATGTTACTTTTCATTTTTTCAAGAGCATCCGGATCAATTCCGCTGCCTGTATCCTCAACCTCTATATGCATGAACCCGGCTTTTTTGAATATACGCACAAATATCCAGCCCGGAGCAGCTTTACTTTCTATGCCATGCACACAGGCATTTTCAACAAAGGTTACAAGCGTAAGTTTTGGCACCTGACATTCCATGCAGTCTGCTTCTATATCTATGTTATAGTTCAGCCGCTCGCCAAACCGGTATTTCTGCAATGCCAGATAGGCTTTTACAAATTCACATTCCTTTGCAACGGTTACAGCATCATTTCCCCACTCCACATACTGTCTTTGCATGATTGCGAGTTTTTCAACCATATCAGCCGTCTCATTTTCCCTTTTAAGCAGACTGTGCATTCGTATGCTCTCAAGCGCATTAAACAGAAAGTGCGGATTTATCTGGCTGTGCAGTGCAAGAAGCTCTGCATTTTTCTGACTTACAAGCATCTCCTGCTCTTTTAGCTTATTCTTATATACAGTCTGGATCAGCTCATTTGTGCGGCTTACCATCCTGTTGTAATTTTTTATCATGCTGCCGATCTCATCTTTGCTCTCCCTGTCAGTCATAGATACAAGCTTTTCGCTGTCAACCGACTTAAACACCTTTGAAAGCTGTAATATCCTGCTCGTAAAGGAATGGTTAAAGATACTAACCAGACAAAGTGGAAAGAATACATTTATAAGCATCAGAAAAACAATGATCGGTGCATTGTGCATAAGCATGCTCCATATATTACTGCGTGTCTTAAACACATATATATCAAGATCACAGCCATACAAAGAGAGCTTCTGCCTGTATACGGAGTCGCTTATTTTCCCAATCGCCTCCAATGTCTTAAATGGTTTGTTGACTCCACTGTAGGCCCCATTTGACAGCACTATGTCATCTCCATGGCAGATAAGCACTTCATTATCATAATTCATATTCTTAAGAGTACGCATCATGCTGCCATAATTAAACTCTACCTTGAGTACCTTTTCGATATCAGATGAGTAAAAATCCAGATTTTGCATATAAATCATACGTCTTTCATCTGACAATCCGGCTCCGCCTTTTTCATATACAAAAAGAGTCCTCCGCTTCCCTTCTGCTTCAGAAGTCTGTAAGAATCCGTATTTCTTACAGCAGACATATCATTTACTTTTCCGCCATTTACTATTGTAGGATTGTCAGCATACATGAAAAATACTATATTGCTCATTCCAAGTGTGTTTTCAAAAAGTGTATCCTGAAAGAAGCTCTGATACTCTGATACATACTCAGCAGAGCTTGTGTATTCCTTTGATATAAAATCGTCTATGCGCTTGCTGGTATAGATACTCTTAGCTGCCTCTCCTGCGTTATTGACCATGCTGCTCAGATTATATCCCACAGCACTTGCTATGCTCGACATTTCATGTCTGCTGCTTTCTTTTTCAGCATTATTTACGATGGAAAGCACCACTGCATCAGTCACTATGAGCGGCAGCATGACACACAGTACATAAAATATGTAAAATTTTTTTCTGAGTGAATAATCATCAAGCTTTCTCTCAATGGCATTCCATATTGATTTTCTCATAAACAGTTCCTCTGAAATCACTTAAAGGAGCCGACATATGCCCGCTCCTAAAGTCTGTTTTAACTTATCATTAATTATAAAATAACATATTTATTATTAATAATCTACCCCTGTTTTCTCTCCACATCTTGCGATCTCAATGCGCTCTGTCCTCTTGCCTGTGAGCTTTGTGCTTCTGTCATCAGGCTGCTGTCCTCCTGCGGATATCTCATAAATTCCCGGCACAGCTACACAGCTTCCATCCTCTTCTATCACAGCAAAGTCCCTTGGCGAAAGAGTCAGCTTTACTTTCTTAGTCTCATGTGGCTCAAGCTTTACAACCTCAATCCCCTTTAGCTGATATCCCGGCGCATACTCTGCAGCATCAACGTGCCTGATATAGAGCTGAACTATCTCATTTACAGTATATCTGCTGTCATTTGTCACATTTACAAACACCTCGACAGGTTCGTTTACATCACTTTCTGCTTTATCCACTGACAGTCCATCATAGTTTGTCTCACCATAATGCAGTCCATATCCAAATGGATATAACACATTCTCATTTGTATAGCGATATGTCCTGTGAGCCATTGAATAATCCGTAAACTCCGGGAGATTTTCGGTGCCCTGATAAAATGTAACCGGCAGTTTTCCACTCGGACTATACTCTCCGAATATAGCTTCTGCAACAGCCTTTCCGCCTCTGGCTCCCGGATACCAGCTGTCTATAATGGCATCCACATGCTCTTCTGCCCAGGAAAGATCTATCGCACTTCCTGCTGACAGCACAAGTATTACCGGCTTTCCTACTGCTGCAACAGCCTCTAAAAGTTCCTCCTGAAGTCCCGGAAGCATAAGCCCCAGCTTGTCACCGCTTGCATATTCATTTCCTGCATCACCCTCTTCACCTTCTATAGTTGCATCAAGTCCAAGACACATTACGACCACATCTGACTGTTCTGCCATGATGAGTGCTTCCTTAAATCTGTCCTTTTCCTCTGCAAGTCCCTGTACTTTGTCCTTGTACAGATGGCAGCCCTCTGCATAAAGCACTCTTGTATCCTCTCCAAGATATTGCTGCAATCCCTCAAGTGGAGTGATATATCTTGATGAGGTACCATAATAATTTCCTATAAGCGCATCCCTGGAGTTGGCATTTGGTCCGATAACCGCAATAGTTTTAACATTTTTTCTGTCGAGAGGCAGAAAATTGTCCTTATTCTTTAAAAGTACAAGACTTCTTCTGGCAGCCTCCACAGAAAGCTCCACATGTTCCTTACATTCTACAACCTCATACGATATGTCCTCATATGGCGATGGATAATCCTTCATCATGCCCAGACGGATACGCACCTCCATCAGCCTTTCTACTGCTGCCGTGATCGCCTCGTCTGAAACCAGTCCCTTGTCATAAGAATCCTTAAGATGTAAAAATGCACTTCCACAGTTTAAGTCACAGCCGTTGTTTACAGCCATAGCAGCCGATTCCTCTACTGTATCCGTCACATGATGGTGTTCGTGGAAATCAAGTATTGCCCAGCAGTCTGACACCACATGACCTTCAAATCCAAACTCGTCACGCAGTATATCCTTAAGCAGTGTCCTGCTTCCGCAGGCAGGTTCTCCATTTACCCTGTTGTAAGCCCCCATGACAGCCTCAACCTTTGCATCCTTTACACATCGCTTGAAGGCATACAAATATGTATCATACATATCATGCTTTGATGCTTTCGCATCAAACTCATGTCTTATGGCTTCCGGACCGCTGTGTACCGCAAAATGCTTTGCACAGGCTGCCGATTTTAAGTGATCCGGATCATCCCCCTGCAATCCCCTTATATATGCGCAGCCAAGCTTACCTGTCAGGTACGGATCTTCCCCGTATGTCTCATGTCCCCTGCCCCATCTTGGATCTCTGAATATATTTACATTAGGTGCCCAGAAGGTAAGTCCCTTGTATATTCCGTGATCACCCTTTTTTGAAAATTCATTGAACTTTCCACGACCCTCCGTTGATACAACATCTCCTATCTTTTCTATCAGGTCAGTATCAAAAGTTGCCGCAAGACCTATCGCCTGAGGAAATACTGTAGCAACACCGGCTCTTGCTACTCCATGAAGAGCCTCATTCCACCAGTTGTATTCCGGTATCCCCAGTCTTTCTATAGCCGGTGACTCATACAGCATCTGACTTATCTTCTCATCTATTGTCATCTGCGATACTAGTTTTTTTGCATATTCTATAGTTTTTTTACTCATAGTGACTTCTCCTTTAATTTATATAATGATTTTACCAGATTCATGCAGTATTTTCTTTCTAATTGTTGCCCCACAATGTTCAAAAATTGCTATTTGTGCTATAATAACTATATTCATGCAAATGCGCATAAATATCAGCCGTATGGAGACAAGTATATATGATCGAAAATCTGAATGGAATACATGAGACAGTAAAATATAAAGAAAACAGCAATGTAAAGCTTTTTATAAATGCGGAAGCAGAAGATTATCCCATTCACTGGCATACTCCCATGGAGATTATCATGCCACTTGAAGGCGGCTATACAGTGCAGATTGGGGATGATTTGGTACATCTTAATGAGAATGATATTATCTTTATAGCTTCCGGTGTAAAACACAGGCTTATCGCACCTGACACCGGAAAAAGGCTTATCCTGCAGATTGAGTGGTCTGCTGTCTCAAAAATAAAGGAATTAAATTCCATACTTACCCTTATAGCACCTGCTATAACGCTAACCCCGGAAACTTCCGGTGATATCCACAGCAATATCCGTAAACTGCTGCTTGATATGTCAAATGAATACCAGACCGACCCATTTCTATCAGAAGCCGTGATCTACTCCAAAATGCTTGAAGTACTTGTCCTTATTGGAAGACATCATACTGCCAGCAGTTGTAATTTTAATGTCGGCAGACACAAACAGCAGGAATATCTGGAGCGTTTTCTGTCTATCTGTGAGTATATCGATACACATTGCACTGAGGACATAACACTTGATGAAATCTCAAAAATAGCCGGATTCAGTAAATATCACTTTACCCGGCTATTTAAGCAGTTTACCAATAATACCTTTTACAAATACTTAAATCAGAAAAGAATAGAGCTTGCCCTGACCCTTCTGGCTGATTCCAATATATCTGTCACCGAGACTGCAATGCAGTCAGGCTTTGCAAATCCATCCACTTTCATAAGGGTGTTCAAAGCTGAAAAGGGATGCACCCCGACTGAATTTCGCAAAATGTTTATTGGGTGAGCATTATGTATGAAAATTCTGCATAGTTATCACTATTGCTGCCATTTGAGGATGCATACATACCGACCGTACAGCCCACAAAACCACCTGCTTCTTCTGTTGTATATGGCAGCAGACTTATTTTTTCTGCGACTTTTACGCTCTTTTCGGCCGTACCTATCCATATAGATGCTTCCTGTTCCTTACAGATCATACATATATTCCACAGTGGATTTTTTTCTGTAATGCTGTACTCCATAATATCTGCCACTGCTATCTTTTTGTCAGTTCCCTTAATATGTGTAGTCACCACAAATACCAGCCTCCCGGCTTCCATTGTTATCTCAGCGCGAAGATGATTCTCATTGTTCTGGAAAAGTACAAGTCCTGCCGTCTCATTATCCGACTGTGGGATAAAACGCACTGCTGTCTTTACCGTAAACTCATAGCCCTTCTGTCTTAGTCCAAGAAATGCGCTTGTGCCAAGATCAGTGATCTGCTCTTTGTTTGTGTACAGTCTCAGTACTCCCGGATTTTCCTTAAGGGAGTAAAAAGACTCGTTGCGTTTTCCTATTCCAACCAGCCTCTTATCAGGCTTGGCTTCGCAGAAAGTTATAAAATCATTTTCTGATATCTCATCTATAAATCTGCACTCTTCAAGCGGTATATCTACCGTATCCTCAAGGTGTCCTATCCCGGGTGCTATTACCGGCCATTCGTTTTCCCATATCGTTTTTGCAATAAAGGTTTCCCTGCCCATGCTGCTGTGCTTTTTGCATGGTCTTGACGCAAGCATGACCACATACCAGTTTCCGTTTATATCATCCACCAGATCACCATGTCCTGCATAGATGACCGGATAATCCATCCCCAGATTTCTGTGTGTAAATATCGGATTTCTCGGACATCCCTCAAACCATTTAAAAAGCTCCGTGCTTCTTGCTATCGTTATACTGTGCTCCGGTCCGGTGCCGCCCTCTGCATGCATCAGATAATAATATCCGTTTATCTTGTAGATATGTGGTCCTTCCGGCCATATGCAGCCCTTTACAGCACCTTTCCATATGGCCATGCTCCTGCCCTTAAGCTTCATGGTTCCAAGATCAAGCTCCTGTATCCATATCTCCCAGTCTCCATTGTAGCGTACTCCTTCAGGGTTTGGGCGTGTGCCACAGTAATAACATCTGCCGTCATCATCAAAGAAAAGGCTTGGGTCTATTCCGACTGCTTCTTCTCCCAAATAATACGGATCAGACCACGGTCCAGCGGGATCCTGTGCTGTCACTATAAAATTGCCGCCATGCGATACATTGGTCGTTATCATATAAAAAGTTTCTTCATGATATCTTATGGTCGGTGCAAAAATACCTCTCGATATTTCTTCATTTTCCACGCATAGCTGCGATGGTCTGTCAAGTATATTGCCAATCTGCTCCCAATGAGCCAGATCCCGGCTATGAAATATGGGAACCCCCGGTGCATACACAAAGCTTGATGTCACCAGATAATAGTCTTCCCCGACTCTGCATATTGATGGATCAGGATAAAAACCTGAAAGTATTGGATTTTTTGCTGTTACCATGTCTCTTACCTCTCATTTCCTATAATACATATCCAAAGCCCAGTATCGTAAACTGCTTGTCTCTGTCTTCCTCTGCAATTTCAATTCTTACAACATGATTTTCACTGGTCTTATTGTTAAATATTATTACCGCATTGCAGTGCTGCCAGTTATTGATATGTGGATCAGCCGTAAAATGATATTCTCCGTCCACATATACCTTCGCCTTTCCCACATTTACCTCTCCCGAATCCTTAAATACAAGGAGAAGTGCCCTGCACTCCATCTCAAGCTCGAAATACGCTTTTTCCCTGTTTAATGTATTTTTTGTGCCATCATACATCCAGTTATACGGGAATTCCGGAGTCAGCGAAAGCTGATCATCCATCTCAACGCTTTGCAGCTGTGTATCTGTCGAATCGAAGCCACCCTCGTCAATATATGCCTTTGCATATATATCCTTTTGTCGAGCAGTCTTATATTTTCAAAGCTGTTTCCTATTACCGGTGCAAGATTTAGTTTTTCCTGCAATATTTTTTCCTCTGTCAGTCCCAGTTCAAATGCATCCAGACTTGCATGCCCTGCCTGATCTATTTTTTCCAAAAGATACTCTATGCAGTCTGCCATGACGGAATGGCCTACATTGCCCGGATGAAACATATCATAGAAGAACTGATTTTTGCTTATTACCCTTCCCTCGTCATTTTTTAATGCAAACTGAGGGGAAACCGCATCCAGCACGCTTACCATAGGCAGATCATAGAGCTTTCCAACCGGGCTTAGGCGGTCTTGAAGGTTCCAGTCATTTGCAAATACGGAAAAAAGCAATATGACTGCCGGTTTCCATGGCAGATTAAGTACTTTACGTACAAGGCTTTCATAGCAGTCACCCTTTGTCTCATCCCCCTCATCATTTACAGCAAATTCAATAACTACTATATCAGGCTGCTGTCCGTCTCTTAGTACATCCCTGTCAAATCTGATCATTCCCAGCTCAGATGGTGTGCCACCCACACCGGCTTTTATGAATTTCACATTATTCTTTGCAGAAAAACGCCTCTGGAAAAGCTGATAGGATTTGTATGCGTAGCACTCTGTATTTATAGGTGTCGCACCTGCTCCCTGTGTGATAGATCCACCGATGTATGCAAGTGTTACCTCTTTTCCGGCTCTTGTCTTTTCGATGGCTTTTCTTATGCGGTATGCATTTCCCATATTCATAAGCGAATGGCTTATCATGCTGCAGTATTCTTCAGAGTTCATATCCACCTCTGTTTCCTCAATATCTGCCGGAGCCTCATAGCCGTCATTCAGATACAGTCTGACACTCGCTTTTGCCATGATATCCGGTGTATTAAATATGAACTTTATCTGTCCCGGTATATCATCATCCGGTGTCCACTTATAATCTGACAGGTATATCTTTCTCTCCATTCCATCACCTGTCAGCTTTACCTTAAGATTAGTACCGCCTCCGTACAGGTCCTGCTTTCCGTACATCTGAAACACAAATTCGATCTGTTCGTTTTGATTATCTGTTTCCACAGATACACCTATGCTGTGTACAAGCCTGCCAAAACCTTCCACTGTCTCTAACAGCCCCAGTTCCTCTTTATCTTCTATATTTCCGGCTATCTGTGCACTGTTTATCAGTCTTCCGTCGCTTTCATATATAAAATGTATAATGCTTCCATCTTCCTGTACTGAGCCGTATATATCCTTATCCTTCATGATGTAGAAATAAGGTCTTTTTCTTTCCGGATCCTTTGGTGCTTTTGGCCCTGCCATCTTTCTGCCTCCTTGTTATGTCGATTTTATCAGCTATAATGACTATATGATACAAAAACTCCCGGTGCTTTGCACCGGGAGAAATTATAGATATTTGTCCTGTCTTTTATAGTTTATGACTGCTTTCTGCTTCTTCTTAATCTTGAAGCCCCTGCCATCGAAACTCCTGCAAGAAACAACACGATAAATGCTGCCGTTGCTGATTGATCTGATGTCTTTGCAGCTTTTTTTGCCGCCGGCTTGTTTGCTAAAGGCTTATTTGTGCTGCCTGTTGCCGGTTTATCCGCTGACGGTTTATTTATAGCCGGCTTGCCTGTACCCGGTTTTTCTGTATTACCTGTTGATGAATTATTTGTACCCGGTTTTTCTGTATTACCTGTTGATGGATCATCTGTACCCGGTTTACTATTATCATCAGACACTTCATCCTTTGCCTCTGCTGCAAGCTCTATTGTTCCGTATACCGATGATTTAGACCAGCCCATGCCTGTTTCATCATTCCAGCTTAAGGTTCCGATTCTTGCTCCTGAAGCATCAGCATCATTTATCTGGAACTCAAGACCAATCCTGTCACCCTTTTTTGGCTTTATGTCTGTCCACTTGAAGGCTGCCTCAATCACATATCCATCCCCAGTCACTTTTGCGGCAGATTGTACATTTTCCTCGAGACATTTCTTTCCATTGAAAGAATGCTCATTCTCATAATTGATCCTGTACTGCTTATCATCGTCATCATATGACTCTGTCTTGGCATTATTCTCATCGATAAATACCTCGAGTGAATCCTGCTGATATGCCTCTCCACCGTCTTTATTAAGCACCGGATCTTTAACTGTTGCATATACATAAAGGTTTTCGTCATCCCACAACACCTTGGCATCTGCTGTTACCTTAGCTCCAAGGTTTATTGTAAGAGGAATAGCCACAGCCTTATCCCATTCGCTGTCGGCTTCTCCGTCAATCTTTACCGTTGCTTTTGTTGCTTTTTCAATGCCCGGCTTGAGAGTAGCCTTTGCATAATATTTGCTGCTTGTCTCCTGCATTTCTTTAAGGTCATTGAAGCTTACAGCTTTATCGTTATTCATAACTTTTACATCCATGCCGATAGTCTTTGCAACTTTTAAATCAGTCATAGGTACTTTGATGGTCGCACGGTATCCACCATCAACAGCCTGTGCCTCAGAACGCTTAACTGTCTTCTTTACCGGTGTCACATCTCCTGCTGAGTTTGTCTCATCCACATATACTGTAACTTCATCCGTATCATTTATTGTGGCATCCTTTACGCTTACAAGTACATTTAATCCATCCTTATCCCATGTTGGAATAAAAGCTGCCTGTGTATCATCATCCGAAAAACTGTATTCTGTTCCGGACATTGTATCACCTTTCTGCTCAGCTACAACGATATCCTGTATTAACGGCTCAAGCTTTGTAGCATCTACATAAGCCCAGTATGCAGGCTTTGCCTTGTATTTTCCATCAAAAAGCAGTGGGCACTGCTTTGATCCGTCAGCTCCGCCACCAACATTTGACTGTGAATGAAGCCATGAATTTGGCTCAATAACTCCCCACACAGTGATTCCTGCTACATTTGTACCGTTTTTCTTTAAGTCCTTTGCAGCATCAAAAAGCTGTTTGTGACAGTATGCCATCTTTGTATACTCGCTCTCTTTTGATGCTGCTCCTGATTTGTAAGCTGCGCTTGCCTGGAAATCCAGCTCTGTAAGCTGAACCTTTCCTGCTGCTTCGGCATATTTTTTTGCTACTGTCTTAAACTGTGCTGCTGAGAAGCTGTCCACACTGTAATGTGCCTGCATACCAAATGCATCAAGTCGTGTTCCCTGTGCTGATTTTACATCACTTATGAGCTTTATGATTCCTTCTGACTTGATATTGTCTGTCTCTCCGAAATCATTGTAGTAAAGTTCTACATCACTAGGCGCATATTTATTCGCATACTTAAATGCATTGATTATGAACTCATTGCTCTGGTATACATGCCACCAGCTCGAATTGTTCCCATGACGTATCTCATCAAGGCTTTCTGCCGGGTTTACCTTATCAGTACGATATGTATTGCCGATAACGGCCTCATTTACTACATCCCAGCCATAGAAAAGTCCGTCGTACTTTTTATTTGCTGCCTCTCCGAAGTAGTGGTCGAATACACTTGAGATATACCACTCAAGTCTGCGGTTCATAGTCGCTTTATCTACATATGGCTTACTGATATCATAGTTCTCATGGAAGAACCATTCCGGAGTCTGTGAATGCCATACGAGCACATGACCTCTTATGCGTATCTTCCTGTCAGGATGTGCCGCATTCCACTCCAAAATCTTATCTACCATCGCATCAGCTCTTGAGAAATCAAGGCTGTCTCCTGCATCATTTACCACCGGTACTTCAAGATCCTGCCCATCAAACTGAACTGTTTTTGTTTTAACCGACTTCTCAAGCTGATAATTAAAAAGTGCATCCGGTTTTAATTCATTTCCAAATGTAACCGCATTAAAATGCTTCTCCACAAGGTCCATGAGCGTATTGTCCTTAATCTCATCTAACATGATACCTGTTCCTGCGATTGCATTTTCTCCAAGAGCATCACTGCTTGTGACAGATTTTTTCCAGTCCTCAATATTCTGCTCTATCTCAGGTGGTGTCTTTGGTGTTGTATCAGTTTCCACTGTCACACTAACGAGGCTGATAGCTGATCCCGAACCGGCATTATCAGTAGTCATAAGACCAACTGCTACCATATCACCTTCACCTGTCGGGCTTATCGAGTATTCATCTGCGCCTGTAAGTTCATACTTCGTATTTGCGCCATCAGCATCTTCATCTCCATTCTTGTAGACCTTTAGTGAAACTGATCCTTTCTGATCCTTCACATTAAAGGTCACAGATTTTACAGTTGACATATCAACAGTCTCCGGCAGTCTCCATTTAACCTGATCGTACTGATTGTTAAATGTCACTTTCCACACACCATCTGTCAGCTCATAGCCGGCATTTCCCCAGTCTACTGTCAATTTATCAGCTGTGTATGTCGTTTTCTTTATATTCTGCTGAACTTCATCAGCGAATACTAACGACTGCGCCTGATACGCAGGTATAAGCTGTGTGACCCCTGTGGCAAGCATAGTACTGCATACCGCAATACATGCTCCTTGTTTCAATAGTTTTTTCCTTTTCAACCCCATGTCCTCCTTACATGTGTATTTGTAATTCCAAAAACACTCTACCATAAGAGAGGTTTTAAAATATGGGACAAATTATAGAATATAACAAGTCAAATTATATGTGCGATAAATAAATTCAAATAATAGTAAGTCTGCGGTACCAGATCCATTGTATATAAAAATCAATAAATCCTGTAATTTCCTGAAAGTGCTAACATTGCAAACATGTAAAGGAAATTATCATAGTATCTCCTGTCACCTGTCCTAAGCGGAGTGTTCCAGAACTTTTCAACACACTGCTTTGCATATTTTCCATCTGCTGCGAGTGAAGCTTCTGCATTAACAGCAATGATTGCTACCGGATGAAGTGCCTTCTCATCAAGCGGTGTGCCATCTATAAGAAATACACCATCCCAATTGTCCTTCTGATCCTCACAATAAAACTTCTGAAGCCTTTCTGCCGTTTTAATCTGCCACGGATCTGCATCAAACCACAGATGATCCATCGCTATATTGGCGATCGTGCGGTATGCATCACTGTAATACCAGTCATGTCTTCCAAATATTTCCTTATGCCCCGTATGAGGCTTTCCGTCATAATCTGCATATTCTGCGCTAAGTCCTGTCTTTTCATGGCATGCACTGTGCAGATATGCTCTGCTGGCAGCTGCTGCTTCTTTCCAGAATTCTCGGTCCTCCTCATAAGCCCTTTGGGCAAAAAGTTCATAAAAATGCGGCAAATGGTATGAAGGATCACTGAAATCCATATTTGTGACAAACTTTATCAGCTTGTTGGAAGGCTCCCACATTGGCTCTCCGCTGTGTCCCGGCTCCCCCTTGTGTACACACTCCCTTAAGATATTTTGTGCCTCTTTGCTGTAGCAGAATATACCATCGCCATCTCCCCATCTTTTAGAGGCGAAAAACAATGCCATTGCAAAATACTCTTCACCATCAGGTGCCGGTCCTTCGGCATTTCGCTTTCCGTTTGTCTGACATGACCACGCAAAATAATTTTTTGCCGGACCATCTTCTATGTACATATATGTGCGCACCCATTTCCACAGTCTGTCAAACTCTGCTTTTTATCCAGCTGTACACATACCATCATGCCATATGACATTCCCTCGGTTCTCACATCATGATTGCCGGTATCCTCCATATATCCCATATCATCACCGGCTTCATGATAAAAACGTTCATCATCATTCCCATAGAATATCGTGTTAAAAGTATCCTCTACTCTTTTTTGAATTTCTTCTTCCGGATACCCATACTCTTTGAATATATTTCTGTATTTGCCTGTCTTATATGCTCCTGCCATTTTTCTCTCCTTTTTGTCGCTGTTTTACTGTATCCCGCACATTAAATTTACAAATCTGTGTCTGCATGATGTCCAGGATTCATTATCTCCTTTTTTGAACCATTCTATCTGTTCACTGTCCTTAATTCCGTATATGGCTGTTATGTTCCCGATGATATCATCAGATATCGTGCTGTCTGCCATTATTATCATAACTCCTTTTATCCTGCCTTCGCCAGACAGATTATCCATGATATTTGCTATCTTTCCCTGATGTATCCAGCAAAAATTTCTTTCGTCCGCAGCACACTCAAGCACACATACTCTGCCGATGTCACAGTTATCCTCTCCATAACCGGCTGGTGTATAAACATAATTCATACTGACCTGTCCGTCTCCATCACACGAATAATGGATATGTATCTGACCATGATCTGTTTTCTTAAGCTCATGCCAGCTAAAGTTCCTCTCAGGTACCTCAGCAAAGTTTACAGCCCTGTTATATCCGAACCCGACAGGTGCTGCAGGGTTTACTACAGGTGTTCCATTTACCATAAATGTCACATAGTTAAATCCCTCTGCCGGATTGCCTATTGTTTTTTCCCAATAACCATCATTTTTCTTTGATCTGTAAAGAAGCTCCTCCGTGCCATTTTCAAGAACTACGCCAACGCTTTTTGCATCAGGCGCAAAAAGATTTACTTCAATGCTGTTATCCTCCGTCACACGGATACCATGTATGACATCCGGATATTTGCCAGCCGGTTTTCCATCCTCGTCATTTTCGAACTGTATCTGCCTGTACACCGGATCAAAAAACACCATGCTCTCATCCGCCTGTACCGGTATGGTAGAATCAATATTCTTTGATCTGACCGGGACAGCTTTATTAATATCATCAAGTTCTGCGTCATCCCATGTAAAAAGCATCTGTGCGAAATCCTTAAAGCTCTTTCTCCATACATGCCATTCATGATAGCCCTCATATACTTTTGGTGTACTGTTTTTCCCCTGTCGTGAAAATTCTTTTACCATCTCATTGATTCCAAGCAGTATCTCTTTTTCTTCATCTCCTGCCGACATAAAGACAGCTTCAAACCGATATGGGCTGTCGATGATTTTTTTCATGAGATGTATTGCAACACCTGAAAATACTCCAACTGCTGAAAAAAGCTCCGGGTGTCTTGCCGCTATATCCGTAGCCTGTCCTGAACCAAGTGAAAGTCCTGCCACAGCACGGTTGTTTCTTCCTTTTTTGACCTTAAAATTTTCCTCTATATAAGGGATTATGCTATTTACAAGCTCACTGTCAAAATCTCCCGGAAAAAATACAGGGTATTCGTTATCCTTAAATGCATAGCCACTGCTTGCAACTATGATCATCGGCACACATTTTTTGTCTGCTATCAGATTGTCCATGATGAAATTCATCTTCCCCTGCCATACCCATCCGGTCTCATTCTCCCCGACACCATGCTGTAAATACAATACAGGATACCTTACATCTCCACTCTCATATCCGGGTGGAGTATACACATAGCTCTCCTTTATGTGACCGTTTACCTGTGAGGTATATTTGCACAGACTTACCGTTCCATGCGGCACATCCCTGACAAAATAGAAATCCTCGCCCTCCTCCGGCACTTCAAATGTGTTTATTGCAGCAAAACAGCCATATGATATAGCCGCATGAGGATTTGTTATACAGACATCATCTACATACCAGAAATAATAATGCATTGCCCAGTGGAAATCTTTAATGTTTGCCGAAAATCCACCCTGCATATCAGGCTTTAACTGTATGCGTTCTGAGCTGAAATAGCCTCCCATTCCGGCTACTTCTACTTTATTGCCATTTGGCGCATAGATATAAAAGGTAACGCTTCCATCATCCTCAAGTGTGACCGAGCATCTGTTATTGTCCATTGATGATGGTATCGTGCCTATATACAAAGCACCATTTTTTAAATCATCCAAAATAAAATCCCCCCATTCGTTTACTGATATATACAAGTGTAAACGAACAGGGGCTTGTTATTCTATTAATAAATTGCCAAACAGTATTCAAATATTGCTAATTTTCATTTACCTTTTGCTGTAAATAATCAAAATATATCTGTGGATTGCAGGCATTGTACTCCTCCATATACTGATCCCAGGCAGCATCAAAATCATCTGCCATGATAACCTGCGGCAGCCATATTTTCTTTACTGCCACAATATTATTCTTTACTTTCCCACATTCAGAGGTCAAAGGAATTGAATCTGAATATGAATACATCGGATACCACGAGCCGGGAGCCTCATTTTTTCCAAGCATATCTACATAGTTTTCCACTCCATAGGCTTTAAAACATTCCTGAATATCAACAGGCTGATTTTTATAGAATTCTTCCGGCTGATACTCCATTGAAAACGCATTTATACCATCATCAAGCATTCCCTCCACTCTTGGAAAGTATGAGTACGAACACATATGCGCTGCCTTATATGAGCTGTCATTTTTTTTCTCTGCCTGCTCATTGGTAAGGTAAAACAAACCGTTTTCATCGACTGAATAGTCCTTGCCCTCCTCTCCCCAGAACCTTTCTCTTATGATATCAGGTTCCAGAAGATCACTGATAAACTTCATCGCACCTTCGATATCTTTACAGGAGGTGGTAATGGACACTCCTGAAGAATAATCTATTTCTGCCATCCTGTTTGTATGCCATCTGTTGTGAATACCATCATCAATCGTGACAGGAAGAGGAACATAATCACACCCAAGCTGTGCCAGATTCTGTTTTTTGAATACAGGATCTATTACATAATAAAACTGCCACCACTGGTCGACCATCCCAAGCACAGCTCCTGTTGACAGCTTATCCAGATATTGATCATAGGTGGCATTAAACGCGCCGGGATCCATTATTCCCTTATGGAACTCTTCGTTAAGCTTTCCGAAATATCTTTTGGCTGTGTCGGTCACATTGTAATCCATCACTTTTTTGGTTTCCGTGTCTACCATACAGCTTCCATCGTTTGGAAATCCGTCAAGAAACTGCGGCACATTTTCAAGGCAAAAATACCGCCAGTCATCACAAAGCATCGTAAATGGTATATTTTCTGTTCCATCCGGCATTGTTGGATTTGCCTGTACATAGCTTTCTATCAGGTCAAAGTACTGCTCTATCGTTGTAATCTTTGGATATCCAGCCCATTTTAATACTCTTGTCTGAATCCAGAAGGCTTCACCATTATGCAGCATCTCCACATCATCCCCATGTGATACTCCAAACTGTGGAATCCAATATATGTGTCCATCCGGCTGTCTGAACTTTTCCCATTGTTCATCACTGAGATATTCTTTTATGTTCGGATAATCGTCCCAGTATTCATCTATTGGAATGAGTGCATCTGCCTCATACAGCGCAGTCTCACCCAATACAAAATCCGGATATTCCCCGGTTGCTATGAGAGAATTTATTGCATCGTCCTTATCCTGTCCAACAAGCCAGGTTTCCTCACATTCAGCACCGATCTGCTCTGCTATGAGCTGCTTTATATCATTATCCGGATCTATATTATCTCCTTCTACAGAAAAAAAAGCCGTAAAATGCTTTATTTCTTTTTTATCTGACGCTTTAAAAGTAACACCGGCTATAAGTCCGATAAACAATGCCACTGTAACCGCTGCGGAAACCAATCTTTTTTTCATACCATGTTTTCTCCCTATTTTCTTTTGTTCAGTCTCTGCTATAAAATTGCATAATAGTCATTATATTCCATAAAAAATATTTTTACAAATCCTAAAATAAATATATCTAATAACTAGGGTATAAAACAATAATTTATCCTGCTGACATTTTCTCTGTCATACATTATAATTTCTATAATTTTAAAAATCAGGAGGACCATATAATGATCATACATGAAATAACAGAAGAATGTTTTAAGAAATATGGAAAGGTGATCGACTCTATAGATCTTACAGAGCTGGTCAGTACAATGCAGACAGTAGAAATTCCTGCTGATGTGGTTTATGAGCCATCCATTTCTGCACTTGAAAAGCTAAAATGCGCTACAGAATTACAACAGAAAACATACGGGGAGCTTCCTATACAGATAGGCTGGTGCATAGGCAACAATCATAAGCTCAATGCTGTTGAATATCACAGATGCTCTGAGGTCAATATTGCCGCAACTGATGCCATACTGATACTCGGCCGACAGCAGGATATCTCCGTGGAAAATACATATGATACCTCTTTGATGGAAGCTTTCAGGATTCCTTCCGGAACAGCAGTCGAGCTTTATGCCACAACACTGCACTACGCACCATGTAATGCATCTGCTGGCGGATTTCTGGTAGCCGTTGTACTTCCAAAAGGCACAAATGAAGCCCTGGAACATCCACACACCGGCGGAGAAGATGCTCTTCTTGCAGCTAAAAACAAATGGCTTATCGGACATCCTGAAGGTGGACTTCCTGAGGGATCATACATAGGGCTTACAGGTGAAAATCTGGAAATTAAATAGAAATCAAAAAACAGCCCGGGCTTTCGCCCGGGCAATTATTATATTACGCTTTAACTTTATGATAAAATTAAGCCTTCGCCTCATCCTCGTTGTCTCCCCAGAAATCCACCGGCTCATAGTCCTGCAGCTTTGCAAGGAAGCCCTTCTGCTTAAGCTCCTCCTGTATGGCATCAAGCACCTCTTCACTCTCCGCACATATTGTGTGATAGTGATAACCTGAAGTTACATTTTTAAGAAGGCTGGACTTTCCTGTGCGGATTTCCTCCAAGTAATTTCTGACATCACGTCTGGACTTGATGTCCATATTGGCGCGGATCACTCCGTAGACCTTGTGGTATACAAATACGTCCTTCACATGGCCTCCGGCATCAACTATTGTTGAAAGCTCCTCCTCTACTTCATCATCCTCGTGAACCACCTTTAATACTCTCGAATACTGCTTATCCGCCTGTATCAGATATCCTCTGTTTGTCGAAAAAATCGCGGCTCCGTTTGCTCGAAGCAGTGCTATGTCCTGCACAATCACCTGACGACTCACATCAAGCTCCTTTGCAAGCGCAACTCCCGCCACAGGCGACTTTGACGAGGATAGAATATTTATTATTTTTTTTCTTCTCTCATCACCGTTCATTTTCGTTCCTTTCTGTAAAACATTACTGTCACAGCATAGTGCGACCGGCAATCTAAAATCTATACTGCATGTAGATTTTTAAGTGATAAATCCATAATAGGCGCTGAATGTGTGAGCGCACCACTTGATACATAGTCTACACCAAGACCCTTTATTCTTGCAATATTTTCTTTGGTAACATTTCCCGAAACCTCAATTTCGGCTCTGCCGTCAATGTAGTCGATGCACTGCTTTAAAAGCTCTGTGGACATGTTGTCGAGCATGATAATGTCGGCACCGGCTTCAACCGCATCCTTCACCATATCAAAGCTCTCTACCTCAACCTCAATCTTTCTGACAAACGGAGCATAGGCCTTTGCCATGGCGATTGCCTCTTTTACGCCGCCAGCTGCTCCGATGTGGTTATCCTTAAGAAGCACTCCATCCGAGAGATTGTATCTGTGGTTGTTTCCACCACCGACTCTGACCGAGTATTTTTCAAAAATTCTATTGTTTGGGGTTGTCTTTCTGGTATCCAAAAGCTTGATACCGGTGCCCTCTAAGAGCGCTGCAACCTGACTGGTATATGTGGCAATTCCACTCATGCGCTGTAAATAATTGAGCGCAGTTCTCTCACCGCACAAGAGTACTCTGATATCTCCGTAAACCTTGCCGATAAGCTGCTTATTTTCTACCCTATCGCCATCCTTTACGTAAAACTCTACCTTTGTATCTGCATCAAGCAGTGTGAAAACTCTCTCAAAAACCTGCAGTCCACAGATGATTCCGTCCTGTTTGCAGATTAAATCCACCTCTCCTGCCTGTGGATGTGGCATCACGCTGTTTGTGGATACGTCCTCGCTTGTGATGTCCTCCTTTAATGCGCTTAATATGAATGGGTCTACGTTGAGGCCCAGTGTTACCTGATCGTACATATAGTTAGATTCCTTTCGTTCAAATTATTCTTATTTATTACGGTTTCGCACTTTTTATGCTGTGCGGTGCCGGGGTAGTACGCAGTATATTCCTCAGAAAAATATGAAGTCAGCCACGGGATTTTTTTGGGATAGCGCTTTATAATTTGCCACTTGTTCGCATTAACTGCGTTAATGGAACCCCGTGGCAGTTCATATTTTTCTTCGGAACACACTGTGTACTCTCCGGCTTCCTAGTTTTTTGAGTGCGAAACCTGGTTACTACAGCTATTACCGCACTTAAAATCGCCTCTATGATGTACGGACTGTAGCTTGTCTATAATTTCCGATATTGCTCGTATGGCCAGCCTTTGGCTGTCCACTCGCTTAAAGGCTGATACTTGCTTTTATGCCTGAATGTAGGTGACACCTGATTCGGCATTCATGTCTTTTGCGCCGGTGCGGCCCTCTATTGCCTCCATGGCGAGCTTCCTGTATTCTCTCTCTACAGCTTTTTCATCGCTGTAGTCTGCGAGGTCGATGCTATCTGCGGCCTTTTTGGCTGCTATCTCATCATTTACAAAGCCAAGCTCCGCCATCTGACCTGCTGCACGCTTTGCGAATACCAGGCTCTCAAGCAGTGAATTGCTTGCAAGACGGTTTCTTCCGTGCACTCCGTTGCAAGCGGTCTCTCCAACTGCATAGAGACTTTCCATGGATGTGCGGCTGTGGTGATTCACCTTGACGCCGCCCATGAAATAGTGCTGTGCCGGAACAACAGGAATAGGCTCCTTGAAGACATCATATCCCATCTCCTTGCAATGTTCAATGATATTTGGAAAATGTGATACAAGCTCATCCCTTGGAATGGTACGCAAATCCTCCCAGACAAAGTCTGTGCCGTCCTTTTTCATCTGCTCACGGATTTTGCCGGTCAGCACGTCTCTTGGTAAGAGCTCATCGACAAACCTGTTCATATTCTTGTCCAAAAGCTTAGCACCCTCACCTCTTACGGACTCTGAAATGAGAAAGCTTCTGTCCTCATGCTTTTTCGTGTAAAAGGTCGTTGGGTGAATCTGCACATAGTCTGGGTTTTTAAGCTCTATGCCATGCTTTTTTGCAATGGCAAGCGAGTCACCTGTCAGATGTCTGAAATTTGTTGAAAATCTGTACAGTCCTCCAACTCCGCCACAAGCCATGACAGTGTATGCCGCTGTCACCTTTTCCAGCGTGCCATCCTGTTTTCTGATGATGGCGCCGTAGCATTTGTTATCCCTTTCGATGATGTCAACCATCGTTGTATACTCCATGAGTGTCACATTTGAAAGCTTCTTAACCTGTGCAAGCAATGTGCTTGTTATCTCTTTTCCGGTCACGTCTTCATGGAAAATAATTCTGTTGTGTGAATGAGCTCCCTCTCTCGTATAGGCAAGTGAGCCGTCATCATTTCTCGCAAAATCTGCTCCGTATGAAACAAGATCCTTCACCACATCAGGTGATGAGTTTATCATTATCCCAACCGACTCCTTGTCATTCTCGTAGTGGCCGGCCTTTAAGGTATCCTCAAAAAAGCTGTCGAAATCGGACTGCTCTTTAAGCATGCACATGCCGCCCTGCGCCAGAAATGAATCATTGCTCTCAAGATCTGACTTTGTTATCAGTGTAATTCTTATGTCTCTTGGAAGCTTAAGCGCACAATAAAGACCTGAGCAGCCGCTTCCCACAATAAGTACATCTGTATTCATAGTATGTTACCTCTTTTATTTACCTGCATCCACCGATGTAGCCGCTTCTTTAGCAACATCGCCCTGGATGCGATTTACTGTAATGGGCGTATTATAACACTAAAATTTACAACTGACAAGACACCTGTAAAACTTTTGTGTTGACAGCTGGTTTACAGCTAAGTATAATGACAAGTAACTTATTTATTTTGGCCGGTTCTTTATGTAAAATCCAAAAGGGGCTTACATTGATATAACTGTGCTTCAATCACACTAGGAATTTCAAGAGGTATATCATATTATGATGACAACAAGAGAATTACAGGATGAGATTATCCGATTAAAGAAGGAAAATGATATCTGTATATTAGCTCACGCTTATCAGAGTCACGAGATACTTGAGGTTGCCGACTTCACAGGCGACTCATATGGACTCAGCAAGCAGGCTGCCACAGCACCACAGAAGAATGTGCTCATGTGCGGTGTCCGCTTCATGGCAGAGACCTGCAAGATTTTATCTCCTGACAAGCATGTATTTTTGTCAAACAGCGCAGCAGGCTGTCCTATGGCGGAGCAGCTCGATATAGAGCTCTTACAATCGTTAAAGGCCGAGAACCCTGACTATACAGTGGTTGCCTACATAAACACCACATCAGAGCTTAAAACCATATGTGATGTGTGCGTCACATCTTCATCCGCTGTAAAAATTGTTAAAAATATTGACAATAACAAGATTCTTTTCATCCCTGACTGCAATCTGGGCGCATGGGTTGAGGAACAGGTTCCGGAAAAGACCTTCAAATTTGTACATGGTGGCTGTCCTACTCACCTGCGCATGTCAATAGCAGATGTTGAGAAAGCAAAAGCGGCTCATCCTGCTGCAAAGCTTCTCGTACATCCGGAGTGTCTTGCTGAGGTTTCAAAGGCTGCTGACTATATCGGAAGCACCACCGGCATCATTGACTATGCTAAAAACAGCACAGACAGGGAATTTATCATCGGAACTGAGAACAGCATACTGCAGCACTTACAGTATGAGTGCCCTGAAAAGAGCTTCTATCCGCTCTCAAAGGACTGCGTATGCCACAATATGAAGCTCACTACCCTGATGGATGTATACAATTGTGTTAAGGGAGCAGGCGGAGAAGAAATCATACTGCCTGACGATATAAGAACAAAGGCCAAGGCCTGCATAGATACCATGCTCACACTTGGAGAGTAATTTAATTTCAATATTAAAAGACCACAGTTCATCTGTTTTGATGCCCTGTGGTCTTTTTTAATTAATTGATGATAATACTTCATCTGAATATCTTTCTTTAATTTTCATTTCCAGCACCTGAAATTCATGAATATAACTGTCAAGCACCTTATTCACAAGCTGACGTGCAGCTTCCTCATTGTATATATGAGTTGTATCATTCCTGTCTCTTAACATTCCAAGCCAGACACTCTCATCAATAAAATCATAATACGCATATGCAGTTTTTATAATTTCTCTTGGAGAACCTGTTGCAGCCTGATTAGCGCCCTCATATCGTAACAATTCCTTTAAGACCTTCCAGCCCAGCTCAAATTGTATATAATATTTATCAATTATACCGCTCACAATAAAATCATTTGTCAAGTCTTCATCAAATGCCCTTGACAATATCCTCAAGTGGCTGACATACTGGTCAAATTTTTTCATACAATACCCTCCCATCCCTTTCTATTTCTGTCACCAGTACCGGTGAAATATGCTTATCATCCATATTTATTATGTCCAGCTTTAGTAAAGACCACAACTCCTCATTAAGACAATCCGATAAATCACCAAAATCCTCACATCCATAAATGGCCAGATCAATATCACTTTTAGGATGATTCGTGCCTCTGGCGCGTGAACCAAACAGCACTACTTTTTTTGTATTATATTTTTTTGCTATATTAACAATTTGCTTATATACTTCATCCATATAATACTCCTTATTTCACATCCGTCTAATTGAATCCAACAACCTTCTGTGACAGCTTATACGCACCGATAGCTACCTTTCTGCCTCCCTTGCCCGGCAGGTTCATTAACTGTCCCATGACGCCATGGCGCAGCTTCTTGTAGATTTCTTCATCATGCTCCTTCATGTATGCCCACAGTTCATCCTTCTTAGCCATGTTCTCATCGGTGCCTGAGATAATTGCCAGAATAGTAGAAATAGTCGTAATAATCTCCAGATAACTGTACATATACTTCCTGCACATCTCATTTGTTATCTCATGCAATTTGACATCGTCAAACATAATCTTATTTACACGAATCTGCTGGTCAATACGGCGTATCATCACCTGCTCATTGACCGACTGGTCATCGCGACCGATAAAATATCTGTAGAAGTCCACATCCAGATAGTACATCGTGCGCACATACGGAAGCGGCTTATATACATAGATATTATCCACATAAAAGGTATGCTTTGGCAGCTTGAGTCCACAGCTTCTCAAAAGCTCCGTCCTGTATATTACCGAATGCATCAGTATGTAATGTCCCTTGTGAATATGCTTTATATCACTCCAGGTAAATATCTCATTGCGTGGAAAGCCGGTCTGACGCATAACCTTTTTACGCTTTGCTCCCTCTTTCTCGTAGACATAGTTGGCAAGAAGCATATCTATCTGTGTATTCTCCTGCTCAAACTCCCTTAGCTTGTCCAGTATCTTCTTGTATGATTCCAAATCCACCCAGTCATCGCTGTCAACGACCTTGAAATATTTGCCTGTGGCATTTTTGAGACCTGTGTTTACAGCCTCTCCATGTCCACCGTTCTCCTGGTGTACAGCCTTTACTATGCCAGGATATTCGGCTGCATATCTGTCAGCTATCGCTGCTGTCTCATCCTTTGAACCATCATCAACAATAATTATCTCCACATCATCTCCACCCGGCAGGATAGACTCTATACAATGCTCCATGTAATCCTTTGAATTGTAACATGGGATTGCAAAACTTAATAATTTCATCTTTTTCCCCTTGTAAAAAAATAATATCGCTGTTTGATTATGCATAAAATCTTATCCTATATGCAATAACAAATACCGATACTATAATTATACACAAAATCATGATATTGTCTAAGGATTTTTTATGGTACCTTAGGACTGCACAGTTTGTTCATATTTTGTTTACAGAAAAGTGAAATTCAAAACACACGGTTTTCACAATTGATTTGTATACTAACATCATAAACGAAAGATACAAAATAAAAGCAACAAAACATATTAATTACGCAATACTCATACTAATCTTTTTCATATATAGCCGATGCAAGCCACATGCATCGGCTTCCTCTTTATATATCAGCTTCTCTTTATCTTACGTGAAGCCGTCTTTTCAAACTCACTCTCCCTTACTTTAAGGCTATAGATACGCTTGTACGCAGGTACATTTACATTGTACTCATCGATAAGCGCCTGCAGAGCTGGCCTTATATCGGCGATGCCTGCATTTTGAGCATACTCTCTGTCTGGGAAAATCTCAGCTTCAATCACTCCTTCAGACTCACGCACTATGATTTCCTTTATGAGATGATTTACGCTCAGAGCGTTTTCAAGCTCCTCCGGTGACACATTCTCACCGTTTTTGGTGATAATCAGATTTTTTCTTCTGCCGGTCAGATAAATATATCCATCCTCGTCCACATAGCCTAAGTCACCCGTGTGAAGCCAGCCGTCCGACAGTGTCTCCTCAGTCTCCTTTGGCATCTTATAATAGCCCTGCATCACACTTGTACCGCGGACAAAAAGCTCACCGTCAACTGTTTTTGCCTCACAGTTTGGCATCAGCTTGCCTACCGAGTTTTTACGGATATCCCAGCTTAGATTTGTGCTTATGACCGGAGAACACTCCGTCATGCCATAGCCCTGCAATATGGTGATACCAAACTCTGCAAATAAATCAACATAATCAGGATTTAGGTACGCACCGCCACTGCAGATTGTATGAAGCCTCTCTCCAAACATTTTCTTACGGACCGGCTCTGCAGGAAGTCCTGCTGCCCTTACCTCCTCGAGCTTTCTGGCAAATGTCTCAATCATAAGAGGCACCATAAGAATCATGTCGGGAGTAAAAAGCTGTATATTTTTTGCCATGCGCATGATGGAATCATTGATGCATATTACCGACCCCAGTGAAATTCCTTTCAAAATATCCATGCTCAGACAGTATGCATGGTGTATCGGAAGCACAGACAAAATTACAGTGTGCGGTCCAATTTTCATGTCAAGGCATGTGGCATTTTCAGCCAGATTGTTATGCGTCAGCATGACTCCCTTGCTCTTTCCTGTGGTTCCGGACGTAAACATGATAGTGCAAAGCGCATCCTCTGCCACTGCCGGCTCGTAGCTTCCCCTGTTGTCATCTATAAGCCCATTAAACGAAAGCACCTGTGGACAATGCTCTGTACTGTTCATAGATACATACACATTTATATCATGACAGCTTTTAGCTGCAGCCTCAGCCACATCCGAACGTGCCTCATCAAATATAAGCATCCTCACATCTGCTCTGTCCAAAAGCTCACATATATCCTCTGCCGGAAGCGATGCATCGATTGGAACCGCAACACTTCCGCTTTCTGTGATTGCCAGATAGGATACTATCCACTCATATGATGAAGGGCCTATTACAGCGATATGCTGTCCTTTTTTACCAAGCTTTTCGATAGCATTGGCAAAGCTGTCTGTATCATTCTTAAGCTCACTGTAGGTTCTTGACTCTATCTCATTTTTGGATTTCTTCCATCTTATCGCATCATCCGCGCCGTAAGCTTCATTTGCATATGAAAGAATTTCAGGAATTGTGTGAAATAACATATTTTCTCCTATCTGCGCCGATTATGCGTCTTTTAATGTCTCAAGATAATCGACAGCTTCCTGTACTGTGCGGATTTCTGCAGCCTTTGTCTGCTCAATCTCCACATCAAAGGTATCCTCTATCTCCCCGAGCATGCTCATGAAGTCAAATGACGTGAAGCCCAGATCCTCCATAAAACGTGACTCTTCGTGCACATCTGCCGGCTGAACATCAACATAATTACAGATAATTTCCACTAATTCATCAAACATAATAATCTCCTTTTACCTAATACGTTTCCTAATCCACTACACTAATTTAATGATTTCGCCTATTGTAAGCTCAGGGTTTTCTGCTCCCTTGAACATGATTTTGCACAGGTAATAGTACATATACTCAAGCTGCTTTCTTGAGACTGCCTTGACCTGATGCTCGAAGCTGAAATCCAGTCCGTTGTCCTCCGGGCGGTGCATTACCGTTAGATACATAGCCTGTGTAGTCATGCCGTTCGGGTACCACTTAGTCTTGTATTTTATATCTCCCAGGTCGTTTAAGCCCTTTTCCTTTAAGGTCATAGGCTGATATGTAAGCGACATCGGCTCATATGTAAGCCCTGCCTTTGGCTGCGGATAGGTCTTTGAGCGCAGTGCAAAGTACTCTGTCGGGTTGTAGTTTGCATGGCGGAACAGCTCGTTTTGCTTATCCCTGATGGTATACACGGCATCAATAAAGCGTACATCCTTTGAAAAGCACGTCCTAAACGGAAACGAATGAATACGTGTGCCGCCTGACTTCTTCTCCTTGAGTGTCGCACGTCTGGCGATGGCATTGTTTACGGAGACATCATCGAAGCCGTTTTCCTTCTGGAAAAACGTCCTGATTCCCATGAGAAGCAGACAAGCAAGCGAAATATGATATTTCTCGCAAAAATCCATAAGACGCTTTGTCGGCTCAGCCTCCAGATGAAAGATATCAAGCGCTGAGGTGACATCATCCGATGCATTGAATGCACTCCTTAGCTTGTTATCATGCATCAGTTCTCTTGCCGCATCAAGCTTTGCTGTGCCGTCGATTCCGTTGTAGATTGGCTCCGACTGTCTGATAAGCTTCTCAAAGAACTCTCTGTCCCTAAGCTGTGCCTTACTTCCGGCTTCGTATGCCAGATCCTTCTTTATCTGCTCAATGTATGAGCACATATCCTTAGGAAAAGGTACTCCCTCGTACATGGCATTACAGTATATCTCAATAATATCCTTTAAAAATGCAATAAGTGACTGCGCATCAACCACCATGTGATGACCTAAGAAGTACACTCCATTAAAGCCATCAGGCATCTTTATCATCACGATTTTCGTCATAGGAGAGTCCTCAAACTCAAACGGCACCTGTGTCCAGCCTTGCATCTCATTCTCTGCCTCCTCCATGGTTAAATCAGTAAAATCCCTGAAATCGACAGTTCTCTCTTTAAAATCCTCATCCACATCCGCAATATACTGATAGCACTCTCCATCCTTATCCCTTGTAAAACGGATACGCATGGCCTCGTTTCTGGCATACGCGTAGTTGATTGAATCCCTTAGCACGTTCCAGTCGAGCTCCGTGCCAATTGTCAGACTTGTACCTATATTGAGCACAGCCATATTCGGACAGTACTTTGCATAGTACAAATGAAATTTTTGTGCAACCGTAATCGGATATACATTGTGTCCTTTTCTCGTCTTCATCATCTCATAACTCCTTCCAAAAATTTATCAAGTGCGTCCTCGAAAGCTTTCGTATTCTTGTAATAGCTCTCGCAGTGTCCTGCACCCTTTACTATCAGCTTTGTCTTTTGTGACGCGCAGCTTGCATAAAGCTCATCACACATGCTGCATGGCACAAATGTATCCTTATCACCATGGATAAACAAAATAGGCAGCTTCGCCTTTTGCACCTCTTTTGCAGCATTGCATTCATCAAGCCCATACCCTGCCATTTTTCTGTTCACAAAATCTGCAATCTGAATCATCGGAAAAGCCGGCAGATGGTACATGCTGTGAAGCACATGTGTAAATACCGCCTTAGGCGAGGTAAATGCACAGTCTGACACAATTCCCTTCACCTGCTCCGGCAGATTAAGTCCACTTGCCATAAGCACAGTGGCACCTCCCATGGAATTTCCCATCAAAACAATCCTTATGCCATTGCCTGCCTTCTTAATCATCCAGTCAATCCACTTAAGCGCATCATAGCGGTCCTTGCAGCCGAAGCCTATGAATTTACCCTCGCTTTGTCCATGTGCCCTCGCATCTACAAGCAGCATGCTATAGCCCTTCTTTAAATAGTAATTGGATATGCTGCTGTAATCAGACATAGCTTCACTTGTGTAGCCGTGAAAGCATATGACGGCTTTATCCGGATTACCTCCATCTATCCCCGGAAAATATGTGGCATGCAGTCTTAATCCATCATCGGACCTAATCCACACATCCTCATGAGCCTGTGCTCTCATCCACTCTCCGCGCGGCTTCATAAAGCTGTAATAGCTCTCCCAGTCAACCCCGGACATCTTCATCGTGCGCTCCTTCTTGGCATTGTAGCGCATCATGGTCCTCCTGTAGAAATAAGCACTGCCGCCTGCCTCTGCTGCAGCAATACCACCTAAAACACCTGCAATTATTCCCCACTTCATCTTCATCACCTACGCCTTCTTACTGTCTATAATCTGCTTCAGGCGAAGTGCCTTATCAATATTTCCCTCCACCTTGAGCTTGCCTGTTGTAAATGCAAGACTCGGATCAAGCCTTCCTTCTGCCAGCTTAAAAAGAGTCTCAGCGCTGCATATAAAAATCGCATCCCTGTCAAAATACTCATACGGCTCCACTGCCAGCACACCATCCTTTACCTCGGCATAGAAAATTCCCTCTGCCTCTCCTGTTATATTGAACTGAAAAGCAAGGTGCTCGCTTATATCGCTCACATCAGACTCCATAAACAGTCCCTTTACCTTTGAAAACATATCTGCATAAGTCATATCAATTCTCCTTTTCGACCACCGGTCAACTTGTTACTTCATTACAGTATCACTTTTTCGACCGTCGGTCAATATAAATATTTTCATTTTCAAACTATTCTGTTATTTTTTCATAAACTATCCAAACGTATCATATCATTTTTACCAAAACCTATTCCCCCGGTAAAATCTCATGGAAGAATCATATGGATTGTGATAATATATATTAAAATAAACGTAACTAATATAAGAGGATCCACTATGCCACATTCCACAAGACCAAATTCGGAAAAATACGAGAAGATACTTGAAGCGCTAAGAACCCTTTTAGAAACAAAAAAAATATCCCAGATATCTGTCAGCGAAATCGCCCAGACAGCCGGGATAGGCAAGGGTAGCATATATTATTATTTTTCATCAAAGGAGGCTATCTTTGATGCACTTATGGCAAAAAGCTACGAAGAGCCGCTTGCCACCGCAAAGGAGCTTGCAAAGCGCACCGATATATCTCCGTTTGTGCGCATGGCGATGATATTTCAGGCATGTCGCAACTCCTCTGCCGCCTTTTTAAAAATCCAGTCCGATGCCGGAAACGGTGTGCAGGAGAATGCATTTTTGCACAACAAATACATCAATTACCTGATTACTGAGCTAAAGCCGGTGACCGGTGAAATCATAAGGCAGGGAGCAGCTGAGGGACTTATCGTGTGCCAACAGCCTGATGCGCTTGCAGAGATTGTGCTTCTTGTGCTCGTCGTAAAGCTTGACAATACACTGATTCCGTCCACAAAAGAAGAGACCGAACAGACTATCTCTGAGCTCATCTCACTGCTTGAGAAGGGCACTGACAATCCTGAAGGGTCTCTAAATTTCCTGCGTGTATAAGGACACTATTTATGCTTTTTTCTAAAAAAATATTGGACTATTGCTGCCGGAATGATTCCTCCCAATAAAATCATTCCTTTTGAAAGCGCCGGTGTTTTACGTACAACGTGCGGTGACCTTTCCTTACTGTATCCTACATATATAGGCTTTTCTTCTTTGTCTGTGTAGTCTGCCTTTATATATCCGATAGCATTATCCCTATCCGGTACATATACCCTGATTATATCATTATGTAAATCACCATTAAAAGCTTTATATGCTGCCACTATCTCATAATCTGAGTGATGCGGCAGATACACAAAAAAATACTGTCTATTATCAACACACCATAACAAAAGCCATATTACAAATACCATAATAAGTGCTCTCATGTCTTCTTTTTCATTTGAATTTTCCATAATTAAACATGCCTCGATTTTAATTGTATATATACGTGTTACACTAACTCCGGCACTCTGTAGCCTGCCTCACTCATTGATTTCTCAAACTCATCCACTGACATTCCAAGCTTCTCAGCTCCCCTGTTCACCGAATAGTCCCCATCCTGAACCGATAAGAATATTTCTGTACGACGTCCGGTCTGAATGCCAGTCTCAATTCCAGTCTCAATGCCAGTCTTAATTCCAGCCTTCATACCTTCTCTTCTTTGTTCCTCACCATACTCTTTTGCATACTCTTTTGCATATTCTTTTGCATATTCCATTGCGTACTTTCTTACAGCTTCACTCATAGCACCACGTCCTTCCTTTTCTTTGTAATAAGCCACCGCTTTTGACAATGTCTCACTTTTTATCTGCTCCGGCCTGCACTGATGAAAATCTCTCATCATCCGACCTATATCATCATTACCTTCATACCTTCCATTTACATAGATAATATGCGAACCATCTCCAAAGGCTTCACCCGTTTCATCAACACGCCTTTGAATGTGATAACATGGCAGTCCTTTTCTGAACTTATCGTGATCATAAATAAAAATCACGTATGAATCCTTAATCTCCTTAAACTCCTGTCCTTCCTCCAGCATCCTCGCATCCATCATACTGCTGTGATATCTGGCTCTTTTGACATGCGATCCCTCAGCATTAATCTGCACCTCGATATCAATATGTCTGCCATCGACATCTGTTGCATGCACATCCAAGGTAATACATCTCCCACCAATCACTGGATTTTTTAATTCATCCTGCCCCCGGACGTCTATAACCTTAATATCACGCTCCATTATTACGCGAAGCAGTAACTCCGTTGTCTCGATATTCTGCCCGAATACAAGACTCATCAGATTGTCATCAAACAGCGTCATTTTGTCAATCAATCCGTTGATGATTACATCGTTTTGGCCATAATTACTGCCAAAAACCTCTTTTGTCTCTCCCGACATTATTCTCCTCCTGTTTAGTTGTGTAAGCAGGAAGAATAGAATATCGCATGATACAAAATTTCTTGTCAATATAAAGCATCAACAACCCCAGTCAGCTTCATTCACATAATGTTTCTCAATCGACATATCCATTTTCCCTGCTATTGATAGGTAACTTAAAGCATTGAAAATTTCCATGTCTTTGTCGAAAAATACTAAGTGGTTCTACCCTCTTCAAAGTGATACGCACCGATAAAAATGTGTACTGTGGTGTCGCTCAACAGAAATATAATGCTTTGGCTTGATTGTAGCATTAAAACCGCAAAAGGGCAATAAAAATATCAGGCAAATTCCTATTATCCTATTATAAAAGAGAGACAGCCGCGAAACCGCAAAAACAGCCGGACACATCTCTTACATATGTCTGACTGTTTTTATCGCTTACTATTCAGTTTTATTATAGCTATCCGCTAAATTCTCCTGTAGTGGTATGCAAAGTATATATTGCCGGCGATTGCGGTGAGCGTCCACGAAATGACGTATATGAGGTATAAGGACTGCAGTGTCTTAAAATACGCAAACACTGTGAGCAGCCATATAATCCTGAATACGACAGAGCCCATGACAACTATGATGGTTGGCATGACGCTTTTTCCGATGCCCCTGGCGGCGGCTGTGGCATTGTCCATGAAGGCTGATACACAGTAGACGAATGCCATCACACCGATTCTGATCTGTCCATAGTGTATCACGGCATCATCACTCGTAAAGAGCAAAAGGAACGGTCTTTGGAATATAAACAATGCCACTCCAAGCACCAGTCCCATCAGAAACGAGTATGCCAGGGTGATGAAAAATGTCCTAAGCACCCTTTCCTTTTTCCTCGCGCCCAGATTCTGCGCTATGAAGCTGGTGCATGCGGTGTAAAATGCCGCCATCATGTCATAGATAAGCGAATCCGCATTGGTGGCGGCTGAATTGCCCTCCACGACCACATGGCTGAAGGAATTGATGGATGTCTGGATACATATATTGGCTATGGCAAAGAGCGAGTACTGTATCGCAGCCGGCACTCCAATCCGAAGCACTGCTGCAGCTGCATCCCTGTCAATCGCTATATCCTTCATGCGCAGGCCGTAGCTACCGTATGTCTTCAGTAGAAACCTGATGATGAGAGTCGCTGAGATGTACTGTGCTATGATGCTTGCGATGGCTACTCCTATCACACCCAGTCTGCATACTATTACAAAGAACAGGTTGAGCACTATATTGATAATACCTGAGATACTCAGGTATATAAGAGGCCTCTTTGTATCTCCCACTGCGCTCAGCACACCGTTGCCGAAATTATAAAGCGCAAGCGCCGGCGAACCGCACAGATATATCATCAGATATGCTGTAGCACCGTCTATAAGCTCAGGCTTTGTATTCATCACTTCAAGCAGTGGCTTTGAAAAAGCCAGGCCTGTCACTAACAGTAAAAGTCCCGCTATAAAGCACAGAATGACCGATGTGTGGACGGTCTTATGCACCCTCTGATAGTCCTCTGCTCCCATGTGCAGTGCCGTGACAGCATTGACACCGCCTCCCATGCCAAGCAGTATGCCTGTTGTGAGTGTGATGATGATCGTCGTGGAACCGACCGAGCCGAGTGCTCTTGCACCTGCAAATTTTCCCACCACTGCCACATCCGTCATATTGAAAAATACCTGAAGCAGGTTTGAGAACATGAGCGGTATGGAGTAAATCAGTATCTTCCTTGCGAGTGGTCCGTTCACCATATCCAGTTCTTTGGTCTGTGTTGCTCTTGACTTCATTTTTTCCTCTTGTAAATCTATAATTATATATTAACACTGCCATGTGAACAGTACTCTAATTATAGATACGTTTCGTTCTTTTTTCAAGACTGTTGTTTACGCTTTACAAAAAAGATTATATAATAAAGTCAAAATGACTTAAGGGGTAAAAAATGTTTCTCTGCTGCGTCACGATATGAGGCACTTTCTGAATAATATAGCTGCCTTCATCGAAAACAATGAAAACGACAAGGCCTTAGCTCATAAACGATATGCCCGTTGCAACAGAAAGAGGGCATGGGCTTGGTACAAAAAGCATCAGACAGACTGCTGAGAGACTGGGCGGCAAATGCCAGTACAGTGTATCTGATACTATGTTTATCGTGAGAGTAATAATCTAATCTGATTCATATAAAATAGCCGGTGCTTAACACACCGGCTATTTTAATTCATATACAATAAATAATTCAAATCATAATTTAGAAATCTGTGAGGTTTGCAGCTCTCTTCTCAAGGAATGCTCCCATTCCCTCTTTCTTGTCGTTTGTATCATTTACAACACCAAAGAGGTTTGCTTCCATCTCAACAGCGTTCTTGATGTCCATATCATAACCGTTGTTGATAGCAGCCTTTGCAACTGAGATTGCGTAGCTTCCCTTAGAGATGATCTTTGCAGCCATAGCCTTAGCTGTTGGCATAAGCTCCTCTTTTGCTACTACCTTATTAACGAGACCGATGCGGTATGCTTCTGCAGCGTCTACATTGTCGCATGTGAAGATCATTTCCTTAGCACGTCCCATTCCTACTAAACGAGCAAGTCTCTGTGTACCGCCAAAGCCAGGGATGATTCCAAGTCCTGTCTCAGGCTGTCCGAAAATTGCGTTCTCAGAAGCGATTCTGATATCACATGCCATAGAAATCTCGCATCCTCCACCGAGTGCGAATCCATTGACAGCTGCGATTGTTACCTGACGCATATTCATGAGCTTGAAGAATGGCTCTGAAGCCTTGATTCCGAATGCTCTTGCCTGTGGTGCTGTGAAATTAACCATCTCTGAGATGTCTGCTCCTGCTACGAATGACTTGAACTCGTTGCCCTTCTTGTCAGGACCACCTGTAAGGATAAGCACCTTAACATCGTCTCTTGCCTCTATCTCTGTTAATGCTACATTTAACTCATCAAGAGTCTCACTGTTTAATGCATTAAGAGCAGCCGGTCTTGAAATTGCAAGTACTGCAATCTGATCTGCTACGTCAAGTGTTAAATTTTTGAACTCGCTCATTGTATAAATCCTCCTTAAAAAACCTATGTATAACCGACATTTCTGTCGTAATTTATAAAAAAATAGTAACACTTTGACAAATTTTTGTCAATGTCTGAATGACCTTTTTCAATAATATTTACCGTTTAATTTAATATACAAAATTTAAGGAGACAGTCTGCTTAATGCAAACTGCCTCCCGCCTTAGAAATAATATAATCAAATTATTTAATTAAATTAAATCAAAACTCAAATTACATAAGTCCATGTGTCCTGTTGTAAGCATTGCAGATCATATTTGAGTTCTTGATAAGGATATACATAGCGATGAATGGTCCGATTCCACAGATAAGTGTACCAAATATGCACCACATCAAAACAGTGGTTCCATTCTCCTGAATGACAAGTCCGTATCTGCCTGCATTATTTGCCAGTCTGTTGCCCAGCTTATAGTACCAATACCATGCATAAATACCGCATGTAATCATTGAAAGCAGGATAAATGCTACGAGACCTGATGTATTCTCGCCATCTCCATCACATGCTATATTGACATCATGAGCCATCTTGTAGATGAAATAATATCCATAAATACCACATGTAATAATAGACAGGATGATGTATGAGGCAAGACCTCTGTCGTCCTTTAACTTCTCTCCCCTGTATGGCGGAGGAGTCTGACCACCATTGTTCTGGTAGCCTGTATTGTACTGTCCGGCTCCGTTATTCTGGTAGCCTGCGTTGTACTGTCCGGCTCCATTATTCTGGTAGCCTGCGTTGTACTGTCCGGCTCCGTTGTTCTGGTAGCCTCCATTGTACTGTCCACCTGCATTCTGCTGGTTTGCACTGTTTCCTGTGAAGGATTGCTTTACCTCATCAAATGCACTTCCAAGCTCCTGCTCTGCTGCATTGAATGCCTCTCCTGCTTTGTTGACAAAATCCTGTGCCTTGGAAACAGGTGCTCCACAGTATGGACAGAATTTTGTTGAATCAGGAATTTCTTTTCCACATTTCTCGCAAAACATCTTCTTTCTCCTTTTTTATTTGCTATTTATTATACGGATGATACGAAACAGGATGTTGTTTTGCGGCTCAAAAACCACTACATCATCGCCTGACCATATCAATCTACACATATAAACTATAGCAAACATAATGATGATTGTAAATATAATTATTTTATAAATTTTAATATTTATTTTAGATTTACACAAAAGCACTATTACCGCAATAGGCACAAGCCAAAAAAGCGGATGGTATGCAAATGCCTTTGCTATATCAAGCTGTAAAAATGCCATCCATGCCCTCGACATGCCACAGCCTGCACATGATATTCCGGTGATGAACTTAATGGGGCATGTGATGCCTATCGACTCCATAGCTGTGTAAAGTACCACTACGGCTGTGACAGCACATATGAGCTCTTTTCTTTCATTTTTTCTTCTATTATTTCTTTTATTGTCCATACAAATGTTATCTCAAAAAGTATGCACTGTAAGGTGGCAGCTCAAGGCCACCGTTTAAAGTAACCTGCTCACCTGTAATCAGGTCTGTTGCTTCACCCTTTCCCATATCAAAGCCTGCGAAAAACGGCTGGTCTGCGGCATTGATGCACACAAACACCTTTTCGCCATCACATTCACGACCGAAAACGCACTGGCCGTTTGTGAGCACAACCGAATAGAAATTACCGTAGCAGAGTGCCTTTGACTGCTTCTTTGCCTCTGCGAGCTTTGAAATCCATTCAGTCAGTTCATTCCACTGTGGCGCTTCAAAGCATGCCCTAAGCGCCGGATCACCGTCTTCTTTTTTTGCCTTCTCTCCCCACTCACTGCCATAGTACACACAAGGGATGCCCGGCATACCAAATGCAAGTGCATAGATTAGTGGCAGATGCTTTTCATTGGTCAGTATGCTTGCCACTCTTGTCACATCATGATTGTCCACAAATGACAGGAGGTGCTTACCCTTGTAGAGAGTCCACTGCTCCGGTCCGAACTGTCTGAGAAGCGAATGATTTATCTCAAACATATTCATGGAATTAAAGCTCGAGTACAGACCCTTATAGCACTCATAGTTCGTTACCGAGTGAAGCATCGCATCATTCATAATCTGGTTGTAGTCACCATGCAGTGTCTCTCCCACCAGGAAGAAATCCGGCTTTAGTGAGTCGCAGAACTCCCTTAGTCTTCTGAGGAAATCATGGTCGAGGCAGTATGCCACATCAAGTCTCAGCCCGTCTATATCAAACTCGTCTACCCAGCCCTTTATCGCTGAAAAGATATGCTGGATTACATCCTCATTTCTCAGATTAAGCTTGACCAGATCATAATTGCCTTCCCAGCCCTCGTACCACAATCCATCATTATAGTTTGAGTTGCCGTCAAAGGCTATACGGTCAAACCAGTTTACATATGGTGAGCTTTCTCTGTTTTTAAGCACATCCTGGAACGCCCAGAAGCCTCTTCCCACATGATTGAACACACCATCCAGCACTACCTTTATGCCGTCCTTGTGCAGATTATCACAGACCTGTGCGAAGTCCTCGTTTGTGCCAAGCCTTGTGTCTATTTTTGTATAATCCCTTGTATTATATCCGTGTGTATCCGATTCAAACACCGGTGAAAAATAGATTGCATCTGCCCCAAGCTTTTTGATATGAGGTATCCAGTCATTCACTTTCAAAATTCTGTGCTCCAAAACACCATCATTCTCAAATGGTGCTCCACAGAAGCCTAACGGATAAATCTGATAAAATACACTTTCATATGCCCACATTATTTTGCCCTCCTTGATAGTTGTGTAGTGGTTTTGTACCTGTTATCTGTTATCTATTATACACAATTATGTACTTATATGCTACATTTTTTGACTTACTTTTTACCTACATTAAGTATTTTGTTACCTAGTATAATTAAATTTCTAATAGAAATTTCTAATAGAAATTCCTGTAGATAACACATGCAATAACCACATGGATAAAGAAAATAAGCGGCATCCCCTTTACAAAATACCAATGCTTTGTCTTGTGCCTGAAGGCATACATCCCAGCCCAGGTACCGGCGCTTCCACCCAGCAGGCTGAGCCCAAATAATGTCTTCTCCGGGATGCGCCATGCGTGTGCCCTGGCCTTACACTTGTCAATTCCCATCGCAGCAAAGCCTGCTATATTCATAAGAAGCAGATAAATCAGAAAAATTTTCATATAAATAATGCTCCATTCTATTACTCCGCACATAAATTTATAAATATATAAACATATCTGCATATATTAATAAGTCCACAAAAAACAATAGCCCAGCCTTTAAAGGCCGGGCCATAAATTAATTATTAATTCTTAGCTTTTTTAGAAACCTTAGCCGGTGCAGCCGCCTGCTTTTTGATGGCGCTCTTGCCCAGATAAAGCTTCATCACATACCACAGCTCTGTAGCGATGCAGATTGAAGAATATGTTCCGCAAAGCACACCTACCATGAGTGGTAATGAGAACTCTCTGATTGATGTATGACCAAAGATAAAGAGTAACAATACCATAACAAATGTAGTAAGCGAAGTATTGATGCTTCGTGAAAGTGTCTGTGTAAGGGACTCGTTTGCTATATCAGCAAGCTCATCTGCTGAGTACTTCTTGATACCGTGAAGGTTCTCACGGATACGGTCAAAGATAACGATTGTATCGTTGACTGAGTAACCTACGATTGTAAGTATACATGCGATAAACGTACTGCCGACTGAGATTCTGATAAGTGCATATGCTGTGACTACAACAAGCACATCATGTACCAGCGCAAGGATAGCACTTGAAGCAAATCTGATGTCCTTGAATCTGAACCAGATATATAACAGCATGAAAATACATGAAATAATAACTGCCTTTACAGCGTTTGTTCTCATCTCTCCACTGATTGTTGAGCTGATACTCTGAGTCTCTATAGTTGATGCATCAACATTGAAATCCTTCTCAAGAAGAGCTGCGAGATCCTGTCTCTCATCGAGTGAAAGTGTACGTGTCTTTAATGTGACATCATGGCTGCCCTGAACTGTAGTAACCTGCACTGCACTATTGCCAAGGAGCTTTGATACTGAAGGCACGATGTCCTTCTCAACCTCTGCGGCTGTATAATCCTTGCCAAAGTCTGCAGTGGTTGATGTACCACCTACAAACTCAAGACTGTAGTTTAATGCATTGCCGCTTGTAGCACCGAAATAAATCATGCCGCCGATACCTGCAAGTATAACTACACCTGAGATAACAAAGTATTTAACTCTGTTCTGTACAAATCTGATAACCTTTCTCTTCTTTGCCTTGCCGTAGAACTTCTCAGCTCTGACACCGACACCGTAAAATGCTCTTGTAAGGTATTTTGCAATAAAAAGAGCTGTAAACAGTGACAGAATAATTGAAATCATAAGTGTGTATGCAAAGCCCTTTACTGTACCTGAACCGAGCACCATAAGCACAAGTGCTGCGATAAATGTAGTAACCTGTCCATCGAGGATGGCTGAAAGAGCCTTCTTGTAGCCCTCATTTACTGCAGCAAGCACTGATTTGCCACCTGCGATTTCCTCACGGATACGGGCAAATACGATAACGTTTGCATCTACTGCCATACCGATACCAAGGATGATACCCGCGATACCCGGCAGTGTAAGTGTAATCTCAAACCAGTAAATAAACAGTACTGTAAGCATTGAGTAGAGTGCAAGTCCGATAGATGCAACCACACCGAGTATACCATAGAGCACAATCATGAATATCATGATTAAGATAATTCCGATAATTGCAGCCTTTACTGCATTTGTGAGCGCTGTTCCACCGAGCTGTGCGCCAACAACATTTGACTCTAACTCCTCAAGCTGGAGGTTGATGGCTCCGACACGGATAAATGTTGCAAGGCTTGTTGCCTCGTCGTAATCCTTCATTCCGTTGATTACACAGTTACCATCTGAGATAACGGCGCTTACTGTAGGAACGCTGATGAAATGATCATCATAGTATATACCGATTGACTGTCCTGCATCCTTTGCCTTCTTTGTGGCATCTGCCCATGTGTCAATAGCCTTATCCTTGAGCTTTAATGAAACAACAGGCTCCTTGGTTGATGTAGATGATGACTGGTCATACTGGGCGCTTGCATCCTTTACATCGTTACCATCGAGGATGACTGAGCCATTGGCCTTTAAGGTGTCAATATCATAGTTGAGCTTGTAGCCGCCCTCAACCGATGTGTCCTGTGTATAGTTGGCATTTCCGTCACTGTCATACTGGGCGATGAAGTACAGTGATCCCGGACTTCCAAGATCCTCGAGTACCTTGTTAGGGTCGTCAACACCCGGAATCTCTACAGTGATACGGTCATCCCCGCTCTTGTATACAGAGTACTCTGTTGTGTAGCTCTCTGCACGCTCCTCGAGCTTTGCGATAGTATCATTTACATCCTTGTCTGAAGGATTCTTGTCCTTGATATGGTAGGTGATTGAAACACCACCTGAGAGGTCGAGACCAAGCTTGATATTCTGATAATCCTTATCCTTGGTGCTCTCACCATTAGCAGTTGCCTCCTGCTTTTGCTTTGTGTCGGTGATTACTGCAGTGGAATACCAGCCCAGCAAGCCGATACAAATGACTGCCACAAGGATAATCACCCAACTCTTTCCTTTTTTCATTTTCTTATACCTTCCTGTCATTTTGCTACCATCCATATAAGTATATAGATGGCAAATATATTCGCACACGGGTCACAAATACCGCTATCCGTTTCCCGTGACAAATTCAAATTATTGTGCATCATCTGCCATATCAGCCTCTGCTGCCTTAATCATGATAGCGCACTCTATACGCTTCTTCTGCAGCTCGCAGCCTAAATCATAGGCATCAGTGATTGTGCCGTGGAAGTTGTATGAGTTGGCGGCACAGCCACCGCTGCAATAGAATCTGGCAAAACAGTTGCGACATTTTTCCTTGGCATAAACATTACAGCACTTAAACTCATCCTGGATGTCAGTGGCCTTGATGCCATCCCAGACATTACCCATAAGGAAGTCCTCATTGCCCACAAACTGGTGGCATGGATATAAATCTCCCCATGGAGTCACTGCCAGGTACTCTGTTCCTGAGCCACAACCGGAAAGACGCTTATATACACAAGGTCCTCCCTCTAAATCTATCATAAAATGGAAGAAATTGAAGCCGTTTCCTGCCTTGTTTCTCTTTACCATCTCTGCTGCAAGTCTGTCGTACTCATCAAAGAGCACAGGTAAATCAGAATCCTTAAGTGCATACTCATCTGTAGGCTGTGCCACTACAGGCTCAACCGAAATCTGCTTGAAACCTAAATCAGCCAGATGAAGCACATCCTTTGAAAAATCAGTATTGAAATGTGTGTATGTACCTCTCACATAGTACTTGTCCTGATGTCTGCTCTCCGCAAACTTCTGGAATTTCGGAACAATAAGGTCATAACTGCCGGCACCCTTTCTGAAAGGTCTCATGCGGTCATGAACCTCCTTGCGTCCGTCGATACTAAGAACTACATTGTCCATCTCTTTGTTGGCGAACTCCATAATCTCGTCATTTAAGAGCACACCGTTTGTAGTGAGTGTGAACCTGAAATGCTTGTCATGAAGCTTCTCCTGCTCTCTTCCATATGCCACAAGCTGCTTCACCACATCCCAGTTCATAAGAGGCTCTCCTCCAAAGAAGTCTACCTCTAAGTTTCTTCTGCTGCCTGAATTGGCAATCAGGAAATCAAGTGCCTGTTTTCCGGTCTCATAGCTCATAAGAGCTCGTCTGCCGTGATACTCGCCCTCCTCTGCAAAACAATATCTGCAGGCAAGGTTGCAGTCGTGCGCTATGTGAAGGCAAAGTGCCTTTACAACTGTCTGGCGCTTCTTGAAATCTATGATACGCTCTTTGTATGTATCTTCTGTGAAGAGCTCTTCATTATCCTTAAGCTCATTTACTTCCTGTATTGCTTCTTCTATCTCCGTCTGTGGATACCTGTCCACAAGCTTTTCAATAATCTCCTTAGCTGAACTGTCCTCAAACAGCTCAATAACGTCATATGTGACATCATCCACCACATGGATTGCGCCACTGTTGACATCTAAGACAATATTATAGCCGTTGTTCTTGTACTGATGAACCACTACAATATTCCTCTCTTTCTATACACATTTTAAAATTACACTGCGAAAAGAGTGTGCACCTATCAGCGCACACTCTTTAAATCCGCTTCACCTATGACTATTTGTACTGCTCACAAGTCTGGTTTCCAACTGTACAAGATGTCTTGCAAGCTGACTGGCAAGATGTCTGGCACTCGCCACATCCGCCCTTTTTAACTGTGTTCTGTAATTTTCTTGTATTTAATGTCTTTACGTGTTTCATTTTTATCTCCTTTTCATTTAACGATGTCTCATTGACACATCATATTTGCTTTCAACATTATATCACAGCATTATCAATATGAAAAGTCCTTTTTTAGCGAAAAACAAGCGCTGAAAACATTACCAGAAGGAGTATTATCAAAAGCTCGAATATATTTTTTGATTCACCTATATCTATGACCACTGTTGCTATCACATACGTTATCCAGTATGCTACGACCGTCACCCTGATAAAACGTCTGCGGTGAAAGCAGCATTTGAGCAAAAATCCGCACACAAGCCCCACCACTATATTGACCGCCATGGCAAGTGCAAACTTTATCCACTCCGCCATGTCGACAAAGCACTGTACTATGGAAAGTATGATAAGGCACAAAAGCGCCGTAAGATGCATGATACATATTGTTATCACAGGACCTTTGATTTTTCTCCACATAAAAACGCCCTCCACACATCATATATATGTGCAAAGGGCGGTAATTATTCATGTATGAAATTCATTCGTGATTACAGCTCACAGTTATTAACTGTTCTAGGGAATGGGATAACGTCACGGATATTGCCCATGCCGGTAAGATACATTACGCATCTCTCAAAGCCCAATCCAAAGCCTGCGTGTCTTGCAGAGCCGTATTTTCTTAAGTCAAGGTAGAACTTGTAGTCATCCTCTGAAAGTCCAAGCTCATTTATTCTGGCAAGAAGCTTGTCGTAGTCATCCTCTCTCTGGCTTCCACCGATGATTTCTCCGATTCCCGGCACGAGACAGTCAACTGCTGCAACGGTCTTTCCGTCGTCATTCAGCTTCATATAGAAGGCCTTTATCTCCTTCGGATAATCTGTGACAAATACAGGGCGCTTATAAATCTGCTCTGTAAGGTATCTCTCATGCTCTGTCTGTAAATCACAGCCCCATGATACCTTGTAATCAAACTTGTCATTGTGTTTTGAAAGGATGTCGATAGCCTCTGTGTATGTCACACGTGCAAAATCATTTTCAACAACATTTCTTAATCTGTCAAGGAGTCCCTTGTCCACGAAATTGTTGAAAAATGCCATCTCCTCAGGTGCATTTTCAAGCACATAGCTGATAACATACTTGAGCATGCTCTCTGCAAGCATCATATCATCCTCAAGGTCTGCAAAAGCAATCTCAGGCTCAATCATCCAGAACTCTGCCGCATGACGTGTGGTGTTTGAATTCTCCGCACGGAAGGTAGGTCCGAAGGTGTAGATATTCTTGAATGCCATAGCATATGTCTCGCCGTTTAACTGTCCTGAAACAGTAAGGTTGGTAGGCTTATTAAAGAAATCCTTTGAGAAATCCACCTTTCCTTCCTCTGTCATAGGGAGATTGTTCAAATCAAGTGTGGTCACCTGGAACATCTCTCCTGCACCCTCACAGTCACTTCCTGTGATAAGCGGTGTGTGCACGTACACAAAATCCCTCTCCTGGAAGAATTTGTGAATAGCATATGCGCAGAGTGAGCGCACCCTGAAAACTGCCTCAAAAGTATTTGTACGAGGTCTTAAGTGTGAGATTGTACGAAGATACTCAAATGTATGTCTCTTCTTCTGCAGAGGATAATCCGGTGTGGATGCACCCTCAACAGTCACCTCTGCGGCTTGAATCTCAAATGGCTGCTTTGCATCCGGAGTAAGCACAAGTGTACCTCTTACGATAATTGCAGCTCCGACATTGATCTTGCCAACCTCATCATAGTTGTCTAAGCCATTTCCGTATACAACCTGGATTGGCTCAAAAAATGTACCGTCGTTTACCACGATAAATCCAAAATTCTTTGAATTACGATTGCTTCTGACCCATCCTCCGATAGTCACCTCTTTGTCAGCGAATTTGTCCTTGTTGCGGAAAATCTCGCGTATGTTTGTAAGTTCCATTATCTAATCCTCCATTTAAGCTGCCTGCGCATCACCACAGGCAGCATATTTATCGTTATTATTCGGCATCCGCGCTGCCACTTGAAGTATCCGGCGCTGCACTGCCATCCTCAAATGTCACATTTGCTTTCTCTGTGACTGTATCAATAGCCTTGTTTACAAGGTACTGGTTCTTAAGGTATGTCTTTCCCTCATCCTTGTGTCCGCTTCCAAAATACTTGTATACCTCAGAAGCCTTGCTGAACTGACCATTGCTGGCTGATACGATGTAATCCACATAGCTGTTGAAGGCATCATCATCCATCTTGATATTTTCCTTCTCAGCGATAAGTCCAAAGATGAACTCTGTCTTTATCTGGTCTGTCAGATTCTCCTTCCACTTCTCTGTGGCCTGATCCACTGTCATGTTGTAGTTGGACTTTAAATATTTCTTAAGTGTCTGTCCATCCTTGACATTTTCTTTGGTAAATGAAGCAATATACTCATTGAGTCTGGCCTGTAGATACTCATCAGGAATCTCGACTGTGCTGTTTTCAATCATGTAGCTCTTTATCTTGTCTACCTCAGCGCTGTAGAGCTGCTGCTTCAAATCCTTCTCAATCTGTGTGGTAAGCTGGGCATTTGTTGTCACTCCGGCCTTTCCAAACACTGTGTTGACCTGCTCGTCAGTCATATCAGCAAGTGCAACAGGATCTGCTGAGTAAATGCCCTTTACTGTATACTCAAATGTAACTGTCTGTCCGTTTAAGTCGTCATTGCCATAATCCTCAGGAAATGTCACGTCACCCTTAACCTTGTCACCCACCTTGGCTCCGATTATAGGCTTTGTAAATCCATCAATAAAGGATGAACCGCCGACCTGGCTATTATTTGTCACATCAAGCATCACATCTGTAGCTGAGCCACCATCAAATGCTTTGCCATCCTTATATCCTGTGTAATCAACCTTGACATAATCGCCATCTGCAACTGTATCACGATCTGTAACCTGCTTGTACGCATCTGCACCATATGACTGAAGCACATTGGTCAGATATGTCTGCTTTGCTGTATCGTTTATCTCATAATCGTTTGAGACAGTAATTGCAACACCTGAATAGTCTGCAAGCTTTGTAACCTGCTTTGCGTAGTCTATGTCAAACTGTCCGCTTCGCATCGTCTCGCTGCCGGCCTCGGTGCCTGCCTCTGTTGCGCTCTTTGAGCCACCCTTTTTGCTCTTGCCGCTTATTACAGCAACAAGCGCAATAATTACCACGATAAGTGCAATCACAATCACCGCTATGACTGCCTTCTTACCTGTATTCTTCTTCTCACTCATTGAAATCCTCCTGAAATCTGTAAGTCATGTTATTTATATGTATAATGCCCTGCCACGGCAAAAAACGCGTTCACAAAGCACCACACCTGTCTACAATATCACATATCAGACTAAATTACAACGAGTGAAAATTTCTTTATCTTTGCACAGCTCTTTAGAGCCTCCCATGATACCCTCAACCCACGAATATATTACATATCTTCTCCAGCCATCAGCCAAAAGAGCAATTTTCTTCATTAATAAATACCCCTTTGCGTCTTCTAAAGACCTTTTCCAAAATATAGTTCTATTATACTACGATTTTACCTATTCTTGCAATAAAGATTGATTTTTTTTAGCATATTTGATAGAATCAATTTAAATAAGCAAATTTTTAGGAGGGATACGTTTTGAATCCAGCATTAATCGTACTTATTGTTATCGCAGTAGTGCTTGTGGTAGCATTTATAGTATTAACAATCCTCGGTAAAAAAGCACAAAAAAGAAAGGAAGAGCAGGACGAACAGATAGCTGCTGCATCACAGACAGTCAATATGCTAATCATTGACAAAAAGCGTATGAAGCTAAAGGATGCCGGTCTCCCACAGCAGATTATTGAGCAGACACCAAAGCTTATGCGCCGCTCAAAGCTTCCTGTAGTCAAGGCCAAGGTCGGACCAAGAGTCATGTCTCTTATCGCAGACGAGCAGATCTTTGATGAGATTCCTTTAAAGAAAGAGGTCAAGGCTTCTGTCAGCGGTATCTACATCACAGCTGTCCGCGGTATCAGAGGACCTCTTGAGAAGCCTAAGAAGAAGAAAGGCTTCCGTGCAAGAATGGCAGAAAACTACAGCAAGGCCAACGAACAGCTCAAGGCTGAGGAGGCTGCAAAGGCTGAAAGAAAAGCTGCTAAAGCGGCTGCCAAAAAGGCCAAGCAGAAATAATATCATGATTTAATTTTCATGTACATAAACAGAGCATGTGGGATGGCTTTCATCCCCACATGCTCTGTTTTTTATATGCTCTATCCATATATGCTTTATATATTTTTTACCCCATAGGCTTGGCAGACTTTTATGCAATTTTGACTGCTGCTCCTTTTTTCTTCACAGCTATATTGATGTGACAGTCGCCTACAAATTCATAGTTGACATCAAGTGCATACTTTACCTCTGCCCTTATCTCGTCCTCAGTCTCCTTTACCTCTATGCTTGTGGCATCAATACCTATCTGGATACTTCCAAACGGTGTATAATAATATGTCAGGTTTTTCTTTCCCTTCTCAAATATCATATGTACACTCATAGGTCCCTTGCGGGTGAACTCAAGATAATTGTCATTGAATTTAAGCATATTTTTGAGTGTCTGGGTCTCACCCTCCATTATCTCCTCAAAAAGCACATAGTGCTTGTTATTTCTTATATAATACTCTCCCGGGGCAATCACCTCTACCGCATCCGACTGCTGGTCCGGTGCGAGCTGCAGGCCCTTTAATGATACTACTACATCCTTTGTCATTTCTTTCTCCTTATCCTCTTGCATATCTAAATTAATTCACGCTTTAATAATTTGTCATCACATATTTTCTTTTAATATATTTTTTCAGCATGAATATACTAACTGTTTTATCTGAAAATATCAAGGATTTTTAGTTTTATTTCATATTTTCCACTGTCAAATATGCTCTCATACTCGTCCGGAGTGAGTACCTCCTTAAGATTTTCCTTTGCTTCGTCCTCCACCACCTCGTACACACTGCCCCTAAAGCACATGTTTGGATACAGCACGCACCACCAGTTATGACCGGCTCCATCGCCCAGTGTTATTTCAAGCGCCTCGTAATTTCCCTCAGGAAATGTATAGTCCCCATACGTCTTTTCCGGGAAATCGGTGTGTGTAAGCTCTGCCGATGCGCCATATGTAAAACCGTTTGCTGCAAGCGTCTCCTTTGATACCGCTATTATTTCGTCCATATGGTCATTTACGGTGGCTCTGGTTTCTTCGATATTTTCGCACTCCAGCAGATATGGCTCTATGTAAGCCCCTACTGCATCGCGCACCTGCTTTTTCACATTCTGATCTGCTTCGCTGTCGCTGTTTGCCAGCACGTGGAAACGCAGGATTTTGCCGGCGATGGATTTTTGCATGTCGGCTGTACACGCTATACTATTGGTGTTTGCGGCAGGTGTATGATTTTTTGCAGCTATCGCTGCCGTAAGGGATATTATTGCTATGGTTGTTATTATTATTTTCTTTCTCATGTAAACAAGTATTGCCTTATTTGACGAGCTTATTCATCCTTTTTGAAAATTTTACCGGTTTTCATGAATTTCATTCGTATAGTCATCCAGCAATGTGCCAAGTGTAATTATCGGTTCCCCATCCTCATGATTCTCCTTATTCATTTTCTGCTCATAATAATCACCCATGTTATCAAAGATATCGTTTATATCATCTGCTATGCACACATATGTGTTTCTCGGAAATTTTTGGATGTCTTGCAGTATTCCATGAAGCTTGCATAAGCTGCTTTATCATTTCTAAGTGTTTTTCCTATTAAAATCACCTTCAGATGATTGGTATCGGCTTTTTGTGACAGCCGATCCTCGAAGCTGTCCACGGCTGTTTTGATATCATATGCATATTCCGGTTCGTATGATTTGTCCATGTTATAGTAGAACTCTATATATCCGCTATTTTCATTTGTCGAAACATCTCTGTGGCTAACATATGCTTTGTTATCAGTTACTTCTTTATCGGTTATTTCGTTAGTATCTACATCTATAATATCGACCGCCGCAAGTGTCGGAAAACAGCGCTCCTCAAGTTCCACTGCACTGCAGCCGGTGAGCATGAGACCTATCGTCAGCACTACTATGACCGGTATCGCTATGCACATTAAAAATCCAAGATATTTTTTCACGATTTCATCTCCACTTTCAAGAATATATGCTAGGGTCACTGTGACTGCTATGACAAAAATGATGCACCAGCTTCTAATAGTGCTCTTTTCCTTGTCATGGCTTTTCTGTCTGTCAAAGCCAAATTGCTTATTGCTACAGGAATGCCGGTTTTTATTAAATGTAAATATAATTTTTCCCGTATTTTCAGCAAAATTCTCACATCTTAAAACCGCATAATAAAGGCTCATATTGAGTACTGAAAACAGCGTGAAAAACCACACCGACAGCATCAGTGCATCTGCCCTCTTGAAGAAGCTGCCTTTTATCTGCACATCACTCATCAGTACGACAGCCGGAAACTCTATTTCCGACAGTGAATATTTTCCAAAGTTTCCAAGCAATACTGCATACAATAAAAAAAGAATGCCTGCATATGTGAATATTGCTTTACTCACACTCCCTCGTATCTGTGAGGCAGTGCGCTCCCTTACAAACAGTATATTGAACACGGAAATGGATGCTGCAAACACATAGTATGCGCCCGCAAATATATCCGCTATGCCAAAGTCCACACCGACTCTGTCCTTAATCATCAGATAGTCTAATCTCATATCCGATAGCGCAAACAAAAGCATAGCGGCAAGCGGTATCAGCACAAAGAAAAATACTACCTCGTATACCCTGGCACGGCACTCCACTCCGCCACTTAGCGCATAAGCGCATACCGCCATTATCACAAGAAGTACAACTGTAAATGACTCATCCGGTATAAGGCTGTCACGTATCAGCTTTACAAATATCCATGCAAGAAATGCGGCCTGTGACAGCTCGTATATTGCAATAATTAAATCATAAATTAATATTTTTGCATGTGCTGTTTTACCAAAGCTTCTGTCATATATACTTTTCTTCTGATCTCGTACCTCGCTTACTATCCACATAAACAGCCATGCCATGAAAACACCAAGTGCGATTGAGATAAAACCATACTTTCCCAGTTTCGCCAGATTGTTTGGAAGCACCAGTGTGCCGACTCCAAGCAGATTAAAGACGTATAGCCTGTATAGCTGGCGGGGCGATATGCTTTCGTTTTGTGCAAATGTATCTCTTTTACCCATATTTATAGCCATACTTTAATTCCTTTCAAAGTAAAGTATGGCTATAAAATACAATTAATATACAATTCTTAATCTATCATTTTTATCCTGGTATTCCCTATTCCTCTTTTATGTCAATATTCTGCACCTTATCCTCACTTATGAATATCTTTGCATTTGGAAATGCCTTACACAGGCTTTCTACCTCAGTTTCATCTTTTGACAAAGGGGTATCATATATGCATATCGTTTCCAGATTCTTTAGCGATTTTAGATCATCTGCATCTTTTATATTGCTACCCCATAAGTATATTTCTTTTACCTTTGAACAATTTTTGAGAAAACCGAAATCACTAACTGTACTATCGTAAATCTTAATAACTTTCATATTGCAGCATTTTGCTAAAAAATCAAAATTTGAAATATTACAGTTTTCCAAATAATTTGAAAAAGAAAAAATTTCTATTCTTTTCAAACTTGGGACTATATCTGATAATTCTTTTTGATACTTTTGTGCCTGCTCATATAATAAAAAATCAATGTCTTCCTCTTTTTTTAATGGCTTCCATTTATCGCCTCCACCATTTATTGTTAATATCCTCAAATTTTTACAAAGTTTTATATCTTCTAAAGTATCATACTTTCCTGGAAAACCTATATTCAATTCCTTTATAGCATATACATCTTTATATTTTACATTCTCTGGATTAACGTTTGGTCCAATTGTTCTGCTTATCTCATATGCCATGTTGGAGTCTTTAAATTTTACATGACGATTCATGTATATATATCCAAGTATCACCACGAATATTACCACAAGTATTACCAACATTATATATAGATTATTCTTTTTTTATAAAAATTTTTTTATCATACCACTATTCCCCCTCATTATAATTTTCAATCACATTAAAAATCAAAGGATCTCTATTCATTATTTTTATACTATTTAGAATAATATATATATCTTCATATTTTTTAGTTTTATTAAACCAAGACATATTTATCCCATCTTTAGGATATCCAATTTCAATCGCAAAATCTCTATGCTCTTTCATGTACTTATTATAGGATTCAACAATCTTTTTCGTTTCCGGTCCTGGATATAAATATATCTTACACGTCTCTGGATTTTCATTTACATCATTTGCAACACATATTAGTCCAAATTCATCAACAATCCAACCAATGTGATTGGCAAATTCACTCACCGATATTGTTTCCGCTGTTTCTAATTTACTCTCACTATTATCACAAATATCACAAACTGACGATATAATCCCAGACCCCGGGATTTTACCAATTAGCGAAGATGTTATCTGATTTACTACACTATCCGACAGCGTACCAAGCATATTTGTATTTTTATCAACTCCTGCATTTGCCCTTATGTACTTTATCCCTTTGTTCGCAAGATCATCCTGTCCTCCCTGATCAAATCCAGCAAATGAAGTGGTCATTACTTTTTTATTGTTGACTTCTCCTTCTATTATTGTTGGCTGTGAAAAATATGGATAATACACAGCAGTCAAATCTCCGGCTTTATTATTTTTAATATCAATAAGATTAGAATTTAACTCTTTTATAGTACCATCCAGCTTTATTTCTCTTACCATAACCAGGTCTTTATTTTTACCAAACTCTTTAAAAAAAGTATTATACTGTGCTGCTGTAGAAATCCATCTATTTCTTTCATCACTTTCTGATGTATATCCTATTGCAATCCATATTTGTGTAACCCTGTTTATAGCTGCAGATAACCCATTATATTTTTTATTTAAAGAGTACCAATACTTTTCTGTCTTTCCTTCAATACCATTATCAAAAACAACAGGATTTCTTTCTCCGTTCTTTGGTTTCTTAATCGTATAGCAATCTACCAGAATTTCCTCTAAAATGTCGGCATCACCATTTTTAATAATATATTCCGCAATCATATTGTATTCTTCATCTGATATGTCATCGGCATCTTTATCTAATATATTTTTCCAATTTACTCCTATTATATTCTCTGTTTCCTTTGGAAGCGAATTTATAAATCCATCTTTTGAAAAGTTATTCTCAAAATTCACATCTGAAATTGACTCTTTTAATTTATTAATTATAGTATCAAAATCTGTCATCCTATCATTAAAATCTCTAAATATTGTTGCATAAGTTTCATCAACATTAATTACATCCCTAAAAATATCATCAATCTTTTTTTTGCTGTATAATTCTCAAAATCTGATATATCTCTTAGATAGCTTTGAAAATTTGACAAATCATCTTCAAGTTCAAGCGAATTAAAAAAATTCGATATATTTAATGGTATATCGCTAAAAAAAATCCAGTATCTCACCATCATCTGAAACTCCTGACTGCAACGCATCATAAGCCTCCTGTGTAAATTTTTCTTATTCGTCCCATTTTATTTTACTTCTCCTTTTATCTGTTCAGCACATCTCTGGTCTGTATCTTCAAAATTACCATTTATTTTTACGATAAAATCAGCCGTTGCCTGTATAAGACCTTGTAAATCCGTCTTTACATTTTCAATTATCTTTTCTCCCTCTTGTATGGCAGTGTAGGCCATGCCTTCATCACCTTCCTGCTTACTTTTTGAAATATTAACTTCATTTATTTCATTTATCAATTCCTGTAAGTCGTTAACAGCTTCATCAATACCATTTCTATCAATTTGTAAAACATTGCTCATAACATATTCTCCTTAGTAAATTTCTCTGTCTGCCTCATCAATATCCTGTATAAATTTTTGCATATTGCTTTTATTGTTATCGCACAAAACTCCTGCTGTCTTAAATAGTAACATGCTTGCAGTGTCCGCAAAACTATATAATTTTTCGGCAGTAAGTCCTTTCATACCTCCATCATCTATAATCCCTTTTAATATTCCGATATATTTAATAATAATATCATCTATCTGTTTTCCCACCTCCATATATGCCTGTGAATACTCTCCTATATAATTATCATCAATAATAATTATATTTCTACTTCCCAAAGGATTCATAACTGCCACTATCCCAACCTCCTCAGTTCATACTTTAAGATTTGTCTTTTATACATTATTGAAGAAATCATGTCATATTTTTCTTCTAACATATTTTCATTATTAAGAATCTCTTTGTCCATCTGTTTCATCATATTCAATAATCTATTACTGTTAACATTATAACAATTGCCAGATACTCGATCGCTCATTCTTCCTACATATCTTTCAACTAGCTTAACATTCTGTATTAAACATGACATATTCTCTAATTTTATCTTTTTTTTCTGCCTTTTGATTTCATACTTATCGCATTCACTCTCAAAACGTTTTTGCGTGCACTTTTGATTTTTATGATTTCTTCAAGATTTTCAGCCTGTGATCTGAGTTTAACTATATCATTGTCACAGGCAATTATACTTTTTCTTATTTCTTCTTTTCTTTTTTGTTCCATAACCTCTCTCCCTTTCGCGCAAATTCATACATAATATATATGTTATCATTTGTATTGTTTAATTAAAATAATACAATTTTACCATTTTCATCAACTTATTTTGTCCGATTTTCTTTCAGCTTCCTGCACTCCTTTTCTCTTGCAAATACAGGCCGCCTCCATAGTCTGCGAAGCGGAAATCGTATGATACTGTCCTTTTCATCCTCGCCTCCTGTCAGCTCGCTGCCCACGAATGGCATCATGTATGGGTAACCACAGCTTTTGAGCTTTGCAAGATGCAAAAGTATCACCATCAGACTTATTAAAAATCCAAAATATCCAAGCCATGCCGACATCATTATTACAGCGAATTTGAGTATCCTAAATGAAAATGCAAACTCCTCACTCGGTATGGCAAACGAGCAGAGTGCGGTGAATGCAACCAGGATGACCACTATAGGGCTCACTAAATTTGCATCCACTGCTGCCTGTCCGATTATGAGGCCTCCGACTATGCCTATCGTATTTCCCATGGCTCCGGGAAGTCTTATGCCGGCTTCGCGAAGCAGTTCAAAGGACAGCTCCATCATGAGCACCTCTATGAGCTGTGGAAATGGGCAGCCGAGTCTTGCTTCATAAAACGCCAGTATGAGTGGTGTCGGCAGTATCTGTGTATGAAAATTTGTGACCGCCAGATAAAGCCCCGGCAATGTAAATGACATAAAGGCTGCCACGTACCTTATCAATCTGGCAAAGCTTGCCGCTATCGTTCTGTTATAGTAATCATCTGCGGTTTTTAAAAAATTGTTCATGGTGGTTGGCAGTATTATTGCTATCGGTGAATTATCGCACAGCACCACCACCCTCCCCTCTAGGAGCGCATTTACCGCCACATCCGGCCGCTTTGTGGTCTGAAGCTGTGGGAACGGTGAATACCATTTTGCCTCAGCAAACTGTTCAAGAACTCCCGAGTCACCCACATGGTCTATCACATAGCTGTCCAGATTCTTTTCCACTTCCTCTACAAGCCCCGGTTTTACGAGGTCTCTCACATACAATATGTCCACATTGCTGTGTCCGCGAAGCCCCTTTTTCACCTCTTTACACTTTAAGCGAGTGCTCCTTAACCTGCGCCTGATAAGTGCAGTATTTATCTTTATTGAATCAGCAAAGCCCTCATTTGAGCCTCTTATGACCTTTTCCGAGTCAATCTCCTGAATTGACATGGCGGGATATCCCTTGTCTGGAAGCTTGAAGGCATCCGGATAGCCATCCACAAAAAAAATCACGTCTCCTGTCAGCATCATCTGGGCTGCCTCATTAACCGTGTGCAGATGTGCAAATTCGGATAGAGCTGCCTGATTTTTGTCAAGTACTTCCTTAACCTGATCCCGGTCTATCCCTTCAAGGTATGATGTAAATCGTCCAAACGCACTGTTATTGATACCGGAGCCTGCACATGTCACCTCAATATATGCAACAAAACACTTTATGGAAGCATCACGCCCCAGATACATCTCCTGCATCTTGATATCTGAGCAGTCAGAATATATCTGCCTGAAGCTTTTTATGTTCTCATCTATGTTTGTGGTCATCTTTAACTCTCCTATATACCCAATAAATCCCGTAAGATTTAAAATCCCTGATATAGTATGACCATACAAGCCCGCAAATATCCCTGATTGTTTATTTTGTAACTATCTAAGCCACTAAAAAAGGGCACCGTTCACACGTCAGTGCGGCCGGCAGCCCTTGGTTTTGTTATATTATTTTGTATTTTATTATCTTTGTCTGCTATAATCTTGTTTTATTTCTGTTTTATTTCTTCTCTTCATCCTGCTTTTGTATCACAGCCTTCACAGCAACCGCCTGATTGGCCACATGCGTATGCATTTCTGTAGTCACAAGCTCCATATTTCTTGCCTCAAGCGCCCTGTAGATGGCATCATGCTCCTTAACAAGCATCGGATAATTCTTTGGGTCCTTCAAATACTCCACTCTGTAGCGGTACATCTGCTCGCGGATATTGTTCATCATAGATACAAGCTTCGCATTGTCGGTTGCCTCGTAGATAGCATCGTGAAATTTCACATCCTCCTCAGCTATCTTTTTCACATCTCCTGAATCCATGCTCTTTTTGAATTCATCCTTTATTGTCTTTAGCTTTGCGAGCTGCTCATCACTGATTTTCTTACAGGCTATTTTGGCTGCAAGCTCATCGAGAGCCTCTCTCACCTCAAGCACATCCTCCATATCCTTGAGAGTCATCTTGGCAACCTCTGCGCCCTTTCTCGGCATTGTGACTGCAAGCCCCTCCTGCTCGAGCATTCTGATTGCTTCACGTATAGGTGTACGGCTGACTCCAAGCTTTGACGCAAGCTGCAGCTCCATAAGTCTCTCTCCCGGCTTGAGCTCGCCCTTTAAAATTGCCTCACGAAGTGTATTAAACACCACATCACGCAGTGGCAGATATGCATCCATATTTAAAGTTAAATTATCAGTCATCAAACTTCTCCTATCTCTTGTATTATCATTCTCACATATAAGAAAAAAGTAACTATAAAGCACCCGCTGTGCTATCCGGATATCACGTTATTTGCGATTATTGTATACAGATGTCAGATACACCTGTCTGGCAAGATGTGAGCTTCTCATGGCTTTGTACGCTTTCTTTGCAGTATCTTCATCGTCAAACAGACCAAAAACCGTCGGACCACTACCGCTCATCATGGCTCCTACCGCGCCATTTGAAAGCATATGCTTCTTTATCTCATCTATCACCGGATAATTTGGTATGGTCACAGTCTCTAAGACATTTCCCATATGCGCTGCGATATCATGCAGATTCTTAGCCTTTATATCATCTATCAGGCGGTCTATATCCGGATGAATAGTCGTATCATCAAGCTTCAGATTCTGATACACAAATTTTGTGGATACCGAGATGGACGGCTTTGCAATAAGCACCGGACACTTTACCATTGGAGGAAGAGGACTAAGCGCCTCTCCTATGCCCTCGGCCAGCGCCGTGCCTCTCATAATACAGTATGGTACATCCGCACCTATCTGCACACCTCTTTCCATAAGCTGTCTCTTTGTCAGTCCCAGTGAAAAAAGCCTGTTTACACCTATAAGCATAGCTGCCGCATCAGTACTGCCCCCCGCCATCCCTGCTGCAACAGGAATACGCTTGTCCAGCTTCACTGATACACCGTCAGTTATAGAAAACTCATCCATCAGAAGCTTTGCAGCCTTGTATATGAGATTGTTCTCGTTTACAGGGAGAAAAGACAGATTGGTCTGTATCTGTATGCCCGGCTCCTTTGTCCTTTTGATATCAAGCCTGTCATACAGATGAATGGTCTGCATAATCATACGGACCTCATGATATCCGTCCTCTCTGCGCCTCACAACATCGAGCCCCAGATTAATCTTGGCTAATGCTTTTAATGAAATATCGTTATTACTACCCATATTGTATTACCTCTGTTTTTGTATACAAGGATTATAACACACCCTGCCAAAAAGAGCAAATTTAAATATTCTCATTTAATTGTTCATTTTCATTACTTTTCAGATTTTCCACGTATCGCACAAAAAAAACTATGTTCACATAGTACATGTTTACTAGATTTAAAAAGTAACCCTCTAACGCACAACAACAAAAAGCCTCACAGCATATCCATAATGCTTGTGGGGCTTTTTGTTAAAAAGTTTTTCTAAACTCGTATGTACAATTTTTCTATTTCTTTTCCAATATAAATTTGCTAATCAGCTCGTTCATTGTCTCCGCCTGTGCTGAAAGCTCCTCACTTGTTGCTGATGTTTCCTCTGCATTTGCTGAGTTTGACTGTACAACATCTGATATCTGATTAATACCGGCCTCTGCCTGCTCCATAGCCTTTGCCTGCTCCTCTGCAATCTCGCTGAGTTTTTGAGAAGAATCTGCAACTTCCTTCATACCATTGATAACCTTTGCAATAGAAGTACTTACGCGCTCTGCAGCTTCATTACCCTCGTTAGATACCGCAATGGCACTCTCTATAAGCTGACGTGTGTCAACTGCAGCCTTGGCACTCTGCTCTGAAAGACTTCTGATTTGTCCCGCAACAACTGCGAATCCTTTACCTGCCTCACCTGCACGCGCTGCCTCGATAGCTGCATTGAGTGAAAGAAGGTTTGTCTGACTGGCAATATCCTCAATCTCAGAAATGATATTCTCAATCTGCTTAGATGTATCATTGATGCGTCCGATAACATCAACCATGCCCTGCATCTCTGTATGGCTGTGATCTGCTTCCTGCGCATACTCCTGTGCAATCCTGTATGTATCATTGAGCTTCTCAGATGTTTTCTCAACACCGCCTGTGATATCTGCAAATGTAGCCTGAAGCTCCTCAATGGCTGCTGACTGGTCCATAGCACCTTCTGCCATTTCCTGTGATGCCTGAGCAAGGTTGTTAGAACCTGCTGTAACAAGTGATGATATCTCGTTGATATGTGACATAACATCATTCATCTGTGTCTTCATCTGACGCATTGCCATGAGAAGTCCAATAAAATCTCCGGTATATTTATCTTCCATGTCTGATGAAACTGTATAATCTCCTTCTGCCATCTTTCCAAGAAGCTTGTCAGAGTCAGATATGATAGTCTTAAGGTCTGCTGCCATGTTTTTCGCAACCCCTACCATATCAGCAATTTCATCTTGTGAATCAACTGCCGGGAATGGAGCCTCAAGATCACCCTGTGCAAATGTACGTAATCTCTGTTTTAACTCATCGAGTGGTTTAGAAATACCAACTGCAACTTCGTCCCCGATTTTCATCGAGATAAAATATGAACTGACAATGATAACAATAACAATACCAAATACGGCATATGATACTAATGATAATCTCTTGCTTAAATTATCTCCATCTGTTACCTTTGTATCCATAAGGGCAACAAGCTGCTGATATATATCATCATATGCAGGTGCAAGCTCTGCTACTGCTCTCTCCTCGGCCTCCTTCTGTGTCTCAGGATCTGTAGCATTCCTACCTAACTGTCCGATTTCATCATCGAGACTCCAGTATGAGTCGAGCTTACTGTTTATATCATCATATATAGCCTGCTCCTCATCTGTCTTTATAGAGCTTTGCAGCTCTTTCCAGTATTTTTGAAATGATTCCTTTTTAGAATCATGTGTATCAGACATCTTACTTAATGTGTCAGAAGCTGTATAACCGATAAGAGCTCGTGTAGCGCTTCGTGTCTCTGAGAAGGTTACCATAACCTTTCCTATATCTCCCTGTGAAAATCCGTAAAAGGTTAGTGCGCTGGAATATCTCATTGATACAAGAATCATAAGAATACGCGATAACCCCCGATGCCGATGCTACAAATGTAGTCAGTCTGAAGCCTTTCTTTAAACGATTTTTGATGCTAAGTGCTTTCCACTTTGACATGTCTAATTTCATGATATTTCCTCCACATGAATAATGATACTTATATACTATTCTTCTATTATACACCTCTCAAAAAAATATACAAGCGCTAAAAAGGTGACTGCACGCTGCGTGCAGCCCCCTTTTCATAATTCATAAATCACATTTCTTATATAATATTCGTTCCATCACGACACTTTTACATACACATCCGGCTTCTAGCCCTGTACCTGTGTGTCCTCTGTGCCATTCTTCCAGTCATCAAACTTCTTGACTACGGCATCATAAGTATCCTGACATATTGATGGCAGCTTGTCTCCCCAGGCTCCTGTTGCCTGTGAAAAGCCCTTCTTGAATGCATTCAAAAGCTCATCAGCCTTGTCCTTGTCGCCTCCCGACAGCGCCTTTGCAAAGTCAAGAATACGGTCTGAGGTCTTCTCAACTCCCCAGTATCCATCTTCTGCGATGTCCTTTTTGGCCTGCGCTATCGTATCTGCATCTACAGTCAGATTCTCAAACAGACTCTTTAAGCCCTGTGACTTATCCCAGGTTGAAGCCTGTCCTGTCATGGACTTTCTGACGATCTCGATAAGCTGCTGCTGTCTGGCGTTGGCATCATCCTTAAGTGCCTGTACCAGTGCATCTCTGTCTGCCTTGCTCATCTTCTGGTTTACTGTGCTCTTTGCAGTATCCTTTGAATCATCCTTGCTGTCTGATTTCTCATATACAGCTGCCTCCTCGCTGAAGCCTGCAGTCTTTGCATCCGACTTATCCGTCTTTGCATCCTGCTTCTTTGAAGCGGTATTAGTATTCTTTGTCTGCGCCTCGTCCTTTACTGTGACACTCTGCGCCGCTACTGCTGAAACTACACTTGAAATAGCATCTAACATCTCTCATCCCTCCCTGGTAATGTGCGTGCGGGAATCCTTTCCCGCTATACTATTATCAACCTGTATAGCGTCTGATATAGCTAAACAGTCTTTCTCTTATATTGTGTATCGGCTGTTTTGCGTCTGTTGCTTATAGCTTTAGCCGTTATTTTTTCAGCTTTCTGCCAAATATAAATGTCGAAAAATATATTACCGATGCAATAATCACTATCATCGGACCTGTTGCCACATTGGTGTAGTATGACACTGCGAGGCCGACTATACCGGAAAATACTGAAAATATCACTGAAAAGAAATGATACTCACGCATATTTTCCGAAATATTCCTTGATGAAGCCGCCGGTAATATAAGCAGAGCATTTATGATAAGTATGCCTATCCACTTGATGGATAGCATAACTATGAGTGCTACAAGCACCGCAAACAGATTATCCAGAAGACGCACATGGATACCCTTGCTTTTTGCCACGCTTCTGTGTATACATATGGCGTTGAGCTTATTGAAGCAAAGCACCCAGAACACTATAGTGACCACAAAAATCACAATTAGATAAACTATCTCAGTCTTTGTGATGCTTAGCACATCGCCCACCAGTATACTTGAGTATTTGCTGAAATTGCCGCCCTTTGACAGTATCGCAAGACCTATCGCCACAGAGCACGATGAAAATACCGATATAATGGTATCTGTCGATGCAGTGTTCAGACTGCCTATCTTATTTAAAAGAAGTGCAAACACTATCGCAAATATCACCATGGCAAGCGAGGTGTCTGCCATGCCGCATACCACTCCGACAGCGATTCCTGTAAGTGCTGAATGTCCGAGTGCATCTGAAAAGTATGCCATCTTTTTGTTTACAATCATGGTTCCCATTATGCCAAAAAGCGGTGTGATGATGAGCACAGCGATAAGGGCATTTCTCATAAAATCATATTGAAGCCAGGAGGTTATATTCATTTGTGTTCCTCCTCTCTCACCCAGGATTCCTCTCCTGTGTAAAAAATTCTCTCAAATTCCTTGCTCTCGAAGACTTCCTTCACAGTTCCCTGCTTTGCAACGGTCTTATCAAGCAGCACAACATGGTCTGCGTACTTTGCCACATAGTCCAAATCGTGCGATATCAGTATGATTGCAAGGTCATAGTGAGTCTTTAAATAATCCATGGTCTTATAGAAAAGCTCCATGCCGTTTTGGTCTATTCCGGACACCGGCTCATCCAACAGCAGCAAGTTCGGCTCGTCCATGATTGCCATGGAAAGAAGCACTCTCTGCAGCTGTCCTCCCGAGAGGTTGCACACCTGCTTGTCGATGAGCTCCTCAGCCTCAAATACCTCGAGTGTCTCCCTTATCTTTGCCTCTATCTTTTTGCTCTTTGGCAGAAAAACAGGATAATTGTACTGATAGCTTGCTATGAGGTCATACACGCTGACCGGTGTATTTTTCTCGATATTGACAGACTGCGGCACATAGCCGATTTTAAGCTTAGCCATATGTCCGTCCTTAGTATCCTTGAACTCAATCGTACCGGTGTGAGGTATCTCGCCGAGTATCGCCTTTATGAGTGTAGATTTTCCGGCACCGTTCTGGCCTATTATGACATTGAAGGAGCCGCAATGTATGTGCATATTTACATCCTCAAGCACTGTCTGCTCTCCAAAGCTCACTCCAAGGTTATTTATTTTTATGCAATGAAAGCCACATGGCTGTATTATTTTCCGCATATTTTCTCCAATTTTATTTAGTAAATGCCTCTTTGATAAGCTCTATATTGTGCTCCATACCATCAAGATAGCTGTCCTTGTCGTACTCTCCCCTGTTGAGAGGGTCGATATAAATCACATGCACATCTGTCTCACGCGATACGGTATCTCCCATGCTCTTTCCGTAGAGCTCCTCAGCGAGTATTACCGACACTCCGTCATCCTTTATGGCACCTATTACCTGCTTTATCTCACCTGCGCTGACTGAGCGCTCCTCGTCAAGGTCTAACAGATAGCATGCATTCATGGAAAAATCATCAGCTACATATGCATAGGCCTCATGGAATATGATGATATTCTGTCCATTGGTAAGACTCTTTATGCTATTTATCTTTTCTTCAAGCACTGCAAGCTTTGCATCATATGCTTTTGCATTTGCATAATATTCATCAGCATGCTTTGCATCCTTTTCGGCAAGCCGGGATGCGATTGTCTGAACCATGGTGCGGTAACGCGGCACGCTCATCCATGCATGGGCATTCTCATCACCGTGGTCATGGTCATGCGCGCTATCTGATTCTGCGTCTGCTTCGTGGTCATGGTCGTGGTCACTGTCCGATTCTGTGTCTGCGTCGTGGTCATGGTCGTGGTCACTGTCTGCATCATCCTCAGAAAGAAGTGCCACATCCTCACAGGTCTCAACCACATCAAGCTTCGGATACGCCTTTGCCACATCTGACATAAACGACTCTATACCGCCTCCGTTTATTACAAAAACATCGGCTGTGGATAAAAGCTTCATATCCTCCGGTGTTAGCTGAAAATCGTGCAGACAACCGGTCTGTGGCTCGCTTAAGTTTTCAAGTCTCACTCCTTCCACACCATCCACTATGTTTAAAGTGGCAATGTACATTGGATAGAAGGATGTCACGACAGTAAGCATATCATCAGCTTCGTCAGTATTTTTTTTATTGCCCGAAGAATTTGATACTCCACCGGCAGCGCCTTTCATACCTGCTGTGTGCTCATATGCCATTACCGCAAGCGTACACACTATCAATATACACAAAAACATAATGCCTACAAATTTGCATTTATTCTTCATATATTAAATATTCGCCTTTCTTTCTATAACTTTATTTCTTTTTATGATTATTAACGCTTTTTTTGCTCTTGGCCTTATCTCTGCGTTCTTTAGTCTTTTTGGCAACCGGCTTTCCGGTCTTCTTCCAGCGCTCCTTTTTGTGCGGCTGGGATGCAGCGGCTCTTTTTGCAGCTGATTTTGCCTCGCGCTTTGCTGCCTCCTCCTGTTTCATGGCAAGAAGCGTCTCCTCATCAAACACGAGTGAATCTATGAGATTCCAGATTTCGTCCCTGCCTTCCTTTGACATGGACGAAAACGGTATAACTACCGTGCCCGGCTTCACATGAAGCACATCCTTGATAGTCTTTATGTGTGCGGCAATCTGGCTTTTTTTCAATTTATCAGATTTGGTTGCAATGATGATCGGTGCAAAGCCCTGGTTTACCATCCAGTCATACATCATGATATCATTGTCCGATGGCTCATGCCTTATATCTATTAAAAGAAACACTGCCTGAAGCTTTTTTGAGGTGTGAAGATAGTTTTCTATCATCTGTCCCCATTTAGCTTTTATCTCGATATTGGCATTGGCATAGCCATAGCCCGGCAGATCGACCAGATACATGGCGTCATTGACGTTATAAAAATTGATGGTCTGTGTCTTGCCGGGCTGTGAAGAGATCCTGGCAAGTGACTTTCTGTTCATGAGTGCGTTGATCAGTGACGACTTGCCTACATTTGACTTGCCGGCGAATGCCACTTCATTATACTCATTGTCAGGGATTGTGCTTGTAATTCCGCAAACTGTCTCTAAATTAACACTTTTAATTACCATAATCTCTTCCTCATTCTTATTTTACAAATGCTATCTTCTCCACCTGTGAAAATCTCTCCACCGGCACGATTTCCATGCCGTCTGTTATTTCTTTTGAAATCTCCTCCAGGTCCTTTTCATTATCCTTTGGAATACATACTGTTTTTATTCCGATTACCTTGGCTGCAAGTAGCTTTTCCTTGAGTCCTCCTATCGGAAGCACCCTGCCGCGCAGTGTTATCTCACCCGTCATGGCTACATCTGCCCTGACAGGTCTGTCTGTAATGGCTGAGAGCATGGCTGTCGCCATAGTGATACCCGCAGATGGTCCGTCCTTTGGCACTGCGCCCTCTGGGATATGTATATGGATATCATGCTTCGTGTAAAACTCTGCATCAATGCCATATCCTTCGCTTATTGAGCGCACATAGCTAAGTGCCGCCTGTGCCGACTCCTTCATCACATCACCAAGCTTACCGGTGAGCACGAGCTCACCCTTGCCCGGCAGCACATTCACCTCAACCTCGAGTGTGACACCGCCCACACTGGTCCATGCCAGGCCTCTAACGATTCCAACCTCTGCGCGATCATTTTTCTTCTCCGGACTGTACTTCGGATTGCCCAGATATGTCTTAAGATTGGTCTTTGTAACCTTTACAGCAGCTTCGCTGTCCTTAAAGATTTCCCTGGCAGCCTTGCGGCACAGCTTGCCGATAGTCCTCTCAAGGCTTCTGACTCCGGCCTCTCTGGTGTACAGCCTGATAATATCCTTTAGGGCAGAGTCTGTTATCGTAAGCTGTTCCTTTTTAATTCCGTTTTTGCTCTTTTGCTTCTCAACCAGGTGTTCCTTTGCTATGTGAAACTTCTCATTTTCAGTGTAGCTTGACACCTCAATAAGCTCCATCCTGTCAAGAAGCGGCTTTGGAATGCCTGAAACCTCATTTGCAGTTGCAATAAAAAGCACCTCCGACAAATCCACAGGCATCTCGATGTAATGATCCCTGAATCTGCAGTTCTGCTCACTGTCAAGCACCTCGAGAAGAGCGGCTGATGTGTCACCCTTGTAGTCACTTGACACCTTATCTATCTCATCCAACAGCATGAGAGGATTTGAAACGCCGGCCTGTCTTAAGCCATTTACTATACGGCCCGGCATAGCACCGATATATGTCTTTCTGTGTCCACGGATTTCTGCCTCATCACGCACACCACCAAGAGAAATACGCACATATTTCTTCTCCAGTGCAGACGCAATTGAACGGGCTATGCTTGTCTTTCCTGTTCCCGGAGGACCTACAAGACAAATTATAGGACTCTCTCCCTTGCTTGTCAGATTTCTGACTGCCAGAAACTCAAGTATTCTCTCCTTAACATCCTTTAATCCGTAGTGATCATCATCGAGCACCTGTGCTGCATGGTCAAGATCCTTGTTGTCCACAGACATCCTGTTCCACGGAAGCTCAAGTACAGTCTCTATATAGCCTCTCTCAACTGTGCTCTCTGATGAGCTGCTGCTCATATTTCTAAAGCGCTTTATCTCTTTTTTCGTCTTTTCCTTTACGTAGTCAGGCGCATCTAACTCAGATAGCTTTTTCTCATATTCATCAGCCTCCGAGTCAGCATTCTCGCCCAGCTCCTCACGTATCACACCAAGCTGTTCACGAAGCACATACTCCTTCTGATGCTTGTCCACACGAACCTTTACTTTTTTCTGAAGCTCATTCTTTATGGAAATAACCTCCACCTGGGAGAGAAGTAATGATACTATAACCTGATATCTGTCATTGATATCCTCTGCCTCAAGCACCTGCTGCTTAAGCTCATATGACACCGGCAGATTGTTGGTTACATAATCAATGAGCTTTTCAAGATCCTCATACTGATCTATCTGCCTGATAAGCTCCTTGCTGATTTTGCCGACGACTGCCGCATATCTGTGAAAAGCCTCTCTGACTCCGAGAAGCATGGCTTCCCTGAGATCCTCCGGCAGGCTGTCTGCATTACTATCACAATAACAGATTTCTGCCTCAAGGTACTTCTCATTACCGGTAAAGCCAAGCAATGCTGCCCGGCTTATTCCATCTACAAGTATTCTCACAACATCATTCTGTAATCTGACAACCTGCTTTATGTCAGCAACAATACCCATCTGATAGAGGTCTTCCTGAGTCGGGTCCTCACTGTCCACATTCCTTTGTGTGACAAGATAAATCTTTTGATCCTGCTCCATAGCCTCCTCGACAGCACGAAGAGAGCGCTCTCTGCTGATGTCGAAATGGGCAATCATCCCCGGCAGAATAGTAAGCCCTCTCAGCGCTACTGCAGGCATATTAATAATCTGTTCTTCCACTTATATCTCCTGTATTATTGCACAGCCATGCATAACAAACCGCTGTGCAATTTATATTATCCGATGCTGTATCTTTTGTAAAATACCGCCATGTACTTATGATGCCGCTTTTTCCTCGATATATGCCTCAGGCACGCAATCACCATCAAGCTTTAAGTTATCCTCAACTGTATCCTTGTCGATTACGCACTTGCTGATGCTCTTGTCTGATGGTATACGATACATAAGGTCAAGCATAACAGCCTCCATGATGGCACGAAGTCCTCTGGCTCCTGTCTTTCTCTCAAGTGCCTTGTCAGCGATGGCATTTACTGCATCGTCTGTGAACTCAAGACCTACTCCGTCAAGCTCAAAAAGCTTGGTGTACTGCTTGATAAGCGAGTTCTTAGGCTCCTTAAGTATACGGATAAGTGCATCCCTGTCGAGTGCCTCGAGAGAAACGGTAATAGGTACACGTCCGATAAACTCAGGAATCAATCCAAACTTTACAAAATCCTGTGGAAGTGCATGCTTGAACGCCTCTCCTACATTGAGCTCTGTCTTTGACTTTACATCTGAATTGAAACCTATAGATGATGTATCCATACGACTGTCGATAATTTTTTCCAGACCATCAAATGCTCCACCGCAGATAAAAAGTATATTAGTAGTATCAATAGGAATAAGCTCCTGCTGCGGATGCTTTCTTCCGCCCTGTGGCGGTACAGATGCCTCTGTGCCCTCAAGAATCTTTAAAAGAGCCTGCTGTACACCCTCGCCTGACACATCTCTGGTGATTGAGACATTCTCTGATTTCTTTGTAATTTTATCTATCTCATCTATATAAATGATACCATGCTCTGCACGCTCGATATCATAATCTGCCGCCTGAATAAGCTTTAATAGGATATTCTCCACATCCTCACCTACGTATCCTGCCTCTGTAAGTGTTGTAGCATCAGCGATAGCAAATGGAACATTTATCACTCTGGCAAGTGTCTGCGCAAGAAGTGTCTTTCCTGAGCCTGTAGGTCCAAGCATGAGAATATTACTCTTCTGAAGCTCTACATCTGATGTATCACCTGCCAGTACTCTCTTACAGTGATTGTAAACAGCAACCGAAAGCACCTTCTTTGCCTGGTCCTGTCCTATTACATAATCGTCCAGAAACGCCTTAAAAGCTCCTCCGGAGTAACAAGATTTATATCATCCTTAGCGCTGCTTTTGTCCTCATGGCCATCTACGCCTTCTTCCTCAAGAATCTCGGCACATATATCTATACACTCATCGCAGATAAAAGCTCCATTAGGTCCGGAAATCAAACGATTTACCTGGTCCTGTGTCTTACCGCAAAATGAGCAGCGAATCTTTCCGTCGTTTTTTCCTGCCATTATTAACTCCTTTTATTGCATGAGGGCATCCCATATGGGGTACCCTCTTAAATTCATCTAACTTCTGATTATCTGTTTGTTATTACACTGTCTATGAGACCATACTCTGCGGCTTCCTGTGCTGACATATAGTTGTCTCGCTCTGTATCAGCTGCAATTGTCTCGTATGGCTTGCCTGTATTGGCTGCTAAAATTTCGTTTAATCTCTTCTTTGTCTTTAAAATATTTTCTGCAGCAATCTGAATCTCAGTAGCCTGACCCTTTGCACCGCCAGATGGCTGATGAATCATAATCTCTGCATTTGGAAGAGCATATCTCTTGCCCTTTGCACCGCCTGCAAGAAGGAAAGCTCCCATGCTTGCTGCAAGACCGATACAGATTGTTGAAACATCACACTTGATGTACTGCATAGTATCGTAAATAGCAAGTCCTGCTGTAACCATTCCACCCGGTGAATTGATGTAAAGGTGGATATCCTTATTCGGATCCTCGGACTCAAGGAATAAAAGCTGGGCAACAACAAGGCTGGCTGTTGTCTCATTTACTTCCTCTCCAAGGAAAATGATACGATCTTTTAATAATCTGGAGTAAATGTCGTAGTTGCGCTCTCCTCTGCTGGTCTGTTCAATGACATATGGTACTAAACTCATATAAAATACCTCCTTTATAAAAGCTCAAAAGACCGGCTCAGAAAATAGGCTTCTGAGCCAGTCAATCAAATCTTGATTCAAAAATCTTATTCTTCTGTAGACTCTTCTGCATCAGCCTTTTTCTTTGCCTTTGCACGCTCTTTAACGTTGTCCATGATAAGATCTACGGCCTTTGTGATAGCAATGTCTTTCTTCATAGACTCCTTCTCAGCATCTCCCATGTACTCTTTAAGCTTATCAGCCTCCATGCCGTATGCCTTAGCCATCTTCTCTACCTCAGCATCGATATCTGCATCAGTAACCTCGATGTTCTCCTCCTTGGCAATCTGCTCAAGTACAAGGCTGCTCTGGATACGTGTTGTAGCCTCAGGACGAACCTGATCCTTAAGCTGGTCAACTGTCATGCCTGAGAACTGTAAGTACTGCTCCATTGTAAGACCGCTCTGTGCGATTCTCTGAGCGAACTCCTCAACCATTGTCTCACACTGTGTCTCAATCATTGCCTCAGGAAGATCCATCTTTGACTTGTCGATAATCTTCTGGATAGCCTCATCCTCTTTAGTCTTCTTAGCTTCTGTCTCTTTCTTCTCTGTGAGGTTCTTTTTGATTTCCTCTTTGTACTCAGCTAATGTATCAAACTCTGCTACATCCTTTGCGAACTCATCATCAAGCTCCGGAAGTTCCTTTGCTTTGATCTCGTTGATCTTAACCTTGAATGTAGCCGGCTTTCCTGCAAGGTCTGCTGCCTGATACTTCTCAGGGAATGTTACATTGACCTCAACCTCATCGCCTGTGTTCTTTCCTACTAACTGATCCTCGAATGTATCGATGAATGTGTGTGAACCGATCTCTAATGGATGATTCTCACCCTTTCCACCCTCGAAAGCTACTCCGTCAACAAATCCCTCAAAGTCGATAACTGCTGTATCTCCCTCTGCTACAGGACGATCTGTAACTGTAACTGTTCTTGCATTTTTGTTTCTCTGGTTCTCAAGCTCAGCGTCAACCTCTTCATCAGAAACTGATGTGTCGATCTTTGTAACTGTAACACCCATGTACTTACCAAGAGTAACCTCTGGTCTTACAGCAACCTCTGCTGTGTAGATGAAAGGCTGTCCCTTCTCAATCTGAGTAACCTCAACTGTTGGGCGTGAAACAATGTCAACACCGCTCTCGTCAACTGCACCTGCGTATGTCTGCTGCATAAGAATGTTTGCTGCATCCTCGTAGAACACACCTGCTCCATACATTTTCTCAATCATAGCTCTTGGCACTTTTCCTTTACGGAATCCAGGTACACTAATCTGTTTCTTCTGCTTCTGATATGCAGAATCCAATGCTTTCTCTAATTCCTCAGCTGCTACCTCAATAGTAAGCTTCGCCATATTATGCTCTAAATTCTCAACCTGTACACTCATGTCAATCGTTATCCTCCTTAAAAATATATATGAATGGTATGTACATCAAATGTAATGTGGGCATGCTTTTTAAACTGCTAAGCCCAGTCATTGGATGATTATAACACAACAAATCCACTATTTCCAGTGTTTTTTACATTAAATTTGCTTTTGTGTATAATTCCATAAATTGTCAGCAATACCAAAACATATTTTTGTCATTTTACGGCATAATATTTCCATACACATACAGCTTGTGTATAACGTTTTAAAAGGAGGTATTGCATTATGGCAGCATCAAGTAGTAAAAAGGCTTCTGTACCGGAGGCAAAAGAGGCTATGAGCCGTTTCAAGGAAGAGGTTGCTTCAGAGCTTGGAGTTCCTTTAAAAGAGGGCTACAACGGTGACCTTACTTCTAAGCAGGCCGGTTCAATCGGTGGCGAAATGGTCAAGCAGATGATCATGAAGCAGGAGCAGCAGATGAAATAAGCTCTGCAATAGCAGGCTTCAAATGTACGCTTCAAATGCAAGCATAAAAAGAGGCCGCGCACCATGGGGTTGGTGTGTGACCTCTTTTGTTATAATACTAATAATATGATTATTTGCTGAACGTTGTATTAGTATACCAGTCCCTGTCGAATATGCTCTACTGTGGCATCGTCTGTGAAGTATCTGACAAGCTCGAGTGCAAACGCAATAGCTGTTCCCATTCCACGACTTGTAATCACATTGCCATCCACAACTACAGGCTGCTCAAGCCACTGTGCACCGAGCAGCTTTTCCTCAAAGCCCGGATGACAGGTAGCTTTTTTGCCCTCAAGTATATGATTCTCACCGAGCACGCTAGGCGCTGCACATATCGCTGCAACAAGCTTTCCCTCAGCGGCAAATCTCTTAATTGTCTTTACTACGGTCTCATCCGCGCCAAGGTTTAATGTACCCGGCATGCCTCCCGGCAGTACGATTGCATCGTAGCTGTCAAAATCAGCCTGTGCCTTTGTGGTATCTGTCTTAAATGTCACCTGATGAGAGCTTGTCACCTCGGCTTTTTCCGTGATTGATATGGTTTCAATCTCCAGCTTTGCTCTTCTAACTATATCGACTACTGTAAGTCCTTCAATCTCCTCACAGCCATCTGCCATAAAAATTCCTACTTTAATCATATTTTTCTCCTTTATTTTTCTTTGATAATACTATGATACCTTTTGACCCTTTAATCATACTATAAAAAGCTGCGGTTCGTCCTTGAATTTTTAAATACCGGTCATTATAATCATATATAAATGATATGAGGGTAAAACAAAAGTATAAACCGTAACTATAAATCTACCAGTAACCTGAAAGGATATACCATGGAAATCGAAAGAAAATACTTACTTAAACAGCTTCCTTCCAATTTAGACAGCTACGCGAGCAAAAAAATCGCCCAGGGCTATCTGTGCACCTCGCCTGTTGTCAGAGTCAGACGCTCAAATGACAGCTATTATATGACCTACAAGGGAGCCGGTCTTATGGTGCGCGAGGAGTACAATCTTCCTCTCACAAAAGAAGCCTACGACCATCTTGTCCAAAAGATTGACGGTCGTCTCATCGAAAAGACACGCTATCTCATACCTCTTGACGGTGGTCTGACCGCAGAGCTTGATGTATTTGAGGGTGATCTGGCTCCTCTTACACTTGTGGAGGTTGAATTCGACTCTGTCGACGCAGCAAATGAATTCACAGCGCCTGACTGGTTTGGCGAGGATGTCACTGAATCCGGCAAATATCACAACAGCTATCTGAGCCGATTGGAAAATTCATAGTACTGCCTGGTCTTTATCGTATTCTTTAAATCATCATACCGCTTTTGCAATGGGCCCTCAGGAACTACAACATCCATAACCACCGCTATGTCATCTATAAGGCGGTCGGTTATGATATCCCTCATTGAAATAAGTATATTGTACTTCTCTTCAAAGGTATCCGCATCAAGAAACTCCAGCAAACGCGGATCCGGTGCCTGGCCTTCATCTGCATCCGGTGCCGGCTCATAACAAGCCTGTGTCTGAACACTCACAGCTTCAGGTGCATTAGCTGCAATCTCATTAGTGCTCAAAGAGATACTCTTTCCCGACATATCCTCCGGCTTATCCTTAAGTGTGATCTTCTCAAATCTGTATTTCTGCTTCACATCAGGATATTTCTCATGGTCCACCTCGCTTACAAACATGTCGAGTGGTCTGGCGTATATCCCAAAATCATCATATAAAGCCTGATAAATCACAAGCTTTTCCCCTGTCTCTGAATGTGTTGCCACTGTAACTATCTGATACAGCTTATTCTTAAAATGCCTGTAAAGCTCTCCGGGCTTTGGTGTTCTGTCCATCATTTCTGCCTCTTTTCATATTATTTAAAAGTTGTTAATCATGTCTAAGCCTTCTCCAAGGAAATCTCTCTCAAACTCCAGATTACCGCTGTATCCCATGGCAATCAGATCCTCAACACTGCCAAACATGCTCTGTGTCTCAGCCTCTATAATCTTTGCACCGTCTGCCGCTTTGGTATGCAGTGTCTGGCAGTTTCTTGAGTGCTCCTGCGCCATTCTCTGCTGCGCCTCGCTATGTCCGTGCATAGTCTCAAGCTCTTTTTGTGTCGTATCATCCGCAAAGCGTGCGTTATTTTTCACGGCCCTCTGCACTATATCCGGATTGCTCTGCTGCGGTCTCTGCTGTGGCTGTACTCTCTGCTGCATCTGTGGTCTCTGAGGCTGCTGTGCTCTCTGCTGCATCTGTGGCTGTGGTTTCTGCTGATATGTCTGGTTCAATGCATTCATACCCGACTGAACTGTATTCTGCATGCTGTTCCATATCTGCTGTATCTGCTTCTGCTGCGGTCTCGGTTTGTTTGGCTGCGTGTTTTTGCTGCCTGCGCTCTTTGATTTTTTGTTAATGTAAAAAACAGCTCCTAAGATAATTGCCCAAATTATAACATCCATATTCTGCTCCTTTATCAATCTGCATTTTCTATGTCAATCCCTGAATATCCTGCACATATCGCGCAGTATGTACTCTGCTGTCTGTTCCGGCTCCCATTGCTTTGCAACACCCACAAGGAGTGGCTTAAGCTCTGACAGTATCCTTGCCGTGCGCCGGTCTGTCGTGCCCTCATACTTATCGTTTATGGCCTCAGCCTGCTTCACACATGCCTCAAGCTGCTTTAATATATCCTTCCAGAACTCCTCGTAATATATCTCATGCACTCTCTTAGTCTTTTGTGTGAAATTTAGCTCTGCAAGCTCTTTGTTGCTGTGCCCCAGATAGAAATATGACAGAGCAAACAAATCAGGCTTTTTCCTTTCAAGCCCCTCATTTGTCAGGTGTATCAGATTCTCTATCTCACTCTGTAAAATGATACCGTTGTCAAAGGATGACAGATATCTCTCCCCCTGCTTTACAACAGAGTCCAGAGTCGTGTGAAAATCCGTGTCCACCTTGCTGATTAAAAATTCATCGTCAAACATGCCGCTTTTCGCTTTGCAAGCCTTTATCAGCTCTCCAAAGTGCTTCCGGTCGGTTCCTGTGAGCTCACAATACCCGATAACTTGCTGCTCAAGCTCCTTTAAATCTGAAAGTAGGCTGCTTAAACCTGTCTTCACGCCATAATAGCGCTTTGCAACACCGGAGGAATTCTTTTTGGTTTTGACATACAGCTTAAGCCAGCTGTTGACCACTGTCATGTCGGCACCTGCCGTATCCATCGCTGTCTTAAATTTCTTTTCCGTATCACTTAGTCCTAAAATCATCACGCACCCTCAAACATCATTCTAAAACTATATAATAACAATTCTACACCATTATCATATTTTTTTAAAGAGCCTTTTTTCGCTCTGAAAAGCCCACTTTAAACGCAAAAAAAGGAAGCCATACAATAGCTGTATGACTTCCTGTATACTCTGCATGTTATTCGCATCGTCGTGCGAATGGCACGAGCGGCTTTGTTATGATAGCAAAATCAAATTAACGACCGAACTGCATATCGTTGTTACCTGATTTTGTTGTGAACATCTCAAGCATGTTGATTGGATCGTTGTAATCCATAAGCCATCCCTCACGGGCGAAATCAAACTGTCCGTCCTTACGGCTGTTAAGGAATACGTTCCACTCCTGCTGCTCAACCTTTAAGTTGATACCTACCTTTGAAAGATCTGCCTGAATAGCCTCACCAATCTTTACATTTGACTCTGAGTTGTTTACAAGGTATGAGAACTCGACAGTCTGGTTTACCTGACCTGTGCTCTCATCTAATAATCCGATAGAAGCAAGAAGCTCTTTAGCCTCCTCAAAGTTCTTATCGTAATCTGTGCCGTAGTAATCTTTGTTCTTGAACTCGCCACCGTTACCATCTGTAACGCCCTCTGGGATAAATGTTGTGGCAATCTTCTGTCCGCCCTGGGCGATTGTATCGATAATGTACTGACGATCGATAAGAAGACAGATTGCTTTTCTGAATACCTTAGCCTGGTCAGCATCTAATCCAAGTTCTGAGTAGAGCTTAGAGTTAATGTTGAAGCCTACGTAGTATGTTCCAAGGTTGTCAACTGTGTAGAACTCGCTTGTCTTCTTAGCTGCCTCAATCTCGGCTGTAGGAACTGTATCGATGAAATCAAGGTCACCGTTCTGGTAAGCTGTGTAAGCTGAAACATCATCAGATGTAAGCATTACGTTCATCTCATCAACTGTTACATTGTCAGCATCCCAGTAGTTAGGATTCTTAACATATGTCATGCTTGAATCATGCTTCCACTCCTTGAGTGTGAATGCACCGTTTGTAACGAACTTGTCGCTTGCATCGTTTGCCCAGTCATCATTTCCCTCTACTGACTTCTGGTTTACAGGGAAGAAGAATGGGAATGCACATAAGTCAAGGAAGTATGGTGTAACTGCTTTAAGCTTGACTGTAAGAGTCTTTCCATCATCAGAAGCAACTACATCATCAGCAGCAAGACCCTTTGTATCATCATATCCTGCGAATACTGCGCAAAGGTAGCTGTAATCTGCAGCTGTCTTAGGATCTGCTGCTCTCCTCCAAGACCACTCGAAATCCTTTGCAGTAAGCTCATCACCATTTGACCACTTAAGACCGTCACGCATTGTGAATGTGTATGTGAGGCCATCCTCTGAAACCTCATAGCTCTCTGCACATGCAGGCTCAAGCTTGCCCTCAGCGTTGTAACGCATAAGACCCTCAAAGCTGTTTACTGCAAGACATCCGCCGTCAACAGTACTGTTTAATGCAGGATCGATATGATCAGGCTCTGATGCCATGAAGATGTTTAACTTTCCGGCATTCTTTGTGTTCTTTGCATTGTAGAAGTATTTCATACCCTCTACTGTTGAGTATACGTCTGTGACATAATCCTTGAGCATATACTGGTCATTGTAGTAGTAAAGTGGAATAACACACCATGTATCCATAAGCATATCCTCTGCCTGGTGCATCATCTCTGCACGCTTTGCAAGATCTGCTTCTGTACGGATAGAATCTACTAACTCGTCATAGCTTGTCCAGTCTACGCCTGCTGATACAGCAGTATGAGAAGTGCCGTTAGCAGATGTGTCGTTAGTAGATATTTTGCCCTCGCTCTTGCTTCCACAAGCAGTCATGCCAAGTGCCATAGCTGCAACAAGAGTAAGTGCTACTAATCTCTTTTTCATCTTTCTTCCTCCTAATTAATTAATATGAAAAATAAATTTATGTTAGAACCGGCACATGTGGCTTAAGCTATATGCCGGTAAAAACCTTATATTAGCGGTTGAAGCATGCAACCATATGTCCGTTTCCTCTGTCTGTAAGCTCCGGACGTGCTGCTGCACACTGTTCTGTCGCATATTTACAACGCGAACGGAATGGACAGCCGCTAGGCATGCGAAGAGGCGAAGGAACATCTCCCTCAAGCACGATTCGCTTGCTGTGTCTGGCAGTCTCAGGATCCGGGATCGGAACCGCTGAAAGCAACGACTGTGTGTACGGATGGATTGGATTGTCCATCAGCTCATCCGCATCTGCAAGCTCCATCATATGACCTAAGTACATAACAGCTATTCTATCAGAGATATGCTGCACTACAAGCAGATCGTGCGCTATAAACAGGTATGATAACCCTCTCTCCTTCTGCAGATCCTCAAACATGTTGACTACCTGGGCCTGAATTGAAACATCAAGTGCCGATACCGGCTCATCACATACGATAAACTTCGGATCTACTGCAAGCGCTCTTGCTATTCCGATACGCTGTCTCTGTCCACCCGAAAACTCATGTGCATAGCGTGTGGCATGGTCTGCGTTTAATCCAACTGTCTCCATGAGATCCATAATCATCTCATGGCGCTCTTTCTTGCTACTGTAAAGCTTGTGCACATCGAGAGGCTCTCCAATGATATCCTCAACCGTCATACGAGGGTTGAGTGATGAATACGGATCCTGGAATACCATCTGCATCTGCTTACGGTAAGGATGCATATCCACATCTATCTTCTTCTCACTGTCAAACAATACATTGCCGTCGAACTCAATGCGTCCTGCTGTAGGCTGATACAGACGTAAAAGAGTACGTCCTACGGTTGTCTTTCCACAGCCTGACTCGCCAACAAGTCCAAGCGTCTCACCCGGCTTTATGGCAAATGACACATCATCGACTGCCTTTAATTCCATCTTTTTAAATCCGTCATGAACAGGGAAATACTGCTTCAAATGGTCTACCTTGAGCAGGTACTCGTTGTTATTTGTCTCATTACTCATTTGATTTTCCCTCCTCCATCATATTCTTAATATTCATCCAGCATGATGCGAGATGATCCTCTCCAACCCAGATTTCCTCCGGCTTTTCGGTGAGACATATCTTCATAGCGGCATCACAGCGAGGGCAGAATGCACAGCCCTCTGGCATGTTGAGCATATTGATTGGTGTGCCCCCGATAGGAACAAGCCTGGTTTTTGAATTGGTCTTTGTAGGGATTGAACGAAGCAGTCCCTTTGTGTACTCATGCGCCGGGCTGTAGAATATGGCATCTGCTGTTCCTCTCTCACACACACGGCCGCCGTACATAACTATGATCTCATCACACATTGAAGCAATGACACCCAGATCATGTGTAACCATGATGATGGCCATGCCGAGCTTTTCCTGCAGTGACTGCATAAGCTCAAGAATCTGTGCCTGGATAGTCACATCAAGAGCTGTTGTCGGCTCATCTGCGATAAGGATATCCGGCTCACAGGCTAATGCCATAGCTATCATGACACGCTGTCTCATACCACCGGAAAGCTCATGAGGGTACTGATTTACACGCTTCTCAGGCTCATTTACTCCTACAAGTGTGAGCATCTCTATAGCGCGCTCCTTTGCTTCCTTCTTTGTACGGTCTGTGTGAAGAAGCACTGCCTCCTCAAGCTGGTAGCCTACCGTAAATACCGGATTAAGCGATGTCATAGGATCCTGGAAAATGATTGAACAGCATTTTCCTCTGAAATCTGCCATTTTCTTTTTATTCCATTTGGTGATATCCTCACCCTTATATTTCACTGAGCCGCCTGTGATGGCACCATTCTCAGCAAGAATCTGCATGATTGAATATGCTGTAACTGACTTTCCTGAGCCTGACTCTCCTACGATTCCAAGAGTCTTTCCCGGCTCAAGCTTAAAGCTGACACCGTTTACAGCTGATACGTCTCCGTTATCGGTCTTGAAGGTAGTGTGCAGATCAGATACTTCAAGAACAAACTTATTATCTTCCATCTTACTCACTCCTTACTATTTCGATAATTTAGGGTCAAATGCATCTCTTAAGCCGTCACCGATAAGATTCAATGTAAGAACAATGATACAAATCGTAAGCGCCGGAAAAATAAGACGCAATGGGTAGCTCTGGAGTCCGCCACGCGCTGTATTTGCCAACGAACCAAGTGAAGGCATAGGAGCCGAAACACCAAGTCCGATAAATGACAGATAACTCTCAGTAAAGATGGCTGATGGTATCTGAAGCGCTGTAGTAATGATGATTACTGACAGACAGTTCGGTAAAATGTGTTTTCTGATAGTGCGGGCTGATGATGTTCCGATACACTTTGCTGCGAGAATGTACTCATTCTGCTTGATGGTAAGAATCTGACCTCTTATAAGTCTTGCCATTCCTACCCAGTAAAGCAATCCAAACACTATGAAAAGTGCAATCATGTTGACACCGAGCTTTGAAAGCACTGTACCCTTTATTACAGGTGTTAGCACCTCATTTAATACAACTGCGAGTAAAATGATGAGCAGCATATCCGGCAATGAATAAATGATATCTACTATTCTCATCATAACCATATCTACCTTGCCACCGCAGAAGCCTGATACGGAACCGTAAATGATACCGATTATAAGCACAAGCAGTGATGCAAACACACCGACTCCCAGCGAAACACGAGCTCCGTAAACAACACGGATAAAATAGTCTCTTCCGAGCTCATCTGTGCCAAAAATGTGTGGGAACAGCTTCTCACCTGCATCAATCTGTGCCTGCTCAGCATCGCTGTACTGGAAAGGTCCTAAGTTCTGTGCACCCTTAACGATATCTGCATAGCCGTAAGGCACAATCTTTGGTGCCAGAAGAATAACCAAAATAAGTAAAACCAAAACTATAATAGAACCCATAGCCAGTGGATTTTTGCGGAGTCTCTTAAGACCATCCTTAAAGAAGGTAGTTGACTCACCCATAACCTCCTGCTGGCGTTTCTCTTCATCTGATGCCTTGGCAAAATCCTTCATATCGAACTTGCTAAGGTCAATCTGTGTGGAGAAAGGAGCTCTCTTCATATTATCTTTCATCTTTATCTCTCCTTAATCAAGCTTAATACGTGGATCAATCACTTTGTATACAATATCTGTAATGAGGTTCGCGCCTACCATGATGACAGCAAGGAAAAGTGTTGTGGCCATAATCATTGTGTAATCACGGTTTGTGATACAGCTTACGAACTTGGAACCGAGTCCTCCGATATTGAAAATACTCTCAATAACCATTGAACCTGTGAGGATACCACCAATCATAGGTCCCACATATGTGATGACCGGAATGAGCGCATTACGAAGCGCATGTACAAATATAATCTTGTACTGATGTACACCCTTGGCCTTTGCCGTACGGATGTAATCCTGTCCGAGTGCATCAAGCATTGAAGTCTTTGTAAGTCTTGTAATATATGCCATCGGTGAAAGTGACAGTGACAGCACCGGAAGTAATATCATGTTGCTTCCTGAGCTGAAGGCCTGCACCACGCCAAGCTTTATACAGAAGAAATAAAGTAATAACGTAGCGATGACAAATGACGGCATCGACGTAATCAGTGTGACGAAGAATACTATAACTCGATCCGGCCACCTGTTTCGCATCAGCGCTGCTATCGAACCGAGCACCACTCCGAATACTATCGCAGTGAGCGCCGCTAAGAGTCCAAGCTTCGCTGAAATCGGGAAGCTCTCCCCGATGATATCTGAGATCGGACGGTCTGTCTTAAGACTAACACCGAAATCTCCGTGCAGCACGCCTGCCATGTAGTTCTTGTACTGGACTATAAGTGGCTGATCCAGTCCGTAGCGTGCCTCAAGCTCTTTCATTACCGCCGGACTCTTTGCCTTCTCCGAATTGAATGGACCACCCGGAATTGCATTCATGGCAAAGAATGTAATAAGACTGATAATGAAGATTGTAAAAATCGCGAGAATAACTCTCTTTACAATGTACTTACCCATATTTTTCTCTCCCTCTTGGATTTGTATCGATAATGCATTATTTTTATTTTTTAAAGCATTATCACTGCACCACGTCAAAGTATTTTGTCTAATACGCAAAAAAGTGCGAATGACGTCATTGTCATTACACACTCCCTAATCTTGCTGTCTGATACAACTGTCGTTCTGACGCGAACATTTCCTTTTTATTATACACAGAAATCATACTTTGTCAATTGGATATATTTTCCTATATAATTTTCATTTCTGCATAAAAATTAGTCATTTTTTATAATACTCATTAATAAGGGTAATTTATGCAGTGTATAAGCATTATTTATACATTTTTATTCATTTTTATTTTTGCATTAAAATATTAATTTTCAGTGCATGATTGCTTTGAATTGTTAAGTACCGGCGTTATTCTGGCATTAAACGGATATTTGGTGTATAATTACATATCATTATATATCAAGGAGCCACCTATGCTTACATACGACGATGCACTCAATCTCAACTACTATAAAAAAACAACCTTTACCGGCTGGATGAACGGCATGCGCTTTCTCATAAAGCGTGAGGAGCCTGTCCTTAAGGAAGCCACCGAGGATACACCCGAGGAAAAGGGTGAGCCAATATTCCATGCATGGATATGGCCGGGGCCGTATATTTTTGACCTGACTGACGACAGCAAAAAAACAGACAATACCTTTCCATTTACAGATGACGGTAAAAAACAGTGTGTAGACTGGATTAATGAAGTTATCAGTGCGCACTCAAACGAATATCCGAAAAATAAAACAGATGGAGAAAACCTCTAAAAAACTCTTGACTTCTCACCAAAAATATTGTAGTATACGTTTTGTGCAAAACACAAGGGCTTGTAGCTCAGCCGGTTAGAGCGCACGCCTGATAAGCGTGAGGTCGGAAGTTCGAGTCTTCTCAAGCCCATCCTTGTAATAAGCGTATTATGAAAGCCACGGATTGCTCCGTGGCTTTTGTTTTATGTGTATCTACACCTGCACAATGCGTCCGTGTCTGCCTATTCCTTTAAAAAATCCCGCATTTATTCCATCATACTTTTTTGAACTGCACTCAGAAACCATGAGCTGCTGCTTATATTTGTAATCATCCCACTCGAGAATTGCTGTGACGTAGGGCTGTTCCTCCATTACACGCACAGTCGTATTTTTCTTTGAAAACACAGGGTATTTTCCGGTGTATCCCTTTTGAAGCAGCTCCTTTTCAAGCGCTTTACGCTTTTCTTTTATGCGTTCATTTATCTGATTTCCGTAATTTCTCTCAGGATAATCCTTTGATGCCTTTATCACAAGCTTATAAATATACTGATAAAGCGGTACTCTTTTTGCATCGGCTAAATGTCTGCTCAAAAGCTTTTCCGTTTTCTCACATGGATTTGCCCTGTAGCGTGCAATGAGCTTAAGATAATCAATGTCCGAAACCTCCCTGCAAAGCTCCTCCATAATGTCTATTCCCTCTACACGGGCCGGAAAATGATACTCCATCAAATCGCCGGGTACCGGTGTCCATCTGCGAAACGGTGCAAAGTAAATAAGGCTCTGGATAAAGCATTCTGTCTCGTTGCAGTATTCCCTTCCCATGTACATATACTTGTCCGCGATTGTTCCTACCATATATACAAGCATGCGCCACTGCTCCTGTCCCTTTACCCAGAAATGTCCTATTTCATGGTATTTAAAGCATGCCTCATGCACATGCAAATTATCAAACCAGAGTGTGACCACATTGTCCTGCTGGTGCAGAATGAGTCCGTAGCCTTTTTCACTTCCTAAAACCAACGATGCCGAAATGATTTCTTCCTCGCTATGATAATCGCCCTTTAACACTGCATTTTCCACAGTCAGATAGCATTCCACCGCGTCATTCATGATATATGGAATTATATATTTGTCATCACTTCTGCATATATCAAATGAACCGTAATCAAAGAGCTCTGCGAGCATGTAAAATGCGCGTGGCATATCTTCTTTTAAGCCAGGAAGTGCTTTTACTAAATCCTTGTAAGCCTGCATTGTGGTATCCTTTCGTATAGGAAAAATGATAAAAAAATAAGAATTTCAGAAGTAATAAAAACCTCTGAAACCCTTGTAAATAGTACGGGCAACAGGACTTGAACCTGCACGGTCTCCCACTAGAACCTAAATCTAGCGCGTCTGCCAATTCCGCCATGCCCGCATATATATGCCGCGTACAGTAGCGCATCTGCCTACAATTGAACGTTAGCAGTTCAATTGTCAAGAATTCCGCCATGCCCGCAAACACTTTGACAGTATATCATTTAGTTTCATGTGTGTCAATATTATTTATCACATTACAAAAGTGAACTATTCACATTCAAACTGTATTTCCACAACAAACCGCTTCCCCTCAAGCCTTGCTTCAATACTCCCGCCCATTCTCTCCACAAGCTCCTTTGCAATCGAAAGCCCAAGCCCGCTCGATGATATACTCCTCGCCTCATCGGCTTTGTAAAAGCGCTCAAACACCTTGTCCACGTCTATATCATCAGGATTTTTTACATCGTTTGAAACCAAAATATGGACAATCCTATTTTTTGAAGTACGCTCGTCATCTGAAGCCCTGCAATTGCACGAATCCTGTTGCTTCATCTGTATGCAGATGCTATTCTGTCCATGCACCAGTGCATTTTTTATTACATTCTGAAACACCCGCCTGAGCGCCTGCACATTTGCAGTGATAAATATCGTGTCCTCACATATATCAAGCGACGGCTCAATGCCCTGCTTTTTCCACTCCTCATAATACGAAAACACTGTCTGCTTTAAAAGTCTGCTGACACAGCAATTTGACAGCTCCAACTTAAAGCTGTCATTTTTAAGCTTTGTGAACATAAAAAGCTCCTCGAGCATATCCTTGAGGCTTGTGATGCGCTCCTGGATAATATCTATATAATGCTCCTGCGCGCTCTTGTCAGTCTCATCCCTAAGCAGCTGAAAATAGCCGTCCAGTGAGGTAAGAGGAGTACGGATATCATGCGACAGGTTTGTGTACGTGTCAGATATCATCTGCTCCTTTTTTGCCGCCGCCTCACGCTGCCTGTGCCATTGCTCTAAAAATCTGTTTATGCGCTCCTTAAGCCTTCCGATATCAACCATGTTGGTATCGGTTAAAAGGAGCATATTTGTATCCTTTTCGCATAAAAAATCAAGCTGTTCATTAATGTCACGAAGCTGTGCCCTTATTTTTACGAGCACAGCTATTAAGACAGCTACCGAAACTGCAAGTATTACAGTCAGTATTTTCCAAATCATGTTTTATTCCTCATTCAAAACACATTATATATCCCTGCGTTTAAACACACCGTACACTGCAATCAGTGACACCACTGCCCACACAGCGGCTACCGCAAATGCACCGCCTACGGTCTTTGCAGACGCACTCAGATCAAGCTCAGAAATCTGATTAACAATAAGGTAATCATTTATATCAAAGTTCTTTACTCCGATTTTTTCAATAAGTATATTGATTCCACTGAAAATCAGTGTAAAGATACCTGTACACATGCACACAGCGATAATCATGCTGATTACATTGTTTTTTATAATGATTGCCATTGCCATGACAAAATATACAAATAAAAGTGTGACCACATACTGGCTGCCAAGCATCTTAAATAAGTCTGCTGCATCTCCGAATTCTGCTCCATGTAAAAACAGCGGAGTCGCGATACACTGTACAATCACATCAAGTGCCATAGCCACAAGTGTAAATACCGAAAGCGCTATCATCTTTGAAAACAGCAGCACTCCACGGCACTTCACCTGTCCGCCTACGCTTTTTATATAGCCGCTGTTTAAGTCTGCTGTTGAGAAGAGCACCGTAAATATCGCAAGTAAAAGTGCCAGGTCAAGACCCGCTATATCGCTTTCAACCATATCTGCTATGGTCGGCACCTCATCTGACATGTCTGAGTCGTCCACTTCAAGCCCGACTGTTGCCGTTGGTCCATTTGACGATTCCGCTGATGCTGTATCGTATTCATCTGCTATCTCACTGTCTGACTCACTTACCATAGTGACCTCATCAGTTGTTTCCACGATGCTCTCTGCCGCCATGCTTCTGACAAGAGCTGTCATACCGCTCATAGCTATTGCGAGTGCCATAGCTATTACCAGTATAACATAAGCTGACTTTGTATGTATCAGTCTGTAAATATCCATTCTTACCGCATTAAACATTTGTCGCACCTCCTGTGATACTAAGGAAATATGTCTCAAGCTCCATTCCTGTGACCGCTAGCTGTGCCACCGAAACTCCTGCTGTGACCAGCGCTGTATTTAAGGCGGCGCTATCATTCAGGCGCTCATAGACATCTATATGATTTTTGTCCACTATCATGTAGTGTACAAAGCCCATCTTATCGAGCACAGGCACTGCTTTATTTGGATTGTCCACTGTCAGTGTAATCTTCTCACTGCACTTGGAAAGCAGCTCCTCTCTGGTAATTTCCTGAAGCAGGGCTCCATTATTTATAATGCCGTAATCTGTGGCAAGCTTTGAAAGCTCCTCCAATATATGGCTTGAAATAAACACAGTCATATCCTGCTGTGCACACAGATTCTGAATCGTATCACGCACCTCTGCAATTCCCTGTGGATCAAGTCCGTTGATAGGCTCATCAAGCACTAAAAGGTCAGGCTCTCCAACCAGCGCCATGCCGATTCCAAGCCTTTGCTTCATACCAAGTGAAAAATTCTTTGTCTTTTTCTTTCCCACATTTAACAGACCTACCCTATCCAGTATGCCCTCTGCATATCCCTTTTTACTGATGCCGAAGAGACGGCACTTCATCTCGATATTTTCCTTCGCCGTCATGTTTGGATATACACCCGGTGCCTCAATCAGGCAGCCCACTCTTGAGCGTACCTTTGACAAATCCTTTCCAGCGTATCCAAACATGGATATCTCTCCGCTTGTCGGCTTTGCCAGACCACCGATCATTCTCATACAGGTAGTCTTGCCGGCACCGTTTCTGCCGATAAATCCATAGATTGCACCCTTTTTGATATGGATATCCACATTGTCAACTGCCTTCTGGTGCCCATACTGCTTGGTCAGTGCCTTTGTCTGCAATAATATTTCACTCACAATCAAATCTCCTTTTCTTTTTTCCTTAGCAACCCTTTAATCATAATATAAATGTAAAATCCTAATACATCGCTAACAAAAAGTAAAAAAAGAGTAAAGCTTGTTTACCTTTACTCTTTCATTTTGTAGCCTATGCCCCACACGGTCTCTATGTACTCGTCATCGGTCAGCCTTTTTATCTTCTTTCTGATATTGCTGATGTGCACATCAAGAGTCTTTGTCTCGCCCATGTACGGCTCATCCCAGGCATATTCAAATATGTCCTCCTTGGCAAACACCTGTCTGGGATGCGCCATGAGAAGCTCAAGTATGGCAAACTCCTGCTTTGTGATGCCGTCAACAGCATTATCAGCTACATAAAGCTGTCTTGAAATCCGATCGAGCACAAGCTGTCTGTGCTCTATTTTAGCAGGACCCGCTATGTATGTATTTGCAGTATCTCCCTGCCCGGTATCATTTTCAGCTTTTGTCTGGTTTTCCCCTGCCTGCCCCGACTTTGAAGGCACATCTGCCACCGCATGACGCAGCTGCACAGCCACTCTGGCAACGACCTCCTTTATCTCAAACGGCTTTGTGATGTAATCATCAGCGCCTGCCACGAGCAGATTGATTTTCTCATCCAGCTCATTCTTTGCTGTAAGGATTATCACCGGAAGTGACGCATCCATCTGCCGTATCCGTGCCAGAAGCTCCTCCCCCTGAAAGCCCCGGAAGCATCAGATCCAATAGCACAAGCGCATAAGCTTCCCTGTCCAGCTTAAGCAAAAGCTCTCCCTCTGTGCCCGACCATGCCTGTCTTGTCCTATATCCGGCTTTTGAAAGCGCTGTCGCAAGCAGATCATTAATGTCCTTGTCATCCTCTATTATGAGTATCTCCCCGGATTTGTTGTCTGTCATAATATTCCCTTTCTATATCCATTGTACCACTTCTATAATAACACCTCTATACTGACAAAATCATGCCGGACGCATTTATCTCACTATGCGTCCTATTCATTTGAATCCGCTATTCAGTTGTTTTTGCAAACTTTAGTTTAGTGCCAATGCACACAAAAAAAACAACAGTAACTTTTTTATTCTAGAAATATCCCTCGACTCCCTGCACCAGTCCGTCTGCCAGATTTTCAAGTGTGGCATCGCTGTGGTCAGAGCATGCGTTGCCAAGCTCTACATCCACTGACGGAACTGTACTGTATGAGGTCTGTGTCAGGTCTATTGCCATAGAGCCATTACCGTTTATCTTTGCTCCATGAGCACGCAGTCCTTCTATCAGGCTTGCCCCAAGTGCATCATGCTGCTGCCAGTGTGATGCAACCGGCTCCATACCCTTTATGCCTCCCGGCACTGATATGTAAAAGCAGCCCTTATCGTAGCTTAGTCCGTCGCCATCCCAGTGCAGAGCAATATGACAGTCTGCCGCATTATTGCAGATGACAGTACGCGCCACATTGTCAAGCTGTACATCACTTCCGTCTCTTACCATAAGCACATCATAGCCTGCCGCAAGCAGCTTGTCCTTTAATATCTGCGCCATACGGAGTGTGACAGAGCTCTCCGGTGTACCGTCATTAAAGGACATACCACCTGAAACTGCTACTGCTTTTGTTGCACCTGCGCCTGTTGTACCACCCGTGGTCTTTGCCGAACCATCCGGGTGACAAAGAGTCTTCACCGAAGTTCCTCCGCTTGTACCGTGTCCGGCATTGACACCTACTACTATGTTTTTACGGTTTGCTGTAGCCTTGTACATGACCGCACAGCCTGAATTTATCGCTGAATGTTCTGCATACTGCCATGAAGGATTTAGTGACACTGATTCTCCATTCTCATAGGATGCTCTTTCTACATACTGATAAGAGGAATTATTTTCACCTGAATTGTTCTGCTCCTCGTCCTGCTGTTCGGCAGTCTGTTCTTCCTGCTGTGCTTCTGTCTGCTGCGTATCTTTTGCAGCCTCTGTTACCACCTCTGTCACGGCTTCCGTTTCCGTAGGCATCTCGACCTTCTCTGCAGCCTGTGTCTCTGTTGCAGGCTCTGTTGGTGTATCCTGTGCTTTTTTGCCGCATGATGCGAGGGTAAATATCATCATGCCTGTAAGTAATATTGCTGTAAATCGTTTCATTTATTAAAACTCCATTTTCTTTTTACTACATTATAGACAACCCCATGATATTGTTCAAGTATTAGGCAACATTACTTTCATTTTAGGGTCAGTTTTAAATAGTCAATAGAAATTGTAATTCCTCTAAAAATCAGTTATACTATATGTGAATGTATCGAACATATTTTAACCGGGGAGACTCACATGGAAATATTAAAACTGCCTGTTGGAATCGAAAATTTTGAAGATATACGAAGGTCTGGATTTTATTATATAGACAAAACTATGCTTATCGAGCAGACTTTAAACAATTGGAGTAAAGTAACGCTGTTCACCCGTCCAAGGCGCTTTGGAAAGACTCTTGGCATGAGCATGCTGCGCTCATTTTTCGAGATTGGCACGGACAAATCACTGTTTGACGGATTATATATTTCACAAAATAAATCTCTTTGTGATGAGCATATGGGCAAATATCCTGTGATATTTATTTCACTTAAGGATGTCGAGGGTTTATCATATGATGAGGCATTTCAGGTATTCTCCAGAATTATAGGAAATGAAATCAGCAAATTCTCCTTTTTGGCAGAAAGTGATAAATTGACAGTTTTGGAAAAAGAACAGTTCAAAGGATTACTTCATATAGAAAAGGGAAAGTTTATTTTTGACAAGGATACATTTACCGCTTCATTAAAGCTTCTTTCCCAGCTTTTATATAAGCATTACGGCCAAAAGGTAGTCATCCTGATAGATGAATACGATGTGCCACTCGACAAGGCATACCAGAACGGCTACTACCATGAGATGGTCTCTCTCATACGAGGCTTGTTCGGACAGGCACTAAAGACCAACGATTACTTACAGTTTGCTATTTTGACAGGCTGTCTTCGCATATCGAAGGAAAGCATATTTACAGGATTAAACAACTTTGAAGTCGTTTCAATCATGGATTCAATGTATGACGAGTGCTTTGGCTTTACAGATAAAGAAGTTCAGAAAATACTTAAGTATTTTAATCTTTCAGAGCATTATGCAGATATAAGGGAATGGTACGACGGCTATCATTTCGGCAACACCGATATCTACTGCCCGTGGGATGTAATAAGATATTGCAAGAGCCTGTGTGCAGATCCTACTGCAAAGCCGCAGGACTTCTGGTCAAATTCAAGCGGAAATGCTCTGGTCAGAAGCTTCATTGACAAAGCCGATGTCCAGACCAAGGATGAGATTGAGCGTCTGATAGCAGGCGAATACATTGAGAAAGAAATATCCCAGGAGCTGACCTACGATGAAATCGACAAAAGCATCGCAAACCTGTGGAGTGTACTCTTCACCACCGGTTACCTGACCAAGCAGGGCGTGACTGACGATGGCAAGGTGCGTTTATCAATACCAAACCGTGAGATAAAAAACCTTTTTATCAAAAAAATCCGCGAATGGTTCAGCGATACAACTGCAAATGACGGAAAGACACTTGAACAATTCTGCAATGCATTTGTGGATAAGGATACCAAAAAAATAGAAGAGCTTTTTGGCGATTATCTCTGGAATACAATAAGTATAAGGGATACCGCAGTTGCCAAAGATAAAAAAGAAAATTTCTACCATGGTATCCTGCTTGGTCTGCTTGGCTACAAAGCAAGCTGGCTCATCAAATCAAACACCGAATCGGGCACAGGCTACAGTGATATCCTGGTTGAAATACCAAACAACAGAACCGGCATCGTGATAGAGCTTAAATATGCCGAAAACGGCGATATGGATGCAGCCTGCGATGAGGCACTGAACCAGATTGAGAAAAAATCATATGTGGATAAGCTGAAGCAGGATGGCATGCGCAATTTCATCAAGTATGGAATTGCATGCTTTAAGAAGGATTGTAAGGTTGTGGTAAGTGAATAAGGCACGCATTTAAACAGGCGTAGAGAGACTAGCTCCACGCCTGTTTACTATTCTTTAATACACATTTTGTAAGTCAATATATTAATTATTTCTTTCTATTATCATAAACACCAAGTACTTGTACTATTAATGCAAGCAACATAATAATAAATAAACCTATACTATTTCCATATAAAAATATAGTAAATGCCTGTATTGCAACAACTACCCAGTTACATACTAATAAAATAAGTTCAAGATTTTTTTTTTTCATTTTCATTTTCTCCTTTTCTTAACTTTTTATATAAACTAGCAAATGGTAAAATGTTGAAAGCAACACTTTCTAAAAATACTCTATAATAAACTCAATTACTTTCTTAAACTTTCCTTGAATAATCATTCCAATAATTCCCACTATAACAATAATTATTCCTATATAAAACATAACATATGAATCAATAAACCATGTTGTTATTTCCATTATTGCACATCCTATGACAAAAATCACTACTGACAAATTAGAAATTATTTTTTTCATTTTCCCACATCCTTGTTCTATTTTCTTAGGTGCCTCATATTTGATTAATATAATCATCAATTTTATTTTTCACATACAATAAGGTATTCCTATACCTGCCCGGAATATTTGCCCAACAGTCATATAGCAGAATCATATCTTTCTTTTTATTAATTTCCAATTCTTTTTTCCATTGGTATGAATCAATATTTGAAGAAAATAATCGAAATAATCTCTCCACAATTTTGAATATTGTCCTACATATAATTTCATTCTCAGTACAACATTACGGATATTGCCTACGTAATCCTCATTCTTGCTAAATATAGCATAAAATACATACAGTGTAACAATATCAAGTTCCTTTATATCCGGCGAAGTACTGATTTCCTCCGGTTCCATAAAAAGACTTTTTAATATATTGTTTACATATGCCGGTTCTGTATAATCATTATCATATATATTCTTAGCCAGTCTCCTCTTAACCATGCCAAGAACATAGTTTTTATTTATATCATTGTCATAGAAATTTTCTACCCTGCAATCATCATAAACTTTATTCAAATACAAAGCTCCATTCCCTCTTCTGATATTGCGAAGCTTGAAATTATCTCCATGAAATTTCCGCTCATAAATCATGTCCAATGCTTCAAACTCTGCCAATAAAATAATCACTATCAGCGCTCCTGCCGGTTTAAAGCATAAAAACAAAATCATTACACTAATACCAAAAATATATCTTCCGATCTTTTTTGCAATTATGCCCTCTCTTAAAATCCGTATCATCTCTTCATATGAAAATCTGTTATACTCTTCATCATCAATAAAATCACAATAAACAACCTCAGGTTTTTTCCCAATTTTCATCTCGAGCTTCCCATCTACACTATTTATAAGAAAAGGGAAAATGCATAATGGGCACTTTATTGAATACCTGATTCTCAAATATAAAAACCTACTCAATGCTGTAACCTGTAGCATTATAATATCTGATACTGTAACTGAAATTACAAATATAGTAAACGATACTCTCCAGGTGTAAAAATCTCCCTTAGAAAATAAAACTTTGTAATCTAAAAATGTACTGACAACAATCCCCATTATTGAACTACAAAATATACCAAACCAATAAAATTTTATACAATTAATACCATTTCTTAGCATTATCACCATCATCCTCAACTGTTGTTAATTTCTTTATATCCTATAATCCATATATCTTCAACCATAAATACATGAATGACACGAATTCGTACATATTTGACATTCAATCAATAATATTCGATTATATAAAAACAGTACCACTTATTCTAAATTGTTTTCAACACCTTAAGAATGAGCGGTACTTTTTTGTAATGAATGGTAGAAACATATTTAGCAGACTTATTTCTAAGATAAAAATAACATGAGACTGTTATTTATTATTTTTATAATTCTTAATCACAATTAACACGCAGCTTATTATTGATAACATACAGCAGAACAGCAATGCAATACATGTCACAATATTCCCTCTGCTCGGATGATTGTAAAAATTCACTCCATACATTATCGTTACTATTCCTATGCACGAAGTAATTATTCCTATAACTATCTGTAGCTTTAACAATTTCATTCTATCCATCTATAAATTCCTCTCCAGATTCAATGTTTCTTTGTTTATTATTTCTTTTGTTCTAATTAAAAATAAAGTGCAACAATATACTGATATAGCCAAGATTTGTAATCGTACATTGCCTCTTTGAAAAAAAAAACAAATGTATCTACTCCAATCAGGAATAATATAATTTCAAAACCATGCATACATATATTCATATCAGCATTTTTTGAAGGAATTCACAAATCACTCCCAAAAGTGATATCAATGCACTTATCCGAATGTTGAAAGCAAAACTTTCTAAAAATACTCTATAATAAACTCAATTACTTTCTTAATCATAATTATCTTCATATCTCTTATAGTTATTTGTGGCAAATCTGGCCAACCATGTATCAGGCGGAAGTGTCCATAAAATCACCAAAATCCACACTATGATACCGATAGCCCTGTAAACACCACAAAGCTCCGTGCATGGTGCAATATCCAGACACGCAAATACAGAAAAAACACCACAAATAATAAATGCAATACCAAAATACACCAACCAAAAATTATTCTCCCAGCGATTCTCAAAGAAAAACCCTTTTATTTTTCTCCGCTGTAATATAAGCAATACCACACCGGCTATAGTCATCGCTATATTAGCCGCTTGATAAACATATATTCCCAATATAAATGCAAGTAGTATCGCAGAAATAAAGACTCCGCATATTCTTGCTCCGGCTATACCATCACTTGACACTTCATCTTTGATATTACTCATAGCACCTTTAATCTGTATTATAAAAAATACCAAATAAAACATAAGACCTGCTATCACAAGTCCAAGCCATTTGGGTAAGCCGAAAACCGCTTCTCCGATAAAGCAGCCTATTGCCAAAACACATAATTGTATGAATAAAACTTTTAAATTATTCTTCATATTCCCCCTTAATTTGTCACTCCTGTTTGCAACCGTTCCAGACTCTTCAACTGTTGTTAATTTCTTTATATCCTATAATCCATATATCTTCAACCATAAATACATGAATGACACGAATTCGTGCATGTTTGACATTCAATCAATATTTTTTCTCACAATTAAAACTGCCTATTAAAAAAATAAACAACACCACTATAAATATCAAAATACACATCCAATTGTACATAGCCTTTTTTGCCATATAAACACCATATATCCCTAATACAAGTTCAAAAACATATGCAATGAATTCTATGCTATAGAATACTCATACTGCGTATCTCCCTTTGATGCTCAAAATTGTATAATATTCCATAACAAAATAATCCTATTAACCAAATAGTAAAATGTATAATGTACTTTCTCATAATTATCTCCATATTCCCCTTGTTTTGTCCGGTAATTTTCAATTAGAAAATAATCTCTATTTTTTCATTGAATGATGACGAATAATTACTATGAATACAGTAATCATTCCGCCTGCATAAATCTTCATAATCCAATCCGGTATAGGAAAATACATATTCCCCAAAATTATTATTGCAAAGATAACTAAAACTTGACATATTAAAGCTGACGCAATAACTATTTTTTCTTCCTTACTCATATTCATACATGTGTACCTACCTCTCTGCTTGCAATCTGTCCTGACTACAACTGTTGTTAACTTCTTTATATCCTATAATCCATATATCTTCAACCATAAATACATGAATGACACAAATTCGTGCATGTTTGACATTCAATCAATATTTTTGTTTATATAGAAACAGTACCACTTATTCTAAATTGTTTTCAACACCTTAAGAATGAGCGGTACTTTTTTGTAACGAATGGTATTTATTTTTTTATTGCAATACTTACACTAAACTTTCCATCATCTGCGCAAAAATTATAATTTCCTTCACACAGCCTGACTTCATCTATTATATTACTTACCCCATATCCATGTGATAATCTATCATCCTTTGATGTATATCTCCCCAACTTAGATATATCAACTTCCCATTCAATAGGATTCTCTATCATAATGACCACATAATTTCTCACATTTGATATATTAATCATAATTTCTTTCTTTTTTTTCTGTAATCTATTACATGCTTCAACTGCATTTGAAATACAATTTGAAAGTATTGTACAAATTGTTAAATCAGAAATTTCATTCCTGCCACTAAAATTTCCCATACAAATAAACTTAATTAATGGATTTTTTTGATTAAAGTAATAGATAATTGCATCAATTATTCCGTTATCATAATATGATTCCAATTTTTTACCTATATCATAATGCATTTTGATGTCATATATATACTTAACAGCTTCATCATATTGTTCTGTATCTAACAGATTATACAATATATTTATATGAGCATTCATATCATGTTTTATTTTCCGTATTTCTCGCATATGAGAATACAATTGACTATAATGTTCTTTTTGAATAATCAGATAGTTTTGTTTTATCTTATTATCTATCTCAAGCTGCTTCTTATATGCACCCAAAAACATAAAAACAATTCCAAATATTCCTAACATAACAAATGAAATCATTGTTAATACATTTATTACAATTTTAAGTCTATCCTGACCAGGTAAAATTATATCATCGGTCATTACAATTATTCCCATATTGATTATTTCTATCATGGACGAAGCCATAAAATATATAGGATCAATACGCGCTATCATGGACGATACTTTTTTGAATTGATTTATTATTTTGCCAATAAGACAAATTATAATAATAGTAATTATGTATACCACTAACTCATTATTGCTGCCAACTATAATTTTAATCGGATATTCTATTACATCGATATATCCATATGCAAACAAAAACACTGCTAATTTACGCCACATCGTTTCTTTGAATAGTATCCCTGTAGCAATTAAAGCACTCGGAAGCGCTAATATGGTATACCATATGCTTTGTGTCGGTCGAATAAAGATAACGATAATTTCGCCTAACTGCATTAACATTATGAGCATAAACGCAAAATATTTTTTTTAACTTGATATCACCAATCTCCAGCTTACATATCAGCCATTCAAATAATATTAATTCTAAAATCATCTATCTGCTCTTTCAACCCTTGCCACTTTACACATATAATTAAAAAAATCTTCTTGTATTTGTTTTTTCATTCTTCTACTACTCTTTAGCTTCACCCCATCTGTCATAATTATCTCATCTCCAATTGTATTAACATTTTCAAAATTAATTATAACACTCCTGCTTATTCTGGCAAAATTCATATCCTTCAACATTTCATAAAGCTGTGATACACCTTTATCTGTAATAAAATATTCGCTCCCATCTAACATGTATATCTTTAAGTACCTTCCCTGTGCAATACCATACACTATATCTGAAATTTTAAACTTTGTCAGTCCACTTATAGTATTTAGACAAATCCATTTTACCCTTCTATTAATAATATTTATCGCATGAAGCAATTTCTTTTCAATTTCTTCTTCCCTCACAGGTTTCTTAATAAAATCTGTAACATTTCGCCCATATGCTTTACTCATTATTTCATCATGGCTAGTACAGAAAATAATCAGTACCTCATTGTCCGTCTGTTCCAACATATCACGGACTTTCAGACCATCTATGTGTTCCATCTCTATGTCTAGTATCAATATATCAGGTTTCTCACAATCCATAACCTGAATTCCTGACTCATACTGGATAATTTTAACTTCTATATCATTTTTTAAAGCTATATTTCTTATACTTTCCGATATTTTTATTCTACATGCTTCTTCATCATCACATATTCCAATTCTGTACATTATCCTGTATTCCTTTTCTAAACTTACTCTATAATAAATAATATACAATCTATAATTCATTTGCAATCAAATCTGCATAAATGACATAAATTCGCACATAAATGATATTTCACGCATACTTTTTATCCATAATTAAGCATAATTCCTACATCGGCCATTAAATTCTCAAAACACAACCTAAATTAATCTTGTAAATTCAAAATTTATAATTTATAATCTTCATAGCTTAATTGTTTTGATAAGGGGATTATTTTTATGAATATTGCTATTTGTGATGATGAACAACAAGATATTGATATACTTTACAATTACTGCAAATCATGCAAATTACCATACAATATTTCTACTTTCTTGTCTGCCTCTGACCTGCTTGAGGCTTTTAAATCCCAATTTTATGATTTAATTTTTCTTGATATAGAAATGGATAAGCCAAATGGTTTTGAAATTGGCTCTATTTTAGCAGGATATTCTCCTCGTCCCGTAATAGTTTTTACGACAAACGCACTGCAGTATGCAGTCCGAGGATATGGAATTGCTTTTCGATTTTTATGCAAACCGATAACGATTACAATGTTTCAAAGTGTTGTCAGGGAGGCTCTTGACGAGATTCTTCCGCAAAAGGCAGCGGTAACGTGTGGTTCAACTCAGAAAATGGTTTCTATAAACGATGTCATATATTTTGAGAGTCTGAACCGGCACATTATTTTTCATTTTGCAAATACATCCACATTGGAGATAAAGGATTCAATGGAAAATATGATTTCATTTTTTTCATATCCTTCATTTGTACAGATTCACAGAAGTTATTGCATCAATTTGAATTATGTGGACAGCTTTACACCACTTGCTGTCACTATGACTGACGGCTGCAAAATTCCACTTTCGCGGAAAAAACAGACCATTTTCCAAGAGCGCTTTAACAATTTGATACGAGGTACCATCAAATGAATTTTCCAATTGAAGTATATACCATTATTATAGAATGCCTGCTTATTTTCTACTTCTTTCATAAAGAGGTTAGACCTGTATACCCTTCCCGCAGATATATTATCCTATTTTGCATATCACTCTTTGCGGTCATAATGCTATCAACCCTATATACACCTATGTTTATACGGCTTGCCATTATCAGCTTATTTTTGTTTTTATGCTATACTTTCTGCTTCAAATGCAAAATATTCCAAATCACCTATACTATTATATTATTTTTTGTCACGTCGATGTTTTCCGATGTTATTGGTGCGTTTGTACTTTCCAGACTTGGAATTTCAATAAATGAACTTTTAGGAATAAGTGAAGGACGGCTTATCTACAATACAACCAGCAAGATTATTCATCTGTTTTTGCTGGTCATAATTATTTTATTTACCAATGCCCGATTTGATTCAAAGGCTCTACTGCATGCCATACCACTCATGCTCTGCAATCTGTCAAGCATATTTATTCTGTTTGCCCAGTACACTACCTTTATTGATAATGGTAAATACTCCACCTTTGTGATGACCACCATATGTATGCTTGTTATCAATATAGTGGTTTGTGGATATACGGAAATAGTAAAGAAATCTTATGAATTACAGAAAAATCAGCTCTGTATGCAGGAGCAGCTTGCCAAACAGGAGCTTTACTATCAGGATATCATTGCTCGTCAGGACGAATCCCGCACTTTGGCATGATATAAAAAAATACATGCTGGCAATGGAAAATCTGGTTTCTACGAAAACACGACCTGAAGCCGAAAGCCAGCTCTCTGCCTTAAAGAAAAAATTTTCAAGCCTTGACCAAATGATTGATACCGGTAATTCCATTGTTGACGGCATCCTAAACTATGGCTCTAATAAAGCAGGCAGTCTGGGAATCACCATAAACTTTAATCTATGGCTGGATACTGAACTCAACATTTCGCCTGTTGACCTGTACATAATCATTGGAAACACTATGGATAACGCAATAGAAGCCTGCGATGCTTTTCCGGCAGGTCACAAACCCTCCATCTCATGTACGCTGCGCCAGAAAAATCATGTGCTGCTTTATGAAATATCCAATCCTATTCCACAGGTTTCCGTAAAAAAAGCCGGAGATATCCACGGATATGGACTTGAAAATGTCAAAGAATGTGTAAATAGAAATAGTGGTTTTATCTCTGTTAATACCGAAAATGATATATTTTGTGTCTCTATAACACTAAACGTTTAATATGTCTTAAATCCGCGATATCACAAGCCTTCCATCCTGCACATCAACCCTGACCTTATTAGACTCTATCCCCGCTGCCTCAAGCATCTCATCGGTGAGTTTTATCCTGTGCGCCTTGTCCAAAACCGTATATTCCATTGCAGGGTGTTTCTTCAATTTCTCCGTACTTACCTTTCCGTCAGATATAAGCACTGTACGGTCTACACGGCCTGCAAGTGCCATATCGTGTGTGACTATGATGATGGTTATACCAAGCTCTTTGTTCAGCTTATGAAACAGCTCATAGATTGTATCAGCAGTCCTTGTATCCACGGCTCCGGTGGGCTCATCCGCAAGCAGTATGTCCGGCTTATTTGCCAGTGCCACCGCTATCGCTGCGCGCTGCTGCTCTCCTCCCGATAGCTGAGCCGGAAGCTTATCCTTATGCTCCTGTAATCCCACTGCATTTAACAGTTTAAGGGCATAGCTTTTATTATCATCCTTGCGTTTTTTTATAATTTCTCCATGTTTTAAATTATCGGTATTTCCAGTATTTTCAAACATCATCACTGCCTCGACATTCTGCAGCACAGTCAGGTATGGGAACAGATTTTTGGCACTTTTCTGCCACACAAAGCCCACCTTGTCCCTGCGGTATCTTACCATTTCAGCTTCTGAATATGTGGAAATGTCTTTTCCGTCAATAGTGAGCACTCCCGCCGTTGGAGTTTCCAGTCCTCCTATCATATTTAAAAGGGTGGATTTTCCGCTGCCGGATTTTCCTATTACCGCAAGCATCTCACCTGTTTCCACCGTCAGGTCAAGCCCCTCCAGTGCCATCACCTTTTTATCGTCGGTCTCATATATTTTTACCAGTCCATCGCAGTTTATCATCTGGGTTTCCCCCCTTTTAATTTAAATTACTATGCCGTCACTAAGCTCAAACACTTCATCCCCCAGCTCCATCAGGTTCGGATCATGCGTGGTCATAACTATTGTGATGTCCTCATCGTCTATCAACTCACGGAACAATCGCATGACTTCAAATCCAGCAGCGGTATCGAGTGCTCCTGTCGGCTCATCCGCAAAGACCACCTTCGGGCGATGAACCACAGCGCGCGCTATCGCAACTCTCTGCTGCTCACCTCCTGATAACTGATCCGGCATATGATCCATGCGCTTTGAGAGTCCGACACGCTCCAGCAGCTCTGATACTCTGTCATGCATATTCTCATTTATCACATCGTTTTTTGCATCTCCAATGTCATTATCCATATCAGTCAAATTCTTCCGTATCTGACGTTTATTTTTCGCAAGTCTAAGGGCAAATTCCACATTCTCATATGCCGTCATCGTGGGAATTAGTGCTATAGACTGGAATACAAATCCCATCTCATACCGCCTTAGTATTTCCCGGTCTTTCTCGGTCATCTGCTCGAGGTTTTTATCCAGAAACTGCACACTTCCCTCTGTCGGCATATCAAGCGCACTAAGGATATTAAGAAGTGTGGTCTTTCCAGAGCCGGAACGCCCTTTTAAGATGGCAAGTGTTCCTTTTTTTATCTCCATGGATACTCCGTCAAGTGCGTGGACTGTTGCACCATCTCCCGCCTTGAAATATCTTTTTATATTTTGAGCAATTATCGCATTTTCCATATGTCACGACCTCTTTTTTTACATGCTAACTATCTTCTCCAAGCCTTAGTGCCTGTGCTATCTTCATACTCTTAAGCAGTCTGCTGATAACCACATAGCATACGGCTACAGCCACGAAAAGTACTCCTGCAAGCTCCAGCATATCAGATTGATAAATATATACATTTACTCCGATATTGTGTTTCTGCGGCAGATATATGATCGATATGAGCCTTACAAACATCGCTGTTGCAGTTATACCTATGCCTGCTCCCGCAAGAAGCGGCAGTAATGATAAAAATATCTGCTCGTTTAAAAGCATTGCTTTTACCTCTCTCATTTTCATTCCCATTGCGCGGTATATACCAAACTGCAGCTCCCTCTGTTTTAGTGTCATAACCCAATACAGCAAAAATCCTACTGAGCACACTATCAGTGAAAGTATAAAACTTAATGTAAACATACCGTTTGTGATCTGCACTGTGGCTGAGTTTTTATTCTCGTCTATAAGCTGCTGCGCGGATGTTAAATTTTTGTATATATCATCCACCGTTTTTCCTTTTGACAGGTTCATCCACACACTGTACGGTGTCATGCCGAACTTTTCCACAACCGTAGCATAATTTGCAACGATCAGGTATTTCTCCTGCTCGGTCACATTTCCTTCTACATCTGTCTCATAGGTGTAACGCTCGTAGCCCGGAAAACCTTTTACTATGGCACATACCTTTGCATTCTCGGATGCGTAGATCTGATCATCATCGACAGCCTCCGGTACATACCTTGAGTAATTTAAGCTGTCACCAACTTTAAGTCCCAGAGCTTTTGCCAGATTTGAGGAAATGATGACTCCGTCCGGCTCTTTTGCCAGCTCATTCAGGTAATTGAACCAGTGCGCGTCATTAATATCATCATTTTGGTCACTCTGCAATTTCGCAGTCTCACCGAATTCTTTTGTGTTTATCGCCATAAGATATGCATCCGAAACCGAACCACTGCCTGCGGAAATGTCTACCCTCTCGTCCTCAAGCACACGCGTGACACCGTCACAGATGCCCTCATTTTTGAGCGACTCGTATTTACCGAAATCAGGCTCGTCATACATCCAGTTTACAGAGCCATCTTTATTCTTCTGTATCCTGAGTCTGAAATCTTCGTTGTATATCGCATCACAGCCCACATTGTAGACGATCCGTTTTTCCATATTGCTGTTCATGGTGCGCGCCATATTCGCGTCAAAAATACCGCCAGCCACTGTCATGATAAGAAATACTGCCAGAAATCCCTGATTGTATCTGGTTCGTTTCAGCTGTAAAAATGATGCATACATTGCCGGAGAAAAATGCTTTTTAAAGAGCCTGTCCACAAGCAGAATAATAAGTCCGGTAAGTCTTACGCACAAAAGTGCCGCTGCAAATATAAAAAGCGAATTGTCCAGTATCATGACAGGATCTATGCTCCTGTTCTCAAGAACAGATATCGCAAGCGTACTCTTCTGCTTGTTGTAATTGTAAAGCAGATATGCTGACAGAGCCAAAAGTATAACGTCTATAAAGCATTTCTCCCAAAGAGGCTTTTTCTTTGATATTCGTTCCCTGCTGCGCTCTGATATGGCATCCTTTGATTTTTTCCACACCGGAACTGTGATAAACAGCACCATGATAACTGCCGCTGCCACCGCATAGACAAGCATCTGCCATACAAATCTGTAAGTGCCTATATCCTTTGACGTAAATCTTAAAAATCCGTCTGTAGATGCGGCAGCCCGGCACATTATATATCCGAGTACTATTCCAAGTACACAGCCCGCAAACGCTATTATTCCTGACTGCTGCAGGTACAAAATAAATACCTGTAATTTTGTCGCACCGCGGCTTCTTAAAACAAGTATGTCATTTTCCTCGAGCGAAAGTATCTGTGCAGATATCATTCTTATAAATAAAATCAAAAGCACAAGACACGGCAGCTCCAACGCCCAAAGCATCAGCTTTATCGTCTTCTGCTGTGTAAAAAAGCGCTCCAGCGTATCACGGATGTTGTCATTGTAGAGCTTGTCAGCATCCTTAAACTGCTCCATATAACCGTCATAAAGTGAGGCATTTTCCGTGTTGATCTGCCTGTAATCCAGCATGAGAAAATCACTGTAGCTGATATTGTCCTCGCTGTAATACTGCATCATTTCGTCAAAAACATCCTGCGAAACAAATATCACATCGCCCATATCCGAAAGCGTCTTGGCCCAATATGGATCGTTTATATCTTTTTCACGGCAGATCTGTGATATGACGAAAGAAATTTCCTTTTTCCCACTGCCATCAGGTACATGTAAATAGATTTTTTCACCTGCTACAAGTCCGTAGTGATCCATTGTCTTTTCGCTTATACTGCATTCGAATGTGGCTGTGTCAGTCTGAGATTTTACAACATCCACGTACTCCGAAAGCCCCGGCAGATATCCTATTGTAAAATAATGGTTAAGTCCTCCAAACTCTGTATCTGCGCGTCCTCCTGAGAGTGTGATAAGCTGCTGTGAGGAAACCTTGTTTATATCCACATATTCAGTCCACTTCTTTTCGTATCCTGACAGCTTATCAAGCACTGACTGCGAATCAGGATAATCTGCCACCGCATATGTTCCCTCGCGGCTCATCTGTGCAGGAAACTCATTCTGCTGTGTGGCATGATCCGTAAAAAGTCTGTCGAGTATCTGATTGCCCGCGCCCTTTTCAAACATAGGGTGGCACACAAAAAGTGCTATAAACAAAGCCACTCCCATAAGCAGACACAAATTTAACCATTTTCTGTTTTTTAATTTATTAATTACGAAGCCAAACATATTTCATCGCCCTCATCAATACCGTAAAGCACAAGTGTATTGCTGCCTGATGTATAATCGCTCAATATTACCGGCTGCTTTACCACGCTGTCCCCATCAATTTTCCACACATAGTAGGATATATCATCTTTGTCCATCGGATTGATCTGCTTGTGTATGATCGAAGTCGGCACCACTACCACCTTTTTAAAAGAAACATAAGAAAACTTTACAGCGGATGCCCTGGTCAGATCATCTGGTATTCCATTGTCAAGTTTTATATAAAATGCTGCATTTCCATATCCCGAATCTGTGTTTCCGGTAATATGCACACCTTTATCATCCTGATTTATATATCCCTTTTGAGCAACACTACCGTAACCGGCAAAACCGATACAGCTTCCGTAGATCGTTGTACCGTCCAGCTCAAGTGATACGCGCTCTCCCACATCTGCTATATTGTCCTTATATACTTTATAGCTATTGCTATCCTTTACCTGAACCAGCAGTACGTCCGTGGAATTTCCGGTTATCTGCAGGATATCTGAGCCTTCCTCCACATTATCTCCTGCCTTGACACTCACCTTTGAAACTTTTCCATCATTTTTGGCATATACTGAAATATTTCCTTTGCCGTCATTTCCTGCGCTTATGCTGTCATATGCTGACTGTAGCCGGGAAAGCTGATAGGTGTGGTCTGCACAGGCAAGTTTTTTCTGCAGATTCAATAATTGTAAATTCAGTTTCAACTGCTGCTCATCATATGCTGTATCCGGCTTTTCATCCTGCCGGTTATTTTCTTCTGCGCTGCTACCACCTTCAGATAAATCTTTTATCTGTTTATCGTAATCAGCAATCTTCTGCGCATAGGATTCATTCTCCGAGTCGATCGCATTTTTCGCCTCTGTTATGGCAGCTTTGCCCTCTCCGGTATCCACCACGTAAAGCAGCATCCCCTTTTCTACCGTATCGTCCTGCTTCACATTGACCGATACGATCTGCCCTTCATAATCACAGGTTTCGGTTATCGTCCCTGCGTCAGATCTGCTGTAGCGCACACCGTAGTTTGCTATATCAAAGTCAGACCTTGTTACCGTATATTTGCTATACTTTGTCGGAACCTGATCTGTAGAATTATAGTAAACCAGCTCCCCCTCTTTTAAGCCCTCTGTGACCTGTGTATAGTTTTCATCAGACTCACCTGTTGTTATGATGCGTTTCTCGCGGCCGCCCTCATCATTTTTCACATAGACATATCTGGTATCGCCATCCTTATAGATGGAATCTTTTCCCACGACAAGTGCCTGATCCGCTTTTGTCTTTTCAAAATATACCGGATACATCTGTCCTGCCGTAAGAAACGGCTTTTCCCTGCTTTCCACGCACACATCCGGATATCGGTTGTTTATCTTTGAAAGTACCAAAACCTCTGATGTATATTGAGACTCAGTGACATCATATTTTTCGCCATCGACTATCACATATTTCTTGTCATAATCGCTGTATTTGTACTCATTTATGGCTGTGCCCTTTATATCCAGCACAAGGTCATCCGTATCTGAGACAATGACTATATTCTCGTATGCCGCAGCAGACCTTCCATCTGTCAGCTTCTTAGTGTAAGTGACAAGACCGCTGTGGGCTGCCTTAAGCGTTCCATCATCAACAATCTGCTGATATGAAGCCATCTGCTCATTGATCTTTTGCACTCGGTATTCGTGAAGCTGCTTATCGTACCGCTGATTTTCCTGTTCTGTGGCAATCTGCGTATTGTAATCCTCTTCTGTGCTCTCTTTTTTCTCAATCTGTTCTGTTGAAAATTCGTCCGTATCCGCAGCCTGACTCTCCCATAATTTGATCTGCGTATCCGAGATCTGAGCGGATATCTCATATGTCTCATTCTCATGCGCCAGCGCATCCTTACATTCCTGCAACTGTTTTTTTGCCTCATCCACATCACAGACTGCAAGCACATCCCCTACATTTACTGTATCTCCCGGCTCCACATATATCTGTGAAATATTTACATTGGCACTGTAGTAATTGCAGTAATCCCTCGAAACTGCGGTAGCCATCAGCACCTGCAGGGAGCCGATCGTACCGTATTCCACAGGTCTATAGGCTTCATTTAACGCTACAGGTTCTTCAAGCTTTGGTATGCTGCTTTCTGTCATTTTTCCACAGCCGCCCGCCACAAACGATACACATATCCCCAGTACTGCCAGTTTTTTTATTGATAAAAGGTTTCTGTTCTTCACTGCAAAACCACCTCATCCCCGCTTTTAAGTCCTTCTGTGATGATCCGGTAGTCTCCCACCTGATCTGCGACACTTATCCATACCGCCTGTCTGTATCCATTCTCATCCAGTGTGTATACAAAATACCTGCCATCCTTCTCATGTACTGCGTCCTTTTGCACATACACAGCATTTTCTATAGCGGGGCACGTCACCTCCATGGAAAATATCTGTGCATCCGATACTGCCGACATGTCCGATACCGGTTCAAAAACAAGTTTTTTATCGTCCACCTCTTTTACCTTAAGTTCAAACTCTATATCAGATGCTGTTGCCGTGTATACATCACCTACATTAAAGTCATAACCTTCCGGTCTGTCAGCTTCGTAATTGCCGTTTCCGCTGATTTCTGTTATAAGATTGCTGCCCGGTTCAAAAACTCCCGCCAAAAGTGAATTGTCCATTGCTGTGATCGTACCATCCTCTGATGCCGTGATCTGATATCTCGACAGTTTTTCCTTAGCCTCATCAAGATAAAGCTGCGCAACCTCTGTATCCTTATCAAGCTGGGCTATATCGCTTGAATAATCCTGAGTATCATCGATTTTCATAATAGCCCTGTAGTGCTCTGCCAGAAGCTTATTCTGACTGATCTGCCCGCTGTAGTCCTCAATCTTTTTCTGTATCTCCCCGGATTTAAAAGCCACCAGTATATCGCCCTTTTTCACATGATCACCCACTGCCACATTTACCTTTTCAAGCGTAAGCTCCGTGTTTGTCGCACCATAGGAAAACCTGGTATAGCCCTGCGCGCTCAGACTGATGGTAGTCTGCGGTGTGAGTGAACCGCTCTGTACCGTAACTGTCTGGTATGATATTTTCTCGTAGAAAGCTCTGTCCGTCTGTGCAAGCTCCTTTTGTGCCGCCCCACATCCTGAAAACAAAATAGAGGTAATTGCAGTGGCAAGTGTCAAACGCCCTATATATTTTTTCTTTTTATTAATCATATATTTTCCACTTCTTTTCCAAATAAATATGAACCTGATCTATTATCTAAAAATGTAACTCCATGTATAAACTTTATTGCAGCCAATAACAGTATCTTATATTAGATCATCACTCCTTATGATCGTGCCGTCTATCGCATTCACATACACCGGATATCTGTCGTAGCCCTTATCCTGTTTTGACAGACACCATGCCGGAACATAAGTACATTTATCCTTGTCAGATGCATCCTTCAAACGGATATATCCGAGCTTTAGATTGTTGTAAGTGTGATTTTGTGTAAAATCATACTGATCTGAGTTTTTTGTCATGTCATCCTTGATGATCTCTTTAATAGTGTCCATTGACAAGAGTTCTACGTTTTTTGACTCATTTACAATATCAACCGGGTAAGAAACAGTAAATTCCGTCACTCCCTGATCCGTCACAATAAAGGAACTGCTGCCATATGGCATAAAATCATCATAGTTATCGGGTGTCTCCCATATATCCATATTCCGGGTGAAATCGAGTGACTTGCAAAACGCTATGCCATCCACACCCTCGCCATAATCTATGATATATCCCCAGGCTGTATCCTTTATGACGCTCTCTTTATCATCAGTTTTTACAGTATCATCACCATCCTCTATCACTCCTGCGCTCCACTCGTAGTCTGATGTTCCTATATATACCTGTGAAGCCATGCCTAATTTATTTTGAAATTCTTCTGCCTTTTTTATAGCTTCGTCTTTTGATAATGCACACTCATTATCATATGAAGATGTAGTATCTCCACCTGTAGAGCCTCCGTTAAATCCCTCTACACCTTTCTCCTCTGCAAAGGATGGTGGTCCGTAATAGCCATACTCACTATCATCGTATAATGTCCCCTCACTTCCTGCCTTAAGAGGCTGTGCTGAAATATATTCAAGAGAGCCGTCCTCAGCAATTCCAAATCTAAGCTCACAGAAAACATTACCAATATATCCCAGATACTCATTACAATCCGTATAATCTGTAGCTTTTTCACGCGTATCCAGTGCAGACGGTTCTGCCTTTTCATACTGTTCCAGCAGATCATTTTCACTTTTCATCACCCTGCTGACGCCCTCTTCTGTGATAAGTCCCGCATCAATTTCCTGCTGATACCCGGCAATCTCATTTTTTACAACCTCCATGCTGTGATATATCTCTTCTTTCGTATAATGAGGTATGTCGTGATAATATACGGTACTATAGCCAAAATAAGCCTCTATCACACTCTTTTTGAAATCGGCACCCACCTTTATATTCTTCACCTCAACAACCGACATGCTTTTGCAGTCCGGCAGGGTAATGTCTGCTGAAATATCCACATCCACACTTTTATCCGATATCTCAACAGAAAAGCTGTCATTCCATTTCGTACTGTCGTCAAATGCACTTATATCACTTCCTGCTTTTGTGTTTATATTTTCAGTTTCCATATTATAATCTACTTTTTTTCCTGAACAGCCGGTTAATGCTATTGCAAGAACCAACGCCGATATAATAACGTTTTTCCTCTTCATAGCCTCTCCTTTACAGTGAATTTTCCAAATTTATGATCGTTCCATCTATAGCGTTTACAAAGATAGCATTTTGCTCATTGGAGTCTACCATACGTGACAGTGCCCACGCCGGAACATAGCTGTATTTTCCCTGCTCACTGTCACTTCTTATCTTAAGATAACTAAGCTGTAGCTTATTGAATGACGATGCAATATCATATTTATCAGGATTTTCCGTAATCTCCGCCTTGATGATCTGCTCTATATTTTTCAGAGAAATAAGCTCCACATCCTTATAGATCTGTGTTACATTTACCGGATATTCCATCTGCACATCAATTATTCCATCATCCGTGACTGTAAGAAGTGTACTGTCAGGCAGTGTAACATCATCTATATCACTATCAATTGCTTCATACCCCGACAAATAGGTATCCATATCAAATCCATCCTTAAATGTGATTCCGTCTATGCCGGTCGCGTATGAATAAATATATCCCCACACTGCTGTCTGATAGTCATTTCCCTCTTCGCTGTTATTAAACCCTATCCAGCTGCACTCACATTCACCTCGTTCCACCAGATCCTGCATTCCCAATTTACTAAGGAAATCCCCGGCTTCTTTTTTGGCTGATGCGGCAGATTTACTGCCCTCATTTGAGGTCTCGTCTGCCTTATCCTTTAGATCATCATCCTGAAAAGTCTGCGTTATGGTATCATAGTCCTCATTCCTTAAAGATGGTGGACCGTAATCTGTCCCGGACTGATGCAAGGCGTAAGCATGTACCTTGTGAGCCTCAAAATCCACCTCACAGAACACATCACCCTTGTAGCCTGCAAATACTTCACAGTTTTCGAGATCCTTTGCCACGGTATAAGTAGTCTTTGCCGTTTCAAGCTTATCCCTATATTCAGCCAGCTGCTGTTCCAACCACTCACTGTGAGTTTCATCCTGTGTTTTCTGCCAGTCCTCTATGACCTCATTCAGTTCGTCAACAGTATAATGATCCGGATCGTGATAATAGTACTCGTTCCCACCAAAATATAAATCCAGAAAACGCTTTTTGTAATCAGCATCTATCTTTACATTTTCCACCTCAACAACCGACATGTTATCAAAGTCTGGAACTACAATATTTGCATTTACATATACTGTTTTCTCGCCATTACCAGTCTGTATTGTAAAGTTTTCATTCCAGCCGGAGTCTGCCCTGATATCAGCTAAGGCAGACATATTTTTTGTTTCTTTACTTTCGCTCTCATTCCCATAATCTATTTTTTTGCCTGAGCAGCCCGTGAGTGAGATGATTACTATCGCTTCAACGATCGTCATAGCCGCTGCGAGTATTCTTGTGTGTTTTCTCATATGCCAATCCTCCCTGATATGTCACATTTTTTCTACAACATAATTATTCCTGTGAAAGTACGGTCCGATGTAAACATTCTGTATCTTAACTCAGATCGTCCGGATGTATCACACTTCCGTCAATCGCGTTGATAAATACAGGGCATGCATTTGTAGTGTCTTTCTGCAGCAATTCCAGACTCCATGCCGGAATATAACTGTATTTTTGCATATCAGTCCGGTTGTTTACCCTTATGTATGCAAGTTTTAGAGTGTAATATTTTACATTTGTATCCAGTACATATTCCTCAGCATTGTTTTTAAGCTCATCCCGGGCAATATCAAATATATTTTCTAAAGGAAGCATTTCTACATTTTCCTGTTTTCTTACTATACTTACCGGGCAGTCTATATAAAAAGTACATATACCATATTTATCAACATAAAAATTGTAGAATTCATTATCAAAAGTATCCTCTATACTATCACCATATTTCATATTGTATCCGCTGTAATCCATCGGGTTTAAAGCATCATCAAATAATATTTTGCCAACTCCGATATTGTAGTAAAATCTATAACCACTTACACACTCATGTATATCATCTTCCTGATACACCTGATCGGCTCTTTCGTTATATCCACTCCATTTCAGCTGCGAACTCTCAGTCTGCGGGATGGATGAAAAACCTGTCTCTTTCAAAAAGCTGTCTATCATATTCCCCGCTTCTTCTATTGTGATACCCGATTCATTTTCCTCCTGCTCAATTTTCTCTCCCGATGTATCCTGTGAATCCGTGATATCATATACCGTATCATATTCCATGAGTGAATCCGGTCCAAAGTATTGCTGCACATATCCATCGTTAAATATATTGCTCCACTCGTATTCATTACTTCCTGTCTTTTTGGTATATCCCTCAATCGGACCTGTGCCAATTCCCGACAGCCATTTATTTTCATCACCATCTGCAACAAAATTCACGTTATACCAGGTGTTTCCTTTTTTCCCTACAAACTCATCACATGAATCATACTCTGTAGCTATAGTCCATTCATCCCCGGCATTTTCCAGATAATACGTATATTCCTTCAAAAACTCAGCTCTGTTTCCTGTGCCAGATGTATCAGTTGGTGTTGTTGAGGAATTTATGGAATCAATAAGATTTTGAAGCTGTGTTTTTGTCCAATGTTCCTTATCATAGTAATAAATCTGCGACTCTCCAAAGTATGCCTTCAATACCTTTTCCTTGAGCTTTGCAGTATAAGGTATCTTTTCCACTTCAACTACTGACATTGTCTTACAATCAGGCAGTTCCACTTTTGCACTTATATCTATATTTACATTTCCAATTTCTGTCTGCACGGAAAACTCATCGCTGTAGGTCTCATCTGTACTAAAATCCTTTACATTGCATACAGCACTTTTTGTCAGTTTTTCTGTATCAGTGCCATAATCTACCTTTTTATCTGCACAGCCTGCCAGTGATGTGAGGATAAGTGCCTCGATGAGTGTCATAATTGCTGCAAATAATCTCATATTTCGTGAAGATATGTTACCCCTTTATCCATATGTGGTTCTCCTTTTTTGTGTTCCCTGTTGTTATAATGAGTATATATGTCAGTTGTAAACTTTTTGTATCATACATTGCATTTTTGATTATAAAAACCCGGTCTGCACATACTTATGCAAACCGGGTCTATATCACTTCTCATGGACCGCATACACATATTCATTTTCCTGTAAAAACTGCAGCACCTCATAGCTTTCATTATTTTTTTGCTCCACTGCTGTTGTCTCGGATATCAGGTTAAGCTTTGAAAAATCTATCCCGCTGTAGTCAAAATATCCTTTGTAAGCAGACAAATCATTTTCTGCCTGTGATTCATCATCTGCCTGCAAAACCTCTTTATATTCACTCATATCACTAATATCCTTCATATGTGCTTTTGCCATAATGATTGTCCCATCCTCAAGCATCCAGATTGTATGATTTTGTGTACCATCATACTTCTCAAACCTGATTATCCAGTAATATGCCGTATATGTGTTAAAGGTATTATCCGATGCCTTTTTCGCTGCTGCCTCCCACGTATACCAGTTAGAGTAGTCAGGTGAAAGATTTACAGGATAGAGCTTTTCGTCATAAAGCTTTTCTATGCTTTTTCTGCATGTGGCAACTGCCTGATAATCCTGCTCATCCATCTCATAAGAGGCAGCATCATCTGTCGTGCTGTCCCACTGCCCATCTATGAGCGAGAGCTTCTCCGACAATTTCAGATTGGCAGATGCTTCCTTTGCCATTACAGAGCCTGAAGGCAGATAGCTTTTAGGAACCTTCGCCACATGATCATGTTCACTTTTCTGGTTTGCCTCAAGCACTATGCCAGGCACCATGATGCCTGCTATTACTATACAGATTACTGCAACAGACATTATTATTAATTTGAAGCTGTCTTTTTTCATATCTTCCTTTAAATCTTACGAATTTACCATTTTTTATATCTATACTGCGTTCAGATTACCACGGAAGCAAAATCCTCATCGTTGTTCCGCATCCGGGTTCACTTTCCACTGAAAGTACTGCATTATGGTGCTCTAAAATGATTGCCACAAGCGACATTCCGATTCCGGCACCGCCCTCTTTTCTGGCTCTGGATTTGTCTGCCATATAAAACTCATCACAAATTCTTTCTGCCTGTTCCTTAGTCATTCCGATTCCGTGATCGATTATGCATATTTCATATGCCCTCGTGCATTTCCTGTCATCTGCTGATTCGGCTTCGCCTATATCCGTTTTATCTTTAGGTATATTACAAGCCATATTGTCCACAAATTTTCCTGTAACCTCAACCTGCTGACCTTCTTCTGACGCTTTCCTTGCATTATCCATCAGATTGACAAGTGCTGTAACCAAAAGCTCTCTATTCACGGTCAGCACAGTATCCTCTATCTCTGTTTCTATAGTAAGATGCCTGTTTTCGTATGCAGGCTCAACAACCTTTACCACCTCTGCACAAAGATCTGCCATATGAACCCGCGCTTTTTCAATATCATGCCGGCGAAGATATATCAGCTCAAAAAGCTTCTGCGACATGCTCTCCAGACGTTTTCCCTCCGAAAAGATATATCCAAGCGCCATCATCTGCTCCTCTCTCGGAAGCTCCAGTGAACGCATCGTGTCTGCATATCCAATGATTGACGTCATAGGGGTTTTTATCTCGTGTGTAAAATCCGCTACAAACTGCTCACGCCTGTGCACCATATCGTTAAGCTCGTCTACATGATCCGATACTGCCTGCGCCATGATATTAAATTTCTGCGCAAGAAGCCCTATCTCATCATGACTTTTTACGTTTACCCTTGTGGCATAATCCCCCTGCGCTATTTCCTCGCTGACGTGGTTAAGCTTCTCGAGCGGCTTAGTCATGTATCTGCTGATAAAATACATTGCTGCCGACTCTGCAATCAATATGACTATTATTATCAGCCTGAAATAGTTTATCTGCTCATCAAGCAGTGTATACGCCTCTGATGCATCGCATTTACTTACTATCCAGAGATTTTTTTCATCTATCACACTCTGCGATGTAACATAGATATAGTGCTTTTGGGATTCTTCTTTAATCACATAGTTTTTGTTTCCTGTTGTGAGATTTTTAAAAAGTGTATCACTTATCCTTGCATCACTTTTGTCATCTGTATATACTTTTTCACCATCAAAATATATGTAGAAAAATGAATCCCTTGAGCGCACACTGCTGCTTACACGGCTTCCGATCTGCGGAAGTTGCGCGGCTATTGATGATGCGGAAATGCTGCTCTTTTCTGCATTATTGTTATCTGTATTATTGTTCGAAGTTTCAGAATTATCGGAAACTGAATTTAAAAGCTGCAAAAGCTCATACTCCACAGAGGACTGTACCAGATTATTCTGCACAATAGCGTTTTTAAGCTGTGTCTGCTTCGCCAGCTCAAAATTCTTGTGTATCATGAGGTATCCCACCAGCCCCAGTCCAAGTGAAAGCAGTATTAAGTTTGTGAACAATACCTTGTACCTGAATTTCATTTATCCCTCTTTTTGTATATTACGCTTACCCATATTTAATGGTCTTTAGTTTTCTATTCTTCCAGCCTGTATCCTGCCTTAAATACGGTTTTAAGGCTGTCTCCTATATCAAGCTTTTTGCGCAGTCTCTGTATGTGAAGATCGAGAGTACTCGACTCGACAGAGTACTCACTTCCCCATATTTCTTCATATATTTTTCTCTCTGAAAAGTGTGATATTTTTATTGCGCATCAAAAGCTCAAGCAGCTCAAATTCCTTTGGTGTAAGCTCTATATGCTTTCCTGCCTTTGATACATTCTGGTTTTTCGTATCGATAGCTATATCCTTAAAGGTGAGCTGCTGCTCCATCTTATTATAACGTCTTAGCACTATATTTACCCGGGCTAAAAGCTCAACAATCTCAAAAGGCTTTACCATATAGTCCTCGGCACCGGACGTGAGACCTCTTAGCCTGTCATCTAAAGTGGCTTTTGCTGTGAGAAATATCACAGGTATGCCAAGCGGCTTTATGTATTCCATAAGCTCAAAGCCGTTTAACTTCGGCAGCATTACATCAAGTATTATCAGGTCAAAATTTCTCTCCTCCAGAATGTCTGCTGCCTCCATACCATCAAAGGCACAGGTGCAGCTATAGCCTGCTTTCATGAGATTTAATCTGATGAGGTCCGATATCGGTTTTTCGTCTTCAACTATTAATATTTCTATCATCATTTTCCTTCTAAAACTTTATTATCCGTAACTATTATCCTTTATAAATCTTTGCATATTCTTCTTTTGCTGTCAATCCTAAGGATTATATATTCAGCCTGTATTATGCATGGCTGTTTATATATTAGCAGATACTTGTATCTAAAATGTATCAGTCGCAAGCAATTACATACGAAAAATCCGCCATGCATACACTGCATGACGGATTACTCTTTAATCATATGCTGCTCCTTTAACCTATCTTCCACCTTAAAAATCACAATTATCTACACAACCCTGGTAAGCAGGGTTTTCATCCTCAAATGTATCAATTATCTCATAAGACTGAACATTACGGTTAATTAAACTGACCGGTTCCTTGCCAAATGATAATGAAAAGGGATTTTTTTCATCTCTGCACTCCTATTTTATAACTCTTTATAACTTATTTGTCAAGGTCTTGTCCCATACGCACCCTACAGTCCAATATGTTCCCTACAGCCTCCTGTAGTTCTCAAGAAGCTTGTGCAGATCATCAATCTCTCCAATAAGCCTCTTTCCTATATCGGTATCCTTCACAAGCATACGTCTCCTATCATTTTCCTCCACCTCTGATGATGTCTCTATGTCAGTATTATTTATCAGGGCATCCTCCACCGATGTAAAAGGCGTGTGTGCCTTGAGCCTTAGACCATGTGAATTGTAAATCAGTGTATAGCCGGCGATACCGGTTTTCTTGTTCATCGCACGACAGAAGCCTCCATCTATCACAAACAGCTTGCCATTGGCCCTGACAGGGTTCTCTCCCTCTATTGCGTGAACCGGTGTATGTCCATTTATGATATGCGCATCATCATCATACAGCCCGAACTCGTGCAGTATCTGACAGCAGAAGCTCTTATCGTAATACCTGCTGTAATATGGGTTAGAAGGCTCTTCCCACATGCTCTTGTCTGTAACATATTCCATCTCAAAGGTCTTAAGCCTTCTGCCGCACAGCGGTGATTTTTCTCCTCCCCACAAAAACCACATAAAGTCCACATCATCCTTATAAGGATTGTCCACATACGCAGCCCTTGCCTTCTCATCACATTTGTCAAGCAGAGCCCTTCCGTGATAAAATTCACCATCAATATACAGCTTGTCAAAGGCTCCGTTGCTATCAACCGGAACACAGCCATGATAGAGCAGGTTGCCATTGTATACATTGTACATGCCGCCCTTATCATACAAAAATCTGACATGCTTGTGCAGGCGCTGTCCTGTCACAAACTGTCTGTGCAGCTTTCTCATGATGACAGTCTCCTCGTCACTTAGTGCGTAGGGTCTCTCATCATCAACGGTTGGAAAGCGCTTTCTGTCCACTCCTACATCCTGCAACTCGTCCAGCCTGTCAAGCATCAGCCTGTTTCCCATCTCATACTCGGGATGTGCAAGTATAAGCTGCCCCTCAAGCTTAAAAAGCATTACTGTGATGGCCGCCCTTGCAGCCTCAATTCCATCCTCTATACCATATGTTTTCATGCCAAACAGCATTAGCTGTCGTAAGCTTATTCCGTAGGCATTCTCAAGAATTTCCACATTGTTGTATTTCAGATTGTTGCGGATGACATTACATATACATGCATCATTTCCACATGCCGCACCCATCCAGAGAATGTCGTGATTTCCCCACTCGATATCAAGCGAGTGATAATCATAAAGCAGATCGAGAATCTTATCCGCGCTTCCTCCTCTGTCAAATACATCTCCCACAATGTGCAGATGGTCAACAGCAAGCCTCTTAATCAGTGCAGACAAAGCGATTATAAACTCATCCGCATCCTCTAAATCAATTATAGTCTTTAATATCTGCTTGTGATATCTGACCTGATTTGCATCCTCATCCTCCTGCGCATGCAAAAGCTCATCGATAATGTACGCATATTCCTCAGGCAGAGCCTTTCTGACCTTCGACCTAGTATACTTTGATGAGAGCAACTTTGCGACAAGTATAAGCTGATTTAACGTCATAGCATACCAGTCACTGTCTATCTTGCCCTGTTCATCAAGCAGGGCCATTTTCTCTCTTGGATAGTATATGAGCGTGCAAAGCTCCTGTCTGTCATAATCAGAAATCGTATCCTTGAAAATCAAATCCACCTTTTCCTTTATCACACCTGAGCAGTTGTTCATGATATGTAAAAAAGCCTCATACTCGCCATGTATATCACTCAGGAAAAACTCCGTGCCCTTTGGCAGGTTTATAATCGCAGAAAGATTGACTATCTCCCTGATTACATCCTGACTTGATGAATAATTTTGTTTTAACAGCTTCAGATATTTTGTATTACCTTTATCGTTGTACATATTTCCCCCGTAACCTCTTATTTTTCAATGAAATATACTAATTCGCTCCTATTCATGTTCCATGCTATACCGGATAAATCCCTTAAATTATATTTTTTTCATTATATAATAAAAATTTTCACGCCGCAACCAAACCTGTCATTTATACTAAAAAGATGCGCAAAACTAATACTATTTTACGCATCTTTGACATATTTTATATTTTGAATAATTACCTTTATTTCATGTACTCAGGTGTCACATTCCTGCCCATGCCCTCAAGCATTTCCTTGTCACTTCTGATTGTGGCACAGGCTACTGTCGTAAGCATGTTTCCTGTAATTGTGGCTGATGCTCCAGACTTGAATGCAAGCTCCCCATCATTTGTAAGCAGCGCTCTTCCAGCTCCGAGACGTATGTCAGCCTCTGGATTTATATATCTGAAAAATGATACTGTCCGCAGTATATCAGGCTCACTGATATGCTCAAGACCCTCAAGCGGAGTGCCTGCAATCGGCATAAGCGCATTAAGCGGAATTGAATCCACTCCTACCTCTGCAAGGCTTACTGCCATATCCAGCCTGTCCTCCCAGGTCTCACCCATTCCGATGATGCCGCCTGAGCACGCATACATGCCCTCTGCCTTCACCTTTTTAAGCGTCTCAATCTTCATATCATAGGTGTGTGTGGTGCATATATTGGGGAAATTACGCTTTGAGGTCTCTATATTGTGGTGATAGCTGCTGACACCTGCCTCGTGCAGTCTGTGAAGCTGCTCTGCTGAAAGAAAGCCCATTGATGCACATAAATCAATCTTGCACTCTCTTTTCATAGTCTCATATGCATGTATTGCCTTGTCAAATTCCTCACCTGTCAGCGCTTTTCCCGCTGTAACTATCGAGAAACGGTCTACACCCTCTCTCATTCATCCTGCAAGCCTCAAGTATCTTTTCCTCAGGTAAAAAATCATAAACCTCACAGTTTGTATGATTATGTGCCGACTGCGCACAGTATTTACAGTCCTCAGGGCATTTTCCGCTTCTTCCGTTTATTATCGAGCACAAATCTACCTTGTCGCCGATAAACTTCTCCCTGATCATATCTGCGCCCTTACACAGCTCGTCTAAATCACATGTAAGGAAAAATGATAGGTCATCATCCCTTGTGATTCTTCTTCCGTCTATTATCTCCTGTGCCAGTGTTATTGGATCCATTTTAATCTCCTTCGTGTCCTGTATTTCTTCTCTCATTTAATAAGTATCATTATAATACATATCATCCGTTATCATTGTCAACTATAAATTTTCCCTCGGTTAACAATGATAATAAAAAAACAGAAAAACGTCAAGATGTTTTTATATATTTAAACCAGCATAATCAATGTTCCTGCTATGATGAGCACCAGTCCTGTAAAGGATTTAATCGTCAGCTTTTCCTTAAATACGAAATATGAAAACACGATTGACACAACTATGCTCAGCTTATCTATAGGCACTACGACACTCGCAAGTCCGTCCTGCAGTGCCTTGTAATAGCAAAGCCATGAGCCGCCTGTTGCAAGTCCCGAAAGGCAGATAAAGCCAAGCTCTTTTTTCTCTATATGCTTTATGGTGTGCTGTTTTCCTGTGACAAATACCACTATCCAAGCCATGATAAGCACCACTATCGTCCTTATTGCAGTTCCCAGATTAGAATTGATTCCCTCTATGCCGACCTTTCCCAGTATTGAGGTGAAGCTGGCAAAAACAGCAGACAGCACTGCATAAAACAGCCATCCATGAGAACCCCCGGCCTTATTCTGCTCTTCCTGTGATATCTCCTTTTTGGTGATCATCATATACGTTCCAATTGCTATAAGCACCACACATACCAGCCTGAGTACGTTTATCTCCTCTTTAAAAAAGATAAATGCAAGTATAATGGTCAGTATTGTACTTGATTTATCAATCGGCACCACTCTGTTTACATCGCCAAGCTGGAGTGCTTTAAAATAACAAAGCCATGAGGCTCCGGTTGCGACTCCTGAAAGCATCAGAAATATCCATGTCTTTGCTGACACAGCTGTAATCTGCCCCTGCGCTTTAACCACAAATACCATAATCCATGAAAAAATCAAAACTACAATTGTCCTGATTGCAGTTGCTACGTTTGAATCAGTTTTTTTGATACCACACTTTGCCAGTATTGATGTTATACCCGCAAAAAATGCGGATCCAAATGCATATAATACCCACATATTTTTATCGTTCTACGCTTCGGTCAACTACGTTGTCCGGAGTTCGAAACCTCCATTCTTCTAAATACAAAAAAACGTTCAAGGAACGGCTTCTTTTACGCTAATGAGACATCGGGGATTCGGTCTACGCTCCGCTTCGGTCCGCGCTTAACAGACGTCCCCCGGACGTCTAGCGCCCCGGTCAACTACGTTGTCCGGAGTTCGATTCCTACGATGTCTGACATTAAAAAACGCCTCTTTAAGAGAGGCATTTTTAATGAGACATCGGGGATTCGAACCCCGGACAACTTGATTAAAAGTCAAGTGCTCTACCACCTGAGCTAATATCCCATATATTCATATTGTAACAGGGCTAGTTGGATTCGAACCAACGAATGCAGGAATCAAAATCCTGTGCCTTACCGCTTGGCGATAGCCCTTGAGTAATACTCGTGCGCCGCACGGATACGCATATAATGCGCACGACACTATTTGCACTAATGCAAAGGGTGGATACAGGGATTCGAACCCTGGGCCTCCAGAGCCACAATCTGGCGCGCTAACCAACTGCGCTATACCCACCATATTTACTTCATATGGTCCATATGGAATTGATATGAAATAAAAAATGTGCCTGAAGGGATTCGAACCCCCGACACCCGGCTTAGAAGGCCGGTGCTCTATCCAACTGAGCTACAGACACATATGGGATACTGCGAATACTGCAATATCTAAGCGGGTGATGGGAATCGAACCCACGTATCCAGCTTGGAAGGCTGGTGTTCTACCATTGAACTACACCCGCATGTAGTCGGGGTGACAGGATTCGAACCTGCGACCTCCTGGTCCCAAACCAGGCGCTCTAGCCAAGCTGAGCCACACCCCGAAGGATTTGTTTGCGTTCTTTCCGTGACGCAAGAATTAGTATATAGCAAAGGGCAGAATATGTCAACAACTTTTTTTATTTTTTTTATATTTTTTTTAAAGTGGCTGCCGGACAGCTTAAAAGAGCTTGCCGGCAGGCATTTTATCCGTATACGTTGCAACTAAACGCCTATACTCTAGATCACCTTCACAAGCATCTCTTTCATGGCGCGAAGAGCCTTGCCTCGATGGCTTATAGCATTCTTCTGCTGGGGAGTAAGCTCTGCAGAAGAGCAGCCGTACTCATCTAAATAGAAGATAGGATCATAACCAAAGCCGTTGGCTCCTGCTATCTCCCATCCTATATAGCCTTCCATGGTCTCTCTTGTCACAAGTTCCTTTCCATCAGGCAGCACTGCGGCGATAGCACACACAAAGCGGGCTGTACGCTTCTCCTTTGGCACACCATCAAGGCGTTCTATAAGGTTATTATTCTTTATATCATAGGAAGTATCCTCGCCCATATAGCGCGCTGAATATACTCCCGGTTCCTTATTCAGATAGTCAATCTCAAGTCCTGAGTCATCTGCGAGAACAATTGCATCTGTGTGTGCCGCAATTGCGCGTGCCTTAATCAGCGCATTGTCTTCAAAGGTCTTCCCATCCTCCACTATATCCACATTAATACCTGCTTCCTTCATTGAACGGATATCCACGTCACAGTCTGAAAGTATCTCTTTGATTTCTCTGAGCTTATCCTTGTTTCCTGTTGCAAATATGATTTTTGTCATAATATATTTCCTTCCTTCTTTTTCTATTCGGACAATTTCCAGATACAGCTAGTAGCCCTCATCAAAGGCCTGCATGATTGCATTGTATATACCCTGAGCTGCCTGTTTCTGATAGTCTGCATTGGCCAGATTGTCAAGCTCCTGTCTGTTGGTCATGAATCCCACCTCCACAAGTGCAACCGGAGCCTCACTTGTTCTTATTATATATATGTCATCTGCAGGAAGCAGCCCAAATGCCCTGTTTCCTGTCGCAGCTGTCACGTTATCCATGCAAATCTGTGCAAGGTGTTTACTTCCGAGCTCTCTGTTATCTGACTGGCTGTAGAGCACCTGCGTACCCGAAACTGCGGTGAAATTGCCCTTTTCATATGAGTTGCAATGCACGCTTATAAATAAATCCGCATCCGCCTTATTGGCAAGTGCCGCTCTCTGCTGCAGTGTAGGATTGGTATCTGTTGTCCTGGTGTAGAATATTCCAAGCCTTTTGTCACCTGAATAGCTGTCAAGCTGTTCCTTAAGTGCCAGCACTATGTCCAGATTGATGCTTTTTTCCTCTATTCCGTTTCGCACGGCACCGGTCATACGACCGCCGTGACCTGCATCTATTATGATGACCTTATCGTATATATCATGCAGATTGACAAAGCTCAGATAAAGATATCCATTCTCTATGCGCTGCTTCACCTGATAGAGCTTGTCTGTAGTGATAGCTATCACACCATCTGCCCCCTTGCGGTAATACTGCATGGAGTCTATATGATTTGACCTGCCTGTCATGGAATACTTCGTAAAGTAATTATCCACATCAGCCTTAAGCTTTACATAGACCGTCTGCGTCAGGGCATCGGTTTCCACCGATATACTCTGGCGCTCCCCTTCTGAGTCGTCCGGCAACTCTATCCTTAAATCATCCTCAAAGCCGGCTTTCTCCTGCAATATCTCATCAGGGTTCTTCTCCTGCTTTGCATCTGAGGAAGCCTTGACATAGTTTTGCAGCACATTATCCTCCAGTGCTTTTGCCATATCATACTTCTCATTTATAGCCGGAAGCTTTTCAAGCGTGACCGGCACGATAAGTGCAAGCATAACGAAAAATACTGTTATTATCTTTAGAATATTTCTGTACATATCATCTGTTATCAGAAAAGGCCTTTATACAGAGGTTACAATCCTGTTTTTCCTTTACATTGATATATGCCACACCATCATAGCTGATGTAGCCCTCGCCATCATCCAGATTGACCGTAGACATGTATGCTTCTCCCGAGTTGTACTCTATAGCCATCGGATGAGTCGAGCCCGGTGTATTTATATAAAGTACAATGGCATAACGCTCACCGGACTCCAAATCAACAGGCTCATCAAAATCAACAGTGTAATAGCCTGCATTTTTTAGTGACCCCTCAGCCACCAGCGTCTTATTTTTAAAAGAATACTCATTCTCAAAATTCTTAACTACATACAGCTTGTATGAGGTATCCGCTGCTGTAGCATAAAAGCCGGAAGCCCTTAGTGATTCAGCCGACTGTGCGGTAAATATGTTGGCTCCGTACATATCCTCCTTGTCGTAGCCCATCTTTCCTACCCAGCCACACAGGTCACTCTGGTATATATTATCATAATTGTCAGCACTCTCTATATCTGTATAAACAACATTGTGCGTGCCCACATTTGTATCGTAGTATGACACATAGAACACCCCATTGTCTCCAAAACTGCTGCCCCAGCTGTTCTGGCATATAAAGGCTCCATCTCCTTCCAGATCCACATTGAAGTTTTCCTTAGGGTAATTGTCATCCCAGCCAATTATAACCACATCATGATTTGGCTTATCTTGACCCATATAACAGTAAGAATTAGTCTGCTTATTGTAATAAGGCGTCTTTGTCTTTGAGCTTGCTATTGTACTGTAAAGCGATGTCTGCACACCACCATATTTGAAAACAGCCTCCTTTATGCCCTGATAGTCCTTTCCATCTATGATAAGCATCTGCTGCACATGCTTTACTGCTGCAAGATCATCGCGTGTCACTCCATCTCCGTAAGGATCATCCGCGTCATAAACCGGTCCCTGCCATGCTGCCAGATATGCCATTCCCATGGTATACTCTCCACCATCATACTGATTGACGTTGAATGAATTGCTCATACTCATATGGTCCACGGAAAACAAAAGCTGCTCCTCCGGCATAAGGGCTGACTCAAGTGCACTTGTGGCCGCAAAAGCCCAACAGGTGCCGTAGCTGCCCTGATCCCTGATTAGTGACACACGCTGTCTTTCCCTCAGATCATACTTTGTTGGCACCGTTGATACACCCTCGGATTTGTCTGTCATAGTGAGCGTATTTGTCGCCGTATCAAAGCTGCAGGTCATATCCAAAAGTTTAGACAGCTTGTCTAAGCTTGCATAAAACTGCCCCTTATACTGTACAAAGCCATTGTCGTCTGCCAGCTTGAAATCAGCTGTCAAACTGTGCTTTTCCACCAGAAGCTCATTTTTATTGTATACATGTGCACTGCTGTTTAGTGCATCGCGAAGCATGGACACGGGAACCATTATATTCCTGTTCTCATCCATATACACATGCTCATCCTCGCTCGTATACTCCTTATTTTCTATCCTAAGCCTGATGGTGGTTCCATTTACATCAGCAGCCACAAGCGGACTCCATATAGTATTATCTATCTGTGCTCCTCTGAACGCGCCAAGTGTAGAGCTGTCCTTTGCATATATGTAAAAATTAGACACAAAGATAAGTGCCAAGATGAATGTAAATGCAATATATCTCTTTGAATATTTCATATACCCTGCTAATCCTTTTTCCTTCTCGGAGGCTTAGGCCCCATAAACTGATAAAAATATGTCTTTATCATACCATTGTAGATTTTCCTGTTTTTGTCAGCTTTTCTGCCGATATAGCGCTCTGTATCCTCATAGCTCGTAATCAGATACATCGACCATGCATCAAGCCTCTTATAAGCTTCTCCAATCTGTGAATAAAGTGCCGGGAGCGCTGATTTCTCCTCGAGTCGCTCACCGTATGGAGGATTTGAGATAATAAATCCGTACTTCTTCGGGTGATGCAGGTCAGCCACAGCCCTCTGCTGGAAATGAATCATGTGCTCCACTCCGGCTCTCTTGGCATTTTCCCTGGCTGCAGCCACCACATCAGGGTCAATGTCATAGCCCTGGATGTCCACCTGCACATCCTTATCTATCATATCCTCAGCCTCCTGCACAGCCTCATACCACAGCTTTCTTGGTATGATATTGGTCCAGCTCTCAGCTGTAAACTCCCTGTTCATACCGGGTGCTATATTTGCTGCCATCATGGCTGCCTCTATCGGAAATGTACCACTGCCGCAAAACGGATCCACAAGTATTCTGTCTGCATGCCATGGTGTAAGCATGATGAGTGATGCTGCAAGTGTCTCAGTCAGCGGCGCCTTGCTCGTTGCCAGACGGTATCCTCTCTTGTGAAGGGAATCACCCGATGTATCAAGTGTCACCATCACCTCATCCTTGTACAGAAAAACCCTTACCGGATACTGTGCTCCGTCCTCCGGGAACCAGTCAATGTGATAAGACCTCTTCATTCTCTCAACCATAGCTTTTTTCACGATAGACTGTATATCAGATGGTGAAAAAAAAGCTTACTCTTTATGGAAGAAGCCTTTTTCACCCAGAATCTGCCGTCCTTGGGAATATAATTTTCCCATGGGAGAGCCTTTACATTTTCAAAAAGCTCATCAAATGTGGCAGCCTTAAAGCGTCCTACCTGAAGTAATACTCTCTCTGCGCCTCTTAAGAATATATTCGCTCTGCATATAGCCTCAGCATCGCCCTCAAACGATACCCTGCCGTCCTCCACACGTGTTATCTCATATCCCAGATCATATATCTCCCTCTTTACGACTGCCTCAAGGCCAAAATGACATGGCACAACAAGCTCAAATCTATTCATATATTGTGTAACTGCCTTTCTATAATTGTACTTTACATTGTTATCTAACATTGTTGCATAAATTTCAATTTTTTTAAATAGTTTCAGCCATATTTCTGCAACTTTTTTTGATATCCGCACATAGCATTGTATCCACCTATGACTGTCGCTGTATCAAAACCGCGATTTCCCAGATATCTGGCCAGCTTCATGCTGCTTCCACCATGCGTGCAGTAAAAAATCACACTCTGTGACGCATCGAGTTCACTCTCATATGAATCCGTGATATCCATAGGCATACTGAGTGCGCCTTTCCAGTGCGACCTGTCATATTCCTCTCTTGTTCTTATATCTATAAGCAGTGCATTCATTTCTTTTTGCACCTTATAAAGCTCATACGCATAAACTATTTTAAATTTCATACATCCATACGCCAAAATACGAATTTACATTATGATATTCATTTTATTATGAGATGTGAACTGCGATAAATCACCAAAATCATTACAGCCGGTGCTTTAGTACTTTAGCTCTTTAATAAATTAACTCGTTTTGTTAAAATTATATTATTTTGTGTTTCAAAGTATTGCTTTTTAATTACTGTTATTTTATAATGTTTCCGAAGAGAGAAATCTTTTCAATGTTATACCTCTTATTAATTATTTATGCTCCCCTCAAAAGAGCCGGTCACATGACCGGCTCTTTTATACTGCTTATGTTTTTTTTATATTTATCAATCCAAAAGCATCTCATACTCTGTTAACGGCAGTGGCTTTGAATAATAAAAGCCCTGTATACTGTCGCAGTCTATATTCTTCAAAAACTCTACCTGCTCCTGACTCTCAACACCCTCGGCGGTCACGCAGATTCCCAGCTCCTTGGCCAGTGCTATCGTGTGCACAAGCAGCCTCTCACCATTTGAATCTCCTATATAGTCAATCAGGCTCTTGTCGATTTTGAGTGTATCAAAGCACTTCATATTGAGGGTAACAAGTGATGAATAGCCTGAGCCAAAATCATCCACCAAAAGTGGAAATCCATTGCCATGGAATTTATCCGCAATACTCTTGATTTCATCATTATCGACCGCTGCACTCTCTGTAATCTCTATAGGCACAAGATGTGTGTATATGCCGATTCTTCTTGCTATATCATGATATCTTTTGACCACAGACTCAAAGTACAGGCTCGCTCTGGACAGGTTGATTGAGATAGGAACTATTTTTTTCCCCTCATCAAGCCATCTTCTCTGATGTGTACACACCTCGCGGAACACATACTCATCAAGCGCCTTAATCATGCCGTTTCTTTCAAAAAGCGGTATAAATTTGGATGGCGGAATAATCTCATTATTTCCTCTTCTCCACCTGACAAGTCCCTCTGCACCGACCAGCTTGTTGGTCTTTGGAGCATACTTTGGCTGATACCATATCTCAAAACGATTGTCATTTAAATCCCTGTAGAAGTTATCCTCCATCTGCTTTTCTTCGACAATCCTTTCTGTATCGGCCTGACTGTATATCTGATAGAGCACGTCCTTCCGCTCCTTGATCCGATTCTTGGCAAAGTTGGCCTCGCCGTATGCTTCCTCAACCTTTTTTCCCGGCTCCCATTTTGTCACACCAAAGTATGGCTGAATCTTTGGAATCTTTAAGGATTCTGAAACCTTAATAAGCTGTAAATTGATGGTCTCTATCTTTCTGATAACCTTATTTATCTTGTCATCCGCAAAGAAAATAACAAATCTGTCTGCATTTATATGACCTGATATGTCATTATATCCTACAACACCGCGTATATTTTCAGAAATCCATCTAAGCGCCTCATCGCCCTTTGCCACACCACAGATGGAGTTCACTATCTTGAAGGAGTGAATATCCATGGAAATCAGATATCCTGATACGTTTCTGTCACGCAGCTTCTTTTTAAAACTCTCGTAATTGTTGCCTCCGGTCACTGCATCCACATACGCTATACGCTCAAGCTCTCTTTGCTTCTCCGGGCTTATATCCGAAAAGCCCGCTATCATCTTGTGCAGCTCTCCCACGCCAGACACATTGACAAACTTTGCTCTGCAATACTGTACCTGTCCATCCCTCACGATGCGGTAATCATGCTGATAGGTATCCTTTATCAAAAACTGCCTGCGCAGATTATTAATTGATGTCTCTAAAAGCATGTGAAGCTTATCCTCCTCTAAGACGATAGCATTTACATACTGTTCCATCATCTCTTGATAGCCCGGTTTTGACTCAAGCACTTCTCCAAACATAGCACGGACAGAAGGATTCATCCTGTACGGATACATCTTATTGTTGTCTACATCTACATAGTAGATACTGTTGAAGTTGCTTCCTAAAGCATTCACCATCTCACTCTCGTTAAGACGCTCATCAAGCTGCTCAGCAAGCCCTATTGCCTCAACTGTTCTGCCATCATCATCAAAGCAAATCGACTTGAATGATATCCTGTAGGTATCTGTTCCTTCCTTGGCATGCAGTACTACAGTAGCAAATTTTTCTCCCTCTGCAATCTGTTCAACAGCCTTCAGCAGATTATTCCTGTCAACCATGCTGTCTATAAACGGATTGTTTATAATATCCACATTTTTCTCTTCTGAGTCATCTAATGAATCCTCTGATAAAAAAGACCTCAAACGGCATTCCTGCGGAAAGCACTTAAAAACATACTTTCCCCAGGATGCGAATGCGGTCTTTATATCCATCTCTATATTGTTTTCATCATCAAATCTATTACTCATAATAATTCCCACAAAAATAAAATAATTATTAAAACTCTTTCATACCTATCACTACTATATCATTAGTAAGTCATTTCGTAAAGTTTTGTTTTTACTAATTTTGTTCTTTTTGTGTATTTTATGAATATATATTTTATTTTATAGCGTCGAGTGCGTTTGAGATATCTGCAATCAAATCCACCTTGTCCTCAAGACCTAAGCTTATTCTGATAAGCTCTGCCGGCACTCCTGCTTCCTTAAGCTGCTCATCATTCATCTGACGATGCGTGCTTGTTGCCGGATTTAAGCAGCAGGTTCTCGCATCTGCCACATGTGTCTCGATTGCACCAAGCCTTAATGCCTTCATAAATGCAGACGCTGCCTCTCTGCCGCCCTTTAAGCCAAATGATACGACTCCGCAGCCTCCGTTTGGAAGATACTTCTGTGCTCTCTCATAGTATTTGTTTGAAGGAAGCCCTGAGTAGTTTACATAGGCAACCTTTGGATGATTTTCCAAAAATTCAGCCACTGCCTGTCCATTTTCAACATGTCTTGGCATACGCACATGAAGTGATTCAAGACCAAGATTTAATATAAATGCATTCTGTGGTGACTGCATAGAACCAAAATCGCGCATAAGCTGTGCTGTACATTTGGTGATAAACGCACCTTCCTTGCCGAATTTCTCTGCATATGTGATGCCATGATAGCTGTCATCAGGTGTGCACAGTCCCGGATATTTATCCGCATGTGCCATCCAGTCGAATTTGCCGCTGTCTACGATTGCTCCGCCGAGTGCGGCTCCATGTCCGTCCATGTACTTTGTGGTAGAGTGTGTGACAATATCTGCGCCCCACTCAATTGGTCTGCAGTTTACAGGTGTCGGGAAGGTATTGTCCACTATAAGCGGTACTCCGTGCTCGTGTGCCACCTTTGCAAAAAGCTCTATATCAAGCACCGTAAGCGCAGGATTGGCAATAGTCTCACCAAACATAAGCTTTGTGTTCGGTCTGAATGCTGCATTCAGCTCCTCCTCTGTAGCATCAGGAGATACGAATGTAGCTGTAATACCCATCTTTGCCATAGTTACCGCGATGAGGTTGAAGGTGCCTCCATAGATGGATGATGATGCCACGATATGGTCTCCGCACTCACATATGTTGAACATGGCATAGAAATTGGCTGCCTGTCCTGATGATGTGAGCATGGCAGCAGTGCCACCCTCCATAGCTGCGATTTTTCTTGCTACCGTGTCACAGGTTGGATTCTGCAGTCTGCTGTAGAAATAGCCCTCTGCCTCAAGGTCAAAAAGCTTTCCCATGTCCTCGCTTGTGTCATATTTGAATGTAGTTGACTGAATAATCGGAATCTGTCTCGGCTCTCCGTTTCCGGCTGCATAGCCTGCCTGTACACACTTTGTACCTATACTGTATTCTTTCATTGTGCTTCTCCTTTAATATGTTAATGTTTCAGTTGGATATAGTATATTACATTTGGCGCGTTTTGACAAATTCTTCAAATCGTGGAAGTGTGAGAGTAATTTTACCGTACTCAGAGGTATCTATAACCCCCTTTCTTTTGAGCCGGTCTCTATATACCGAGAATAATCCTGAATTCATATCCAGTTTTTCTCTGATTTCTTTTACCTTTTCTTCACCACTTACTGATATTTCCAACAATATTTTTTTATCAAGCTCTGACAGCTCCGACCAGATTTTACTGTACACATACTCATCAAGGCACTGATCATATTCCGGTAAAATATCTTCTATCGTGTGATCATCCCTGTTTTCCCAGTAAAGATATCCCAATACCTGGAATGCAAAAGGATATCCCTTTGTAAGAGCTGCCATTTTGTCTGCCTCTCTTTGATCCAGTTCAAAAATATCCATATAGTGTTTCCTGACTGCTGTAAAGCTAAGTGGCTCAAGCATTATCTTAGGCGCCCTGTACAAAAATGTAAGTGCCTTGTCGTTCTGCAGATCATATATATTTTCAAACAGCCCCGTCATAAGCAGAAAAATAGGATAATCCTGTCTCAGAAATATCTGAAATGAACTGACAAATACTTTTACAAATTCACAGTTCGTAACCTCATCAACTGAAATGAGTAACCGCTTATTATGTTTCTTTATATTTTCAAGCATCAATTCCAGCACATTTTCTATATCCGTAACCGGTGCTGCATTTTCTATGGAAACGCCCAGTCCAAACGCTGAAAAATCCAGTTTTGCATTGACAAATATTTTATTCATCTGAGGCATACTGTAAATCTTAGCTGCAAGGCTCTGAAGCATATCTCTCGTAGGGTTAAGCTCAACTGTCAGCCATTCCTCATCCTTCTTTATCTCTGATACTATATTGGTCATCATAACCGTTTTGCCCGATCCCTTACCCCGGTTATCATAAAAAGCTGGTTTGCAGGATTTTCTGACCTAAATGTCTCTACTATCTGATTGGTCTGTGAGATTCTTGATATATATTGCAGTGGTTTTTTCCCGAATGATAATGTAAATGGATTTTGCATTTTGATTTTCCTCTTATATAACTTTATATAACTTTTTGTTTCGTATATAAGTTTATATAGCCTTATATAACTATGCATTTATTATATAACTTTATATAACTTTTGTCACCATAAATTCTTAATCTTTAAAAGCATCTTTATAAGATATTTTATCTACCAGCGCTTCATAACTGCTATCATCAGCTTGTACTATCTCTCTGACATTGTGCTGCTCTAATGCTGCTGTTGTTTTTTCACCTATTGAGTATGCTGTTTCCACGTATGCATTCTCCGGCAGCATATGAAAAAATCTTTCCACATTTGATGCACTTGTAAAAACAGCTTCACTTACCATGTTTCCAATGCTTTCAGGAATACTCTCATATGCATGCTCATTTACATATGCATCAATTTTTTCTAATTGACATATTTCTTTAAGCCCTGCCTCAAGGTCAGGTGAAGCCTCCTTTGCCGAGAAAATGCAGACTTTGATTTCATCATTATCGCCCATATACGAACTCAATTCTCCTGCAAGTCCTTTTCCGGTCTGTTCTGCCGGAATAATATCTGCCTTTATGTGATGCCTTGCAAGTTCCTTTTCTGTAGCTTTTCCCACTACTGCAAACCTTGCATTTGCTATAAGCCTGATGTCTGCCCCTGTCAGCTCCAGATTATAGAAAAATGATCTTACACCGTTTTTGCTTGTAAAAACTATCCAGTCAGCCGATCTTACCTTATCGGCAAATTCAGGAATTATTATCGGGTTTATTATGCCTGTCTTAACCGGTGTGACATCTGCTCCAAGCTGCTGTAATTTTGCTATCAATTCGTTTGTTTTGATATACGGTACTGTGATTTTTCTTCCAAACAGCGGTCTTTTTTCAAAGAAATCAAGCCTGTCATTCAGTGAAACCACATCTCCCACAACGATTATAGCCGGTGATGTCAGCTTTGCTTCCTCAATCTTTTCTCCGATATCCGCAAGCGTTCCTATGCATTTGCGCTGCGCGGCAAGTGTGCCGTTCGATATCACTGCTGCCGGAGTATCCGCTCTTCGTCCTGCTTTCATAAGCCCTGCTGCAATGCTTTTTACATGCGCAAGTCCCATCAAAAATACACAGGTGATTGTCTCATCTGTAAGAAGGGAATAGTCTATATCTGCCTCCTCATCCCTTCTGCTGTGCGCAGTGATGACCTGAAAGCCTTTTGCTATGCCTCTGTGTGTGATAGGTATTCCTGCAGCCGCAAGCGCTGCAACCGATGAACTGACACCCGGTACCACTTCTACCTCCACATTTCTATCTACCAGGTAGAGAGCTTCCTCTCCGCCTCTTCCAAAGACATACGGATCTCCGCCCTTTAAACGGACTACAAGCTCATGACATTTTGATTTCTCGTACAAAAGCTCGTTTATGGCATCCTGCTTCATGACATGCTTATGATTTTCCTTGCCCACATAAATAAGCTCACAGCCTGCCTTTGCCATTGAAAGAAACTCTGGTGATGATAGCCTGTCATACACCAGACAATCCGCCTGTTTTATATATTTTTCTCCTTTTAAAGTGAGCAGGCCCGTATCTCCCGGTCCTGCTCCAACTAATACTACTTTTCCTGTGTTTTCTCTCATGATTTTCCTAATTATTTTTCTACTGAATTATTATGATTAAAAATTATGACTTGATATTTTTTAGTCGATTTCTAATTTATACCGAATATCGTGCACCGCACGCTCCACAATATTGTTTCTGTCTGATGTCATATCCCATACCTGCTCTGTCCTTGCAAGCTTTTTCCCATCCTCTGAGCCAAACATCGCAAGAAGCTTTAGCCTGTTATTTTTGTCGCTGTCATTACCGCAGTCTTTTTCACTTACAATATCACAGTATGCAGCCACAGGCAGATGACAGTTTCCACCGATTTGCTTTAAAAATTCTCTCTCAATGCCTGCGCACAGATTGGTTTTCTCATCTGACAAAGCATCAAGCTTTGCCATCAGCTTAGCATTGTCAGCACGTAGCTCAAGCGCCAGTGTGCCCTGTGCCGGAGCCGGAATCATATCATCCTCTGAAAAGTACTGTGTGATCTCAGAATCTCTTCCGATACGCTTTATTCCCGCCGCTGCAAGTACGATTCCATCCAGCCTGTATTCGTTATACTTATTCTGTTTTTCGTTAGCTATCTCATTGTTATTTACAGTATTATCGGCAATCTCTTCATATATAATTTCACCATCATATAGCTTACGAAGCCTTGTATCGATATTTCCGCGTATGCCAACCACCTTAAGGTCAGGACGCAGCTTTAAAAGCTGATACTTTCTGCGCTTGCTTCCGGTTCCTATCACGGCACCATGAGGAAGCTCATCCAGTGAAGCGGCATTTTTTAGTACCAAAACATCCCTTGGATCTTCACGCTTCCATGCCTTTGCAAATGTAAGCCCTGCTACCGGTTCATCAGGCATATCCTTCATGGAATGGACTGCCATATGAATCTTTCCCGATAAAAGCTCGTCCTCTATCTCCTTTACGAAGATACCCTTTGAGCCAATCTTATCGAGCGACTTTTTCTGCTCTAAATCGCCTGTTGTCTTTATGATAACAGCCTTAAAATCATCATCCGGATATGCTCTTTTTAACTTATCTATCACGTAATCAGTCTGAACAAGAGCAAGCTTTGAGCCTCTCGTTCCTATTAAATACCTCATTTTACTCTCCTACGGATCATGCCATTTTCCATTTATAATTTATAAATGAACAACAACTTAAAATCTGTAATATCATACTTTAAACTATATTTCCGGAATTCTTCCATTATCAATAGCTGCACACAATATTTCTTTAAATACACGCTTTCTCTCGGCTTGAGTGTCATATTGCGCTATTACTTTTTCGCGGATTTGTCCCATGTATTCGTTCAGCTCACCAAGAAACGGAGTAAGAATCTCCTTCTCTTTGCCTTTCAGATACTGGGTCAGCACAGGGCTGTTTCCTCCGCTCGAAAATGCAGCAACAAGATTCTTTTCCTTTATGTATGACGGAAAAATAAAGCTGCAATCAGCCTTCTGATCGACCGCATTTACCATGATGCCATTAGCTTTGCAATACTCTGCAATCTCATGATTTAAAGCATTATCATCAGTGGCAACGATAACCATTTCCATGCCGTTACAGTCTTTTCGGTCAAACCTTCTTTTTATAATCGTAATTCTATCGGCTGCATCCGAGTCCGGCTTATTGTTTTCTTTGTTTGCTGCATCTGAGTCCGTCTGATTGTTTTCTTTATTTGCCGTATATGAGCCCGTTTTATCCTCGCTTGCTATATCATCAATTGTAAGCTTTCTCAGCTCATCACATATATTCTCTGCCACAACCGTGACCTTCGCGCCAAAATCCAGCATTACGATCACCTTGCGGTATGCCACATTTCCACCGCCGACGATCAGACACTCTCTTTCCGTCATATCCACAAACATCGGAAAATACGCCATTTTTATCTCCCTGTAATACCATATCCATACTTTATTTCATATATTATTTCATGCCTTATTTTATACTTTATTATACGCTTTATGCTTTATTTTTTGCCTTATGCTTCACACTGTATCCATTGAGCATTCCTTCAAAAACAGGACGAAGCTTAGCAGAAAACACTGCTGCCGATACGCATAATATAAAGTCCGGTGCAACAGTTATCAGACAGTAATCTACTATTACTATGCCCCAGCTGACAGGTGTTGCCGCATAGAAATTCTTCATGCAGTAAAAGTATATTGCTCCAACTGTATAATATGCCACCAGTCCGACCGTTGCCGGAAGAATGAGTGTAAACGCATTGGTCTTTTTAAGCTTTTCTGTAATCGCTCCGATTAAAAATGCGGCAAGCACAAAGCCTAAGAGGAACCCAAAGCCCGGTCTTAAAATGTATGTAGGACCACCGCCTGCTGCAAATACAGGCACTCCCACCAGTCCGATGCACAAATATACTATCACGCTAAGCGATGCCAGCTTTGCCCCCAGCAGAAATCCCGCCATCAGCACAAAGAACCACTGTAATGTAAAATGCATGGTGTACATAGGAAGCGGAATATCAATCTTGATAAATGCTCCAACTGCTATAAGTGCCGCAAAAAGTGCACATGTTGTAAGTTCCTTCGTTTTTAATTTCATTTTCGAACGCTCTTTCGTTTTATTAAATATACATGCTATAATAACATCTTTCTCTAAAAAAGAAAAGCCATCTTCGATGAAGCTGACTTTTCTTTGCAGCTTTCGCTGCGACTCAAAACATTAACATATGATTTAGAAGTAATATTCATCAGAATATATTCGTAAATCCTCTTTCGTGACCTGTCCACCCTCGATATGAAACGAGTTGATTACAGGATTTTCTGCCATAAGCGACATTATCATGTAGCTCGCATTTGGATCGTATGCAAGCTTTATATCCTCATCCGATGGCCTTGAAGGGCTAGACGGATGTGAATGCCAGTTGCCAAGCGGCTTAAGGCCGTTTGCTCTCATGTCCTTTATGGCTGCCAGCTGCTCCTTTGGATCCATTGTGAAATGGTCCTCGGCATGGTCTGTATTCGTCAGGTAATATACCTTTGTGATGAGACGACCGTTTTCGTCCTCACTGCCTGCTATCAGACCACACGCCTCCTCCGGCAGATGCTCTTTAGCATATTTTGCTATTTCATCCAGAAACGGATATTTCATTCTTATGATACTCATATCGTTCCTTTCCTTACTGTCTTTTATTCCTGTGTACGAGGTGCATCAAATCTGCCCGCTGTCTCCTCGCAGACCTCCTGCTCGTAGTCGATTGGCTCGAGAATAGTCGGATGGTCGCCACAGACTGCACAGTTGTGTGTATCCTTCGGAAGCTTAATCTTGTGGAACTCCATGGTGAGTGCATCATATGTAAGCAGATATCCTGTCAGCAGCTCTCCAACACCGATTAAATACTTGATAGCCTCCATAGCCTGAAGCGAACCGATTACTCCGCCCATAGCTCCGATAACGCCTGCCTGCTTACATGTAGGAACTGCGTCCTTTGGTGGCGGATTCTTGAATACACATCTGTAGCATGGTCCCTCTCCCGGCACATATGTCATGAGCTGACCCTTGAAACGGATGATTCCTGCATGTGAAAACGGCTTTTTCTCAAGCACACATGCATCGTTGATTAAGAACTTTGCCGGGAAATTGTCAGTTCCATCGATGATGAAATCATAATCCCTGATAAGCTCTCTGATGTTTGACGCATCTACAAACATACGGTATGTATTGACCTGAACGTCCGGGTTCATGGCGTTCATTGTCTCTTTTGCTGACTTTACCTTGGCTTTTCCCACATCGGCTGTTCCGTGGATAATCTGTCTCTGCAGGTTGGATAAATCTACCTCATCCGCATCCACAATACCGATTGTACCAACTCCTGCTGCTGCAAGATACATGGCTGCCGGAGCTCCAAGTCCGCCGGCACCGATAATAAGCACCTTGCCCTTTAATAATTTCTTCTGACCTTTAACGCCCACCTCATTAAGGATAATGTGGCGTGAATAGCGCTCGATCTGCTCATCAGTCATTGCCATTAGCATCCACCTCCCATGAAGTAAAGGAACTCTACATTGTCGCCATCCTTAAGCACTGTCTTTGGCTTATCCTCTGTGGCAACAAATTCCTCATTTATTGAAACTGTTACATACTCAGGCATATCTACATTCTCAAGCTCGATAAGCTCCGGTAATGTAAGTCCATCCTTATATTCTTTCTTCTCTCCTGCTACTGTGATAGTCATTTTATTTCCTCCTGTGTCACAGATTGTGGTATCTGTATGTGTTATTATCCTGTATCAGACTGCTTTATATAATAATCTAAAAACTATAATAATTCTTCCACCCACGCTTTCAAATCGGCAGGCTTTTGTGCGCCGACCTTTCTATCTAAGACCTCTGCGTCTTTTACAAAAAGCAGTGTCGGATTCGCAGTCACCTCATACTCATCAGCTAGCTCTCCGTCAAAGTTTGTGTTGACCTTGTATACGTGAAGCTTATCCTCATAATCATCCTCGATATCTCCGAGAACCGGTGCCAGCTTCTTGCAGGCCACACATGAATCCGAGTAAAAATCAACAATTACCGGAAGCTTGCTTTTTAATACTTTTTCATCGAAATCAGCCTTTGAAATTCTTGCTGCCATGATTAGTCCTCAACCTTTCTAACGTAAAGAGTGTATGTTCCATCCTCGTTGTCCTCGAGCTTAAGTATCTTGTGTCCCTCTTCCTTCATGCTTCTTGGAACATTCTGTACCGGCTCTCCATCATTCATACGGATTGCAAGCACCTCACCGTCATCTAATTCCTCTATTGCTACCTTTGCCTTTACAAATGTAAGAGGGCAAACCTTGTCAGTTATATCTACCTGATCATCGAATGCTATATCTGCCATTTTGCATCTTCCTTCCTATACTCATATTTATTATATTTTTGCCGTAACCGTTGTTGTTTATGCATGCCGGATATTTCATGCTATACATGGGGATTATTTACCCTCGTATGCTGCCTGAATCTCTTTTTTGAACTCTTCCTCGCCCACTCTCTGAAGAGTAAGTCTGAAACGCTCACCACCGTTTGCATGCTTCTCGAAGAAACTAATTGCTGCATCTGTCACTCTGAAAAGAGTTTCCTTGTCGCGGATAATCGGAACAAGCTGCTCTCCTTTATAGATGTGGTTTCCGAAAAGTCCTCCAAACGATACGATATATCCCGGAGTTCCCTTCCATGCATCTGTCGGACAGCTCTTTACACAGCGCGCACAGTTGTTACATTTGTCTCTGTCGATGACAATCCTGCCATCCTCCATGCTAAGTGCACCCTCGCGGCATGCCTTCACACATACACCACACTGGATACAATCGTCATGGCTGCACTCTACTGTCATTCCGCCCTTGATTCCGACATCGTTTTCCTCAGCCTTTAAGCAGTTGTTCTGACAGCCTGTGACACCAAACTTGAACTTGTGAGGAAGCTCTCTTCCGAAGTATCTTTCATCAAGTTCCTTAGCCAGAGTGTATGTATCGATACATCCGCTAGGACAGATTTCTGAGCCCTGACACGCTGTGACAGTACGTACTCTCGGTCCGCAGACACCTGTTCCTACACCGCCCTTTGCCAGTTCCTCTTTTACCACATTGATATCCTCAACCTTGATAAAAGGAATCTCAATACCCTGACGCGATGTCATATGAACATATCCGTGTCCGTATTTCTCAGCAACCTCTGCTACTGTTTTGATATTTTCTGCTGTAAGATTTCCTCCTACAACCGCAATTCTAAGCGAGAAACAGCCCTTTTGCTTCTGTCTCATGAAACCGCCCTTTTTTAGGGCCGCGTAATCAACTTTCTCCGCCATTTTTAATCTCCTTACTGTGTAAATATGTTAATGTTTTGTTTTATATGTAAATGCATATGCACGCTCTCATTTGCATACACATTGATACCTTATTATGATGGCTTAATCAGCTATATTTGCAAAAGCCTGTGCAAAATCCTCCTTCAGGTCATCTATATCCTCGATACCCACACTGACTCTTATAAGATCCTCAAATACTCCTGCATCCTCCTTCTGCTTATCTGTGCTGTGAAGACTGATTGTGGAGCCCGGATGAATGACAAGTGTCTTTGTATCTCCGATATTGCTGAGTGTGTATGGAATCGTCAGACTGTCTATAAATTTAAATGCCTTTTCCTTGCTGCCAACCCTGATTGTAAGGATTGCTCCATAGCCGTTTGTGAGCTGTTTTTTTGCTATTTCATGCCATTTACTGCTCTCAAGCCCCGGATAATTAACCTTTATGTCAGGATAATTGTTTTCTATCCACGACGCAAGCTCGAGTGCATTAGAGCATTCTCTTTCCATTCTAAGACCGAGTGTCTCAAGTCCTATAATATTTAAGTATGCATTCACCGGAGCTAAACAGGCACCCATATTTCTGAAAAGACTGTTTCTCAGCTTTGCGACAAATGCCATAGGTCCATACTTCACATAATCTGCAAAACCCGGATATCTGTTCTTGTCCCATTTGAACTTACCTGAGTCTGTCAGAATACCACTGATTGCATTGCTGCTTCCATTGATATATTTGGAAGATGAATTGACCACGATATCAGCTCCATGCTTTAAAACCTGTATCAGGTAAGCTGTCGATGTGGTATTGTCAACTACAAGCGGTATATCATGTGCGTGTGCTATCTCTGCAAGCTTCTCAATATCTGTGACATCCAGACAGGGATTACCGATAGTCTCTGTAAAAATCAGTCTGGTATGCTCATTGATGCTGTCCTCTATCTGCTGCCAGTTGTTGTTCTCGACATATCTGGTTGTGATGCCGAAGGCCTCAAGATCATGGAATAAATCTATTGTGCCACCGTAGAGGCTGGCGCTTGAGATGAGCTCATCTCCACTGCTTAGTATATTTAAGAAGGTATTCATCAGTGCCGCCATGCCTGATGCGCATGCCACCGATGCTATTCCTCCCTCGAGCTTTGTTATCCTGTTCTCAAAAGCTGTAATCGTAGGATTGGCAACTCTTGTGTAACAGTAACCCGGAGCTTTGTTTTCAAATATTTTTTCCAGATCAGCCGCGCTCTCCTGCTCGAAGGCGCTTGTCTGATATACCGGTGGCAGTGTAGAGCCATTTGTCTCTTTTGTCACGCCGGCATGAAGTAAGCTTGTATTAAATCTCATTGTTTTCTTCTTCTCGTTAATTCTTACATAGTCTATTATGTTACTAGGAATTGATGAGATTATTATACAAACGTGTTGGTTGAAAGTCAATGCTATCAGTTATACAAATTATTTGTGCGTGGTTATATATTTTATTTATAACCATTAATGTCCCTTAAATACTCTGCGGCTGTCGTTGCGGCATTTGCTCCGTCAGATACTGCGGTTACCACCTGACGCAGTGTCTTGGTACGGACATCTCCCGCCACATACAGTCCCGGCTGGACGCTTCTATCATGGTCACCATTTTTTGTTGCAGCATATGTGATGCCGTCCTCATCTGCCACTACATATCCTCTCTCATCGAGCTGCACCAGATTCTTTATAAGCTCTGACTGCGGTACTGAGCCATATGCCACGAATACTCCGTCTACAGCCAGTGTCCTGCCACTTTTAAGCTTTATGCCTGTTGGCTTTTTTTCTCCATATATTTCTGTCACTGCTTCGTTTAGGACAAGCTCTACATTTTCTTTCTGCTTTAAGAGCTCAACTGTGCTCTGTGCACCGCGGAAGCTGTCTCTTCTGTGAACCAGATAGACCTTCTCACATATATCGGACAGATATAATGCATCATCCAAAGCGGTATCTCCGCCGCCCAGCACTGCGGCTGTCTTTCCTTTATAGAATGCTCCGTCACAGATTGCGCAGTAAGATACTCCCTTACCGGTATACTCATCCTCTCCCGGCACTCCTGCCTTTCTCGGATATGCTCCTGCGGTATAGATGAGCGCTCTTGCCTCTGCTATCGTGTCATCATCGAATTTCACTCTGTATATCGCTGATTCTTCTTTCTCACCATTTTGCACTGCTTCTATCTGCACTGCTTCTTTTTCGATAAATTCTACATCAAGAGACACTGCATGCTCCCTGAATTTTTCTCCCAGGTCGTATCCGTTTATATTTGGAAGCCCCAGATAATTGTTCACATTTCCGCTCTCGGCTATCTGGCCTGTCCCCTCGTATTCTTTTTCTGCTACTGCCACATTCAGATTGGCTCTCTTTGCATATATTGCTGCAGACAGTCCTGCCGGACCACTGCCTATTATTATTATATCAAACATGGAATTGGTTCCTTTCATCGTCCATTGAATTTTTTCGGTAACTTATTATATACATTATCCTTAAAAATACAATAATACCGCCTGCTTTTATAAAACACCTTTATAAAAACAAGCGGTATCAATTTTATCTATCGTATATACATCCTGGCCTCATAAGGTCTGAGCACTGACATATCAGAGGTATCCTTATAATTTGAAATCAGCACCTCCATGCCCTCACACTCCTTTGCAAGCGGCATTGGTATCTCCTTGTCAAAGAAATTGCACACAACAATCATGGTTTTTTCTTCATTCTTTCTGCTGTATGCAAAAATATTCTCATCATCCTCAAGTAAAAGTGTGAATTTACCATCAACAAATACCGGATAATCCTTTCTCAGCTGAACAAGCTTCTTGTAGCAGCTAAAGATTGAATCAGGGTCATCCACCTGTGATTTGGCATTTATTTTGTCGTAATTGTCATTTACCTTTATCCAAGGTGTTCCTGTGGTGAAGCCGGCATTTGCCGAGTCATCCCACTGCATAGGTGTCCTTGCATTGTCACGGCCCTTTGCGTAAATGGACTTCATGATTTCATCCTTTGAGTATCCTTTTTCAAGGCGCTCATGGTACATGTTTATGATTTCACAGTCCTTATAATCCTCGATATCATACTGTACATTTGTCATGCCCAGCTCCTCGCCCTGATAGATGTATGGTGTACCCTGCATGCCGTGCAGCAATATAGCAAGCATCTTTGCAGATTCCACTCTGTACTCCCTGTCATTGCCCCATCTTGACACGATACGCGGCAGGTCATGATTGTCCCAGAACAGACTGTTCCAGCCACAGTTGTAGAGCTCATTCTGCCAGTGAGCCATTATCTTTTTGAGCTTTTTAAACGGAAGCGGTGCAAGGTCCCATTTCTCGCCGCCCTCCTTCTGGTCAAGCCCTATGTGCTCAAACTGGAACACCATAGAAAACTCGCTGCCATCCGGATTGCTGTAAAGCTTTGCGCGCTCTGTGTCTGCGCCCCATGCCTCACCTACAGTAATCAGGTCGCCCTTCTGGAAGGTCTCCCTGCTCAGTTCCTTAAAATATTCCTGAAGCCTTGGTCCGTTTATGGTGATTCTCTTGTCCGGCTCTTTTGCTATCTGGTCGATTACATCAAGTCTGAAGCCGCCGACTCCCTTGTCCATCCACCAGAGAATCATATCGTAGATTGCTCTTCTGACCTTTGGATTCTCCCAGTTTAAATCCGGCTGCTCCGGTAAAAACTGATGGAAATAATACTGTCCGATTTCCGGCACATATTCCCATGCGCTTCCACCGAAACAAGCCTTCATATCACTTGGCGGCACGCCTTCATCTCCGTCTCTCCAGATATAGTAGTCATGGTATGGATTGTCCTTGCTCTTTTTAGCCTCCTTGAACCACCTGTGCTCGTTTGAAGAATGATTTAAGACAAGATCCATCATAATCCTTATATTGTGCTTCTTTGCCTCGTTTATGAGCTCCTCCATATCATCGAGACTGCCAAACGTCGGATCAATATCCCTGTAATCCGAAATGTCATAACCGTTGTCCGCCTGCGGTGATTTGAATACCGGCGAAAGCCATATTGCATTGATTCCAAGCATCTCAAGATAATCAAGTCTTTTGATGATACCCTGTAAATCACCAAAGCCGTCTCCGTTAGAATCCTGAAAGCTCTTTGGATAAATCTGGTAAACTACCGCCTTTTTCCACCATTTTTCATTATTGTTTTTGCTCATTATGCCCTCCTTGTCTCTTCATTATCTCTTTTAGTTATCTCTTTTAGCTGTCTCTTTTTGTAAAAAATCAGCCTGGTTTCTTTAATGCTGTATCAAATTATGCTATTTTACAAGCACCACCAAAACCTCACAGCTTTCAAGCTTAAGCTCAGATGCTCCCACTGAAACAGTGCTCTTTTCAGCATCATTTGTGTTGGACAAAAGCACCTTTTTCACACTGCCATCCAGCCTGATTTGTGCCTCTTTACTGCCAAAATTTGCCACAACCAGCACGCGCTTATTTTCATCCTCTCTGTAATAAGCCATGATGCCATCTGTATCCTCATATGCCGGAACACATCTGCCGTAGGTGAACAGCTCCCTAAATTCTTCTGACTTTCTGAGTGCCACAAGCCTTCTGTAATAGTTCAAAACAGATGAAGGATCCTTTTCCTGCGCCGCAACATTGATAGCCTTATAGTTTTCATTGACCTTAAGCCATGGCTTTGCTGTGGTAAAACCGGCATTTGCCTCATCACTCCACTGCATAGGTGTCCTTGCATTATCCCTGCTCATCCTTCCACAGGCTGCAAGTGCCTGCTCCTTGGATAAGCCTGCTGCAAGTGCTGCCTTGTACTGATCCTTTGTGCTGATATCGTCATACTCATCTATACTGTTCCATTTTGCATTTTGCATACCGATTTCCTGTCCCTGGTATATAAACGGAATTCCTCGAAGCAGTACGCTGACAGTTCCTAACATCTTTATTCCGGCAGGATTTTGAGCATGCTTTGGTAAAAATCTTGAGGCACCTCTCGGCTCATCATGATTTTCTATGATATTGGCCTTAAAGCCGTACTTTTCTGTCTCAAGCTGTGAACCAAGAATGGTCTTTCTCCATGTATCAAAATCTATTTTCGGTGCATCATACCAGCCATGCTCTCCATCACTTAAGCACTGTGCACAAAAAAATCAAATATCGTTGAAAAATGCCCATTCTCACCGATAAACTCCGGAAGCTCCTCAGGCTTCATATTGAATACCTCGCCAACCGTAAATGCATCATACTTCTTAAATGTATTGTTCTTTAATTCCTCTAAGAGCTCTCCGACACCTTCTGCACTTTCAACCATCTTGTAGCAGGCAGCCAGTCCGTCCTCTGCATCCGGCTCAAAATCAGGGAAATCGAGATTTTTCTTTATATTGATTATCGCATCTATTCTAAATCCTGACAAGCCCTTATCAAGCCACCAGTTAATCATCTCATAAAGCTTTTGTCTTAGCTTTTCATTCTCCCAGTTTAAATCCGGCTGCTCCTTCGCAAACATGTGCAGATAATACTTGTCCGTGCCCGGCACCTTCTCCCAGCAGCTTCCGCCAAAATAAGAGCGGTAATTGCTCGGCGGATTGCCGTTTTTACCTTTTCTGAAATAAAAGTAATCAGCATACTCTCCATCCGGATCCTTAAGTGCCTTTTGAAACCATTCGTGCTTATCCGAGCAGTGATTTATTACCAGATCCATGATGATGTGCATATCACGCTTCTTTGCCTCGGCAAGGAGCTCATCAAACTCCTCCATAGTACCGAACTCTTCAGCTATCGCATAGTAATCAGATATGTCATAGCCCTGATCCACAAATGGCGATTTATATATCGGAGACAGCCATATGATGTCAATTCCAAGCGATTTTAAATAATCCAGCTTTGAAATGATACCTCTTAAATCTCCTATTCCGTCACCGTTTGTATCCAGAAAGCTCTTTGGATAAATCTGATATGCCACCTTGTCATGCCACCATTTTCTCTCCATAATGTGTACCTCTTATCTAATCATAAATTTTGCACTTATTTACATCTTGAGCACTTTGTCTTGATGTATTATACTGCTATTATAGAAAGTGATTAGTATAAATTCTTGCAATATTTTTTTTCATTTTATAACACAATACTGCTCTTATAATTTTAAAGGGTATAGTTTTAAAAGCTATGGAGAAACAACAATATGAAAAACAATAATCCGCCTGCCCTCGGGCAGAAAGAAAACGCAAAGCACGGAGAAGTATTTTTCCCCGTTCAAAAATATATAACAAGACTTGCAGCAGATTACCCTGTCATCACTACACACTGGCACGATGAGGCAGAGCTCACACTGATTACAAAGGGCTCATGCACCTATCAGATTGATTTACTCGAATATGAAGCAAAGGAAGGCGATATCATCTTTATCCCGCCACTGCTGCTGCATTCCATTTCAATAAGGGACTGCGACGAATTTTACTCGGAAACGTATGTATTCCATATCAATTTTTTAGGTGGAAACAATACCGATATATGCTCTTCAAGATATCTGACTCCGCTAATCAACCATGAGTTCGCCATGCCTTACCTGATTGCACCGAAGCATCCGGCATATTCATCCCTTTGCAAATGCTTCATGCGCATAACAAAGCTATACTCCAGTCAGGAATTCGGCTATGAGCTGGCTCTAAAGGCATTTCTGCTTCAGGCAATATTTCTATTGCTGCAATACAGTGAAAAAAATGCTGATTTCGGTGTCAACACATCCTCCGATAAGCTCAAAAATGTGCTCGATTACATCGAGGTGCACTATGCCGAAAGCATCCAGGTTTCAGAGCTTGCCAGGCTTTGCTATTTCAGTGAATACCACTTCATGCGTTTCTTCAAAAAACACATGAACATTACCTGCGTGCAGTATATCAACAATGTGCGTCTTGAAAAATCCGTGGAACAGTTCGAGCACGGCAACACCTCAATTTTAGATGTCTCACTGTCTGTCGGATTTCACAATCTGAGCTATTTTCACAGGGCATTTAAAAAGAGGTATCATATGACACCTCTTTCCTTTATCAAAAGCCTTGAATAACTATTTATTTGCACGCAATCACTCTGAGTATATACTCATATGACCTCTTTGCAGAGGATATGGAAAGCCTCTCCTCAGTCGTATGGATATCATACATGTCAGGTCCCATTGATATGCAGTCGAGTCCTTCAATCTTGCCGCTTAAAAGTCCGCACTCGACACCGGCATGAATAGCCTCAACTGTAGGCTTTTTGCCATACATCTCCTCAAAAATCCGTACCATATCCTCGCGGAGCTTTGAATCCTTCTTGTACTCCCATGCAGGATAATCTCCCTCAAATGTAACCTCTGCCGCAAAAGCGCCTGCTATGCAGACAAGCTGGTTCTTAAGGCTTTTTTTAGCCACACCGACAGAGCTTCTGACTGCGTATCTTAAAGTAACAGCAGCATCGTCTGATTTTAAAACTCCCAGATTAAGTGAAGTCTCAACAAGCTTATCGATTTCCCGGCTCATTCTGATGATGCCGTTTGGCAGTGCCTCGATAAGTGCGATAACCCTTGCGCTGTCCTTTGCACTTATAGCTGACTCACTACAGTCAGTCTCCTCTGACACAGTAAGCTTAAGGTCAGGATCAGATGCCTTAAACTCCTCCGCAATCTCAGCTGCTGCCTGTTCTATCGAAGCCTTCACTGCCGCAGCCTCATCAGGTGCTACAATAATCTGTGCAGTACACTCTCTTGGAATGGCATTATCCTTTCTGCCGCCATCTATAGAAGCTATAGCTACAGGTGCCGATGCGTCGCGAAGCAGTCTGGACATAAGAATATTGGCATTGCCCCTTCCCTTATCAATCTCTGAGCCTGAGTGTCCGCCGGTGAGACCTGATAAGCTCACAGTAAGCTTTGTTCCGCTCACTGTCTCTCTCTCTACAGGCAGCTTCACATCGGCTCTGCATCCACCGGCACAGCTTGCGAGCATCACGCCCTCCTCCTCGCTGTCCATATTAAGAAGCTTCTTTCCCTTAAGCATAGACACATCGATGCCTGTAGCACCCTCCATGCCGACCTCCTCGCATACAGTGCATACAAACTCAAGGCGTGGATGTGACAGGCTGTCATCGTCCAAAATAGCAAGCGCATATGCCACCGCGATACCGTCATCTCCACCGAGTGTAGTGCCCTTTGCCGAGATAAAATCACCATCTATCAAAAGGTCCAGGCCTTCCTCGTCCATATCCTTATCACAGTCAGGTGCCTTCTCGCAAACCATATCCATGTGTCCCTGCAGTATGATTGGCTCCACATCCTCATATCCTTCTGATGCTTCCTTTATGATTATCACATTGTGAAGCTCATCCTGGTAATGCTCAAGGCCTCTTGCCTTTGCAAACTCCACCAGATAATTACTGATTTTCTCTTCCTTGTATGATGGATGAGGAATACTGCATATATCCTCGAAAAACGAAAAAAACGTTCTTTGGCTCTAAATCTGTTAATACTCTCATTTTACTCTCCTTAAAAAAAGTCTGCCGACGAATCCGCCGACAGACATATTATAACACAATCCGGTATTTAATTGTATATGTATTATAAGTGTTGTGAAATACATTTCTTTACACTAAAGGCTTAATCTCGTCATCCAGCGTACTCCTAAGCTCTGCAAAAAACTTAGCATAGTACTTGAATTTAGGTAAAGCGTGTTCCACTGTATTTTTGTACTCAGGATAATTAATAGATGCCTTTATTGCGCTCTCATTAGGGATAATCCCATTGCGGTAATGTGTTGCCGCATACATTACATCATCCTTGTCTGCATGCCATAGCAAGCAGAAATTACTCACAACCTGTTCTATACATTCATGTTTCATATTTTCAACAATGTTTAGAATTGATTTACCCTTGAACCTGCTCTCATCAAGCTCTATCTCATTAATCAGATGTGACATGATATCTGCAACCTTCGGATTATCCTTACGCAGATCCTCTACATACTGCTTTGCCTCATCAATCTTCTTTTGCTTTTCCTCAGGAGTGATATCACCATCATCCTCAGGATTGACGATATTCTGAATGAGATTGATGATATATTCATAATCAATCCTTGTATTACTGTATGCCATAAGCTCATAATCTGAGTCTATTTCCGGTTCTACCGGCGGATTAACCGGGTCCGGCCCCGGGTCTGGCCCAATCTCACTTTTTATGTTCAGGTAATGACCTGCATAGTCTATATATTCCTGTTCAGTAATTCCATAATCATCAAGCATACTTTCATCATATCTGCTGAAGGATTTAAGCTGTGCAAAAAGTCTGTCAAAGCTCTGAAATATCTTCATGAAATGAAGCTTCTCCTCATCTGACATTGACGGAATGTCGTCCGGTATCTGAGCTGCAATTCTAAGTGCCGCAAGCGCCTTTTTAAAAGCAGGCTCCACATCATCCCACTCTGCAATAAGTGGTGTATCCTCTGTACTTCCTGCAGAGTAAAGCTTGACAGCATCATCCACACATTTCTTGAAAAGTACCGGTGCCTGAAAAGTTACAATCTGTCCATACGGCTTTGATTTTTTGTCAAAAATACGATTAGTTCTGGAAAAGGCCTGTATTAAATCGTGAGGTCCCATCGGCTGCCTGTCAATAAAAATTGTCGACATGCATGGCGCATCAAAGCCTGTGAGCAGACGATCCACAACAATAACCAGATCACGCTGTTCGTTTCTGCTCTTATACTTAGGATCTTTTCTAGAAAGTCGTTTATTTAGATTACTATTGTATGAAGTAATCTGTGAAATATCAAACTTTGTATCAAACATAGCGTTGTAGTCATCAAGAGACTGCTTCATCTTCTCCTGATTGACCTGCGAGCCGTCCTCATTTTCAGTCACAGAGTATGTAATGGCAAACTTAGGGAAGTCCGGTAAAACCTGCTTTATGCGTTCATCTATCTTTAATGGCGTTTCTCCGTTTTTCACCCTTGTGAGCAGCTCATAATATTTTTGTGCAAGCGAAATAGAACTTGTGGTCAAAAGCCCTTCAAAGGTCTTGCCTTTTCCATTTTGAAACCCCAGCTTATGATATGACTTATTTAAAATAACCTCAAGCACCTTGAGCATATGCGTCTCATTTTCATATCGGCTGCTGTCAGTCTCATCCGTCACACCCTTTGGACCATCGTGCTCCACTTGAAATCCCAAAACAGCATTATCATGAATAGCATTCTGGATAGTATATTTGTGCAGACATGCTCCGTATAATTCCTCTGTTGTACGTGGCAAATCCCCCATCAACGGATAAGGATTCTCCGGAAAACGTGGTGTTCCGGTAAAGCCAAACCAGAGTGACTTTCCAAAAAAGCGTTCGATTATTCTCTTGGTAGCCGGAGATACAGCTCTGTGACACTCATCCACCACAAAAGCTATTTTTAATCCTCTTAACCTGTTATACTCTGCTGTGCCCTCCTTCAGACGCTTTGAAATGAGAATCTGCATCTTTTGAATTGTAGTAACAATCATCTGTCTGTCAGACGATTTAAGTTTATTTTTCAAATCAGTCACATTATCAGTATTATCCACATCAATTGAATCATTCTGAGAATATGAACTAAATGACGTATTTGTCTGCTCATCAAGATCTTTCCTGTCTATAAGGAAAATAGCCTTATCCAACGCCGGAATATCCATAAGGAGATTTCTTGTTGCCTTATATGATGTAAGCGTCTTTCCCGAGCCTGTAGTATGCCATACAAATCCCGACTTTCCTGTTCGTGATGCTTCACGAATTGCCTCAATAGCATGTATCTGATATGGTCTAAGCAGAATAAGCCGCTTAGCCTCATTATCTAAAACCGTATATCTTGCAATCATCTCATGTGCCTGTGGAATCTTAAGGACATTTTTTGCAAAATCAATATAATCAGAAACCGGCTGATTGTTCCTGTCAACCCATCCGCTGATAAATTCTTTCTTTAGCTCCGTATCACTTGCTGCAGAAAAATACTTCGTGTCAACACCGTTGCTTATAACAAACATCTGAACAGCCGAAAAAATCCCCCTGAACTGCCCTTCACCAATGTATTTCTTTATCTGATTGAATGCTTCCATATATGAATGCTGTCTGTTTTTCAGCTCAATATGTATCATTGGAAGACCGTTTATCATCAAGGTCACATCAAATCTACGGCCTCTTGATGCGGCATCCTCATCATCCTTCAATGCACTGTACTGATTTATAACCTCATACACACTGCTGCCACCTGCAATATGCTCATGATTCATCACAACCAGATGAAGCTTCTTAGTATCACGCTGTACATGCACCATGACCTTGCCGTTTTCGCCTACCAGCCACTCTCCAGCCTTATAAAATGTTGAAAACTGCAACTGATTCTTTACCTGCTCAAACTCTGAATCAGAAAGTAGCTCACCATCCAGCCTGTCCTTATTGTTCTGCTCTAAAATATATTTAAAATTGTTCCATAAATCCGCTTCTGTCTTTAAATCTGGCCTGTACGTCCACTGCGAATCCCCATATATCAACTGCTCAATCAATTTCTGCTCTATTAACGATTCCAACTCCGGCATGATAATTTCTCCTTCTTCAAAACCTAAACACTAACTATATTTATTATAGCAAATATAGGCATAAAATACCACAAAATTACTTATATCAAAATCAGCGTAAGCATATTGTTTAAAAAGCTACATTACAGTCCTGACAAAGTCCTCATTACCAGATCCACATCCTTGTTTTCCAGTTCCTGAATGATATGCAGATATGTTTTCTGCGTTGTTGTCATACTCGCATGCCCCAATCTGCGCGCCACACTGGCTATAGAAACACCGGCAAACAAAAGCAACGACGCATGCGTATGTCTAAGTCCGTGAATGGAAATCTCCGATATCCCACAGGCCTTACAGTGTCTGGTGAGAGCATCATTGACGGTTGAATTATAAATCTTTTCCTCTCCTACAAATATAGGCTCGTCCTCCGGCAACCCTTTTACCAGCTCAGAAAACTTTACTACTATCTGCCAGTCAATCTGAATCTTTCTCACAGATGACTTATTCTTCGTCGGTAGAAAACCGCCCTTACCCTTATAATCCCACGTCTTACTTATAGAAAGTGTTTGTCTTCCAAAATCAAAATCCTTCGGTGTGATGGCAAGCGCCTCTGAAAAACGCATCCCTGTCTTTGCCACAAGCAAAATAAACCAGTCCCAGTTCGGCTCTTCCTTTATATCCAGATCAGCTATCAAAGTATGCAACTCAAACTGATTGAGATATTTAATCTTTTTCTCACGTGGTGTCTTACCCTTGATGATAGCCTTTCTGGTCGGATCACGCTCTATCAGCCCCTCATCCACAGCGTCCATTACCGCACCCTTTAGCTGATGATGGAAGTCAAGTGTTGTCTGTCTCTCATGCTCCTTTGCGTAATCATTTAGTATCTTCTGATACGCGGTCCTTGTCAGCTCACAAACCTTAAGCTCCGGAGCCAGCTTCTCCACCCACTTTTGAGTCATCCTGTACTTTGCCATAGTGGCTTCACGAATTGCATCTTTCTTATACACTTCTATCCACTGTGCGTAATAGTTGTAAAATAATGCATCCTTGCTCATATCCTCTAGCATACGCTACCTCCTTTATTAGTACTGCTTACGCTGATGTAACCATAATTAGGCTTGCTTTGTTTGAGGTTGGTTTATGTTTGATTCGTTGTCAAATTTATGGTAACCATTGTATAGATACGATGTTACTTACGATAAAAAACAGTTTATAAAAGCATGTTCAGATGTAATTTGTGCTGGCGCTGGTGAAGAGTGATGAGGTGGTCGAGGGAGGAAAAATACTCACCAATCTTTTCCTGCTCTTCTTGTGAAACTGGAACTGCGAACTCTGTATTTGATACTAAATTCCAATCGGCTCTTGGCATTTTCGACCCTGCTGATTGGTTAGCAATATCATCAAATCGTTGTGTCTGAATAAGTCGATATATAAAACTTTTATCAGCATTATTAGGTTTTAAAACCCACCAGTCACCAACTGCAACACCTGAAAAATCTGGATTTAGCCAATTATGAAGATATGGTCGAAGTTTTCCATACAATACTTGAGAACCATCAAAAACAATTCCTTTTTTAATATTTTCTTTTAGGCTAATATCTTTATTTAATCTTCCTTCTTCTGCAATTACATCTTCATACTCTAGGCTTGGTAAATCATAGGATGATTCTCTTGAGACCGATTCTCTTGAGGCAATGTCACTAAACTTACGCTGTTCCCAATCTTTTTCAACATTTAAAATTTTTTATTGGCTTACGATGGGATAAAGTAGCAACTGGTTTTTTTATAAAAATCTGTATGGCGCTGGTGAAGAGTGATGAGGTTGTCGAGGTGATCAAAATATAAACCAATCTGATATTGTTCCTCGTATGATGGAGCAACATCTATTTTGCCTGATAGCCATTCATCATTAGAAATGTTCATTGTATTCTTTGCGCCTTTTCTCACTAATAGACTAAGATACTTATTGGTTTTTTCTGGTGAATCAAACACTCTATAAATAAATTGAGAATTATTGCCTTCTTTTACTTTATTAACAATGTAGAGTGGCGAAACGATGCCTATTTCATCACCTACGACTTTTATTATCCCATATGGCTTAGATTTTAATGGTGAACGAGTATATATAATATCTCCAGTATCTACAATCTTATAATTAGAAATATCTTCACCTGCAAAGCTTCTACCTTGGAATTTAATCTGATTTATACAACCATACTCATCTGAAACAGAGAGAACTTCTTCTTTTCCGTACTTTTCCCCATTCCTTTTTGTAACAATATCAAGAACATCCGATAACTTACGCTGTTCCCAAACTTTTGTTTTTATTCACCATATCACAATGGACTTACGCTAATAACGAGTGATGCCACTTTTCATCACTTATAATATAAAAGACGTGAGTCAAATTGTCCCACGCCTAAAATTAATTAAAAGCACGGATGAATGCTCTTAAAAGTAATCATATTTTTTCACATTTTATATTTCATCTCTAACCATCATAAGTGAAAATCCAAGCAGATTCTGTCCTCTCCACTTTTCCATTTCCAGTCTTTTAGGATCTGTCATTGACAATCCAATTCCCCATATGCAGTCCCTCACAGCACCTTCCGCTAAAACCGCATCTCCTGTAGCTTTTAGTTTGGATTTCAATTCAGAGTTTTGAAATTTTGCACAAAGTCCATTGTAAACAACAATCTGTCGCTTTCCATTCCAGATTGTTTCATTATAATTTGAAACCTTTCTTCCCAAAGCCTTAATTTGTGCAACATCTGTAGTTTCAAGGATTTTCTCCGCTATTTTAGTATCACCAAAACAATTTGCTTTTTGATACATCATGTACTGTTCCATCGATGAAAATCTTATTCCATCACATTCAAACTCACTTAAATACCAGTTACTTAGGTATCCATTTTCCTCATCCGGATTATGAAAACAAACCATACTCATTATAAGTCACCTACCTTTTCTTTTTTATTATTTTTCATATATGTGTTTATAAAATCTTCTGTATCACTATCCTAATAATAGGATTGCATCACAAAATCAAATAATTTACACTCCACTTACCTCTTCCGCAAGCTTCCTAACCTTACCTGCATCCGCACACTGATAGCAGTTCTTCATCGCTTCATCATACGAAAAATCCACTGCATTACCCGCAGCTGTCACATCACACGTCCATGAGCCACACGAGCTGTGCACCTGCGTAATACCTGTGTATTCGATAAGCTCTCTCGCATTGGTATCATTCACGCCGCTTCCGGCCAGAATAGTAATATCTTTTCCATATTGATTTTGAAGATGCTTAAGCTGTTTTCTGCCATCCCATACATTTACTGCTCCACCGCTTGTGAGGATACGATCTGCGCCTAGCCTAATAAGCTTCTCCGCTGCACTGTCCTGATTATCTATGCAGTCAAAGGCGCGGTGAAACACAGCTTCCCTGCCATACTTATGAATGAGCTCTATCATTTCCTTCGTGCGCTTTTTGTCAAGCATTTTTTCCTCTGTCAGAAATCCAAACGCAATACCGTCTGCTCCATGCTCTAAAAGAATTTTGGCATCCATAAGCATAGTTTCGTATTCTTCATCCGAATAGCAAAATCCGCCGCCCCTCGGACGAACCATTGCCACTACCGGTATATTGCAGTTCTCCTTTGCATATATTAAATTGGCAAGTGTAGGTGTCAGCCCTCCCATATATAGTGCACTGTTCAGTTCAACCCTGTCTGCACCATTTTCATATGCTGTTTTCACATCCGAAAAGCTGCCACAGCAGATTTCAAGCATCGGTTTCATCATACTTTCCCACTCTTTCCGCTAAAATAAGGCTTAACCTTCACACAATACATGTGTGACCGACAATAATTACATAAAACAGTTTTAAGATAATCAATATTCATTGACCACAATCTCGAATACTCCGTCCTCATTAATTTTTAACCTCAATGACTTAACATATTTATTGTAAAAATCCTTCATTTCTCGCTCTGTCGATGTAATTTTAGTCCTCTCGTATATCTGTCTTGTCATCTCCCAGCCATTCTTTCCGACAATATCATTTGTCAGATTTTTCAATTCATTTATCATGACTTTTTTCTTTAAATCACTTGCATTTCCTGTATAGAAATCGTCTATTGAACAGTGAAAAATACATCGTTTTGTAAGTGCATCCTTGATTGACTGTCCGCACTTGCTATATTCGTACATCACGAGGAAATGAGCATCCTTTACAGATGAAATAAGTCCCCAGTAATCCGAATCACTTGAGCACAAAATAAACGAGTCTATGTTGTCCTTATAATATGCCTCACACACTCCCGCAGTCATCTTTATATCAACAAGCGACTTCCGGTCTGTCACACGCTCCACCTCCTCATGGAATACAGGGATATGTATGAATTTTTCCAGCCAGTCCCATCCACAGGATGTATGATAATCATCATAGAGTATAATTTTTTCTATTTTGGACATTTGCTCAGAATTTAAGTTTTTTAATACTCCATACAGCTTGTATACATCAGAATTTTCACAATCCACAACTATCACAACACGCATGCTTTCACGGATAAACTCATATATATTTTCCTTTGTATCTTCCACTGCATCCCTGTATTTTGAACCGTCGTTGAAATAATCACCATGCTGTCTGTATATTGTCTTTAAAATCCTTCCGTCAGAATTGAGCAAATTTCCCCTGCCATCCGGGCGCCAGTGGATATACATCCCATATGGATACTCTTTTCTGTGCTCTTTATAGACAGTAAACTCTGCCTTTAGCTTCTTTGGCTTTTCATAATCCACTATGACAAACAAATCCCTGATATACTCCCATTTTATCCAGTCTGGGAAAAGCTTTTTACATGCATCCACGTGCTCATTTATCAGCTTGTTAATATGTACGCAATACTTGTCAGCCGATGAATTATACAATATAATATGCACTTCCCAGCTCTCAAGCTTATTTATATTCTCTGCATCAAACCACTCCATCCTGTTTATATTACCCAGATTATATTTTATTTCATTGTCTGTTTTTTTATAGTTGCGCAGCAGACCTGTACGCGCCTTACACAGATATCTGAGTATCCTCGCATTTTTATTTTCTCTTAAGCTGTTTAAAAGCTCCACATACTCATCACTGCACATATGATCAAGTATCTCATTTCTGACACCTATAAGATACGACAGAATCGTCACAAGCTCATATTTCTGTACTGTTTTATATTCCTTTTCCTCTGTAAATTTAAAGTCCAACGCATATGTTTCTTCATCTGTTTCCTGTATCACATCATTAACTTCATCAATATCTGCCAACTCTATTCCCCCTTCATTTTCAAGATATATTAAAATTATATCATATGTTGCACTCTTTGTATTGTTAACATTTACTTAAAATCCGGATTATTTGCCATTTTCTCATACTCATGCTACAATACCTTTATCCGGATTAATGGTGATTATTATCAGACACTTTTTAGTAGACAGCGAAAATGTCAACGACAACTGGCTGATGCTGTTTGATATGGCAGATGAGGATGATGAAATCGTAGTTTTTTACACAAAAAATCACCTCACATGTCATACATGTCAGTCATCAGACTTATTGAAAACAACAAAATAAATATACGATTTGAGGAATGCTATGAGGGCACAAACGCCCTTGATTTTCAGCTGGTATCCTATATGGGTTATCTGATGGGATGCGGCGGTGCCTGCAGTGAAAACGAATGTGATGCTGCGTCAGCCGAGACCGGTGCTGATGAATACATCATAATGAGCAACGACACAGGCTATGACCCTGCTGTAAGGTTCTGGAAAGATAAGGGATTCGCTGTACGCAGATTCAATGTAAATTTCTGCAAACAGGCTGTCCAGAGAAGAAAAAACATCAAGTATCAGGTAGTAGCAGATATTCCATCCAAGGAAGATAACGTCAATAACAATACCAATATCAATATCAATACCGATACTGATACCGATGCTATCACCGCAAAGTCTTACAATCTGAATGAACTTATAGATGGCAATCATAGCAGCTATACAGACAGTGAACCGTTAGGTGATGAGCTTTCAACTAACGATGACTTACCGTCAAGTGATAAGCTTATGGCTAATGATGACTTAACATTCACTGACGAACAGACACCTCATAACGGTTCTGGTAACAGCTCAAATAAAAACGAAGCAGATGAGGCTCAATCCTCAACGGACATCATTGATACATCAGATATTTCTGAAGTATCGGCAGTATCCGAAGACTTCGACCATTTTGAGGTAGATTCTTTCCTAAACTGCATGGGAAAAGACAATCTGCTCAAGCTTCATGAGACGCTGGTTCATGTTTATGGTATGAAGCAGGGTCAGACAATTTATAAAACCATAAAAGACAAATCCTACTCTTTTACGCCTGAAAAGCTCACGCGTAAAAAGAAGGTAGAGCGTTTTACAGGTATAATTTTCGCACACAGTGATATTAATGATCCCGGAAATTTTGTTGATTTTCTTGAAAAAAACAAGAATAAAACAAAGAATCTCAATGGCATAAGATCTGCCATCACAAAGAGCTACGGTGAGACAGATGGTCTGAAATATTACAGCCTTTTCAAGCCATATTTCAAAATTATATCTGCACTGAAATAACGCCCTTTATTTTACAACAGAAAGGTAATCCGGATAAAACAATTGAGGCACGGAATTAATACTCCGTGCCTCAATTATGTTATTTATTTGATATCTTAAACCATGTCGATAATTTCTTTCAAACTTCTTGGCTCATAGTCAATCCACGGCTTCATGCAGCCTACATTGTATGCCTGTATTGGCTTATCACCTACATGCCTGCAATTATTCGCTTCCATACCAGTCAGACACTTTTGAAAATATACATCCTCTGCACTGTTGTGGGTGTGACCGTATAACAGGATCGTACCTTTATTCATGCCTTTCCATGAAAATATAGGATAGTGACACAGCACAAGGTCATAATTCTTACCACCGTATGAGTCATGTATCTCTCTGTAATCGCATATATCATAAAAAAGCTGCTTATATCTGTAATCAGACACATCATCATGGTTGCCTTTAACAAGGATTTTTTTACCTTTTAATGTAGCAACAAGCGCTATGAAAACAATGCGTTCTAAATCTTTAACGAAACAATATTCAGTTTTTTCGGATATCCTTACGTAGAGATGTAATTAGATATACTTATTAAAGCATCAATATCCAATCAAAAAAAGCTTTCCCTCCATTCTCATAATTTCCTCTATTACCATTATTGATTGATTCTTGTGCTATTTTTTTAGCCTCCTCAATGTTATTCATATTAATGTAGGCTAAACACTTTAGTACTTCCTCATCCATACCATCTTCATAATCAATAATATACTCATCAATATCATACTTTTCCATAAAATTATGACTACACTCATCTACTAATCCCAAAAGGTATTCCGCTTGCTCATCATATTTATCTGTAAGGTCTACTTCCCCCTTTTTTAATAAAATCGAAGGAGCCTTAAAAGCACCACTTGCCCTTAATGAATTACTCTTTTTGCTATTAGTTGGCATTTGCATAACCTTCCAAAAAATGTCATCATAATTATAATTTTTAATATAGATTCTATAAACTAATTTCTGCGAATTTACAACAAGAAAATCACAATGAATAAATGCATTATTCTTTACACTATAAATGGTATTTGTTTTTGTTTTATATCCTCTTCTATCTGAAGATATATATTGCATTAATTAATTGCTTTTGTTGGTTTTTATCTAGCTTCATCTGCTCCCTCCTGCGAAACACAATATTGTATCTTTACACCAAGTTCAGCAACTTGATTTTGAACTGACTGTAAAAACTTTTCTGCATTAGCGGTTAAATTATATAAGAAATGAATTTCTATAATTCCATATGTTATATTTTCTCCTTTGTAGATATCTTCATACTGCTTCTGTTCAAGAAAGGTGATATATACATTAATCTTTTCTTGCAACATTACTAAATGCTGATATTCATCTCTCCAGTCCATATGGTCAGCTATCAGTAAAATTATTCCATTATTATCATCCGTTAACGCTATGCCATCTACTGTTTTATTATCAACTATCGACATAATACCTCCTACTCTGGTCGAATTATTGTTACTTTTGTACCTGGCGGAATCTGGTATCCTCCAGAGAATATACCTTTTCCTTTTCCAACAACAGTTGCTCCACTTTCAAAAATCTCAGGAAATGCAATTTTTTGATTACTTGTTAGCGGTGCTGTCAATGATGATTTATATTCATTTATTACAACATTTCCATTTGCCCTATTCTGAGCTAATACATCAGCCTTACTACCACTCTGGTCTCTATATTCCCTGTTACACTCTCAACAACATTACCTTTCACACCTTTGTTTGACCAGCCCAATTTTGCATCTGCCATATTCAGTCCTTTTGCTGATCCCGTCGATGCCAGTATTCCGGCTATCATTCCAAGTGTTTGGTTGTTTGTTTTATCATATACCAGGTTAGATGCTCCATATCCTGCCAGAGTTGATACACCTTCTTTTCCAAGCGTAACAGTCCCTGATCTGAATGTCAGTTCTCCTGCTTTACCTGCTGTCCCTATCGGTATCATCGCTGATGATGAAAATGCGAATGCGCTTTCCGTCAGATAGTATACATCTTCATTTTCCTGAAAAACCACTTCCTTAAGGCTGTTTACCGCTGTACTGTCAATATTTCCAATGTTTCCATAGTAAATATCCTGTGCGCCTTCCGTAGAATCCGCTATTCCAAAGATAGTGGTTCCGCCTTTATATCTGTGTAATTTATCTGAAACCCTTCCATTTTTTTGACTTTGTCATGATATTTTGACTGTTCTGCAATTTTCTCAATCCCTTTATCGTATTTTTCGATTTTGCCTTCCTGCTCTTCGTATGATGACATGCATTCATCAAGAGTTCCTCGATACCGTGTATTTTTAATTTCCAGTTTCTTCAACCATTTCAAGTGCATATGAATCCATTTTGTCCCATCATAGCAAAATCCATGTCAGATACAAAATACGTTGATCTGCTGTTTGATTTTCTTTAAAGCAATCTTGTGATCATTTCTCATGCGGAGATATTCTTTTACCGAATCGTCTTCCTCTGTTGGAATATAAACGGCATGATACCCCCCTAGGACATACACTGTATTATCATATAGGCATCTCGCATATCCTCACTGTATATCGTATTCATCATTCAATCTAAGTTTCAATTTCAGATTTTCAATCAACATCAAAATATTTTTGTAATCCAGTGTTACCTTTGTTTTCTTCTTTCCTTGACTCGTCTGACTGTTCTTGGATATATTTTTTATTGCATCTTCTGTAATATTACCAATTGTATAGACATAATATCTTCTTGCCCGGAAAGACCTCTCCCACTTACTTTGTAGTTCCGGATGTCTTGTCATATATCATTAGTGTCCTTTTTCCCTTCAAATATCCCATAAAGCTCGATATACTTATTTTAGGTGGTTTATGGATTGCCTCCTTTGTTTTGAGATTGGCTTGCGATACCTTTCTCATTGTAACATAGTAGGCTTTTTATTGTTATACTACACGCTACTGCTTACTCCATTCACCCAGCATAGCTGGGAGTTAGGTTACTTAACAACATCAAATTCCTCTATCTTCCCACTATCTACATTAATTTTATAATTACGTCCATAGAAATCTGACGCAAAAATAGTATCCTCTTTTATTCCCATCTGCTCATAAGGGAGAAGATTTTTTAACGCCGGATATCGAATAGATAAATCCTCTGATTGCCAAATTAATCTTGCCTGAGCATCCAAACAGTAAATGTTATTAATCTCCGTTTTATTAAATGGAATCCCAAGTAATACTATAAACCTTTCCTTATATTGAATTACAGTTCGAATATCAAATTCAAAATCATAACTATTCCCGTTGATTTCAATATGCTTCTTTTCGTATTGATACATTTAATTACCCTCCAAAAGCCTCTCATTCTTAAAATCACCAATTCTTTGCCCAATTAAATCATATTGTGTTCCACCACCATTCCCCCATCCATCTAAAGGATTGACCTCGCCTACTCTTATGTGAATTCCAGCCTCCAATTCCACATCGCATACATATTTAGGGGTATTAGGTAAAGCAAACTTATTTTGTATCTCTAAGGGTGTTAGTCCTTTAATATCATCTGCTCTCATTACCCAACTTCCGTACATACCTGATCCATCTGGCATATTGTCATATACTCTAACAAAAGTAGTATTTTCAATAAGCTCAATTTCTTTTACTAAAGTTCCAGGTTTATATGGTGGCTTATAATCGGGCTTGACATTATCAATAAACCATTGATTAGTTTCTTCCGCTGTAAACGTCTTTACTTCTTCAAATTTTATTGTTGTTTTACCACTCTTTCCACCTACGCTTACTCCTCCATCAGCCAACTTCGGTATCCCCAGCTTACCTGCTTTTGCTTTAATGCCTTTCAAGCCTTTCGCGGTTACTCCACTTGCAACCATACCGGCAACCATTCCTGCTGTATCATTTCCTGTCACATCTGTGGTTATCTTCTGCGCACCGGCTCCGGCTCCCATTGAGATGCCTTCTTTGGCGACTATTGTTGCTGTGCTTTTGAATGTCAGATTTCCCGCTGTAGATGCCTGCCCGATTGGAATCATTGCGGATGCCGCAAATGCAAAGGCATTTTCTGTCAGATAATATGCATCCTCGTTTCCCTGAAACAGGTCATCCTTTATGCCGTTTACTGCCGTGCTGTCAATGTCACCTGTGCTTCCATAATAAATATCCTGAGTGCCCTCTATGGCATCTGCAGCCCCGAATACTGCTGTTCCGCTTCCTACTGCTACTGCAACGTCAGCTACTATTGGTGTTGCGGCACCTCCTGTCAGCACTATGCATGCTGCCCCCGTCGCAATTAGTACTGCTCCTCCAACTGTCCTCCAGATTCCCTGTGTCTTTCTCTTTTCGGCTTCATCCTTTATTTTCTGTTCTGTCTCATAGATTTCATTGTATGCTTCTTTATTCTTCTCATGCAGGTCTCCAAATATTTTAATGCCCGTGTTCAGGGCACCTGCATCTTTACCTGTGATAAAACTGCCTGTTTCATAGCTCTCAATCGCACCCTGGCTAAGGCCTATTTTTGAAAGACATGACTGCAGATTTTCCAGAAGCAGCTCTACTGAATTTTCAAGCCGTACCACATTTTCCCTCTCGTAGCTGTTTACATTTGAGACAAGCTTTATAAGGTCGCTGTCCATCTGCTCATGGATATCAAATACTCCGTTACTGTCCGGCATGCCCACATCAGATATGTCCGATACTTCTGAAAGTGCACTTCTTATTTTGTCCGTATACTCATCCGTATCCTCATAGTTTGATGCCAGTTTTTTCCTGAATTCCTGTATTGCTTCTTCATCCAGTTTGAAGTTCGTCGAGCTATCAATGGCACGGTATCCATCCTTGTATGCTGCCATATTGTCAAGCAGTGTCTGTGCAGTTACTTTAATGCCTGACAGGATTGTTATATGTGCTTCACCAAGATAACTCTTTACTGCGTCTCCGGTTTTTCCTGTAAATACTGCATTTTCCGTAAACATACTGATTCTTTCTATGCAGTTATCAATATTTTCAATTAGATTTTCAATTTTTCGCTTATATTCCCAGAACAGATCGCTGAGATCCGTATAATTTATCTGAAACCCTTCCATTTTCATCTCCTAGTTTTATGGTATCACAGCTGTATCTGATAGTCCAATACCATTTTTTATATAATCTCCCTGTTTTCTGTCATTTTCATTTATTGCATTTATTATCAGGTCTATTTTTGCCAGATCATTATTTAAAGTATCTCTGTAATCTTTCACAAAGGCTTTCAGCTGCCTGTATTCTTCCTGAAATTTGTCCATTGCTTCAGATCTGCTTTTGATTTCTGTCTCTGCCGCTGTGAGACTTACGGAATCAGAAGCTGTTTTTATACCGGCAGTCATAAAAGATACCTGCATATTATCAAGGCTGATTTCCATCTTCGTATTTCTCCTCTCCCTTTTATTAATTGAAAAAAATTCTGTATTTTCGTGCACAGATCATCCCATGCGTTAACAAGTCCTGAAAGCACACCATATTTTTCATTCATTTTTTTTTTTAGTGTATTTATTTCCCAGTTGATGGCATCCTCCGCTGCATCTATATTTGACACATATCCGTCATATGCTGTATATAAATTTCCGCTCTCACATGAATCATAACATTCCTGTGCATTGCTGCCTGTCCACATGCACTGATAAAGGTCTGAATTTATCATATTCCTCTGGTTATGCTTGATATCATCAATAGCCTCCTTGGCATCATCCAGCTTCCTGTATGCCGCTTTCAGCCTCTCTATTTTCTCATCAAGCACATCTATCTCTGACTGGCACTGTTCCTGCTGTTTTTTTTTATTGTCAGCTTTCTTTTTCTTCAGTTTATTGTATTCTTTTCTGTCATTCTTTTTTGCCATATCAGTTCACCATGCTTCTTTTGAGTTTTCTTACATCTGCGCGCTCTATTTCTGTTTTCTCCATGGCATTAAAGATGTTGTCACACATCATTATCTCATCATCATCTACATACCCTTCAAACACAACCCTGCTGATATCTGTATGCTGAAAATACATAAGCCTGTCACCATTCATTCCCTCAGGATATGGGCAGGCAGCATAATCAAAGAACTGTTTACCGCCATTTATATTTACCTGCAGTGCTCTTGCAACAATCACAAATTTTTTTATGCCACCGCTTACTACTACAATGCTCCCAAGTGGCAGAAAATCAAATTTTTCATTCATATCTTTTCACCTCATACTTCAATAAACTTTTCATACATACAAAAAGGCTGCAGCAACCGGTATTCACCGGTTGTTGCAGCCGAACTGTCATTACTACATGTAACTGTTTTAGACTCTGGCTTTGCGACCCTATGTTTCCATAAGTGTGCCCTTATGGTTAATAATTTTATTGAATTTGCACATTTTTGTCAATATATTTTCTTTATTCATACAGATGTAATATAGCAATAAAATTGTTAGTAGCCTGTCTGTTAATGTCATAATCCATCTTGAAGTAAAACTTAATTGCAAAAAAATCTTGAAAAACGAGGTACGGGGGCTTTCATATCCGCCCTGTCTGCTGATGAAACCAGTCCTGCGCTTGCGGCTCCACGCCACGCAATCACAACCCTGTTTTGTATACAAACTTTTTGGTGTGAAAATACGAACTTATGGCAAGTATAACCCTAATTAAATAACACCTTTCTCTTGAGCATAACTATTAATTGCATCCAACAAGCTATTTTTATAAATTGATAGTGAAAAGGGTATCTGTATACCACCTTCCCCATCATCATACTCAGGGAATATTATAAAGTTATCCCTATCCATCTTCATAATAACATACTCATTTCCTTCAAATTCACCTTTTCTTATCTCATATAAATTAATAAAATTTATAATGCTCTCATAATACTCTTTCGAATTTATTTCTGCTTGTAAAAATTTATTTAATACGTCCATATATTTTCCCTTTCTATATACTATTTTATTGGATACGCACTTAACATACCTCCATCACTTGAAATTACAATTTTTATGTTGATAAATAAATAAAATTATTGCAAAGCATCCCCAAATAACTTATCTACCAATAAATCAATATTATCAAATTCGTCCACTATTATTTTATATTTTGATAGTTTTCTGCAATTTCTTTCAGACTCCTTGGCTCATAGTTAATCCATGAAATCATCTGTCAATTTCATAATAACTTCGTTAACACAGTCATCCGTCAGTCCATCCATGTAACATGTCTTAACTAACTTTTCCACGATTTGCAACTGCTCATAATCCGGAAAAATCTCATCATCAAGCACGCACCAAGACTCAGCTTCATGAGCATTCAGCCAGTCTATGATGCCTTCTTTATATATATACGAAAGTATTTTATACATAGCCAATATGAAAAAAGCTGCCAGTCAATCATATCTTCTGGCAGCTTCATGATTATTTATTACTTGTTAATTCACAACACTCATACTCTCATCAATCCATTTCTGTATCATTTGAGCACTTACATTAAGATAGTGGCGCAACGGAGTGTAGAGCGAACCCTGGGGTTCAAATCGTCCGCGGACGATTTGTAATATAGAAAGAGCAGGTATTACAACCTGCTCTTTCTATATTATATAACGTGCGTGAGAGGGCGCTGGAAGTCCGGTGGACTTCCGCTTAGCGCCGACCGCAACGAAGTGTAGAACGAACCCTGGGGTTCAAATCGTCCGCGGAGGATTTGTAGTATAGAAAAAGCAGGTATTACAACCTGCTCTTTCTATATTATATAACGTGCGTGAGAGGATTCGAACCCCCGACACCTTGGTCCGTAGCCAAGTGCTCTATCCAGCTGAGCTACGCACACATATTTTTATTTACTCATTCATTATAACACTCTTGTCAAGTGTTTTGAATGAATGCCGCAGACCGGAATCGAACCGGTACTGTGTCACCACAACAGGATTTTAAGTCCTGCGCGTCTGCCAGTTCCGCCACGCCGGCATGAATGGGACCTACAGGGCTCGAACCTGTGACCCTCTGCTTGTAAGGCAGATGCTCTCCCAGCTGAGCTAAGATCCCATATAAAATTGTAGTAGATACTCACTACAAACGACCCAGACGGGACTCGAACCCGTGACCTCCGCCGTGACAGGGCGGCGCTCTAACCAACTGAGCCACTAGGCCAAATGCTTAATGCGTGATATATAATATCACAGTTTGCACAAAAATGCAAGAAAAAAATTTAATGGACCATCGGGGACTCGAACCCAGGACCGACCGGTTATGAGCCGGTTGCTCTAACCAACTGAGCTAATGGTCCAAATAAGAAAAAGCCGATGATCGGACTCGAACCGATAACCTGCTGATTACAAATCAGCTGCTCTGCCAATTGAGCCACATCGGCATACGACTTATGACTTTTAACTCAGCGCATTGCTGTGCTAAAAATGACTCCAACGGGATTTGAACCCGTGTTACCGCCGTGAAAGGGCGGTGTCTTAACCACTTGACCATGGAGCCTAAGAAAAAGAAAACTCCCCGAGTAGGGCTCGAACCTACAACAACTCGGTTAACAGCCGAGTGCTCTACCATTGAGCTATCGAGGATTATTAAGGTTTGTACCTTCAAAACTTCATACAAATCCGATTTGTTTTTCTTCGTTATTAACCAGATTAAGCCCTCGACCTATTAGTAACAGTCAGCTCCACATGTTGCCATGCTTCCACCTCTGCCCTATCTACCTTGTAGTCTTCAAGGGGTCTTACTCCCGAAGGAGGGATATCTCATCTTGAGGGGGGCTTCACGCTTAGATGCCTTCAGCGTTTATCCCTTCCAGACTTGGCTACTCTGCCATGCCGTTGGTCGACAACAGATACACCAGTGGTCCGTCCATCCCCCGTCCTCTCGTACTAAGGACAGCTCCTCTCAAATATCCTCCGCCCGCGCCGGATAGGGACCGAACTGTCTCACGACGTTCTGAACCCAGCTCGCGTACCGCTTTAATGGGCGAACAGCCCAACCCTTGGGACCTGCTACAGCCCCAGGATGCGATGAGCCGACATCGAGGTGCCAAACCACTCCGTCGATGTGAACTCTTGGGAGTGATAAGCCTGTTATCCCCAGGGTAGCTTTTATCCGTTGAGCGATGGCAATCCCACTTTATACCACCGGATCACTAAGTCCTACTTTCGTACCTGCTCCACCCGTCGGTGTCGCAGTCAAGCTCCCTTCTGCCTTTGCACTCTGCAAATGGTTTCCAACCATTCTGAGGGAACCTTTGAGCGCCTCCGATACCCTTTCGGAGGCGACCGCCCCAGTCAAACTCCCCCGCCTGACATTGTCCCATTACCAGATCATGGTAACTGGTTAGAAACCCAGTACTACAGGGGTGGTATCCCAACAGCGACTCCGGACAGACTGGCGTCCATCCTTCTTTGTCTCCCACCTATCCTGTACATGCAGTACCGAATCCCAGTATCAAACTGGAGTAAAGCTCCATGGGGTCTTTCCGTCCTGGCGCGGGTAACCAGCATCTTCACTGGTACTTCAATTTCACCGGATGCATTGTCGAGACAGTGCTCAAATCATTACGCCTTTCGTGCGGGTCGGAACTTACCCGACAAGGAATTTCGCTACCTTAGGACCGTTATAGTTACGGCCGCCGTTTACTGGGGCTTAAATTCAAAGCTTCGCTTACGCTAACCTCTCCTCTTAACCTTCCAGCACCGGGCAGGCGTCAGCCCATATACTTCACCTTTCGGTTTCGCATAGACCTGTGTTTTTGCTAAACAGTTGCTTGAGCCTATTCTCTGCGGCCTGCTCTCGCAGGCACCCCTTCTCCCGAAGTTACGGGGTCATTTTGCCGAATTCCTTAACAATGCTTCTTCCGTCGGCCTTAGGATTCTCTCCTCATCCACCTGTGTCGGTTTACGGTACGGGCACGCATTACACAATAGCAGCTTTTCTCGGCACATGGCTCACACGCTTTGCTACTTT